>Ga0160440_100002_pt1 | contig 1234951 bp, 1130 predicted proteins | sample HID1971I_E1MG_FD_108277 | JGI IMG/M metagenome (GOLD analysis project Ga0160440, IMG submission 108277) | Enriched millipede-associated microbial communities from UW Madison campus, WI, USA - HID1971I_E1 MG | ecosystem: Host-associated > Arthropoda: Insects > Digestive system > Unclassified ... | reverse complement strand
CTCGCGCCTGCAGGGTCCGATCGGCTACGGCGAGAGCCGTCCGCTGGAAGACAAGGGCCAGGCGTTCCCGGGCTGCAAGAGCGAGATCAACCGCCGTACCGAGCTGAACGTCCAGAACTAAGGGACGCGCGACGTACGCGGATATCCGCGAGCAACACCTTCGAAGCCCGGCCTCGTGCCGGGCTTCGTTTTTTGGGAACTTTCCGCCGGGAATTTTTCCCGGATACGGCCCGCTAACGGCTTCTTATCATTCCTGCGCCTTCTGAAAGCACGCAAGCCGACGTCGAACGAAAACGATGTCATCGCCGATCGTTCGCGTTCAGAAGATCCGTTGCTTTCAATTTGCGTAAGGAGTGAACCTTGAAGATCCATCTGCTCAGCACCGCCCTTCTGGCCGGCCTGTCGTTCGCCCACGTTGCGAACGCACAGGTTTCCGACGAACGCTGGTACCTGACCGGTTCGGCCGGCATGAACCTCCAGGACAACGACCGTGGCACGCGCAACGCGCCGTTCGGCACGCTGGGCGTTGGCAAGTTCCTCGACGACAACTGGTCGCTGGACGGTGAACTGAACTACCAGAACCCGAACTTTGATGCCAACCAGGACTTCAACTGGTCGCAGTACGGCATCTCGCTCGACGCGCGCCGCTTCTTCAATGCCGAAGGGCGCAACTGGGCGCCGTACGTGCTGATGGGCCTGGGCTACCAGCGTTCGGAAGAAGAGTTCGACGCCTTCCCGTCGGTGAACTCGCCGGGCCAGCGTGAAGAGGGCAACCTCGCCGCGAAGATCGGCGTGGGCCTGCAGAGCTCCGTTGCCGGCAAGCGCGCCGCCATCCGCACCGAACTGGCCTACCGCGCCGACTTCGACGACGGCAGCATCGCGGCCCCGAAGGAAGACTGGTTCGGTGACGTGCTGGCATCGGTCGGCGTCGTGATCCCGCTGGGTGCGCCGGCTGCTGCTGCCGTGGTCGCGCCGCCGCCGGCCGGCAAGACCTGTGCCGACCTCGACGATGACGGCGATGGCGTCAACAACTGCGACGACAAGTGCCCGACCTCGCGGGCCGGGCAGACCATCGGTCCGGACGGTTGCCCGGCGCCGGTGTCGATCGACCTGCAGGGCGTGAACTTCAACTTCGACAAGGCGACCCTGCGTCCGGACGCGATCTCGATCCTCGCCGAAGCGACGCAGATCCTGAAGCGCTATCCGGAGCTGCGCGTGGAAGTCGCCGGCCACACCGACCAGTGCGGCAAGGATGCGTACAACCAGAAGTTGTCCGAGCGCCGCGCACGCGCCGTGTACGACTACCTGACCACCAATGGCGTCAGCGCTTCGCGTCTGTCGGGCCCCATCGGCTACGGCGAGAGCCGTCCGCTGGAAGACAAGGGCCAGGCGTTCCCGGCGTGCAAGAGCGAAATCAACCGCCGTACCGAGCTGAACGTCCAGAACTGACGCCACAAACGACGTACGCGGTAGTTTCCGCGTGATCCTCGAAGCCCGGCCTGCGCCGGGCTTCGTCGTTTCCATCGTTCACGATGTCGTGGCGATATCGCGCATTCACGGCCGCTCGAACGCCACCGGGCGTAAACTGCGCACGCCCCGCGATTCACGGAGAACGGCCATGCGTGCACTGATCGGTCTGTCCTGCCTGCTGCTTGCCGGCGTTGCCCAGGCGCAGAGTGCGCAATGCGGTTCGATGGCCGCGCCCAGGGCGTTGCCGATCCGGCCGACGATCGTTGCGCCCATCGCCCCGGAACTTGTCGCGCCGAGCCACCAGTTGGGCGCACCTACCGGCGTGCTGTCGCAGGCGTTCGATGAATCCCTCGCCGTCGACCAGGTCCTCTTCCGCATGCGCGTGGAAGGCTGCCAGGTCGCCAAGGCGCTGCCGGCCGCGCCCCTGGCCGTTCCGAATCCCGACGATCCGGCCGCCTACAAACCCAAGACGCAGTTCGACAACACGCCGTGGCGCTTCAACATGAACCAGAACGGCAAGAAGATGACGGCCGAGGAATTCGACGCATGGATGAAGGCCAAGGGCGTACGCGTCGTGAAAGGCAAAACGGTCGCGACGCCGCCGCCGGCCGCCGAGGCGGCGCCAACGACGCAGCCCGACAAGAAGTGAAGCCGCGCGCGCCTCGCGCGCCGGCGAAAGGCGGATCGTTCAAGGCAGTGGCGGGCGCGTCCAGCGCGCCGCGTCATGGTCTGGCGCGTGTGCTGTCGAAACAGGGCCTGTGTTCGCGCACCGAAGCCGCGCGCTGGATTCAGGCGGGACGTGTCGAAGTGGACGGCCGCGTCGTTCGAGATCCCGAATTTCCGATCCGTAGCGACGGCGCGCAGCGCGTCATCGTCGATGGCCGCGCGATCGACGAAGCGCCGCGTCTTTACGTGATGCTCAACAAGCCACGTGGCCTGGTTACCACCACGCAGGACGAACGCGGGCGGGACACGGTATACCGCTGCTTCGACGGTGCGGGACTGCCGTGGATCGCGCCAGTGGGGCGCCTGGACAAAGCCAGCGAAGGTGTCCTGCTTTTCAGCAACGACCCCGCGTGGGCGGCTGGCATCACCGATCCCGACAAGGGGCCGTTGAAGACCTATCACGTGCAGGTCGACTCCGTGCCTGACGAACGCATGCTCGCCAGGCTTGTCGATGGCGTCGAAGCGGAAGGCGAACGACTGCGCGCCGCATCGGTGCGTCTGCTGCGCAGCGGCGAGCGCAATGCGTGGCTCGAGATCGTCCTGGACGAAGGCCGCAATCGGCAGATCCGCCGCCTGCTCGCCGCGGTCGACATCGCCGTGTTGCGCCTGATGCGCGTGGCAATCGGTTCGCTCGCACTCGGCGAATTGCCCAAAGGGAAGTGGCGTGAACTCACCGCGGCCGAGGCTGGAGCGCTATTCAGCAATGTGCACGTGGAAGGTTCGTGAAGTCGCATAGCAGATCAATAAAGGAATGTGTGGGAAATCACTGTTTTCCGGACATTTCTGCTTGCGCACACCCCCACGTTCGGGCCTAAACTGCCGCGAACTTCGTCGTGGGGGATAACCAGAAATGAACAAGATGATGATGGCGGTTTCGCTGCTCCTCGTAAGTGCCGCGGCTTCGGCGCACAGCGGTTCGCAAGTGAAGGTGGAGGGCGTGCGCTCGCCGGTCTCGGAGCATTCGCTGGTGCGGTTCGATGCGGCGCAGAACGTTGCGTTCGCGGGCAAGAAGACGCCGGCTGCGAAGGCCGAGGAAACCAAGGCCGCTGAACCGGCCAAGGAAGAGACGGCCAATCTCGATCCGAACGCCTACAAGCCGAAGACCCAGTTCGACAACACGCCGTACCGCTTCAACATGCAGCAGAACGGCAAGAAGATGACGGCCGAGGAATTCGACGCTTGGATGAAGTCGCGCGGTTTCCGCGTGGCGAAGGGCGCGAACAGCGGTGCTGCGCCGGCTGCGGCCGGTGCCGCTTCGGCGGGCAAGGAAGTCGCGGCGGAAGCGAAGGCCAAGTAAGCCCTCGCTTCCTCGCACCAAAAAGAAAGGCCGGTCATCGACCGGCCTTTCCTTTTGCCTCGCCGCTGCGCGACTCAATCCTTCAGCACGCCCAGCTCGCGCCCGATCTTGATGAACGCCGCGATCGCGCGATCCAGGTGTTCGCGCGTATGCGCCGCCGACATCTGCGTACGGATGCGCGCCTGTCCCTGCGGGACCACCGGGAAGAAGAAGCCGATCGCGTAGATGCCTTCCTCCAGCAGTCGCGCGGCGAACTTCTGCGCCAGCGGTGCGTCGTACAGCATCACCGGTGCGATGGGATGCACGCCCGGCTTGATGTCGAAACCGGCCTTCGTCATCTGCTCGCGGAAGTACGCGGTGTTCTCGGCCAGACGTTCGCGCAGATCGCCCGCGGTCGAGAGCATCTCGAACGCCTTGATGCCCGCGGCCACCACATGCGGCGGCAGCGAGTTCGAGAACAGATACGGTCGCGAACGCTGGCGCAGCAGTTCGATCACCTCGCGCTTCGCGGTCGTGAAGCCGCCCAGCGCGCCGCCCATCGCCTTGCCGAGCGTGCCGGTGAAGATATCGATCTTCTCCATCGCGCCCTTCACTTCCGCCGAGCCGCGGCCGTTCGCGCCGAGGAAACCGGTCGCGTGGCATTCGTCGATGTGCACCAGCGCGCCGTACTGCTTCGCCAGGCGCGTGATCTCGTCCAGCGGCGCGATGAATCCGTCCATCGAGAACACGCCGTCGGTGGTGATCATGATCGTGCGCGCGCCGTCGGCCTTGGCCTGCTGGAGCTGCTTCTCCAGGTCGGCCATGTCGCAGTTGGCATAGCGGTAGCGCTTGGCCTTGCACAGGCGCACGCCGTCGATGATCGAGGCGTGGTTCAGCGCGTCGGAGATGATCGCGTCCTTCTCCTCCAGCAACGGCTCGAACAGGCCGCCGTTGGCGTCGAAGCAGGCCGCGTAGAGGATGGTGTCTTCCGTGCCGAAGAAGTCCGCGATGGTCTTCTCCAGCTGCTTGTGCAGGTCCTGCGTGCCGCAGATGAAGCGCACCGACGCCATGCCAAAGCCGTGCGTGTCCAGCGCGTCCTTCGCCGCGGCGATGACGTCGGGATGATCGGCCAGGCCCAGGTAGTTGTTCGCGCAGAAGTTCAGCACCGTGCGGCCGTCGGCGAGCGTGATTTCCGCCGACTGCGGTGAGGTGATGATGCGCTCGGACTTGAACAGGCCGGCGTCGCGGATTTCCTCGAGCGTGTGCTCGTAGCGTTGCGTCAGGCTCATGTGCGCTCCACTCAGTTCCAGCTCAGCACGACCTTGCCGGCCTTGCCCGCTTCCATCAGGTCAAAGCCCTTCTGGAAATCATCGACCGGCAACTGATGCGTGAGCACCTTGCCGAGCGGGAAACCACTGAGCACCAGCTGGGTCATCTTGTACCAGGTCTCGTACATCTTCCGGCCGTAGATGCCGTGGATGGTGAGGCCCTTGAAGATGATCTTGTCCCAGTCGGCGCCCGCGCCCTTGGGCATGATGCCCAGCATCGCGATCTTGCCGCCGTGGTACATGCAGTCGAGCATGTCGTTGAACGCGCGCGGATTGCCGCTCATTTCAAGGCCCACGTCGAAGCCTTCCATGTGCAGGTCGGCCATCACGTCCTTCAGCGACGTGTTGGCGACGTTGACCACGCGCGTGGCGCCCATGTCGGCGGCGAGCTTCAGGCGGAAGTCGTTCACGTCGGTGACCACGACGTTGCGCGCGCCGATGTGCTTGCAGATGCCCGCGGCGATGATGCCGATCGGGCCGGCGCCGGTGATCAACACGTCCTCGCCGACGACGTCGAACTCCAGCGCGCAATGCGCGGCGTTGCCGTAGGGGTCGAAGAACGCGGCCAGCTCGGACGGGATCTGGTCCGGAATCGGCCACAGGTTGCTGGCCGGCATCACGATGTACTCGGCGAACGCGCCGTTGCGGTTCACGCCGATGCCCGTCGTGTTGGGGCACAGGTGCTGGCGACCGGCGCGGCAGTTGCGGCAATGGCCGCAGACGATGTGGCCTTCGGCCGACACGCGCTGGCCCACCGTGTAACCGGTCACGCCGGCGCCGAGTTCCACCACGCGGCCGACGAACTCATGGCCGATCACCAGGCCCGGCTTGATCGTGCGCTGGCTCCACTCGTCCCACAGGTAGATGTGCAGGTCGGTGCCGCAGATCGCGGTCTTCTCCAGCTTGATCAGCACCTCGTTCGGGCCGGGCGAAGGGACGGGCACTTCTTCCATCCAGATGCCCTTGCCGGCTTCGCGCTTGACCAGCGCTTTCATCATTTGCGTCATGTGGGATTCGTCCGCGGACTGGCGGTAAAGAAGCGCGAATTATACGCGGCAGCCGGACCTTGACCGGTTGCCCGGTTTGCCGCAGGCGGCAGGCTTGTCCTATCGTCGCCGGCTCCCCGAGCCGTGAAGAACCCGAGCCCGACCATGCGCCGCCGTCTGTTGAGCCTTTCCGTTTCCATCCCGCTGGCCCTGGGCCTGAACAGCGCGGCCTACGCCGATGAAGGCATGTGGATGCCTTCCCAGCTGCCCGACATCGCCGGCCAGCTCAAGGCCGCCGGCTTCAAGGGCAACGCCCGCGACCTGGCCGAGCTGGCGAAACCGCCGATGAACGCGGTGGTGAAGGTCGGCGGCGCCAGCGGTGCCTTCGTCTCGAAGGACGGCCTGGTGCTGACGAACCACCACGTCGCCTTCGGCGTGATCCAGTACAACTCCAGGCCGGGGCGGGACCTGATCCAGGACGGCTACATCGCCGCCGATCGCGCAGGTGAATTGCCGGCCAATCCCGATTACCGCGTACTGGTGACCACCGGGTTCGACCGCATCACCGACCGCATCCTCGCGGGCGCCGTCGGCAAGCAGGGCCGCGCGTACTTCGACGCGGTGGACGCCGCGACCAAGGCGGCCGTCGCCGAATGCGAGCGCGAGCCCGGCACGCGCTGCAGCGTCGCCAACATGTATTACGGCACCGACTTCTACCTCGTGCGCCAGCTCGAACTGCGCGACGTGCGCCTGGTCTACGCGCCGCCGAACGCCATCGGCAACTTCGGCGGCGAAGTCGACAACTTCGTCTGGCCGCGCCACGCGGGCGATTTCACGCTGCTTCGCGCCTATGTTGGCCGCGACGGCAAGCCGGCCGACTATTCGCCCGACAACGTGCCCTACGTGCCGCCGGCTCACCTGCAGGTGTCCACGCGCAACGTGAAGGAAGGCGATTTCGCGATGCTCGCCGGTTACCCGGGCGTGACGTTCCGCCACCGCATGGCGTCGGAATTCGCGAACCAGATCGATTGGCAGCTGCCCTCGCGCGTGGCCGTGTACCAGCAGATGATCGACGTGATCGAAGGCACGGCCGCGAAGGACGAAGCCGCGCGGGTCGCCTATGCCTCGCAGGTGCGCAGCCTGAAGAACAACCTCAAGCGAGCGCAGGGCGAACTCGATGGCCTGCGCCGCAGCGATGCCGCACGCGTTCGCCGCGAGGACGAAACGGCGATGTTCGCCTGGCTCGACAAGCAGCCCGATGCCGCCGCGACGCGCGCCGACATCGCCGCCGCGCAGGCGGTGCTCGATTCCGGCGTCGCCACGCGCGACCGCGACCAGCTCATCGCATTGATCCAGTCGCAGACGCAGCTGCTGCGCGCGGCGATCACCGTGCAGCGCCTGGCGAACGAACGCATCAAGGCCGATGCGCAGCGCGAGACCGGCTACCAGCAACGCGACGAAGTGTTGATCACCGGCCAGTTGAAGCAGGCGCAGCGCCGCTACGCGCCGCAGGTGGAGAAGGCGCTTCTGACCGAACTGCTGACGCAGTACCAGGCACTGCCGGCGACGCAGCACGTCGCAGAATTCGACGCCGTGTTCGGCACCACGCCGGCGCAGCTGAAGCAGAAGCTGGACGCGATGTACGCCGGCACGCAGCTGAGCGAGGAAGCCAACCGCCTGGCCGCGATGCAGTCCGATCGCGCGGCGCTCGCCGCATCGAAGGACACGCTGCTGCAGGCCGCCGGCACGCTGATGCCCGCGCTGCTGCGCCTGGACGACGAGGCCAAGGCCAGCGCCGGAGAACTGCTGCGCCTGCGTCCGGCCTACATGCGCGCGCTGATCGCCTTCCGCAAGGCGCAAGGGCGCGCCGTGTATCCGGATGCCAACTCCACGCTGCGCGTGAGCTATGGCCGCATCAGTGCGATGGACCCGCGCGACGGTGTGCATTACCGGCCGCTCACCACGGTGCAGGGCATCGTTGAAAAGAACACCGGCGAAGATCCGTTCGACGCACCGAAGGCGTTGCGCGATGCGATCGCGAAGGGCGATTTTGGCACCACCACTGAACCAAGCCTTGGCACGCAGACGGTCGATTTCCTGACCAACCTCGACACGACCGGCGGCAACTCCGGATCGCCCGTGCTGGACGCGCAGGGCAAGCTCATCGGCCTGAACTTCGACAGCAACTGGGAAGCAGTGAGCGCAAGCTGGATGTTCGACCCGCGCTTCAAGCGCGCGATCCACGTCGACATGCGTTACCTGCGCTGGCTGCTGGCGAAGGTGTATCCGGCGCCGCACCTGCTGAAGGAAATGGAACTGCCGGCGGAGTGATTGACTCACCGCTTTGCTGATGCGGGCGGCTCGACGCATGCATGAACAGGCATCGTGCACGGCGAGCCGCCAGATCGCGCCGCACCGCAGCATGGTTTCGTTTCGCAAACGCGGGCTAGACTCGAACTTCAAACAGGACAGGAGCGGCGCATGCGTCTTGCGGGGCTGGCGGTTGGTATCGGATGTGGACTCGGCGCGATGGTCGCGGCCGGTGCGGTGCACGCCACCGAAGGCATGTGGGTGCCGCAGCAGTTGCCGGCGATCGCCGGTCCGCTGAAGAAGGCCGGCCTGAAGCTCAATCCTTCGCAGCTGGCCAATCTCACCGGCGATCCGATGGCCGCCGTCGTGTCACTGGGCGGTTGCACCGCAAGCTTCGTGTCGCCACAGGGGCTGGTGGTCACCAACCATCACTGCGCGTACGGCGCGATCCAGCTCAATTCCACGCCCGAGAAGAACCTGATGCAGGACGGCTTCAACGCCGCCACGCAGTCGCAGGAAGTTTCGGCCGGTCCGAACGCGCGCATCTATGCGCTGGACACCATCCAGGACGTCACCAAACAGGTGCACGAGGCCATCGCCGCCGCGCCCGACGCGCTGGGCCGCACGCATGCGCTTGAGAAAATCGAAAAGCAGCTTGTCGCCTCGTGCGAACGGGAAGCCGGTTTCCGCTGCCGCCTCTACAGCTTCTCCGGTGGCAACAGCTATCGACTGTTCCGCAACCTCGAGATCAAGGATGTCCGCCTGGTCTATGCGCCTCCCGGCAGCATCGGCAATTACGGCGGTGAAGTGGACAACTGGACGTGGCCGCGCCACACCGGCGATTTCGCGTTCTATCGCGCCTACGTTGGCCGCGACGGCAAGCCGGCTGCGTACTCTGCTGACAACGTTCCCTACCAGCCCAAGCATCATCTCCAACTCGCCGACAAACCGCTGGGCGAACGCGACTTCGTGATGGTCGCCGGCTACCCGGGCCGCACCGCGCGTTACGCGCTGGCCGAGGAGTTCGACGAAACCGCGAACTGGACGTATCCGACCATCGGCGAGCACTACAAGCGTCTGGTCGCACTGGTGCAACGCGAAGGCAGCAAGAACCCCGACATCGCCGTGCGTTACGCCAGCACCATTCGAGGCTGGCAGAACGTGATGAAGAACTACGATGGCCAGCTGGAAGGCTTCAAGCGCATCGGCGCGGCGCAGAAGAAGCAAGCCGAGGAAACGGCGGTACTGGACTGGCTGCGCGGGCAGGGCGCGCAGGGCGAGGCGGCCATCGCCGCACACAACAAGCTCGTCGCACTGGACGAAGCGGCGCGCACGCATCGTGAACGCGACCTCGTCTTCGGGCAGCTGCGCAGCACCGGCACGCTGGGCGCGGCGACGCAGCTGTATCGCTTCGCGCTCGAACGCGCCAAGCCCGATGCCGATCGCGAGCAGGGTTACCAGGAACGCGATCGCCCGACGATCGAAGGTGCGATGCGCCAGATGGAACGCCGCTACGTCCCGGCGATGGATCGCGAGTTGCAGGCGTATTGGCTGCGCGAATACCTGAAGCTTCCCGATTCCCAGCGCGTGCCCGCGCTCGACAAGTGGCTCGGCGGCAACGACGAGAAGGCGATCCAGGCGGCGCTCGACAAGCTTTCGAAGACGAAGCTCGGTCGCACCGAACAGCGTGTGTCGCTGATGACCACCGACAAGGCCGCGTTCGAGAAGAGCAAGGATCCGGCGGTGCAGTTCGCCGTGGCGATCATGCCGACCGTGTTGCAGCTGGAGCAGGAAGGCAAGGCGCGCGCGGGCGATGCGCTTCTGGCGCGTCCGCTGTACCTGCAGGCCGTGGCCGACTACAAGAACAGCAAGGGGCAGTCGGTGTATCCCGACGCGAACTCCTCCCTGCGCATCACCTTCGGCAACGTGATGGGTTACACGAAGACCGATGGCACCAAGCAGGTTCCGTTCACGCGACTCGAGGAAGTGGCGGCGAAGGCGACGGGCAAGGAGCCGTTCAACGCGCCGCAGGTTCTGCTCGACGCGATCGCCGCGAAGAACTATGGCGGGCTGGCCGACAAGAAGCTCAAGACGGTGCCGGTGAATTTCCTGTCGGATCTGGATATCACCGGCGGCAACTCCGGCTCGCCCGTGCTCGACGCCCACGGCAAGCTCGTGGGCCTGGCGTTCGACGGCAACTGGGAATCGGTGAGCAGCAACTGGGTCTTCGACCCGGCGATGACGCGCATGATCGCGGTCGACCAGCGCTATATGCGCTGGATCATGCAGGAGGTGTTCCCGGCGCCGCAGTTGCTTCAGGAGATGGGCGTGGCAGAGAAGCGTTGAGGCTGCGCTAGACTTCGCGTCCTCGTTTCCCGCAAGGATTGCCGGTAGTGAACCCAGCGCTCTGGATTTGCAACTCAACGCGCGCTTTCATCGCAAGTGCACTCCTGTGCTGTGTGTTTGGCCCGTTCCCGGCAACGGCCGCCGCTGTCGACAAGCTCGAGGCACAACTGGCCAGCGCCGGGCAGGCGTTGGTCGACGTGCAGCCGGCCGCAACCGCGGACTATCTGGACGGCGATCCGGACCGCGCGCTCGAGCGCTTTCTCGCGGCCACCGACCAGAACGACTGGAAATCGCTCTTCGCGCTTGGGAACGTGTTGTTCACCCAGCAACCGGATGAATCGTTCCGGCTGCATCAGCGTGCGTACGAACTCAGCAGGCACAACGATCTCGCGCTGCTGGAACTCGCGTACGACTACACGCGCCGGGATGACTGCGCGAAAGCGCTGGATGCATGGAAGCGAGTGGACGCAGCGGGGCTGTTCGGCTCGTACATGCCGATGCTGGCCGCCTATTGCCATCTGAAGCTTGGCGACGACGCGCAAGCATTCGCGATGATGGATCGCTCCACGTCACGATACGGGCAGCTGGAAAATTCGCTGAAGGATCTGTGGGGCGAGCCGGTACTGCGGACGCATGCCGAGGCGCTGCGCCGGTTCAGGACGACCGGTGCTTCAGCCGATCTGGACGCGGCGCTGGAGAATTCGGTGCGATTCGGCGTCGGCCATGATCGCGGTCGTGCGTTGCTTGCGATGGCCAACGCCGCTGCCAATGCGAAGACGTCGTCTGGCGAGATGTCCGCGCAGCTGGAATGCCTGCGTCCTGCGTTCGGGCGGGAAGCCGCGCTGCCGACGGACTCGATGACAGATCCAGATGCAGGCAAGGACGCCACCCGTGACGTGTGGAAGCAGCGCATGAGCGCCTGCGGGTTCGCCATCGAAGGCCGGGCGCTGCCTGCAAACGCTGCATTGGCCAGAGTCCTGGTGGTCACCGCGATCGATCTCGACCTCGCGCCTGCACAGGACCTGCTGGTCGCCCATTCGAAACAGCTCGACGACCGCGCCCGTTCGAAGGCGGGCGACATCGCGGCCCTGCGGCTGCTGGCCGCGATGCAAGCCCGCGTGGACGATCCCGCGCTGGAAGAAAGTGATGAACTGGGCTGGTCGCGTTATGGCGACGCCGACTTCGCCGCCAGCAGATTGAACGATGTCTTCAGGCCCGGCGCGACGCCCACGCCGGGCGATGTCGCGCAATTGAACCAGGCGCATCGCCAGTTTCCCGACGATGCGAGGGTTCTGTTGTTGTGGTTGCGCCACGCAACTCCGTCGAAGGACGAGGCTCGCGAAGGGTGGCGCAAGCTCGCGCTCCTGGAGTTCCACGAACCGAACCTGCAGCGCGACAACATGCACTTCCAGCCGACGGCGTTCACCCTCTACGAGGCGCTGCGGGAGTACCGGAAGGCGGCCGGCCTGTAGCGAATCAGCCTTCCGCGATTTCGTAATCGAACGTGTAGAAGTGCTTGCCTTCGACGATGTCGATCTGGATCCGTCCGCGCAGGCCTTCGAGTTCGTCCGTCGCCGAATCCGGCACCACCGTCACCGACAGCGCAGGCGCGCCGCGATCCAGCGTGCCGCTGTGCTGTGTGAGGAACGCGCCGCGCAGGCCGTCGAGCGTGCCGTCGATGCGTTCCACCGCCACGTAAGCCGCCGACCCATCGACCCGCGTGCCGACCGCGAGCATGTGCACGATGCCCGTCGCGTCGAGCGCGCCGTGGAACTGCTTGTCGAAGCGGAAGTGGCCGGCGACCGCGCCGCCGCCGAGATCGAAACCGCCTTCCGGCGTGCGCTTCACATCGAACTCGCCTTTGACCTGTGGCATTGCTGTCGCTCCGTGGGTGAAGCGCGCATCGTCCCGCAGGCGCGCGGCGGTTGCCAGTGCAACCGTTGTGCGGGCCTGCGCTTTTGCTAGGCTGGGGCATTCGGCGCGACGCCTCCGTCGGCCGCTCCCCACACGGATCCGAACATGCGCATTCTGCTCGCTCGTCACGGCGAAACGCCCTGGAACGCCGAAGGTCGCTACCAGGGGCAGGAAGACATTCCGCTGTCCGAGGTCGGTGTCGGACAGGCGCGTGCGCTGGGCGCGCGTCTGCGCGAGGTGCCCATCACCCGCGCCGTCGCCTCGCCGCTGGGGCGTGCAAGGCAGACGGCGGAGTTCGCGCTGGGCGACCGTGACATGCCGCTGACGCTCGATCCGGGCCTGATGGAAATCGCGCACGGTACGTGGGAAGGCCTGCTCGCCACCGAAATCCGCGAACGCGACCCCGAACGCCTGCAGGCCTGGCGCGACACGCCGCACGAAGTGCTGATGCCGGAAGGCGAGTCGCTGCAGCACGTGTTCGATCGCGCATGGCCGGCATTCGCGCGCGCCGCCGGAGGGTTGGGCGCGAGCGATACGCTGCTAGTCGTCGCGCACGATGCGGTGAACCGCGTGCTGCTGTGCCACGTGCTGGGCATTCCGTTCGCGCGGCTGTGGACCTTCCGCCAGGCGCCCACGACGATCAACCTGCTCGAAGGCCCGGATGTGGATCATCTGGAAGTGGTGCGCCTGAACGACTGCAGCCACCACACGGCGTTCTTTGGTGAGGCGGTGCATCGGGCGCTGTGATGTCCGCCGGGCCTGTCCGGACATGAAGGCGCCCGCCCGGCGCAAGCACCGGCGATAATGCGCGCATGACCCGCACGCTCCCCGACTGGCTCGACTACATCGAACGCATCCACCCCAGGTCCATCGACATGGGGCTCGAACGCATCCGCGTGGTCGCCCGGGCGCTGAAGCTCGGCAAGCCGGGCAAAGCGGTGATCACGGTCGGCGGGACGAACGGCAAGGGCTCGACGGTCGCGTTCGTCGAGTCCATCGCGCGCGCGGCGGGGTGGAAGGTCGGTGCGTACACCTCGCCGCACCTGCTGGCGTACAACGAGCGCGTGCGCATCGATGGCGCCGACGTGTCCGACACGGCGTTGATCGAAGCCTTCGAGGCGATCGAAGCCGCGCGTGGCGACACGCAGCTGACCTACTTCGAATACGGCACGCTCGCCGCGTTGTGGCTGTTCGAACGCGCGAAGCTGGACCTGGCGATCCTGGAAGTCGGCCTCGGCGGACGCCTGGATGCGACCAACATCGTCGATGCCGACGTCGCGGTGATCACCACGGTCGATCTGGACCACCAGGATTACCTGGGCGAGGACCGCGAGCAGATCGGCGCGGAAAAAGTGGGCATCGCGCGTGCGTGGAAGCCGCTGGTGCTGGGCGACAACGATCCGCCGTCGAGCGTGCTCGGGCACGCGTACCGCATCGGCGCGCCGACGTGGCGCATCGCCAATGATTTCTTCTTCGAACCGTTGCCGTCCTCGCTCGATGCCGACGGAAACACGCTGCCCGCACGCTGGCGGTGGCGCGAGATCGGCAAGCGGCTGGAACTGCCTGTTCCGCAGCTCGCCGCGCCCGTGCAGCTGCGCAATGCCGCGGTGGCCGTGGCGGCGCTGCGCTCGTTGAAGAAGCGTCCCAGGCCGCTCCCGCAGGGGGCGTATTCCGACGGCATCGCCAGCGCGCATGTCGGTGGCCGGTTGCAGCGGTTCGAACGCGACGGCGCGGAAATCGTCATCGACGTCGGCCACAACCCGCAGGCCGCGCGCGCGCTGGCCGACTGGCTGCGCGCCGCACCGGCGGCGGGGCGCGTGATCGCCGTGTACGCCGCGCTGTCCGACAAGGATGTCGCGGGCGTCGCGCAGGCCCTGGCGCCTGTCGTGGACCAGTGGCATCTGGCCGGACTGCCCGATGCCGGCCCGCGCGGCGGCGATGTCGACGGGCTCGCGGCGCGCCTGGCAGGCACGGCAGCGGCGGACGCCACTCGCCATGCGACGGTCGCACAGGCGCTCGACGCCGTGCGTGCTCGGGCGCAGCCGGGCGATCGCGTGCTGGTGTTCGGCTCCTTCCATACCGCCGCGAGCGCGCTGGCATCGCTCGACCGCGACTGAACGTGACCGGCATCGAGCCGGTGACGACGGATGGCGAGGGTATAATTCGCGCGGCGATCCGCCTGCGGTAAACGAGAACCGATGGAACCTGCCCTGAAACAGCGCGTCATCGGTGCGGTCGTGTTGATCGCACTGGCGGTGATCTTCCTGCCGATGCTGATCAAGGGGCCGGCGCCCGAAAGCGGGGCGTCCAATGTCCCGCTGGAACTGCCCAAGGCGCCGGAAGGCGACTTCGAAACCCGCGAGCTCCCGCTGGTGAGCCCGGGCCAGGCGCCCAGCGGCGGGGCGGTCGGCATGAACGCCGATGCCAACGCCAATCCGGACGCCGCCGACACGCTCCCGACCGTCGACACCACCGCGACCACGCCGGCCGCGCCGGTGCAGGGCGCGATGCCGGCCGCCACGGGCGGCGGCAACTTCGCCGTGAGCTTCGGCAGCTACGCCAGCACCGCCGACGCCGACCGCGTCGTCAAGGCACTGCAGGGCGCGCAGCTGGCCGCCTACCAGGAATCCGTACCGGGCAACGGCCGCACGCTGCACCGCGTGCGCATCGGCCCGTTCGCGACGCAGGCCGAAGCGGAGGCCGCGCGCCTCCAGTCCGGCCGTGTGCGCAGCGATGTGGGCGCCAAGGTCGTCGTGCTGGACGCCGAGGCGGCCGAGCCCGTCGCCAGCGCTCCGCAGCCCGTCCCGGCGCAGACGGCGTCCGTCTCGGCGCCCGAGGCGCTGCCCGATTCGAGCTCGAAGACGCCGGTCGCGCTCCCGCCGCAGGAACCCGCCAAGCCGGCGCCGAAGCCCGCCGCCCCGGTCGAAAAGCCGGTGGCCAAGGTTGAGAAGCCGGTCGAGAAGCCCGCCGCGCCCGCGCCGCAGCCCGCCGCCCCGCGCGCGAGCACCCCGGCTGCCGCGGCCACGGGTTTCGCCGTGCAGCTGGGCGCCTTCGGCAGCGCCGAAGAGGCCGTCAAGCTGCGCGACCGCGCGCGCTCGGCCGGTTTCAGCGCCTTCGTCGAACAGGTCCGTACGGACAAGGGGGTGCTCAACCGCGTCCGCGTCGGCCCCGTCGCCAGCCGCGACCTGGCCGACCAGCTGAAAGCGCAGGTCGCGTCGAAACTGGGCGTGAGCGGCATTGTCCGCCCGCATCCCTGACCCCATGTGGGCCGTGGGCTAGCGCATGGGCGCGATCGACTGGGTCCTGCTGGCGGTGGTTGCGGTCTCGGCCCTGTTCGGGCTGATGCGTGGCTTCGTCGGCGTGCTCGCCTCGCTGGTGGCGTGGGTGCTGGCCGGATGGGCCGCGTTCCATTTCGGCGCCGACGTCGGCCTGATGCTCTCCGGCGACGGTGAGATAGGCGCCGGCGAGCTCTTTGGCGGTTATGCGCTGTGTTTCATCGGCGTGCTGGTGGTAGTCGGCCTGGTCGGCTGGCTGGTGCGCAAGCTGGTGCAGTCGGTCGGGCTTTCCGGGCTGGACCGCATGCTCGGGCTGGCGCTGGGCATCGCACGCGGTGCGTTCGTCGCCTGCGTGCTGGTGCTGCTGGCGGGTTTGACGGCGATGCCGCGCGAACCGCAATGGCAGCGCTCGCAGGTCGTCCCGGTGTTCGTACCGGGCGCGCAGTGGATGCGCGCATGGCTGCCGGAGTGGGCCGCCGAGCATGTCGACCTCGACGGTCGCGTGCCGACGGAGCACTCGGATCTTCACCCGGCGGCGACGCCGGACACCGCGCCGGCATTGCCGGCACCGGTGAGCGAGGCCTGAAGGCCCGCGGCAACACACAACTTCACAGCAGGACTCATCACCATGTGCGGCATTCTCGGTATCGTCGGCCACAACGACGTCGCGGCGCAGCTCTACGACGGCCTGACGGTGCTGCAGCATCGCGGCCAGGACGCTGCCGGCATCGCCACCGCCAACGGCAGCAAGCTGCGCGTGCACAAGGGCAACGGGCTTGTCAGCGACGTGTTCGACGAAGGCTCGATGTTGCTGCTGGAAGGCCGCGTCGGCATCGCGCATTGCCGCTATCCCACCGCCGGCAGCGAAGGCTCCGACGAAGCGCAGCCGTTCTACGTGAACTCGCCGTTCGGCATCGCGCTGGCGCACAACGGCAACCTGATCAACACCGACACGCTGCGTCGCGAGGTGTTCGAACAGGATCGCCGCAACGTCAATACCGAATCGGATTCGGAAGTCCTGCTCAACGTGTTCGCGCACGAGCTGGACGCGACGAAGGCGCTGAACCCCGACGCTGCCTTCCGCGCGGTCGAAGGCGTGCATCGCCGCTGCATCGGCGGTTACGCCGTGGTGGCGACGGTGCTGGGCCTGGGGCTGGTGGCGTTCCGCGACCCCAACGGCATCCGTCCGCTGGTGCTTGGCAAGCGCAATACCGGCGGCCAGGATGAATATGCCGTCGCGTCCGAATCCGTTGCGCTGGACCTGCTCGGCTTCGAACGCGTGCGCGACGTGCGCCCGGGCGAGGGCATCGTCATCACGCCGCGGGGCGAGCTGTTCACGCGCCAGTGCGCCGAACCACGCCAGCACACGCCGTGCATCTTCGAGTACGTGTACTTCGCGCGTCCGGACTCGATGATGGACGAGGTGTCCGTGCACAAGGCACGCATGCGCATGGGCCAGAAGCTCGGCGAGAAGATCCTGCGCCTGCGTCCGGACCATGACATCGACACCGTCATTCCGATTCCCGATACCTCGCGCGACGCCGCGCTGGAAATCGCCAATGTCATCGGCGTGAAGTATCGCGAAGGCTTCATCAAGAACCGCTACGTCGGCCGCACCTTCATCATGCCGGGGCAGGGTGAGCGCGCGAAGTCGGTGCGTCGCAAGCTCAATCCGATTCCGCTGGAATTCCGCAACCGCGTCGTGCTGCTGGTGGACGACTCCATCGTGCGCGGCACCACGTCCAAGCAGATCGTGCAGATGGCCCGCGATGCGGGCGCGCGCAAGGTGTACCTGGCCTCCGCTGCGCCGGCCGTGCGTCATCCCAACGTGTACGGCATCGACATGCCCTCGGCGGAGGAGCTGGTCGCGCACGGTCGCACCGATGAGGAAGTCGAGAAGCTGCTCGGCGTGGACTGGCTGATCTACCAGGACCTTTCCGACCTGGAGGAAGCCGTTTCCGGCCCGAAGCACCGCATCGACGCCTTCGATTCCTCGTGCTTCAACGGCGAATACGTCACCGGCATCGAACCGGGCTATTTCGAACGCATCCAGCAACTGCGTTCCGACGAAGCGAAGAAGACGCGGAGGGCGTGAGATGCGCGAACTGCAGCGGGCGATGATTCCGGACGACGAGAACGGCGAGGTGCTGCTTCGCATGCTCGACGATGGCGACGACCTGTCGCTCGAGCGTCCCATCGAGTTCTTCCACGTCTTCGACGACGAATCGCAGGCGGAGGCGTTCGCCGCCGCCGCGGCGGACAAACCACTGGTGACCGTGGACGAGCCGGAAGTCGACGAGGAAGACGTGTGGCAGGTGTGCGTCGTGCGCGTGATGGCGCCGTCGCACGCGGCGATTACAGCGCTGGAACGCGAACTGGGCGAGCTGGCCGAAACCTTCGGCGGTTTCGCCGACGGCTGGGGCTGCTCGCCGGCCGATCCCGCCGCGCATTGAGGCCATGACGTCGCTGTTCGACGCCGCGCGTGCCTGCCTCGACGCGGCCACGCCGGAGGCGAAGCTTGCCGCGACGTTCGCAACGGCGGAAGCCTTCGCACGCGGCGAACTGACGATTCCCGATGACGCGCCGGCACCGGAGGCGATCCGCATGCCGGGCCGCCCCGAACGGCCGCTGCTCGTGCATCCGCGCGATCTGCCCCGACGCGGCTTCGGCAGCAAGGATGGCCGTGCCGCGTTCATCCATGCGATCGCGCACATCGAATTCAACGCCATCGACCTGGCCTGGGATGCGGTGTACCGCTTCCGTGGCTTGCCGCGCGAGTTCTATGTCGACTGGGTGGGCGTCGCGAGCGACGAAGCCCGCCATTTCGATCTGTTGCGCACGCGCCTGCGCGAATTCAACCACGACTACGGCGATTTCGACGCGCACAACGGCCTGTGGGAAATGGCCGAGAAGACCGCGCATGATGGCCTTGCACGCATGGCGCTGGTGCCGCGCGTGCTGGAAGCGCGCGGGCTGGATGTCACGCCGGGCATGATCGTGAAGCTGCGTTCGATGGGGGATGAGGCGACAGTCGCCATCCTCGAAGTGATCCTGCGCGAGGAAGTGGCGCACGTCGCCGCAGGTTCGCGCTGGTTCCGCTGGTATTGCGAGCGCGCGGGCGTGGAACCTGCGGCGCGCTTTCGGGAACTGCTGGCCGAGTACGCGCGGGCCGTGTTGCATGGCCCGTTCAACCACGAGGCGCGCAGCGCGGCGGGATTCGGGCCGGAGGAGCTTGAGGCGCTGGAAAAGCTGGCGGGTTAGGCCGTTCCCGCTGTGGGCGACGCGTTCACTTCATCGCCAACCCGCGCAACTCGAACCCTTTGCGATCCACCCGCAGCACCGAGCCGTGGTCGTACCAGTCGCCGAGCACGATGCGTTCGCACGGACGGCCTCCGACCATGAGTTCGTGCACGGCCGGGCGATGCGTGTGCCCGTGGACGATGCGCTCGATTCCGTAGCGGCCGAACGTGCCGTGCACCGTCGCCGGCGAGACATCGGTGATGGTCTCCATCGTGCCCTGCTTCGCAAGGCCGCTCTGGTGCGCGCGGCTGGCCGCACGCGCCTGTTGCGCGAACGCGACGCGTGCCGCGAGCGGCTGCGAGAGGAACTGCGCCTGCCACTGCGGATTGCGCGTCTGCGCGCGGAACTGCTGGTAAGCCACATCGTCCGTGCACAGCGTGTCGCCGTGCATGATCAGCGTCGGTTCGCCGTAGAGCATCACCACCGACGGGTCGGGGAGGATGCGCATGCCGGCCCTGCGGGCGAAATCCTCGCCCAGCAGGAAGTCGCGATTGCCGCGGATGAAGAACACCGGCACGCCGGAGGCCTGCAGCGCATGCAGTTCGCTGGCGACGAAGGCGCCGGTGTCGGACGGATCGTCGTCGCCGACCCAGGCCTCGAACAGGTCGCCCAGGATGTACAGCGCGTCCGCGTGGCGCGCATCGGCGCGGATGAACTGGCCGAACAGTTCGGTGATCCGGGGACGCTCGGCGTCGAGGTGGAGGTCGGAGATGAAGAGGGTTGCCATGGGGCAATTCTAGGGCCTGGGCGCGCAATCCGGCCGCATCGCGCGCGGTCCGGTAAAATCGCCGGTCCCCGCCGTTCCGAGCCGCCCCGATGAGCTGCCGCACCCGTTTCGCCCCCAGTCCCACCGGCTACCTGCACATCGGTGGCGCCCGCACGGCGTTGTACTGCTGGCTGGAGGCCCGCCGTCGTGGCGGCGAGTTCGTCCTGCGCATCGAGGACACCGACCGCGAACGCAGCACGCAGGCGGCCATCGATGCCATCCTGGAGGCTATGGAGTGGCTGGGCCTGGGCTATGACGAGGGCCCGATCTTCCAGACGCAGCGCCTGGACCGCTACCGCGCCGTCGCCGAACAGATGGTGGCCGCCGGCACCGCGTACTACGCCTACGAGACGAAGGAAGAGCTCGAGGCCATGCGCGAGAAGGCCATGGCCGCAGGCGACAAGCCGCGCTACAACGGCGCGTATCGCGAGCGCAACGAAGGCTTCCGCGACGATCCCAACCGCGTCATCCGCTTCAAGAATCCCGTCGATGGCGTGGTGACGTGGGATGACAAGGTGAAGGGCACCATCGAGTTCGCCAACACCGAGCTGGACGACCTCGTCATCTTCCGCTCCGACGGCTACCCGACCTACAACTTCGCGGTGGTCGTGGACGATCTGGACATGGGCATCACCGATGTCGTGCGCGGCGACGACCACGTCAACAACACGCCGCGCCAGATCAACATCTATCGCGCGCTCGGCGCCGTCGTGCCGCATTTCGCGCATTTGCCGATGATCCTGGACCCGGAAGGCGCCAAGCTGTCCAAGCGCACGGGCGCGGCCGACGTCATGCAGTACCGCGAGATGGGCTACCTGCCGCACGCGCTGTTGAACTACCTCGTGCGCCTGGGCTGGTCGCATGGCGACCAGGAGATCTTCTCCATCGCGCAGATGACGCAGCTGTTCGACCTGAAGGACGTGAACGCGAAGGCCTCGCGCATGGATCCGGCGAAGCTGGGCTGGCTCAACCAGCAGTACCTGAAGAACGACGATCCCAGCGACGTGGCCAAGCACCTCCAGTGGCACCTGCATGCGCAGGGACTGGACGCGGCGAGGGGACCTGCGGCTGCCGACATCGTGGTCGCGCTGCGCGATCGCGTGCAGACGCTGAAGGAAATGGCCGAACGCGCCGCCGTCTGGTTCGGCCCGCTCACGCAGTACGACGATGCCGCCGTCGCCAAGCATCTGACGGCCGCCGCGCGTGCGCCGCTGGCCGATGCCCGCGAGCGTCTGGCTGGCTTGCCGCAGTGGAGCGCCGATGCGGTCTCGCAGGCGCTCCACGCCACCGCCGAAGCGCTTGGCATCGGCATGGGCAAGGTCGCACAGCCGCTGCGCGTGGCCATCACCGGCACGCAGGTGTCGCCGGACATCTCGCACACCGTGTACCTGGCGGGGCAGGGCGAGGCGCTGGCGCGCATCGACGCGGCCCTTGCAAAAGTGCCCGCTGGCGCCTAAATCGGCATTACCCGCCCGCGGGAACACGACATGAGCCAGCATCACGCCTGCACCGACCCCTCGCACCACGTCCACGACGGCGCTGCCTTCGTGCACGAGGTCGAGCGCGCGTGCGAGGCGCGCGGCCTTCGCCTCACGCCGATCCGTGCGCATGCGCTGCGCCTGATCGCCGACGCGGGCCGGCCGGTGAAGGCCTATGAACTGCTCGACCAGATGAAGGCCACGCACGATGCCGCGGCGCCGCCGACGGTGTATCGCGCGCTGGATTTCCTCCTTGAACACGGCTTCATCCACAAGCTCGCGTCGATCAACGCCTTCGTCGGTTGCCATCACCCGGGTTCGGCGCAGCACGCGGTGCCATTCCTGATCTGCGACCGCTGCCAGTCGGCGACGGAACTGGAAGACGAGCGCATCGTCGAGACGCTCGACCGCCGCGCCCGCGAACTCGGCTTTACTCCGCAGGCGCAGACGCTGGAAGTGCACGGCGTCTGCGCGGCCTGCGCGAAGGCCGACGCCGCCTGAGGCGGCCAGTCGCGCCGGCCACGGAGCCGCGGCGCCTGGGCGGCTACAGGTACGTTAGGGTGAACAGTCGCAGTTCGCGTGCGTCGATGCCCGCGTCGTGGCGCGTGGCGATGAAGTAGTCCAGCAGCTCGGAGCGGGTGGGGGCGGGAACGTCGAGCGTCTGCTCGGTCGCCCGATGCGGCGCCTCGCCGGTCGAGGTGACGCCGGGGCTCGAGGAGGGCCCACTGGTGGACTCCACGAGCGCGGCCCCGAAACGCAGGGCGCCCGTAGTCGATTGCGCGCTGGCGGCCTGGCATGCGGCCAGCAACAGCGCGGCGATGGAGAGGGGAATGACGGCTTTCATCTTCGCGTCCTCTGATGCACGGCACGTCGCCGCAGCCGCATTCTGCGAAAAAGTCTCAGTCAAAAGCGCCTGAAACGACTGAGAAAAAATCGCATTGATCAGAAGATCTGCAAGTGATAAGTCGGCGGGTCGATTAAACCACCCGACGCGTCGCCGCCGTCGCCGCATCCCCCGTGTTCGGCGTGCCGGTGGGTTCGATCAGCATCAGGTGCGCTTCCTCGATGGCGACCGGCCGATGCTCCATGCCGCGCGGCACGACGAACAGCTCGCCCGGGCCGAGTTCGACAACGCCATCGCGCAGTTCGATGCGGATGCGTCCGCGCAGCACCAGGAACAGGTCGTCGGTGTCGGCGTGCGAGTGCCAGACGAACTCGCCTTTCACCTTCACCACCATGATGTCGTGGCCGTTGAACGTGGCCACGGTGCGCGGCTGCCAGTGTTCGTCGAACGTGGCGAGCTTGTCGGCAAGGTTGATTGGAGCGTGCGTCGTCATGTCGCCTGCGCCTGCGGTTGTGCGCGAGCCGGCATCGGCACGGCTTCGCGGATGGGAAGGTTGGCGATGGCGGCCAGGAGCGCCAGCGCCATGTCGGCGTACCACATCCAGCTGTAGTCGCCGAAGCGCTCCAGCACCAGGCCCCCCACCCACGCGCCGAAGAAGCCGCCCAGCTGGTGCGACAACAAGGTGAGCCCGAACAGCGTGCCCAGATACCGCGGCCCGAACAGCTTGCCGACAAGGCCCGCGGTCGGCGGCACGGTCGCCAGCCAGGTAAGGCCGAGGCCTGCGGAGAACAGGAAGAACGTCAGCGGCGTCGGCGGCGAGACCAGGTAGATCGCGATCAGTGCCGCGCGACTGGCGTACATCGCCGCCAGCAGATGCTTCATGCGGAAGCGTTGCCCGAGCCAGCCGGCAGCCAGGCTTCCACCGACGTTGAACAGACCGATAAGCGCGAGCGACACCGCCGAAACGCTGGCCGGCAATCCGCACAACGCGATCTCGCTCGGAAGGTGCGTGACCAGGAACGCGATGTGCACGCCGCAGGTGAAGAATCCCAGGTGCAGCATCCAGTAGCTGCGATCGCGCACGGCGATGCGCAGTTGCTCGCGCAGGCCGATGCCGGGTGCGACATTCGTCGCGGCAGTGCGCGTCGCATCGCCCGCGCGACGACGCAATGGCCAAGCCAGCGGCAACGTCGCCAGCGCGGAGGCGGCGAGGGTGAACATCGCGGTACCCCATCCGGCCAGGCTGATCACCGCCTGCACCAGTGGCGCGAAGAGGAACTGGCCGAACGAACCGCCGGCGTTGATCACGCCCGCTGCCATCGAGCGCTTCTCGGCCGGCATGTGTTGCGCGGTCGCGCCGATGAGGATCGAGAAGCTGCCCGCGCCCGCGCCGGCCGCACTGAGCACGCCAAGCGTGAGCAGCAGCCCCCACTCGGAGGCGAGCGCCGGTGCGAGCACCAGCCCGGCCGCCAGCAGCACGCCACCGGCGACGAGAACGCGGCCCGGCCCGCGCTGGTCGGCGATTGCGCCGAACACCGGTTGCACCGCGCCCCATACGAACTGGCCGATCGCGAGCGCGAAACTGATCTGGGCGACGGTGAGACCCGTGCTGCGGCCGATCGGCGCGATGAACAACCCCATCGACTGACGCACGCCCATGGTGATCATCAGCATCGCCGTGGCGGCGAGCACCAGCGGCCAGTAGCGCGTACCGGGGTGGGGCGTGGTGTTCATTGCGCTTCCATTCGCGCCATCGCGCGGTCCAGTTGGGTATGCAGCGCATTAACGGCGGCGCTGCCGAGTCGTGCATCGATGTCGTCCTGCGCCTTGCGCCACAGCGGCTGCGCGCGTTCGAGCACGCGCTTTCCTGCGGGCCTGATGCGCACCAGTTTCGCGCGCGCGTCTTCTTCACTGCTGGCCAGTTCGATCCAACCTGCGGCGATCAGCGGCTTGAGGTCACGGCTGAGCGTCGTGCGATCCATGCCGATCTCGCGCGCGAGTGCGCCGACGGGCTGTGGCGTCCGTGCGGCGCGACGCAGGATCGAATACTGGTTGAGGTTGACGCCGGCCGGAGCGAGCTCGCGGTCGTAGCGCTGCGTCACGATGCGCGAGAGCTTGCGCAGACGGAAGCACGTGCAGACGCTGGCGGGAAGGGTGATGTCGGGCATAAGCGTGTATATACACCTATTCCGGGAAAAGAAAAGCGCCGCGGGTGGGGCGGCGCTGTTCAGTTGCCTTGCTGCGGCGGGGCGGTGGGTCGCCGCCCGTCATGTCACCTCAGAAGTACGCCCGCACCCCGAAGGCCACGCCACGGCCCGGCAGAGGCGCCACGTCCTTGAGGAACGAGGTATGCACGCGCGCCTCCTCGTCGAGCAGATTGCTGCCGTCGACGAACAGTTCCCACGCGTTGCCTGCCTTGGTGTCCTGGTGCCAGGCGACGTGCGCATCGACCAGCGTGTAACCCGGCGTCGGCGTCTCGTGTTCGGCCACGTCGTCCTGCTTCGCGTAACGCGTGGCGCCGACCGACGCACGCCAGCTGCCCAGTTCCCACCGCACTTCGCCGCCGAGACGGCTCGGCGCGATGCGTGGCAGGTTGCCGCTGCGCGAAAGCTCCGCGGTGTAGTCGTGCGAATGATCGCCATGCGGCACCGCGAAGGCGACTTCACGCGTGCCGCTGCCGGCGAGTTCGCCGCGCACCATGTCGCCGAACACGCGCAGGTTCCACAGGCCGCTGTCGTTGTCGGCGAAGTTCCAGTTCACTTCGGCTTCGGCACCGTTGAAGCGCGCATTGTCCTGCGTCCACAGGCGCACGGGATTGCCGTCCTCCACCACGCCGGTATCGGCCAGGTAGATGAAGTCGTCGTACTTCACGTGGTAGACCGACGCGCTCGCGGTGAACGGGCCGCCATGCCAATGCAGGCCGATCTCCGCGCGGTTGGCGGTTTCCTCGTCCATCATCGGCGAGCCCAGTTCGATGCTGCTGGTCGCCACATGCACGCCGTTGGAGTACAGCTCTTCCGCCGTCGGCGCACGCTGTGCTCGGTCGAGGCCGAAGGACAGGTGGAAGGCTTCGTTGATATCCCACTTGAACGCGGCCGACAGGCTCGTCGTGTGGAAATCGCGATCCGGGCCAATGGCCTGGGCTTGGTTCACGTCAATCTTGTTCTGGTCGACGCGCGCGCCCAGCTCGGTCTTCACCGGCCCGAACTCGCGCTGGCCCAGCCAGAACAGGCCCGCGTCGTTGCCCTTGGATGCCGGCACGAACGCTTCCGCGCCGATCGCCTCGAAATCACGCTGGCCCCACTGCACGCCAACCGCGCCATCCCAGCCCAGCACCGGCTTGTGCACGAGTTCGACACGCGCCTCGGTGCTGGTGTTGTCGAAAACGGTGCCTACGTCCTCGCCTTCGTACTCGGTATGCGTGTAGTCGGTGCGCGCGACCTTCGCGCGCAGCGACTTGAATGCGCCCAGGTCGTCCAGCCCGCCGCGCAGTTCGTAACGATGTTGTGTCATGCCGATGGTGACGGGGCCTTCCTCTTCCTCGACGGGAACTCCTTCACCCTCGTGCGCGTGGTCGTCGCCGTGTTCGTGCGCGCCGGCGGGCACGCCGTAGCGCGTGTCGAACAGGCTCGCGCCTACGCCCAGGAACCCGCGTTCCCCGATCCAGCTCACGCCTAGCGCGCCGCTGTCGGTGCGCAGGGCGCTGTTGGGCAGCGTGCCCTTTGTGGCCGGATCCGGCGTCTCGCCTTCGGCTTCCATCAGTTGGCGGCTTTCCGGGTAGCCCGGGATGTCGTAGTCGCCGGTTTCGCGGTGCAGGGCGTCGGCGTGGAATACGACGTTGCCGGAGGCTGCCGTGGCGTCCATGCGGAACATGCCGGTGCGTTCGTCGTTGACGGTGTTGCCGCGCAGTTCGGCGCGACCCTGCAGCGGTTCGTCGGTGACGGCCTCGGGGATGCGGCCATCGACCACGTTCACCGCGCCGCCGATCGCGCCGCTGCCGTAGAGCAGGGTGGCCGGACCCTTGAGCACTTCGATCTGGTCGGCAAGGAAGGGCTCGATGCTGACCGCGTGGTCGACGCTGACGGTGGAGACGTCACCCGAACCCAGGCCGTCGCTCAGCACCTGCACGCGGGCGCCGTCGAAGCCGCGCACGATGGGCCGGCCGACGCCGGGGCCGAAGTAGGACGACTGCACGCCGGGGAGTTTCCCGACCGTCTCGCCCAGCGAATTCGCCTTGACCTCATCGAGCTTCGCGCCGGCGAGGACGTCCACGGGGCGCACCAGGTCCTCTGCGGTGCCGACCAGCGGGGTCGCCTTCACTTCGACGCCGGAAAGATCCTTGGGCTGGTGGTCATGGCCCTGATCGTCCGCCTGTGCAGCGAAGGGGAGGGCGGCGGCTAGGGCGAGGACGAGCGGGAGGCGGCGGTTGCGCAGGCGCTTTGACATGGGGTGGGGTAAAGTACGTGGCTCAAGTTGCGTAATGTTATATTATAACGAAACCGGTTCCACCCCCTCCCGAAAGTCATGCCGCCCATCCGCTCCCGCCTGCTCGACCGCATCGGTGCCACCGGCTCGCTGCTGTGCGCGATTCATTGCGCGCTGCTACCGCTGTTGATCGCCGTGCTGCCGTCGCTGGGCGTCGCGGCATGGCTGGGATCGGGTTTCGAGGAAGGCTTCGTGCTGTTTGCCACGGGGCTCGGGCTTTTCAGCATGGCGCTGGGCTATCGCCGCCATCGCGCGGTGCAGGCGCTGTCGCTGATGCTGCCGGGGCTGGCGGTGCTGTGGTTCGGCGTGCTGTACCAGCCGCTGCACCAGAGCGTGATCCCGCACGCGATCGCGATGACCTTCGGCGGCACGCTCGTCGGGCTGGCGCACCTGGCGAACCTGCGTCTGAACCACATGCACGTGCACAGCGCGACCTGCGCGCACTGATCGCCGGCAATCGGGACGAGCGCCCTTCGGGAGGGCCGCCTCGCAGGGCGGCGAGTGCAGCCACTCCGCCTGGCCGGGATCCGCCCGATAAACCGAAGATCGCCTCGGATGCGGAGCGTCCGGCCCGATGTTAGACTTCGCGACCTCGCGCAAACGCGAACTCGTAACCCCGCACTCCGGTGCGGATCTGAACAGATTCAGGAGCACATCATGGGCAAGGGCGACCGCAAGACTGCCAAGGGCAAGCGCTACAACTCCAGCTACGGCAACGCCCGCAGCGCCACGACCAAGGCCGCCGGCACCGCCGCCGCCCCGGTCGCGAAGAAGGCGACCAAGACCGTGGCCAAGGCCCCGGCCGCCAAGAAGGTCGCGGTGAAGAAGACCGCTTCCAAGGAGTAAGCGCTCCGGCGCAGTCTTCGGGGCGAAAACCCCGAAAGCAGAAAGCCCCGCCTAGGCGGGGCTTTTGCTTTTTCAGGGCAGGCAAGCCGCGGTCAGCGCTTGGTGGCCGCCTTCTCGACTTCACCCCAGACGCGCAGCAGGTTGCCGCCAAGGATCTTGCGGATGTCCGCGTCCGAATGCCCGCGCTTCTTCAGCCCTTCCACCAGGTTCGGATAGTCGGCCACCGAGCGCAGTTCCACCGGCAGGTTGCCGCTCACGCCATCGAAGTCGGAGCCGATGCCGACGTGGTCCACGCCGATCAGCTTCACCGCGTAGTCGATCTGGTCCAGCACCGCATCGATATGCGTCACCGGCACAGGATGTGCGTCCTTCCACGCCTTCTCGAAGTCGTCCTTCGATTTCACCGGCTTGCCGGCCGCGGCGAGTTTCGCGTTTTCCTCTTCGAACGCCACTTCCGCGACGAAATACGCCTGCGTGTCCAGCGCCGCCTGCGGATTGACGAAGCCCGTGCCGAACACCAGCTGCACCACGCCGCCTTCCTTCGCCACCGCCAGCGCCAGCTCGTCGCTGATGTTGCGCTCGAAGCCCGGCGTGAAGTGGCGCATGCCCGAGTGGCTGGCGATGACCGGCACGTCGGTCACGCGCAGCACGTCGCGGATCGCGTCGTCGGAAATGTGTGAGACGTCGACCATGATGCCCACGCGGTTCATCTCGGCCACGACCTTCTCGCCGAACGGACTCAGGCCGCCCCACTTCTTCTTCTGCGCGTAGGACGAATCGGCGATGCGGTTGTTCGCGCTATGGGCCAGCGTGATGTAACGCACGCCGCGCGCGTGGAAGTCCGCCAGCTTCGACAGGTCATCGCCGATCGGCGCGCCGTTCTCCATGCCCGGCGTCAGCAGCACGCGGCCGCCCTTGCGCAGCTTCTCGACGTCGCCGGGCGAACGCAGGATCGCGAACTTGTCCGGGTGCCGGCCGACCATCGCTTCCACGGCGTCGATCTGCGTATTGGCCGTCTGCCACGCGGTGCCGTCGGCGTCCGCCTCGGGCGAGGTGTAGATCGACATGAAGGCCACGCTCAATCCGCCTTCGCGCGCACGCGGGTAGTCGAACTCCTTCGTCGGCGCGCTAACGCCCAGGTCGTCCCAGTGCGACAGCAACTCGCTGGGGGCATCGATGTGCGTGTCGACGACGATCGCGTCCTTCGCGAGTTTCCGCGCCGCGTCGTTCGCGGCGAAGGCAGAGGTGGCGGCCATCGACAGCGACAGGCCTAGAACGGCGTAACGCAAGCGCATGTTTTCTCCCCGTAGTGTTCGTTTGGATCAGGTAACGCGATGGCCTCCGGCATGCACCGCCTGCGCGAGGCGGCCACCGAGCCAGTAACACAGCTCTGCCGGATGCTGGATGTTCCACAACACGAAATCGGCGCGCGCCCCCATGCGCAGGACGCCGCGATCGTTCAAGCCCAATGCGCGCGCGGCGTTCACCGTCGCCCCACGCAGGGCTTCTTCAGGCGAGAGGCGGAAATGCGTGCACGCCAACTGCATCGCGTGACGCAGCGATTGCAGCGGCGAGGTGCCCGGATTGCAGTCGGTCGCCACCGCCATCGGCACGCCATGCGTGCGGAAGGCCTCCAGCGGCGGCAATGCGGTTTCGCGCAGCACATGGAAGGCGCCCGGCAGCAGCACCGCGACGGTGCCGGCCTGTGCCATCGCGCGCACGCTTTCGTCGCTGGTGTGCTCGACGTGGTCGGCCGACAGGCCATCGAACGCCGCCGCCAGCGCACCACCGCCCAGATCGCTGAGCTGGTCGGCGTGCAGCTTCACCGGAAGGCCGAGCGCGCGCGCGGCTTCGAACATCCGCCGCGTCTGCTCCGGCGTGAAGCCGATGCCTTCGCAGAAGGCATCCACCGCATCGACGAGGCCTTCGGCGTGCAACTTGGGCAGCCATTCGATCGCCGCATCGATGTAGTCGTCGGCGCGACCGGCGTACTCCGGCGGCAGCGCATGCGCGGCCAGATACGTGGTGCGCACGCCGATGCCCAACTGCTCGAGGCGCCGCGCCACGCGCAGCATCTTGCGTTCGTTGTCGAAGTCCAGGCCGTAGCCGGACTTGATCTCCACCGTCGTCGCGCCATCGCTGATGAGCGCGTGTGCACGCGGCAGCGACTGGCGCAGCAGTTCGCCCTCGTCGGCGGCGCGGGTGGCGCGCACGGTCGAGAGGATCCCGCCGCCGGAGCGTGCGATGTCCTCGTAGCTGGCACCGAGCAGGCGCAGTTCGAACTCGCGGGCGCGATCGCCGGCGAAGACCAGGTGCGTGTGGCAGTCGACCAGACCAGGCGTGATCCACCCCTTGGTTTCGATCACCTCGCGAGCCAGGCGCTGCGGCGCGTCGGGCAGGCCGGCGCGCGGGCCGACGTACGCCAGCGTCCCGTCCTTCCATGCCAGTGCGCCATCGAGGATGTCCGCGTAACCGGCGGGCGCATCCAGCGTGGCGAGCGAAGCGCCGAGAATCAGTCCGTCCCAGGCGGCCGGATGCGGGTTGGAGGTCATGGGGACCGATTCTAGCCGCCATGCGGGCGTGTGCGGGCCATCGCCACGACCGTCCCTGCGGGCGACAATGCGGGCATGAAGACCCTCGACGCCGCGATGCTCTGGACCCCCGACGGCTGGCGCTCCGACGCCGGCTTCGACATCGACGACCACGGCCGCATTCGCGCGCGGGTGGCGGCCGAACCGACCGCCAGTTCCAGCTGGGTCGTGCCCGGCGTGGCGAACCTGCATTCGCACGCCTTCCAGCGTGCCATGGCGGGGCTGGCCGAGCGCCAGACCAATCCCGAGGACTCCTTCTGGACCTGGCGCGAAACCATGTACCGCTTCGCCGCGCGCTTCACGCCCGAGCTGCTGCAGGCGGTGGCGACGCAGCTGTACGTGGAGATGCTGGAAGCCGGCTACACCACCGTGTGCGAGTTCCACTACCTGCATCACGCGCCCGACGGCCGGCCCTACGAGGATGCCGCCGCGATGTCGCGCGCGCTCATCGCCGCCGCGCGCGACGCCGGCATCCGCCTGACGCTGCTGCCGGTGCTGTACATGACCGGCGGTTTCGATGGCCGCGCGCTGGGCGAACGCCAGCGCCGGTTCGGCCACGACGTCGATGCCTACCTGCGCCTGATCGACACGCTGTGCGAGGACGTCGACCCGATGCTGCACGTCGGCTGCGCGCTGCACAGCCTGCGCGCCGTGCCGCCGGACGCGATGCGTGCCGTGCTCGACGCGTTGCCGCCGTCGATGCCGGTGCACATCCACATCGCCGAACAGATCGGCGAGGTGCAGGACAGCCTCGCGTTGCGCGATGCGCGGCCGGTGGAATGGCTGCTGGCCAACGCCAACGTCGACGCGCGCTGGACGCTGGTGCATGCAACGCATCTCACGCCCGCCGAAACGCAGGGCATCGCGCGCAGTGGTGCGACGGTGGCCATCTGCCCGACGACCGAAGCCAACCTGGGCGACGGCCTGTTTCCGTTGCGCGAATACCTGGATGCCGGTGGCCGATGGGGCATCGGCTCTGATTCGCATATTTCCGTATCGCCGGTTGAGGAACTGCGCTGGCTCGAATACGGGCAGCGCCTGACCACGCGCCACCGTAACATCGCCGTGCGCGCGGATTCGCCCAGCGTCGGTGAGACGCTGCTGCGCGATGTCGCGCGCAGTGCGCGGTTCTCGACCGGGCACGCAACCGGTACGTTCGCGACGGACGAATACGCCGATGCGGTGGTGCTGGATACGGACGCGCCGGCACTGTTCGGCCTGAAACCCGATGATGCGATCGACCGCTGGATCTTCAGCGGCAACCGGCCGATGGTGCGCGACGTGCATGTCGGTGGACGGCGCGTGGTGGAGAACGGCCATCACGGGCAGCGTGCACAGATCGCACAGCGCTATCGCGAGGCGATGGCGGAGTTGATGCGCGATTAGCCGTCAGCGCGATTTGCTTTCGTCCGGTGAAAGGAGCGATCCCGTTTTTGTAGCCCGGGTAAGCGAAGCGCACCCGGGAACGCGCGCCGGTAGACTCCCCGGGTGCGCTTCGCTTACCCGGGCTACAGGAGCAAGTGCAGACTCATCGGTCACCTCAGCCGAACAGGTCCGCCTTAGCCGGCAACGCGCCTTCCATCCGCAGCAGGAACTCCTTGGTCGGCAGCCCGCCGCCGAAGCCGGTGAGGCTGCCGTCGCTGCCGATCACGCGATGACAGGGCAGCACCAGCGGCAACGGATTGCGGCCGTTGGCCGCGCCGACCGCGCGCATCGCGGACGGCTTCCCGATGCGCTGCGCGAGCTGCGCGTAGCTGATCGTCTCGCCGTACGCGATCGCCGCCAGCGCGTGCCAGACGCGTAGCTGGAATGCCGTTCCCCGAGGCGCCAGCGGCAGTTCGAAATCGCGCCTGGCACCCTCGAAGTATTCGCCCAGCTGCGTCGCCGCCAGCCGGATGACATCGCACTCGCGCGCCTCCCATTCCCCACAGTGCGACATGGGATGGCGCGGGTTCGCGAATTCGATCAGATGCAGGCCTTCGTTGCTCGCGGCGAGCAGCAGCGGCCCGACCGGGCTGGGCATGGTCGCGTAGCGGATCATGCGGTCGCATCCGCACCGGCGGCGGCAACGGCGCTTCGTTTCGTGCGTGGCGGGCTTTCCGCTCGCACCACCGGCGCCGGCACGCTGTCGCGCCACAGGTGGATGACTGCGTAACCACGCCAGGGTCGCCACGCCTGCGCACGCGCCGCGAGTGCCTTGGGCGTCATGCGCGTTCCGTCGGCGGGCAGCGCCTTCTGCAGTACCAGGTCCTCGACCGGAAACGCATCCGGATGCCCCAGCGCACGCAGCGCGATGTACTGCGCCGTCCACGGCCCGATGCCGGGTAGCGCGACCCAGCGCGACGTGAAGTCCTCCAGCGTGCGTTCGGAACGAAAATCCACGCGGCCGTCCAGCAATGCGCGCGCGACACCGCGCACGGTCTGCGCGCGCGAGCGGATCAGGCCGATCGACTCCAGCTCGGCATCGACCAGGGCCTCCGGCGTGGGGAACAGATGCGTCAACCCTTCGGCGAACGGCTGCGGCAACGCCTGCCCGTACTTGCGCGCCAGCCGTGTGGCGAAAGTACGCGCGGCCGCAACGCTGACCTGCTGGCCGATGATGGCGCGCACCGCGATCTCGAAGCCATCCCAGCCGCTTGGCAGACGCAACCCGGGGCGTTGCGCGAGCAAAGGCGCGAAGCGCGGATCGTTGGACAACGTGTCGGCGATCGCCTGCGGATCGGCATCCAGGTCGAACATGCGGCGAAGGCGCTGCACGATCTCCAGCAGTTGCGACGACGCGGGCCCATGCAGTTCCAGCTTCAGTGCATGTTCGCCTTTCGGCCACGCGCTCACGCGCAGCCAGCCGGGGCGTTCGATCGGCCCGATCACGCGCGCGTAAGCGTGCTCGTCCACGACTTCCACGCCGGGCAATGCACGGCCGCGCAGGAAATCCAGCATCGCCTCGAAGTCGTACGGTGGGCGATAGCCCAGTCGCAGCGTCAGCACGTCGCCGGTTTCGCGCGCTTCGCTGCGCCCCTTGCGCAGATCGCGCGGCGCCATGCGATACGCCGTGCGGAATGCGTCGTTGAAACGGCGAAGACTGGCGAAGCCGGATGCAAGCGCGACCTGCGTGATCGGCAGGTCCGTTTCGGTCAGCAGTTGCTTGGCGAACAGCAGTCGGCGCGTGCCATGAACGCCCATTGGCGCGACGCCTACGCGTTCGACGAACAGGCGACGAAGCTGGCGCTCGCCGATGCCCACGCGTTGAGCGAGTGCGGCGAGCGGTTGTTCGGCCAGCGCGCCGTCGTCGATCAGCTTCAGGGCGCGCGCGATGGCCGCATCGCCACGCCGCCAGCTGCCGTCGTCGGGCGACAGCTCCGGCCGGCATCGCAGGCACGGACGGAAACCCGCGGCTTCGGCCGCCGCCGCGTGGCGGAAATACACCACGCGCTTGGCCGTCACCGCGGGACAGACCGGGCGGCAGTAGATGCGCGTGCTCAGCACCGCCGTGAAGAACAGCCCGTCGAAGCGCGGGTCGCGCGTGCGCCGGGCCTGCTCGCAGACGTGGAAGGCGGGCAGGGTGTCGGCGTGGACGTGGGCGGAATCGGGCATGGGCGCAGGCTAGCACCGCCGCATCGCGCGGACTGGCCGGATTCGGACATGAACGTGGGCCGCAATGCACGCGGCGTGGATTCGCCGCGCGATGCGCTCAATGTCGCGGCGATGCATCCCCGTCCGGCACGTGCCCGCGCAAGGCCGGCAGCAACGAGGCGATGTCGCCATCATTCGGTGCGGCGTCGATGCCCAGCAGGCGCGCCAGCAGCGGATACACATCCACGTTGTCGAACGCGGGCAATTGCGCGCCCGGCACGAACGAGGGCCCGCGTGCGACGAACAGCGCCCGCATCGACGGCAAGGCCGGATCGAAACCATGCGAGCCGCGCGTCGCCTGCGGCGGACGCTTGGCGAGTTTCTGCGGATACAGCGCGTCCCAGCCTTCATGCATCTGGCACACGATCGGCGGCACGCGCGGGTTCGTGCCGTAGTGCCAGCGCGCCGGCAGCGCCTCGCGCCTGTAGCAGTCGTATTGCGCGTGCGTACCGAGCAGGCGCGCTTCGGCTTCGCGCTCGCGTCCGGGCAACGGCTGCACGCCGATGGACTGGCCCTCCGACACCACCGTCGCGATGGTCGGCGCGATCATGTCCTCCACGCTGATGGCGTGGCGCGGCCCGACCGTCGCCATGCCGTGGTCTGAGACGACGATCAGGTCGGTCGTCTCCAGCATGCCGCGCGCGGCCAGGCCGTCGCGCAGGCGGCCGATCACCGCATCCAGTTCGCCCAGCGTCCGGCGCACCTGCGGCGACTCCGGACCGTGGTCGTGCCCGGCCTTGTCTAGCTGTTCGAAGTACACGGTGACCAGGCGCGGGCGCTGCGCTTGCGGCGCGTCGAGCCACGCCAGCACGTCGTCGATCCGACGCGCCGGCGGCACGGCTTCGTCGTAGGCCATCCAGCGGCTCGGACGCACGCCACCGATCGCCGCACTGCTGCCAGGCCATGCCCAGCTCGCGCTGCGCAAGCCCTGCTTTTCGGCGGTGACCCAGATCGGTTCGCCGCCCCACCACCGAACATCCCCCACGGCGTTGCGGTCGGCCACGGCGAAGGTGCCGATGGTCGCGTCGCTCATGCGGTTGTGGATCACGCCGTGATGATCCGGGCGCAGGCCGGTCGCCAGCGTGTAGTGGTTCGGGAAGGTAAGCGAGGGGTAGGACGGGTTCATCCACGCCGCATGCGCGCCTTCGCGGGCGAGGCGGGCGAGGTTCGGCGTTGCGTTGTCCGACAGGTAGTCGGCGCGGAACGCGTCGATGGACACCAGGACCACCGTTCGCGGCGGCGGTTCGGCCGGGCGCGACGCCCGGGTGCTGCAGGCGGAAAGGACGAGGCAGGCGGCCAGTGCCGCGTCGCGGAGGAGGGGCATCGGCCGACTATAGCGAGCGCGTGTTGCGGCATGACTTTAGTCGCTGGCAGCGCCGCGCTGCCTTGCCAATAGTGGCCGCAACCCGGCGGCCGACGCCGGCAACGGAGCCCGTAGATGCGCCTGCCCGCCGTGAGTCGTCTGTCCGCCGTCTTGATGATGAGCGTTTCCGCCGTGGCCGCCGCGCAAAGTCCGCCGCCGCCGGGGCCGGCGCGCATGAGTCCGGCCGAATGCGAGGTCTGGGCGCGCGAGTTGAGTTTCGCGCAGTCGGTCGCCGACCACGATGCGGCGGCGTTCGCCTCGCATGTGGAAACCGACGCCGCGTTCGGCGCCAGCCAGCCGCAGCCCACGCGCGGGCGTGCGCAGATCGTCGGGCGCTGGGCGGGCATCGTCGAAGGCAAGCGCTTCAAGCTGTCCTGGTACCCGACCCGCACCACGATAGGCGCCGGCAGCACCGGCGATGTGGCGTGGTCGAGCGGGCCGTCGCTGTTCGAGGACATGGACCCGAAGGCGACGCAGCGCTTCCGGATCGGTGCCTTCCATTCGGTCTGGCACCGCGGGAAGGACGGGGTCTGGCGCGTGCTGTTCGACGACGGCGTGGACCCGCGCCCGGCCACGCAGGCCGAAGCGACGGCCTTCCGCGAAGGGCGGCAAGCCACCTGTCCACAAGCCTGACGACGGCCTGAAGCCGGGCGGCCGTACTCACGGCCGGCCCGGGACCTCAGGCGTATGGTGATGGGACGGCAATGACGCCGTTTCACCCCCAGGTGACGCCATGGACTTCCGCAACCCCAACCGCAGTCCGGTAGTGGCCTTCGCGACCGTCGTGCTCGGGATGTGCGCTTTCGGCGCCGCCGCGCAGTCCGTGTCCGCCGATGCGCAGGCGCGTGCGCAGGTCGCCCCCGCGCAGTCAGACGCGGCCCTGTCCGCCGACGCCCAGGCGCAATCGGACGTCGCGACCAACAAACATGCCTCCAACGTCGGCTGCGTCAAAGAAACCGGCACGAACATCCGTCCGCGCGATCCGAAGACCGGCAAGGCACTGTGTGTTGGCCCGGGCCGTACCTACAGCCGCGAACAGATCGACCGCACCGGCCAGACCGACCTGGCCGACGCGTTGCGTCGCCTCGATCCGTCGGTGCATTGATCGAGTGAGTGCGATGCGCGCGGGGCCATCGATGCGGCAACTGGCTGCGCTGGCGCTGGCGTTGCTGCCGGCGCTGGCGTTCGCGCAGCAGCTGCCCAACACGCTGCAGCCGCCGCCACGCGTGGCGCCCATCGCGCCAAGCTCGCCGCCGCCGTTGCCGCGCGGGGTGGATACCTCGCGCGACAACTCGCTGCAAACCCTCAATCGACAGATCGATGCGTCCAGCCGTCGCGTGGGTGTCGACACGCTGCGCAACCAGGTCGATCGACAGGATCGACTGATGGACGCCGACCGCGCGCAGACCGACGCGCGCCGCGCCGGCGCGGCCACGCCGGCCGAGTCCGAACGCATCCGCCAGGACTTCGAAGCGCGTCGTGCCGCCAATGACGCGTGGCGTGCGGGCAAGGAAGCGCAGATACAGCGGCTTCAAACGCAGGACATTCCGCCTCCGCCGCCGGTGAACGAAGTGAAGCCGGCGATCGAACCGCGGCGCTGAGCGCGCGGCTACGCCACCAGCCCACGCAGCAACCGCTGCAACGACGCTTCGTAATAGCGTCGGAAGGCCGCCTCGTCGAAGTTGAACCGTCCCGCGCGATACAGCGCGATCAGCCCGTGCGTGTGAGCCCACAACGTGACGGCCACGTCCCACACGTCGTCCTCTCGCAGGACGCCTGCGCGCATCGCGTCCTCCACCGCATCGGCGACGACGTTCAGCGTCGGCGAACGTCGTGCGCGGAAATCCTCGGGGAAACGCCGCGCATCCATTCGCGCCGTCGAAAACGCATGGTCGAACAGGTGCGGATGCGCCAACGCGTAGTCGAGATAGATGCGCTGCACCGCGATCAGGCGTTCCAGCACGTCGCCGCCACGGCCCCGCGCATCCCAGTGCCGCGCGATTGCGTCAAAGCTGTCGTCGCCGATGCGCTTGAGCAACGCCTCGCGATTGGGGAAGTGACGATAGATCGCCATCGGCGTCAGGCCTACCGCCGCAGCCACGCGGCGCATGCTCACGCCGCTCGCGCCCTCGCGTTCGAACAGCGTTCGCGCCGCGCGCAGGATGCGGTCGGCGGTGCGGTGGGTGCCAGTCGCGGCGCGGCTCATGTGTACAGCGTATACAAAATCGCCGCGGCCGACACGAAATCGCCACGAACGTGCATGTCACGCGTCCGGCGGCGGGTCCGGCGACGCGACGCGGCGCGATAATTCCCTTCGCCTGCACGTTCCTTCACCTGCTTGGCGCGTCGCCATCGCGGCGCCCCGCCGACGGAGTCTTCCGATGTCGACCCGCAAAGATCCTTCCCGCGTCATCCGTGCCCCGCGCGGCACCGAGAAAAGCTGCAAGTCGTGGCTGACCGAAGCCGCGTACCGCATGATCCAGAACAACCTCGACGCCGAAGTGGCCGAAAGCCCGACGGAGCTGGTCGTCTACGGCGGCATCGGCCGCGCCGCGCGCGACTGGGAAAGCTATGACGCGATCCTGAAGTCGCTGCGCGAACTGGACGATAACGAAACGCTGCTGGTGCAGTCCGGCAAGCCCGTCGGCATCTTCCCCACGCACGCCGACGCACCGCGCGTGTTGCTGGCCAACTCCAACCTCGTGCCGCACTGGGCGACGTGGGAGCACTTCAACGAGCTGGATAAGAAGGGCCTGATGATGTACGGCCAGATGACGGCCGGCTCGTGGATCTACATCGGTTCGCAGGGCATCGTGCAGGGCACGTACGAGACCTTCGTCGAGATGGGGCGCCAGCATTACGGCGGCAACCTCACCGGCAAGTGGATCCTCACCGCAGGCCTGGGCGGTATGGGCGGCGCGCAGCCGCTGGCCGCGTCGCTGGCCGGCGCATGCTCGCTCAACATCGAATGCCAGCAGAGCCGCATCGACATGCGCCTGCGCACGCGCTACGTCGACGAACAGGCCACCGACCTCGACGACGCGCTCGCGCGCATCGAGAAGTACACGCAAGCGGGGCAGGCCAAGTCGATCGCGCTGCTCGGAAATGCCGCCGAAATCCTGCCCGAACTCGTGCGCCGCGGCGTGCGTCCGGACGCGGTGACCGACCAGACCTCCGCGCACGATCCGGTGCACGGCTACCTGCCCATTGGCTGGACGGTCGAACAATGGCAGCGCATGCAGACCGAGGATCCCTCGCGCGTTCGCGATGCGGCGAAGAAGTCGATGCGCGTGCACGTGGAAGCGATGCTCGCCTTCGAGGACATGGGCATTCCCGTCTTCGACTACGGCAACAACATCCGCCAGATGGCGAAGGACGAAGGCTGCCAGAACGCCTTCGATTTCCCGGGCTTCGTGCCCGCGTACGTGCGCCCGTTGTTCTGTCGTGGCGTCGGCCCGTTCCGCTGGGTGGCGCTGAGCGGCGATCCGGAAGACATCTACAAGACCGACGCCAAGGTGAAGGAACTGATCCCGGACGATGCGCACCTGCATCGCTGGCTCGACATGGCGCGCGAACGCATCAGCTTCCAGGGCCTGCCCGCGCGCATCTGCTGGGTCGGCCTGGGCCTGCGCCACAAGCTGGGCCTGGCGTTCAACGAAATGGTCCGCAATGGCGAGTTGAAGGCGCCAGTGGTGATCGGTCGAGATCACCTGGACAGCGGCAGCGTCGCCTCGCCGAACCGCGAAACCGAAGCGATGCGCGACGGTTCCGATGCCGTGTCCGACTGGCCGCTGCTCAATGCGATGCTCAACGTGGCCGGCGGCGCGACGTGGGTGTCGCTGCATCACGGTGGCGGCGTGGGCATGGGCTATTCGCAGCATTCGGGCGTGGTCATCGTCTGCGATGGCAGCGAGGAAGCCGACAAGCGCATCGCGCGCGTGCTGTGGAACGACCCCGGCACCGGCGTGATGCGCCATGCCGATGCCGGTTACGAGATCGCCAAGCAGTGCGCGAAAGAGCAGGGGCTGAAGCTGCCGATGCTGTAAGCGCAGGCTCACCGGTTTGGAACCAGCGGCCCGGGCAACCGGGCCGTTTTCGTTTCGGCGGCAACCAAACCGGCGCGCTAGGATCGGCGGCATCCGTCCCGACAGGAGCCGCCCGGATGCGCCGCAGGGAATTCCTTCACGCGTTCGCCGCCTCGTCCCTGACGCTCGCGCTGCCGGGCTGGGCCGATGCCGCAGGAACATCGCGGGCGAACGCCGGGCAGGTGATGACGGTCACCGGCGCGATTGACGCGCGCGAGCTTGGCATGACCCTCACGCACGAGCACCTGTTCGCCGACGTGCGTCCATTCCAGGAGCAGGCAGCCGCCCCGATGGTGCCCGACATCGAGGAAGTCGTCGAAGTCGTGCTGCCGTACCTGCAGGCCATCCGTCGTCTGGGCTGTCGTTCGCTCATCGACTGCACGGCAACCACGCTGGGCAGGAATCCGGCGCTGATCCGCCGACTGTCCGAAGCCAGCGACCTGCACATGCTCACCGTGACCGGCGCCTACCTCGCCGCCGGCGGCCGCTTCATTCCGCCGTACGTGCGCGAGGAAACGGATGAGCAACTGGCCGCGCGCTGGATCGGCGAATGGCGCGACGGCATCGACGGCACGGGTGTGCGGCCCGGCCTGATCAAGCTCGGTATCGAAGGCGACCCGCTCACCGATCTGGAGCACAAGGCGCTCCGCGCGGCCGCACGAACGCATCTGGCGTCCGGGCTGGTGATCGCCATCCACACCGGTCCGTGGTCTGACGTGGAGCCCGGACGCAATGCGCGCTGCGCACTGGCGCAGCTGGACGCACTGGAAGCGGCGGGCGTGGATGCATCGGCATGGATCTGGGTCCATGCGCAGAACGAAAGGCAGGGTAGCCAGCACGTACTCGCGGCCCGGCGCGGCGGATGGGTGTCGTTCGACGGTTTCCGGCCGGGACAGGAAGACGCCTACATCGCCATGATCGACGTCATGCGCCAGGCGAAGCTGCTCGACCACGTGCTCGTCTCGCAGGACGCCGGCTGGTACACCGCCGGCCAGCCGCGCGGTGGCGAGATCAAACCCTATGCGCCCGTCTTCACCACGCTGCTTCCGGCTTTGCGCAGGCATGGCCTGGGCGAGGAGGAAATCCGCACGCTGTTCACGCAGAACCCGGCGCGTGCGTTCGCGTTGCGGGCGCTCACGCCAGCCTGAACTTGAAGGTGCCCTGGCTGCAGGCGCGGGCGCTCAGCGCGTGCGCAGCGACTGGATGACGTCAGCCTCGAACGCCTTCCCCGCGGCCGCAGGCTCCCCTGCATCGCCACTGTGGATCAGCCCCAGGCGCAGCGCTTCGCCTACCGCCTTCTTCGAACCGCCGACGACGACCGCCGTCTGATCGTCGCTGTCGAGCATGACCAGTCGCGCGTCGGCCTTGCGCGCCGCGATGAGCGTATCGAGCAGGTGCAACACCGCAGCCACGTCGTACCAGTCGCCGAGATTCTCGGCAGCAACGCGGTGGACCTTGCCGTCCATGCGTGCGATGAGCTGGTACGGGCCCTCGTCGTTGGTCGGCGCGATTTCCTCGAACGTCGCGCCGTCGAGGGCCGGCGACACCAGGAGCGCGAGCGCGCGCAACAGGCCGTCGTGTTCGTTGGGGAACATCCCCGTTTCCACGTCGAACCAGTACGCGTGGCCGGCCGATTCCAGGATGGCGGCGGCGTCGCGGCCTTCGATCTCGCCCAGCGCATCGGGTTTGACCTTCTGGAACCCGACGGACTGCAGCTGTACCGCTCGTGCGCGAAGGTCGCGCTGCTGGGCGGCAGTGGGATGGCCGGCGGCGAACGAAGCCGTGCAGGGCAACAGGAGCAGCAGGCAAACCAGGCACAGGCGGAAGGCGCGCATGGGCAGTCCGAAGAAGGAAGTGGGCCGATTCTAGCCGCGTGCGGAGTGTCGATTCGCGGCACGCCGGTTCGTCGTCAAAGGCAAGCGGCCCGGATGCGGGCTGCGCTACCCTCCGATGGCCGCAACAAGGACGCCCTGCGCATGACTGAACACGACACCACCGCCGACAGCCGGGATGGCAGCGCGCACGCGCCGCAGGCATCGCGCTCCCTCTGGTCCGAACTGCGCGAAGCCGTCCGCGGCACCAACGCCGATTACACGAAGATCCCGCTGCGCCGTGCGGTGTTCCTGCTCGCGGTGCCGATGGTGCTGGAACTGGTGCTGGAATCGACCTTCGCGGTGGTCGACATCTGGTTCGTCGCCAAACTGGGGCCGTCCGCGGTGGCGACGGTCGGGCTGACCGAAACCTACCTGTTCCTGCTGTATTCCATCGCGATGGGCCTGGCGATGTCGGTCACCGCCATCGTGGCGCGGCGCATCGGCGAGAACCGCCGCGAGGAGGCGGCGATCAGCGCGGTGCAGGCGATGCTGATCGCGCTGCTGGTGTCGGTGCCATTCGCGGTGATCGGCATCGTCTGGGCGAAGGACCTGCTGCGCCTGATGGGCGCCGACGCCTGGAGCATCGAGCACGGCTACCGCTACACGCAATGGATGCTCGGCGGCAACGCCATCATCATGCTGCTGTTCGTGATCAACGCGATCTTCCGCGGCGCCGGCGATGCGGCCATCGCGATGCGCGTGCTGTGGCTGGCGAACGGGTTGAACATCGTGTTGTGCCCGTTGCTGATCTTCGGCTTCGGGCCCGTGCCCGCGCTGGGCATCGAAGGCGCGGCGATCGCGACCAACATCGGTCGCGGTGCGGGCGTCGCGTTGCAGCTGTACCTGCTGTTCCACGGCGGAAAGCACATCCGCGTGGCGTGGTCGCAGCTTGCGGTGCACGGCGCCGTGATGTGGAACATCGTGCGCACCTCGCTCGGCGGCATCGGCCAGATGATCGTGTCGATGACCTCGTGGATCTTCCTGATGCGCATCCTGTCGAGCATGGGCAGCGAAGCCGTCGCCGGTGCGACCATCGCCATCCGCATCATGATGTTCACGCTGATGCCGGCCTGGGGCATGTCCAACGCAGCGGCGACGCTGGTCGGCCAGAACCTCGGCGCGCAGCAGCCCGGGCGCGCGGAAGCAGCGGTGTGGCACATCGGCTGGTACAACATGGCCTTCACGATGGCGATCTCGGTGGTGTTCTTCTTCTTCCACCACGACCTCATCGCGTTGTTCACCAGTGATCAGAAGGTCATCGATGTCGGCGGCGAATGGCTGCAGATCCTGTCGTACTCGTATTTCGTGTACGGCTGGTGGATGGTGTCGGTGCAGGCCTTCAACGGCGCTGGCGATACGATGACGCCGACGAAGATCAACGTGGTGTTCTTCTGGATCATCCAGATCCCGCTGGCGTACGCGCTGGCGGTGTCGATGGGCTGGCAGGAACTGGGCGTGTTCTGGGCGGTGTTCGTCTCCGAGACCGCGGTGGGCCTGTTCACGCTGTGGCTGTTCTCGCGCGGAAAATGGAAAACGGTGAAGGTGTGAAATGAGCGGACACGTCCTCGACAACCCGATCTGGGAAGCGCTCCAAAGCCGGCATCGCGACATCGCGCTCGCGAACGGCGACGTGGCGCGGTACCCGTCGCACATCGCGCCTTTCCTTGGTGTTCCGCATGAAGACATGGAGGTCGGCGATGCACTGGGCGCGTTGATCGAGCCGGGCGAGACGACGCTGCTGCTCGATCGCGTGCCACGGGTGCCGGCAGGTTTCGAGGTGAAGAAGCTGGCGATGCTCGCGCAGATGGTGTGCCCGCAGCCGGTGGAAGCCACGCAGGGGCCCGACATCATCGAACTGGATGAAGCGCATCGCGAAGACGTGCTGGCACTCACCGCGCTGGTGTACCCGCATTACTTCCGCCCGCACACGATGCAACTGGGGCGCTACTTCGGCATCTACCAGGAAGGACGGCTGGCCGCGATCATCGGCGAACGCATGGGCATGGACGACTGGCAGGAAATCAGCGCCGTGTGCACGCATCCGGATTTCCTTGGCCGGGGTTACGCGCGCCACCTGCTGGCGATGCTGAGCAACGACACGCTTGCGCGTGGCCGCACGCCGTACCTGCACGTCGCGAACGAGAACGTGCGTGCGAAGGATCTGTACCTTCGCAGCGGGTATGACGTGCGGCGGGATATTCCGTTCTTTTCGCTCCACCGGACCGCCTGAACGCGGCGCTGTCATCGCACTGTCACCGAATTGCAGCATCGTGGCGCGATCGAAATCCGAGGTCGTGCCGATGAAGGTCCCGCTTCTGTCACTGGCGTTGATGCTGGTGCTGACGACGTTCTCGCCGCACGCGGCCGCGCAGGCGACTTACATCCGCATCGAGGAGCGCCTCACGCCGGAGCAGTTGCGATCGGTGGGGTTGACGGGCGAGCAGCTGGAAAAGCTCAACCGCATGTTGCGCGAGGCGCAGGACGGGCAAGGTGCTGCGATGGTTGCGGGCGCGGCGGCACCGGCCGCGGCGGCATCGGCGACGCCGGCCGCGACGCCGGCGGCGAGCAGCGCACCGCCCGTCACTCGCGACGAGCGCGGCCGCGACGAAGGTTCGCTCATCGGCTTCAACGACAAGCCGATCCAGAGCCGCCTCAAGGGTTCGATCAGCGGCTGGGAGCCGGGCACGGTGTTCGAGCTGGAGAACGGGCAGCAGTGGAAGGTGCTCAAGGGCGCGCTGAAACTGCCGAAGACGCTCGACGCGCCCGAGATCCTCGTCGTGCCGGGCGTGGCTGGACGCTGGTTCCTGCAGGTGGTCGACGGCATGCCGAAGGCGCGCGTGTATCGCATCGACTGATGCGTCATTGCCGCCTGGCACACCGCATCCCGCTACGGAAATTGCGCTACGAGCGCGTCTTTCCTTCCGCAGGCGGCAGCGAGCGCAGGTACGTCCACACCGCGCGCAACTCGACATCCTGCATCGCGCTGTAGGACTTCCACGGCATCATGCGGTGCAGCTGGCGTCCGTCAGGGCGCTGGCCGGTACGCATCAGGTGCAGGAAGTCGCTTTCCTTCCACGCCTGCAGGCCGTTCGCATGCGGTGTGAGGTTGGCCGACGGCGGCGTGCCGGGTTCAAGCACGTTGCCGCCAGCGAAGTTCGAACCGTGGCAGCCGGTGCACACCTGCGCGATGTACCTGCCATACGCGACGCTCACCGTTGCCGGCGGCGCGACGCGCTCGCGCGGGGTGTGGTCGACGTGTTCGGCCGGAACCAGCGGGAATTTCCCGAACAGGTACAGCACGCGGGCGAGCGGGCGCACCTGCGTGCGGCCCGGGTCGGCATCCACCGGCGGCAAGGTGCGCAGGTACGTGACGATCGACGTGACGTCGTGGTCGCTCATGTCGCTGTAATCGCCGGTGGGCATGATCACCAGCCCCGTGCCGTCCGGCCGCACGCCGTGACGGATCGCCGCGGCCAGGCGGTCGTCGGTCCACGCGGCGTCGCGCACGGTGCGGGTGAGGTTGCTGGGCACGATGCGGATGACGTTGGGCGCATCGACCAGCAGCTTTCCGGCGCCATCGGCGCCATGGCAATCGGCGCAGCCGCGCGTGGCGAACAGGTGCCGCCCGTGTTCGAGCGACGCGGCGGCCATCGCATCGGCCAGCGCGGGATCCTGCACCGTCCAGGTGCGCGACAACGCGCGCTCGCTCAGCGCCCATGCGGCGCCGAGCACGCCGGCCAGCAGTACCGCGACCACGACCACGCTCCAGCCCAGCCACTTCAACAAACGTCGCATTGCCCTGCACTCCGGTGATGTGAAGACCGGATACGGGAAGTGCGGGCGTGAGAGGACACCCAACGGACGTACGGTAGATGAATGCGTTCCCGGCGCGGCCGCGACGGGAGTGCCTGAAGCCTGACGGGCCCGGTTTCCTTCCTTCTTACTTATCTTCCGTCGTCCTGCGCGTCCTTCGATCAGCCCTCGCCCTTGGCCTCGTGCGCAAGCTTTCGGCACAACTGCGCGGTCGCCTCGTCCACCGGGAAGCAGCATTCGATGCGCAACTCTTCCAGCGTCACGTCGCGCGGCGTGCCGAAGGTGGTGATGGTGGAGAAAAAACGCAGGCGATGTTCGTCGCGACGCAGCACCGTCGTGAGCAGCGGCGTCGGTGCGGATTCCAGATCGCGCAGCCGCCAGCGCGCCGGCACGCCGGGATAGGCGAGGACTTCCTCGAGCAGTTCGCGCGCTGCGGTGTCGGAGGGCGCGGCGGCCACTTCACCGTGCAGGTGGCGGATGAGATCGCCCGCCACTTCCTCCCAGTTGTCCACGGCGCCGCGCAGATCGCCTGGATCGAAGATCTGCCGGATCATGTTCGTGTGCGCGCTCGCGCGGCCATGCATCACGAAGCCGTTGATGCGCAGCGCCGCATCGTTGGCCATCAGCACGTCCCAGTGACGGTTGAGCACGAACGCAGGGTACGGCTCCTGCTGCGCGAGGATGAATTCGATCGCGCGTCGCACCTGCGACAGCTCCGGCGTCGCCAGCGCGGTTTCGGGATAGCGCGGTGCGAAGCCGGCCGCGACCAGCATCGCGTTGCGCTCGCGCAGGGGCATGTCGAGCGCGTCGGCCAGCCGGGCGACCATCTCCCGGCTGGGCTGCGACTTGCCGGTTTCCACGCAACTGAGGTGGCGCGGCGACACGCCCGCGTCCAGCGCGAGGTCCAGCTGGCTCAGGCGACGGGCCGCGCGCCACTCGCGCAGCAGGGCGCCCAGTCGGGGGTCACGGGTTGTCGAGGCGGCTGCGTCCACGCGGCGAGCATACGGGGCAGCCTGCACGGGCACCATGACCTGCCAGGTCATGGCCGCATGACCTGCGGCTTCGTTGAACCCTTGACCCCCTGCGCGAATCATTTCCACCGAAGCCGGGCCGTTCCGGCGATGGAGCTTCGATCATGCAGCGCAGGGACTTCCTTGGAATCGCCGCCGGCACGCTGGCCACCGCCACGCTCACGGCCGCGATGTTCGACCGCAGCGCATTGGCCGCTTCGCCCCCGGCCGCGACCACCGATGCCGACGATGCCGCGGCTTTCCTCAAGGCGCGCCGCTTCATGCGGACCTCCGCGGGCGAGATCGCCTATGTGGAACGAGGCAGCGGCGAGGCCGCGCTGTTCCTGCACGGTTTTCCGCTCAACGGTTACCAGTGGCGCGGCGCGCTCGCGCGACTGTCGCCGTACCGTCGCTGCATCGCGCCGGATTTCCTCGGACTGGGCTACACGCGCGTCGCGCAAGGCCAGAGCCTGGCGCCTGACGCGCAGGTGCGCATGCTTTCCGAGCTGCTCGACAAGCTCGGTGTGGATCGCGTGGATGTGGTTGCCAACGACAGCGGCGGGCAGGCGGCGCAGCTGTTCCTGGCGACGTACCCGAACCGCGTGCGCACGTTGCTGCTGACCAATTGCGATTCGCAGATCGAATGCCCGCCGCCGGCGTTGCAGCCGGTGATCGCACTGGCGAAGGAAAACCAGTTCGCCCAGCAGTGGCTCGCGCCATGGCTGGCCGACAAGGCACTCGCGCGATCGCCGCAGGGACTGGGCGGGCAGACCTTCACCCACGCGTCCCATCCGACTGACGAAGCCATCGACGTCTACCTCGGACCGCTGGTGCGCGACGCCGCGCGCACGAATGCGTTCGCCGTCGCACTGGAACGTAACTGGCTGGACGGCATCGGCCCCGCACTGAAGGCTTCGCGTGCGCCCACGCGCATCGTGTGGGGCACGGGCGACCCGATCTTCTCCGAAGCCGGCGCGGCGCACCTGGACGCGGCGTTCGGCGCCTCGCGCGGGGTGCGGCGCGTGGACGGGGCGAAGCTGTTCTTCCCGGAGGAATTTCCCGACCTGATCGCCGAGGAAGCGCGCCGGCTGTGGGGCGTGTAGCGAAGCGGGCGCGGCCGCGCCGACGAATGGGGCCGCCGCGCTGATCAAAGCGATGCGAAACCGGTCAGCCTTCACGGATCGCCACGGCGGCCTCTGACACGCTGGCGGCCGCCCGCAGGCGCGCCGCACCGGCGTTCCGCGAACGGCCCCGGGAGCGGATGCATGGACCACGCACGTCTTGCAGTGATCGTCCTCATGGCCGGCATGCTCGCCGCGTGCGGCGGCGGGGGCGGCAGCGGCGACAACAACACGCAGATTCCCGGTGCGCCGGTCGATCGCCCGCCGGCGTTTACTTCGGCGGCATCGGCCACCGTCCCGGAAGGCACCATCGGCGTCTTCTACACGGCCACCGCGAACGACCCGGAAGGCAAGCCGGTGACATTCACGCTGACCGGTGGCGCGGACATGTCGCGCTTCATCATTACCTCCTCAGGTGCGTTGCAGTTCCTTTCGCCGCCGGACTTCGAAGCGCCGAACGACGCCAACGCCGACAACGTCTACCTGGTCGCGATCACCGCCAGCGACGGCACGCAGAGCGCGACGCTGTCGCTTGCGGTGACGGTCACCGACATCACCGGCGCGCCACTGCGCGTGCGGCGCGTCGTGACGGGCATGGATTTCCCGATCTTCCTCGCACCCGTGCCGGATACGACCGGCCGCGTGTTCGTGGTCGAACGCGCCGGACGCATCCGCATCCTCTCGCCTGCCAACGGGGTGATCGCGGCCACGCCGTTCCTCGACCTCACCGGGCAGGTGTCCACCGATGGGGAGCGAGGGCTGCTCGGTTTCGCCACCGCGCCGGACTTCGCCACCAGCGGTCGTTTCTACGTGTACCTGACGGTGGCCGACGGCACGATCGAAGTGCGCCGCTACCAGACGCTGGCCAACAACCGCGACCAGGCCGATCCGGCCAGCGGCGACGCGATCCTTCGCATCGCCCACCCGCGCACCAACCACAACGGGGGCTGGCTCGGCTTCGGGCCGGACGGGATGCTCTACATCGGCGTGGGCGATGGCGGCGGCGCGAACGATCCGGACAACAACGGACAGAACCGTTCCACGCTTCTGGGCAAGATGCTGCGCATCGATCCGTCGAGCGACGGCTTCCCGAACGATCCGGACCGCGACTACGCCATCCCCGCCGGCAATCCGTTTACGTCGCCCAACGCGCCGGAAGTGTGGGCGTTCGGGCTGCGCAATCCGTTCCGCAACAGCTTCGATCCGCTGACCGGCAACCTCTACATCGGCGACGTGGGCCAGGATCGCGTGGAGGAGATCGACCTGGCGCGCGCAGGCGAAGCCGGGCTGAACTTCGGTTGGCCGATCATGGAAGGCACGCAGGTGTTCCGCGGTCCCGCCAACACCCCCGGCCTGACGCCGCCCATCGCCGAATACAGCCATGGCGCGGGGGCGCGCGAAGGCAGTTCGGTCACCGGTGGCGTGGTGTATCGCGGGCCGCTGGAGTCGCTGCGCGGGGAGTACCTCTTCGCCGACTTCGTGCAGCCGAACCGGTGGTCGATCCAGACTGGCGTGATCCTGCAGGGCACCACCATTCCGTCCACGCGCTTCCAGCTGCGCAATGCCGATTTCACGCCCACCGCGGGCACGATCGACAACGTCGTCGCCTTCGGCACGGACGCGTCGGGCAATGTGTATCTGGTGGACTTCGACGGCGAGATCTTCGTGATCGAACCGGTGCCTGGCGCGGGCGGGGCGTTCTCGGCGGCTTCGCTCGCGGCGCCGCAGGCGGTTCCGGCAACGGCGCCGTCGAACGCGGTGCTGTCAAAGGAAGAGTCGGCGCGGCTCGCGCGGCAGCTGATCCGCGAGAGCCTGATGCGGCGGCGATAGGCGCGGCGAGCGGGAGGCGAGGCGATTCCGTCTCCCCTCCCTCGGCGCGAGAGGTGCGTGGGGCGCAAGGGCGATCGGGCGAGGTGAACGGGGGCGGCGCGCGCGACTGTGCGCACAGTCAGCGGCCACGCCGTAAAGTGTGGATTCGCGTCTGTCTGCCGGCCCGTTCAGCGATACGGGCCGCGCCTTACCCCGAGTTCCTTCCCGAATGCCGATCCGTGCCGTCGCCCTGCTGTTGTCCTGCCTTGTCCTCGCGGCCTGCCAGCGTCCCGAACCTGAGACGACCCAGGGCCTGGTGATCGAGGAGGTCGCCGCCCCGCAGGATGGCGGCGCGATCAGCACCGCACCGGTGAAGGTGGTTCCGGCCAGGCCTGAAGGCACGCGACAGGCGCGTACGTCCGTCCGCGAGATCGCACGCCCTGAACCGGTGGCCGAACCGCGCAAGCCGTGGGCGGCGGAACTGGAACTCACCTCCGGCGTGGCATCGATCAGCTGCGAACTCGACTACGCGCAGCTCGGCGACGGCGACGTGCTGACGAAGTTCGACCGCGACGGCCTCAAGGCCGCGCTGGCGCCCTGCGAGTCCGGCGGCGTGGCGCGGCTGCGCTACAAGGGCAAGGTCAACGCGGACTTCGGCACGCTGGTCGAACGCGTCACGGAAGTCGCCGATTCGATGGACATCCGCAAGCGCGTGCTCGACATCGACTCGGCTGGCGGCCAGGTCGAGGACGCGATCCAGGCCGGCGACTACATCGCCGAATCGCGCTGGACGATCTGGGTGCGCGAAGGCGCGATCTGCCACAGCGCGTGCGTGTTCATCCTCAGCGCGGGCGACACCCGGATGATCGCGGGGCAGGTGGGCATCCACCGCATCATCCGCATGAGCTCCACCGCGACCACGCGCGCGCAACTCAACGCCGAACTGCGCGTAGTGTACGAGCGCGTGCGCGATTACCTGGAGCGCAACGGCGCGGCAACGGCGGTGGCCGACCTGATGATGGCGGTACCCAACCGCAGCCTGCGCCTGCTCACGACCGAGGAACTGGAACTGTACGGCCTGGATGGCGTGAACCCGGCGCAGGACGACCTCGACCGGCTGCGCCTGATGCGCAAGTGCGGCGAGGATTTCGTGAGCCGTCGCGATTCGTTCGTTCGCGCGTTCGACAAACGCTGCAAGACGCCGGACACCGACCTGGATGCGCTCAACGCGTGCGGCTTGAAGTTGCGCACGGATTTCGGCTTTCCCGACCAGGCGTGCCCGTCGGAAAGCCCGCTGTCGGAATTCGACCGCGACACGGCAACGCTCGAGCCGCCGCAGGGCGAGCAGGGTACGCAGAGCGTGTCGAAGGCGACCGGGAAGAAGCGGGCCGGGGACAGCTGACCGGCCCGCAACGCACGGGCACTCCCGCTGCGGCAACCATCTTCACCGTGATTCCAGCGAAAGCTGGAATCCACTTGCCTCTGCAGGCCCAGTTGGCCGTGACGGCGTCCGGGTGCGCTTCGCATACCCGGGCTGCAAGGGCTGTCGCTTCCGAACAGCCCACACCGCGCGAGGCGGCTCAGTCACGCGCAGGCGACAACCTCACTGCACGAACTTCGCCGGCTCCGGCAACGTGACCGGCACGCCGTTGTCGTCGCAGTCCCCGGCCTTGCACAGCTGTGCGCGCAATGCGGGCATCGACTGCAACAGGAAATGGAAGACCGTGTTCTGCTCGACGCTGCCGCGCACCGCTTCGCTGCCCGGGCCACGCGCCCAGATGCCGACGTCGTCGCCGCCGTGCGATTCGCTCGCCGTCGGTACCAGCGCTTCCTGCAGGTAATCCGGGTTCTGCGTGTCGACGTTGCGAAGGTCGGGCCGGCCCTTCTTCGGGATCTGCACGCCGCTCACGGTGTGCTGGAAACGCTTGGGACCTTCGGGCTGCTGGGCGCTGGCGCCGACGTAGCCGGGACCGTTGCTGTAGCTGAGCGTGGTGTACGGAAGGCCGAGCTGGTCGAGCGCGTAATCGCCGACGCCGTCGTCCTCGCCGCTGCTGCCGCGCACCTTGTCCAGGATGGGGTTGCCGCGCTTGGGATAGCCCACGAAGCTCAGCGTGTGCGAATGGTCGGCGGTGACCAGGATCAGCGTGTCCTGCGCGCTCGTCGCATCCACCGCGGCCTGCACCGCCTCGCTCAGCGCGATGGTGTCGGTGAGCGCGCGATAGGCGTTGCCGTAGTGATGCGCGTGATCGATGCGGCCGCCTTCGACCAGCAGCACGAAGCCCTTGTCGTTCTGCTTCAGGCGCGCGATGGCCGTGCGGGTCATCTCGGCCAGCGTCGGCTCGCCTGCGCCATCGCGCGGACGGTCCGCCGAAAACTGCATGTGGTCGGGTTCGAACAGACCCAGCAGGGGGCCGCTGGCCGGCGCATCGCTGAGCTGCTGCGCGTTCCAGACGTAGGTGCCGCCCGGATGGCGCTGCTTCCACTGCACGATGAGGTCGCGACCGTCGAGGCGTTCGCCGACCTTGTCGTCGTACTCCGGATCGCGTTCGGACACCGGCATGAAGTTCTTGCGACCGCCGCCCATCAGCACGTCCGGGCCGTTGCCGAAGCGGGTTTCGACCAGCTGCCGCGCGATGTCGATGCACCCGGCCTGCCGCGCTTCGTCGGTGAGTTCGGTGTCGTTCTCCCAGTTGCGCTCGGGCACGTGGGTGAACGTGGCGCCGGGCGTCGCATGCGTCACGCGCGTGGTGGTGACCACGCCGGTGGCGAAGCCGCGGCTGGCGGCCAGTTCCCACAGCGTCAGCATCGGCACGGCCTGAGCACCGGCGCAGTCGCGGCGCATCGGCTGCTGGCCGATGCTCAGCACGCCCGCGCGCGTCTTCACGCCGGTGGCCATGGCGCTCATCGTGCCGGCCGAGTCGGGCGTCTGCGAATCGGTGTTGTAGGTCTTGCTGAGTGCCGTGGCCGGGAAGTTCTCCCAGCTCAGGCGATTGTTCTCGCCCGGACCGCCCTTGCGCTGGCCATCCAGGATGCGCGCGGCGGCCACCGTCGTCAGGCTCATGCCATCGCCGACGAAGAGGATCACGTTCTTCGCATGGCCCCCCATCGCACCGCGTTCCGCGGCCTGTGCGGCGCCGTCGCGGAACCACCACTGCGGGGTTTCGCCGGAAGGATGCTGGATGGAGGGGACATCGACTTCGACCGCGGTCGACTTTGCGGAGTCGGTTGTGCCAGCGCCGCCGCCGGTGGCGCAGGCGCTGGCGAGCAGGGTCGTGGCGAGGACGAGTACGGCCCGGCTCAGGCGAGCGTGGCCCAGGGGATTCTGGCGCAGTCGGGTCATTCGGAAGGGGTCGTGGAAAGGCAAAGCGCGATTATGCGGCGCGTTATTGCAGCTACGGGACACCGGCGTTGCATTCGCGGCCTCGTCACCCCCTTCGGTGTGGGCTATCGTGCCAAGCCGACAATTTCGGTAAAGAGGTACGGATGAAGCTGGTGTCTGCCTGGTTGCGGATCCCGTTCTGGCAGCGCGTGCTGGCGGGCTTCGTATTGGGCGCGCTGGCGGGCTGGCTGTTCGGCCACCGTGCCGAAACCTGGTTCGAGCCGCTGGGCACGATCTACGTCACGCTGATCAAGATGATCGCCGTGCCGCTGGTGTTCTTCGCGGTGATGAACGCCATCGGCAGCCTGCATGGGCAGAAATCCGTCGCGGCGCTGGGCGGGCGCACGTTCGTGTGGTTCGCGATCACCGCCTCGCTCGCGGTCGGCGTGGGCCTGCTCATCGGCTGGCTGCTGCAACCCGGTCACGGCGTCAGCGGCCTGACCATGGCCGCCGACTACACCGTGCGCGTGGTGCCCTCGCCGAAGGACGTGCTCCTCGACGTCATCCCGACCAATCCGTTCAAGGCGCTGAGCGAAGGCAAGATCCTGCAGGTGATCGTGTTCGCCGGGCTCGTCGGTTTCGCGCTGGTGAAGCTGGGCGAGCGCGTGTCCGGCCTGCGCAAGCTGGTCGGCGAGGCCAGCGACACGATGGTGCAGGTCACGCGCTTCGTGCTGGAAATGACGCCGCTGGGCACCTTCGGCCTGATCGCCTCGCTGGTCGGCGCGTACGGTTTCGAGAAGCTGCTGCCGCTGGGCACGTTCGTGTTCGCGCTCTACCTCGCGTGCGCGATCCACATCGTTTTCGTCTACGGCAGCCTGATCGCGCTGCACGGGCTCAACCCGCTGAAGTTCTTCCGCGGCGCCGCACCGGGCATGCAGGTGGCGTTCGTGGCCTCGTCGAGTTTCGCGGCGATGCCGGCGGCGATCCGCTCGGTCACGCACAACCTCGGCGTCGACAAGGACTACGCAGCGTTCGCCGTGCCGCTGGGCGCGAGCATCAAGATGGACGGCTGCGGTGCGATCTATCCCGCGCTGACCTCGATGTTCGTCGCGCAGTACTTCGGGCTGCACCTGGAGCCGGGGCAGTACGCGACCATCCTGATCGCCTCGGTGCTGGGCAGTTTCGGCACCGCGGGCGTGCCGGGCACGGCGATCGTGATGGTGACGCTGGTGCTTTCGGCCGCAGGTTTGCCGCTCGAAGGCATCGGGTATCTGGTCGCCATCGACCGCGTGCTCGACATGATGCGCACGATGACCAACGTCACCGGCCAGATGGCGGTGCCGGTGATCGTGGCGAAGGAATCGGGCCTGCTCGATCGCGACGTGTACGAGGCCGCCTCCAGCAACCTCGGCATCGCCGCCGGCGAGAAGGCCGAAGTTCGCTCGACGGGAGCCGGTTGATGGAAACCGCGCAGGTGGAGCTGGTCGAACGGTTCCCCGGCGCGGAGGACTACTGCCGCCTGCGCGCCGAAGCCGGAATGGCGCCGCGCACCATCCACGCGGCGCAGCGCGGATTGCCCAACACCCTGTACGGCGTGAGCCTGCTGCGCGACGGCGAAGTCGTCGGTATGGGCCGCGTGATCGGCGACGGGGCCTGTTTCTTCATCGTGGTCGACATCGCGGTGACGCCTGCGCTGCAGGGGCACGGGCTTGGAAAACGCATCGTGGGCGCACTGGACGACTGGCTTCGCGCGAACGCGCCGCCGTCCGCCGTGGTGTCGCTGGTCGCCGATGGCGATGCGAAACACCTGTACGCGAAGTACGGATTCGTCGAGACCACGCCGCATTCGGTCAACATGGAATACCAGGTCGAATAGACCGCTTCAGGGGGAAGGGATGCGTAACCACGTTTACCTGGTGATGTTGCTCGCCGGTTGCGCGGCGCAACGGCCGATGGCGGACAATGACGCCAGCAGCACGCGCTCCGGGCAGGTCGGCATGCGTGACATCAGCGGGATGATCGCGCAGCCCTCGCGCATGACGCTGGCGCCAAACGAATCCTTCCTGGTACCGCTGGAAGACGAAGGCAACCTCGCGCCGCGGTATCCCGACACGTTGCTCGCCCGTGGCCTGCCGCCGCAGGCGGTGTGCGTCCGCGTGGGGATCGAGCGGGACGGCCGCGTTTCCTCATCGACGCAAGCCGTCGCTTTGCCGGACTGTCCGGAACCGGTCGATACCGCCTTCATCGACGCAGTGCGCGCGACCGTGTCGGGCTGGCGTTACGAGCCCGGTTTGCGCTGCGTGTTCCCGGATGCGAAGACGAAGAACGATACGATCGGCAGCTGCGGCGGTTACACCGGAATTCCTGAAGCCGTCACGTTGACGTATCGCTTCGTCTTCGAACAGAGGAATGGGCGGGGCAGTGTGCGGATGTCGAACTGACGCGACGGAGACTGCACCATGATTTCCCGGCACGAGAATCCACTGGGTTGGTCGCTGTTCCTGCACGAACTTGCCGATGCCCACGAGCATCTCGGCGAGCTGCTCCGTGAGGCACAGGAGTCGCTGGATTTCGACGAGCCGGAGTTGCGTATCGCGCTGGGCCACGTCTACGCGCACCTCAACCGGGCGTGGACACGCCGCAATGTCGCGGAGGATTTCCCGGATTCCCAGTGGGAAATGGCAAGCCGGTTCCCCGGTGACCTCGAGCCGATAGGCTGACGCTGCCTCAGATACGCGAATACGACCACGACTGCATCCGCCCGTCGCGATACGGCATCACGCCGTGGAACGCGCGCGGGTCGTCGTCGAACACCAGCGGCAGGAAGTTGCGGTCGCCTTCCCACATCGGCAGCTCATCGAGGCGTTCGATCGGCACCCATTCCAGCGTGCCTTCCGGATTGCTCGCATGCGGCGTGCCGCGGAAGGCCGTGATCACGAAGACGAAGCCCAGCCAGTCCTCGCCATGCTTGCCGAAACCCGGCCAGCTGATCGTGCCACGCAGCTGCATCGCGTCGCATTCGATGCCGGCTTCCTCGAGGATTTCCCGACGCATGCCGGCCACGACATCCTCGTCGCGTTCGATCTTGCCGCCCAGGCCGTTGTACTTGCCGAGCTGGTGATCGTCCGGTCGCGCGTTGCGGTGGACCATCAACACTTCGCGGCCGTCGGGCGACAGCACGTAGCCGAGTGTGGCGACGATGGGCGTGTACGGCATCAGCGTGCGCCCTTCGCGGCGGCCTGCTGTTGCTTCAGCGTTTTGTCGAACGCGGCCTGCGCGCGGTCGGCATAAGCGCGGCAGGTCAGTGTCGTTGGCGTTGTCGATTCGCCGAGCTTCCAGCCCGATGCATCCGGATGCGGCGTCAGCAGCAGGTCGCACGGCAGCGTGCGCACTTCGGCAAAGGCGCGACGGTAGTCGTCGACAATGCGCGGCTGCCGCGGGTTGCCGACGAGCTTGTAGCCCGGCGCGCTCAGGCTGTCGACGTAGGCGATGCGCAGCGGCTTGCCGGCCTTCGTGTCGGTCCACGTCCAGCTCAGGCTGCCGGGCGTGTGGCCGGGCGTGAAATGCGCGGTGAAAGCGATGCCACCGAGTTCGACGACTTCACCATCCATCACGATGCGATCGGCCTGCACGGGCGGGAACAGCATGTCGTCGCCGAAGTTCGCATCGTCGAAACCGCCGCGCTGGAGCAGCACGGCCGATTCGGCATTCGTCACCACTTGCGCACCGGTCGCGCGCTTGATCGCGGCGATGGGGCCGGCGTGGTCGATGTGCGCATGGCTGTGCAGGATCAGCCTCACGTCCGACGGCGCGACACCGAGGTCACGCATGTGCGCGAGCAGCATGTCGGCCGCCTGCGGCAGGCCGCCGTCGATCAGCACGGCGCCGGCGTCGGTTTTCACCAGCACCGCGCTCAGGCCTTCGGTGCCGATGTACGAAGTGCGATCGGCCAGTGCGAAGGGCGCGATGGGACGGCGCCAGTCTTCGCGGGATTCATAGCCTTCCGCCTTGGGAAGCAGCGGTTCGGCGGCGTGCAGGGGCAGGGCGGACAACGCGGTAAGCAGCAGGGAAAGCGCGACAGGAAGGCGCATGGGCAGGTGTGGGCGTGGGAAGCGCACAGTGTAAGCGCCGCGCGATGCGGGCGATTCACACAGGATGTGCGCGAGCGCTCAGGACACGCGCGGCAACGTCGTGCGGCGATACACCAGCCGCACCGCCAGCAGCGCGGCGGGAATGGGCAGCGCAAGGCCTGCGACCGACAGCCAGGTCGGATGCGGCACCTTCATGATCATTCCCACCACGCCCGACAGCACCACCAGTGCGACCAGCAGCGCCGCGGCGGTCTGGTGGCGCGCGAGTTTCGCCGCCGCCAGTGCGCCGATGAAGGTGCCCAGCACCCATGCGATGAGCACCAGCAGCTTGGCGGGGAAGGGCATGCCCGCGATGAAGGCCGCGAAGGCGGCTTCGTTGGCCGGATCGGTCGGGTCCAGTCCCGCCGGTGGCGGCCAGACGTTGTGTCCCAGCGCCTCGACCGCGGCGATCACCGCAATCGCGACCACCACGCCGACCAGCATCCCCAGGATCGTGCGTCCCATCTGCGCGTCTTCCGTCCACTGCCAGGTGCGGCGAGCATCGCGCGCCGACGTTGCCGCCGCAAGCGCACGCGGCCGCGCATAATCGAACGCCCGCGCCCAGCTGCCCCGCGATGGAGCCCGCAATGCCCGATTCACCGCCCCGCCTGCTCGCCTTTGCCGGCAGCCTGCGCCAGGGCTCGTACAACCGGCGCCTGATCCACGTGCTGGCCGAAGGTGCGCGTGCCGCCGGCGCGGAGGTCACGCTGATCGAACTGCGCGACCACCCGCTGCCGATCTACGACGGCGACATCGAAGCCGACGGCATGCCCGACGCCGTGCGCGAACTGCAGGCGCTGATGGCCAGCCACGACGGCCTGCTCATCAGCACGCCCGAGTACAACGGGTCGATGCCCGCGCTGGTGAAGAACACGCTGGACTGGATCTCACGGCCGATGGAATCCGGCCGCTCGGGCGTGTCGCTGTTCCAGGACAAGGTGGCGGGCATCGTGTCGGCCTCGCCCGGTCCGCTGGGCGGATTGCGTTCGCTATTGGTGCTGCGCGATGCGCTGGCGAAACTCGGGTTGCTGGTGGTGCCGCAGCAGGTCGCGGTGGGCCAGGCGGCCGACAAACTGACCGACTACGGCACCCTCAACGACGATCGCCTTCGAACGGGCGTGCATGGCGTCGGCGCGGCGGTGGTGCGGCATCTGGGTATGGTCAATGCAACGGGAGCAACGGCATGAGCGGACGTCAACGCGAACTCAACCTGCGATTCCTCGCCGAACCGACCGACGTGAACTACGGCGGCAAGGTCCACGGCGGCATGGTGATGAAATGGATCGACCAGGCCGGCTACGCCGCGGCGGTCGGCTGGAGTGGCACCTACAGCGTGACGGTCGCGGTGGGCGGCATCCGCTTCGTGGCACCCATCCGCATCTCCGACCTGGTGACGGTGCACACGAAGCTGGTCCACACCGGCACCACGAGCATGCACTTCGCCGTGGACGTGAAGGCGCGCGACCCGATGGAAGGCCCCGAGCAGGAGCGGCTGTGCACGCACTGCATTATCGTCTTCGTCGCGCTGGACGCCGTGGAGGGCAAGCCGACCGCCGTCCCGGCGTGGACGCCGGTGAACGACGACGACAAGCGCCTGGCCGAGTACGCGCTGAAGGTCATGGAACTGAGCAAGGGCATCGAGCAGACGGTCGAGCGGCTCTCGGCCGTGAACGAAGGCGCCTGAGGCCCCGCGCGCGACCCAAACAAAAAGGCCGCCTTCCGGCGGCCTTCTTGGAGCAAGCGCTTCGACGGATCAGATCCCGTCGACGCGACGCGCTTCGATGAACTTCTGGCTCCAATACCCGCCATCGAGTTCGGACACCTGCACGTCCTTGCCGCGGCTGGGCGCGTGGACGAAGCGGCCTTCGCCGACGTAGATGCCGACATGGTCGACACGGCCGCGGCGTCCGAAGAAGACCAGGTCGCCGGCGTTGAGCTTGGCGCGGTCTTTGATGAGCTCGCCCGTCTTGGCCATCTCTCGCGAGACGCGCGGCAGTTCGATGCCCAGGGCGTTACGGAACACGTAGCCGACCAGGCCCGAGCAGTCGAACCCCTTGTTCGGGTCGCTGCCGCCCCAGCGGTACGGCGTGCCCAGCAGCGCCATGGCGCGCTGAAGGACGGTCTTGATCTTGCCCTGCTCCTCGGCCGGCAGCTGCGTCATCGGCTCGCCGACGGCAGAGGCGGGCACCAGATAGCGGTTCATGTCGGTGGCGAGCAGGAGCGCGCGGTCGGAAAGGCTCATGGCCTCCGGCAGCGAGTTGTGTGCGACGGGGGCCGGTGCGTCGGCCGAATCGCCCGCGAGGGACGAGGAGGGCATCTGCTGTGCAAAGGCCGGAACGGCCATCAGGGCCAGCGCGGCGGCGATCGCGAACCGGGTCTTGATCCGGTGTCGGAAGGTCGGGGCGGCAAGGGCGCCTGGGGTCGAAAAGGGCATCACGCAGAGTTCACGGCAATCCAGTCGCTGGGGATGATGCCTGCGTGAAAGATGAATGTCGTTCGGATTTCGTTAAATTATAGTTAAGTGAACTCGGCCGATGTCACAATTCGTGCCAACTGTTTCACCAATGCTTCACCGCAGGACCCGCTTCGCCCCGGTGTAGTGGTCCCGCCAGTAACTGCCGTCGAGGTGGTCCAGCCGTACCGTTCCGCCGGTGCTGGGGGCATGGACGAAGCGGCCCTCGCCGACATAGATGCCGACGTGGCTCACATTGCCGCCCTGGCCGAAGAACACCAGGTCACCGGCGGCGAGGCGGTCAGGGACGATCTTCGGGCCCTGGAACGCAGCCAGGTCGCGGGAAGTGCGTGGCAGGCTCAGCGACAGCATGTCGCGGTAGACGTAGTTGACCAGCCCGCTGCAGTCGAAGCCGCTCTCGGGCGTGTTGCCGCCGTACCGATAGGGCGTGCCGACCAGGCTGATCGCCCGCATCAGTACTGCGTTCGCCGCGACCGGATCGGCCGGCTCGACCACCGGCCAGACGCGTTGCTGGGGTGGTGGCGCACGGCGCACGGTGTCACGACCGCCGCCGCAGCCCGCGAGCGTGGCCACGAGGGCGATCAGGAGAAAGCAGCGGAGGCCCCGCGCTGGCGCGGGAATGAGCTTGCCGGGATAATGCCGAGCTTTCGTCACGGCCGGTACTTTGGCCGTTCATGTCGTCGACGGCAAGCCTGCCGCCGCACCCGGGCCGCCGCCGTCGCGGCCACCAGCCGAGTTCCAGTCCAATGAAGATCGAGAAAGACCGCGTCGTCCGTTTCCATTACACGGTGTCCGAAACCGGCCAGGAGCCGCTGGAAACCTCCGAGGGTCGCGAGCCGCTGGCGATCCTGATCGGCCACGGCAATATCATCCCGGGTCTGGAAAAGGCGATGGAAGGCCGTGAGGCCGGCGAGAAGTTCGAAGTCGACGTGACCGCCGCCGAAGCCTACGGCGAGCGCCGCGAGGGCCTGACCCAGCGCGTGCCGAAGAAGCACTTCAAGGGTGCACGCCTGGAGCCGGGCATGCAGGCCGTGCTGCCGACCAACTTCGGTCCGCGCGCCGTGACGATCCAGAAGGTCGGCATGAGCGTGGTCGACGTCGACCTGAACCATCCGATGGCCGGCAAGGACCTGCACTTCGCCATCGAGATCGTCGAAGTGCGCGAAGCTTCGGCCGAAGAGATCGAGCACGGTCACGTGCATGGCGACGGCGGTCACCACCACTGATCATTGCCACTGATCGCGCAACACCTGACGGCCCGCGAAAGCGGGCCGTTCTGTTTCTGGATATAGGGTTCGACCGACGCTTCGACGCGGCTGCCTCCAACCATCGGTCGCGCCGATGTCCGAACACACCTGTGCGGCGCGGCGCAGGAACGTTGATGCATCGCATGCTCTAATCGCACTCCGGTAACGGGGGCGGCGGATGCAGCGGACGGCGGGATGTTGACCACGCAGGCGACGGGCGCGCGAACGCGCGAATGCGCTTCCCATCCCGCACCCGTGCCAGCGGGCGGACGCCTGGTCTGCCTCGATGTGTTGCGCGGCCTCGCGCTGCTCGGCATCGGCCTCATGAACGTGGAGTACTTCAGCCGCCCGCTGCGCGACATGGGGCAGGGGCTGGATCCCACTCAGGCCCCGCTGGACTACGCACTGTCGTGGCTGGTCTACGTCTTCGTGCAGGGCAAGTTCTGGATCCTGTTCTCCCTCCTGTTCGGCATGGGCTTCGCGCTGATGGGCGAACGCGCGCGCATCGCCGGCACGGACTTCCGGGGGATGTACCTGCGCCGTGCGGCAGGGCTGATGGCGATCGGCTTCGTGCACGCGCTGCTGATCTGGGCCGGCGACATCCTGGTGACCTACGCGTTGGGTGCCTTCGTGCTGCTGTTGTTCCGCGATATGGAACCTTTGCGGCAAGGACGATGGGGCGCGGCGCTGTATGGCGTGCCGGCGTTGGGGCTGCTGCTGATGGGGGTGCTGTGGTTGTCCGTCGACGCGGCGCCGTCGGGAGCGCCAGCTCCGTCCGCCTCCGACGTGGCCCGGTTGGCGCTCGAAAAAACCCGTCGCGCGGACGAAATCGCCGCGTACACGACCGGCACCTGGTGGGACGCCGTCCAGGTGCGCGGGCGTTTCTTTCTCGACAACCTCGACGAGACGCTCGTGTTCGAAGTCTTCGCCATGGGCGTGTTCCTGCTGGGTGCCTGGCTGCTGCGCAGCGGCGCCATCGCCCATCCGGACGCACACCCCGGGTTGCACCGGACGCTTCGCTTCGTCGCCTTGCCGGTCGGTGTGGTGCTGGCGCTGGGGAGTGCGTCGGTTGCGGTCCAGTTCGACATGGAGAAAGACGCCGGCCGCGCGGTGGTGGCGATGTCGCTGATGCTGCTGGCTTCGCCGTTGATGAGCCTGGGCTATCTGTCCTGGGCGTTGCGTGCGCTGCAGACCGTGGCGGGCGCGCGTGTCCTGGGCGTGCTTGCGCCCGCAGGCCGCATGGCACTTACCAACTACCTGCTGCAGTCGCTCGTCGGCACCTTCGTGTTCTACGGATACGGGCTGGGGTTGTGGGGGCAGGTGCCGAGGCGGTGGGAGCTGCTGGGCGTGGTGGTCCTGTTCGCGCTGCAGGTTCTGGCAAGCCGCTCCTGGCTGACGCATTTCCACTTTGGCCCAGTCGAATGGCTCTGGCGGGCTTGCACCTATGGGCGTTTTCCGCCGATGCGGACCGAGCCCGCCCGGAGCCCCTAAACTCATGCCCATGGAACAGCGCGAAGATGTAGTGATCGTCGGCGCCGGTGTGATCGGTCTGGCCAGCGCCCTGGCACTTCTGGAAAGCGGACGAAGCGTCCGCGTGATCGACGCCGGCCGCGTTGGCGGCGGCAGTTCGCACGGCAACTGCGGCACGATCACGCCCAGCCACGCACCGCCTCTGGCTGCGCCGGGCGTCGTCCTGCGCGCACTGCGCTGGATGCTTACGCCCGACGCGCCGCTGTATGTCGCTCCGCGATTCGATCCGGCGTTGTGGTCGTGGCTGCTGCGCTTTGCGGTGCGCTGCAACGATCGCGACTGGCGCAGCAGCGCGCGCGCGAAGTCGGCCATCCTGAACGACTCGCGCGACCGCCTCGCCGACTGGGTTCGTCACTATGAGCTTGCCTGCGAGTTCGCCCATTCCGGCGAGGACTACGTCTTCCGCGATCCTCACGAGTTCGAGCACTTCCAGGATGAAGTCGGCTTCCTGCGCGAGCTGGGCGTGCGCGTGGATGTCGTCGACGGCCGCACGTACGAATTGATGGAACCGGCCCTCAAGCCGGGCGTCGCCGGTGCCATCCGCTTTGATGGCGATGCGGTGCTGCGACCGGACCGCTACGTCGGCGAACTCGCACGCGTGGTGCGCGCCCGTGGCGGCACCATCGTCGAGCAGTGCGCCTTCACCGGCATGCGCGAGGACGGCGCGGGCATACGCGTTTCGACGGCGCAGGGCGAGATTGCGGCGCGTGAAATGGTGATGGCGCTCGGGGCCTGGTCGCCCAAGCTCGCCGATGCCATCGGCGCGCCGGCGCTGAAGGGCGCGATCCAGCCCGGCAAGGGATACTCGATCACCTATTCGACGCCGTCGCGCGTGCCGCGCCGTCCGCTGGTCCTGCGCGAACGCCAGGTCTGCGTGACTTCATGGGACAGCGGTTTCCGTCTGGGCAGCACGATGGAGTTCAGCGGCTACGACGAGACGCTCAATCCGCGCCGTCTCGCCGCGCTGGAGCGCGGTGCCGCAGAATACCTGCACGAACCCTACGGCACACAGAAGCAGGAACAATGGTTCGGCTGGCGGCCGATGAGTTGCGACGACGTGCCGATCATCGGTCGCGTACCGGGAAACGAGCGCGTCATCGTGGCCACCGGCCACGGCATGATGGGCGTGAGCATGAGCGCGGCGACCGGACAGCTCGTCGCCGACATCATCGTGGGGCGACGACCGGACCTCGATCCCTCACCCTACGGAATCGAGCGCTTCGCGTGAGGACTTCCCCATGAGCACGCCAGCATGAGCCTGGAAGCCAGCGGCTTCGACCTGATCGTCATCGGTGGCGGCTCCGGCGGCCTTGCCGGTGCATTCCGCGCAGCCGAACACGGCGCGCGCGTCGCGCTGCTGGAACCGCACCTGCTCGGTGGCACCTGCGTGAACGTCGGGTGCGTGCCGAAGAAGGCAATGTGGCTTGCCGCGGATGTTGCCGGCCGCCTTCGGCTTGCGCAGACGCTGGGTTTCGATGTGCCGCCGGCCACGCTGGACTGGCCGGAATTCATCGTCCATCGCGAGCGCTACATCGCCAACATCCACGCCAGCTATCGCCGACGGCTGGATGCGGCGGGGATCATGGTGGTGCCGAGCTTCGCCCGCTTCGTCGATGAGCGCACCGTCGAATGCGAGAACGGCACGCTGCTGCGCACCAGGCGCATCCTCATCGCGACCGGCGGGCGACCGCTAAGGCCGGAGATTCCGGGCGCGGAATTCGGGTGCGTGTCGGACGATTTCTTCCAGTGGCGTGCCGCGCCGGAGCGCGTGGCGATCATCGGCGGCGGCTACATCGCCGTTGAACTCGCCGGGCTGCTCCAGGCGCTGGGCAGCCGTGTGGACCTGCTCGTACGCGGTGATCGCCTGCTCAACGGTTTTGACCATGAACTGGCTGCGCAACTGGCCGAGGACTACCGGCAGTCCGGCATCCGAATGCACTTTGGCCATTCGGTCGCGGCGCTCGAGGAGAAGGGCACGCGTGTGCGCTGCGAGGACGGCGTGCTGGGCGATCCGTTCGACGCCGTGCTGTTCGCCACTGGCCGCACACCCAACAGCGAGCGCCTGCAACTCGAACGCGCCGGCGTTGCCACCGACGTCGGCGGCCATGTCGCCGTGGACGAGCGCCATGCGACCAACGTCGACGGCATTTTCGCCGTCGGCGACATCACGCCGAACCCGCCGCTGACGCCGGTCGCCATCGCCGCTGCGCGACGATTGATGGACCGTCTCTACGGCGGCGCGACCGCGCTGCTGGATGCTCGCGATATTCCGACCGTGGTGTTCTCGCACCCGCCGATCGGGCAGGTGGGACTCACCGAACGCGAAGCGCGCGAGGTGCACGGCGATGCGGTGCACGTCTATCGCGCCGGATTCCGGCCGATGCTCGCCGCGCTGGCCGACATTCCGCAGCGCAGCCTGTTCAAGCTGGTATGCGTGGGCGAGGAGCGGCGCGTGGTCGGCATCCACCTGCTGGGCGAGGCGGCGGACGAGATCCTGCAAGGCTTCGCCGTCGCGCTCAAGCGTGGCATCACGCTCGACGACCTGCGCGACACCGTCGCCATCCACCCCACCAGCGCCGAGGAAGTGGTGCTGATGCGCTGAACGCGCAACGAGACCGACGATGAACACCCCTCACGATTCCGACATCTTCACCCTGCATCGCGGCACCGTACCGCTGCTGGTGAGCCTGCCGCACGACGGCAGCCACATTCCCGAGGCGCTGGCCGCGCGCATGGTGCCCGCCGCGCGTCGCGCGCCTGACACCGACTGGCACGTCTCGACGCTGTACGACTTCGCACGCGGGATGGGCGCGTCGATCATCGTGCCGCGCCATTCGCGCTACGTCGTCGATCTGAATCGCCCGCCGGACGACACCTCGCTCTATCCCGGCCAGAACACGACCGGCCTGTGTCCCGCAGTGCAGTTCACGGGTGAGCCTGTCTATCTGGAAGGCCAGATGCCGGACGAAGCGGAAGTCGCGCGTCGCGTGGAGCGTTACTGGCGCCCGTACCACGACGCGCTGGTCGGCGAGATCGAACGCCTGCGCGCGCAGCACGGCCGCGTGGTGCTTTGGGAGGGCCATTCGATCCGCGGCAGCGAACTGCCGTTCCTGTTCGAAGGCCGCCTGCCAGACCTCAACCTGGGCACGTCCGGTGGTGCGAGCTGTTCGCCGGCCTTGCAGCAACGCCTGGAAGCAGTGCTCGCGGGGCAAGGCGATTACGACCATGTCGTCAACGGCCGCTTCAAGGGCGGCTATATCACGCGTCACTATGCCGATGTCGCGCGCGGCGTGGAGACGGTGCAGCTTGAAGTCAGCCAGCGCAATTACATGGATGAGGCGACATTCGCCTACCAGACGACGAAAGCAACGCAGCTGCAGGCATTGCTGCAGCGGCTGCTGATCGAAACACTGCGCTGACGCGTCGACGGCGCCGCCGGGATCCAGCGGCGCCGTACGGTTCAGTTCCCCGTGCGGAACGCGACGATCCTGTCGCCCATCCCCGTCGTCGGGTCGTAGGTCAGCAGGTAGAGCATCCGGCTCGCCGACATGGAGATGTAGCTGCTCGACGGATAACGCCACACGGCCTGATGCGTCGTGCGGTCGACGGCCCAGGTCCAGCCGTTCGTGTTATTGGACGTGCTGACGAAGATCAGATTCTCCGTGACGACGACATTCGAATCCACATAGAGCTGGCTGTCGGCCGCCGGCGGGGACCAGCTCCACAGCACCGTACCGGTCTGCTCGGAGATCGCATCCAGGGTTGGCGCTTGCGGACCGGAACGGCGGAACGCGTAGATGACATCCGGAGCGGAAGCGAACAGAGGGCGGTACGAGTCGGCCGTGCTCCACGTCCACGTGCGGCCTGACGGGTTGAAGGACGAAAGTTTCGAGACGCGTGTGGTGCTGTTCCATGAATTGACGATCACATTGTTATTCCGGGTCACGACGGGTACGGCCGTTCCCGGATAAGGCGTTCCGTTCGATTCCGGATCCGGTACCGAGCTCCAGCCGGCCCCGCCCGAACCGAATGCGCGGTCGTGCACTTCCATGCTCGAACCGGAGTGGTAATAGACGTTGGCACCGTCGACAGCCGGCGTCGTGGCGTGCGTGCCGAGGCGGTCGCGCGTCCATTGCCCCTCGCCGGTCGCGGCGACGATGGCCGTCAGCTTGTTGCCGGTATCCCCGCCCATGAAGAAGGCCCACCCGTCGTAGAACGACGGCGCCATCGTCGCTGCCGTCGGCTGCGACGTCCCGTACGTGTACTGCACGCGGCCCTGCACCGCATCGACCACGGTGAGCAGTGCGTTGCTACCCAGTGCAGGCAGGAAAACAAACCCGCGCGTGGCCCCGGGAGCCAGTGCGTGCCCCTGGATCGGCACGGTCCATCTGGGTTTGCCGGTCGCCTCGTCGAGCGCGAAGGCAGCGCCGCCGAAGAGGCTGCCGTCGGCGGCGATGTTCGACCCCGTGACGAAAACGGTTCCGGGACCCGTCGCGGGTCTGGCGATGCTGCTGCTGGCCGCCGTGGCATCCTTCGGGAACGACCACTGCCAGGCCTCCTGGATTCGCGCGGGATCGATGGTGGTCGGCATGTAGCCGCTATGCGAACTCGTGCCCTGGACGGTCTCCCACTCGCGCAGATCGGAGTAGTACAGCAGGTAGTCCACCGTGCCCACGGTGCCCGTATACGGCTTGGCGCACGCGGCGTCGCTGCACGCGCTGACGGTCAGCTTGCCGGTGCGCGTGCCATTGGGTGATCGCACCACGGCGATCGTGTAGCGGAACTTGCCGTCCTGCGAGAGTTGAGGCGCGGGAAGCTCGAAAGCGTTACCGCTGTCGGAGACCTTGAGGTACACCGGGCCGGTGAGGTTGCTGCCGGTCCATGTGCCTTCCAGCCACACCAGATGCAGGGCGGTACTGCTCGTGACCGTCTGCGAGATCGGTGCCGATGTCACGGTGACGCCGACCGCCGGCGTGGGTTGCGTGGGTGTCGGCGTCGGCGCGGAAGGCACCGAAGTCGATCCGCCGCCATCACCGCCACCACCGCCTCCGCCGCAGCCAACCAGCGCCATGGCGATCCACGCCAGCCCGAATGCGTTCCTCAACTTCACAAGCTCCCCCTTGCGGTCCATGAGTGTCGTTACCCGGCTTCATGTCCGGGTCGATGCGCGGGGCTCCCCAGCCCCGCGCGCGAGCGTAGCGCAGCAGGCGCAGCGGATCGACCGGCTACGGCGCTTCAGATGGCGCAATGGATCAGGGGCGGGCAGAGCACACCCGTGGCGCAGGACCGGCTCACCACGCGGTGCCGGCGACCACGAGCAGTGGCGCCAGCACCATGACGAGATGCGCGATCACCCCATCGGGCGATGGATCGTGGAAAACCGGCTCATGGCAGCCGCAACGCGCGCACGCGGTTCATGATCGTCGCACCGGGGCCGGAGGCGATGTAAACGGTGCGATTGCCGGAGATCACGATGTGTCCGCCTTCGGGATACCGCCACACGGTCTGGTGCTGGCGGATGTCGACGGCCCAGACAAAGCTTGCCGTTCCACCGGTGGCAAGGCTGCTCAGGAACACCGCGTCGCGCGTGGCCACCACGTTGCCGGTGAAGCGGTTCTGCTGATCGTCGGGCGGCAGCGACCAGCTCCACAGCACCTGGCCGGTCTTCTCATCGAGCGCATCGAGGGCCGGCGTGGGGCTGTTGCGCGTTGCGTAGATCACGCCTTCGGCGACCGCATAGAACTGGTTGTAGGCGATTGGACTGGCCCACACACGGGTGCGGCTGGCGATGTCGTAACTGGAAAGACGCGGCCCCCGACCGGCGCGGTACGCGTGCGAAACCAGGTTGCCATGCGAACCAATCGCGACGGTCTGCGAGCCCGGCATCGGCGTGCCGTCTGCGTCGGGGTCCACGATGCTGCCTACCGTGTCGCCGGTGTTGCGGTCGAGGATCTGGATCGTGCCGCCTGCCAGGTAGTAGAGGTACTGGTTGTCGACCGTCGGCGTGCTGGACTGCAGGCCCACGCGCGGCCTGGCCCACATGCGGTGACCATCCACGCCGCTGGCCGCATGCACCTCGTCGCCGTTGGTTCCCGCGAAGAAGAACAGCGTGCTGCCCGAATAGCTCGGCGCGAGTGTCCAGGCCAGCGGTTGCGTGGTCTGGGCGTAGGTGAACACCGTGCCGCCGGTGTTGCCGTCGATCGCGGTGATCAACGTGTCGGTACCCACCGTCGGCAGATAGGCGTGGGCGCCGTTGCTGCCCGGCGACATGGTGCTGACGCCGTCGGGCACCGGGCGATTCCAGCGCGATACGCCGTCTGCTTCATTGAGCTGGTACAGCGTGTTTCCGTGCTGCGTGCCGTCGGGCATGTTCGCGCCGGCCAGCACCAGCAGCGAGCCGTTGGTCGTCGAGGGTCGTCCGATATACAGCTCCACCGCGCCTGCCACTGCGGGCGCCTGCCATTCCCATGCGAGCGTCAGCTTGGAAGGGTCGATGCTGGTCGGCACATAGCTGGCATGGCGCGCATCGCGGTTGAGCGTCTCCCATTCGCCCAGCGTCGTGACATCCACGCGATATCCCACGGTGGACGCTGCGGCGAGCGTCTTGTTGCACTGACCATCCAGGCAGGGCGTCACCGACAGCTGTCCGACGTAGTTGCCCGTCCACGGCGTCCTGCGCGGCGTCATCTCGAAGCGGAACGTGCCGCCGGTGGGCGCCGCCTGCGTGATCGGGACGGAGAGCAGGCCCAGGCTGTCGGCGACCTTGAGGAACACCGTCTGGCCGGCGCCGAGGTTGCTGGCCGACCAGGTGCCCTCGAGCACTACCGTGAACGTTTCGCCTGCCGGTGCGGCCTGGTCGTTCACCGGCTTGAGCGTGATCACGGCGGTGCCGGTCGGCGTGGTCGTCCCGGGTGGTTGCGCGGGCGTGGCGCCGCTGCTTCCGCTGCCACCGCCACCGCCACACGCCGTCAGTGCCGTCACGAGCGCCAGTGCAGCGACACGAATGAATTTCCTCGAAATCACAAGCTCCCCCTTGTGTCCTTGAGCGATGTCCGCCCGGCCTCATGCGCGGGCGGTGTACTGCTCCAGGCTCCCCAGCCTGGTATTGCGCGATCAGACTTCCAGTGTCGCCAGATCGCCCTTCGTTTCCAGCCACTGCTTGCGATCGCCGGCGCGCTTCTTCGCCAGCAGCATGTCCATCAGCGAATGCGTCTGCGTGTCGTCGTCCACGGTCAGCTGCACCAGGCGGCGCGTATCGGGATGGATCGTCGATTCGCGCAGCTGCGAGGGGTTCATCTCGCCCAGGCCCTTGAAGCGGGTCGTGTTGACCTGACCACTGAAGCCCTTCTTGCGGTCGCCCTTCTCGCGCTCGATCTTCTCCAGCAGGATGCGCTTTTCCTCTTCGTCCAGCGCGTAGAACACCTGCTTGCCCACGTCGACGCGGAACAGCGGCGGCATCGCGACGAACACGTGCCCGGCCGCGACCAGCGACGGGAAATGCTTGAGGAACAGCGCGCTCAGCAGCGTGGCGATGTGCAGGCCGTCGGAGTCCGCGTCGGCCAGGATGATGACCTTGCCGTAGCGCAGGCCCGACAGATCGTCCTTGCCCGGATCGCAACCGATGGCGACCGCCAGATCGTGCACTTCCTGCGATGCGAGCACGCTGCCTGACGCGACTTCCCAGGTGTTCAGGATCTTGCCGCGCAGCGGCAGGATGGCCTGGAAATCCTTGTCGCGCGCCTGGCGCGCGCTGCCGCCGGCCGAGTCGCCTTCCACGAGAAACAGTTCGGTACGCGAGAGATCCTGGCTTGAGCAGTCGGCCAGCTTGCCCGGCAGCGCGGGGCCCTGCGTGACCTTCTTGCGGACGACCTGCTTCTCGGTCTTCAGGCGCGCGGCGGCGCGTTCGATGGCCAGCTGCGCGATCTTCTCGCCCAGTTCCACGTGCTGGTTGAGCCACAGCGAGAACGCGTCGTGCGCGGCGCCTTCGACGAAGCCGGCGGCCTGGCGCGAGGACAGGCGTTCCTTGGTCTGGCCGCTGAACTGCGGGTCGGTCATCTTGATGCTGAGCACGAAGGCGACGCGGTCCCACACGTCTTCCGGCGCCAGCTTCACGCCGCGCGGCAGCAGGTTGCGGAAATCGCAGAACTCGCGCAGCGCGTCGGTGAAGCCCGTGCGCAGGCCGTTGACGTGCGTGCCGTGCTGCGCGGTGGGGATCAGGTTGACGTAGCTTTCCTGCACCAGTTCGCCTTCGACCACCCAGGCCACGGCCCAGTCGGCGGTCTCGGTGTCCTTGGTCAGCTTGCCGACGAACAGCTCCGGCGGCAGCAGCTCGCGTTCGGCCAGTTCACCGCGCAGGTAATCGCGCAGGCCGTCCTCGTAGTACCACTCGTTGCGTTCTTCGGTGGCTTCCTCGAACAGCTTCACCGTCAGGCCCGGGCACAGCACGGCCTTGGCGCGCAGCAGGTGGCGCAGGGCGCGCGGGTTGAACCTGGGGGAGTCGAAGTACTTGGCGTCCGGCCAGAAGTGCACGCGCGTGCCGGTGTTCTTCTTGCCGACGGTGCCGACGACTTCCAGCGGCGTGGCGCGATCGCCATCCTTGAACGTCATGCGGTATTCGTTGCCGTCGCGCTTGATCCGCACCTCGACCAGCTTCGACAGCGCGTTCACCACGCTCACGCCGACGCCGTGCAGGCCGCCGGAGAAGGTGTAGTTCTTGTTGCTGAACTTGCCGCCCGCGTGCAGGCGCGTGAGGATCAGTTCGACGCCGGGGATCTTCTCCTCCGGGTGGATGTCCACCGGCATGCCGCGGCCGTCGTCGGACACCGAGCAGCTGCCGTCGCTGTGCAGCGTCACCTCGATGGTGCGCGCGTGGCCGGCCAGCGCCTCGTCGACGGCGTTGTCGATGACTTCCTGCGCCAAGTGGTTCGGGCGCGAGGTGTCGGTGTACATGCCCGGGCGGCGCTTGACGGGGTCAAGGCCGGAAAGGACTTCGATGTCTGCGGCGTTGTAACGGGAACTCATTCTTCGACGACTTCTTCGAGGACGTACAAGGCGGAGCGGGGATGGTCGGTGGCCCGGGCCGGAAATACAACACGGGCCGTGACGCAGGTCCGGTCGGAAGTATCGGCTCTGCCGGTCACGGAGGTTGAGACGGCCCCTGCGCTACCCTTGAGTCGGGGCCGCAGCCGCCCCACATCGGGGTCGGCGCCCCGTTCAGTGCAGGCTCGGCGCCGCGAGGGTAGGGTGCCGCCAGCGTCGCGGCCCGCCCGCAGCGCCGCCCGCTTTGAAGGGCGTGTTCTTCCACTGGAGGTCTTACGCAATGAACATCCGCAAGCTCGTCCTGCCCGCCGTGATCGCCGCCGCCCTGGCGACGCCCGCATTCGCCCAGCAGCAGGAGCCGCAAGCCGACCAGGCCAAGAACGCGCAGACGCAGGATTCGCGCGGCAAGGCCGGGCAGAAGGCCGATGCGCCCAAGGCCGACACCGGCAAGGCCGGCAAAAAGGACAAGGCGAAGGACCCGACCCGCGAGCCGGAGGAAGAGGACGATCGCTGATCGTTCCCAGGCCACGTTCCACGATTCCGACGCCCCGCGATGCGGGGCGTTTTCGTTTCAGGCGCCGGGGTTCGTGCTTCCGCAGCGTGTGCCTCATCCGCCCTTCGGGCACCTTCTCTCGCGGGCGGGAGAGGGCAAGGCCACGATTGCGCCGACGCACGAAACGCATCCATCCATCGACATGAACCCGGCGCGGCTCGCCCTGACCGGGCCGAGCCGGTAAACTACGGCTTTCCAGCGGCAGTAAAACCATGACTCCCCTGATTTTCGTCACCGGCGGCGTGGTGTCCTCACTTGGCAAGGGCATCGCGGCAGCCTCGCTGGCGGCCGTCCTCGAAGCGCGCGGCCTGCGCGTGACGATGATGAAGCTCGACCCCTACATCAACGTCGACCCGGGCACGATGAGCCCGTTCCAGCACGGCGAGGTGTACGTCACCGACGACGGCGCCGAGACCGACCTGGACCTGGGCCACTACGAGCGCTACCTGCGCACGCGCCTGTCCCGCAAGAATTCGATCACCACCGGCCGGATCTACGACAACGTGATCCGCAAGGAACGCCGCGGCGACTACCTCGGCGGCACCGTGCAGGTGATCCCGCACATCACCGACGAGATCAAGCGCTGCATCATCGAGGCCACCGAAGGCTTCGACGTGGGCCTGGTCGAGATTGGCGGCACCGTCGGCGACATCGAGTCGCTGCCGTTCCTGGAAGCCATCCGCCAGATCCGCTCCGAGCGCGGTCCGGAAGGCGCGATCTTCATGCACCTGACCCTGGTGCCGTGGATCGCCGCCGCCGGCGAGCTCAAGACCAAGCCGACGCAGCACTCGGTGAAGGAACTGCGCTCCATCGGCATCCAGCCCGACATCCTGCTGTGCCGCAGCGAACAGCCGCTGCCCGACAGCGAGCGCCGCAAGATCGCGCTGTTCACCAACGTTCCGGAACGCGCGGTCATCTCGGCTGTCGATCTGGACAACATCTACAAGATGCCGCGCCGCTTCCACGAAGAAGGCCTGGACGCGATCGTCCTGGACCGCCTGCGCATCAACGCAGGTCCCGCCGACCTGACGCAGTGGGACGAAGTGGTCGATGCCAGCGAGCATCCGGTCGACAACGTCACCATCGCGGTGGTGGGCAAGTACGTCGACCATCAGGATGCCTACAAGTCCGTCGCCGAGGCGCTCAAGCACGGCGGCCTGCGCCAGCGCACGCGCGTGAAGCTGAAGTGGCTGGAATCGACCGACCTGGAACAGCAGGGCGTGGACGCGCTGAAGGACGTCGACGGCATCCTCGTGCCGGGCGGCTTCGGCGATCGCGGTTTCGAAGGCAAGGTCATCACGGCGAAGTTCGCGCGCGAGACGGGCCTTCCGTACTTCGGCATCTGCTACGGCATGCAGGCGGCGGTGGTCGACTACGCGCGCCACGTCGCCGGCCTGTCCGGTGCCAACAGCACCGAGAACGACAAGGCCAGCCCGCATCCGGTGATCGGCCTGATCACCGAATGGCGCACCTCGTCGGGCGAGATCGAGCGCCGCAGCGAGGAGTCCGACCTGGGCGGCACCATGCGCCTGGGCCTGCAGGAGCAGCGCCTGAAGCCGGGGACCCTGTCGCGCGAGATGTACGGGAAGGATGTCGTCGCCGAGCGCCACCGCCATCGCTACGAGTTCAACAACCGCTACCGCACCCAGCTGGAAGACGCCGGCCTGACCATCAGCGCCAAGTCGATGGACGACCTGCTGGTGGAGATGGTCGAACTGCCGCGCGACACGCACCCGTGGTTCCTGGCCTGCCAGGCGCATCCGGAGTTCCTGTCGACCCCGCGCGACGGCCATCCGCTGTTCGTCGGCTTCATCCGCGCCGCGCGCGAGCGCAAGGCGCAGGCCGGTGGCCGGCTGCTGAAGGAAGCGACGGCTTGATGTGCTTTTTCCTTCTCCCGCACACGGGAGGATTTGCTTTTGCTTTCTCCCGCACACGGGAGAAAGCGGCGCGAAGCGCCGGATGAGGGCGTTGGCGCCCCACGGTTCCCCTTCGTGTTCCCCTCACCCCGACCCTCTCCCGCAAGCGGGAGAGGGGGAATGGAGATGCTGCCCATGAATCTGTGTGGTTTTGAAGTCGGTCTGGACAAACCCTTCTTCCTCATCGCCGGCCCGTGCGTGATCGAGTCGATGCAGCTGCAGCTGGACACCGCCGGCAAGCTCAAGGAAATCACCTCCGAGCTGGGCATCAACTTCATCTTCAAGTCGAGCTTCGACAAGGCCAACCGCACCTCGGGCACCAGCTTCCGTGGCCCAGGCCTGGAAGAGGGCCTGAAGGTGCTGGCCGAGGTGAAGAAGCAGATCGGCGTGCCGGTGCTCACCGACGTCCACGAGTACACGCCGATGGACGAGGTTGCCTCCGTCGTCGACGTGCTGCAGACGCCGGCCTTCCTATGCCGCCAGACCAACTTCATCCAGAACGTGGCCCGCGCCGGCAAGCCGGTGAACATCAAGAAGGGTCAGTTCCTCTCCCCGTGGGAGATGAAGCACGTCACCGACAAGGCCAAGGCCACCGGCAACACGCAGATCATGGCGTGCGAGCGCGGCGTGTCGTTCGGCTACAACAACCTGGTCAGCGACATGCGCTCGCTGAGCGTGATGCGCGACACCGGCTGCCCGGTGGTCTTCGACGCCACGCATTCGGTGCAGCTGCCCGGCGGCGCCGGCGGCAAGAGCGGCGGCCAGCGCGAGTTCGTGCCGGTGCTCTCGCGCGCGGCGATGGCCGTCGGCATCGACGGCATCTTCATGGAAACCCATCCGGTGCCGGACGAGGCGCTCTCCGACGGCCCCAACGCCTGGCCGCTGCCGAAGATGCGCGCGCTGCTGGAGACGCTGATGGAGATCGACCGCATCACCAAGAAGAACGGGTTCCTCGAATCCAGTGTCTGATCCGCGACCGACAGCGCGGGCGGTCGACGGCGCGGGTAGCGCGCCATGCCGCCCGAGTCCGGTTCTGCTTTAATCCGTGTCCAAATCCGCTTTCGCCCCTACGACGAAACCCATGACAACCATCGCCAAGATCCACGCCCGCGAAATCCTCGACAGCCGCGGTAACCCGACCCTCGAAGCCGAAGTCACCCTGGCCGACGGCAGCTTCGGCCGCGCTGCGGTGCCCTCGGGCGCCTCGACCGGTACCAAGGAAGCCGTGGAACTGCGCGACGGCGACAAGACCCGCTACCTCGGCAAGGGCGTGCGCAAGGCCGTGGAGAACGTCAACGTGACGATCGCCAAGGCGCTGGAAGGCTTCGACGCGGCCGACCAGGCCGGCCTGGACCGTCGCATGATCGACCTGGACGGCACGGAAAATAAGGGCCGCCTCGGCGCGAACGCGCTGCTGGGTGTCTCGCTGGCCAACGCGCACGCCGTCGCCGCCTCGAAGAAGCTTCCGCTGTGGAAGTACCTGGCCGGTGGGCGCGAAGCCGTGCTGCCGGTGCCGATGATGAACATCATCAACGGCGGCGCGCACGCCGATAACAACGTCGACCTGCAGGAATTCATGATCCTGCCCGTCGGCGTGGACAACTTCGCCGAAGCGCTGCGCGCCGGCACCGAGGTGTTCCACGCGCTGAAGTCCGTGCTCAAGGGCCGAGGCCTGAGCACGGCCGTCGGTGACGAAGGCGGCTTCGCGCCGGACCTGCGTTCGAACGAGGAAGCGCTGGAAACCATCCTGGAAGCCATCGGCAAGGCCGGCTACAAGGCGGGCGAGGACATCCTGCTCGGCCTGGACGTCGCCTCCAGCGAGTTCTTCGAAAACGGCAAGTACAACCTCACCGGTGAAGGCAAGCGCCTGACCAGCGAGCAGTTCGTCGACTTCCTCGCCAACTGGGCCGCGCAGTACCCCATCGTCACCATCGAAGATGGCATGGCCGAAGACGACTGGACCGGCTGGAAGCAGCTCACCGACAAGCTCGGCAAGAAGGTCCAGCTGGTCGGCGACGACCTGTTCGTGACCAACCCGAAGATCTTCAAGGAAGGCATCGACCAGGGCGTGGCCAACGCCATCCTCATCAAGGTCAACCAGATCGGCACGCTGACCGAGACGCTGGAAGCCATCGCGATGGCCGACGCGAACCGCTATGCGGCGATCGTCTCGCACCGCTCCGGCGAGACCGAGGACACGACGATTTCCGACATCGCCGTGGCCACCACGGCCACGCAGATCAAGACCGGTTCGCTGTGCCGCAGCGACCGCGTCGCCAAGTACAACCAGCTGCTGCGGATCGAAGAAGCGCTCGGTTCGGCGGCGAAGTACGCCGGCCGCGACGCCTTCGTCTCGCTCAAGCGCTGAGGCACGGAGCGCGCATGCGCTGGTTGCGACTGCTGCTGGTGCTGCTCGCCGGGTTGCTGGCGTTCCTGCAGTACCGCCTCTGGGTGGGCGAGGGCGGCAGCCGCTCGGTCGCCCGCCTGGACCGGCAGGTGCAGCAGCAGACGCGCGAGAACGCCGGCCTGCAGCAGCGCAACGACGCATTGGCGGCGGAGGTCGAAGACCTCAAGTCGGGCGAGGCAGCTGTCGAGGAACGCGCACGCAGCGAGCTGGGCATGATCAAGCCCGGCGAGACCTTCTATCGCGTGGTCGAGCCGGAAGGTCCGGCCACGGCCGCTGACGCGCCGCCCGCCGACACACCGCCTGCCGGCGACGCGCAGGCACCGGCGCCGTGAAGGCGCGCATCTGGGCGGTGCTGCCCGCCGCCGGTCGCGGTACGCGGTTCGGCGGTGAAGTGCCCAAGCAATACCTCGAAGCGGCCGGCAAGCCACTGATCGCGCATGCGCTCGACGCGCTGCTCTCGCATCCGCGCATCGACGGCGCGATGGTCGCGCTGGCCGCGGACGACCCGCGCTGGCCCGGCTGGACATCGCGCCACGGCAAACCGCTACTGCACTGCACCGGCGGCGGCGAACGTGCGGATTCGGTGCTCGCCGCACTGCACGCATTGCCGTCGGAGTTCGACGACGACGCGCTCATCCTCGTGCACGATGCCGCGCGACCGAACCTGCACGCGGCCGATCTGGATCGACTGATCGACATCGCTTCGACGCACGCCGATGGCGCCATCCTCGGCGCGCCCGTGCGCGACACGCTCAAGCGTGCCGATGCAAGCGCACGCATCATCGCGACCGAACCGCGCTCCGCGCTGTGGCGCGCATTCACGCCGCAGGCCTTCCGCCGGGGCGCGCTGACCACGGCACTGGAGCGGGCCCGTGCCGACGGCGTCCTCGTGACCGACGAGGCCATGGCGATGGAACGCATGGGCGCGCATCCGGCGCTGGTCGAAGGCCGCGAGGACAATCTCAAGGTCACCACGCCGGCGGACCTGCGGCTGATGGAACTGCTGTTTGAATCGATGAAACACCACACCGGACCGGGGGAGTCCAAATGAAGACGATCGTTGCGATGCTGTTGATGCTGGCGGGAACCTTCGGTGCGACGGCGCACGCCGGCGAAGCCGGCCAGGCGCTGTCGGCGTGCCTGAAAAGCTCGGCCACGCCGGATGACCGCCGCGTGCTGGTGCAGTGGATCTTCTCGGCGATCGCCGCGCATCCGGACCTGGAGCCGATGAGCCGCCTGGACGCCCCGCAGCGCGCGAAGCTGGAAACGCAGGCGGCGGCGATCTTCGAGCGCCTGATCGCGGTCGACTGCACCGTGCCCGCGCGCCAGACCATTCTCGCGGAAGGCTCGGAAGGCTTCGGCAACGCATTCAAGACGCTCGGCGAACTGGCCATGGGTGGCGTTGTCGAGAACCCCTCCGTGCAGGCCGGCATGTCCCGCCTGGGCGAGCAGGTCGACTCCAACCGCATCCTCAAGGCATTGATTTCGAAATGAGCCTCCGCATCGGCCAGGGCTATGACGTGCACGCCTTCGGCGAAGGCGACCACGTCGTGCTTGGTGGCGTGCGCGTTCCACACGATCGTGGCGTGCTGGCGCACTCGGACGGCGACGTCGTGATCCATGCGCTGTGCGATGCGATCCTCGGCGCACTCGCGCTGGGCGACATCGGCAAGCACTTTCCGCCGAGCGATCCGCAGTGGAAGGGGGCTGACAGCCGCGCCTTCCTGCGTCATTGCGATGCGCTCGCGCGCGAGCGCGGCTGGCGGCTGGGCAACTGCGATGTGACCGTGATCTGCGAGCGCCCGAAAGTCGGTCCGCACGCCGCGGCGATGCGCGAGCTGCTTGCGCAGGACCTGGGCGTGGACGTGGATGCGATCAGCATCAAGGCGACCACCAGCGAAAAACTGGGTTTTACCGGGCGAGAAGAGGGCATCGCCGCGATGGCCGTGTGCCTGCTGGTGAAGCCGTGAGCACGAACGAGACATCGATGCCGCGTGCGCACGGCGACGCCGTGCTGTCGGCGAACATGCGCACGACGCCCGAGGATTTCCTCGTCGAGGAGCTGCCGGGTTTCGAGCCGTCCGGCGCCGGCGAGCACCTGCTGCTCACCGTCGAGAAGCGCGGCATGAACACCGGTTTCGCGGCGAAACACATCGCGCAATGGGCAGGCGTGGGCGAAGTCGCCATCGGTTATGCCGGCATGAAGGATCGCCACGCCGTCACGCGCCAGCGCTTCAGCGTGCACCTGCCGAAGAAGGTCGCGCCCGACCTGTCGACGCTGGATTTCGCGCAGGGTGAAGAACGCCTCACCGTCCTCGAACACACCTGGCACGCGAAGAAACTTCCGCGCGGCGCTTTGGCCGGCAACCGCTTCGTACTCACGCTGCGTGGCGTGAACGGCGAACGCGCGGCCATCCAGGAGCGCTTGCAGGCGATCGCGCAACGCGGCGTGCCCAATTATTTCGGCGAGCAGCGTTTCGGCCGCGAAGGCGACAACGTCGCCAATGCACGCGCCATGTTCGCCGGCCGCCGCGTGCGACGCGAGCAGCGCACGATGCTGATTTCGGCCGCACGTTCGGAGCTGTTCAACCGCGTGCTCGCGCAACGCGTGCGTGGCGGCAGCTGGGAAGCTCCGCTCGACGGCGAGGTGTGGATGCTCGATGGCAGCCGCAGCGTGTTCGGGCCCGAGCCCTTCGAGGATGCGCTCGCGCAGCGGCTCGCATCGTTCGACATCCACCCGACGGGCCCGCTGTGGGGACGTGGCGAACTGCGTACCGCCGGTGAAGCGGCACGCCTGGAAGCCGATGTCCTGTCGGACGAGGAAGCGCTTGCGATTCGCGCCGGACTCGAATCCGAAGGCCTGAAGCAGGAGCGCCGCGCGCTGCGCCTGAAGCCGGCCGACCTGGCGTGGACGTGGCGTGAGGACGATGTCCTCGAGGTCACCTTCGCCTTGCCGCCGGGCGCGTATGCGACCGTCGTGCTCGCTGAGCTGGGCGACGTGCGCGCGGTCGGACGCGTCGGTTAGGCACGTTGCCGGCACGTCGATAACCGTTCGTCGGAAAGGAACCTGCGGCACTGGTTGCGTCCGACGGCCGGCGTATACCGGAGTGGCAGCGTCGCAACGCCGCTGCCGCCGCGCCACGGGGCCCGGCGAACGTCATGGAGATGTCGTCATGAACGCATCGCTACGCATGGCTGTGTTGCTGTCCCTGGTGGGCCTGTCGGCATGCGCCGGCATGGAATCCAAGTCCACTTACGTGCCCGAACCGCGCGCGCCTTCGCTCAACGATGCCGACGAGGAATACGTCGCGTACGTCGAACGCATCGCGCGTCGCCGCGGCCTGGAAGTGGTCTGGGTGAACGTGCCGCACAAGACGGCCGACCAGGTCGCACAGGCCACCGGAGAGCCGAAGTAAACCTGCCCGACGCCCTCCGGCTTCCGTTCGAAGCGGGGATCCTCACGAACGGAGACGGCGGGGCGCGAGCAGCACCAATACCGCACCGGTGCCACCCTGCGCCGGGGGCGCGGAGTGGAACGCCAGCACGTCGGCGCGATGCCGCAGCATGCGGTCCACCAGGTTCTTGAGCACCGGCTGACCGCCCGACGCGATCGAGGCGGCGCCGTGCAGTCCCTTCCCATGGACAATGCGCACGCAGCCCACGCCGTGCTGGCGGGCATCGTGCAGGAACGCGCGCACCAGCTGCTCGGCTTCGCGCGAATCGGCGCCGTGCAGGTCGAGTTCCTCCTGCACCGCGATCTCGCCACGCTTTAGCTTCTGCAGCAGGCGCGGCGTGACTTCCTCACGGCGATAGCTCAGCGCGTCGCCGGCTTCGAGCAGGCTCTCATCCAGCGCATGGCGAAACTGCTCGCGCGCCTGCGCCTCGTCGCGTTCGGCCATGCGTGCGCGCGGTCGCGGTTTCGGGACGGACGGCGGCGGCGCGGACTCGCGCATTGGCCGCACGGGGCCGATCGCCGAGCGGAACAGCTCGGCGTCGTCTTCGTCTTCGTCATCGTCGCGTCGTCGGGACATGCGACAAGCCTAACGTCAGTGCCTGTTCGATGTCTGCGCGCAGCGGCCGGCCCGCGCGGGGCGACGCGGGCCATGCGCCGCCGTGGATCGGACCCCGCATCGCACGCCCATGGCGCCGTGTTCGCAAGGCGTGCCCGCGATCGCCGGGCGAGCTGGCAGGTTCGGCTATCATGGACCTTCGCGCGGCACGGGCAGACCCGTGCGGCGCAGCGTTCCGACATATGTTTCTGCAATCGGCAAGGGAGTCCATGCGAGTACTGGTCAGCAACGACGACGGCGTCGACGCGCCCGGCATCCGCGTCCTGGCCGAAGGCCTGCGCGCGGCGGGGCATGAGGTCCTGATGGTGGCGCCCGACCGCGACCGCTCCGGCGCCAGCAATTCGCTCACCCTGGACGCGCCGGTGCGCGTGCAGCAGCTCGACGGTTCGACCTGGCGCGTGTACGGCACGCCCACCGACTGCGTGCACGTGGCGATCACGGGCATGCTCGACGTGGAGCCGGACATCGTGGTTTCCGGCATCAACAACACCGCCAACCTCGGCGACGACGTCATCTATTCGGGCACCGTCGCGGCGGCGATGGAAGGCCGCTTCCTCGGACTGCCGGCGGTGGCGATGTCGCTGCAGACGGTGGACCACACCGGCAAGCACTACGAAACCGCCGCACGCGCGGCGGCGGAAATCATCGCGCGCCTGCGTGTGGACCCGCTGCCGGCCGACACCATTCTCAACGTGAACGTGCCGGACATCCCGTGGGATGAAGTGCGCGGCTTCGAAGTCACGCGCCTGGGCAACCGCCATCGCTCCGAAGCGTGCATCCCGCAGCAGGACCCGCGCGGCCGCCAGTGGTGGTGGATCGGCCCCGCCGGTGCCGAGCAGGACGCCGGCCCCGGCACCGATTTCCATGCCGTGCGCACCGGGCATATTTCGATCACGCCGATCCAGGTGGACCTGACGCGTTACCACGCGCTCGAGCAGGTCGCCAGCTGGGTCGACGGACTGGCCACCTCGCTCGGCCACCCGGCCGCGCGCAAGCCGGAGCGCACCGCATGACGCTTCGCATGCGCCTGCAGCCCGAAGCGATCGGCTCCGGAATGACGTCCCAGCGCGTGCGCGATCGCCTGGTCGATCGCCTTCGCGACAACGGCATCGCGGACGAGCGCGTGCTCAACGCGATACGCACCGTGCCGCGCCATCTGTTCGTCGATGAAGCGCTGGCCACGCGCGCCTACGAAGACACCGCGCTGCCCATCGGCCATGGCCAAACCATCTCGCAACCGTGGGTGGTGGCCAAGATGACCGAAGCGCTGCTGGAATCGGAACCCAGGAAGGTGCTGGAGATCGGCACCGGCTCGGGTTACCAGGCCGCGGTGCTCGCCGCACTGGGCCTTGAGGTCCACACGGTCGAACGCATCGGCGAACTGCTGCGCACCGCGCGCAAGCGTTTCCGGCAGCTGGGCATGAACGTGCGCAGCAAGCACGACGACGGCCGCATCGGCTGGCCGGAGAATGGCCCGTTCGACGCGATCATCGTGACCGCCGCCGCGCCGGCGCTGGTCGATGCATTGACCGGGCAGCTCGCAACGAACGGCACGCTGATCGCCCCCGTCGGCGGCGCCGGTTCCCAATCGTTGCTGAAGCTGCGCAAGGATGCCGACGGAAACGTCACCCAGCAGACGCTCGCGCCGGTAGTCTTCGTGCCGCTGCTTTCGGGCATGGTCGACTGACGTCGCACCGACGAGCCGCACGACACACTGTCGACACCATTGAAGGCCAGGGGTTGCCGTTGAAGATCTTCGGACCGTTGTACGAGCGCGCGCTGGTCTGGGCCCGCCACCGCCACGCGCCGGCCTACCTGGTCGGATTGAGCTTCATCGAAGCGATCATCTTCCCGATCATGCCCGAGGTGATGCTGGCGCCGATGTGCGTCGCGCAGCCCCGGCGCGGCTTCTGGTTCGCGACGATCAGCCTGGCCGGTTCGATGGTGGGCGCGCTGGTCGGCTACGCCCTGGGGCACTTTGCGTTCGAGGCGGTCAAGCCGTTGTTCGCCGCGATGGGCATGCTGGCCGGCATCGAAGGCGGTATCGCCACGGTTCAGGCGAAGATGGCCGAATCGCCGTGGGCGGTGTTCTGGCTGCTGGTTCTGGGCGGTTTCGCGCCGATTCCGATGAAGGTCTTCACATGGGCCTCCGGTATTGTCGGCGTGCCGATTCCTCAGTACGTGCTGAGCATGCTGATCGGCCGCGGCAAGCGCGTGTACCTGATCGCGCTGGTGATCCGCATCGGCGGCGTGCGTGCCGAAGCGGCGCTGCGGCGTTACATCGAACCGATCGGCTGGATCGCGCTGGTGCTCCTGATCGCGGCAATCGGTTTTCTGGTGTGGAAGGCCCAGTTCGGATGAGAGGACGCATGACGGGAACATCGCGATTGGTTGCTGCGCGGTTTGCTGCTGCCGGCTCGGTCATGGCGCTCGCCGTGCTGCTGGGCGGCTGCTGGACCACGAAGGTCTATCGCGAGCCCGGCACCTCGTCGCAGCCGCCTTCCAGGCCGCGAGCCGGCGTGACCACCACGGTCCGCCGTGGCGACACGCTGTTCTCCATCGCCTCCAGCAACAGCATCCGCCTGCAGGACCTGGCGGCGTGGAACGGCATCGACCCGCCTTACACCATCTATCCCGGCCAGAAGCTTCGCCTGTACCCGGCGGGCAAGGGCGGCAGCACGGCGGCGACGCGCCCGTCGAGCACGACGACCAAGCCTGCGACGACCACGCCTGCGCCGAAGCCGGCGGCACCCGCGGCGCCAGCGGCGCCGGCGGTCAGCGACATCAAGTGGCGCTGGCCCGCGGACGGTGAACTCATCGGCCGCTATGTCGCGGGCGAGCCGACCAAGCAGGGCATCGACATCGCCGGCACCAGCGGTGCGCCGGTGCGTGCGGCGGCGGACGGCGTCGTGGTGTATTCGGGCTCGGGCCTGGTCGGCTACGGTGAGCTGATCATCATCAAGCACAACGAGCAGTGGCTCTCCGCTTATGGCCACAACCGCAACCGCCTGGTGAACGAAGGCCAGCTGGTGCGCGCGGGACAGCAGATCGCCGAGATGGGCCGCAGCGGTGCGCCGCGCGAAATGCTGCATTTCGAAGTGCGCTACAACGGCAAGCCGATCGATCCGCTGATGTACCTGCCCAAGCGATGAGCGATGCGTCCGCGCGAAGCGGACGTGCGCCTGGTCGCGGGTATCTCATGCGACGGATGGCGGGGTGGGCGTTCATCGCGATACTGGCGATGCTCGCAGGTTGCACCTCGCCGACGGTGCGTGCGGATCTGCCGTCGCTGGATGTGGTCACGCTCAACCTCTGGCACGACCGCGAAGACTGGCCGCATAGACAGGCCGTCATCGAAGCCGAACTGCGCCGCCTGTCGCCTGATGCAGTCCTGCTGCAGGAAGTCCTGCAGGACGATGGACTGCCCAACCAGGCGCAGACGCTGGCGCGGAACCTGGGCTACCACGCGTTCTTCGTGTCGGTCGATCCGGTGGGGCGCGCACGCCGTTACGGCAACGCGATCCTCACGCGCGAGGCGGCGACGCTGCGCGGCTTTCGTCGGCTGCAACCGCACGACGCGTACCGCATCGCAGGCTGGGTGCGCACGGCGGTGCGTGGTCGCGAGGTGAACCTGTACGTCGTGCATCTGGATTTCGAGGATCGCACTGGCGCGACGCGTGCCAGGCAGGTCGCCGATCTACTGGATTTCGTCGATGCCACGCATGGCGATGCGCCGGTGGTGATCGGAGGCGATTTCAACATCACCGCCGACGCGGCCGAGATGGCGCCGCTGCGCGATCGATTCTTCGATGCCTTTGCTGCCGCGCATCCGGGCGAGGCGCTCGACGACGACGCGCACACGACGCTCAACCCGCGCTTCAATCTGCCAGCACGCATCGATCGCATCCATGCGCAGAAGGGAATGTTCGCGACACCGCAAGCCAGGCGCATCCTCGACGTGCCCGATGCGGCCGGCCGCTGGGCGTCCGATCATTACGGCGTGTGGGCGCGGCTGCCGTTCGCGCCGCGCGCAGGCGACTAACCCGGCAGGACGAAGGCCACCACGACGCGCCGGTCTTCGCTGGCGAGCACGTTGTACGTGCGCGCGGCGGCGGCATTGGTCATGGTTTCCAGCCCGACGCCACGGCGCAGGCAATGTGCGAGCACCGCCGCCGGCGCGAACGCCTGCGTGGCGCCGCTGCCGAGCAGGATCACTTCCGGCTCGAGCGCCAGGATCGGATCCAGGTCCTGCGGCGTCATCGCCTTCACATCGCGAACCGGCCAGCCCTCGATCAGGGTGTTGGGCGCGAGCACGAAACTGGACGTGATGTGGCGTTCGTTCACCCGCACGGAGTCGCCATCGGCGCCGCGCAGGAAGAACTCGTGGTCGGGGTGTTCGAGATTGAGCTGCATGGGGACGAGGTAGGGGCGGGGAGGCGGGAGGAAACCCGGTCCGCCGCGGCCGTCGTCAGGCCCGCGGCAGGACGATCTGGCGCCGGTCCTTGCTCGGGCGGTACAGCACGGCCGTGTGGCCGATGCGCTGCACCAGCGCCGCGCCGGTGCGCTGGGCGATCTCGTCGATCATCGCGTCGCGGGCGTCGCGGTCTTCGGCGCCGACCTTCACCTTGATCAGCTCGTGGTGTTCCAGCGCCAGGTCGATCTCGGCCACCAGCGGGTCGGTGATGCCCTTGCCGCCGACCTGCAGCATCGCCTTGAGATCGTGGGCCTGGCCGCGCAGGAAGCGGGTCTGGGCGGCGGTCAGGACGGTCTGCATCGGGATACGGAAAACCTCTGGGGGGCGCGCAGGGTATCATGACCGCCCCCACGCTCACTCCGATGCCGGCCGATGGCGAGCCGTAGCAAATCCAGCCAGCGCTGGCTCAAGGAACACTTTTCCGACCCCTTCGTGAAGAAGGCCAAGGCCGAAGGCCTGCGCTCGCGCGCGGCCTACAAGCTGGAGGAGCTGGTCGAACGCGACCGGCTGCTCAAGCCCGGCATGGTGGTGGTCGACCTGGGCGCCGCCCCGGGCGGCTGGTCCCAGTGGGTCCGCCAGGAGCTCGACCGCCTGGACGCCGCCCGCCCGGGCCGGGTGATCGCCCTGGACATCCTCGAAATGCCGTCCCTGGCCGGGGTCGAATTCCTTCATGGCGATTTCAGGGAGGATGCGGTCCTATCCCAGCTGGTGGGCGCCCTGAACGGACAGGCCGTGGACCTTGTCCTGTCCGACATGGCCCCCAATAAGAGTGGCGTGGATGCGGTCGACATGCCCCGCGCGATGTACCTCTCGGAGCTGGCGATGGACTTCGCCGACCAGCACCTGCGCACCGGGGGCAACTTCCTGATCAAGCTGTTCCAGGGAGTTGGCTTCGACGAGTACGTCAAGGAACTGCGCCGGCGCTACGACCGGGTCGTGATCCGCAAGCCGGAGGCCTCGCGAAAGCGGTCGCCGGAGGTATACGCGCTGGCACAGGGCAAGCGCGCGGTAATGAAGTAAGGTTCGAAGAAGGTTGTACGGCGATGCCCGTTCATGTGGCGCGCCGCCCCCGCTGCAACGCGCCGCAGGCGCCAGGTAGGAACTGAATGAACGATTTGGCCAAGAATCTGCTGCTCTGGGTGATCGTCGCCGTCGTGTTGATGGTGGTCTTCCAGGCGTTCGGGCCGCGCGCGGGAGTAAGTGAGGCGCTCCAGTACGACCAGTTCGTCCATCAGGTCCAGCAGGACAAGGTGAAGGAAGTGAAGATCGCCGACGACGGCGCCACCATCACCGGTGTGCGCAGCGACGGCTCGAAGTTCACCACCTACAAGCCCAAGGACGACAAGGACCTCATCAACGACCTGATCAACCACAAGGTCGCGATTGACCAGCAGCCGCCGCAGAGCGGCCCGTCGATCCTCTACATCATCATCAACGTACTGCCCTGGCTGCTGTTCATCGGCATCTGGGTGTATTTCATGCGCCAGATGCAGCAGGGCGGCAGCAAGGGCGCGATGAGCTTCGGCCGTTCGCGCGCCAAGCTGCAGGGCGAGGACCAGGTCAAGGTCACCCTCGCCGACGTCGCCGGTTGCGACGAGGCGAAGGAAGAAGTCGGCGAACTCGTCGAGTTCCTGCGCGACCCGTCCAAGTTCCAGAAGCTGGGCGGCAAGATCCCGCGCGGCGTGCTGATGGTCGGCCCGCCGGGCACCGGCAAGACGCTGCTGGCCCGCGCCATCGCCGGCGAGGCGAAGGTACCGTTCTTCAGCATCTCCGGTTCGGATTTCGTCGAGATGTTCGTCGGCGTCGGCGCAAGCCGCGTGCGCGACATGTTCGACCAGGCCAAGAAGCACGCGCCGTGCATCATCTTCATCGACGAGATCGACGCGGTCGGCCGCCATCGCGGCGCGGGCCTCGGCGGCGGTCACGACGAACGCGAGCAGACGCTCAACCAGCTGCTGGTCGAGATGGACGGTTTCGAAGGCGGTGAGGGCGTGATCGTGATCGCCGCGACCAACCGTCCCGACGTGCTCGATCCGGCGCTGCTGCGTCCGGGCCGCTTCGACCGCCAGGTCGTGGTGGGCCTGCCGGACGTGAAGGGCCGCGAGCAGATCCTGCGCGTGCACATGCGCAAGCTGCCGCTGCACGACGACGTCGACCCGATGACGATCGCGCGCGGTACGCCGGGCTTCTCCGGCGCGGACCTGGCGAACCTGTGCAACGAGGCGGCGCTGTTCGCCGCGCGCGAGAACGCCAAGGACGTTCGCATGGAGCACTTCGACCGCGCGCGCGACAAGATCCTGATGGGCGCCGAGCGTCGCTCGATGGCGATGAGCGAGGACGAGAAGCGCAATACCGCCTACCACGAGGCCGGCCACGCCATCGTCGGTCGCGTCGTTCCCGAGCACGACCCGGTCTACAAGGTCACCATCATCCCGCGCGGCCGCGCGCTGGGCGTGACGATGTACCTGCCCGAAGGCGACAAGTATTCGCTCAACCGCGTCGCCATTGAATCGCAGCTGTGCTCGCTCTACGGCGGCCGTGTGGCCGAAGAGCTGATCTTCGGCGCCGACAAGGTCACCACCGGTGCGTCCAACGACATCGAGCGCGCCACCAAGATGGCCCGCAACATGGTCACCAAGTGGGGCCTGTCGGAGCTGGGTCCGATCACCTTCGGCGAGGAAGAGGACGAAGTGTTCCTGGGCCGCTCGGTGACGCAGCACAAGAACGTGTCTAACGAGACCGCGCGCAAGATCGACGAGGTCGTGCGCGACATCCTCGACAAGGCGTACGGCCGCACCACGCAGATCCTCAAGGACAACCTCGACAAGCTGCACGTGATGGCCGATGCACTGCTGCAGTACGAGACCATCGACGCCAAGCAGATCGACGACATCATGGCCGGCCGCACGCCGGGCCCGCCGGCCGACTGGTCGAAGTCGGGCAAGACGTCGAAGGACGACGGCGAGCGTCCAGGCACGATCGGCGGCCCTGCGGCGCAGACCTGACGCGTCGGGTCATCGCGAGAAGCATCGAAGAGCCGGCCTCGTGCCGGCTCTTTCGTTTTGCGCTCAAGGCGAAGGCGAGGGCGCGGCCGCGCTTGTCGGCATCGCTGCGCGACCCGCCGTAAGATCGCACTCTCCTCCGCGATCACGCCCGCCATGTTCGACACCACGCCCACCCTCGACTGCAACGGCCGCACGCTCACGCTCGACCGCCCCTGCGTCATGGGCATCGTCAACGTCACGCCCGATTCGTTCTCCGATGGCGGCGCGCACGACACGCTCGAAGCTGCCGTAGCGCATGGCCTGAAGCTGGCGGAGGAGGGCGCCGACCTGCTCGACATCGGCGGCGAATCCACGCGCCCGGGTGCGGTGGATGTATCGGTGGAAGAAGAATTGCGCCGCACGATTCCCGTGATCGAGGCACTGGCGAAGCAAACCTCGCTGCCGATCAGCATCGACACGTCCAAGCCCGAGGTGATGCGCGCGGCGGTGCAGGCCGGCGCGGGCATGATCAACGACGTCTACGCGCTTCGCCGCGAAGGCGCGCTCGATGTCGCGGCCGCACTCGGCGTACCCGTCGTGCTGATGCACATGCAGGGCGAGCCGCGATCGATGCAGGACGCGCCGCACTACGATGACGTCGTCGCCAGCGTGCACCGCTTCCTCGCCGAGCGCATCTTCGCCGCGGAAATGGCGGGTATCGCGAAGAAGAAGATCATCGTCGATCCAGGTTTCGGTTTCGGCAAGGACACGCAGCACAACCTTGCCCTGCTCGCGCAACTGGAACGTCTTGCCGAACTGGGCGTTCCGGTGCTCGCCGGGCTTTCGCGCAAGCGCACGATCGGCGAGATCATCGGCCGCAGCGATCCGCGCGAGCGCGCGGCCGGTTCCGTCGCTGCGCATCTCATCGCCGCGCAGCGTGGCGCAAAGCTGCTGCGCGTGCACGATGTCGGCGCCACCGTGGATGCGCTGAAAGTGTGGAATGCCATCGCATCGCAAACGATGCCGCGCGCGAAGAGTGCACCGTCGATGCCGAAGTGGCCCGACGACGAATAAGCACGCACATCGCCGCATGCTCGTCCACGCAAGCGTGGATGCCGTGCGAGGCGATGCTCGGATCGACGCGCAAGTCAAACGATTTGTCTGGTCAATTTCTGGCCAAACCTGCGGCGATGCTTGCGCCACAAGGGATGCAGCCTGATGTGCACACCGATGTCCGCAGGTTTGTCCACAAGTTGTGTGGATAGCCGCATTCGGCTTGTGCGAACGCAGCACGCCGCGATGCCGAAATCCAGGCGCAAGTCAAACGTTTTTCTGGTCAATTTCTAGCCAAACCTCTTGCAACGCTTGCGCCGCAAGGGATGCAGCACCGTCTCCACATCGATGTCCCAAGGCTTGTCCACAAGGCGTGTGGATAGACGCATTCGCCATGTGCGAGTGCACCATCGCTGGTCGCCTCGGCCATGCCGATATCGCCACTGCCGTCAAGGTAAATGTGTGGTGATTTTTTAGCCATACTTGCGGCAGGCCCCGTGGCTGCGACGTATGCGGCCACTGCCCACATCACTGTCCGCAGGCTTGTCCACAGGCTGTGTGGATAGCGGAAGAGTGGTGGCCAATTTTTCGCCAAACACCCGGGACGCCTTGCCCCGCCTGGGTTGCGATGTCTTATCAACAGCTTTGCCCCAGCGGTTCTCCACACCTTGTGTGGAAAGCGCGCATGGCCCGACGTTCTCCAGGCGCCCGCGCTGTGCGAGGCTACGTCCCCGACCCGCCGTCTTCGCCATGCCTGCCGACACGCGTCCCATCGCGATTGCCCTGATGGGCCCGACCGCTTCGGGCAAGACCGCGCTCGCGCTGGACTGGGCCGAACGCTTCAACGGCGAGATCGTCAGCGTCGATTCGGCGCTGGTGTACCGGCGGCTGGATATCGGTTCGGCCAAGCCGACACCGGCCGAGCAGGCGCGCGTACGGCACCACCTGATCGACCTGCGCGAGCCGTGGCAGCCGTACTCGGCGGCGGAATTCGCCCGGGATGCACGAAGCGCCGTGGACGACATCGTGGCGCGCGGGCGCCTGCCGATCCTGGCCGGTGGCACCGGGCTCTATTTCCACGCCCTGCTGCACGGGCTGTCGCCGATGCCCGAGGCCGACCCCGACATGCGCCTGCAGCTGGAAGCCGAGGCGCAGCGCCGCGGCTGGCTGGCGCTGCACGCCGATCTGGCCGCGATCGATCCCGAGGCCGCGGCCCGCATCCACGCCACCGATGCGCAGCGGATCCAGCGGGCGCTGGAAGTCTTCCGGCTTTCGGGCCGGACCATCAGCGACTGGCGCCGGGAAATCCGCCCGCCGCGCTTGCCGGTGCGGGTGCTCAAGCTGGTGCTGGCCCCGGCCGATCGCGCCGTGCTCCACGAACGCATCGCCCTCCGCTTCGACGTGATGCTGGCTCAGGGTTTCCTCGATGAGGTGCGGGCGCTGCGCGCCCTGCCGGAACTGCGCGACCATCCGGCGCCGCTCGACCTGCCGGCACTGCGCGCGGTGGGATACCGGCAGGCCTGGGAACACCTTGATGGTGCGACGAGCGCCGCCGAATTCCGGGATCGGGGCGTCTACGCCACCCGGCAGCTGGCCAAGCGCCAGCTCACCTGGCTGCGCGGCGAACTGGATGCGTTGTGGTTCGACCCGCAAGCCCAGCGCGATGTTCTGGAGACCGTGCGGGCCGCGTTCCTCCATGCCGGAAGCGGACTCATCAAGGGGTGAATCCGGTGCGCGTGCACGGCGGCGGGTTTGCGCTACCATCGGGCCGTCGCCGCCGTGGGGACGGGCCGGCGATCACGGCTCGGCTGCCGTGCGGCTGCAACACCACTGATAACTAGAACGAGTTGGGGAACAACGCATGTCCAAGGGACAGTCTTTGCAGGATCCTTTCCTGAACGCGCTTCGACGCGAACGAGTGCCGGTTTCGGTCTACCTGGTCAACGGTATCAAGCTGCAGGGCACGATCGAGTCCTTCGACCAGTTCGTGGTCCTTTTGCGCAATACCGTGAGCCAGATGGTCTACAAGCACGCCATTTCCACCGTGGTTCCGGCGCGCAACGTGCGCGTGGGGCCGGGTGGCGGCTACGTCCAGTCGTCCGAGTCGGGCGATGAGGGCGAGGGCGTCGAAGACACCGAGTAACCACCTCGCTGGCGGCCCGTTGACGGTCGCAAGCCGGGGCGCGCGGCGGCGCGATGACCTGCGGCCCTTGTGCGGCCGCGGGTCGGTGCCCATCTTCTCTTCCTGTCCCCGTACAGGTTGACCCGAGTTTGTTCGAACGATCCCGCAAAGGCGAACACGCCCTCCTGATCCAACCCCACGCCGGCGGCCCGCCGGAAGAAGGCTTGCTAGAGGAATTCGCCGATCTCGCCCGCTCCGCGGGCGCCACGGTCGCGGCGGTGCTCACCGCCCGCATCGACCGGCCCAATGCCGCCATGCTCATCGGCAGCGGCAAGCTGGAAGAGGTGAAGGCCGCCGCAGAAGCGACCGGCGCTGACCTCATCCTCATCAATCACCCACTGTCGCCCGGCCAGGAGCGCAACCTCGAGCGCGCGCTGCAGCGCCGTGTGGTCGACCGCACCGGCCTGATCCTCGACATCTTCGCCCAGCGCGCCCACAGCCACGACGGCAAGCTCCAGGTCGAACTGGCGCAGCTCAAGCACATGGCCACGCGACTGGTGCGCGGCTGGACCCACCTCGAACGCCAGCGCGGCGGCTCCATCGGCCTGCGCGGTCCCGGCGAAACGCAGCTGGAAACCGACCGCCGCCTGTTGCAGAAACGCCTGGAGCAATTGCAGCGCAGGCTGGAGAAGGTCGAAGTCCAGCGCACGCAGATGCGCCGCGCCCGCGTGCGCAGCGAACTGCCGCGCGTGGCGCTGGTCGGCTACACGAACGCCGGCAAGTCGACGTTGTTCAACGCGATGACCGGCGCCGAGGCCTACGCGGCGGATCAGTTGTTCGCGACGCTGGACCCGACGGTGCGCCGCATCGAACTGTCCGGCGGCGGCGTGGTGCTGGCCGACACGGTCGGCTTCGTACGCGATCTTCCGCACGAACTGGTCGCCGCGTTCCGCTCGACCCTGTCCGAGGCGCGCGAGGCGGACCTGCTGCTGCATGTGGTCGACGCCGCCGATCCGCTGCGCGACGAACGCATCGCGCAGGTGGACGAAGTGCTGAAGGACATCGGCGCGGGCGACCTGCCGCAGGTGCTGGTGTTCAACAAGATCGATCGGCTCGGTGTGGATGGCGAGACGGTCGCGCCGCGAATCGACCGCCCGGGCGAGGGACGCGTACGCGTCTGGCTCTCGGCGCGGGACGGCCTCGGTCTGGACCTGCTGCGCCAGGGGTTGGCCGAAGCGCTGGAACTGCGCCACGTCGTCGGCGAGGTCCGCCTCCCGCCACAAGCGGCGAAACTGCGCGCACGCCTTCACGATCTGGGTGCCGTGCGCGGCGAGGAGCACGACGAACACGGCTGGCGCATCCGCGTCGACCTGCCGTTGGCCGATGCGCAGCGACTGTTCGTACAGGCCCATGGCGAGGCGCTGCGGCCGCTTTTGCCCGAGGCGGACGACGAAGATGCCGCCTGAGCGCGTTCGAGACGCCCTCGCGCGTCTTGCTTGAGGCACATCGCACCCCCACCTAGAATCGACGCACGCCCGCGCCGCTGAATGCGGGCGGCAACCCCTGATTGGAGCAGGCATGGCCTGGAACACCCCTGGCAGTGACAATTCCGGCGGTCCGAACGGACGAAATCCCCGCCGCAGGCCTGGCGGCCGCGGCCTGGACGCGCTGATCGACCCGCTGCGCGGGCTGTTTGGCGGCGGTGCCGGGGGTGGCGGGAGCATCCTGCGCTGGGTCGGCATCGTGTTCGCCCTGTGGCTGGTGTTCAACTGCTTCGTCCTGGTGACCGAGCAGGAACGCGGCGTCGTGCTGCGCTTCGGCCAGTTCGCCCGCGTGCTCGAGCCGGGCCCGCACTTCAAGGCGCCGTGGCCGATCGAGCGGGTGACCAAGGTCAACGCCACGCAGAGCAACGCCTACAGCGACACGGTTCCGGTGTTCACCCGCGACAGCAACATGGTGAACGTCGAGATCAACGTGCAGTACAAGATCGGCGATCCACAGATGTACCTGTTCGGCTCGCGGGACGCCGACCGGGTGCTGAAGGAAGCCGCCCAGAGCGCCGTGCGCGAGCAGGTCGGTCGCTCTGACCTGGACACGGTGCTCAATGCGCGCGCGGACCTCACCACCACCGTGAAGCAGCAGTTGCAGGCTTCGCTGGAGGCGTACCGCACCGGTCTGCTCGTCACCGAACTCAACCTGCCCAACGCCCGTCCGCCGGACGAGGTGAAGGATGCGTTCGACGAAGTGCAGCGCGCAGCCTCCGACAAGACCACGCAGATCAACCAGGCGCAGGCCTACGCGAAGCAGGTCGTGCCGGAAGCGCGGGGCCAGGCCTCGCAGGTGCGTGCCGCCGCCGAGGGCTACAAGACCGCGTCGATCGCGCGCGCCGAAGGCGACGCGTCGCGCTTCTCGCAGATGGTCGAGCAGTACAAGAACGCACCGGACGTCACGCGCAAGCGCCTGTGGCTGGACACGGTGCAGGACGTGCTGTCCGACAACCGCACCATCGTCGGTGGTGATGGTCGCAACGTGATCTACGTGCCGATGGGCGAGCGTCGCGCGCCGACGCCCGCACCCAATTCGCCGCTGCTCGCGCCTGACCTGCTGGCACCGCCGACCACCACCGAATCGACCGATTCGGCCCGCCCGACACGCGCGCCCCGGTCCTCCGGTCGCGACGAGGTGACGCGATGAAATTCTCCCTCTGGATCGCCCTGGTCGTCGCCGCGCTGTTCGCGCTGCTCGGTTCGGTGTTCGTGGTCAGCGAAGGCCACAGCGCCATCGTGCTGAACCTCGGCCGCGTCGTGCGCACGGACATCGGCCCCGGTCTGCACTTCAAGTGGCCGCTGGTGGAATCGGCGCGCGTGTTCGATCGTCGCCTGCAGGTGCTCGATGCCGAACCCGAGCGCTACCTCACCTACGACAAGCAGAACGTCAGCGTCGACTTCTTCGCGCTGGGCCGCATCAACGACATGCGCGCGTTCTATCGCGCGACCGGCGGCGACGAGACCACCGCGGTGGCGCGCCTGGCGCCGATCATCCGCGATTCGCTGCGCAACGAGATCAACTCGCGCACGCTGCAGCAGGTGGTGTCAGGGGATCGCACGGCGGTCGTCGGCCGCCAGCTTGAGGCGATCAACCAGGGCGCGCAGACACTGGGCGTGAAGATCGTCGACATCCGCATCAAGCGCATCGACCTGCCGCAGGACAGCAACGTCGTCGGCTCGGTCTACAACCAGATGCGCAGCCAGCGCCTGCAGGTCGCCAGCCAGCTGCGCGCCGAAGGCCTGGAACAGGCGCAGGCGATCCGCGCGAAGGCCGACCGCGACAAGCAGGTCATCGTCGCCGAAGCCGAGCGTGACGCGCAGAAGATGCGCGGCGAGGGCGATGCCGAGGCCACGCGCCTGTATGCGGCGGCGGCAAACAAGGATCCGGCGTTCTTCGCGTTCCAGCGCAGCCTGGATGCGTACCGCAAGTCGTTCGCCAACGGCGACGGCGTGATCGTGCTGAGCAAGGACGACCCGTTCCTGCAGTACCTGCGTTCGGACCGCTGATCGACCCGGCATGGTGCTGGAGCTGATTTCGGCCTTGTGCCTGGTGGCGGTGCTGGAAGGGCTGTTCCTCTTCGTCGCACCGCGTGGCTGGAAGCGGGCGGCCGAGCAGCTCCACGCGCTGCCGGACCGGCAGTTACGCGTGGTCGGAGCGGTCGTGGTGGGCCTTGGCCTGCTGTCGCTGTGGCTCGTGCGCGTCGGCTGACGTCGTCGGGCCGACGGCCTTCACGGCGGGCGGCCTGACCGAATCGGTCCTATTGCCGATGTGAAGGCCAATCTGAAGGCCAATCGTCGCCGGCGGGGTGGTCCCGCCCACCCAAAACCCGGATAATGCACAAAAGCCGGACGGGGCCCTGCGCCCCGCCGGCTTTCTTGCTGTCTGCGGGTTCTCTTTCGCGAGTCCTCCGTGGCGGCCCGGCCGCATTCGGCCATCAATGCAATGGAGTCAGGAGCTTCGAAATGGGTCAGTCAGTCGTCGTTCTCGGTGCCCAGTGGGGCGATGAAGGCAAGGGCAAGATCGTCGATCTGCTCACGCAGGACATCGGGGCGGTGGTGCGTTTCCAGGGCGGCCACAATGCCGGCCACACGCTGGTCATCGGCGGCAAGAAGACCGTCCTGCACCTGATTCCCTCCGGCATCCTGCGCGAAGGCGCGCTGTGCCTGATCGGCAACGGCGTCGTGCTGTCGCCGGCGGCGCTGCAGAAGGAAATCGCCGAACTCGAATCCAATGGCGTGGAAGTGCGTTCGCGCCTGAAGATCAGCCCGGCCACGCCGCTGATCATGCCGTACCACATCGCGCTGGATCAGGCCCGCGAGAAGGCCGCCGGCGGCAAGGCCATCGGCACCACGGGCCGCGGCATCGGCCCGGCGTACGAGGACAAGGTCGCACGTCGCGGCATCCGCGTGGCCGACCTGCATTACCCGCAGCAGCTCGCCGAGAAGCTGCGCACCACGATGGACTACCACAACTTCGTCCTGACCAAGTACCTGGGCGTCGAAGCCGTCGACTTCCAGCAGACGCTGGATGAAGCGCTGGCGTTCGGCGAGTACGTCGAGCCGATGAAGTCCGACGTCGCCGGCATCCTCCACGACCTGCGCAAGCAGGGCCAGAAGGTGCTGTTCGAAGGCGCGCAGGGCTCGCTGCTCGACATCGACCACGGCACGTACCCGTACGTGACCTCGTCCAACACCACCGTCGGCGGCGCATACGCCGGTACGGGCGTGGGCGCGGATGCGATCGACTACGTGCTCGGCATCGCCAAGGCCTACGCCACGCGTGTCGGCGGCGGCCCGTTCCCGACGGAGCTCGACGACGATATCGGCCAGGGCCTGCGTGATCGCGGCCAGGAATACGGCGCCACCACCGGCCGCCCGCGTCGCTGCGGCTGGATGGACATCGTCGCTCTGCGTCGCGCGGTGGCCGTCAACGGCATCACGGGCCTGTGCATCACCAAGCTCGACGTGCTCGATGGCATGGAGAAGCTCAAGATCTGCATCGCGTACGAGTACCGCGGCAAGCGCACCGAATACGCGCCACTCGACGCGGCCGGGTGGGAAGAGTGCACGCCGGTGTACCTGGAATTCCCGGGCTGGGAAGAGAACACCCACGGCGTCACCGAGTGGGACAAGCTGCCGCCAGCCGCCCGGGCCTACCTGCGCGCGCTGGAAGAACTGGCCGGTTGCCCGATCGCCATCGTCAGCACCGGTCCGGACCGTGACGCCACGATGGTGCTGCAGGATCCGTTCGCCTGATCGGCATCGCCGCCGCACGAACGCAAAAGGCCCCGCATTGCGGGGCCTTTTGGTTTTCCGGCCGTCGCTTCGGCGATGGCCCCAGGTGTCAGAACAGCATGTCGATCCAGCCCGCGGCAGCGGTCGCGAGGCTTCCGGACAGCACGCCGAAGACTGCAATCGCGATCACGCCGGCAGCCCATGCGCCCGCCATCAACCACCCGTCGCGTTCCAGCAACGCGAACGCGAACAGCAGCAGCAACGCGCCGAACAGGTAGTTGGTGAATGGAATCGGCAGCGACAGCAACAGTCCCAGCAACACCAGCAGTGCGCCGGTGAAGAAATCGGCGAGGCGGTGATCCAGCAGCACCGGCAGGCGCGGCTTCACCAGTTTCTCCAGGCGCGTCAGCCACGGCGCGAGCAGGTCGCGAAAGCGCGCCATCGCATGTCGATGCGGCCCGCGCTTTGCGAGGAACTTCGGCAGCCACGGCTGACGCAGGCCGATAAGCAACTGCAGGCCGATCAGGATCACCAGCGGGCCGCTGACCGCGCCGCCGACGCCAGGAATCGGAATGAACGCCGGAATGGTCGAGACGAACAGCAACATGCCGAACGAGCGATCGCCCAGACCGTGCAGCACGTCGCCCATGCGCAGTTGTTCGTCGGGATCGCCCGCGGCGAACACGTCCAGCAGGGCGCGCGTGCCGGCCTCGCGGTATGCGTGGCGGTCCTGGTCAGCCGGAGGTGGCGTCATCCGTCACCGGCTCCGGTTCGGGGCGTTTGGAGAGCAGCAGCTTGTCGATGCGCGGGCCGTCCAGGTCCACCACTTCGATGCGCCACTGCGCCCAGTCGAAATATTCGCCCACATAGGGAATGCGACCGAAGTGCGCGATAACCATGCCGGCCGCGGTGTGGAAGTCGTGCTCGTCCTCGTCGGGCAGGCGCCCGCTGCCGATCAGTTCGCGCAGGTCTTCCACCGGCAGCGAGCCGTCGAGCAGGAACGAACCGTCCGCCCGTTCGACCACCGGCGCATGGTTGTCTTCCTCGGCCTCGCCAAGCGCGCCACCGATGGCATGCACGCGGCCGACGATGGCGTCCATCAGGTCGGCGACGGTGACCATGCCGGTGACGTCGCCGTATTCGTCCACGACCAGCGCGAGCGACTGCTGCTCTTCGCGGAAGATCTCCAGAAGCTTCATCGCATGCGTGGATTCGGAAACGAACAGCGGCTCGCGCAGTTCCGTGAACAGCTCCAGCGCCGGTGCCTCGAGGCGGTCGAGCAGCGACTTCACCTCCAGCACGCCCAGCACCTCGCTGTCGTTCGCGCGATAAACGGGATATCGCGAGAACTGCGATTCACGCATCGTCGCCAGGTTCTCGACCACGTCCGCCGCGGCATCGAGCCAGGTGATGCGCGTGCGCGGGGTCATCAGGCTCTCGGCGGTGCGATCGCCAAGGCCCAGCACGCGGTTCATCATCTTGCGTTCGTCGGCGTCGATCACGCCCTGCTCGTGGCCTTCTGTCACCAGCAGGCGGATTTCCTCTTCGCTGATGGCGCTACGCGCGTCGTCCTTCACGCCCAGCAGGCGCAAGAAGAAACGGTTGATCGTGCCGAGCGTGGCGACGATCGGCCGGGCGATGCGCGAAAGCCAGTACAGCGGAATCGCCACCGAGCAGGCGATGCGCTCAGAGGCGGTCAGCGCCAGTCGCTTGGGAATCAGTTCGCCGAAGATGACCGATGCGGCGGTGATGAGCGTGACCGCGGTGCCGATGCCGATGCCGCGGGCGTACTGGGCGGCGTCCGGCCATATCCCCTGGATCCAGCCGGCGATGGCCAGGCCGATCGACTCGCCGCCGAAGGTACCCGTGAGGACGCCGATGCCGGTGATGCCGACCTGCACGGTGGACAGAAGGTTGTCGGGATGCTCGGCCAGCTCGAAAGCGACCTGCGCGCCGCGGCTGGTTTCGGCCATCTGCTTGAGTTTGATCTTGCGCGAGGTCATCAGCGCCATCTCCGACATCGCGAAGAAGGCGTTGAGGACGATCAGGGCAATGACGATCAGCAGTTCCAGCATGCGGTCCGTCCGTCAGGATGTTGGCAGGCTGGGGTGCAGGCGCCGTGAGGGTGGCGCAGGCGCGCGAAGGCGGGGGCAGGCGGCCGTTCTGGGTCGTCGTCCATTGCGTGGAGGCAGGGTCAAAGGGGGGATGAACCTCTGGATGGTAGCAGGACGCCCGAAATCAACCCGTCGCCGGGCGCGCGCCAGAGTCGTCAAACCGTCATAATTCGCCCCGCAGTCCCCATCGAGCCGGCCATTCCGGCACCACGAGGCCCCTCCCGCATGTTCTCCCTGCAAACGATCTTCGGCCAAGGCAACCAGTTCTACACGCTGCTGGAGGAGGCCGCCGTCGCCGCCCACGACAGCACCCGTGCCCTCCACGCGATGCTCAAGGCCGCCGATCGCCAGCCTGCGCTGGACGCGTTCAAGCTGGCCCGCCAGCGCGAGCGCGAAGCCTCCGACAAGATCAGCCAGGAGCTGGTCAACAGCTTCATCACCCCCATCGAGCGCGAGGACATCGAAGCCCTGGGCTCGGCGCTGTACAAGATTCCCAAGCAGGTCGAGAAGTTCGCCGACCGCTATTCGCTGGCCACGCGCCACCTGGAGCACATCGATTTCGCGCCGCGCGCGGCGATGCTCGAACAGGCGTCGGCGGTGGTGGTGAAGATGGTGCACGAGCTGCGCAACCTGAAGCTGGAGCCGATGAAGGCGCTCAACGACGAGCTGCGCTCGATCGAGAACGAAGCCGACCGGCTGATGCTGGAGCTGTACCGCGATATCTATTCCGGTCGCCTGGACAACCTGCAGATGTTCCTGCTCAAGGAGTTCTTCGAGATCCTGGAGAAGGCCATCGACCGTTGCCGCGAAGCCGGCGTGGTCGCCTACGAAATCGTCCTGAAGAACTCGTGAGGCCGGGCCGATGCTGACCCTGGTCCTGGTCGTGGTGTTCGCGGCGCTTGCGTTCGAGTACATCAACGGCTTCCACGACACCGCCAACTCCATCGCCACGGTGGTGGCGACCAAGGTGCTCTCGCCGATGCAGGCGGTGATGCTGGCGGCCACCACCAACCTGCTCGGCGCGCTGTGGGGCACGGCGGTGGCCAAGACCATCGCGTCGGGCCTGCTCGACACCGGCGTGGTGGAGGTCACCTCGCAGCTGATCCTGTGCGCGCTGCTGGGCGCGATCGTGTGGAACCTGATCACCTGGTGGAAGGGCCTGCCGTCCTCGTCCTCGCACGCGCTGATCGGCGGCCTGTGCGGCGCGGCGGTCGCTGCGGCCAACAACAATTTCCATTCGGTGATCTGGTCGCATCCGGCCGACCCCTGGTACAAAAGCGCCGGCGTGCTGTGGAAGGTCATCGTGCCGATGGTGTCCTCGCCGCTGCTGGGCTTCGCCGCCGGCTTCCTGGTGATGGGGCTGCTGTTCGCGATCATTTCCTTCATGGCGCGCAGCGGGGGCTTCCTGGCCCGCATGGCGCGTCCGCGCTGGGTCAACGCGTTCTTCGGCAAGGCGCAGCTGGCCTCGGCCGCCGGCATGGGTTTCGCGCACGGCATGAACGACGCGCAGAAGACGATGGGCATCATCGCGCTGGCGCTGGTCGGCGCGCAGTCGGCCGGCACGCTGGACAACCTGCCGTCGTGGCTGGCGTTCCTGCATCCGTCGAAGACGGCGCTGGAGAACAACGACATCGACCTGTGGATCAAGCTCACCTGCGCGTTCGTGATGGCCGCCGGTACTGCCGCGGGCGGCTGGCGCATCATCAAGACGCTGGGCCACAAGCTGGTGAAGCTGCACCCCATCAACGGCTTCGCGGCCGAAACCAGTGCCGCGGCGGTGATCATGGCCGCCTCGTCGCTGGGCATTCCGGTGTCGACCACGCACAACATCTCCTCGGCCATCATGGGCGTGGGCACGGCCAAGCGTTTCAACGCGATCAAGTGGACCGTGGTGGAAAAGATGATCTGGGCGTGGATCCTGACGATCCCGGCGGCCGCGGGCATCGCGTACGCATGCTTCGAGGCGTTCCGGTTCTTCGGCTGGGTTTGACGCGCCGACGCATGGATGCAAAAAGGCCCGCGCAAGCGGGCCTTTTTCTTAGCGCATCGAAGGGCAGGCCCTCGTGCGGATGGCGATCAGAACAGGTCCCCGCCCGCCGACATCATGCGCTCCATGCGATCGCCCAGACCGCCGATTTCCAGCACGAGCCGGTCGATTTCCGCTGCGTCCAGGCCGTCGTAGGGGCGGTTCTCGCACAGTTGCAGATGCGGCACGCCGTCGAGGTCGCCGATGGCCAGGTAGCCCACGCGGCTCTGCCAGTTGAAGATCAGCGCACGTTTCGCGTCCAGGCCGGTGATCGGCGCGACCGCGGTGCTGACGCGCAGGTACGGACGGCCATCGTCATCGTCCAGCTCCGACAGGAAGATCGCCTGGTGGCGGGTGCCGTGTTCGAGCGACAGTTCGATGCACACAACGTCGACGTCGTGGTCGGTCAGGCGGAATTTCGCGGCCTGCAGGTGGCTGCGGATCGAGTCGAAGTTGCGCACGGCGGGTTCCTACCGGGGGAGACCGGTATGCTACCGCGATGAGCAAGCCGCCTGCCGATGACGCACATGGACGCATCCTTGCCGCGATCCGCGCGATTCCGGCAGGCGAGGTCGCCGGTTACGGCGAAGTGGCCCGTCGCGCGGGCCTGCCGGGCCGCGCGCGGCTCGTGGCGCGGTTGCTGGGGCAGAACGAGGATCCCGGGTTGCCGTGGCATCGCGTGCTGCGTTCGGACGGACGCATCGCCTTCCCGGAAGGTTCGAAGGGATTGCGCGAACAAAGCCAGCGCCTGCGCGCGGAGGGCGTGCGCGTGGAAGCTGGCCGCGTGAAGGGCCAGAGAGCCGCCGCGACGCTGGACGAGCAGGTGTGGGGCATCCCGATGTCGCCGCCCGAGCAGCGCAAACGGCGGTCCGCGGCGAAGAAGACGGCCCGGAAGACGGCCAAGGCGCCGCCCGCCGGGGCCGCGGCGCGACGCGTCGGGCGCTGAGCAGCCGCCCGCATCGGGCGTGCATCGCGCGAGAACGCAGTCCGCCTTCGCGGCGGCTACCATGTAGCGCACCCGAAGGAGTCGTGATGTTCTCCAACCTTCCCCCCGTCACCAAGGCCCTGCTGATCGCCAACGGTCTGGTGTTCGTGCTGCAACTGATCATCGGCGATGTCGCGCTCGCGCAGTTCATGCTGTGGCCGCCGCACAGCGATGCCGACCTGTACGGCATCGGCTTCATGCCATGGCAGCTGATCACCTACGGTTTCATGCATGGCGGTTTCGCCCACCTGCTGTTCAACATGCTCGCGCTGGCGATGTTCGGCGCGCCGCTGGAGCATGTGTGGGGCGATCGCCGCTACCTGACTTACTACCTGGTCTGCATCGTCGGCGCGGCGCTGTGCCAGCTGGCGGTGGGCATGTGGACGGTGTCGCAGGGCAATCCGGCCTATCCGACGGTGGGCGCTTCCGGCGGCATCTTCGGACTGCTGCTCGCATACGGAATGTTGTTCCCGAACCAGCGCGTGATGCTGCTGATCCCGCCGATCCCGATGAAGGCGCGCACGCTGGTGATCGTCTACGGTGCGATCGAACTGCTGCTGGGCATCACCAATACGATGCCGGGCGTGGCGCACTTCGCGCACCTGGGCGGCATGCTGTTCGGCTGGTTGTTGATTCGTTACTGGCGCGGGCAGCCGCCGTTCGGCCGGAAGAAAGGCCCGCCGAAGATGCGCGTGGTGCGCTGAAGGGGATCGACGGCACGATCAGGTTTTTCGAAACAGGGAGGGGGACCCGGTGCGCAAGATCTGGATGACGCTGTTGCTGTGGCTGTCAGTGTGCGTGGCCGCCCCGGCGGCGACCTGCCCGGGTGAGGCCGATTACTCGGTGTTCGACGTGCTTGACGCGGCGACACCCGCCCACGCCCGCAAGGCCGCCGTCGACACCGTAGCCCGCCTGTCCGAGGTGCCTGGCTGTGCGCACGAACGCTACCTGCTTGGCACGCTTTACCGCTTCGGCCCGGAGTTGCCCGGCAATCCCGTGCCCAAGGACAGCGCACGCGCCACCGCGCTGCTTGAGTCCTACGCCGCTGAAGGCAGGCCGCGCGTGTACGCAGACCTGGCGGAGCTGGCCCTCGTCGACGGCGATGCGAGCGCTGCGATGCAGTGGACGCAGGTGTACCTGACATCGCAAACAGCGTCGAAATACAAGGATTTCGACCGCGCCGGCTACAACGCCAATCTGCTGTTGCGCTCGCAGAAGGCCTGGCAGAAGGCGCGCCTGGGCGGACAGGGCAAGGTGCAGGCGCTGCTTGATGCATACATGGCGCAGCATCCGTCGCTGGCAAAGGACACCGCGGCCCGCAACGAGCCCGATCCCGACCCGGTACGCATCAAGCGCGCGCCGAAGGGACGCACCGACGTGACCCTGCGCATCAAGCCGGGTTACGCCATCTTCCTGATGGAAGTGATGCCCGACGGGCAGGTTGGCCGCATCGTCGCTGAAAGCTTCGCGCCCACGCCAGAACAGGCGCGCACGTTGCGCCCGTTCGTCGAAGGATTCGAGTACTACCCGCTGTCGGACGACAAGCCGCAGGTCGTGCGGGTGCCCGTGCAGTACGGCTACACGGGCGCGAATTCGCCCCGGCTCAAGTCGAACTGACCTCGACACCAGGCTCGCTTACGGAAACAACCGGACCTGCTGGTCCGTCGCCAGCTGCATCGCAGTGCCCGCCTTGCACGCATTCGCCTCACCGAACGACGCCTGGTTGCGCAGCGGCCCGTTGGTGCGCCACTGGCCGGGCGCGTGCACGCTGGTCGCGGCGCGCTGGCGTGCGATCTCTTCGGTCATGCGCTGCGGCCACAAGGACGCCCAACCCCTGTAGAAGGATTGCTGCGCGGGTTTCGCGTTCGCCGGCTCGGCTTTCTGGAACGCCGACCACGCCAGTTCGATGCCGGCGAAATCGGCGATGTTCTCATCCGACGTCTGCGCGCCGTTGACCTTCACGCCCTTCAGCTCGGGATAGTCGAAGCCCGAATACTGCGCGGCGACGCGCTTGCTCAAGCCGTCCCACGCACTGGCTTCGGTCGGCGTCCACCAGTCGCGCAGTTCCTGCTTGGAATCGACGTAACGTCCGCGATTGTCGAAGCCGTGGCTCAGCTCATGGCCGACCAACGCGCCGTAGGAACCGTACAGCCACGCGGCATCCTTCGTCGTATCGAACACCGGCGGCTGCAACATCGCGGCGGTGACGATCAGCCGGTTCTGCGTGATGTCGTAGGCCAGCGACGGGTCCTGCGGCAGCACGTCCCAGCGGCGATCGGCATTGCCGCGGCCGATGCGCTTCATTTCCTCGCGATGCCGCCACGTGGAGGCGATCAGCATGTTGCTGCCGAAGCTGCCGCGACCCATTGGCTGAACGGTGTAGTCGAGGTCGCGGTTGGGCGTGCCGACCTCGATCTTCACCTTGTCCAGCTTCGCCTTCGCCTCGGCCTTTGCCGTCGCGCTGAAACGCGTGTCGCGATCGAGCGACTGCGCCAGCGCGTCGCGCACCTGCGCGGCCAGGTCTTCGGCGCGCTTGTCGGTCGCGGGCGAGTAATAGCGTGCCGCGTATTCGTGGCCGACCATCGGTCCCGCCGCGAGCGTGATCGCATCGAGCACCTGCTGCGGACGCGACGGCGGCGCGGCGAGTCCACGCAGCACGCGTCCACGGAACTCGAACTCCGCATCGCGGAAGGGTTTCGCCAGGTACGGCGCCATCGAGTCGCCCACGCGCCAGCGCAGATACGCCTTCCACTGTGCGGGCTTGAGGCTGCCCACGAGGTTGTCGAGTTGCGTGAACAGCTGTGGGTTGGCCATCGACACGCGGTCGTCGGTGACGCCTTGTACTTTCAGGAAATCGCCCAGCTGCAACCGCTTGTACTGCTTGGCGAGGGTCTTCGTATCGACCGGCGCGAAGTTCGCGCGCGGATCGCGCAGGTCCAGCAGCGACTTCGATGCGGTCGCGATGCGCGTTTCAAGATCGAGCACCGCCTGCGCATCGGCCTTGATCTGCGCTTCCGGCGTACCGGTCAGCGCGAGGACCTTCTCGATGTAATTGCGATAGCGCACCATCAACGCCTGCGTGTCGGCATCGCTGCGCGTGTAGTACGCCGGGTCCGGAAGGCCGAGTCCGCCCTGCGCGAAGTAGCCGATGTGGCGGCCCAGGTCCTGCAGGTCCACGTCCGCGCCGAAGTTGAACGCCACCGGGATGCCGACCTGGTGCAGCGCGGCGATGGACGGCGGGATGTCCTTCGCATTCTTGATGGCATCGATGCGCGAGATCAGCGGTGCGATCGGCTGCGCGCCGTCGCGTTCCACCGCCGCTTCGTCCAGGCCGCTGGCCCAGAAATCGCCAAGCAGCTTCTGCACGTTGTTCTGCGGCGATTTCGACGCGGCATCCAGCAGGTCCAGCTGCTGCTGGCGCGAACGGGCGGTGAGCTGTTCCAGCGCGGAGGTCGAACCGGACGCCGGTGGCGCCGCGTTGCTGCGCAGCCAGTCGGCATTGGCGTTGGCGTAGAAATCGCTGCAGGCGGTCGACGCGGCCGGGGCTTTCGGCTTGGCGGCGCGCTTTTTCTGCGCCTGCGCGTGGGGCATGGCGGCCAGGCAGACGATCAGCGCGCAGGCGAGCGGACGAACGTTCATGGCGAGCTCCGTACCTGGGGGAGGGCAGGGTGGCCGGAGTCTAGCAATGAGGACGAGACGGGCCGCTCACGCGGCATTGCCGCGTGGCCCGTCGAGCGCCCGACCTCGGATGGCCGGGCCGGGCGTTGCGAAGCCGAATCGTCGCGCCATGGACGGCAACGCACGTCATTGCCGCGTGACCCTCCAGCGAGCGCAAAAAAGAAGGCCCGGGGAGACCCGGGCCTTCGCGCGGCCGACGACGAGTGCGGCCGTGTCTTACGGTGTGGCTTTCGCGATTACCAGATCACGACCTGCTTGTCGCCTTCGCGCACCATCGGCTGGCCCGGCTTGCATTCGAACGCGGCGGCGAAGGCCGGCATGTTCGACGGCGCGCCGATCGCACGGAAGTTGGCAGGTGCGTGCGGGTCGGTCTTCAGGCGGACCTGCAGTTCTTCCGGCTTGAAGTTGCGACGCCACACGGTGCCCCAGTTGAGGAAGAAGCGCTGGTCGCGCGTCAGGCCGTCGGTCTTCGGGTCTTCCTTGCCTTCGGTCGCCTTCTTCATCGCGTCGTACGCGGTGGCCAGGCCGCCGAGGTCGGCGATGTTCTCGCCCAGCGTCAGCTTGCCGTTGACGTTCGTACCCTTGACGGCTTCGTAGCCGCTGAACTGCTGCACCAGCTTGTCGGTGCGACCCGAGAAACCCTTCGCGTCGGCCGGCGTCCACCAGTTCTCGAAGTTGCCCGAGGGACCGAAGCGGCTGCCCTGGTCGTCGTAACCGTGCGTCATCTCGTGGCCGATCACCGCGCCGATGCCGCCGTAGTTGGTGGCGTCGTCCGCGTTGGGATCGAAGAACGGCGGCTGCAGGATGGCGGCCGGGAAGACGATCTCGTTCTGCAGCGGGTTGTAGTAGGCGTTCACCATCTGCGGCGGCATGCCCCATTCGGTGCGATCGACCGGCTTGCCGATCTTGCCCAGGTTCCACTTGTAGTTGAACTCGTTGGCGGCCAGCACGTTGCCGATGTAGCTGTCGCGGCTGGTCTCAAGGCCGGTCCAGTCGCGCCACTTGTCCGGGTAGCCGATCTTCGGCGTGAAGGCGGCCCACTTCTCTTCGGCCTTCTTCTTGGTTTCGTCCGACATCCAGGCAAGGCCTTCGATGCGGGTCTTCAGCGAGGCGGAGAGGTTCTTCACCAGCTCTTCCATGCGGGCCTTCGATTCGGCCGGGAAGGCGACCTTCACGTACATCTGGCCCATCGCTTCGCCGGCTTCGGTCTCGATCGTGTCGAGCACGCGCTTGCCGCGCTCCTTCAGCTCCGACTGACCACGCATGGTCTTGTTGTAGAAGTTGAAGTTCTCCTGCACGAAGGCATCGGACAGGTACGGCGAGGCGCTGTCGACGGTGTGGAAGCGCAGGTAACTCTGCCACTGGTCAGCCGGCACGTCGGCCAGCATCTTGCTCACTTCGGCGTGGAATTCCGGGATCGACAGCGAGAACATCTTGGGCTGCGTCACGCCCTGGGAATCGAAGAACTTCGTCCACGGGAAGTTCGGCGCCAGCTTGTCGGCGTCGGCCAGGCTCACCGGGTGGTAGTACAGCGAGACATCGCGCGAGAGTTCCTCGCTCGACTTGGAGACCTTGGCAAGGCGGGTTTCGAATGCGACCACGTCCTGCGCCTGCTTGGCGGCGTCGGCGGCGGCAACACCGGAAAGCTCGAGCACCTTGGCGATGTGCGCCTGGTAGGCGTCCAGCTTTTCCTTGTTCTCGGCCTTGGTGTAGTACTCCTTGTCCGGCAGGCCCAAGCCGCCCTGCGAGGCGTAGGCGATGTTGTTCTTGGAGTCCTTGAAGTCCGCTTCGGCGCCGAAGCCGAACAGGTAGTTCTCACCCTTGGCGGCGCTGGTACGGATGTAGTCGGCGATCTTTTCCTGCGAGTCGAGCGCGGCGATCGCGTCGAGCTTGGCCTGGATCGGCTTGATGCCCTGTTCGTTGATCTTCGCCGCGTCCATGCCGGTGGACCAGAAATCGCCGACGATCTTCTCCACGCCCTTGGCGTGGGTGTCGGCGCCGGCCTGTTCGGCCAGCTGGCGCTGCACGCCGGTGGAACGCTCGTCGAGCATTTCGAACGCGCCCCAAGAGGTGCGGTCGGCCGGAATGGCATTGGCGGCGAGCCACTTGCCGTTGACGTAACCGCCGAAGTCGTCGCACGCGTTCTTGGTGGTGTCCAGGTCGCCGATGGCGAAGCGGTTCACGCCCGGCAGCTTGGCTTCGTCGAGCTTGTATTCGACGGTGGCGTCGGCCGGCTTGGCGGTGTCGGCCGTCGCGGCGGGTTCTTCCTTCTTGCCGCATGCGGTCAGCGCGGCGGCGACGGCCAGGGACAGGACGAGGACTTGGGGTTTCTTCAGGCTCACAAAGGGCTCCAGCCGGCAGGCATATGGGAGTTGGGACAGGCCCCTGGGCGGGGCATCGGGCGACATTAGCCCCGATTATCCCAAGCCGAGGGTGTCGAAGGTCACGTTGACGGGGGTGGGCGGAACCTACGGTTTGGGTTCCCGGACGATTTGAACCGCCCGGACCGGCAAAGTTCAGCCGCAGGCCGCGACTGGGCGGCTCGCGTGATCCCCCCGATCGCGCCGCAACCGCTTTCGCGCTGAACGTATCCCTTGTGCCAGGGCGAGGGCGATTCCAAGCTCGCCGATCCGGAAAGGGGACATTCATGAAATCAGCCGTACTCGGACGTCTTGTCGTCGTTTTCGCCTTGGCCGCCAGCACCTTCGCGGCGAACGCACAGGCCTGCAAGGACACCGCCGCCTATGAGCCGGCGCGGAAGATCATCGCCGACCTTGGCCGCATCGAAACGCCGAACGGCGTGCAGGAGTCCTACAAGACCCGCATCAACGGGATCGACCAGTGGGTGAACGTGCGCGGCCAGGACCGCGACAACCCCATCATCCTGTTCGTGCACGGCGGCCCGGCTTCGCCGCTGACACCGACGCTGTGGCAGTTCCAGCGTCCGCTGGAGGAGTACTTCACGATGGTGACGTACGACCAGCGCGGCGCCGGCAAGACCTTCGTCGCCAACGACCAGGCCAAGGTCGCCGATACCATCCACATCCCGAACTTCGTGGACGACGTGATCGCGATGGCCAGCGACGTCCGGGCGCGTTACGGCAAGCGCAAGCTGATCCTGATGGCTCACAGCTGGGGCACCATCATCGCGATGCAGGCGGCGCTGAAGCGCCCGGACCTGTTCCATGCCTACATCGGCGTTGGCCAGGTCATCAACGTGCGCGAGAACGAACGCATCAGCTTCGATTTCGCGATGGCCACGGCGAAGGCGAAGAACAACCTCGATGCCGTACGCGAGATGGAAGCCATCGCGCCATACCCGGGCGACAAGCCGATCACGCGCGAACGCATCATCGCTGCGCGCAAATGGGCGCAGTACTACGGCGGTCTCACCGCGTATCGCGACGAATCGACGTACTTCTATCGCGCGCCGCTGCTGTCGCCGGAATACACCGATGCGCAGCGTTGCGCGGTGGACGAGGGCAACGTGTTCACGCTGGGCCGCATCCTGCCGGAGTTCCTTGCGGTGGACATGTCGGGCGTGCGCGAATTCCCGATTCCCGTGCTGATGTTCATGGGTCGCCACGACTACACCACACCGTCGGAACCAACCGACGCATGGCTCAAGCAGGTGAAGGCACCTTACAAACAGGGCGTGTGGTTCGAACACGCCTCGCACATGGTGCCGTGGGAAGAACCCGGAAAGCTGCTGGTAAGCCTGGTGCAATACGTGCGACCGCTTGCCGACGACAAGCCCGGCGTCACGGCGAAGTAACGTCGCATCGCGTCTGCTCTGCGTCGATGGCCTACGTACGCACGTACACCGAAGACGAACCCGCCCGTGCCGATGTCGACGCCTGGGCGGGTACGTCGGTGCTGGAATTCGGCACGAACTGGTGCGGTTACTGCACCGCGGCGCAGCCAGCCATCGAAGCGGTGCTGGCACCGCTGGACGACGTGCGCCACGTGAAGGTCGAAGATGGGCCGGGTCGCCCGCTTGGCCGTTCGTATCGCATCAAGCTGTGGCCGACCTTGATCGTGCTGCGCGACGGCGAAGAGGTCGCGCGCGTGGTGCGGCCATCGAGTGCGGAAGAAGTTCGCCAGGCGCTGGCCGTGCTGGAGTGAACATGCCTGATGGTGGTCCGCGTTCCTTTTGACGTGTCGTAGCCATTGCGCACGGGAAGATGGCGCATGGCCGCCAAATTCCCGCGCGCTGGCGCTGCATCCCGTGGAAGGAAATCCGCCGGCCCGCACGGCGTGTCGCGCCTGCGCGGACTGACCATCGACAGCTACAACCTCGCCATTCCCGATCCGGACGGAAAGGGGTTCCTGGGCGATCGCGCGAGCCAGACCGCATTCCGGAACGTGCTGGACACCGTGCGCAAGGCGCACGCCACCGGCAAGGATCCGTTCGGCCGCACCCGCAGCGCTGCGTTGTCGAAGAAGGACATCGACCTGGTCCTGGTGGGCGGCGATGCGGACGCCTCGCACATGATGCACCTGGCGGTGGAGGAGTTCGCGCGCCGGCTCGTGCATGTCGTGCAATGTTTCCGCGCGCAGCCAGCGTGGCATGACGTCAAGCGCATCGTGCTCGGCGGTGGGCTGCCGGAAAGCCGGTTCGGCCAGCTCGCCATCCGGCGCGCGCAGCGCATGCTGCGGGGGGCGCGAAGCGGCGTGACGCTGTGCGTGATCGCGCACGATCCTGATGAAGGCGGGTTGCTCGGATGGACGCAGCTTCTGCCGGCGCGATTCCGGCACCAGGAGGCATTCCTCGCCGTGGACGTGGGCGGGACCAACATCCGTTGCGGCATCGTCGAGCCGCGCTGGTCCGACTCATCGGACGGCGCGAAGGCTCGCGTCATCGAAAGCATGCAGTGGCGTCATGCCGAGGACGACCCCGATCGTGGCGAAGCGATCGCGCGGCTGGCGGCGATGCTCAATGGCCTGTCGGCGTTCTCCCGCACGCTCGGGTTGCGGCTCGCGCCTTTCGTCGGCATCGCGTGTCCGGGGCAGATCGAACCCGACGGCAGCATCCCGCAGGGTGCGCAGAACCTGCCAGGCGACTGGGAAGCCCCATTCCACCTGCCCAGCGAACTTGGACGGCGGCTGGATCGCATCGCCGGCCGCGAGCCGACGGTGGCGATGCACAACGACGCGGTCGTACAGGGTTTGAGCGAGCGGCCGCGCATGCTCCGCGCGACACGCTGGGGCGTGCTCACGATCGGAACGGGGCTTGGAAACGCGAGCTTCACGAACCTTGGCCAATGATGTCTCGTCACGTGCGTATCACGCGATGCTCCACGTTGGAATCACGCCGCGTCGCGAAGACTCGCGGTTGTCATCAACAACGGAGCGCACGATGGACAGCACCGTCGCCAATGCCGCTTACGGCGCCAACTCGTTTCTTTTCCTCTGCATCTTCATCTTCGGCCTGATCCTCGCCGTTTTGTGGATCCTCGTGCCGTTCGCCGTATTCGGCATCAAGGGCCTGCTGCGTCGCATCGCGCGCAGCCTGGAAGCCATCGAGAAGCAGAACGTCGACCTGCTCGCCGCGTGGCGCGAAGCCCCGCGCGACTATGCGCGACCGGTCGAGAACGTCGTCTACCGCGATGTTCGCGCCGACGGCACAGTGGTGCGCGAGGAACGCGTCGTCCCGCCGCCGCGCTGACGGACTTGTCTGCTACGGTGCGCGCATCGAGGAGGAATCCCCATGCGCGTGCATTTCCACGGCGCGGCCGGTGAAGTCACCGGGTCGCTGCATGAAGTCGAAGCGGCCGGGCAGCGCGTGCTGCTCGACTGCGGAATGATCCAGGGCAGTCCCGAAGCCGAACGCCGCAACGCCGAACCGTTTCCGTTCGAGCCCACGGCGCTCGATGCGCTCGTCATCAGTCACGCGCACATCGACCACATCGGTCGAGTGCCGTTGCTGGTGCGGCGCGGATTTCGCGGGCCCATCCATGCACAGCAGGCGACTGCCGACCTGATGCCGATCATGCTGATGGATGCGGCGTCGATCTCCGAAGGCGACGCCGAGCGTCACAACCGCCATCGTCGCGCGGGCGAACCCGAGGCGCTGCCCCTGTTCACGCGCGAAGACGTTTCCGCCGCGCTGGAGCTCGTGCGTCCGCTGCCCTACGACGCACGCACGACGATCCTCCCCGGCGTGGACATCGCGTTCCGCGAAGCGGGGCACATCCTTGGATCGGCGAGCGTGGAGTTGTGGGCGGATGGACGCAAGCTCGTGTTCTCTGGCGATCTCGGGCCGAAGGGAACGCCGATCCTGCGCGATCCGGCGACGATCGACCGCGCGGACCTGGTGCTGATGGAATCGACGTACGGTGACCGCCTGCATCGCGACCGGGCCGAAACCATCCGCGAACTCGGCGACATCCTCGACGCCGCGTGGCGCGAAGGCGGAAACGTCCTGATTCCCGCTTTTGCCGTGGGCCGCAGCCAGGAGTTGCTGTACTGGTTCGCGCGTCATTGGGAACAGTGGCATCTGTCGCGCTGGCATATCTTCCTCGACAGTCCGATGGCGGCGAAGGTCGTGTCGATCTACGACCGCCACGCGGAACTGTTCGATGAGGACGCGCAGCGCGTGTGGCGCGAGAAGCCCAATCCGTTCCATTTGCCGAACCTGCATTTCACGCAGACGCGCGAGGAGTCGATGGCGATCAACCGCATCGAGCGCGGCGCGATCGTAATTGCAGGGTCCGGCATGGCGAATGCGGGCCGCATCCTGCATCACTTCCGCCATCGACTGGATCGTCGGCAGACACACGTGGTGTTTGTCGGCTACCAGGCCGAAGGCACGCTGGGGCGCAGGCTGGTGGACGGTGCGAAGTGGGCACGCATTCACGGCCAGGACGTGCGTGTGAATGCGCAGCGGCATACGGTGGGCGGATTATCCGCGCATACCGACCAGCGCGGATTGATGGCGTGGTACGGCGCCATCGCCGGAAACGAGGGTGCGGCGCATCCACCGCTGGCGCTGGTGCACGGCGAGGACCGCGCGCGCGAAGCGCTGGCGGGTGAAATCGGCGACACGTTCGGCGTGCAGGCCACGCTGGCCCGGCCCGGCGTGGTGCTAGACGTGTGAGACAGCAGGGAAGCATCCTTCCCTGCCTGCGTTACTCGTGGCGACCCTGCGTCGCTTCCGCGGTTTCGGCGGTGAGCGGCGTCGCGGTCGAGCGCGGACGCGTGAACGGCGTCGGCGTCGGTCCTGGCGCGACATTCCCGATCATCAGGCGCGTGCCGGCCATCACGCCTTCGGACAGTTCCAGCTGCACGCGTTCGGCATCGCGGCGGCGCACTTCCTCGACGATTTCCAGCGCGTCTTCCTTCGGCACACCGAGCTGGCACAGCGCGTGGTGGCCGAAACGGATGGCCGATTCGAACGTCTCGCGCACCTGCACATCGACGCCGGCGTTGATCAGCTGCAGCGAGTGCTCGCGATCGAACGCACGCACGAGCAGCTTCGCCTGGCCGAATTCGGATTTCGCCAGTTCTACGATGCGGTTTGCGGCTTCCTTGTTGTCGATGCACACGGCGATGACCTGCGCACTTTCGGCACCCGATGCGCGCAACACGTCCAGGCGCGTGCCGTCGCCGTAATAGATCTTGAAGCCGAACGTACCGGCGCTGCGGATCATCTCGACATCGGTGTCGATGATGGTCACGTCCACGCCGCGCGCGAGCAGCGACTGGCTCACGACCTGGCCGAAGCGGCCGAAGCCGATCATCAGCACGCTGCCGGACAGGCCTTCGGCGACGTCGAGGTCGTCAATCTTTTCTTCATGACGCTTGAGCCACGGACGCACCGCCAGCACGACCAGCGGCGTCAGCGCCATGGACAGCACGACGATCGCGGTGAGGTTAGCGTTCTGCGCAGCGGCGATCACGCCGCTGGCGGCCGCGGTGGAATACAGCACGAACGCGAATTCGCCGCCCTGCGCCATCAGCGTGGCGCGATCGAGCGCTTCGTGATGGCTCGATTCGGTCAACCGCGCTACCACATAGATGCACAGCGCCTTGACCAGCATCATCGCCAGCACCGCGCCGAGGATCGGCAGCCAGTTCTCGCGGACCACCGACAGGTCCAGCGCCATTCCCACACCGAGGAAGAACAGGCCCAGCAGCAGGCCGCGGAAGGGTTCGACGTCGGCTTCGAGCTGATGGCGGAACGTGGATTCCGACAACAGCACGCCCGCCAGGAACGCACCCATCGCCATCGACAATCCGCCCAGTTGCATCAGCAGCGCCGAACCCAGCACGACGAGCAGCGCGGCGGCGGTCATCACTTCACGCGCGCGGGCGGCGGCCAGCAGGCGGAACAGCGGATTGAGCAGCCAGATGCCCGCGGCGAGCAGTGCGACCAGCACGCCGGCGGCGATGCCGATCGATGCCCAGCGCGAGGCATCGCTGCTGGGTTCGCCCGGCGAGAGCAACGCCACCAGCACCAGCAGCGGCACGATCAGCAGGTCTTCGAAAAGCAGGACCGAGACGATCTTCTGGCCGTGGGGCAGGGCAATGTCGCCGCGTTCGGACAACAGCTGCATGACGATGGCGGTGGAGGTGAGCACGAAGCCCATCGCACCGATGAATGCGACGACGGGGGCGTAGCCGAACAGCAGGCCGACGCCGGTCAGCGCCGCGGTGCAGGCGGCGATCTGGAGGGTGCCGAGGCCAAAGATCTGCCGACGCAGGCTCCACAGGTGCGAGGGGCGCATCTCCAGGCCGATGACGAACAGGAACATCACCACGCCCAGCTCGGCCACGTGGAGGATTGCCTGCGGGTCGGAGAACCAGCCCAGCCCGAACGGGCCGATCACGAGCCCCGCGGCCAGGTAGCCCAGTACCGAACCCAGCCCCAGCCGCCTGAACACGGGCACGGCGACCACGGCGGCGCCCAGCAGGGCGACCACCTTCACAAGATCGTTGGATCCCACTTCCGCCATCGTTCGTCCCCAGTCCCATCTGTACGGTTCCATCTGAACCGCATCGCCTCCTGAAGCCTACACGGGTGGCGTGGCGGGGCGCTTTCGCGTACAGTCCGCCCCGTTCAGCGCACGGCTGCCTCCCCGCAAGGGTACGTTTCCCAGGTATGCCCGCCGTGGACCGCAAACGCGGTCCGAGTAAACGGCTTCTATCCCGCACGTCTTTCGTAGCGCAGACACGGCCCGGATCGTCCGGTCGCCGTACAACAAGATCGCCCACGGCGCGGTTCAGGGAACGCCGGGGTCATCACGCGACGTAATGTTCGTCGCCGCCGTACTCCGGCGGTGCGAGGCGATGGCGCGCGACAAGGAGCAACACCGCAATGACGACCGAAACCGGGACTTTCGAGGCCCTGGGCCTTTCGCCCGCCCTTCTGCGCGCCCTCGCAGAACAGAACTACACCACCCCGACGCCGATCCAGGCCCAGGCGATCCCGCTGGCGCTGGGCGGCCACGACCTGCTGGGCGGCGCCCAGACCGGCACCGGCAAGACCGCCGCGTTCGGCCTGCCGCTGCTCAACCGCCTGGCCAAGCAGACCGCGCCCAACGGCTACCGTCGCCCGCGTGCGCTGGTGCTGGTGCCCACGCGCGAACTCGCGGTGCAGGTCGGCGACAACCTGCGCAGCTACGCCAAGCACATGCGCATGAACGTCAGCGTGATCTTCGGCGGCGCCGGCATGGGCCCGCAGGTCGAGATGTTCCGCCGTGGCATCGACGTGCTCGTCGCAACCCCGGGCCGCCTGATCGACCACCTCGACCGCGGCACGGCCAAGCTCGATGCCGTGGAACTGCTGGTGCTGGACGAAGCCGACCGCATGCTCGACATGGGCTTCCTGCCGGCGATGAAGCGCATCCTCGGCAAGCTGCCGCGCGAGCGCCAGACGATGATGTTCTCGGCCACGTTCGAAGCGCAGCTCAAGGCGCTGGCCGTTGAGTTCATGCGCACGCCCAAGCAGGTGCAGGTGGCCGCGCAGAACACCATCGCGCAGACCATCACCCATCGCGTGCACGTGGTCGACGCCGGTCGCAAGCGCGACCTGCTGGTCAGCGTGCTCAGCTCGCGTCATACCGACCAGGCCATCGTGTTCGGTCGCACCAAGCACGGTTGCAACCGTCTGGCCGAACAGCTGGAAGAAGCCGGCCTGGCCGCGGTCGCGATCCACGGCAACAAGAGCCAGGCGCAGCGCCAGAAGGCGCTCAACGCGTTCAAGGCCGGCAAGGCCCGCGTGCTGGTCGCCACCGACGTCGCCGCGCGCGGCCTCGACATTCCGAACCTGCCGCTGGTGATCAACTTCGAACTGCCGATGGTGGCCGAAGACTACGTGCACCGGATCGGCCGCACCGGTCGTAATGGCGCCAGTGGCGAAGCGCTCTCGCTGGTCGCGCCGGAAGAGGGCGGTCTGCTGCGCCAGGTGCAGAACATGCTGAAGGCATCGGTGGAGCTGGTCGAAGTCGAAGGTTTCGCGCCGAGCCGTCCGATCCAGATGAATGCGCCGCTGCCGAATCCGCGCCAGAAGGCACCGGTGGCACGTCGTCCGGCGAACCGTCCGCACGGCAAGCCGGCGCAGCGCCATGCGCATGCCGGTCCGAAGCAGCATCGTGGCGGTGGCCAGGGACGTGGTTCGCGCAACGGTGTCGCGAACGGCTGATCCGCCGCTTCAGCGTGTGTCCTGAAGACGAAGCCCCGGCCGATGCCGGGGCTTCGTCGTTTCAGGGTTGTGGATGCGGCGGATCAGTCCCGCTGCAATCGTGCCTTCAAAGTCTGGTGCTCGATCGGCGCCGACGTATGTTCATGCACGACTTTCCATGCCTCGCCTCGACGTTGCAGCGCCACCGTCATGCGGTTCGACAGCGAGCGCAGGATGGCGCCGTCGGGCGCCTGCGCGCTGTAGGTGACGGTCGCGTAGCCGAACGCCATCGCGTCGTCGACGAACGAGTGAACATCGTCGAACGCCACCAGAACGCGCTCATCGCCCAGCGACCCGAACCAGCCTTCCGCCATGCGTCGCCACGCCGCGATGCCCTGCAGCGACCACGCGCCCCACATGTCGAACACGTGCACGTTGGCGTCGTACAGCGAAGCGAATGCGTCCACATCCTTCGCGTACACCGCTTCGCGATAGGCGTCGAGCATGCGGGCGACGGGATCGTTCGCGGAATTCATGTTGGCTCCCTGCCGGTCAGGTTTGCGGCGGATCGGAATCGAGTACCTGCACCGGCGCGCCGCCGGTCGTATCCGCGCGGATGGGCGCATCCGTCACGAGCATCACCACGCCGGGCGTGAGCAGCGGCAGCACCGCGGCGACGAAGTCATGCGGGATCACCACGCGGTCGATGGTCTCCGCGCCGAGCAGCTGGCCGGCGTTCGCGCCGTTGCCGGGGATTCCGATCGTGCTCCAGTTCGGCATGCGCGTTCCCGGAAGCAGCGGATTGTCGCCGGTCATGAAGCCGTCCTTGACGATGTATGCATGCGTGCCCAGCGGCTGGCCCGGATTGCGGATCAGCACGCGCGAGCGGCCGATCTCGATGCCGTTGCGATACACGATGACGCGCTCGTCGGCAGAGCTGAGCAGGATCGACACAGGTCCTTCGGTCGACACTTCAGGGCGCCAGCGATACTTCTGCCCGGCGTCCAGCGGCGGGATAGCGGATTCGGCGCCGGTGTTCGGATCGATCGGGATCAGCGCGCCCGGATGCGCCGTGTCTTCCGGCGATCGTCCTTCCTGCGACACAACCACGACCATGCCCATATTGGAAGCGTCGAACAGCAGTCGCGCGAACTCCGAAGGCAGGTGCACGCAACCGTGCGATTCCGGATAACCGGGCAAACCGCCCGCGTGCAACGCGACGCCGTCCCAGGTAAGCCGCTGCATGTACGGCATCGGTGCGGCGTTGTAGACGCTGGATCGGTGGTCCTTGTCCTTCTGAAGAATGGTGAACACGCCTGTCGGCGTTTCGTAACCCTTGCGACCGGTGCTGACCGTGCTCACTCCGATGGGAATGCCATTGCGATACACCACCGCCCGCTGCTCCGACAGGCTCACCACCACCGCGAGTGGACCGGCGCGGTTGTCGCCGCCCCAGATCCATTCGCCGGGCTTGAGCTGCGAGGGCGCTGTACTGGCCGAACTGGATTGGCGAGCCCCCCACACCGGAACCGCGGATATCGCAGTCCCGCACAGCAACGACAGCGACAGTGCCAGCAGGAGGCGGGACATTGCATGGCCCATTTCACGAAGTCCGATTTCACGAAGTCGGGGCCAGCCTAGCCCGAAGAGAAGGTTTCCCGCCATCGGCGAGTGGATCGAGCAGGAACTCGACCTGCTGAGATCGTGGCCGACGATCAGCGTCGAGAACGAACCCACGCATGCGGAGCGTGCGGAGGACGCGACGTGAACGCTGCATCTGCGCACGTTCCGCGAGACACATCGCGACTTGCTGACCGGTCCCGGGGCCACGCCGGAGATGCTGCCGAGCTGGCTGGATCCGGCGTGGCCCGCCAATCGGCAGAGCATGCGCTCGGCCAGCTGGTCACGGTCGAGCAGCTCGGCCTGCTGCACCCAATCGACGTGGCGATCAGCCAGACGTGGAAGGTGCCTCTTCGACCTTGTGCGCGAGCGTCCGGCGCGCGGCCGGGCACTTGAGCAGCGCCGAACGAGCGAGCCAGGCCTGATCGGGGTAGTACGAGAAGACGAACTGGCCGCCCTTGAGCAGGTCGATCATGGGCTTGGCCACCGCGCTGCGAACCGCGGGGCAGCCCCAGCTTCGGCCCAATCGCCCCATGCGCTGGCCTTGCGTCGGGTCGACGTAAGGCGCGCCGTGCATGACGATCGCGCGTGCCATCGCTGCGTCGTTCACGCCGGGCTCCAGCCCGCGCATGCGCAGCGAGTAACCGTTCTTGCCCGTGTACGTGTCGGCCGTGACGAACAGGCCCAGGCTCGACTGGTGGCTTCCATCGAGGTTTGAAAAACGCGTCGCCATGTTCTCGCCGGAACCCTGGCCGTGCGCGACCACTTCCTCGTACAGCAGGCGACCGGCGGCGAGATCGAACACCCACAGACGCGGCAACAGCGAAGGACGGCTGTAGTCGATCACGGCCAGGCGGCGCGCATCGGCACCGACGCCGCCCGCCTGCGCGCACTGCATCGCCGAAACGGCAAGTTCGAGCACCTTCGGATCGGCCGATGGAGCCAGACGCGAGAGCCATCGCGCGCCGGGCTGGGGCACGGCTGCCTTGACGGAGCCAGTCGCAGCATCAGGCACGGACGTTGAGAGACCGGCGCCGACCACGCCGGGGGCGGACAACATCAGGGCGGCGAGGGTGGCGATACGCAGGGCAACGGGCATGGCGACTTCAGTGGGCGCGGGGTCGAATCCCTGATCCGACAGGGCACCCGATGCAGCAGACGCCCAGGCGCAGAGACGTTCGAAATATAAGGCGCGCGGGGCCCGAAACAACCCGCGACTCCCTCGAAAGCCCTGGGCGTTCAGCTCGCTTCGGCCCGTGCCCGGCCCCTGGCCGTCCGAAGCCTCGTGGGTAACGTCCAACGTCGCACAGTTCGGGTCGTCGACGCGCGCTCAAGCGCTCGCGGCCTGCGGAGCCCTGGTGAGCGGCGGTCGTCGTCAACGCAGGCGTTCATGGACATGAACGCATCGAAAGGCACACCTGGTCGATTCGCGCCGCGGAAAGGCCCCCACTGCGCACACCGGCTACAAGAAGATGGCGCGTGACAAACAGAACGGCCGGACCTCGCGGCCCGGCCGTTCGCGACATCAGGCGGCGATCTCGCGATCGCCGCGGGCCATCAGCCCTTCTTGCTGGCGATCCAGCGGTCGATCTTCTGCTCCAGCACGGCCAGCGGCACGGCGCCGTCCTTCAGCACTTCGTTGTGGAACTCGCGGACGTCGAACTTGGCGCCCAGTTCCTTCTCGGCCTTCGCGCGCAGCTCCTTGATCTTGAGCTCGCCGATCTTGTACGCCAGCGCCTGGCCCGGCCATGCGATGTAACGCTCGGCTTCGGCCACGGCGGTGGTGTCGCTGACGGCGGAGTTCTCCTTCATGTACGCAATGACCTGATCGCGCGTCCAGCCCTTGCTGTGCAGGCCGGTGTCGGTGACCAGACGGATCGCGCGCCACAGTTCGTTCTGCAAATAACCGAAGTACGAATAGGGGTCTTCGTAAACGCCCAGATCCTTGCCCAGCGATTCGGCGTACAGGCCCCAGCCTTCGGCGAACGCGCTCTGGATGCTCCAGCGACGGAACGCCGGCATGTCCTTGAGCTCGATCTGCGTGGCGATCTGGAAGTGGTGGCCCGGGATCGCCTCATGCAGGTACAGGTCTTCGGCGTCCCAGATCTTGCGCGAGGGCAGGTCGTAGGTGTTGACGTAGAAGATGCCCGGACGCGTGCCGTCCTCGCTCGGCGGGTAGTACTGGCCACCGGCCGCGGACTTCTCGCGGAACGGCTCGACCGGGCGGATCTCGAACGGCGACTTCGGAACCACCGAGAACTGCGTCGGGATCTTCTCGTTGATCTTCGCTTCCAGGCCGCGGTAATACTTCAGCAGCTCGTCCTGGCTCTTGAACTCGAACTTCTTGTCGGTCTCGACGTACTTGAAGAAGTCCTGCAGCGAGCCCTTGAAGCCGACTTCCGTGAGCACCTTCTGCATTTCGCCGTGGATGCGCGCGACTTCGTCCAGGCCGATCTGGTGGATCTGCGCCGGCGTGAGGTCCGTGGTGGTGCTCTGCTTGGCGTTGAAGGCGTACCACGCCGCGCCATTGGGCAGCTTGTCCAGGCCGACGGTGTCGCGCGTCTTGGGCAGGTATTCGTCGTTGACGAAGGCGCGCAGCTTCTTGTACGCCGGCATCAGCTGCTCGGCGATCATCTTTCGATACGCGTCCGTCAGGCGCGTCTTGTCGGCGTCGCTGAAGTCCTTGGGCAGGTTGGTGATCGGCCCCCAGAAGAGCGTGTCTTCCGGCTTGTCCTTGATCAGCGCGTCGAGCTGCGGGACGACCTTCTCCATCAGCGCCTTCGGCTGCACTACGCCAGCGGTGATGCCCTGCTTCATGTTGGCGATCTCGGTGTCGAACAGCACCGGGATGCGCGCGCCACGCTTGAGCCAGTTGTCGTAGTCCTGCACGGTCTTGAACGGCTGCGCACCGCTGCCGGAACCGAACTGCACGGCGAGGCTGGCCGTGCTGTCCATCTGGTTCACCGGCGTCATCCAGCCCGGGAACTGGAAGGATTCGATCTGGTCCTTCGCGTCCTTGGTGAAGATCTCGTAGTTCAGCAGGTCCTGGCCAGCCAGGCCGTCGGAGCCGATGGCTTCGACCTTGCCCAGCCAGTCCTGCGTGAACTTCTTGGACTCATCGCGATACTGCTGCGAACCGAAGTCCGGAAGTTCGGCGTTGTAGCGCGTGTCGCCGGTGAAGGTCGCCAACACCGGGTTCTGCTTGAGGTACGCCTCCCAGTAGTCGGTGTAGAGCTTGTTGAGCTGGTCGGCCTTGGCCTGCGCGTTCTGCGTGGCGGCGGGCTTGTCGGTCGCGGTGGTGTCGGTGGCGGGCTTGGAGCAGCCGGCGATCGCGGCGGAGACGGCGAAGGCGAGCAACAGCGGGCGGAGCTTCATGCGGTTCTCCTGGTGGATGGTGTGCGTGAGGCCGGGTGGGGCGGGCACGGAGCGGAGCGTACGGCGGGCGGGCGATGGGAGCAAAGATCCCATCGCGGTTTTGCGATCACGTGGGTGGGCTCAGGCCTTCTTCTCGGCGATCCAGCGATCGATCTTGCCTTCGAGGATCTCCAGCGGCACCGACCCGTCCCTCAATACTTCGGCGTGGAACTCGCGCACGTCGAACCTGTCGCCGAGCGCCTTCTCGGCCTTCGCGCGCACCTGCTTGATCTTCAGCTCGCCCATCTTGTACGCCAGCGCCTGGCCGGGAATGGCCATGTAACGCTCGGCTTCGGCGGTGGACTGCGTCTGGCTTTCAGCGGAGTTGTCGAGCATGTACTTGATGACCTGCTCGCGCGTCCAGCCCTTGCTGTGCAGGCCGGTGTCCACGACCAGCCGGATCGCGCGCCACAGCTCGTTCTGCAAATAGCCGAAGTACGAATAGGGGTCTTCGTAAACGCCCAGGTCCTTGCCAAGCGATTCGGCGTACAGGCCCCAGCCTTCGCTGAAGGCGATCTCGCTGCCGAACCGGCGGAACTTCGGCAGGCCCGTCAGTTCCTGCTGCAGTGCGAGCTGGAAGTGGTGGCCCGGAATCGCTTCGTGCAGGTACAGGTCTTCGGCATCCCACGTCTTGCGCGTGGGCAGGTCGTAGGTATTTACGTAGAACACGCCCGGACGCGAACCGTCCTGGCTGGGGCGCATGTACGAACCGCCGGCGGCGGACTGCGCGCGGAACGGTTCGACCGGACGAATCTCGAATGCGGCCTTCGGAATCAGCGAGAACTGCGCCGGGATCTTCTGGTTGATCCTCTCTTCCAGGCCACGGTAGTACGCCAGCAGGGCTGGTTCGTCGGCGAAGGTGAAGCGCGGGTCGTTCTGCATGAACTTGAAGAAGTCCTGGCGCGATCCCTTGAAACCCACCTGCTTGATCACGCCATCGATCTGGCCGTGGATGCGCTTCACCTCATCCAGTCCAATCTGGTGGATCTGAGCCGGCGTGAGGTCGGTCGTCGTGGAATTGCGCGCGTTGAACGCGTACCACGCCGCGCCATTGGGCAGCGCGTCCAGGCCCGAGGTCGAACGCGTCTTCGGCAGGTATTCGTCGGCGACGAACGTGCGCAGTCCGCGATACGCCGGCATCAGCTGCTTCTCGATCAGCCGCTGGTACTGCGCGGTGAGGCGCTTCTTGTCGGCGTCGCTGAAGTCGGCAGGGAAGTTCTTGATCGGGCCCCAGAACAGCGTGTCCTCGGCCTTGTCCTTGATCAGCGCATCCAGCTGCGGGATCACCTTCACCATCAACGCGCGCGGTTGCACGACGCCGTTGCCCACGCCTTCGCGCGAATTGGCGATGGCCTGGTCGAACAACACCGGCGCCTGCGCGGCGCGCTTGAGCCAGTTGTCGTAATCCTTCACCGTCTTGAACGGCTGCGCGCCGGTTCCCGAGCCCAGTTGCACGAACGTGGCCGCGAAGTTGTAGAACTGGTTGATCGGCTGCTGCCAGGTTGGAAATTTTTCCGCTTCCAGCGAGTCCTCGCGATCGCGCACGAAGATTTCAAAGCTCAGCAGGTCCTGGCCTGCCAATCCGTCGCTGCCAACGTCCTTCACCTGCTTGAGCCAGCGCGTGTTGAACTCGTGCATCTGCTGGCGGTACTGCGCCGACATCGTGTTGGGCAGCTGGTCGTTGTAGCGCGCGTCGCCCTGGAACGTGGCCTGCAGCGGGTTGAGCTTGAGCAGCTCTTCCCAGTACTGCTCGTACATCGCGTTCAGGCGCGTGGCCTTGGCGTCCTGCGTCGCGGCGGCGGCGGGCGCCTGCGCGAACGCGGTGGAGGGCAGGGCGGCGGCGGTGCCCAGGATCAGGGCGATGGCGAGCGGCAGGCGAAGCGTCAGGCGCGCAGGATGCGGCATGGGAAAAATCCGGGGTGACGGGCGACCCCGAAGGCTCGCCCGCCGGCCGGTGGGCGGCATGGGCCGAAGGTCATGCGGGCGGGGCGGGTATCGCGTTTTGCGAAGTGCCCACAGGATTCCCGCCCTCGCGGCGAGGTCTACGCCGCCGCAGCCTGCTCGCGCAGCTCGTGCGCGCGCGCTTCACCGAGGTAACGGATGATCGCCGCACGCACCACGTAGATCAGGGGAATCAGCGCCACCGCCGCGAGCATCTTGTACGCGTAGTTCACCGTGCTCACCGCGAGGAACAGCGAGGTCGGCCACTTCTGCGGCCCCAGCACGAAGGCGATGTACAGCACGACGAAGCTGTCGACCAGCTGCGAGACCGCGGTGGAACCGGTCGCACGCAGCCACACGTGCTTCTCGCCGGTGACGCTGCGGATGCGGTGGAACACCGCCACGTCGATCAGCTGCCCGATGATGAAGGCGACCAGCGAGCCTGCAATCGTCCACATGCCCTGGCCGAACACCGCCGCGAACGCCGCCTGGTAATCCGCCACGCCCTGCGACTGGGCGGCTTTCACCCACCAGTCCGCCGGAGCGAGTGCGATCGCCGCGAAGGCGAACAGGAAGCCGTACACGATCAGTCCCGCCGCGAGGTAGGAAATCACGCGCACGCCGCGACGGCCGAAGAACTCGTTGATGACGTCCGTCATCAGGAACACCACCGGCCACAGCAGCGTGCCGGCGGTGAAGCTCAGCGAGCCGCTCTGGCCGAACAGGTTCCACTGCAGTGGTGCGATGCCCAGCGTGTCTTCCAGCGCGAAGATCTTCACGCCGATGAACTCGGCCAGCACCGCGTTCACGCAGAAGAACGCGGCGAGGATGATGAACAAGCGCACCGCGCGATCATCGAGCGTGCGCACGACCTGGAGGGGTGTGGCGGTTTGGGCGATGTCGCTCACTGCGCTCTCCCCTTGGGCGCGGATGTCACTGCGGCGGCTTACGGCGTCTTTTCCGCGATGCTCGGCGGCGAGAACGGGATGGTATCCGGCGCAACGGCGCCACCGGAAATGATGAAGCTCATCGCCTGGTCCACGCTCCAGTCGGTCGGCGTGATTTTCTCGACCGGTACGATTTCCAGATAGCCGGATGTCGGGTTTGGCGTGGTCGGCACGTACACGGCCGCCAGTTCGCGACCGGTGCCGTGTTCGCGGATCACGCGCGTGACAAAACCAATCGACTTCATTTCCTTGTGCGGGAAATCCACCAGCACCACGCGCTGCGTGCCATCGGGCTTGGTCTGCAGGATGTCAAGCAGCTGGCGCGCGCTGGAGTAGACGATGCTCGCCAGCGGAATGCGCTGGATCAGTGCTTCGAACCAGCGCAACAGGCGCTGGCCGATCACGCGGCGCGCCATCACGCCGGCGAACAGGATCACCGCAAGCGTCGCCAGCAGCGCCAGCACCGTGCGGACCCACGGCTCGTCGAGCCACGCCAGCTGATGGTTCATGTTCGACAGGTTCTGCAGCACCGGGCCGATCAGCGGCGCGCTGATGTCCGACAGCATCACGAACACGAACTTGACGACGACCCAGGTCAGCCAGATGGGCAACAGGGTCAGCAGGCCGGCGAGGAAGAGCTTCTGCAGGCTCGGCTTGGGCGCGGCCCGGGCGGGCGCAGCGGCGGCGGATTCGGGGGAGTTCGGCATGGCGCGGATTGTAGAACGCAACGGGTTTGCATTCGCGGGCCATCGGCTGCGTTGCGCGCCGGTGCTTCCGGCGCCGGGGCTCATCGCTCGCGAACGAGGCGGAATCCCACGTCGTCGTAGCCGCGCGAGGCGGCGAGGGTGCGTTCATCCTGCCGATTGCGCCAGGAACCGCCGGCGACCTGGCGCTGCTGGCAGTTCTGCCCGCAGTCGCGCAGCCACAGCGACACGGCGCGTCCGTCCATGTCTACCGGCGTCTGCGTGATTTCCTCGGCGCTGGGCAGGCGATAGCGGCGGCCGGTCTGCGCGCTGAACCACTGCGCATACGCCTGCGCATCCTCCAGCGAGATGCACACCACCGGGTCGTTCTCGCCCTGTTTGAACCCGGGCTGCTGCCAGTCGCGCGGATCGATCATCCGCAGCAGCGAGGCGCGTTCGCGGCACAGCGCCGGCTCGCGGCCGTTGGCGGCGGCGAAGCGTGCGTATTCGCGACGACTCACCGGACGCGGCGTCAGCGCGACGCTGACCTTCGCGCTGCTTTGCGACACGGTATCGAGCACCGCGCCGCGCGCCTGGCCCTTCGGCAGCATCCTGGCCTGCGCGAGCAGGCGTGCGTCGAGCTTGCGGGGCAGTTCCATCCGGTTGGCCAGCGTGGTCAGGCGCTGCACGTCGGCGCCATCGCGGCGCTTCACGGCCTGCTGCAGCCGGGCATCGAGCGCGACGCCCGCGGCTTCGCGCAGCTGCTTCTGTGCTTCGGAGTTGGCGGTGCCGGTCTGCTGGCCCAGCGCGATCGCGCGAGAATGAAGTTCGAGCGCTCGTTCGTCCTTGCCGTCCTTTACCGAGCGCACGATCTGTTCGGAGAACGCCTGCGTGAGCTGGTCGATCGCCTTGGCGACGTCCGGATGCGTGCTGTCGGTGTGCCAGGCCAGCAGCACGCTGTCGAACGCGTTGGCATCCTGCGGTTCGGTCAGGCGGTTGCGCGCGATCTGCTGGCGCGCATCTTCCAGCGCGTGCTGCAGCGGCGCTTCGGGAAGCGGCTGCAGCATCGCCGCGGTGGGATCCACCGACGGCGTGGCTTGCGGCGAAGTCGCGATCGGCGCGATGTCGGTGGGCGCGGCGCGTTCTTCGTCGCGATCGAAACTGAAAGCGAGCACGACCAGCGTCACCGCGGTCACGCCGACCGTCGCCCACACCGGCATCGCCCAGCGCTGCGTCGGGCGCAAGCGTCGCAGCGTTTCCAGCGCCGGCGTCCACGGCTTGCGCTGCTGTACGGCGCGGATCGCGTCGGCCATCTGCGCCGCGTCCTGGAAGCGGCTCGCCGCCTGCTTCGACAGCGCGCGGTTCATGAAACGCTGCCAGTGCTTCAGATGGTGGGGAACCTTCGGGATCGGATCCTGCGCGTGCATCACCGCCATTGACAGCGCGTCGGCGGCTTCGAACGGCAGGCGACCGGTGAGCATTTCCCACAACAACACGCTCATGCTGTACAGGTCGGCGCGTCCGTCGACGTCTTCGCCGCGCGCCTGTTCCGGCGCCATGTATGCGGTGCTGCCGACCGCCAGACCCGCCGTGGTCACGCGCGGGCCGAAACCGCGACGCAGCGCGATGCCGAAGTCGGCAAGCAGCACGCGCTCGCTTTCGTCGAACAGCACGTTCTCGGCTTTCACGTCACGGTGCACGACGCCGCGTGCATGCGCGTAATCGAGCGCCGACAGCAACGTCTGCGCGATCTCGATCGCGCGTGGTTCGTCGCGGCTCAGATCGCGCTGGCCAAGATGGCCGCGCGGCAGGTACGGCATCGCGTAGTAGGGCAGGCCGTCGATGGTGCGGCCGACTTCGAAGATGCCGACGATGTTGGGATGTTCCAGTCGCGCGATCGTGCGCACTTCGTTCTCGAAGCGGCGACGGCTGACTTCATCGGCGAGTGCGACAGGCAGCATGACCTTGATCGCCACCTCACGCTGGAGCGCAAGCTGGTGACCGAGGTAAACGGTCGACATGCCGCCGTGGTTGATCACCTTGTGCAGGCGATAACCGGCGATCTCCGGCAATGGCGATGCGTTGTCGTTGTTGCCTGCAGAACCGGACATCGCGGCCCCCTGTCGCGAAGCAGGAGCATACGCCGGGAAAGGGGAAAGCTCACGACGTGCCCATCACAACAACGATGTGCGCAACATCGTTGGTTCAGTGTGATGACGCATTGCGTCAGTTTTTGCCGAACACCCTGTTTTTACGGGCGTTTTTGGGCGATTTCTGCCGCGGTCACTCGGGGTCGGTGGCGTCGCGATGCGCCGGCTTGCGCCGGACGTAGAGCTGTTTGCGCACGCGTGCGACAACCTCACCGCTGGCGTCGGTGATATCGGTGTCAAACCACCGCAGTGCCTTTTCGCCGTTCGCCGTGGCGACGCGCAGTTCGTCCAGGACCTCTTCCCGCAGGCGGAAATCGGCGTGCACCGTGCCACGGCCGGGTTTGACGAACTCGATCTCGCCGGCCTTGTCCCACACCCAGAATTCCCGACCCAGGGACTGCATCGCCAGCAGCATCCAGAACGGGTCGGTCATCGCGAACAGGCTGCCGCCGAAGTGGGTGCCGACGTAGTTGCGGTTCCAGGGGCGCATGCGCAGCTCGACGTGCGCGTGGCGGTAATCGGGGGAAATGGCGGTGACGTGGATGCCGCTGAAGAGGAACGGCGGCCAGAAGTTCAGACCGCGACGCAGGACGCTGGCTTTCATTCGGTAGGGCAGGCGTAGGGGATGCACAGCCTGCCATACGGATGCGTATTGATCCAGCCGGGGCGGACCCGGCTGCGGGGACTCAGAACAGCAGCGACGACATCTTCCGGCGGTACTGGCCCACCAGGTCCTCGTCCTCGACCACGCGGAAGGCGTCGATCAGGGCCTTGCGGGGCAGGCCATCCTCGTACCCCTTGTTGCGGCGGAGCATTTCCAGGAACTGCTCCAGGCCGCCTTGCGCATCACCGTCCACCAGCCGCAGGGCGCCCAGCAGGTGGCGGGCACGCAGGTCGTCCGGGTTGCTGGCGATGGCCGCTTCGAGCACTTCCTTCGGCGGCGCGTCCTTCAGCAGGGCGGCGAAGCCCAGGCGCGAGCGGGCGCGCACGGAGCGATCGTCGGTGGCGAGGTTCGCTGGCAGGGCATCGAGCAGCTGCTCGGCTTCCTGCGCGGCGCCCACGCGCAGTAGCGCCAGCGCAAGGTCGAGCTTGAGTTCGGCGTTGTCCGGCGCAGCCTCGGATTCGTGGCGCAGGCGCACGACTTCGGCATGCGGATCGACCGGCGCGGCTTCGGCTTCCGGGGCGGCGGCTTCCTCGGTGGTGGGCTGCCCGGGCTCGATGCCGTGATGGGTCAGGAACTCGCGCAGCTGGCCTTCGGGCAGCGCGCCCGGGAAACCGTCAACCAGCTGACCGTCCTTCACCAGGAACACGGTCGGGATCGAGCGGACCTGGAAGGCGCCGGCCAGCTGCGACTCCTTGTCCACGTCGACCTTCGCCAGGCGGAAGGCGCCGTGATAGTCGGCCGCGAGCTTTTCCAGGATCGGTCCCAGCGTCTTGCACGGCCCGCACCACTCGGCCCAGAAATCCACCAGGACCGGGGTCTGCAGCGATTTCTGCAGGACTTCGGTTTCGAAATTCTCGGCGGTGGCGTCGAAGACGTGGGCGTTGGCGGTAGCGTCGGGAATCATCTGCTCTGGCTCGTTCTGCAATGCTCGGGACATGGGGGCGGCTCGCGCGCCTGCCAAGCAGGCGCGCAGCGGGGCGTCACGCTAGCATGCCGGCATGAACCGTCCGTCCCCGCCGAACCTCGCCTCGTTCGACCGCCACGCCGGCTGGCTGGCCGCCGCGTGCTGCGCGCTGGCGGTGCTGGGCTTCGCGGCGGCGTTGCCGGAGTTCTCCCACGCGCAGCATCCACTGGGATTGCTTGGCGCGGCCGGCGTCCCCGGTGCCGCGTTGTTCAACGTGCTGGGATTCGTCGTGCCGGGGTTGCTCGCAGCCTGGGTGTTCGTGCGGCTGCGCGGGCGATTGCCGGTCGGCGCCGCGCGCTGGGCGGGCATCGGCTGCTGGTTGCTGGTGCTTTCGGCGCTGGCGTTCGCTGCGCAGGGCGTGTGGCGACTGGATCCTTCCGATCTGGACGGCCCGATCAGCCAGCGTCACGCGACGATGTGGCTGCTGTGGTGGCTGGTGTTCGCGGCGGGCGCGCTGGTGCTCGGGGCGGGCCTGCTGCACGAGCGCATGTGGCGAGGCGTGTCCATCGCGTTCGTGGCCGCGTGTGCGGTCGTCGTGCTGTTGAACGTGTTCCCGATGCTCGCCGGGCCGATCGCGCAGCGCGTGGTGCTGGTGGCGTGGCTGGCGAGCGTCGTGGTCGCATCCCGGAGCGTGGCGGTTCGCATCGCCTGAGGTGTTCGTCGGGACGCGCGCCAGTGGCGCGCAAGCCGTCCCTCCTTGCCCTCCCCCGCACGGCAGGGGAGGGCGCAGGAATCAGGCTTCCGGCACGCGGTACACCGCGCCATCCTTCATCACGAAGTCGACCTTCATCACCTGCTGGATGTCCTCCAGCGGATTGCCCGGCACGGCGACGATGTCGGCGCGCTTGCCCACTTCGATCACGCCCTGGTCGTCCACGCCAAGCACTTCGGCGGCGCGGATCGTCGCGGCCTGCAGCGCCACCGGTGCGGGGATTCCCGCCTCGACCATGTAGATGAACTCGCGCGCGTTGTCGCCGTGCGGGCCCACGCCCATGTCGGTGCCGAAGGCGATCTTGACGCCGTTCTTGTACGCATGCGCCGCCGTGTCCTGTATCAGCGCGCCGATGCGCGCGGCCTTGGGGCGCACGACATCGGGGAAATAGCCGTCAATCTTCGCCTTGTCGGCGACGAAGCGGCCGGCGTAGATCGTCGGCACGTACCACGTGCCTTTCTGCTTCATCAGCGACATCGTCTCCGGCGACATGTAGGTGCCGTGCTCGATCGACGTGACGCCGCCGAGCACCGCGCGCTTGATGCCTTCATCGCCGTGCGCGTGCGCGGCGACGCGGTAGCCGTAGTCCTTCGCGGTGTCGACGATGGCCTTCACTTCCTCCACCGTGAACTGCGGCGCGTCGCCGGACTTCGCGTACGACAGCACGCCGCCGGTCGCGGTGATCTTGATGACGTCGCTGCCTTCCTTGTAGCGCTGGCGCACGGCCTGGCGGGCGTCGTCGATGGAGTTGATGACGCCCTCGGTCGGGCCGGGCGGGCCGATCAGGTGCGAGAGCGCGTCGTTGTAGCCATTGGTCGGATCGGCATGGCCGCCGGTGGTGGCGATGGACTTGCCCGCGGCCCAGATGCGCGGCCCGGACACCAGGCCCTGGTTGATCGCATCGCGCAGGTGCGGGCTGACTTCGCCGCCGAGGTCGCGCACGCTGGTGAAGCCGGCCATCAGCGTCTTCTTCGCGTAGTCGACCGAACGGAAGGCGTAGTCGACATCGTCGAGGCGGAAGCCTTCCGAATAGCTCTGCGGGCTGGACTGGCTGCCCAGGTGCACGTGCAGGTCGGTCCAGCCGGGCATGCAGGTGTGCCCGGAGAGGTCCACGCGCGTGGCGCCGCCGACGTCCGCACCGGCGCCGCCGATCACCTGTTCGATCTTCCCGTTGCGCACGATCAGCGTCTGCGGCCCCGTGAGCTTGCCGCTGCGGGAATCGAACACCTGTCCGCACTGCAATGCCTGCGCCGCGTCCTTCGCGGGCGGGGCGGTCTGGGCATCGGCATGGGCTGGAACACTGGCAATTGCGGCCAGCAAGGCAAGGCTGAGCGGCTTGAGCACGTACGACTCCCCGTTTGGTTTGCGTCCCCTGGAACGGCCGATTGAAGCACAGCCCCGGCGGCTCGAAGGCGACTTGCGGCGCAGATCCGCGGCCGCGGCGCCCTCGCGTGGCGGGCCTTGCTGCGCTGCGGTAGGCTTGACGGTTCTTTCCCCCCGCCTTTCGAACGCCGTGTCCGCCGAAGCCGCAACCGAAACCCGTCCCTACGACCCGCAGTCCATCGAGGGCGATGCGCAACGCTTCTGGGAAGGCACGCGCGCCTTCGAGGTGAACGAGGCCTCCGACAAGCCCAAGTACTACTGCCTGTCGATGCTGCCGTATCCGTCGGGCGCGCTGCACATGGGCCATGTGCGCAACTACACCATCGGCGACGTCATCAGCCGCTACAAGCGCATGACCGGCCACAACGTCCTGCAGCCGATGGGCTGGGACGCCTTCGGCCTGCCGGCCGAGAACGCCGCGATCAAGAACAGGACCGCGCCGGCCAAATGGACCTACGCCAACATCGCGCACATGAAGGCGCAGCTGCAGCAGATGGGCTACGCGATCGACTGGTCGCGCGAGTTCGCCACCTGCCAGCCGTCGTACTACGTGCACGAGCAGCGCATGTTCGTGCGCCTGATGAAGCAGGGCCTGGCGTACCGCAAGAATTCGGTCGTGAACTGGGATCCGGTCGACCAGACCGTGCTGGCCAATGAGCAGGTGATCGACGGCCGCGGCTGGCGCACCGGCGCGCTGGTGGAAAAGCGCGAGATCCCGCAGTGGTTCCTCAAGATCACCGACTACGCTCAGGAACTGCTCGACGGCCTGGACGCGCTGCCGGGCTGGCCGGATGCGGTCAAGACGATGCAGCGCAACTGGATCGGCCGCAGCGAAGGCCTGGAAATCCGCTTCGACGTGGTCGATGGCGACGGCAATGCGCACGAACCGCTGCACGTTTTCACCACGCGCCCGGACACGCTGATGGGCGTGACGTTCGTGTCGATCGCCGGCGAACATCCGCTGGCGCGGGAGGCCGCGTCGAAGGACGCGGACCTGGCGGCATTCCTCGACGACCTGAAGAAGGGCGGCGTCACCGAAGCCGAACTGGAAACGCAGGAAAAGCGCGGCCGTTACACCGGCCTGAGCGCGATCCATCCCATCACCGGCGAGAAGATGCCGGTCTACGTCGCCAACTTCGTGCTGATGAACTACGGCACCGGCGCGGTGATGGCGGTGCCGGGCCACGACGAACGCGACTGGGAGTTCGCGCGCAAGTATTCGCTTCCGGTGCGCATGGTGATCGTGCCGCCGGAAGTGCGCGACGCGGTGAACGAGATTGCCGGCGACCTCGCCAAGCACGAGGACGCGATGAGCAGCGCGCTCGGTGGCGCGCGTTCGGACGTGTACGAAACCTCGGCGGCCGTGCAGGTCGTGAAGGAATTCGAACGCCGCATCCAGGAAGAGGGCGCCTACACCGAACGCGGCTGGCTGGTGAACTCCGGCGAGTTCGACGGCATGGATTTCCAGCAGGCGCTCGACGCGTTCGCAACGCGTTTCGAAGCCCAGGGCAGCGGCCAGCGCCGCGTGAATTTCCGCCTGCGCGACTGGGGCGTGAGCCGCCAGCGTTACTGGGGTTGCCCAATACCCGTCATCCTGTGCGCCAAGTGCGGCGACGTGCCGGTGCCGGAAGACCAGTTGCCGGTGGTGTTGCCGGAAGACGTCGCGTTCTCCGGCGTGGCTTCTCCCATCAAGTCCGACCCGCAGTGGCGCAAGACCACGTGCCCGCAATGCGGTGGCGACGCGGAGCGCGAAACCGACACGTTCGACACCTTCATGGAGTCGAGCTGGTACTACGCGCGCTACACCTCGCCGGGCGCCGACCAGCAGGTCGACGAACGCGCGAAGTACTGGACGCCGGTCGACCAGTACATCGGTGGCATCGAACACGCGATCCTGCACCTGCTGTACTTCCGCTTCTACCACAAGCTCATGCGCGACCAGGGCCTGGTCAACAGCGACGAGCCGGCGACCAACCTGCTGACGCAGGGCATGGTCATCGCCGAGACGTTCTACCGCGAAGACGCGCATGGCTCGAAGGACTGGATCAACCCCGCCGACGTCGAGATCATCCGCGACGAACGCGGCCGCATCACCGGTGCCACGCTGAAGTCCGACGGCCAACCGGTCGTCATTGGCGGCACGGAAAAGATGTCGAAGTCGAAGAACAATGGCGTCGATCCGCAGCTGATGGTCGGCAAGTTCGGCGCCGACACGGTGCGCCTGTTCTCGATGTTCGCCGCGCCGCCGGAGCAGTCGCTGGAATGGAACGAAGCCGGCGTGGAAGGCATGGCGCGCTTCCTGCGCCGCTTCTGGCGCGAGGTGCTCACGCATGTGTCGCAGCCGGATCATCCGGACGTCGCTGCGGTGGAACTGAACGCCGCGCAGAAGACCCTGCGTCGCCAGCTGCACGAGACGATCCAGAAGGTCGGCGATGACTACGGCCGTCGCCACAGTTTCAACACCGCGATCGCCGCGCTGATGGAGCTGCTCAACCACGTGTCGAAGTTCGACGACATGAGCGACGCCGGCCGCGCCGTGCGCCACGAAGCGCTGCAGGCGATGGTGCTGCTGCTCAACCCGGTCACGCCGCATGTCTGCCACGCGCTGTGGCAGGCGCTGGGCCATCGCGAGACGCTGCTGGAAGACGTGCCGTTCCCGGCCGCCGATCCGGCCGCGCTGACGCGAGACGCGGTGACGCTGGCGGTGCAGGTCAACGGCAAGCTGCGCGGCACGATCGAGGTCCCGGTGAACCTGGACAACGCCGAGATCGAACGCCTCGCGCTGGCCGAGCCGAACGTGGCCAAGTTCATGGAAGGCCTGGCTGTGCGCAAGGTGATCGTGGTGCCGGGGAAGATCGTCAACGTTGTAGCCGGATGATCCGCCGATGCGCGTGGGGCCGGCACGCCGAAGCTCCGCGCGCATCACGCAATCGTCATCCGGCCTGCGCCGGGATGACCGTGGAGTCGGCAACGACACGAAATTCCGGAGGTCTCGCCGAAACTGCGGGGCCTGTGAATGAATGAAACGGCCCTTTCGCGGCTTGCCCGGGCTGGCAGCCTCCTCCAGACTTCCCGCATGACCCTTCGCACCCTGCTCAAGCGCGCCATCCCCGTCGCCCTCGCGCTGGCCCTGACGGCCTGCGGCTTCCACCTGCGCAGCGCGCTGGTCCTGCCGCCGGATCTCGGCCCGGTCCGCGTGGTGTCCGTCGACCGCTACAGCCCGCTGGCCGAATCGCTCGCGCAGGCGCTCACGCGCGCCGGCGCGGTGCCCGCGACCGAGCGCACCACGGACGCCACCGTGCTCGACCTCATGGGCGAGCAGTGGGGCGATCGTCCGATCAGCCTGGACGAACTTGGTCGCGCGCAGGAGTACTCGCTGCGCTACGCCGTCACCTTCGAACTTCGCCGCCCCGACGGCACGGCCATCGTGCCGCGCCAGACCATCGAGCTGGCGCGCGACTACGTGTCCAACCCCGTGCAGGCCATCGGTACCGAAGGCGAGCGCGAGATCCTGCAGGGCGAAATGCGCCGCGAGATGGTCGCATCCGTACTGCGCCGACTCGATGCGGTCGCGCGCCACGCCACCGCTGCCGCGGCAGCAGCGCCGGCCGAATTGACGCCGCCGCCGACCTCGGACACGACCACGCCCTGATGGAACTGCGACCGGAGCAGCTCGTCGCGCAGCTCGGCCTCGATCGACCCGAGCCCGCGTCGCTGCATCCGGCTTATCTCATCGCCGGCCCCGAACCGTTGCGCGTGCTCGAAGCCGCCGACGCCGTGCGCGCCGCCGCGCGCCGTGCGGGCATCGCCGAACGCGAGGTGTTCGAGGCCGAAGGCAACCAGCGCGAACCCGACTGGAACGCGCTGTCGGCCACGTTCCGCGCGCCGAGCCTGTTCGCCAGTCGCCGCCTCGTCGAACTGCGCCTGCCCAGCGGCAAGCCGGGCAAGGAAGGCGCGGAAGTCATCGCCGATTTCTGCGCCGATCCGCCGCAGGACGTGACGCTGCTCATCACCGCCGGTGACTGGAGCAAGCAGCACGGCGGCAAGTGGAGCGAGGCGATCGGCCGCATCGGCCAGATCGCGATCGCCTGGCAGGTCAAGCCGCACGAACTCACCGACTGGATCGAAAAGCGACTGCGCGCGCGCGGCCTGCGCGCCGACCACGATGCCGTGCTGGGCCTGGCCGAACGCGTCGAGGGCAACCTGCTTGCCGCGGCGCAGGAAATCGACAAGCTCGCGCTGCTCTCCGACGGGCAGCCGCTCGATCGGCAACGCATGGACGAACTCGTCGCCGACGCCGCGCGATACGACGTCTTCCGCCTGGTCGATGCCACGCTGAACGGGCAGGGCGCGCAGGTTTCGCGCATGCTCGCGGGCCTTCGTGCCGAAGGCGAGGCCGTGCCCGGCCTGCTGGGCATGATCGTCATGGAACTGCAGCGCGCCGCCACGCTCGCGCGCGTGCAGGCACGCGGCGGTAACCTCGCGTCCGAGTTCAAGGCGCAGCGCATCTGGGATTCCAAGCAACCCATGTACAAGCGCGCGCTTGCTCGCCATGCGTCGCCGCGCTGGGATGCGTTCGTGGCCGAAGCAGGCCGCGTGGACCGCATCGCGAAGGGTCGCCCGCGCTACGGCGAAGAGCCCGTCGACGCGTGGCTGGCGCTGGAACGTCTGCTGCTGGCCGTCGCCGAACCGCGCGCGACGCGGCTGCTCGCCGGCTGACGCACGCAGCGCATGACTCTGCGCATCTATTACGGCGGAACCTTCGACCCGGTGCATGCGGGCCATCTTTCGGTCGCATGCGAGGTGCGCGATGCGCTGGATGCGACGGTCTTCCTTGTGCCGGCCGCCGATCCGCCGCACAAGGACGCCACGCATGCCGATGCGCACGCGCGTGCGCGCATGCTCGACCTGGCGATCGCCGGTGAGCGGAACCTCAAGGTCGATCGCCGCGAACTGCTTCGCGACGGCCCCTCGTACACCGTCGATACGCTGCGCGAGCTGCGGGCCGAACTCGGACCCGATGCGCCGCTGGTGTGGATGATCGGTGGCGATTCGCTGCTGCAGTTGCACACCTGGAACCGCTGGCGCGAGCTGTTCGCGCTGGCGCATGTATTGGCGGTCGCGCGGCCGGGATCGCACCTGGAGGCAGCCGCGGTTGCGGCGGTGGCGCCCGAGGTCGAGGCCGAGATCGGTCCGCGCCGTCGTCCCGCCGCAATCCTGAACAGCACGCCGGCGGGCGGCCTCGCCGTGTTCCCGCTGCAGCGTGAGCGTCCGGAGTCCTCCACGGAGCTGCGCCGCCGCATGGCGGCCGGGGAGCCATGGGAGGCCGGTGTCGCCCCTGCCGTGGCCGAATACATCCGCCGCAATGCCCTCTACGGCGTCCGGAGCGTCACGCCGGCTTCGTTATAATCCCCGGGCACGCAATCCCCCGATCAGAGAGTCATCGCCCCTTGAGTACCGAAGCGCAAGTCATCAAGACCCGCCTGCCCAACCCGCCGCCGCCGGTGGATGTCCTGCTGAAGACCGTGCATGCGGCCGTGGAAAACCTCAAGGCGCGCGATGTCATCGAGATCGACGTACGCGGCAAGAGCAGCGTCACCGACTACATGGTCATCGCGTCGGGCACCTCGACCCGTCACGTGAAGTCCATTGCCGACGAAGTCGTCAAGTTCTCCAAGACTCTCGACGTCCAGCCGCTGGGCGTGGAAGGCGAGCGCGAGGCCGAATGGGTACTCGTCGACCTGGGCGACGTGGTGGTCCACGTGATGCTGCCGCGCGTGCGCGAGTTCTATGCGCTGGAGCGGTTGTGGACGGTGGGCGACCAGCCGCCGGAAGCGGAAGAGGATGAAGTCGAGGCAGGCGCCGGAGGGCGCTACTGAGGTTTCAGCCGCGAGTCGATCCGGGAACGGCGCCTTCGGGCGCCGTTCGCGTTTGTGGAAACCGAAACGGCGTCGGCCGTTTGGCGTTATGGGTTTCGGCACTCCCGTGTCGCGGCCGGCGCCTGCCCCACTTCCTGCCTTGTCGGCCGCGACCGCACGTCCGATGCGGTCGCGGCCTGGTGCGGTCCTCAAAGCGGCCCGCGTTCCCACGGACCCGTGATCGCGAAGGTGATTCCCGGCGTCTGGATGTTCACGAACATCGTCCGGCTCCACGGATCCCAGCACGCGCCGCAGAACTCGCTTTCGCGGTAGTCGCCTTCCTCGATCATCTTGCCGGCGTCCGCGATCTGCGTGGACGTCAGCTCGATATTGTTCTTGCAGAAATAGAACGACTCGCCCTTGCGCGTGAGGCCGATGAGGCGCGCGCCCGGGCCGTACTCGTCAGGACTTTCGCCGCCGTCCTCACACAGCAGCACGCCGCCGCGCGCGCTCACGGTGATGTTGTCGGGATTGTGCGCGGCCAGCTGGTTGCCGCTGACGAACAACGCACGGATGCGCTGCGTCAAAAGGTCCAGCACCCACACCGAGCCGTTGCCGCGTCCCTTGCGACCTTGCGCGTCCACGCCGGTGCTCGTGTCGACAATGAACATCTTCCCGTAGCTGTGCCAGATGCCTTCGCCGCGGCTCATGCGCAGCGCGCCGTCGGCCCAGGCCTGCGCGAACGTGCCGCTGAGCGTTTCGCCGGCGGAAATATCCGGGAAGCCGGCGGGCGCGGCGATGCTGTCGAGGTCCGGATCGTCGATGTCGACCCACTCCAGTGCGTATTCGTCGCCGATCTTCGCCACCGTCAGGTCCGCGTTGCGCTTGCCGCGAACGCGCGCTGCCTGCAGGCGGCCGCCGTGTTCGAGCGAGCCGTAACGCCCCGCGCGATCATTCGGAATGAAGCGGTACAGGCCGGCCTTGTTCCGGTCGTCCTCGGTGAGATAGACGATGCCGGTGCGCGGATCGATCGCGACCGCTTCGTGGCTGAATCGCCCCAACCCAACCAGCGGACGGCCGCTGGTGCGTTCGGCATCGGCATGCACTTCGAACACGTAACCGTGCTTGCGACCCGTGCTGGACGCAGCGTCGGTCTTGATCTCCTCGCAACTCAGCCACGTGCCCCACGGTGTGGGACCACCGGCGCAATTGACCAGCGTGCCGCCGAGACTGGCTTCGACGCTGTGCCAGTCGCCATTGCGATGGATGAGCGTGGTCGTGCCGCCACCGGCGCGCTGGCCGCCGCCGATGTCGCCGGTGTCGTAGGTGCCCGGCGCGTTGATCGGCGTGGCGCCGCCGCGTTCGTGGTTGCGGATCAGCACCAGTTCGTGGCCGTGGCCATGACCGCGATCACCGCGGTCGAAGCGGCCGCGTCCGGGTTTGCGCACGGCGACCACCGCCATGCCGTCATGGCGATCGGGGCAGGGCTGGCCGTCGCTCATCGCATCATTGGACCAGCCGAAGGAGCGGTAGCTGAAACCGCGCGGCAACTGCAGCAGCGGCAAGCCGGTGCTGCGATCGACGACGGGGGCGAGCGGGCCGTAGCGGCTGGGGATCGGCGCCAGGCGGGTCGGGTCGCCAGCGGCGAGCGCCTGGCGCGTGTACAGCGCGCCAAGGCTGCCGATCGCACCAACGGCCATCGCGGCGGCGCCGCCTTTGAGGACCTGGCGGCGGGAGGAATCGAATGCGTCCATCTGCATCTCCTGCGGGGCTGGGGGAAGCCCGAATGCTGGGAGCGCGGGATGGCCGTTCGATGACACGCGCGCGTCAGTGCCGCGGATCGTGACGGGGCGCGGTTACCATCTCACCGATGAAAGCGAAACTGATCGCAGTGGGTGAACGTGCGCCGCGCTGGGTCGCCGAAGGCTTTGGCGAGTACCAGAAGCGGCTATCGCACTGGTTGCCGCTGGAACTGGTGGAAGTCGAACCCGGCCTGCGTGGCAAGGGCCGCGACGCCGCGCGCGCCATGCAGGACGAAGGCGTGCGCGTGATCGCCGCGCTGCCCAAGAACGCGCTGGTGGTGACGCTGGATGGACGCGGCAAGACGTGGTCGTCGGAACAACTGGCGCAACGTCTCGAACATTGGCGTGCGCAGGGCCGCGATCTGGCGTTCCTCATCGGTGGGCCTGAGGGCCATGCGCCGGACGTGATCGCGCGCGGCGACGAATCGTGGTCGCTCGGACCGCTCACGCTGCCGCACATGCTGGTGCGGCTGGTCGCTGCGGAGCAGCTGTATCGCGCGGCGGCGCTGCTGGCGAATCACCCGTACCACCGGGCCTGAGCGTCGCCATAGCGAGACGCATGATGGGCACGTGCCTACCCATCATGCGTTGCCGCTTCACTCCATCTTGAATTCGATCGGAAGCCGCCCCAGCGCCTCCACCGCGCGTCCGTCGCGCATCGCCGGCACGAAGGTCCACTTTGACAAGACCGTGCGACGCGCGGACTGGTCGAGCACGCGATGACCGCTGCTGCGCACGATGCGAACGTCGAGTGCGCGTCCGTCGATGCCGACGAGGATTTCCAGCTCGACCGTTCCCTTCAATCCCGCACGCATCGCTTCGGCGGGGTAGGGCGGGGGCGGCGCGTGCAGCGCCTGCAATTGCGCGATGGAAGGCGTCGTTGCGGGTTCGATCGTCGCGGCGCCTTCGTCGACGGCGACGTGCGAAAGCTCGATCGCGACGTCACCCGGCTGCGCATCCACCACCTGCTGTTCGACCTGCGCGACGACAGGGCGCGTCGATGTGGCATGCGTTGTCGGCGTCGGTGGCTGGCGCGTGATCTCGACGTTCTGGGGCGGTGGCGGATCGACGGGCTCGATCTTGCGCACGTCCACGATGGTCATGGCTTCGTCGGGTCTTGCAGGCGCATCCATCACGCGCTGCGAAAGCGGCACCAGCAGCAGTAGCAACAGCGCGCCGTTGATCAGCAACGTGCCGGTGTTGGCGGCGATGCGGCCGGCGTCGATGGATTCGTGCGCGGAGGAAGGAAGCTGGATCGCGTGTGCCATGGCGGAACCTCCTGGGGTGTGCCATGACCTCGAACGTGCGGATGCATAAGGTGGGGTTGCGCGTTCGAAAATAATCCCGTGGTGGAAGAAGGCGTGTCCTTCGAAACCCCAAAAGGAAACGGGCCCGCAAAGCGGGCCCGTCCATGCTTCACGCGTGTGCGATCAGCGTTTGCCTTTGTCCGGTTCCGGCCCGCTCTCGGCCTCGCGATCCAGCCCACCGTCATCGGGATGCGGTTCCTTGCGACGCTTCGGCTCGTGCGCGTCTTCGCGGTCGCGCGGTTCGGTCTCCGGATAGCCGGGATTCCGGCCGGATTTCGGGTCTGCGGCGGGCGGAGCGGTCTTGCCGGACTGTGACATGTCAGTTTCCGAGTTCGAACACGACGTCCAGATTGACCGACAGAACGTTTTCGCCCGGTGAGATCGGTGTGGATTCGGCGCGATCCATCGCCTTCATCGCCATCATCGGCATCGGGCGCGGCGGAGCGAAGCCGCCGCCTTCGCTGATGCTGACGATGCGGCGCACCTTCTTGCCCAGCGTCTTGGCGTACATCTCGGCGCGGGCCTGCGCCTTTTCGATCGCCGAACGACGCGCTTCGTCGAAGGCGGCTTCCTTCTTGGCCTCGTCCAGGTCGAAGGTCGGGCCGTTGATCTGGTTGGCGCCGGTGGCGACCAGGGCGTCCATGATCTTCCCGAGCTTGGCGATGTCGCGCACGACGATGTTGACGTTGTTGATCGCCTGGTAGCCGGTGATCGTCGGCGGCTGGTTGTCGCCGTATTTGTACTGCGGGTTGAGGTTCACACCGCTGGTCTGCACGTCGCGCTCGGCGATGCCGGCGGCCCTGATCGCCGCGACCACCTTCGCCATCTGCTCGGCATTGGCACGCATGGCGGCGTTGGCGTCGGCGGCCTGCGTGACCACGCCGGTCGACAGCGTGGCGATGTCCGGCGCCCGACGGGCCTCGGCCTGGGCCGATACGTTCAGCAGGGTGCCTTCGGTGGCGACAAAGGGCGTGGTCTGGGCGGGGCTCACGGCGGGAACGGCTCCGAGGGCGAGGACGGCAGCAAGGACGAGGGGGCGCAGCGACAGGCGGGACACTTGGTGCATGACAACTCCTTGGGTTGGAAGGGCCGTCAGGCGACGGGCCCATCTTCGAACGGACCCATCTTCAAACATCCTCGAAGGGTCCTGGCGATCCGGTGAACGATTCGTGAGCTGCGTCGGGGTTGGCGATGATGCGCGGACAGGCGCCCCAGTCAGCGCGGGTTATGCTTCGCGACATGCTGTATCTCGCCTCCAAATCCCCCCGTCGTCGTGAATTGCTGGGCCGGCTCCTGTCCGGCCGGCCGGGCGCCGAGTTCGGCCTGCTCGACATCGACATCCCCGAACACCCGCAGCCCGGCGAGCCCGCCGAAGACTACGTGCGCCGCGTTGCGCGCGAGAAGGCCGGCGCCGGCCTGTTGCACGTGGTCGGCAATCCCACGGCCGTGGTGCTGGGCTCGGATACCGAAGTCGTCCTGGACGGCGAGGTATTCGGCAAACCGGCCGACGACGCCGACGCGGCCCAGATGCTGCGACGCCTGTCCGGCCGCACGCACCAGGTGATATCGGCGGTGTCGCTGGTATCGCCCTCGCGCGAGCGCCAGCTGGTGTCACTCTCGGAGGTGACGTTCGCCGAGCTGACGCCCGCGCAGATCGACGCCTACGTCGCCAGCGGCGAGCCGCATGGGCGCGCCGGTGCCTACGCGATCCAGGGGCTGGCCGAGGCCTTCACCGTACGCCTGTCGGGCAGCTATTCCGGCGTGATGGGGCTGCCGCTGTTCGAGACGGCCACGCTGCTGCGCGAATTCGGCCTGCTGGACGACACGATCCCGACACCGGCCACGGCGGATAAAGGCGGATGAAGACGGAGGTTGCGATGCTGCACGAACGCTGCCCTGACCCTCCGACGCCCCAGACCCACAACATCGCCATGGCCGAATCGATCCGCGTTTGTCCGTGTTCAACCGTGTCGAACAACTGTTCGAATGAAACCCGGGGAGCTGCCGCATGAGCGAAGAGATCCTCGTCAATGTCACCCCGCGCGAAACGCGGGTCGCCGTCGTCGAGAACGGCATGCTGCAGGAGCTGCACATCGAACGCGGCTGGCGTCGCGGCGTGGTGGGCAACATCTACAAGGGCAAGGTGCAGCGCGTGATGCCCGGCATGCAGGCGGCGTTCGTCGACATCGGGCTGGAGCGCGCGGCGTTCCTGCACGCGGCCGACATCGTCAAGCCCACGCCGGTCGCCGAAGGCGAGAGCGAAGGCGAGGAAGCGCCTCTGCCGCCCACGCCGACACGCCCCATCGCCGAGCTGTTGCGCGAAGGCCAGGAAATCGTGGTGCAGGTGGTGAAGGACCCCATCGGCAGCAAGGGCGCGCGACTGACGACCCAGCTGAGCATCCCGTCGCGCTATCTGGTGCTGCTGCCGCGCACGCGCGTGGTCGGCGTGTCGGCGCGCATCGAGGATGAGGCCGAACGCGCGCGCCTGAAGGCGCATATCACCTCGTTCTCGCCGACGGGCGACAGCCACGGCTACATCGTGCGCACCAACGCCGAGGGCCAGCCGGAAGAACAACTCGGCGAGGACGTCGCGTACCTGGGCCGCGTGTGGGGCCTGATCGAGGAGCGCGCACGCAGTGCGAAAGTCGGCGAGCGCGTGTACGAAGACCTGAACCTGCCGCTGCGTGCGGTACGCGACCTGATGCGCAAGGACGTGGAGAAGGTGCGCGTGGACTCGCGCGAAACCTGCGAGCGCCTGCGCGTGTTCGCCGCGCAGTACATGCCCGGCCTCGACGAGAAGATCGAGCACTACACCGGCGCGCGACCCATCTTCGACCTGTACGGTGTCGAGGACGAGATCCAGCGTGCGCTCGACAAGGAAGTGCCGCTGAAATCCGGCGGCTACCTGGTCATCGACCAGACCGAGGCGATGACGACGGTGGACATCAACACCGGTTCGTTCCTCGGCCAGCGCAACCTCGAGGAAACGGTGTACCGCACCAACCTGGAGGCCGCGCAGTCGGTGGCGCGCCAGCTGCGCCTGCGCAACCTGGGCGGCATCATCATCATCGACTTCATCGACATGACCGACGCCGAGCACAAACGCCAGGTGCTGCGCCAGCTGGAAAAATCCCTCGCGCGCGACCACGCCAAGACCACGGTGTACGAGTTCTCGCCGTTGGGCCTGGTGGAGATGACGCGCAAGCGCACCACCGAAAGCCTGGAACGCCAGCTGTCCGAACCCTGCCACGAATGCGGCGGTCGCGGCACGCTGAAGACGCCCGAAACGGTGACCTACGAGATCTTCCGCGACATCGTCCGCCAGGTGCGCCAGTTCGACGCGCCACGCCTGATGGTGATCGCCTCGACGAAGGTCGTGGCCCGCATCACCGACGAGGAATCGGCGGCGGTGGCGGAACTGGAGGAATTCCTGGGCAAGTCGATCCGCTTCCAGGCGGACGACCAGTACGCGCAGGAGCAGTTCGATGTCGTTTTGCTCTGAGGGGGGCCGGAGCGGTGGTGCGGGGGGTGGGGAAGGGCCAGTAACGCTGCGTTGGCGCAGGCGGTTGGACAATGGCGTCCGCCGTGCCCCTGCCGGTCTGTCCGCCCCTTCCGCCGCGTCCGCCCTGCGTGCTCGCGCGGCTGGGCCGTTCCCCGTTTTCCATTCGCGCCACCTGGACCGTAGCTGACGCCATGCCCACCCCGTTGCGCCGCCGCATGCGCATCGCCCGTCGAGGACTGGGCTATCTCATCGCGCTTTCGCTGGTGCTGATCGCGCTGGTGCTGGCCGTCGCCAGCCAGGTGCTGCCGCTGGCCGAAAGCAATCCGCAGCGCGTCGCCGCATGGCTGAGCGAGCGTGCTGGCCGTCCGGTGACGTTCGATCGCGTGGAAACCGACTGGACCCGGCGCGGGCCGCTGCTGCGCCTGGACAACCTGCGCGTCGGCGAAGGCGAGACGGCGTTTACCGTCGGCGATGCGGAAATGCTCGTGTCCGTCTACGCCGGCCTGCTGCCCGGGCACGCGTTCTCCGAACTGCGCCTGCGCGGGCTCGATCTCACGCTTGAACGTGCCCAAGACGGCCGCTGGCAGGTGCGCGGCCTGCCCGGGCAGGAGCAGCCGCAGCAGACCGATCCGTTCTCCGCGCTGGAGGGCCTGGGCGAGCTGCAGGTGATCGACGGGAAGATCACGGTCATCGCGCCCAACCTCGGCATCGACGCGCACATTCCGCGCATCAACCTGCGCCTGCGCGTGGACGGTGCGCGCGTTCGCGCGGGCGTTCGCGCATGGCCCAGCGTGAATGTCGCAGGTGCGGCGTCCTCGCCGCTGGACACGGTGCTCGACTTCGATCGCGTGAAGGGCGATGGCCGCGCCTACATGGGCGCGCGCCGCGCGGACCTGGCTGCATGGGGGCCGCTGTTGCAGGTGGCAGGCGTCGGCAGCGAATCCGGCGAGGGTCGCGCCGAAGCCTGGGCCGAGCTTCGCGATCACCGCATCACGCAGGTGACCGCGGACGTGGCGCTCGATCGCGTCGGCCTGCGCGGCGCACCGCTTGCGGGTGGCGCGGTGCCGCGCGTGCAGTTCTCGCGCGTGGCGGCGCTGGCGCGATGGCGCGTCATCGACGGCGGTTGGCGCGCGGACGCGCGGACACTGCGCATCGAAACCGGCAAGGACGCGCAGAAACTCGACGGTCTGGTCGTGGCCGGCGGCGCGCGTTACGCGCTGCTCGCCGATCGCATCGACGCCGGTCCGTTGCTCACCGCCGCATCGCTGAGCGATCGCCTCGATCCGGGCCTGCGCACATGGCTGCACAACACGCGCCCGCGTGCGTCGCTGGAAAAAGTCGAAGTCACCGGCGTGCGAGGCGGTGCGTTGCGTGCGCAGGCACGCATCGGCGCGTTCGGGTTCGACGCGGTCGGCAATGCGCCAGGTTTGAGCGGATTGGCCGGGCAGTTTCTCGGCGATGCCGACGGCTTCTCGCTCGATGTCGATCCGGCCTCGCCGATGCGCTTCGACTGGCCGCGCGGTTTCGGCGTCGCGCACACGGTCCAACTGGTCGGTTCAATTGGCGGCTGGCGCGAAGGCGCGGGCTGGCGCATCGGTACCTCGGACCTTGAGGTGAAGGGGCAGGGCTTCGGCGTGCGTGCGCGCGGCGGCATGTGGTGGCAGGGCGACGGATCGCGTCCGCGCATCGACATCGCCGCCGACATCGACCAGGCGCAGGTGCCGGTCGCCAAGGGTTTCTGGATCCGCCACCTGATGGCGCCGAAGGTCGTGGGCTGGCTCGACACCGCGCTCATTGGCGGCCGCCTGCACGATGGCCATGCCGTGGTGTCGGGCGATCTGGACGACTGGCCCTTCCGCGACCGCAACGGCCTGTTCGAGGCGACCGCGAAACTCGACGGCGCCGTCGTGAAGTTCCAGCCGGACTGGCCGGCGGTGGAAGACCTCGACGCCGATGTGTCCTTCGTCGCCGACGGTTTCACCGTGCGTGGGCAGGGCCGCATTGCCGGCGTGGCGATCCCGCAGATCAGCGCCGCCATCGACCACTACAAGGACGGCGACCTCACCGTGCAGGCGCAGGGCGTGGCCGATGCCGCGCAACTGGTGAACCTGCTGCGGCACAGCCCGCTGCAGAAGGACAACGCCGACACGCTGAAGAACATCGTCGCCAGCGGCCCGGCAAAGGTCGGCTTCGACATGGACATGCCGCTGCGTCCGAACGAGCACACGGCGATCAAGGGCACCGTGCAGCTGGACAAGGCGAAGCTGGCCGATCCGCGCTGGAAGCTCGCCTTCGAACAGGTCAGCGGCAAGGCCGAATACGGCAACGGCGGCTTTCGCGCCGAAGGCCTGAAGGTGCTGCACGAAGGCCAGCCGGGTGCGCTGTCGCTGCGCGCCGGTAACGATTTCGTGCGCGAGAAGACCAACGTGTTCGAAGCGGGTCTGGATGCGCAGATGTCGGCGAAGGAACTGCTCGACCGCGCGCCGGAACTGGCGTGGCTGAAGCCGCACGTCGACGGGCGTTCGGCATGGACGGTCGGCATCGCGATTCCGAAGGCGGCACCGGGCAAAACCGCGCCGACGTTGCTGCAGTTGCAGACCAGCCTCGTCGGCACCGCGCTCACGCTGCCCGAGCCGCTGAAGAAGGCGGCGGGTGAATCGCTGCCCACGTCGGTGGAGACGCCCTTGCCGATGGGCAGCGGCGACATCCGCGTGAACCTGGGCAACGTCATCGCGGTGCGCGCGCGCAGCACCACCGACGCCGGCGGAAAGAGCCAGACCGGCGTGCGGCTGGCACTGGGCTCCAATCGCGTGGACGACGTGCCGCCCGCGAGCGGCCTGGTGGCGACGGGGCGTGCGGCCGAACTGGATGCGATCGACTGGATCGCGTTGCTCGAAGGCGGCACCGGTGGCGACGGCCTTGCGCTGCAACGCATCGATGTCACCGCGCAGAAGTTGAACCTGCTTGGCGGCGTGTTCCCCGACACGCACCTGGTCGTCGTGCCGGCCGCGAACGGCGCCACCGCCGTGCAGGCCGAAGGAGCGACGCTGCAGGGCGCCGTGCTGATTCCCGCCGGCGATGGCGCGACGATTGCCGGCCGTTTCGATCGCATGTTCTGGCGCGCACCGAAACGTCCGGTGCCGCCCGCTGGAATGCCCACGCCGCCGCCGGCCGCGCCGCCGGCCGACGACGCGTTCAATCCCGCGAAGATTCCGCCTCTGACCATCGACATCGCCGATCTGCGCGTGTCCGACGCGCGACTGGGCGAGGCGAAGCTGCGCACGCAGCCGACCGCGACGGGCATGCGCATCGAACAGGTGCAGATGCGCAGCGACAAGCAGCGCATCGATGCCAGTGGCGACTGGAGCGGTCGTGGCGCATCGGCGCGCACGCAGCTGGACGTGAAGATCGACAGCCAGGACCTGGGCGGCCTGCTCGCCGGCTTCGGCATGGGCCAGCAGCTTGGTGGCGGCACCGGCACGATGCATTTCGCCGCCGGCTGGGCGGGAAGCCCGGCGTCGTTCAACGTCGCCTCCCTCGACGGCAGCCTGGAGGCCGACATCCGTGACGGCCGCCTGCTTGAAGTCGAACCCGGCGCCGGTCGCGTACTGGGCCTGTTGAGCCTGGCCCAGCTTCCACGCCGCCTGATGCTCGATTTCCGCGATTTCTTCAACAAGGGTTTCGCCTTCAACCGCGCTGGAGGCAAGGTGAACTTCACCGGCGGGATGGCGCGCAGCGACAACCTCTCCATCGACGGCCCGGCGGCCTCCATCGGCATCCGCGGCATGGCGAACCTGCGTGCGCAGACCTTCGACCAGACCATCGAAGTGCGCCCGAAGGCCGGCAACCTGCTGACCGTCGCCGGCGCCCTGGCGGCTGGTCCCGTGGGTGCGGCGATCGGCGCGGCCGCCAATGCGGTGCTGCAGAAACCCATCGGCGAAATGGCCTCGCGCACGTACCGCGTCACCGGCCCATGGAAGGAGCCGAAGGTGGAAGTCGTCAGCGGACAGGCCGGCCAGGCGAAAGCCGCCGAATCACCGCCGGAGGGGTGAGACGGCGCGCTTGCGAACTACCGGTTCGCGTGCCGTCGAACGCACGGACGCTACGCGCCCGGGCCGGGGGATCCGCCGCGGCACCATTTGCGAACCACCGGTTCGCGCGCCGTCGAACGCACGGGCGCTATGCGCCCGGGCCGGGGGATCCGCTGCGGCACCATTTGCGAACCACCGGTTCGCGCGCCGTCGAACGCACGGGCGCCATGCGCCCGGGCCGGGGGATCCGCCGCGGCACCATTTGCGAACCACTGGTTCGCGCGCCGTCGAACGCACGGGCGCCATGCGCCCGGGACGGGGGATCCGCCGTGGAGGCGCCCGCGCCGGCCAAACCCGCGTTCGAGACTGAAAATCCCGCATCCGCTGCCCCGGCCTGTGCCGTGAACCCGTTGCGTTGGCTCGTTGTGCCACCATCTCCTTCCTGACCACCCGCCTGCCGCCCGCCGGGGATTTCGCCCGGCCGGACGCGCACATTCGCCGCACCGGCGTGCCGCGGTCGGCCACCGTTCCATTCCAGAGAGCCCGCATGACCCTGCCCATCCAGATCGCCGAAAACCGCCTGCTCCTGCCCGCCGGGCTCGATGCGGGTGGCCTCGAACGCACCTTCGGCACGCTGCTCGGGCCGGGCGTGGATTTCGGCGACCTGTACTTCCAGCACGCCCGCCGCGAGAGCTGGACGGTGGAGGACGGCATCGTCAAGGACGGTGCGCATTCGATCGAGCAGGGCGTCGGCGTGCGCGCCATCAGCGGCGAGAAGACGGGCTTCTCGTACTCGGACGAAATCAACACGCAAGCCCTGCTGACCGCTGCGAAGTCGGCGCGCGCCATCGCACGCGACGGCTCGGTGCAGGCGCCGCATTCGCTGGTACGCGGCGGCGGTCGCGAACTGTACGTGCCCGAAGACCCCATCGACGGTTACGCGAACGAAGCCAAGGTCGAAGCGCTGCGTCGCGTCGATCGCATGCTCCGTGCCGCCGACACGCGCGTGAAGCAGGTGATGGTGTCGCTGTCGGGCGGCGTCGACACGATCCTCGTCGCGCGCAGCGACGGCGTGCTCGCCGCGGACGTCCGTCCACTGGTGCGCCTGAACGTGCAGGTCATCGTCGAACACAACGGCCGTCGCGAAAGCGGCTACGCCGGTGGCGGCGGCCGTTACAGCTACGCCGAACTGCTCGATGGCGAGAAGCCGGAGAAGCTCGCGCGTGAAGCCCTTCGCGTGGCGCTGGTGAACCTGGAAGCCGTCGACGCGCCGGCCGGCGTGATGCCGGTGGTGCTGGGCAACGGCTGGACGGGCGTGCTGCTGCACGAAGCCGTCGGCCATGGGCTGGAAGGCGATTTCAATCGCAAAGGCACGTCCACCTACGCCGGCCGCCTGGGCCAGCGCGTGGCGTCGCCGGGCGTCACCATCGTCGACGACGGCACGCTGCCAGGACGGCGCGGTTCGCTCAACGTCGACGATGAGGGCACGCAGACCAACTGCACCACGCTGATCGAGGATGGCGTGCTGGTGGGCTACATGCAGGACACGCTCAACGCGCGCCTGATGGGCATGGCGCCCACCGGCAACGGACGTCGCGAATCCTTCGCGCACCTGCCGATGCCGCGCATGACCAACACCTACATGCTCGCCGGGCAGGACGATCCGCAGGACATGATCCGTTCGGTGAAGAAGGGCCTGTACGCGGTCAACTTCGGCGGCGGGCAGGTGGACATCACCAACGGCAAGTACGTGTTCTCGGCGACCGAGGCGTACCTGATCGAAGACGGAAGGATCACCGCGCCGGTGAAGGGCGCCACGCTCATCGGCAATGGCCCGGAAACCATGCAGCGCGTGAAGATGATCGGCCACGATCTCGCGCTCGACGAAGGCGTGGGCGTGTGCGGCAAGGACGGCCAGAGCGTGCCCGTGGGCGTGGGCCAGCCGTCGCTGCTGATCGACCAGCTGACGGTGGGCGGTACGCAGGCGTGACCTTGGTGCGACAACGCGATGCCGCCGTAGCCCGGATAAGCGAATCGCACCCGGGTTTCAGGGTTTTAGCGCTCGTCGTCCTCGAACGACTCGTCCGCTTCGTCGACGTCGTCATCGGCCGTCGCGCCGCCGACAATCAGCTCGCGCAGCGCCCGGTAAAGCTCGCGGAACGCGCGCGGCGGCTTGTTCTTTCGGCGTTCGTCCAGCGCGCTGCGCACCAGGGCGCGAAGGTGCTGGCGGTCGGCGGTGGGATATTCGTCCAGCAGCTGCGCCAGGGCCGCGTCGCCGTCGGCGAGCAGCCGCTCGCGCCAGGCCTCGACGCGATGCATCGCCGCCACTTCGCGTCGCGCGGCTTCACCGTCTTCGTCCAGTGCGTCGCGGATGGCTTCCAGCACCTCGTCGTCCTCGCGACGCATCTGCTTGGCCAGGTAGGCCAGCTGGCGCTTGTGCGCGATGTTGGCGGTGATGCGCTTGCAGTCGCGGATGTGCGGCAGCAGCGAATCGGGCACCGGCAGCTTGGCCAGCTGGGCCTCGGTCAGGGCGACCAGTTTTTCGCCCAACGCCAGCACCTCCAGCGCCTCGCGCCGGTTCTGGCTGCGACTGGGGCTGAAGAATTCGCCGGTGTCTTCGTCTCTACCGCGCATGGCGCACCTGCTGCAAAAGAACTGTTGGACGCGGATTTTCGCGGATGAGCACGGATAAAGCACACATTGCGCGAAATCCGCGTTCATCCAGCCCCCGAAAGGCCCGCGCCCGCGCCGGATCGCTTTCGACAAGGACCCCAATTTGAGCCAGATCGTCCCCCAGAACTTGCCCGTCTACGCCGCCTCGCTCGGCGACAGCCATGCGCGCCTGGACGCGCTCGCCGGCCTGTCCCAGCGCCTGCTGGAGCACTGCCGTGCGCGCGGCGTCACGCAGGCGGAGGTGTCGTGCTCGGAGGAATCGGGCCTCAACGTCAACGTCCGCATGGGCGAGGTCGAGACGGTCGAGTCCACGCGCGATCGCGGCATCTCGGTCACCGTCTACTTCGGCCAGCGCAAGGGCAGCGCCAGCACCGCGGACCTGCGAGAGGAAAGTCTCGACGCCACCGTGGAGCAGGCCTGCGCGATCGCGCGCCACACCGAAGACGATGCCGCCGCCGGCCTGGCCGAAGCGTCGCTGATGGCGACGGACCTGCGCGAATTCGATTCCTGGCATCCGTGGGCCATCGACGCCGATCGTGCGCTCGACCTGGCGCTCGCCTGCGAGCAGGCCGGTCGCGATTCGGATCGCCGCATCGAGAATTCCGACGGCGCGTCGGTCGGCACCGGCGAAAGCATCAGCGTGTACGCCAACTCGCACGGCTTCGTCGGCCGCGAGCGCAGCACGCAGCACAGCATCGGCTGCGCGCTGATCGCCGGTCGCGGCGATGCCATGCAGCGCGATGGCTGGTACAGCATCGGCCTGTCGGCGGACGATCTGGAATCGGCCACCACCATCGGCCGCAAGGCCGCCGAGCGTGCGGCGTCGCGCCTGGCGCCGCGGCAGATTCCGACCGGCGATTACCCTGTGCTGTACTCGGCCGAGATGGCGCGTTCGCTCATCGGCCATCTGCTTGGCGCGGTGTCCGGTGGCGCGCTCTATCGCCGAGCGAGCTTCCTGGTCGACAGCGTCGGCCAGCAGCTGTTTCCGGACTGGTTCGGCATCGAGGAACTTCCGTTCCTGCCGCGCGGCTTCCGCTCGGCGTCGTTCGATGCCGAAGGCGTGGCGACGCGCGAAGCACCGCTGGTGACCGGCGGCGTGCTGCAGCGTTACGTGCTGGGCAGCTATTCGGCGCGCAAGCTCGGATTGCAGACCACCGCCAATGCCGGCGGCGTGCACAACCTGCAGGTCGCGGCGAATGCGGGCGACCAGGAATCGCTGTTGCGTGGCATGGGCCGCGGGCTGCTGGTCACCGAGCTCATGGGGCAGGGCGTGAACAACGTCACCGGCGATTATTCGCGCGGCGCCGGCGGCTTCTGGGTCGAGAACGGACAGATCCAGTACCCGGTGGACGGCATCACCGTCGCGGGAAACCTGAAGACGATGTTCGCGGCGATCGAAGCCGTCGGCACGGATGTGGATCCGCGATCGCACGTGCGCACCGGCTCGATCCTGATCGGCCGCATGACGGTGGCGGGCGAGACCGAATCGGAGGAGTGACAGTCGGTCCGTCACATCGCTTTGCTTGACCTGCCCATCCATGCGACGGAAAGTGACCCCGTCCATTCAGGAACCAGGCACAGGAGCAGGGCCATGAGCGAGAACCCGATCGACCCCAGCCAGACCTCCGCACCACCTCCGCCCCCGCCGTCGCCGGAACATCCCAGCGGCGTGCATGCCGACCAGCGCCAGTGGGCGATGTTCGCGCACCTGTCGGCGATCGCCGGCGCGGTGCTCACCTCCGGGGTCGGCGGCTGGGGCACGTTCCTCGGCCCGCTGATCATCTGGCTGGTGAAGAAGGACACGATGCCCTTCGTCGACGACCAGGCGAAGGAAGCGCTGAATTTCAACATCACCGTGGCGATCGTGTTCTTCGCGCTGTGGGTGCTGGTGTTCGTGACGCTGGGCATCGGATTGCTGATCGCGGTCCCGGCGTGGTTCGTCATCGGCATCGCGTGGCTGGTATTCACCATCATCGCGGCGATCAAGGCGAACGACGGGGTGGCGTATCGCTATCCATTCACGATGCGGCTGGTGAAGTAACGCCCGCCTTTCGTTCGCCCCGGAATACAGAACGCCCGCTTCATCGAAGCGGGCGTTTTGTCGTCAGGCGTTCGTGAGGACGATCAGCGATCGCGCTCGATCGCCATCCGCCCCAGCGCCGCCAGCGCATTGGCGCGTTCGCCCAGGGGGCTGAGTGCATCGTCCATCGCGCGGCGCAATTCATCCAGGCGTTCGCGGGACGCATCCAGACCGATCAAGGCCGGGAAGGTGGCCTTGTCCTGCGCGACATCCTTGCCCGCCGTCTTGCCGAGCGTGGCGCTGTCGCCTTCGATGTCGAGGATGTCGTCGCGCACCTGGAACGCCAGGCCCAGGGCCGCGGCATAACGGTCCAGGCAATCCAGATCGTCCGTCGACGCGTCACCACACAACGCGCCCATCCGCACGGCAGCGCGGATCAACGCACCGGTCTTGAGGCAATGCAGTTCTTCCAGCGCATGCACCGACAGCGAACCACCGTTGCCCGTGGCCGCGAGGTCCAGCGCCTGTCCGCCGCACATGCCGGCAGCGCCCGAGGCGACCGCCAGCGTGCGCAGCAGGTCCACGCGCGTGGCGGCGGCAACGTCGGCATCGGCCAGCACTTCGAACGCGAGCGACTGCAATGCATCGCCGGCCAGCACCGCCGTGGCTTCGTCGAAGGCGACATGCACCGTCGGCTGGCCGCGACGCAGCGCGTCGTCGTCCATCGCGGGCAGATCGTCGTGGACGAGCGAGTAGGCGTGGATCAGTTCGACCGCGACGGCCGGCGCGTCCAGCGTTTCCACCGTCGCGCCGAATGCCGCGCCTGCGGCGTACACAAGCAGCGGGCGCATGCGTTTGCCGCCCAGCAGCACCGCGTGCCGCATCGCCGCGTGCAGGCGCTGCGGTGGCGAGTGCGGGTCGGGCAGGGCGCGGTGCAGCGCGGCGTCGGCGCGTTCGCGCCAGCGCGCGAGGTCAGACATCGCCGCGATTCGGCGGGCCGGCGTCCTGCGCGGAGAAAGGTTCCCCGGACGCGGGGTTCTGCGGGTCGCTGAGCAGGCGCACGCGCAGTTCGGCCTCTTCCAGCGCGCTCTGGCAGCGGCGGTACAGGCCGACGCCGCGCTCGTACGCGGCCAGCGAGTCTTCCAGGCTCATCTCGCCGTGTTCCATCTTTTCGACCAGTTGCTCGAGCGCGTCCAGGGACTGCTCGAAATCGGCCACGGGCGAAGTGGTCGGCGTGTCGTCTTGGGCAGGGGTGCGAGGCATCCGGGAAGTTTGCGACCGGGCCCCGGCAGGGTCAATTGCCGGCGGCGGCGGTTGCGGCGTTCGTCGCGCCTTCGCGGTGCCAGGTCAGGCGGGCGCCGCGTTCGCGCAGCCACGCGTCGAAACTGGCCGAATGGACGAGGTCGCCAGCGGCGAGCAGTTCGCCCGAGGCATCGCTGAGCAGCGGCAGGTGGTCGCGTTCCCACGGCGGTACGCCCAGTTCCTGGAGCACCTGCTTGAGCGCATGCGAATGCGAGCGGCCGGGGCGCACCAGGCGTTCGCCGCCCTGGCGGGCGTGCGCGCGCAGCGGGCCGTCGAATCCGTCAGCGCCTTTCAGCGACAGCGCATTGCCGTCGGGAAGGGCGAGCCGGGAGCGGCCATCCCAGTCGGCGTGCCAGTCCACGGGCAGGCGCGCGCGTGCGACGTCTGCATGCAGCAGGTCGCGCCACGCCCGCACGATGGCGCCGTGCCACTGGAACGCCGCTTCGGCGTCGTCGCGCGCATCCAGGATTTCAAGCTCGATGCGCTCGATCCCGTTCGCCGGCAATGCCGGAAGGGCCAGCGAATCGATCCAGCGCCGCAGCACGCGCGGCCGTCGCGCTTGCGGCAGCGCGAGCAGGCGCGTGCGCGAGAGGCAGTGCGGATCGGCCGTGGCGACGCTGGCGAAGGCCTGCGCGTCGCCGTCGTCGAGCAGTGCATTCGCATGCCCGCACAACGTCGCCGAACGTGCGAGCGCATCGGACGCATGCGGCCAGCGTTCGCGCAGCAGCGGCATCACGCGCTGGCGAAGGAAATTGCGATCGAAGGCGGTGTCGGTGTTGCTGGGATCGTCGATCCACGCAAGACCATGCGCCTGCGCGTAGGCAAGCAGTGTGTCGCGATCGGCATCGAGCAGCGGTCGCCACAGCCGGCCCGGCCCGAAGGACCGCCAGCGCTGCATCGCCGCCAATCCGTCGGGCCCGGAGGCACGCAGGGCGCGCAGCAGGAAGGTCTCGGCCTGGTCGTCACGATGATGCGCCAACGCCAGCACTTCACCGGCCATGAGGGCCGATTCGAACGCCGCGTGTCGTGCCGCGCGGGCGGCCGCCTCGGGGCCTTCGCCGGTCGCCGCGACGTTCACACGGATGACCGTCAGCCCAACGCCCAGTGCCTCGCAGGCACGTTCGCAGTGCGCGGCCCAGCGGTCGGCGTCGGCGTGGAGGCCATGGTGGACGTGGATCGCGCGCAGCCCATGCGCATGCCCCGCGGCCGTCAGCAAGTGCAGCAGCACCGTGGAATCGAGCCCTCCGCTGTAACCCACGCACAGTGGCGCTGCAGGTGGGTCGTGGAGGGCGCTGGCGAGCGGGGCGGGCATCGCGAGATGGTGCCATGGCGGTGGAATGCAGCAACCCATCGATGGGGCTGCGTCGGGCGCGCCATGGTCGCACCATGGCGCCATCCCCTTCGTCGTCCTGCAGGAGTCCGCCGTGTCCCGGCTTTTCACCCCGTTCGAACAGCGCTCGCTGACCCTGCGCAATCGCCTCGTGGTGGCGCCGATGTGCCAGTACTCCGCCGTAGACGGCGTGCCCAACGACTGGCACCTGGTGCACCTGGGCAGCCGTGCGGTGGGCGGTGCCGGCGCGATCATCGCCGAAGCCAGCGCGGTGTCGGCCGTCGGCCGCATCTCGCCCTCCGACACCGGGCTGTGGAACGATCGTCAGGCTGAAGCGTGGTCGCGCATCACGCGTTTCATCGCCTGCCAAGGCACCGCGCCGGGCATCCAGCTCGCGCACGCCGGACGCAAGGCCAGCACGGCCGCGCCGTGGCTGGGCGGCATCCCGGTGACGCCGGACGACGGCGGCTGGACGCCGGTCGCGCCCAGCGCGGTGGCCTTCAACGAAATATCGCCGGTTCCGCGCGCGCTGCAAAGCAGCGAACTGCACAACGTCGCCGACGATTTCGCCTGCGCCGCGTGGCGCGCGCAGGCAGCGGGATTCCAGATCGCCGAAATCCATGCGGCGCACGGCTACCTGCTGCATCAGTTCCTCTCGCCGCTGTCGAACCATCGCACCGACGAGTACGGCGGTTCGTTCGAGAACCGCATCCGCCTGGTGCTGGAAGTGATCGATGCCGTGCGCAAGGTGTGGCCCGAACGCCTGCCACTGTGGCTGCGCGTGTCGGCGACGGACTGGATCGAAGGCGGCTGGGACATCGAGGAAACCATCGAGCTTGCGCGCATCGTGAAGCAGCGCGGCATCGACCTGGTCGATGTTTCAAGCGGTGGCGTGGCGCCCGGCGCGAAGATCCCGCTGCATGCGGGTTATCAGGTACCGTTCGCGACGCGCATCCGGAAGGAAGCGGACATCGCGACGGGCGCGGTCGGCTTGATCACGAAGTCGGACCACGCCGAAACGATCGTGGAGGAAGGCGACGCTGACGTGGTGCTGATCGCACGCGAACTGCTGCGCGACCCGTATTTCCCGCGACGCGCGGCGAAGGAGCTGTCCGGCGAGCTGCACGGGCCGGAGCAGTATCTCCGGGCGTGGTGAGGCGCGACGTGGGGCCGGCTGCCCACGCGCTCAGAAACATCACGTTCGTCCAGCCAACGCTGGAACCTCTCCTGATCGTCGGTCTCACCCAACCCCTCTCCCGGTGTGAGAGGGGCCACAGCGTCGGGCACGAATACGGCCTTACGCCGCCTCGTACGCCCCGTAGCTGCGCAGGCGCTGGTAACGGCGTTCGACCAGCTCGTCGGCCGGCAGCGACTCCAGCGAATCGAGTTCGTTGAGCAGCACGGCCTTCAGGCGCGTGGCCATCTGCTTCGGGTTGCGGTGCGCGCCGCCGATCGGCTCGCGCACGATCTTGTCGACCAGGCCCAGGCCGAGCAGGCGCTTTGCCGTGAGGCCGAGCTGTTCGGCGGCGTCCTTCGCCTTGGCGGCGTCCTTCCACAGGATCGACGCGCAACCTTCCGGCGAGATCACCGAGTACGTGCTGTATTCCAGCATCAGCGTGCGATCGCCCACGCCGATGGCGAGCGCGCCGCCGGAGCCGCCTTCGCCGATCACGGTGCAGATCACCGGTACCTTCAGCTCGCTCATCTCCAGCAGGTTGCGGGCGATGGCTTCGGACTGGCCGCGCTCTTCCGCGCCCACGCCCGGGTATGCGCCGGGGGTGTCGATGAAGGTGAGGATCGGCAGGCCGAAGCGTTCGGCCAGCTTCATCAGGCGCAGCGCCTTGCGGTAGCCCTCCGGACGCGGCATGCCGAAATTGCGCTTGATCTTGCTCTTGGTGTCGCGACCCTTCTGGTGGCCGATGATCACCACGCTGCGGCCGTTGATGCGGCCCAGGCCGCCGACGATGGCGGCATCGTCGGAATATGCGCGGTCGCCGGCGAGTTCCTGGAACTCGTCGCACATCACGCGGATGTAGTCGTTGGTGTACGGGCGCGCCGGATGGCGGGCCAGTTGCGAGACCTGCCACGGGGACAGGTCGCGGAAGATCTGCGCCGTGCGGATGCGCAACTTGTCCTGCAGTGCGTGCACTTCGGCGTCCACGTCCACGGCCGGGGCGTTGCTGGCGTGGCGCAGTTCCTGGATCTTGGCTTCCAGGTCGGCGATGGGCTGCTCGAAGTCGAGGTAGTTCGGATTCATGCTCGGGCCGGTGGCCGGAAAGTGGGACAGTCTAGCCGAGGCCGGGTGACCGTACCGAGAGGTGTGTTGCCGGTATGGAAGGCGACCGTGTCCATTGAAAACGTCTTCATGACCCCGCCCCGCAAGTCGCGTGATTGAATCCGGGCTCGGATTCACGGGGAGACGGGGATGAAGGCCAGGCACTGGGCGCTCGCAGCGGCCCTCGCGTTCGCGCTGACGGGGCCGGCCGCCGCCGCCGGCTGGCGCCATCTGGGCGATGCCGGACAGGTCGAGCGCCGTGCCGACGGTGTCGTCGTGCGCAGCGGCCCGGCGCGATTGCAGGTGAGCGTCCACGCCGACGGCGTATTCCGGGTTCGCATGGCGCCCGATGGGCGGCTCGATGCCGATGCATCGTGGGCCGTGGTGCAGGGCGCGCAGGCCCCCCACGTGGCCATCGACGAAACCGGCGACGCGATCCGCGTGCGCGGCAATGGCGTCACCGCCGTCGTGCACCGCTCGCCGCTGCGCGTGGATTTCGTCGATGGCGACGGCCGTGCGCTGCTCGCCGACGATGCGGCGTTGCCCATGGCGTGGCTCCCGGGCGAACACGGAACGCGCGTGCGCGCGTGGAAGTCGATGCCGGCGGACGAGCACTACTACGGCCTGGGCGACAAGGCTGGGCCGCTGGATCGTCGCGGTCGCGCGTTCGCGATGTGGAACTCCGAGTCGTACGGCTGGCAGGGCACGACCGACCCCTTGTACAAGTCGATCCCGTTCTTCATCGGGCTGCGTGGCGGAAACGCGTATGGCGTGTTCTTCGACAACACGCATCGCAGCAGTTTCGACTTCGGCAAGGAATCGGACGGCACGCTGTCGTTCGGCGCGGAAGACGGTGTGCTGGACTATTACTTCATCGCAGGCCCGCAGCCGGCGCAGGTGATCGAACGCTACACCGCGCTCACGGGCCGCACGCCGTTGCCGCCGCTGTGGTCGCTGGGTTTCCAGCAGTCGCGCTACACATACCATCCGGAAGCGAAAGTGCGCCAGATCGCGAAGCAGCTTCGCGAGCATCGCATTCCCAGCGATGCGATCTACCTCGACATCGATTACCAGAAGGGCTACGCGCCGTTCACCGTCGACCGCGCGCAGTTTCCCGACTTCGAGAAGATGATCGCCGACCTGCGCCGCGAAGGCCTGCGCACGGTGCTCATCACCGACCTGCACATCAAGCACGATCCGGGCAATCACTACGCCGCGTTCGATTCGGGCGTGCAGGCCGATGCGTTCATCCGCAATCCCGACGGATCGCTCTACATCGGTGAAGTGTGGCCGGGCGATTCGGTGTTCCCGGACTTCACGCTGACGCGCGTGCGCGACTGGTGGGGCGGGCTGTATCGCGATTTCGCCGCGATGGGCGCCGCCGGCTACTGGAACGACATGAACGAGCCGTCGGTGTTCAACGTGCCGGGTAACACGATGTCGCTGGATGCCGTACATCGCATGGACGACGGCACATCGCGTGACCACCGCGCGATCCACAACGTCTACGGCATGCTCAACGCGCGCGCGACGTATGAAGGGCTCTTGAAGCTGCAGCCGCAGCAGCGTCCGTTCGTGCTCACGCGCGCGGCGTACGCCGGTGCGCAGCGTTACGCGGCGACGTGGACGGGCGACAACACGGCCAGCTGGTTCCACCTGGCGCAGAGCACGCCGAACCTTCTGAGCCTGGGCTTGTCGGGCATGGCGATGTCTGGCGACGACGTTGGCGGTTTCATCGGCTCGCCGCCGCCTGACCTGCTGACGCGCTGGTTCCAGCTGGGGGCGTTCAACCCGGTGTTCCGCAATCACGCCGCGACCGACACGCGTCCGCACGAAGCGTGGGTTGACGGACCGAAGCATGAAGCGCTGCGTCGCGAGGCGATCGAACTGCGCTATCGCCTGATGCCATATCTCTACACCGCGGCGGAGGAGAACGCGCGCACGGGCATGCCGATCATGCGGCCGGTGTTCCTGCGCTACCCGCAGGCGGAGTCGTTCTACGGCAACGATCGCGATTTCCTGTTCGGCGGTGATCTGTTCGTCGCACCGGTGGTCGACGAACGGCTGGATGCGCATTCGGTGACGTTGCCGCCCGGCGCGTGGTACGCCTTTGGAACGTCACAACGTCTGGTTGCTTCGAAAGCGCCGATCAAGCTGGATCCGCGCCCGACCGGAACGCCGCTGTACGCGCGTGCCGGCGCGATTGTTCCCATGCAGGCGCTGGTGCAGCACACCGGCCAGGCGCCGAAGGGGCCGCTGGAATTGCAGGTGTACCTGCCGGATGCTGGCGCGGATGACTGTCGCGGCGCGCTGTACCAGGACGATGGCGAGAGCTTCGCGTACCGCGACGGAACATTCCTGCGTGTCGCGTTCGGATGCGAGGTCGCGGCGGCTTCGTTGGCCGTGGGCGCCCATGTGGAGCACGATGGATTCGTGCCGTGGTGGAAGGCGGTGCGCGTGACGCTGTTCGGCGCGGCGCAGCGGCCTTCGTCGGTGAAGGTGGGCGGCGTGGCGGTCGCGGGCTGGAAGTACGAAGCGGCCGCGAAGACCCTCACGATCGACGTGCCCGATGCGGCTCGCGACTGGAAGATCGAAGTAGTGCGGTGACGTAGCGCACCCGCTTTTGTAGCCCGGGTAAGCGAAGCGCACCCGGGGTCGTGCGCGCAAATCCCGGGTGCGCTTCGCTTACCCGGGCTTCAAAGGCGACCTCGCGGACGCGAGCGTGAGTCGAATCAATTCGCCCAGGGTTTGGACAACGCCAGCTTCACCGCGCGTACGCCCGGCGTGGCGCGCAAGCGTGACGCAAGATCCGCATCGGCGCGGATCGACTGCGTGCCGTTGAGATCGAGTGAACCCGCGGCCCCGCGACTCACCAGCAGGTCCATGCGGATCGGCGTAGAGCCCGGACGGAAGGAGGACAGCAACGCATCCACGCGCTGCATCGTGCCCGCCTCGCGCAGGTCCAGGCGCAGCATCAGGCGTTGCGCATGCTTCTCGCAGATCTGCTCGAAGCTCCAGCAACGCGATGCACGCAGCGCGAAACCGCCACTGAAGCTGTCCTCGCGCAGCGCGCCCTGGATCACCAGCAGGCGGTCGCGCACCAGCAGCTGCGCGAACTCGCCGTAACTTTCGTTGAAGAACGCGCACTCCAGGCGGCCGCGGCCGTCCTCGATCTGCACGAACATCTGGCTGTCGCCTTTCTTGCGCAGACCCACGACGAGGCCGGCGACAATCGTCTCGACTTCCTGACGCCAGCTGCCGCGCTGCTCGGGGCGGTTTTCCCAGATCTTTTCCAGGCCACTCAGGTCGTTGCCGATCAGCCCGCGCACTTCATCGCGGTACGGATCGAACGGATGGCCGCTGAGGTAATGGCCGAGCGTTTCGCGCTCACCGTGCAGGATCTGCGTCAGCGGCCACTCGTCGGTTTCGGGAAGGTCCAGGTGCAGCGCCGGCGCCGCGGCTTCGAAACCGCCGAACAGCGACACCTGGCCGGCTTCGCGTTCCTTCGCCAGCTGATCGGTGGCCTTCAGCACTTCCGGCAGCTGCAGCATGATGCTCGCGCGGTTCTTGCCGAGCTTGTCCAGCGCGCCGGCCTGCGTCAGGGCTTCCAGCGCGCGACGGTTGAGCTTGCCGCTGTCCACGCGCTTGCAGAACGCCAGCAGGTCTTCGAACTCGCCGGCGCGACGCGCTTCGACGATCGCCTCGCACGCGCCGCGGCCAACGCCCTTCACCGCACCCAGTCCGTAACGGATCGTGGTCGCGTCCTTCGCTTCGAACATGTAGGCCGACTGGTCCACGTCGGGCGGCAGCACGTTGAGGCCCATCACGCGGCATTCGTCGAGGAAGCTGGTGACCTTCTCGGTGTTGTCCATGTCCGAGGACAGCACCGCGGCCATGAACTCGGCCGGGTAGTGCACCTTCAGCCACGCGGTCTGGTAGGCGACCAGCGCGTACGCGGCCGAGTGCGACTTGTTGAAGCCGTACTCGGCGAACTTCTCCATCAGGTCGAAGATCGGCGTGGCGGTCTTCGGCGGGATGCCGCGTTCGGCGCAGCCGGCTTCGAACTTGGCGCGCTCCTTCGCCATTTCCTCGGGCTTCTTCTTGCCCATCGCGCGACGGAGCATGTCGGCGCCGCCGAGCGTGTAGCCCGCCAGCACCTGCGCGATCTGCATCACCTGTTCCTGGTACACGATGACGCCGTAGGTCGGCGACAGCACCGGCTCCAGCGAATCGTGCGGGTAGGTGACTTCGGTGTTTCCGTGCTTGCGATCGACCCATTCGCGATCCATCCCCGAGCCCAGCGGGCCGGGGCGGAACAGCGCGGCGAGCGCGATGATGTCTTCGAACGTGTCGGGCTTCGCGCGCTTGAGCAGCTCGCGCATGCCACGCGATTCGAACTGGAACACCGCGACCGTGTCGCCGCGCGCGAACAGCTCGTAGCTCAACCGGTCGTCGAGCGGCAGGGACGTGATGTCGAACTGCGGCGTGGCCACGTTCTTGAACGTGTAGTCGATCGCCGGGCCGGGCTCGACGGACTTGTTCGCCAGGCGCTGGTTGATCGCCTTCACCGCCCAGTCGATGATCGTCAGCGTGCGCAGGCCGAGGAAGTCGAACTTCACCAGGCCGACTGCTTCGACGTCGTCCTTGTCGAACTGCGTGACCGGATTGCGGCCGCGGCCTTCGCCGTCGTGTTCGGCGAACAGCGGGCAGAAGTCGCTCAACGGGCTCGGGGCGATCACCACGCCGCCGGCGTGTTTGCCGGCGTTGCGCGTGAGGTCTTCCAGGCTGCGCGCCAGGTCCATCAGGTCGCGCACGTCTTCTTCGGCGTGGTAACGCTGGATCAGGTCGCCCGAGGCGAGCATCGGATCCGACTTGGACGCCTCCGACTCGCCCATCGCATCGTCCAGGCTGATGCCCAGCGTGTTCGGGATGAGTTTCGCGATGCCGTCGACGAAGCCGTACGGATGGCCGAGCACGCGCCCGGAGTCGCGCACCACGGCCTTCGCGGCCATGGTGCCGTAGGTGATGATCTGCGAGACGCGATCGCGCCCGTACTTGCGCGCGACGTAGTCGATGACCTCGTCGCGACGGTCCATGCAGAAGTCGATGTCGAAGTCGGGCATCGACACGCGTTCGGGGTTGAGGAACCGCTCGAACAGCAGGTCGTACGGAAGCGGGTCCAGGTCGGTGATGCCCAGCGCCCACGCGACCAGCGAACCGGCACCCGAACCGCGGCCCGGGCCAACCGGGATGTCGTGGTCCTTCGCCCAGTTGATGAAGTCCGCCACGATGAGGAAGTAACCGGGGAACCCCATCTTGATGATGACGTCCAGCTCGATCTCCAGGCGCGCGTCGTAATCCTCGCGCGTCTTTCCCTCGGCAACCGGGTTCTTCTGGAGGCGTTTTTCCAGGCCCTCGCGTGCGGTGCCGCGCAGCCAGCTTTCGATGGTGTGTTCGCTGGGCACCGGGAACGCCGGCAGCGCGTACTCGCCGAGCTTCATCTCGACGTTGCAGCGCGTGGCGAGCGCGAAGGCGTTGTCGATCGCGTCGGGCACATCATTGAACAGCGCCTGCATGTCTTCGGAGGACTTCAGGAACTGTTCGGCGCTGTAGTCCTTCGGGCGCTTGGGATCGTCCAGCACGCGGCCGGAGGCGATGCACACGCGCGCCTCGTGCGCGTCGAAGCCTTCGGCGTCGATGAAGCGCACGTCGTTGCTGGCGATGATCGGCAGCGAACGCGCGGTGGAGGCGTGCAGCGCGAACGCGTTGAACGCCTCCTCGCCTTCGCGCCCGGTCCGCGTGAGTTCAAGGTGCAACCGTTCGCCGAACACACCGCGCCAGTCCATCAGCCACGCTTCGGCCAGCTCGTGGCGGTTGCTGGTGGCCAGCCGCCCGGCGAGGCTCTGGCGCCCGGCCAGTGCGAACAGGCCGCCGTTGTCCTCGCGCAGCCATTCGGGGCGAAGTGCGACGCCCTCGGTGCGGTGGCCTTCCATCCAGGCGCGCGTGAGCAGGCGTGAGAGCGTGAGGTAGCCGGCGCGGTCGCGGCACAGCAGCGTCATGCGCGCGGCCGTCTCGTTGCCATCGGCCAGGCCCACGTCGGCGCCGATGATCGGCTTGATGCCGGCGCCTTCGGCGGCCTTGTAGAACTTGACCGCGGCGAAGAGGTTGTCGAGGTCGGTCAGGGCGACGGCGGGCTGCGACAACGCGACACAACGCTTCACCAGCTCGCCGATCCGGATGGTCGAGTCGGCGAGCGAGTATTCGCTGTGGAGATGGAGGTGGACGAAAGGGACTGCAGGCATGCTGGAGGCAGGTTAGGCAGTCTGGGCGGACGGGACAAGACTTGTTTTTTCGGCGGGGCGAACGGCGCCGGTCGACCTGCGAAGCGCCATGCCGGCCAAGGCCACGGACCGGCCCGTCAGCCGGAACGGCCCCGTGCTTTTCGGGCCGTGACGTCCCGGTCCGGGCTTTGCCCGGGTGATGGCGAAAGGGACGATCCCGTTCGCCTCACGACACCCGGAACAACCCGCGCGGCAGGTTCCACGGCGCGTAGTGCTGCTCGCGTACCCACATCGCGTGCTGCCACAGCGCCACCTCGTCCAGGCGTTCGCGCACCCATGCCGCGCGGCGTTCGTCGCCCGCGCCCGCGGGATGGTTGATGTCGCGATAGGCGATGAAGTCGCGATAGTCCTCGGCTTCGTCGGCGAAGGCCGGCCACGCCAGTTCGATCAGCAGCACGTCGTCGAGCTGGCCCAGCACCGGAATGCGGTCGGCGATCAGGTCGTCTTCGCGATCGATGTACGACAACAGCTTGCCGATCCGCGCATGCGTGGCTTCGTCGGCATCCCAGTCTTCATCGTCCAGCAGTGCGCGCAGTTCCTGCACGCGCTGCAGGCGGCTTTCGATCACCTCGCGCGCCTGGCCGGTCGGCAGTTTCAGCAACCACGCGGCGAGCTGTTCGAGGCGGTCGGTGTCCACGCGCGGTGCATCGGCGTGAATCTCATGCAGCAGCTGGTCGAACTGGACGACGGCGGCGTCGTTCAACTCGATCGCGCTGGCGCTCTCTCGCGCGCCCATGCCGCTGTACATGTGGTCGAAGGGCAGCGGCTGCGCGGTTGGGGTGGGGTGGAACATGCGCATGGCACACCTCGCTCGCCGGCCAGGCCGGACCCGCGCCGCGGCCGGCGGTGTCGCGCGGGCCGTCCCGCCCTGGGCGGGATGCAGGGTGATTTTGCGCTGATGGTGCGGTGCGAGAGCGGGGTCGCATCCACGAACGCGCGCGCTCGTCTGGGTGAATGGGGAAATGGCTGCGCGATGACTTCAGTGAGCCAGGCGACTGCCGTCCATGGCGCGGCGCTACCGGCTTCGGAAGGCCCGGCCCGGCCATCCCTGGCCGGGCGTTCAGCGGACCACGCGGCAGCGCCGCGTAAGCAGTCCGCTTCACCCATCCCTGGCCGGGCGTTCAGCGGACCACGCGGCAGAGCCACGTACGCGACCTGCATCACCCGGGTAAGCAGTCCGCCTCACCCACTGCCTCACTTCAATGCACCCGGAAGATCGGCGAGGTTTCGGGCAGGAAGCTGCTTTCGCGGATCTGCTTCTCGTACTGGGCGAGGACGACTTCCTCGTAACGGACTTCTTCCCAGTCGGCGCGCGAGAAGGCGTAGCCGGACGGGCTGCGGTCGCGCTGGTGCGCTTCGCGGCTGCGGACGTGCACGTAGTCCAGGTAATCGTCCACTTCCGCGGCCAGCTTCGGCCAGGCCGATTCGACCACGATCGCGTCGTCCAGCCGGCCGACCTGCGGCAACCAGTCGGGGATCAGGTCGTCGCGGCTGCGGGCGTAATCGACGATGGCGCTGGCCGTGTCGACTGCGTCGTTGGCCGGCTGCCACTGCCGGTCGGCCAGGAGCTGCTCGACCGCGGCGATCCAGCGCAGGCGCTGGCGGATGCACGGCGGGGCGGCTTCGGTCCGGCCCGGGCGGCTGAGTTCGCGCCCCGCCGAAGCGAGCTGGTCGGTCTCCAGCACGTGGCCGCCGATGCGGGCGAGCAGGACGTTGAAGCGGTCCACTTCGGCCGTGTTGAGCTGGAAGCCGTTGATGCAGCGGCGGCGGGTCGGGCCGGCGAACGGCGTCAGCAGGATCTGGGGAAGCGGGTTGGCGGTGGAGAACAGGGCGTTCATGGCAAGGCTCCGGGGGAGGGTGGCACCGAACTTTCCGGTGCGTGATCAGACTCCACCGACCCCCGCCATGAGTCATGATGGCCGGGCGCGCCTTTCCACATCGTCCGCTCCGGATGATGAGGGAACTATGAGGTTTTCCCGATGACCCCCCACGGGAGTGCAGGCCAAGGCGGGCCGAACGGCGAAAAGTATCGATTCGACGACATCGTCGTCGACGCGGCCGCGCACACGTTGACCCGCGCCGGCGCCGACCAGACGGTCGAACCCAAGGCGTTCGCGGTGCTGCTGATCCTGCTGCGGCACGCCGGCGAGCTGGTCGGGCGCGACGATCTGCTCGACCAGGTCTGGGGCCATCGCCACGTCACGCCCGGCGTGCTGACCCGCGTGATCGCGCAACTGCGCCACGCCCTGGCCGACGACTCCCAGCACCCGCGCTATATCCAGACCCAGCATGCGCTGGGCTACCGGTTCATCGGGCAATTCCACGATGGCGACGCACCGATGGCTGCGACGGACGAGCCGCAGCACGAGGACGTCGCCGTGCTGCGCCACACCGTCCCGGGTGCGCTGGCCGTGGCCGCGAACGAGGCTGTCGCCCCGGAACCGTTCGCCGCGCCCGTTCCATCGAACGCAGCCGATTTCGCCACGCGCCGGAAAACCTCCGACCAGCGGCGCTGGTGGCTCGCCATCGCCGCCCTGCTGGCCATCGCCGCGGCCGGGTACTGGTTCGGCCAGCGCGATCCTGCCGCGCCAGCGCCTGCTGCGGCCTCGGTGGCCGTGCTGCCGTTCACCAGCCTCAGTGAAGCCCGGGACGAGGACTACTTCGCCGAAGGCCTGGGCGTGGAAATGGTCGACGCGTTGGCGGGTGTTCCAGGCCTGAAGGTCGTGGCCGCGCCGAATCCCCCCGGTCGCGGCGAGGCCGACGTGAAGGCGCTCGGCGCGAAGCTGGGCGTGGCGACCGTGCTGGGCGCCAGCGTGCGCCGCGAAGGCGCACGCGTGCGGGTGAGCGCGCGTTTGGCCGATGCGCGCACGGGTTTCACGTTGTGGGCCCATAGTTACGATCGGGAAACCGGCGACGTGTTTGCGCTGCAGAGCGACATCGCGAACGAAGTGGTGCAGGCGCTGATCGACGTGCTGCCGTCGGGCGAGATTGAAGCCGCGCGCCAGTCGTTGGCACGGCGTTTGACGCCGACCCGCAACGTCGCGGCCTACGACGCCTACCTCAAGGGCGAGCAGCGCATGCGCGAGAAGGCAGGCGGCGACGTGCGCGGCGCCGACAGCGCGATCAACTTCTATCGCGGTGCATTGGCGATCGATCCGGGCTTCGCGCGTGCGCAGGCGGGCATCTGCCAGGCGGAAATCACGCGTTTCGAGGATGCGCGCGACAGCGCTGCTTTCGCGCGTGCGCAGGCGGCGTGCGAGCAGGCGACGAAGATGGACCAGTCGCTGCGCGAGGTGAGCTTGGCGATGGGGGACCTCTATCGCGTGCAGGGTAACGCGAAGGAGGCCATCGGTTATTACGAACGCGCGCAGGTCGATCCCGCGCTGCGCATGCAGGCCTACCTCGGGTTGGCATCGGTCGCCACCACACAGGGGCAGGGCGACGTCGCGATGAAGTATTTCGAGCGCGCACGCGAACTGGCGCCGCGCGATCCCAGGGTCGCGCAGAAGCGCGGTTATCACCTGCTGGTAACCGGCGACATGGCCGGCGCGATCGCGTCCTACCGCGAAGCGCTGGAGTACGCGCCGGACGATGCGGATCTGTGGTCCAGCCTGGGCGGCCTGTACTTCGTCACCGGCGATCCGAAGCAGGCGATCGAGGCCTACGAGCGTTCGCTGCAGATCAAGCCGAGCTATGAAGCGCTGAGCAACCTGGGCACGGTGAAATTCGACCAGGGCGCGTACGAGCAGGCCGCCGCGCTGTATCGCCACGCGAGCGAAATCGACCCGGGCGATTTCCGCATCTGGGGAAATCTCGGCGACGCGCTGACCGCCAGCGGCAGCACGGCATTGCAGACGCGTCCACCGTACGAACAGGCAGCGACGCTGGGCAGACGCTATCTGGAGCTCAAGTCCGACGATGCGCAGGGCCTTGCGCTGGTGGCGTGGTACAGCGCCAACCTCGATCGCGCCGACGAAGCGCGCGCGCTGCAGGGCAAGGCCGAAGCGCTGGGCACCGAGCGCGGCGAGGTCGCGTTGCTCGGTGCGCAGACCATGGCGCGACTGGGCGATGCATCCGCCGCGCGCCGGCATATCGATCTCGCACGCAAGCTCGGCATTCCGCAGCAGCGCATAGACGCCTCGCCACTGCTGCGCACGCTGACGGCGAAGGTCGACCCGCAATCCAGACGCGAACCCGGCACGGTGCAGTAGCCGTCCGTCGTCCCCGCCCGCTCCCCCCGGGCGCCTTTCCAAGGAGAAGAACAATGAAAATGTTTCCGTCCGCGATGGCGGTCGCCGCTGTCGCGTTGCTCACGTTCGCGACCGGATGCAGTACCGGCAAGGCCATGCAGGCCTCGTCCGTGCGTCAGGTCGGCGCCGCCATGGGTGAGCCGGTGATGTGCCCGAAGGAAGGCGGGGGCAAGAAGCTTCCGATCGTGTACGTGGATGTCCAGTACGCCGCCGACGGAACGCCGTCGGCCGTTCCGGACACGTGCTACGTCGACAGCGGCAGCACCGTCGTGTGGCGCGATCCGCCCGACAGGACGACGGCATTCAACCTGGTCTTCAGTGACAAGCTCACCGGGACGCGCGGCGGCGCGCTGACGGCAACGCGGGCGACGGCGGGCTACAGCCTGTCGGCCGTCATCTCGGGCAAATCCGGTGAGCGGATCAAGTACGGCATCCAGGCCAACGGCAAGACCGTCGACCCCGCCGTCATCATCAAGTAATCGCGGCGAGCGGCAGTTCGTCGATCACCAGCGGCGCGGCTTCGCCACGGAAAGCCGCCTGCACCGGCGCGAAACTGCGCCGGTGTTCCGGGCACGGCCCGTGTTCGCGCAGCGCCGACAGGTGCACGGGCGTGCTGTAACCCTTGTGCTGGTCGAAGCGGTACTGCGGGAAGCGTTCGTGCAGGCTCTGCATGTAGCGGTCGCGTGAGACCTTCGCCAGGATCGAGGCGGCCATGATCGAACGATCGCGCGCGTCGCCGTTCACCCACGCTTCGGCCGCGCACGGCAGCCCGCGCGGCAGCGCGTTGCCGTCGATGCGTACGACATCGACGCGATGGTGCAGGCAGGCGATGGAGCGGCTCATGCCCGCCATCGTCGCGTGGTAGATGTTCAGGCGATCGATTTCCTCGTGCGTGACGAACTCGATGTGCCAGGCGATCGCGCGTTCGATGATGCGTTCGTACAGGACTTCGCGACGCTGCGCGGTGAGTTGCTTGGAATCGTCGAGCCCGTTGATCGGCGTGCGTCCCGGCGCGAAGACCACTGCCGCCACGACCACGGGGCCTGCGAGCGGACCGCGTCCGGCTTCGTCCACGCCGGCCACGCGCAGAGATGCACGGTCGTCGCGTGCAGCGAGCCCCAATGCGAGCTGCGAGACGTCAGGCGACATCGCGCGCACCGAACAGTTCGGCGACGGCATCGGCGGCGCGCGCAGACGCGTCCTGCCGCAGTTGCAGATGAAGTGCGCGGAAACGCGGCTCGAGCGCGGCGCTCGCGGCCGGGTCGCGCAGGAACGGCGCGATCGCGGCGGCAAGGTTCTCTGGCGTGCAGTCGTTCTGCATCAGTTCCGGAACGACCGGTTCGCCGGCGAGCACGTTCGGCAGCGAGTAGTGCGCCACCTTCAACAGGCCCAGGCCCTTCACCAGCGTGTAGGTGAGCGGCGCGACCTTGTAGGCCACCACCATCGGCCGTTTGGCGAGCATGGCTTCCAGCGTCGCGGTGCCGGAGGCGAGCAGGATCGCGTCGCTGGCGATCATCAGCGTGCGCGCCTGCCCGTTGAGTACACGCAGCGCGGCACCGAGGGCGAGGCTGTCCGCATGTGCCGCCAGCACGCGCTGGAACGCCTGGCGCGCATGTTCGTTCGCCATCGGCACGACGACCTGCAGCGTCGGATCCTGCGCGAGCAGGAGCGAGGCGGCGGACAGGAAATCCGGGCCCAGTCGCTCGATCTCGCCCACGCGCGAACCGGGCAGCAGCGCCAGGACCGGGCGAGTCGCATCCAGACCGAGGCGACGGCGAGCGGTGTCGCGGTCGGGTTCCAGCGGCATTTCGTCGGCGAGCGGGTGGCCGACGAAGCGCGCGTCGATGCCGTGGCGCGCGTAGATCGGCGGCTCCATCGGGAACAGGCACAGCACGCGGTCGGCGCTGCGCCCGATCTTTTCGGCGCGGCTCTCGCGCCACGCCCACACCGACGGGCTCACGTAGTGCACGGTGCGCAGGCCGCGCTCGCGCAGCCAGCGTTCGACGCCGAGGTTGAAGTCGGGCGCGTCGATGCCGATGAACACGTCGGGCTTCCACGCGAGCAGGCGCTCGCGGAATTCGCGACGCAGCCGCAGCAGGCGGGGCAGGTGGCGCAGCACTTCGGCCAGGCCCATCACCGCCAGTTCCGACGCGTCGAACCAGCTGTCCTGACCCGCCGCGCGCATCTGGTCGCCGCCGATGCCGGCGAACTCGGCATCGGGGAAACGCTTGTGCAGTTCGGCCACGAGCCCGGCACCCAGCAGGTCGCCCGAAGCTTCGCCAGCGCACAGGGCGATGCGCAGCGGACGGTCGGCGGGGGATGGGTATTCGGAGCGGTTCAAGGCGGTTTGGCAGGCATGCGCGCGATCACGGCCGGATGATAGCCCGGGTGCACTCCGCGCGGCTGTACAGGCTGGTGCGTCGCAGTTGGATCAACGTCATCCCCGCGCAGGCGGGGATCCATCTGTCAGGCGCATCGCGCCCTCCGGTCGGGACGACAGGCCGGACGGTTGGATTCCCACCTTCGCGGGAGTGGCATGAACGAGCCCGCGGTTGATGCATGCGCGATCAGCGCAGCAACGGCCGCTCGCTGCCTTCGATGAACGTCAGGAACGCACGCGCGTCCTCGCTGTCCGCCGCCAGTTCGGCCAACTTCACGCGCGCATCCTCCAGCGAGCCGCCGGACATGTACACCGCGCGATACGCGCGCTTGATCGCGCTGATGCGGTCGGCGCCGAAACCGCGACGCTTCAGGCCCTCGCTGTTGATGCCGCGCGGCCGGCCGTAGCCGTCCTGCGCGATCATCAGGAACGGCGGCACATCGCCGTTCACCAGCGCGCCCATGCCTATGAACGCATGCGCGCCGATACGGCAGAACTGATGCGCGCCGGAGAACCCCGACATGATCACGTAGTCGCCGATGGTGACGTGGCCAGCCAGCGTGGCGTTGTTGGAGAACACGCAGTGGTTGCCGATCATGCAGTCGTGCGCGACGTGCGTGTAGGCGAGGAACCAGTTGTCGTGGCCGATGCGCGTGATGCCGCCGCCGGTGCCGGTGCCGCGGTTGATCGTGGTGAATTCGCGGAACAGGTTGCGGTCGCCGATTTCGAGTTCGACGCGTTCGCCGTGGTACTTCTTGTCCTGCGGATCGCCGCCGATGGCGCAGTGGCCGACGAAACGGTTCTCGCGGCCGATGCGCGTGGGCCCGTGCACGCTGCAATGCGGGCCGAAGGTCGTGCCGTCGCCGACTTCAACGTCGGCACCGATAAAGCAGAACGCCCCGACTTCCACGCCTTCGCCCAGGCGGGCGCCGGCTTCGACGATGGCGCTGGGATGGATGCGCGGCGCGGTCATGGCTCAGCCCTTCGCTTCGGCGCAGACGACTTCCGCGCAGGCGACCTGCTCGCCATTGACGCTGGCCACGCCGGTGTAGATGGCGACGTTGCGGATCACGCGCTTGAGCGAGACTTCCAGGTCCAGGCGGTCGCCGGGCACGACCATCTTGGAGAACTTCGCGTTGTCGATCTTCACCAGGTAGAACAGGCGACCGTCGGCCGTGCTGTTGTTGGACAGCTGCGTCAGCACGCCACCGGCCTGCGCGAGCGCTTCGACCACCAGCACGCCCGGCATCACCGGACGACCCGGGAAATGGCCCTGGAAATAGGGTTCGTTGGCCGTGACGTTCTTGTACGCCAGCACGCGCTTGTGCGCTTCGAACTCGACCACGCGATCCACCAGCATGAACGGATAGCGGTGAGGAAGCAGCTTCTGGATCTCGATGACGTCGAGCGGGAGTTGCACGTTGTGGCTCATGAAAAATCCTTTGCAGCGCATCCCGCGCATGAATGGCCGCGCGTCGTGCGCAGCGGTTCTGGTGCCGGTCTACCGGCCTTGGCAAGGGTCGAATCGTACCGCGACTGGTGCGCGGACGCCCGGACGGGCGGGTACGGCCGTGGTCCGGGCGGTCAGTCGTCCGTGCCGCGGCCGCCGATGCGGCGGGCGAGAGCGTCCAGCTGCTTGAAGCGCGCGGCGTTCTTGCGCCAGCTGCGGTTGTCCATCAACGGCGTGCCGGAGGAGTACTCGCCCGGCTCGCGGATCGAACTGGTGACCAGGCTCATCGCCGTGACGATGACCTTGTCGCAGATTTCCAGGTGGCCGACCACGCCCGCCGCGCCGCCGATGAGGCAGTAGCGGCCGATGCGCGCGCTGCCGGCGACGGCGGCACAGCCGGCGATGGCCGTGTGCGCGCCGATGAAGACGTTGTGGCCGATCTGGATCTGGTTGTCGAGGCGGACGTCCTCCTCGAGCGTGGTGTCCTCGATCGCGCCGCGATCGATGCAGGTGTTGGCGCCGATCTCGCAATCGTCGCCGACGACCACGCCGCCCAGCTGCGGCACGTTGAGCCAGCGGCCGGCTTCCATCGCAAGGCCGAAGCCTGCCGCGCCGAGCACCGCGCCGGGGTGGATCGTCACGCGCTCGCCCAGCCGGACGCGCACGACAAGCGTGACGCGCGCGATGAGTTCGGTACCGGCGCCGACGACGCAGTCATCGCCGATCACGCAGCCCGGGCCGACGATCGCGCCGGCGTCCACGCGACTGCGCGCGCCGATGCTGACGAACGGACCGATGTGCGCGGACGGATCGATGCTGGCAGTGGCATCGACGACGGCGGACGGATGCACGCCGGGATCGCGCACGGCGCGCGGTTCGAACAGGGCGGAGATCTTCGCGAATGCGGCATAGGGATCGCGCGCGATGAGCGCGGTGCGATCAAAGCCCGTGGCGTCGTCCTCGCGCATCACCACCACGCTCGCTTGGCTTTGTGCCAGCTGGCCGCGGTATTTCGGATTGGCGAGGAACGCCAGTTGCGAGGCGCCGGCGCGCGCGAGCGTGCCGACCCCGTCCACGGGCGAGGCGCCATCGCCGTGCAGGCGCAGGCCGAAGCGCTGCGCCAGGTCTTCTGCCGTGTACGCGACGGACGCCATCGGCAGTCCCGTCAGAACGTACCGCCGAAGGTGAACTGCAGGCGCTCGAGCTCGTCGCCCTCGGTGATCACGTTGCCGTTCGCATCGCGCACCGTGTCTTCCTTCTTGATCGGGAACGCGTAGCTGATCGAGATCGGACCCATGGGCGAACGCCACATCAGCGCGATACCGGTCGACATGCGCAGATCGCCCGCGTCGAACGCGTCGTAGTCCTTGTAGACGTTGCCGACGTCGAAGAACGCCGAGACGCGTGCAGCCGGGGTGTCGAGCAGGGTCGGGAAATACATTTCCAGCGAGCCCACCGTCTTGAACGCGCCACCGATCGGCTGCAGGTAGTTCGGGTTGCCGGCCGGGGCATCGCGCGGACCAAGCGTGTTGTCGGTGAAGCCGCGCACCGAACGCACACCACCGGCGTAGAAGTTCTCGAAGAACGGCAGGCCGCTTGCGGTGATGGTGCGGATGAAGTCGTCATCACCCTCCACGCAGCTGTAGTTGCCCGCGGTCTTGCAGAGATTGCGCGTCTTGTCGTTGCCGTAGCTGTCGCCGTAGCCCAGTTCGGCGCGCGTGTTGAGCACGAAGTGGCGCGACAGCGGCCAGAACTTGGAGATGTTGTAGTTGAGCTTGTAGTACTCGGCGGTGGAGCCGGGCAGCGTCGTTTCCAGCCAGACGCGCTGCTGCATGCCGCGCGTCGGGGTCAGGTAGCTGTCCAGCGAGTTGCGGCCCCAGCCCACCTCGGCACGCCATGCGTGGAAGGTCTGACGGTCCATCGCAAGCACGTAGTCGACGATGCTCGCCGGCGTGGAGCCCGGGAACACCAGGATTTCGTTCGTGTCGATGCCCAGCATCGCCGTGACGGTGTCGGTCTCGGTGATCGGCAGGCCGAACACCGCCTGCGCGGCGCCGCTGTTGGTGGAGTACTGCGCGGTGTTGAAGTCGGAGTAGTCGAGTTCGCGCCACCACAGGTTGTAGCCCAGCGACAGACCGTTGTCGGTGAAGTACGGGTTGCGGAACGAGAAGTCGTAGCGCTGCATGTAGTCGTTGCGCTGCGCCTGCACCGACACCTGGTTGCCGCTGCCAAGGAAGTTGGTCTGCGACAGCTGCACCTGCGCGGTCAGGCCCGACAGCTGCGAGAAGCCCAGGCCGAACACGAAGCTGCCCGACGTGGTTTCCTTCAGGTTGTAGACGACGTCGACCTGGTCGTTGGTGCCAGGTACCGGCACGGTCTCGACGTCAACGCTTTCGAAGTAGCCCAGCTGCTGCAGGCGGATCTTCGAACGGTCGATCGCGGCCTGCGAGTACCACGAGCCTTCGAACTGGCGCATCTCGCGACGGATCACTTCGTCGCTGGTGCGGCTGTTACCCTTGTAGGTGATGCGGCGCACGTTGACGCGCGGACCCGGCACGACCTGCATGTTGATGCCGACGGTCTTGTTCTCGCGGTTGACGTCCGGGATCGGGTTGACCTGCGCGAACGCGTAGCCGACGTTGCTGAGCGTGTTGATGATCGCGTCGGAGCTGATTTCCAGCAGGCGGCGCGAGAAGATCTGGTCGGGCTTGACCAGCACCAGGCGCTCGATCTGCTCCTTGGGCAGGATCGTGTCGCCGGTGACCTGCACGCTGGCGATCTTGTACTGCTCGCCTTCGGTCACGCCGGCGGTGAGGAACATGTCCTGGCGGTCCGGGCTGATCGAGACCTGCGTGGAATCCACGCTGAAGTCCACGTAGCCGCGGTCCAGGTACCAGGAGTTGAGCTTTTCCAGGTCGCCGGACAGCTTCTCGCGCGAGTACTGGTCGTCGCGGCGGTACCAGCTGAGCCAGTTGTGCTCCTTCGACTCCCACTGGTCGAGGATGTCCTTCTCTTCGAACTTCTCGTTGCCGATCAGGTTGACGTGGCGGATCTTCGCCGCCTTGCCTTCCTTGACGGTAATGGTGATGTCGACGCGGTTGCGGTCCAGGCGCGAGACCGTCGGGGTGATCTCGACGTTGTACTTGCCGCGGTTGTTGTACTGGCGCGTCAGTTCCTGCGTCACGCGATCCAGCGCGAGGCGGTCGAAGGTGTCGCCTTCGGACAGGCCGGCTTCCTTCAGGCCCTTGAGCAGGTCCTCGGTCTTGATGTCCTTGTTGCCCGTCAGCGTGAGCTTGTTGATCGCGGGACGCTCGGCGACGGTGACCACGAGGATGTCGCCCTGGCGGCCGACGTTGACGTCCTCGAAGAAGCCGGTTTTGTAGAGCGAGCGGATCGCTTCGCCAACGCGCGAGGCGTCGATGGTGTCGCCGCGCTCGATCGGCAGGTAGGTGAACACCGTACCGGCCGAGATGCGCTGCAGGCCGTCGATGCGGATGTCGCTGACGGTGAACGTACCGACGGAGGCCGTCGACTGCGGCGAGCCTGCCAGGGCGAACGGATCGGCCGACTGCGCCAGTGCGGGCAGGGCGGTCGAGCCCATCGCCGCGATGAGGGCGAGGGCGAGCAGGCGGCGGGGCGGCGTTGGCGTCATTGATACGTCCGGTTGAGGGTCGTGTTGGCCCGGGGCCGGGCGCAGGGTCGAGGCGGGATTCGTGGTTGCAGCAGGTCGGCGCAGGCAGGTGTCCGGCATCAGCGCACCAGGTTGTTCATGATGTCGTTGTAGAACGCCAGCCCCATCAGGCCGGCGATCAGCGCCAGGCCTACGTACTGCCCGGCGGCCATTGCTCGTTCGCTGACCGGGCTGCCCTTGACCAGCTCGATAAGGTAATACAGCAGGTGACCGCCGTCCAAGATCGGGATCGGCAGCAGGTTCAGGATGCCCAGGCTGAGCGAGAGCATCGCCAGCATCTGCAGGAACCAGGCCGCACCGTGCTGGGCGGACATGTTCGCGGCACGGGCGATGGTGATCGGGCCGGCAACGGTGTTCTGCACCGATACGCGACCGGTAAAGGCGCGGCCGATCATTGCGAACAATTCGCGTGCCTGGTGGACGCTCTCGCGGAATGCGGCCGGGATGGCGTCAAGGGGACCGTAGCGCAGCACGGCGTCCTTGGCAGGTTCCGGCGGCCTGGCCGCGCCCACGCCCAGTCCCCAGTAACCCTCGCCGGTTTCAGGGTGCTTCATGCGCGCCGGCGTGATCTCCAGCGCCAGGCGTTCGCCCTTGCGATCCACTTCGACCATCGCCGGGCCGCCGTGCTCGCCTAGCGTCTGCACGCGCGGGCCAATGTCGTCCCATGCGGTGACGGACTGGCCATCGATCGCGGTGATGCGGTCGCCTTCGGCCAGCACGCCCCAGGCCGGCGTATCCGGCGCGACGCGGCCGACCAGCGCGGGCACCAGCTGGTATCGCGGCGTCAGGCCGATGACTTCCACCGCGCGGCGTTCGTCGAACGAGGCCGGCAGCCTGGACAGGTGCAGTTCGCGCGTGGCTTCGCTGCCGGACACGGTGCGCACGCGCACCGTCGTGTCGGCGTGGTCCAGCGCGGCGGGAATGAGCGCCATCACCGCCTCGCTCCATGTCGGCGTCTGGCGGTCGCCCACCGCCAGGATGGTGTCGCCCTGGCTCAATCCGGCCGACGCGGCGATGCCGGTGGCGTGGCCGACGACCGGCGCGTAGTCGGCACGGCCAACGACGAACATCGCCCAGAACAGCGCCACGCACAGGATCAGGTTGGCGATGGGGCCTGCAACGACGATCGCGATGCGTTTCCACACCGATTGCCGGTTGAACGCCTGCGGCAGCAGCGCGTCGGGCACGGTGAACTCGCGCTCGTCGAGCATCTTGACGTAGCCGCCGAGAGGGATCGCCGCGATCACGTATTCGGTGCCGTCCTTGCCGCGGCGCATCCACAGCGGCTTGCCGAACCCCACCGAGAAACGCAGCACCTTGACGCCGCTGCGCCGCGCGACCCAGTAGTGGCCGAACTCGTGGAACGTGACGAGCACGCCGATCGCGACGATCAACCACCAGATGGAACCGAGGAACTCACTCATGACGATGCGGGCTCAGTCGGATGGCGATCATGCGCAGGCAGCGACGGCCTGTGCGGCATGGCGTCGTGCCTGTGCATCGGCATCACGCAGGGCCGCCAGCGACGTCGCCGGGGTGGACGGAAGGCGGGCGAGGGTGTCCTCGACCAGCGCGGGTATCGCTAGGAAACCGATGCGGCGCTGAAGAAACGCTGAAACAGCAACTTCGTTGGCCGCGTTGAGGACGGCCGGGGCCGTGCCGCCCGCGATAAGCGCCTCGAACGCCAGACGAAGACAAGGGAAGGCGTCCAGGTCCGGCGGTTCGAAGTCGAGCCGCCCGTGCGCCAGCATGTCGAGCCCGGAAACGCCCGAGGCGATGCGTTCGGGCCAGCCGAAGCCAACCGCGAGCGCCGTGCGCATGTCCGGCAGGCCAAGCTGGGCCAGCGTGGAGCCGTCGACGAATTCCACCAGCGAGTGCACCAGGCTCTGGGGGTGCACCAGCACCTGGATGCGGTCGCCGTCCACGCCGAACAGATGGTGGGCCTCGATGACCTCCAGCCCCTTGTTCATCAGCGTGGCCGAATCGACCGAGATCTTCGGACCCATCGACCACTTGGGATGGGCGACCGCCTGCTCGGGCGTGACTTCGCGCAGTTCGTCCCGACGACGGCCGCGGAACGGCCCGCCCGAAGCGGTGAGGAGAATGCGCTTGAGGCCTGCGTGCGCATGCGCGTCGGGCAGGCACTGGAAGATCGCGTTGTGCTCGCTGTCGATGGGCACGATGGTCGCGCCGCCCGCTTGCGCGACCTGCATCAACATCTCGCCGGCGAGCACGAGCGATTCCTTGTTGGCCAGCAGCAGGCGCTTGCCCGCGCGCGCGGCAGCGAGCGTGGACGGCAGGCCTGCGGCGCCGACGATTGCCGCGACGACGGTGTCGCAGGCATCGCTGGCAACGAGTTGTTCCAGCGCTTCATCGCCGTGATGCGCCTGGGTGTGCAGGCCCGCGTCGCGCAGGCCGTCGCGCAGCGTCGCGAAGGCGGCTTCGTCGGCGATGACGGCATGCTCCGGGCGGTGCACACGGCACAGCTCCACCAGCGCGCCCGCATTGCTGCCGGCCGCGAGCACGCTCGCACGCAGGCGCTGTGGGTGGCGAGCGATCACGTCCAGCGCGGACGTGCCGATCGAACCCGTGGCTCCGAGGACGGCGACGGTGCGCATGGTCAGGGCACGCTCATCGGGACTTGCTCATCGGCATCAGAAACCGAAGAAGGCCTTGCCGACGGCGAACACCGGCAGTGCGGCGAGCACGCCGTCGATGCGGTCGAGGATGCCGCCGTGGCCGGGGATGAGGTTGCCCGAATCCTTCACGCCCGCGTGCCGCTTGAGCAGGCTTTCGAACAGGTCGCCGATCACCGAGAACAGCACGGCGACCAGTGCCACCAGCGCCACGGCCGGCAGCTGGTTCGGCGTCGCGCCGGCGATCAGCGCGAAGCCGATGCCGACCACGATGCCGGCGACCACGCCGCCCATCAGGCCTTCGAGTGTCTTGTTCGGACTGATGCGCGGCGCGAGCTTGCGCGACCCGAACAGCTTGCCGCCGAGCTTGCGGCCGGCGAAATAGGCGCCGCTGTCGGCGGCCCACACGATCGCCAGCGCCGTCAGCAACCAGCGGTGGCCGTTGGGCTGGCTCGCATGGATCCAAGCCAGGGCGCTCCATGCCGGGATGACGCTGAGCGTGCCGGCGGCGAGCTTGAACACGCGTGCATGGGTGTCGTGGTCGCTGGCGAATTCGTAGCGGCCCAGCCACGCCAGCGCCAGCAGCCACCACACCACGCCGACGACGCTGGCCAGCTGGAACAGCACCATGCTGTAGTTCGTCGCCGAACGCGAAGCCCAGACGATGGCGACCATCACCGCCAGGTTGGCCACCAGCAGCACGGTGCGGGCGAGGGTGTCCTCGATCTCGGCCAGGTCGAACCACTCCCACAGCCCCGCCAGGAACAGCACCGCCGCCACCGCGACCATCCAGGGCGTGGGCAGCAGCAGGATCGCGGCGATCGCGACCGGCGCCATCACCAGTGCGGCGAGCAGGCGGGTTCGTGTCATTCGGAAATCTCGTTGGTCGGGGCCTGCGCGATCTGCGCGCCGGTAAGGCCGAAGCGGCGCTGGCGACCGGAATAGTCGTCCAGGGCGCGCTGCAGTGTGGCGGCATCCAATTCGGGCCACAACAGTTCGGTGAACCACAGCTCGGTGTACGCCAGCTGCCACAGCAGGAAGTTGCTGATGCGCGTGTCGCCGCCGGTGCGGATGAACAGGTCCGGCGGCGGCAGTTCGGCCAGCGACATGCGCGAGGCGAGGGCGCGCTCGTCGATGTCGTCCGGATCCAGGTGCCCGGTGGCGACGTCGCGCGCCAGCGAACGGGCGGCCTGTGCAATGTCCCAGCGTCCGCCGTAGCTGGCGGCGATGGTCAGGTGCAGGCGGGTATTGGCCCGCGTGCGGTCCTCGGCGGACGACATCTGCCGTGCGATGGCGTCGCTGAAACGCTCGCGCTCGCCGATGAAGCGCACACGCACGCCGCGACGGTCGAGCTCGTCCACCTCGCGCTCCAGCGCGCCGAGGAACAGCTTCATCAGCGCGCCGACCTCATCTTCCGGGCGGCCCCAGTTCTCGCTGGAAAATGCGAACAGGGTGAGCGCCTCGATGCCGCGTTCCAGGCAGAAGTCGATGCACACGTTGACCGCGCGCGCGCCGGCGCGATGGCCGATGGCGCGCGGCCGGCGACGACGCTCGGCCCAGCGCCCGTTGCCGTCCATGATGACGGCGAGGTGGCGCGGGACGCGTGCGGCAGCGGTGGCGGAGTCGGACGACATGACGGGGCTCTGACCCGTCAGACCGCCATGAGTTCCTGCTCTTTCGCCTTGACCACTTCGTCGACGTCCTTGATCGCCGAGTCGGTGATCTTCTGGATCTCGGTCTCGGAGCGGGCGACGTCGTCCTCGGTGACCTGCTTGTCCTTCAGCAGTTCCTTGACCTGGTGGTTGGCGTCGCGGCGGATGTTGCGGATCGCCACCTTGGCGTTCTCGCTTTCCGAATGCACCAGCTTGGACAACTCGCGACGGCGCTCTTCGGTCAGGGCGGGCAGGTTGAGGCGGATCACGGTGCCGGCGGTGTTCGGGGTCAGGCCCAGGTCGGAGGCGAGGATCGCCTTCTCCACCGCGGCGACCATCTGCTTCTCCCACGGCGTGATCACCAGCGAGCGCGCATCGGAAATGGCGACGGAGGCGACCTGCGACAACGGCATCTCGGAGCCGTAGTAATTGACCTTCAGGTGGTCGACCAGCGCGGTGGAAGCGCGGCCGGTGCGGATCTTGATCAGGTCGTGGCGAAACGCTTCGACGCTCTTGGCCATTCGGGTCTGTGCGTCTTTCTTGATGTCGTTGAGCATCGCCGGCTCCGGTCCTGTTGCGGTAATCGCGGGATTATATAGGCAGGGCGTGCATCCTCGCCCGCCACGCGGGGCGGCGGGGCGGGGGCGCGTCGTTCAGGCGGCAGGTTCAGTGGGCGTGATCGTGACCGTGCTTGTGGTCGTGATCGTGCTCATGGGCGCCATGCGGGGCCCGGTCGTGACGATCGTGTTCGCACGCGCGGCCCAGCTCGACCTGCAGGGTCGGATGATTGATGCCGAAACGCTGGTCCAGCTCACGGTTCAGCCGGTCGATGAAGGCGTCGTGGTCGCTGGCGTCCGACCCCGCCATCGGCCGCACGAGGTGCGCCGTCATGGCGATCTCGCCGGCGCCCAGCGACCAGATGTGCAGGTGGTGGACGGCCTGCACGCCCGGCTGGGAGGCAAGGAATTCCTGCACGTCGGACTGGCTGATGCTCGGCGGCACCGCGTCCATGGCTGCGTTGAAGGCATCGCGCAGCAGGCCGAACGCGCCCAGCGCGACCACGACGCTGACGAGCAGGGCGATCGCTGGATCCAGCCATTCCCAGCCCAGCCACCACATGCCCGCGCCGGCGAGGACGGCGGCCAGCGACACGGCCGCGTCGGCGATCAGGTGCAGGAATGCGCCACGGCGGTTGAGGTCCTGCTCGTGGCCTTCGCGCACCAGCCAGGCCGCGCCGAGGTTCACCACGATGCCGATCGCCGCGACGACCATCACCGGAAGCGCGGGGATCTGCGGCGGCGCGTTGAAGCGGCGCATCGCCTCCCACGCCAGCGCGCCGGAGAAACCCACCAGCAGCACCGCGTTGGCGAGCGGCGAAAGCAGCGTCGCGCGACGCCAGCCGTAGGTGTGGCGGTCGGTGGGCGCGCGTCGGGCGAGTACGGCCGCGCCCCAGGCCAGGCCCAGGCCGAGCACGTCGCCGAAGTTGTGCAGGGCATCGGACAGCAGCGCCAGCGAATTGGTCGCGAAGCCGTAGCCCGCTTCCAGCGCGGTGTAGGCGAGGTTGATCAGCGTGACGGCGGCGAAGGCGCGCGTCGAGCTGATCGCAGTGTGATCGTGATGATGTCCGTGGCCCATGCGCCCGATGGTGGCATGGGCGCGCTCGCGGACTCTATTACAGCGATCCTGGGCTGCGCCCGGCATCCCCCAAGTTTGCTGCGCAACGTGGGGCCCCGCTGCGCGCTCCCAGGCCCTCATTCGCACGGCTGGCGCGAATCGCCCCTGGCGCAGGGGGCTGGGTCTGCACCATCCAAGCGTGATGGCAGGCAGGGGTCCGCTTCAGGCGTTGCGACCCTGCACCAGCGTGCCGATGTGCTCGCCGCGCAGGATCTTCAGCAGCTGGCCCGGCTGGGCCATGTCGAAAATACGCAAAGGCAGTTCGCTGTCGCGGCACAGCGCGAAGGCGGCCGTGTCCATCACCTGCAGGTTGCGCGCGATGACCTCGTCGTAGCTGAGTTTCTCGAAACGCACCGCGTCGGCGTGCTTCTTCGGGTCCTTGTCGTACACGCCGTCCACCTTGGTCGCCTTGAGCAGCAGGTCGGCGCCGATCTCGATGGCACGCAGCGCCGCGCCGGAGTCGGTGGTGAAGAACGGGTTGCCCGTGCCGGCGGCGAAGATCGCGATGCGGCCCTTCTCCAGGTGGCGGATCGCGCGGCGGCGGATGTAGTCCTCGCACACGTCGTTGATCTTGATCGCGCTCATCACGCGGCACTTGGCGCCGAGTTTTTCCAGCGCGTCCTGCATCGCCAGCGCATTGATGACGGTGGCGAGCATGCCCATCTGGTCACCGGTCACGCGGTCCATGCCGCCGGCGGCCAGGCCGGCGCCGCGGAAAATGTTGCCGCCGCCGATCACCAGTGCCACTTCGGCACCGGCCTGCTGCGTTTCGATCACCTCGCGGGCGAGGCGGCCAATCATCTTCGGGTCGATTCCGTAGTCCTCGTCCCCCATCAGCGCCTCGCCGGAAAGTTTGAGCAGGACACGGCGATAGGCGAGCTGGGACATGGGGGCCTCGGAAGTGAGTGGGCAAACGGCGGGATTGTACGGGATCGGGCGTGGGCGCCGCGGGAGCCCGGGGCTGCCGACCGTCATCGGCGCAGATGTCGCGGCGCAGCAGGCGCTAAAGCAAACTCAACGTACGGGCAAGCCTCGTTTTGTCTGGAAACGCACATTCAACTTTGCCAGATGTGCCCGCAAAACTTTCTGAATCCGCCCGTTATGGCTTGATTAAGACAATTTCACGTCGCGTGGATTGAAGCGTCGGGATGCCGAAAGTCATATTCGGCTCGCCTTCGGGGGGAAGGCGTACCCATCACTTAGGGGATCCAACAACGTGGCAAGAACAACGATGAATCGTGCGCTGCGACGCAGCGCGCTGACGGTAGCGCTTGGCCTGTGCTTTGCGACGACCGTCCACGCCCAGTCGAACACGGCCGGTGCCGTGTTCGGCCAGGCGGCGGCTGGCGACACCGTCCTGGTCGAGAATCCTGCAACCGGCTTCAAGCGCGAGATCCGTGTCGGCAATGACGGCTCGTATCGCGCCTCCGCACTGCCGACCGGCAGTTACCGCGTAACGCTGCAGCGCGCCGACGGTTCCACCGCGACGCGCGACAACGTCACCGTCAACGTCGGCACCGGCACCTCGGTGAATTTCGCCGCGGCGCCGGCCGATGGCGCGACCACGCTGGATGCGGTGCAGGTCACCGCGATGGCGATGGTCAACCCGATCGACGTCTCCTCGGTGGAATCCACCACCATCCTCACCGCCGAGCAGATCGCGAAGATCCCGGTGCCGCGCGACGTCACCAGCGTGGCGCTGCTGGCGCCGGGCACGGTGAAGGGCGATGCGGCCTTCGGCAACCTGGCCTCGTTCGGTGGCGCGTCGGTTGCGGAGAACGCCTACTTCGTCAACGGCTTCAACATCACCAACTCGTTCAAGGGCCTGAACTTCGCCAACATCCCGTTCGAGGCGATCGGCGAGCAGCAGATCAAGACAGGCGGCTACGGCGCCGAGTTCGGCCGCGCGCTGGGTGGCGTGGTCAACCTGATCACCAAGCGCGGCACCAACGAGTTCCACGCCGGCGGCAATGTTTTCTACACGCCTGAAAGCCTGCGCGGCGATGGCAAGAGCCGTTACTCGCCCAGCGGCCTGCTGGTGGAAGACAACTCGCGCGACAAGCTCGGCAGCGAGACCATCAGCTCGCTGTGGGCCAGCGGCGCACTGGTGAAGGACACGCTGTTCGGCTACGCGCTGGTGCAGTACGGCCGCCAGAGCGGCATGCGCAACTTCGGCGACAACATCAGCGTCGCCAACGACAGCGAGTCGTCGAAGAACCCGAACTGGCTGGTCAAGCTGGACTGGAACATCAACGACGCCAACCTGCTCGAGTTCACCGGCTTCTCCGACAAGAAGGAAAGCGACCGCGACGTCTTCGCCAACCCGCAGGGCGAAAGCGTCCGCCAGAACTACCTGGGCACGGTGCACGACGAGAACGGCGGCGAGAACTACGTCCTCAAGTACACCGGCTACTTCACCGACACCTTCACGCTCAGCGCGCTGTACGGCATCGGCGAGTACAAGCGCAACAACTACGCGGTGAACTCCGCCGGCCAGCGCCTGGTGTACGACGGCAACGTCAGCCCGGACAACGCGACCGGCATCATCGGTGCGCAGGGCTGCCCGCTGGTGACGGATGGTCGCCCGGACGCGGTCGCCGGGCTCATTCCGGCCTACACCAGTTCGTGCGCGTTCCTCACCGGCGCCGACACCACGGCGCACAACCTCGGCCTGGTGGACGCGCGCGACGAGCGCGAACAGTTCCGCATCGACGCCGAATGGCAGCTGGGCGATCACCTGCTGCGCTTCGGTTACGACACCGACACCTTCAAGTCGCGCGACGGCGAGGCGAGCGAGGGCGGTGCGGCGTGGCGTTACGTCGTGCGCCGTGGCGAGGACATGGTGCGTCGTCGCGTGTTCCAGACCGGCGCCGACGTCGAAGTCGATTCCCGCGCGTTCTACGTCGAGGACAACTGGAGCATCACCGACAACTTCATTGCCTATGTCGGCCTGCGCTGGGACAGCTTCGAGAACAAGAACGGCGAAGGCCAGACCTACGTCAAGCAGGACAACCAGTTCGGCCCGCGCCTTGGCTTCTCGTGGGACCTCAACGGCGACTCCACGTTCAAGATCTTCGGTAACGCCGGTCGCTACGCATTGCCGATCGCGTCGAACGTGGCCATTCGCGGTTCCAGTCCGTCGCTGTACAGCCAGCAGTACCTGTACTACGACGGTGTCGACCCGGTCACCGGCGCACCGGTCAATCCGCATGCCACCGGCGATGCCCGCGACGACCTGTCGTACCTGAACAACGAGTTCGGCACCGGCAAGGATCCGCGCACCGTCGCTTCCAGGAACCTCGACCCGCAGTACCAGGACGAGTACATCCTCGGCTTCCAGGCGGCGATCACGGACAACTTCTCCGGCGGCGTGCGCGCGATCTACCGTGACCTCAAGCGCGGCATCGACGACCAGTGCGATTACCGCGTGCTGGCCGAGTGGGCCGACGAGAACGGCTACGCCATCGACTCGTACAACCCGGCCTTCACCTTCTGCCACATCTACAACCCGGGCAGCGATCTGGACATCCAGATCGACATCGACGGTGACGGCACGCTGGAAGACGTGTTCATCCCGGCCGACAAGATCGGTCCGAAGGCCAAGCGCACCTACCAGGCGCTTGAGTTCTTCGCCGAGGGCCAGCTGGGCGACAAGTTCTTCCTGCAGGGTTCGTACACCTGGTCGAAGAACAAGGGCAATGCCGAAGGTGGCGTGAAGTCGGACATCGGCCAGGACGACACCGGCGTGACGCAGGACTTCGACTATCCGGAGCTGATGATCGGTTCGGAAGGCTACCTGCCCAACGACCGTCGCCACACGCTGAAGCTGTTCGGCAACTACGAGTTCAACGACCAGTGGTCGGCGGGCGCGAACTTCCTCTACCAGAGCGGTCGCCCGGTCAACTGCTTCGGCGTGAACCCGGTCGACGACGACATCGGCTACGGCAACAGCTACTTCTACTGCGACGGCCAGGTCGTGCCGCGCGGTACGGCGGGTCGCACGTCGGACATCTACAACGTCGACCTCAACGTGGCCTGGCGCCCGTCGTTCGCCGAAGGAAAGCTGGCGGTGAAGGTGGACGTGTTCAACGTCTTCAACCGCCAGGATGCGCTGGCGGTGGACGAGGCCGGCGAGGACAGCACCGGCAACTCGCTGCGTGACATCACGTACCTGACGCCGACCGTGTACCAGGCGCCGCGTGCGGTGCGTTTCATGGTGCAGTACAACTGGTAATCCCGTAGCACTCCGCGGCCGCCTCGCTGTGCACGCACGGGGCGGCCGCGGTCTTTTCGAGACAGATGAACCAGAACATCGATTCCCTGCTGGAACGCGCCGAGCGCCTTGCCGCGCAGCGCGATTTCGCCCAGGCGCGGCAGGCACTGCACGCCGCGCAGACGCTCGCGCCCGATGACGCGCGGGCGCCATTGCAGTTGTCCTATGTCGAATCGCTCGACGGCCACTACCGCGCCGCGCGCGACGCCGCGCTCCACGCGCATGCGTTGGAGCCGCGCAGCGATGCGGCCTTGCAGGAACTCGTGCGCCGCCTGCGCACGTTCAACGAAACCGGCGCACTGCGGCAATGCCTGCAGCGACTGCCGCCCTTGCACGAGGTGAGTATTCCGCTGCTGCTGACCTTCGCCGCGCAGCTGAGTTACCTCAATCGCCAGGACGACGCACTCGCGCTGCTGGATGAAGCGGCGCGCGGCGATCCCGACTATCCGCCGACGCAGGTGTCGCGCGGGCAGGTTCTGACTTACCTCGGCCGGTTCGACGAAGCGCAGGCGGACCTGGAACGCTGCGTGCGACGCGCGCCGGAACTGGCCTCGGCGTGGTGGTCGCTCTCGCGCCTTCGCAGGCAGACGCCGCAGTCCAACCACATCGATGCCATCCGCGCGCAGCTGTCGCGACCGGGCCGGCGCGCGGAGGACGTCGCGCTGCTTGCGTTCGCGCTGCACAAGGAATTCGACGACCTCGGCGATGCCGCCGCGGCGTGGCAGGCGCTGGAGCTGGGCTGTCGCGCGAAGCGTTCGACATTGCGTTATTCGGTGTCGGAGACCACCGCGCTGGTCGATGCGCTGATCAACGCGCCATGCTCGCCTGCGGCCTCGCACCACGCCGAGGGACCAACGCCGATCTTCATCGTCGGCATGCACCGTTCGGGCACGACATTGCTAGAGCAACTGCTGGCGGGGCATCCCGGCGTGGCGGCGCTCGGCGAGCTCTACGACTTCACTTCATGCATGCGATACGCCACGGATCGCCATTGCCGGGGCGTGATCGATGCGGCCGTCGTCCAGCGCGCCAGCGCCGTCGATTTCGCCGCCGTGGGGCGCGCGTACCTTGACGGCGTCGCCTGGCGGCTGCAGGGCGAAAGCGCCTTCATCGACAAGCTGCCGACCAACTTCTTCCACATCGGCCACCTCTGCCGCGCGCTACCGCAGGCGAAGATCCTGCACATGCGCCGCGATCCGATGGAGACGTGTTTCTCCAACCTGCGCGAGCTGTTCTCCGATGCGAATCCGCACTCGTACGGGCAGCACGAGCTGGCCGGCTATCACGGGCAGTACCAGCGGCTGATGGCGCACTGGCATGCGCGGTTTCCCGGTCGCGTCCTCGACGTGGACTACGCCGCGCTCACCGCCGATCCGGAGCCGACCATGCGCCGGGTCGCCGCGTTCTGCGGGCTGGAGTTCACACCGGCGATGCTGGACCCGCGCGGAGACGGTCGCGGGGTGGCCACGGCCAGCGCGGTACAGGTGCGTGAAGGTGTCCACGCGCGGGCCGAGCCGAAATGGGTCCGGTACGCCCCGTGGCTGGAGCCATTGAGAACCGCGTTGCAGACCTGAACGAACGCCGGGCCCACCGGGTGGGGTAGGGACAGCCCCCTGCGTTGATCTGGCATGGACGGACGCTCCCACAGCGCGCTCGCAGCAGACTTCGGTGGCCAGGCCGCCGCGGAAGGCTCCGCATTGGCGGCGCTCGCGTGCTACAAATTCGCATTGCGCGAAGCGCTGTCCGGCGTTGATGGCCCGGTTCCGGATGGCGGAAGCGGCCGGGAATGGAGCGATCCGGACCGCGCGCAGCATGCCGCCCCCGCAGGAGCCGTCGGTCCCTACCATGCGTTCGAATCGTTTTCGGCCTTCGGGCTGGCCCTGCCGTCCGGCGAGGCGATCGGCATGATTCCCTCGGGCGCGATGCGATCCAGCCCGTCGGACGAAGGCGCCCACTCCGGGGAGGGCGGGGACGGCTTCGACCGTTTCCTGCGTGAGCACCGCTCGATCCTCGTCGCCTGGCTCAGCCGCCGCGTCGGCGAGGACGATGCGCAGGACGTCGCGCAGGAGGCGTTCGTCCGCCTGATGCGCTACCGCGCGCAGCCGGTCGAAGAACTGCGGCCGCTGATGTACCGCATCGCCATCAACGTCATCCACGATCGCGGCCGGCGCGACTCGACGCGACAGGTGTTCGCGCACGTCAGCCTGGACCAGGATTTCGTCGGCCTGCCGTCGCTGGAGCCCGCCCACGAGACGCGCATCGAGCACGAACAGGAGCTGGCGCTGGTGCGCGCGGCGATCCTGAAACTGCCCGAGCGCTGCCGGCAGGTGTACCTGCTCAATCGCATCGATGGCCTGAGCTACAGCCAGATCGCGCAACACTGCGGGATCTCGGTCAAGGCCGTCGAAAAGCACATAGGAAAGGCGCTGTCGCTGCTTCGTTCCAAGCTCAAGCGCGAAGGCGTCGATCGCGAGGAACGCACATGAACACACGGACGTGGCAGCCCGCCGACGGCGAGGCCGAAGCCTGGATGGCGCGCCTGATGGCGCCCGATTGCACGCCCGCCGATCGCGCGGCCTTCGAGGATTGGCTGGCGCAGTCGCCGCAGAACATTCAAGCGTGGCTGGAAATCGAACGCCTGCAGGCGATGTCCGCGCAGTTGCGTTCGGACGAGATGCTGCGCGCGGCCGTCCGCGCCATTCGGCGCACGCCCGCACGGCCGCTGCGTGCGTGGGTGCCGGCCGCCGCCGCGGCGATGCTGGTCGTGGCCGTGGCCGCGATCTGGTGGGGCTACGAGCCCGAAACCGCCGCGGTTCCGCAGCATTACGCCACCGCGATGGGCGAGCAGAGCGAGGTGACGCTCGCCGACGGCACGGTGGTGCTGCTGGATACCGGCACGCAACTGACTGCCTCGTTCGATTCGCGCCAGCGCGTGGTCGAACTCACGCAGGGACGCGCGCAGTTCGTCGTCGGACGCGATGCGCAGCGGCCGTTCCTGGTGAAGGCCGGCCTGAGCACCGTGCACGACATCGGCACGACGTTCCAGGTCGCGCGCGAGGGCGGCTCGGTGGACGTGGGCCTGCTCGAAGGCCGCGTCGATGTGCGTGCGAAGAACGACCGCAACGTGGCCACGCTGTCGCCGGGCGAGACGGTGCGCGTGGACGCGCAGGGCCGCATCGGATCCAAGGCGCCGCTGGACCTGGTGAGTGCGCGCGCCTGGCCGCAGGGCGATCTGGTGTTCAAGCAGCGCCGGCTGGACGAGCTGCTGGCGGAGATGAACCGCTATTCGAAGCAGCAGGTGCGGCTGGCCGATCCCGCGCTGGGCGGCTTGACGGTCAGTGGCGTGTTCCACGCGGGGGATCAGGACGCATTGGTCGCGGTGCTGGAGCGCGGCTGGTCGCTTCGAGCCGAACGTCGCGGTGTGGACGAGATCATCCTGCATCGTCGGGATTGAGCCGGCAAAAGCACCAACAGCATCGCACTGGTCGACAAAAGCGAGCGGGACCAGACCACCCGCCGAATCGTTAAACAAACGTTGCGCGGCGCCGTCGCGCTCTCGTATCGTGTGAGCAACTTTCACGTTGACTCGCGCAACCCCAATGGCCAGGAAGTTCCGACTCGCCCTCGCCATTGCCGGTGCCCTTTCCGTGGCCTGCGCTGCCGCACCGACACTCGCGGCCGAGCCTGCTTCGCCGCCCGTGCGCTTCGTCATTCCCGCCGGCGCGCTCGACCAGGCCCTGCAGTCGCTCGCCACTCAGGGGCGCGTGCAGTTGATGTACGCGCCGGCGCTCGTGGATCAACGCCGGTCGTCCGGGTTGCAGGCGCAGTTGCCGCCGGAGCGCGCGCTCGACGTGCTGCTGCGCGACAGCGGCCTGCACGCGGTGCAGGTGACGCCGAACACCTTCCTCATCGAGCGTGCGCCGACGCCCGAAGCCGCCGCGCCCACGCCCGTACCGGTGCGTCAGCCGGTGGAACTGGCCACGGTCGAAGTGACCGGCACGCACATCCCGCGTGCGTCGATCGACGTGGTCACGACCGCGCCGCTCACGCGCATCAGCCGCGCGCAGATCGAGGCGAGCGGCTACCAGACCGTGTTCGAGCTGCTGAGCTACCAGCCCGGCATGATCAGCCACCATCCGGTGGACGTGGCGACCGATGGCGGTTTCCAGTCGCAGCAGCCGTTTGCCGCCGCGGCGACGACGAGCCTTTACGGCCTCGGCCCGCGCGCGACGCTGATCCTGATCGATGGTCGGCGCGTGGCGAACTACGGTCTTGCCTCGGCTGACCTTGGCGGCCTCACCGACCTCAACGGCATTCCGCTGACGATGGTGGATCGCATCGAGGTGATGCGCGGCGGCGCGTCGGCCATCTATGGCGCCGATGCGATGGCCGGCGTCATCAACATCATCCTGAAGAAGGAACAAAGCGGCGGCGAGGTGACGGCGCGCTACGGGCTTTCCGAACGCGGCGACGCGGAGCAGCGCCGCTTGTCGCTCAGTTACGGGCAGGCGACCAAGCGCGGCGGCAACTTCTTCCTCGGTGCCGACTACTTCCACCGCGACGCATTGCAGGGCGACGCGCGCGACTGGCGCACCGCGGATCTGAGTCGGCAGGGCCTGGCCGATCGCCGCATCCCGCTGGGCTATTTCAGCCTGTTCGATCTGGAAATCATCCAGCCCGCGTGCCCGGACGACGTGCGCGATGCGAACGGGCAGTGCTTCCTGGACGTGCCGCGCTACCTGACGCTGCAGCCGGAGCTGGAAAGCGGATCGGTGTACGCGCGCCTGCGCCAGCCGTTGGGCGGGACGCTCGAGTTCGACGGTTCGCTGCGCCTGGGCCAGGTGCGCCAGAACCTGCAGGCCGCGCCGCTGCACGGTTCGATTCCGTTGCCGGAAGGGCATCCGGACGACCTGTTCCCGGGCATCCCGACGCAGCTGGACTACGCCTTCTTCGACATCGGACCGGTGCGCAGTCGCAGCGATTCGCGCACGGTCGACGTCGACCTGGGCCTGTCGGGAATGTGGAGCGACTGGGAATGGCGCGCCGGCCTGTCGCATCATCGCAGCCGCGTCGACAACCAGATCGACGGACTCGTCAGCAACGCCGCGTTGTCGCAGGCGTTGATGGATTACAGCTACCGCTTCAATTCGCCCGACAATCCGCCCGAAGTGCTGCGCGCATTGTCGCCGCGCGTGGAAGTGGAGGGCGAAGCGCGCTTCGACCAGTTCACCTTCGCGGTGAACGGTTCGTGGTTCTCGCTGCCGGGCGGTGAAGCGCAGACCGCGCTTGGCGTGGAGTGGACGCGCGATGGCCTGCGCAACGAGCCCGACCAGCGCATGCTCGACGGCGATGTCGCACTGGGCGCGCAGAAGAGCCGCCTGGACGACCATCAGTACAGTTCGGCGTTCTATGCCGAAATGAGCCTGCCGATCACGACGTGGCTGCATGCCGATGCCGCATGGCGCATCGACGAGCGACAGGGCTACGGCAGCGAATCCTCGCCGATGTTCGGCCTGAAGTGGATGCCGCTGGAAACGCTCACCGTGCGCGCGACCTCGGCCACCGGCTATCGCGCGCCGTCCTTGTTCGAGCTGCGCCGGCCGAGCATCGCCGGCGGCACGTTCGAGGTGGTCGAAGCGACGCCGGCGCTCGCGCCGTGTGCGATCCCGACCAACTTCATGGGCGTGGACTACTGCATCGTCACGCATGGCGCGGTCGAGAACCCCGACCTCGCGCCGGAAACCTCGCGCAGCCACACGGTCGGTGTCGTATGGGCGCCGACGCAGGCGTTCGACGTGAGCCTGGACCGTTTCCGCATCCGCCGTCGCAACGAGATCGTCACCACCAACGCGCTGGCCGATCCGGAAGCGTTCCCGCTGTCGCTCGAACGCGACGCGCAGGGGCAACTGGTCGCGGTCAACGACTACTTCACCAACGTCGGCCGCACGCAAGTCGACGGCTGGGAACTGCAATCGGAATATCGCCTCGACACCGAAGCCGCCGGACGCTTCACCTTCCGTCTCGCCGCAAGCTTCCTGGAATCGCTGGAGCGCCAGACCAGCCCGGATTCGCCGGAGCTTGATTACGCCGGGCACGGCTCGCCGAAGCGTTCGGTGCTGGCGGCGGTGGAGTGGATGGTCGGCGACTGGATCTCCACGCTCAACGTGCACCAGCTGGGACCGGTGGAGATCGCCGCGCCCGGCCGTCCGTGCCCGACGTTGAACGAGGAGGCGGGCAAGTGCCGCACGCCGGCATCGACAACCGCCGACGTGTACGTCGCGTACGTGGGCATCGACCAGTGGCGTCTGTCGTTGAACATCGACAACGTGACCGACCACGAGCCGCGCAACTACGACCCGGCCAAGGGCGGCTACGACATCGCCTACGACGACCCGCGGGGTCGCTACTACCTGGTGAGTGCGTCTTACCGGTTCTGAAGCGCGCGCGGTGCGAACGCCGGTGAAAGCCGGCACCGGGTCCGGCGCGCATCGCGCAGCCTCGGCGCGCGGACACTTGCAAGCTCCTTCGCCTCTCGCGGTCTGGCCAAGCCCGGCGCATCCGCCGGCTGCCCGCTGTCACGGCACGCTCACGCCGCCGTCATCGGCGCACGCTTCGAAAAAAAATCCAGACGAGGGTAGGGGGGAAGCAATCCACCCGCGTTATCAGTGTCAGAGGATCAGGACGACGGATACGGATGTCTCCGCGCCACGGATGGCGCACTTCTTCAGCGACGGCCCACAAGGCTTTCGCGATTCATGCGTACCAGGATGGTGCGTACCCGGCGGGGACCACGGGACCCGCCAGTGGATCGAAGCGGACCCTGCCGCCCAGATCCCTTCTGGAGAAGCCCCGGATGGCTTCTCCAGACCTTCCCCCGGCGGCGCCGTCTCTCCCCCGCGCCGCAGTTGTAGAAATGGAAAAGGCCGCGATCGCTCGCGGCCTTTTCTCTGTCCGAAGGACCGGTGGCTTACGCCAGACCGGCCTGCTTCATGACTTCGGCGGCGTAATCTTCCACCACCTTCTCGATGCCTTCGCCGACGGCGAGGCGCTGCATGCCGACCACTTCAGCGCCGGCGGCCTTCAGTGCCTGCTCGACGGTCTGGTTGGTGTCCAGCACGTACGGCTGGCCGTACAGCGTGACCTCGTTGACGATCTTGGCGATCTTGCCGCTGATGATCTTCTCGAGGATGTCGGCCGGCTTGGCCTTGTCCTTGTCGGTCATCTTGGCCAGCTCGATTTCCTTTTCCTTCGCCACGAACTCGGCCGGGACGTCGGAGGCCTTGATGTGCGGCGGGTTCATCGCGGCGACGTGCATCGCCAGGCCGCGGGCCAGCTCGGCATCGCCGCCCTTGACCTCGACCAGCACGCCGATCTTGCCGCCGTGCACGTAGGCCGCGACGTTGTTGGCGCTGTCGACCTTGGCGAGGCGACGGATCTGGATGTTCTCGCCGAGCTTGGCGATGGCGGCGGCGCGGCTTTCCTCGACGGTCGAACCCGACTCGAGCTTGACGGCCTTGAGCGACTCGACGTCGGCGGCGCCGGAAGCCAGCGCAGCGTTGGCGACGGCGTTGGCGAAGGCGAGGAAGTTCTCGTCCTTGGCGACGAAGTCGGTCTCCGAGTTGATCTCGACCAGCACGGCCTTGCCGCCGTTCTGGGCGACGGCGATGCGGCCTTCGGCAGCGACGCGGTCAGCCTTCTTGTCGGCCTTGGCCAGGCCCGACTTGCGCAGCCACTCGGCCGCGGCGTCGATGTCGCCGTTGTTCTCGGTGAGTGCCTTCTTGCACTCCATCATGCCGGCGCCAGTGCGCTCGCGCAGTTCCTTGACCAGGGAAGCGGTGATTTCTGCCATGGGGGTACCTCTGAATGGTGTAGGGCGGGCATGGCCCGCCTTTTGCGATTCGTTACGGACGCGGTTGGAACGCGGCCGTACGCGAAAACTCGGATGCGGCCGCGCAGACCTGCCTGGCAGGATCACGCGGCCACATGACGCGGTCCTTACTCGGCCGCTTCGGCCTTCTTGCCGGCCGGCTTCTTGCCCGGTGCGCGACGCGGAGCCTTGCCTTCCTCGCCTTCGGCGGCTTCGGCGAAGTCTTCCTCGCGAACGCTGGCGGCCTGCGGAGCGGCAGCCTTGCCTTCCAGCACGGCGTCGGCGGCGGCGCGGGCGTACAGCTGCACGGCGCGGATGGCGTCGTCGTTGCCCGGGATGGCGTAGTCGACCAGGGCCGGATCGTAGTTGGTGTCGACGACGGCGATGACCGGGATGCCGAGCTTCTTGGCTTCCTTGATCGCGATGTCTTCGTGGCCGATGTCGATCACGAACAGCGCGTCGGGCAGGCGGTTCATGTCCTTGATGCCGCCCAGCGAGGCTTCCAGCTTGTCGCGCTCACGGCGCAGGCCCAGCACTTCGTGCTTGACCAGCTTCTGGAAGGTGCCGTCGGTTTCAGCTGCTTCCAGCTCCTTCAGGCGCTGCACCGACTGCTTCACGGTGCGGAAGTTGGTCAGCGTGCCGCCCAGCCAACGCTGGTTCATGTACGGCATGCCGCAACGCTCGGCCTCTTCCTTGATCGCCTCGCGCGCGCTGCGCTTGGTGCCCAGGAACAGGATCATGCCGCGCTTCTGGGCGATGCCCGAGAGGAAGTTCATCGCGTCGTTGAACAGCGGGACGGTCTTCTCGAGGTTGATGATGTGGATCTTGCCGCGCGCGCCGAAGATGTAGGGACCCATCTTCGGGTTCCAGTAACGGGTCTGGTGGCCGAAGTGGACGCCGGCTTCCAGCATCTGACGCATGGTGATCTGGGGCATTGCTTGTAACTCCAAGGCAGTGGAACCGACCGCCTGCGTGCACGAGCACGGTGTGGTGGCGGCGCCCGCGGCAAGGCCGGGGCAGGGGTTCCGGGGTTGGGCCTCCCCGCAGCGTTCGTGTCCGAACCATCGGCCCGGATGGACCTTGGCACCCCGGCACGAGCGTGGGCTGCGGGTGTGTATTCGCCTGCGTCCGGACGGGGCCGGACCGCTTTCGCCCTGGCGTGGGCGACAGGATCGGCGCAAGGCCGGTCGCTGAGCCGCGGAATTGTAGCCGCAACGCAGCGTTACGGGCAACTTCGGGCGTCCGGAAAGCCTGAACGGACCGCGGATGGGCCATAATGCCGGCATGCCCATCACCATCAAGACCCCCGAAGAGATCGAGAAGATGCGCGTCGCCGGCCGCCTGGCCGCCGAGGTGCTCCAGGTCGTCGCCCCGCACGTCAAGGCGGGCGTGAGCACCGAGGAACTGGACCGCATCTGCCACGATCACATCGTCAACGTGCAGAAGGCGATCCCGGCCAACGTAGGCTACAAGGGATTCCCCAAGACCGTCTGCACCTCGGTCAACAACGTCATCTGCCATGGCATCCCGAGCGAGGCCAAGGTCCTGAAGGACGGCGACATCGTCAACATCGACGTCACCGTCATCAAGGACGGCTGGCACGGCGACACCAGTCGCATGTACGTGGTCGGCAATCCGTCGGTCATGGCCAAGCGCCTGGTGGACGTCACCCGCGAAGCGATGTTCCGCGGCATCCGCACGGTGAAGCCGGGTGCGACGCTGGGCGATATCGGCGCCGCGATCCAGCAGTTCGCCGAAGGCGAGCGCTTCAGTGTGGTGCGCGAGTACTGCGGCCACGGCATCGGCCGGATCTACCACGAAGACCCGCAGGTGCTGCATTACGGCCGTGAAGGCGAGGGCCTGGTGCTCAAGCCGGGCATGACCTTCACTATCGAACCGATGATCAACGAAGGCACGCGTTACACCAAGCTGCTGCCCGACGGCTGGACCGTGGTCACCAAGGACCGCAAGTTGTCCGCGCAGTGGGAGCACACGGTGGCCGTCACCGACGACGGTGTGGAAATCCTCACCCGCGTGCCGGGTGACGACAACGATCTATGAGCGATCGCTCCGCCGCCGTCGATGAGCCTTCGGCGGCGCAGGGCGGCGTCGAACCTGCCGCGGCGATCCGCAGCGCCATCGCCATGATGGACGCAGGCCTGGCCAAGGCGTTCGACGCCGATGCCAACGCCGACATCGACCGTCTGCTCGCCGCGCGCGCAGGCGCGATGGACGCGCAGGTGCGCGCCGCGTGGAAGGCCTGCATTCCCGACGACGCGCCGCTGGCGTTGTTCGCCGTCGGCGGTTACGGCCGCGCGGAACTGTTCCCGCAATCCGACATCGACCTGCTGGTCCTGGCCGAGCCCGACGCGCAGACCGCGCACGCCGAGGCGCTGTCGCGTTTCGTCGCGCTGCTGTGGGATGCCGGCCTGCCCGTTGGCCACGCGGTGCGTTCGGCCACGCAATGCACGGAAGCGGCGGCGGACATCACCGTGCTCACCTCGATGCTGGAAGCGCGCCCCCTGATCGCACAGGTCGAACACCTGCACGCGTTGCAGGCGGCGATCGCCCCCAGCCTGGTGTGGCCGGCGCGCGAGTTCTTCGCCTCCAAGCGCGAGGAACTGCGCCTGCGCCATGCGCGTTACGAAGACACCGCCGACAACCTCGAGCCCAACCTGAAGGAGGGCCCCGGCGGCCTGCGCGACGTGCAGACGCTGCGCTGGATGGCACTGCGCATCGTCGGCACGGGCGATCTCGAATCGCTCGTCGCCATCGGCCAGTTCGGCGAGGACGAACTGGCCACGCTCGAACGCGAACGTCGCGCGTTGTCGCGCCTGCGTTTCGGCCTGCACCTGGTGGCCGGCAAGCGCGAGGAACGCCTGCGTTTCGATTACCAGAAGGTGCTCGCGCAACGGCTGGGCCATGTCGACAACGCCGACAACCTCGCCGTCGAACAGATGATGCAGGGTTTCTACCGCAGCGCCGCGCTGGTACTGCGAATCGGCGAGCGCCTGCTGCAACGCTTCGAGGAGCAGATCGAAGGCGAAAGCACGCCGGTCGCCATCGACCATGCGTTCGAACTTCGCCGCGATTATCTGTGCGCGCGCGATCCGCACTGGCCGCGTGATGCCTACGATGTGTTCGCGTTGTTCGCCGTGTGGGCCTCGCACGATGCCGTGCGCGGACTGCATTCGCGCACGGCGCGCGCGCTGGCCGAGTCGCTGTCGCGCGTGCCGGCGTTCCAGCAGGCCGAACCCGCGCTGCGCGAGCGTTTCATCGCGCTGCTGCGCGGCCCGCACCCGGTGCATGCGCTTGAACGCATGGCGCGCCTGGGCGTGCTGGGTCGCTGGATTCCCGCATTCGCGAAAGTCTCCGGGCGCATGCAGTTCGACCTGTTCCACGTGTTCACCGTGGACCAGCACACGCTGGCGGTGCTGCGCAACCTGGCGCGTTTCGCATCGGGCATCGCGGACGAGCGCTTTTCCATCGCGCACGAAGTCTGGCCGCGACTGCGCAAGCCGGAACTGCTGCTGCTCGCCGGGCTTTTCCACGATATCGGCAAGGGCCGTGGCGGCGACCACTCCGAACTCGGCGCCGAAGACGCCCGCATTTTCTGCAGCACCATGGGCCTGTCGCAGGCCGACGGCGCGCTGGTGGAATGGCTGGTGCGCCAGCACCTGCTGATGTCGGTGACCGCGCAGAAGCAGGACATCGCCGACCCGGAGGTCATCCACCGCTTCGCCGGCAAGGTGGCCGATCGCGAACGACTGGATCACCTCTATCTGCTGACCTGTGCCGACATCGCTGGCACGTCGCCCAAATTGTGGAACGCGTGGAAGGACCGGTTGCTGGCCGATCTTTACACCGCAACACGCCTGGCATTGCGGCGCGGCCTGGAGCATCCGGTCGCTGGCGACGAGCGCGCGAACGAAACGCGCGACGGCGCGCGCGCGATGCTCGCCACGATGGGCATCGGCGACGAGGAGGTCGATGGGTTGTTCGCGCGGATGCCGGAAATCGGATTCCAGCGCGGGCGTCCGGACCAGATCGCATGGCAGGCCGCATCGCTGCGTGGCGTGGATGTCGGCCAGACGCGCGTTCGTGCGCGTGCGCTGGGCGAACACGCCGGTGCGATGGAAGTATTCATCCATTCGCCCGACCGCGATGGCCTGTTTGCCGCGATCGTCGCCACGCTTGATCGTTCGGGTCTGGCGATCCAGCAGGCGCGCGTGCTCGACGGTCCCAACGGCATGGTGTTCGACAGCTTCGAAGTCGTGCCGATCGATCCGCGTTGTCCGCCATCCACCGACGACGTCGAACAACGCCTGGGTTCCGCGCTCGACGGCGACCTCGACCGCATCAAGCCCGCGCGTCGCGCACAGCCACGACACCTGAAGCATTTCCGCATCGCACCGCAGGTCGGTTTCGACACGCTCCAAACCGATTCGGGCACGCGCACGATGCTCAGCCTGGTGTGCACCGACCGCCCCGGCCTGCTTGCGGACGTGACGCACGCAATCCGCAGCCAGGGCCTGGCCGTGCACGATGCGCGCATCGCGACGTTCGGCGAACGCGCCGAGGACGTGTTCCAGATCACCCATCCCCATCACGACGGGCGCGACGGCGCGCTCGACGACACGCAACGGCAGGCGCTGCGCCAGGCCTTGCTCGCCTGCCTCGAAGGAGACTGTTGAATGGCTGTACAGAAGAAGACCGTCCGCAAGACCGCGCGCAAGAAGGCCGTGCCCGCCGGCCCGGGCGTCGACGAGCTGAAGTTCATGGTCGACAGCGCGTTCGAGCGCCGCGCCATGCTGACGCTGGACGAGATCGAAGGCTCCACGCGTCCGACGGTGGAGCGCGTGATTTCCGGCCTTGAAACCGGCGAATTCCGCGTGGCCGAGCCCGACGGCAAGGGCGGCTGGACGGTCAACGAATGGCTGAAGAAAGCGGTGCTGCTGTACTTCCGCGTGAACGACATGCAGGTGGTCGATGGTGCTCCGTCGCCTTACTGGGACAAGGTGCCGTCGCGTTTCGAAGGGTTTGGTGAAACCGACTTCCGCAAACTCGGCGCGCGTGTCGTGCCGGGTGCGGTGGCGCGTCGCGGCGCGCACATCGGCAAGGACGTCGTGCTGATGCCGAGCTTCGTCAATATCGGCGCGCACGTGGGCGAGGGCACGATGGTCGACACCTGGGCGACGGTAGGTTCGTGCGCGCAGGTCGGCAAGCATTGCCATCTTTCCGGCGGTGCGGGCATCGGCGGCGTGCTGGAACCGCTGCAGGCGAGCCCGACGATCATCGAGGACCATTGCTTCATTGGCGCGCGTTCGGAAGTCGTGGAAGGCGTCGTCGTCGGCCACCACAGTGTGATCGGCATGGGTGTTTTCCTCGGCCAGAGCACGCGCATCTACAACCGCGCGACGGGCGAGATCTCCTACGGCTTCGTGCCGCCGTACAGCGTGGTCGTCTCCGGCCAGCTGCCGTCGAAGGACGGCACGCATTCGCTGTACTGCGCGGTGATCGTCAAGCAGGTGGATGCGAAGACGCGCAGCAAGACCAGCATCAACGAGCTGCTGCGCGGGCTCGCCGAGTAAACCGGAGCCGCTACAGGGGGCGGAATGGACAGGATCTCGTCGTCATCGACGTTCTTCAGCAAACGGGTTTTTCCGTGCCTGTGGTTCGGCATCGTGGGTGCCGTGCTGGTCGCCATGATCGTCGGCGGCGCCTGGCGCAAGAGCCCTGTCATGCTGCTCCATCCCTTGTTCATGGCGGGCATCGGCTACGTCGTGTTCCGCAAGCTGATCGGCGGGCTGGCAGATGAAGTGCGAGACGGTGGCACCTTCCTGCTGGTGCGCAAGGGCGGCATGGAGGAACGCGTGCAGCTGTCCAACGTGATGAACGTGGATATCACCCAGTACCAGAATCCCAGCCGCATCACGTTGCGGTTGCGTACACCGGGAAAGCTCGGCAATGAGGTTTCCTTCATCCCGCAATCCTCGTTCCAGCTCAACCCGTTTGCGCGCAACAAGGTAGCCGAGGCGCTGATCCAGCGCGTCGACCGCGCACGCATGAATTCCTGAGGTTTCCCGTGACCACGCTCTACGGACTCAACAACTGCGACACCTGCAAGAAGGCCCGCAAGTGGCTGGAACGCTTCGGCGTCGCGTATTCCTTCGTCGATTACCGCGATCAGCGCCAGGCGCCGGACACGCTGGTGGAATGGAAGGACAAGCTCGGTGGCTGGGACGCGATGATCAACAAGTCGTCCACCACGTGGCGCACGCTGCCGGACAACCGCAAGACGCCGGGCTCGGACGCCGAATGGAAGCTGTTGCTGAAGGAATACCCGCAGCTGATCCGACGTCCGCTCGTCATCTCCGACGACGGCACGATCGCGCAGGGCTTCAGCGACAACGGCTTCAAGAAGCGTTTCGGAGTGGGCTCCCTTGGCTGACCTCGACGTTGCCGACGACGTTCTCGCGCTCACCCGCGAGCTGATCGCGCGCCCGTCCGTGACGCCCGACGACGCGGGCTGCCAGGCGTTGATCGCGCGTCGATTGACCGCTGCGGGCTTTCGTTGCGAATCGCTGCGCTTCGGCGATGTCGACAACCTGTGGGCCGTGCATGGCGTCGATGGTCCGACGCTGGTGCTGCTGGGCCACACCGACGTGGTGCCGCCCGGCCCGCTTGATACGTGGAGCAGTGATCCGTTCGTGCCGGAAATCCGCGACGGGGTGCTTTACGGACGCGGTGCGGCCGACATGAAAGGCAGCGTGGCGGCGTTCGTCGTCGCGCTGGAGCGCTTCGTCGCCGCGCATCCGGACCATCCCGGCCGCGTCGCGCTGCTGGTCACTTCCGACGAGGAAGGCGATGCCGTCGACGGTGTGCGCCAGGTCGCCGAAACCTTCCGCAAGCGTGGCGAGCGCATCGACTGGTGCGTCACCGGTGAGCCGTCGTCGAAGGCGACGCTGGGCGACCTGTTGCGCGTGGGGCGTCGCGGCACGTTGTCGGCGACGTTGAACGTCATCGGCGTGCAGGGCCATGTGGCGTATCCGGAAAAGGCGCGCAATCCGATCCACCAGGCGATGCCGGCGTTGAGCGAACTGGCGGCGCGCCGCTGGGACGAAGGTTTCGAGACGTTCCCGCCGACGAGCCTGCAGATCAGCAACATCCACGCCGGCACGGGCGCGAACAACGTGATTCCGGGCGACCTCTCGGCGCTGTTCAACCTGCGCTTCAACCCGAACTGGCGCGCCGAGCAGCTCGAACGCGAATGCGAGGACGTGCTGCGCCGGCACGGTCTGGAATACACGATCCGCTGGCATCGCGGCGGCGAACCGTTCTACACGCCGGAAGGCCCGCTGCGTGCCGCGGCGCGTTCGGTGCTTGGGCGTTACTGCGGCGGCGCGCCGGAAGAAAGCACCGGAGGCGGTACCTCGGACGCGCGTTTCATCGCGCCGCTGGGTGCGCAGTGCATCGAGATCGGGCCAGTGAACGCGAGCATCCACAAGGTGGACGAGAACGTCGCCGTCGCGGACCTGGAGCGCTTGCCAGGGCTGTATCGCGAACTGATCGAGCGGATGTTGCTGGACTGATCCGGGCCCGCGGTTGAGCTCCTCTCCCGTCGGAAGAGGGGGTGGGGCGAGCGGCAACGGAGCCGTCGCGATGAACAAACCATCCAGTGAAGTGCTGCGGTGTTGCCCGCTTGCCGCGCTGGACGAACGATGTTGCTGAAAAGTGTGATGAGCCCGATCCCCGCTTGCGCCGGGATGACGGGTTCGTTGCGGTCATGGCCGCGGGAAGGTGTCAGCCCTTCCCCGGCACCAGTGTCATCGAATACTTCGCCTCGCCCGGCAGGAACGGCGTCGCGCGGCCGTGCACCCAGTCCTCATGCCCCGCGCCCCAGAACGGCGACATCGGGTGACCGCTCTGGCCGCCGGGCATGTGGATGATGCCGTCGGCCTCGTGGCCGGGCGAGACGACCATGCGTTCGGACGCGCCGAAATCCGGCCCCTGCACGCGCGGCATGCCGCTGTCGCCGGGCAGTTCGTCGCCCGGCATGCACAGCTGCGGTTTCAGGAAGCCGGGCAGGGCGCGCGACAGCGGATGGCAGATGCGCGCGGTGTTGCGCTCGCCCCACGTGCGTTCTGCAAGCGGGCCGTCCTTCGCCAGTTCATCGCGCACTTCGCGCGCGGCATCCTCGAACAGTGCGTCCCACGAAGCGAAGCGCCGCGGCAACAGGTTCGCCGGGCGTTGCGTGACCAGCGGCCATGCGGCACCTTCGAAATGCGAGTGGTTCGGCATCTCGAATGCATCGCCCAGCGCGGCGTGCGCTGGCGCGGTCAGGCCGTCGAGCAGGCGATCGTGCACCGCCAGGCGCCATGCGCGCACGATGCGGTAGCTCGTGGAATCCGTGCTCGCGCGACCCTGCCACGTCGAGGCGGCGGAAGCCAGTTCGTGCAGCGCGGGCGTCTTCGCCGCCACGTCGCGTTCGCGCAGCAGCGTCCACCAGCGTTGCAGGAACAACGCGCGGTCATCGAGCTGGATCGCCAGCAGGTCGCGTTCGGTGAAACGGTCCTTCGCGAACAGGTCGTCGCGGATCTGTCTGGCGCGGGCACCGTTGGCGTAGCCGCCGTCGCCCACGCGCGCCAGCAGCGCGCCATCGACCACACGCGAATTCGCCGTCCACAGGCGTTGCACCGTACCGATGGGCAGCATCGTGCCGTGCGCGGTGGTGATCGGCCACGGCGGGCAGGCGTCGGGTTCGATGATCTGCGTGGCATCGCAACCCGCACCGCGCAGCGGCATCGGGCCGAGCAGGCGCCAGGTGATGCGGCCCTGGCTGTCGCCGACGGCGAGGTTCTGCGCGGGGATCGCGGTGCGGTCGGCCGCCGCCAGCGCTTCGTCGAGTGAACGCGCGTAGAGGAATCCGGACAGGCCCAGGTTCATCGAACCGGGCTGGTGCGCTATCCAGCGCAGCGCGAGCGCGCTGCCATCGCCTTCGCGATGCAGGATCGGGCCCCACGGCGTTTCATCGACCGGGAATTCGACATCGTCGCCGCCGGCGACGTGGATGATTTCGACGGTGCGCTTCGCGCTCGCGCAGGCGCCCTTGCCGCAGTCCGGCACGCGCTTCCAGTCGAGCCAGTCGCCGTAGCTGTTGGTGAAGCCCCACGCGACGTGGCCGTTGCTGCCTACCACCAGTGCCGGCAGCCCCGGCAGGGTGAAGCCGTTGGCATCGACGCGACCGCCTTCGGCGCGCGTATCCGGATAGCGCAGTCGCGCACGGAACCAGATGTTCGGTGCGCGCAGGCCCAGGTGCATGTCGTCGGCGACGATCGCGCGGCCGTCCGCGGTGAGCTGGCCGGACACGGCGAAGTTGTTGCTGCCCACGTCGGAACGCTCGGGCACATCGGCCGGGTTCGCGCTTTCAGGCATCGGCAGCGTGCGCAGATCAACGCTCGCCGCGTCGGGCAGGGCCGCGTCGCCGCGCGGCCGGCCGGCGACCGGCGCATCCCAGCTCGTGCCGTCGTGTGCGAGCAACGCGTACAGCGCCGGCGGCAAGTGCGGGCGCAGGCGCCACATCGCCAGTTCGCGCTCGTTCTGCGCGTCCTGTAGATCGAAGTACATCGCGTAACCGGTGAGCGCGGAATCGGCGAGCGTCCACGGCTCGGGCTGCGCCCGCAGCAGGAGGTACGGCCACGGGCGCACCTTCAGCGCGGCGCGGCCGGCGTTGACACCATCGACGTACGCCTGCGCCATCGGGCGGTTGTCGCCGAGGATCGCGTCCAGGTTCTGCGTGACGCGCGCGCGCATGCGATGCACGCGATGCTCCTTGTCCACGCCGATGGCGACGGGGCCGAACAGCGCGGACAACTCGCCGGCGGCCGTGCGTCGCAGCAGGTCCATTTCGAAGTAGCGTTCCTGCGCATGCACGTAACCGAGCGCGCGCATGGCGTCGTTCTCGTTGGCAGCATCCACGGTCACCACGCCGTTGGCGTCGCGCTGGATCGTCACCGGCGCCGACAGGCCAGGCAGGGCTAGTTCGCCATCCAGTCGCGGCAGGCTTCCGCGCATCAGCCACCAGCCGGCGATGACCGCAGCCAGCAGTACCAGCACCAGCGCGATGAGCACGCGCCTGATCCACTTCATCATCGCTTTGTCGCCTGTGTTGTCCCCGCGCCGAGCTTATCCGATGAACGGTGGCGCCGGCATGCGCCATCCCTCTTGCAACCGGCGCCGGCGTCCAGCAGGATCGACCCATGTCTTCCGTCCAGGCCAATGCCTACACCGCCACTGCCGCCCAGCGCGGCGGCGCGTGCGCGTGGGGCCTGAACAATAACAACCGCAATAACGCCAGCCTCCCGCGGGCCGGTGATTAGCGCGTTGTAACCGCACTAAGCACCCACGAAGCCCGCGCCGAAAAGCGCGGGCTTTTTCATTTGTCCGTCCCGGAACAAAAGCCCGGCCATCCATGGCCGGACTCTTCAAGAAAAGCCCACCCCTCGGAGTCATCGTATGTGTTCGATCCTCGGAATCTTCGGCCTCCAACCCGGCGACGACGTGCAGGCCCTGCGCCGGCGCGCGCTGGAACTGTCGCAACGCCAGCGCCATCGCGGACCCGACTGGAGCGGCGTCCACCTCGACGATGGTGCGATCCTCGTGCATGAGCGCCTCGCCATCGTGGATCCAGCGGGCGGTTCGCAGCCTCTGCGTTCGGCCGACGGCGAACTCGCGCTCGCGGTCAACGGCGAGATCTACAACCACCGCGAACTGGAGCAGTCGCTCGTCGCGCCTTACGCGTTCCAGACCGGCTCTGACTGCGAAGTGATCAACGCGCTGTACCGGCAGCGCGAAGACATCGCGCAGTGGCTCAACGCGCTCAACGGCATCTTCGCTTTCGCCCTGTGGGATCGCGCGCGTCGCCGGTTCGTCATCGCGCGCGATCCCATCGGCGTGTGCCCGCTGTACTGGGGCCATGACGCCGACGGTCGCCTGTGCGTGGCCTCCGAAATGAAGGCGCTGGCCGACACCTGCGCGGATGTCGCGCAATTTCCGCCGGGTCATTACTACGACAGCGCGCGTGGCGAACTGGTGCGCTGGTACGAACGTCCATGGCGTGACCACGCCGCAACGCATGGAATTGAAGTATCCAAGCAGGAACTGCGCGAGGCCTTCGAGCGTGCCGTGCATCGTCAGCTGATGAGCGACGTGCCATACGGCGTGCTGCTGTCGGGCGGGCTGGATTCCTCGCTCGTGGCCGCGGTTGCCGCGCGCTTCGCGCGCAAGCGCATCGAGGACAACGACTCGACAGAGGCGTGGTGGCCGCGCCTGCACTCCTTCGCGATCGGCCTTGAAGGATCACCGGATCTCGCCGCCGCCGCGATCGCAGCCAAGGCCTTGGGCACCGTGCACCACGGTTTCACCTACACATTCGAAGAAGGCCTGGATGCGTTGCCGGAAGTCATCCGCCATATCGAGACCTTTGATGTGACGACGATCCGCGCGTCCACGCCGATGTTCCTGCTCGCGCGCCGCATCAAGGCGATGGGCGTGAAGATGGTGCTGTCGGGCGAGGGCAGCGACGAGGTGTTCGGCGGCTACCTGTACTTCCACAAGGCGCCCGACGCGCGTGAATTCCACGGCGAAACCATCCGCAAGCTCGACGCGCTTTACAACTACGACTGCCTGCGCGCCAACAAGTCGATGATGGCCTGGGGCGTCGAGCCGCGGGTTCCGTTCCTTGACGTGGAATTCCTCGACGTGGCGATGCGCATGGACGCCGCGCACAAGATGGTGCGGCCGGGGCCGAGTGGTCGGGCGATCGAAAAGGCGATCCTGCGCGAAGCGTTCGAAGGCTATCTGCCGGATGAAATCCTGTGGCGGCAGAAGGAGCAGTTCAGCGACGGCGTCGGTTACGGCTGGATCGACGGACTGAAGGCGCATGCGCAGGCGCAGATCAGCGATCGCGTGTTCGCCGCCGCGGCCAGCCGCTTCCCGGTGAACCCGCCGCAGACGAAGGAGGCATACCTGTATCGCCACATCTTCGAGCAGTTCTTCCCCGGCGTGGCGTGCGCGCAGACGGTCCCGGGCGGCAAGTCGATCGCATGCTCATCGCCCGCGGCCATCGCGTGGGACGCTGCGTTCGCGACGATGGCCGACCCGTCGGGGCGCGCGGTCGCCGGGGTGCACGAAGCGGCGCTGTAGGCGTGGGTTCGCGACGGGCCGCCCGGCCCGTCGCGAAAGTCAATGCGAGTGATTCCGATTAGAACGCGGCCGCTCGCATTCGGGCACCCTATGCGCCTGCAAGGAGGTTCCCCCATGAAAGGCCATCCCGAAGTCGTCGAATACCTGAAGGTCCTGCTGCGTGGCGAACTGGCCGCGCGCGATCAGTACTTCATCCATTCCCGTCGCTACGAGGACATGGGCCTGCACTCGCTGTATGAGCGCATCGGCCACGAGATGGAGGAGGAGACCGAGCACGCCGACGCGCTGCTGCGTCGCATCCTGTTCCTGGAGGGCGACCCGGACATGCGCCCGGATGCATTCGCTGCCGGTTACACGGTCGAGGAAATGCTGCAGCGCGATCTTGAAGTCGAGTACCGCGTGCGCGCCGCGCTGGCCGAAGGCATGGCGCTGTGCGAGCGCGTCGGCGATTTCGTCAGTCGCGAGATGCTGCGCGTGCAGTTGCAGGACACCGAGGAAGATCACGCGCACTGGCTGGAGCAGCAGCTGGGCCTGATCAAGCGACTGGGTATCCAGAACTACCTGACGGCGCGCCTGGCGCAGAAGCCGGCTGAGCAGGCGTAATTCGTCGCGTACTTGTAGCCCGGGCAAGCGAAGCGCACCCGGGTGCGCGGCCACATTGAGTGCGGGTTGTGCGTTTGGATGCCCGGGTTACGCGAGCTTTCGCCGCAAGGCGAACACCACCGTGTCCAGTGCCGTCACGCCTTCGTCGATGAAGCGCTGTTGCGTCGCCAGGATGTCGCGGCGTTCCAGTGTCGCCACAGTCCAGTCGCGCGAGTAAAGGTCGTACACCTCGGGCTCGACCACGCTGAAAGGCGGGCCGTCCTTCTCGTGCTGCGGATACTCCAGCGAGACGAGCAGGCCGCGGCAGTGCTGCGGAAGCCGCGCGTAGAGTTCGTGCACGTAGCGGCGCCGCAGGTCAGCCGGCAATGCGATCAACGCGGCGCGATCGAACACCGCATCGCACGTGCCCAGCAACGCTTCGTCGAGGCCAAAGGCATCGCCGCAGATCAGCTCGATGTTGCCGGCGACGTAATGCGTGCCGTACTTCGATTCGCCGCGCTCGGGCGTCACGCCGTTCTCGTCGAAGAACGCTTCGACGGCGATGCGCGACAACTCCACGCCGAGCACGCGATAGCCCTGCGCTGCGAACCAGGCCATGTCCAGCGTCTTGCCCGCCAGTGGCACGAACACGCGTGCTCCCGGCGCGACATCGAGCGACGGCCAATGCTTGAGCATCAGCGGCGTCGGAGTGTCCTGATGGAAGCCGATCTGGTTGTCGGCCCAGCGCTGGTGCCAGAAGTCGGGGTGCATGCGGGCGGTGATCCTTATCCCTTCGATGGAACTTCCGCAGAACGGTCATCCCGATTTTCGCCAGGATGACGGTCCGATGGGTGTCCGCGCGTTACGCGTCTTACTCGACGCCCAATCCTTCCACCTTCTGCCAGCCGCGCGGCAGCAGCCCGCCACGCGTCGCGCGCGCGCCGATATACGAATCCAGGTCCTTGAACGACAGCGACATCGTGCGCGTACCGGACTTCACCACCAGCGTGCCGCCCGGCGCGACGACGGCGACGGCGACCACGCGTTCGGTGCCCAGCTTCGCCTTCGGGATGTCGATCAGCTTGTTGCCCTTGCCCTTGTCGAGTTCGGGCAGCTCGCCCACCGGGAACGCCAGCAGGTGGCCGACGTTGGTGACCACCGCGATGCGGTCCTGGTCGACGTCGCCGACCGGCGCCGGCTGCACGACCTTCGCGCCCGGCGTGAGCGAGAGCATCGCCTTGCCGGCCTTGTTGCGACCGGTGAGGTTTTCGAAGCGTGTGACGAAACCGTAGCCGTGGCTCGAGGCCAGCACGAAGCGGGTGTCGTTGTCGCCGCTGGCAAGCGCCTGGAACGAGGCGCCCGGTGCCGGCGAGAAGCGGCCGGTCAGCGGTTCGCCATTGCCGCGCGCCGACGGCAGCGAATGCACAACGGTCGAGTACGCGCGGCCGGTCGAATCCAGGAACGCCACCTGTTGCGTGCTGCGGCTCTTCGTCGCGGCCAGCAGTTCGTCGCCTTCGCGATAGTTCAGCGAAGCGGCATCGACATCATGCCCCTTCGCCGCGCGGATCCAGCCCTTCTCGCTGAGCACGACGGTCATCGGCTCGCTGGCGACCAGTTCGGTTTCGCTCAGCGCCTGCGCCGCACCACGGGCGACCAGCGGCGAACGGCGCGCGTCGCCGAACTTCTTGGCATCGGCGATCAACTCGTCCTTGATGAGCTTCTTCAACTTCGCCTTGCTGTCGAGCGTGGCGATGATGCGCTCGCGTTCGGCCTTGAGCTCATCCTCTTCGCCACGGATCTTCATCTCTTCCAGGCGCGCCAGCTGGCGCAGCTTGGTTTCCAGGATGTAGTCGGTCTGATCCTCGCTCAGTGCGAAGCGCTTCATCAGGACGGCCTTGGGCTCGTCCTCGGTGCGGATGATGCGGATCACTTCATCCAGGTTGAGGAATGCGACCAGCAAACCTTCCAACAGGTGCAGGCGACGCTCGACCTTGTCCAGGCGATGCTTGAGGCGGCGCATCACCGTTTCGGTGCGGAAGGCCAGCCACTCGGCCAGCAGCGCCTTCAGCCCCTTGACCTGCGGGCGGCCGTCGCGACCGATGATGTTGAAGTTGACGCGGAAGCTCTTCTCCAGGTCCGTCGTCGCGAACAGGTGGCCCATCAGCTGTTCGGCGTCCACGCGGTTGCTGCGCGGGACCAGCACGATGCGCGTGGGGTTGGCGTGGTCGGATTCGTCGCGGATGTCTTCCAGCCACGGCAGCTTCTTCGCGCGCATCTGCGTGGCGATCTGCTCGATTACCTTGCCGGGCGAGGTCTGGTAGGGCAGTGCGGTGATGACGAGGTTGCTGCCGTCCTTCTCGTAGACGGCGCGGGCGCGCACGCTGCCCAGGCCCGTCTCGTACATCTGCAGCAGGTCGGCGGCGGGCGTGATGATCTCCGCCGCCGTCGGGTAATCCGGGCCGCGCACGTGCTCGCATAAATCGCGCGTGGTCGCGTCGGGATCGTCGAGCAGGCGAACACACGCGCTGACGACTTCGTTGAGGTTGTGCGGCGGCATGTCGGTGGCCATGCCGACCGCGATGCCCGTGGTGCCGTTGAGCAGCAGGTGCGGCAGGCGCGCCGGCATCCACGAGGGTTCTTCCAGCGTGCCGTCGAAATTCGGCGTCCAGTCCACCGTGCCCTGGCCGAGTTCGCCCAGCAGCACTTCGGCGATCGGCGTGAGCTTGGATTCGGTGTAACGCATGGCCGCGAACGACTTGGGGTCGTCGGTCGAACCGAAGTTGCCCTGGCCTTCGACCAGCGGATAGCGGTACGAGAACGGCTGGGCCATCAGCACCATCGCCTCGTAGCACGCGCTGTCGCCGTGCGGATGGTATTTGCCGATGACGTCGCCGACGGTGCGCGCGGACTTCTTCGGCTTGGAGGCCGCATTCAGGCCCAGCTCGCTCATCGAATAGATGATGCGGCGCTGCACCGGCTTGAGCCCGTCGCCGAGGAACGGCAGGGCGCGGTCGAGCACCACGTACATCGAGTAATCGAGGTAGGCGCGCTCGGCGTATTCACGCAGCGGGATCTGTTCGAAGCCGTGGAACACCGGACGGACGGTATCGTTCATTTAAGCGGTACAGGCCAGGTAAGTCGGAATGCGGTGATTCTAAAGCGGCGCGTGTGCCAGCGGCCCGGCGCGCCGCACGGTTCAGCGATGCAGCTCGCCGGCAGCTTCGGGCTGGTAGCGGATCGACAGCACGCGCAGGTGGATCGTGCGTCCGCCCGGCAGCGGCCATTCGATGGAATCGCCCACGTGCAGGCCGAGCAGGGCGCTGCCCACGGGCGCCAGGATCGACACCTTCTCGGCGCTGCCGTCCGCATCGCGCGGGAACACCAGGGTCAGCTCATGCTCTTCGCCGCTCGTTTCGTCGAGGAAACGGGCGGTGGAGTTCATGGTGATGACGTCCGGCGGCATCTGCGCGGGTTCGACGATGGTCGCGCGCTCCAGTTCGGCTTCCAGCGCGGACGTGTCGATGCCCTGCGCGGCCGGGGATTCCAGCAGCGACTCGATGCGCTCCACGTCCAGGCGCGACATCAGCAGCGGGGGCTTGGGTTCGGACATTGCAAATCTCCAAAGCAACGCGGGCGCCGCACCGGGTGCGTCGCCCGCAGAGGAAAATGTCCGGCGACCATAGCCCCGAGCGGGCGGGGCATCAAGCCGACAATGCCGGACCGGCAGCCTTGCAGGCGCTTCGACGGGAACCGGAAGGGGCCGGCTGGATCGAATGTGAAAATTTTCGTGAGCAGGCGTTGACAAGGCGCCCATCGCACCGCAACATACGCGGCCTCGCTCGGCGAAACACCGAAGCGATGCCCAGGTGGCGGAATTGGTAGACGCACTAGTTTCAGGTACTAGCGGGTAAAACCGTGGAGGTTCGAGTCCTCTCCTGGGCACCAACTGAATCACGCTGAATGGCCTTCGGGCCCGGCACAAGAAACCCGCGCACTGCGCGGGTTTTTTGTTTTTCCGAGCATGCGCGCGCTTGACTCGACCAGCGGGATCGCTGGCGAAAGACCGCCAAGACGCCGCATTCATGTCGATGTGCGACCATGCCGGCATGAAACGAAAAGCCTCTGGCTCATCGAAATCCGGCGCCTCCAAGTCAGGCGCCAAGTCCGGCAAGAAAACTCCAGGCAAGGTCGCGGCAGGCAACCCCGCATCCGCCCCGCGAGGCGGCAAACCCGGAAAGCCGGGCAAATTCGCAGGATCCCCGGGCGGCGGTCGCAAGGCGCCGTCGCGCCCGGCGTGGATGCCCGAACCGCTGCCGGCCGCGCATCGCGCACGCGGCGGTGCACCTTCCGCCTTCAACGATCCCTACGCCGCACGCGAAGCCGCCCGCTACGAGCAGCCCATCGCCAGCCGCGAGGTCATCCTGCAGATGCTGGTGCAGGCTGACGGACCGATGCTCGCCGAGGACCTGGCACAGCATCTGGGCCTGACCGAGCCCGACCGCTTCGACGCGCTGGGCAAGCGTCTGGGCGCGATGGTGCGCGACGGCCAACTGCTGCGTAACCGCATGGGCGAATTCCTGCCCGCGCAGCAGCTCGACCTGATTCCCGGCGTCGTCATCGCCAATCCCGACGGCTTCGGTTTCCTGCGCCCCGAATCCGGCGGCGGCGACGACCTGTTCCTGCCGCCGATGGAAATGCGCAAGGCGATGCATGGCGATCGCGTGCTGGCGCGCGTCACCGGCGTGGACCGTCGCGGCCGTCGCGAAGGCGCGATCCTGCGCGTCCTCGAGCGCCGCCTCAATCGCCTCATCGGCCGCTTCTGCCTGGAAGCTGGCATCAGCTACGTCGTGCCCGACGACCGCCGCATCCAGCGCAACGTGCAGGTGCCGCCGGACGAACGCCTGGGCGCGCAGAGCGGCCAGCTGGTCGTGGTCGAACTGATCGATTCGCCCGACGAACACGGCCCGCAGCGCACGCCCATCGGCCGCGTGCTGGCGGTGCTGGGCGATCGCCTGACCGCATCGCTGGCGGTGCAGGCGGCGATCCACGGCCACGAGATCCCGCACGAATTCCCGCAGGCCGTGCTTGACGAAGCCTCCGACGTGCCGCTCACCGTGCCGGAAGAAATCGCCGCGACACGCGTGGACCTGCGCGAGCTGCCGCTGGTGACCATCGACGGCGAGGACGCGAAGGACTTCGACGACGCGGTGTACTGCGAATCCAACCGCAATGGATTCCGCCTGGTGGTCGCCATCGCCGACGTCTCGCACTACGTACGGCCCGGGACCCCGCTGGACGAGGAAGCGCAGAAGCGCGCCACGTCGGTGTATTTCCCCGGCTTCGTCGTGCCGATGCTGCCGGAGACGCTGTCCAATGGCATCTGCTCGCTCAATCCGAAGGTGGACCGCCTGTGCTTCGTCTGCGACATGCAGATCGATCGCGAAGGCGAGGTCACGAAGTCGAAGTTCTATGAGGCGGTGATGAACTCGCACGCGCGCCTCACCTACACGCAGGTGTGGAATGCGGTGGGCGAGGACGTGCGCGAGGAAGACAGGCAGGACGCGGTCGAGCGCATCGGCTCGCTGCTGCCGAACGTGCAGCGGTTGCACCAGCTGTACCAGATCCTCGCCAAGGCGCGCGAACGTCGTGGCGCGATCGAGTTCGAATCCAGCGAAGTGCGCTTCGTGCTCGGCCCGAAGGGCGAGGTGGTGCAGGCCGGCATGCTCCAGCGCAACGACGCGCACAAGCTCATCGAGGAATGCATGATCGCCGCGAACGTGGAGGCGGCGAAGTACCTGATGGCCGCGCACGTGCCGTCGCCGTTCCGCATCCACGACCGGCCGCCGGAGCAGAAGTACGCCGACCTGCAGGAGTTCCTGAAGGAATTCAAGCTGCGCATGCCGCCGTGGGGGAAGGTCGAACCGCGCGATTTCACCGCGCTGCTGAAGAAGATCCGCGAACGGGCCGATGCGGCGCTGATCGAATCGGTGCTGCTGCGCAGCCAGTCGCTGGCGGTGTATTCGCCGGAGAACGTCGGCCACTTCGGCCTGGCGCTTGAGGCGTACACGCATTTCACCTCGCCGATCCGTCGCTATCCGGACCTGCTGGTGCATCGCGCGATCAAGTACGCATTGACCGGCGGACAGCCCGAGAAGTACCGCTATTCGCCCAGCGAGATGGCGGCGCTCACGCTGCAGTGTTCCGAACGCGAACGCCGTGCCGACGAAGCCGAGCGCGAGGTCGACGAGCGTTACCGCGCCGCGTGGATGGAACAGCATGTCGGCGGCGAGTTCGAGGGCGTCATCAGCGGCGTGACCAGCTTCGGCCTGTTCGTCGAACTGGACGAGTCCAAGGTCAACGGCCTGATCCACGTCACCCAGCTGCCGCACGACTATTACCAGTTCGATCCGATCCGCAAGACGCTGTCGGGCGAACGCGCGGGACGCGTATTCCGGCTCGGCGATCGCGTGCGCATCGTGGTGATGAAGGCGAGCGTCGAGGAGCGGAAGATCGACTTCAAGCTCGCGCAGGAGCCGGGCGTGAATGCGTTGCCGCCGCGCGGTCAGCCTGCGAAGCGGGTGAAGCAGAAGTACTGAGGCGAGGAACAGGCGCGGGCCGCGCGGGCCGGAACGCCTGGTCGCTGTCATTCCCGCGAAGGCGGGAATCCAGCCCCCGGTGCTGATTCCGCCTCCCGTCGGCGTGATGCCGCTGGCCGTTGGATCCCCGCCTTCGCGGGGGTGACAGCGTCGCTGCCTTGCCCGATCAGGCCGGAACCGTTCAGGTAGCTGCTTTTCGCGACCGGGCGCACAAATCACTGGACCTGCACCCGGGCGGGCCCGACCATATCGGTCCTCCGGCGTCCCCACGCGCCGCAAGTCACTGGAAACACGATGAGCCAGAAACAATGGATCGCCGGCATCAATGCGGTGTCGGCGGCGCTTGAGCACGATGCCGAACACGTGCGCGAGGTGCTGATCGAAGCCGGCGCGAAGAACCCGCGCATCACCGAGATCGAAAGCAACGCGCGGCGCCTGGACATCGACGTGCGCCGCGTCGCGACGCAGGCGCTGGACGGCGTGGTCGGCAACCTGCGCCACCAGGGCGTGGTCGCGCGCTATGCCGCGGCGAAGACGTGGAACGAGAACGAACTCGAGGCGCTGGTAGAAGCCGCGGAAGGCCGCGCGCTGTTGTTGATCCTCGACGGCGTGCAGGACCCGCACAACCTCGGCGCCTGCCTGCGCAGCGCGGCGGCGGCGGGCGCCACGGCGGTGATCATCCCGAAGGACAAGTCGGTGCAGGTCAACGCGACCGTGCGCAAGACCTCCGCGGGCGCGGCCGACAGCGTTGCCGTCATCCCGGTGACCAACCTGGCCCGTACGATGCGCGACCTGCAGAAGCTCGGCGTGTGGCTGTATGGCCTGGCGGGCGAAGCGGACACCTCGCTGTATGCGCTGGACCTGAAGGGCAACGTCGGCCTGGTGCTCGGCGGCGAGGCCGACGGCCTGCGCCGGCTCACGCGCGAGAACTGCGACCAGCTGGTGCGCATTCCGATGCCGGGCGGCGGCGCCGTGGAAAGCCTGAACGTTTCCGTCGCTGCGGGCGTCACGCTGTTCGAAGCGGTGCGCCAGCGGGGTTAAGCGTGGGCGTGTGGGGACGATAACGCCTGCGGGAAGAGGCATTCGGGGTCGGTAATGGGGGCTGTGCAAACACGGGGAGGGCGTCGCGGTTGGCGGCGATGGCTCGCCTTTGCCGCGTCGTGGCTGCCGACCGTGGCGATGGCGGTCGCGGGCCCGGCGCCGGGCGTGGGGCCGCCGCCGCTGCGCGACTACGTCATCGACGCATGGACCACGCGTAACGGCCTGCCGCACAACTCGCTGCGCGACATCGCGCAGACGCCGGACGGCCACCTGTGGTTCGCGACCTGGGAAGGTGCGGTCCGCTACAACGGCATCGATTTCAACGTCGTCAGCCGCGGCAGCACGCCGGGGCTGCGCGACAACGGCATCGGCTCGCTCTACGTCGATCCCGCCGGCCATCTGTGGCTGAGTGACTCCCGCGGCAATCTCGGGCGCCAGCAGCCGGACGGCGGCTGGCGTTTCTGGGAGCGCACGCGCGACTGGCCGCAGGCGCTGATCCTCGACATGGCGATGGATGGACGCGGCCGCCTGTGGCTGCTGTTCGAAAACCACGGCATGGGGCGCCTGGACCCCGACGATCGCTTCTCCTATTTCGCGCCGCCGAAGGACATCCCGCTTCCGGCGAGCTTCCCGCGCATTGCCATCGACGCCGAAGACCGTCTCTGGGTCGGCACGATGGACGGCCTCGTGATCCGTCAGGCCGATGGCCGCTGGGAACGCGCACCGTCGCGCTGGAACCTGCCGCCCGGGCTCGTCTGGCCGTATCGCGCGGTCGACGGTTCGCTGTGGGTGGTGGCCGACGATCGCGTCTACCGGGTCCAGGGCGAGGACGCAGTGCTCACGCACCACCTGCCGGGCCTGGGCCATTTCACCGCGATGCTTCGCGACCGCAATGGCGACCTGTGGCTGGGCACGGAAAACCACGGTCTGCTGCGAATGGGTTCGCACGGCGTCGAACAACTGCACGCAGGCGACGTGCTGCCGAACGGGCGCATCGGCAGCCTGCTGGAAGATGCCGAAGGCAACATCTGGGTCGGTGCGAATGGCGGCCTGTTCCGGCTGCGCGAAACGCTGTTCAGCGCGATCACGCGCCGCGACGGCGTCTCCGGCGATTACGTGCGCGCCGTGTTCGAAGACCGCGCCGGCGAGCTGTGGATCGGCGGTGGCGGCGGCCTCGACCGCCTCGGTGCGGACGGCCGCATCCGCCATGTCGATGTGCGCAGCAACAGCCCCGATGCGCTGTCGGTGCTGAGCATCGCGCAAGGCAAGGACGACGATTTGTGGGTTGGCACCTATGCCGACGGCGTGTTCCGCCTGCGCGATGGCCGCCTCAAGCGCCGCTATGCGCAGGGCGAGGGCGTGCCGAGCGGCCACGTGCGCGCCATCACCGTCGACGAGGCGGGCACGGTCTGGGCCGGCACGCGACGCGGCGTGGTGATGCTGGGCGAGCAGGGCGCCCGCGCGCCGAACGTCCCCGGCCTGCCGCAGGGGCTGATCACCGCGCTGGCGAGCATCGACGGCGCGCTGTGGATAGGCTCGGTGGAAGGCGCACACGTGCTGCGCGGCGACAAGGTCGAGCGCATCGACGTCGATGCGATGGGCGGTGCGCGGTCGGTGTTCGGTTTCCGCTTCGTGCATGGCGATGTGTGGATCGCGACCGATCGTGGCCTGTACCGCTACCGCGAAGGCAAGCTCGCGCGCGTCGGCCTCGAGCAGGGGCTGCCGGTGGATGCGGTGTTCCAGCTCGTGCCCGACCGCATCGGCAATGCATGGGTCACCAGCAATCGCGGCGTGCTGCGCCTGCGCATGGAAGCGCTGGACGAAGCCGCGGACGGCAGCGCGACGCCGGTGCCGAGCGAGCGCTACACCGAAGCCGACGGGCTGCCCAGCTCGCAGGCGAACGGAAGCTCCTCACCGTCGGCCATCCTTCGCGGCGACGGAAGCGTGTGGATTCCCACCGCAGCCGGCATCGCGGCAGTGGATCCGGCGCGATTGCAGCGCTACCTCGACCGTCGGCCGCCGCCGACGGTGATCGAACGCGTCGCACTCGACGGCCACGACGTTCCATTCAACGCGCGTGCCTTGCTACCCGGCGGCAAGCGCATCGGCGTGTCGTACGTCGGCCTGAGCTACGTCATGTCCGATCGCATCCGGTATCGCACGCGGCTGGTCGGGCTCGACCAGGGCTGGGTCGAGCGCGATCGCCAGCGCACGGTCGAATACATGGGCCTGCCGCCGGGCGACTACACCTTGCAGGTCGCCGCGGCGCATCCGGGCGGGCCATGGACGCAGGACGTGGCGAACTGGTCGTTCACCATCAAGCCGATGTGGTGGCAGCGCAACGATGCGCGCGCCGTCACCGCGTTGCTGCTGCTGGTGTCCTTGTGGGTGCTGTACCGCTACATGGTGCATCGCTACCGCACGAAGAACGTGCGCCTGGCGCGCCTGGTGAACGAACGCACGCGCGACCTGCAGGCGCAGGCCGAACGCCTCCTCGCGGCGGACCGCGAACGCGCGCAGCTGCTCGAGCGCGTGCGTCGCCAGGCCGTGGCCTACGAACGACAGGCGCGCGAGGACGTGCTCACCGGCCTGCCCAATCGCCGGCGCTTCGATGAAATCCTCACGCGCGACATGGCCGTGTCGCAGCGCGCCGGCCATCCGCTGTGTCTTGCGCTGATCGACCTGGATCACTTCAAGCGCATCAACGACGCGCACTCGCACGCCGTGGGCGATGCGGTGCTGCGCGAGGCGGCGATCGTGTTCGCGGCAGGCAGTCGCGCCGCCGACCTGCTCGCGCGACTGGGCGGCGAAGAGTTCGCGCTCCTGTTGCCCGACACGACGCTGGATGAATCCATTGCCATCTGCGAGCGCATGCAGGAGAAATTCCAGACGCATGCGCTGTGGGCGGGCGTGGATGGCCTGCGCGTCACCTTCAGCGTGGGCATCGCCGAGTGCCGCTTCGACGACACGCCAGCACGCCTGATGGAACGCGCGGACGCGGCGATGTACCGCGCCAAGAATCAGGGTCGCAACATCATCTGCGTGGATGCGAGCCCACCGGAAGCGCGTCTGTGAACGCTCGCGGCATCGCTGGCGGCGCGCCGCGCGGGCATGTGAAATAATCACCGCATAGCAGGAAGCGGGGACGACCCCGCCGCTCCAATCGCATCCGGGGACGGCCCCATCGCACTGGAGACTGCCATGCCCTGGATCCTTCTCATTCTCGCCGGCCTGTTCGAAGTGGGCTGGGCGATTGGCCTTAAATACACCGACGGATTCACGAAGCTGTGGCCCACCGTGGGCACCGTCGCCGCGATGGCGATCAGCCTTGGACTGCTCGGCATCGCGATGAAGTCGCTACCCGTCGGCACCGCATATGCGATCTGGGTCGGCGTTGGTGCGGTGGGTACCGTGATCCTGGGCATCGTGCTGTTCCACGAGCCGGCGAATGCGCTGCGACTGGTCAGCGTCGGGCTGATCATCGCCGGCCTGGTCGGACTGAAACTGGCGAGCCCGTAACCCGACCCTCCGGCAGGTCGCATGTTCCTCGGAATCGTCGGAGGCCAACTGCCTTCGGCGATTCCACCGTCGCGCTGCAACGGTTGCTTCAGAACGCGCGGCTGATGGTGAAGCTGCCGAACACCGGCGTTTCCTGCTGCCCGTCGTATTCGCGCGTGCCGTGGTATCGCGCCAGGGCGAACTTCCACCGATTGAACATCACCGCCACGCCGTAGCCCACGTTGGCGACGGCGTTGCGCTTGTCCACGCGGTGGCTGTCGCGGAAGGCGTTGCCGTCCAGCGTGATGTCCCACAACACCCAGCGCGTGTCCATCGTCAGGAACAGGTGCGCGCCGGGCGTGTACTGGCTTTGCGGTTCGCGCGTGGGCGCGGTGTTCTCGCCGGCCGGGCGCAGCGGCGTGCTGCCGAAGTCGTCGGGCAGGTTGCGGCCGAAACGGAATTCGGCGCCGGCGTTGGCGTACGTCGCCAGGTTGCCGAAGCTGCCGCCGTAATGCGCGATCGCGTCCCACGCCCAGCCCCGTGCGCCGTCGCCCGGCGAGAAGCGCTGCATGCGCTCGTGGACGATGCGGAAGACCGGTTCGTTCTCGAGCTGGTTGTCCCAGCCGCGGAATTTCTCACTGCCGGTGATCTGGTGCACGGCATCCTGAGCTTGTTTGCCCAGCGCGGCCGGACCGACGATGCCGACCTGCAACTGCGTCGTGCGCAGGCGGTCGCCTTCGCGCGCGTTGTAGCCCAGGCCGACGAGCAACGCGGCGGCGTAGGGGCGGTCGTCCTCTATCAGGTCGGCGCGACTGAAATCGGTGGGCGTGAAGATGCCCTGGGCGAAGGTCGCGATCATGTTCTGCTGCTCGAACGACTCGGGCTGCAGCGCTGCCAGGCGGCGGTTCACCCAGCGCGCCAGGCGCGGGATGCAGGGATCGTCGGTGTAATCGCGCAGGTTCGGCGAGACCAGCGTGAGCTGCACGCCGTTGCTGTAGCCCTGGTCCTGCCCGCCGAGCAGGTCGTTGTCGACGCGCAGGTTGACGATGGGCGGCAGGCGCGTCGGCCCGCTCGTGCAATCGGCGCGGCCGGCGGCCTGGGCGGCGCCGGCGAAGGCGCACAGGAAGACGGCCGGAAACAGCCATCCGGAACGGTTCATGGGGGATATCCAGTCTTGCAACGGCCGGCGCGGTCATGGATGCGCGCAGGCCGAAAGTGGGGGCGAAAGGATCGCATCGAGGCAGGCGTCGCCGCGATGCGCCGCCTGCGATGGAGCATTCCAGCAACGTTTCTTTAAAACGGTTTTAAACGCCCGTGCTCATGGCGCCGGGGCGGGATTGTCGACGAGCGTGCGCGTGGGCGGAACGTCCGATCGACACGACATCGCGTTGCGTCGTGCGAAACAATGCGGCGCGGTTGTGGTGTTGCGTCAGCTCGCGATCTTCGAAACCACGCGCGCCGGATTGCCGGCGACCGTCGCGCCGGCCGGCACATCGCGCGTGACCACGCTTCCGGCCCCGATCAACGCGTCGTCGCCGATCGTCACGCCCGGCAGCACGATGGCGCCGCCGCCGATCCACACGTTGCGGCCGATGCGCACGGGTTTCCCGAACTCCCAACCTTCGCGGCGCTGCGCCGGATCGCGTGGGTGGTCGGCCGTGTAGATCTGCACGGCAGGGCCGATCTGCGTGCCGTCGCCGATGTCCACGCGCACCACGTCCAGGATCACGCAGTCGAAATTGAGGAACACGCCGCGTCCGAGGTGCAGGTTGAAACCGTAATCGCAGTGGAAGGGCGGGCGGATCTCGCTGCCTTCGCCCGCCGCGCCGAGGCGTTCGGCCAGAAGGGTATGGCGCTGCGCCGGCGTCATTCGCAGCGCGGCGTTGTAGCGCACCATCCACTCGCGCGCGTCGGCCTGGGCCGCCTGGATTTCCGCGTCGTCGGCGCGATACAGCTCGCCGGCGAGCATGCGCTGCATCGGCGTGCGCGCGTCGGTCACGGCGCCGCCACGGGCGGCACGGGCGACGGCCAGGCGTTGACGATGCGGCAGAACAGCTGTGCGGTGCGCTCGGTGTCGTACACGGCCGAATGCTGCTCGTCGCTGTTCCACGACAACCCGGCCGCCTGCACCGCGCGCGCCAGCACCGTCTGCCCGTAGGCGACGCCTGCAAGGCTCACCGTGTCGAACACGCTGAAGGGGTGGAACGGATTGCGCTTGTGCCCGCTGCGCGCGACGGCGGCATTGAGGAAGTTCAGGTCGAAATGCGCGTTGTGTCCGACCAGGATCGCGCGCTGGCAGCCGTGCTTCTTCAACGCGGCGCGCACTGGGGCGAAGACGGTTTCCAGCGCGACGCGTTCGGTCTTCGCGTCGCGGAACGGATGGTCGATGTCGATGCCGGTGACTTCCAGCGACTTGGGGTCGATCTCCAGTCCCGGCGCCGGCACGACGTGGCTGCTGGTGATCTCGCCGACGAAAAGCAGGCCGTTCTCGTCGATGTCGATCGGCGCGACGGCGATTTCGAGCAGGGCGTGGCGGTTCCAGTCGAAGCCGCCGGTCTCCACGTCCACCACCACCGGCAGGAAACCGCGGAATCGCGAGGAAAGGCGGGCGGGCGGGGTGGATGCGTCGGGGTTCTGCATGCGCAAAGGTTAGCAGACGACGCAAATGTGGCCGGTGCGGCGTACTAGTCAGGCCAGCACTACACCCACGCCGCGCATCTGCTCCAGCAACGCGCGGCCCTGCTCGACGAACGCGGCGACGTCCGCGTGCCCGGCTTCGGTCGCCAGCGCTTCCAGTTGCGCGCGTCCGCTCAGGCCCGGCGATTCGTCCAGCCGTTGCAGCAGCCGGAACGCCAGCGGACTCAGCTGCGAGAACCGTACCTCGCCGTCCGGTCCGCGACGCACCAGCAGCAGCGTCGGCTCATTCGGCGCAGCCTGTGGCAGGTGATCCGGCCCGATGCGATGCACCGGCCATTGGTATGCCAGCGGCCACGCCAGCGGCGAAAGCACCGGCACATCTTCCAGCAGATCACCGCGCGGATCGACGTCGGGCAACTGCGCATCGCTGATCTGCAACGCCAGCTCGACCCATTCGTAGTGCGCCAGTTCGCCGGCGAAGGGCGGAAGCCGCGGTGTTTCGTCCTCGCGCGCATCGAGGAAGCGCAGGAACTCGCGGCCGAGTTCAGGAAACAGTGGCGTCTGCGCGCGATGCATCCGGAAGAAGTCGCGAACAAGCGCGCGCCAGTCCGCCTCGCCCAGCACCTGCTTCAGCACCGGGAAATTGCCGGCCAGCAGGCTCTCGACGTTGTTGAACACCAGGTCGCGATAGATCGCCACGCGGCGATCCTCGACGCCTTCCGGAGCCGGTGCGGCCTGCGGGTCGCGCAGATGGCGCGTAAGCGCAAGCTGCTGCGCGCGCAGGCGCGATGGCGCGTCAGCCATGGGCATGCGTGTGCGATGCGGGCATGTGTTCGCGCAGCGTGCGGCGAACGGTGTCCAGCTCGCCCAGCAGTTCGGCGTAGGGTGGAATGTTGAAGTCGCGTTCCAGCAGCGTCGGGCGCGGCCCGAAGCGGCGGTACGCATCGCCCAGCAGCGACCACACCGCGTCCTTCACCGGTGCGCCGTGCGTGTCGACCTTGAGGTCGTCCGCTTCGTCGTAATGCCCGGCGACGTGGAAGCACGCGATGCGCTGGCCCGGCATCGCGGCCAGGAACTGCTGCGCGTCGTAGTGATGGTTGATCGCGTTGACGTAGACGTTGTTGATATCCAGCAGGAGCTCGCAGTCGGCTTCACTCAGTACCGCGTTGATGAACGTCGCTTCGTCCAGCGCGTGCTGGCCGCGATCGGGCGGCATCGCCGCGTAGTACGAGACGTTCTCCACCGCGATCCGGCGGCCGACGATGTCCTGCGTCTGGCGGATGCGGGACGCGACGTGGTGAACGGCCTCTTCGGTGAACGGCAACGGCAGCAGGTCGTAGAGCTGGCCATCGTCGCTGCAGTAACTGAGGTGTTCGCTGTAGAGCGCGACGTGGTGGCGGTCGAGGAAACGGCGCACGCGCGCGAGGAAGGTTTCGTCCAGCGGCGCGAAGCCGCCGAGCGACAGCGAAAGACCGTGGCATGAGATCGTGTGGCGCGCGCTGAGCTCGTCGAGCGCATCGCCCAGGTTTCCGCCGACCCCGATCCAGTTTTCCGGCGCGCATTCCAGGAAATCGAAATCGCCAGGCGCGGCATCCTGCAGCGGGCCCAGCAGGGCCCGCCGCAGTCCAAGTCCTACCGATGTGTCAGGCAGGCTCATGCGTCATGCAGTGCCAGCGCTGCGGCCCTTCAGGCCATGCCGCCGCACTTGCCTTCGCCGCACTTGCCTTCCATCTTGTCGCCCTTCTTCGCCTTGAGTTCATCGGCGGAGAGGAAGCCGTCCTTGTTCGCGTCATGCGTGGCGAACTTGCTGGTGTCGCCGTTGTGGGCCGCGCCGAATTCGGCCTGCGACACCTTGCCGTCCTTGTCGGCGTCCATCTTCTCGAGGCCGCACTTGCCTTCGGCCGCCTTCGTGCCTTCGCCTGCGCTGACCATGTAGCCCGAAGCCAGATCGGTCATGGCGAACGCCGAGCCCGACAGGGCGATCCCGCCGGCCAGGGCGGCGCCGGCTACGAGGACGACGGTCTTGGTGGTCTTGCTGGACATGAGTGGAACTCCTGTACGCGATGCGGGGGAACCCGCGGAGAGTGGCCCGGATTCCGAGCCTGGGAACGATGACAGGGACAAGGCTAGCGATCGGTGAAATCGAACGCGTGTGACGCGGTGCAGCACGCGTCGCGAAGACGACGTTGCCGGCGATTCACGTCGCAACGGGCTGTAAGCGTTTACTGCGCGATCGTGTGTTCGAGATCTCGACTTTGCGCAATCCGGCGCCCGGATGCATAGGCCATCAGTCGTGGGCGCCATGACGCGATGCGCCGAACGGAGCCGGAAACGGGCCGGGAGGTGGTCGACGGCGGTGTTGCAGCCCGGGTAAGCGAAGCGCAGCCGGCACGCGCGGGGAACCCGGGGTCGCTTGGCTTGCCCGGGGCTGCAGAAGCGAATCGCGTGGTTCGGTTACGGCGCCGCCGTCGTCGAGCTGCCGTCGCGCTTCTCACGCGGCGGCAGGACTTCCTCGCCGCGCACGAGGAACCACACGTTCTCGGCGATGTTGGTGGCGTGGTCGCCGATGCGCTCGATGTTCTTTGCCATGAACAGAAGGTGCGTGCACGGCGTGATGCTGCGTGCGTCTTCCATCATGTAGGTGAGCAGTTCGCGGAACAACGCGGTGTAGGCGACGTCGAGATCGACGTCGCGCGCGCGCACGCGCTGGGCCAGCTCGACGTTGTTGTCGCGGTAGGCCACCAGCACGTCGCGCACCTGCTGCACGGCCAGCGTGCCGATCGCGTGCAGGCCGCTCACGTGCGGAAGCGGCGGCGAGAGGTTCAGCGCGAGCGAGCGCTTGGCGACGTTGGCCGCGTAGTCGCCGACGCGTTCGATGTCGGAGGCGATGCGGATGGCGGCGAGGATCTCGCGCAGGTCGCGTGCCATCGGCCCGCGCAATGCGAGCTTCATGACGTCGTGGCTGACTTCGGTTTCGAGTGCGTCGATCGCCTCGTCGTTGGCGATGATGCGTTCGGCGGCCTTGTCGTCGCGACGCTGGACCACGTCGAGTGCGGCCTCCAGCTGCGATGCGGCCATCTCGCCCATGCGCAGGGTTTCGTTGAGCAGCCGGCGCTGCTCGTCGTCGTAGCTCTTGACGATGTGGTCGTGCATCTGGGTGCTCATGTGTGTGGTGTCCGTCTCAGTGCTTCTTCAAGCGCTTGGTTGCCATCCATGGCGCGATGCTTCCGGCTTCGGATCGCCCGGCTCGACCCTCCATGGCCGGGCGTTCGGCACGCTGCGCGGCAGTGCCGCGCAGCGTGCCTCACCCAAACCTGCCGGTGATGTAATCCTCGGTCTGCTGCTTGCCCGGATTGGAGAAGATCGTTTCGGTCGCGGCGTGTTCGATCAGGTCGCCCAGGTACATGAAGGCGGTGAAGTCCGAGACGCGCGCGGCCTGCTGCATGTTGTGGGTCACGATCACGATCGTGTAGTCCTTCTTCAATTCCTCGACCAGCTGCTCGATGCGGCTGGTGGAAATCGGATCCAGCGCCGAGGTCGGCTCGTCCAGCAGCAGTACGTCCGGGCGCAGGGCGACGGCGCGCGCGATGCAAAGACGCTGCTGCTGGCCGCCGGACAAGCCCAGCGCGCTGGAACCCAGCTTGTCCTTCACTTCGTCCCACAGCGCGCCCTGGCGCAACGCGTGCTCGACGCGCGAATCCATTTCCGACTTCGACAGCTTCTCGTGGTGGCGGATGCCGTAGGCGACGTTCTCGTAGATCGTCATCGGGAACGGCACCGGCTTCTGGAACACCATGCCGACCTTGCTGCGCAGGCGGTTCATCGGGTAGCGCGAATCCAGGATGTTCTCGCCATCCAGGATCACCTCGCCGCGCGCTTCCAGCTTCGGGTACAGCGCGTAGATGCGGTTGAAGATGCGCAGCAGCGTGGACTTGCCGCAACCGGACGGGCCGATCAGCGCGGTGACGCGCTTTTCCGGCATCTCCAGGTTGATGTCCTTCAACGCGTGGAACTTGTCGTAGTAGAAGTTCAGGCCGCGTGCGGCGAGCTTCACCGGCGATGCGGCGGCCGCAGCGGTGTTGCGCTCCGGCGTGGCCAGGGAGATGCGGGCGTCGTTCATGGCGGAGGTCCGCTGGAAATTCGGAGTGGTGAGGTCAGTCATGGCTGATCCGGTTGCGCAGCACGATGGCGCGCGCGATGAGGCTGATGAGGAGGACGAAGACGGTGAGCACCAGCGCGCCGGCCCAGGCCAGCACCTGCCAGGACTCGTACGGGCTGCCGGCGAACTGGTTCATCACCACCGGCACCGAGGCCATCGGCTGCAGCACGTTGGTGGACCAGTACTGGTTGCCGAAGGCGGTGAACAGCAGCGGCGCGGTTTCGCCGGAGATGCGGGCCAGCGCCAGCAGCACGCCGGTGACGATGCCGGCCGAGGCACTGCGATAGAGCACCTGCACGATGACTTTCCACTGCGGCACGCCCAGCGACAGCGCCGCTTCGCGCATCTGCGCCGGCACCAGGCGCAGCATTTCGTCGGTGGTGCGTACCACCACCGGCAGCACGATGAAGGCCAGCGAGATCGCACCGGCCAGCGCGGAGAAGTTGCCGCCGGTCTGCATCACCACCAGCGTGTAGACGAACAGGCCCAGCACGATCGACGGCGCCGACAGCAGGATGTCGTTGACGAAGCGCACCACGGTGCCGAACTTGCGCGCATGGCCGTATTCGGCCAGCCACGTACCGGCGGCGATGCCAAGCGGCGTGCCGATGAGAATGGCGATGACGCACATCACCGCGCTGCCGAAGAAGGCGTTCAGCAGGCCGCCTTCCTGCATCGGCGGCGGCGTGTTCTGCGTGAACAGCGCCCAGTTGATGCCGCCGATGCCCTTGGCGATCAGCGTCCACAGAATCCATCCCAGGAAGAACAGGCCGAACAGCGCCGCAGCGCACGCCAGCACGAGCGACACGGCGTTGACGATGCGACGACGACGGTACAGCGCGTCGGCGACCTGGAACTCACGCGCGGTCTTGACCGAGACGGTGCCCATCAGTTGCCCTCCTTGCGGGCGAGCTTGAGCAGCATGAAGCGCGCGATCGCCAGCACCACGAAGGTCACGATGAACAGCACGAAGCCCAGCAGCAGCAGCGCGGAGCGGTAGGTTTCCGTCGCCTCGCCGAAGTCGTTGGCGATCAGCGCGGCGATCGTCGTGCCCGGCTCCAGCAGCGACGCGGAGAAATTCACGCTGTTGCCGATGACGAACGCCACCGCCATGGTTTCGCCCAGCGCACGGCCAAGGCCGAGGAAGATGCCGCCGATCACCGCCGAACGCGTGTACGGCAGCACGATGTCCCAGCTCACTTCCCACTTGGTGGAACCCAGCGCGTAGGCCGATTCCTTCAGGCGCGTAGGCACCGTGAGGAAGACCTCGCGCATCACCGAGGAGATGAACGGGATCACCATGATCGCCAGCACGATGCCGGCGGTGAGCATGCCGATGCCCAGCGGCGGGCCCTGGAAGAGGGCGCCGATGACGGGCAGCGTGCCGATGTGGTCGTTGAGCCACGGCGTGACGTATTCGGTCATCACCGGCACGAGCACGAACAGGCCCCACATGCCGTAGATGATGGAAGGAATGCCGGCGAGCAGTTCGATCGCCGTGCCGATCGGGCCACGCGCCCAGCGCGGCGCGACTTCGGTCAGGAAGAAGGCGATGCCGAAACTCACCGGCACCGCGATCAACATCGCGATGAGCGCGGTGACCACGGTTCCGTAGATAGGCACGAGCGCGCCGTAGCGGTTCTCGACCGGGTTCCATTCGGTGCTGAAGAAGAAGCTCAGTCCCTCGGTGGCGAGGACGTCGCGGCCGCCCCAGAGCATCGACAGCGCCGCGCTGGCGAGCGCGACGAGCACGAAGATCACAGTGCCGGTGAGGACATGGCGGAACAGCCGGTCATTGCGCGCGTCCTTGTGGTCGCGCGACTTGGGGACTTCAGCGGCGGGGAGGGAAATGGCGTTCATCCGAGGGTTTCGTGTGGCCGGTTCCGTGCGTGGTTCGTTTGTCGCGAAGGTGGAGCGGTGTGGCGTGTTGCGTGGTGGTTTCGTCAGTCCCGCGAAGGCGGGAATCCATGGACGCTGTCGCCGTATCGCAGGGAGAGAGAGGGAGTGCGACCCGGTGCTGCGTTCATGGCTTCTCCGCGTTTCGCGGGATGACGTGGTGCTTGGTTGCGTGTTGCTTGCTGAGACGAACTGGATCGGACGCGCTGTCGGCCTGGATCCCGGGCTTCGCCGGGATGACGAATTGGCAAAGCCGCTCGCGCGTTATGCGCGAGCGGGCCAACGGGTCACTTGAACTCGGCCGCCCAGTACGCCTCGACCTGCTGCACCAGCGCCGGCGGCAGCGGGACATAGTCCAGCGCCTGCGCCTGCGTCTGGCCCTGTTCGAAGGCCCACTTGAAGAACTCGCGCGTGTCGGCCGAACGCTTCGCGTCCTTCGGCTGCTTGTACATCAGGATGAAATTGGTCGCGGTGATCGGCCAGGCCTGGTCGCCGGTTGCATTGGTGATGACCAGGTTGAAGTCCTTCGCGCTGGCCCAGTCGGCGCCGGAAGCGGCGGCCTGGAAGGTTTCGGCGCTCGGCAGCACCCAGTTGCCGGCGGCGTTCTGCAGCGAGGCGAAGGCCATCTTGTTCTGCAGCGCGTAGGCGAGTTCGACGTAACCGATCGAGCCCTTGATCTGCTTCACGTAGGAGGCGACGCCTTCGTTGCCCTTGCCGCCCACGCCGCCCGGCCACTGCACCGACGTGCCTTCGCCGACCTTCGACTTCCACTCCGGCGACACCTTGGAGAGGTAGTTGGTGAAGTTGAACGTCGTGCCCGAACCGTCGGAGCGATGCACGATGTTGATCTTGGTCGACGGCAGCGCCAGACCCGGGTTCACGGCGGCAATCGCCGGATCGTTCCAGGTGGCGACCTTGCCGGCGAAGATGTCGGCCAGCAGCGGGCCGGTGAGGCGCAGCTTGCCCGGCTCGATGCCTTCAATGTTCACCACGGGCACCACGCCGCCGATCGCGGACGGGAACTGGCCGAGGCCCGCGGACGCGAGTTCATCGGACGCCAGCGGCTTGTCGGAGGAACCGAAGTCCACCGTGCCGGCCTTGATCTGCGCGATGCCGCCGCCGGAACCGATCGACTGGTAGTTGACCTTCGCGCCGGTGGCCTTGTTGTAGTCGTCGGACCACTTCGAGATCAGCGGGTAGATGAAGGTCGCGCCGGCGCCGGTGATCTGCGCGGCGACCTTGTCGCCGGCCGGCGTTGCGGCGGCGGGGGCGCCCGCATCGGCGGCGGTCGCCGGTGCGTTGTTCTCGCCGGCGGGCTTGCAGGCCGCGACGGTGAGGGTGATGGCGAAGGCGAGGGCGGCAATGCGGGCCGACGACGGGTTCATGCGCAACTCCGTGGGGGAGGAAATCCAGCCTGCTGGCTGGGCTGGCGCCATTTGATGATCTTTTTGTTACAGCGCTATGACATGCGGCTGTCATGAATCTGAAGCACAGCCGTGGTGGGCGCGTAGCAGCCTGTAGACCAGCGCAGCGCACCCTGTTGGGCGGTAACGGGCGCGGGCCGGGTGCGCTGCGCTGACCGGGCGAGGAAAGGCGCGAAAGCCCGGCGCCGGGAACGAAGAAGGCGGGCCTCGCGGCCCGCCTTCCGGTGATGCCTGATCGCGCGATGCGGATCAGTAGTTCATGTTCGCCGACCAGTACGTCTCGATCTGCTTCACCAGCGCGTCCGGCAGCGGGACGTAGTCCAGCGCCTTGGCCTGCGTGTCGCCGTTGGCGTAGACCCAGCGGAAGAATTCCTTGGCGTTCTTGGCGCCGGCGGCGTTCTTGGGCTGCTTGTACATCAGGATGAAGTTGGTGGCGGTGATCGGCCAGGAGTTCGCGCCCGGGGCGTTGGTCATCACCAGGTAGAAGTCCTTCGCGTTCGCCCAGTCGGCGCTGGCGGCGGCGGCCGAGAAGCTCTCGTCCGACGGCAGCACGAAGTTGCCCGAGGCGTTCTTCAGGCGCGAGTACGACATCTTGTTCTGCAGCGCGTAGGACAGCTCGACGTAGCCGATGCCGCCGACGATCTGCTTCACGTACGCGGCGACGCCTTCGTTGCCCTTGCCGCCGATGCCCACCGGCCACTTGACCGACGTGCCTTCACCGACCTTGGCCTTCCACTCCGGCGACACCTTGGAGAGGTAGTTGACGAAGTTGAACGTGGTGCCCGAACCGTCCGAACGGTGCACGACGGTGATCTTGCGGTCCGGCAGCTGCACGCCACCGTTGAGCGCGGCGATCGCCGGGTCGTTCCACTTGGTGATCTTGCCCAGGAAGATGTTCGACAGCGTTTCGCCGTCCAGCTTCAGGGCGCCGGAGGCGATGCCCGGCACGTTGACCACCGGCACCACGCCGCCGATGACCGACGGGAACTGCGCCAGGCCGGCCTGCGCCAGTTCTTCGGGCTTCATCGGCGCGTCCGAGGAACCGAAGTCGACCGTCGCGGCCTTGATCTGGGCGATGCCGCCGCCGGAGCCGATCGACTGGTAATTCACTTTCTTGCCGGCGGCCTTGTTGTAGTCGGCCGACCACTTGGACATGACCGGGTAGACGAACGAGGCGCCTGCGCCGGTGACGTCGGCCGCCTGCGCGCCCATGGCGACAGTGCTGGCCAGCGCGAGCGCGGCGAGGCGGAACTGGATGGACTTGAACACGTTGCTCTCCTGGAGTGACGACGGGCCGCGCCCGTACGTGGCGCATTTGATAACCGTTGGATGACAGCGCCGGGTCGGGTGTATGACAGCGGTGTTACGGCGGTAACCCGTCGACGGAAGGTGGAAGGTTGGCAGGTCGAACGTCCTCCTCTCCCGCTTGCGGAAGAGAGGCTTCGAATCAAAGGGCGCAAAAAAAGGGCGCGGCCAATCGACCGCGCCCGGAGGTTCACAAGAGGGAGGGAGCTGGAACCGTCGAAGCTGGAATTACCAGTAGAACTGCATGCGCGCTTCGAAGATGTTCGGGTTGTCGTCGACCTTGCGGTTGACGAGCTGGTTCTGGTCGGCCGGGTTCACCAGGCCGGTGGCCGGCGTGCGGGCCATGAACTTCGAGCTGTCGACCATCACGTAGTTCAGCATGAACTTGAAGTTCGAACGCCAGTACCAGTTCACGCCGACCGTCCAGGTGTCCATCTGGCCACCGAGCACGCCGTCGACGGCCGCCGCTGCGGTCGGCGAGGTCGGCGGCACGACGGTGCCGTCGTCCAGGTCGATCGAGTCATAGCGCGCGCCGACCTGCCACATGCCGCTGGCGGGTTCGTCGGGCAGCGGGGTGGTCGGCGTGCCTTCCTTGTAGCCCCAGGTCTCGCCGGTGATGTTCCACAGGCCGCTGACGTACCAGCTGTTGCCGTCGAAGTTGTGCGACTGGCGCGCGTTGCCGTTGTTGTAGCGCTCCACCTTCGTCTGCATGTACTCGCCCTGCAGCTTGACCGGGCCGGTGACGTACATGGCTTCGGCGCCGACGGTCTTCTGGCGGTCGGTGTTGGTCATGTTGCCGGTGTCGACCAGGCGCGTGCCGGCGAGGTCGGCGCCCGGACGGGCACGCAGGCGCACCGTGTCCTGGAAGGTGTCGTAATCCACGTACGACAGGCCGAGGTGGAAGATGTTGCCCTTCTCGTTGATCGGCGCCCAGTTGCCGCGGATGCCGTAGCCCGGGCCGTGCGGCGTCGGGGCCGGATGCTCGGTCAGCTCGCGCGTGAAGTAGCTGGCGGTGAAGCCCCAGTCGTTGGTGCCGTAGCGGTACTGGCCGCCCAGGCGACGGGCGATGCCGAAGGTGTTGGTGACCAGGCCCTTGGCGATGAAGTCGTTGTTCTTGGTCGAGGACAGCTCTTCCATGCTGTTGGGCTGCTTGAACTGGCCCAGCACGAAGTAGTGGTTCGAATCGCCGCGGATCTTGTACTTGGCGTTGACGTCCAGCCACTTGTCGGCCTTGGCGTCGTAACCCACGACCCACTCGAAGTTGCCCGGGCCCTTGCCCTTGAGCACCAGTTCGGCGCGGCGCAGCTCGTTGTCGCTGTCGGTGCCGTCGAGCGTGTCGCCGCCGGCATTGAGGTTGGCGAAGTCGCTGTCGAAGTAGTTGTAGTCGGCCTGGACCAGGCCTTCGAAGGACACTTCGGAGTTGCCGATCACGTCGAGCGCGATTTCGGCATGCGCGGCGGGCGCGATGAGGGCGGCGAGCAGCGCGACGGACAGGGTGCTGCGGGACAGTTTCATGGACGTAGCCCTTGGGGCGTAGTGAGAAGACGCTGCGCAGGCTAGGGTGTGAAAGTTGCGTAAATGTGACAACGCTGACTTATTTCGTTCCGATGACGCGTGCATGACGACTGCGCCGACGGGCGGTGGCGTCGTAAGGCAGGCCGGTTTGGTAGCCCGGATAAGCGGAACGCATCCGGGGTCGCGTCAAGGTTGCGGGTGCGTCAAACCGGGTGCGCTTCGCTTACCCGGACTACAGGGGCGCAGCGGCGGCGACGTGCGCGCGATGCTCGACGCCGAATATTTCAGTTTCGTCGCAGGCCCCAAAGGCCGCAGCCGGACGTCAGGTCGCGACCGGGTCCGGCTCGCCCGGCGTCTTGTCCGGGTAGCGGCAGATGTCGCGGATCGCGCAGTGCGGGCAGTCGGGCTTGCGCGCCTTGCACACGTAACGGCCGTGCAGGATCAGCCAATGGTGTGCGTCCTGCAGGTACTGCGGCGGGACGACCTTCAGCAGCCCTTCCTCCACCGCGCGCACCGTCTTGCCCGGCGCAAGGCCCGTGCGGTTGGCGACGCGGAAGATGTGCGTGTCCACCGCCATCGTCGGCTCGCCGAACGCGGTGTTCAGCACCACGTTCGCCGTCTTGCGCCCGACGCCCGGCAGCGCTTCAAGTGCTTCGCGATCGCGCGGCACCTGACCGTCGTGATGCTCGATCAGCTGCTGCGCCATCGCGACCACGTTCGCGGCCTTGGTGTTGTACAGGCCGATGGTCGAGATGTACGGCTTGAGGCCTTCGACGCCAAGCTTCGCGATGGCCTGCGGCGTGTTCGCAACGGGAAAGAGTTTGCGCGTGGCCTTGTTGACGCCGACGTCGGTCGCCTGCGCCGACAGCGTCACCGCCACCAGCAGCTCGTAGGGAGTGGAGAATTCCAGTTCGGTCGTCGGCTTGGGGTTCAGCGCTTTCAACCGCGCGAACATCGTCTCGATGTCCGCCGCGGACAGGCGGCTGACGCGCCGCGCGCGCTTCGTCGCGGCCTTCTTCTTCGTTGCGGCGGGCGTCATGGCTTGTGGCGTTGCGCGGCCTTCTCGCGCGCACGTGCGAGTGCGGCGGCGGCGGCGGAGGGCAGGGCGGAAGGCGTGGCGGTCGCGACTTCGCTCGCCGGCGGCGCCACTCGTTTTTCCGCGCGTTCGCGCGCGCGTCGTTCCAGACGTGCATTGCGCGCACGATAGCGCTCGCGTGCGGCGAGTGCGGTGATGCGTTCGCCGCGCGCATGCTGCAGGCGCGTGCGGCATGCGTCGTTGCACGAAACACACGTGATGGTGCGATCAAGCAGCCCGGCTTCGATCGCACCGTCCAGATCGTCCACGCACAACGCGGCGTTGATCGCGTGCGCCGTCTTGCCGCGCGGATCACTGCAACCGCACACGCAGGCGTTCGACGCGTCGTTCATCACTGACCGCTGAAGTTGGGCTTGCGGCGTTCGAGGAAAGCGGTGGTGCCTTCGCGCATGTCCTGCGTGGCGAACATCAGGCCGAACTGCGCGGTCTCGTATTCCAGACCTTCCTCGATGCCGCACTCGCCGCCGACGTTGACGCAGTCCAGCACACCGCGCAGTGCGAGTGGCGCGGAGTTCGCGATCTGCTCGGCGAGCTTCATCGTCTCGGCTTCCAGCTCCGCAGCCGGAACAACGCGGTTGACGATGCCCAGCTCGCGCGCACGCGCCGCGTCGATGGGCGCGCCGACCAGGCACAGCTCCAGCGTCGCCGCGCGGCCAGCCAGTCGCAGCAGGCGCTGGGTGCCGCCGAAGCCGGGGATCAGGCCGAGGTTGATCTCCGGCTGGCCGACCTTGGCCGTGTCGGCCGCGATGCGCAGGTGGCAGCCCATCGCCAGCTCCAGGCCGCCGCCCAGGGCGAAGCCGTTGATCATGCCGATGACCGGCTTGGGCATCTTCTCGACCCGGCGCATCAGCTTCTGGCCGCGCAGGGAGAAGTCGCGACCCTGCACCGGGGTCAGCCCGTTCATCTCGGCGATGTCCGCGCCGGCGACGAAGGCCTTGGGGCCGGCGCCGGTCAGGACGACGCAGCGGACCGCCGGATCGGCCGCAGCGGCCTCGAACGCCGCCAGCAGGGCGTCCAGGGTGGCGGCATTGAGCGCATTCAGCTTGTCGGGGCGGTTGACGGTGACGACGCGGACGGCGCCGCGGTCGGCGATGGTGACAGGCGTTTCGGACATGGAGGGGGCGGGTCCAGAAGGCGGGGAGTGGGCGAAATTATCGTGCCGGTGGGGCCCGGAACTTCGGCCCGGAGACGCTGTCTGAGCCCTTCGGCGTCAGTGGCGATTAAGCACGGGCGCCGGTATCCTAGCGCGTCCATCCGGGTCCATTCGACCGGTGCGGGCCTTATCACTAAGGAGCGGTTGTCCCGCCCCGATCCATTACGGAGATTCAATCGAATGAAGTTGCGTTTGATCGCTGCCGCTGTCGCGGCCCTGGCCCTGACCGGCACTGCCGCCGCGCAGAACACTTCGACCGAGCAGGGCAAGCTGAGCTACGCGCTCGGTTACGACCTGGGCCGCAACGCCATCGAAAGCGGCGAGCAGGTCGACGTCAACACCATCATCAAGGGTCTCCAGGATGGCTACGGCAAGAAGCAGCCGTCGGTCCCGGTCGACCAGCTGCGCACCGCCGTGCAGAACATGCAGCAGCGCCAGCAGACCAAGGCGAAGGCCGCATGGGACAAGGCCGCCGCCGAGAACAAGACCAAGAGCGACCAGTTCGTCGCCGCCAACCGCTCCAAGGCCGGTGTGAAGTCGCTGCCCAGCGGCGTGCAGTACCGCGAAATCGAGAAGGGCTCGGGCGCCAAGCCGACGCAGGCCAGCACCGTGCAGCTGGAAGTCGCCGGTCCCTACGCCTGGGGCGAGCGTCCGGAGCAGGCACGTCCGGCGCAGCAGATCCCGTCGATCAAGGTCAGCGACATCGAAATGGCCGCGATGCGCGAAGCGCTGCTGCAGATGCCGGCCGGCTCGAAGTGGGAAATCACGCTGCCGGCCGACAAGGCCTATGGCGCCGACCCGCGCACGCCGTTCCCGCCGAACGTCGCGGTGCAGTTCGAAGTCAAGCTGGTCAGCGTCAAGTAATGCCTCGCCCGGCTCGCGCATGACGCGGGCGGCGAATACGAAGCGCAACGCAGCACACCACGTCGAGCCGGCCCTGCCGGCTCGACGTTTTTCATGAGCGTCATCGCAACGCGCGAAGACGCACGCAACAACGCACGTCGCGTCAGTTGAATCCAGAGCACGCCCGCCTTACGTTGATCGATCCATGAATACCTTCTTCCGCGCCGTTCTCAGTCCCTGCATCGGCATCTGCTCGCTCGATGACGACGGCCTGTGCAGCGGTTGCCATCGCACCACCGCGGAAATCGCGCGCTGGTCGCAGATGAACGATGACGAGCGCCTGCGCCTGATGGAAACCGTGCTGCCCGAACGCGAGTCGCGCCGCCGGTGAATGCGACGGGCGCCACGTCCGCATTGCCCGACTGGCCCGAACTCGCCGCGGCGCTGTATCCGCTCGCCGATCCGCCGCACGGGCCCGGCTGGAACCTCGCCGAACTGCACGACCTGGTGCCGGCCGATGCGGCCAGTATCGAAGCGGCGGTCCTCGTCGGTCTTGTTCCGCGCGAGGAAGGCACGCAGGTGCTGCTCACGCGCCGTACCGATGCGCTGCGCCAGCATGGGGGGCAAGTGAGTTTCCCGGGCGGCCGCATCGAGCCCGATGACGCCGACGCCGTGGCCGCCGCGCTGCGCGAAACGCATGAGGAAATTGGCGTCGGTGCGCGCCAGATCCGCCCGCTGGGGTTCCTGGATCCTCTGGCGACGATCACCGGTTATCGCGTGCAGCCCGTCGTCGCGCTGCTCGCCAGCGATTACATTGCGCTGCCCGATCCAAACGAAGTGGCCGACGTGTTCGAAGTGCCGCTCGCGTTCCTGCTCGATCCGGCCAACCTGGCCACGCACACGCTCGATTTCCGCGGCCGCCCGCGCGAGGTCTTCGAGTACCGCTATCCCGCGCAGCGCATCTGGGGCGCCACCGCCTCGATGCTCTACAACCTGCGCCAACGCCTGGAGGCAATCCGATGAGCGCTGCGACTCCGAACTGGACCACGCTCGTGTCGGCCGAAGACCTCGCCGCGTCGTTGGGTCGCGACGACATCATCGTCTTCGACACGCGCCACAGCCTCGCCGAACCGGAAGCCGGCGAAGCGGCGCATCGGGTTGCGCACATCCCCGGTGCGTTCTATGCGCACCTGGATCGCGAGCTGTCCGATCACCGCAAGGCGCACGACGGTCGCCATCCGTGGCCCGACCTTTCCGACTTCACTGCCGCGCTCGGGCGCTGGGGCGTGACGCCACAGCACCAGGTCGTGGTGTACGACGCGTCCGAAGGTGCGCTCGCCGCCGCGCGCATGTGGTTCCTGCTGCGCACGCTGGGGCACGAGCGCGTCGCCGTCCTCGACGGCGGCCTGCAGCGCTGGCAGTCGCTGGGGTTGCCGGTCGAAGCGGACATGCCCGTCGCCACGCCCGCGCCGCCGTATCCGGCGAGGTTCGACGAAAGCCGGCTGCTCGATGCCGGGCAGGTGCAGGCGCATCTGGACGCTGGCGGCCTGCTGCTGGATGCGCGCGCGGCCGAACGTTTCCGCGGCGAAGTCGAACCCATCGACCGCGTCGCCGGCCACGTGCCCGGTGCGCGCAATCGTCCGTATGCGTTGTCGATGCAGGACGGCCGGTTCCGTCCCGCACCGGAACTGGCGCGCGAGTTCGCGCAGGTGCTGCAGGGTCGCGATCCACGCGAAGTCGTGGCGATGTGCGGTTCGGGCGTCACCGCCTGCCACCTGCTGCTCGCGCTGGAACATGCCGGCCTCAGCGGCGCGCGTTTGTTCACCGGTTCGTGGAGCGGCTGGATCGACGATCCCTCGCGCCCGGTGGCGCACGGGCCCTGATGTACCGATCCGGTTCGTTGGTGTCCAGCATTACGGAAACGCTCGAACCGTAACCTGACCGTCATACACGTCCCCGATCCTTGCGCGATTTCGCGCAGGGGGTGTGCGCCATGTCACGCATAGCGGGCTGGTGTGTTGCAGCAATTCTTTCGATGGCGTGCGCGGGCGCGCACGCACAGGTGGACGCCGAGCGCGTCCGCATCCACGGGTCGCAGACGATGGCCGCACGGCTTGTGCCGGCCGTGGCCGAGTCGTGGCTGCGCGATATCGGCTATCAGGACATCCGGCGTGAGCAACCCAGCGCGACGCTGACGGAGATCCACGCGCAGCGCGATGGCATGCCGTTGATCGTGGAGATCCAGGCGAGCAGTTCGGCGCAGGGGTTCCAGGATGTCGTCGACGGCAATGCGCACATCGCGATGATGACGCGCCGCCCGAATGCCGCCGAACTCGACGCGGGCTGGCAGCTGGGCGACCTGGCCTCGCACGACCAGGAGTTCGCGATGGCGCTGGACGGCACGGCGGTCGTCGTGAATCGCGACAACCCACTGGCCAAACTGGGCTTCGCGCAGTTGCGTCGCGTGCTGTCGGGGCAGGTGCGCGACTGGCGCGAACTCGGTGGCCGTGGCCAGGTGCATCTGCACATGGTGGCGGGCGCCAACTCCGCACGCGACCTGGTCGACGAGCGCGTCATGCAAGGCTCGCCCTATGCGCCGGCGCAGTTGCATGTCGACGGAGATTCGCTGGTGAAGGCCATCGCGAAGGATCCCGGCGGCATCGGGTTCGTCACGCTGCGCCAGCCCTGGGGCGCGAACGTGCGTCCGCTCGCGCTCTCCGACGGTGGACGCGCGGTCGCGCCGACGCGCCTTGCGGTGCAGAGCGAGGACTATCCGCTCGCACGTCGTTTCTACCTTTACGGCAGCCAGATGATGGGTGCGCTCAGCCGCAGCTTCGCGCTCTACACGATGGGCCAGCGCGGACAGGACGCGGTGACGCGCGCCGGCCATTTCGCCGTGACGCTGCGCCCGGGTTACGCGCCGCCCACGCTGGCCGGGCCGAAGGATTACCGCGACCTCGTCGGCAAGGCCACGCGCCTGCCGCTGAGCCTGCGCTTCAACCTCACCGGCAACAACGACAGCGGCGTGGCCGCGAGCGTGTACGACAGCCGCTCCGTGCGCGATATCGACCGCATCGTCGCCTTCATGCAGCTGCCGGTGAATCGCGGCCGCCGCCTGCTGGTGGTGGGTTTCGCCGACGCGGCCGGAAGCTCGGTCGCGGCGACGATGATGAGCAACGACCGTGCCGACCTGGTCGCGCACGAGCTGATGGCGCGCGGACTTTCGGTGCTGCATGCGCGCGGTGTCGGCGCGCAGGTGCCGCTGGCGGCGGTCGGAAGCCCGGTCGCGCGCTATCGAAACGAACGCGTGGAGATCTGGATGCTGTAACGGTGGTTGCGACGTTTGCAGCCCGGGTCAGCCAAGCGCACCCGGGTTCTTCGCCGCGTCCCCGGTGCGCTTCGCTTACCCGGGCCACAAGGGCCGATTGCGGCTTACTTGCCCAGCTTCGCCACCAGCGCCTTCAACGCGCCCTGCGTCGCAGGATCGCTCCACGCCGCGATGAACTTCGGCAACTGGATCTGTTCCGGGTGCATCGCGGCGATCACATCCGCGCGTGCGATCGCGCGGGTCTGGCGCATCACCGGCTGCGGCAACTTCAGCAGTTGCGCCAGCCACTCGCGTGCACGTGCATTGACCTGGTCGAGCGGCACGAGTTCGTCCACCAGGCCGATGCGTTCGGCGCGTTCGGCCTCGACCATGTCGCCGGCCACCACGAGGCGTTCGGCGCGATAGACGCCTACCACGCGCTGCATCAGCCTCAGGATGCCGACCGGCACGACCAGGCCGACCTGCGTCTCGTTGAGGCCGATGCGGAACGGTTTGGCAGGATCCTCGCTGCGCGCCATCACGCGGTAGTCGCAGCACAGCGCGAGCACGCAGCCGCCGGCCGGTGCGTGGCCAGCGATCGCGGCGACCACCGGCACCGGGCATTCGGCGATGGCGCGCGCGGCGAGGAAGAAGCTCTCCCATGCGGACATCAGCGCGTCCTGATCCTCGCCGAGCGAGAGCAGGTGCGGCACGTCCAGCCCCGCAGAAAACACCTTCACGCCACCGCCGAGCACGATGCCCTGCGCGCCGTCGTCGATGGCCTTCGCCAGCGCGGCCACCAGGTCGTTGCACAGCTGCGGATTGAGCGCGTTGACCGGCGCACGCGCCAGGCGGAGTTCGACGATGCCGTCGGCGGAATGGGATTCGACAAGGCTCATTGCAGGTTCCTTAATGAAGCGCGGCGTGAACGGCGCTGTGGTCGCGGGTGCGCCGAACGGTCGCGGGTATCATAGGCCCATGAACGCGACCACGATCAGAACCAACGCGCTGGGACTCGGCCTGTTGGCCCTCACGATGGCGGCATCGTCCGCCGCATCCGCTGCGGAATGCAGCCTCAAGGTCGTCGACGGCTGGGTGCGCCTGCCGCCGGCGGCGATGCCGATGATGGCCGGCTTCGGCCGCATCGAGAATCCGTGCGCGAAGCCGCTCACCATCACTGGCGCCAGCAGCGCGGCATTCGGCGAAGTCGACATGCACGAGACGCGCGTGGTCGACGGTGTCAGCCGCATGCGCGCGGTGCCTGAGCTGCGCATCGCGCCGGGCGAATCGGCGACGTTCAAGCCCGGCGGCCTCCACCTGATGCTGATGGAGCCGGGCGCCGCGCTGAAGCCGGGCAGCAAGGTCGCCATCGAGTTCAAGTTGAAGGACGGCGGGAAGGCGCTGGGCGAATTCGTGGTGAAGAAGGCGGGCGAGTAGGGCGTCCGTTCCATGCAACGAAAAACGGCGCCATTGGCGCCGTTTTTTTTGTCCGACCCGTGCCGCGCGCGACTTACGTGCACGCCTCGCGCACCGCCACCGGCAGCTCCGCCGCGCGACCCGTGCCGCGGTCGATCCACACCATCACCACGTTGCCGTCGCAATAGAGCACCGACTCGTCGTGCGCATCGACGATGCGATGGCCAATGCTGACGCTGGTGTTGCCCAGGCGCTCGACGAACAGTTCGATGTCGACTTCCGCCGGCCATTCGATCGGGCGGCGATAGTTGAGGTGCGCCGCGGCGACGACGGGCGCGACGTGGTCGTCGAGCCCCTGTCCCGGCACGCCAAGCATCCAGCGCAGGCGCGCTTCCTCGAGGTAGCTCAGGTATTTCGAGTTGTTGACGTGGTTGAACGCGTCCAGGTCGCGCCAGCGCACCGACATCGGCACGCGGATCAGCGCGATGGGCGCCTGGTTCGACTCGACGATCTGCGCTTGCGGCGGCGCGGCCTCGGCGACGGGAGTTGCGTTTTCAGCGGTCTTCTTCACCGCCGGCTTGCGCCGGCGTGCGGGGGTCTTGCGGGTTTTCGGTGTTGCGTTGTCGCTCATGCGGCGGATTTCTTCTTGGTGTTGTTCGTCTTGGCCGCGGTCTTCGAGGCTGCCTTCGTGGTGGTCTTCGCCGCCGCCGACTTGGCCTTGCGCGCCGGTGCTTCCGGCTTGGCGCCCAGCAGCGGTGCGAGGAAGCGGCCGGTGTGCGAATTCGGCAGCGCGGCGATGTCCTCCGGCGTGCCGCAGGCCAGGATCGTGCCGCCGCGATGGCCGCCTTCCGGCCCCAGGTCGATCACCCAGTCGGCCGTCTTGATGACGTCGAGGTTGTGCTCGATCACCACCACCGTGTTGCCGTCATCGCGCAGGCGATGCAGCACGGTGAGCAGGTGCTCGATGTCGTGGAAATGCAGGCCCGTGGTGGGTTCGTCGAGGATGTACAGCGTGCGCCCGGTGTCGCGGCGCGAGAGCTCCTTCGACAGCTTCACGCGCTGCGCCTCGCCGCCGGACAGCGTCGTCGCGCTCTGGCCCAGCTTGATGTAGCTCAGGCCCACGTCCATCAGCGTTTCGAGCTTGCGCGAGATCGCCGGGATGTTCTCGAACAGGTTCAGCGCATCCTCGACGGTCATCTCCAGCACGTCGTTGATGTTGTAACCCTTGTAGAGGATCTCCAGCGTTTCGCGGTTGTAGCGCTTGCCGCCACACACGTCGCACGGCACGTACACGTCGGGCAGGAAGTGCATCTCGACCTTGATCAGGCCGTCGCCCTGGCACGCTTCGCAGCGGCCACCGCGCACGTTGAAGCTGAAACGGCCCGGCGAATAACCGCGCGCACGCGCTTCGGGCACCTGCGCGTACAGCTCGCGCAGCGGCGTGAACAGGCCGGTGTAGGTGGCGGGGTTCGAGCGCGGCGTGCGGCCGATCGGCGACTGGTCGATGTCGACGACTTTGTCCCACAGCTCGATGTTCTCGTACTCGCGGTGCGGCGCCGGCGTGTGCGAGGCGCCGTTGAGTTCGTTGGCCGTGATCGCGAACAGCGTGTCGTTGATCAGCGTGGACTTGCCCGAACCCGACACGCCGGTGACGGCCGTGAACAGCCCCGACGGGATCGCCAGGTCGACGTCCTTCAGGTTGTTGCCAGTGGCGCCGCGCAGGTGGAAGGTGGTCTTCGCGTCGGGCTTGTGGCGCTTGTTCGGGATCTCGATGCGCCGCTTGCCACTGAGGTATTGGCCGGTGAGCGAACGCGGCGCCTTCAGCAGGTCTTCGAACGTACCGTGCGCGATCACTTCGCCGCCGTGCACGCCCGCACCGGGGCCGATGTCGACGACGTGGTCGGCCAGGCGGATCGCGTCCTCGTCGTGTTCGACGACGATGACGGTGTTGCCCAGGTCGCGAAGTCGCGTGAGCGTGCCAAGCAGGCGTTCGTTGTCGCGCTGGTGCAGGCCGATGGACGGCTCGTCGAGCACATACATCACGCCGACCAGGCCCGCGCCGATCTGCGAGGCCAGGCGGATGCGCTGCGCCTCACCGCCGGAGAGTGAATCGGCCTTGCGTTCCAGCGTGAGGTAATCCAGTCCGACGTCGACCAGGAAGCGCAGGCGGTCGGAGATTTCCTTGACGATCTTGATCGCGATCTCGCCGCGCCAGCCGGGCAGGTTGAGCGCCTTGAAGAACGCCAGCGCTTCGTCCACCGGCATCACCACGATGTCGGGCAGCGGACGCTCGGCGACGAACACGTTGCGCGCTGCGCGGTTCAGGCGCGCGCCGCCGCAGTCGGTGCAGGCGCGTTCGCTGATGTACTTGGCCAGTTCCTCGCGCACCGCGGCCGATTCGGTTTCGCGATAACGCCGCTCCAGGTTCGGCACGATGCCTTCGAAGCGATGCTTGCGCTGGCTGCGCCCGCCGGCCTCGGTGAGGTAGGTGAAGGTGATCGTTTCTTCACCACTGCCGAACAGCACGGCATCGCGCGCCTTCTTCGGAAGCGATTGCCACGGCGCATCGACGTCGAACTTGTAATGGCGCGCCAGCGACTGGATCAGCTGGAAGTAGTACGCGTTGCGTCGATCCCAGCCACGCACCGCGCCGGCCGAGAGCGACAGCTCCGGGTGCACGACCACGCGCGAGGGATCGAAGAACTGCGCCACGCCCAGGCCGTCGCACGTCGGGCAGGCGCCGACGGGCGAGTTGAACGAGAACAGGCGCGGTTCCAGTTCCGGCAGCGAGTATTCGCACACCGGGCAGCTGTACTTGGACGAGAACAGCAGCGGCGCGGCCTCGGCATCGTCGAGCGACATCACCTGTGCCATGCCGTCGCCGAGCTTGAGCGCGGTCTCGAACGATTCGGCCAGGCGCTGCTTGATGTCGTCGCGCGGCTTGAAGCGGTCCACGACCGCCTCGATGGTGTGCTTCACGCGCAGCGCGAGCGGCGGCACGGCGTCGATCTCGTGCAGCACGCCGTCCACGCGCACGCGCACGAAGCCCTGCGCGCGCAGTTGTTCGAACACCTGCGCGTGCTCGCCCTTGCGCTCGCGGATCACCGGCGCCAGCAGCATGTAGCGCTGCTCGCGCCCAGCTTCGGTGGCGCCCAGCGCGACGACCTGGTCGACCATCTGGCTGACCGTCTGCGCTTCCAGCGGGTAGCCGTGGTCCGGGCAGCGCGGCGTGCCCACGCGTGCGTAGAGCAGGCGCAGGTAGTCGTAGATCTCGGTGATCGTGCCCACCGTCGATCGCGGGTTGTGCGAGGTCGACTTCTGCTCGATCGAGATCGCCGGCGACAGGCCCTCGATGTGGTCGACGTCGGGCTTCTCCATCACAGAGAGGAATTGCCGCGCGTAGGCCGACAGCGACTCGACGTAGCGACGCTGGCCTTCGGCGTAGATGGTGTCGAAGGCCAGCGACGACTTGCCCGACCCTGACAGCCCCGTGATGACGATGAGCTTGTCGCGGGGAAGGTCGAGGTCGATGTTCTTGAGGTTGTGCGTCCGCGCGCCGCGGATGCGGATGTAATCCAGCGCCATCGGTTGCCTGTATGGGGAGGGTCGCCGCCGCGGAGCGCGGGGCGAACAGAGGAGCGTATCGACAGGCGAACATGGGGGCAAATGCCCCGAACCAAAGACGCGCGAAAGGGCGCGTGGAGCACGGTTCAGCGGGTTCCACGCGGGACTTTCTGAACCTGCCGTCTCACATGCTGAGACGGTGATCCCTCCACTGCGCGGCAGTGGAGGGCGGGAGGAGGGGCCGGGTGTGCGGTCGCGGCCGGTGGGTGGCGGGCCGCCGGTCGCGCTTACAGCAGCTGGAACGCCGCCGCCTCGCCGTTGCCGGCCTTCGCGGTGGTTTCCAGCGCCGCCGGACTGACGCCGTTGACGATCAGCTGGACCTTGATGGCCTCGGCGCGCTGCTGCGCGAGCGAGGGGTCGTCGGCCGCGGGCCCGGCGATCTGCAGCCGCGTGCGGTCGCCGGAGGCCTGGATCACCTGCGCGGCCTTGCTCAGCAGCGCCAGGCTGTCGGGCGCGACGCGCGCGCTTCCGGGCTCGAAACGGATCGGCGTCTGCGTCACGGCCTCGTTCAGCGCCTTCACCAGCGGTGCGCCAGTCGTGCCCGGCTTCACGCCGGCCAGCACCGCGGAGGCGGCATCGGCGGTGGCGCCGTCGCCCACGCCCTGGAACAGGCCGGTGTACGCGTAGCCGGGATAGAGCAGTTCGGCGCGCGCGAGCAATGCCTTGCGTTCGTCTTCGCTGGCGTGGCCGTGCAGCTCGATGCGGCGGCCTTCGAACGACACCGCAGCGCCGGGCTGTGTGAAGGACTCCAGGAACTTCGCCAGCGCGTCGTTCCACGGTGCCGGACGCGCGCCGCGATCGACCTTCAGCTCGCCGGACACACGGCCGAACGCGCGTCGCAGCGCGGCTTCCACCGACGCTCGCTCGGCGTCGGTGCCGACGACGCCGTCGTAGCGCACGGTGCCGTTGTTGTTCACCAGGTTCAGGGTCGCGTCGAACTGCGCGACCGGAGCGGCGGCGGGGGCCGCCTGGGTGGTCGCGTCCTGCGGGGTCGACGCCTGGCGATTGCAGGCAGTGGTCGCGACGACGGTCGCCACCAGCAACATCGGGAACGTCATCGTCTGGAAAACACGGACTGGCTTCATGGGCACTCCATCGCGGGGGCGGGTGGAAGGGCCCGGCGAACCGGGCCCTTCCTGTTCTGCAGCACCGTCGTATCGCAACGCTCGCTTACTTGTGCGAGGCGTAGTCGATCTCGACCGGATCGGCGCATTCCTGCGTACCGTTGTTGCACAGCTTGTAGCTCATCGTGCCGCTACCGATGATGCGGAAGGTATCCGTCGCCGTGCCCTTGTTCTTCACGGTCTTCAGGATCGCGCCATTGCGGTAGATGTCGATGTTCTTCTTGCCGTGCGTCCAGTCCAGCGTGACCTGCGTGCGGTGGTTGGCCAGCTGGATGGCTTCGGCTTCCACCGAACGCGGCCAGTTGGCATCGACGAAGCTCGGATACAGCGACACGCCCGCCGCGTTGCTGAAGCCGCGAACCGTCACGTACCACGTGCCGCCCTGCGGAGCCGGGAAGAAGCAGTTCTCGTTGTTGCCGCTGCTGAAGGGACGGCAGTCGTACGCCGTGGTCGTCGGGTCGGCGCCGCGACGCACATACAGGTCCGCATCGCCGGTGCCGCCGTACATGGCGAACAGCAGATTGGACGCGCCGTTGGGCACCAGCAGCTCGTAGCGCACGGTATCGCCGGCCAGCACCGTGATGCCGGTGACGGTGACGCCGTTGGTGAGCGGCGTGGCCGGAGGTGCGGGCGGTGCCGGCGGCACGTCCGGCGGCAGCGGTTCGTCGCCCTTGGCGACCGCAACCGCGTAGCGCGCGTCGATGATGCCGGCGCCGCAGTACTTGTTGTAGCTGCAGCCGCTCGGGAATCCGCCGGATGCGTAGGCGGTGTTCTCGAGGATCTTCTTGATCTGGTCCGGCGTCTTCGGCGTCGCCGCCGCCGACTGCATCAGCGCGATCACGCCCGAGACGTGCGGTGCCGACATCGAAGTACCGGCGTACCACGCGTAGCCTTCGGCCCCCTGGCCCTGCGCACCGAGGTTGAGCGTCGACAGGATGTTGTCTTCCGCCGGCACTACGCCCGAACCGCCCGGCGCGGCGACGTCGACCACGTTGCCGTAGTTGGAGAAGCCCGACAGCGCGCCGGTCGGTCCGACCGACGAGACGGTGATGACGTCGTTGCAGCTTGCCGGCGAGAAGCCCGCGGCATCGGCCGAGGAGTTGCCGGCCGATACGACGACCGATGTGCCGCGCGCCTTGGCCGCCGTGTATGCCGCCTGTTCGGCGACCGAACACGCGCCGCCGCCGCCGAGGCTGAGGTTGATGACTTCCGCCGGCGTCGCATTGGCCGGAACGCCCGCGACGGTGCCGCCGGAGGCCCAGGTCACCGCGTCGATGATGTCGGACTCGTAGCCGCCGCACTTGCCCAGCACGCGTACCGGCTGCACCTTCGCGCCGAACGCCACGCCGGCCACGCCTGCATTGTTGTTGGTCGCCGCGGCCACCGTGCCGGCCACGTGCGTGCCGTGCCAGCTGCTGTCCTCGGGGATTCCGAAGATGTTGCATTCGCCGTCGTGCCAGTCGCCCGGATCGTTCGGGTCCGCATCGCGGCCGTCGCCGTCCACGCTCACTTCGGTGTCGATGATGAAGTCGTAGCCGGCAACCGTCTGGCTGTTGAGTTCCGAATGCGGCGTGATGCCGGTATCGAGCACCGCGACGACGACGCCGTCGCCCGTCGACAGGTCCCATGCCGGCTCGACGTTGATGCCACCGGGGCCGTTCTTGTAGTGCCACTGCTGCGCGTACAGCGGATCGTTGGGCACCATCAGCGGCTTGCGCAGACGATCGGGTTCGACCGCAAGCACGTTGGGATCCTTCAGCAGCTCGATCATCAGCTGCTTGGTCGCGACGCTGTCGAGCTTGCGATCGGTACGGATGAGCGAGCTGCCCGTGGCCAGGGTGCGCATCGGCGCGATGCCGACGTTGAGGTTCTTGGCGGCGGCGGCGAACTGCTGGTTCGTCGCGGCCGCGCTCAGGCGCTTGGCACCTTCACGGTAAGTGACGATGAAGCGATCGAACTGCTGCGGCTGCTGCTTCGCGGCCTTGGCGGCCGCCGGCGAAAGCGTGGAGACCTTCACCTTGCTGGCGACGGGCAGCTTCCCGCCCGAATAGGCCGCGGGGGCGGCGATGAGCGCGGTGGCGATGGCGAGGGCGGTCCACTTCAGGGTGCGGGCTTTGCGAGTCATGACAACGTCCTTTGTTGGCTGCTGCAGGAACGTCCGGCGCCGCCCCCTGTGCGGCGCCGGTGCGAGTGCACGCCGGCCTGGACCGGTGCGCGACTGGGGTGCGTGCATGCGTTGCGGCGCCGTCCGGGCGTCGCGTGCGTGCACGCGCTGGAAGAACATCGGCATGCGCTGCCGGCGCGCAGGCATGGCGCGGCAGGACGGATGAGGCGGGAAGGGCGACCGACGCGCTGGAGGCCGGGGCGCGGTCGCCCGGTACTGCGGACGGTGCCGCGTCCTCCGAAGACATCAGGGCCTGTGGCTGCACAGCGGCTGTCCCCCTGGCCGTGCGCAAGCGCCGGCCCATCGAGTTGGCTGGACATGGACGGGCCCTGAACCGTCCGTGTCGGGCGAACGTAAGGGAAGCGTCGAGGTCGCGCAAGCGTTTCGTATTCCTAACAGAATCAACACGTTGCTGAATGCGGCGTGGAGTGTGTCGGGGGTCTCGCTTGGTTGCCGGCAAGGGCGCGCAGGGGCGGTTCCAGGCCGGGCGGCCGGGCACATCGGCCTTTGGGGCCTTGGGTTCGGCCCAACGGGGCAGGGTTGCTCCAACTCGCTGAAAGCCCTAGAATTCCGCTTCTGTCCGCCCGGTTCGGGTGGCACAGCGACCAAAATAACTACAGAGGAATCTGGTCATGTACGCAGTTGTAGTCACCGGCGGTAAGCAGTACCGCGTGATGCAGGGCGAAACCCTGCGCGTCGAGCTGCTCGATGTCGAAGTCGGCAGCGAGATCAAGCTGGACAACGTCCTGATGCTGGGCGGCAGCGATGGCGTGAAGGTTGGCGATGCCCTGAAGGGCGCGTCGGTCTCCGCCAAGGTCATCGGCCACGGCCGCGCCGACAAGGTGCGCATCGTGAAGTTCCGTCGCCGCAAGCACCATCGCAAGCAGATGGGCCACCGTCAGCATTACACCGAAATCGAAATCACCGGCATTGCCGGCTAAGTAAGGAGAAGCAGCCATGGCACACAAAAAGGGCGTAGGTTCCACCCGTAACGGCCGCGACTCCAACCCGAAGTACCTGGGCGTGAAGATCTACGGCGGCCAGGCCATCGAGGCCGGCAACATCATCGTGCGTCAGCGCGGCACCCAGTTCCATCCGGGCGCCGGCGTCGGCCTGGGTCGCGACCACACGCTGTTCGCGCTGGTCGACGGCAAGGTCGAGTTCTCGACCAAGGGTCCGAAGAAGCGTCGCACCGTCAGCGTCGTCGAGTAATCGCCGAACGCTGTACGCGAGGAGCCCCGCTTCGGCGGGGCTTTTCGTTTCTGGTTCGTGATGGGCGATGGATGATTCGTGATTCGCAGGCGCTACCGTAGCGCCGCTAGAATCCGGATGTCCGTGATCGCTGCACGAACCACCCATCACGAATCACGAATCACGAATCACGCCCCCATGAAACTCGTCGACGAAGCCGAAATCCAGGTCAGCGCAGGCAACGGCGGCAACGGCTGCGTTGGCTTCCGTCGCGAAAAGTTCATCCCGCTCGGTGGCCCCGATGGCGGCGATGGCGGCGATGGCGGCAGCGTGTGGCTGCTGGCCGATGAAAACCTCAACACGCTGGTCGACTTCCGCCACCAGCGCCAGTTCCGCGCCAAGCGCGGCGAGAATGGCATGGGCCGCCAGATGTACGGCAAGGCCGGCGACGATCTGGTCATCACCGTGCCGGTCGGCACCGTGGTGATGAACGTCGAGACCGACGAGGTCATCGGCGACCTCACGCGCCACGGCGAACGCCTGCTGGTGGCGAAGGGCGGCAAGGGCGGTCTGGGCAACATGCATTTCAAGAGCTCGGTGAACCGCTCGCCGCGCAAGGCGCTGCCGGGCCTGCCGGGCGAGGAGCGCATGCTCAAGCTCGAGCTGAAGCTGCTCGCCGACGTCGGCCTGCTCGGCTTCCCGAATGCCGGCAAGAGCACGCTGATCCGCGCCGTTTCCGCGGCGACGCCGAAGGTGGCGGACTATCCGTTCACCACGCTCTACCCGAATCTCGGCGTCGTCAGCGTCGAGCCGCATCGCAGCTTCGTCATCGCCGACATTCCCGGCCTGATCGAAGGCGCGGCGGAGGGCGCGGGGCTGGGCACGCAGTTCCTCAAGCACCTGCAGCGCACCCGTCTGCTGCTGCACCTGGTGGACATCGCGCCTGCCGGCGGCGTTTACGACGAAGGCGCGGAAGAGGGCGTGAGCCCGGCCGACCAGGTGCGCGCGATCGAACACGAACTGCGCAAGCACGATCCGGAACTGCTGAACAAACCGCGCTGGCTCGTGCTCAACAAGGCCGACCTGTTGCTGGAAGAAGAGCAGCAGGCCGCGGTGAAGGCGATCCTCGCAGAGCTTGACTGGAAGGGGCCCTGGTACCTGGTGTCGGCGATCGGTCGCGAAGGCACCTGGCCGATCATGCTCGAGGTGATGACGTTCTTCGATCGCCAGCGCGAAGCCGCGCTGGAGGCCGAGCGCGCAGGCGAGGGCCATGAAGCAGTCTGAGGCCTTCATGCAGGCAACAAAAAACCCGGCATCGGCCGGGTTTTTGTTTGCTGCCTGGAGTCCGCCGGCCGAAGCCGCGGACTCCCGTCCCCGTTCCGCCGTATCAGGCGGCCTTGAGCGCCTTGATGCGGGCGTTCAGGCGGGCCTTGTGGCGGGCAGCCTTGTTCTTGTGGATCAGGCCACGCGAGCTGAAGCGGTCGAGGATCGGCTGCGCGACGGCGAAGGCGGTCTCGGCGCCGGCGGCGTCGTTCTCGCCCAGGGCCTTGAGCACCTTCTTGACGGCGGTACGCAGCATCGAACGCTGGCTGGCGTTGCGGGCATTGCGGACCACGGTCTGCTTGGCGCGCTTCTTGGCGGACTTGATGTTGGCCACGGCGAATTCCTGGAAACTGTAAGTGAAGAGGGTCTGGGGACAATCAGACCAGAAAGTATGGAGGATTCAGTGGGTTGGGTCAAGAACAAGGGCAATTGCCACGTGACACGGGGAGGGCGGGCTTGAGCGCGCCGAAAATGCTGAAAGGGCTGCTGTCGTTCAGCAGCATGACCATGGTCTCGCGCGTGCTGGGCCTGGTCCGCGATATCGCCATCAACCAGGCCTTCGGCGCCAATGCGGGCACCGACGCCTTCTGGGTGGCGTTCCGCATTCCGAACTTCATGCGGCGCCTGTTCGCGGAAGGCTCCTTCTCCACCGCCTTTGTTCCGGTTTTCACGGAAATCAAGGAAACGCGCCCGCATCAGGACCTCAAGGAACTCGTCGCGCGTGTGTCCGGCACCCTGGGGGGGATCCTGATGGTGCTCACCGCACTGGGTCTGATCTTCACCCCGCAGATCGCGGCGGTCTTCAGTCCGGGCGCGCTCAACAACCCGCAGAAGTTCGGCCTCACCGTCGACCTGCTGCGCCTGACCTTCCCCTTCATCCTGTTCGTCTCGCTCACCGCGCTGGCGGGCGGGGCGCTCAACAGCTTCCACCGCTTCGGGCTGCCGGCGTTCACGCCGGTGATCCTCAACCTTTTCATGATCGCCGGCGCGCTGTGGCTCGCGCCGCACCTGGAGGTGCCGATCCTCGCGCTGGGCTGGGCGGTGCTGGCGGGCGGTATCGCGCAGCTGGTGTTCCAGTTGCCGGCGCTGCGCAAGCTGGATCTGCTGACGCTGCCGAAGTGGGGCTGGAAGCATCCCGACGTGCGCAAGGTCATGCGCCTGATGGTGCCCACGCTGTTCGGCTCGTCGGTGGCTCAGATCAACCTGCTGCTGGACACGGTGATCGCATCGCTGTTGTTCGTCGGTTCGCAGACATGGCTGTCGCAGGCTGACCGCTTCCTCGAACTGCCCCTGGGCGTGTTCGGCGTGGCGCTGGGCACGGTGATCCTGCCGGCGCTGTCGCGGCACCACGTCAAGACCGATACGGAAGGGTTCTCGAAGGCGCTCGACTGGGGCCTGCGCACGACGTTGCTGATCGCGCTGCCGGCGATGCTCGGCCTGATGTTCCTGGCCGAACCGCTGGTGGCGACGCTGTTCCAGCGCGGCAAGTTCACCGCGTTCGATACGCAGATGGCGGCGATGTCGGTGTTCGGGCTGAGCTTTGGACTGCCGGCTTTTGCGCTGGTGAAGATCGTGCTGCCGGCGTTCTACGCGCGCCAGGACACGCGCACGCCGGTGCGCGCGGGCATCGCGTCGCTGATCGCGAACATGGTGCTCAACGTCGCGTTCCTGTGGGTTCTGTACATGCTGTGGACCACGCCGGAAGTGCGCGCCAGGGGCGTGCTCACCGCACTGGAGCAGACGCCGGGCCTGCACCTGGCGCTGGGTTTCGCCAGCGCCGCGGCGAGCTATCTCAACCTGGCACTGCTGTGGCACTGGCTGCGCAAGGCCGGCGTGTACGAACGCCAGCCCGGCTGGCTGCGTTACCTGATGCGGCTGCTGGTCGCATGCGTGGCGATGTCGGCCGCGTTGTGGGTCGGGCTGCAGTGGGCGCCGGCGTTCACGCAGATCGGCCAGCTGGCGCGCCTGGGATACCTCGCGGTGCTGGTCGGCGGCGGCGGACTGGTCTACGTGGCTGCATTGCTGGCGCTGGGTTTCCGTCCGCGCGACCTGCGCGAGCACTGAGCGGCCTGATGGACCATGCGATGAGCCTTGGAGAACGGCGCGGCCGGCTATACTTCGGACCAATGAGCAGGCTGTTTCGTGACGTCGAAGGCGGGCCCCGATGCCCGCACGGCAGTGTGGTCTGCATCGGCGCATTCGACGGCCTGCACCTGGGCCACCAGGCGCTGGTGCGCCACGCGCTCGCCCGCGCGCGCGCGCTCGACGTGCCCTGCGTGGTGCTGAGTTTCGAGCCGCTCCCGCGTGAGTTCTTCGCACCCAATGACCCGCCGCCGCGACTCATGCTGCCGCGGACCAAGGCCGAACGCCTGTTCGCGATGGGTGTGGATCAACTGGGCCTGCTGCGTTTCGATCGTCGCCTGAGTTCGCTCACCGCGCAGGATTTCGCGCAACAGGTGCTGGTGCACCGGCTGCGCGCGCGCGAAGTCTGGGTCGGCCCGGAGTTCCGCTTCGGCAAGGCGCGCGGTGGCGACATCGGCGTGCTGCAGGCGGTGGGGCAGGTGAACGGTTTCCTCGCCGGCGAAATCGAGCCGGTGCAGGTCGATGGCCAACGCGTGTCCGCCACGCGCATCCGCCAGGCATTGCGCGAAGGCGATTTTGATACCGCGCAACGTTTCCTCGGTCGTCCATATGCCATCGGCGGCCATGTCGTCCAGGGCAAGCAGCTCGGCCGAACGCTGGGCTTTCCGACGGCAAACCTGCGTTTCGGCGGCCGCACGCCGGCGCTGTCGGGCATCTACGCCACGTGGGTGCACGGCGTGGGCGCCGCGCCGCGCGCATCGGTGTCCAGCCTGGGCACGCGTCCCACCGTGGACGGCGTGGAGCCGTTGCTGGAAGCGCATCTTTTCGATTTCGACGGCGACCTGTACGGGCGCCGCATCGAAGTCGAGCTCGTCGCCAAGCTGCGCGATGAACTCAAGTTTTCCGATCTGCCGGCATTGACCGCGCAGATGCACCGGGACGCCGCGCAAGCGCGGGAGATCCTGTCCAAAGAACAACACCACGCCTTCGCCTGAGCGCCGCTGTGACCGCCCAAGATCCCAACCAGTACAAAGCCACCCTGCATCTGCCCGCGACGGATTTCCCGATGCGCGGCGACCTGCCCAAGCGCGAGCCCGAAACGCTGGCGCGTTGGGAAGGCGACGGCCTGTACGCGCAGATCCGCGAGAAGGTCGGCAAGCGCGAGCGCAGCTTCGTGCTGCACGACGGCCCGCCGTATGCGAACGGCGCGATCCACATCGGCCACGCCGTCAACAAGGTCCTCAAGGACCTGGTGGTGAAGTCCAAGCTGATGGCCGGCTATGACGCGCCGTACGTCCCGGGCTGGGACTGCCACGGCCTGCCGATCGAGCACCAGGTCGAGAAGAAGTTCGGCAAGGTGGGCGAGAAGCTCGACGCCGCCCAGTTCCGCCAGAAGTGCCGCGAATACGCGAGCGAGCAGATCGACCTGCAGCGTCGCGACTTCAAGCGCCTTGGCGTGATCGGCGACTGGGAAAACCCGTATCGCACGATGGATTTCCGCTACGAGGCCGACATCATGCGGTCGCTGGCGAAGATCGTGGAACGCGGCCACCTGGTGCGCGGCGCCAAGCCCGTGCACTGGTGCTTCGACTGCGGCTCGGCCCTGGCCGAAGCCGAGATCGAATACGCCGACAAGGAATCGCCCGCCATCGACGTCGCCTACGACGCGCGCGATCCGCATGCGCTCGCGCGCGTGTTCGGTGCGAGCGTGGACGACGGCGTGCGCGTCGCGATGCCGATCTGGACGACCACGCCGTGGACGCTGCCGGCGAGCCTGGCGATCAGCGTCGGGCCGGAGCTGGACTACGTGCTGGTCGAGGGCCCGCGCATGGCCGACGGCGGCCGTCGCCTGCTCGTGCTCGCCGAAGCGCTGGCCGGCAAGGCGTTGTCGCGTTACGGCGTGGACGAGGTGACGATCCTCGGCCGCGCGCTGGGCCGCGATCTCGAAAACGCGGTCATGCAGCACCCGTTCTACGCCGAACGTGACATCCCGGTACTCGTGGGTGACCACGTCTCCGCCGAAGACGGCACCGGCATGGTCCACACCGCGCCGGGCCACGGCCAGGAGGACTACGCGGTCGGCCTGAAGTACGGCCTGACCGACAACTACACCGCAGGTCAGGTCAACCCGGTCGACGGGCGCGGGGCGTACCTGCCCTCGACTCCGCCGGCGGACGGCGTCGTGCTGGCCGGCGTGCATATCTGGAAGGCCAACCCGATGCTGGTCGACGTGGTCCGCGCCAGCGGCCACCTGCTCGCCTTCCACACGATCAAACACAGCTACCCGCATTGCTGGCGCCACAAGACGCCGGTGGTGTTCCGCGCGACGCCGCAGTGGTTCATCTCGATGGAGCAGGCGGGCTTGCGCCGCGATGCGCTGAGCGAAATCGGCAAGGTCGCCTGGGTGCCGGAGTGGGGCGAGGCGCGCATCTACAACATGATCGAGGGGCGGCCGGACTGGACGATCTCGCGCCAGCGCTTCTGGGGCGTGCCGATCGCGCTGTTCTTCCATCGCGAAACGGGCGAAATCCATCCGCGCTCGCCGGAGCTGATGCGCCAGGTCGCCGACAAGGTCGAGCAGGCCGGCGCCGACGCCTGGTACGCGATGACCGCCGAGGAACTGCTGGGCGATGAAGCCGCGCAGTACGAGAAGGTCACCGACATCCTCGACGTCTGGTTCGACTCCGGCGTGAGCCACGAATGCGTGCTCGCGCAACGCCCGCAGGACGGCCTCTACAAGCCGGCCGACCTGTACCTGGAAGGTTCCGACCAGCATCGCGGCTGGTTCCATTCCTCGCTGCTGACCGGCGTGGCGATGGACGGCGTCGCGCCGTACCGCCAGGTGCTCACGCACGGTTTCACCGTGGACGAGCAGGGCAAGAAGATGTCCAAGTCGCTCGGCAACACGGTCGAGCCGCAGAAGGTCATCAACGCGATGGGCGCCGACGTGCTGCGCCTGTGGATCGCCTCCACCGACTACCGCAATGAAATGTCGGTGTCGGACAACATCCTCAAGCGTACCTCCGACGTCTACCGCCGCATCCGCAACACGGCGCGTTTCCTGCTGGCGAACCTCAACGGCTTCGAGCCGGCCACGCACCTGCGTCCCCTGGAAGACATGGTCGCGCTGGACCGCTGGATCGTGCATCGCGCCGCCGAACTGCAGGACCGCATCGCGAGCGCGTACGAGCGCTACGACTTCGCCGAGATCGTGCAGGCGCTGTCGAACTTCTGCTCGGTCGACCTGGGTTCGCTGTACCTGGACGTCACCAAGGACCGCCTCTACACGATGCCGGAAGACTCGCGCGGCCGCCGTTCGGCGCAGAGCGCGATGTACCGCATCGCAGAAGGTTTCGTGCGCTGGATCGCGCCGATCCTCGCCTTCACCGCTGACGAGATGTGGCGCCACCTGCCGGCCGTCACCGAAAAGGGCCCGCGCGAGGACAACGTCCTGTTCGCCACCTGGTACGACGGCCTGGCGCTGTTGCCGGAAGGCGCTGCGCTGTCGGCGGAGGATTTCGACCGCCTGCTCGCGCTGCGCGAACAGGTCAGCGCTACGCTGGAACCGATGCGTGCCGCGGGCGAGATCGGTGCCGCGCTGGAGGCGGAGATCTCGCTGCGCGCCGGTGTCGCCGACCAGAACTGGCTGGCACCCTTCGCCGATGAGCTGCGTTTCCTGTTCATCAGTGGCGATGTGGAAGTGGTCGCCGACGACACCATCAAGGACGTCGCCGTGCTCGCCACGCCGACGACCAGGACCAAGTGCGTGCGCTGTTGGCAGTACCGCGCCGACATCGGCAGCGATGCGGCCCATCCGCTGCTCTGCGGCCGCTGCGTGACCAACCTCGCCGGCGAAGGCGAACACCGGGAGTGGTTCTGATGGCGCCGGTACGTCCCAATGCGCTGCCGTGGCTGGTCGTGTCGGTCGTGGTGATCGTCCTGGACCAGCTCACCAAGATGTGGGTGCTGTCCTCGCTGCCCGAGTACACCGCCATCCCGGTCATCGAGGGCTTCTGGAACTGGTACCGCACCTACAACACCGGCGCGGCGTTCAGTTTCCTCAGCGATGCCGGCGGCTGGCAGAAGTATTTCTTCGTCGTGCTGGCGGTGGCGATCAGCGGCCTGCTGGGCTGGTGGCTCGCCCGCACGCCCCGTCGCGAATGGAAGAGCGCGCTGCCTTACGCGCTGGTGATCGGCGGCGCCGTGGGCAACGTGATCGACCGGCTGATGCACGGGCACGTGGTCGATTTCATCCAGTGGTACTGGCGCGACCATTATTGGCCCGCGTTCAACGTGGCCGATGCGGCCATCGTCGCCGGCGCCATCGGCATCGCCGCGTTCGGGCTGTTCAGCAAGCCGGCGACGGCCGTCGCTGGCCGCCGGTAGAATAAGTCGCATGGACGTCCTGCTCGCCAATCCCCGCGGTTTCTGCGCCGGTGTCGACCGTGCCATCGAGATCGTCAAGCGCGCCATCGAGACGCTCGGCGCGCCGATCTACGTACGCCACGAAGTGGTGCACAACCGCTTCGTGGTAGACGACCTCAAGCATCGCGGTGCGATCTTCGTCGAGGAACTCGACGAGGTGCCCGACAACGCGACGGTGATCTTCAGCGCCCACGGCGTCGCGCAGTCGGTGCGAACCGAAGCCGAGCGCCGCGGGCTGAAGGTGTTCGACGCGACCTGTCCGCTGGTGACGAAGGTGCACCTGGAAGTCGCCCGCCAGTGCCGCGCCGGCCGCGACGTGATCCTGATCGGCCACGAGGGCCATCCGGAAGTGGAGGGCACGATGGGGCAGTGGCGCCGCGAGGCGGGCGCCGGTCGCATCTACCTGGTCGAGGACAGCGAGGACGTCGCGGCATTGACCATCGACCAGCCGGAAAACGTGGCCTACACCACGCAGACGACACTGTCGGTGGACGACACCCGGACCGTCATCGAAGCCCTTCGCGTGAAGTTCCCGGCCATCCAGGGCCCGAAGAACGACGACATCTGCTACGCCACGCAGAACCGCCAGGACGCCGTGCGCGAACTGGCCGCACGCTGCGACCTGGTGCTGGTGGTGGGCTCGATCAACAGCTCCAACTCCAACCGCCTGCGCGAGCTGGCCGAGCGCGAGGGCGTGGAGGCCTACCTCATCGACGGCGCGATCGAGATCGACCCGAAGTGGGTGGCCGGTCGCCAGCGCATCGGCGTCACCGCCGGTGCGTCCGCGCCGGAAGTGCTGGTGCGTGGCGTGATCGAGCGTCTGCGCGAGCTGGGCGCGGCGCATGTGTCCGATCTCGAGGGCGAGCCGGAAAACATGGTGTTCGCCCTGCCCAAGGAACTGCGCCTGCAACTGGTCGATTGATCGACCGGATGGATCCGGGCCCGATGTCCTGGTGTGGATTGACCAGGAACCGGCCCAGCGCCTAGAATTCCCGTCTTCGCGGAGAGCGCTCCGCGGCACGGCCCGAGTGGCCAGGCCCATGCGCTTGCCAGCACCATCCGCCGGAATAGCTCAGTTGGTAGAGCGGCGCATTCGTAATGCGTAGGTCGTAGGTTCGATTCCTATTTCCGGCACCAGTTTCGTTATTTTGAGCCCCGCTTCGGCGGGGCTTCTTTTTGCGCGAACGAAATGTTTCCTGAAGGCATTGCTTCGTGAAGGTAAGCATCTTCACGCCTGCTCGGCACCTGCGATGAAACAGTCCCCACTTTCCTTGCGGAGTGGAACGATGGCGGGCATCGACAAAAACGTGAAGCGCATCGGCGAGCTTCTGAAGAAGATCGATATCGCCATGCTGACAACCACCGGCGCGGGCGGCTTCCTGATGAGTCGGCCGCTGTCGACGCAGGATGCGCGCTTCGACGGCCGGCGCGTGTGGTTCTTCACCGAAACCGACAGCCCCAAGGTCGCGGAAATCCGTCGCAATCCCAAGGTCAACCTCGCCTATGCGAGCAAGGGCAAGAATGTCTACATCTCGATGACCGGAACGGCGCGACCGAACCGCGACCCGGAGATGATCGAGGAATTGTGGAGCGACGCGATGAAGGCGTTCTTCCCGAAGGGCAAGAACGACCCCAACCTGACGCTGCTGGAAGTGGACGTGCACTCGGTCGAGTACTGGGACGGCCCGGGTTCCTGGATCGGCAAGGCAGTCAGCTTCCTCATCGCGCGGGTGACGAAGAAGGAAGAGGTGATGGGCGAGAACCGCATCGTCGACCTTAGCGCCAAGCGGCCGCGCAAGCGGCTGCCGCCGTCGCATGCGAATGCACGGTCCGGCGCGAAGACTGCGGCGGCGAGGGCCCCGAAGAAGACTGCGAAGAAGACCGCCGCCAAGCGCGTCGCCGCGAAGAAGGCGCCCGCCAAGCGCACTACTGCGATGAAGAAGGCGCCCCGGCGCACCCGCGCGTCGAGCTGACATACGGCGCAAGCCTCGACGCGCGCTCGCCGGTTGCGGGCGCGCGCCTTGCCGATCACGCTACCCGGCAATCCACCACCGGGATGCAGCGATGACGCGTGTGCTTTACACCGGAACCAAGAACGCTTCCAGTTGGGCCCTGCGCGCATGGCTCGCGCTGCGCGAGCAGGGCGTCGCGTTCGAGGAGCGCGTGGTGGATATCCGGGTTCCGCAACGTTTCGAGAACCTCGACCGCATCCGGGCTTTCTCCCCGCCGGGCGCGGTGCCGGTACTGGTCGATGGCGACGCGGTGATCTTCGATTCCCTCGCCATCATGGAATACGCGAGCGAGATCGGCCCGCAACCGCTGTGGCCGGCCGACCCCGTGCTGCGCGCACGCGCGCGCTCGCTGCTGGCCTGGGTGCATGGCGGGCTGTCGAACCTGTGCGCGCGACTGTCGTTCGAAAGTTCGTTCTACGCCGACAAGCGCGCGATGACGCAACAGGAGATCGCCGACTCCGACCACCTGTGTGCCGTATGGGAACGCACGCTGGCGCAGAGCGGCGGGCCGTACCTGTTCGGCGAGATGTCCCTGGCCGATCTCGCCTTCGTGCCGGTGGTGTGCCGCATCGTCTCGCATCGGCCCACGCTGGAAGGCTGGCCGCTGTCGCAGGCGTGGTGCGAACGCCTGCTGGAACGGCCCGCGGTGCGCGATTGGCTGGACGAGGCGCGCGCACTGCCGGTCGTGGTGCTGGACGACTACCACGCGCAAGCACAACGCAGCTGAATTCCGCCATCACGCGCAGCGGGCTGAACGTTTCATCTACCGGCAATCAGACGTTCACCGTTTTTTAGCGTCGCCATCGCCAACATGCCGCCAGATTTTTCGACAGGGGCATGAAAGGTGTCGAACATGCAGGTGAATGTCTTCGTGGTGGGACACAACGAAGGTTTCGTGGTGGCGCCCTGTGGCCTGCCACTGCCCGGCGACGAAATGGATGCGTTGGGCGAAGTGCGGTTCGGGTGGTCGGTGGACAGCGACCATGTCGTGCCGAAGCTGGACTGGATGGGGATCGTCAAGGACATCGACGCACGCGGTTACAGCATCGTCCCGCACGGCGACGTCGGCGGCCTGCTGGGCCTTCCGCAGCACGAACTGGGCGCGGTCTATCCAGAGCGCCACATCCGCTACGCCGCCTAGCAGGCCCAAAGCGGCCCGCGTCTCGCCTTGCGCGACGCGGGCCGGGTAGAGTGCCGGCAGTCTCCCGTTGCCGCTGGCCTCCATGTCGAAAGTCGTCAAATCCGCGTCCAAGGCCCGCACCGCCTATGTGTGCTCCGAGTGCGGCGCCGACCACAGCAAGTGGCAGGGCCAGTGCGGGGAATGCGGGGCCTGGAACACGCTGAGCCAGTTCGTCGTCGAACCGGCGAAAGCGGGTGCCAGCGTCGCGGCGAGCCGTCGCGGCAGCTGGGCCGGCAAGGCCGACGCGCCCGCCGTCACCGCGCTGGCGGATGTTCGGCATACCGAAGAGGACCGCGTCAGCACCGGCATCGGTGAATTCGACCGCGTGCTCGGCGGCGGCCTCGTGCATGGCTCGGTCGTGCTGGTGGGTGGTGATCCGGGCATCGGCAAATCCACGCTGCTGCTGCAGGCGATCAGCAAGATGGCCGGCACGCTGCCGGGGTTGTACGTCACGGGCGAGGAGTCGCTGGCGCAGGTCGCCGGTCGTGCCGCGCGCCTGGGCGTGCCGGTCGACGGCGTACATGCGCTGGCCGAAACCGGCGTCGAGCGCGTGCTCGAACATGCCGGGAAGATGCGTCCGGGGCTGATCGTCGCCGACTCGGTGCAGACGCTGTGGACCGAGGAGCTCAGCGCCGCGCCCGGTTCGGTGAGCCAGGTGCGCGAGAGCGCCGCGCGCCTGGTGCGCTACGCGAAGGAAACCGGCACCGCCGTGTTCCTCGTTGGCCACGTCACCAAGGAAGGCGGCATCGCCGGTCCGCGCGTGCTCGAGCACATGGTCGACGCCGTGCTGTATTTCGAAGGCGAAAGCGGCAGCCGCTTCCGCGTGCTCCGCGCGTTCAAGAACCGCTTCGGTGCGGTGAACGAGCTGGGCGTATTCGCGATGGGCGAGAAGGGTCTGCGCGAAGTTCCGAACCCATCGGCGATCTTCCTGTCGGGAAGCGAACGCCCGCAGCCGGGCAGCTGCGTGATGGTCACGCGCGAAGGTACGCGCCCGCTGCTGGTCGAAGTGCAGGCGCTGGTCGATGCCTCGCCGCTGTCCAACCCGCGTCGCGTCGCGGTGGGCATGGAAGGCAACCGGTTGGCGATGCTGCTGGCCGTGCTGCATCGACACGGCGGGATCGGCGTGGGCGACCAGGACGTGTTCGTGAATGTCGTCGGTGGCATTCGCGTGCAGGAAACCGCGGCCGACCTTCCCGTGCTGCTGGCGGTGCTGTCGTCGCTGCGCGACCGGCCGCTGGCCGAGCAGACCATCGCGTTCGGCGAAGTCGGCCTGTCGGGCGAGATCCGCCCCGTGCCCAACGGCGAGGAGCGCCTGAAGGAAGCGGCCACGCATGGCTTCAAGCGCGCGATCGTGCCGAAGTCGAACGCGCCAAAGAGTGGGCGCGTGGGCGAGATGGAAGTGATCGCGGTGGAGCGGCTGGCGGACGCGCTGGAGCGAGCCTGAAGCCTTATTGCCGGCGGTCGGCGCTCCCGTGGCGCTTGCGCTTCCACAACCAGAGCACCGAGGCCACATAAAGCACCACCACGCCCAGCGCCGTCAGCTGCAGCGTGGTGATGCCGGCAATGCGATCGCCGGTCTCGTGCAGGAATTCGATCACCTGGTCCGGCGTGCAGGACCTGCCCCTGCCCGGGGCGCTGTGTCCACACACACGCATCAGCGTCAATATGCCCAGCAAGGGCATGAAGAACAGCCACGCAAGCAGATACATCGCGAACTTCTTCATCGGGCCTCCCATGCAATGGGCATCGCGAGTGTACGGGTTCGGTGCGCGAACGGGACTAGGCCTCGATCGCCCCGCCGAACGCCAGCATCTGCGCCCGTGTATCGTCGGTGAGCGCCGTGCGCATGCGCGATTCGTCGATGGGTCGCACGGCCCAACGTGGCGCCAGGCCGGAGGCGTGCGCTTCGAACGTGCAGATCGCGAGGAAGTAGCTCGGCCCCGGTCCGGCGGCGAACCAGAGCGAATCCCAATGCGCGGGGCCCGGACGTGCGCGCACTTCCGGATCGTCGTCGTCGAGCTGGTAGGCGATCTTCACTACCGTCAACGCCTCGCCCAAGACCGGCCCTGCGGGCGTCGGGAACGACAGCGCGTCGAACGCGTTCTGCAACCGCATTGCATCGCGCTGGAACGTCATGCGATGCCAGAGCACGACCCAGCCTGCAATCGCCGTCGAAATGATGACGGCTCCCAGCCAGATCACGATGACCCAACGCGCGGCGCCCATGCGTGCAACCTTACGCGCGCGATGTGTGCGCGCGGCGAACGCGCATTCATTCATAACGTGAACACGATCCGCTGCTTGCCGCCGGCGATCACTCCCGCATCAGACGTGAATCGCCTCGCCAAAGGCGAGCTGTTGAGCTTGGATGTCGCCATCGAGCGCGGCGCGCATGCGTGATTCGTGTAATGGCCGCACCGCCCATTTCGGTGGAGCGGAGAATTCGGACGTATCGATCATGCAGATCGCAAGGAAGTAACTCGGTCCCGGGCCGACCGCGTACCAGAATGCATCCCATCGAGGCTTTCCACGGCCGCCGAAATACGGCACTTCGGCGCCCGCGGGGTGCACGATCTTCACCACCGTCAACGACGTGCCGTGCACAGGACCCATTGGCGTGTCGAAGGAAAGGCCCTCAAAGGACGCACGCAGCCAGGCCTTCTTGCGTTCGGTAGCGGCACGAGTACGCCGAATGCCCACTGCCATTGCGAGTGCCGACACGGCGACGATGGCAACGAACAGCAGCACGATCCAGGTCGAGGTCATCATCGCCTCATGATACAAGGCGGCACACTGGCGGCATCGCTCACACCGCGAACACCACCGTGCGATGCCCGTTGAGCAGGATGCGGTCGTCCAGCCAGTAACGCAGCGCCTGCGCGAGCACGCGGCGTTCGATGTCGCGGCCGATGCGGATGAGGTCGTCGGGCGTATCGTGATGGCTCACGCGCTGCGTGTCCTGTTCGATGATCGGGCCTTCGTCGAGATCGGCGGTGACGAAGTGCGCCGTCGCACCGATCAGCTTCACCCCGCGCGCGTGGGCCTGGTGATACGGCCGCGCGCCCTTGAAGCCGGGCAGGAACGAGTGGTGGATGTTGATGCAGCGTCCGGTGAGCGTGCGCACCAGCTCCGGCGAGAGCACCTGCATGTAGCGCGCCAGTACGACCAGTTCGGTGCCGGTGCTGTCGATGAGCGAAGACAGCGCCGCTTCCTGTTCGTGCTTGCGGCCCTTCTCGACCGGCAGGTGGTGGAACGGGATGCCGTCCAGATCCAGGTGCCGATAGGTTTCGCGCGGATGGTTGGCGACCACTGCCGTGATCGTCATCGCCAGTTCGCCGATGCGCCAGCGATAAAGCACGTCGGCAAGGCAGTGGTCGAACTTGGACGCGAGCAGCATCACACGGCGCGGTTCGTTGCGATCGCGCAGCGACCATTCCATGCGGAACGCGCGGCCGAGCGCGCCGAAGCCATCGCGCACCGGCGCCAATGATTCCGGCGCCAGCGCGAACACCGTTCGCATGAAGAAGCGATCGGTTTCGCGATCGTTGTACTGCTGCGCTTCGAGGATGTTGCCCTCATACCGCAGCAGGTGGCCGGTGACGGCGTTGACGATGCCCGGGCGATCCGGGCAGGAGAGGGTGAGAACGAGGTGGGGCATCGTGGTGCGCGCGCGATCCGATGCCCGATACAACGCACTGCGCGGGCGCAGCCGGCCCCGCAAGCGAAAAGGGCCGGTTTCCCGGCCCTTTCGATACATCCGTGCCTGCAAGCGCGGGGTCAGTGGCCGCCGGCCGCCGCGCCGCCGCCCATCTTCGCCGCGAACGGCGGCTTGGCGAACCATACGAACGCGATCACCACCAGGAACAGGATGCCCAGCAGGTGGAAGATCTCGTTGAACCCGATCTGCACCGCCTGCTGCGAGATCATCTGGTTCATCACCAGCGCGCCGCGCTGCACGTCGCCCTGGCCGAGCGCGGCCACGGTCTGCTGCATCGCCGGGTCGTAGGCGCCGATGTTCTCGGTCAGTCGTGCGTGGTGGATCGTGCTGCGCTGGTTCCAGGCCCACGTGGTCAGCGATGCCGCGAAACTGCCGCCCAGTGTTCGCACGAACGTGGCCAGGCCCGAGCCCGCGGCGATCTCGTGCGGCTCCAGGTCCGACAGCAGGATGGTCAGCACCGGCATGAAGAACAGCGCCACGCCCAGGCCCTGCCACAACTGCACTTCGGCCACGCGGGCGAAGTCGACGTCCAGGTTGAAGCCGGAGCGGTAGAAGCTGGTGGCGGCCATCACGATGAAGGCGAAGGTCGCCAGCACGCGAAGGTCCGTCTTGGGCGCGTATTTGCCCACCAGTGGCGTCAGCAGCACCGGCAGGATGCCGATCGGCGCGCTCGCATAACCAGCCCAGATCGGCGTGTAGCCCAGGTTGCGCTGCAACCACAGCGGCACCAGCAGGCCGACGCTGAAGAACGCCGAATACGCCATCACCATCGCCGCCGTGCCGCTGGCGAAATTGCGGTGGCGGAACAGGCGCAGGTTGACGATGGGGTCTTTCTCGGTGAGTTCCCAGATCACGAACACGGCCAGCGCGATCACGGCAATCACGGTCAGCCACACGATCTTGGTCGAGTTGAACCAGTCCTCGTCGTTGCCGAGGTCGAGCATGATCTGCAGCGCGCCGACGCCCAGCACCAGCGTGGCCAGGCCGATGTAATCCATCTTCGGCTTTTCAAGGCGCTCCGGTCGGCCCTTGAGCTGCCGTCCCACCACGATGCTGGAGAAGATGCCGATGGGAATGTTGATGAAGAAGATCCATTCCCAGCTGTAGTTGTCGGTGATCCAGCCGCCGAGGATCGGCCCCGCGATCGGCGCCACCACCGTCACCATCGCCAGCAGCGCGATTGCCTGTCCGCGTTTGTGCGGTGGATAGATCGAGATCAACAGCGCCTGCGTGACCGGGTACATGGGGCCGGCGACGAAACCCTGCAGCGCGCGCGCGGCGACCAGCAGGCCCATCGAGTTCGCCAGGCCGCACAGCAGCGAGGCGATCACGAAGGCGAGCGTCGCCCACGTGAACAGCTTGCGTTCGCCGAAACGGCGCGTCATGAAGCCGGTGAGCGGCAGCGCGATCGCGTTGCTCACGGCGAAGGAGGTAATGACCCATGTCGCCTGGTTCGCGCTCGCGCCGAGGTTGCCCGAAATGGTCGGCAGCGAGACGTTGGCGATGGTGGTGTCGAGCACCTGCATGAACGACGCCAGCGCGAGGCCGACGGTCGTCAATGCCATGTTGGGCGGACGGAAGGCGGCCTTGGGCGGCTCCGGCGTGACCGGCAGGCCCATTGCCTCTTCCTGTTGCGCGATGGTGGACATGGCGTCGTCCGAGTGGGCGACGCGTCGACAGACGCGTCGCGGGAAGAAGGGCCGTCATTCCCGCAATGGCGGGAATCCTGCGACGTTCGGGGGAGGGATCGGTCGGCAGGCCCCCGCTTTCGCGGGGATGACGGCAAAGAAGTTGAAGCGGTGCTGCGGACGAAGCCGTATCAGCCGTGACGCGTGCCCGGCAGGTTCTCGCGGATGACCTTGTCGATCTGCGCGTTCGCATCGGCCAGCTGCTTCTCATACGCGGCCGTGGTGAACAGCGGCTTGACATCCTTGCGCTGCGCGGCGAGCACCGGACCGTCCTGGTCGCGCACGGTGACGTCCACCGCCATGCTCAGGCCAAGGCGCAGCGGATGTTCGGCCAGCTGCTTGGGTTCGACTTCAATGCGCACCGGAACGCGCTGCACGATCTTGATCCAGTTGCCGCTGGCGTTCTGCGCCGGCAGCAGCGAGAACGCGCTGCCCGTGCCCAGGCCGAGCGCGGCGACCTTGCCGTCGTATTCGACGTCGCTGCCGTACAGGTCGGCGTGCACTTTCACCGGCTGGCCGATGCGCATCTTCGAAAGCTGCGTTTCCTTGAAGTTCGCCTCGACCCACAGCTGTTCCAGCGGAACGATGGTCATCAGGTTCACGCCCGGCTGCACGCGCTGGCCCAGCTGCACCTGGCGCTTGGCGACGTAGCCCGACACCGGCGCGACGATCGCGGTGCGCTGCAGGTTCAGGTACGCCTGGCGCACCTGCGAAGCCGCGGCGGCGACCTGCGGCTGCGTGCCGACTTCGGTGGCATCCACCAGCGCGCGGTTGCGCGAGAGGTTGCCGCTGGACGCACGCAGGCCGGCTTCGAGCACCGCCAGTTCGTTGCGCGCATGGGCGAGCTCTTCGGCCGACACCGCGCCGTTGCCGACGAGGCCTTCGCGACGCTTCAGGTCGGCGCGCGCACGGGCCACCTGCGCTTCGCGCGCGGCCAGATCGGCCGCACCTGCGTCGACCGCGCTGTACAGGCCGCGCACCTGGCGCACGGTGTTGGCGAGGTTCGCGATGGCCTGGTCGTAGGCGACCTGCGCATCGTTCGGGTCCAGGTGCACCAGCGGCTGGCCGGCTTCGACCTTCATGCCGTCGTCGGCGTCGATGCTCACCACCGTGCCGATCGTCTGCGGAACGATGCTGACGACGTTGCCCTGCACGTAGGCGTCGTCGGTGTCTTCGTGGTAGCGCGCGACGAGCAGATGCCATGCGAGCCAGCCAAGGCCCGCGAGGCCCGCGACGGCCGCGAGGATCAGCAGCGCCTTCTTGCGCTTGCCGTTGGACTGCGGCGCGGTTGCGGCCGAGGTCTTCGCGTTGGGATTGGGTTCGGTGGTCATGGCGTGGAGACCTTGGCGATGTCGGATTCGGAAGTCGGGGAAGTCAGGACCAGGCCGCCGCCGAGCGCGCGGTCGAGGTCGATGGAAGCGGCAAGGCGCTGGGCGCGAAGCACGGTGAGCTGGCGGTCGCTGTCGAGCAGCGGACGCTGCGCGGCGAGGACATCCAGCTGCGTGCCAAGGCCCGCTTTGTAGCGCTGCGTGGCGATGTCCCACGCGCTGCGCGCGGCATCGCGTGCCTGCGTCGCCGAGGCGATCTGCGCATCGAGCGAACGCGCCGAATTCACGGCATCGGCGACTTCGCGCAGCGAGGCGATCAGCGACTGGTTGTAGTTGGCTACGGCGAGGTCGTAGGTAGCATCGCTGCCGGCAAGGTTGTTGCGCAGTCGGCCGCCGTCGAAGATCGGCAGGTTGATCGCCGCGCCACCCAGCAGCTGCAATGCGTCGCCGCTGAAGATGTCGCCCAGGTCGCCGGCGCCCACGGCAAGCGCGGGCAGCGCCGTGAGGTTGATGCTCGGGTAGAACGCTGCCTTGCTCGCCTTGATGCCGTGCTGAGCCGCTTCCACGCGCCAGCGCGCGGCGACCACGTCGGGACGACGGCCAAGCAGTTCGCTCGGCACCACAGACGGCAACGTGGGCGTTGCGGCGTGCAGGATCGCCGGGCGCGCGATGTCGCGACCGCGATCAGGACCCTTGCCCAGCAGCGCGGCGAGCGCGTTGCGCGTGGTTTCGATCTCGTGCTCGCTGGCCTGGATCTGCTGCTGCGCGCTTGCCACCGCGCTTTGCGCGTTGTGGATCTGCAACTGGTTGTCCAGGCCCGCGGCGACGCGCTGTCGGCCGAGGTCGAGCAGTCCGCTGGCGCGCTGGAAGTCCGCCTTCGCCACGTCGTTCGCATCGAACGCCTGCGCAAGGGCGACGTAGGTACGCGCGATGTTGGCCGACAGCGTCAGCCGGGCGGCCTGCGCTTCGATTTCAGCCGCACGGGTCTGTCCGACGGCGGCCAGCCACTTGGCCTTCTCGCCGCCCCACAGATCGAAGGTGTACTTGAACGTCACGCCCAGCATGACGATGTCGGTGTACGAACCACCGAGTGGCGGTGCCGCGAGCGTCTCGGGAAGCTGCACGCCGACGTACTGCGCGCTGCCGCTGAGTGTTGGCTTGCGCGCCGCATCGGCCAAGCCCGCCTGCGCGACGGCCTGGCGCACGCGCGCATCGGCGGCGGCGAGGCTCGGCGTGCCCTGCAGTGCTTCGCCGATCAGTGCGTTGAGCTGCGCATCGCCAAGCGAGGTCCACCAGTCCTGCGCCGGGAACGCCGCGTCGGAGACGGCCACGTCGGACAGCGAGCGCTGCGTCTGCAGACTATCGGCATCCAGTGGGCTGCCTCCCGGCGCAAGGCCGCGCGAACTCGCACAGCCGGCCAGGATCAGCGCACTGCCCAGCGCGACGGCCAGCATCGAGGTCGCCTTTGAAGACACGGGCTTCAGCCCGCGGAGCGGGCGAGGGTAGGAATGGGCCATGGTCAGGTGTCGGAAAGGGAAAGGTTGTCGCGGACCTGTTCGAGCATCCGCGTGAGCTGTTCGCGTTCGGCGTCGTTCATGCCCTGCATCGCGCGCTCGCGCACGCGCTGGCCGCACTGGTTCACGTCCAACCACATCGCGCGGCCGGCGTCGGTGAGCTGGATGTTCACCGCGCGGCGGTCGGCCGGGTCGGCCTCGCGCGCCACCAGCCCACGTGCTTCGAGCTTGTCGAGCAGGCGGGTCATGGCGCCGGGGTTCAGTTCGGCGGCACGGGCGAGGTCGGTCACGCCGTGCGGGCCGTCGGACAGTTTCTTCAGCGCGATGTACTGGCTGAAGGTCAGCTCATGGCCGGCGGTGGACAGCTCATGTTCCATGCGCGCCCACATGGCGTCGCGTACCTGCCGGAAAAGCAGGCCGAGCGTGGAGCCACTGCACGGAGGAAGGGGGCGGGATGCGGACATGGCGCGCATCTTGTTCGCCCGGGCAATATTTGTCAATGCAAATATTGTTTCAGCAAGTGAAATGGGCTGCTACAGCCCGCGGATCGTGCTGAATGGGGCTCAGGCGGGGCGGCGCAGGACCAGTTCGAGGACGAACTTGCTGCCGAAGAAGGCCAGAATCAGCAGCGCCATGGCCGCCAGGGTCCAGCGGACGGCGACGGCGCCGCGCCAGCCGTAGCGCCAGCGGCCGGCCAGCAGCCCGCCGAACAGCAGCCAGGACAGCACGCTCAGCACCGTCTTGTGCACCAGGTGTTGGGCGAAGAGGTTCTCCACGAACAACAGGCCGGTCAGCAGTGTCGCGGTCAGCAGGGCGAAACCGACGGCGATGGTCCGGAAAAGCAGGGTTTCCAGTTCGACCAGCGGCGGCAGGGCGCGCAGCCAGCGGTGGAATTCGCGGCGGCGCAGGGCGCGTTCCTGCGCCCAGGACATCACCGCCAGCAGGGCGGCGATCGCCAGCGTCGCGTACGCCAGCAACGCCAGCCAGGCGTGGAGTTGCAGGCGCCAGTCGAGGTGTTCGCCCAGCACATGCCCGTGGTGGTGGTACCCAAACAGCGCCAGCGCGGCGATCGGGAACACGATCACCCCCAGCGCCGCCATCCGCCCGCCTGCGCCCACCAGCGCGGTAAGCGCCGCCATGCCCAGTGCGACCAGCGACAGCGCAGCGTAGAAGTGCATGTCCGCACCGCCGCTCGCATGCCAGGCGAGCAGGTGTGCCAGCCCATGCAGCGCCACGCCGCCCACCGCGGGCACCAGCCACAGGCGCGAGGGCCGGGTCGGTTCCTGTCGCACGCCGCCGAGGAGAAGGGCGGTCGCGATCAGATACAGGACGATGGCGATGAGAACGATTGTCATCGCCGCAGTGTCGCACAGCGACGAGACGAACCGCATGGGGCCGGTTGAGCATCGGGTCGCAGTTGCCGAAAGGCTATACTTCGCGGCCCAGTTTTCTGCTTCGACCAGGTCGCGCCCGCATGTTCGAATCCCTGACCCAGCGTCTCTCCGGCACCATCGAGCGCCTGCGCGGCCGTGGCCGCCTGACCGAGGAGAACATCCGCGAGTCGCTGCGCGAGGTGCGCATCGCACTGCTCGAGGCCGACGTCGCGTTGCCGGTCGTGCAGGCGCTGATCGAGCGCATCAAGGTGCGCGCGGTCGGCCAGGAAGTGCTCAAGTCGCTCACCCCGGGCCAGGCGCTGATCAAGGTCGTGCGCGACGAAATGACGGCTGTCATGGGTTCGCAGGCTGCTGACCTGAACCTCAACGTGCCGGCGCCGGCGGTCATCCTGATGGCCGGCCTGCAGGGCGCGGGCAAGACGACCACCGTCGCCAAGCTCGCCAAGCACCTGAAGGAAAAGCGCAAGAAGAAGGTGATGGTGGTGTCCGCCGACGTGTACCGTCCGGCCGCCATCGAGCAGCTCAAGACGCTGGCGGAGCAGGTCGATGTGCTGTTCTTCCCGTCGTCTGCGGACCAGAAGCCCGAAGCGATCGTGAAGGCGGCCATCGACGACGCGAAGAAGTCCTTCGTCGACGTGCTGCTGGTCGACACCGCCGGCCGCACCAGCATCGATGAAGCGATGATGGCCGAGATCAAGGCGCTGCACGCCGCGGTCAATCCGGTGGAGACGCTGTTCGTCGTCGACTCGATGACCGGCCAGGACGCGGCCGTCACCGCCAAGCATTTCGGCGAAGCGCTGCCGCTGACCGGCGTCGTGCTGACCAAGACCGACGGCGACGCCCGTGGCGGCGCCGCGCTGAGCGTGCGCTACATCACCCAGCGCCCGATCAAGTTCATCGGCGTGGGCGAGAAGCCCGACGGCCTGGATGTCTTCCACCCGGACCGCATCGCCAGCCGCATCCTGGACATGGGCGACGTGCTGTCGCTGGTGGAGCAGGTCGAGTCGCAGGTCGACAAGGACAAGGCGCAGAAGCTCGCCGAGAAGGTCGCCAAGGGCAAGAAGTTCGACCTCAACGACATGAAGGACCAGCTGGAGCAGATGCAGAACATGGGCGGCCTGCACGGGCTCATGGACAAGCTGCCGGGCATGGGCCAGATCCCGGACTCGGTGAAGAACCAGGTCACCGGCAAGGAAGTGCCGCGCATGGTGGCCATCATCAATTCGATGACCCGGAAGGAGCGCCGCAACCCGGGCCTGCTGAATGGCTCGCGCCGCGCCCGCATCGCCAAGGGCGCCGGCCTGACCCCGGCCGACGTCAACAAGCTGATGAAGCAGTTCCAGCAGATGGAAAAGATGATGTCCAAGCTGTCAGGCGGCGGCATGAAGGGCCTGATGCGGGGCATGAAGGGCATGATGGGCGCCCGCGGCGGGATGCCGTTCCGGTAAGTCCGGGCCTGCGGCGCGAATGGCCCCCGCCGAAAGCGCAGGGCTACCGGGGCGGGCGTCACGGGATCCACGGGGTTTCCCCATCCCGATCAATGCCTTATACTTGGCGGCTTACCCTGCCATTCCGGCAGCTGGGCAACACAGGAACTACCGAACCATGGTCAAGATTCGTCTCGCTCGCGGCGGCGCCAAGAAGCGTCCCTTCTACCACGTCATCGTCACCGACAGCCGCAACGCCCGTGACGGCCGCAACATCGAGCGCGTGGGCTTCTACAATCCGGTCGCCCAGGGCGCCGAGAAGCGCGTCGAGTTGAACGTCGAGCGCGTGCAGCACTGGATCCAGAACGGCGCGCAGCTGACCGACAAGGTCGCCGTGCTCTACAAGGAAGCGGCCAAGGCCGCGACCGCCGCCTGATCCGCGGGCCGCGCCCCGCGCGCGGCCATGATCACATGACGGGCGACTCCACGGAGCGCGCCGGATCCCAGGAGCGCCGGATTCTGCTTGGCAGGATTTCCGGCGCTTTTGGCATCAAGGGCGAAGCAAAACTCGAATCCTGGACGGAACCGCGCGACGCGATCTTCCGCTACCAGCCCTGGATCCTGCGCGACGCGCAGGGCAACGAAACGGAAGTGCGCGGCGTGCGCGGCAAGCAGAGCGGCAAGTTCACCGTCGCCACCTTTCCGCACATCACCGACCGCGACGTCATCGAAGCGATGCGCGGCACCGAGATCTACGTGCCGCGTTCTGCGCTCCCGCCGCCGAGCGAAGGCGAGTACTACTGGGTCGACCTGGAAGGCCTGCGCGTGGTGACGGTCGACGGCGTCGAGCTGGGCACCGTTTCGCACCTGTTTTCCACGGGCGCGAACGACGTGCTGGTCGCGCGCGACGACGAGCGCGAACGCATGATTCCCTTCATCCAGCCGCAGTACGTCACGTCGGTGGATTTCGACGCGGGCGTAGTGACGGTGGACTGGGATCCGGATTTCTAGGGCGGAGCGTCCATGCGCATCGACATCGTCAGCCTCTTCCCGGAATTCGTCGCACAGTGCGCGGCGTTCGGTGTGGTCGGCCGTGCGGTCGAGCGTGGGCTGCTGTCGGTGCACGGCTTCAACCCGCGCGATTACGCGGAAGGCAATTACCGCCGCGTGGACGATCGCCCTTTCGGCGGCGGCCCTGGCATGGTGATGTTGATCGACCCGCTGCGCGCCTGCCTGCGCGCGGCGCGTGGGGCCGATCCGGCACCGGCGAAGGTCGTCTACATGAGCCCGCAGGGCGCGCCGCTGACGCAGGCCAAGGTGCGCGAACTCGCAGGACGTGAGCGGCTTATCGTGCTGTGTGGCCGCTACGAAGGCATCGACGAGCGCCTGATCCGCGCCGAAGTCGACGAGGAAATCTCGATTGGCGATTACGTACTGTCCGGCGGCGAGCTGGCCGCGGCGGTCATCGTGGACGCCGTCGCCCGGCTGCGCGAGGGCGTGCTGGGCGATGCCGAGTCCGCCGTGCAGGACAGTTTCGAGGACGGCCTGCTGGATTGCCCTCATTACACGCGGCCGGTGGAGCACGAGCTGGGCGCGGTCCCCGAGGTGCTGATGTCCGGCAACCACGCGGAAATCGCCAAGTGGCGGCGGATGCAGTCGCTCGGCCGGACCTGGCAGCGGCGTCCGGACCTGCTGGACGAGGCCGCCCTGTCCAAGGCCGACCGCAAGCTGCTGGACGCCTACCGGGCCGCGCTGGCCGCCGAACAGGCCGCCGGGGCATCCCCGGAGCCGGCCCGGAAGGCTCCCGAAGCCCCGTAACCGCTAGCCACGTAAGGAAAAAAGCCGCTATAATCCGCGGCTTCCATTTGTTCCACCATGCCAGACGCGGGTCCACGTGCACTCGCGCTACAACGACTCCAACAGGCCAAAGCCATGAACAAGCCCTCCATCCACACGCTTCTCCAGACTTTCGAAGCCGAGCAGATCCAGCGCCAGCTTCCTTCCTTCAGCCAGGGCGATACCGTCATCGTCAACGTGAAGGTCAAGGAAGGTAACCGTGAGCGCGTCCAGGCCTATGAAGGCGTGGTCATCGGCATCAAGAACGCCGGCCTGAACTCGTCGTTCACCGTGCGCAAGATCTCGCACGGCTACGGCGTCGAGCGCGTGTTCCAGACCCACAGCGCCACCATCGCCTCGGTCGACGTGAAGCGTCGCGGCAAGGTGCGCGCGGGCAAGCTGTACTACCTGCGTGGTCTGCAGGGCAAGAAGGCGCGCATCAAGGAAGACCTGGCCGCCTACGCCAAGAGCGCCGTCAAGGCCGCCGAGTAATCCTCGCGCGGTGGGCCGCGCGCCCACGCATTCCAACGGCCGCCTCCGGGCGGCCGTTGTCGTTTCAGGCGACACGAAAGCAACGTCTTCCCGCGATACCCACGCATCGCGGCGTAACGTGCGCGATGCGATCGTCGTGATCGCATCGTGGACAACGCCGTGGCCAGCCAACTTCACGCAAGCCCGCAATCCACGTGCGAGTTCCGCTTCTATGAGGAGCTCGGCGATTTCCTCGCGCCTGCGCGGCGCAAGCGCAGCTTCCTGCACGCCTTCGACGGAACGCCGTCGGTAAAGGACCGCATCGAGTCGCTTGGCGTTCCGCATACCGAAGTCGACCTGATCCTGGTGGACGGGCAACCGGTGCCGTTCTCGCATCGCCTCCTTGGTGGCGAACGCGTCGCGGTGTATCCGATGTTCGAACGCTTCGAACTGGGGCCGGCCAACCGCCTGCGTCCGGCGCCGTTGCGCGAGCCGCGCTTCGTACTGGACGTTCACCTTGGACGCCTTGCGTCGTACCTGCGCCTGCTCGGCTTCGACACGCTGTATCGCAACGATTACGAAGACGATGAACTGGAACGCATCTCGCGCGCCGAGCATCGCATCCTGCTCAGCCGCGACACCGGCCTGTTGAAGCGTTCGACCGTCACGCACGGTGCGTTCCTGCACGCGACCGATCCGCGCCGGCAACTGCGCGAAGTGCTCGACCGTTTCCAGCTCGATGCGCGCATCCGCCCGTTCACGCGCTGCGCGCGCTGCAACGGGTCGGTTGACGCGATCAGCGCGATGCCCGAAGAGCACCACCCGGATCGCGAACCGCCAAAGGAACGCGACCCGACTCCCGAGGAGCCCGAACGGCGCGATCCGGATCGTGGTGAACCCGAGCGCCGTGATCCCGGCCATGCGCCGCCCGCACGCGATCCGGGCGCATCACCGCAAATCCGCGATCCCGCCCGCCAGAAGCCGGAGAAGCAGGCTCGCGTGTCGAACATCGTTCCATCCAATGTCCTGACCGGCACGCTCAGCCGCTGCAATGATTGCGGCCAGATCTACTGGCCGGGCAGCCATCTCGCGCGATTGCGGCTGCGGCTGGCGGAAGTCGGCGTGTCGATCTGACGCCGCTCCGCGTCACGTCATCGCACGGGCTCGACCGAATCCTCGGGCTCCGCGCTCGGATCGGCCACGGGCGACGGCGGCGTTGCCGGAACTTCGGCCGGAACCGCGACCTCATGCCGAGCCGGCACCATCATCCGCGCCTTCCGCCAGCGCCCGAAGCGGTAGTACGCCAGCGCCATCACCATCGAACACAGCGCGCTGATCGGGAAACTCCACCAGATCGCATCCACGCCGATGCGCGGCTGCAGGAAGTTCGCGAACGGAACGCGGATGCCCCACAGCGCGATCACCAGGATGATCAGAGGTGGCACCACCGCACCGGTGGAGCGCACCACGCCCGACACGACGAACGTCACGCCGAAGAACAGGAACGACCACACCGCGATGTGGTTGAGATGGCGTGCGACCTCCAGCGCATCGCTGCCCTGCGGCAGGAACAGCGACAGCGTCCAGCGATCGAACACGATCAGCGGCACAATGAGCGCGCCGGTCATCAGGAAATTCATCACCACGCCCGCGCGAGCGGTGGCCGATACGCGATCCCAGCGATGCGCGCCAACGTTCTGCGCGGCCATCGACGAACACGCCGCGCCCACTGCCATGGCCGGCATCTGCACGTACGTCCACAGCTGCAATGCCGCGCCGTACGCCGCCGTGGTTTGAGTGCCGTGCTGGTTGACCATCGTCATCATAGCGATCATCGCCAGCGAGATCAGCACCATCTGCAATCCCATCGGCACGCCCTTGACGATGAGCGAGCGCAGGATCGTCGTGTCGATGCGGAACATGTGCGCGTCCTGCCGCCCCAGCCACAGCACATGGCGCTTGTGGCGCAGGTAGAGGAGCAGGGCGATCAGCGTCGTGGTCTGCGCGACCAGCGTCGCCCACGCGGAGCCGGCAATGCCGAGTTTCGGGAACGGGCCCATGCCGAAGATCAGCAGCGGGTTCAGCACGATGTCCAGCAGCACCGCGACCAGCAGGAAGCGGAACGGCGTGCGTGCATCGCCAGCGCCGCGCAGCGCGGCCGACAGGAACGCGAACGCATACAGTGCCGGCATCGCGAGGAAGATCACCTGCAGGTAGGCCTCGGCCAGCGGCAGCGACGCCGCCGGCGTGCCCATCGCGGCGAGCAGGTGTCGCGAGAACCATTGCCCCAGCGCCGCAATCACCACCGAAATGCCGATGAAGAACGTCGCGCTGGTGCCCATTACGCGGCGCGCCTGCGTCAGGTTGCGCGCGCCCATCGCCTGTGCGATCAGGATGGTGGCGGCCATGCCGATGCCGAACACCGAGCCGATCAGGAAGAACATGATGTTGTTGGCGTTCGCCGTCGCAGTGAGCGCCTCCTCACCGAGGAATCGCCCGACCCAGACCGCATTCACCGAGCCGTTGAGCGACTGGGCGATGTTGCCGGCCAGGATCGGCAGGGCGAACGCAAACAGGTTGCGGCCGATCGGGCCTTCGGTGAGGTTGTGCGTGGTGGGCGCCATGGGCGGTGCGGGCATCCTGACGTGAAGAGGCGGCACGGTAGCACCCGGGGTGCGAACGTCGCGCCATGTCCGTCGGCACGCGCGAAGACGACATCGACCCTGCGATAATCGCCCCACAAGCCCGGGATTCTTCGCCGGGCACCACCGGACCCCGCAGTTGAGCGACGTACCCGAAAATTCCGCGCCTTCCGTGCGCCTGGACCTCTGGTTGTGGGCCGCGCGGTTCTTCAAGACGCGATCGCTGGCCAAGCATGCGATCGACACCGGCAAGATCGAAATCGGCGGCCAACGCGCCAAGCCCTCGCGTGCGGTGCGCGTGAACGATGCGCTGCGCATCGCGCGTGGCGAGGAGATCTTCGAAGTCGCAGTGCGTGGCCTGAGCGATACGCGTGGCCCGGCCAGCGTGGCGCAGGCGTTGTACGTGGAAAGCGATGCATCGCGACAGGCACGCGAAGCGGCACGCGCGCTGCGAATGGCGGAACGCACGGGTTACCGCGCGCCGGAAACCAAGCCGGACAAACGTGCGCGCAGGCTCATCCGCGCGCTGGGCGATATCGACGCGTTGTAGCCCAGCCCACTCCCGCGAACGGGAGAGGGCAGGCGCATCAATGGCGCGTTATCGCCGCGGGCCGCCCCCGAGGAACGAACCGGCCAGCCCGATCAGGTCGGAGAAGTCGGTATCGCCGTCGCCGTCGCGATCGAGCACGGCGCCCATCAGCGAGCCGCCGATGCCGCCCTGCTGCGCGATCGACTGGCGTTCCTGGCCCAGCACGTCGCCCAGTTGCTGCGGAGAGGCCGCAAGGCCTGCGCCGCCGCCATTGCCGGCGAACATGCGCTTGGCCAGGTATGCCATCACCAGCGGCGCGAGCATCTGCAACAGCGAGCTCGCCTGTCCCTGGCCGAGGCCCGTCGCCGCGCCGAGGCCTTGCGCCGCGTTCTGCTCGCGCCCGCCAAGCACGTGGCCCAGGATCGAACCGCCCTGGCCGCCGCCGCCGAGCACGGAACCCAGCACGCTGCCGATGTCGAGCCCGGAGTGATCGCGCTGCAATGCGCCGAACAGCGCTTCGGCACCTTGCGGCTGGCTGGCGTTGCGCCCCAGCGCGCCCATGAGGAGCGGCAGCGCGGCGGAGACCGCGCTCTCGGTCTGCGAAGGCGAGAGGCCGAGCTGGCTGCTGATGTCGGCCAGCGGCTGTCCCTGCAATTGGCCGAGCAGATCGTTGGTCAGGGGAGTGTTCATGGCGACGACTCGATGTGGGGGCGTTGATGCTAGCGCCGCGACGTTCAAACATCGTGATGGCGTGAAGGTTTGGCGCCCAAGAAAAAAGCCCGGCGAATTCGCCGGGCTTTTTGCATCCATCGATCGCGTCAGGCCAGATCGTAGCGATCGAGGTTCATCACCTTCGTCCATGCGGCGACGAAATCCTCGACGAACTTGCGGCCGCAACCCTTGCTCGCATAGACCTCGCCATAGGCGCGCAGCTGCGAGTGCGAACCGAAGATGAGGTCCACGCGCGTGCCGGTCCACTTCTTCTCGCCGGTCTTGCGATCGAACGCCTGGAACACCGCTTCGTTGTCCGTCGTCGCCTTCCACTCCGTGTCCATGCTCAGCAGGTTCACGAAGAAGTCGTTCGACAGCGTGCCCGGACGGTCGGTGAACACGCCATGCGCGGTCTGTCCGAAGTTGGCGTCGAGCGCGCGCAGGCCGCCGACCAGCACCGTCATTTCCGGCCCGGTCAACGTGAGCAGTTGCGCCTTGTCCACCAGCTGCGACTCGGCCGGCACGCCCGCCTTGTACTTGAGGTAATTGCGGAAACCGTCGGCGTGCGGTTCGAGCACGGCGAAGGAGGCGACGTCGGTCTGTTCCTGCGAGGCATCCGTGCGACCCGGAGCGAACGGCACGGTGACGTCATGGCCTGCATCCTTCGCGCCTTTTTCGACGCCGGCATTGCCGGCCAGCACGATGAGGTCGGCCAGCGACACCTTCTTGCCGCCACCGTTGAAGTCGGACTGGATGCCCTCGAGCACCTTCAGCACCTTCGCCAGGCGCTCTGGCTGGTTGACCTCCCAGTCCTTCTGCGGTGCCAGGCGGATTCGCGCGCCGTTGGCGCCGCCGCGCTTGTCGGAGCCGCGGAAGGAAGACGCCGACGCCCACGCGGTGGACACCAGCTCCGGCACGCTGAGGCCCGAGGCGAGGATCTTCTTCTTCAGCGCATCGGCATCCGCGTTGTCGATCAGCGGATGATCGACCGCGGGAACCGGGTCCTGCCAGATGAGCGCTTCGGCAGGCACTTCCGGGCCGAGATAGCGCGAACGCGGTCCCATGTCGCGGTGTGTCAGCTTGAACCACGCGCGTGCGAACGCGTCGGCGAATTCGTCCGGGCGCTCCAGGAATCGCCGCGAGATCTTTTCGTACGCCGGATCGACGCGCAGGGAGATGTCCGTCGTCAGCATCGCCGGGGCGCGCCGCTTGTTCGGGTCGTGCGCGTCGGGCACGGTGTCCGCGCCCGCGCCGCCCTTGGGCTGCCACTGGTGCGCGCCGCCGGGGCTCTTGGTCAGTTCCCACTCGTAGCCGAACAGGTTCCAGAGGAAGTTGCTGCTCCAGCGCGTCGGCGAACTCGTCCAGGTGACTTCCAGTCCGCTGGTGATCGCGTCGCCCGCGATGCCGGTGCCGTGCGTGTTATGCCAACCCAGCCCCTGCGCGACGATGTCGTCGCCTTCCGGATTCACGCCCACGTTCTTCGGGTCGCCCGCGCCGTGCGTCTTGCCGAAGGTGTGGCCGCCGGCGATGAGCGCCACCGTCTCCTCGTCGTTCATCGCCATGCGCGCGAAGGTCTCGCGGATGTCGTGCGCGGCGGCCTTCGGATCCGGATTGCCGTTGGGGCCTTCCGGGTTCACGTAGATCAGGCCCATCTGCACGGCGCCCAGCGGATTGTCGAGCTCGCGTTCGCCCGAATAGCGGCGATCGCCCAGCCACTCTTCCTCCTCGCCCCAGAACACATCCAGGTCGGGTTCCCACACGTCCTCGCGTCCGCCGCCGAAACCGAAGGTCTTGAAGCCCATCGTTTCCAGCGCGACGTTGCCGGTGAGGATCATCAGGTCGGCCCACGAGATCTGCTGGCCGTACTTGCGCTTGATCGGCCACAGCAGGCGACGCGCCTTGTCCAGGCTCACGTTGTCCGGCCAGCTGTTCAACGGTGCGAAGCGCTGCTGCCCGCGACCGCCGCCGCCACGGCCGTCGAAAATCCGGTACGTGCCGGCGCTGTGCCACGCCATGCGGATGAAGAGCGGGCCGTAGTGTCCGAAGTCCGCCGGCCACCAGGGCTGCGAATCGGTCATCAGGTCGGCGAGATCCTTTTTAAGGCCCGCGTAGTCGAGCTTCTTGAATTCTTCGGCGTAGTTGAAGTCCTTGCCCAGCGGATCGGACTTGGACGAGTGGTAGTGGAGCAGGTCAACGCGCAGTTGGGTGGGCCACCAGTCCCGGTTGGTCCGGCCGCCGCCGACGGTGTGCTTGAAAGGACACTTCGATTCGAGGGACATCTGCTCTCTCCTGGGTTCGTGCCTGGGTTCGTGCGGATTCAATGACGGACGGTTTCAACGGGGGCGGGGCAATGGCGTGCCGAACCCTCCCCGCATTGCAACGCGGACGTATGACGGGCAACCCCGTTGGCACACCTTAGTGAGGTTGCGCAGGCAGAAGAAATTGAATGAATCGAACGATTCGATACGCGCAGGCTATGGCGCGCGAGTACGGCAAACGAAAACGTAACAAGCGTCGGTCAGCGGAATGCCGCGTCGCCGACGTAGCAAGCCGCAACGTTACACGGCGCCTTTCGGCGCCGTGTGGACACGCCGCGATGCCGCCGACAGGCGGCGCGGTGCGGATGGCTCAGCCCAGTGCCTTGAGCCGGTACAACGCTTCCAGCGCCTGCTTTGGCGTCAGGTCGTCCGGATCGATCGACGCCAGCGCGTCGAGCGCGGCGGAGGAGGGCGTGAACAGACCGAATTGCTGCGGCGCATCCAGCGCGATGGGCGCCAGCGAAGGCGAGGGCGCATCGCGGCTTTGCTGTTCAAGTTCGGCAAGGCGACCGCGCGCCTGCTGCACGACGGCCTTCGGCAGGCCTGCGAGCGCCGCGACCTGCAGACCGAAGCTGCGATCGGCCGGACCTTCCTTCACCGCATGCATGAAGACCAGCTGGTCGCCGTGCTCGACCGCGTCCAGATGCACGTTTGCGATGCCGCTGCCCGGCTCGGCCAGGCGCGTGAGTTCGAAATAGTGCGTTGCGAACAGCGTGTAGGCGCGGTTGTGATGCGCCAGGTGGCGCGCGCAGGCATCGGCCAGCGCGAGGCCGTCGTAGGTCGACGTGCCGCGTCCGATCTCGTCCATCAACACCAGCGACTGGCTCGTCGCGTGATGCAGGATGTAGCTGGTCTCGCTCATCTCGACCATGAAGGTCGATTGCCCACGTGCGAGGTCGTCGCCCGCGCCGATGCGCGTGAGGATGCGGTCGATGGGCCCGATCACTGCGCGTGAGGCCGGCACGAAACTGCCGATGTGCGCGAGCAGCACGATCAGCGCGTTCTGGCGCATGTAGGTGGATTTACCGCCCATGTTCGGGCCGGTGATGACCAGCATGCGGCGGCCTTCGTCGAACACCAGGTCGTTGGGTTCGAAGGGATCGTTGCGCACGGCTTCGACCACCGGATGGCGTCCGCGTTCGATGCGGATGCCGGGTTCGTCGGCCAGTTGCGGCTGCGCCCAGTCCAGCGACTGCGCGCGTTCGGCGAAGCAGGCGAGCACGTCGAGTTCCGCCATAGCACCGGCGCAGCGCTTGAGCGGCTGCAGGCGTTCGTTCAACACGTCGAGCAGTTGTTCGTACAGCAGGCGTTCGCGGGCGAGCGAGCGTTCGCGCGCGGACAGCACCTTGTCTTCGAACTGCTTCAGTTCTTCGGTGATGTAACGCTCGGCGCCGGTCAGTGTCTGGCGGCGCGTGTAGTGCGTCGGCGCCTTGTCGGACTGGCCCTTGCTGATCTCGATGTAATAGCCGTGCACGCGGTTGTAGCCGACCTTCAGCGTCGCGATGCCAGTGGCGGCCTTCTCGCGTGCTTCAAGATCGACCAGGAACTGGTCGGCGTTGGTCGACAGCGTGCGCAGTTCGTCCAGTTCGGCGTCGTAGCCTTCTGCGAAGATGCCGCCGTCGCGCGCCAGTACCGGTGGTTGCTGCACGATCGCCGACTTCAACAGATGCGCGTGTTCGTCGTGTTCGCCCAGTTCCGCCGCCAGTTCCGCCAGGCATGGGGAGTCCAGCGGCGCGAGTACGGCACGCACGTCCGGCAGCATTCCAAGGCCGTCGCGCAGCGTCGACAAGTCGCGCGGGCGCGCGCTGCGAAGAGCGATACGCGAGAGGATGCGCTCCAGGTCGCCGAGCGCGCGGAACTCTTCGCGCAAAGTGTCACCGCAGCGCGATTCGATCATCGTCGCGACGGCCTGCTGGCGATGCCGCAGCAGGCTGCGATCGCGCAAGGGGCGATGCAGCCAGCGACGCAGCAGGCGGCCGCCCATCGGCGTGATGGTCGAATCGAGGATGCCCAGCAGCGTGTGTCGCGTATCGCCATCCACGCGCGTGTCGAGTTCGAGATGGCGACGCGTGGCGGCGTTCATCGCGATGGCGCCGTCGCCGGATTCCACCGCGATCGAGGTCAGGTGCGGCAGGCGCTGCTTCTGCGTTTCCTCAACGTAACCCAGCAACGCTGCGGCCGCGGCGATCGACAGCGGCTTGTCTTCCAGCCCGAAGCCCGTCAGATCGTGCAGGTTGAAGAAACGCAGCAGCTGGCGACGGCCGCTGTCGGCGTCGAACAGCCAGGGCGCGCGGCGACGCACGCCGGTGCGTTCGGCGATCCACGACGGCCAGCAGTCTTCGTCGGCGATGAGCGTTTCGGCCGGTTCCAGACGTGCGATCTCGGCTTCCAGCGCGTCCTCGCTGGCGACTTCGTTGACGAGGAAACGCCCGCCCGCAAGGTCCGCCCAAGCCAGCCCGAACCCGGTCTTGCCGCGCGCGACGGCGAGCAGCAGCGTGTCGCGGCGTTCGTTGAGCAGCGCCTCGTCGGTCACCGTGCCCGGCGTGACGATGCGCACGACCTTGCGTTCGACGATGCCCTTGGCAAGCGCGGGATCGCCGATCTGTTCGCAGATCGCCACCGATTCGCCCAGCGCCACCAGCCGCGCCAGGTAGCCTTCGGCCGAATGGTGCGGCACGCCTGCCATCGGGATCGGCTGGCCCGCCGACGAGCCGCGCTGGGTGAGCGTGATGTCCAGCAAACGCGCGGCCTTGCGCGCGTCGTCGTAGAACAGCTCGTAGAAGTCGCCCATCCGGAAGAACAGCAGCACGTCCGGGTGCTCCGCCTTCGCGGCGAAGAACTGTTTCATCAGGGGCGTGTGTTCCTGCGGCCGTTCGGCTTGGCTCATGGATCGGGAATCTGCTGTCTGGGCGGTGCCGGAAGCCCGGCGAAAGGGGCACTAGGCTAGCAGCCGCGGGCGATGTTCGTGGCGGCGTGTTCGCCGCAGTGCGCGAAGGGCGGGTCTTCGGAGACCGGCTATCATCGGCGCCATGAAGAATGACGTCACCGATACCTCCCTTCTTCGCCTGGCCGAGCAGGTCGCCGAAGCCGCCCGCGCGCACCGCCAGACCCTGGTGACCGCCGAAAGCTGCACCGGCGGCTGGATTGCCAAGATGCTCACCGACATTCCCGGCTCGTCTGGCTGGTTCGAATGCGGCATGGCGGCGTACAGCTATGAAGCCAAGCAGGCGCTGCTGGGCGTGCGCCCGCAGACGCTGGAGACGCACGGTGCCGTGAGTCGCGAGACGGTGATCGAAATGGTCTCCGGCGCGCTCGTGCATTCGGGCGCGACGCTGGCGGTCGCCGTTACGGGCATCGCAGGCCCCGGCGGCGGCACCGAGGACAAGCCGGTCGGCACGGTGTGGATCGCGTGGAAGCGTCGCGGTGGTTATCCGACGGCGGTGACCTTCCATTTCGACGGAGACCGCGACGCGGTGCGTCGCCAGACCGTCGCCGCGGCGCTTCACGGGTTGTCCGAACTGATGGGCTGAAGGCTCCGGGCAGGACGCCCGCGGCCGTCCTCCAGTCGACCCTCTTGACTCCTGTGATGTCGTTAGTAGTATTGCTACTAATGGACATCACCGACACCCAGCGCGCCATCCTCGCCCTCATCGCCGAGCGCATCGAGGCCGAGGGCGTTCCGCCGTCGCAGACCGAGATCGCCCGCGCCATGGGCTTCAGCAGCGTCCGGGCGGCCCAGTACCACCTGGAGGCGCTGGAACAGGCCGGCGCGATCCAGCGCATGCCGGGACGGGCCCGTGCCATCCGGCTGTGCGCCGCGGCGGTCGAAGCGGTCCCCGAGGGGCTGCTGGTGAAGCACGTCGATGCCGGCGATGCCGCCAACGACGCGTTGCGTCTTCCCGTGCTGGGGCAGGTGGCCGCCGGCCGACCCATCGGTGCCGACATCGGCTCGGACGACTTCGTCCTGCTCGACCGCGTCTTCTTCTCGCCCACGCCCGATTACCTGCTGAAGGTGAAGGGCGACTCGATGCGCGATGAAGGCATCTTCAGCGGCGACCTCATCGGCGTGCATCGCACGAACGACGCGCGCTCGGGCCAGATCGTGGTCGCGCGCATCGACGACGAGATCACCGTGAAACTTCTGAAGATCGGCAAGGACCGCATCCGCCTGCTGCCGCGCAATCCCGACTACGCGCCCATCGAGGTCGAGCCGGGCCAGGACTTCGAGATCGAAGGCCTGTACTGCGGACTGGTGAGGCCCAATCGATGAAGCCCACCCCATGAACTTCCGGGCGATTTTCCGGACCGGCGTCAGTGGCGTTCCGGGGCAGGGCGCGGGGTTTTCCCACGCCCTGTCCCGGACACCCCTCATGGTCGGCGGAAGATCGTCCACGCAATCTGCACGTGGTCGCGGGCGCGTCTCAGCCCGTGCGATACGCGACCGCTAGATTGCTTCCCAAGCAACGACTTCCGCCACTGACACTGAAGGAACACCACGATGGACGACAACAAGAAGCGCGCCCTTTCGGCCGCACTGGGCCAGATCGAAAAGCAGTTCGGCAAGGGCTCGGTGATGCGCATGGGCGATCGCACGATCGAACCGACGGAAGTCATTGGCACCGGCTCGCTGATGCTCGACATCGCGCTGGGCATCGGCGGCCTGCCCAAGGGCCGCGTCGTCGAGATCTACGGTCCTGAGTCGTCCGGCAAGACCACCCTTACGCTGCAGGCCATCGCCCAGTGCCAGAAGGTCGGCGGCACCTGCGCGTTCATCGACGCCGAGCACGCGCTTGACCCCATCTACGCCGCCAAGCTCGGCGTGAAGGTCGACGACCTGCTGGTCAGCCAGCCCGATACGGGCGAGCAGGCGCTGGAAATCGCCGACATGCTGGTACGTTCGGCGGCCGTCGACATGGTTGTGATCGACTCCGTCGCCGCGCTGACGCCGAAGGCCGAAATCGAAGGCGAAATGGGCGACCAGCTGCCGGGCCTGCAGGCGCGCCTCATGAGCCAGGCGCTGCGCAAGCTCACCGGCAACATCAAGCGCTCCAACTGCCTGGTGATCTTCATCAACCAGCTGCGCATGAAGATCGGCGTGATGATGCCGGGCCAGAGCCCGGAAACCACCACCGGTGGCAACGCGCTGAAGTTCTACGCCTCGGTACGCCTGGACATTCGCCGCATCGGCTCGATCAAGAAGGGCGACGAGATCATCGGCAACCAGACCCGCATCAAGGTCGTGAAGAACAAGCTGGCGCCTCCGTTCAAGCAGGTCGTCACCGAAATCCTCTACGGCGAAGGCATCTCGCGCGAAGGCGAACTGATCGACATGGGCGTGGAAGCCAAGTTGGTCGAGAAGTCCGGCGCCTGGTACAGCGCGTACGACGAGCGCATCGGCCAGGGCAAGGAAAACGCCCGCCAGTATCTGAAGGAGAACCCGCAGGTCGCGGAGCGTCTGGAGACAGCCCTGCGCGAGAAGTTCGTCCCGGCCGAAGCCAGCCGCGAACAGGGCGACGACGACGGCAAGGACGACTGATCGTCCGCCACCGGGCATGAAGACGGGTCCGCGCCATGCATGACGATCCAAACGACGGCAACACCGGGGCAGGCGCTCCCGGTCGCCGCCGCCGTGTCCGGGAGCAGACTCCGGTGCAGCGCGCTCTCGGTCTGCTGGCCCGACGGGAGCACTCCCGCAAGGAACTGAACCGGAAACTGACCTCGCGCGGCCTCGACGCCGGCGAGGTCCAGGCCGCCGTGGACCGGTTGGCCGGTGAGGGCTGGCAGGACGACAGGCGCTTCGCCGAAAGCCTCGTGCGCAGTCGCGCCGGCAACGGATATGGCCCGCTGCGGATCCGTGCCGAACTGTCTACCCACGGCCTGGACGGCGAGGCCATCGCCCGTGCCATGGGCACCTTCGAAGGCGACTGGATGGAGAACGCCCGCGATCTGGTCCGGCGCCGGTTCGGCGCGTCGCTGGAAGGGCTTGCACAACGGCGCAAGGCCGCCGATTTCCTGATCCGCCGCGGCTTCGATGGCTCCAGCGTTCGCGCTGCGACGCGGCTCGATTTGGACGACTGACACCGCTCAGCCGCGCGCAGCGGCTTGTCTGCCGCCCGATGCCGTCAGCGTGCTGGCGGCCCGACCCGTCCAGACACCGGGCGGGCCGGCCTATCCCCGACCGGGGGCGCCGCTTCCACGCAGGCATTCCGACGCACTCAGCCCTCGTCCGCGAGCGTGCGATTTGCGGCGCCTGAATCCGGCCGCCGCAGGCGCCCGGGCCGCTACGTAGATATCTCCCGGAAGCGTTAGCGGGCGGCCGCATCACCCGGGTCAGGCACATGTCGGCATCGCCAAGCGCGAGTCGGGCCGTCCTGCTACGCTAGCCGACTTTCGGGTTCGGGTTGCCTGCTCCTGTCGATGCCCCCACTAGAAGGGCATGGGCGGGTCCGGGCGATCGGCCCGTGTCATCGACTTCGCGCGCGCCAGGCATGAAAACCACTACCGAAATCCGCAGCGATTTCCTCGAATTCTTCCGTGGAAAGGCCCACACCATCGTTCCGTCGGCACCGCTCGTGCCGGCCAACGACCCGACGTTGCTCTTCACCAACTCGGGCATGGTCCAGTTCAAGAATGTGTTTCTCGGCAGCGAGAAGCCCGGCTACGTGCGCGCGGCCGACGTGCAGCGCTGCCTGCGTGCCGGCGGCAAGCACAACGACCTCGACCAGGTCGGCTACACCGCGCGCCACCACACCTTCTTTGAAATGCTGGGCAACTGGTCCTTCGGCGATTACTTCAAGGAAGACGCCATCACCTGGGCCTGGGAACTGCTGACCAAGGTCTGGGGACTTCCAGCCGAACGCCTCACCGTTACCGTCTATCACACCGACGACGAGGCCTACGGCATCTGGAACGGGAAGATCGGTGTGCCGGCCGAGCGCATCGTCCGCATTGGCGACAACAAGGGCGCGCCGTTCGCCTCCGACAACTTCTGGCAGATGGCCGATACCGGCCCCTGCGGTCCGTGCACTGAAATCTTCTACGACCACGGCGCGCACATCGCCGGTGGCCCGCCGGGTTCGCCCGACGAGGATGGCGACCGCTTCATCGAGATCTGGAACCTGGTCTTCATGCAGTTCGATCGCCAGCCCGACGGCACGCTCGAACCGCTGCCGGCGCCGTGCGTGGACACCGGCATGGGCCTGGAACGCCTCGCCGCCGTGCTGCAGGGCGTGCACGGCAACTACGAGATCGACCTGTTCCGCCACCTCATCGTCAAGGCCGCGGAGTTCACCTCCACCGCGGACCTGGACAACAAGTCGCTGCGCGTGATCGCCGATCACATCCGCGCCTGCTCTTTCCTCATCGTTGATGGCGTGCTGCCGAGCAACGAAGGCCGCGGCTACGTCCTGCGCCGCATCATCCGCCGCGCGCTGCGCCACGGATGGATGCTGGGCCAGAAGGGCCCGTTCTTCCACCGGATGGTCGCCCCGCTGGTCGAGGTGATGGGCGATGCGTATCCGGAACTCACCGCCAAGCGCGAGTTCGTCGAACGTGCGCTGCTGGCCGAGGAGGAGCGCTTCGCCGAGACGCTCGACGCCGGCATGCGCATCTTCGATGAAGTCGCCGGACGCTCGAATACCACCATCCCGGGCGTCGACGCGTTCCGCCTCTACGACACCTACGGTTTCCCCGTCGACCTGACCGCCGACATCGCGCGCGAGCGCGGCCTGTCGGTCGACATGGAAGGCTTCGAAACCGCGATGGAACAGCAGCGCGAAACCGCACGTGCCGCCGGCAAGTTCGGCAACACGACGACGATGCCGGCCGAACTCGCCGCGCAGCTCGCGCCGACGCAGTTCCTCGGTTACGAGCAACTGGTCGACGAAGGCCTGGAAGTCGTCGCACTCCTGAAGAACGGTCGCGCCGTCGATCGCATCGAAGCGGGTGAAGAGGCCGCGGTGATCCTCGATCGCACGCCGTTCTACGCCGAAAGCGGCGGCCAGGTCGGCGACACCGGCGACCTGGAAGTCGGTGCCGCACGTTTCGCCGTACGCGACACGGTGAAGTTCGCCGGCCAGTTCCATGGCCACGTCGGCACGCTCGCCAGCGGCTCGCTCCAGCGTGGCAATCGCGTCCGTGCGACGGTCGACACCGTGCGCCGCGCCGCGACCGTGCTGAACCATTCGGCCACGCACCTGCTGCACTCCGCGCTGCGTTCAGTGCTGGGCGACCACGTCGTGCAGAAGGGTTCGCTGGTCGCGCCCGACCGCCTGCGTTTCGACTTCTCGCATTTCGCGCCGGTGGGCGCCGGCGAACTCGCCGAGATCGAGCGTCGCGTCAATGCGGAAGTCCGCCGCAACCACGCCGCGGAAGTTCACCACATGGACATGCAGGAAGCGCTGGATTTCGGCGCGATGGCACTGTTCGGCGAGAAGTACGGCGACCGCGTGCGCGTGCTGCGCATGGGCGATACCTCGACCGAGTTGTGCGGCGGCACGCACGTTTCGCGTACCGGTGACATCGGTCTGTTCAAGATCGTTTCCGAAGGCGGTGTATCCGCCGGCGTGCGCCGCATCGAGGCGCTGACCGGGCAGGGCGCGCTGGACTTCGTGGCCGAGGAAGAGCGTCGTCTGGACGAAGCCGCGCGCCTGCTGGGCGGCAATGCGGCCGACGTCTCCGACAAGCTGCGGGGCCTGCTCGATCGCCAGAAGAAGCTCGAGCGCGAGCTTGAATCGCTGAAGGCCAAGGCCGCCTCGGGTGCGACGTCCGACCTCGCGTCGTCCGCCACCGACGTGGCTGGCATAAAGGTTGTCGCTACCCGGCTGGAGGGTTTCGACGCCAAGGCGCTACGCGATGCGGTCGACCGTCTCAAGCAGCAGATGGGCGACGCGGTCATCGTCCTGGCCGGTGCGAGCGAGGGCAAGGCCGCTCTGGTCGCCGGCGTGAACGGAAGCGCGGCGGGCAAGGTCAAGGCGGGGGAACTCCTGGCCCATGTGGCCGGTCGGATCAACGGCAAGGGTGGCGGCCGCCCGGACATGGCGCAGGGCGGCGGCGACGACGGTCCGGCCCTGGTCCAGGTCCTCGCGGAAGTCCCCGGCTGGGTCCAAAACAAACTTGGCTGAATGGTGAACGTAGACCACTTCCGGTTGCGGCAGCGTTTGGCCCGCCGCTAAGATGGTTCACGTTTGTGTTTCGAAATCGGGGAGCTCCAGGGAGCTCCCGCATGCCGGCCCGGAAGGGCGGCCATAGGAGATGTTAGATGCTGATCCTGACGCGTCGCGTCGGTGAGACCTTGATGATCGGCGACTCGGTGACCGTCACCGTGCTCGGCGTCAAGGGAAACCAGGTGCGTATCGGTATTACCGCGCCGAAAGATGTTGCAGTCCATCGCGAAGAGATCTATCAGCGCATCCAGCGTGGCGAAGAGCCCGCGGACAACGATTCCGGCAAGCACAACGCGGGCTGAGAAATCGTTTGCCGTAATCGGAGCGAGCCGCTATCCTTTGCGCCCGCACCGTTTTGATGTTTCCGCGGAGACTTGCCCGAGAGGCCGAAGGGGCTCCCCTGCTAAGGGAGTATGGGGTCAAAAGCTCCATCGAGGGTTCGAATCCCTCAGTCTCCGCCAGTTCCATTGACCGGCCGGATGGCACACGACGCTCCATGCGACGTGCATGCGATCCAAGCGGTCGCACGGGTCCTGCGCGGTCCGTGTGCAGTTGAAGCGCCTACAACGGCTTCGACAAAGATGTTCGAAAAATGTTTGACGAATCGGCAACGATCCTTCATAATTTTTCAACTCAGCGCCCGTAGCTCAGCTGGATAGAGCACCAGGCTACGAACTTGGTGGTCGGGAGTTCGAATCTCTCCGGGCGCGCCACATAAGACGAAAAGGCCGATGCGAAAGCATCGGCCTTTTTGTTTGCGCGTGACTTTCAGTCGCTCAGACCAGCATAGTCGTCGTCGTCGCACCACGCACGCCATCGCGCGCGCCGTAGTAGTGCCGATACCACGCAACGAATCGCGCCACGCCTTCCTCTACGGTGACGCTCGGCGCATAGCCCATGTCGCGTGCCAGATCGGTGCAGTCCGCTTCCGTCGCAGGCACGTCGCCGGGCTGGAGCGGAAGCAGGCGCAGCGTCGCCTTGCGGTCCAGGCATTGCTCCAGCACTTCGATGTAACGCAGCAGTTCGACGCTCTGTGCGCTGCCGATGTTGTACAGACGGTACGGCGCGACGCCGCTGCTTGCGGGGTCGGGAACCGCGCCATTCCACGTGTCATCCACGCCAGGCACGCGATCAAGCGCACGCACCACACCGGCGACGATGTCATCGATGTAGGTGAAACTGCGCTTGTGCCGACCGTGGTTGAACACCGGAATCGGCTCGCCCGCGAGAATCGCGCGCGTGAACAGGAACAGCGCCATGTCCGGCCGGCCCCATGGCCCATACACGGTGAAGAAGCGCAGCCCCGTGCACGGCAGGCCGTAGAGATGCGCGTAGGAGTGCGCCATCGCCTCGTTCGCCTTCTTCGTCGCGGCGTAGAGGGTAAGCGGATGTTCGGTGTGCTGGTGTTCGGAGAACGGCATCGCGGTATTCGCGCCATAGACCGAGCTGGTCGACGCGTACACCAGGTGCTGCGCATCGAACCGACGCGCGCCTTCGATCACGTGCAAGAAGCCGGTGACGTTGCTCGCCACGTATACGTGCGGATTCTCCGCGGCGTAGCGCACGCCCGCCTGCGCGGCCAGGTGCACGACGCGCTGCGGGCGATGTTCGCGAAACAGCGCCTCGACGGCATCACGATCAGCCAGGTCCCCATGCACGTGCGTATACGCCGGATGATCGGCGAACCGCGCCAGTCGCGCGCGTTTGAGCGTCACATCGTAGTAATCGTTGAGATTGTCGAAGCCGACCACCTCGTCGCCACGCGCGAGCAGCGCCTGGGCAACGTGCGATCCGATGAATCCGGCCGTGCCGGTAACCAGTACCTTCACAGTCGACCGTCCACCGCGTCGCGCGGCAACACGTATTTCACGTCGTAGACAACCGACACCGGCTTGCCGAACGCGCGCACGCCTTCAGCGCCCAGTTGCGCGAACTGCCGGTGCGCCACCGCGACGATCACCGCGTCGTACTCGCCATGCGCAGGCGCATGCGTTGTCGAAAGGCCGTACTCATGCGCGGCGTCGTTCGCGTTCACCCATGGATCGTGCACGTCCACCTGCGCGTTGTAGCCGCGTAGCGCATGCACGATGTCGACCACGCGCGTGTTGCGCAGGTCCGGGCAGTTTTCCTTGAACGCAAGGCCCAGCACGAGGATGCGCGCCTGCACCGGGTTGATGCCCTTGCGAACCATCAACCGCACGACCTCGCTGGCGATGTAGGCGCCCATGCCGTCGTTGGTGCGGCGGCCGGCGAGGATCACATCGGGGTGATGCCCGATTTCCTGCGCCTTGTGGGTCAGGTAGTAGGGGTCCACGCCGATGCAGTGCCCGCCCACCAGCCCGGGTCGGAACGGCAGGAAATTCCACTTCGTCCCCGCCGCCTGCAGCACTTCCAGCGTGTCGATGCCGAGCTTGTTGAACAGGATCGCCAGGTCGTTCACCAGCGCGATGTTGAGATCGCGCTGGGTGTTCTCGATCACCTTCGCCGCTTCGGCGACCTTGATCGAACTGGCCTTGTGCGTACCGGCCTCGATGATCGAACCGTACAGCGCATCGACGAAATCCGCCGCGTGGGGCGTCGAGCCGGAGGTGATCTTGAGGATCCGCGTCAGGCGATGGTCCTTGTCGCCCGGGTTGATGCGTTCGGGGCTGTAGCCGGCGAAGAAATCGCGATTGAACACCAGCCCCGAGGCGCGCTCCAGGATGGGCACGCACACTTCCTCGGTGCAGCCCGGGTACACGGTGGATTCGTACACCACCACGTCGCCGCGCTTGAGCACCTGGCCCAGCGCTTCGCTCGCGCGGATCAGCGGGGTGAGGTCGGGGCGCTTGGCCGCGTCGATGGGAGTGGGCACGGTGACGATGTAGACGTTGCATCGCTGCAACATCCCCAGGTCGCTGCTGCAGCGCAGCCGCCTGGCCTGCGCCAGCTCGTCCGCGTCGACCTCCAGCGTGCTGTCGCGCCCTTCGCGCAGTTCGACCACGCGCTGCGCGTTGATGTCGAAGCCCACGGTGTCGTAGCGATGGCCGAAGGCCACCGCCAGCGGCAGGCCGACGTATCCCAGCCCCACCACGCCCAGGCGTACCGTCTCCAGCGTCGGCAGTGCTGCGGTGTCCGACGCGCCTTGCGCCGCGGCTTCGTGCAGTGCGGTGTCGCGCGGGCCCCTGTCCAGCATGGCCCGCTGGACCAGCCGTTCCCCAATCTCGGTCGTGTCCATGCTTCCACTCGTTCGTTGACGGGTCGACCACGCGGCCTTGGCCGCAGTCGCCTTGATGCACCAAACGCAGCGCCGGGCCGGGACAGGACGCGGCCGCGCCCGTGTCCGGCTTCCCGCGATGCCTGCGTTCGTGTTCGTTGAATCCGGAGCGTGGATCCGGAAAAGCATCGGCATGACCGGTCAGGGGGCGAAGGTGGCGGTCGCATGGCGACAGGCAACATCGGCGTGCTCGTTGCGCGACGCGTTCGCGTGCGGGCCGATGGCGCCCGGCGCCTGTGCGACCGTCATCGTCGATCTGCGCCAGTGGCATCCCTGGCGCGACGAGGCCTGGTCGCTGCTCGACGCCTCCGAGCGCCAGCGTGCCGGCCAACGCCGTTTCGCCGACGACCGCGAAGCGCTCGCGCTCACCTATGCGCTGCACCGGCTGTTCGTCGCCGGATCGCTGCGCATCGCGCCGGACTCGTTCGCCATCGCGCGCGATACCGAAGGCGCGCCGTATCTTCCCGGCATCGCGCTGCACGGACGCACCGTGCACACCAGCCTCAGCCATGCCGATGGCGTGGCCGCCTTCGCGCTGTGCGCGCTGGGGCCGGTGGGTATCGATATCGAAGCTGCGTTCCGTGCAGCCGAATTGCCGGGAATTGCTACCAGCGTTTGCCACCCCAGCGAGCTGGAGTCGCTTGCGAACTTCGCCGAGCCTGCGCACAGCCGCGCGTTGCTCGCGCTGTGGGTGCGCAAGGAGGCGCTGCTCAAGGCCGAAGGTGTGGGCCTTGCGCGCGAGATGTGCAGCTTCCGCGCCGCTGCCGGCGCGGAGTTCTTCCTGGCCGGGGGCACGCGGGAAACTCCTGCGGCGTGCAGCGTGCGCCTGGCCATGCTCGATGTGGGCGAGCGATGGACCGCGGCCGTAGCGGCGCCGCGTGAGGCCGCGGTCGAATGCCTGCACCTGCATCCGCTTGAAGATCCGCCCGCTGGCCGGAGCGCCGGCGGAAGGTCGTTGTATCTGTCGTGACAGCGTCGCTCAGGGGAACGTCATGACCATGACGCGCGACGCCCGGCTCCGGCCGGCACTTCTCCGCAACCCTGGAATGTTGGCCGAACGTGCGTGCGCAACCGCGCGCGTACCGCGTAGGAGTGCGGTCCATGATGTTCAGTAGAGCGAGTCTGAAGAACCGGGCGTTGCTGCTTCTGTGGCTGCTCGAAGTGCTGCTGGTGATGGCGGCGGTGATGGGCGCGGCATGGCTGCGTTTCATGAACGACCCCGAAGGCCACGAGATCTTCTCCGAGAACCTCACGGTTCGCGCGCTGCTGGTGGCGGCTTTCGTCACCACCGCGATGGCCGCCCTTGGCCTGTACCAGGTGCACGTGCGGCTGAACCGCTTCGAATTCGCCCTGCGGCTGCTGGTGTCCTTCGCCATCGGTGGCATCGGCCTGATGGTGCTGTACTACCTGATTCCCAACGCCTACATCGGCCGCGGCGTCATCGTGATCGCGATGATTCTGGGCCTGGTCGGCATGGCGGCGCTGCGGTTCTGCGTGATGCATGTCTTCCGCGGCGACTTGTTCAAGCGCCGCATCCTGGTGCTCGGCGCGGGCCACAACGCGGACCTGATCAACACGCGCATGCGCCGCGGCAGCGACCGTCGCGCGTTCTCGCTGATCGGCTTCGTGCCGATAGAGGGACAGGAAGCGCTCGTGCCCGATTCGATGCGCGTCAAGGCGCCCGACGGCCTGGCCGACATCGTGCACCGGCTGCAGATCAGCGAAGTCGTGGTCGCCCCGGATGAGCGCCGCGGCGGTCTGCCGATGGAGGAAATGCTGACCTGCGTGCAGCGCGGCGTGGCGATGACCGACCTGTCCACGTTCTTCGAGCGCGAGGCCGGGCTGGTCACCACCAATCTGTGCGACCCGTCGTGGCTGGTGTTTTCCGGCGGTTTCGACCACTCCACCTCGCGCTGCATGAACAAGCGGCTGTTCGACGTGCTGGCTGCGTCCGCGCTGCTGCTGATCGCGTGGCCGTTCATGGCGTTGGTGGCGCTGTTGGTGCGGCTGGAATCCAGCGGCCCCATCCTCTACCAGCAGACGCGCATCGGCGAAGGCGGCCGGCCGTTCGAACTGATCAAGTTCCGCAGCATGCGCGTGGACGCCGAAGGCGATGGCGTGGCGCGCTGGGCGCAACGCGGCGATGACCGCACCACGCGCGTGGGCAAGTTCATCCGACTGACGCGGCTGGACGAGCTGCCGCAGCTGTTCAACATCCTGCGCGGCGAGATGAGCATCGTCGGCCCACGTCCGGAGCGCCCGCAGTTCGTCGACATGCTCAGTCGCGAAATCCGCTACTACGCGGTGCGCCATTGCGTGAAGCCGGGCCTGACGGGCTGGGCGCAGCTGCGCTACCCGTACGGCGCCTCGGTGCGCGATGCCGAAGAGAAGCTGAAGTTCGACCTGTTCTACGTCAAGAACCACGGCCTGGTGTTCGACCTGATCATCCTGCTGCAGACGGTCGAGGTGGTGCTGTTCCAGCGCGGATCGCGCTGACTGCGCGCGAATGGGGGCCGTAGGCTCAGCGCCTCACGGCCCGAACGCGTCCTCTTCCGCGGCCTGTGCCTCTTCCTCCTGCACCGGCCGCGGCGTGACCGTCATCAGCCGGTTCGGCGGCACGCTGGCCCAGTCCACCACATGGCCTTCCTCGAAGCGCACCCACGAGGAACCGTAGTTCCACACGCCGTCCTGCACGCGTTCGGGCTGGCCCTGGATGGCGATGACCGCCGCTTCCTCCATGCCCAGTTCCAGCCGCGGCGTGCCGGGATCCACCGCGGCCGCGATGGCGCCATCGGAGTCCGCATGCGGCGCGACCTGCGCCGTTTCCGACCAGTGCAGCACCACCATCACCACCACCAGCGCCAGCACGCTGAGTACCGCGATGCGCGGCGTGGCGCTGGGCGCGCTGCGGTCGTTGCGCGCCGCCGGGCGCGGTTGCGACGACGTATGGTGCGGCTCGGAGGCGGCGCGCGATGCCGGTGCGGTGAAGCGCGGCGCGGAGCCCGGCAGACGCCCGTGGATGCGATGGAAGCGGATCGCGCCCGAATACAGCGCGGTGAGTTCGGTGAGCGCGCTGTTGGATTCGTCGGTGGATGGGCGATCCAGGTGGCGGTCCGGATGCAGTTCGCCCACGCGGACACGATATGCGCGCTTGAGTTCTTCCAGGCTGCAATCCGGATGCAGGCCAAGCTGCACGTACAGAAGAGCAAAGTCCTGGCTCATGGGGCCCCCTTGTCGGCGCCATCCTAGCGCGGCTTCCGGCGCCGTGCATCGGTTGCGGGCGCTGGCGTGGAAGTGGCCGCTTGCGCGCACCGACACCGTTTGAATCCACGAGAGGGGCAGGGAAGACGCAGATGCCGGGGTCGGCATCGGTCGTGCCGAACGTGGGGTGAGAGCGATGTCGTGGAGTTCCGGTACACAGCGATCGCGCAGGGCCATGACGCCCCGCGTCGTGGTGCCGGGCGCGTGGTGCGAGGCAACCGATGCGTTGCCGCACGCGACGACAAACCCGCCATCGGCAGCGCAACCAATCCGCGCGCAATGACGCTGCGCGGCCGGCGCGACAACCGGTTTCAGACGCAACCAGGCGGCCGATCGGCGCCGGTTTGGACGTGATCCTTGCCGACGGCGGCAGCCGTCGACAGGGTGAGAAGGAGCAGGCGCATGAGTACGCGGGCAGAAGCGACACTGGACATTCGCAGCGCAACGCCGGCCATCGATTCTCCGCTGCTGGACGTGCTGCCGCAGCATGCCGGCACGAACGATGGCGCCGTGCAGTCGCTCGTGTTCGCGCTGCCGGCCGATGTTGCAGCCGCGTTGCACGATCGTGACCGTGCGCGCCATGCGCTGGTCGCCGCGCTGTCGTGCGTGGACGGCTGGCTGTCGGGTGCGGACGAGGTCGTGGCGACGGTGCGCAGTGCCGATGGGTGGAAGCAGTCGCGCGTTGCGGTCGCGGCGGTGGATGCCGCCACGCTGCGCATCGCCATCGAATCAGTCGAGGCGACGCAGTCGCCGCAGCCCTGTGTCTGGTCGGTCTCCTGCGACGAGGCAGGCATGCCCGGGTTCACCGCATCCACCTGGCGCATCGAAGACGCCCAGCTGCAGGTGGACTTTCGCGACCCGCTTTCACACGAAGCCGCCACGCTCATCGGCGATGCCGTCGTGTGCAGCCTGCGCGAGATCGCTTCCGGGAACGCACTGGTGTCCATCGACGCGCTCGATCCGGCCGACCGCGCGCGCCAAGTCGCGTGGTCCGTCGCGCCGCCCGCGCGCACTACGTTCGACACGGTGCACGACTGCTTCGCACAGACACTGGCGGCATGGCCGGAAAAGCCGGCCGTCGTTCACGACGATGCCAGCATCACCTACGCCGAACTCGACCGCCGCGCCGCCTCGCTGGCCACGCGCCTGCGCGATGCGGGCGTTGCAAAGGGTGACATCGTCGGCGTCGCCATCCCGCGCTCGCTCGATGCGGTCGTCGCGCTGCTGGGCGTGATCAAGGCCGGTGGTGCGTACCTGCCGCTGGACCTGGCATTGCCGGCCGACCGCCTGGCCTTCATGGTGGACAACGCACGCGTGCGCGTGATCGTCGCCGATCCCGCACTGCATGCACCCATGCTCCCGCGCGAGCCGAAGCGCGTGAACGTGCACGGCGACGATGCACCGCTTGCCGAAGACCCGGGCACGAACGGCGAATCGCTCGCGTACGTGCTCTTCACCTCCGGTTCGACGGGCGTGCCAAAAGGCGTGGAAATCCGCCACCGCTCGCTGGTGCGCCGCCTGCACGGCATCGACTACGTCACGCTCGACGCCGACACCCGCATGCTCCACCAGGCGCCGCTGGGGTTCGACATCTCCGGCCTGGAGCTGTGGGGCACCCTGTTCAACGGCGGCACGATCATCGTCCACGAGGAAGTGGCGCCGACCGCTGCGCGCCTTCGCCAGACCATTTCGCGCCATGGCGCCAACGCCGCGATCATGGCCGCCGCGCTGTTCAACGCAGTCGTCGATGAAGACGCAACCATTTTCGCCGGCATGCGCGACCTCATCGCCGGTGGCGAGGCGCTGTCGGTCGATCACATTCGCCGCATGCAGGCCATCGCGCCGCAGCTGCAGCTGCACAACGGCTACGGCCCGACCGAGTGCACGATCATGTGCACGTCCTACGCGATTCCGCGCGACATGCCCGCCGATGCAGCGTCCGTTCCGATCGGCAGCGCGATGCAGGACACCAGCGCGTACGTGCTCAGCCGTCGCCTCCAGCTGTTGCCGGCCGGCGTGATCGGCGAGCTGTGCGTGGGCGGCGTCGGCGTCGCGCGCGGTTATCTCGCACGGCCCGAACTCAACGCGGAGCGCTTCGTGCCCAATCCGTTCCTTGATGGCGACGTGCTGTACCGAACGGGCGACCAGGTGCGCCTGCGCGAGGATGGCCTGATCGAGTTCGTCGGACGCACCGACGGGCAGGTGAAGATCCGCGGCCATCGCATCGAGCTGACCGAGATCGAATCGGTCCTCGCGCGGCATCCGGCCATCGCCTCGTGCGTCGTCGTGGCGCGCGCCGATTTCCCCGGCGAGAAGCGCCTGGTCGCGTACTTCGTGGGCACGGGCGTCGAAGTCCACGCGCCGCAGCTGCGCGCGCACCTCGCCGCGGCCGTCCCGCCGTACATGGTGCCCACGCGCTACGTGCAGCTGGACGAGATTCCGTTGACGGGCAACGGCAAGATGGACCGCCGCGCCTTGCCGGCGCCGGATCGTCGCCGTCCTGAACTTACCGTCGATTTCGCCGCGCCGGCTACCGCGCTGGAAACCCGGCTCTGCGAAGCCTTCGGCACGCTGCTCGACATCGAAGGTGTCGGCCGCGAGGACAACTTCTTCGAACTGGGCGGCAGCTCGCTGCTGGCCGTGCGGCTGGCCGAGCAGATCCGCGTGGAAGGCTGGCAGCGTGATGAAGCCGCGCCGCGCGTGGCGGCCCCGACGATCTTCCAGAACCCCACGCCCGCCAGGCTCGCCACGGTGCTGGAAGGCGTGACGGTGACGAACGCGCCGGCGCGCCGGTCGGTCGATGCGCGCGAACCCATCGCCATCGTCGCCATGGCCGGGCGTTTTCCCGGCGCCGACGACGTCGAAGGTTTCTGGGACAACCTGTGCGAAGGCCGCGATTCCATCACCAAGTTCCGCATCGACGAACTCGATCCGGCGGTGAACGCGGCCGATAGAAACGATCCGGGCTACGTCGCCGCGCGCGGCGTGATCGACAACGTCGAACTGTTCGACGCGGGATTCTTCGGCATCGGCCCGCGCGAAGCGGAACTGATGGATCCGCAACAGCGCATCTTCCTGGAGCTGTGCTGGGAATGCCTGGAGCGCGGCGGCCACGCGCCCGACGCGGCCGGTGTCACCGGCATCTTCGCGGGCATGAACAACGCCACGTACTTCCAGCGCCACGTGTCCGCGCACCCCGAACGCGTCAATCGCGTCGGCGCGCTGCAGGTCATGCTGGGCAACGAGAAGGACTACATCGCCACCCGCGTGGCGCACAAGCTCAACCTCACCGGCCCGGCCGTCAGCGTGCACACGGCGTGCTCGACCTCGCTGGTGGCGGTCGCGCAGGCGGTGGAAAGCCTGCAGTCGGGTCTGTGCGACATGGCGCTGGCCGGCGGCATCGCCGTGACGTGCCCGCCGCGCAGCGGGTACCTGTACCAGGAAGGCTCGATGCTTTCGCCCGACGGCCACACCCGCACGTTCGACGCGGATGCGAAGGGCACGGTGTTCGGCGACGGCGCGGCGGTGGTGCTGCTCAAGCGCCTGTCGGACGCGGTCGCCGACGGTAATCCGGTGTACGCGGTCATCCGCGGCAGCGCGCTCAACAACGACGGCGCGAACCGCGCCAGCTTCACCGCGCCCAGCAGTGAAGGGCAGGCGGCGGTCATCGCCCTCGCGCACGACAAGGCGGGCGTGGACGCACGCAGCATCACCTATGTCGAAGCGCACGGCACGGCGACGCCGCTGGGCGATCCCATCGAGATCGAAGGCCTCACGCGCGCATTCCGCCGCAGCACACAGGAGTCGGGCTTCTGCCGCATCGGTTCGCTCAAGAGCAACGTCGGCCACATGGTGACCGCGGCCGGCGCTGCGGGCGTCATCAAGACCGCGCTTTCGCTGCACGCCAAGCGCATCCCGGCGAGCATCCACTTCGAATCGCCAAACCCCACGATCGATTTCGCCAGCACCCCGTTCGTGGTGAACGCGCGCATGAGCGAGTGGACGAGCGATGGCGATGCGCCGCGTCGGGCGGGCGTGAGTTCCTTTGGGCTGGGCGGCACGAATGCCCACGCCGTGCTGGAGGAAGCGCCGCTGCTGCCCGAATCCGGCGAAGCGGAAGGCCCGCAGTTGCTGGTGCTTTCCGCGCGCACGCCGGCGGCGCTGGGCATGGCGGTGAATCGCCTGGCCGATCACCTGGACGCACATCGCGAGGCGAACCTCGCCGACGTGGCGTGGACGCTGGCCGTCGGCCGCAAGGCGTTCACGCATCGCATCGCCATCGCCGCAGACGACGTGGCAACCGCCATCGAAACCCTGCGCGCGCCCGACACGCTTTCCGAAGCCGCCCGCAGCCGCCCGGCGCGCGCGGCGAGTGTCGTTTTCATGTTCCCCGGGCAGGGCGCGACGTATCCGGGCATGGGGCGCAGCCTCCATGAATCCGAACCCGTCTTCCGCGATGCCCTGGACGAATGCGCGGAACTGCTGCGCGCCGACCTCGGTTTCGACCTGCGCGAACGCCTGTTCTGCGAAGACGCCGAAGCGCTGCTGCCCACCTCGATCATGCAGCCGGCCACCTTCGCCATCGAATACGCATTGGCGAAGTGGTGGATGAGCCGTGGCATTGAACCGTCGCTGATGATCGGCCACAGCATCGGCGAGTTCGTCGCCGCGACGCTGGCCGGCGTGTTCGAACTGCGCGACGCGTTGCACCTCATCGCGCGTCGCGGTGCCCTGATGCAGGCGCAGCCGGCCGGGTCGATGCTGTCAATCCGCCTGCCGGCCGATGCCGTGCGCGAGCGGCTACCGGCATCGCTCTCGCTCGCGGCGGAAAACTCGCCGCTGGCCTGTGTCGTTGCCGGTGAATCCGACGCTGTCGCGGCGTTCCAGGCGCAGCTGGAAGGCGAGGGCATCGCCTGCCGTGCGCTGCGGACCTCGCATGCCTTCCACTCGGCGATGATGGAACCGGTGGTTGCGCCGTTCCGCGAGGCCGTGGCCTCGGTGCGCCTGAGCCCGCCGACGCGCGCCATCGTCTCCACCGTCACCGGCGCGCCGCTGAGCGCGCGCGACGCCACGTCGCCCGATTACTGGGCCCGCCACCTGCGCGAAGGCGTGCGCTTCTCCAGCGCGCTGCAGGGGCTGCTGGAAGGCGAGGGCGCGGCTTCGTCCGTGCTCCTGGAAGTCGGTCCGCGCGGCACGCTGAACGCGCTGGCGCGCCAGCAGCCGGCCGTGCAGAAGCAGCGCATCGCCACCGTGGCCAGCCTCACCGACAACCCGGCCAGCGAGCGCCGCGACCTCACGGGCGCCGCCGGAAAGCTCTGGAGCCAGGGCGCGGCGATCTCGCCCGCGGCCTTCGATACCCGCGCGATCCGCCATCGCCTGCGGCTGCCGACCTATCCATTCGAGAGACAACGTTATTGGGTGGAGGCGGTTGCTGCGAGTCCGAGCAACGTCGTCCCCCATCCCGCCGTCGCAACCGCCGCACGAACCACGACCGTACTGGAGCCCGTCATGCCGCAGTCAATGCCCGCCGCCGCCACCGTCCCCGCCGCGCCCGCTTCCGGCCGTCGCGAACGCCTGGTCGGGCAACTGCGCGGCCTGTTCGAGAACGTCGCCGGTTTCGACATGAGCGACGCCGACGCGGACACCAATTTCATCGAACTGGGCCTGGACAGCCTGATGCTGACCCAGGTTGCCGTGCAGCTGCAGAAGACCTTCGAGGTGCCGGTGAATTTCCGCCAGCTGATGGGCGATTGCAGCAGCCTGGACCGCCTGGCCGGCATGCTCGATACGGCGCTGCCGGCCGAAGCCGCACCGGCGCCCGTGGCCGTGGTTGCCGCCGCCGCCGCGCCGGCTGCGGCCGCACCGGTGGCAATGGCGCCCGTCGCGCTGCCCGCGCTCGACGGCGGCAACGACTTCACCCGTCAGGTCATCGCGCAGCAGATGCAGTTGATGGCGCAGCAGCTGGCGTTGCTGTCGGGCGGCGTCGCGGTTGCGCCGGCTCCGGTTGCCGTGGCTGCCGCGCCCGTCGCGCCCGCCGCGCCGCAGCCCGTGGCCGCTGCACCCGCGCCGGTCGCCGCACCGAAGACGGCCGTCGAAGGAGACGAAGACACCGGCGCCGTGCAGCAGAAGTACGACGTCAAGAAAGCCTTCGGCGCCATCGCGCGCATCGAAAACCATGTCGACACCGACCTGTCCCCGCAGCAGAAGGCCAGGCTCGATGCGTTCATGGACCGCTACGTCGCCCGCACGCGCAAGTCGAAGGAGTACACGCAGGCGCATCGCGCGCAGCTGGCCGATCCCCGCGTGGTCAACGGCTTCCGTCCGCTGACGAAGGAAATCGTCTACCAGATCGTTGTCGAGCGCTCGAAGGGTTCGCGCGTGTTCGACATCGACGGCAACGAATACGTCGATGCGCTCAACGGTTTCGGCATGAGCCTGTTCGGCTGGCAGCCGCAGTTCGTGCTCGATGCCGTGCGCGACCAGCTCGACAAGGGGTACGAGATCGGCCCGCAGCACCCGGTCGCCGGCGACGTCGCGCAGCTGGTGTGCGAGCTCACCGGGCACGACCGCGCCGCGCTGTGCAACACCGGTTCGGAAGCCGTGCTCGGCGCGCTGCGCATCGCGCGCACCATCACCGCGCGCAGCACCGTCGTGCTGTTCACCGGTTCCTACCACGGCATCGTCGACGAAGTGATCGTGCGTGGCACCAAGTCGCTGCGTGCGGTGCCGGCCGCGCCGGGCATCCTGCGCAACACCGCCGAGAACGTGCTGGTGCTCGACTACGGCACGCCGGAGGCAATGGAGATCATCCGCTCGCGCATTGGCGAGATCGCCGCAGTGCTGGTCGAACCGGTGCAGAGCCGCCGCCTGGACTTCCGTCCGGTCGAATTCCTGAAGGAGCTGCGCCAGCTCACCCAGGACAACGGCGCGCTGCTGATCTTCGACGAAGTGGTCACCGGTTTCCGCTCCAACCCGGGCGGCGTGCAGGCGATCTTCGGCATCAAGGCCGACATCGCGACGTACGGCAAGGTCGTCGGCGGCGGCTTCCCGATCGGCGTGATCGCCGGCAAGCGCGAGTACATGGACGCGCTCGACGGCGGCCACTGGCAGTACGGCGACGATTCGGTGCCGACGGTGGGCGTGACGTACTTCGCCGGCACGTTCGTGCGCCATCCGCTCGCGCTGGTCGCGGCGAAAGCGGTGCTGGAGCATTTCAAGGCCGACGGCGGCGAACTGCAGAAGCGCCTGAATGCCAAGGCCGAAGCGCTGGCCGCGGACATCAACGCCTACTGCGCCGATGTCGGCGCGCCGGTGTCGGTGAAGCAGTACGCGTCGGTGTGGAAGACGCACTGGCACGAAGCGCATCCGCTGCAGGACCTGCTGTTCGCCTCGATGCGCATGCGCGGCATCCACATCCTCGACAACTTCCCGTGCTTCATCACCACCGCGCACAGCGACGAGGACATCGCGCGCATCGCGACGGCGTTCAAGGAGGCGGTCGCCGAACTTCAGGACATGGAGCTGCTGCCGCGCCGCGCCGCGACGCCGAAGACGGTGATGGATGCCAGCAAGCCCGTCGTGCCGGGCGCGCGCCTGGGTCGCGAACCCGACGGCACGCCCGCGTGGTTCGTGCCCAATCCGGAACAGCCCGGAAAGTACATGAAGGTGAGCGCATGAATGCAGCCGTGCTGGACAAGGCGCTGGGCAAGGCGAACGGAATCGAAGCGGCGGTGGATTACGACCCGTTCGCGGACGGCCCGCTCTCGCGAGTGGCGCCGACCACCGAACCGCAGCGCGAAGTGTGGCTCGCCGATCGCCTGGGCGAGGACGCGTCGCTGGCTTACAACGAGTCGATTTCGCTGGATTTCCGTGGCCCGCTCGATCGCGACGAACTTGCGCAGGCGCTGCGCGGCCTGATCGCGCGCCACGACATCTTGCGCGCCAACTTCGGCCCCGACGGCCGCACGCTGTGCGTCGGTGACGAGCGTGCGATTGAGCTGCCGCTGACCGATCTGTCGGCGCTGGACGAAGCCGAACGAAACGCACGCATCGTCGCGCACGCGCGCGAGGCCGTGGAGACCCCGTTCGACCTGGACCACGGCCAGCTCTTCCGCGCCGAACTGCTGCGTCTTTCCGAACAGCACCACCACCTGGTCCTCACCGCGCATCACCTCGTCTGCGACGGCTGGTCGTGGTGGGTGATCGTGCGCGAGCTCGGCGCGCTGTATTCGCAGGCGCTGGGCCACAACGGGTCGCCGCTGCCGGCGGCCGAATCCTTCGCCGACTACGCGCTGGCCGAAGCCGAGCATCCGCAGGGCGCGACCTATCGCAGCGACGAGGCCTACTGGGTCTCGCGCTTCGCCGACGGCGGGCCGATCCTCGACCTGCCGACCGACCGCATGCGCCCCACGCGCCGCACGTTCGCGTCGATCCGCGAGGACCACCTGCTCGACAACGACCTCGTCGCCGCCGTGCGTCGCCTCGGCGCGCGCCAAGGCGCGAGCCTGTTCGCGACGCTGCTGGCGGGCTTCGCCGGCCTGCTGTCGCGCCTGACCGCGCAGAACGACGTGGTCGTCGGCATTCCCGCCGCCGGCCAATCCGTCGACGGCCACGACCACCTCGTCGGCCATTGCGTGAACCTGCTGCCGCTGCGCTTCGAGCTGGACCACGCGCAGCCGTTCGAACAGACGCTCGGCACCGCGCAGGCCACGCTGCTCGATGCCATCGAACACCAGCGCTACACGTTCGGCACGCTGCTGAAGAAGCTGCCGCTGCAGCGCGATCCCGCGCGCCTGCCGCTGTGCAGCGTGATGTTCAACATCGACCAGGCGATGGACCAGGAAAGCACCGGCTTCCACGGCCTGGGCATGCGCCTGATCACCAACCCGCGCAGTTACGAGAACTTCGAACTGTTCGTCAACGCCGTGCAGGTGCAGGGCGGCATGCGTCTGGAGTGCCAGTACAACACCGACCTGTTCGACAACGCGACGATCCGCCGCTGGCTGCTGGCGTACGAGACGCTGCTGCGCGAAGCGGTCGCGCGTCCGGATCTTCCGTTCGGCCGGCTTTCCGTCGTGTCCGAAGGCGCACGTAGCGAGCTGGTCGCCCTGCAGCCGGCGCCCGTTGCGTTCGACCGCGAATGCCGCATGCATGAGGCGTTCGAGCGCCAGTGCGACCGCACGCCCGATCGCATCGCCGTCGAATTCAACGGCGAACCCGTACGCTACGACGAGCTGGAAGCGCGCGCGAACCGCATCGCGCGCCTGCTTCGCGCGCGGGGCGTGCGCCGCGGCTCGCTGGTCGGCCTGGTGCTCGATCGCGGCGTGGACATGCTCGCCGGCCTCATCGGCGTGCTGAAGGCCGGCGCCGGTTACGTGCCGCTGGACCCCAATTTCCCCGCCGAACGCCTGTCGTACATGGCCAGCGATGCCGGCCTTGCCGCGTTGCTCACCACGCGGAAGCACGCGGGAAACTTCGATCTGCGCGGCCGCCCGGTGCTGTCGCTGGACACGTTGCAGGCCGAAGTCGCCGCGCTGCCGGCCTCGCGCATCGGTCGCGATGAAGGCGCGGCCGAACCCGAATCCGTCGCCTACGTCATCTACACCTCCGGCTCGACCGGACGCCCCAAGGGTGTGCAGGTGCCGCACCGCGCGGTCAGCAACTTCCTGTCGAGCATGGCGAAGGAACCGGGCCTGGGCATCGAGGACCGCCTAGTCGCGGTCACCACGCTCTCCTTCGACATCGCCGTGCTCGAACTGCTGCTGCCGCTCAGCGTGGGCGCACGCATCGTGCTCGCCGATCGCGTGACCGCCGCCGACGGTGTCGCGCTGAAGGCGCTGATCGCCAGCAGCGGCGCGACCGTGATGCAGGCGACGCCGGCCTCCTGGCGGCTGCTGCTCGATGCCGACTGGCAGGGCGATGCGACGTTCAAGATCCTGTGCGGCGGCGAAGCCTTGCCGCCGGATCTCGCCGCCCAACTGCTCACGCGCTGCGGTTCGTTGTGGAACGTGTACGGGCCGACCGAAACGACGGTGTGGTCGACGTGCTCGCGCGTCACCTCGGCATCGGACATCCACATCGGTCGCCCCATCGACAACACGCAGGTGTGGATCCTCGATCCGCGCGGCGAGTTGTGCCCGCTCGGCGTGCCGGGCGAGATCTGGATCGGCGGCGATGGCGTGACGCTGGGCTACCTCGATCGCGCCGAACTGACGGCCGAACGCTTCGTGGCCGATCCGTTCGCGGCATCGGGCAAGGCCTTGCTCTACCGCACGGGCGATCGCGGCCGCTGGCGGCCCGACGGCGTGCTCGAGCACCAGGGGCGCCTGGACTTCCAGGTGAAGGTGCGTGGCTATCGCATCGAGCTGGGCGAGATCGAAGCGCTGCTTGCGGCGCATGCGCAGGTCGCGCGTGCGGTCGTGGTCGCGCGCGAGGACCGCCCGGGCGACGTGCGGCTGGTGGCCTACGTGGTGGGCGAAGGCGCCGCGCCGCTGGATGAGGCGACGTTGGCCTCGTACCTCAAGGGTTCGCTGCCTGACTACATGATTCCGCAGCACATCCTGTTCCTCGACGCGATCCCGCTGTTGCCCAACGGCAAGATCGACCGCAAATCGCTGCCGGCCCCGGACTTGACGGCGAAGCTGAGCGGCGAACGCATCGCGCCGCGCAACGCGCTGGAACGCACCATCGCCGAGGCGATGGCGCACGTGCTTGGCGTGGCGGAAGTCGGCGTGGACGATGACTTCTTCTCGCTCGGCGGGCACTCGCTGCTCGCCGCGCAGCTGACCTCGCGCATCAACAAGGAACTTGGCATTGCGCTGTCGCTGCGTGCGCTGTTCGACGGCCCGACCGTCGCCAAGCTCGCGCGCATGGTGCAGGGGCTCGACGGTGAAGCCGTGCCCAGGCGCGAGCCGATCAGGCCGCTCGCGGACCGCACGCGCGGCCCGATGTCGGTGATGCAGGAACGTCTTTACCTGCTGGAACAGTTCAACCCCGGACAGATCACCTACAACACGCCCAGCGCGCACAGGCTGCGCGGGCCGCTGCAGCTGGATGCATTCCAGGCGGCGCTCAACGCGATGGTCCAGCGCCAGAGCGTGCTGCGCACGACCATCGGGCTGGTCGACGGCGAGCCGATGCAGATCGTGCACGACGCCGTCGACGTGGACATCACCGATGTGGTGGACGTGAGCCATCTCCCCAAGGACGAGCGCGAAGCGGAAGTTTCGCGCCGCATGGACGCACTCATCCAGACGCCGTTCGAGCTCGACCGCGCGCCGTTGATCCGCTCGCGCCTGTTCCGCCTCGGGCCGGAAGAGCACGTGTGGTTCTTCATGACGCACCACCTGATCTGGGACGGCTGGTCGTTCGACCTGATGTACACCGACATGGCCGAGCTCTACGCCGCGCAGCTGGAAGGCCGCGAGCCGAAGCTGCCGGAGCTGACGGTGACGTATGCCGACTTCTCCGCCTGGCACCGCGACTGGCTGCAGGGGCCGGAGTATGCGAAGCAGCTCGCGTTCTGGCGCGAGCGCCTCGGCGGCGCGGGGCAGGGCATCGAAGCGCTGCCCACCGACATGCCGCGTCGTCCGGGTATGTCCGGCCGGGGCGTCACCCATCGCATCACCGTCGCCAACGACGTGACGGCGGCGCTGCACGATACCGCGCGCAAGGTCGATGCGACCCTGTACATGGTGCTGCTCACGGCGTACTACGCGCTGATCAGCCGCACGTCGAACCTGCGCGAGCTGATCGTCGGCACGCCGGTGCGCGGGCGCAACACGGCGGAAGTCGAGAACCTGATGGGCTACTTCACCAGCCTGTTGCCGCTGCGGATGGAGATCGACCCGTCGATGACGTTCGCGCAGGCGGTGAAGCAGGTCAAGAACGTCGTGCTGGACAGCTTCGCCAACCCCGACATCCGCCTGGAAGACCTGGTGCGCGAGTTGAGCGTGCGCAGCCGCGAGGGCGGTGCGGTGCTCTATCACGCGCTGTTCTCCTTCCAGGACATCCGCCAGCGCATGTGCGAGTGGGGCCCGCTCACGCACGAGCGCTATCCGGTGTTCCAGACCGCATCCACGCAGGATCTGGGCCTGTGGTTCGTCGAGCAGGATACGGGGCTGTCGGGCGGCTTCATCTACAACGCCGACATCTTCCTCGACGAGACCGCGGCCTTGCTGCGCGATCGGTACGTCGCCGTGCTGAAGGCGCTGGGCAGCGATCCGTCGCTGACGCTGGAACAGATCACGCAGTTCGACGACGGAAAGCCGCTGCGCTTCGGCCGCGTTGTCGACGCCACCCCGGCCGTGAGCGAAGCACCGACGGCGCTCGCCGACGAGCTGTACGAACCGCTCGATGAGCTGGGCGTGCAGTTGCTCGAGATCTGGCGCGACCTGTTGCGCAAGCCCGACATCGAAGCGGACGATGATTTCTTCGCGCTCGGCGGGCATTCGTTGCAGGCGGTGCAGATGTTCCACCGCTTCAACCGCCAGACCGGCGTGAACCTGCCGCTGGCGACGCTGCTCACCGCGCGCACGGTGCGTGCGCTGGCGCGCGAGTACCAGCGCGTGCGCAACGAGATCGATACGCACGGCGACGACGCGCGTCCCGATCCGTGGGCGCCGCTGGTGCCGATCCGTCCGCAGGGCGAAGGCGCGCCGCTGTTCCTGGTGCATGCCGTCGGTGGCAACGTGCTGAACTACCGTCACCTCGCCGAGGCGATGCCGGCGGGCATTCCCATCTATGGCCTGCAGGCGCTGGGCCTGGACGGCCGCACCGCGCCGCTCGACGCCGTGGAGAAGATGGCGCAGCGCTACGTCAGCGAGATCCGCAGCGTGCAGCCGCACGGCCCCTATCACCTCGCCGGCGGTTCGATGGGCGGCATCATCGCGTTCGAAATGGCCCAGCAACTGATGGCGGCCGGCGAAACGGTGGCGATGCTCGGCCTGGTCGATACGTCCGCCGAGTTCGGCGTACGCTACCGCGCGCACGCGAACAGCGGGCTGTCCGGTCGCGTGCAGCGGCTGCATCGCCGCATGCAGGGCCAGTCGCTGGGCGAACGCATCGCCACGATCGGTGAAGTGCTCAACGGACGCGTGCAGGCCTCGAAGGTGCGCCAGCAGGCGCAGCAGGCGCGCGATGCCGGTGAAGCGCTGCCGCACAGCGTGCGCTACGCGGAACTGGAAGCCACGCACATGCGCGCGTACGTGAAGTACATCGTGAAGCCGTACGCGGGCTCCATCGTGCTGTTCCGCGCCGACAACCAGCCGCCGGAACTGAGCGCCAAGCCGCAGCTCGGGTGGGAAACGATGTGTGGCACGGTGGATGTCATCGGGATTCCGGGCGATCACCGCGGCATGATCGAATCGCCCTCGCTCGTGGCAAAGCTGAGCGCCGCGGTCCTGCGCGCGCAGGGCCGGCAAGACGTTGCTGCCGCGCAGCAGCCCGTCGCATCGGCGGACGGAACCGTCGCCGACGACGATCCGCGCGCGATCTACCTGCGCGGTCTCTGGAAGGAGCTGCTGGGCGTGGAGGTGGGTGCCCAGGACAACTTCTTCGACCTGGGCGGCAACTCGATGCTGGCAGTGCAGATGTCCAGCCGGGTCGCCAAGGACACCGGCGTGCGCATCCAGCTGATGCGGCTGGCGGCGATGAACCTTGCGCAGATCGCGGCGGACCTGCCTGCGCGCATCCACCGCGAGGGCAACAGTGGGGTCGGCGCGCGCATGGCACGGCAGATGAAGCGCCTGCTGCGCACGCCGGGGGCGGTCGAGTGAGCGCGCCGTTCTTCTTTGGCGCGCCCGGGCGCAACCTGTTCGGGTTGCTGCACGCGCGCGAGGAAGCCAATCCCGCCTCCCAGCATGCGCTGCTGCTGTGCGCGCCGCTGCTGCAGGACGGGATACGCAGCCACCGTGCGTTGTGGTCGCTGGCGCAGACGGTGGCGCAGTTCGGCATTCCGACGCTGACCTTCGACTGGTACGGAACCGGCGATTCGGGTGGGCAGGACGTCGAGTTGACCTTGCCGGGCATGCTGGACGACCTGGAGCGCGCCTGCGCCGAAGTGCTGCGCCGCGGTGAAGTATCGAGCGTGCAGTTCCTTGCATTGCGCAGCGCCGCGCTGCCGGTGCTCGCGGCGATGGAGCGTCGCGTCGACCCGGTCGAGATCGTGTTGTGGGATCCTCAGCTGGATGGCGCGAAGCTGGTCGAATCGTGGAAGACGCAGCACCACCAGCAACTGCACGAGGCGGGTCGCTATGTGAACGTCACGCACGAGTCCGACGCGGGGGAACTGCTCGGTTTCGGTGTGAGCGATGCCCTGCTCGATGCGCTGGGCGGGCTCGACGCGGCGCAACTGCGCCTGCCGCCCGGCAGCCGCGTGCGCATGGCGGTGTGGGAGATGGATGAAGCGCTCGACCGCTTCGCGCGCGAGCAGCGCGCCGGCGGCGTGTCGGTGGAGGCGGTGCTGCTGGATGAAGGCGAGCGCCCCGAATGGAACGTGCCGTCGCGATTCGGCGGCCAGGTGTTTCCGCGCCGCGCGGTGGCCCAGCTCGCGCAGCGCATGACCGCACAGGTGCCGTGGTGAACCTGCAACTCGACGAGAAAACACTGGAAAACCGCCAGGAAATCGTGTCGCCGCGCGCACGCACACAGGCGCCGTCGCAGGACGCCTGCGTCGAGACCGCGCATGGTTTCGGCGATGGGCTGGTCGGCGTCGTCACGCGACCGGCGGCTGCGGCCTCGAAGGTCGGCGTGCTGCTGCTCAATGCCGGCCTCACGCGCCACACCGGCCCGTTCCGCATGCATGTCGAGCTGGCGCAGTCGCTTGCGGCGCAGGGTTTCGCGGTGCTGCGCTTCGATCAGTCGGGCCTGGGCGACAGTGCGCTGCCGGGCAAGGCGACCAGCGAACGTCGCCAGCGCGAAACCGATGCCGCCATGCGTCTGCTCGCGAAGGAAGCCGGCGTCGAGCGCTTCGTACTTTGCGGCCTGTGCTCGGGCGCGGACGATGCCTTCCACGTCGGCGCGGTGGATGGACGCGTCGCGGGTGCGATCCTGCTCGATGGCGTCGCGTATCCAACGCCAGGATTCTGGGTGCGGCACGCGTTGCCGCGGCTCCTCGATTTCGGAAAGGTGCTGCGCTTTTTGATGTCGCGCCGCAATCCCGCGCCGTCGCTGTCCGATTTTCGCGACTGGCCGGAACAATCGAAGGCGCGCAGCATGCTGGCCGAGATGGTCGGGCGTGACGTGCGGACCTTGTTCGTCTTCACCGGTGGCGCGTACCACTACTTCAACCATCGCGCGCAACTGCCTGCCTGCCTTGGCCGCGCGGCGAATTCGCCGCAGGTGAGCCTGGATTTCTGGCCCGAGTACGACCACACCTTCTTCCTGCGCAAGCACCGGCGCGTGCTGCTCAAGCGCATCTGTGCGTGGATGGAATCGCAGTTCGGCGAACGGACGCCCTGATCCCGATGAGCGATTCCACGCCCGGCCTGGCCCGACATTACCTGCGTTATTCCACCGCGAACCTGCTGGTGATGATGGCGGGGCTGGTGTCCTTCCCGCTGCTCACGCGGCTGCTCGACAACACGCAGTACGGCATCCTGGGCTACTACGAAACCTGGGTGCTCATGGCGGTGGCCGTCGCCAAGCTCGGCGCGCAGCATTCGATCCAGCGCTTCTATCCGCACGGCGGCGACGAAGAGCGCATGCGTTCGTTCGCCACGAACCTGTTCTACCTGCCGATGCTCGGGTCGCTGGTGCTGTGGGCGTTCGTCGGTGCGGTGGTGATCGTGCAGGGCTACGTCACCGGCGAAGGGCATTCACCGGTGTTCTGGATGGCGCTGGTGATGACGCCGATGCTGGTGTACTCCAGCCTCGTGGAAACCGTGCTGCGCGTGACCGAGCAGTCGCGCACGGTGATGTTCACGCGCGTGGCGTGGCGCTGGCTGCAGCTGGCGTTGATGCTGGGCGCGGTGATGGCGGTGCAGCACACCGCGTCGGCCGCGTACGGCGGAAAGCTGGTGGCCGTGGTCATCGGCATGGTGTTCTATTTCGGCTGGGCGCGGCGCAACCTGCATTTCGCGCGTCGCACGATGGACCCGGCGGAGATCCGCCAGTCGTTCTCGTACGGAATGCCGCTGGTCGCGACGGAGATCATGGCGGTCGCGCTGGTGTCGGTCGACCGCATCATGCTCAAGAACCTGTCCGGCGACTTCGCGGTGGTCGGCATCTACAGCGTCGGCGCGGCGCTGGCGATGCAGGTGCACATGTTCATGAACCTCACCGTGTTCGAGTCGTTCACTCCGGCCGCCAACCGGGTGTTCACCACCGACGGCGCGGCGGCGGTGCGCGCGCTCAAGCGCACGATGCTCATGCCGATGACCTACGCGGCCATCGGCGTGGCGATGCTGCTGTGGACGCTGGGTACCGACCTGATCATCGCGCTGTCAGGCGCCGGCAAGTCGCAGTCGGGGCCGGTGTTCGAACTGATGGGCGCGATGAACGCGGTGCTGCCGGTGATGCTGGTATGCGGCTTCGGGCTGGTGCTCGAACGCCGGACCAAGACCGTGCTGGCGCTGATGTGCCTGGCGGTGGCGGTGAACGCAGCGCTCAATGCGTGGTGGATTCCCGCCTACGGCGTGATGGGCGCGGCGTATGCCACGCTGGTCAGCTCAGCGGTGTCCAGCATCGCGGCGTGCCTGCTGGTGTCGCCTTCGCTGCGGCAGTTCCCGGATCGACGCACGCTGGTGACGGTGGCATGCGCCGCGGCGGCAGCGCTGCTGGGTGAATGGGTCACGGTCCAGTTGGCGCTGCGTCCCGGCTGGCAGCGGATGCTCGTCGGCGGAATGCTGATCGGCGGGCCGTACCTGCTGGTGCTGCTGGCGCTCGATGGGCGGCTTCGCGCGATGTTCTATCCGAAGCTGCGCGCGGTTGAGCGGCGGGTGGGGGCGAGCGCTGCGGACGCGCGTTTGTAACCCCTAGAAGCCAAGCGCACGCGGGTTCGCGTCAGCGGAGCCGATTTGCACCGCCGTGGTAGCCCGGGTAAGCGGAGCGCACCGGGTTTGCGTCTCCGGAGCCGTTGCACCCGGGTGCGGCCTGCGGCCTTACCCGGGCTACAAACGCTTGCTGCGGCATCGCCGTGGTAGCCCGGGTAAGTGGGCGGCGGGGAAGGGCCAAGGCGCAGACACCCGCGCTGCGCATCCCGCGGGCGAAGCGTCACGCATGGCACTTCAAGCCTCACCGCTGGCGATACGCGCGTAGCCGCCGCCCCTTTCCGCGTTGCCTCATGGCGAAAAAGGCGACGACGCCGGCAGTCTTCCCGTCACGTGTGGAACCCGAAACGTCGTCGCTGGCGAAAAAAGCGTCACAGTCGGCACGTTCCTGGTTGCCCCCCCAGGCGAAAGAAGTGCCATCGACGGCGCTTTGAGGCGCGTCGCTGGCGAGAGGCGCGCCACCGTCGGCACGTTGGGACGCATCATTGACGAAAAAGGCGATGTCGACGGCAGTGAAAGCGCCATTGCCGACGGAAACGGCATCGTCGCCGGTATCCCGGACGGTGCCCGGGTAGCGGAGCGCACCCGGGACATCGAAGGCGTCGCACGTCGATGGTGCAACGCGCTGCGGCGCGTTTACCGCTACCGCGACTGAGCGTCCCCGGGGCGCGGTGCGCTTGGCTTACCCGGGCTAGAAAAGCGGCCAAGCCTTCATGCTGCCTTGCGTCCCCGATGCTTGCGCATCGCCGCCGCGACGCCTGCCGTCAGCAGGGACGCACCCGCCAGCGTTCCGATCATCCATCCCGAAGATTCGCGCGGCGCCGCAGCGCCCGTGGTGCCATTGGTCGCACTTTCATCGCGCGCAGGCGCGGCCTTCGACGTATCCGGCACGCCTACCGCCGGGGCAGCTGCCTGTCCGCCCTGGTACTCGATCGCGCCGATGTCCGCCGCCGCGCCCATCGGGCGCGAGTGGCGCAGGAAGTCCGAGCTCACGCTCGTGTTCTGCGTCGCGTGGTCGATCAGCGGGCTGCCGGCGAGGGGCGCGGGATCGAAGGTCGCCATGTCGATGCTGGCGATCTTCGGTTCGCGCTCGCAGACGTTGCCCGGCGGGCACATGTCGTCCTTCACGTTCCAGAACGCATTTCCGGCAAAGCTCACCACCGCCGTGCTCTCGTCGGCGTAGTGGGCGCAGCTGCGCATGTCGCCGTCGCTGGCGGTGACGTCCTTCTGGCCGATCAGCGCATTGTTGTAGATGTCCACGCGCGAGGTCGCGTTGCCGCCGGCGGTGAGGATCAGGCAATCGCCCTCGCCGGTGATGGTGTTGTGGCGCACGGTCGCCGTCTGTTTCGGGCCGACGCCAATGGACAGTGCGTTGCCGTAGGCGCGGCACATGTCGCCGTCGCTCATGTCGTATTTCTTGTGGAAGTACGCGCACTGGCCGACGATCACCGAGTTCTCGATCAACGCGTTGCCCGCCGTCTTCACCTGGTTGCCGGCGTTCGCCGCCGCATACACGCGGCGCACGACCACGGTCGCGGTCTTCGATTCGTCGGTGTAGAGCAGGTCCAGCCCGTCGGAGGTGTTGTGGTGGATGCGCGAGTCTTCGACCAGCCAGTGGCCGTCGGTCTTGCCGGTGCCCAGGCCGTCGCCGTAGCCGCCTTCTTCCTGCGCCCAGCACGCATACGGCTCGCCGGTATTCCAGTGTTCAGCGCAGCCATTCCACGCGATTTCCACGTTGCGGAAGATGATGTCGCCATCGTTGGAGCTTTCGCCTTCGCCGACATCGCCGTCCCAGCCGGCCCAGCCGTTGGCGTTGATGCGCACGCGTTCGATTGTCCAGTCGCGAAGGCCGCCTGCCATCACGCCCCGACCCGACAGGCCATGGATGTTCAGGTCGTGCAGCCACACATTCTTCGAACGCTTCGCGCCGATGCCGATGGACGCCCATTGCCCGAACGGGGGGGCGTCGCGTTCGCAGCGCACTTCATCGTTGGAATGGAATTCCACGCAATCGCTCTTGTCGGTGATTTCAAGGCAACCGACTTCGACGTTGTCGGCGTCCTGCAGGTTGAACACCAGGTCGACGCGATTGGTGCCCCACAGCTTTGGCGGCGCCTTGCAGCCGGTGTCGTGGCCGGCACCGAGGATGCGTGTGCGTGCTTCCTTCGTCCCGCTGGGCGGAGCCGCCGGATAGCAGTCGTAGGGCGAGGAACGGTCGCAGCGCGTGCTCTTCGTTGAAAGCCCTGGCGATTCCCATCCGATCATGTACTCGCCCGGGCCGATGATCAGCGTGTCGCCGCCATCGATGCGCGGGCGATCGTTCGTCGGCAACGCATAGTTCGGGTGGCCCCACGCGCAATCCACGTTGTTCCCGCTGCCGGGATACGCGACGTCCGCGCGGCCATTGCACTGTTCGTCGTCGCCGCCGTCGGTGCGCACGTAGTACGTCGTGGCCGATGCGGGCGCGGGAAGCACGGTCGTGCCGAGGATCAGCGCAAGCAGCAGGGGAGAAACGAAGGCACGCAGCCGCGTGATGGCCATGGCATGTTCCGGCACGGGGAAGGGAGCGGGCGCTCGCCCGATACCGTGAAGAACGCGTTGCGCGGCTGTGTTCGGCCGTCTCGCGCGCATGGCCTGTTCATGCAAGACTGCCGCGGCCATGCTGCACATCCTGCTCTCGCCGATGACCTGGGCCCTGCTGTGGATGGCAGCGGCGTGGCTGACGTGGGCGCGTGCCCGCGCGTGGTGGCGCGTGGTGCTGGTCGTGACGGGGCTTGCGATCGTGCTGCTGTGCACGCCGCTGGGCGCCAATGCGCTGATCCGCGCGGTCGAAGGCAGCGTGCCCGCCTCGGCGCGTTGCGGCGCAGGCGACGCGGTGGCGCCCATCGTCGTGCTCGCGGGCGGCCTGCAGGACGAGCCGCGCGCGCAGGACGACTACATCGCGCTGACGCCTTCGAGCTGGCGCCGCCTGCGCGGCGGCGTCGAACTGTGGCGACGTGCCGCCCCCGTGCCGATGACGGTCGCCGGTGGCGGTCCGTTCGCGATCAGCGAAGCAGCGGTACTGGGGCGCCTTGCACAGGACTGGGGCGTTCCGGCGCAACTGCTGCACGAGGAAACGAAGTCGACCACCACCTGGGAAAGTGCGATGGCCCTGCGCGGCACGCTGCCGCCGCGGGTACGCGTGGTCAGTTCGGCGACGCACCTGCCGCGGGCGCAGGTGGCGTTCGAAGCGGCGGGCTTCACGCCGTGCATGGTCGCCAGCGATTCGCTGTACGTACCGATGGGAAGCGTGGGCTACTTCCTGCCACAGCTGTCGGCGATGCAGAAGACGCAGATCGCGTTGTATGAGGCGCTGGGGGTGGTGAGTTACCGGTGGAAGGCGAGGCGCTAGGCGCTCTTGTAGCCCGGGTAAGCGAAGCGCACCGCGCCCCGGGGACGCTCAGTCGCGGTAGCGATAAACGCGCCGCAGCGCGTTGCAACATCGACGTGCGACGCCTTCGATGTCCCGGGTGCGCTTCGCTTACCCGGGCTACAACCGCACTACGCTTCAATCGCCCCGAAATTCACCGGCGTCGCATGCAGCGGTCGCACCGTGCCGTTCAACAGCGGCTCGTAGGCGCGCAGCAGCCGCGAACCGATCGCTTCCCAGCCGTACTCGTCCTCGGCCAGGCGCCGTGCTTCGATGCCCAGCTCCGTGACGCGCGTGGGCGATGCGAGCAGGGCCAGCACCGCGTCGGCAAACGACTGTGCATCGTCGGCATACAGCGCACTTCGGTCATGCTGCAGCGCGATGCCCTCGCTGCCGATGGTGGTGGTGACGATCGCCTTTCCCAGCGCCATCGCCTCCAGCACCTTCAGTCGCGTGCCGCTTCCCGCGCGCAGCGGGACGACGTAGACCGAGGCGTCGTGCACGTGCGGGCGCAGGTCGTCGACGAAACCGGCGAGGTCGACATTGGCGCGCACGTTCTCCGGAATTTCGAAGCCATCGGCCTTGCCGACCAGCTCGAAACGCGTGGCCGGGCGACGCGCGAGGATCAGCGGAAACACCTCGCGCAGGAACCACTCCACGCCGTCGCGATTGGGGAACCAGCCCATCTGGCCGACGAACACCAGTCGGTCCTCGTCGGGCGCGTGCGCAGCGGGGCGATTGGTGTCGAGGTCCACACCGTTGGCGACGACGTGCACGTTGCAGTCCGGCGCCAGTTCGCGCAGTCCGTCCGCATCGACCTGCGAACACGCCAGCACCGCATCGGCGCGTTCGCAGGCGCGACGCTCGAAGGCTTCCAGCTTTCCCACCTGGCCGGCAAGGAACCGCCGCGCCCATGCGCGTGTCTCGATGCGGGCGCGCGTCGCGAGCAGGCGATGTTCGACGTTGTGCGCGTTGAGCGTGACGGGCACGCCATCGGGCACGCAGTCGGCATGCGCGATGAGCGGGAGCATGTCGAAGTGGACCAGGTCGGCATCGCGGGCCAACGCGCTGAGGCGTTCGCGCAGCGCGGCGGAATCGTACTTCGCCACCAGGAACGGCGTGGGCGTGAGGGTTCCGCGCAGGACGGAACGAGCCAGCGCGCTGCGCGAGCGTTCGCCGGGGATGCGGAAGGTTTCCACGCGCGCCATCTGCGCATGCAGCGGCGCGGTTTCGGTCGGCAGGTCGTCGTTTCGCTGGAAGCTCAGCAGCGTCACGTCGTGCCTGGACGCAAGCGCACGCAGTACATGCCATGCGCGCAGCTGGTGGCCTTCGCGCGGAGGGAAGGGCAGGCGGCTGGTCACGGCGAGGATGCGGGCCATCAGTGTTTCTTCCACAGCCGCGACGGGTCCATCGCCAGCGATGCGGGCAACGACAGGAGCGCGGCGAAGTTCAGCATCACGAAACTGCTCGCCGCAGGGAGCAGCGGCAGGCGTGCGGCCACGCGCGGCAACACGAGGCCGCCGAGCGCACCGCCGTAGGCCAGCAGTTGCAACCCGAACAGCGTGCGATACAGCGCGCCGTCGGTGAATGCCGATGCGGCCAGTGCCACCAGCAGCGCCCACGGCACCAGCAATCGCAGGAACTTGTGCGAGAACCACGCGAAGAACACGGGATTGGCGAACGGATTGACCAACCAGGGAAGGCGCGCGATGAGCTGCCAGTTGCCGGCCAGCGTGCGCAACTTGCGCTGGAATTCCTCATCGACGCTATGGCTTGCGCGATCGAACGCGAGCGCGTCGCGCGCCATCCATACACGGTGGCCAGAGCGCAGCACCTGCAACGGCATCCACATGTCGTCGAGCACGGTCCCGGCGGGGATCGAGACGAACAATGCGCGCCGCATGGCGTGGATCGAACCGCTCACGCCATGCAACCAGCCCAGGCGCGCCTCGTCGCAGCGAAGACGCTTTTCCATCCGCCAGTACAGGCCGACGCCTTCGCCGGTGCCGTGCTCGGCGGCGGCGATCATGAGTTCACCGCTCACCGCGCCCACCGATGGGTCGGCGAACGGCGCGGACAGCGCACGCAACGCGCCGGGCGCGAAGCGCTGGCGCACATCGGTGAAGGCGACCAGCGGCGTGTCGATTTCGCGAAGGGCGATGGTCAGCGCCGCGGCCTTGCCGACATTGGTCGGAAGTTCGAGGACGCACACGCGCGCATCGTCGACCGACGCGGCAGCGCGCACCGTGCCGTCGCGGCTTCCGTCGCTGACGACCACGACCTGCAGGCGATCGGCCGGATAGTCCTGTTCGAGGATGTCGGCAACGCGTGCGGCGATGCGCGCCTCTTCGTCGAAGGCGGCGATGACGACGGTCATCGCCTCGCACTGCGTGGCATCTTCGTACGGGCCGTGGCCGTACCGTCGCGCGAGGACCGCGGCGAGCAGCGGATAGCCCGCATACGCCCAGGCCACCAGCGCGATGCACAGCCAGAACAGCAGCGCGGCGCTCATAGCAGCCGCTCACGCAGACGCTGGTAGCCGTCGTTTCCGAGCACGCGCTTGGGCAGCGCAAGCGCCGCGTGGCGTGCCTGCATCCAGCGCGCCGGCAAACCGCGCCAGTGCACCAGCGCGGCGAAATCGTCCAGCGACAGATTTCGCGTGACCGGCAGGCGCTGCAGCCAGGTGTCGGAGCGCCGCCGCTTGTTCGGGCCCGGCACGGAACCCAGCAGGTGGCGATAGCCAAGCTGCTGCGCGGCGAGCAGCTCGCGCTCGCCGCCGCGACCGCCGGGAAGCGCGATCGCCTCGATCGCGCGGCCGCAGATGGCCTGCAGACGGCAGCGGCTGTCGTCGAGTTCGGCCGTCAGCTCGGCGACATCCAGGTCCGACAGGAACGAATGCGTGCGCCCATGCGAACCGATGCCCATGCCGTGGGCGACGAGGCGGCGGATGTCGTCGGGCGCGAGCATCCCGCACTGGCCGATGAAATCGGTGGTGACGAAGAATTCCGCGCGCAGGCCGCGTTCCAGCAGCAGCGGCAGTGCGACCTCGACGTTGGACACGTCGCCATCGTCGAAGGTGATGATCACATCGCGCGCATTTGTGGAACCGGGCAACGCATCTTCCAGCAGCGCAGTGCGATGGCCCTGCTGCACCAGCCAGTCCAGCTGCCTTGCGAACATCTCCGGATGCACGCTGTACACCGGGTCGAAGCGGCCGCGCGAGGATTCCTCGCGGTGCAGGCCGTGGTACATCAGGATCGGCAGCGTGCTCATGTCCGCCCCCTCACGGTTGCCTTCTCATGCAGTACGCAGTCCGCGCAGCCAGCCGAGCATCCCGCTCGTCTCGCTGAAGAACAGCGCCTTGGACAAACGGCCCGACGGCGCGCGGAAGCGGTCTTCGTGCACGTTGAAACGCAGCAAGCGGTACGGGTCCGCGCCGGGACGGTTCACGCCTTCGATGGAGGTCGTGGCCGTGGCGAAGCCTGCATCGCGCACCAGGCGCACGTCGCGTTCGCTGAAGTCGTCGCGTCCGCCGTTGGGGTAGGCGAAGTGGCGCGGCGCGTTGCCGAGTTCGGCGGCGATGCTGGCGCGCGACAGGCCGATCTCCTCGCTCGCGGCGGCATCGTCCAGGCGGCTCAGGATGGCGTGGCTGCACGTGTGGCCGCCGATCTCCACCCCGCCGTCGGCCAGGCGACGGACATCGCTCCAGTCGAGCATCTCGCGGTCTTCGTGCGGCAGCGGACGCGGGCGCGCCTGTTCGCAGACGTGATCGACCCAGGCTTCCAGTTCGGCCGGCTCCAGCGTCTTCAAACGCGGCGGCAGCAGTTCGTAGAGGCGATGGCGGTCGTCGCGCAGCGCCAGGTCGAAATGGCCCAGGCCCAGTCCGCCCAGGTCGATCTGGTCGCGGCTGCGCGATTCCACCGCATGCACGAGGCGATAGGCCCAGATCGGCTCGCCGCCGATGTGGCCGGTGGCGACATACACCACCGCCGGCACCGGGCCGCCGAGGTTGGCGTCGATCAGGCCGAGGTTGTCGCGGTAGCCATCGTCGAAGGTGAGGGCGTAGTGGATCCGCTGCGCGCGATCGGGCGAAAGCGCCTTGAGGCCGTCGTCGAGCCCGACCAGCGCACCGCGCCCGCGCAGCCACGCCAGCATCTGGCGCAGCTGCGTGCGCGAGACGCTCAAGGGGTAGGGGTCGTGGTCCTCGCGCAGGCGATGCAGCATCAGGATCACCAGCCCGGCGCCGCTGAGCTGGCGGTACAGCCCATCCAGCCCGCTGTAATGACTGCACAGCGCGAGCGAGTAACGCAGCCAGGTGCGCAGCAGTGCGGTCATCGGGACGGATCCTCCGGCGGCAGGTGTCGCGCCTTGATCACCAGGCCCATGTAGGCCCAGAAGTAGGCGATTACCGGGTAATACGTAAAACGGTCGCCGAACAGGTTGGCGATGACCATCGACACCCACGCGCCCATCATTCCCAACGCCAGTGCGTATCGCCAGGTGCCGGTCTTCGCCTGTCCGACCTCCCGCATCGCCGTTCGCAGCACCGCCAGCAGGATGCCCAGCAACGTGATGGCCCCGAACACGCCGCCTTCGCTGAGGGTGCGGATGTAGAGGTTGTGCGTGTCGCGGCCGTAGGGGTTGATCTCGCGGTGGTGGAAGGTGTGGTAACCGGTGCCCACCACGGGATTGCGCAGGAAGTTGGCCCAGGCGATCTTCCAGTACTCGATGCGAAGCTCGGTGCTCTCGTCGCGCTTGCCTTCCTCCACCGTGGTGCTGTCGAAGCGTTCGACCACCGACTTGGGAAGCACTGCCGGCATCACCACCACCGCAAGGCACAGTGGCAGGATGAGTTTCAACCGGCCGCGCCAGACCATGATCACCGCCACCATGCCCAGGATCAGGCTGATGTAGGCCGTGCGCGAGTACGCATACAGCACGCCCAGGACCATGCAGGCGATGCCGCCCATCAGCACGATCTTCCACTTGCGCGACAATCTGCACGCCAGCAGAAGCGCGAAAAGCACCACGGCGACCGTCACGCAGAACGCGGCGAACTCGTTGGCACCCAGCAGGGCGAAGGTGCCGCTGATGCGCAGGTCGTCGGTGTAGTGCGTGCTGGCGACGCTGTAATGCTGGTTCCAGACGACCTTGGCGATGTAGGGCAGCGGCAGCAGCGTCGCCAGCACCACCATCCGCACGCCGTGCCAGTCGCGCACGCTCATCTGCACCACGTACACCACGAACAGCCCGACCATGTGGTCCTTGAGCTGGTTGAAGTGGTTGGTCGGGTCGTCCACGAAGTGAAAGCCGACCAGCAGCGAGATCGTCATGTAGACCGCGTAGACCGCCGTCCAGGTGTTCACCGGTTCGTTCGGCGCGAGCTTGCCGCCCTGGCCCATCGCCGTGAACAGCGAGATCAGGAACATCACGTTGAGGAAGTTGAACCCGCCGCCGATGTTGGGCAGGTAACCGGCGGTGATGTTCTGCAATGGCAGCAGGATCAGGAACAGGTACAGCGGCCAGTTGCGCGGGGCGCGCGCGGCCTTGGGCAGCGCGCCCACCTGCGCCGGTGCCGTGGCACCCGGGAGTGCGGCAACGCGCGTGCGCGTGGCCTGCGGCATCGCGCCGCGCAGCGCCTTGGCCGCGAGCGGGAAGCGCGAGCCGCCGGCTTCAGGATGCGCGCCGCGCATGGCGTCTCTCCAGAAGGTCGCGGTACAGCGCGATGTAATGGGCGGCCATCGCCTGTGCGCCGTGGCGTTCGCGCACGTGGTCGCGCGCGGCGATGTCGCGCGCGCGCGGGGCGGCGAGGGCGTCCTCGAGGGCGGCTTCCAGCGCGGCGGCATCATTCGGCGGAACGGTGCGTCCGTGCGTGCTGTGCTCGAGCAGGCGCGGGATGTCGCCCACGGCGCTGGCGATGACCGGCACCTCAAAGGCCATCGCTTCCAGCACCACCAGCGGCATGCCTTCGCTGAGCGAGGGCAGGACGAGATGGTCGGTCAATGTGTAGATCGCGGGCATGTCGTGGCGCATGCCGAGCAGGCGCACGCGCTCGCCCAGTGCGAGCTCGCGTGCGAGTGTTTCGAGTTCCTCGCGCTGCGGACCATCGCCGACGATCAACAGCACGGCGTCCGGGTGGTGCGCGGCGACAGGCGCGAACGTGCGCAGCAACATCGGCAGGTTCTTCTCGCTCGACAACCGCGCCACGGCGGAAAACACGCGCGTTTGCGGCAGCAGTCCCAGCTGGGCACGCAGTGCGGCGGCCGCGGGCTCGTCGCGCACTGGAAACTCGATGCCGTTGTCGATGTGGCGGATCCGCGAGCGCGGCACGCCGGCTCGGGCGAGGCGGGCGATCTGCTCTTCGGCCACCACGACCAGCGAATCGAAGCGGCGAAGCAGGGCGAGTTCCAGTCGCGTGTACAGGCGAAGCGCGGTGGATCCTTCGACCCAGCCGTGCAGCGTGGCGACCAGGGGGGCAGGCTCGCGACGTGTCGCAAGCCAGGCATAGAAGGCGCTCTTGTAATCGTGCACGTGCACCACCGGCGGCACGCCGCCACGCGCACGCGCCGCGCCGATCTGCGCGGACAACGCGCCGATCGTGCCGGCGTCCACGCGGCCACGGCAGGGCAGCAGCACCGCGTCCTGCCCGCTGGCCGAGGCGACGTCGTGCAGCGCCTGTTCGTGCATGCGGTAGTTGTTGATGCTCAGCAGCCGGCCGCGTGCGCCGCCGCGATCCAGTGCACGGTTGAGCGCGAGCACGACGCGATCGGCACCGTACAGCCCCGCGCTGGAGCGCACCTGCAACGCGAACGGACGAAGCGCGCTCATCGCATCCTCACTCGCGCCCCAGCAGGCGGTGATAGAGGCGGTCGAACGCGAGCACCATCGCATCCAGCGAGAACTCGTGCTCGATGCGCGTGCGTGCGGCCAGCCCCATGCGCCGGCGCGCATGCGGCGACTGCGCAAGCCATTGCATGGACGCGGCCAGCGAGATCGGATCCAGCGGGGGCACCAGCAGACCGGTCTGCTCGTGCTGCACCAGGTGCAGGTTGCCGCCCACGGCGGTCGCCACCACGGGCAGGCCGCAGGCCATCGCTTCCAGGATCGCGTTCGACATGCCCTCGCTGGACGAGCACAGCACCAGCGCGTCCATCGCAGGCAACAGGTCGGCGACGTCGTCGCGGAAGCTGAGCTGGTGTACTTCCTCGCCCAGCCCGAGCTGCGCGATCTTCGCCTGGATCTCGGGCAACCCAGGGCCATCGCCGACCAGCAGAAGGCGCGCCTGCGGCACGTTGCGGCGCACGTTGGCGAACGCTTCGAGCAGGTCCACGTGCCGCTTCACCGGCGTGATCCGTGCGACGCATCCGAAGACGATGGCCTCGGCGTCCAGGCCCAGCACCGAACGCGCGTCGAGCCGTTTCTGCAACGAGGCAGGCGCGTAGTGGCGCGTGTCCACGCCGTTGGGAATCCACGTCATGCGCAGCGGATCGAGCTGCTCGTACTTGGCCAGCCCCGACAGGATCTGCCGTGCGGGCGCGACGACGGTGTCGTAGCGCGGGTTGAGCCAGCGGAACGCGTGCTGCAGTTTCGGGCTCTTCTTGAAGCCCATGTCGCGACGGTTCGAGATGTACACCGTGCCCGGCACGCGCGGCAGCAGCGCGTTGAGCACATCGGCCTTCTCGTGCTGCGACTGCACCACATCGAAGCGCTCGCGGCGCAGCATCGCCGACAGCTCGCGCCAGGCGCGCAGCCCGGAGCGGTCGTACACCGCGTGCACGGGCAGCGACATCATGCGCAGGTGCGGCTGCGTCAGCAGGTGACGACCGTGGTTGCCCGGCATCTGCTGTTCGTGCAGCTGCACCAGCGTGATGCGGTACGCATCGGCCGGCAGGCGCGTGGCGAGGTTCTGCAGGAACCGTTCGCTGCCGCCGGGTGCGAGCACGGGCGTGTCGGTCACCAGCAGCAGCCGGATGCGGCGGTCCGCGATGCGCGCGGCCACGGCAGTCGGCTCAGCGGGTATAGCGAACGCTGAAGATGGCGGCATTCTCGTCATAGCTGGCTTCGTTGGCGTTGCTGTCGCGTTCCTGGTGGCGCAGGTCGAACCCCAGGCTCCAGTGGCGGGTAAGGATCTTCTGCAGGCCGATGTAGACGGAGAAGTCGTCGTCGTCGCGGTCGAAGCTGTCGAAGCTGCGGAAGCCGGCGGAAAGCGATCCGCTGAGGAACAGGGACGGCGTGATCGACCAGCTCATGCCCACGCCGATGCCGTAGCTGCCTTCGCTCTGCGCGGTGGGGTCGATGTAGTCGTTGTCTTCGTAGTACGGGCGCACGGTCGCGTTGAAGCGCTCTCCGTTGTAGCGATAGCCGACGTCGATGCGGCGCTGTCGATACAGGTCCGGGCCGATGGTGACGTCGCTGGGATCGGGCGAGGGCGCGCCGCCCGGCGTCGCCGGCACGCCGGTCGGGTCGGTGACGTTGGTCATCAGTTCCTGCGCGGCGTCGGAGAACTGGTAGTACACGCCCATGTCCAGCGTGCTGCGCGAGGTCGGACGCCACGTCAGCACGGTGCGGAACAGCGGCGCGTCGTCCTTGGTGTTGAAGTCGGTCAACTCGACCCACGAGTAACCGGCACGAACCTCCAGGTCGATGTTCGCCAGGTTCCGGTTCCAGGTGACGTAGCTGTCCAGGCGACGGTAGTCCGCGCCCAGCGTGTCTAGGCTGACCTGGTCGTACTGCACTTCGCTGCCTTCCACGGTGAAGGCGATGCGCGTGGTCGCGCTGGGTTCCTGCCACAGCGTGAAGGCGGCGTTGTAGCGGTCGCCGTTGAAGTCGTCGCTTTCTTCGGCCCAGTAGTTGTTGTAGCGAAGGTCCAGGCGCACGCGCGTGGCATCGCCGGGCCGCAGGTTGAACTGCGTGCCGGCGACGAAGACGTTCACCTGCTGCTGGTTGCCCGGTGCGTCGGGGGAGAGCACGTCGATGGGCTCGTAGTTCGCGTAGTCCTCGACGATGACCTTCATGCGGTCCTGCCAGAGGTTCCAGTTGAACGTGCCCACCAGGGACGCGCGCACGTCGTCGTCGAACAGGCCGCCGGTGTAGTACAGGTATTCCACGCCGCCGCGCGCCGCCAGCGTGGTGTCGCGGCCGGTCTGGGTGAGGTCGAAGGCGACGTCGGTGGCGAGCGTGCTTTCCTCCATCGGGTTGGTCTGCGTCAGCGCGATGTTGTCGCTGTGCTCCACGCGTCCGCCGATGGAATAGTTGATCTGCGCCGCACGCGCGCCCGGAATCGCCGCCGGCAGCGTCGCAAGCAGGGCGAGGCAGAGCGCGGATCGACGGGACGGACCCGCGACCGGTTGGTGTCTTCCGCTGGCCATTGAATCTCCCCTGGTGTCCCTGGAGGCCGGACTGCGCTCAAACGCCTTCGTTGAAGACGACGCCGGCGAACTTGGCCGGATCGAAGTTCGCCGCGGCCTGCGCGATCGTGGACGCGGTGTCGCGGCCGTAACCGGCGACGAGGATCACCACGTCGGCGATGTCGGCCAGGATGCGTGCGTCCGGCGTGCCGCGCACCGGCGGTCCGTCGAGGAACACGTAGCAGTTCGGATGCCGGCTGCGGATGGAATCCAGCAGCAGCCGCATGCGCACCGAAGAGAAGTACTCGGCGCCGACCTCGCGCGTGGTGCCGGCGGGAATCAGCCGAAGCCCGTTCACGCCGGTTTCGTAGATCACGTCCGACAGGTCCGCGTCGGGGTTCTCCAGGTATTCGACCAGCCCGCCGTTGTCGACGTCGAGCTTCATCGTGCGGGCCTGCGAGGGATGGCGCACGTCGCAGTCCACCAGCAGCGCGCTCTTGGTTTCGTCGAAAGCCATCGCGGTGGCGAGGTTGCGCGCGACGAAGCTGCCGCCGCTGCCGGTGCTGACCGGCGCGACGAGCGCGACGAAGCTGCCTTCGACCGCCGCGAGCAGGCGCGTGCGCAGTTCGCGGAACGCATCGACTTCCGGACGCGACACGCCGCCACGATGGATGATCGCGCGATCCTCCAGCTGCGTCGGCGTGAGCAGCTCGACGCCCGAGGTGCGGGTGATGGCGGGGCGCAGGTCGGGTTCGTGCGCGTCGTCGCGCTGCGCGTCGACGCGTTCGGCTTCAACTTCCATTGCGGCTTCGGACGGAAGGGCGCTCATTGCAGATTCACCATTTTCAGGGCGAGGACCAGGCCGAACACGAGCGGCACCACCAGGAAGATCATCGCGGCGATCACGAACCGGCGCGTACCCAGGCGACGCGAAGGCGCGGTCTGGTAGCGCGGCACGCTGCCCAGCACCGGCAGCGCGGCGGCGGTTTCGATCTGGTAGGGCGAACGCACGCGCGGATCCAGGCGCACGAAGCCGAACAGCAGCAGCAGCGGTGCCAGTGCGGCGGCACCCAGGCCGGCGCTGGCCACGTGCACCAGGCGCAGGCCGACGCCGCGCAGCGGATAGCTCGCCGGTTCCTGCACGCGGAAGCTCAGGCCGCGCTGTTCCGCATCCAGGCTCATCGACACGCGGGCGTTCTCGCGGCGCTTGAGCAGGTCCTGGTAGAGGTCGCGGTTCACTTCGTAATCGCGCGAGAGTTCGGCCATCGTGCTTTCGGAGGCGGCGATGTGGCGGCTGCGTGCCAGTTCCTGTTCGAGCAGCGCCTGGCTGGTGTTGATGCGCGAGTTCACCGCGGCCGCCTGGCGACGGTTTTCCGCGGTCTTGCTCTTGAGCTCGCCATACAGCGGATTGAACGAGGCGACGCCGCCAAGTGCGGAGCCGACGTTGGTCGGGTCGCTCGACGCCGGTGCCGCCGAACGCGGCGCATCCTTCAGCGCGGCCTGGCGCGCGTCCTCGCGACGCACTTCCTCTTCCAGGTCGCGGATCTGGTGCGCCACGCGCACCACGTCCGGATGCTGTTCGGTGTAGTTCATCAGCAGCTTTTCGCGCTCGGCCTCCAGCTCGGCCATGCGCGCCAGCAGCTGGCCCGAACGCGTCTGCACCAGGTTCACTTCGTTCTCGCCGTTGAGCTGGCCCTGCAGCGCGTTGCCCTGCGACTGAAGGTCCATCAGCTCCATGCGCGAGGTGTCGACCATACGGCGCAGCTCGGCGATGCGCGAGTTCACGTCGCCGTCGATGCCGGGCCGCGCGTCCGGATTGGACTTGCGATAGACCTCCAGCTTCGACTCGGCGTCGAGGAGCTTCTTGTGGTACGCGCGCACCTGCGAATCGATGAAGTCGTACGCATCGCGGCTCTCGCGTTCCTTCGTGGCCAGGCTTTCCTGGATGATCAGCTCGGCGAAGCGCTTGGTGACGGCGTGCGCGCGCGCCGGGTCGGTGTCGGTGTACGACACGCGGATCAGGTTGTCGCGCGGGTTGGAGATGATCGTGCGCCCGGTGATCAGCTCGATCAGCTGGTCCTTCTGCAGCGGCGTGGGGTTCTTCGCCATCCAGCCGCCGGTCTTGAGGATGTCCTCCATCGTCTTGCGGCTGAAGGCGACCTCGCGCGTGATCGCCGCGCGGCTCACCACGCTGGTCGGCACGGCGCGGCCTTCCATCAGCGGCTTGATGATGTTGCTTTCCTCGACCAGGATCGTGGTCTGCGAGTTGTATTTCTTCGGCAGCAACAGGCCGAAGACCAGAGCGCCCAGCGCGATCAGCGTGAACGCGCTTGCCAGGATCACCGGGCGGCGGCGCCATTCCTCGAAGGCGACCGGCACCATCGCCGCGATCGCGGACGGGCGGGTCTCCGGGACCGTGAGTTCCGTCGACGCGCCGTTCACAGCGTGCGTTCCGGAACAGTGATGACATCGCCCGGTGCGACCTTGAAGTTGGTCGTCAGGTCGCCGTCTTCCAGGATGTGGTCCAGCCGCACGGCGTAGCTGCGCGTGCTGTCGCCGGTCTTGCGGTACAGGTCGGACTTCGCGGGCGCGGCGAACTCGGTGACGCCGCCGGCGGCGAGCACGGCGTCCAGCACCGTCATGCCCTGGCGGAAGGGAATCGAGATCGGCTGCCGCACCGCGCCGGTAACGCGTACGCGCGAGAGGTATTCATGGCTGCGCAGGTCGGTGAGGATCACCGCCACCTGCGGGTCGCGCACGAAGGCACCCAGACGATCCTGGATTTCCTTGGCGACCTCGTTGGGCGTGCGACCGCCGGCAGCGACGTCGCCGACCAGCGGCACGGAAATCTTGCCGTCCGGCCGGACCGGCACGGTGATTCCCAGCTCCGGATTGCGCCACACCGACACCTGCACGATGTCGTCGATGCCGATCTGGTAGGCATCGACTAGGTTTTCCGATTCCGCCGGCGGCGGAGCGATGGCGCCGCGACCGGAAGAGGCGCAGGCCGATAGAAGGACCATCGCAGCGAAGACGGCGGCGAGAGTGAAGAAGCGGAACATGCGCATACGGACAACCCCCTTGCATTCGTCATGAGCGAACGGTGCGGGGGGCGAATTCCGGCCAGTTGCGCAGGTCCGGTTTCCCGCCCGCACCGCCCGCTGCCGGAGATGGCCGCGCATTGCGTTGGAACAGTCAGGACGGCGGAGAGCCGGCGTCCGGGGAGCCGCCAGCACGACGGCGGCATGTGCGTGACGGCCACGTATCGCGGCCGGGACGCGTCGTCGGTGTGAAGGCGAACCTGACCGGGAATCTTCGATCCACATGCGAATCCTCGTCTGCGGAGGCGCCGGCTACATCGGCAGCCATACCTGCCTGAGCCTGATCGGCCGCGGCCACCAGGTCGTGATCGCCGACAGCGGCGTGAACTCGTCGCCGCGCGTGGTGCCGCGCCTGCGCCGGCTCGCCGGCGTGCCGATGCCCGTGCACCGCGTGGACATGCGTGATCGCGGGGCGCTGACGGCGCTGTTCGCCACCTACCGGTTCGACGCGGTGCTGCACTTCGCCGCGCTGAAGGCGGTCGGCGATTCCTGCCGGCGCCCGCTGGAGTACTTCGACAACAACATCAGCGGCACGATCGTCCTGTTGCAGACGATGCAGTGCGCGGGCGTGCGCCGGCTGGTGTTCAGTTCATCGGCCACCGTCTACGGCGAACCGGCGCAGGTGCCGGTGCGCGAGGACGCGGGGCTGTCGGTGATGAATCCGTATGGCCGCACGAAGCTGGTGGCCGAACAGCTCATCGGCGATCTGTGCACGTCCGATCCGGACTTCCGCGCGGCAAACCTGCGCTATTTCAATCCCGTCGGCGCGCACGCGTCGGGGATGATCGGCGAGGATCCCTGCGGCGAACCGACCAACCTGATGCCGTACATCTGCCAGGTGGCGGTCGGCGCACGCGAGAAGCTGCGCGTGTTCGGTGGCGATTACCCCACCAACGATGGCACCGGTGTTCGCGACTACATCCATGTGGTGGACCTGGCACGCGCCCACGTGGACGCGCTGGAGTGCATGGTCCGCACCGATGCCAGCCTTACCGTCAACCTCGGCACCGGGCGCGGTGTGAGCGTGCTGGAGCTGGTGCAGGCCTTCGAACGTGCCAGCGGGCGACGCGTTCCGTTCGAGATCGTGGAACGCCGCCCGGGTGATGCCGCGTCGGTCTACGCCGATCCGTCGCTGGCGAACGAGCTGCTGGGCTGGCGCGCGGAGTTCGACGTGGATGCGATGTGCCGCGATGCGTGGCGCTGGCAGTCGATGAATCCGGAGGGTTATCGCACCCTCGCGCGTCGCGAGCCTGCGTCGCGCGGGCGCAGGGCACGGATCGGCGCGGCCCGGGCGGTGGATGCGGTCTGAGCAAGGCGTGGGTTCCCGCCTTCGCGCGGATGGCTGCATGTAGCAGCCGTTGGCGGCGAACGCCTACGGCGCACCACTGGCAGAAGTGGCATCCGCTTGCACCGAACGCCGATCCTCCGCCAACGCCTGCTGCAGGCCATCGCGCAGCTGCGCGTCCTGGCCGATGGAGTTCCACACCGGTTCGCGGCCGAAGCGGACGAAGTAGGTGGAGAGGAAGCGCGTGTTCTGCTGCGGCAGCGTGCCCAGCAGGTCCCCTTCGAAGTTGCTGCCGTCGCCGGGGGCGCCGTAGCCCATCAAGGTCAGCAGCGTGGGATAGACGTTGAACGCGCTGCCGCGATCCTGGTTGCGCCGCGCGGCCTCGCGCAGCAGCGGCGAGAACTCGGCGTTGCGCGTGATCGTCGCCAGTGGAATGCGGCCTTCGGCAGGGGAAGCCTGGCCGATCGTGCAATGCGTCTGCTCGCCCGGGCTGCCGTCTTCGTGGAAGTTCTGGCCATGATCGGAGGTGTAGACGATGAGCGTGTCGGCCAGGTCCACGTTCGCCAGCGCCTGCCGGAAGAAGCCGCGCGTATTCCACGCCACGCAGTTGCGGTAGCTGTTGACCTGGCGCCAGCGCTGCTCGGCGTTGCGGGCCTGCCGGTAGCCGGTGCCGTCGTCGGCTTCCTTCGACACGAACGCGCGCGACATCGTCGGCGAATACAGCGTGTTCGCCGCCGGATACTTGCCTTCGTACGGGAAATGGCAGCCCATCTTGTTGACGAAGGTGAAGCTGGGCCTGTCACGCCGCAGCACGGCGTTGAGCAGGCGACCGGCTTCGATGTCCTTCGCGTCCGGCGCGAAGGCGGTGCCGACCTGCACGAACTCGTCGATCTCGCCGACTTCGCGCGGATCCATGAAATTCTGCAGCTTGCCGTCGTTGCGCTGCGCATCGATGTAGACCGTGCGATAGCCGGCGCGTGCGGCATACCGCCAGAACGAGGGATTGAGCTGCAGGTCCTTCAGGTAGCTGTCGCGCGTGACGCCGTAGCGCACGCTCGCGTTGGAGGTGGCCGAGCAGTTCGCCGTCGATGCCGCGATGCCGAAGTTCGCCAGCGCGGTTCCCAGCGGACGCAGCCCGGTTTCCACGCCGTCCTCGACGTTGAGGTCGACGTAATCGCCGCGCACGCTTTCATCCATCACCAGCACGATGTGGCGGAACGGCCGTTCCCCCAGGTGGGCCAGCGCGATGTCCTCGCGTTGTGGCGCGGGCGGTGCGAGCACCTTTTCCGCGCCGAGTACGCCGGCGAAGGCGGCGGTGGTGTACTGGCCGGGAAAACCGTTGGAACCCTCGCCACCGCGCAGGTAGAGGATCGCGCCGATGGCCACCACAGGCAGCAGTTGCAGCAGCCCGGGGTTGCGCTGCGGCCAGCGCAGCAGCGACGGGGAATCCGGCGGGGCGAGCCATGGCGGCAGGTTGATCGCGATGACGCCCAGCGCCGACCACGCCACCGCCTGCAGGATCTGCGCGTCGTGGAAACCCTTGAGGTTGTGCGCGAAGCCGATCAGGCCCAGCAGCTGCTCGAATTCGATGAAGCCCAGGTGGCGCGAGACGATCAGCGCATGGGCCAGGGTGAAGGTGCTGCCGAGGAAAAATATCGCGCTCCACACGACACGCGCGGGCGTGCGCGCATGGAACGCGAGTACCAGCATTGTCACTATGCACAACAGCCAGACCGCCGCGAACACGGCCAGGCCGGGCTGCAGCCCGATGTGGGCCACGCGCTCGGCCAGAAGGCGATTTGTGCCCAGCAGATAGGCGCCGATCAGCACCAGTTTGACCGCGATCCATGCAGCCGGTGCCCTGGAAACCCATCCGCCCATGCGATCCAGCCCCCCGTTGTGCCGCCTTTCGGCGGAAACCGCGTGTATCCCGGCGCGTGGCCGGGTTCCGGACGTCTCCCTTTCGGCGAGGGAGCGGCCTCACTACGGGTTAACGCAACCTCAGGGCGGTGTCGGTCGTGCGGCCGGACGAGCGGTCGGCGCAGCGGGGTCAGCGCAGCAGGGCGTCCGCGACGGCGGCCGGCTGCTTCATCCAGGCGTAGTGGTCGGCACGCGCGCCAAGCAGGTTCGCATCGAGCACGTCGATGCGTGGTTCGACCCGGCGCAGCTTGGACATCAGGAACCGCAGCGAGGACACCGGGCCGAGCCAGTCCTTCGCCAGCACGATCGCGTGCGCCTCCAGCGTGGCGGCGGCCATCGCCGCTTCCAGGTCGACGTCCACGCCCGCGGCGGCGTAGCGGCCGGACAGCCCGGTGAGGCTCCAGTCGCGGATCACGCCGCGTGCTTCCTGCCCGCCGAACCCGATGCGGCGGCCGGGCAGCACGCCGTGGAAATCGGCCAGCCACGGCAGGAACCGGTACACCATCGGCAGCCACCACGCCGTGCGCGCAGGGAATGCACGCCAGTACGGTGCACCACTGCCGACCAGCCACAGGCGCTGCGCGCTTTCCGGCGAAAGGCCCAGCCGGCAGCACGCCAGCTGCCCGCCGAGGCTGTGGCCGCCCATGATGCGGGGCACGTCGGGCAAGTGCTGCGCGATGACCGCTTCGCTGGCGGGAATGTCCTGGGTGAGCAGCTCGCGGTAACCCCAATCGGTATCGCGAGTGGCGCGAACGCTGCTGGAGCCCGCGCCGCGCCATTCGTGCAGGAACACCGCGATACCGCGCTGCGCCAATGCATCGGCGAACGGAACGTAGTGCCTGGCGCCGATACCCATCGCGGGAAGCCACAACAGGCTTGCGCGTGGTTGCACGGGAATGCGGGCGATCAGCTGGACGCGGTGGCCGTCTTCACTGGTTACATCCAGCTCGAGCGGGCGGGGCGGCAGTGCGTCATCCATGAGGCGCGGCTCCGAAGTGATCGAGTACCAGCACCTCGCCGCGACCCGGGCGATACCCACGCACCAGGGCGGCGTGCACGTAGTCGGTGGCGGCGATGCTGGCATCGCGCAGGTTGCGCCCCAGGCACAGGTTCGCCGCCACGGCCGAAGCAAGCGTGCAACCGGTGCCATGCGCGTCGATCTTCAACCGCGGATGCGACATCGGATGCACGGCGTCGCCATCGGCGAACAGATCGACCACCTCGTCGCGCGCGGCTTCGAGGGGCAGGTGGCCGCCCTTGAGCAGCACTGCCTTCGCGCCCAGTGCACGCAGGGCGTCGATCGCGCCGTGCATCGCGTCCACGTCTTCGATGCGCTCGCCGATCAGCAACTGCGCCTCGGGCAGGTTCGGCGTGACCAGCGTCGCCAACGGCACAAGACGCGTGCGCAGCGCATCGAGCGCACTTGTTTCGAGCAGGCGTGCGCCGGAGGTGGAGACCATCACCGGGTCGAGCACCACATGCGCTGGCTTGTGGTGCTCAAGCGCATCGGCGACGGCATGGATGACCTGCGCATTGGCGAGCATGCCCAGCTTCACCGCGCCGATGGTGAAGTCATCGAAGCAGGCGTCGATCTGCGCGCGCAGGAACGCGACGTCAGGCACGTTCACCGCGGTGACGGCGCGCGTGTGCTGCGCGGTCAACGCGGCGATGGCGCTCAGTCCATGCACGCGATGCGCGGCGAAGGTCTTCAGGTCGGCCTGAATGCCGGCGCCACCGCCGGAATCGGAGCCGGCGATGGTGAGGGCACAGGGGGGCAGGGAGGCATCGTTCATGGCGACAGTGTGCCTGCTGGGCCGCGATGCAGGCGATAGGCGACGTAGGCGATGCCGGCCGTGCCGGTAAGCGCCGCGGGCACGTAGAGCGTGCGGTACGACAGATGCGTGAACAGCTTCGCGCCGACGATGCCGCCGAGCAGGAAGCCGCCGATGATCGCCAGGCACAGCCATAACCGGCGCGGATCGGCGGGCACGCCGCGCAGTCGATGGCCCACGAACACGCCCAGGTCCGTGAACATGCCGGTGAGGTGCGAGGTGCGCACCAGCGCGCCGCTGTAGGTCGCTGTCATCGCGTTCTGCAGGCCGCAGGCCATCGCGGCGAGCGCGGCGCCGGCGATCTGCTGGTGTTCGAAAAACGGCACGGACGCGACCAGCAAAGCGGCTTCGATCGCCAACGCCACACCGTAGCGACGGCCCAGTCGCAGCGTGCTGTCCTGGATGATCGCCCCGCTCAACACGGCACCGCCGACGAAGGCGAGCACGATCAGCAGCAGCTGCAGGCTCGCCCTCGCATCTGTCTGCGCGAGCGCTGCACCGAGCAGCGAGGTGGTGCCGGTGAGGTGCGTGATGGCCTGGTGTTCGAAGCCGAGGTAGCCCACGACGTTCACCATGCCGGCCACCATTGCCAGCGTCGCGGCGCCGAGCCAGACCCAGGTAGGGAGGCGAGTGATCATGTGATGGCGCGTCCTCGGAAGCGGCGCCTCATTGTGCCGTGTCGCGGGGAGGCTGGTTCGCGGCGTTCGCGCGAACCAGCGTTCCAGACAACGCGGCCCCCGACCTCTCCCGAAGGGAGAGGGGTTCGAGCATGCCGTTACAACACTTCCGACGCGTAATCGGCCAGGCGCGAACGCTCGCCGCGGCGCAGGGTGATGTGCGCGCTGTGGTCCCAGTTCTTGAAGCGGTCGACCGCGTAGGTCAGGCCCGACGTCGTCTCGGTGAGGTACGGCGTGTCGATCTGCTCGACGTTGCCCAGGCACACGATCTTCGTGCCGGGGCCGGCGCGCGTGATCAGCGTCTTCATCTGCTTGGGCGTGAGGTTCTGCGCTTCGTCCAGGATCAGCCAGCGGCTGAGGAACGTGCGGCCGCGCATGAAGTTCATCGAGCGGATCTTGATGCGGCTGGCGAGCAGGTCGTTCGTCGCCGCGCGGCCCCAGCTGCCGCCCTCCTGGTTGTGCGTGAGCACTTCCAGGTTGTCGGTCAGCGCGCCCATCCACGGCGTCATCTTTTCCTCTTCGGTGCCGGGCAGGAAACCGATGTCCTCGCCCACGCTCACCGTCGCGCGCGTCATGATGATCTCGCGATACCGCTGCTGGTCCATCGTCTGCGCCAGGCCCGCGGCCAGCGCGAGCAGCGTCTTGCCCGTGCCGGCAGTGCCGAGCAGGGTGACGAAGTCGATTTCCGGGTCCATCAGCGCGTTGAGCGCGAAGTTCTGCTCGCGGTTGCGCGCGGCGATGCCCCACACCGCGTGCTGGTGGTGGCGGTAATCGTCGACGATCTGCAGCACCACCTTCTCGTCGTTGACTCGCGCGACCTTCAGTTCCGATTCGTCGTCGCCCGGAAGGTAGAGGAACTGGTTGGGATGGAAGTCGTCTTCTTCCGTGCGGCGGATTTCGTAGAACGTGCGGCCCTTCTCGGTCCAGGACTTGAGGTCCTTGCCGTAACGCTGCCAGAAATCCTCCGGCAGCGCGGTGGCGCCGGTGTAGAGCAGGCTGAAATCGTCGAGCGCGCGGTCGTTCTCGTAGTCCTCCGACACGATGCCGGCGATGGACGCCTTGATGCGCAGGTTGACGTCCTTGGAGATGAACACCACCGGCACGCCGGGCTCGGCTTCCTTCAGTGCGAGGATGGAGCCCAGGATGTGGTTGTCGGGAATCACCGCGCCGAAGCGCTTGCCCGAGTCGAAGTCGCGCGTCTGGAAGCGCAGGCGGCCGATACTCTGCTCGCCGCGCAGTTGCAGGCCCTTGGGCCGATTGAGCGGGATGCCTTCGCTGATCTTGTCGGAACCTGCAACCTCGATGAGCTCATTGAGGAAGCGGCTGACCTGGCGTGCGTTGCGGCTGGCTTCGGAGGTGCCTTTCTTGGCGTTGTCGAGCTCCTCGATGACCTGCATGGGCAGGAAGACATCGTGTTCCTCGAATTTGAACATCGCGGTCGGGTCGTGCATCAGGACGTTGGTGTCTAGCACGTAGATCCGCTTGCTTCTGGTCATCGAACGCTCCGATGCGGGTGGGACGGCGTGGAAAACGAAGTGCTGCTGCGTGGTGTACTGCTTCGTGCGACGTGAAACCTGACTGCGCGGTGGCATGCAAGTTGCGCGCCTTTCGCGCACGGCGACGCCGCCGTGACCCGCGTTGCGGGACGGCGGCGTTGCGGGCGGGACAGTGGGGTCACTGCGTTGCGTGTTCCTTGAGCGCGTCGAGGACGGCCTGCGCATGGCCGGGCACTTTCACCGGCCGCCATGACTGGGAGATGACGCCCTTGGGGTCGACCAGGAACGTGCTGCGTTCGATGCCGACGTACTCGCGCCCGTACAGCTTCTTCGGCTTGATCACACCGAAGGCATTGCACAGCGCTTCATCGCCGTCGCTGACCAGGTCGAACCTGAAGCCCTGCTTGGCGCAGAAGTTCTGGTGCGACTTGACCGAATCGCGCGAAACGCCCAGCACGGTGGCCCCGAGCTTCTTGAACTTCGGCAGCAGCGTGTTGAAGTCGATGCCTTCGGTGGTGCAGCCAGGCGTGCTGTCCTTCGGATAGAAGTACAGCACCAGCCAGCCGCCTTCGAAGTCCTTCAGCGCGGAGGTCTCGCCGCTGGACAGCGCCAGGGGCAGGGTGGAGACGTTCTTCGGGATTCGGTCGCCGGTGTCGAGCATTGTGCTGGGCAAGTTCCTTGTCGCGTGGGCGATCAGAACTTCATGGGGTCCATGATCGCGTCGAGGTTGAGGTGGTCGCAGAACTCGAGGAAGTCATCGCGCAAGGCAGCGATGTGCATGCTCGAGGGTACGCCGATGGTGATCTGCGCGGAGAACATTTCAGCGCCCGTCTGCATCGCGCGGTAACGCGAGGAATGCAGGCTTTCGATGGTGATGCCCTGGCGGTCGAAGAAATCGGCCAGCTGGAAGAGGATGCCCGGCTTGTCGGCGGCGACCACTTCGACCACGTACGGCAGCAGGTTCGACTGCGCCTGCTTGGCGCCGGTGCGGTACCACACCAGCTTCAGGCCTTCCTCGCGCTCCAGGCGCGTCAGCATGGCTTCGAGCTTGGCGACGGAATCCCAGGAACCCACTGCCAGCGCGGTCACCGACACGTCGCGCCCCACGGTCGCCAGTCGCGCGTCCACCAGATTGCAGCCCGAATCGGCAATGCGGCGCGTCACCGACAACAGCGGCGACTCCGGATGCGTCGTATAGGCGTTGATCAGGAGGTGGTTTTCGTTCGGCGACGGCCGGGAAGCGGAATCGGTCAAGGCGGCGCCTGTCCTGGTGAGCCTGGGCTCGGATACTGAATGGTGGCCCGTGAGGGGCCCGTGCTTGGCGGGAGCATACTTGCCCACGCTTTCACGCCGCAAGTAACATCTGGAGGCGCTGCGCGCGCGCTCGACGTCGTTCGAACGGCGCTGACAGAATGTGACCCAATCCCCGCGCGGACCGGCGCGGACTCCTGCAAACGCGGCCCCTCGGAACATATACCTTGCGACTTTCCGGCAGCATCACCGCGCTGGCGACGCCTTTCACCGCGACCGGCGAAATCGACCTCGACGCCTGGAACCGACTGCTCGACAGCCAGCTCGCGGCAGGCACCCAGGGCATCGTCGTCGCCGGTTCGACCGGCGAAGCGGCGGCACTGTTCGACGCCGAGTACGACACCTTGCTGCGCACCGCCGTGGAGCGTGTGTCCGGCCGCATTCCGGTCCTCGCCGGCACCGGCCTGTCGAACACCGCCAAGACAATCGAACTCACCCGTCGCGTCGCCGCGCTGGGCGCCGATGCGGCGCTGATCGTGACGCCGCCTTATGTTCGTCCGACGCAGGCCGGCCTTGTCGCGCATTACCGCGCCATCGCCGACGACGGCGCGCTGCCGGTGGTCCTGTACAACGTGCCCGGCCGCACCGGCGGCGACCTGCTGCCGGAGACGGTGGCCGAACTGGTGACGCACCCGCGCATCGTCGGCATCAAGGAAGCGCGCAGTGAACCCGAGCGCATGGCGGCGCTGCTGGAGTTCAAGGACGAGGGCTTCGCCATCCTCAGCGGCGACGATCCGACCGCGTGCCGGGCGATGTTCGCCGGCGCCGACGGCGTCATCTCGGTTGCCTCCAACGTCGTGCCACGCGCGTTCCGCCGGCTCGCCGACCTGGCGCGCGCCGGCCAGCGCGATGCAGCTATCGCGCTCGATGCACGCCTGCAGACCACCTACGACTTCCTCGGCGTCGAACCCAACCCGATCCCCGTCAAGGCGCTGCTGGCGCGACAGGGCATCGGCCATGGACTGCGACTGCCGTTGCTGCCGCTCTCGGCCGCACATGCCGGAACCGCCGCGGCCATCGCCGCGCTGGTGACCGAACTCGAACTGGAATGCCACGAATCGCTCGTGGCCTGAACCCTGCAGGAGACTTACATGCGTCCCAATGTTTCGATCACCCGCGCCGCCGTGGCCGGCCTGTTGCTGGCGGGTGTCGCGCTCGGCTCCGGTTGCAGCTGGTTCCGCAAGGGCAGCGACCTCTACGCGCAGAGCCCGGAAACGCGCCCGCTGGAAGTCCCGCCGGACCTCGACCAGCCGCGCACCGACACCGCCGTGAACGTGCCTTCGGCCGCTGCGCGCCAGTCGGTGGAATCGGGCCAGGCATCGGGCGGCTTCGCTCTGCCCATCGGCCGCGAAGAAGCCTTCGCCAAGGTCGGCGAAGCGCTGGCTGCCGTGGAAGGCGTGACCGTCACCAGCCGCGCCGAAGCGCTGGGTGTGTACGACGTCAGCTATGAGGGCGCGAACTTCCTCGTGCGCGTGGCCGGTGCCTCCACCGGTTCGTACGTTTCGGCGGTCGATCCGCGCGGCCTGCCGGCCACCGGCGCGGCGCCGAAAAAGCTCGTCGATACGCTGCGCACGACGCTGGGCGCCCAGTAAGGCGACAGGTCGTCGGACACAAAAACGGGCGCCCAGGCGCCCGTTTTTCTTTGCTGCATGTGCCCGCGCGGGGCGGAGGCCTCGCCGGGGCCGGTGCCTCAGCGCTCCAGCAGGTCCAGCTTGCCCGGCTTGCCTTCCCATTCCTTGGCGTCCGGCAGCGGGTCCTTGCGCGTGGTGATCACCGGCCAGGCCTTCGAAAGCTCGGCGTTGAGCGCCACATAGGCCTCCTGGCCGGCCGGAACGTCGTCCTCGGGGTAGATCGCGTTGATCGGGCATTCCGGCTCGCACAGGGTGCAGTCGATGCACTCGTCCGGATCGATCACCAGGAAATTCGGGCCTTCATGGAAGCAGTCGACCGGGCACACCTCCACGCAGTCGGTGTACTTGCACTTGATGCAGTTCTCGGTGACGACGAAGGGCATGGCGGTTTTTCCGTGATATTGGCGCCGTGAAGCGGCGCCGGGCATCGCGATATTCTAGCGATTCACGGCGCTCGCCCCCAGCCCGGGCCTGGTGGATGGGGCCGGTGGCAGGCAAAGAAAAAGCCCGCGCATCGCTGCGCGGGCTTCGGAATTGGTACTCCCAACGGGATTCGAACCCGTGTTACTGCCTTGAGAGGGCGGTGTCCTAGGCCTCTAGACGATGGGAGCATGTGGAGCGGTGAACCCCGCGCAGGCTCTCAACGTAACGCGGCTTGCTAGTATATGCGCCGCTGTTGCCGGCGGCAACGGCCACAATCCAAGGATCCGCGGCACGCCCGCCTGATGCAACCTCATATCCGAACCCAATTGCAGATCATCCCGCGCGACCAGCACAACGTCTCGCGGCGCGACATCAGCCCCAATGCCCTGCGCGTGCTTTATCGCCTGCGTGAAGGCGGTTTCGACGCCTTCCTGGTCGGCGGCGCCGTGCGCGACCTGCTCATCGGCGGCCACCCGAAGGACTTCGACGTCGCCACCAACGCGACGCCGGAAGAGGTCAAGGGCCTGTTCCGGAACTGCCGCCTGATCGGCCGTCGCTTCCGCCTGGCGCACGTCGTCTATGGTCGCGAGATCATCGAAGTGGCGACGTTCCGCGCCAACAGCGACGACGGCAGCGGCGATCGCGAGCTGCACGAAGGCGGCCGCGTATTGCGCGACAACGTGTACGGCTCGATCGAGGACGATGCGGTGCGTCGCGATTTCACCGCCAACGCGCTGTACTACGCGATCGAGGACTTCTCGGTACGCGATTACACCGGCGGCTTCGACGACGTGCGCAACCGTCTCATGCGCCTGATCGGCGATCCGGAAACGCGCTATCGCGAAGATCCCGTGCGCATGCTGCGCGCGGTGCGGCTTGCGGCGAAGCTCGATTTCGAGATCGAGACCGCCACCGCCAAGCCGATCCCGCAGCTGGCGCCGCTGCTGCGCGAAGCCGCGCCGGCGCGCCTGTTCGAGGAATGCCTGAAGCTGTTCCTCTCCGGCCATGCGGTGAAGAGTTTCATGGGGCTGGAGCGTCACGGCCTGTTGCCGGCGCTGCTGCCCGAAACCGCGGCCGCGCTGAAATCCAACCGCAGCGGCGCGCTGCGCCGCATGGTGCTGGAAGGCCTGAAGGGCACCGACACGCGCGTGGCGAACGACGAGCCGGTATCGCCGGCGTTCCTGTTCGCGCTGCTGCTGTGGCCGGCGTACTGCCGCGCGCTGATGACGCTGCAGGCGCAGGGCGTCCACGTCGCCGAAGCGCAGCGTCGCGCGGCCGATCGCGTCACCGTGCACCAGCTGGAGACAATCGCGCTGCCGCGCCGGTTCTCGCTGCCGATGCAGGAAATCTGGCTGCTGCAGTCGCGGTTCTCGCTGCGCCAGCGCAAACGCGTGTTCCGGACCCTGGCGCATCCGCGTTTCCGCGCGGCGTTCGATTTCCTCAGCCTGCGCCTGACCGCTTCCGATGAGCACGCCGAAGACGTGGCGTTCTGGCGCGAGGCGCAGACTGATCCGGCCCATGCGCTGGCCATGCAGGAAGCGCATCGCGAAGTCGAGTCCGGCGAAGAAGGCGATGGCCCGCGCAAGCGTCGCCGCCGCCGCCGCAAGACCGGCAACGGCGGCGAATAGCCGCCGCGGATGAACGAAAAGGTGGAAAGCCCGGCCTTCATCGGCCTGGGCAGCAACCTGGGCGACGGCATCGCCACGTTGAAGGCCGCGCTGCGCTCGCTCGCCGCGTTGCCGGGCACCCGCCTGGTGCGCGCGTCGAAGCTGTATCGCACCGCCGCGTGGGGCATCACGGACCAGCCGGACTTCATCAACGCCGTCGCGCTGCTGCATACGCAGCGCACGCCGCGGCAGTTGCTGGAGGACCTGCTGGAGATCGAGCGCCATGCCGGCCGCCGCCGACTGGACGACGGCAGCGACCGCTGGGGGCCGCGCACGCTGGACCTCGACCTGCTGCTCTACGGCGACGCGCGCATTGAAGAAGCCGGCCTTCACGTCCCTCATCCGCGCCTGCACGAGCGCGCCTTCGTGCTGGTGCCGCTGGCCGAAATCGCGCCGGACGCGAGCATTCCGCAGGTCGGGACCGTCGCGCAGGCGCTGGCGAGGATGGCACCGGCGCAGGTCGAGGGGGTAACGTATGCGGACCCCCTCGATTCCGCCTGAGCGTTCGCGCCGGCGCCAACCACTGACCATGTACAGCGGAACTCCGAACGAGAAGCCCTGGACCGTCCCCGCGCTCGCGCAGGCCAAGCGCGATGGCCGCAAGCTGGTCATGCTGACCTGCTACGACGCCGGCTTCGCGCGCACGATGGACGAAGTCGGCATCGACCTGGTGCTGGTCGGCGACTCGCTCGGCATGGTGATGCAGGGTCACGACAGCACGCTGCCGGTGACCACCTCCGATGTCGCCTACCACACCGCATGCGTCGCGCGTGGCCTGGACAAGGCGCTGCTGATCGCCGACCTGCCGTTCGGTGCCGATGCCACGCCCGAACGCGCGCTCGACGCGTCGATCCAGCTGCTGCAGGCGGGCGCGGCGATGGTCAAGCTCGAAGGCGCCGCGCACAAACTCGAAGTGATCCGTTTCCTGGTCGATCGCGAAATTCCCGTGTGCGGCCACCTGGGCCTGACGCCGCAATCGGTGCTGCGACTTGGCGGCTACAAGGTGCAGGGGCGCGATGAGGCGGCCGCCAAGCGCCTTCGTGACGATGCACGCGCCGTGCAGGAAGCCGGCGCCACGCTGCTGGTGCTGGAATGCGTGCCGACGCCGGTCGCCGCGGCGATCACCGGCGATCTGGACATTCCCACCATCGGCATCGGTGCCGGTCCGCAGTGCGACGGCCAGGTGCTGGTGCTGCACGACCTGCTGGGCGTGAACTCCGGCCATCGCCGCCCGCGCTTCGTGAAGGATTTCCTCGCCGAAGGTGGCTCCATCGCCGGCGCGTTCGCTGCCTACGCGCAGGCGGTGCGTGAGGGCTCGTTCCCGGATGCCGAACATTCGTACGCGTGACGCGACGCCCGCAATTCGCGCTGTAGAACTCCACGTCTGAAACAACCCATGATCGAAACCATCACTGAACTTGATGTGCTGCGCGAACGTGTGCGCGGCTGGAAACGCAGCGGCCAGCGCGTCGCCTTCGTGCCGACGATGGGCAACCTGCACGACGGCCATTTCTCGCTGGTCAAGCGGGCGCGCGAGCACGCCGACCGCGTGGTCGCCAGTGTGTTCGTCAATCCGACGCAGTTCGGACCGAACGAGGATTTCGCGCGTTATCCGCGCACGCCCGAAGCCGATGCGAAGGGCCTGGAAGCCGCCGGTTGCGATGCGATGTGGCTGCCGTCGGTGGAAACGATGTACCCGTACGGCGTGGATGCGACCGTACGCGTGCAGGTGCCGGCCGTCACCTCGACGCTGGAAGGCGCGAGCCGCCCCGGACATTTCGATGGCGTGGCCACTGTGGTGTCGCGCCTGTTCAACCAGGTACAGCCGGACGTGGCGGTGTTCGGCCGCAAGGATTACCAGCAGCTCGCGGTCGTGCGCTATATGGTCCGCGACCTTGGATTCCCGATTGAGATCATCGGCGCCGACATCATTCGCGAGGCGAACGGCCTGGCGATGAGTTCGCGCAACCAGTACCTGTCCGGCGATGAGCGTTCGCAGGCGGCGCAGATCAGCCAGTGCCTGGCCGCGATGGCCGAAGCGATCCGCGCCGGCCAGTCGCGAGCCGCAGTGGAAGCCCAGGCCACGCAGCGCCTGGTCGAGGCCGGTTTCGAGCCGGACTATGCCGTCGTTCGCCGCCCTGACCTCACGGAGCCCGCTGACGGTGAAACCGGTTCCATGGTGGCCCTGGTCGCGGCCCGGCTCGGCCGTACGCGCCTTATCGACAACCTCGAATTCACTGCCTGAACGAGCGTGTCGGCGGCGGTCCGCAGCGTTCCGGTAACGGCTCCTGATCGCGAAGGCCGGATGATGTTGCACCGCGCCATGCGCTGCTAGACTTGCCCAAATCCCTTGCACGCCCAGCGCCCGTGCGTTGCGGCCGGAGCTCAAACCCATGCAACTGAACATCCTCAAGGCCAAGATCCACCGCGCGACGGTGACCCACGCCGAGCTGCATTACGAAGGCTCGTGCGCGATCGACGGCCGCCTGCTCGACATCTCCGGCATCCGCGAGTACGAGCAGATCCACATCTACAACGTGAACAGCGGCCACCGCTTCGTCACCTACGCCATCCGCGGCGAAGAAGGCAGCGGCGTGATCTCGGTCAATGGCGCCGCCGCGCACTGCGCGCAGCCGGGCGACCTGGTCATCATCTGCGCCTACGGCGTGTGCGACGAGGCCGAAGCGGCCAAGTACAAGCCGACGCTGGTGTATGTGGACCGCGACAACGCGCTGACGCACACCAACCGCTCCATGCCGGCACAGGCGGCCTGACCCGCCCATGGATGCCGCCTCCCGTCTGAGCCAACTGCGTGCCCAGGCCGGGCGCATCCACCAGACTTCGCTGGCGAAGATGATCGCCGATGATCCGGCACGCGCGCAGGATTTCGCCCTGCGCGTCGGCCCGATCTACGCCAACTTCGCCCGCCAGCACTACGACCGCGATGCGCTCGCCGCGCTGTTCGCGCTCGCGCAATCGGTCGATGCGCCAGCACGCCTGAAGGCGCTGTTCGACGGCGAGAAGATCAACCTCACCGAAGGCCGCAGCGTGTTGCACACGTCGCTGCGCAGCGACCTGTCGGACGCGCCGGTCGCCAAGGCCGCACATGCGCAGGCGCTGGACGCGCGCAAGCAGATGCGCGCACTCGTCGATTCACTCGCCGCAACCGATGTCACCGACATCGTCAGCGTCGGCATCGGCGGCTCCGACCTTGGCCCGCGCCTGGCGGTCGACGCACTGAGCGGACCGAAACCCGGTCGCTTCCGCGTGCATTTCCTGTCCAACGTCGACGGCCACGCCGCGCAGCGCGTGCTGGCCGGCCTTGACCCGGCGCGCACCGCCGCGGTGCTGATTTCCAAGACCTTCGGCACGCAGGAAACGCTGCTCAACGGCGCGATCCTGCGCGACTGGCTGGGCGGCACCGAACGTCTGTATGCCGTATCGGCGAACGTCGAGCGCGCCGCGCAGGCGTTCTCGATTCCTGCCGAACGCATCCTGCCGATGTGGGACTGGGTCGGTGGGCGCTACTCGCTGTGGTCGGCGGTGGGCTTGCCGATCGCGCTGGCCATCGGCATGGACGCGTTCGAGCAGATGCTCAGTGGTGCCGCCGAGGTGGACGCGCACGTGCTGTGCACGCCGCTGGAGCGCAACCTCGCCGTGTGGCACGCGCTGACCAGCGTGTGGAATCGCAACGGGCTGGGTTACGCGACGCAGGCGGTGCTGCCGTACGACGACCGCCTGAAGCTGCTGTCGAACTACCTGCAGCAGCTGGTGATGGAAAGCCTCGGCAAGTCGGTGCGCACCGACGGCTCGCCGGTCGGCGTGGAGACCGTGCCCGTGTGGTGGGGCGGCGCAGGCACCGACACGCAGCACAGCTTCTTCCAGGCCCTGCACCAGGGTACGTCGATCGTGCCGGCCGATTTCATCGGCGTCGTGCGCGCCGATGCGCCGTATCCGCAGAACCATCGCGCGCTGCAGGCCAACCTGCTTGCGCAGACCGAAGCGTTCGCCAACGGTCAGTCCAGCGACGATCCGCACCGTGCGTATGCCGGCGGCCGCCCGACGACGACGATCCTGCTCGACGCACTGACGCCGCATTCCTTCGGCGCGCTGCTCGCGCTGTACGAACACAGCGTGTACCTGCAGTCGCTGGTATGGGGAATCAACGCGTTCGACCAGTTCGGCGTGGAGCTGGGCAAGCAGGTCGCCAGTCGCCTGCTGCCGGCGCTGGAAGGCCAGGCGCAGGCCGACGACCCGGTCACGCGCGCATTGCTGGAGCAGTTGCGGGGCTGACGCGCATCGGCGCAGCGCAATCACGCTGCGTCGCCGGCTCCATGTCGCCGCAAGGCCCATTCGATGTGCTCGCGCACCATCGGGCTTGCGGCATCGCGGCGCGCACGCAGCGCGCCGATTACTTCCGGCGTCGAAGGCGCGTTCCCCAAGGCGACTGCGATGTTGCGCAGCCAGCGCTCATGGCCGCTGCGCCGGATCGCGGAACCTTCCGTGCGTTGCAGGAACTCTTCTTCGCTCCAGGCGAACAGGTCCAGCAGCGTCGCCTTGTCCAGGTCGTTGCGCACGCGGAAGTCCGGCTCGTCCGTGCGCTGGGCGAACTTGTTCCAGGGGCAGACCAGCTGGCAGTCGTCGCAGCCGAAGATGCGGTTGCCGATGGGCGCGCGCAGGTCTTCGGGAATCGCACCCTCGTGTTCGATGGTGAGGTAGGCGATGCAGCGCCGCGCATCGAGCCGGTACGGCGCCACGATCGCCTGCGTCGGGCAGACATCGATGCAGCGCCGGCACGTGCCGCAATGCGCGCTGGCCGGCACGTCGACCGGCAGCGGCAGGTCGACATAGATCTCGCCGAGGAAGAAGAACGAACCGCCGTCCTTGTCGATCAGGCATGTGTGCTTGCCGATCCAGCCCAGGCCCGCGTTTCTCGCGAGCGCACGTTCCAGCACCGGCGCCGAATCGACGAACACGCGGTGGCCGAACGGGCCGACGACTTCGGCGATGCGGTCGGCCAGGCGCTGCAGGCGCTGGCGCATCAGCTTGTGGTAGTCGCGACCCAGCGCGTAGCGCGCGACATAGGCGCGTTCGGCGTCGTCGAGCGTCGCCCAGGCTTCGTCGCTGTCGCGACCGTAGTCCAGGCCGACCGAAATCACGCGCACCGTGCCGGGATGCAGTTCATCCGGACGCGCACGCAGTTCGCCGTGGCGCGCCATCCAGTCCATCGACCCGTACAGGCCCTGCGCCAGCCAGTCGCGCAGGTGCGCCTCGTCGTCGCCGAGGTCCACGCCGGCAATGCCGCACCGCTGGAACCCGAACTCGCGCGCCAGCTCGCGCACGCGCATCGCCAGCGCACCGTAATCGGGCGAGGAATGGGGCAGGGCAGCGGGCGATGCGGGCGGGTTCACGGCACGGCAAGTATAGAATCGCGCGATGCCCCATGCCGCCGCTGCGTCCGTCCATTCGCTCTTCGACGCGGCCGCGCTGCGCCGGATCGAAGCGCGCGCCACAAAGCGCCTGGGCGACGGGTTCGAACTGATGCGCCGCGCCGGCCAGGCCGCGTGGCGCGATCTCCTTGCGCACTGGCCGGACGCGATGCGCATCCTCGTCGTCTGCGGGCCGGGCAACAACGGCGGTGATGGCTATGTGCTCGCACGCCATGCGAAGCAGGCCGGGCGCGACGTCCGCGTTGTCTGCCTGCCTGAACACGCACCGCGCAGCGAACTCGCCCGCCGCGCCGCCGACGAATACACCGCGGCAGGTGGCGAGATCGCTTTGTTCGAGCGGGCGCTTCCGCCATGCGATGTGCTCGTCGATGCGCTGTTCGGCATCGGATTTTCACGCGAACCCGATGCGCCGACGCAGGCGTTGATCGTCGCGATGAATTTGCACGATGCGGCCGTGTTCGCGCTCGACGTTCCCAGTGGAGTGGATGCCGATCGCGGCAGCGTTCCGGGCATCGCGGTGATCGCAAGCCGCACGATGGAATTCATCGCGCGCAAGGCCGGGTTGCGCACGGGGGCCGCGCTCGATCACGTGGGCGCGTTGTCGCTCGCATCGCTCGAACTGGAAGCCCCGGATTTCGAAGGCGTCACCTGTGTCGCGCAGCGCCTGGGCCCGACCGACCTGCCGCACTGGCTCGCACCACGTCCGCGCGACAGCCACAAGGGCCGCAACGGTCGCGTGCTGTGCATCGGTGGCGACCATGGCAGCGGCGGCGCGATCATGCTCTGCGCGGAAGCGGCGTTGCGCAGCGGAGCGGGACTGGTGGAAGTGGCGACGCGCGAAAGGCACATCGCGCCCGTGCTCGCGCGCCTGCCCGAAGCGATGGCGCATGAAGTCGGCGACGCCGACGCGCTGGAAGCTGCAATCGAACGCGCCGATGCGATCGCGCTCGGCCCCGGGCTAGGACGCGGGCAATGGGGCTTGCCGCTGTACGAACGCGCGATCGCCAGCGGAAAACCGCTGTTGCTCGACGCCGATGCATTGAACCTGCTGGCGACGCGCCCGTTCGCGTTGCCGGCCGATGCGGTGATGACGCCGCATCCCGGCGAGGCGGCGCGCCTGCTCGAAACCACTACTAAAGATGTGCAACGCGATCGCTTCGCTGCCGCGCGCGCATTGAGCGATCGTTATGCGTGCGTCGTCGTGCTCAAGGGCGCGGGCACTCTCGTGATGTCCGCGCATGAAACACCGCGCGTGATCGCCGCAGGCAATCCCGGCATGGCGGTGGGCGGCATGGGGGATGTGCTGAGCGGCGTCATCGCGGCATTGCGCGCGCAGGGCATGAATGCATTCGATGCCGCCGCGTGCGGCGCGCTGCTGCATTCGGCGGCGGGCGATGCGGCCGCGCACGATGGCGGCGAACGCGGATTGCTGCCCAGCGATCTGATGCCATGGCTTCGACACTTCTCCAACCCGCCGTCCAACTGCAGGGAACCGATGCAATGACCGAACTGTGGTTGCCCGACGTCGATGCCACCGACGCATTGGGCGCGCGCCTTGCGATGACGCGTCCCGCGCAGGCGGTGGTGCATCTGCATGGCGACCTGGGCGCGGGGAAGTCGACGATCGCACGCGCGCTGCTTCGCGCGCTCGGCGTGCAGGGCGCGATCCGCAGCCCGACTTACACGCTCGTCGAACGTTATCCGCTCGCCGACGGCGAAGCGTGGCACCTGGATCTGTATCGCATCGCCGATCCGGGCGAACTGGAATTCCTCGGCCTCGACAGCGCGGACGTTCGGCTGTGGCTGGTCGAATGGCCGGAGCGGGGCGCCGGCGCGCTTCCCCGGCCCGACCTGACCATCGAGCTGTCGATGCGCGGTCCGGGGCGAATCGCCCGACTGCATGCGGGTTCGCCGGTGGGAGATGCCTGGGCGGGGAGGGTATCCCCGGGGCAGGAAGTTGCGGGCGACTCCTGAACGGATTTGCAGGAACCTTCGGCAGGTGCCGGATTCGTAAGGGAAAAGTGCTTGCAAAATTGATATCGCGGTGCTTGACTACCGTCCATGCGTGTCACGGCCGCCACCGTCCAGAAATGTCTGCTCGGCCTCGCGCTGCTCGGCGCGCTGGCCTGGAATCTTGCGCACGCCAGTGAAATCAAGGGCTTGGAGCTGCGCGACGGCGCCACCGGCACCCGCGCCGAGATCGCCCTCGACCGTGCCGCCGAGTTCAAGGTCATCAGCCTCAAGGGGCCGGACCGCCTCGTGATCGACATGCCTGCCACGGCCCTGGCGCGCGGTTTCCGCCTGCCCTCGGCCAGCGGCGTGGTGAAGTCGGTCCGTACCGGCGAGCCGACGCCCGGCACCGCCCGCATCGTTTTCGACCTGGCCCAGCCGGTCGCCGTGCTCAAGCCGCGCATCGAACAGTCCGGGGACGGCCCGCGCCTGGTGCTGGAATGGCCGGGCGATGGCGCGGCTTCCACGGCGGTCGCGGCAACCACGCCTGCGGTTGTCCAGCCGACTGCCACAACCACCGAGCCCGCGCCGGCCGCTGCGTCCACGGCGCAGAAGTTCGACCCGGCCGCATCGTCGGCCGCGACGACGCGCCTGATCACCGAGATTGTTGCGCGTAACGAAACCGCTCCGGCGGCCTCGACCACGCCCGCTCCGGCGACCGTGTCTGTCGCCACCGTTCCGCCCTCCGCGATGCCGAGCGTCACGCCCGTGCCGACGCCGGCACAGACGGCCGCCGCAACGGCAACGCCGCAGAACACGCTTGCCCCGGCCGCGGTCGCGGTCGCCAAGGCGCCGGTCGCCACCACCATCGCGACGGGCGTTCCGACGCGCATCGCCACTGGCGTTCCAACGCCGATGCCGGGTTCGGCCGCTGTTGCGGCTTCGACCGGAACGCCCGCAGCCCAGGCGCCGGTCAAGACGATGAAGGACGTGATGCGCGGTCGCGGCATGCGTCCGCTCGTCATCGCCATCGACGCGGGCCACGGCGGTCAGGATCCGGGTGCGATCGGTCCGTCGGGCAAGCGGGAGAAGGACGCGACGCTGGCCATCGCCCGTGAACTCGCCCGCCAGGTCAATGCCACGCCCGGCCTGAAGGCGTACCTCACCCGCGACACCGACGTGTTCATTCCGCTGCCGCGTCGCGCTCAGCTGGCGCGCGCGGCCAAGGCGGACATGTTCATCTCGATCCACGCCGACGCCGCGGAAAACCGCGCCGCGAAGGGGTCGTCGGTGTACGTGCTCTCGTTGAAGGGCGCCTCGTCGCAGCGGGCCCGCTGGCTGGCCGACAAGGAAAACGCCTCCGACCTGATCGGCGGCGTGCGCCTGGAGCAGACCAGCAACACGCTGGCTTCGGTGTTGCTCGACCTGACCCAGAGCGGCCACATGAAGGCATCCGAAGATGCCGCCGGCCAGGTGCTGGATGGCCTCAAGCGCGTCGGCGCCAACCACAAGCCGAACATCGAGCGCGCCAACTTCGCCGTGCTGCGCACCTCCGACATGCCGGCGATGCTGGTGGAAACCGCCTTCATCTCCAATCCGGATGAGGAAAAGCGCCTCAACGACCCGGCGCACCAGAGCAAGCTCGCGCGCGCGGTGCTGGACGGCGTCAATACCTACTTCACCCGCCAGCCGCCTCCGGGCACGCTCTACGCGGCGCGTGCCGATGCGGCCTACGCGACCGCCGGCGAAGGCAGCGGCGGCAGCCTCTGACCGTCCCTCGATGGTTCAGGCAAGCGCCCGGTGAATGCCGGGCGCTTTCGTTTGCGCCAGCGGTCGAACCGGGCGCCGCGTCGGCTATGATGAACGCGATTCCTTCGACGATGCCGCACTGCATCGCCAAGCCGTGACGATCCGCCAGCTCCCCGACACCCTCATCAACCAGATCGCCGCAGGCGAGGTCATCGAGCGTCCCGCTTCGGTGGTGAAAGAGCTCGTCGAAAATGCGCTCGATGCCGGCGCGCGCCGCATCGACATCGACCTGGAAGAAGGCGGCGTCCGCCTCATCCGCATCCGCGACGATGGCAAGGGCATCGAACCCGACCAGCTGCCGCTGGCGGTGTCCCGCCACGCAACCAGCAAGATCGCTTCGCTCGACGACCTGGAAGGCGTGGCGACGCTCGGCTTCCGTGGCGAAGCGCTCCCTTCGATCGCCTCCGTCAGCCGTTTCGCGCTCACCTCGCGCCGTGACGGCAGCGATCGCGCCGCAACGCTGGAAATCGACGGCGGCCGCCTCGGCGAGGTCACGCCGAAATCGCATCCCCAGGGCACGACGGTCGAAGTGCGCGACCTGTTCTTCAACGTGCCGGCGCGTCGCAAGTTCCTGAAGGCCGAACGCACCGAACTGGGCCACATCGAGGAATGGCTGCGCCAGCTCGCGCTTGCGCGCCCGGACGTCGAACTGCGCGTGTCGCACAACGGCAAGCCGTCGCGTCGCTGGAAGGGCGAGGGTGACCTGCTCTCCGAAGTTCGCCTGCACGAAGCGCTGGGCGAGGAATTCGCTCGCAACGTGTTGCGCATCGAACATGAAGGCGCCGGTTTGCGGCTGCATGGCTGGATCGCGCAACCGGCCTACAACCGGGCCAGCGCCGACCAGCAATACCTCTACGTCAACGGCCGCGCCGTGCGCGACCGCAGCATTGCGCATGCGATCAAGCAGGCTTATGCCGACGTGCTCTTCCACGGCAGGCAGCCGGCGTACGTGCTGTTCCTGGAACTCGACCCGCGCCGCGTGGACGTCAACGTGCATCCGGCCAAGCACGAAGTGCGGTTCCGCGATGCGCGCCTGATCCACGATTTCGTCTATCGCACCTTGCAGAACGCGCTGGCGCACACGCGCGCCGGCACGGTCGCGGGCGTGGTGGAGATGCCCGCGAACGATGCGACGGGCGCGCCGGCATTCGGCGGCCATGGCAACGCAGCCGCGGCGGCCTATACCTATCTCGATCGCGCCACGCAGTCTCCGCTGCCGATGCAGGTGGCCGAAACGCGCGCCGGCTATGCGGCGCTGTACGGCGGTGGTTCGGCAAGTGCGGTCGCGCCATCGTTCCCGCAGGCATCGCAACCGGCCACGTTGCCGCACAGCAACGACGCCACGCTGCCGCCGCTGGGCTACGCGATCGCACAGCTGCACGGCATCTACATCCTGGCCGAAAGCGCGGAAGGCCTGATCGTCGTCGACATGCATGCCGCGCACGAGCGCATCGGCTACGAAAAGCTCAAGCACGCGCACGACGGCGAAGGCCTGCGCACGCAGCCGCTGCTGGTGCCGGCGACGCTCGCCGTGTCCGAGCGCGAAGCCGACGTCGCCGAACGTGAGGCGCAGACTTTGGCCGAACTGGGTTTCGAGGTGACGCGCAGTGGCCCGCAGTCGCTGACGCTGCGCTCGGTGCCGGCGCTGCTGGCGCATGGCGACGTCGAGGCGCTGCTGCGCGACGTGCTGGCCGACCTGCGCGAACACGGCCAGTCGCGGCGTGTCGGCGCCGCGCGCGACGAACTGCTGGCGACCATGGCCTGCCACGGCGCCGTTCGCGCCAACCGGCGTCTCACCTTGCCCGAGATGAACGCCCTGTTGCGCGAGATGGAAATCACCGAACGCTCCGGCCAGTGCAATCATGGCCGTCCCACGTGGGCACGCTTCACGCTGCCCGATATCGACCGCTGGTTCCTGCGAGGACGTTGAATGACTCCAGTTGCGAAGGGCGCACTGATCTTCATGGTGCTGGGTGCGATCACGGCCTGCGGGCCGGGCAAGGACGAGGCCGCGAGCTCAGAGCAGGCGAAGGCCGCGCAGGTGGCGTTCCAGCACGAACTCGACCTGGTGCGCCAGCAGCGCGTCGCCGAACTCACCAAGCCCGACGGGTGGACCAGCCTGGTCGGGCTGCACTGGATCGATCCGGGCTCGCACTACATCGGTTCGTCTGCGGGCAACGGCATCAAGCTGTCGGTCGGCCCGGCGCATCTGGGCATGATCGACGTGAGCCAGGGCCGGGTCCGCTTCGTGCCGGAGAAGGGTGCGCCGATCACGCTCGATGGCCAGCCGTTCACGAGCGAGGCGATCCTGCGGGCCGACGACGCACCGACCGGCCCCAGCGTCATCGGTTTCGATGAAGGCAAGGGGCTGGCGACGGTGATCAAGCGCGCCGACCGTTACCTGTTGCGCGTGAAGCACGCCGATGCGCCGACGCGTACCGGTTTCCGCGGGATCGAGTACTGGCCGACTGGCGCGGACTGGCGCGTGGAAGGTCGCTTCATTCCGCATGAAGCCGGCAAGACGCTGGAGATCGCCAACATCATCGGCACCACCGATGCGGTGCCGAATCCGGGCGCGATCGAGTTCGAACGCGATGGCAAGACGTTCCGTATCGAAGCGCTCGACGAAGGCGAGGAGACGCTGTTCCTGGTCTTTGCCGACCGCACCAGCGGGCACGGCAGCTATCCGGCTGGACGTTTCCTCGACGTCGCCAAGCCCGGCGTCGGCGGCACCGTGATCCTCGACTTCAACCAGTCGCGCAACCCGCCCTGCGCGTTCACCGCTTTCGCGACCTGCCCGCTGCCGCCGCCGGAAAACCGGCTGGACCTGGCGATCCAGGCCGGCGAGAAGACCTACGCCCATTCCGCTCCCTGATTCCGGATCACCGCCCCAATGCGTCGCCGCCTCAAGCTGTTGTGCCTTTCGCTCGCTGCCGTCGTCGGGCTGATGTCGGTGGCGTTCGCCGTCGAGCAGGCGCGTTCGCCCGCGCCGGCGGCTCCCGCTGCGAGCGCGGCGCCCGCGCCGGCCAAGGCGCCGCCGGTGCCGCTGCTGTGGAAGGTGTCCGATCGCGACAACGCGGTGTACCTGCTGGGATCGTTTCATCTGCTCAAGTCGGACGATTACCCGCTCTCGGGCGACATCGACCAGGCTTTCGCCAGCGCCGACAAGGTCGTTTTCGAAGTGCCGCCGGAGCAGATGATGGATCCGGCGATGGCGCAGAAGTTCCTCGCCGCCGCGGGCTACGCCGACGGTCGCACGCTGAGCCAGGTGTTGCCGCCGACGCTGCGCGAGAAGTTCAAGCGCATCCTCGCCCAGCGCGGCGCGTCGATCGCGCAGTTCGATTCGTACGAGCCGTGGTTCGTGAACCTGTCGCTGATGCTCGGCGTGTCGCAGCAGATGGGCTTCCGTCCCGATCAGGGGCTGGACCAGGTGCTGATGCAGCGTGCGCTTGCCGGCGGGAAGCCCACGGGCGGGCTGGAATCCATCGATCTGCAACTGGGCGTGCTCGACTCCACGCCGATGGACGAGCAGGTGACCTCGCTGAAGGAATTCCTCGACAAGCCCACGGACATGCCGGGCATGCTGAGCGACCTGCACAACGCATGGCGCGATGGCGACCTGCCCAGGCTGGACACGCTTACGCGCGAGGAAATGCGCGACAAGACGCCGCAGACGTATCGCATCGTCAACGTCGAGCGCAACGATGCATGGGTGCCGCAGATCCAGCAGATGCTGGATGGGCAGAAGAAGGGCGACACGCTTGTCGTCGTCGGCGCGCTGCACCTGCTGGGCGAGGACGGCGTGGTCGAGAAGCTGCGCGCGAAGGGCTATACGGTCGAGCGCGTGTGTTCGGTATGTGCGCCGGAGCCGGCCGCCGACACCTCGCAGATCGTGCCGGCGACTGCGCAGGCGAAGTAGACCTAGCGTCGCTTGCCATCGCTGTCATTCCCGCGCAGGCGGGAATCCAATCTGACAGACGCAATCCGGTGTTTGGAAGGCCGGGCGGTGCAGTCGGTACCGCTTGCTTTCATCGAGCGCGATGCGCATGGCGCATGGATTTCCGCCTTCGCGGGAATGACGGCAACAGAAGCGGTATTCGTCCGGTCGCACCGACGCCTACGTCTACGCCGCCACCAACACGATGCAGTCCACGGGGCATGCCGGCACGCACAGTTTGCAGCCGGTGCACAGCGGATCGATGACGGTGTGCATGTGCTTGGATCCGCCGATGATGGCGTCCACCGGACACGCCTGGATGCATTTGGTGCAGCCGATGCAGTCGGCTTCGACGATCAGCGCGACCTGCGGCGGCTTGTGCTCGCCGCGGGTGCGGTCGAACGGTTTGGCCGGCACATCGAGAAGACGTGCCAGCGCACGCGCGCCCTCATCGCCACCTGGCGGGCAGTGGTCGACGCCTGCCTCGCCACGCGCCATCGCTTCGGCGTACGGGCGGCAACCCGCGTAACCGCACTGCCCGCATTGCGTTTGCGGGAGCAGGCGGTCAAGGCGTTCGGTGAGGTCCACTGTTCCGCGCGTTTCAGCGCACCGGCGCGCCCGGCTGCACGCCGGCGTCCGCGTCGAGCAGGTGCAGCGAACCGCCATCGAAACCGGCCGACAGGATCATTCCCTCGCTGATGCCGAAACGCATCTTGCGCGGCGCGAGGTTGGCGATGAACACCACGCTGCGGCCGATGAGCTTTTCCGGTTCGCCGTAGGAGCCGCGGATGCCCGAGAAGATCTGGCGCGTGCCCAGCTCGCCCGCGTCGAGTTCGAAGCGCAGCAGCTTGTCGGAGCCTTCAACGAACTCGCACGCGACCACCTTGCCCACGCGCAGGTCGAGCTTGGCGAAATCGTCGATGCCGATGTTCGGCGTGGCCTGGCCTTCGGCGGACACGGGCGCGGGCGCGGCGGCCGGCTTGGCGGCTTTGCCTTCGGTCTTGCTGGCGGGCTTGGCGTCGGACTCGGTCTTCGGGGCGGACTGCAGCGAGTCCTTGGAGGCTTCGATCATGGCATCGATCTGTTTCGGGTCGATTCGGGTGAAAAGCGGGGTGTAGGCGTTGATGCGATGCGCGAGCAGCGGAGCCTTGAGGTCGTTCCAGTTCGCGACCTTGGCGGCGAGGAAGCCTTCGGCCTGCGTGGTCACACGCGGCAGCACCGGCTTGAGCGCGGTGTTGAGCACGCGGAACAGGTTCAGGCCTTGCGTGCATACCGCCTGCAGTTGCACGTCGGCGCCTTCCTGCTTGGCCAGCACCCACGGCTTGTGTTCGTCGATGTACTTGTTGGCCTCATCGGCCAGCGCCATCGTCAGGCGCAGCGCGGTGGCGGCCTCGTTGCGCGCGTAGGCCTGCGCGATCGGCTCGAGCTGTTCGACGAAACGCGCGTACTGCGCCGCGTCGGGCAGCGCATCGGCGAGGTGGCCGTCGAACCGCTTTTCGATGAAGCCGGCGCAGCGGCTGGCGAGGTTCACGAACTTGCCGACCAGGTCCGCGTTCACGCGTGCGACGAAATCAGCGAGGTTGAGGTCGAGGTCGTCGACGCCGCCGGTGGTCTTGGTCGCGTAGTAGTAGCGCAGCGCTTCAGGCTCCAGCCCCGCGTCCAGGTAGGTGCGCGCCATGACGAACGTGCCGCGCGACTTGGACATCTTGGCGCCGTCTACCGTCAGGTATCCGTTGACGTGCAGGCGCGTCGGTGCGCGGAAACCCGCGCCGTGCAGCACCGCCGGCCAGAACAGGCCGTGGAAGTTGACGATGTCCTTGCCGATGAAGTGGTGCAGCTCGGCCTGGCTGTCGCGACGCAGGTAGGACCAGAAGTCCAGGCCTTCGCGCTCGCACAGCGCCTGGAAGCTGGACAGGTAGCCGATTGGCGCGTCCAGCCAGACGTACAGGTACTTGCCCGGATGGCCCGGGATCTGGAAGCCGAAGTAGGGCGCATCGCGCGAGATGTCCCACGCGCGCAGGCCGCCTTCGGCATCCAGCCACTCCTGCAGCTTGGCCTTCACGCCGGGCAGGGCGACGTCGCCGGACAGCCATTCGCGCAGGAAGCCCGAGAACTGGCCGACTTCGAAGAAGAAATGCTCCGACTCGCGCAGCTCCGGCGTGGCGCCGCTGACGACCGAACGCGGCTCCTTCAATTCGGTCGGCGAATACGTCGCGCCGCAGTTCTCGCAGTTGTCGCCGTACTGGTCCGGCGTGCCGCAGTTGGGGCAGATGCCTTTCACGTAGCGGTCGGGCAGGAACATGCCCTTCACCGGATCGAACAGCTGCGCGACCGAACGGCGCGCGATGTGGCCGTTGTTGTCGAGCTTGGCGTAGATCGCCTCGGTCAGGACGCGATTGCGCTCGGAGTTCGTCGAATCGTAATGGTCGAAGGCGACGCCGAAATCGGCGAAATCGCGCTCGTGGCTCTGCTGGATGCCGGCGATGAAGGCTTCCGGCGACTGGCCCGCCTTCTCGGCGGCGAGCATGATCGGCGTGCCGTGGGTGTCGTCGGCGCAGACGTACCACGCCTTGTGACCGGCCATGCGCTGGGCGCGGCACCAGATGTCGGCCTGGGTGTAGCCGACCAGATGGCCCAGGTGCAGGTGCCCGTTGGCGTAGGGCAGGGCGCAGGAAACGACGAACTCGCGGGACATGGCGAACCGGAAAGCGAAGTGAGCCGGGGATTATCGCATGCGCCCCGTGCAGCCTCCCGGCGGCCCGCGTGGCTCTTGTAGCCGGGTGAGCGAAGCGCACCGTGGTTTAGCCGTGGTCGGTCCGAATCGGGTGCGGGCTTCGCCCTTACCCGGGCTGGAAAAGAAAACGCCCCGGGGTTTCCGGGGCGTCGTCGATCTCGTTGGCGCGGGACGATCCGTCAGCGACGGTTCCAGGTCTGCGTGCGGCCCAGTAGCGAGAAGCCCATGAAGCCACGCACTTCCAGCTTCTTGCCGTTGTCCACCGGCGTGACCTTCACCGAGTAGATCTTGCCGCTGGCCGGATCGAGGATCTGCCCGCCCTCCCAGACCTCGCCCTTCTGCTTGATGCCCCACAGGATGACCATGCCCTTGACCGGCTTGCCCTTGCGGTCGCCCGAGCACTTGTCGCACAGCGGGTTCGGGCCGCGGTCGGACTGCAGGATCTCCGTCACGCGGCCGGCGAGGCTGCCGTCCTTCGCTTCGTAGATCTCGACCACCGACTTGGGCTTGTCCGTCTTGTCGTCGATGGTGGTCCAGTGGCCCACCGGCGCGGGGGTCTGGGCGAACGCGCCCAGCGGCAGGGCCAGCAACAGAAGAGCGAGCAACTTGGTGCGCATGAGTCCCCTCCCAGGGATCGAATTCCGAGCAGTTATACCGCATCCGATGGCGTACGGAAGCGGCACGCGGCACGCCTTGCGGCGACCGGGGCCGACCCCGCCGGAGAGCGGGGCCGGAGGTCGCGGGAAAGCGGTCTACCGGCCGAAGCGGTAGCGCATCTCCAGGTACATCGAACGACCATAGGGGTTGTACAGCGCGCTGTTGTACGGCGTGGCCGCGGTGCCGGGATAGTTGGCCGCCTGGTTGTCCGGCACCTTGTCCAGCACGTTGTTTATCAGCAGCGACCACTGGAGGAAGTCCGTTGCCTCGTAGTTGAAGCTCAGGTTCCAGGTCGTGTACGGCGCCCATCGGCCGGCACGCTGGCCGTTGGTCTGGAAGTCCCACGAGTTGGAGCTGTAGGCCAGATAGTTCGGCGTGCTGCCGATGCGGTTCGCGTAGGCGGTCGTGGTCCACCGTCCCAGATGCCAGGCGAGCGACGCTTCGGTGCGGGTTTTCGCATAGGCGTCGTAAAGCCACATCGCATAGGGATCGCGCAGCAGATCCAGCGGTTCGTCGCCCGGCAACGGCGTGACCGTGTGCTCCAGGTTGTCGGTGTAGTTGCCGGCGAAGGCCAGCGAACCCCACCGGGCAAGGTCGAGCACGTAGTTCAGGCTGACGGTGACGGCTTCCAGCTTCTGCTGCGCGACGTTGACCTTTGGCGTGTAGAGACGCTCGATCTCATCGTTCGCCCCGCGCGTCACCCAGGCCAGTGCGTTGTCGCAGCTGGCCGATGCCGTATTGGCCTGGCCGGTGCGGCAGAAGTACTCGGCAAGCAGTAGCTGGTCAGCGCTGAGCTGGTCGACCTCGTCGCGGATGTCCCAGCGGAAGTAGTCCATGGACAGCGAAAGGTTGCTGGCCGGCGCCCACACGAAGCCCGCGTTCCACACATCGGCCTCGATGGGACGCAGGTCGGGATTGCCCGACTGCTGGCCGAAGAAGCGCGTGTTGTCGTACGCGCAGTCGTCGGTATGGCCCAGCGTATAGCCATCGAGCGAGCAGCGGTAGTAGTCGGTGTTGGCGTTGTAGAAGCCGCTCAGCCCCTGGAACACATCCGACAGTGTCGGCGCACGGAACGCGGTGCCGTACTTGCCGCGCAACAGGAACTCCTCCATCGGCCGGTACTCGACGCCGATGCTGTAGGTCGGCTTGTCGAGGGAGTGGCCGGCGACGTCGAAGGCGTCGTAGCGTCCCGCGAGCGTCACCGTCAGCGGCTCCCAGAGCGGCAGGCGCAACTCGCCCGTCACCGCGTAGCGGTCGCGGTCGCCCGAACCGCTGACGGACGTCTGGCCCCAGACGCCGGACTTCAGCGTCACCGGATCCTGCATCAGGCGCGGATCGGGCGTGTAGTCCCAGCCCTGTTTCCCGCCTTCGACGACTACCGCCAAGCCCGCTCCGCCGCCGGGCAGGTGGAACAGCGAGGCGTTGGTGAACTGCGCGCGCAACGTGTCGTCCTTCGTTTCGCTCTTCGTGTCGACGTAGCCGGTGAAGCTGGCGAAGTCCGCCGGCGACATCGGCGTGTAGAACGCGGCGTAATCGGGACGGAACACGGGATAGCCGCGATTGACACCCAGCTGCGGCCCGAGCACGTGCGAGACGAAGTAGGCGTCGATCGCGTCGGCGAAGCGCACGAAGCGGTGCTCGGTGAGGTCGTATCGCGTCGAGGTGACGCCGACGTCCCAGTCCCATCCGCTCGCGCCGAAGCGACCTTGCGCACCCAGCGTGAGTTGCCAGGAGCGGTTGCGGTCGGTGTTCATGATGTCGGCGAAACCCAGCCCGCCGATGTCCTCCGGCGAGAACGCGCGCTGCAGGTTCAGCAGGGCCTTGCGGTCCGGGTCGTAGAAATAGCCGTATTTCGCGCTCGTGCCCCACCAGGTGTAGCTGGAGCCGGTGACGTAATCGACGTCCTCGTGGTTGGCCAGCACGTCGCCGTAAAGCTGCACGGTGTCGTTCACGTCGAACGTCGCGTGCGCGTAACCCTGCAAGGCGTCCTTTCCGTTGCGGATCGTGCGATAGCCCGGCGTGAGCAACGAGCCGCAATACCGGCCGAGGCCCGCGCGTGAATACAGCCGCTCGCTTCCGTCGAACTGCCCCGCCACGTTCGCGCAGCTGGACGGATCGGCGAACACGTAGGTGTTGCGCGCGGAGCCGTTGATGACCAGGTAGTCGCGGCTTGCCGTCTGCGCACTGTAGCCGTCGTCGTTGAACTCCCGGGTCAGCTCGCGCTGGTAGCCCCAGATCGGATCGCGGGTTTCGTACTGCAGCCCTGCGACCAGGTTGAAACGCCCGTCGACGCTGGCGAAGCCGTCGGATGCGGACACGCGCAGGCTGTCGCCGCCGCCGTCGCTGAACATGCCGCCGCGCACGTTGAGCGACAACGCGTCGGCCTGCTTCTTCAGGATCACGTTCACCACGCCGGCGATCGCGTCGGAGCCGTACAGCGAGGACTGGCCGCCCGGCAGGATCTCGATGCGATCGACCAGGTCGACCGGGATGCCGCTGATGTTGTTGAACGTGTCCGATCCGTTGTAGAGCGCGGGATAATTGGCCATCGGGCGGCCGTTGATGAGGTATTTCGTGTAGCCCGGATCCAAGCCGAACATGCCGGCGGCCTCGGCGCCCTGCGTGAACGAGGCCGACGTCTGGCCGCCCTGGAGGCCGCCGGTCTGGAACGAGGACTGCTGCAGCACGTCGGAGACACTGGTGAAGCCGCGTGCCTGGATGTCTTCGGCGGAAATGACGGTGACCGGCGTGAAATTCTCCAGCTGCGTCTGCGGAATCAGCGACCCGGTGACGGTGACCGCGTCGAGGTCGGTGGTGGCCGGCCCTGCGCCCTGCGTGGCCGCGCGCTCGGCGGCCGGGGCGGTATGGGCGCATGAGAGCGCAAAAACGAGGCACAAGGCGGCACTCAGCCGGCTGCGGCGCAGCCGATTGTTGGATACTGGCATCTGGGTAAATCCCCTAAACGGACTTCAAACGAATCGAATGGACGCGTCCGGCGTTACCGGCCAAGCGATGCACGGTTGGCGAGGTGACGGGACCGTAGCATGCGATTCACGCCGAAACGGTCGGGTTTTTCCGTGCCGTCGCATCAGACAGAACTGAAGGTTGTGTACGTGATCGAAGAACTCCTGCAGCAGCGCATCGGTGCGCTCACCATTCCCGACGTTGACGTCACGCTTCTCGATGCAGGCGTGCGCGTTCGCGTCGCCGTCGCCGAAGGCCGTGCAGTGGTGGAAATTCTCTCGGGCTTTCCGTGCGCATCGCTGCGCCCGTGGCTGGACGCGCAGGTGCAACGCGCGCTCGCCGACGAAGGCCTCGCGCTGACGCGCCTGGACCTGCATCCGCGCATCGTGTCGCATGCGGTGCAGCCCAATGTCTCGCCGCTGCCCAGCGTGCGCAACCTCATCGCGATTGGCTCCGGCAAGGGTGGCGTCGGCAAGTCGACGACGGCGGTCAACCTCGCGCTCGCACTGGCGGGCGAGGGCGCGCGCGTCGGCGTGCTGGACGCGGACATCTACGGTCCCAGCATCCCGACGATGCTCGGCCTTTCCGGCCGCCCCGACAGCCCGGACGGCAAGACGATCGAGCCGATGCAGGCGCATGGCGTGGAAGCGATGTCGATCGGCCTGCTGGTCGACCAGGACACGCCGATGATCTGGCGCGGACCGATGGCGACCTCCGCGCTGACGCAGTTGCTGGGCGAGACGCGCTGGGGCCATGCGCTCGAAGGCGACCTGGACTACCTCATTGTCGACCTGCCGCCGGGCACCGGCGACATCCAGCTCACGCTGGCTCAGAAGATTCCCGTCGCCGGCGCGGTCATCGTGACCACGCCGCAGGACGTGGCCACCCTCGACGCCCGCAAGGCGCTGAAGATGTTCGAGAAGGTGAACGTGCCGGTGCTGGGCCTGGTGGAGAACATGGCCGTGCACGTGTGTTCGAACTGCGGCCACGCCGAGCACATCTTCGGCGACGGCGGCGGCAAGCGCATGGCCGAGCAGTACGGTGTCCCGCTGCTGGGAAGCCTGCCTCTGGAGATCGCGATTCGCGAACAGGGCGACGCCGGTTCACCGGTGGTTGCCGCCGCACCGGCCAGCGCCGCCGCCGCGGCCTATCGCGCCACGGCGCTGCGGATGGCCATCGAACTGGCCCGCCGCCCGCGCGTGGCCACGCCGCTGTCGGCCTCGCTGGTCTGAACGCCCGCCAGCCGGGGCCCGGGCTGGCCCCGGCCCGGCCCGGCTGACACAATCGCCTCTCCCACGCACGAGCCGCCGCATCGCATGAGCATCAAGTCCGACCGTTGGATCCGTCGCATGTCCGAGCAGCCCGGCGGCATGATCGAGCCGTTCGAGCCCGGCCAGGTCAAGACCGCCGCCGACGGCCATCGCATCGTCAGCTACGGCACGTCCAGCTACGGCTACGACGTACGATGCTCGCGCGAGTTCAAGGTGTTCACCAACATCAACTCCACGATCGTGGACCCGAAGCATTTCGATTCGGGCAGCTTCGTGGACATCGAAAGCGACGTCTGCATCATCCCGCCGAACTCCTTCGCGCTGGCGCGAACGGTGGAGTACTTCCGCATCCCGCGCGACGTACTGGTGGTGTGCCTTGGCAAGAGCACCTACGCGCGCTGCGGCATCATCGTCAACGTGACGCCGCTGGAGCCGGAATGGGAAGGCCACGTCACGCTCGAATTCAGCAACACCACGCCGCTGCCGGCGCGCATCTACGCCAACGAGGGCGTCGCGCAGATGCTGTTCTTCCAGTCCGACGAAGTCTGCGAGACCTCGTACAAGGATCGTGGCGGCAAGTACCAGGGGCAGGTCGGCGTCACGCTGCCGCGCACCTGAGCGCATCGCACACGCTGAACGAAAGGCCCGCATTGCGGGCCTTTTTCGTGCGCCGTTCGGATTCCTCCGATGGGGCGTGCCAATCACGCTGTCGAGAATGTCACGCGCGAATTCCCGCGCGCATGGAGAGACTGATGAAACGCAACACGAAGCGACTCGTCCTGGCGATGGCCAGCATCATGTGCCTTGCCGGCAGCGCGCATGCGGGCAAGCTCGCCGACCTGCTGGGCAGCCAGGGCCTGAAGGATGCGGGCACCACCGCGATGACCGGCCTTGCGCTCACCGATGCGCAGGTGGTCGAGCTGGGCGCGAAGTCCGTCGCGCAGATGGACCAGGACAACCCCGTCGCGCCCGCCGACAACGCCTACGCCAAGCGGCTGGCGAAGCTCTCGCAGGGCATGCAGCGCGAGGACGGCCTGGCGCTGAACTTCAAGGTCTACCTGGTGAAGGACGTCAACGCCTTCGCCGTGCCCGACGGTTCGGTGCGCGTGTTCGCCGGCCTGATGGACCTGATGCCCGACGATGCGGAGCTGATGTCGGTCATCGGACACGAGATCGGCCACGTGAAATACGGCCACAGCAAGGAGCATTACCGCTCGGCCTACCTGTCCAGCGCGGCGCGCAAGGGCGTGGCCGCAATCGGCGGCACGGTCGGCAAGCTGGCGGCATCGGACATCGGCGCGATCGGCGAGGCGGCGGTCAACGCCCGGTTCAGCCGCGCCAACGAAACGCAGGCCGACGAATACGGCGTGGATTTCCTTCGTCGCCACGGCATGGACCCGAATGCGTCGGTGCGCGGCATGCAGAAGCTGGCGTCAACGGACGGCAAGGCGAAGGCGTCCTTCCTCGACGATCACCCGGCCTCGCAGGAGCGCGTGTCGCACCTGCAGAAGTACATCGCGAAGAAGAAGTGAGCCACGCGGTGGGTGGCGAGCGCGGAAATGGCGCTCGCTCCCCGCCATCCGCTTTCGCGTCAATGCGTCGCGCCGCCGCCCATCCGCACGTCGTGCTCGATGGTGAGCGCGATGCCCACCGCCAGTCGTAGCGCCTGTGCGACCACCGTCGCCGGCAGGCTCGGCGCGCCCGCATGCAACGCGGCCTGCGCGGGCGAGTAGGGAATGTGCACGAAGCCGCCGCGCACGCTGGGCATGGCACGCAGCGCATGCATCAGCCCGTAGAAAACGTGGTTGCACACATACGTGCCGGCCGTCTGCGAGACCTCCACCGGAAACCCGGCGTTGCGCAGGGCGGCCAGCATCGCCTTGATCGGAAGGCCGGTGAAATACGCCGCGGGGCCGTCCGCGGCGATGGGTTCGTCGATGGGCTGCGAACCGGCGTTGTCGGGGATGCGCGCGTCGATGACGTTGATCGCCACGCGTTCAAGCGACATCTGCGCGCGTCCGCCGGCCTGGCCGACGCAGATCACCAGCGAAGGCGCGAGTTCATCCAGCGCATGCCGTAACGCCTGCAGCGACGCCTCGAACTCCACTGGCAGGCATCGCGCGACGATGCGGTGCCCGGCGACGATTTCGCCTTCCAGCGCCTGCACGGCTTCCCAGCTGGGGTTGGTGGTTTCGCCGCCGAACGGGGCGAAGCCGGTCAACAGCACGTGCGGCAGCGGAGTGGCGTTCATCGGAAGGCCAGCCAGTACATCAGCGCAAGGTTCACCAGCAGCAGCGGGATCGCGGTGGGCAGCTGCGCGCGGATCACCGCGTTGGGGTCGTCCAGTTCCAGCAATGCGGCCGGGACGAGGTTGAAGTTGGCGGCCATCGGCGTCATCAGCGTGCCGCAATAGCCGGTAAGCATGCCGATGGAGCCCAGGATGGCGGGCGCGGCGCCGTGTTGCTGGATCAGCAGCGGCAGGCCGATACCGGCGGTCATCACCGGGAACGCCGCGAACGCGTTGCCCATGATCACGGTGAACAGCACCATGCCCAGCCCGTAGGCCAGCACGCAGGCAAGGCGGCTGTCGGCGGGGATCAGCGCGGACACGATGGACGCCACCGCGTCACCGACGCCGCTGGCCGCGAACACGCCGCCCAGCGTCGCCAGCACCAGCGGCAGCAACGCCGCCCAGCCCATCGTGTCGAGCAGGCGACGGCCTTCGCCGAGCGCCGCGGCGGGACGTTCGCGCGTAACGAAGATCGCCGCGAACGTCGCCACGACGCACGCCAGCGCCAGCCCGATCAGCGTGATGCTGCCTTCGCCGAACAGGGGTGTCGCGCCGAACACGATCTTCGACCCGAACAGCACGATCAGCACCGTGATCACGGGAATGATCAGCGCCGGCACGAACAGCGTGTGCCCCAGCCGCTGCGCCGAGGCCACCCGCTGCGCGAGCGGCGCTTCGTCGATGTGCTCGCGGCGCATGCGCGTGGCGAGCAGCGCGAGCGCGATCACGGCCGCGCCTGCGAACTGCGCAGGGAGCTTGTCGCCGGCCTTCGATGCCTCCAGCACGAATTTGCCGGCGGCGAACATCACCGCGATGAGGATCCAGAACGCCGCGTGCGCGAAGCGGCGATCACGCAGGTTGCGCACGCCTGCGTACAGCAGGAACAGCGCGAGCAACAGGTAGAAGTGTTCAATCGAGAGCATCGGCGTGCGCGCCCTCGCTGGTGCGTTCCGCGCGCTGCGCCGCCGTGCGACGGTCCAGCCGGCGCTGGAAGAACACGATGCGCACGGCGTGGATGATGAACGCCGCGATGGCCGTGGGCAGCGCCCACAACGCGATCTGCAGCGGTTCCAGGTGGATGCCGTGTTCGGCGTAGAAGCCCTGGATCAGCAGCACCGCGCCGAATGCGAGGAAGACGTCTTCGCCGAAGAAACGTCCGACGTTGTCGGTCGCTGCGGCAAGGGCGCGCACCTTCTGCGTGTCCTCGCGCGACGTCGGGCCGTTCGGCTTGGAGGCCGCCGATTCGGCCATCGGCGCCAGCAGCGGCCGCACCGTCTGCGCATGGCCGGCGATGTCGATCAGCCCGAGCATGCTCAGGCCCTGCCGTGCGGCGAGGTAACCGGCGAGCAGGCGCGTCAGTGTCAGCCCGCGCCAGGTTTCGATCCAGCGCAGCGCGTGTTCGCGCAGGCCCGCACGTTCGAGCAGGCCGATGGTCGGCAGCGTCATCGCGAACATCAGCAGCGCACGGTTCGACACGAAGTTCTCGCCCAGCAGCGCGAGCAGTTCGCCCATCGACTTGCCCGCCAGCAGCCCGCTTACCAGCCCTGCGCTGACGACCACGATCACCGGATTGGCGCGCAGCACGAAGCCGACGACGACCCAGGCGACGCCCAGCAGCGGCCAGAAGTTGATGATCGCCCCGGTCATGCCGCGGCTCCGAACGGGCGCACCGCGATACCGTCGGCTTCCAGCGCGGCGCGCACGGCACGGGCGAATTCCGGCGCGTCGCCTCGATCGCCGTGCAGGCACAGCGTATCGGCGCGAAGGTGGACGACGCGGTCGTCGTCGGCGACGACTTCGCCGTGCAGTGCGAGGCGGCGCACCTGTGCGATGGAAGCCTCGAGCGATTCGATCACCGCGCCCGGCGTGCCGCGCGGACGCAGGCGGCCGCGCGCGTCGTAGCCGCGTTCGGCGAATACTTCATGCGCCACGTGCAGGCCGCGCTCGATCCCGGCCAGTGCAAGCGCCGAACCCGACAGGGCGTAGAGCGCCAGCGTCGGGTCGATATCGGCCACGGTCGTTGCAATGGCGTCTGCGACGACGCGATCGTCCGCCGCGACGTTGTAGAGCGCACCATGCGGTTTGACGTGCGCGAGCGCGATGCCTTCCTCGCGGGCGATCGCGCGCAGGCGCTGGATCTGTTCGCGCACCATGCGGGCGACTTCGCCAGGCGCGACATCGAGCACGCGCCGGCCGAAGTGTTCGCGATCCTCGAACGAGGGATGCGCGCCGGCCGCGACGCCGTGCTCGCGGCACAGGCGCAGGGTCTGGCGCATCGTCGATTCGTCGCCCGCGTGGCCGCCGCAGGCGATGCTGGCCGAGGTCACGTGCGGCAGGATCGCCGCGTCATTGCCACAGCCTTCGCCCAGGTCGCAGTTGAAGTCGATGCGCGCGCTCACGGTGCGGGTGGCGCGGCCTCAGCCGCGCTTGAACAGCATGCCCAGCCCGACGACGATCAGAATCGCTGGCCACCAGGTCATGAGGAGATGGCCCAGGCTCATGTTGGTGAAGCCGAGGTTGTTGAGCAGGAACAGGGTGCCGATCACGACCAGCACCAGCGCGCCGACGATATGGGATTTCATGGAGTTGCCCAGAAGGAAGTGGAAGGTTCAGACCGCGGGCAGGCGCGCGTCGATCATCACGCCGATTCTGGCGATGCGCGCACGTGCCGCGCAAGCCAGCCGATAGGCGGAGGCGGCATCGACGGGCGCGAAATGCAGCGGCTGTCCCGGAACGCACTGCGCCAGGCGCGGCAGGTCGGCGGCGATCACGTGTCCGAGTTTCGTGTAGCCGCCGACGGTCTGCGCGTCGGCAAGCAGGACGATTGGGCACCCGTCGGCCGGCAGCTGGATCGTGCCCGGCGCGACCGGCTCGGAGACGCCGTCGCCTCCGGACGAGGGCAGCGGCTGCCCCTGCAATCGCAGGCCCTGGCGGTTGCTGCTGGCGCTCACCGTCCAACCGCGGCGCGCGAGGGCCGACGCCGCCGGATGCGCGGACGGACGGTAGCGGATGGGCTGATGCGTATCGTGCGCGGGGTCGATCCACCACGCCGGCGCGCGGGGTATGGCGATGTCGCGCGCCATGCCGGGGCCGAGCGGCAAGGCGTCGCCGGCCCGCAGCGCACGTCCCTGCAAGCCGCCGAAGCCGCCGCGCAGGTCGGTGCTGCGGCTGCCGAGCACCGGCGCCACATCGATGCCGCCGTCGATGGCCAGCCACGCCCGCGCGCCACCGCGCAGCGAGCCGAGTTCGAGCGTGCCGGCGGGGAGATCGACAGGCCGCCCGCAGGGCACGCGTTCGCCTTCGAATCGCGCCACCACCGATGCGCCGATCATCGCGATGCGTGCAGGCGCATCGAAACGCAGCGTCGGGCCGCGCAGGGTCATCTCCAGCGCGGCTGCGCCTGCGCCGTTACCGGCGAGGCGGTTGGCCAGTCGCACCGCATCGGCATCGAGCGCGCCGGTGTGCGCGACGCCGAGATGACGCCATCGGGTGCGGCCCAGGTCCTGCACGGTCGTCAGCAGGCCGGGCGAGAGAACGTGCAGGCTGCGCATCACGACGAGGCACCCTTGGCATCGTCCAGGCGCGCGAATTCCGCGGCATCGATCGCGACGAAACGCACGCGGTCGCCCGGTTGCAATCGCGCCGGCGGTTCGCGTCGCGGGTCGAACAACACCCACGGCGTGCGACCCAGCAAGCGCCATCCGCCGGGGCTTTCGCGGGGATAGATGCCGGTCTGGGCGCCACCTATCGCGACGCTGCCCGCATCGACGCGGGCTCGTGGTGTCGCAAGGCGCGGCAGTGCAAGCGCGGGGTCGAGCCCGGAAAGATAGGGAAACCCTGGTGCGAAACCGATCATGGCGACGGTGTATTCGCCGGCGGTGTGGCGTTGGACCAGCTCGCTCGGCGTAAGGCCGAGTTGCACCGCGGAAGATTCCAGATCGGGGCCGTGCTCGCCGCCGTAGAGCACGGGGATGTCGATGACGCTCTCCCGTGCGTGCGCGGGAAGCGACGAGGCGCTGCCGTCTTCCAACAGCGCCAGCAACTGCGCATGCACCCGCGCCGGGTCTTCCCGCGCATCGAAGAACACCCCCAGACTCGCGAACGCCGGCACGACGTCGAGCAGCCACGGCGGATCCAGTTCACGCAGTCGCGCCGCCATCGCGTGCACGGCGGCATTGAGGTCCGGGTCGATGCGATCGCCGAAGCGCAGCAGCCACGCGTCGTCGGCCAGCGGTTCGATGTCGCAGGCCGGGCGCGCGGTCACTGCCTCAGTGCGTCCTGCAATTGCTGGATGCTCACGACCAGCGCTTCGGGCGTGTACGGCTGCGCGGTCGCCGTGCCCCACACCGGACGCGGCCAGGCGATGTCATCGGGGAACCGCGCGATCACGTGCACATGCAGCTGCGAGACGACGTTGCCGAGCGCGGCGACGTTGAGCTTGTGCGGCTTGAACAGCGCACGCAGCGCATGGCTGGCGAGGTTGATCTCCGCCAGCAGCGCCGCCTGCTGCGTGGCGTCCAGGTCGACCAGCTCCACCGCGTCGGCCACGCGCGGCACGACGATCAGCCACGGGTGGTTCGCATCGTCCATCAACCGCAGCTCGCTCAGCGCCAGGTGCGCGACCGGATGCGTGTCCTGCGCGAGCTGCGCGTGCAGTTGCCAGGGGCCGTGGTTGCCCGAGCGGTTCATCGCAGGTTCTCCTCGAAGAATGCGAGCGTCATCGCGCCCGCCGTCACCGCGGCATCGTGGTCGTATGCGTGGTTGTCGACATCGCGATTGAATGCGTGGCCAACGCCGGCGTACACCTGGATCGACGCGCGCGGCTGCTTCTGCCGGTGCAGTTCGATGACGTCGGCGGGGATGCTCGAATCGGCCTGGCCGAAGTGGAACATCATCGGCGCGCGGAGCGGTTCGTCGAGGAACGGCACCGTGCGTGCGCCGTAGTACGAGACAGCCGGCAGGCCGAGGCGGGTGTTGGCGAGGAACGCCACGCTGCCGCCCCAGCAGAAACCGACCGCGCCCACGCGCAGGCCTTCGGCGGCGAGCGTGTCGGCGGCCACGGACACGATGTCCACCGCCCGGTCGAAGCCCAGTTCGTTGCGCAGCGCGACGCCACGCTGCGTGCCGGCCTCGTCGTAGTCCAGTTCGATACCCGGCGCCACCGGGTCGTACAGCGCCGGCGCCAGGGCCACGTAGCCGGCCGCCGCGAACCGTTCGGTCACCGCCCGGATGTGCGCATTGGCGCCGAAAATCTCCTGCAGCACGATCACGGCCCCATGAGACGGACCGGCCGGTTCGGCCCGCCAGGCGCGCACGGGGCCGTGCGGAGTCTCAAGGTCGATCCAATGGGCCATGGCGCTGTTCAGTTTGGTCGGGGGACAGGGTCGATTCTATCGCTGACGCTATACTCCGCAGCCTTCCCGCCCGTCGCTGCCTGGTCTCTGCGCATCCCGCAGGACGGGCCGCCGCCAGCTGCCCTTTCGTTCCGGTCCGTCCATGTCCCTTGCCAATCCCAAAGTCGGTTTCGTCAGCCTCGGTTGCCCCAAGGCGCTCGTCGATTCCGAACGCATCCTCACCCAGCTGCGCGTGGAGGGTTACGACATCGTGCAGAGCTACGACGACGCCGACGTCGTCGTGGTGAACACCTGCGGTTTCATCGACTCGGCCGTGGCCGAATCGCTGGACGCGATCGGCGAGGCCATCGCCGAGAACGGCAAGGTCATCGTGACCGGGTGCCTGGGCAAGAAGCCCGAGCAGATCCGGCAAGCGCATCCGGACGTGCTGTCCATCAGCGGCCCGCAGGACTACGGCAGCGTGATGACCGCCGTGCACGCGGCGCTGCCGCCCAAGCACGATCCGTTCCTGGACCTCGTCCCGGACACCGGCATCAAGCTCACGCCCAAGCATTACGCGTACCTGAAGATTTCCGAAGGCTGCAACCACCGTTGCAGCTTCTGCATCATCCCGTCGATGCGCGGCGACCTCGTCAGCCGCCCGGTCGACCAGGTGCTGCGCGAAGCCGAAAAGCTCGCGATGGGCGGCGTGAAGGAGCTGCTGGTCATCTCGCAGGACACCTCCGCCTACGGCGTCGACGTGAAGTACGCCTCGCACGAGTGGCGCGGCAAGTCGTACCAGACGCGCATGAAAGCGCTGTGCGAAGGCTTGAGCGAGCTCGGCATCTGGACGCGCCTGCACTACGTGTATCCGTATCCGCACGTGGACGACATCATTCCGCTGATGGCCGAAGGCAAGCTGCTGCCGTACCTCGACATTCCGTTCCAGCACGCCAGCCCGCGCGTGCTCAAGCTGATGAAGCGCCCGGGCGCGGTCGACAAGACGCTCGAACGCATCCAGCGCTGGCGTTCCATCGCGCCGGACATCGCGATCCGCTCGACCTTCATCGTCGGTTTCCCTGGCGAGACCGAAGCCGAGTTCGAAGAACTGCTCGACTTCCTCGACGAAGCGCAGCTGGACCGCGTGGGCGCGTTCGCCTATTCGCCGGTGGAAGGTGCAACCGCCAATGCGCTGCCGGACTCGATCCCGGAAGAAGTGAAGCAGGAGCGCCTGGCGCGCTTCATGGAAAAGCAGGCCGAGATTTCCGCGGCGAAGCTGGAAGCGAAGGTCGGCACGACGCAGCGCTGCATCGTCGATGCACTGGACGGCGAGCTGGCCATCGCGCGCACGATGTACGACGCGCCGGAAATCGACGGCCTGGTGCAGATCCAGAACGGCTTCATGGCCGGCGTGAAGCCGGGCGAGTTCGTCGACGTGGAGATCATGGGCAGCGACGAACACGACCTGTTCGGCGAGGTCGCGTTCGACGATTGATCCGCCGACTCCGGTGGTCCCCGCCCTCGCGGGGGGCACCGTTTGAATGGCCGGTCAGGCCGCGGCGGTGACCACGCCCGTCACGACCGCGCACGCCGCGGCCATTCCGATCAGGCCGCCGCCGACGATCAGGCCATAGCGCCGGTTGCCGCTGGCGAAGGCCAGCACGGTCTTGGCGATCGCGCTGGATGCGAGCAACGCCGCCATGCCCCACTGCGCGTGCGCGAGCGTCAGTCCACCGGCTGCCGACAACTGCGCGATGCTCGCCGCCGAGGCGTGCAGTTCGACCAGCGCCACCAGCACCGCCGTCGCCAGCGCGCCCATGTCGCCGAACACGCTGCGCAGCCACGCGGACACGACCAGCACGACGGCGATCATCAACGCCAGCAACAGGCCATGGCTCAGCTTGAACGCGCGGGCCTGCGGTTCTTCCGGCAACGTCGGTGCGGCGCCCTGGCGTCGCAGGCCGATCGCCGCCGTCACCGCCAGCACGCCGGCCGCCGCCGCCAGTGGCCAGGCGCTCGCTCGCAGCAGTTGGGGCGCCGCGGTCGCGACGATGCCCACCAGCAGCAACAGCGAAGCGAGGTTGGCCAGCACCGCGGCCGACGCCGCGCCGGCCGTGACATCGGCCGCTTCACGCGAACGCTGGCCGAAGCCCGCGACGGCCGCGGTGGAGGAGGCGAATCCCGAGAAGAAACCCGCCACCGGCAGGCCCCAGCGTGCGCCCACCGCGCGCAACGCGATGTGGCCGAGCATGCCCACCGCCATCACCAGCACCACCAGTTTCCACAGCTTCGACGGCACCAGCACGCCCCACGGATCGACGGGCTCGTCCGGCAGCAGCGGCAGGATCACCACCGCGGACGCGGCGAGCAGCAGGGCGTCCTGCACCTCGCGCTCGCTGACGACATCGCGCGCGAACCGGTGCAGCGGCTGTTTGGCGAACAGCAGCACCGCGGCGACGACCGCCAGCGCGGCCGCCACCGCCGTCTGCGTCTGCGCGAGCGCGGACAGCAACGTGGTCACGAGCAGGGCGACTTCGCCGGTCAGGCCCGGGTCGTGGTCGCGCGTGCGCAGGTAGGACACGACCGCCAGCGCGCCCACGGCCAGCACCGTCGCCACCAGCGCCGGCGGGCCGAGCTGCGCCGCGACACCGGCGGCGATGGCGACCAGCGCATGCGTGCGCAGTCCCGCCGCCGTGGGGCCGTGCTGCGGCGTGCTCGACTGGAGCGCGTGGCGTTCGCGCACGACGCCGATCAGCAGGCCGATGGCGATGGCGGTAAGCAGGCCGTGGAGTTCGTCGAGGTCCATTCGGCGCGCGCTGGTTGGGGGAGCTACACGCTACCGCAGCCGCGTGCAGGCCGTGGTTTCCCGCCGCTCAACGGCGTGTCCACCGCATCGGGACGAAGCGCAGGCCGCGTTCGTGCATTTGCGGCCCGGTGGCTTCGAAGCCCATTCGACGATAAGCCTCCAGCGCATGCAGGGACGCGTTGACGGTGACGGGCGCGGCCGGGTCGGCGGCCACGCGCACCGCGTTCCACAACGCCCGGGCGAGGCCGCGCCGCTGCATGTCGTCGGCGACGAACAGGTGGTAAAGGTGCGAGGGCAGGCGCAGCGTGGCGACGCCGACGATGCGGCCATCGAGGTCGGCCACCACGTTGCGGTGCCCGTCGCGCAGGCGCTCCTCGACGCGCGCCTGCGTCATCCCCTCGAGCAGCAACGCGATGCCTTCCTCGTCGCAATCCGGCGCGATCCAGCGCCGCGTGAGCGTGCTCGCCAGCGCGCTGATCGCCGCCGCATCGGCGGGCGTGGCCTCGCGCAGGACGATGTCGTCAGGCGGTACGACCATCGTCGTAATCCACCTCGACGATCACGAAACGCGTCGCGCCGCCAGGGAGCATCGCTTCGAATTCGTCGTCGAGGCGCTTCTTCAACATCGCGCGCGCCAGCGGCGAGTCGATGCTGATCGCCCCGGTCTTCGCATCCGTTTCGTCGGGGCCGACGATGCGGTAGCGCTGCGTTTCGCCGCTGGCGATGTTCTCGATCTCCACGCGCGCGCCGAAGAAGACCGCCTCCGGGTCGCTGGGCACGGTGTCCACCACGCGCAGCGCGGGCACGCGCTTGGACAGGTAGCGCACGCGGCGGTCGATTTCGCCCAGCTGCTTCTTGCGGTAGGTGTACTCGGCGTTTTCCGAGCGATCGCCTTCGGCCGCGGCGGCGGCCAGCGCCTTGACCACTTCCGGGCGCTTCACGCGCCACAGCTCGTCCAGCTCGGCCTTGAGGCGGTCGTGGCCGGTACGGGTGATCAATGCGGTGCTTTTTTCGCCAGGAGGGCGCCAGCGGGACATGCGATTTTGGCGGCCGATGCCGTGGACTGCGGAGGGACGCCGTTATCGCAGAGTCGCCGCTGGCGCTCAAGCGTTCACGGCTTGGTCGCACGCTCGATCAGCGCCGCGGCCGTCGTCGGACCGGCGGCGAGTGTGTCCGTGTGCGAGGCCATGACCTGGCGGAACTCCAGTCCCGCCGCGGGGCCGACCTTCAATCCGCGCTTGCGCTCCAGTGCGTCGATCTTGTCCGAGGTGGCGTCGTCCAGATCGGGACTGATGACGACGAAGTCCCAGCTGTCGCCGCTGATGTGCGCGTACCACTGCGACGGCGCGACGCCCGCCTCGGTCGCGACGGCATCGCGTGCGGCCATCCATTTCAGGAAGTCGAGCTGCTTGCCCGGCGCGGGCCGGTAGATGGACACGACCGAACGCGGAAGCTCCTGCGCGAAGGCAGGCGCGCCGACACTCAGGCCGGCCGTGCAGGCGAGGACGGCGACGAACAGGCGGGAAGCATGGGAGGACATGGCGACTCTCCAGCGCCGTGGCGGCGCATCGGCCGGACAGGGGGCGTGCCGGCGCCTCCGGCCGCGATGTCGACACGCTGCGCATGGGTCCCCGGCCCGGGCACGCATGGACCAACGCGGCAGGCACCCTCCAACGGTCACTGCGGGGGGACTTGCTCCCGGAGTGGGTTGGGGAGCGGGCCGCATCGCGGCGATCCCGGCGCTGCCGCGTCCCGACCCCCTCCCGCCCACGTCCGCGCGGGAGGGGCAGGAAGACCTACTGCGCCGAACGCTTGAGGTTGTAAGGCAGCTTGCTGTCGATCGGCTTGCCTTCCATGTCCAGCTGGCGGATCTCGTCGTTCGACAGGATCGCGAACAACCGGTCGTTGTCGGACTTGCTGTTCGGGTCCAGGCGCAGGCGCTGGTTGTTTTCCTCCGCCGTCCAGGTGCCGTCGCCCTTGAGTTCCGGTGCGGACCGCGCCTGGTAGGACTCGGTGATCGTGTAGGTGCCGTCGGCGGCCAGCACCAGGCGCGTGTCGATGCCGGGGCAATCGGCGCAGGGCAGGGTGCCGGTGAACGTGCCGGCGAAGGCTTTCGCATCGAACGGCGCGCCCTGTGCGGACGGGAGCGCATCGGCGGCCGGCGCGGCCGGTGCGGCGGCGGCTTCGGGCTGCGCCGGGGGCGCGGGGGCTTCAGCCGGCGCCTGCGGCTTGCATGCCGACAGTGCGGCGATCACGACGGTGGCGAACAGGGCGTTACGTGCGTGCGTTGCGGACTTCGACATCGCGTGCTCCTTGCATCGGGGGAAAAGGACGGACGGAAACGTTCAGCGCTTCGATCCGCCGAAGATGCTGCCAAGCAGGCCGCGAACGATCTGTTGTCCGATGCGGCTGCCCACCGTGCGCGCCGTCTGCTTGGCCATCGTCTCGACCATGCCCTGGCGGCGCTTCGTGCCGAACACCGCGTCCTTCACGGACTGGCCGAAGCCGCTGTCCTCGGCTTCGTCCTGCGCGCGTGAACGCGCCGGCGGCGCCTTGCTCTGCTGCGTGGCGGCGTCGGCGCGGGCGGCGAGCATTTCAGACGCCGAATCGCGATCGACGCGTTCGTCGTACTTGTGACCCACCGGGCTCGTGCCGCGCACCTGCTGGCGTTCGGGTTCCGTGATAGCGCCCATGCGGCAGCGCGGCGGCGCGATCAACGTCTTCTCCACCGGCATCGGCACGCCCTTGTCCTGCAGCGTGGATACCAGCGCCTCGCCAGTGCCCAGTTGCGAGATCGTCTTCGCCACGTCCAGCGCCGGATTGGGCACGAAGGTTTCCGCCGCCGTCTTCACCGCCTTCTGGTCGCGCGGCGTGAAGGCGCGCAGCGCGTGCTGCACGCGGTTGCCGAGCTGGCCGAGGATGTCGTCGGGCACGTCGTCAGGGAACTGCGAGCAGAAGTACACGCCCACGCCCTTGGAACGGATCAGGCGCACCACCTGCTCCACGCGCTGTTGCAACGCAGGCGGCGCATCGTCGAACAACAGGTGCGCCTCGTCGAAGACGAACACGAGCTTGGGTTTGTCGAGGTCGCCCACTTCCGGCAGCGTCTCGAACAGCTCCGACAGCAGCCACAGCAGGAAGCTGGAATACAGGCGCGGCTTCAGCACCAGTTGTTCGGACGCGAGGATGTTGACCACGCCGCGGCCATCGGGCGTGGTGCGCATCAGGTCGGCAAGTTCCAGCGCCGGCTCGCCGAAGAACAGCTCGCCGCCTTCCTGTTCCAGGCGCAGCAGCGAGCGCTGGATCGCGCCTATCGACTGCGCGCTCACCAGGCCGTAGCTGGTCGAGATGTCCTTGCGTTCCTCCGCGACCAGGCCGAGCAGGGCGCGCAGGTCCTCCAGGTCGAGCAACAGCAGGCCGCGGTCGTCGGCCAGCTTGAAGACGATGTCGAGCACGCCGGACTGCGTGTCGTTGAGTTCGAGCACGCGCGACAGCAGCGTCGGGCCCATCTCGCTCACCGTGGTGCGTACCGGGTGGCCGAGCTTGCCGAACATGTCCCAGAACACCACCGGGTTGGCTTCGTTCGCGTAACCCGGCAGACCGATCTCGGCCACGCGCGAGAGCAGCTTCTCGTTCGGGCTGCCCGCCACGGCGAGGCCGGCGACGTCGCCCTTCACGTCGGCCAGGAACACCGGCACGCCCAGTCGCGAGAACCCTTCGGCCAGCGTCATCAGCGTGACCGTCTTGCCGGTGCCGGTGGCGCCGGCGACCAGCCCATGGCGATTGCCGAACTTCGGCTGCAGGAACACGTGGCCCTGGGTGTCGGGCAGCGATTGCGGCGTGGTGACGGCTTTGCCAAGCAGGATGGGGTCCATGGGGATCTCGGGGAGCTGCAGCGGGGAGTTGCAGGGATTCTAGGCGCGGCGGCGGGCGGTCGTGTTCATCTTGGGAATCTTGCGAATTTGCGGTCCGGGCCGCCGTTCATCCGGACATGGGGCGCGAAATCGGAGCTTTCCGGCTTGTCGCGCTTGCTCGCGGGCGGATACCCTGCGTTGCCCCCGCTTCCACGTAGTTTGCTGTCCATGCATGTGATCGCCCGTTCTTCCGTCGCGCTGCTCGCGCTGGCTCTCCTTTCCGCCATGCCGCAGGCGCATGCGCTTTCCAAGCGCGACCAGGCCGCGGTGGATGCGCTCAACACGCGCATGCAGGCCGCCGAAGCGCGCTATCGCGGGGGACTGGTGAAGATCGGCAATGCCGACCCGGCCGGTCGCACCGACGTGGACGGCGCGCTGGAAGACATGGAAGACGTGCTGGCCGCCTGCGTGAAGCAGAAGGGTTGCTCGCCCACGACCATGCTCGCCGCCTACAAGCGCCTGCTGAAGCAGAACGCCGACCTGGCCTCGGGCGACGAGATCCCCGAAGACAACGAGGACGACGGCACCGGCAGCATCACCGCCGACGTGCCCGAGGCTGCCCGCGCCGCCGCGCTGCTCAGCGCCGACGGCCAGCAGTTCGTGAAGATGGTCCAGTACAACCCGGCGGTGCAGGCCGGTATCCGTCGCTGGCTGACCGACATGCGCCCGTCGCTGATCGACAGCTTCGAGAACTACCAGTACATGCGCCAGATCATGTGGCCGCAGTTCCAGCGTGCCGGCCTGCCCGAAGCGCTGCTGTTCGGCGTGATGGCGAAGGAATCCAACGGCCGCGTGCATTCGACCTCGCGCGCCGGCGCGGCCGGGCCGATGCAGTTCATGTACAACACCGGCATCCGCTTCGGGCTGGGCCCCGACGGCAGCGGTTTCGACACACGCTACGACGCACGCGCCTCGGCCGCGGCGGCGGCGGAATACTTCAACGAACGCCTGGGCACGCTCAACCGCAGCATCGAGCTGTCGCTGGCGGCCTACAACGGGGGCGAAGGCCGCGCGCAGCGCGTGTTCAACACCTCCGGCGGGCGCAATTTCTGGGACGAGTCGGTCTACAACCAGTTCCCGGCCGAAACGCGCGACTACGTGCCGATGGTGATCGCCGCGGCGTGGCTGTTCCTGCACCCGAAGGAATACGGCCTGACGATGCCGCGCGTGGATGCGCGCCCCGCGCCGCTGCGCCTGGCCAAGCCCAGTTCGATCTACGAACTCACCATCTGCCTGGGCAACGGCGGCACCCGCGAAGGCTTCATGCGCGCGCTGCGCAACCTCAACCCGCGCTACCAGGCCGACCAGTACCTGCCGACGGGCACGGTGCTTTCGGCCACCACCAAGATCGCCGGTCTGTACGGCCGTTACTGCATGCAGGGCCAGCGGGCGGAGCTTGCGCACACGCTGGTGATGAGCGATGCCTCCACCGCCATCGTACGCACCGGCCCGGTCACCCCGGTGCTGGCGGAAGACGTCGTGTACGAGGCCGAAAGCGCCGGCGTGGGCAGCGCCGGGGCGGCAGTGGCGCCGGTTCGCAGCAAGCCCGCCAAGCCGTCCAAGCCCTCGACCTACACCGTCAAGCGCGGCGAAACCCTCACCGCCATCGCGCAGAAGTTCCAGTGCGACACCGGCGATCTGGCCCGCGCCAACAAGCTCAAGGCGCCACGTTTCGCCATCAAGCCGGGCCAGAAGCTCAAGCTCGCCGCCTGCGACGGTTGAGTCGCGCCGCCGGACCCCCCATGCTGGCGCCCACCACAGGGACGCAGGGGGTGGGGCATGGTCTGGCGGAAGATCGTAGGACTGTTCCGGAAGGGTGAGGCGCGGCCGTCGCACGGTGCGCCGTCGCTGGAAGAGCAACTGGACGAGCTGCGCGGCTACATCGCCCGCGACCTGCGCGGCGGGTACGTCGATGCGGACTCCATCATCGACAACGCGCTGGAAGTGCTGGAACTCCAGCCGCACGGCGAAGATGTCCTGCGCGCGCACGCGCGTCGCATCCTCGAAGACGAAACCGCGGCCTATCACCACGAATCGGCTGGCTGGCCCGCAACGACCGACCACGATCGTCTCGAAGAGGCGTTCGCAGCACTCGAAACCCAGGGCGTGGTGTGCCGCCAGAACTTCACCTGCTGCGGCACGTGCGGCGTGGCGGAGATCGGCGAGGAAATCGACGCGACGCGCGAACGCGGCGGCCCCGTGCACGGCTACACCTTCTTCCACATGCAGGACACCGAGCGCGCCGTCGAAGGCGGCGGGCTCTGGCTGAACTACGGCGCGACCGACGGGGGCGAGAGTCCCGCGCTCGCGATCGGCCACCGCATTGCCGATGCCTTCCGCGCCGCTGGCCTGGCGGTGGACTGGGACGGCGACTGGACCAAACGCATCCACGTGCCGCTGCAATGGCAACGACGACTCGCGCTGTGACGCGCGCACCGGTGGCGCTTGCGGCCTTCGTGGCCGCCAGCGCGGCGCTTGCGATCGTCGGCGCGTACTGGCCGGCAATGCCGTGGCTGCACTGGATCTTCAAGCCGCTGACGACGTTGCTGATCGCGGCGATGGTGCTACGCACGCCGTCGTCCTTGCCGCGCTATCGCGTGTGGTTGCTCGTCGGGCTCGCGCTGTCCGCGGCGGGCGACGTGTTCCTGATGCTGCCGGTCGACGCGTTCGTGGCGGGGCTGGCGAGTTTCCTCCTCGCGCACCTGGCTTACCTGCTCGCGCTTGGCCAGCGCGAGCGCCTGTTCGCGGCGGCGTGGCCGTTCGCGGTATATGCGGTGGTCGCAGGCGTGGTGCTGTCGCAGTTGTGGCCCGGACTGCCGGGCGAACTTCGCGTGCCGGTGGTCGTCTACGTCGTCGTGCTGGCGGCGATGGCCGCGCAGGCGCTGGCGGTGTGGTGGCGCCGGCGCGATGGCGTCGCGACGTGCGGCGCGTGGGGCGGGGCGTGCTTCGTGCTGTCCGACGCGTTGCTGGCGTGGGACCGCTTCGTCGCGCCGTTCGCCGCCGCCTCGTTCGCGGTGCTGGCCAGCTACTGGCTGGCGCAGTGGGGACTTGCGCGGTCGGTGCCGAAGGTGGAAAGCACTTAGTCGTTGTAGCCCGGGTAAGCAAAGCGCACCCGGGGCATCGAAAGCGTCACACGTCAATGGTGCAACGCGCTGCGGCGCGTTTATCGCTACGGCCGCTGAACGTCCTCGAGGCGCGGTGCGCTGCGCTTACCCGGGCTACAAGAGCGGCGCGTCAGATCGTGCGTGTGGCCAGCTTCTGCCCCAGCCGCACCGGCGATTCGGCACCCAGCGACGGATCCAGCGTCGCCACGCCGCGCGGCAGCAGCACGATCACGGTGGAGCCGTAGTTGAACCGCGCCATCTCGGCGAAACGGTCCAGCGTGATGTTCTCCGCGCGCCAGTCCTTGCGGTTGATGCGGTCGCCATAGGCGGGGATTTCCTCGCCGCTCCACACCGTCTCCACGCCCGACACCAGCAGCGCGCCGACCATCACCATCGCCATCGGGCCGAAGTCGGTGTCGAAGTGGCACACCAGGCGCTCGTTGCGCGCGAACAGGCGCGGCACGTTCGCCACCGCCGCGGTGCCGACGCTGAACAGCCGGCCCGGCACATGCACGGTTTCGCGCAGGCGGCCGCCCCAGGGCATGTGCACGCGGTGGTAGTCGCGCGGCGATAGGTACACCGTCGCGAACAGGCCATCGTTGAACGGCATGGCGTCGGCTTCGTCGCCCAGCAGTTCGGCGGCGGTGAACGACTGCCCCTTCGCCTGGAAGATGCGGCCGTTCTCGATCGGACCGCACTGGCTCACGTGGCCATCGGCCGGCATCACCAGGGCACGCGGATCGGCATCGGCCACGCGCGCACCGGGCTTCAGCGCACGGGTGAAGAAGGCATTGAACGTCGGGTATTTCGTCGGGTCCGGCTGCGCGGCTTCGGACAGGTTCACGCCGAACCGGCGCGTCACCGTGTCGATCAGCCACTGCTTCAGGCGCGGGTTGTCCGAATACGCAAGCGCGCGCGCCATCGACGAAAGCAGTCGGTGCGGCAGGACGTAGGTGAGTGCGGTGACGAGGCTCATGGAGTGCTTACGTTGACGTGCGGGCGTGATGGGGTCGTGCAGGGCACGAGTCGAATGGAACGGCGCGGGCGCCGTCCGCCTTGCCGGTCACTGCTTTTTCGGCGCGGCCGTGGCGAAGCTGGCCTGCGTCAGCGCCGTCATGTCGGCGGCGATCGCGGCCGGATCGAACGGTGGCTGCGCGATGCCTGCCATGCGGCCCTGCGGATCGAGCACCGCCATCGACGCGCTGTGGTCGACGCTGTACTGGTCGGCGCGGACGCCTTCCGGCGGCGGCACCTTCGCGAAGACCATGCTCAGCGATTTGGCGAACTGCTCCAGCGCCGGGATGTCGGCCGTGGCGGCGATGGTGTCGCGGTGGAAGGCGTGGGCGTATTCGCCGATGCGGTCGGGCGTGTCGCGCTCGGGGTCGACCGAGACGAACAGCACGCGCGGGCGCGTGGTTTCCGGCAGCGCGGCCCACTGTTTCTGCGCCTTGGCCATTTCGGCCAGCGTGGTCGGGCACACGTCCGGGCAGTGCGTGAAGCCGAGGAAGACCAGGGTCCAGTGGCCCTTCAGTTCGCCCGGCACCAGCGGCGTTCCGTCGGATTGGCGCAGCGTGAAGGCCGGCAGCGTGCGGGCCGGTTCGAACAGGCGCACGGCGCGGGTCTGCGGCAGCGTGGAGCGCTGCGAGGGGCCGAACCAGTGCTGCGCGGCCCACAGGCCCAGGGCGGCGGCGAGGGCGGCGATCAGGATGTAAACCGTGGTGCGGCTGAACATGGCGGCTCTAAATCGCGCCCGGTACTGGGCGCGGGCATGATACCGGGCCGGGCCTCGTATAATCCTTGCCCCCTTCGAAAGGCCCCGCCATGAACGGCTCCGCGACCCCCACACCCGTCCAGTTCGAGCAGGTCTCGATCATCGACCTGATCCGTCATGGCGGCAGCCGCTTCAACGAGGCCGGCCTCACCTTCGGCCATTCCTACGACAACGCGCTGGACGAAGCGACGCAGCTGGTGCTGCACGCATTGCACCTGCCGCACGACCTGAGCCCGGTGTACGGCGCCTCGCGCGTCACGGCCGCCGAGCAGGCGAAGGTGCTGGGCCTGTTCCAGCGCCGCATCGACGAGCGCGTGCCCGCGGCCTACCTGACCGGCGAGGCGTGGTTCGCCGGCCTGAGCTTCAAGAGCGACCGCCGCGCGCTGGTGCCGCGTTCGCCGATCGCCGAACTGATTCCGCACAGCTACGAGCCGTGGCTGGGCGGTCGCGAAGTCGAGCGCGTGCTCGACCTGTGCACCGGTTCGGGCTGCATCGCGATCGCCACCGCGCACTACCACCCGCACTGGCAGGTGGACGGCGTGGACATCAACGACGAGGCGCTTTCGCTGGCGCAGGAAAACAAGGGACGCCTGCACGCCGACAACGTCACGCTGCGCAAGTCCGACCTGTTCAACCAGTTGCAGGGCCAGGTGTACGACCTCATCGTCACCAACCCGCCGTACGTCACCAACGACGAGACCGACGCGCTGCCGAAGGAGTATTCGCACGAGCCCGAACTGGGCCTGCGCGCCGGCGACGACGGCCTGGACCTCGCGCTGAAGATCCTGCGCGACGCGCCGGATCACCTGACGGAAAACGGCCTGCTGATCTGCGAAGTCGGCGAGGCGGAGACGGCGCTGGTCCGCCTGCTGCCGGAGTTGCCGATGGCGTGGGTGGAGTTCAAGGTCGGCCAGATGGGCATCTTCGTGGTCGAGCGCGCCGACCTGGTCGAGCATCACGCGAAGATCAAGGCGTTGGCGGACGCGCGCTGACGTCCACTTTCTCCCGCGAGCGGGAGGGCACGCTTGTTCCCTTCTCCCGCGAGCGGGAGAAGGGGCCTGAAGGGCGGATGAGGGCAGTGCGCCCTCACCCCAGCCCTCTCCCGCAAGCGGGAGAGGGGGCAGGAGCACGATGCGTTCCGCGACGGACCGCTGAAGTTCCAGCAGCAACCAACTCGCGTTGCTACAGTGAAGACCTGATTCCGGCACAGGCCGCCCCGTGTCCAGCAACAGCTTCGGCAAACTCCTCACCGTCACCACCTTCGGCGAAAGCCACGGCCCGGCCATTGGCTGCGTGGTCGATGGGTGTCCTCCGGGCATCGCCATCGCCCCGGACGACTTCCGCCACGATCTCGAACGCCGCGCCACCGGCCGCACGCGCCACACCTCGCAGCGTCACGAGGCCGATGACGTCGAGATCCTCAGCGGCGTCTACGAGGGCCTCACCACCGGCACGCCGATCGCGCTGCTGATCCGCAACACCGACCAGCGCAGCAAGGACTACGCGAAGATCGCCGGACAGTTCCGCCCGGGGCACGCCGATTACACCTATTGGCAGAAGTACGGCATCCGCGACCCGCGCGGCGGCGGGCGTTCGTCCGCGCGCGAAACGACGATGCGCGTGGCCGCAGGCGTCATCGCCAAGAAGTGGCTCGCCGAGCGCTTCGACGTGCAGGTGCAGGGCTGGCTGTCGCAGATCGGCGAGATCGTCCCGCACGGTTTCGATCTGTCCGCCGTGGAGAACAACCCGTTCTTCTGGCCCGACACGCGCCAGGTGACCGAGCTGGAGCTGTATATGGACGCGCTGCGCAAGTCCGGCGATTCCGTCGGTGCGCGCGTGGACGTCGTCGCGACGAACGTGCCGCCGGGCTGGGGCGAGCCGATCTACGGCAAGCTCGACGGCGAACTCGCCAGTGCGCTGATGAGCATCAACGCGGTGAAGGGCGTGGAGATCGGCGACGGTTTCGGCGTCGTGGCGCAAAAGGGCAGCGAGCATCGCGACCAGATGACGCCGCAGGGTTTCGCCAGCAACCACGCCGGCGGCATCCTCGGTGGCATCAGCACGGGGCAGCCGGTGCGCTGCTCGGTCGCGTTCAAGCCGACGTCCAGCCTGCGCCTGCCCATCGACAGCCTCGACACGCACGGGAACGTCGCCGAAGTGGTCACCACCGGTCGCCACGATCCCTGCGTCGGCATCCGCGCAACGCCGATCTGCGAGGCGATGGTCGCGCTGGTGCTGATGGACCAGGCGCTTCGCCACCGCGCGCAGTGCGGCGACGTGGGCGAGGTGACGCCCCGCATTCCCGCCCAGCGCGACGCCTGAGAAGCGCGATGTCTGAAGCCCGCCCGCGCGTCTGGGTGTCGCAGCCGCTGTTCGGCGATGTCATCGGACGGCTGCGCGAGCACTTCGACGTGATCGAAACCACCGCCGTTGGCAAGCATGCGCAGGACGAGATCGCCGCGATGCTCGCCTCGTGCGACGGCGCGCTGGTGACGCTCAACGACCGCATTGGCGGGGCGGAAGTGGCGGGTGCGCCGCGCCTTCGCGCCATCGCCAACGTCGGCGTGGGCTACAACAACCTCGACGTGCCGGCGCTGACGTCGGCTGGCATCGTCGTGACGAACACGCCCGACGTGCTCACCGAAACCACCGCCGACTTCGGCTTCGCGCTGATGATGGCCGCCGCGCGCCGCATCACCGAGGCCGAGCGCTGGCTGCGCGACGGCCAATGGAAGCAGTGGAGCTTCGAGACGATGCTCGGCGGCGACGTGCATGGCGCGACGCTCGGCATCCTCGGCATGGGCCGGATCGGGCAGGGCATCGCACGCCGCGCGTCGGGCTTCCGCATGCGCGTGCTGTACCACAACCGTTCGCGCCTGCCTGCCGACATTGAACGCGACTGCAACGCGGCCTACGCCGATCTGGACACGCTGCTCGCGCAGGCCGACCACCTCGTGCTCGTGCTGCCGTATTCGAAGGCCGTGCATCATCTGGTCGATGCGGCGGCGATCGCGAAGATGAAGCCCACCGCGACGCTGACCAACATCGCGCGCGGCGGCATCGTCGACGAGGACGCGCTGGCCGACGCGCTGGAAAGCGGGCGCCTGGCGGCCGCCGGCCTGGACGTGTACGAAGGCGAGCCGGCGATCAACCCGCGCCTGCTCGCGCTGCGCAACGTCGTGCTCACGCCGCACATCGCCAGCGGCAGCCTCGCCACGCGCCGCGCGATGGTGGCCCTGGCGGTGGAGAACCTGACCGCCGCGCTGGGCTTCGGCCCGCGTGCGGGCGATCCGCCGACGCCCGTGAATGCTGCCGCGCCGAGCCGAAAACCGGGCATATCGAAATAACGACACGACACGTCGTTTTTCGCCGCGCCGTCGGATAATCGGACGCGTCGCCATTGCCGCCACCGCTCCGGTTCCCGCCATGCAGCGCCTGATCCAGATCCGCACCTACCAGCTCGCGCCCGGCACGTTGTTGACCTTCCACCGCGCGTTCGTCGAGGCCGCCGTGCCGCTGCTGCGCGCCGCCGGCCACGACGTGGTCAGCTTCGGGCCGTCGCTCCACAAGGAAGACGCCTACTACCTCATCCGCGCCTACGACGACCTGGACGATCTGAACACACGGCAGGACGCGTTCTACGGCTCGCCGCAGTGGCGGCAAGGCCCGCGCGAGTCGGTGCTGGCCGTGATCCAGCAGTACCTGGATGCGGTACTGTGGCTGTCTCCGGACGCCATCAACGACCTGCGACGCCGCAATGCCGGCGACGCGGCGCGTCCGGGCTGAGCCGGATCCACTACGCAATACCCGCCGGAATGGTTCCGGCCGGGCTTCACCGCTGTATCCCCTGAACCTGAAAGAAGGAACCAATGAACGCCAAGAACTCCTGCAATGTAGCCATCGTCGGTGCAACCGGCGCCGTGGGCGAGACGATGCTGCGCATCCTCGTCGAGCGGAAATTCCCCATTGGCAACTTGCACCTGCTGGCCAGCGAGCGTTCGGCCGGCGAGAAAATCGAGTTCGGCGCGAAAAAAATCGTGGTGGAGGACCTGGCGACGTTCGATCCGGCTGGCATCGACATCGCGCTGTTCTCCGCGGGGGGAAGCGTGTCGAAGGAATACGCACCCAAGTTCGCTGCCGCCGGCGCGGTGGTGATCGACAACTCCTCGGCGTTCCGTTACGACGATGACGTCCCGCTGGTGGTGTCGGAAGTGAACCCGGAAGCGGCGAAGAACCGTCCGCGCGGCATCATCGCCAACCCGAACTGCTCGACGATGCAGATGCTGGTGGCGCTGGCGCCGATCCATCGCAAGGTGGGCATCGAGCGCATCAACGTGGCGACGTACCAGTCGGTGTCGGGCGGTGGCCGCTCCGCGCTGGAGGAACTCGGCCGCCAGACCGCCGCGCTGCTGAGCTTCCAGGAGCCGAACCCGGAGCGCTTCCCGGTGCAGATCGCCTTCAACCTGATCCCGCACATCGACGAGTTCCAGGACAACGGCTACACCAAGGAAGAGATGAAGCTGGTGTGGGAGACGCGCAAGATCCTGGGCGACGACAGCATCCAGGTGAATCCGACCGCGGTGCGCGTGCCGGTGTTCTTCGGGCACTCCGAAGCGGTGAACGTGGAGACGCGCGAGAAGATCAGCGCGGCGCAGGTGCGCACGCTCCTGCAGACGGCGCCGGGCGTGGAAGTGGTGGACGAGCCGAAGGCGGGCGGTTACCCGACGCCGGTGACGCACGCCTCGGGCACCGATCCGGTGTACGTCGGTCGCATCCGCGACGACTTCTCGCACCCGCGTGGCGTGAACCTGTGGATCGTCTCGGACAACATCCGCAAGGGCGCCGCCTTGAACGCGGTACAGCTGGCCGAGCTGGTGCTGGCCGAACGCGACTGACGCCGGCAACTCGCTCCACTGATGGAACCTCGAACGCCAGTCCAAAAGACTGGCGTTCGAGTTTTCGGGACTGGCGCGCGAGTGGCAAGGACTGGCGTTCGAGTTTTCGGGACTGGCGCGCGAGTGGGAAAGGCTGGCGTTCGAGTCTTCGAGCCTGGCGCGCGAGTGGCGAGGACTGGCGTTCGAGTCTTCGAGGCTGGTGCGCGAGCGGTAATGACTGGCGTTCGAGTCTTCGAGGCTGGCGCGCGAGCGGCAATGACTGGCGTTCGAGTATTCGAGTCTGGCGCGTGAGGCGGGAAGACTGGCGTTCGAGTCGTTGATGCTGACGCGCGAATGACAAGACTGGCGCGCCTGTTCCGGATACACGCCGTCGCAGGGCTTCCTCCCTTGCGCGCAGGGGAGGGCAGTCCGGCTTTGTCGCGGCCGACCACTCCTTCCACCCGCTCCACCGGCACCCTGCGACAATGCCCGTTCCGCCGCCCCAGTCGCAGTCGACAGCGGTTTTCATTGCCCGCGCCCCCGGCGAGGGCTTAGAGTCGCGCCGGGGAAGGGCAGGGATCCGAAGTGAAACAACAAGTTGCCAGACAAAGCTCCGCCAGACGCTACGTGCGCACCGCGCTCGGGCTGGCCTTGGCGTTGGCCAGCGGCGCCGCCTGCGCGCTGGGCCTGGGCCAGATCGAGGTCAAATCGCGCATCGGCCAGCCGTTCCTGGCTGAAATCCCGATCATTTCCAGCGACCCGGCCGAACTGGAAAACCTCCAGGCCGAGCTTGCCTCCCCGCTGGTCTTCGCCCGCGTCGGCCTGCAGCCGCCGATGGGCGTGGTCGCCGAACTGCAGTTCACCTCCGCGCTGGATGCGGCCGGCCGGCCGGTCATCCGCGTCACCACCGCGCAGCCGGTCAACGAACCGCTGCTGACCTTCCTGGTGTCGGTGGACTGGGGCCAGGGCCGACTGGTGCGCGAATACGCCGCGCTGGTCGATGCGCCGCGCACGGTGTCGGCGCCGATGCAGCCGGCGATCGAGGAGACGGTCGTCTCCGAACCCAACACCATCGAGCGCGAGCCGGAAACCGCCGCGCCGGCCACCACCGCCGAGGCTCCGCCCGCGACCACGCCGGAAGAGGAAGTCGAGCAGGCGATCGCGCGCGAGGAAAATGCCTCGGCCGACAACGAGATCCCCGCCGCGCCGCAGCCCGAACCGCAACCGCAGGTGGCCTCCGTCACCCCGCCGCGCGCGCCGGTGCCGCAGGTGTCGCGCGAGCTGTCGGGTGACTACACCGTGCGCCGTGGCGACACGCTGTCGGAAATCGCCGGCCGCATGGAAGGCCAGGCCAGCCTGGACCAGGCGATGATCGCGCTGCTGCGCGCCAATCCCGACGCCTTCATCGACGGCAACATCAACCTGCTCAAGGCTGGCGCGGTGCTCGACGTACCGGCGGGCGACGAGCTGGCCAGCGTCGATTCCGGCGAAGCCCGCCGCCTGGTCGCGCAGCACGTGCAGCAGTGGCGCAATGCGCGCCGCGCGGTGCCACAGCCCGCGCTGGAAGGCGCCGCCGCGACTGCCGCGGCCGTGCCGGTCGGCGGCGCGCAGGGCAACAACGCAACGGCGGGCGGCACGGCAACGGCCGATGCCCGCCTCGAAATCGTTCCGCCGGAGGCCGCGCGTGCCGCCCAGGCGGGCACCCAGTCCGGCATCCAGGCCGGCGGCGAGGGCCAGATGCTGCGACAGGAACTGCAACAGACCCAGGAAACCGTCGCCGCGCGCGACTCCGAGGTCCAGGAACTCAAGAGCCGCGTCGCCGAGCTGGAGCAGCTGCAGAAGCAGCAGCAACAGCTGATCGCGATGAAGGACAGCGAGCTGGCCGCCGCGCAGCAGAACATGGCCAAGACCAACGAACAGGCCGCCGCGCAGTCCGGCTCGGCGCTGCCGTGGGTCATCGGCGGTGGCGCGCTGTTGCTCGCGCTGCTGGGCGGCTGGTGGTGGGGGCGTCGCCCGGGCAAGCCGGCGTTCCGCGCGCCGTCCGAATCCGCCGCGACGACGCCGTCGATTGCCGACGCGTTCGCGGCCGGCCCGGATATCGACACATACGACGAACCGGACGCCATCGTCGAGCCGCCCGTGCAGGAAGAACCCGTGCGGGAAGAGCCCGCATTCGAGCTGACGCCGAAACCCCAGGCGCCCGCCCGTCCCGCGCCGCCGACCGCGCCGGCGCCGCCGATCGCACCGGCCTGGCACATCGCCGCTGGAAACGGCAACGGTCGCCGTGGCCACGTCGAACCGACGCTGGCCACGCAGCCGGGCCAGGAACGGCTGGAACTCGCCCGCGCGTACATCGACCTGGGCGACCGCGAAAGCGCACGCCAGCTGCTGAGCGAAGTGGTCATCAACGGCGACCTCGCTGCACGCCAGGCGGCCTCGCGGATGCTGCAGGACCTGGGCTGATCGAAGGTTTCGAGCCCCTCTCCCATCGGGAGAAGGATGGGCAGAGAAGCCTGGATTCCTGAGCCCCTCTCCCATCGGGAGAGGGGTTGGGGTGAGGGGCAACGAAGTCCCGACCTCACACTTCGCCTTGCCGGTTCCGCGCTGCCGATCTCGCGCGATTTGCCTTCGCTCCCCCCGCCAAGCACGATGCCGCACGACCTGTCTCTTCCGGTCCACGCCGGCAAGCACTCCTTTTCCCCGTGAATACCCCCGCGCCTTCCTTCCCAGACGACACCGCTCCCACGAACCGCTTCGCCCTCGGCATCGAGTACGACGGCAACGGCTTCAGCGGCTGGCAGCGCCTGAGCAAGCACGGCGAACCCGAACGCGAGGGCGAGCAGACCCTGCAGGCCGCGTTGGAATACGCGATCTCCTTCGTCGCGGGCCACCCGGTGGAAACCATCTGCGCCGGGCGAACCGACGCCGGCGTCCACGCCGAATGCCAGGTCGTGCATTTCGACAGCCATGCCGTGCGCGATCCGCGCAGCTGGATGCTGGGCGTCACCAGCCGCCTGCCGCCTTCGATCGCGGTGCGCTGGTGCCGACCGGTCGCGCACGATTTCCACGCGCGCTTCTCCGCGCGTGCGCGCCGCTATCGCTACCGCATCCTCAACCGTCCTGTGCGTGCGGCGCTCGGCCGGCAGTACCTGAGCTGGGAACGCCGTCCGCTGGACGCCGACGCAATGCACCGCGCCGCGCAGGCGCTGTTGGGCGAGAACGACTTTTCTTCCTTCCGCACCGTGCACTGCCAGGCGCCCCACGCATGGCGCGAGTTGCAGCACGTCAGCGTGACGCGCACGGCCGACGTGGTCGAGGTGGAAGTGCAGGCGAACGCGTTCCTGCACCACATGGTGCGCAACATCGTCGGCAGCCTGCTGATGGTGGGCAGCGGCGAGAAGCCGGAGCGCTGGATCGCGCAGCTGCTGGAAACGCGCGACCGCACCGTCGCCGGGCCCACGGCGCCGCCGACGGGGCTGGTCTTCCTGGGCCCGCGTTATCCGGCGCAATGGAACCTGCCCGCAGAGGTGACGCTGTGAGCGCGCCTGCCCGCACGCGCATCAAGTTCTGCGGCATGACACGCGCGCAGGACATCGCGCAGGCCGGCGAGCTGGGCGTCGATGCGATCGGGCTGGTGTTCGCGCAGCGTAGTTCGCGTCGGCTCGACATCGAGCAGGCGCGCGCGCTGCGTGCTGGCATTGCAGACGGAATCGATGCCGTTGCGCTCTTCATGGACAGCGATGCCGCGCTGGTGCGGCGCGTGATCGATGACGTGCAGCCGACGCTGCTGCAATTCCACGGCAACGAGGACGAGGCGTTGTGTCGCTCGTTCGGCGTGCCGTATCTCAAGGCCGTCGCGATGGGCGGCGATGTCGCGCGCGATGCGCTGTCGCGCCATCCGCATGCGTTCGCGCTGCTGCTGGACAGCCACGCTGCGGGTGGCGCGGGTGGCACGGGCGAGCGCTTCGACTGGTCGCGCATTCCGCGCGATATCGGGCGGCCGTTCTTCCTCGCCGGCGGGCTGCATCCGGACAACGTGTTCGACGCTGTATGCGCCGTGCGCCCCTGGGGCGTGGATGTGTCCAGCGGCATCGAGTCGGCGCCGGGCGAGAAGGACGCCGCGAAGATGCGGCGCTTCGTCGAGCAGGTGCGGCGGGCGGATACGCAGACGTAGCTGCCATCCCGGCGAAGGCCGGGACCCAGGCCCGCACACCCTCGTCGCGACCCCTCGAATCAACTCGCCCCAAGTTCACCGCGCAACCACGTCGCCAACGCCGCGACCCGCGGATCGTCCGTGCGCCGCCGCGTGACCAGCGCCCACCGCGCCTGCGTTTCGACGAACCCCCACGGGGCAACCAGTCGCCCTGCGGCGAGGTCCTCCGCCACCAGAGGCTCCGGCGCGATCGCCACGCCCAGCCCCGCATTCGCCGCTTCCAGCAGGTAGTACAGGTGCGGGAAGCCGGTGCCCATGCGCAGGGCTTGCGCGTCCAGCCCGTTCCGCAGCGCCCAGTCCGACCAGGCCTGCGGGCGCGACTGCGTATGCAGCAGCGCTTCGCTCGCGAGCGCATCCGGCGCGGCGTCGTGCAGACGTTCGAACCCGGCGAAGCGGGGGCTCACCACTGGGCCGATGCGCTCGGGTGCCAGTTCGTGCACCTGCCAGTCGGCGGGCCACGGCGCCTGGTCGATCAGCAGGGCGGCATCGAGCCCGGTCAGGGCCGCGTCGGGCGTGTTCTCGCTGGCGGACAGGTGCAGGGTCAGGTCGGGCCGCTCGCGTGCCAGGCGGTCGAGCCGCGGAATCATCCATCGCGCCAGCACGCTGCCCGGACAGCCCAGCACCAGCGGCGCCTGCTGCGGGCGGCGGCGCAGGTCGCCCCAGCCCTGGCGGAGCAGGGCGAACGCCCCGTCGGCAGCCTCGTGCAGCCGGCGGCCGGCCGGCGTGAGGGCCAGGCCGCGGCCTTCGCGGACGAACAGCGCCGCGCCCAGCGCTTCCTCCAGCGCTTTCAGGTGCCGGCTCACGGCGCCGTGGGTGACGTGCAACTCGTCCGCCGCGCGGCTGACGCTGTCCAGCCGGGCCACGGCCTCGAAGGCGCGAAGGGCGTTGAGTGGGGGTAGGTCGCGGCTCATGTGAACCTGTGAGATTTTCTGACAGAACGATCCGATTTTATGCATGTTCCGGGCGGATGTCGTTCGCTAAAGTCACCGTATGTCCCGCCCTGACTTCCATGCCTTCCCCGATGCCGCCGGGCATTTCGGCCGCTACGGCGGACGTTTCGTCGCTGAGACCCTGATGGGGCCGCTGGAGGAACTGGCCGCGGCCTACGACGCCGCCCGTGTGGATCCGGCCTTCAACGCCGCCTTCGACGCGGACCTGGCGCACTACGTCGGCCGGCCCAGCCCGATCTACTTCGCGCAAAGGCTGAGCCGCGAGGTGGGCGGCGCGCGCATCCTGCTCAAGCGCGAGGACCTGAATCACACCGGCGCGCACAAGATCAACAACACCATCGGCCAGGCGCTGCTCGCCAGCCGCATGGGCAAGACGCGGATCATTGCCGAGACCGGCGCCGGCCAGCACGGCGTCGCCAGCGCCACCGTCGCCGCGCGGCTCGGGCTGGAATGCGTGGTCTACATGGGCGCCACCGACATCGAGCGCCAGAAGATCAACGTCTACCGCATGAAGCTGCTCGGCGCGACCGTCGTGCCGGTGACCAGCGGTTCGGCGACGCTGAAGGACGCGCTCAACGAAGCGATGCGCGACTGGGTCACCAACGTGCGCGACACGTTCTACATCATCGGCACCGTCGCCGGTCCCGATCCCTATCCACGCATGGTGCGCGACTTCAACGCCATCGTCGGCCGCGAGGCGCGCGCGCAGATGCTGGCCGAATATGGCCGCCTGCCGGATGCGGTGACCGCCTGCGTCGGCGGCGGCAGCAACGCCATCGGCATCTTCCACGCCTTCCTCAACGATGAAGGCGTGCGGCTGGTCGGTGCCGAAGCGGCGGGCGAGGGCATCGCAACCGGGCATCACGCTGCATCGCTCGCTGCGGGTCGACCGGGCGTTCTGCACGGCAACCGCACCTACGTGCTGTGCGACGACGACGGTCAGATCATCGAAACGCATTCGGTATCCGCAGGCCTGGACTATCCGGGCGTCGGGCCGGAGCACGCCTTCCTCAAGGACACCGGTCGCGCGGATTACGTTGGTGTCACCGACGCCGAAGCGCTGTCGGCGTTCCATCAGCTCTCGCGCACCGAAGGCATCCTGCCTGCGCTGGAATCCAGCCACGCGATCGCGCAGGCCATCAAGCTCGCCCGCGATTTGCCGTCGGACGCGATCGTGCTGTGCAATCTGTCCGGGCGCGGCGACAAGGACGTGCACACCATCGCCGCGCGCGAAGGCATTTCGCTGTAGCGGTCGCGCCGTCCTTCAGGCGGCACTCCAGCGACCTCTCAAGGGGAAGGTCGGGGACGCGGCGGGACCTCCCTCCCTCCCATCCCACGCTTTCCGGACCTTCCCCTTGAGAGGTCGCGCTCCATGACCACGGCATCGCCATGAATCGAATCGACCGACGCTTCACCCAGTTGCGCACCGATCGCCGCAAGGCGCTGATCCCGTTCGTCACCGCGGGCGATCCATCGCTGGAGGCCACGGTGCCGGTGATGCATGCACTGGTGGAAGCGGGCGCGGACGTCATCGAACTGGGCGTGCCGTTCTCCGATCCGATGGCGGACGGCCCGACGATCCAGCGCAGTTCCGAGCGTGCGTTGTCCCGGGGCGCGGGCCTGTCATTCGTATTCGATACCGTGCGCCGTTTCCGCGAGCGCGACGCCGACACGCCCGTCGTGCTGATGGGCTACCTCAACCCGGTCGAAATCCGCGGCGCCGAGCGGTTCGCCCGTGAAGCGGTCGAAGCAGGCGTCGATGGCGTGTTGCTGGTCGATCTGCCGCCTGAAGAATCCGACGAGTTCCGTCGCGCATTCGCGGCACACGATTTCGCGCTGATCCTGCTTGCCTCGCCGACCACCACGGACGAGCGCATGCAACGCCTCTGCGACGAAGCGCAGGGCTACCTCTACTACGTGAGCTTCGCCGGCGTAACCGGTGCCGACCGCCTGGACGCCGGTGCGGCTGGTGAACGCCTCCACGCCATCCGGCAGCGAAGTCGCGTGCCCGTGGTCGCCGGGTTCGGCATCAAGGACGCGGCCAGTGCGGCGGCCATGGCGCGCGAGGCCGAAGGCGTGGTCGTCGGCAGTGCGCTGGTGGCGGCACTGGCCGATGCCATTGGCCCGACCGAGCCGGCCATACAGGCCCGCATGTTCCTGGCACCGCTGCGAGCCGCACTGGACGGGCTTTCCGGCACTGCCGATCCCGCGTGAGCGGGGCGGCGGGCGCCAAGTCCGCTGCGCTACACTGCCCCGCTTCGGCCGGGGCCCGCTCCGGCTTTCTTCACGCCTGAACGGGAATACTCTCAACGCATGTCCTGGCTCAAGAAACTCATGCCCTCGGGCATCCGCACCGAAACCGGCGCCGCCAAACGCCGCAGCGTGCCCGAAGGCCTGTGGGAAAAGTGCGACCGATGCGGCGCGGTGCTGTACCGCCCTGAGCTCGAGGAAAACCTCGAGGTCTGCCCGAAGTGCAACTACCACATGGCCATCCGCGCACGTGTCCGCCTGACCGCGCTGCTGGATGAAGGCAGCACGCGCGAGATCGCCGCCGAACTCGGCCCGACCGACGTGCTCAAGTTCAAGGACCAGAAGCGCTACGCCGATCGCATCAAGGCCGCGCAGAAGTCCACGGGCGAGCGCGACGCGCTCATCGCGATGGAAGGCACGCTCAAGCAGCGTCCGCTCGTGGCGGCCGCGTTCGACTTCGCCTTCATGGGCGGCTCGATGGGTTCGGTCGTCGGCGAGCGCTTCACCCGCGCAGCCGAACGCGCCGTCGAACTGGGTTGTCCGATGGTCTGCTTCACCGCCACGGGCGGTGCGCGCATGCAGGAAAGCCTGTTCTCGCTGATGCAGATGGCCAAGACCTCGGCGGCGCTCGCCCGCATGCGCGCGCGCGGCCTGCCTTTCATCTCGGTGATGACGCACCCGACCACCGGCGGCGTCTCGGCGTCGTTCGCGATGCTGGGCGACCTCAACCTCGCCGAGCCCGAAGCGCTCATCGGCTTCGCCGGCCCGCGCGTGATCGAGCAGACCGTGCGCGAAACGCTGCCGGAAGGCTTCCAGCGTTCGGAATTCCTGCTTGAACATGGCGCGCTCGACCAGATCTGCGACCGCCGCGAACTGCGCGACCGCCTCTCCACGCTCTTCGCGCTGATGATGAGGCAGCCGCAGCCGCCGGCAGATCAGCCGGTGGTCAACGGGGGCAGCGCGTGAGTCGCCGTTATTTCGGCACCGACGGCATCCGCGGGCGAGTAGGTGAAGGACCGATCTCGGCCGACTTCGTCCTGCGCCTGGGCAACGCCTACGGCCACGCCTTGCCGCGTCGTGACTGGCGTAATCCGGTGGTGATCATCGGCAAGGACACGCGCATCTCGAACTACATGTTCGAAGCGGCGCTGGAAGCCGGCCTGGTCGCTGCGGGTGTCGATGTGCAGCTGATGGGCCCGATGCCGACGCCGGCCGTCGCGCACCTGACGCATTCGATGCGTGCCGATGGCGGCATCGTGATTTCCGCCTCGCACAATCCGCATCACGACAACGGCATCAAGTTCTTTTCCGCCGAAGGCGAGAAGCTCGACGACGCGACCGAACTGGCGATCGAAGCCGCACTCGACCACCCGTTCCGCACCGTGCCCTCCGAACAGCTCGGCAAGGCCGTGCGTACGCGCGACGCACTGGGCCGCTACATCGAGCACTGCAAGGGCTCGGTGCCGAAGGGGTTTGACCTGGGCGGCCTGCGCATCGCGATGGATTGCGCGAACGGCGCGACCTACCAGCTCGGGCCGCTCGTGCTGCGCGAACTCGGCGCACGTGTGGATGCCATCGGCATCGACCCCAATGGCATCAACATCAACGATGGCGTGGGCTCGACCCATCCGGACACGCTCGTGCAGCACGTGCGCTCGACCGGTGCCGATATCGGCATCGCCTTCGACGGCGATGGCGACCGCGTGCTTTTCGTCGATGGCAACGGCGTGGTCTGCGACGGCGACGACCTGCTGTACGTGATGGCCACCGACTGGCAGCAGACCGGCCGCCTGCGCGGCCCGGTGGTCGGCACGCTGATGACCAACTACGCACTCGAACGCGCCTTCGCCGAAAAGGGCATCGGTTTCATCCGCGCGAAGGTCGGCGACCGTTACGTGCACCAGCAGCTGGTCAGCAACGGCGGCGTGCTGGGCGGCGAGACCTCGGGCCACATGCTGTGCCTGGACCGCGCCAATACCGGCGATGGCATCGTCAGCGCGCTGCAGGTACTGGAAGTGCTCCAGCGTCGCGGCGTGTCGCTGCGCGAGGCGCTGGGCGACTTCCGCAAGGTGCCGCAGAAGACGGTCAACGTGCGTTTCGCGGCGGGCTCCAAGCCGGCCGAAGCGGACTCGGTGAAGGCCGCGCTGGCCCAGGCCGAGCAGGCTGTCGCGGGTCGCGGTCGTGCGTTCCTGCGTCCGTCGGGCACCGAGCCCGTCGTGCGTGTCACGGTCGAAGCCGACGACGCCACGCTGATGCAGGACACGCTGGAAAAGCTCGCCGCTGCCGTTACCGCAGCAGCCTGATCGCAGGCCCGGCCGGCCCGGGTCCGTCCGGGGGGAATGAGACCTTCTCCCGCGCGCGGGAGAAGGCGCCGGCAGGCGGGATGAGGGGAGGGCGCCCGGGCGCGCCTCCCGCAGGGCGCTACCTTTTCTGGAAGCGCGTCAGCATCTCCCACGATTCGCGCACCGCATCGGCCGACACCTCGGCATCCGGCACGGTCTCGTAGTTGCGATCCACCACGGTCGCCGAACCGAAGTTGTCGAACAGGTAGATCAGCGCGCCATCGCGGATGCCGCGCTGCGACCAGCTTTCCACCAGCAGCGGACGCTTGCGCGGCAGTTCGCCGAACAGATCCATGCCGGTCGAGTAATCGGCACTGTCGCCTTCGCACCCAAGCGCATGGCGCATCACGGTGGGAACGAAATCCTCGTGCGAGGTCGCCGCGTCCACGCGACGCGCCGGTCGGCCCGGCCAGTGGAGCACGAACGGCGTGCGCAGCTGGTAGTCCGAGAAATTGCCGTTGTGGCCCCAGTAGTTCTTGTGCAGGTCGTTGAACTCCTCGCCGTGGTCTCCGGTGATGAGCACGACCGTATTGTCGGCCAGCCCGCTTTGCTTCAGCGTGCGCAGCAGTTCGCCGATCAGCGCATCGCTGTAGTGCACCGCCGCGCGGTAGCGGTTGAACTCGGGCGTGGGGTCGTGATCCGGGCCGAGATTCAGGAAGTTCACGTCCTGCGCCATCGGCTGGAAAGGCGAGCGATAGCCCGCTGGCAGGTGGTAGGGCGCGTGCGGGGAATCCAGGAAGACGAAACCGAAGAACGGCTGTCCCTTGCGATGGTTGCGGATGTCGGCCTGCATGCGCGAGACCACGTACCGGTCGCGTTCGGCGCTTTTCTCCTTCGGCGGCCCGATGACGATGCGATCGCGCACTTTCGAGAATACGGTGCGATCGAACTCCGGGCTGTACAGCGGCGCGCTGCCGTAGATGTGCATCGCGTAACGGTCGGCGAGCATGCGATCGATCATCACCGGGCCGCGCTGCTGCGCCAGCATCGCCTGCCAGTAGCCGCCGGGCAGGCCGTACATCAGCCCGAACAGGCCAAAGCGCGTCGCGTTGCCGGTGCTGTAGTGGTTCTGGAACCACTGCGCGTCCTGTGCGTAGCGCCATGTGTTGGGCATCACCGCCGGATCGAGCACGTCGTGGCGCAGCGATTCGACCAGGATCACCAACACGTTCAGCGACGACGTCGGCGAGGCAGCGCATTGCGGCGTCTTCCTCGGATACCCCAGGCGCTCGCTCGCATCGGGCAGCGTGGCGGCCTGCGCGGTCTGCACGCCGAAGCGGTGCAGCGCGTTCTTCAGCGTGATCGGTTGCGCCCACGGGATATAGGTCAGCTGCGACATCACCGCGCGATCGCCGCGCGCGTCCGAATACGCGGCCATGCCCTGGCTCACCAGGAACAGTGCGACGGCGACCCACCACGTCGCGCGGATGCGAAGCAGGGCCGGCCTGCGACGCAGCGCCTGCCACCACAGCCCGGACGCGACGATTTCCAGCGCAAGCAACGTCAAGACGCCCAGCGCGATCAGCGCCCACATCTTCGCCGAGAAGGTGACCTGATCCTGCAGCGCACCGCCGAAGATCATGTTCGCCACCATCGCGTTGAGGTGGAAGCGGTACAGCGCGAACACCTTCGCGTCGGCCAGCAGCAGGAGCAGCCACGCGGTCTGCAGCAGCAGCGCAGTGCCGATCATCCAGCGTGGACTGCGCAACACGCGGCCCAACGCGAGCGCCGGCAACGCGACCAGCGTGCCGAAGAAGATGAAATGGCCGGGCAGGGCGAGCAGCAGGAACAACGCCGAATGCCATTGGCTGCCGGCTTGGGTCAGGGGGATGTTGCTGAGGGTGATCAGGCAGGCCAGCGCGGCATTGCCCAGGATCAATCCGGTCAGCCAGGCGAGCGCGCGTTGGCGCAGGGGTGGGGTGACGTCTTCCATTCGTCCGGGGGGAGGTAGGTGGGGGGAGAAAAAGCCCGCCATTATCCGGCAAGCCCCGTGCCCGGGCCCATGTGAAAAGCCCCCCCCATCTGAATGGCCCGGCAGGCGCGCCTGGCCATCCCGGGCCGGCGTCGCCGGGCGTTATCATGGGTGGCTCATCACCATCCCGTCGCACAGGAACCCTTCGTGAACCGCATCCCGACCCTCGACATCCGCCGCTTCAGCGAGCCCGCCAGCCCGGCCGATCGCGAGGCCTTCGTCGCCGAACTCGGCGCGGCGTACCGCGAATGGGGCTTCTGCGGCATCCGTGGGCATGGGATTTCCGACGGGCAGATCGACGAAGCCTACGACGTGTTCAAGGGCTTCTTCGCGCTGCCCGACGAGGTCAAGCGGAAGTACAACGTGCCCGGCAGCGGCGGCGCGCGCGGCTACACGCCCTTCGGCGTGGAAACGGCGAAGGACTCCAAGCACTTCGACCTGAAGGAGTTCTGGCACGTCGGCCGCGAGATCGCACGCGACTCGAAGTACGCCGACGTCATGCCGCCGAACCTGTGGCCGGAGGAAATCCCGGAATTCCGCGACGTCGCCTACGGCCTGTACCAGTCGCTGGACCAGCTGGGTTCGCGCGTGCTGAGCGCGCTGGCGCTGCACATCGGCCTGCCGGAGGCGTACTTCTCCGACAAGACCAACTCGGGCAACTCGATCCTGCGTCCGATCCACTATCCGCCGATCACCACCGACGACATCCCCAACGTCCGCGCCGGCGCGCATGAGGACATCAACCTCATCACGCTGCTGGTCGGCGCCAGCGCCGAGGGCCTGGAAGTGCTGTCGCGCAAGGGCGAGTGGGTGCCGTTCACCGCGAACGCCGACACCATCGTGGTCAACATCGGCGACATGTTGCAGCGCCTGACCAACCACGTGTATCCGTCCACGACGCACCGCGTGGTGAACCCGAAGGGCGAGAAGGCGCGCCAGCCGCGCTATTCCACGCCGTTCTTCCTGCATCCGAATCCGGATTTCCTGATCGACGTGCTGCCTTCGTGCGTCACGGCCGAGAATCCGAGCCGTTACCCGGAAGCCATCACCGCGCATGGGTACCTTGAAGAGCGCCTGCGCGAGATCAAGCTGAAGTAATCAGCGCTTCACTCGGATATCGCCACACCGGCCGCCTGTAGCGCTTCGCGCCAGGCGGCCAGTTTTTTTGCGAACGCGACCGACGCGTTCGCCGGGCTCGTCGAAGGCAGTCGCCATGCGTGCAGGCCGAATGATTCCAGCGGCGGGCCGAAGCGTCGATACGCAGCTTCGGCCTTCGCGCCGTTGAAAAGCACGCTCGCCACCTTTGGGTGGCGCTGGAAGAATCCCGCGAAATCGTTGGCCTGCGCGGTGGCGTCGACGATGGCGCTATCCAGGCTTCCCGCGCGCTCGCAGCGATCAAGCACATCCCACAGCGCGATGCCGGCCGCCTTCAGGCGCGCGATTCGACGCGGGTAGGGCAGGGCGGGATCGGCCCCGACCAGTGCGCCCATGATCGGCCAGAACGCGTTGCGCGAATGCGCGTAGTAGCGCCCCGCATCCAGCGAAGCCACACCCGGCATGCTGCCCAGCACGAGCACGCGTGCATCGCGCGTGGCGATCGGCGGGAAACCTTGCAGCAGCGGAGCATCCGCGTGCGATTGCGTGTCCATGGGATGGATTCTCGCCGACGTGGAGTAAACTTGCCGCCGCTCGCGGGCCGGCCGTCCGCGCGCAACCCCGAAGGACGCTGAAGGAGTGGCCATGCGCCGCAAAATCGTTGCCGGAAACTGGAAGCTGCACGGCGATCGCCGTTTCGCGCTGGAGCTGCTGGACGCGCTTGCCGCGATGCCGGCGCCGCAGGGCGTGGAGCGCCTGATCCTGCCGCCGCTGCCGTACCTGGCCGGCCTGGTCGTGCGCTACGGCGAGAAGGGCCTCACCTTCGGCGCGCAGGACGTCAGCGAGAACCAGAAGGGTGCCTATACCGGCGAGGTGTCCGCGACGATGCTCAAGGACGTCGGCGCGGGCTACGGCCTCGTCGGCCATTCCGAACGTCGCCAGTACCAGGGCGAAACCAGCGAGCTGGTCGCGCGCAAGTTCCTCGCCTGCAAGGCCGCGGGCCTGACGCCGATCCTGTGCGTGGGCGAGAGCCTGGCCGAGCGCGAGGACGACAAGACGCAGTGGCGCATCGAGAAGCAGCTGGCCCCGTTGTTCGACCTGGGCGGCAAGGACGTGTTCGACGGTGCCGTCATCGCCTACGAGCCCGTCTGGGCCATCGGCACCGGCCGGACCGCGACGCCGGAGCAGGCCCAGGAAGTCCATGCATTCATCCGTAGCGAAATCGCCGCACGCGATGCTAGAATCGCTGGCTCGCTACCGATCCTGTACGGCGGAAGCGTGAAGGCCGACAATGCCGCCGCGCTGTTCGCGCAGCCGGACGTCGATGGCGGCCTGGTCGGAGGCGCCTCTCTGGTAGCCGAAGATTTCCACGCCATCGCAGTCGCGGCGGCACCCTGAAATACCACCCGATTCGTCGAATCCATTCGTAGAACCTCACGATGCTGTTGCTGCTCAACGTCATCTATGTGCTGATCGCGATCGCGATGGTTGCGCTGATCCTGATGCAGCGTGGCGCAGGCGCCCAGGCCGGTTCCGGCTTCGGTGGCGGCGCTTCGGGCACCGTGTTCGGTGCGCGCGGTTCGGCGAACTTCCTGTCCAAGGCAACGAAGTGGCTTGCCATCGCGTTCTTCGCGATCAGCCTTTTCATGGCGTGGCAGGCGACCCACAAGGCCACCGGCACCACCGCCGCCGCACCGAGCGGCGTGATGGCCGAAGTCCCGGCGGCCCCGGGCGCGACCGCACCGGCGACCGGCAACGCCGCGGTTCCGGCCGCACCGGCTACGGCACCCGCGACCACGGCTCCGGCCAGCACCGTTCCGCAGGCTCCGGCCGCGCAGGAGACGGTTCCGGCGGCTCCGGCACCCGCGCAGCAGGCGCCCGTCGAGCAATCGCCGGAACCGGCAAAGCCGGCCCCCCCTGCGGGCGGCTGAGCTAACGCGGTAAACTTTGTTTTCATCGGCCCGGCACGGATTGCCGGGTACGGTCAGCGATGACCGGAGCGATCAATGCCCACAGGCAGCGGTCGCGTCAGGACGACAACATGCCAGCGATGGCGTGGGTTTGATTGCCCAGGTGGCGGAATTGGTAGACGCACTACCTTGAGGTGGTAGCGACGTAAGTCGTGGGGGTTCGAGTCCCCCCTTGGGCACCACACCGAACAACACGGCTGTAAGTCACTTGCAGCAACACGCACCACAAGCACCACCGACCGAGGTGCGGCACGCACGGCGGGCCGAGTCTCGCGCGGGGATCACCCAAAGGCGGCTGCCGCCGAGCCAGGTCGCGGTAACGCGATCGAGCTAAACGAAGCGAGAACACCGAGTGCTGGCCGAATACCTGCCGACCCTGCTGTTCCTGATCGTCGCCGGAGGTATCGGCGTCGCCCTGCTGGTGGTGGGCAAGGTGCTCGGCCCCCAGCGTCCGTCGATCGAGAAGCTCTCGCCGTACGAGTGCGGCTTCGAGGCATTCGAGGACGCGCGCATGCAGTTCGACGTGCGCTACTACCTCATCGCGATCCAGTTCATCATCTTCGACCTGGAAATCATCTTCATCGTGCCCTGGGCCACCGTGTTCCGCGAACTCGGTGTGGTCGGCCTGATCGAAATGGGCATCTTCGCCGGCATGCTGCTGCTCGGCTTCATCTACGTCTGGAAGAAGGGAGCACTCGAATGGGAGTGATCCAGAGCGTCTCTGACCTCATGCACAACCCGCTGCCTGCCGGGCAGCTGGATGACATCCTGCGCCCCGAGGGCGAGAATCCGCTGCTGAAGAACGGCTTCGTCACCACGAGCATGGACGCGCTGTGGAACTGGGCGCGCACCGGCTCGATGTGGCCGATGACGTTCGGCCTGGCGTGCTGCGCGGTCGAGATGATGCACGCCGGTGCCGCGCGCCTGGACCTGGACCGCTACGGTGTGGTGTTCCGCCCGTCGCCGCGCCAGTCCGACGTGATGATCGTGGCCGGCACACTGGTCAACAAGATGGCCCCGGCGCTGCGCAAGGTCTACGACCAGATGCCCGACCCGAAGTGGGTCATCTCGATGGGCAGCTGTGCCAACGGCGGCGGCTATTACCACTACTCGTACTCGGTGGTGCGCGGTTGCGACCGTATCGTGCCGGTGGACGTCTACGTCCCGGGCTGCCCGCCGACGGCCGAAGCGCTGGTGTACGGCATCCTGCAGCTGCAGCGGAAGATCCGCCGCGGCACGAACTTCGGCGAAAACATGCAGGGCGTGCGCTGACATGGCCCAGCCCTACGATTTCATGGATGCCAAGGCGCTCTCCGAGCGCCTGACTGCGCGTTTTTCCGACGCGATGGTCGTCATCGCGCCGGGTCGGGCAGAAGTGACGCTCGATGTGGCCGCTTCGCAGTGGCTTTCCGCTGCGGTGGCGCTGCGCGACGAGTTTGGCTTCGAGCAGTGCGTCGACGTCAGCGGCGTGGACTACCTCAGCTACGGCAGCGACGAGTGGGACACTGATGTGTCCTCCGAAGGTTTCTCGCGCGGCGTAGAAGGCAAGAGCGCCGGCCGCTTCGTGTGGGGCGAGCAGCCCAACGGTGCCGCCGCTGCGCCGGAGCGCCGCTTCGCCGCCGTCGCGCACCTGCTCTCGTGCCAGCACAACTACCGAGTCCGCCTGCGCACGTTCGCCGACAACGACGACCTGCCGGTGGTGGATTCGCTCACTTCCGTATGGCCGGGCGTGAACTGGTTCGAGCGCGAGGCGTTCGATCTGTACGGCATCGTATTCGAAGGCCATCCGGACCTGCGCCGCATCCTGACCGACTACGGTTTCGTCGGCCATCCGTTCCGCAAGGACTTCCCGCTGATCGGCAACGTCGAAGTGCGTTACGACGCCGACAAGAAGCGCGTGGTGTACGAGCCGGTGTCGATCGAGCCGCGCGTGCTCGTGCCGCGCGTGATTCGCGACGATGCCCGCTACGAAACCGCGCAGGGCGAGGCCGCCCAGCGCGCCGAGGTGAAGAAGTGAGCGCCCAGCTTTCCAACGGATCCGTGAGCAACACGTCCGGTCTCGGCAGCGGTGCCGAGATCCGCAACTACACGCTGAACTTCGGCCCGCAGCATCCGGCCGCACACGGCGTGCTGCGCCTGATCCTCGAGATGGACGGCGAGGTCATCTACCGCGCCGACCCGCACGTGGGGCTGCTGCATCGCGGTACCGAGAAGCTCGCCGAATCCAAGCCGTTCAACCAGTCGATCGGTTACATGGATCGCCTGGACTACGTGTCGATGATGTGCAACGAGCACGCCTACGTGCGCGCGATCGAGACCCTGCTGGGTATCGAGGCGCCGGAGCGTGCGCAGTACATCCGCACGATGTTCGACGAGATCACCCGCATCCTGAACCACCTGATGTGGATCGGCTCCAACGCGCTCGACCTGGGTGCGATGGCGGTGTTCCTGTACGCGTTCCGCGAGCGCGAAGAGCTGATGGACTGCTACGAAGCAGTCTCCGGCGCGCGCATGCATGCCACGTACTACCGTCCGGGCGGCGTGTACCGCGACCTGCCGGACCGCATGCCCAAGTACAAGGAATCGCCGTGGCGCAAGGGCGGCAAGCTCAAGCGCTTCAACGAATGGCGTGAAGGCTCGCTGCTGGACTACCTGGAAGCGTTCACCAACGACTTCCCCAAGCGCGTCGACGAGTACGAAACGCTGCTCACCGACAACCGCATCTGGAAGCAGCGCACCGTCGGCATCGGCGTCGTCTCGCCCGACCAGGCGCTCGCCTGGGGCATGACCGGCGCGATGCTGCGCGGTTCGGGCATCGCCTGGGACCTGCGCAAGAAACAGCCGTACGCGAAGTACGCCGAAATGGACTTCGACATCCCCGTCGGCGTCAACGGCGACTGCTATGACCGCTACCTGGTGCGCGTGGAAGAAATGCGCCAGGCCAACCGCATCATCAAGCAGTGCGTGAAGTGGCTGAAGGCCAACCCGGGTCCGGTCATCGTCGACAACTTCAAGGTCGCTCCGCCCAAGCGCGAGGACATGAAGGACGACATGGAAGCGTTGATCCACCACTTCAAGCTGTTCTCCGAAGGCTACTGCGTGCCCGCCGGCGAGACCTACGCCGCGGTCGAAGCGCCGAAGGGCGAGTTCGGCTGCTACCTGGTCTCGGACGGCGCCAACAAGCCCTTCCGCGTGAAATTGCGCGCGCCGGGCTTCGCGCACCTGTCGTCGATGGACGCCATCGTTCGCGGCCACATGCTGGCCGACGTCGTGGCGATGATCGGCACCTACGATCTCGTGTTCGGCGAGGTCGACCGCTAATCGCGGCGGCCCGTTGAGGAATCTGGACAAATGAAGGCGACCGGAAATTTCGAAGCCTGTCAGCACGTCGACCCGATGGTCGCGCTGTCTGACAAGACGCGTGCGCATATCGACCACTGGCTGGCCAAGTTCCCGCCGGACCGCAAGCGCTCGGCTGTGCTGCAGGGCCTGCATGCGGCGCAGGAACAGAACGACGGCTGGCTCAGCGACGAGATGATCGCGGCCGTGGCCAAGTACCTGGGCCTGCCGCCGGTGTGGGCGTACGAAGTGGCGAGCTTCTACTCGATGTTCGAGACCGAACAGGTCGGCCGCCACAACGTCGCTTTCTGCACCAACATCAGCTGCTGGCTCAACGGCGCAGAGGATCTCGTGCGCCACGCCGAGAAGAAGCTCGGCTGCAAGCTGGGTGAATCCACCTCCGACGGCCGCGTCTACCTCAAGCGTGAGGAAGAGTGCCTGGCCGCGTGCTGCGGCGCGCCGGTCGTGGTCATCAACGGTCATTACCACGAGAAGCTCGACGCCACGAAAGTGGACGAGCTGCTCGACGGCTTGAAGTGAGGCGACGCTGAGATGGCGCACGATCATCACGACTATTCCAAGGGCTACGGTCCGGTCGGCCCGGCACCGCAGGAGCACAGCGTCGTCTACACGACGCTGCACTACGACACGCCCTGGTCGTACGAGAACTACCTCAAGACCGGCGGTTACGCCGCGCTGCGCAAGATCCTGAGCGAGAAGATGGATCCTGCCGCCATCGTCGACCTGGTCAAGGCCTCCGGCCTTCGCGGTCGCGGCGGTGCGGGCTTTCCGACCGGTCTGAAGTGGTCGTTCATGCCCAAGGGCAGCGGCACGCAGAAGTACATCCTGTGCAACTCGGACGAATCCGAGCCCGGCACGGCGAAGGACCGCGACATCCTGCGCTACAACCCGCATTCGGTCGTCGAAGGCATGGCGATCGCCTGCTACGCCACCGGATCGACCGTTGCATACAACTACCTGCGCGGCGAATTCCACCACGAGCCGTTCGAGCATTTCGAGCAGGCGCTGAAGGAAGCGTACGAGCACGGCTGGCTGGGCAAGAACGTGCTCGGCAGCGGCGTGGACATCGACATCTACGGTGCGCTCGGCGCCGGCGCATACATCTGCGGCGAAGAAACCGCACTGATGGAATCGCTGGAAGGCAAGAAGGGGCAGCCGCGCTACAAGCCGCCGTTCCCGGCGAACTTCGGCCTGTTCGGCAAGCCGACGACGATCAACAACACCGAAACGTACGCCTCGGTGCCGGCGATCATCCGCAACGGTGCGGAATGGTTCCTCAACCTGGGCAAGCCGAACAACGGCGGTCCGAAGATCTTCTCGGTCTCCGGCCACGTGGCCAAGCCGGGCAACTACGAGATCCGCCTGGGCACGTCGTTCTCCGAGCTGCTGCAGCTTGCAGGCGGCATGCGAAACGGCAAGAAGCTCAAGGCCGTCATTCCGGGTGGGTCGTCGATGCCGGTGCTGCCGGGCGAGACGATGATGTCGCTCACCATGGACTACGACGCCATCCAGAAGGCCGGTTCCGGCCTGGGTTCGGGCGCGGTCATCGTGATGGACGAGGACACCTGCATGGTGCGCGCCTGCCAGCGCATCGCGCGCTTCTACTTCAAGGAAAGCTGCGGCCAGTGCACGCCGTGCCGCGAAGGCACCGGCTGGATGTACCGCATGCTCACCCGCATCGCCGACAAGCAGGCGACGCTGGAGGACCTGCAGATGCTGCGTGCCGCGGCCGGCCAGATCGAAGGCCACACCATCTGCGCGTTCGGCGAAGCCGCCGCGTGGCCGGTCCAGGGCTTCCTGCGCCACTACTGGGATGAATTCGAGTACGCGATCGTGAACAAGCGTTTCCTGGTCGACGACCAGCGCGCAGGCACGGTGGTGGAGAAGGTCGCCGCATGAGCGCACAGCCCGTAAATCCGAACCTGCCGCCGGACCACGTCACCGTCTTCATCGACGGCGTCGAAATGGCCGCGCCGAAGGGTTCCATGATCATCCATGCCGCCGACAAGGCCGGCATCGCGATCCCGCGTTTCTGCTACCACGACAAGCTGGCGGTCGCTGCGAACTGCCGCATGTGCCTGGTCGAAGTGGAGAAGATGCCCAAGCCGGCGCCGGCCTGCGCCACGCCGGTGATGGACGGGATGAAGGTCTCCACGCGTAGCGACAAGGCGCTCAAGTCGCAGCGCAACGTGATGGAGTTCCTGCTGATCAACCATCCGCTCGACTGCCCGATCTGCGACCAGGGCGGCGAGTGCGAACTGCAGGACCTGTCGCTGGGTTACGGCCGATCGGTCAGCCGTTTCGCCGAGCGCAAGCGCGTGGTGCCGGACGAGGACATCGGTCCTCTGGTCGCCACTGAGATGACCCGCTGCATCCAGTGCACGCGCTGCGTGCGCTTCACCGCGGAGATCGCCGGCACGTACGAGCTGGGCGGCATGTACCGCGGCGAGAACCTGCAGATCGGCACCTACGACGGCAAGCCGCTGACGACGGAACTGTCGGGCAACGTCATCGACGTGTGCCCGGTCGGCGCGCTGACCAACAAGGTGTTCCAGTTCAAGGCGCGTCCGTGGGAACTGATCGCGCGCGAGTCGCTGGGCTACCACGACGCGCTGGGCAGCAACCTGTTCCTGCACGTGCGTCGCGGCGAAGTGCTGCGCACCGTCCCGCGCGACAACGAGGCGGTCAACGAATGCTGGCTGTCGGATCGCGACCGCTACTCGCACCAGGGGCTCTACGCGGAAGATCGCGCGGCCGTGCCGATGGTGAAGGAGAACGGCGAGTGGCGTGAGGCCTCGTGGGAAGAAGCACTGGCGAAGGCCGCGAAGATCCTGCGCGACAACGCCGCCGACCAGCTCGGCGTCCTCGTGGGCCCGGCCACGTCGAACGAGGAGGGCGCATTGCTGGCCCGCCTCGCCGAAGCGCTGGGCACCGGAAACATCGACCACCGCATCGGCCAGCACGACCTCAGCGACGCCGCGCATGCGACGACGTTCGCCGCGCCGGTCGCAGACCTCGACCACGCCGATGTCGTCGTCATCGTGGGTTCCAACCTGCGCCATGAACTGCCGCTGGTGAACCAGCGCGTGCGCAAGGCCTGGACCCGCGGCGCGAAGGTGTACGTGGTAAACCCGGTCGATTTCGACTTCACCTACGACATCGCGCAGAAGGCCATCGTGGCTCCGTCGCAGATCGCCGCGACGCTGGGCGACGAAGGCCTGGTCGATATCGCGAAGAATGCGACGCGCGCCGTCGTGATCGTCGGTGCGCTGGCCGAGAACGGCCCGCACGCCGCGCAGATCCGCAAGGCCGCCGCCGATTTCGCGACCGCCACCGGCGCTTCGCTCAACCGCATCCCGCAGGGCGCGAACGCCGTCGGCCTGTCCGACTACGGCGTGCTGCCGACCTCGCGCGACGCGCAGTCGATGCTGGCCGATGCACGTTCGGCGTACGTGCTGTACGGCATCGAGCCGGGCGTGGACTTCGCCGACACCGCGACCGCGCTGAAGGCCCTCAACGCCGCACAGGTCGTGGCGTTCAGCTCCTTCGCGTGCCGTTCGACGCGCGCGGTCGCCGACGTGATCCTGCCGATCGGCCTGCTCCCGGAAATCGACGCGACGCTGACCAACCTCGATGGCCGCCAGCAGGCGACCGTCGCCGGCGGCAAGCTGCCGGGCCAGGCGCGCGCCGGCTGGCGCGTGCTGCGCGCCCTGGGTGGCGAGCTGCAGGCGAAGGGCTTCGATTTCGTCGACCTGGCCGGCCTGCGTTCGGGCATGCAGATGCGCGAAGTGAAGGTCGTCGCCGGCAAGGCGCCGAACGTGTCGGGCGAAGGCCTGGAAGTCGCCGCCAGCATCGCGATCTACCGCAGCGATGCGGTGGTGCGTCGCGCGCCGGCGCTGCAGTCGCATCCGCTCAACGTCGAGCCCAAGGCAACGCTGAATCCGAAGGATGCCGCAGCGCTCGGTTTCGCCGATGGCGTCGTGGGCAAGTTCAACACCGCCGCGGGCACCGCGACGCTGCCGGTTTCGGTCAGCGACAGGGTTGCGCCGGGCACCGTGTGGGTCGAATCCGGCCATGGCGCGACCGCGCCGATGTCCGGTCGCGTGCAGGCGGGGAGGGCATAAGCAATGTTTGATCCGTTCCGCGACTGGCTGCTGTCGCTCGGCAATATCGGCGCGATCGTCTGGATCGTGCTGAAGGTTCTGGCGATCGCCATGCCGGTGATCATCACGGTGGCCTTCTACGTCGTCTGGGAGCGCAAGCTCATCGGCTGGATGCACGTCCGCCACGGACCGATGTACGTCGGCATGGGCATCCTCCAGGCGTTCGCCGACGTCTTCAAACTGCTGTTCAAGGAAGTCATCCAGCCCACGCGGGCGGAGAACTTCCTGTTCAAGCTGGCGCCGCTGCTGGCGCTCGCGCCGGCGTTCGCGGCATGGGCGGTCGTGCCGTTCGACTACCAGGTGGTGCTTTCGAACGCGAACGCGGGCCTGCTGTACCTGCTGGCGATGACCTCGCTGGGCGTGTACGGCATCATCCTCGCCGGCTGGGCGTCGAACTCGAAGTACGCCTTCCTCGGCGCCATGCGCGCCGCGGCGCAGGTGGTTTCGTACGAAATCGCGATGGGCTTTGCGATGGTCGGCGTGATGGTCGGCGCCGGCAGCCTCAACCTCACCGACATCGTGATGGCGCAGTCGGGCAACTCCGGTTTCCTGGAGTGGTTCTGGGTGCCGATGCTGCCGCTGTTCGTCGTCTACTTCATCTCCGGCGTGGCCGAAACCAACCGTGCGCCGTTCGACGTGGTGGAAGGCGAGTCGGAAATCGTGGCCGGCCACATGGTCGAGTACTCGGGTTCGGCGTTCGCGCTGTTCTTCCTGGCCGAATACGCGAACATGATCCTGATCAGCTTCCTGACGGCGATCTTCTTCGTCGGCGGCTGGCTGTCGCCGATCCCGGCGTCCTGGATCCCGGACGTCCCGGTCCTGGGCACTGTGCTGGGCAATGGCTGGTGGTGGCTGCTCGCGAAGGTCTTCTTCTTCGCCAGTTGCTTCATCTGGTTCCGAGCTTCGTTCCCGCGCTACCGCTACGACCAGATCATGCGACTGGGCTGGAAGGTGTTCATTCCGATCACCATCGCCTGGATCTGTGTGGTGGCGCTGATGGCGTACTTCAAAATCTTCGAGCCCGGGGTGTAAGGGGCAGGCATGAATCGCATCGTTTCCTACTTCAAGAGCCTGCTGCTCATCGAGCTTTCGCAGGGACTCGCCCTCACGGCGAAGTACCTGTTCAAGCCGAAGTACACGCTGATGTACCCGATGGAAAAGACGCCGCAGTCGCCGCGCTTCCGCGGCGTGCACGCGCTGCGTCGCTATCCCAACGGCGAAGAGCGCTGCATCGCATGCAAGCTGTGCGAGGCCGTGTGCCCGGCGCTGGCGATCACCATCGATTCGACGAAGCGCGAGGACGGCACCCGCCGCACCACTCGCTACGACATCGACCTGTTCAAGTGCATCTTCTGCGGATTCTGCGAGGAGTCGTGCCCGGTCGACTCGATCGTGGAAACGCACGTGCACGAGTATCACTTCGACCGGCGCGGCCAGAACATCGTGACCAAGCCGCAGCTGCTGGCCATCGGCGACCGCCTCGAGGCGGAAATCGCCGAGCGTCGCGCGGCCGACGCACCTTTCCGCTGAGGGCCTGACGAACATGGATCTCGCTCAGATTGCCTTCCTCGTCTTCGCCGCCGTCGCCACGATGGCCGCGGTCGGCGTCATCAGCGTCAAGAACCCGGTGCACGCTGTCCTTCTGCTGGTGCTGACGTTCTTCTCGGTCGCCTGCACGTGGATCATCGCCGGTGCCGAGTTCCTCGGTGTCGCGCTGATCCTGGTCTACGTCGGCGCGGTGATGGTGCTGCTGCTGTTCGTGGTGATGATGCTCGACATCGACGTCGCACCGTTGCGCGAAGGCTACGTGCGCTACCTGCCCCTCGGCCTGGTCGTCGCGGTTGTGATGCTGCTGGAAATGCTGACGCTCATCGGCGTCAAGGCGAATGTCGCGACCGGATTCCCGGCCGACCCGTCCGCCGCCGGCAACACGCAATGGCTCGCGCGTGCGCTGTTCACCCAGTTCCTGCTGCCGTTCGAAGTCGCCGCGGTCATCCTGACCGTCGCCGTCATCGCGGCGGTGACGCTGACGCTGCGTCGTCGCGTCGGTGCGCGCCACCAGAATCCGTCGGCCCAGGCGCGCGTGCGTGCCGCCGATCGCGTGCGGGTGGTGAAGATGGACGCCGTGAAGCCGGTGGTCCCGGCGGAAACCCCGGCAGAGGAGGGCAAGCCGTGAGCGAATTCTTCGGCGCCGGGCTTGCGCTCGGCCATTACCTCGCGCTCGGCGCGGTGTTGTTCTGCATCAGCGTCGCCGGCATCTTCCTCAACCGCAAGAACGTGATCATGTTGCTGATGTCGCTGGAGCTGATGCTCCTGTCGGTGAACATCAACTTCGTGGCGTTCTCGCGCCAGCTGTCCGATCCGGCCGGCCAGGTGTTCGTGTTCTTCATCCTGACCGTCGCCGCGGCCGAAGCCGCAATTGGCCTGGCGATCCTGGTCACGCTGTTCCGCAACCGGCGCACGATCAATGTGGCCGAAATCGATTCGATGAAGGGCTGAGGTGGAGCACGCAATGGAACACGCCATCTCCAAGTCCGTCCTGCTGGCGATCGTCCTCGCCCCGCTGATCGGCGCCATCGTCGCCGGCCTGTTCCGCCGCCAGGTGGGCCGTGCCGGCGCGCACTGGGTGACCATCCTCGGCGTCGCGGTCAGCTGCGCGCTGTCGATGTACACGCTGTGGCAGCTGCTGCAGGGGGCCTCGCCGTTCAACGAGAACGTCTACACCTGGTTCCAGGTCGGTGGCATCGAGGCGCACGTCGGCTTCATGGTCGACAAGCTCACCGCGATGATGATGGTGGTCGTCACCTTCGTCTCGCTGCTGGTGCACATCTACACCATCGGCTACATGGCCGAGGACGACGGTTACCAGCGCTTCTTCAGCTACATCTCGCTGTTCACCTTCTCGATGTTGATGCTCGTGATGAGCAACAACTTCCTCCAGCTGTTCTTCGGCTGGGAAGCAGTGGGCCTGGTGTCGTACCTGCTGATCGGCTTCTGGTTCAAGCGCCCGACCGCGGTGTTCGCCAACCTCAAGGCGTTCCTGGTCAACCGCGTGGGCGACTTCGGTTTCCTGCTCGGCATCGCCGGCATCCTGTACACCTTCAACACCCTCGATTACGGCACCGTGTTCGCCCGTTCCGGCGAGCCCGCGCTGGCCGCGGCGCAGATGCAGCACGCTTGGCCCGCGCTGGCGCAGGCTGGCGGCTGGCTCGCGCCGATCGGTGGCTGGTCGCTGATGACCTTCATCTGCATCTGCCTGTTCATCGGTGCGATGGGCAAGTCGGCGCAGGTGCCGCTGCACGTGTGGCTGCCGGACTCGATGGAAGGCCCGACGCCGATCTCCGCGCTCATCCACGCCGCGACGATGGTGACTGCCGGCATCTTCATGGTCGCGCGCATGTCGCCGCTGTTCGAGCTGTCGCAGACCGCGCTGTACTTCGTGCTGTTCATCGGTGCCACGACGGCGTTCTGGACGGGCCTGATCGGCATCGTGCAGAACGACATCAAGCGCGTGGTCGCGTACTCGACGCTGTCGCAGCTGGGCTACATGACCGTCGCGCTGGGCGTGTCGGCCTACAGCGCCGGCGTGTACCACCTGATGACGCACGCCTTCTTCAAGGCCCTTCTGTTCCTGGGCGCCGGCTCGGTCATCATCGGCATGCACCATGAGCAGGACATGCGTCGCATGGGCGGCCTGAAGAAGTACATGCCCATCACGTACTGGACGATGCTCGTCGGCACGCTGGCGCTGATCGGCACGCCGTTCTTCAGCGGCTTCTACTCGAAGGACACCATCATCGAGGCGGCCGCCGAGCATGCGCACGAAGCGCACAACTGGATCGCGACGTACGCGTACTGGGCGGTACTGCTGGGCGCGTTCGTAACCTCGTTCTACAGCTTCCGCCTGCTGTACCTGACCTTCCACGGCAAGGAACGCTTCCACGACCCGGTGCCCGACCATTACGTCGCGCCGGAGGCGGATTCGACCGAGCACGAGTCGGAGCTTGCCGAGCAGCACGGTCATGATTCGCACGCCAAACACGATGCGCACGCCAAGCACGGCGACAGCCACGGCCACGATGACCACCATGCGCACACGCCGCACGAGTCGCCGTGGGTGGTCACGCTGCCGCTGATCCTGCTGGCGATTCCGTCGGTGCTGATCGGCTTCTTCACCGTCGGTCCGATGCTGTTCGGCACGGATGTCTTCGGCCATCACCCGCAGTTGCCGTTCTTCCTCGGCGCCATCGACGTGGGCGCCGCCCACGACACCGTCGCCAAGGTTGGCGAAGAGGTATGGCACGGTCCGGTGAAGTACGCACTGCACGGTTTCAAGGCGCCGGCCTTCTGGCTGACGCTGGCCGGTTTCGTGCTCGCCACCATCATGTACTGGTGGAAGCCGGAGTTGCCTGCGAAGGCGCGCCGCATCTTCGCCTGGCCGGTGCGCGTGCTCGAAGAGAAGTACGGCTTCGACAAGCTCTGGATCGGCGGCTTCGCCGGCGGCGGCCTGGGCCTTGGCAAGGTCTCGCGCGCCATCGACTCGCACGTCATCGACGGTGCGGTGGTCAACGGCAGTGCACGCGTCGTCGATCTCGTCGCCAACCTGACCCGCCGCATCCAGTCGGGTTACCTCTACCACTACGCGTTCGCGATGATCATTGGCCTGATTACCTTGCTGGCCATCCTGATCCGCTACTGGCACTAACCAAGACAAGGACCCGACGTGAACCCCGAGCCCTTGCAGAGCACTTCCTTCCTGCTCAGCCTGCTGATTTGGTTGCCGATCTTCGGCGGCCTGGCCACGATGGCCTTTGGCAACGAGCGCGCCGGTGCGGCGCGCTGGTTCGCCACCGGCATCGCGTTCCTCACGCTGCTGGCGAGCATTCCGCTGCTCACCGGTTTCGACATGACGACCGCGGCGATGCAGTTCGGCGAGAACCGTAACTGGATCCCGGCCTACGACATCCGCTACCACCTCGGCGTGGACGGCATTTCCGTCGCGCTGATCGCCCTGACCACGCTGACCACGCTGCTGGCGATGATTGGCGCGTGGACCTCGATCGACAAGCGCGTGGCGCAGTACTACGCCGCGTTCCTGATCCTCGAAGGCCTGATGATCGGCGTGTTCGCCGCGCTCGACTCGATGCTGTTCTATGTCTTCTTCGAAGGCATGCTCATCCCGATGTTCATCATCATCGGCGTGTGGGGCGGCCCGCGTCGCGTGTACGCGTCGATCAAGTTCTTCCTGTACACGTTCCTCGGTTCGCTGTTCATGCTGCTGGGCCTGATCTACCTGTACCTGAAGGGTGGCAGCTGGCAGCTGGCCGACATGTACGCGCTGCCGCTGACGGCGACCGAGCAGATGTGGCTGTTCTTCGGGTTCCTCATCGCGTTTGCGGTGAAAGTCCCGATGTTCCCGGTGCACACGTGGTTGCCGGATGCGCACGTGGAAGCGCCGACCGCCGGTTCGGTGATCCTGGCCGCCATCATGCTGAAGATCGGTGGTTACGGCTTCATCCGCTTCGTGCTGCCGATCGTCCCTGACGCCGGCGCCGAGTGGGCGTGGCTGGTGATCGCGCTGAGCCTGATCGCGGTGGTGTATGTCGGCCTGGTCGCCCTGGCGCAGGACGACATGAAGAAGCTGATCGCGTACTCGTCCGTCTCGCACATGGGCTTCGTCACGCTGGGCACGTTCATCGCCTTCGCGCTGGTGCGCGAGGCCGGCAACACCGACGGTGCGCGCCTGGGCCTGCAGGGCGCAATGGTGCAGATGATCAGCCACGGCTTCGTGTCGGGCGCGATGTTCTCCTGCGTCGGCGTGCTGTACGACCGCATGCACACCCGCATGATCAAGGATTACGGCGGCGTCGCGAACGTGATGCCGTGGTTCGCCGCCTTCGTCGTGCTGTTCGCGATGGCCAATTCGGGCCTGCCGGGCACATCGGGCTTCGTCGGCGAGTTCATGGTGATCCTGGCCAGCTTCCAGCAGCATCCGCTGATCGGTTTCGTCGCGGCCACCACGCTGATCATCGGCGCCGCCTACACGCTGTGGCTGGTCAAGCGCACGATGTGGGGCGAGGTGGGCAACGCGCACGTCGCCGAACTGGAAGACATCAATGCGCGCGAAGCGTTCGTACTGGGCGTGTTCGCCGCCGGCGTGCTGATCCTGGGCCTGTGGCCCAAGCCCCTGACCGACCTGATGGAACCCGCCATCGCGAACCTGGCGACCCAGATCGCCGCGTCGAAGCTCTGAGGTTGTAGCGAATGAACATGCCTGTCCGCTCCGCCGCCGATCTGCTGCCGATCCTTCCGGAATTGGTGGTGATCCTCGGCGCGTTCGCGCTGCTGATGCTCGACCTGTTCATCGACGAGCGCCGCCGCGTCATCAGCCACCTGTTCGCGATCGCCGTGCTGGCGGTGGCCACCTTCATGGTCGCCACCGGCGTGGGCGGCCCGGGCACCGTGTTCAACGGCATGTTCGTGCGCGACACCGCGGCGGACGTGATGAAGGTGACCATCGGCGTCGTCGGCATGCTGGCGATGGTCTACACGTGGCCGTACCTGCGCGCCCGCGACCTGTACAAGGGCGAAGTGTCGGTGCTGATGCTGTTCGCCACCGCAGGCATGATGCTGCTGGTGTCGTCCGGCAGTCTGGTGATGGTTTACCTGGGCCTGGAGATGCTGGCGCTGTGCTCCTATGCGCTGGTCGCGGTGGATCGCGACAGCCCGCTCGCCTCGGAAGCGGCCATCAAGTACTTCGTCCTCGGCGCGCTGGCCTCGGGCCTTCTTCTGTACGGCCTGTCGCTGCTGTATGGCGCCACCGGTTCGCTGCAGCTGGACCAGATCGCCACCGCCACGCAGATGCGTATCGCCGAGGGCAACACGCTGATGCTGATCACCGCCGTGGTGTTCATCGTCGCCGGCATCGCCTTCAAGTTCGGCGCCGTGCCGTTCCACATGTGGCTGCCGGACGTGTACCACGGTGCGCCGACGCCGATCACGCTGTTCATCGGCTCCGCGCCGAAGCTGGCCGCGTTTGGCATGACCTACCGCCTGCTCGAGGTCGGCGCGCCGGCATTCGAGGAGCAGTGGCGCCTGATGCTCGCCATCCTGGCGGTGCTGTCGCTGGCCATCGGCAATCTCAGCGCGATGGTGCAGACCAACCTGAAGCGACTGCTGGCGTACTCGACGATCTCGCACGTGGGCTTCCTGTTCGTCGGCCTGGCCGGCGGCGGGCGCGAAGGCTTCGCTGCCGCGCTGTTCTATGCGATCAGCTACGCGATCATGTCGGCCGCGGCTTTCGGTGCGATCGTGGTGCTGTCGCGCCGCGGGTTCGAAGCCGACCGCATCGAGGACTACAAGGGCCTCAACGCGCGCAACCCGTGGATGGCGGGGCTGGTGCTGTGCGTGATGGCCTCGCTGGCCGGCGTGCCGCCGTTCCTGGGTTTCTGGTCGAAGCTGGCTGTGCTGCGCGCCGCGCTGCAGGGCGACCTGCTGTGGCTGACCCTGGTCGGTGTCGTGTTCGCGGTGGTGGGTGCGTTCTACTACCTGCGCGTGATCAAGGCGATGTATTTCGACGAGCCGGAAGGGCAGGCGATCGAACCCACCGACAACCGTCCGCTGCGCATCGTGTTCGGCGTGAACGCACTGGCGCTGCTGGCGCTGGGCATCGCGTGGAATCCGATCATGGCGTGGTGCCAGCGGGCGTTCGCGGGATAAGGTTTTTCGCGCAATTCCGATTTATTTCATGAATCGGGGTTGCGCATGTTTTAGTCGACCGTTATGATGGTCGGCCTGATGCGGGGTGGAGCAGTCTGGCAGCTCGTCGGGCTCATAACCCGAAGGTCGCAGGTTCAAATCCTGCCCCCGCTACCAGCTTCGGCAGGCGCAGTCTTCAAGACAGGCGCCGGCGAAGGGTCCGGAAACCGGACTCTTCCAGGCCAAAGGCTCGGGCTTGGTGGTCGCGCACTGCTCACGCGACCACACCGAAATCCAGCTGTACGGACAAGGGGCCCGCAAGGGCCCTTTGTCGTTTTCGCGCTTGTGGGCTCGCGATCCGGAAGTACCTGCTTGGGAATGCGTGCTTCGACAAGAACGTGTACGCAGTCGTTTTTTGCTGGGTATTGCATTGCATCGAGGCACCGAGACGGCAACACGGTGCCGGTTTCATGGGAGTCAGTACGCGTGACCGATAAAGCTGTCGAAATCGCGAACCTGCTCGCCCCGACCGTTGCGTCGCTGGGTGTCGAGCTGCTGGGCGCGGAATACCTGCCGTCTCCCGGCAGCGCCGTGCTGCGCCTGTACATCGACGTGCCGGCCGACCAGGCCGTGGGCGAGGACGGTCAGCCGCGTTCGGTGACCATCGAGGATTGCGAGGCGGTCAGCCGCGAGGTGTCCGCACAGCTCGACGTCGAGGATCCCATCAGCGGCATGTACACCCTGGAAGTCTCCTCGCCGGGCATCGACCGCCCGCTGTTCACGCTGGCGCACTACGAGCGCTTCGCAGGCGAGAACGCGAAGGTCGGCCTGAAGCTGCCGCAGGACGGTCGCCGTCGCCTGCAGGGGCGCATCGTGCGTGTGCAGGACGGGGACGTGGTGTTCGACCTGGACGGAAACGAACTCGTCGTCGCGTTCGGCAATATCGACAAGGCGCGCCTGGTCCCGGACTGGGCCGCGCTGGGAATGGCCCCGGTCAAGCCGGGCAAGGACAAGCCGGCGAAGGGCGCCCCCAAGGGCAGCGCTTCGAAGGCGAAGAAGTAACCACCAAATCACCATCAAAGCCGGCGGCGCGAGTCGCCGACCGTGCGGAGTCAGAAGAGATGAGCAAGGAACTGTTGCTGGTCGTGGACGCAGTCGCCAACGAGAAGGGCGTGCCGCGTGAGGTCATCTTCGAGGCCATCGAGGCCGCGTTGGCCTCGGCCGCGAAGAAGCGCTATCACGACGAGGACGTGCTGGTACGCGTCACCATCGACCAGAAGGACGGCAGCTACGAGACCTTCCGTCGCATGGAAGTCGTGGCCGACGACGTCGTGATGGAGTCGCCGGATCGCCAGATCCGCATGATGGACGCCATCGACGAAGTCGAAGGCGTGGAAGTCGGCGACTACATCGAAGAACAGATCGAGAATCCCGAGTTCGGCCGCATCGCCGCCCAGGCCGCCAAGCAGGTCATCGTCCAGCGCGTGCGCGAAGCCGAGCGCCAGCAGGTCGTGGACGGCTGGAAGGACCGCGTGGGCGAGCTGGTCACCGGCGTGGTCAAGCGCGTGGAGCGCGGCAACATCTACGTCGACCTGGGCGGCAACGCCGAGGCGATCATCCCGAAGGACAAGGGCATCCCGCGCGACGTGCTGCGTACCGGCGACCGCGTGCGCGGCTACCTGTTCGACGTGCGCAGCGAGCCCCGCGGCCCGCAGCTGTTCATCAGCCGCGCCGCGCCGGAATTCATGATGGAGCTGTTCAAGCTCGAAGTGCCGGAAGTCGGCCAGGGCCTGGTCTCGATCAAGGCCTGCGCACGCGACCCGGGCGACCGCGCCAAGATCGCCGTCGTCGCGCACGACAACCGCACCGATCCCATCGGCGCCTGCATCGGCATGCGCGGTTCGCGCGTGCAGGCCGTGAGCAACGAGCTCAACGGCGAGCGCGTGGACATCGTGCTGTGGTCCGACAACCCGGCCCAGTTCGTCATCAACGCGATGGCGCCGGCGGAAGTGCAGTCGATCATCGTCGATGAGGAAAAGCACTCGATGGACCTCGCCGTGGCGGAAGACCGCCTGGCGCAGGCGATCGGCAAGGGCGGCCAGAACGTGCGCCTGGCCAGCCGCCTGTCGGGTTGGCAGCTGAACGTGATGACCCAGGACCAGGTCACGGCGAAGTCGGAGGCCGAACAGGCGTCCGCCCGCCAGCTGTTCCAGGACAAGCTGGAAGTCGACGAGGAAATCGCCGGCATCCTGGTCTCGGAAGGCTTCAGCACGGTCGAGGAAATCGCGTACGTGCCGGTCGGCGAGCTGCTGGCGGTCGAGGGCTTCGACGAGGACATCGTCGAGGAACTGCGCTCGCGAGCCCGCGACGCCCTGCTCAACGAGGCCCTGGCGGCCGAGGAAGAGCTGGACGAGCACCAGCCGGCGGCCGACCTGCTCGAGCTGGCCGGCATGGACGAGGCGACAGCCTACGCGCTGGCCGCCCGTGGCGTGGTCACCCGCGAGGACCTGGCCGACATGGCCACCGATGAGCTGACCGATATCGAAGGCATCGACCAGACCCGTGCCGCCGCGCTGATCATGGAAGCGCGCAAGCACTGGTTCGAATGAATACCGCGTCAGCCCGCCCGGCACCCCCGGGCTAGAATGACGCCAACACGCGCGGGACCCGTCCCGCGCCACGAGGACACCGAATCCGAATGTCGCAGCAAACCACCATCCGCAAGCTGGCCGAACTGGTGAACACGCCGGTCGAGAAGTTGCTGGAGCAGCTGGCCGAGGCCGGCATGACCTTCAGCGGCCCCGACCAGGTCGTGACCAGCATCGAGAAAGTCAAGCTGCTCGGCTTCCTCAAGCGTGCCCATGGCAAGGCCGAGGACAAGGCCGAGCCGGGCGACGCGTCGAAGAAGATCACGCTCAACCGCAGCCGGAAGCAGGAAATCACCGTCGGCGGCGGCAAGAACAAGACGACCGTCGACGTCGTGGTGCGCAAGAAGGTCACGCTGGTGAAGCCGACCGACTCGCAGCCCATGTCGGAAGGTGACGAGCGCGCCGACATCCTGCGCAAGCTGGAGGAATCCAAGCAGCGCAACCTCGCCGAACAGCAGCGCCTGGCCGCTGACGACAAGCGTCGTGCCGACGAAGTCGACGCCGCACGCCGCGAAGTCGAGGAAGCCGCACGCCAGAAGGCCGAGGAAGAAGAGCGCGCGCGCCTGGCCGATGCCAGCGCCACCGCTGGCGACGCCGCCGAGCCGGTGCGCAAGCCCGCGACCGGTGGTCACGGTCACGGCCATGGCCACGGTCATCCCAAGCCGGCCGCGCCGGCCCGCGCCCCCGAGCCCGCACGCGGCGCTCCGGCGCACAAGACGCGCGGTTCGCACGCGATGGTCGCCACCGTCGAGGACGACGACCGTACCAACCGCTTCGCCGGCCAGATGCACCTGAGCGCCACCGACCGTGCGCGCCGCTCCAGCAACACGCGCGGCAAGTCCAAGCCCACGCGTCGCCACGCCGAGCAGGCTCGTTCGGGCAGCGGCTTCATGCGTCCGACCGCGCCCATCGTCCGTGAAGTGGCGATTGGCGAGACCATCACCGTCGCCGACCTGGCGCAGAAGCTTGCGCTGAAGGGCGGCGAGGTGGTGAAGGCGCTGTTCAAGATGGGAGTGATGGCTACCATCACCCAGTCCATCGACCACGACACCGCCGCGCTGGTCACCGAGGAACTGGGCCACATCGTCGTCAAGGCCGATGCGGACACTGCAGAAGACGCACTGCTGGCGCACGTGGAAGACACGCAGGGCGAGCGGACGTCGCGTCCGCCGGTGGTCACCATCATGGGCCACGTCGACCACGGCAAGACCTCGCTGCTGGATTACATCCGCCGCACCAAGGTCGCCTCCGGTGAAGCCGGCGGCATCACGCAGCACATCGGCGCGTACCACGTGGAAACGCCGAAGGGCGTGATCAGCTTCCTCGACACGCCGGGCCATGCCGCGTTCACTTCGATGCGCGCGCGCGGCGCCAAGCTGACCGATATCGTGATCATCGTGGTCGCAGCCGACGACGGCGTCATGCCGCAGACGAAGGAAGCGATCCAGCACGCGAAGGCGGCCGGCGTGCCGCTGATCGTGGCGATCAACAAGATGGACAAGTCCGACGCCGATCCGCTGCGCGTCAAGAACGAACTGCTCGGCGAAGAGATCGTGGCCGAAGAGTTCGGCGGCGAGACGCAGATGGTCGAGCTATCGGCCAAGACCGGTCAGGGCGTGGACGAGCTGCTCGATGCGATTTCGCTGCAGGCCGAAGTGCTCGAACTCAAGGCCGTTCCGACCGGCCGTGCCACGGGTACGGTGATCGAATCCGCGCTCGACAAGGGTCGCGGTCCGGTCGCCACCGTGCTGGTGCAGCAGGGCGAGCTCAAGAAGGGCGACTACCTCGTGTGCGGCGTGCAGTACGGCCGCGTGCGTGCGCTGTTCGACGAGAACGGCAAGCAGGTCGACAGCGCCGGTCCGTCGATCCCGGTGCAGGTGCTCGGCCTGTCCGGCGTGCCGGACGCGGGCGACGACTTCGTGGTCGTCGACGATGAGCGCCTGGCCAAGGACGTGGCGCAGCAGCGCGACGCCAAGCGCCGCGAATCGCGCCTGGTCGCCGCCGCCGGCAACCGCATGGAAGACATCATGGCCCAGATGGGCAAGGGCGAGGGCCAGCTGAGCCTCAACCTCGTCGTCAAGGCCGACGTGCAGGGTTCGGTGGAAGCGCTGCGCCAGTCGCTGACCGCGCTGTCCAACGAGCAGATCCGCATCAACGTCATCAGCTCCGGCGTGGGCGGCATCACCGAATCCGACGCCAACGCCGCGCTCACCGCGAAGGCCACGATCATCGGCTTCAACGTGCGTGCCGACGCTTCTGCCCGCAAGGTGATCGAAGCCAATGGCGTGGACCTGCGCTACTTCTCGATCATCTATGACGTGATCGACCAGGTGAAGCAGGTGGCGTCCGGCATCCTGGGCGTGGAGATCCGCGAAGAGATCATCGGCACCGCCGAGGTTCGCGACGTCTTCCGCAGCTCGAAGTTCGGCGCCGTCGCCGGCTGCATGGTCGTGGAGGGCGTGGTCAAGCGGAACAAGCCGATCCGCGTGCTGCGTGACAACGCGGTCATCTTCGAAGGCGAGCTGGAATCGCTGCGTCGCTTCAAGGAAAACGTCGACGAAGTCCGCAACGGCACCGAATGCGGTATCGGCGTGAAGGCGTACAACGACGTCAAGCCCGGCGACCAGATCGAGTGCTTCGAGCGCATCGAAGTCCAGCGCACGCTGTAAGACAGGAGCGAGCGGGGTTCGCCCCCCGCTCGTTTCCCGTTCCACCCAATCAGTTATTGGATTTATGCCCAAGACGTTCCACCGCACCGACCGCGTTTCCGCCCAGCTCCGTCGCGAGCTGGGCACGCTGGTGCACGAAGCCGTGCGCGAGCACGGCCTGCCGTCCGTCAGCGTTTCCGACGTGGAAGTCACGCGCGACCTCGCGCACGCGAAAGTGTTCGTCACCGCGTTGCAGCAGGAGCGTTCGAGGGAAGCCGTGAAGGCGCTGAAGGAACTGGCGCCGCAGATCCGTTTCCAGCTCGGTCGCGCGGTGAAGATGCGCCATGTGCCGGAACTGCATTTCCACTACGACGACTCGGTCGATCGTGGCGAGCGCATCGGCAACCTGCTGCGCGACAACCCGCCTGCGCCCGAAGACAAGACGGGCGACGCGGACGAGTAAGCCGTCCGCGCGGCCGCCCGCCGACGAACGCATCGCCGTCCGTCAGCCCGACCCTCCATTGCATTGCCCTGACCGCGGGATCCACGCAGGATTCGCACGGGGAGCCCTTGGCCTCGTTCCGCCTGCCGGCGGACGCGGACCGCGCCCCGCTGCGACCTGCGGACCTTCTGCGGACGATCCATGACGAAAGCCAAGACGCGCTTCCGCCCGCTCGACGGCATCCTGCTGCTCGACAAGCCGCAGGGACTGAGCTCCAACCAGGCGCTGCAACAGGCGCGGCATCTGTTCCGCGCCGAAAAGGGCGGCCACACCGGCAGCCTGGATCCGCTGGCGACCGGTCTGTTGCCGCTGTGCTTCGGCGAGGCGACGAAGATCGCCGGCCTGCTGCTGGGTTCGGCGAAGGCTTACGAAACGACGGCGGTACTCGGTCTCACCACCGACAGCGATGATGCCGACGGCGCGCTGTTGCTCGAACGCCCGGTTCCGGCGCTGGACGAAGCCACCATCGAAGCCGCACTGGCGCCGCTGCGCGGCCCGATCCGCCAGCGCGCCCCGATCTATTCGGCGCTGAAGCAGGGCGGCGAACCGCTCTATGCCAAGGCCCGTCGTGGCGAAGCCATCGAAGCCCCCGAGCGCGACGTCGTCGTGCACCGTTTCGAGCTGATCGAACGCGACGGCCCGCGCCTGCGCCTTCACGTCGAATGCGGATCGGGCACCTACGTTCGCAGTCTGGTCCGGGATCTGGGCGAGGCGCTGGGATGCGGCGCGCACGTCGCCACATTGCGCCGACTCTGGGTCGATCCGTTCCGCGAACCCCGCATGGTCACCCTCGACGCCTTGCGCTCGATGCGTGAAACCGGCGGCGAGGCGGCGATCGAGGCCTGCCTGCTGCCCATCGAAGCCGGGCTTTCGCAGTTCCCGCGGGTCGAGCTGGAGGTCGCCGCCACGCGCCGGTTGGGGCAGGGGCAGAGCGTGGACTGCGCTCCCGGCCCGGACGGGCTGGTTGCGGTGTTTGGCCCGGATGGGCACTGCCTGGGGCTGGGTCAACGCACCGGCGAACGGCTGGCGCCGCAGCGCTTGTTCCGCTGGGCTGCGCTCAACGGGCAGCCTGAACAGGCGAGCGGATCGATCGCGTGAAGACGACCTGACCCGTCCGGACAACCGGCGCAGCGAATTTCACGCATCACAGCGGTCGCATTCGCCGGTGCCTGCTGTTACAATTTTGCGGCTTTTCAAGCACCTAAGCAGTCCCCTCGCACCATTCCACTAGCAAACGGCGGGCCAGGCGGTGCGTCGGCGCGGTTCATTCCGGTCGATTCGCTTCTGCAGGCCACGCATCTACAAGGCACATCATGTCCATCGACACCAGCAAGATCATCGAAGACAACAAGCGCGGCGCCAACGATACCGGTTCGCCGGAAGTCCAGGTCGCCCTGCTCACCGCTCGCATCGAGCAGCTGACCGGCCACTTCAAGCTCCACAAGCAGGATCACCACAGCCGTCGTGGCCTGCTGCAGATGGTGAACCGCCGCCGCAGCCTGCTCGACTACCTCAAGCGCAAGGACAACGAGCGCTACAAGGCCCTGATCGAGAAACTCGGTCTGCGTCGCTAAACGCAATACCCACCGCGGCGCAGCGATGCGCCGCGGTTCGTTTTTGAGGTACCGCAACACCCGGGGATCCGCGCATTGCGCACCGGTCCTCACCGCGCAACACCGGAACGCGCACGGCGCCTTCCGACCATTCGAATTCCAGACCGCCCACGCGGTCGACCGGAGCGGGGCAGGGGCCTCGACCGGAACGCATCAGAAACGATAGGAACCCCAACGTGGCAAAAATCACCAAGACCTTCCAGTACGGCGACCACCAGGTGACGCTGGAAACCGGCGAAATCGCTCGCCAGGCCAGCGGCGCCGTCATCGTGAAGATGGACGACACCGTCGTGCTGGTGTCTGCCGTCGCCGCCAAGAGCGCGCGCGAAGGACAGGATTTCTTCCCGCTGACGGTGGACTACCAGGAGAAGTTCTACGCCGGTGGCCGCATCCCGGGTGGCTTCTTCAAGCGTGAGGGCCGTCCGACCGAGAAGGAAACGCTGATCTCGCGTCTGATCGACCGCCCGATCCGTCCGCTGTTCCCCGAGGAATACAAGAACGAAGTCCAGATCATCGCGACGGTGATGTCGCTGAATCCGGAAATCGACGGCGACATCCCGGCGCTGATCGGCGCCTCGGCCGCGCTCGCGCTGGCCGGCACGCCGTTCCAGGGTCCGATCGGTGCCGCCAAGGTCGGTTACAAGAACGGCCAGTACATCCTCAACCCGACCGCCGCGCAGCTGGTCGACTCCGACCTGGAGCTGGTCGTCGCCGGTACGTCCAACGCGGTGCTGATGGTCGAATCCGAAGCGAACATGCTGTCGGAAGACGTGATGCTGGGCGCGGTGATGTTCGGCCATCGCGAGATGCAGAAGGTCATCAACGCCATCAACGAGCTGACCGTGGAAGCCGGCACCAAGCCGTCGACCTGGGTCGCCCCGGCGAAGAACGATGCGCTGATCAGCGCCATCGTCGAATCGGCCGGCGCTTCGCTGAAGCAGGCCTACCAGATCCGCAACAAGGCCGAGCGCCGCGATGCCATCTCGGCGATCCGCAAGGACACGTGGGAACAGCTGTCCGGCCGCGCCGAAGCCTCCGGCTGGGTTGCCGCCGAATACGCCAAGGAATTCGGCGACCTGGAATACAACACCATGCGTGGCTCGGTGCTCGACACCAAGGTCCGCATTGACGGTCGCGACCTGACCACCGTGCGTCCGATCGAGTGCAAGACCGGCGTGCTGCCGCGTACCCACGGCTCGGCGCTGTTCACCCGCGGCGAGACGCAGGCCATCGTGGTCACCACGCTGGGCACTGCGCGCGACGGCCAGATCATCGATGCCGTCTCCGGTGAGTACAAGGAAAACTTCCTGTTCCATTACAACTTCCCGCCGTACTCGGTGGGCGAGACCGGCCGCTTCGGCGCGCCGAAGCGTCGCGAGATCGGCCACGGCCGCCTCGCCAAGCGCGGTGTGCTCGCCACGATGCCGACGCTGGAAGAGTTCCCGTACACGATCCGCGTCGTGTCGGAAATCACCGAGTCGAACGGCTCCTCGTCGATGGCTTCGGTCTGCGGTTCCTCGCTCGCGCTGATGGACGCCGGCGTGCCGGTGAAGTCGCCGGTCGCGGGCATCGCGATGGGCCTGGTGAAGGAAGGCGATCGCTTCGTCGTGCTGTCGGACATCCTGGGTGACGAAGATCACCTGGGCGACATGGACTTCAAGGTGGCCGGTTCGCAGGAGGGCATCAGCGCCCTGCAGATGGACATCAAGATCCAGGGCATCACCGAGGAAATCATGAAGGTCGCCCTCGCCCAGGCGAAGGAAGGCCGTCTGCACATCCTCGGCGAGATGGCCAAGGCCATCACCGCGCCGCGCAGCGAGCTGAGCGAGTACGCCCCGCGCCTGCTGACGATGAAGATCCACCCGGACAAGATCCGTGAAGTGATCGGCAAGGGTGGCTCGACCATCCAGGCGATCACCAAGGAAACCGGCACGCAGATCGACATCCAGGACGACGGCACGATCGTCATCGCTTCGGTCAACGCCGCCGCCGCACAGGCTGCGAAGGCGCGCATCGAGCAGATCACCTCCGACGTCGAGCCGGGTCGCATCTACGAAGGCAAGGTCGCCAAGATCATGGACTTCGGTGCGTTCGTGACGATCCTGCCGGGCAAGGACGGCCTGGTGCACGTCTCGCAGATTTCCAGCGAGCGCGTGGAGAAGGTCTCCGACAAGCTGAAGGAAGGCGACGTGGTCAAGGTGAAGGTGCTGGAAGTCGACAAGCAGGGCCGCATCCGCCTGTCGATCAAGGCCGTCGAGGAAGGCGAAGGCGTTCCGGCCGAGTAAGCCGGGCGTTCCACCTTTCGGCGACATCGCCGGACATGTGAGAAAGCGGGCTTCGGCCCGCTTTTTCTTTGCGCGCCAGCAACCCCATTGCGCTGCCTCATGCCGGAGCGCAAGGGCCGCCTGCTACGCTGCGGCCATCCAACGGGAGGGATCGGCATGGCGTCGGGATCGCAGGAGCTGGAGCGCTTCGTCTACGAGGCGTTGTCGCGCGGGGAATCGAAGGCGTCCATTGCACAGGCGCTCTCCAGTGCAGGCTGGCGCGACGACCAGACCCGCGGCGTGCTCGACGCCTACGCCGACGTGCCTTTCGTGGTGCCCGTGCCACTTCCGCGCGCTTCGTTGTCGGCGCGCGAGGCCTTTCTATACCTGGTGATGTTCGCCTCGCTCTACTTCGCGATCTGGCACCTGGGCAGTCTGCTGTTCGACCTGATCAACGTCGTCTGGCCGGACGCGGCAGATGCGAACAAACTGGCGCGTGGCGATTACTCGATGCGCTGGTCATGCGCGGCGTTGATCATCGCCTTCCCGGTGTATGCCTTCGTATCGTGGTTCGTGGGTCGCGATGTCTCGCGCGACCCGATCAAGCGCCTGTCGCCCGTGCGGCGTTGGCTGACCTATCTCACGCTGTTCGTCGCAGCGTCCGTGCTCATCGGCGACCTCACCACGCTGGTGTTCAACCTGCTGGGCGGCGAGCTGACGACGCGCTTCGTGCTGAAGGTGATCGTCGTCGGCGTGCTCGTCGGCAGTGTGTTCGGTTACTACCTGCAGGACCTGCGACGCGAGGAGGGCGCAGCTCCAGGGCGCATGTGGTCTGGACGCGGCTGGCTGGTCGGCGCGGCCATTGCGGTGCTGGCGACGCTGGTCGCGACGTTCTTCGTGATGCGCACGCCGATGGAGGTCCGCCAGACACGTCAGGACCAGAGGCGCGTCGAAGACCTCTCGACGCTCAAAAGCGAGATCGAAGGCTGGCACCGCAGGACCGGATCGCTGCCGTCCACCCTGTTCGATCTGGCGCAGCAGCCCGGCGCGCGTGTGAACGTGACCGATCCGTTCGACGCGAACCCCTACGAGTACCAGGCTTTCGATGCGCGCCGCTACCACCTGTGCGCGAGTTTCACCACCGACAGCGCCGCCACCGCGGGTGCGACGGGCTGGACCGATCCGAAGTGGCGTCATCCGCGCGGTCGCCACTGTTTCGTGCTCTCGCTCCCGCAGGAGAAGGACGAATGAACGCGGAGTGTCACGAACGCGCCCGCTGGCCCGTCCTGGGTGCATCGCATCGCTCGGAATCCACCTCATGTGCACTGCAATGGACACCGCATTCGAAACCCACCGCCCGCGCCTGATGGCGCTGGCATATCGACTCCTCGGCAGCCGCACCGATGCCGAGGAAGTCGTGCAGGACGCCTGGTTGCGCTGGCACCAGGCCGACCGCGCGACGATCCGCGACCTGGAAGGCTGGCTGGTGACGACGACCACGCGTCTGGGCATCGACCGCCTGCGCCTGGCCCGCAACGAGCGCGAGGTGTACCCCGGCCCGTGGTTGCCCGAACCGCTCACCGCGGACGACTCGCCCGGTCCGGAACAGCAGGCCGACGTGGCGGGGCAGGTGTCGCTGGCGTACCTGGCGCTGCTGGAGAAGCTCGGTCCGGAGGAGCGCGCGGCCTTCCTGCTCAAGGACGTGTTCGATTACGACTACGGCCAGATTTCCGAACTGCTGGGCCACACGGAAGCGAACTGCCGGCAGATGGTGAGTCGTGCCCGTGCGCGCGTGCAGGCCGAGCGGCCGCGTTTCGATGTCGCGCCCGACACGCACCGCCGCCTGCTCGAACGTTTCATGCATGCGATGCAAAGCGGCGATCGCGCCTCGATCATGGCGTTGCTGGCGGCCGATGCGCGCCTGGTGTCCGATGGCGGTGGCAAGGTCACCGCGGTGATCCGTCCGCTGGAAGGCGCGCAGCGCATCGCCGACCTCTACTGGGCGGTGGCGCGCCGCGTCGGGGAGGTGAGCGGGTCGCGCCTGGGCCACGTCAACGGCGAACCGGCGCTGCTGCGTTTCCACGAAGGGCGGCTGCACTCGATCAGCACCATCACGGTCGGTGAAGACGGCCGCATCACGCAGGTCCTGTCGGTGCTCAATCCGGACAAGCTGCGTGGCCTGATCTGAACGACTCCGCGCGTGGGTGTCACAAGCCCGTGCCCGGGCCCGTCCTGTTCCATGAAGCGGCCGTTGATGGCCGTACTTATGGGAAGACGAAGATGAACGCTGTGACCCCGCTCGACACCCACTCCCTCGACTACACCACGCTCGCCCCCGAGGCGTTCCAGCACCTGCTCAAGCTCAGCACCGGCCTGCACAAGGGACCGTTGGGCGGCAAGCTGGTGGAATGGATTTCGCTGCGCGTGTCGCAGATCAACGGCTGCGTGTTCTGCCTGGACATGCACTGCACGTTGCTTCGCAAGATGGGCGAGGGCCAGCGCAAGCTCGACACGCTCGCCGCATGGCGCGAGAGCCCGCTGTTCGACGCGCGCGAACGCGCCGCGCTGGAATGGGCCGAGACGCTCAACGCGATTGGCGCCGCGCAGGTACCGGAACACGCGCTGGAGCAGGTGCGCGAGCACTTCAACGACAACGAACTGGCGGAACTGACCTTCGCCGTTGCCTCGATCCGCGCCTGGAACGTGCTCAACGTCGGCCTGCGCAAGTCGCTGCCGGAAGCGTGAAGCAAGCGCCGTCGTCGCAAGCGGCGGCGAGGGCGGTCAGCGCACCTGGTTTGCGGTGCGGGCGAAGCGGCGATGCAGCGCGGCGATCACGCGCTGCATCACCGCGAACGCCAGCGAAGCGAATGCGGCGATGAGCGTGAGCGCGCTCCAGGCGATCCACGCATTGCCGCGCCCCCCGGAGAACACCAGCGCCAGGTTGCCGGCCAGCGCGATCGACACCGGAAGCCATGCCGCGGCCAGGGCCAGCGCCGCGTTCGCCACGTGGCGCAGCACGCCGCGCCGCGCGAGTTGCCGCGCCATCGCGGCAACGGCGCACAGGCCGAGAGCGGCGAGGGCGTTGCCCAACGGAAGTCCGCCCGGCAGTGACCGTTCGACGTAAGGCGCGCCCGTGATCAGCGAGCCCAGCGCGAACACGGCAAGCGCGAGCAGCGCGATGAACGTCAACAACCCTCGCGGTAGACGCATCACGTCGCCATGCGCAGCGTAGTCGTCGTACCACGGCCTTCGTCCGATGCGAAGTCCAGACGCCAGCCCAGGTGTTCGCACAGGCGCGAGATCAGGTCCAGCCCGATGCCGCCGCCAACGCGTCCGCCGCCGCGGGCGACGCTGGCGTAGATGCGGGCGATTTCCTCCGGCGTCATGCCATGGCCCGGATCGTCGATCACCACCGTCGCCGGTGCCTCCAGCCGGATCGTGATGCGCCCGCGGTCGCTGTGCTCGATCGCATTGCGCAGCAGGTTGCCGATGGCGGCCTGCACGATGGGCAGCGGCGCGACGATCTCGCAGGGCGGCAGCGCGAGGATGTCCAGCTGCAGGTCCTTGTCGCGCGTGAGATGGCGATGGTCCTCGACGATGCCGGGAATCAGCTCGTCCAGTGCGACGTGATCGGCCGAGCGCGCCAGTCGGGCCGGATCCTTCGCCAGCACCAGCAGCAGCGAGATCAGCTGCTCCACCTCGCGTGCGGTGCGATTGATGCGTTGAAGTTGCCCGCGCGCGGGGTCGGGCAGCTGCGGTTGCTGAAGCGCGATCTCGCTCGCACCGGCGATCACGGCCACCGGAGTGCGCAGCTCGTGGCTCGCGCTGTCGATGAACACGCGTTCGCGTTCGACGAAGCGGTCGTTGCGTTGCAGGTAGTCGTTGAGCGCGTCGGCGATCACCACCAGCTCGGCGCTGGCCGAGTCGGGTGTTTCGATGCGCTGCCCGGACTGGTCGGGCCTCAATCGCCCGATGTTCTGCGCCATGTCGCGCAGCGGCTTGACCAGGCGGTTGACGCTCCAGGCGGTGGCGATGCACAGCAGCACGATCAGCGTCACCGCCGATCCCGCCATCGTCAGGCCCATGTCGAACTCGCGCTCTTCCAGGTCGGTGATGTCCAGCGCTACCGCGAGCGGACGGCCATCGACTTCGCGCACCAGCGCGACGCGCTCGACGCCGTCGATCTCGATCTCGTCGTACACGCCGGGGGGAACGCCGCGCAACGGCGGCGGCAGGTTGGCCGGGTCGCGCCCGTCGTAGAAGGCCAGGCTCTGCGTGTTGACCCAGCGAAGGCCCGGCTCGTGCTCACGCAGCTTGATCAGGTGGTCCATTTCCGAATCGAGCAGCGTCTGCCACACCAGGCGTTCTGCATGCTCGTTCACCATGATGCCGTGCAGGAAGACGGCAATGCTCAGTACGACCACGTAGCCGAGCAGTCCCAGCAGGATGCGTCGGCGAAGCCCCGTGCGCTTGCTCACTCTATGGCCTCGCTCGCGGCGGTGGCGGTTTCGCTGGCGACGATGCGGTAACCCACGCGTGGCAGCGTCTGGATCAGTTTCAGGTCGAACGGACCGTCCACGCTGCGGCGCAGTTCGTAGATGTGGGAGCGGAGCATGTCGCCGTCGGGCGGGTCGTCGCCCCACAACGCGTGTTCGAGGCGATCGCGGGTGACCGCGGCGGGGCTGGCCTGCATGAGCACTTCCAGCAGCTTGCGGCAAGCGGGATACAGATGCAGCGCATGTCCCGCGCGCGAGGCTTCCAGCGTGCTCATGTCCAGCTTGAGGTCGCCCACCTGCAGCACCTTGCTGCGTCCGCGCCCGCGCGCGCGGGCGACCAGCGCTTCAAGGCGCACTTCCAGTTCGGGCAGGTGGAAGGGCTTGGTGAGGTAGTCGTCGGCGCCGGCGCGGAAGCCGGCGATCTTGTCGGGCAGTTCGTCGCGCGCGGTGAGCATCAGCACCGGCGTGTCGCGACCGGATTCGCGCAGCCGGCTGAGCACTTCGCGGCCATCCATTCGCGGCAGCATCCAGTCCAGGACGATCGCGTCGAATTCCTTGGTCACCGCCAGATGCAGGCCCGTGGGCCCGTCCGGCGCGGCGTCGAGCGTGTAGCCGCGCGCATCGAAATACTCGAACAGGTTGGCGACGAGATTGTGGTTGTCCTCGACGACGAGTACGCGCATCGCCAGCCTCCTTCGGTTGGCGCGCACGCGCCTGCGCCCATTGTGCACCCGCAGACATCGGAATGCCGTCGGAATTGCCCCTTGGAACGCCCTGGCGAAATGGCCGGTGAACGTGATCGCGACATCGCGCCGGATCCGACCGCATTCCGACACCCGGCGCCCGAGCATGCGCGCGTCTTCCGCATTCCCCGTTCCTCCATGCGCAGTGCGATCTCCAGGCTGTCCATCGTTCCAATGCACGCAAGTTCCCCGATCCAGAACATCCCGATGGACGTCCTGCCGCGCGACGGCGTGCGCTTCGTGTTCACGCACGTGGTCGCGCCACTGGCGGGCTTCGTGCTGGCGCTGTTGGCGATGCGCTGGTTCAACGGCGACCAGTGGCTCGCGGACCGGCTGTACGCCCTGCAGGGCGGGCGCTGGGCGTTGCGGGATTCGTTCGTGACCCAGACGCTCGTGCATCACTTCGGCCGCGAGCTGGGCATCGCGATGTGGCTGGGCGTGGTGGGCGCGTGGTTGTTCGCGGGACGTCGCGCGAGTTGGGCATCGCTGCGCGCGCCACTGGGATATCTGATCGTTGCCATCGCCTTGTCGGTGCTGTGCGTGTCCTGGGTGAAGTCGTGGTCGAACATGGACTGCCCATGGGACCTGACGCGCTACGGCGGGCTGCGTCCCTTCGTCGGCTTGTGGGACGTGCGGCCCATTGGCCTGCAGCGCGGCTCGTGCTTCCCCGCCGGGCACGCGAGCGGCGGCTACGCGTGGTTGTCGCTGTACTTCTTCCTCGGCGCGGTGCGACCGCGCTGGCGCTGGGCGGGCCTGGCGGCCGGCATGGGGCTTGGCCTGGTGTTCGGCATCGCGCAGCAGCTGCGCGGCGCGCACTTCGCTTCGCACGATATCGCCAGCGCCGCGATCTGCTGGACGGTGGCGGTCGCCACCTGGCAAGCGTTCCGCCCGAGCCTGGTGCGTGCGCGCTGGCTCGCTGCGGGCATCGGTCCGCAGGAGACGAAGGCATGAGTTCGGTCGTCTCGCGTCGCCCCTTCGAGGATGGACTGCGCCGCCTTTTCCAGTTCCTTGCGATCCGCCCGGAGATGACGGTCGAACGCCTTGCGTTCTACGTCGCGGCGTTCTTCACCGTGTTCTGCAACGGCGCGTTCTTCCGCGCCGTGGCGGCGACCGGCGCATTGCACGGCGCGTCGGGCGTGATGGTGGGCCTGAGCCTGGTGCTGATGATCGGCGCGCTCAACATGCTGTTGCTGTGCCTGCTGCTCAACCGCTGGACGGTGCGTCCGGTGCTGACGGTGCTGATTCCGGTCACCGCGATGGCCGCCCATTTCATGAGCCGCTACACGGTCTATCTCGACGCGGACATGCTGCGCAACATCCTGCATACCGACGGCAAGGAATCCGGCGAACTGCTGTCGCTGGGCATGTTGCCCAGTTTGCTGTGGCTGGGCGTGCTGCCGACGCTGGGGGTGTGGCGCGTGCGCCTGAAGGCGCGGCCGATGGCGCGCGCGATGCTTGTGCGCCTGGGTTGCATCGTGCTGTCGATCGTGGTGGCGGGCGGGGCGATGATGGCCTCGTTCCAGGACCTGTCCGCGCTCATGCGCAACCACAAGGAAGTGCGCCACCTGATCACGCCGGGCAACTACATCGTCTCGCTGGTGCGCGTGGCGCAGCACGACGGCGCGCGCCATCAGCCCAAGACGCCGATCGGCGTGAACGCGCATGTCGTCGGCCGCGACCCGAACGCGAAGCCGCGCCTGCTGGTGATCGTCGTGGGCGAAACCGTGCGCGCGCAGAACTGGGGCCTCAACGGCTACGAACGCCAGACGACGCCGCAGCTGCGCGACATCGGCCCGATCAACTTCACCGATGTCACGTCCTGCGGCTCGGCGACCGAGGTGTCGGTGCCGTGCATGTTCTCGCCGTTCGGTCGCGCGCATTACGACGAGGACCGCATCTCGCACACGCAGTCGCTGTTGAACGTGCTCGACCACGCCGGCATCGGCGTGCTGTGGCGCGACAACCAGACCGGCTGCAAGGGCGTGTGCGAAGGCCTGCCGTTCCAGTCGTTCGAACACGCCACCGATCCGCACGCGTGCACGGCCGAGGGCTGCCTGGACGAAGTGATGCTGAAGGGCCTTTCGGATGAGATCGCGCGCAGGCCGGGGGACCAGGTCATCGTGATGCACCAGCTTGGCAGCCACGGGCCGAGCTATTCCAAGCGCTATCCGCAGCGCCTGCGACGCTTCACGCCGACGTGCGAGACGGCCGATCTTGGCGACTGCACGCGCGAGCAGATCGTCAATGCGTACGACAACTCGGTGCTGGGCACCGACGATTTCCTCGCACGCACGATCCGTTTCCTGGCCGAACAGTCCTCGCGCGAGACGGCGATGATCTACCTGTCCGACCACGGCGAATCGCTGGGCGAGAACGGCCTGTACCTGCACGGCGTGCCGTACGCGATCGCCCCCGACACGCAGACGCACGTGCCGATGGTGATGTGGTTCTCGCCGGGCTTTGCCGCCGATCGCAACCTCGACATCGACTGCATGAAGCGCGAAAGCCACCAGCCTGCGAGCCAGGACAACCTGTTCCACTCGGTACTGGGCCTGATGCAGGTGCAGACGCCCGAGTACGACCGCAGGATGGACCTGTTCGACCGCTGCATCGCGCCGGGTTGAGGCCGGGCGCCGCGCCGGCCGACGTTGGACGCATAGGGCGCAGCGAACACCTATAGTGCGCTAGGCTGGAACCGCCCCGCGGGCAAGTGCCTGCAGTGGGCGGTCGCATGGCAGGCGTGGCGTAGCACGCCTTACGCGATGCTGCCGGTCGGTCCCAGGACGATCGAGGAGGCGGCCGCGATGTCGAAATCATTCTGGCTGGCAGGCGTGCTGGTGCTCGCCACGGCAACCGCGCAGGCAGCTGAACTGGGCGTGCTCGCGCCGGTACTCGCGGACGGCCAGCCGCAGACGCAGGACGACCCTTCGGGCCATGCCGCTCCGGTCGTCACGCGGGTGAATTCGGGCGAGCTGTTCGATCAGATCCAGCGCGAGGCGCGCGAGGGCTTCCTCGGCACCGTGCTGGCGCTGGACGAAAGTGCGCAACGCATCAGTGGCGCACGCGAGACGCCGACGTGGCTGTACCTGTCCGCCGAAGACGGCGGTTTCGCGCGACGCGGATTCTGGCTCGAAGAAAACGGCGAGCGGCGGTTCGTCGATGAACTCTTCGTCGATCTGGTCGTGGATGCGGGCACCATCGCCGACGGCGGCTTCGAGGAAATCTTCACGCACGAGATGGGGCACGTCTTCCTGCGCCGCCTGATGCCGGGCCTGCCGCACGGCTGGTCGCGCACGCCGCACAGCAGCATGAGCGTCACCGATTACCCGACCGCGTTCGACGAAGGGTTCGCCACGCATTTCCAGAGCCTGGTGCGCCGTTACTCGCGCAATCCGCGGCTGGAGGAGCTCACGCTCGGTCTGAACGCGAAGCCGTTCGTGCCGTTGTGGCTGAGCAACCTGGACCGTGCCGGTCGCATCGACGGCGTGCGACGGAATCTGTTCGTGCAGCAACAACTCGTGCCGCCGGGCGGCGACGCCGACGCATGGTCGCGCGCGAACCAAAGCACCGCCTTCGACATGGCGCGGCTGAAGAACGGCCAGCAGATGCTGTCGTCGGAAGGCGTCATCGCCACGCTGTTCCATCGCTGGCTGGTGCCGGGCGAGGGCACGCGCAAGGCGATCGTGTCGCGTTATTCGCAACTCTTCCGGACGATGGCGGCGGCGACGGCGGATGGCTGGACGATGAACGCGGACACGCCGATGTTCCTGGACCTGGTCGATCGTTACTGCACCGATGCGCCGGCCGATTGCACACGCATCCGCAACCTCGTGCTCGACACCACGTACGGCGCGACGGTCGACATCACGTTGCCCCGCACGACCGAAGCGATGGCCGAACGCGGGCGTATCGGCGACATGGCCGGGTTCGTCGAAGGACTGAAGCAGGCGCGCGAGCAGATGACGCAGTTGCAGGCGGCGGTGGCGGAGGATCCCACGCGCCTTCGCGCGATGCTGGGCCCCGACATCTGGCTGCTCGGCCACACGCCCGAAAAGCCGCCGGGCCTGCCGTCGGACGAAGTGGCGGTGAACCTCAACACGGCCGAAACGGAACAGCTGCGAACCTTGCCCGGTATCGATACGGCAGCAGCAGAACGTGCGTTGCGCAGCCGGCGCGAGAGCGGCGCGTTTGCGGACATTGCGGATTTCGTGCAGCGCAGTGGACTGGACGGGACGGCATCGATGTCGCTGAAGGTAGCGGCCGCAGCGATGCAGCAGGCAGGATTGAACGAGCGACGTTGAGCGTTCGTAGCCCGGGTAGGGCCAACGTCCGCACCCGGGTTCGACTACGCAGTCGCGTCTGTGAACCCGGGTGCGCTTCGCTTACCCGGGCTACAAGAACTCACTCGGCGATGTCGCGCGCGAACAGATCGCTCTGTGCAACCGGCGCCTCATCACGATCGATGAATCCCGACAGCCCCACGCCCACCAGCCGATAGAGCGTGCCGTCCGGCAACGGCACGCGCGTGCGCAGGTCGCAGGCGATGCGCGCCAGTTGCTCCAGGCTCGTCGGCCGCTCCATCGGCGTGAGGCTGCGCGTGAGGATGCGGAAATCGGCGGTCTTCAGCTTCAACACGATGGTGCGCGCGACGCGTTCCGGGTCGCGCTCCAGTTCGCGCCCGTAGCCTTCCCAGGTTTTCTCGGCGAGCCGCTGGATGTGCGGCTCCAGCTCGTCCAGCGGCAGGTCGCGTTCGAAGGTGTCTTCGGAGGAAATCTGCAGCGTCGGGCGCTCGGGCTCCACCGGGTTGTCGTCGATGCCCATCGACAGCTCGAACAGACGTCGGCCCCATCGCCCGAAGCTCAGCTCCAGCTCCGCCGCGCCCAGTTCGCGCAGCTGCGCGACGGTGGCGATGCCCAGTTCCTGCAGCTTCGCTTCCATCACCTTGCCCACGCCGGGCAGTCGTCCCACGGGCAGTGGCGCGAGGAACGCCTCGATCTGGTGCGGACGGATCACGAACAGGCCGTCGGGCTTGCGCCAGTCGGAGGCGATCTTCGCCAGGAACTTGTTCGGCGCCACGCCGGCGGACGCGGTGAGCTGCGTTTCCTCGCGGATCGCCTCGCGAATGGCCTGGGCCGTGGCGGTCGCGGTGGAAAGGCCGGTTTTGGTGATGCTGACGTCCAGGTACGCCTCGTCGAGCGAAAGCGGTTCGATGAGGTCGGTATGCCGCGCGAAGATCTCGCGCACCTGCCGCGACACCGCCTTGTAGCGGACGAAATCCGGCGGCACGAACACCGCCTGCGGGCACAGGCGCTCAGCCCGGATGGCCGGCATGGCCGAGCGCACGCCGAAGGTGCGCGCCTCGTAGCTCGCCGCGCACACCACCGACCGCGCCCCGCGCCAGGCCACGACCACCGGCCGCCCGCGCAGGGACGGGTCGTCGCGCTGTTCGACGGACGCGTAGAAGGCGTCCATGTCGACATGGAGGATCTTGCGGGGCGGGGCGGACACGTGACGTGGGTGCGGCGTGTGGCGGTTGTTAGTCAAAATACTAACAAGTGCGGGCGGCGTGGTCACGTGGAAGCCGTCATCCCGGCGACCCCGCGGTTGTAGCCCGGGTAAGCGCAGCGCACCGCGCCCCCGGGGCAGTTCGGCGTTGAGAGCGATGAACGCGCCGCAGCGCGTTGCACCCTTGACGGGCAACTTTCTGGGACCGATTGCGGGCCCCCGGATGCGGCTTCGCCTTACCCGGGCTGCAAAGGCCGTTACGCCGCGTCCTCATCGCGCATCGACGAAGGCCGCTTCCCAACATCCCGCATGCCGCGCACATGCTCGGACACCTGCCGCTGCATCGCGTCGAACGCATCACGCACGGCCACGTAGGCGTCCTCGTGCGAGTGATCCTTCGCCGGCGTGCGGCCAGCCTCGAACGTCGCACCGCGCATCACCGCGTGCACGTGCACCAGATAGCGGTTGCCGTGCAGGTGACGATGCTCGGCGTGGCGGACCGCCACATCACACGATTGCAGCTGCGGCGCCATCTGCCACAGCTTGCGTGCGTGGCGCAGGATGTCCTCGCGCAGCGCTTCGGATACGGGCAGGCCTTCGAAGCGGATCGTGACATCGTGTTGCATGGGGGCTCCGTTACGGTGGGACATGCCTCCATATGCAGCCCCGCCCGGAGCGATGTCAGCTTGAAACTTCCACGTGGCCACGTGCATGGTGGGGGTGCATGATGTCGGACTGGCAGCGCGCCTGATGAGCACCTATTCCCTTCCATCGCTGTTCTCGCCCGCGTCCGTCGCCGTGATTGGCGGCAGCCCGCGCGAGCGCTCGATCGGGCGCGCGTTGCTTCGCAACCTGCAGTCCGGCGGCTTCGCCGGCAAGATCGGCCTGGTCAATCCGCGCCATCGGCAGATCGAAGGCGTCGACGCCGTGGCACGCGTGGAAGACCTTCCGTTCGTGCCCGAGCTGGTGCTCATCGCCACGCCCGCGGCGATGGTGCCCAAGTACGCGAACGCCGCCGCCGAGCACGGCGCTTCTGCGGCCGTCGTGCTGAGCACGGGACTGGGGCAGGGCGAGGGCTCGTTCGCAGCGGAACTGCAGGACATCGCACGCGCGCACAGCATGCGCCTGGCCGGGCCCAACAGCCTGGGCATCATCGCGCCGCACGCGCGGCTCAATGCCAGCTTCGCAGCGCACACGCCGCTGCCGGGCGACATCGCGCTGGTGTCGCAATCGGCTGCCATCGCCGCGGCGCTGGTGGAATGGGGCTCGAGCCGCGCGATCGGTTTCTCCGCAGTTGCGGCGCTGGGCGATGCGCTTGACGTCGACTTCGCCGACCTGCTGGATTACTTCGCGCGCGACCGCCATACGCGCGCGATCCTGCTGTACGTCGAATCGATCCGCGACGCCCGCAAGTTCCTGTCGGCTGCACGCGCGGCGGCGCGACTGAAACCTGTGGTCGTGGTGAAGTCCGGCCGCCATGCGCCGCGAACCACTGCGCCGCACACGCACGCGTCCGCACTCGCATCGCCCGATGCCGTGTATGCCGCCGCATTCCATCGCGCCGGCATGCTCCGCGTCCGCGCGTTGAACGAGTTGTTTTCCGCGGCCGAAGCACTCAGTCGCGTCGATTCGCTGCACGGCCGGCGCCTGGCGATCTTCGCCAACGGACGCGGCACCGGCGCGCTCGCCGCCGACCGCCTGCTCGACATGGGCGGCACGCTGGCGTCGATCTCCGACGAAGCGCGCGCGCAGATCCAGCCCATCGCATCGCCCGCATGGCCCGGCACCAACCCCGTCGACTTCTACGGCGATGTCGACCACGCCTCGTATGCGCAAGCATTCAGCGCGCTCGCGTCGGACGAAGCGAATGACGCCTTGCTGGTGCTCAACACGCCCACGGCGTTGATGGACGCGCACAGCCGCGCCGATGCGCTGGCGCAGGCGCGTGAGTCGCTGCCATGGAGCGTGCGCAAGAAACCGGTGTTCGCCGTGTGGCTGGGTGCGGATGAAGCGGCTGCCGACCGCCTCAACGCCGCGCGCATCCCGAACTATCCGACCGAAGCCGACGCCGTACGCGGCTTCATGTACCTGGTGCGGCACCGCGAAGCGCAGATGACGCTGAGGGAAACGCCGCCGAGCCTGCCGGACGACCTCGTCGTCGATACGGACACCGCGCGCGGCATCGTCGATGCGGCGATCAAGTCGGGACGTCGCTGGCTTGATCCCATCGAGGTTACGCGCGTGCTGGGCGCGTATGACATCCCCATCACGCCGGTGGCGCACGCGCGGGACGCGGATGAAGCGGCGCGCGCGGCCGCGCAATGGTTCGCGGAAGGCCTGCAGGTGGCGGTGAAGGTGCTTTCGCCCGACATCGAACACAAGTCCGACGTGGATGGCGTACGCCTCAATCTGCCCGGCGAACAGGCCGTGCGTGACGCGACCGCTTCGATCCTGCAACGCGCGCGCGACCTGCGTCCGGACGCGCGCATCGAAGGCGTGACCGTGCATCCGATGATCGTGCGTCCGAAGGCGCGCGAGTTGATTGCCGGCGTCGCGGACGACGAAACCTTCGGCCCGGCCATCGTGTTCGGTCGTGGTGGAACGGCGGTGGAAGTCATCGACGACAAGGTGCTCGCGTTGCCGCCACTGGACCTGCGGCTGGCGCACGAGATGATCGGCCGCACGCGCGTGTCGCGCATCCTCAAGGCCTATCGCGATGTGCCCGCCGCCGACGAGCGTGCCGTCGCGCTGGTGCTGGTGAAGCTGGCGCAGCTGGTCGTGGACGTGCCCGGCATCCGCGAGGTGGACATCAACCCGTTGCTGGCCGACAAGGACGGATTGATCGCCGTGGATGCGCGCATCGGCGTGTCGCCTTCGCGCAGGTTGCACAAAGGCCCGGGGCATCCGCGTCTGGCGATTCGCCCGTATCCGAAGGAGTGGGAACGGCAGATGGTGCTGTCGGACGGCGCAACCGCGTTCGTGCGACCGGTGCGGCCGGAAGACGACGCGATGTTCCGCGAGTTCTTCGGGCGCGTGACCGATGAAGACCTGCGCATGCGCTTCTTCCAGACCGTGAAGCATTTCAGCCACGAGTTCATCGCACAGCTGACGCAGCTGGATTACGCGAGGTCCATCGCGCTGGTCGCCATCGACCCGGCCAGCGGCGAGATGCTGGGCGCGGTGCGCCTGCTGGCGGATGCGAACTACGACCGCGGCGAGTACGGAATCCTGGTGCGCTCGGACCTCAAGGGCCACGGCCTGGGCTGGCGGTTGATGCAGATCATGATCGAGTACGCGCGCTGGCTGGGCCTGCGTTCGGTCGAAGGCGAAGTGCTGCAGGAGAACCGCACGATGATCGAGATGTGCCGCGCGCTGGGCTTCTCCGTCGTCACCAACCCGGAGGATTCGAGCCTGGTGACGGTGTCGCTGCGGATCGGGGACATGCCGACGTAGGCGAAGTGCCATTGCCGACGGCAGAAGCGATGCGCGTGTCGCGTGAAGTGCTGGCGATGGGCAAGAAAGCGCTACGCGCGCCCCTTTTTTCATTGGATCGTGGCGAAAAATGCGTCATCGAGGGCGCGCAAAGGGCCGCGTGCGCCGCTTCGGGCGCCGACGCTGGCGAAAGAAGCGTCACGCGTGCTCCTTTCTTGATTGCTCCCTGATCAGAAAAGCGCCATCGCTGGCGCTTGAATTGCCGACGCTGCCCCTCAAAGTGCAGGCGCTGGCACTTCAAGTGCCACGCGTGACGCTTCTTTCGCCACGCGAAGCACTTTCCGCAGGTCGCACGGCACAACCCCGCTGCACCCCGCTCTTGTAGCCCGGGTAAGCGAAGCGCACCCGGGGCCGCCAGTCCGCCACGCATGGCAAACCCCGCCCCAACCATCGCCCCGTCCTGTCCAGCGGGACACCAGAACCCCCATCCACCGCCCCTTCATTTTCCGTGAGCCCTGTCGCTAAACTCGGGGTGGGGACATTGGGGGATGGGGTATGGATACTCGCGTGGCATGGCGGGCGCTGTGTGCGGCCGCTGCACTTTTCATCGGACTGGCGCAGGCGGCCGAGCCGTCGCCCGAGGCGTCTGACGCCGGCATGGCCGAACGGGCCATCGCACAGGTCGAGGAAAGCACCCAGCGCGCCTACCGCGACGCCATCGCCACCTTCGACGCGGCCCAGAAGCAGTCGCCCGGCGACGTCGGGATCGCCGTAGCGCGATGCCGCTTCTTCCTGCACTACACCGACCAGGAATCGGGCAACTGGATGAGCGGGGCGCAGGACGCGCTCGAAGCGTGCTCGGAGCAGTTGCACCAGCGCTGGCCCAACGCGGCGCAGGCGCAGATGTTCGAACTGGAGCAGCTCTTGGGCGAGGAAGCCGCGCAGCGCGGCGAAGTGCTATTGAAGTCCGCCGACCACTGGCCCGTGAAGTTGCGGCGCGACCTGCTCACCACGACGTCCTACGCCTACCAGGACAGCGACGAAGTCCGCGCCGGCGAACTGGCCTTGATGGCGGCGCGGCTGGGCGATGCATCGCGTCTGGCGGCCGCCGTGAAATACCTGTCCGCACAGAAGAAGTTCAAGGAAGCCGCCGACCTGCTGGCCAAGGCCGAGCCCGCCGAAACACCGTTCGCCGCCCAGCAGCGCATCGAGGCCGCCCTCACGCTGCCCGACACGAAGATCGCCGTGGCGGAGGCACGCCGCCATCCGAATGCGCTCAATACGTTCGGCGCCGAAGTGGCGGCGCGTGCCTACATGCGCGCCGGCGATTTCGCCTCGGCCCGTCGGGTGCTCAAGGACCTCCCGAACACCAACGAGAGCGCGAACGCGGTGAAGTTCGACGCCGCCATCGGCATCGGCGACTTCGCAGGCGCCGCCGGGTACGTCGACATCACCGACACCGAGAACCTCTTCGCCAACATCGGCCGCTTCCTCACGCTGGCGGTGGCGGCACCTACGACGCTGATCAAGCCGTCGATGCTGCTGGCCTTGGCGCTATGCCTCGCGTACCTCGCGGCCATGGCGCTGGCCCCCGGCTTGGTGCTGGTGCCCGCGCATTACCGCGGGTTGGCACGCCGCCTAAAGGGCAAGGTCAGCGCAACGTTGTTCCCGGCCATTGGCCTGAAGCGCGCGTGGTATGGCGCGGCCGTCGCACTGGTCGTCCCGATGGTGGTGGTGATGCTGGTGCAGCCGGGCGCCATGGCCGGCATGGCCGAAGGCAACCTGATGGCATCGGAGCAGATGTTCCGCGCCTTCATGTTTGCCGAAATCGCCGCGCTGGTGTGCCTGGTTCCCGCGTTGATCGGCATGACCCGCCGCCAGCTCACCGGCGACCGCGCCGCGCTGCGCACGTGGTGGATCGTGCTGCTGATGTGGGGCGCGCTGATCAGCATCGGCTGGGTGCTGACCTTCGTGCAGACCCGATTGGGCGTGAACCTGGAAACCACCCAGACGCGCATGGTGGCCGCGATGGTGGAAGGCGGCGCCGAACTCGGCGGCCCCGCGCTGTCGCTGTTGATCCTGGCGCTGGTGGGCCCCGTGTTCGAGGAACTCGCGTTCCGCGGCCTGCTGCTGGGCGGCCTGTCGCGCCATATCAGCTTCGGCTGGGCCAACGCGCTGCAGGCGCTCGGCTTCGCCGCCATGCACGACGACCCGCCGCGCTTCCTCTACTACTTCGCCATGGGCCTGTTCGGCGGCTGGCTGGTGAAGCGCACCGGCTCACTGGCGCCGGCGATTGCGCTGCATGTCTTGAACAATGCGGTGGCGGTGGGGGTGTTGTTGTGGGTGGGGTGAGCCATGGGCGCTTCTAGGAACACTGGCACCTCCGCGACGGAAGGAACATGAGCCTCAAAGCACTCGGCTACGGGCTGGCCACCTTCTTCGGCGCCTACGCATTGATGACGCTTGTTGCGAACGTCATGGTAGACGCCGGGGTGTACGCCTCCGGCAGCGCGTTGATCCAAATCATGGGCTACCTGGTGCCGGTGGTGGCCGGTTATGTGGCGGCGAGCAAGGCGGCGCGCTGGCGGATCGTGCACGGAATCGTCGGCGGTTCCATCGGCATCGTGCCAATGCAGCTGACGCCGATGCTCGTCGATCCCGATTACACGCCGAACGGTATGCTCGTGATCCTCATCTGTTTTGCCGTCCTCGCCGCGCTGGGCGCTGTCTTCGGCAATCACGCTGCAAGGAGAAGGGCAGGTGGCTGATGCGAGCAGCGGCGCAGTGAAAGAGGGCTCGAAGCCCAAGGAGCCGGGCATCGCGCTCGGCTTGGCGTTGATCGCGCTCTTGGCCTGCTTGCTGGCTGCAAGCGTGATGGCGAGCAACGGGTTGAAGCCGGGGCCGATGCGGCCCGGTGCGCACTCCGTCATCACCGGCGTCTATCTCATGGCGTGGGGCGCCATGTTCCTTGCCAGCTACTACTTCGATCACAAAACGTTCTTCTTCCGGGCGCTGATATGGGTGTGTGAACACTTGTCGAGGCCAAAGGGGAGGGGAATGGCCTTCTTCTTCGCTGCACTGGGCTTCGGAGTCGGTGGGTTGGGTTTGCTGAGCGGGCTCGGCGTGTTCGATCTGTCGTGAACGAAGCGGCAATTTCCAGAACAAGGCACACGCGGATGCGCATATTTGGATACACGCAGGAACAGCGTGATGAGGAGCCGGCCTCGCCGCGGGAGTTGGCGGAGATAACGTTCGTCGCCACGCCCGAAGAGGCCCGCAAGATCGCCGCGTTCCTCCTGCACGCGGCGGACGAGATGGAGCGGATGGGTTCCGACTACAGTCACATCCATCTATCGGATGAGCAGCCGGGGTTCGACGACTCACCGGATGTCATCGTGTTCAACCCAGCGAACCTGTGAAGTACGCAGATGGGCAAGAGGTAAGGGTCGGCGACCGCGTGCGACTGGGCGATGACAGCGATGGCGTCGTCGTGTGCTCGATCGATCGTGACGAGTACACCACTGACCATCCCAAGGCCCAGTGGGCGTATCTCGAAGCCGGCGTGATGATCCACTTCCCGAAGTTCGGCCTGATCCATTTCGTCGAAAGTGACGAGAATCTGGTACTCGTCTCGCGCGCAATGCGCGAGAGCGATGCGGACTGAATCAGCACTGCGACAAAGGCTGATTGCTAGCCACTCACCGTCATCAGCACACTCGCCCTCAAGGAGTGTAGAAGCTCCGCACAAAGCGGTAACCCGCCACCGATTCACAGGCGGGTTTCTTATGTCCGAATCTCGGGCATGAGTCCGACGCAGTGCAGTTCCGCGTCGGGAGGGCGGCTAATGCAACACCTCGCAAGAGGGAATATGCCCACCGGCTTTGTGCGGCTTCTAACCTCCCGACACCCTTGCGCCGAATCCCCGGCGCAAGCCCGGCTGGTTTGCTGGAGACCTCCGCATGAGCAAGGACACTCGTTCCATCCCCGCCGCATTCCGCGGCTACCTGCTGCCCCGTTCCGCCCACGACTCGCTGACGCAGACGCGCGATCAGCTGCGCCTGCTGGCCCAACTCACCGAAGCCCGCAGAGAGCCGACCGAGTACGTGGTCCTCTCGCTTGACGCGCTGTCGGAACTATTCGATCGCACTGCGTCGTATGTGGATGACGCGTTGTCCCTGGTCATCCAGCACGGCGCCGAGCCCGAGGCGGCTTGAGTTCGCTGCGGTTCGCTGCATGTGTTGCCCGCGTACGCAGAGCGCACCCAGTCTGGGCGCGCTCTGTCTATCGTGTCAGGCGTCTGGCTTTGTTCTGCAACTTCACATCGCTCGGCCATGGCTCTGGGCCTGACGCTGTTCCTGCCACTGAGCGATCTGCGCCTGATGCTGCTGCTCGAACGCTTCGGCCTTCTGCATCGTCTCGGTCATCGAGGGCGCCGGTGTGCGCAAGTTGGCCATGCCATCGAAGCCAGGGAACGTTCCCAAGACCCAAGCATCGCCGTTTTCAAGCACGTGGACCGATTCCACCCGGTTTGGCCGCACGCCACCTTGTCGTGCGGCCAAGGTCAGCTCGGCGACCTTCTCGTTGCTTGCATCGGCTGGAAGCCTGTCGCGCAGTTCCTGGAACAACGCGTGGTGGGGATGCGTTGGATCGGCATAGCCCAGCGGTTCGCGCGTGGCTTCCTGCGAACGAGGACTGTCGTGGAGGAACTGACGCGTCGAGGATTCGATTGTGTTCGCGTCCAATCGCTGGGCCTCACGGCCCTGTAGCAGGCTGAAGGGGAGCGACGACGAAGGCGCGCCACGATCCGCTGTCTCTTTGGCGAGGGATTGCACGCCCTCGATGAGCGCCTGCCCGGTCCGGATCGGTGCCTCGCGCGCGAGCTCCAGCATCGACAGTGCGAGGCCCGCGCTTTCCACCGCGTTCGAGGCGCGTCGCGCGGTCCAGCCTGCAGCGTCGACCATGCGGGGCCATTGTTCGGCATGCGCAGACAACCCGTGGCGCAACTCGCGGATGTCGTTACGGTAGGTGTCCACCAGCGTGCGGTTGTCCTCGTATCGCTGCCGGTTGGCGTCGTTCAGCACCGAAGGACCGCCCATGCGATCCGGCGCCATGGTGGCGATGAAATGGGCGCCAATGCCGTGTGGGCTGAGCGCGGTGGCGACCGGGTCGCGCTGCGTGGACCATCGAGCGATAGCCGTGGTGGGTGAAGCCAAGGCCGGAACGTCAGGCCGGTACGGCGGCAGGCCATAGTCGTGCCTGCGCAGGTGTGCGATGTCCTGCTCGCTCGCGTAGACACGCACTTCACCGATATGACGGCTGGCGGCACTGACGAAGTCGGCGGCATCCATGTGGTTGACTACGTGCGCTCCTGGTTTGGCGGGTCCTTTCGTGATCGCCAGCTCAGCGGCACCGTAGGCGTTGAACGTTTCCGCCTTGATGCCAAGTTGATGCGCCTGGATCTGGGCGAGGGTACCGCCCAAGGAGTGGCCTACGGCGGTGATGGCTGGGGCGGACTCGTCACGCCTTTTCGCACGCGTCTCAACGAGTTCGATCGTCTCCTTGGCAAAGGTGATGGCGTCATTGGCTTGGGCATTCATCGCCTTTGCGACCATGCCGCCATCGGCGAGTACGACGTCACGGATCAATTCCCTGTTGACCTCGGTGCCGCGGTTGGCGATGACCACCTCCCCACTGTCCAGGTCGCAATATGCCGTGCCCTGGTAGCCCGAGCGCATTGTGGCGTACGCGATGATCTTGTATTCACGACCGCCTGCTCGAATTGGCTGCGCGTCCGGAGCCGCATCATTGGTGCGTTCCCTGTAAGCGTCTAGAGCCAGATTCGCCCGATCCTGAGTTCGTAATGTCATGGCGCGACTCTTCGAGGTGTGAGGGTGATAGTGAAGAGGTCATTCCGGACTTTCTCGCTAAAATTGGAGGAACTCTGCTCACCGGATTCGGGCCATCCTTCCAGATCATGGGCAGAATAGATCGCATCAGAGAAATAGAGCACTTTAGCTTTCTCAGCTCTGAGATCTCTCAACCATAGGTCTGGAGCGAAGGTCACCGAGCGTCCTTTCAGGACGATCGTGGCAGCCACCAGTTCCCACTTGCACGTCCCCAAGCCGTAGTAGTTCCGGTCAATCATTCCATCGGTCCAGACCTCAGCGCGATAAGTCGTGGCATCAAGTTGCTCAAGCGGAAACGGAATTGTGGCCTCCGGGCTGAACCGGATTGGATTCATGGGTCCTCCCTTTGGAGGGACGCACGAGTTGTCCGGAACCCAGTAGTGCATGCCTCCACGCACGTCCTTGAATGGCCCAGGCGCGCCATCTATCTTCACGATCAGCTCGTACCGCTCCTTCGGATGCGGGTTGAGCGGATATTCCGCCCGCTTCATCGGCTGACACGCCGTGAGCGCACCAAACGCCGCCACCGCCACCGCCATCTGTTGTTTCAACATCTCGTCGTTGTCCTCGTGCGCGATAGGCAGAGCGGGTGCTCGTTCGGATAGGGATGAGTAAGGCTGCGATGGCAGCGCTTCCAACTCGTGATTGGCAGTTTCGTTACAGATCACACTGCGGCGTTGTGCGAGCAGTTCGCGGGAAATCGCCACGGCGCGTGGCGAGGGCGCGAGCTCGGGCGCGTCCTCCTGCAAAGCCTCGTGGAATGCCCGGCGTCGGATCGGAATCGCTGCCCGCTCAACTCCAGCGGTCCGGTCGACGGCATAAGTGGAACCGTGCAAGACAGCCAGCCGCTGGGCCATTGCGTGTTCGTGCGTGCGCGCCCGCCGCTCGCACCAGAAGAACGCGATCAGCGTCCCTGCAGATAGCAGTGCATTGAGCGCAGCCGCCACGTAGATCAGTGTCGCCGCCGTCATCGCTCGCCCGGGCCCCATTGCGCTTTCCGCAACCTATCGGCGTGTCGAAGGACTCCGCAATGAGCGAATTTCTCGCTCGCCGGCTATCGGAAAGCCGGCATGGCGCCGGTCCGGCTGGTCTCACATCGCGCGGCCGTGACTCTGGCTCTGGCGCTGCTGCTCGAACGCTTCGGCTTCTGGGCCAAAGTCAGTTCGGCGAACTCTTCGTTGCCTACATCGGCTGGAAGCCTGTCGCGCAGTTCCTTGAACAACGCGGGGTGGGGATGCGTTGGATCGGCATAGCGCAGCTGTTGGAGCCCGGGTAAGCGAAGCGCACCCGGGGGCTGTCACGCCTGCCCCGGGTGCGCTTCGCTTACCGGGGCTACAAGAGCGGTTTGCGGTTAGACCCAACCCGTCGCATAGAACACCCCGATCACCACGAACACCGCGATCGTCTTGATCACCGTGATCGCGAAGATGTCCTTGTAGGCCTGGCGATGCGTCAGGCCGGTCACTGCCAGCAGCGTGATTACTGCGCCGTTGTGGGGCAGGGTGTCCATGCCGCCGGAGGCCATCGCGGCGACGCGGTGCAGCACTTCCATCGGAATGCCGGCGGCGTTCGCGTTGGCGATGAACGTTTCGGCCATCGCGGCCAATGCGATGCTCATGCCGCCCGACGCGGAACCCGTGATGCCCGCCAGCGCGGTCACGGTCACGGCCTGGTTGACCAAGGGGTTGCCGATGGCGCCCAGCGCATTGGCGACGACGAGGAAACCCGGCAGTGCGGCGATCACCGCGCCGAAACCGTACTCCGATGCGGTGTTCATGGCGGCCAGCAACGCACCACCGATGGCCGACTTCGTGCCTTCGGCGAAGCTCGCCATCACCGGTTTCCACGCGAACGCCAGCACCAGGGCGATGCCCAGCAGCAGCGCGCCCTGCACGGCCCAGATGGCGGTGACCTTCGAGATTTCCTGCACCACCGGCGCCGCGCTGCCGATCACTGCCGGGTCGAAGCTGTGGCTTTCGCCATAGAAGCGGGGGATGGCGGAGGTCAGCAGTTTGTTCGCCACACCCACCAGCACCAGCGGCGCGATGGCGATGAGCGGGTGCGCAAGCGTCTGCCCCGCGAACGGCGCCGGTTCGTTGACCAGCAGCGTGCCGTAGCCTTCGCCGGCCGCGCGTGCCTTGCGACGACGCCAGTCGAGGTACGACAGGCCGACGATGAGGATGAAGACACCGCCAATCGTGCCCAGCACCGGCGCGGCCCACGTGTTGGTGCCGAAGAACGTGGTGGGGATGATGTTCTGGATCTGCGGCGTGCCCGGCAGCGCGTCCATCGTGAAGGTGAACGCACCCAGCGCGATGGTGCCGGGAATCAGGCGCTTGGGGATGTCGCTCTGGCGGAAGAGTTCGGCCGCGAACGGATACACCGCGAACACCACCACGAACAACGACACGCCGCCGTAGGTCAGCAGCGCGCAGACGACCACGATGGACAGCATCGCGCGTTGCGCGCCGAACAGGCCGATGGTGGCCGTCACGATTGACTTCGAAAAACCCGACAGCTCGATGAGCTTGCCGAAGATCGCGCCGAGCAGGAACACGGGGAAGTACAGCTTCAGAAAGCCGACCATCTTGTCCATGAACAGGCCGGTGAAGATCGGCGCGACCAGCGACGGGTCGGTCAGCAGCACCGCGCCCAGCGCCGCCACCGGCGCGAACAGGATCACGCTGTAGCCGCGGTAGGCGACGAACATCAGGAAACACACCGCGGCCAGCACGATCAGAAAATCCATTGACGTCCCCGGAACGAATCGGTCGAGATCGCAATCCAGGTCGTCATCCCCGCGCAGGCGGGGAGGCAGGCATCCGGTGTGTCACGCCTGTCAAAGGCGGTGATGGGTCGGACGGCTGCAGTCCCGCCTTCGCGGGAATGACGGACCAGGGCGATGGCGGCCAGTCTCGCCGTGGTGGTGGGTCGTCGGCATTGTCCGAAGGTACAGGAGCGGTCTTTGGACCTTGCGCCCTAGGCTTGCCTCCATGACGGGGAGGGCCGTCGTCCATTTCGTCCGCCTGCAATGCGTGGCGGACGTCCTTGAACGAGTTGGGGGAGGAGCGTCGAAATGATCAAGCACAACAGCACCCGCACCGGATTGAGCATCGCGATCGCCTTCGCGCTGCTGGCCCCGGCCGCGCATGCGCAGGACACGACGGCAGCTGCACAGGGCGAGGAGACCACCACGCTCAGCGGCGTTACCGTCACCGCGCGAAAGCGCGAGGAAACGCTGCAGGAAGTGCCGGTGGCCGTCACCGCGTTCACCGCCGACGCGCTGGACCAGCTCAACGTGGAAGACCTGAGTGACCTCGACGCGCAGGTGCCGAACCTGACCATCTACGCCGCGCGCGGTTCGTCCAGCACCATCACCGCGTACATCCGCGGCGTCGGCCAGTCCGATCCGCTGTGGGGCGTGGACCCGGGCGTGGGCATCTACATGGACGATGTCTACATCGCCCGTCCGCAGGGCGCGCTGCTCGACGTGTTCGACGTCGAACGCGTGGAAGTGCTGCGTGGCCCGCAGGGCACGCTTTACGGCAAGAACACCATCGGCGGCGCGATCAAGTACATCTCGCGTGGCCTGACGGTTGAACCCGACGGCCAGGCCTCGGTGACGGTCGGCAATTACAACCAGCTCGACGTGCGCGCCGCGGCCAGCGGTTCGGTCGGCGATGGCGCGCTGCGCGGTCGCCTGGCGGTGGCCAGCCTCAATCGCGACGGCTACGGCGACAACCTCTTCAGCGGCCAGCAGGTCAGCGACAAGGAAATCCTCGCCGCACGCGGCCAGCTCGGCGCGTACGTGAACGACAACCTCGACATCCAGTTCGCCTTCGACTGGATGGACGACCAGTCCGGCGTGCGCGGCGCGAAGATGCTGGCGCCCAACCGCTTCGCGCCGGGCTTCGCGCCGCTGGATTCGCGCTACGACATCCGCAGCGGCATGCCCAACGTCAACGACACCGAAATGAAGGGCGCTTCGGCGGCCGTCAACTGGCGCGTCAACGACGACTGGGCGGTGAAGTACATCCTCGCCAAGCGCGAGTCCAACACCGAAACCAACATCGACTTCGACACGCTCCCCAACAAGGTCGCCGACGTGAAGGCGTTCTACAGCGATGAGCAGGTCAGCAACGAGTTGCAGGTGAACTACGACGGCGGCGGCCGCAGCCGTGGCGTGGTCGGCCTGTACTTCTTCGACGGCTGGGCCGGCGGCCAGGTGCTGAACAACTTCTTCAACCTGTCCTTCGGCGACACGCAGGGCAAGATCTACACCGACCAGTGGGCGCTGTACGCGGACTGGACGTTCGACCTGACCGAAAAGCTCAAGCTCGACGTGGGCGCGCGTTACACCGACGAGCGCAAGCACGCCGTCGTGCTCAACCGCTGCTACACCGATGCCACCTTCAGCACGCTGGCCGTGCGCTGCGCGGCGAACAACCCGACGCCCATCGCGGCGAACTTCGACAAGCGCATCGGCTTCCAGAACACCTCGCCGAAGATCTCGCTGGATTACCAGATCACGCCGGACATCATGGTGTACGGCCTGGCCTCGCGCGGCTTCAAGTCGGGCGGCTACAACATCCGCGCGCAGGCGACTGCCGTGCCGCGTTCGGCCGAGCCGTTCGACGACGAGTCGGTGGACAGCTATGAAATCGGCTCGAAGATGGCGTTCATGGACCAGACGCTGTTCCTGAACCTGGCCGCGTTCCACAACAAGTACAAGGACATCCAGCTGTCGGTGTTCACCTCCTACGACAGCAACGGCGACGGGGTGAACGACGCGTTCTTCGGCGACTTCACCAATGCCGGTTCCGGCACGGTGGAAGGCGTGGAAGTCGAGTACCAGTGGCTGCCGACGAAGCACTGGCTGATCAGCGGCAACTTCGCGTGGCTGGATGCGAAGTACGACGAGTTCATGTACGCCGGCGTCAACATCGCCGACGAGCAGGAATTCACCAATGCGCCGGACTTCTCCGGTGCGCTCAACGTCGAGTGGCGCACGCCGCTGTCGAACGGCGGCGACATCTCGGCGCGCGTGGGCTACAGCTACCAGAGCGACGTGGTGGCGACGACGGAAATCGTGCGCACCGGTGCGCTGCCGATCACGCAGGACGGTTACGGGCTGGTCAATGCGGGCGTGATCTGGCGCCTGGACGAGAACTGGTCGTTCTCGCTGCAGGGCACCAACCTCGCTGACAAGGAGTACCGCACGACGGGTTACAACCTCAATGCGGCGCTGGGTGTCCTCACCGGCTTCTACGGTGCGCCGCGCTCTTACAGCCTGGCGGTGCGGTACGACTTCTGATTGCGTACGGGAAAGGTGCGTTTGTAGCCCGGGCGGGTCGACGGCCCGCCCGGGATTGCGTCATCGACGTAGCGGCGCTCCATCATCCGGTTGCGCTGCGTTTACCTGGCCTGGACGGGCCGGGTAGTTCTCTTCTCCCTGCGGGAGAAGGTGCCCGAAGGGCGGATGAGGGGTAACGGAGCGTCACGGCTCGAACCATGTGTGCCTGGCTGCACTGCGCGTTGTCCCCTGACGCTCCGTTGCCCCTCACCCCAACCCCTCTCCCGGCGGGAGAGGGGCTCGAACCCCGGGGGGATTGGCGAGAAGCATCGAATGCGCTCCGGCGTTAGCTATCCTGCGACCATGAGCCCCGCCGCATGCCCATGCTGAGCTTCACCACCGTCGCCGTCGCCAGCCTGGCGTGGCTTGCGCTCATGTTCGGCACGGCGCTGTACGCCGAGCGGCGGCCGACCGTGCTCGCGCGGCAGTGGCGGCACGTGTACGCGCTCTCGCTCGCGGTGCACTGCACCTCGTGGACGTTCTACGGCACCGTCACGCAGGCCGCGCGCTACGGCTGGCCGCTGCCGCCGACCTTCCTTGGCGCCATCGTCCTGTACGGCGTCGCCATCGCCTTCATGGTGAAACTCGTCCGGCTCTCGCGCGAGACCAATGCGACCTCGCTCGCCGATCTCATCGCCACGCGGCTGGGCAAGGACGCATGGCTCGCGGCGACGGTCACGCTCATCGCCGCCCTTGGCCTCATCCCGTACATCGCGTTGCAGCTGAAAGCCGTGGCGATGAGCTTCGCGATGCTCACCACGCGCAACGCGCACGGCGCCGCCGGGCCGGCGTGGCAGGACAGCGCGCTGTACGTCGCGCTCGCGATGGCGCTGTTCGCGATGCTGTTCGGAACGCGCCGTGCCAGCGCCGCCGAACACAATCGCGGCCTCGTGCTGGCGATGGCCTTCGAGTCGGTGTTCAAGCTCGCCGCGATGCTCGCGCTGGGCGCGTTCGTATGGTTCGGCCTTGGCGACATCCCGCAGGCCGCCGCGCCGCCTCCGCCCGCGCGCGGCGCCGATGGTTTCGCGCCGCTGGTGCTGCTTGGCGCGCTGGCGATGTTCGTGCTGCCGCACCAGTTCCATGTCGGCGTGGTCGAGTGCCGCGACGAACGCGACGTGCGCACGGCGCGCTGGCAGTTCCCGCTGTATCTGGTGCTCATCGCGCTGCCGGTGCTGCCACTGGCGACGGCCGGGCAATCGCTGCTGGCCGGCACGGGCGTGCCGTCGGACCTGTACGTGCTGGCGCTGCCGCTGTCGCACGGGCAGGAAGGGCTGGCGTTGTTCGCGTTCCTCGGCGGCCTGAGCGCGGCCACCGGCATGGTCGTGGTCAGCACGCTCACGCTCAGCCTGATGATCGGCAACCACTGGTTCGCGCCGGGCCTGCTGCGCGGCGCGTGGTCGCGCAACGATGGTAGCGACCTGCGCGGCAGCGTCATCGCGCTGCGCCGCTGCGGCATCGTCGCGATCATGCTGCTGGCGTGGGCCTACAGCCGCCTGCTCGCGGGCAGCGATGCGCTGGCCGACGTCGGCGCGGTGTCGTTCTCGGCGCTGGCGACGCTCGCGCCGGCGCTGTTCTTCGCGGTATGGCGCCCGCAGACGCCGGCACGCGCGGCGGTGGTTGGCATCGTCGCGGGCTTTGCGGCGTGGGCGTGGGTGCTGCTGTTGCCGTTGACGTTCGAAGCGCGCGGCGCCGTGCCGGCGTGGATCGTCGCAGGGCCGTTCGACCTGGGCTGGCTCGCACCGGACGGATTGTTCGGACTGACCGGCTGGAGCCGCCTTGGCCGCGCGGTCGGCGCCAGCCTGTTCGTCGGCACGATGGCGACGGTGATCTCCGCGCTGTGGCGACGCGAACCCCCGCGTCGTGCCCAGCGCGGCCTGGACCTGCGCACGTTGCGCGACGCCGGCCTGCGGTTCCTGCCGCGCGAACGCGTCGCGCAGCTGCTGCACGGCGTGCCCGCCGAAGGCGCGGTCCCCGCGGCGGTGGAAGCGGGCATCGAACGCGAACTGGCGGCAGTGCTGGGTTCGGCGTCGGCCCGCGTGCTGCTGGATGCGGCGCGTCGTGCGGGTAGTCAGGAACTCGACACGGTCGCGGCGATCGTCGGCGAGGCCTCGGCCGACCTGCGCTTCAATCAGCGCGTGCTGGAAGCGGCGCTGCACAACATGAGCCAGGGCATCAGCGTGGTCGATGCGCAGCTGCGGCTGGTCGCGTGGAATCGCCGTTATGCCGAACTGTTCGGCTTCCCGCCCGAACTGCTGACGGTGGGGCGTCCCATTGCCGAGTTGTCGCGCTGGGCGCTGCAGCGGTTGCCGTCGCGCGGATGGAGCGGGCGCGATCTCGAACGCGCCCTGGAACGCCGCCTCGCGTTCATGCGCGCAGGCACGCCGCACCTGTCCGAACGCGTGCTGCCGGACGGCTGCATCGTCGAAATCCGCGGCAACCCGATGCCCGGTGGCGGTTTCGTCGCCACCTTCACCGATGTCACCGCGTTCCGTCGCGCCGAAGCCGGATTGATCATGGCGAACGAAACGCTGGAACTGCGCGTCGCCGAACGCACGGCCGACCTTGAAGTCGCCAAGCGCGACGCCGAGCGCGCGAACGAAGCCAAGAGCCGCTTCCTCGCCGCCATCGGCCACGACCTGATGCAGCCGCTGCATGCCGCGCAGCTGTTCGCCGATTCACTCGCGCAGGCGCCGCTGGACGGACGCCAGCGGCAGACCGTGGCGCAGATCGAAGGCGCGCTGGATTCGACCAACGACCTGCTCACCAGCCTGCTGGACATGTCGCGACTGGAAGCCGGGGGCCTTACGCCGCAACCGCGCGCGTTCCCGCTGGCTGACGTGCTTGAACCGCTGGCCTCCGAATTCCGTGCGATTACCGCGGCGCACGGCCTGCGTTTCCGCTTCGTCGGCACGCGTGCGTGGACGCGCAGCGATCCGCAGTTGCTGCGTCGCGTACTGCAGAACTTCCTCGCCAATGCGGTGCGATACACGCCGCACGGGAGCGTGCTGCTGGGCGTGCGTCGCATGGGGGACGGGCTTCGCATCGAAGTGCACGACACCGGCCCGGGCATCGCACAGGCGCAGCAGGGGGCGATCTTCGAAGAATTCCGTCGCGGCGACGATGCGCCGGGGCAGGGGCTGGGGCTGGGGTTGTCGATCGCGCAGCGCATCGCGCAGCTGCTCGATGCTCCGCTGGCGTTGCGAAGCGACCTGGGAGCGGGGACGGTGTTCTCCGTGCGCGTGGCGCAGGCGCCGCGCCTGGCGTCCTCGTCCCATGCCGCCGCGCACGATGGCCAGCCGCTGCGCGTGCTGCTGGTCGACAACGATCCCGTGGCGATGGATGCGCTCGCCGGCGTAATGCAACGCTGGGGGTACGAGGTGGTGTCCGCGCTGGAGGGCAGCGAGGCGGAGGCCGCATTGCGCTACGCGCCCGCGGCGCTGTGGCTGTTCGACTACCACCTCGACGACGGCGATACCGGCGTTCGTCTGGCGCAGCGGCTCGCCGCCCGGTTCGGTGCCAGGCCGACGCTGATCCTCAGCGCCGACCGGGGCGAGGACGTCCGTCGGGCCGTGCATGAGGCCGGTCTGTCGCTGCTGGCCAAGCCGGTGAAACCGCTGGCCCTGAAGTCGATGCTCGACCGGGCGCTGGCGTCCCGCGAAGTCGCGCTGTCGTGAAATTTCTGCACGCCTGAGTCCGGTTCTGCACGGTGCAGGCGGCGCGGACGGTCACGCCTGCGGCGACGCGCCCCGCGACGGCGCCCGGTGCGCGCCCCCGGGGCGCGACCCTGAAGCAATTTCATCATCACCTCATCCGGGGCGCCGCGCTCGTTGCATCCGCCATGGCATGGAAATTGCGCCTTTTCTGGTTGCAGGCAGGTTCCGGGGCCTGCGCAATCCACCTCAGAGGACGCAACGATGGCGAGCGAAAACCACCAGGAGCGTCGCGACGGCAACGGCAAGAGCGAACGCGGTTTCGCATCCATGGATGCCGGCCGGCAGCGCGAGATCGCCAGCAAGGGCGGCAGGGCCGCTCACGAAAGCGGTCGTGCGCATGAATTCAGTTCCGACGAAGCCCGCATTGCAGGACGCAAGGGCGGTGAAGCCGTGAGTCGCGACCGCGAACACATGTCGGCGATTGGCCGCAAGGGCGGCGAGGCCAGCGGCAGCAATCGCGCCGCACGCGATGGCCATGACGTAAACGGTGCCGGCGGTAGCGGCAGCGGCGGGCTGTAATTACGAAGCGAGCTGCCTGGCCGGGTCGGCCAGCTCCAGCTCGCGCAACACCACGCTGGCCTGCGTGCGGTTGCGCACGTGCAGGCGTTCGAAGATCGCCGACAGGTGCGCCTTCACCGTGCGTTCCTGCACGTCCAGACGGTCGGCGATCTGCTTGTTGAGCAGCCCCTGCGCCACCAGCGTCAGTACGCGAAACTGCTGCGGCGACAGACTTGCAAGGCGCGCGGCCAAGTCGGCGTCGCCGCTTTCGCTCTGCGTGCGCGCCACCGCGGCGCGAAGCGAGCCGGGCAGCCATTGCTCGCAGGCGAGCACGGCGCGGATCGCATCACGCAATTCGTCCAGTCCCGAACTCTTGGGCAGGTAGCCCGCGGCGCCGTGATCGAGCGCGCGACGCACCACGCGTGGATCGTCGTTGGCCGACACCACCACCACCGCCACGCCCGGGTACTGCGCGCGGATGGCGGCCAGCCCGGCGAGTCCATGGTTGCCGGGCATGTGCAGGTCGAGCAGCACCAGGTCGATGCCGGCGTCGGCTTCCAGCGCGGCGAGCACGGCGTCCAGGCTCCCGGCTTCGCGGATGTCCGCGTCCGCCACGGCTTCCATCGCCGCCTGTCGAAGTGCGGCGCGGAACAGCGGATGGTCGTCGGCGATCAGCAGGCTCGGCATGGGCCCAAGCCTAGCAAGCGCTTGGGCGTTCGGCGCGGTGCTGGTACGAAAGTACGATGGGCGCGCGCGATGGGGTTGCTAGGCTCGCCATATGAACCTGACACCCGTCCGCATCGCCGTCGCCGGGGCCGCGCTCGCGCTGGCCGCCTGCGCCCACAGCCCGCGCACCGCGAAGGAGGCCGCACCGGTGTTCTCGCAATCGCGCACCACCGACCACCGCGGCGACGACGACCTGCTCAGCGGTGGCCTCGGCTTGAACGGGCTGCGCGCGGTGACGCCGCCGGCCTTCGCCGACGTCGAACATCCCACGCCCGTCGAACTGCGCCGCCGCGCCTTGTGGGCCAACTGGCGCGGCATTGCCGACCTGGCGCCGGGCGGCGGTTATGGCGAACTGTACGGCCGCATCGCGGCGGTGCCCGGACGCGAGTTCAGCGCATTGGCCACCGTGGCCGGCGCGAGCCAGCCGCACCGCGTGCTGGTGCAGGTGCCCGATGCGTTCGACGTGGGCAAACGTTGTGTCGTCGTCACCGCATCGTCGGGTTCGCGCGGGATCTACGGGTCCATCGCCGTCGCCGGTGCGTGGGGTCTGCCGAAGGGATGCGCCGTCGCCTACACCGACAAGGGCGCGGGCACGGACTACTTCGACCTCGACGCGGGGCAGGGCGTGCGCGCGGACGGCACCGTCGGCGCGCGTGGCGACAACCTCGCGTTCGAGCCGGCGACGACGGCCGCTTCGGGTGTCGCGTTCAAGCACGCGCATTCGAAGGACAACCCCGAGGCCGACTGGGGCCGGCACGTGAAGCAGGCGGCGCAGTTCGCGCTGCAATCGCTGGACGCGGCATTCCCGAACGCCGCGCCGTTCACCTTCGACAACACGCGGGTGATCGCGGTCGGCATTTCCAACGGTGGCGGCGCGGTGCTGCGCGCGGCCGAGCAGGACGGCGACTGGCTCGACGCGGTGGTCGCCGGCGAGCCGAACGTCTACGTGGAAGGCGCGCGCCCGCTGTACGACTACACGACGCAGGCCGCGCTGCTGATGCCGTGCGCGCTGCTGCATCTGCAGAACCTGCCGCAGCCGCCGCTCACCGCGCAGGCCACGCCGTTGTGGACGCAGCGCTGCGCCGCGCTGAAGGCCTCAGGCGCGATCGAAGGCGCCGACACCGCAGCGCAGGCGCGTTTCGCGTACGAGGCGATGAAGGCGTCGGGCTGGACCGATGCGGCGCTGCGCTCCGGCGCGCTGTCGGTGGGTTTCGACCTGTGGCGTGCGGTGGCGGTGACGTATGCGTCGGCGTACGGGCGCTATGAATTCGGCCAGATGCCGTGCGGCAATCGCTATTCCGCGCTGGGGACGGATTTCGCGCCGCGCGCCGCGACCACGGCCGAACGTGCGGCGTGGTGGTCCGATGCGAGCGGCATTCCGCCGGGCGCGGGTGTGCACATAGTGGAACCGAATCCGACCGCGCCGCTGACCACGCTGGAATGCCTGCGCGGACTGTGGACGGGCGATGGCGCGGATGCCGCGCGCGTGAAGCAGGGCGTCGCGGAAACCCGCGCCGGACTGCCGCGCAAAGGCCTGCCGGTGGTGGTGATCCACGGCTCGGACGACGGGCTGATCCCGCCGGCTTTCAGCAGCGCACCGTACGTGCAGCAGGCGAAGGCCGCCGGCCGCGACGTGCGCTACTGGCAGGTGCGCAACGCGCAGCACTTCGACGCGTTCCTGGGCCTGCCCGATTACGGCGCGCGCTACTTGCCACTGCTTCCGTACGTATACGAGGCGCTGGATCGGGTGAGCGCGCACCTGGATGGCGGCGGTGCGTTGCCGGGCGATGCGTTGATCGAAACGACGCCACGCGGGGCCGGCAAGGCGTTGCAGGCGTCGGACCTGGCGATGCCGCGGTAGAAATCGGCTACGCGGAAGGGCGCTCGTCGTTCCGGCGCGAACCCGGATCCGCCGCGTCCGCCGCGTCGCCTCTTGCCGGCTTCACGCCCGATTTGGCACTGTGACGGTCTTCCCGGTCACGGAGCGCCGCATGCCGCGCCGCCATTTCTCGATGTTGCGCGAGTTCCACCTCGCCGACTGGTTCACGCTGGGCAACGCCTTCTGCGGTACCGGCGCGATCTTCGCGGCGATGCGCTTCCTCCAGGACGGCGTGGTGAACGACCTGCTCATCGGCATGGCGCTGATCCCGCTGGCCTTCATCTTCGATGCGCTCGACGGCCGCGTGGCGCGCTGGCGCAAGTCGGCCTCCACGCTGGGGCGCGAACTGGATTCGCTGGCCGACGTGATCTCCTTCGGCGTCGCGCCCGCCGCGCTGGCCTACGCCTGCGGCCTGCAGGGCGGGTGGGACTGGATCGTGCTGAGCTACTTCGTCGTCTGCGGCGTCAGCCGCCTGGCGCGCTACAACGTCACCGCCGAAGCGCTGTCGGGCGAGGACGACAAGGTGAAGTACTTCGAAGGCACGCCCATCCCGACCAGCCTGGTGCTGGTGATCGTGCTGGCCGTCGCCGCTTCGCAGGGCGCCATTGGCGAGAACCTGTGGCTGGGCATGGTGCAGCTGGGCCCGTGGCAGTTCCATCCGCTGGTGCTGATGTTCGCGCTCTCAGGCTCCTTGATGATCAGCAAGACGCTGCGCATCCCGAAGCCCTGATCGACCCGGTTGCCGCCCGTCGCGGCGGCGAAACACGGCGTTGGTACCATGGCCGCCTTCCCCGACGGCGGTGATGGCGATGCAGGGCGTTGACGATTTCGAAGCGTGGAACCGGCGGTACTGGAACGCCTGGGGCGACGCGCTGCGTGCCACGCAGCCGTCCGGCGGCGCAGCCATGCCCGGCTGGAACGACGCCATGAACTGGTGGTCGCAGTTCGCGCGCGGCGGCCTGCCGCAGGGCGACGAGGCCGTGTCTCGCTTCAACGCGCAGGCACAGGGCTGGTTCGGGCAGATGCAGCAGCTGGCCGCGCAGTTCGCCGGGCGCCCGGCCAACGCGGGCGATATCGCATCGGCGTGGAAACAGGCGCTGGGCGGCGATGGCGCCAATCCGTTCGCGCAGGTGTTCGCGAACATGCCCGGCAGCACGCAGACGGATCCGTCGAAATTCTTCGAGTCGTTCGCGCCGTGGCTGCAGTCGATGCAGCGCGACGGGCATCCCTGGGACGGGCGCTCGTGGCTGGCGTTGCCGGCGTTCGGCTTCGCGCGCGAGCACCAGGAACGCTGGCAACAGCTGGCGCAGGCGCAGGTCGAGTTGCAACAGCAAAGCCAGGCCTACCAGGCGCTGCTGGGCGAGGCCGGGCAGGACGCGTTCGCACGGTTCGAACGCAAGCTGGAAGCGCGCAGCGCGCCGGGCAAGCAGCTCGAATCGGTGCGCGCGCTGTTCGATCTGTGGATCGATGCGGCCGAGGAAGCCTATGCCGACATCGCGCTGTCGCCGCGTTTCCGCGATGCGTACGCGGCGCTGGTCAACGCGCAGATGACCCTGCGCGGGCGCATGCAGAAGGAAGTCGAGCAGATGGGGTCGCAGTTCGGGATGCCGACGCGGACCGAAGTCGATTCGGCGCATCGCAAGATCGTCGAGCTGGAACGCGAGCAGCGACGCCTGCGCGATGCGATCGAGGCATTGACGCGGCACGCGTCGCGATCGCAGGCGCCAAGCGCGCAGGACGCATCGCCGGCCGCGCCGAAGAAGGCGCCCGCGAAGAAAGCCCCGACGAAAGCGACGTCGAAATCGACGAAGTCCGTATCGAAGGCCAAGCCCGGGAGGACGCGCTGATGGAAGGTTTCGGCCCGCTGGCTTTCACGCCCGACGCGCTGGCGCAGGAGTCACTGCGCTTCCAGGCCAAGCTGCGCGCGGGCCTCGACACGCTGCACCAGGTGCACGACATCGAGTACGGCGCCACCGCGCGCGAGGAAGTCTGGCGCGACGGCAAGGTCGTGCTGTACCGCTTCCGCGGCGACCGCGCGCCGACCGCGCGCGTGCCGCTGCTGATCGTCTACGCGCTGGTGAACCGGCCGTACATGGTCGACCTGCAGGACGACAAATCGATCGTGCGCGGCCTGCTGGAACGAGGCGAGGACGTGTACGTGCTCGACTGGGGCTACCCGGACCGCTCCGACCGCTACCTCGAACTGGAGGACTACATCCAGCGTTACATCGGCGGCGCGGTGGACCACCTGCGCCACGAGTACCGCATGGATGGCGTCAACGTGCTGGGCATCTGCCAGGGCGGCGCGTTCTCGCTGTGCTTCACCGCGCTCAACCCGCACAAGGTGCGCAACCTCATCACCATGGTGACGCCGGTGGACTTCCACACCAGCGACAACATGCTGGGCAACTGGACGCGCGGGCTGGACGTGGACCTGTTCGTCGACACGCTGGGCAACGTGCCGGCCGATGTCATGAACTGGTGCTACCTCACGCTCAAGCCGTGGCGGCTGTTCGTGCAGAAGTACGTCGGCATGGTGGACGTACTGGACGACCCGAAGGCGCTGGAGGACTTCCTGCGCATGGAAAAATGGATCTTCGATTCGCCCGACCAGGCCGGCGAGGCGTTCCGCCAGTTCGTGAAGCAGTTCTACCAGGGCAACGGTTTCCTCAAGGGCGGCATCGACATCGGCGGCCGCACGGTGGACCTGCGCAACATCGAGGTGCCGATCCTCAACATCTATGCCGAACAGGATCACCTCGTTCCGCCGGCGTCGTCCAGGGCACTTGCGGATCTGACCGGAAGTGACGACTACAGCGAGCTGTCGTTCCGCGGCGGGCACATCGGCATCTACGTGTCGAGCCGTGCACAGCGCGAAGTGCCGCAGGCGATCCACGACTGGCTGGCGCAGCGGGCGAAGTAGGCTCAACCAACGCTGTCCACGCCGCGTGACGAACGTCCGCTTCCGCGTACCCGAGCGCGCGGCGTGAACGCCGCGCGTGTCAGACTTGCGCGATAGAAGAAGGACGTCACCGTGATCCGAATCCTGCTCGTCTCCTGCCTGGCGCTGCTGAGCGCCTGCGTGTCGCACACCGCCGCACCGGACGCACCCGCCGCGGCCGTCAACGATTCGGTCCAGTTCGAACCCGACATCGCCACCTTCGAACAGGCCGACAGCGTCGTGCGGCGCCGGCCGGGCGGCGTGGTGTTCGTCGGGTCGTCGTCGATCCGCCTGTGGGAATCGATGGGCGATGACTTCCCGGGCGTGGCGACGATCAACCGGGGCTTCGGCGGTTCGCGCGTGCGCGACTCGACGTATTACGCCGACCGCATCGTCACGCCGTACCAGCCCAGCGCGATCGTCTTCTATGCAGGCGACAACGACCTGTTCGAAGGCCGCACACCGAAACAGGTGCGCGATGACTTCGCCGCGTTCGTCGACAAGGTGCGCGAGCAGCTGCCGACCACGCGCATCGCCTTCGTGTCGATCAAGCCCAGCCCGTCGCGGGCGCAACTGTTGCCGCAGACCCGCGAGGCCAATGCACTGGTACGCGATTTCGCGAACGACGCGCCGAACGTGGACTACCTCGACGTCTTCCTGCCGATGCTCGATTCGCAGGGACAGCCGCGCGAGGAGTTGTTCGTGGCCGACCGGCTGCACATGAACGCAAGCGGCTACGCCATCTGGGCCGGCGTCGTGCGCCCGTGGCTGGCAGCGGCGGAATAAAGCGATGAGCGCGGTGCGCACGTTGCGATCGGTGCTGCTCGGCGCGTTGCTGGGCCTGCTCGCCGCGCCGGCGTCGGCCGAGCCGCCGCCGCAGGCGCAGCGCGAGATCGCCCAGCTGATCGAGGCGCTGGGCAGCTCCGGATGCGAGTTCCAGCGCAACGGTACGTGGTATCCGGCCGGCGAAGCCAGGGCCCACCTGCAGCGAAAGTACGACTACCTGCGCAAGCGCGACCTCGTCGCCAGCGCCGAGCAGTTCATCGAGCGCGCCGGCGCGCAAAGCAGCATCAGCGGCAAGGCGTACGCCGTGCGTTGCCCGGGGCAGGGTACGGTGCCGTCGGCGCAGTGGCTGGGCGCGCGGCTTTCCGCGCTCCGTCACGCGAAGCCCTGACGCGCGGCGCTAGACTCGCGCCGGAATCCAATCCGGGCCCCGCGAACGGAGCACGCGCCATGAACGTCACCCGCACACTTTCCCGTTCCCGCCACGACCGCATGGTCGCCGGCGTCCTGGGCGGCATCGCCCGCCGTTTCGGATGGAATTCCACGCTGCTGCGCGTGCTGTACGTGCTCGGATCGATCGTCTCTGCGGCGTTCCCGGGCCTGCTGGTCTACCTGATCCTGTGGCTGCTGATCCCCGAAGGGGATTGATCCGGCCCAACGCGAATGACGTTGGCGGCGATGCGCTAGGCTTTCGCGCATGCCGATGCTTCGACGAATCCCGATCTTGATGGCGGTCTGGCTGGGCGCGCTGTGGACGCTGCCGAACACGGTGTTCGGCCTGTTGCTCGGCGCGATCGGGCTGGCCTTCGGCGCGCACGCGCATTGGCGCCGACGCGAGATGGCGTTGGTGTTCCACCGCTGGCCATGGGGGCCGGGCGGGGCGATCACGTTCGGCAACGTGATCCTGCATACCGGCGACGATCTGGATTCGCCCTGCGTCACCTACGCGCATCGTGCCGGCCACGCGACGGAAGCGCCGATCGTGCTGGCCGACCACGAACGCGCGCACGTCTACCAGTACCTCGCACTTGGGCCGCTGTTCCTGCCGCTGTACCTGTTGTCGGGCGGCATCAGCGTGCGCAACCGCTTTGAACGTGCCGCTGATCGCTACGCGAGCACCGGGCGCGGATGGTGGCCCTGGTCGGGCTAGGGGCTTCTCACTCGAACGAGACGAGTTGCCCGTCGCTCTTCCACGCAGCGAAACCGCCGGCCAGCGGGCGCACGCGTTTGAACCCACGCTTGTTGAGCGCGCGCGCGAGGACCGCCGCCGAGGCTTCGTTCGGGCAGTCGCAGTAGACGATCACTTCTTCGCGCGGCATCAGCGGCGCTTCGGCGACGGTCTGCACGAAGACCGAGCCGGGAATCCAGCCGGTTTGCGTGCGCTGCGGCTCGGATCGCACGTCGAGAATGAGCGGCGGCGCTTCGCCGTCCATCAGCTCGCGCAGTTCGGCGGGCGTGATGCGCGCCATGCGCAACTGCCGCTGGAACATCCGGCGGCGCCACAGTTTGTACAGCACGAAGATCGCGATGAGCACGAGCACGGCGGGAATCGTCATCCGGCCCAGCGTTTCCAGGCGCTCGAGCACGCGGTTCACCGCCTTGTGGAACACCGAGCCCAGCGCCACCGCGACGCCGGCCCACAACACCGCGCCGATGCCGTCGAACAGCAGGAAGCGCCCGGGGCGCGTGCCGGTCTCGCCCGCCAGCGTGGTCGCGACGGCCGCGAATCCGGGAATGAACTTGGCCACGATCAGCGACGGCGGGCCCCATCGGCCGTAGATGCCGCGCGTCATCAGCACGCACGAATCCGGCGAGAGCGACAGGCGGCACATCAGCCGCAACAGTTTCGCACCGAGCCGGCGTCCGCCGATGTACCAGAGCCAGTCGGCGATCACCGCCGCGAGCGACGCCACGAGGATGATCGGCCACACGCTCTTGCCCTGGTCGGTTGCCAGCGCAGCGGTGAGGATGATCGGCGGATACGCAGGCACCGGAATGCCGCCCTGGTCCAGCAATACGCTGACGAAGACGACAAGCAGGCCGTAGACGGCGATGAGGTGGATCAGGGTGTCCATGGGGGACGCGATGGCGCTGGGTGGCGCGCGAGACAATGTCGCAATGTTAGGCGCGGAGCCGGGCGCCGGATAGCGCGCGGCGTGGACCGGTGCGTGCCGCCGGTGCGTTCCCTTGGCGCGTTCAGGCGATGGGGAAGCTGGCGCGGGTGCGACCTAGGCGAAGGCCGTTCGGGCCGAAGCTTTGCTCGACGAACGTCAGCCGCTTGTCCTCGACCAGCACGATGGAGCTGCAGCGCGTGCCGTAGCGTTCGCCGCGCACGAATGGCGGCGAGAGCAGGCGTTCCAACGGCAGGCCGACGCCGGTGTCGGGCAGGGTGTCGTCGGGTGCGGGCGTGGTGTCGGCCAGGGCATCGAAGAGCGGGGCGAGAGCGTCGTCGTCCGTCTGGCCGCCGTCGGCGGCCGGACTGGCCAGCCAAGCTTCCAAGGCCCGCGAGGCATGGCCGCTCTTGGGCCAGGGCGCGTCGAAATCGCCGTTCGACATCGCGTGGAGGCCGGGCGTCACCTCGTAGGTGCGGAATCGCGGGTAGTTGCTGGCGAAGGCCAGCCGCGTCCCGTCGAAGGCCAGCAGGTTGAACCGCCCGAAGCCGGCGGCCTGCGGGGCAAGCTCAGCGAGGACGTCCACGGTGCCGTCTTCGGACGTGAAATCCCGCACCAGTGCACCGCGGGATCGGGGCATTGGCCCTTCGGCCGCGCCCGCGCGCACGTTGGTGACCGCGGTCAGGCGCCCATGGGTGGACGCCATCAGCCAGCTTCCGCCCGCGAGCAGGTCGCGTCCGCCGTACAGGGCCGGGTCGACCGGGTCCACGCCTGCCGGCGAAGCGGGGCGGTCATGGGCCTCGTCGCGGTTGGCGATGAGCGCCAGCCGATAGCGGGAATGCTGCTTCCAGGAAAGGGCAATCAGGCACATGCGGATGTATTGGCAGGATGAATGGAAGTTGCGTTCAGCTGAGCCGGCTCAGTCAGTGTAGGGATAGTCCTACAAAGCAGCGCAGGCCCCGCTGACTGTGGGGCAGCGCAAACCTTGGCAGCCTAGGAACCCTGTCCCCGCACGTCCATGTCGGACGTGCCCGGCCGGAGGAGCTCCGATGTACCGCGTCGAACTATCGCGCCATGACGGCGGTGTGCTGCACCAGCAGATCGCCGAAGCCAGCGCCGATTACTCCAGCGCAGAAGCCGCACTCGCCGCGGTGCTGCCGAAGGCGAAGCGCTGCGCGGAGCGCAGCCGGCAGGCGTTGTGGCTGCGCATCTACGACGAGCGCTCGCGCGTGGTGTTCGGTACGCTGCTGCCCTGAGCGGCGCCCGGTTTCGCGTCGCCCACCGTCTCCACCGGAGGACGTCATGGGCAAAAAGGAATTCGAAGCTTCCATCGCCGAGGGCGGGCATCGCCGCCTGGCGCAGATGATCGGCGAATGGGAAGGCACCTTCCGGCTCTGGTTCCAGCCCGATCACGTCGCCTGCGAAGCACCGCAACGCGGCACCATCCGCGGCATCCTCGACGGCCGTTTCCTGCTGCACGAATACCGCAGCCGTTTCGGCGACGATCCCATCGAAGGCGTCGCCCTCTACGGTCTGCACCTGGACGACAACGCGTACGAGTCGGCGTGGGTCGAAAGCTTCGGCACAGGCACCAGCATCATGTTCTCCGCCGGGCCGGCCACCTCGGAACACTTCAACGTGCTTGGCAGCTATGGCGACGGCAAGGGCGGCCCACGCTGGGACTGGCGCACGGAAATCGAACAGCCCGATGCGGACCAGCTCATCATCACGATGACCAACATCTCGCCACAGGGCGAAGCGGCGAGGGCGGTGGAAGTGCGGTACCGGCGCGTGGCGAATACGGGGCTTTAGCTCGTTCGACAGGCCAGGACGTGTCCGGTCCGTGCCGGTCGCATGCGGCCTGAACGTCCTGCGTAGATTTCAGGAACCCATGGGGCGCAGCTTTAGCGCGATGCCATTGGCGGCAATGGCGAACGACTCCGCATCGATGCGGTCCACGGTCGCGCCATCGGTCAGGTGATACGAGCGCAGGCCTTCCACGACGCGCCGTTCCCCGATGCCGCGCGCTTCGATCAGCGTGCGGCGCACATGGATCGTGTAGCGATTGCCCGCGTCGTCGTACGCGCAGAAGGTTTCGTTCGGCATGGGCCACTCCCCGGTGTGGTGCGGTGCATACGATCCACCTTCGCGGTCTCTTGGGGTGAGATCGCATGCGCGTGATCGCGCAACGGGGCATTGCAGTCGAGCGTTGGAGGGCAACGAGCATTCGGCTCGGAAAACAAAAAACCCGCGATCGCTCGCGGGCTTTTGTCTGGTGCCGGAAGTGGGACTCGAACCCACACGCTTTTAAGGGCGGCGGATTTTGAGTCCGCTGCGTCTACCGATTCCGCCATTCCGGCGCGGCCGTGCAGTATAGCCGAGGGGCGGGCCTGCGACAGCGGTTACAGGCTCAATCCGCCGTAACGTGCCATGGCGGCGGCGAAGATGAAGATCGCGGCCAGCAGGACCAGTTCGAAGCGGACAATGGTGCGCATGCGGGCGGCTTCGGACGCGTCGGGCAGGAAGATCGGGTCCGCTGCCAGCGCCTTGCGCCAGCGCAGGAAACGCACCGTCGGCAGGATCGAGAGCAGGCCGACCAGCACGAAGGCGCCCATCTTGGCGTGGAACCACGGGTTGTGCAGGTAGAAGTCGGAACCCTTGATGCCGAAGACCACACGGCAGATTCCCACGGCGATCAGCGCCATGGCGGTGAGGCCGTAGCCCATGTCGATTCCGGCCAGGCGCTGGAGCGTGGGGCGGTCGAGCGTGCCTCGCAGCAGGACGGACTCGGCCACGAGCATCGCGACCAGGCCAAACACGAGCAGATGGTGCAGCGAAGCGAGGATGAAATCGGTCAGCACTCGGGGCGCTCCTGACGATGAATGCGCCCAACGCTAATGCCACCGCACGGCACGGCCAAGATGCCGAAGGTCAGGAATGTGACGTGGACGGGCGTTTGCCCGTCGCGGTCAGGCGGCTTCGTCGGTGCGAAGCGTTTTGGCGACGCGCGAGAACCATTCGCCCTGATCCGGCACGAACATCGCGCACGACTCCATCGCCGCCTTGTAGATGTGCAGGGAAACGGCCACCGCCTCGGAGCTCGTGTTCCGGATCGTGTGGTACTCGTGCGGCGGAATCAGGCTGCCCGCGCTGCCGGGGCCGGCGTGCATGCCGCCTGCGGCGCGGAAGCGGAAGCGCTCGCCTTCACGCTCGAGCAGTTCGTACTGGGTGATCTCCAGCTCGCCGTCCCATACGCCTTCCACGCACCACAGGCCGCAATGATCGTGCACGGGCGTGCCCTGGCCGGGGCCCCACGTCATCGCGACGACGCTGTAGCCGTGATCCGGGCTGCGGTAGAGCTCGCGACGGGCGTAGTGGTCGGCGATAGGCTCATGGACGCAGGCCGGAAGCTGCACGTCGCGGTCGCGGATCATGCCGCACAGCGTGGTCCGCAGCGCGGCGGTCACGGCATGTTCGTCGCCCGCGCCGACGGCGGCGTCGATGGCGGCGACCAGCTTGTCGTGGCCGGGAAAGTGCAGGTCGGGCAGCGTGTCGGAGGCGTTCATGAGGCAATTCTACCGCGTGCCCCGCGCCGGCTTTCTTGCGTTGCGTCAATCCGCGGCGGTACGCCGGACGCCCGCACCTAGAGTGCGTTCAGGAAAGCCGACACGGCCGGACCGAACCGCGCTATGTCCACCAGGAACGCATCGTGTCCCTGCGGCGAAGGCAGCGGCACGAAGGTTGCTTCGGCACCGCCGGCGCGCAGCCCTTCGGCGATTTCCTCCTGCTGCTGCAGCGGGAACAGGATGTCGGTGTGCACGCCGATCGCCAGCGCCTTCTCGACGCGGATGCTCGCCAGCCCCGAACGCGTGTCGGCCTCGCCATTCGAACGCGACGCGCAGTATTCGCCGATGTCGAACCAGTCCATCGACCGGCTGAGGTAGAGGTAGCAGTTGGGGTCGAACCGGCGCACGAAGCGTCGCGCGTGACCTTCCAGATAGCTCTCGACTTCGAATTCCAGACCGAACGGGTCTTCGTCGGCGCGATCGGAATCCAGTCGCACCCGACCGAAGCGGCCGTCCCATTCCAGCGCCGAGCGATACGTGATGACGCCCAGCTTGCGCGCCATGCGCATGCCGGATTCCGGGTAGTGCGTGTCCTCGTACTGGCCGTGGTTCCAGTTCGGATCCAGGCGGATCGCCTCGCGTTGCAGCGAGCGGATCGCGATGGAGAACGGCAAGGCCTTCGCGGCGCCGGAAATGTTGATGTGGTTTCGCGCCAGGCCTGGATGGCGCAACAGGAACGCCAGCGCCGTCATGCCGCCCATCGAGTTGCCGATCAGGCATGCGAGGCGGTCCACACCGAGCCCGCGCACGAGGTGCGCTGCGGCATCGGCGCCGTCTTCCACCGACAGGTCGGGGAAATCGAGGCGGTACAGGTTGCCCGTATCGGGATTGATCGACGCCGGCCCGGTCGAGCCTTTGCAACTGCCCAGCGAATTCACGCAGACAACGAACCAGCGATTCGTGTCGATGGGCTTGTCGGGGCCGAGCATCGCTTCCCACCAGCCCGGTTCCGCATTGCCTTCGTTGCTCGCGGCGTGCGCGTCGGGAGACAGGCCGGTGACGATCAGCACGGCGTTGTCGCGCGCTGCGTTGAGCGTGCCCCAGGTTTCGTATGCGACGCGGGCGCCATGCAGTTCGCCGCCGCGCTTCATCGGGAACGGGGAGGGCAGGTCGAACCAGCGCGTGCCGGGCGGGATGAATTCAGTCATGGTCCAAGCTTAAACGGCCCGACGGTGCGAGGGCATCACCGTTCTGCCTGTGGGCATGCCGGAAGAACGCTTCCTCGCGCCAGCGCAATTCGTGTACGTCAGGGACGAACCGAATCGATCACCACCTCGACCACGCCCGACTTGTCCGAGGGCTTCGCCTTCGCCTCGAGGTCGCCGGACTGCGGCATCGCATTGCCGCTGGCCGAAATGCGCGCAAGCACGTCCACCGTGTCGAGCTGTGAAAGCTTCATCGTCGGCATCGGGCTGTCGCCGTCGTCGAGCACGACTTCGCGCGGGAAATCGGTGGCCGCCAGCTTCTCGACCGCGACAGGCATCGGCGGGCCACCGGACTGGCGCGCGATGACGAACAGGGTCGCGTTGCGCGGGATCTTCGCGGCGAGTTCCGGCGCGACCGTCACCTTCACCTTCAGGCCGCCTTGCGCAGGCGATCCAGCGGTCGTGGAAGTGGGAGCCGCGGCCGGCAACGGCGCAAGCCCCGCTTCGGCGCGCGCGGCGTCGATCTGCGCACGCAGCGGCGCGGCCGCGGCAGCGTCGACGACCGTCAGCAGCGGTTCCCACGTGCGCGCAGCTTCAGCCGGTTGCGACGCCTGGCGCTGCGCGATGCCCAGGAACCAGCGCGAGCGCTGGTGCATCGGCTGCAGTTCGATTGCGTGGCGCAGCATCGCGACGCCTTCGGCATCGAAGCGACGCTCGGGTGTGGCGAGCGCGCGCATTTCGGCGGTTTCGGCCAGCAGGTCCGGATCATCCGGTGCCAGCTTCAGCGCATGCGTGAGCGCTTGCGCGGCCTTCGCGCTGTTTCCCTGCGCGATGTAGGCGCGGCCAAGCAGGCGCCAGCCTTCGACCTGGTTGGGATCGCGCTGCAGTTCGCCTTCGAGCTTGGCGATGGCGTCCTCAAGCGTCTTGGGCATTTCGCGCTGCGCGGTGTCCAGCGCGGCGGGCGTGCCGATGGCCAGATACGTCATCGCGGTGGTGAGCGTCAGCCCGGCGATCACCGCGATTCCCGTCACGCGTCGCGTGCGCCACAGCGGGCGCAGCACGTAAGCCAGTGTCAGTACGGCCAGCACGAGGCCGGCGATCACGAAACCCCACATCGCCCCGCCCATCACCACTCCTGCTCTTCGTTGCGATCGTCCGCCGCCTGCGCGGACGGACGCGAGCGGCGGCGCACTGCGCCGACCACGACGATGCCACCGGCCAGCAGCACCAGCGCCGGACCGAACCACAGCAGCCACGTCTTGCTTTCAACCTGCGGGCGGTACAGCACGAATTCGCCGTAACGCGCGACGAGGAAATCCTTGATCTCCCCGTCGCTCTTGCCCTTGCGCATCAACTCGAGCACTTCGCGGCGAAGATCCACCGCGATCTGTGCATTGGAATCGGCGAGCGACTGGTTCTGGCACATCACGCAGCGAAGCTCGCTCACCAGCGTGTGGAAGCGCTTTTCTTCCGCGGTGTCGGTGAAGCTCAAGGGTGTGGCGTCGGTTGCGACCTGCGCGAACGCGGGGGCGCTGGACACCATCAGCGCGAAGACGAGCAGCAGGGTGCGCATCACAGCGACTGGCCCTTGGCGTCGATCTGCGCCAGCTTCGGCAGCAGCTCGTTCTCGATCACCTCATCGGTGAGCGGGCCGACGTACTTCCAGCGAATCGTCCCGCCCGCATCGACCAGGAAGGTTTCCGGCGCGCCGTAGATGCCCCAGTCGATCGCGGCCTTGCCGTCGTAATCGGTGAGGACCATCAGGTAGGGATTGCCGAACTGCTCCAGCCAGCGCAATGCGTCGGCGTGTTCGTCCTTCCAGTTGAAGCCGATCACGCGCACGCGCCTGGTCTCGGCGAAACGCGTGAGGACCGGGTGTTCGTCGCGACACGCCGGGCACCAGCTGCCCCACACGTTGAGCAGATACGGCGCGCCACGCAGATCCCTGTCGGTGACGAGGCGACCGGATTCGTGCAGCACCGGCAGGCGGAACGCCGGCGCGGGCTTGCCGATCAGCGGCGAGGGCAGGGCATCGCGATTCGGATTGCGGCTGAGCAGCACGCCGGCGAAAAGCAGCACGCCCAGCGCGGCGACCACCGCCAGCGGAATCCAGCGCATGGTCGACTTGCGGGCGGTCACGGCGCCGTTGGAAGGCGAGTCGCTCATCGGGCAGGCTCCGGCGTCGGTTCGTTCGCGGGCATCGGATTGCGCGCCTCGGCCACGCGGCGGAAGCGTTTATCCGTCGCCGTCACGAAGCCACCGAGCATCATCAGCAGCGCGCCGGCCCAGATCCAGCGCACGAACGGCTTGATGTGCACGCGCAGCGCCCACGCGCCTTCGCCGAGCGGTTCGCCCAGCGCGACGTACAGATCGCGCGTGACGCCGCGCGCGATGGCCGCTTCGGTCATCACCTGGCCGCCGCTGGCGTATGCGCGCTTTTCCGGGTGCATCACGGTGAACGGCTGGCCGTCCTTGAACACCGTGATGGTGCCGCGGTCAGCTTCGTAATTGGGACCTTGCGAGTGCGCGGCGCCGTCGAAGCGGAACGAGTAGCCGCCCAGTTCGACCGACTGGCCCTGCGCGACGGCGAGTTCGCGCTGCGTCGTCAGGCCTTCGGTCAACAACGCGCCGACCAGGAACACCGCGACGCCGAAGTGCGCTAGCGTCATGCCCAGCATCTCGGCGGTGAAGCGCTGGCCGCTGCTCTGGCTGCGCACGCGCGTCCACACGAAGCGCGCCGTGCCGAACAGCACCCATGCCGCGCCGAACACGCCGGCGGCCACCTTCACCGGACCCTGCGGCGCCATGAAGTACGCGATGACCGCAAGCACGAGGGCCAGGCCCGCCCACGGCAACAGCATCGCCAGGGGCTTTGACACCTGTTCGCGCTGCCAGCGGGTGATCGGGCCGAACGGCAGCAGAAGCACCAGCGGCGCCATCAGCAGCACGAACATCAGCGCGAAGTACGGCGGGCCGACGGAGATCTTGCCCAGTTCCAGCGCATCGGCCAGCAGCGGATACAGCGTCCCCAGCAGCACCATCGCGCACGCGGTCGACAGCAGCAGGTTGTTGGCCAGCAGCAGTGTCTCGCGCGAGAACAGGTCGAACGGCTTGCCGGCATCGTCCGAAGACGGCGCCTTCAACGCGTACAGCAGCAGCGAGCCGCCGACGACGATGCCGAGGAAGATGAGGATGAACAGGCCGCGCGCCGGATCGGCCGCGAAGGCATGCACGCTGGTCAGCACACCCGAGCGCACCAGGAACGTGCCCAGCAGCGACAGCGAGAACGTCGCGATCGCCAGCAGCAGCGTCCAGCCGCGGAAGCTGCCGCGCTTTTCGGTCACGGCCTGCGAATGCAGCAGCGCCGCTCCGGCCAGCCACGGCATGAAGCTCGCGTTCTCGACCGGGTCCCAGAACCACCAGCCGCCCCAGCCCAGCTCGTAGTACGCCCACCACGAACCCAGCGCGATGCCCAGTGTCAGGAACGCCCACGCGACATTCGTCCACGGACGCGTCCAGCGCAGCCAGCGCGCATCGACCTTGCCATCGAGCAGCGCGGCGATCGCGAAGGCGAACGGCACCGCGAAGCCGACGTAACCCAGGTACAGCATCGGCGGATGGATGATCATCCCCGGGTCCTGCAGCAGCGGATTGAGGTCGCGACCTTCGGCCGCCGCGGGCAGCAGGCGCAGGAACGGATTGCTGGTGAAGATGAGGAAGGCGAGGAAGCCCGCGCTCACCAGACCCATCACCCCGAGCACGCGCGCGATGACGTTCTGCGGCAGGCTGCGCGAGAAGCGCGCGACCGCGCCAGTCCACACCGCCAGGATCAGCGCCCACAACAGCAGGGAGCCTTCGTGCGCGCCCCACACCGCGGTGTAGCGGTACATCAGCGGAAGCAGCGAATTACTGTTTTCGGCAACGTAGAGCAGCGAGAAATCCTGCGTCACGAAGCCGTGCGTGAGGACCACGAAGGCGAACGCGACCAGCGCCAGCTGCGCGTAGGCCGCAGGACGCGCGACCGCCATCCACGGTGCGACGCCGCGCTGCGCGCCGGCCAGCGGCAGCGCCGCCTGCAGCACCGACACCAGCAGCGCGAGGATCAGCGCGACCTGCCCGATCTCGCCCAGCACTTACTTGGCTTCCTGCGTGGCGGAGGTGCCGCCCGGTGCGGCGACGTCGTGCTTCTTGTGCGCCATGCCCATCTTGTCGGCGACTTCCTTCGGCATGTAGTTCTCGTCGTGCTTGGCGAGGATGGTTTCGGCCACGAACACGCCGCCTTCCATGCGGCCGGTGGCGACGACGGCCTGCTTCTCGCGGAAAAGGTCGGGGAGGATGCCGGTGTACTTCACCGGCATCTGCGCGTCGCCGTCGGTGACGCGGAAGGTGGCATCGAGCGAGCCGGGCGCGCGCTTGAACGAATCGGCCGCGACCATGCCGCCCAGGCGGAAGCGCGCATGACCGCCGGCTTCGCCGCGGATCACTTCGCTGGGTGTGTAGAGGTAGGCGATGTTGCGCTGCAGGGCCATCGCGACGAGCGTGGTGGCGATGCCGGCGGCCACGACCAGGGCAATGACCCAGAGCAGGCGGCGGCGACGGACGGGATTCATGCGGGAAGCGCTCTCGATGAAATTCAGCGGGTCAGTTCGGCGTCGCGGCCCGGACGGGCGGCTTCGCGCGCGGCGCGCAGGCGTGCGCCGAGCAACTCGCGACGGATCTGCAGTTTCGTGCTGATCAAATCCCAGCCCAGCACGATCACGAACACCGCGTAGGCGGCGATCACGTAGTTCTGGTAGCTCATGGGCGACGTCCTCCGGCCAGGTCGGCGACCCATGCCTTGCCGCTTTCGCGACGCAGGTTGTCGGCGCGCGCACGCGAGAGCAGCGCACCGACGAACCACAGCTTGGTGCCGATGACCATCCAGATCAGCGGGGCGTACATCGACGGGTCCATCTTCGACTGGCCGAAGAGGTTGATCGTCTGGCCCTGGTGCAGCGAGTTCCACCACACCACCGAATAGCGGATCACCGGCAGCAGCGCGACACCGACGATGGCCAGCAGGCCGGCGGCGCGTGCGGCGGCGCGGCGGTCGTCGATGGCGTTGTACAGGCCGATCACGCCCAGGTAGAGGAACAGCAGGATCAGTTCCGTCGTCAGGCGCGGATCCCAGTCCCACCACGTGCCCCACATCGGCTTGCCCCAGATGGAGCCGGTGAGCAGGGTGATGAGGGTGAAGGCGGCGCCGATGGGCGCGCAGGCCATGGCCAGGATCTCGCACAGCTTGATGCGCCATACCAGCGCGATGGCGGCGTAGATCGCCATCAGGCCGAACACGGCCATGCTCATCCAGGCGCTGGGCACGTGGATGTAGAGGATGCGGAAGCTGTCGCCCTGCTGGTAATCGGCCGGCACCTGGAACAGCGCGCCGTACAGCCCCCACGCCATGACCAGCAGGCCCAGGCCGTAACCCCAGGGTGACCATCGCGCGGCGAAGCGGTCGAAGTACGGCGGTGAACCGAGTTTGTGGAACCAGCGGATGATCGGGTTCATCAGTTTCTCAGCCCGGTCCGACCGGACGGCCGGACAGTGGCGGTTGCGGCGGATTGTCGCGTCGGCCGGAAAGACGGCCCTTGATCTGGCTCAAAGCTCCGTGCGTCGTCCGTGACTCAACTCAGGGCGATGCGGATCGCGGCGGCCGCGGCCAACGGGGCCAGGACCAGCGCCACCGCGAGTCCGGCGCCCAGCAGCAGCAACGCCCCGGTCGGATCCAGCCCCTGCGCCGAGGCAGCCACGCTGCCCGCGCCGAACACCAGCACCGGCACGTACAACGGCAGCGCCAGCAAGGCCACGAGTATACCGGAGCGCCGCATCCCGACCGTCAGGGCGGCGACCACCGCGCCGATGAGGCTCAGCAGCGGCGTGCCCAGCGCCAGCGACGTCATGAGCACGCCCAGTTCGCGATGCGGCAGGTACAGAAGCTCGCCCAGGAAGGGCGTGGCGACGAGCAGCGGCAGGGCGGTCGTGGCCCAGTGCATGAAGGTGCGCACGCCGACCAGCCAGGCCAGCGGAACCGGGGCGAGCATCCATTGCTCCAGCGAACCGTCCTCGGCGTCGCCGCGGAACAGCGTGTCCAGCGACAGCAGCCCGGCCAGCAGCACCGCCAGCCACATCACCGCGGCGGCGACCTTCGAAAGCGCCGTCTTCTCGCCGCCCAGCGCCAGCGCGAACAGGACGACCACCAGCAGCGCGAACAATGCCGGCTGCAGCGCGTCCCCACGGCGGCGCCAGAGCAGGCGGGCGTCGCGGGCGATGAGGGCCCGTGCGGCGCCGATCAGGCTGGGCGTGCTGGAGGCGGTCATGCGGCGGCCCCTCTGCGCAGCTCCAGCATGCGCGTGCGCACCGGCGGGGCGGCGTAGGCACCGTGGGTGGTGACCAGCGCGGCACCGCCTTCGCGCAGGTGCGCCTGGACCATGCGGTTCACCAGCTCGATGCCTTCCAGGTCGAGGTTCGCGTAAGGCTCGTCCAGCAGCCACAGCGGCGCAGGCGACATCCACAGGCGTGCCAGCGAAAGGCGCTTCTTCTGGCCGGCCGAAAGCTGGCGCGCCAGCGCGTCCTCATAGCCGGCCAGGCCGACGATGGACAGCGCGTTCCCGGGCAACTGGGCGCGGCGGCGGCCTTGGAGGCCGCAGAGGAAATCGAGGTTTTCCATCGCGCTCAGGTCCGCCTTCAGCCCCGGCAGGTGGCTGAGATAGGCGATGGCGCGGGCGCGGCGAGCATGGCCGGCGGGTTCGCCATCCAGGTCGATCTCGCCCCCGTCGGGTCGTAGCAGCCCGGCGAGCACCCGCAGCAACGTGGTCTTGCCGGCGCCGTTGTCGCCCTGTACGAGCAGCGCCTCGCCGGCATCGACGTTGAAATCGAGCGGGCCGAACACCGGCTCGTCGTTGCGCGCGAATCGCAGGCCGCGTGCGGCCAGCAGCGGCGGGGCGGGACGGTCGTTGGGCGTCATCGGGAAGGCTGGGCGGGCGGCGCCGCGAAGGTCGGCCATTCTATGCGGTTCGCGAAAGCCGCCGCTTGCCGGCGCCGGGCGATGCCGCCACGAGGTGGTATCGCGATCAGCCGGGCGTCCAGTCGGTATGCGCGGCGGCATCGCCGATCGGCCGGGCGGTGAGCATGCGCAGCCGCACCGGCTCGCCCGCCGCCCAGTCGAGCACCCCCGCCTGGCCGAATTCCAGTGCCAGGCGCAGCACCGCGTCCACGTCGAGGTCCGCGACCAGCCAGCCCGGCTCGCGCCAGCGGCCGTCGGGATCCTGGGCCCAGGCGGCGTGGCGCGTGGCGCGCAGTTCGTCCAGCTGCGTCACCAGCAGGGCGTCGGCCGCTTCGTTGGCGCTGTCCGAACGCGGCTGCGAGGCGGGATTCCACGCGGTGATGAAGGCATAGCGCGAGGCCGGGGCGTAGGCCTCCAGGTCGAGCGCGGGCTCGCCCACGCGCAGTGGCAGGGAGTCGCCATCGAGCACCACCACGTACTCCGCGGCGGCGTAGGCGTTGGCAAGCTCGACGGCGTCGACGATCTGCAGTTCGCGCATGGGGCCAGTGTCCATGCCATGCATGACCGGCGCAATCGGGCGCGGTGGATGACACCGGTTGCGGCCGCAGGATGCACAGATGAGCGTTCGTCATGACGCCGCCGCGTCCGCGTCCTTACACTTGGCGGTCCGCAACCCCCACGTCGAGCTTCCACCGCGATGACCCTGCAAACCAAACTGCCGAAGGTCGGCACGACCATCTTCACCGTCATGTCGCAACTGGCGATGGAGCACGACGCGGTCAACCTCGGCCAGGGCTTCCCCGACTTCAACGTGCCCGAGCGCCTGATCGAAGCGCTGGACCGCGCCATGCGCGAGGGCAAGAACCAGTACGCGCCGATGACGGGCATTCCCGCATTGCGCCAGGCCATCGCCGCCAAGACCGAACGCTGCTATGGCCATCGCCCCGATGCCGATACCGAAGTGACCGTCGTTTCCGGCGCGAGCGAGGCGATCTTCGACGCCGTCGCCGCGGTCGTGCGCCCGGGCGAGGAGGTGATCGTGCTCGATCCCTGCTACGACTCCTACGAGCCGGCGATCGACCTGGCCGGCGGCCGCGCCGTGCACGTGCCGCTGGATCCTGCGACGTTCGCGCCGGACTGGGCGAAGGTGCGCGCCGCGGTCACGCCGAAGACGCGCCTTGTGATGACCAACTCGCCGCACAACCCGTCCGGCGCGATGTTCGACGAGAACGATATCGCGCAGCTCACCGCGCTGCTGCGCGACACCGGCATCTGGCTGCTGTCGGACGAGGTGTACGAGCACATCGTGTTCGACGGCCGCCGCCATGAGTCCGTGCTGCGCTATCCGGAACTGCGCGAGCGCGCGTTCGTCGTGTCCAGTTTCGGCAAGACCTACCACTGCACCGGCTGGAAGGTCGGTTACTGCATCGCGCCGCCGCTGCTGTCGGCCGAACTGCGCAAGGTCCACCAGTACAACACCTTCTGCACCTTCGCCCCGGCGCAGTGGGCGTTCGCGGAAATGATCCAGGCTGAGCCGGAGCATTACGAACAGCTTGGCGCGTTCTACGAATCCAAGTGCGACCGCTTCCGCGAGCAGCTGCTCACCACGCGCCTGAAGCCGCTGCCGGTGCCGGGCGGTTATTTCCAGCTGGTGGATTATTCCGACGTGAGCGACCTGGACGATGCCGCGTTCTGCCGCTGGCTGACGGTGGAGAAGGGCGTCGCCGCGATCCCGCTGTCGCCGTTCTACGAATCACCGCCCGCCGGCCAGCGCCTGGCGCGGTTGTGCTTCGCCAAAAACGAGGCGACGCTGGACAAGGCAATCGAGCGGTTGCAGAAGCTGTAGAGAATGTCATTCCCGCGAAGGCGGGAAAGCAGCAGAGTTCCTGCGAAACCACATCGAATTTCCGAAACAACCTCGCGAGCCCCCATGAACGACCTGCGCGTCACCCTCGTCCAAGGCGACACCCGCTGGCACGATCCGGCCGGCAATCGCGATTACTACGCAAGCCTCATCGCGCCGTTGCATGGCACCACGGACCTGGTGATCCTCCCGGAGACCTTCACCAGCGGGTTCTCGAACGAAGCCATCGGCAACGCCGAGACGATGTCGGGCGCCACGGTCGAATGGATCCGCGGGCAGGCCGCGCGACTGGACGCTGCGGTCACCGGCAGCGTGCAACTGCGCGACGGCGAGGGCGTCTACAACCGCCTGCTGTTCGCCACGCCCGACGGCGCGCTGAGCACGTACGACAAGCGCCATCTGTTCCGCTATGCGCGCGAGCACGAACGCTACGCGGCCGGTCGCGATCGCCTCACGCTCGACTGGCGCGGCTGGCGCATTTGCCCGCTGGTCTGCTACGACCTGCGTTTCCCGGTGTTCTCGCGCAATCGCTTCGACGTCGAGCGCGCAGGCCAACTCGATTTCGACCTGATGCTCTTCGTCGCCAACTGGCCGTCGGCGCGCGCGTATCCGTGGAAGACGCTGCTGCGCGCACGTGCGATCGAGAACCTGTGTTACGTCGCCGCAGTGAACCGCGTCGGCACCGACGGCAACGGCCTGCATTACGCCGGCGACAGCGCCGTGATCGACTTCGTGGGCCAGCCGGTGACCGAATGCGCAGACGTGGAGACGGTCGTCACCGTGACGCTGTCCGCGGCGGAGTTGGCCGCACACCGCGAGCGCTTCCCCGCGATGCTGGACGCGGACGCGTTCGAGCTGCGCTGACGACCCGCTTTCGTAGCCCGGGCAAGCCAGCCGCACCCGGGTTCGCATCACCTCTTCGCGTGAAGACGTGACCCCGGGTGCGCTGCGCTTACCCGGGCTACGGCCCGTGCGACCGCCACTCCATGATCGCATTGCACAACGGGCGTACACTGACCGGGCGGCGTCCATGCGGCCCGTTTCAGATTCGCCGCCGCATCTGCGCGGCCCGTTTCACGTTTGTTGCCGCGACGATGCGGCCCGCTCCACACGAGCCGCACCCGTGCGGCCTGTTTCGCTGACAACGATCCATGCCCCGCGCGCCGCACGCAGCGTCGCGACGCGCCCGGCCTCCGACCAGGGAGTCCGTGCCATGTCGTCCGAAACCTTGTCCCCGCGCCTCCAGGAATTCCTCAGCGCCAACCACGTCCACTACGACACGATGTCGCACCCGCACGCGTTCACCGCGCGCGACACCGCGGCCAGCGCCCACATCGACAGTCACGAGATGCTCAAGACCGTCATGGTGCGGCTCGACGGCAAGCTCGCGATGGCCGTGCTGCCGTCCGACGAATGGCTCGACCTCGCGCAGCTGCGCAAGGTCAGCGGTGCGCGCGAGGTCGCGCTGGCGACCGAGTCCGATTTCAAGGACCGCTTCCCCGAATGCGAAGTCGGCGCGATGCCCCCGTTCGGCAACCTCTACGCGATGGAGGTGTATGCCGCCGCGAGCCTGGCCGATGACGACGACATCGCCTTCAACGCAGGCTCCCATCGCGAGCTGATGCGCATGGGCTGGCACGATTTCGAGCGCCTGGTGCATCCGCGCATGGTCGAGCTCGCGCGGCACTGACGGCTTTGCGAGGTGGAGCGTCGCAAGGTTTCCGCCGGAACGCCGGCCGGAGACCGTGCGTGGCTGGGCCAACGGAGGCCGCGTCACCGCCCCTTCACCTGAACTGGTACCGGTCTGTGGCTAAGTGCGCGCATGAACAGCGCCGCCAGGGATGCAGGGCCCGTCCGCCAGGCTTGGCAGCGGCTGCCGTCGCGCGCACGTACATGGATCGCCCGCGTGGCGCTCGCGATCGCAGTGCTCTATGCGCTGTATGTGATCGCCGGCAACGTCTTCATCAACACGCCGCTGGGCGAGTGGGTGGCCAACCGGAAGCCGGAGAAGTTCCAGATCGAATGGGGCGCCGGCTATACGTTGTGGCCGGGCCGCGTGACGGTCCACGACGTGAAGATGAAGGGCCACGTCAATCGAACGTACTGGTCGGTCAACGCGGAAAAGGCGAGCGGTCGAGTCGCGATCTGGCCGTTGCTGCGCAAAACGGTGCGCGTGCCGGAGGTGATCGCGTCGGGCGTCACGGGCGGCGTGGACATGAAGGGCGAGCGCAAGCCGCCGCCGCCGCGCCCGGGCGGCTGGGTGTTGCAGTTCGACCGCATCGTCAGCGATTCGATCCGTGGCGGACACTTCGGCGATCTGGTCCTCGACGGGGAAGGACGCGCGCAAGTGGGGTTCTACAAGCAACTGCGCGGCGGCGCGCTGGAATTGATGCCGTCCACCGCGCATTTCGACGGCGCGCGCCTGAAGTTCGCCAAGGAAGAATTGCTGCGTGACGGCACGCTCGACGCGCGTTTCGCCATCGCGCGGCACCAGCGCGCACAGGCGCCGGGCATCCGCAAGCTGCTGCTCACCGATGCGTCGTTGACGCTGGACGGCAAGGCGTCGGCGGTAAAGGTCGACGTGGATCCGCAGGGCAGGATCACGCTCACCAACGTACCGGGCGAAGGCCGTGCACAGGTGAAGCTGGGGCTGGCGCGGGGCAGTGTTGCGCCTGGCAGCCGCGTGCGCTGGAACGTGCCCATCAGCGGTCGCGATGCCACCGGCGCTGCGCACAGCAGCGCGCTCGACGTCGCGCTGGACGTCGATCGCGACATGCACCTGGTCGCGAAGACGCCGGCGCAACACACCGGCCGCATTTCGCTCGACGCCGACCTGACGTTGCGCGGCACGAACATCCCGCTGGCCGCGCCGAATGAAAGCCTCAAGGCCTTGCTGCCGCGCAGTTCCGGCCACGTCGTCGGGCGCTGGCATTTCGCGTCGTTGCGATGGTTGGGCCGCATGTTCACCAATGCGCCGTGGCTGGCGCTGGACGGCTCGGGGCTGGTGGACGCCGACGTGCGCGTGGTGGACGGCAAGATCGCCGGCGGCAGTCGTGTTTCGGTGCCGGAAGTCGATGCGCTCGCGCACGTCATGGGCAATCGCATCCGCGGAATCGCCAGCGCCGAGGGGCGGCTCGACGCCGACGCCAACGACGAGCTGCTGCCGAGCCTGGAACTGCACATGCAGCGCTTCAACGTCGCCGCGGACGACACGCCGACGCGTCCGTACATCGAGGGCAACGACCTGCACCTTTCGCTGAAAACGCTGTCCGGTGTCGAGCGCCAGTCGCTGCGCCAACCTGGCGCGATGCAGCAACTGGGCCGCGCCGCGCACGCGCACCTCACCTTCGCCAACGCGAAAGTGCCCGACCTGCGCGCGTACAACCGGTATCTGCCCAATGGGCACATGCGGTTCGACGGCGGCGCGGGGACGCTCTCGGGCGATCTCACGCTCGACGGCGCGGGCGTGATCGGGCAGGGCACGCTGGGCGTGGACGCGAAGGCCGCCGCGATGCACCTGGCCGGTCTGGCGCTGCGCACCGACGTGGACATCGACCTGAAGCTGCACCGCGCCGACATCAAGCGCCGCAACTTCAACATCGACGGCAGCCGTGTGTCGCTTGCGAACGTCAGCTTCACCGAGCCTGGCGGCGAATCGCGCAGCGGCTGGTGGACGCGCATCGACCTGGACCGCGCGCGCATGGACTGGGACAAGCCGATCAGCATCAACGGCCGCCTGCACATCGCGATGAAGGACGTCGGCTTCCTGCTGTCCATGTTCTCCAGGCAGCGCGATTACCCGAAGTGGGTGTTCAAGCTGATCGGCTCCGGGCAGGCGAATGCGAGCGCGAACGTGCAGTGGAGCGGCGACACGCTCACCCTGGACCGCGTGCAGGCCGACAACCAGCGCTACCAGGTGATGGCGCGCCTGCGCCTGCAAGGCAAAAGGCGCACTGGCAGCCTGTACGCGCATTGGGGCGTGCTCAGTTGCGCGGTGGCGGTGAACAACGGGCAGCGCGATTTCCACATGATCAAGGCGCGTGAGTGGTACGACGCACAACCGGCATTGCTGCGTTGAGGACGTCGCGGGTTCCCCGCGTTCGACGGCGGTGACATCGCGCACGGCAGGTTGCACGTGGCGTGGCCGCAAAGAAAAACGGGACGCTTGCGCGTCCCGTTTTCTGATCTAACCGATGGCGTCGATCAGCCGCGCGGGCCACGACCGCCGCCCGGACGTCCACCACCGCGCGGACCGCCCGGACGAGGTGCGCCGCCGGCCGGGCGCGGACCGCCGCCACCCGGGCCGCGATTGCCGCCCGGACGGTTGCCGCCGGGCTTGCCGCCCGCCGGCTTCGGGCCGCCCGGACCGCCCGGACCGCCCGGACGACCGCCCGGACGCGGCGCGCGCGGCTTGTCGCCGTACGGGTTGAAGCTGCCGGGGTTGGCGTGGTCGGACGGGAAACTCGGCGCGTTGCCCGGATGACCGTACGGACGCGAGCTGCGCTGGCCTTGCCCCTGTCCCTGGCCGCCACCCGGACCACGGCGCTCGCCGTAACCGCCCGAACGCTCGCCGCCAAAGCCGCCGGAGCGTTCGCCGCCAAAGCCGCCTTCGCGACGCGGGCCGCGCTCGCCGAAACCGCCGCCGCCGCCGCCGCCGCCGCCCGGACCGCGGCTACCGCCGCCCGGACCGCGGCTACCGCCGCCCGGACCGCCTGCGCCGCGCGGCTTGTCGCCGTACGGCTTGCGCGGACCGCGCGCGCCGTCGGGATTGCGATGGCCGCTGGGGCCGGTGGTCACGCCATCGGGCACGTACCAGGTGCGGAACGCGGCCGGATTGCCTTCCGGCAACGGCTTGGGACCCTTTTCCTTGCGCTGCTTGAACGGCTTGTTGCCGGCCTTCGCCGCGGCTTCACCGCTGACGGTCAGGCCACCGTGCTTGCGCGGACCACCGCGACCACGACCGCCGCGATCCTCGCGCACGTGGTCGAAACGACGCAGTTCGCGGCCTTCGTCGGCGGTGTTGTGGCCGCCCACGTAGCCGTGCGAACGGCTCTTGCCGGTCAGGTCGATGGTCGCCTTGGTCGCCTTGCGCTGGCCGATGACCGGCTGCAGCGTCAACGCCGACTGCGCGCCTTCTTCCAGGCCGAGCTTGCTGCGCAGCGTTTCGACGGCGTCGGAGGCAAGCTCGCGCGACTGGCCGCGCAGCAGTTCGCGCGGCAGCGCGACCTCGCCGTAACGGATGCGCTTGAGGCGGCTCACCTGGCAGCCCTGCGACTCCCACAGGCGACGCACTTCGCGGTTGCGGCCTTCCTTCACCACGACGCGGAACCAGTCGTGCGAATCGGTGCCGCCGATGCGTTCAATCTCGTCGAACTTCGCCGGGCCGTCTTCCAGCGCGACGCCGCGCGCGAGGCGGTCGACGATGTTGTCCGGCACCACGTCCTCGCCTTCCGGCGCACGCACGCGGCAGACGTATTCGCGTTCGACTTCGAACGAGGGATGCATCAGCGCATTGGCCAGTTCGCCGTCGGTGGACAGCAGCAGCAGGCCGGTCGTGTTGATGTCGAGGCGGCCGATGGCGATCCAGCGTGCGCCCTTCAGGGCGGGCAGGGCCTCGAACACCGTCGGGCGGCCTTCGGGGTCTTCGCGCGTGGTCACTTCGCCTTCGGGCTTGTTGTACATCAGCACGCGCGAGGGATCGGTCAGCGCGCTGGCGACGAACTGGCGTCCGTCGAGCTCGATGCGGTCGCCGCTCTTGACGCTCACGCCGACCTGCGCGGTCTCGCCGTTGACCTTCACCAGGCCGTCGGCGATGCGTTGTTCAAGCGCACGGCGCGAACCGAGGCCGGCCTGCGCGAGCACCTTGTGCAGGCGTTCCTCCAGCTTCGGCGCTTCAGCGGCGGCCGTGTCGGGGAGGCGTTTGAGGGTGAGCTTGCGGCTCTTTTCTTCAGTCATTTTTGTGTTGCTCCGACTCGGCCAGTTCGGCTTCGTCATCGGTGGGAACGGTCGTCGTCTCGACGGCGTTGTCTTGCTCGTGATCGTTCTCGTCCGCCGCGCGCTCACCCGGCGCGGCTTCGGGGTCGCCCTCAGGGGCGTATTCGTTCTCGTCGATGTCGAGGTCGGAGACCTCGGCGTCGAAGGATTCGTTGATGGTTGCTTCGTCGGCGTCGGATTCGACACCGGTTTCCGCATCCGGCGTTTCGCCTTCGCCGGAGGCTTCGGATTCGTAGGCGTCGGTGGCCGCGTCGCCCTGCGGCGCCGCGGCGTCGTCCGCATCGGCCTCGTTCGCCGGCGCATCGGCCGCTTCGGCGGCTTCCGCGTTGGACGCCTGCGCATCCTCGGCGATGCCCGCCGCGATCGGTGCCGGCGCGCCATCGAACTGCAGTTGCGGTTCGAGCTCGCCGATGTCCTTCAGCTCCGACAGCGGCGGCAGTTCGTCCAGTCGCTTGAGGCCGAAGTAGTCCAGGAACACCTTGGTCGTGCCGAACAGCGCCGGCTTGCCCGGCACGTCGCGATGGCCGACGACGCGGATCCACTCGCGCTCTTCCAGTGCCTTGATGATGTTGCTGTTGACCGCCACGCCGCGCACCTGCTCGATCTCGCCGCGCGTGATCGGCTGGCGGTAGGCGATGAGCGCCAGCGTTTCCAGCGTGGCGCGCGTGTAGCGCGTCTGGCGCTCGGTCCACAGGCGCGCCACCCACGGGTGCACGTCGGCCTTCACCTGGAAGCGGAAACCGGAGGACACCTCGACCAGTTCCACGCCACGGTCTTCGCAGCCCGCGCGCAGGGTTTCCAGCGCCGTCTCGACGCTGTCCGCCGGGGCCGGCTGGTCTTCGGGGAACAGCGCGTGCAGCTGCGCCAGCGTCAGCGGCTGGTTCGCGGCCAGCAACGCGGCCTCGACGATGCGGTTGATCAGTTGTTGGTCCATGAAGGGGTTTTTGCCCTGCGTCTGCTTTTGCTCGTCATTCCCGCACGGGCGGGAATCCAAGGACGTTGCCTGTGTGTGTTGCCTGTGTGCCGCGGGCCTTGCGGCCAGGTCCGGCGCAATCGCTGGACTCAGCCATCGTTGGCCGCCGGCTCGTCGAACTCGCTGCTCAGTTCGATCTCTTCCCCGTCCTTGAGCAGCGCGAGCGATTTCACGTAGATCGGTGCGAACGGTGCTTCCTGCACGATTTCCACCAGTTGTTCCTTTGCCAGCGTCAGCATGCCGAGGAAGGTGACCACGATGCCCAGCTTGCCTTCCTCTGCAGTGAACAACGTCTCGAAGCGGTAGAAGCTGCCGTCCTTCAAGCGTTCCAGCAGTTCGCCCATGCGCTGGCGGACGCTGAGCGCATCGCGCTTGATGGCGTGCTGGGTGAACAGCTCGGCGCGCTTGAGCACGTCGTGCAGGGCCAGCAGCATTTCCTTCAGCTCCACCGGCGGCGGCAGTCGCACCGACGCGCGGTCCGGGACGAAGGCCTGCACCGGCGCGGTATCGCGGTCCTGGCGGGGCAGAGTGTCGATGTCCTCGGCGGCCTTCTTGAAACGCTCGTATTCCTGCAGGCGACGGACCAGTTCGGCGCGGGGATCCTCTTCCTCGCCGACCTCGTTGGGCGCGCGCGGCAACAGCATGCGCGACTTGATCTCGGCCAGCATGGCGGCCATGACCAGATAGTCGGCGGCCAGCTCGAAGCGCATCTCGTGCATGGCCTGGATGTAGTCGACGTACTGGCGGGTGATGTCCGCCACCGGGATGTCGAGGATGTCCAGGTTCTGCCGGCGGATCAGGTACAGCAGCAGGTCGAGCGGGCCTTCGAACGCCTCGAGGATGACCTCCAGCGCATCCGGCGGGATGTACAGGTCCTGCGGGATCTGCAGCACGGGCTGGCCATGCACCACCGCCAGCGGCATTTCCTGCTGCTGCGGCGCGGTGGAGGCCGGGGCGGCCACGGGTTGCGGATCGCTCGCGTCGGCTGCGCGTTCTTCGGTCATTCGGGGGCGGCCCCTCCGGGCCGTCGGCACTGCTATTGCTCAGGCTGGCGGTCGTGCGACCACCGTGGATGCAACGGACTTGCTGCGGCGGACGTTTCCGGGATGCACCCGGTGCGGACGCCTTGTCAGGAACTTCCCTTCAGGAAACCTTTCCCTTGATCGGAACGTCGGGCCCGCCCCGGACGACCAACGCCGGAGCGTCACGCGGGGGCGTGGCGGGCGAAGAAGTCTGGGCGCGAGGCCGTCGGGGGCAGCGACGCACTGGGTGCGTGCGAGGCGACGGTGTGGGGAGCCGGTCGCGTCGGGCCGCTGCAGCCGGCCTTGTGAAGGCAAGGGTACGGCCTCGTCCGGGCCGTGTCCAGCCGCGGGGCGACTACAATTCAGCTGGGTTCCCATCAGTACGGAAGGAAGCAGCCAAGCATGTGGTACGTGATCGAAGGTTATGACGGCAAAGACGTGCTGGCGCAGCGCCTGGCGGCGCGCCCCGACCATCTGGCGCGGCTCACCGCGCTGCGCGATGCCGGAAGGCTGCTGCTGGCCGGCCCATGCCCGGCGATCGACTCCGAAGACCCGGGTCCGGCCGGCTTCAGCGGCAGCGTGGTGATCGCTGAATTCGACTCGCTCGAAAGCGCTCGCGCCTGGGCCGACGCCGATCCCTACATCGCCGCCGGGGTCTACCAGCGCGTGGAGGTCCGGCCGTTCCGCAAGGTGCTGCCGTGAGCCTGCCTCGCGATGAGCGTGTCGGCGCGATCCGCGCGGCGCTCCAAGCGGCGCTGGCGCCGGTTTCGCTCCAGATCGAGGACGAAAGCCACCGCCACGCCGGCCATGCCGGCGCGGCGGACGGCCGAGGGCACTTCAGCGTCGATGTGGTCAGTCAGGCCTTCACCGGGCTGGGACCGATCGCCCGTCATCGCGCCGTCTACGCCGCACTGGGCGACTTGATGACGACCGATATCCATGCGCTCTCGATCCGGGCGCGTACGCCGGCCGAAGCCGGGTGAATGGCGGCCCCCGTGCCGCGCTGCAACATCCGGGCGCCCGTTTGGATGCACGAACGCCGAAGAAGGGAGCCTTTGTCGCAGCGACGTAACACCAGCTTTACACTTGAAATTGGAAACGTTTACAGTCCGCCCGCATTGTCCGCACAGGCCATGACAGCGTGCCGAGCGTAACCATCAAAGACGTCGCCCGCGTCGCGCAGGTTTCGGTAGCCACCGTATCGCGCGCGCTCAATGGCCACGGCAACGTGGCCGAAGATGTCCGCAACCGCGTCTTCGCCGCCGCGCAGGAGCTGCGCTACACGCCACACGCCGCCGCGCGCAGCCTCAGCAGCCGCCGCACCCAGACGCTCGGCGTCGTCCTGCCGGACCTGCATGGCGAGTTCTTCTCTGAACTGATGCGCGGCATCGACCAGGTCGCCCGCGCGAAGCGGCTGCACCTGCTGGTGTCGAGCTACCACGGCAATCCGGACGAGCAGGGCGCCGCCCTGCGTGCGATGCGCGGGCGCGTCGATGGCCTGCTGGTGCTGTCGCCATTCGCCGAAATCCCGACGCTGCTGGGCGAGCATCTCGATCCGACGCTTCCCACCGTGCTGATCAACAGCCAGTCCGGCCTGGACGGCACGGCCGTGCTGCGCGTGGACAACCATGGCGGCGCGGTGGCGATGGTCGAACACCTCGTCGCCAACGGTCATCGCAACATCGCCTTCATCGCCGGTCCCGTCGACAACTTCGACGCGCACGAGCGCCTGCGCGGCTATCGCGACGCGCTCGCACGCCTGCTGCCGGGAGCGTCCGAATGGGTGCTGCAGGGCGACTTCGACGAAGCCTCCGGTCATCGCGCCGGGCGCGAGCTGCTCGCTGCCCCGCAACGCCCCGATGCCGTCTTCGCCGCCAACGACATGATGGCGCTTGGATGCATGTTCGCTTTCGCCCAGGCCGGCGTGCGCGTGCCCGGCGAGATTGCGCTGGCCGGGTTCGACGACATCCCGCTTGCACGGTACGTCCACCCGGCGCTCACGACCATTCGCGTCAACATCGCCGAACTCGGCGCGCAGGCGGCGCGATTGCTCATCGCGCAGGTCGCCGGAGAAGTGGGCGGCGATTCGTCGTCCTCGTCCGGAGACGTGCTCGCGACGCAGTTGATCGTGCGCGAGTCGAGCGGGTCCATCCCTTCCCCGTAAACGCCTTTGCCCCGGGCGTCACGGTTCCTTGTGAGTGTTCGCTGTAAACGATTCCACGTGGTTCGACATGCTTTTGGAGAGAGGAAGCATATGAATTCGAGGTTCCCCCGCTCGATCCCGCGACATCCGTCGCGCCGGCTCCTTGCCTGCGCCCTTGCCAGCTGCCTGGCCGTCGCCGCCCCCGCGGTGATGGCGCAAAGCACGTCGGCGACCATCCGCGGCCAGATCACGGTCGATTCGGCGCCTGCGACCGACGCCCAGATCACCGCGACCAACACCGCCACGGGCCTGAGCCGCAAGGTCCAGGCGGCGAACGGCACCTACAACCTTGGCGGCCTGCCGCCGGGCACGTACCGCATCGACGCGGTCGCGAACGGCCAGACGACCACCAGGACCGTGACCCTGATGGTCGGCCAGACGGCGACGATCAACCTGGCGGCCGGTGGCTTGCCGGAAACCGCGCCGACGGGCGATGCGACCACGGTCGATACGGTCACCGTCACCAGCGAAGTCGTGGCCGAGACCAAGACCTCGGAAATCGCCACCTACGTCACCAACAAGCAGATCGAATCGCTGCCGCAGGGCACGCGCAATTTCCTCGCCTTCGCCGACCTGGCGCCGGGCGTGGCGTTCGAAACCGGCAACGAAGGCTCCACGCGCATCAAGTCCGGTGCGCAGAATGCCAATGGCATCAACGTCTACATCGATGGTGTGGGCCAGAAGGATTACGTGTTGCGCGGCGGCATCAGCGGCCAGGATTCCAGCCGCGGCAATCCGTTCCCGCAGTCGGCCATCGGTGAGTACAAGGTCATCACGCAGAACTACAAGGCCGAGTACGACCAGCTCAGCAGCGCCGCCATCGTCGCCACCACGCGTTCGGGCACCAACCATTTCGAAGGCAGCTTCTTCTGGGATTACACCTCCACCGACTGGCGCACGCGCACGGTGTTCGAGGAGCGCGCCGACGACAAGGTGCAGACCAAGGAAGAGCAGTATGGCGCAACCTTCGGCGGTCCCATCCTGCAGGACGTGGCGCACTTCTTCCTGTCGTACGAAGCCAAGGAATACGAGTCGCCGCGCACGCTTACGCCGGGCCGCGGCTTCACCATCGACCAGTTGCCGGGCTTCCTGCAGGCAGAGGCGGGTTCGGGCCTGTTCGCAGCGCCGTTCAAGGAGAACCTGTATTTCGGCAAGGTCGACTGGCTGATCGGCGAGAACCATTACTTCGAACTCACCGGCAAGTACCGTGACGAGGAAGAGCTGACCAACACCGGCGGGCAGAACCTGCCCAGCTACGCGACCAACAAGCTCAACGAGGAAACCCGCGCGGACCTGCGCTACCAGTACACCAATGGCCCCTGGCTCAACGACTTCCACCTCACCTATGAGGACTCGAAGTTCAACCCGAGCCCGTACACCAGCGACATCGCCTACATCCTCAGCAATCGCAGCGACAATGGCGATGCCGACTTCAACAACGTCATCGTGCGCAGCGGCGGCGGTTCGGATTTCCAGGACAAAGGGCAGAAGGGCTGGGGCATCCAGAACGACCTGACCTTTACCGGGTTCCAGGGCCACACGATGAAGGTGGGCGTGAAGTTCAAGGACGTGGATGTCGATGCGACCGAGCGCCAGCCGTATTTCCCGCAGTTCACCTACGACCTGCTCAGCAGCCTGACGCAGCCGATCCACGTGAAGTTCGGCACCGCGCTGCCGGGCGTGGGCGACGGTTCGGCCTCGTCGGCGAACAAGCAGTACGGCATCTACTTCCAGGACGACTGGGAGGTCAACGACAAGCTGATCCTCAACCTCGGCCTGCGCTACGACTACGAGAAGAGCCCGACGTACCTGGATTACGTCACGCCGGCAGACGTCGCCGCGGCATTGCGCAGTTCGACCGCGATCAACAACCCGAATTCGGGCATCAACGTCGAGCGTTACATCAGCAACGGCAGCAACCGCAAATCGTTCAAGGACGGCTGGCAGCCGCGCCTGGGCTTCTCCTACGACCTGTTCGCCGACCAGGCGCACGTGATCTACGGCGGCGCGGGCCGCGCGTACGACCGCAACCTGTTCGACTGGCTGCAGCTGGAAATCACCAAGTCCACGTTCCCGACCACCGACATCGACTTCCGTCGCGCGGACGGCACGTGCCCACGCACAGTGGGCGGCACGCCGTGCCAGGACTGGAATCCGGCCTACTTCGATCCGAATGTGCTCGCGGGCCTGGCCTCGCAGACGGGCCTGGGGCGTGAAGTCTTCATGCTCGACAACAACCTGCAGACGCCGTACTCCGACCAGTTCAGCCTGGGCATGCGCAACCAGGTCGGGGAATGGCTGACCGACGTGACGATCTCGCGCGTGGAAAGCCATGACGGCTTCGCCTTCCTGCTCGGGAACCGTCGCCCGGATGGCACCTTCTTCCGCCCGACCTTCAGCTGGGGTGCGCCTTTCGGCCAGGGCTTCGCACCGTTCGGCAACCTGATCCTCGGCACCAACGGGCTGGAGACAAAGACCAATGCGCTGTACCTGAAGGCCGAGAAGCCCTACACGGTGGAATCGGGCTGGAGCGTGACCGTCGCCTACACCTACCTCGACGCGCGCGAACAGCGTGAATCGCCGGAGGTGTTCGCGCTGGACTACCCCGACATCGCAAGCTATGGCTGGCACGACGCCGAGGTGCCCGAGCACCGGCTTGTCGCGACCGGCATCTACGACGGCCCGTGGAACACGACGCTGTCGGCGAAGCTGACTCTCACCTCGCAGCCGCCACGCTATTTCGTGAACTGTCGCGACGTCGACCAGGTCGATAACTGCTTCATCGACCAGTACAAGCCGGACGGCACGTATGGCTACAAGCAGTTCGACATCGCCGCCATGAAGGAATTCGATACCGGCGCCGGCTTCAAGATGTGGGCGCGTGCCGACATCCTGAACGTGTTCGACTGGGCGAACTACAACAGCTACGAGGACTACCCGGGCGGCTTCAGCGCGACGAACGGCCCGCAGCCGAACGCGGCTTTCGGCAATCCGCTTGCGCAGGCGCTGCCAACCCGTACCTTCAAGCTCTCGCTAGGCTTCAACTTCTGACCCGGGCCGCCGGCCGCCTACCTCGTCGGGGCGGTCGGCGGTTTCGTGGTGCAGCCTTTCGCCGGTGCGAAAGGAACACATTCATTCGACAAGATGGCGTGGTGATGTTCGATTCGATTCGACGCAGTGTGGGGACTGCATCGCTGGTGGCGGTGCTCGTGTTCATTTCGGGGTGCAAGCAGGAAGGGCCGGCGTCCACGGCATACCCCATCGCGTCCGCGCCGCCGGTCGAGGTCGAAGCGTTGAAACCGACCAAACTCGAACTGCCGCCGCTGTTCCGCGACGTCGAAAAGCGCACGTTCCAGTTCTTCTGGGACACCACCAACGAAGTCAACGGGCTCACGCCCGACCGTTATCCCTCGCGCCCGTTCGCGTCCATCGCGTCGGTCGGTTTCGCGTTGACCGCATATCCCATCGGCATCGAGAACGGCTGGGTGAGCCGCCGCCAGGCGGTGGACCGCACGCTCACCACGCTGAAGTTCTTCCGCGACATTCCCGCCGGTTCGCAGGCCGAAGGGAAGGGCGCCTACAACGGCTTCTACTACCACTTCCTCGACATGGACACCGGCGCGCGTTACCAGAGCTGGGTCGAGCTTTCGAGCGTGGACACCGCGCTGCTGATGATGGGCGTGCTGTTCGCGCAGAGTTACTACGACCGCGACGACCCGCGCGAGAAGGAGATCCGCGACCTGGCCGACACGCTGTACAAGCGTGTGGACTGGACGTGGCTGCAGCGCAACGCGCCTTTGATCTCGATGGGCTGGTTCCCCGAGAGCGGTTTCATCCAGCACGACTGGACCGGTTACAACGAAGCGATGATGCTCTACATCCTCGCGCTGGGCTCGCCCACGCATCCGGTCGCGCCGGAGTCGTGGTCGGTGTGGACGCGCACGTACAACGATTCGTGGGGCGTGTACCAGGGCGAGGAATACCTGTCGTTCGGCCCGCTGTTCGGCCATCAGTACAGCCACGTCTGGATCGATTTCCGCGGCATCCAGGACGACTACATGCGCGAGCGCGGCATCGACTATTTCGAGAACAGCCGCCGAGCGGCGTATGCGCAGCGCGCCTACGCCATCGCCAATCCGATGAAGTGGAAGGATTACGGCCCGGACGTGTGGGGCCTGACCGCCAGCGACGGCCCTCAGCAGACCCTGCAGGAGTTCCGTGGCGAGCAGCGCCAGTTCCGCCACTACTCCGCGCGTGGCGCAGGCCTGCGCGATACATTCGACGACGGGACGATCGCGCCGACCGGGGCGATCGCATCGCTGCCGTTCGCGCCGGAGATCGTGATCCCGACGACCGTCGCGTTGCACGAGCGCTACGGTGAATACCTGTATTCCAGCTACGGTTTCCTCGATTCGTTCAACCGCAGCTTCGACTTCGACATTCCGCTGAAGACCGGCCGCCTGGTGCCCGGCGAAGGCTGGGTCGCCAGCGATTACATCGGCATCGACCAGGGGCCGATCCTGGCGATGATCAGCAACTACCGCAACGACTTCGTCTGGAACGTGATGAAGCGGAACAAGTACATCCGCGACGGACTGCAGAAGGCGGGCTTCAAGGGCGGCTGGCTGGAGCCGGTGGCCGAAGGCGAAGCGCCGCCCACGCAGCCCAAGCCGCAGACCAGGGCCGAGAAGGATGCCGCGACGGCACGTTCGCTGGGTGAAGCGGAGTCGCGCGTGAACCGTGCGTCGCAGACGCCGCAGCCGGCGCCAGCGCAGGAACCCAGGACCAAGTGAGCAGGCGAGGGCACGGCTCGCCGCAGCGCCGCCACCTGTTCGGGGGGGCGCTGCTGGTGTGCCTGCTCGCATTGCTCGCGGCATGCAGCACGCAACGCGACGACCGCACCGTCGTGCGCTTCTGGGCGATGGGCTTCGAAGGCGAGATGGTCCGCCAGCTCATCCCGGATTTCGAACGCGCCAATCCCGGTATCCGTGTCGAAGTCCAGCAACTTCCGGTCACCGCGGCGCACGAGAAGCTGCTGACCGCCTTCGCAGGCGACGGACTTCCGGACGTTTGCGGCCTGGGCAACACCTGGCTGGCCGAGTTCGTCGAACTGCGCGCGGTCGCACCGCTGGAGCCGTTCCTGGCACGCACGCCGTCCATGCCGGCCAGCGATTACTTCAGCGGTTCGTGGGATACCGGCATCATCGGTGATCACGTCTACGCCGTGCCGTGGTACGTCGAAACGCGCCTGCCGTTCTATCGCCGCGACATCCTCGAAGCCTCGGGCGTGAAGCAGGTTCCGCGCACGTGGCAGGAATGGAGTGACGCGATGGCGGCGGTGAAGCGCCATGTCGGGCCGGATCGCTACGCCATCCACCTGCCGCTCAACGAGTACGAGCCGCTGCTGAACCTGGCCATCCAGCAACCCGACCCGCTGCTGCGCGACGACGGCCGCTACGGCAATTTCCGCAGTCCCGGCTTCAAGCGCGCGCTCACGTTCTACAACGACATCTTCCAGCGCAAGTGGGCGCCGGCGTTCGCGAACACGCAGATCGCGAACGTCTGGAACGAGTTCGGCCGCGGTTTCTTCACCTTCTACATCAATGGCCCCTGGAACATCGCCGAATTCCGCAAGCGCCTGCCACCGGACATGGAAGGCAAGTGGGGCACGATGCCGCTGCCCGGTCCGGACGGCCCTGGCGCATCAGTCGCGGGCGGCGCGAGCTTCGTCGTGTTCGAGCAGGCGAAGAACAAGGACGCGGCGTGGAAGCTCGTGGCGTATCTGTCCGATCCGCAGGTGCAGGTGCGCTTCCACGCCCTCACCGGCAACCTGCCGCCGCGCCGCAGTGCGTGGGCGGGAAGCGAAGCATTGGCGACGGACCCGTACACATTGCCGTTCCGCGAGCAGCTCGAGCGCGCCAGGCCGGCGCCGAAAGTGCCCGAATGGGAGCGCATCGCGCAGGAGTTGCGCATCGTCGGCGAGCAGATGGTCGCCGGCCGCTACACGGTGGATGAAGCGGCGGCCGAACTCGATCGCCGCGCCGACGCCATCCTTGAAAAACGTCGCTGGATGATGGACCAGCACAAGGCCGGAGGTGCGCCATGATCGCCTCGCGCCGCGTCAGCGCGTCCACCGCAGGATGGGTGTTCGCCGCGCCCGCCCTGACGGTGATCGGCGTGTTCTTCGGGCTGCCAGTGCTGGCGGCGTTCGCGCTGAGCCTCACCGACTTCGACATCTACGCGCTTTCAGACATCTCCAACCTGCGCTTCGTCGGGCTGCACAACTACGCGACGCTGCTCGCCGATCCGCTGTTCTGGAAGGCGCTTGGCAACACGATGTACTTCGTCGTGGTGGGCGTGCCGCTTTCGATCGCCGTGTCGCTCGGCGCGGCATTGTTGCTGCATTCCAGGGCCGCGCGGTTCAAGCCGTTCTTTCGCACCGCGTACTTCGCGCCGGTGGTGACGACGGTGGTCGCCGTCGCCGTCATCTGGCGCTACCTGTTCCACACGCGATACGGGCTGGTGAACTGGGGCCTTACCTCGATCGGCCTTCCAGCCATCGACTGGCTTGGCGATCCGAAGTGGGCGATGCCGACGATCATCCTGTTCGCCGTGTGGAAGAACTTCGGCTACAACATGATCATCTTCCTCGCCGGCCTGCAGTCGATCCCGGAAGACCTTTACGAGGCCGCGCGCATCGACGGCGCCACGCCCGCGCAGCAGTTCTGGAACGTCACGCTGCCGCAGCTGGGGCCGGTGCTGTTGATGGTCGGCATCCTCACGCTGTCGGGCTACTTCCAGTTGTTCGCCGAGCCGTACGTGATCACGCAGGGCGGCCCGCTGCAAAGCACGGTGAGCGTGCTGTACCTGATGTACGAGGAAGGGTTCAAGTGGTGGAACCTGGGCAATGCCTCGGCTGTGGCGTTCCTGCTGTTCGCGCTGATGACGATCGCCACCAGCGGCCTGTTGTGGTTCGCGCGTCGGCGCGGGGCGGAAGAATGAACCCGCGCCTGGCCCGTGCCATCGTCAACGGGCTGATGATCGCGCTCGCGGTGATCAGCCTGGCGCCGCTGTTGTGGATGCTGTCGGTGTCGTTCATGCAGCCGGGCGAGGCGGCGCATTTTCCGCCGCCGCTGCTGCCCTCGTCACCATCGCTGGACAACTACCACGAGCTGTTCGCGCGCGCAGGCATGGGGCGCTACCTGGCCAACAGCGCGATGATCGCCACAGTGGCAACGCTCATCGCACTGCTGCTCAACACGATGGCCGGTTACGCGTTCGCCAAGCTGAAGTTCGCCGGGCGCGAGCGCGTGTTCCGCCTGCTGCTGGCGGCGCTGGTGATTCCGGCGCAGGTGACGATGATGCCGCTGTTCCTGATGCTCAAGCAGATGGGGCTGGTGAACACTTACGCTGGCGCGGTCGTGCCGCTGATGGCGAGCGTGTTCGGCATCTTCCTCGTGCGCCAGTACGCGCGATCGATCCCCGACGAACTGCTGGAAGCGGCCCGCATCGACGGCGCGAGCGAGACACGCATCTTCTTCCAGATCGTCCTGCCCGTGCTCAAGCCGATCCTGGTGACGCTGGCGATCTTCGTCTTCCTCGGCGCGTGGAACGACTTCATGTGGCCGCTGATCGTGCTGAGCGATTCGGGCCATTTCACGCTGCCTGTCGCGCTGGCGTCGCTGTCGCGCGAGCACGTGCAGGACAACGAGATGATGATGGCCGGGTCGGTGGTGACGGTGTTGCCGGTGCTGATCCTGTTCCTGGCGCTGCAGCGTTACTACCTGCAGGGCCTGCTGGTCGGGAGCGTGAAAGGGTGAGAGTCGCGGGTCTGTGCGGTTGGGCGCTGGCGTTGGTTCCGGCGATGGCGTGGGCGCAGGGCGTCGCCGAGATCCGCGTGCTGGACGATTTCGAATCGACCACGCCGTGGCAGGTCGTCACCTCCGACCAGGTCAGCGGGACGCTGCGCAGCGTTGAAGGCGCCGATGGCAACGCCGTGTGTCTGGACTACGACTTCAACGGCGTTTCCGGTTACGCCGGCCTGACGCGGGAGTTGCCAGTCGACTATCCGGGCAACTACGCGTTCTCGTTCCAGCTGCGCGGCGACTCGCCGGCGAACGACCTCCAGTTCAAACTCGTCGACGACAGCGGCGATAACGTGTGGTGGGTCAACAAGCCGCGTTACGACTTCCCGAAGACCTGGACGCCGGTCGTCTACAAACAGCGCCACATCAGCCGCGCATGGGGCCCGGCGCCGGATCCCACGCTGCGCCACAGTCGCCGGGTCGAGTTCACGATCTACAACAGCGTCGGTGGAAAGGGTTCGGTGTGCTTCGATCAGTTGGAGTTCCGCGCGCTGCCGCCGCAGGACAACTCGCCGCTGGTCGGCGATGCCAGCGCGACGGTCGAAGGTCGCAATGCGCGTGCCGCGATCGACGACGATGCCGCCACCGCATGGCGTGCCGAAGTGTTTCCGGCGAATCCGCCTCGGTTCACGCTCGACCTGCGCAAGCGGCGCGAGTTCGGCGGCATCGTGCTCGACTGGCTGCCGCGCGAGCACGCGACCGACTACCGCATCGAACTTTCGGATGACGGCGCGAGGTGGCGCACCGTGCGCGAAGTGACGGGTGGCGACGGCGGCCGCGATCACATCGCCTTGCCCGAATCGGAGTCGCGCTTCGTGCGCATCACGCCCCTGAAGGCACCGGCCGGGCGCGTCGCATTGGCGGGCTTGAGGGTAATGCCGCTGGCATTCGCTGCGACACCGAACGACTTCATCCGCTCCGTCGCCAAGGACGCGCCGCTTGGTCATTGGCCGCGTGGATTCATGGGCGAACAGCCGTATTGGACGATCCTCGGCCTTGATGGCGGCACCGAGCAGGGCCTGATCGGCGAAGACGGTGCGATCGAAGTGGGCAAGGGTGCCTTCAGCATCGAGCCCTTCGTCGTGAGCGACGAAAAGCTCGTGACGTGGGCCGATGTAAAGACCACGCAGTCGCTGCAGGATGGCTACCTGCCGATTCCATCGGTGCACTGGCAGCATGCGGATTTCGCGCTCGACACGACCGCCTTCGCACACGGCACGCGCGATGACTCGCATCTCACTGCGCGCTATGTGCTCCGGAACACCAGCGACCGGCCGCGTCGCTACGTTCTCGCGCTGGCCGCGCGGCCGATGCAGGTGAATCCGCCGACGCAGTTCCTCAGCACCGTGGGCGGCGTCAGCGAGATCGGCTCGATCAGCGTCGGTGGCGATACGATCGCAGTGAAGGGCCGCTTCCCCGTGCGCGCGAGCAAGGCCGATGCCGCCTTCGCCACGCGCTTCGATGAAGGCGAAGCGGCGCGGCGCCTGGCGCGTGCGGACTGGACTTCGTTCTGCGCGAAAGGCTGCGATGCCAAAGCCTTGGGCCCGGTCGCGAGCAAGGTCGACGACGACACCGCCCTGGCATCGGGCGCGCTGCTGTACTCGGTCGAACTGGCGCCCGGGCAGTCGCGCGAATTCGACTGGAGCGTGCGGTTGACCGGCACGGATGCGTCGCCACCCCAGGCCATCGATGCAGCAAAGGCCCAGGACGCCACTGCCGCGTTGTGGCGCGGCAAGCTCGACCGCGTGCAGTTGCGCGTGCCGGAGCAGGGCCAGCACGTCGTGGATACGCTGCGCACCGCGCTGGCGCACATGCTGATCAGCCGCATCGGTCCGCGCCTTCAGCCGGGTACGCGTTCGTATTCGCGCGCGTGGATCCGCGACGGCGCGATGATCGGCGAAGGCCTGCTGCGCATGGGGCGCGAGGACGTCGCCACCGAGTTCCTGCGCTGGTACGCGCCGTACCAGTTCGACAACGGCAAGGTGCCGTGTTGCGTGGACGATCGCGGCAGCGACCCGGTGCCGGAGAACGACAGCCACGGCGAGCTGATCTTCACCATCGCCGAGGTATACCGCTTCAATCGCGATCGCTCGATGCTGCATGCGATGTGGCCGCATGTCGTCGGCGCGTTCGACTACATGGAGAAACTGCGCCTGAGCGAGCGCACGGACGCGAACCGCGCGCGCAATGCCGCGTTCTACGGAATGATGCCGGCGTCGATCAGCCACGAGGGCTATTCGGCCAAGCCGATGCATTCGTACTGGGACAACTTCTGGGCGCTGCGCGGCTACAAGGACGCGGTGGAAATCGCGCAGTGGCTCGGCAAGGACGCGGATGCGAAGCGGTTCGCCGCCTCGCGCGACCAGTTCCGCGACGACCTCTACGCATCGTTGCGCATTGCCACGCATCAGCACGGGATCGACTTCCTGCCCGGGGCGGCGGAGCTGGGCGATTTCGATGCGACGTCCACGACGATCGCGCTTGCGCCCGGCGGCGAGCAGGGGCGTTTGCCCCAGGATCTGCTGACGAACACGTTCGAACGCTACTGGCGCGAATTCGTGTCCCGCCGCGACGGCACCCGCGAATGGAAGGACTACACGCCGTACGAGCTGCGCACCATCGGCACGTTCGTGCGGCTGGGCTGGCGGGATCGCGCGCACGAGGCGCTGGACTTCTTCTTCGCCGACCAGCAGCCGCGCGCGTGGAACCAGTGGGCCGAAGTTGTCTCGCGGACGCCGCGCAAACCGTTCTTCGTCGGCGACCTGCCGCACGCGTGGGTCGCATCGGATTACGTTCGTTCGGCACTGGACCTGTTCGCGTACTCGCGCGACCTGGATGACGCACTGGTCGTCGCGGCGGGCATTCCGGCGGGCTGGCTGGCGGGCGAGGGCGTGAGCGTGGCGAACCTGCGCACGCCGTACGGGCCGCTGGGCTACCGGCTGCGCGAATCGGATGGGACGTTGATGCTGGATATCGCGCCCGACACGAAGCTACCGCCCGGCGGCATCGTGTTCACCTGGCCGTACGCCACGAAGCCCGGCGCGACGACCATCGACGGCAAACCGGCGCAATGGCGCGACGGCGAGCTGCGAATCGGGCGGGCCGGCGCGCGCGTGCGGATGGCGCTGCGCTGAACGGCGACGTGTTCGCGGCGGCGCGTTGACGCCATCTGGACCGCCGCTGGGGCAACGTTCGAACCTCCGCTGCGCGAAGTGCGGACCTTGGCCCGGATCCCCCAACGCATCGTTCCAGCCGACGAGCGTGAGCGCCAGCACGCGCTGGATCGCTACCACGTGGTCGATACGCCCACCGAGACCGTCTACGACGACCTGGTGCGCATCGCCGCGCACCTGTGCGGCGCGCCGATCGCGCTGCTGTCACTGATCGACCGCGAGCGGCAATGGTTCAAGGCGCGCGTGGGGCTTGCCGAGCACGAGACGCCGCGCAACGTCGCCGTCTGCGCGCACGCGATCCTGCAGCCGGACGAACTGATGGAAGTGTCCGACCTCGCGCGCGATGCGCGCTTCGCCTTCCTGCCGATCGTGATCGGCGAGGTGCGCGCCCGCTTCTACGCAAGCGTGCCGCTCACGACGTCCGACGGGCAGGCGATCGGCACGCTGTGCGTCGTCGACCGGCAACCCCGCGTGCTCGATCCGCAGCAGCGCGAATGGCTCCATTCGCTGGGTCGCATTGCGATGGGTTTGCTGGACGGACATGCGCGCCGCTACCAGGACGAGGTCCAAGCCGCGCTGGATACGGGGCGCGATTCCGTGCCGTCGCCCGGACCCGAGGCGAAGGCCAACTACCGCATCGCGATCCTCGAAGTGCAGCGCTATGCGTTGGCGGTGGAGCAGGGTGGCGAGCGCACCGTCGACAAGGCGCTGCACGCGATGGAGTCGCGATTCGAGGCCTGCATGGACGTCGAGGCCGGCGATCGCGTGAACCGCGTGAGCGAAAGCGCCGAATTCGTCGCGGTGTTGATGGGCGATGCGAGCGAAACGCGCCTGGATGCGCTGCTGGCCGTTGCGATGGCCGAACCGGTCCACAGCGGGCTGTCGGTGCTGGTCGGCAGCGCCGTCTCGGCGCACGCGGACGAAGCGCTGGGCGCCGTGTTCCTGCGCGCCGAGGCCGACCTCAGCCGGCAGAAGGACGCGGCCGGCGCATTGCCGGCCGGGTGAGGTTTACGGCTTCTTCGCTGGCGCCAGGGGCTTGGCGTTGACCGCGCTGCCATCGGTGAGCAACGCGTTCGGCGCGAGCACGACCGTGTCGTTCGCGGCCACGCCGGACAGTACTTCGATCTCATTGCCCAGGTTACGGCCCAGCGTCACGTCACGGAACGCGAGCTTGCCGCTCGCCACGGTCGCCACCTGCGCGACGGCGCCGCGCTGCACGATGGTCGATACCGGTACGACCATCGCCGGCGCCGAGCGTTGCAGGTGCAAGGCAACCGAGCCGACCATGCCGGCGGGAATGCGGCTGTCGGGATTGGGCAGGCGCAGCTCGGTGCGCATGACGCCGGCGTCGCGCGAAATGGCATTCGCGCTGCGCACGACCTGCGCCTTGAACGTCTGGCCCGGCAGTTCGGGGAAGGTGACATCGCCTTCCACGCCCGGCTGGATCTGCAGCGCCACGTTCTGCGGAACATCGACGACCACGCGCAGCGGATCGAGTGCGTTCACTTCGAACATCGGCTGCGCGCTGGCGGCATCGCCGACCACGCGGTCGCCGCGCTCGACGTTGCGCGCGACCACCACGCCGGAGAACGGCGCGCGCACGGTCTGGAAACCCTGGCGTTCGCGCGCCGCGGCCAGTCGCGCCTCGGCGGCGCCGCGCGCAGCGACGGCCACGTCGAAGTTCGCCTTGCGGTCGCTGTAGAGCTCCTTCGAGATCGCGCCGGAGCCCACCAGCACCTCGGCGCGGTCGTAGTTCACCTTGGCCAGTTCCTGGTCGGCCTTGGCCTGCGACAGCTGCGCGGCGGCTTCATGCACGGCCTGGTCGGATTCGGGCGCGGAAATCACCGCCAGCACCTGGCCGGCCTGCACCTTGTCGCCAAGGTCGGCGCGACGTTCGCTGACGAAACCCGTTGCGCGCGCGAACAACTGCGCCGATTCGCCGGCCAGCGCACGCGCGGGCAGGCGCAGTTCGAATGCGGGATCGGCGGCCTTCGCCTGCACGGTCAGCACGTCTGGAACCGTCTGTGCGGGCGTCGTTTCGGCCGAACTGCGGTTGCAACCCGACAGCGCGAGCGCGACCCAGAGCGCGGTCAGGGTGAAGCTCGCGCCCCGCGTGGTGATACGCGCGTGGGAAAGGGCGGTCGTCATGGCGTGGCTCCTGCCTCGGCGTCTTCGGCGCCGGGGATTTGTTCGGGATGGGCGGCGTGGCGGACCGAGTCCGGCATGCGCCGGCCGAGCACCGCGAGAATGGAAGGAACAAGGATCAGGGTAGCCGGCGTGCCGAACAGCAGGCCGCCGATGACCGCGCGACCCAGCGGCGCGTTCTGCTCGCCGCCTTCGCCCAGCCCCAGCGCCATCGGGATGATGCCCAGCACCATCGCGCTGGCGGTCATCAACACCGGGCGCAGGCGCACGGCAGCCGATTCGTACGCCGCCAGTTCGGGGTTGTGGCCATCGGCGACGAGTCCGCGCGCGAAGCTGGTGACCAGCACCGAGTTCGCCGTCGATACGCCAATCACCATCATCACGCCCATCAGCGCCGGAACGCTCAGCGGCGTGCCGGTGACGAACAGGCCAATCGCCGCGCCGGCGATGGCGATCGGCAGGCCCGACATCGCCACCAGTGGCTGGATCCACGACTGGAAATTCACCACCAGCACCAGGAACACCAGCGCGGCCGACATCAGCAGGCCCGCGGCAAGTTCGCCGTACGCGCTCTGCATTTCGCCGGCCTGGCCGACGATCTCGATGCGGTTGCCGGGCTTCAGGCGACCTTCCATCTGCTTCGTGATGCCGGTCAGGGCGTCGTACACCGAACCCAGGTCGGTGCCTTCCACGTTCGCCAGCACGCTGATCGTCGGTGCGAGCGTCGTGCGGGCGAGCGACGCCGGCACCTGGCGCGGCGTGACGGTGGCGATGTTGCGCAACAGCACGGCCTGTCCATCGCTGCCGATGCGAAGCGGCGCGTTGAGCAGTTCGTCGATGCTGGTCATGTTCACCGGCGGCGCCTGCACCTGCACGGTGTAGGCGAGCGCGTTGACGGTGTCGGTCCAGTACACCGGCGACACCGTGCCCGCCGAACCGAGCACCGCGAGCACTGCGCGACTGGCCTGCTGCGCATCAAGGCCAAGCTGCGCCGCACGCGTGCGGTCGATGTGCACCTGGTACTCGGGCAGGTCCAGCACCTGCCGCAGCGCGACGTCCACCGCGCCCGGCACGTGGTGCAGGCGTTGTTCGATCTCGCGCGCCAGGGCGAGGTTGCCCGCGCTGTCGCGGCCGATGATGCGCACTTCGAACGCGGCCGCGGCCGAGCCCGCGAGCGTGCGGCTGGTCGCATCCGGTGGGCGCTCGAACATCTTCACGTCGGGGAATTTCTCGGCGATGCGCTGACGTATGCGCGAGAGGTATTCGTGGCTGGGACCGTGCGGGGTCTTCAGCTGCAGCATGATCTCGGCTTCGAACGAACCCACCACCGCGCTGTCGACCAGCGACAGGTTCACCGCATCGGGTACGCCGATCTGTTCGTAGACGGTCTGCAGTTCGGCCGGAGGCACGATCTGGCGGATCTCGCGCTGGATGTCGGTGACGCGCGCGGCGGTCTGCTCCAGGCGCGTACCGGAGGGGAAACGCACCTGGAAGCGCAGTTGGCCCGCGTCCACGTGCGGGAAGTACTCGCGGCCGAGTGCGGCGGCCGAGATGCCGCCGATGGCGATCACCAGCAGCGCCGCGATGGCCAGCACGCCGCCGTGGTGGCCCAGCTTCACCAGCAGCGCGTGGTGCTTGTCGCGCAGCGAATCCAGGCGGTGCTCGACGACGTGGTTGATCTTCAGCAGCAGTTTTTCCGGCGCCCAGCGCGGGTTCTTGCGGCTTTCGATGTCCTTGGGCAGCAGCAGGTAGCACAGCACCGGGATCAGCGTTCGCGACAGCAGGAACGAAGCCAGCATCGCGAAGATCACCGCCAGCGCCAGCGGCGTGAATACCCAGGCCGACAGGCCCGTCATCAGCAGGATGGGCGTGAGCACGATGCAGATGGCGATGGTGGACACCATCTCCGGGAACACCACTTCCTTCGCGCTGTCCAGGATCGCCGTGCGCACGTCCTTGCCCAGCGCGATGTTGCGGTTGGTGTTCTCCACGTCCACCACGGCGTTGTCCACCAGGATGCCGATGGCAAGCGCCAGGCCGCCCAGCGTCATCACGTTGAAGGTGTAGCCCAGCAGGCTGAGCATCGCCACCGACGCCAGCAGTGCGAGCGGAATGGCCGACAGCACGATCAGGCTGGAGCGCCACGAACCGATGAACACCAGCACCACCAGCGCGACCAGCAGGCCCACCAGCATCGCTTCGTGGCGGATCGAGTCGATGGCGTTGTCGACGAAGACCGACTGGTCGAAGATCGGCTGGATACGCGTGCCCGCCGGCGCGGAGGCTTCGATTTCCGGCAGGCGCTCGCGCACCGAGCGGACCAGCTCCACCGCCGATGCATTGCCAAGCTTGATCAACGCCACCGCGACCGCGCTGGAACCGTCCATGCGCGCGACGTTGGTCTGCAGCGCGCCGCCGTCGCGCACCGAGGCGATATCACGCACGTACACCAGCGTGCCGTTGCGCGAGGCGACGGGGATGTCGAGGAAGTCCGCCGCCGTCGCCGGGCTGGAATCGAGCGAGATCTGCATCTCGCGCGCGTTCTCGCGGATCGAGCCTGAAGGCAGCGTCGGGCTGCCGCGTTCCAGCGCGCCGGTGACGTCGGCCGGCGTCAGGCCATAGGTCTGCAGCGCGGCGGGATTGAGGTCCACCATGATCTGCCGCGCCGCGCCGCCGTAGGGCAGCGACATGCGGATGCCGGGGATGGTCTGGATCTGCGAGCGCAACTGCAGTCGCGCGTAGTCGTACAGCTGCGCTTCGGTCAGCGAATCCGACGACAGCACCAGCATCAGCACCGGCGTGCTCGATACGTTGTTGCGGATCACCAGCGGTGGCGAGGTGCCCGGCGGCATGCGGCGAAGGATCGTCTGCGACACCGAGGTGATCTGCCCGAGCGCGCGGTCCAGGCTCACGTTCGGCTGGAAGTCGATGCGAACGATGCTGGCGCCGTTGATCGTGTCCGAACGCACTTCCTTCAGGTCATCGACCGTGTTCAGGATCGCCGCTTCGGAGAACGAGGTCAGTTTGGCCGCCATGTCGGCCGCAGGCAGGCCGTTGTAGGTCCACACCAGGTTGATCGACGGAATGCCGACTTCCGGGAGGATGTCGGTCGGCATGCGCCGCGCGGCGAGCGTGCCGAACAGCAGGATCAGGATCGCAAGCACGCCGATGGTGTATCGGCGGCTGAGGGCGTACTGGACAATCCACATCGGGCGGCCGGCCTCAGGGTGGGCGGAGCATCGGGGAGGCGCCCGCGCAGCGGCTGCGCCCCACGCGCCGCCGGGAAGCGGGCTTGCGGGGCGTGCGACGTGGGGCGTGGCGTATTGCAACTAAAGGTAGTGCGGGCGACCCGGCCGCGATAGTCCATTGCTGCTGGATCATTGCCCGATCCTGCAAATACACCGCAAGCCGGCATGATCGGCAAGTTCCGGCATAGCCCGGAAGTCATAATCACGGTGGCTCCCGGAATGCCCGGAACATCAATGGCTCCTGCCGATTTCCCCGTCGAACGCCCCAACTGCGCCGCGCTGTCGGAGCTGGCCGCCCGGATTGCCCGATCGACACCGGGCGACGGCGTCCATGCGACCGCCCACGGCCCACTCAGTCTGGTCCGCCTGAGCGGGCCGACCGCCTGCACGCCGGTGGTGTACGAACCGCGGCTGGTGATCGTTGCGCAGGGCAGCAAGTCGGCGACGCTTGCCGGGCAGACGTATGTGTACAACCCGCTCAATTACCTGGTCGTGTCGGTGACGTTGCCGGTGACGGGGCAGGTGATCGAGGCGACGCCGGACGAGCCGTACCTGTGCCTGCGCCTGGACATCGATCCGGACGACGTCGCAGCGTTGATCACCGAATCCGGGCTGCCGCAGGCGCCGGTCGGGGAAGCGGAACCCTCTGCGCACGGCCTGGACCTGGGCCTGTACGCCGCACGCGTCAACGCGCCGCTGATGGATGCGGTGCTGCGCCTGATGCGCCTGCTCGACACGCCCGAAGACCTGCCGGTGCTCGCGCCGATGACGCAGCGGGAAATCCTGTACCGCGTGCTCACCGGCGAACTGGGCCATCGCCTGCGTGCGCTGGCGACGACCGACACGCGTTCCAGCCGTATCGCACGCGCGGTGGCGCGCCTGCGCGAGGACTACCTGCAACCGCTGAGCATCGACGAACTCGCGCGCACGGTGCACATGAGCACGTCCTCGTTCCACCACCAGTTCAAGGCAGTGACGACGATGTCGCCGCTGCAGTTCCAGAAGCACCTTCGCCTGCACGAAGCACGGCGGCTGATGATGGCCGGCGGCATGGAGGCATTGTCGGCCGCACGCCATGTGGGTTACGAAAGCCCGTCGCAGTTCAGTCGCGAATACAAGCGCCTGTTCGGCGCGCCGCCGAGGTCGGAAGTGGGACGGTCGCGGGGCGTGCCGCAGGTGTGACGCGCCGGCTTGACGCGCGTAGCGCCCGCGTTCCAGCATCGCGCTTCCTGGAAGGATTCAAGGACTGCACATGCCGCAGGTCGCGCCGCTGCTGAGCGCCATGGAAGACAGCGCACTTGCGATGGCGGAGGATGAGTACGTCCACGACCGCCTGGTACGTTGCGTGCTTTCCGTCTACTTCGAACGCGACGTGGGTTACCGGGAAGTCCATTCGATCCTGGGGCGGCTTTCGCGCCTGGGGCTGGTGCGTTGGCGGATCCGGGAGCGCGGCCGCGTCTCCTTCCGTGCCCGCCCGGGCGCGTCGGCGCGCCGCCACAAGGCGACGAGCCTCACCATGAGCGCCAAGGGCCTCGCGTATTTCGCCCTGCCGCGGCGAGTGCGAGATTGATGGACATCCGTGTGGATCGCGAAGCGCTGCTGCTTCAACTCGCGCGCACGCGCACCGGCTTGATCCGCACCTACGTGCTGCACGTGGTGTGGTTCGCCGTGATGTGCACCGCCACCGCGATGCAGTGGCGGCACGACGGATTGAAGGCGTCGGTGCTGCTGACGCTGGTTACCGTGCCGCCGGTGCTGTTCTACACCGTGCGCGCGCACCGGCTTTGCCGCGCGCTCGTTCCGCGCGCACGCACCGTGGGACTGGTGCCGGTCCTGGTGACGACGGTGATCCTGAGTCCGTTCGAATCCGGCCTCGTGCTGCCGCTGAAGAACCTGCTGGTCGCCAATCGCCTTCTGCGCGAAGCGCGCAAGGAGGCTACGCCGGAATCATGGGTCGAAGCAGGGAACCAGGCGCAGGCAGACCTGCCGCGCTGAACGCCTCACGCGCACCAGTGCACTTCCAGCGGCGCCCCATGGCCGCGCTCCAGCAGCACCAGCACGGGCCAGCGTTCCCGGTCGTTCGACGCGATCGCCTGCTCGAACGCCGCACGCTTGCGCGCGCCCTGGATCAGCAACAGCCGATGCGCGATGCGCGAAATGCCGTGCGGCGTGAGGCTGATGCGGCTTGCCCACTGCTGCGCGCCCGGGCAACCGCTTGCGTCCACGGCGACGTAATCGCGCGGACTGGCCAAGGCACGATCCAGACCCTGCATGCCGGGAAACAGCGACGCGGTGTGTCCGTCATCGCCCATGCCGAACACGGCGACCGCGGCCACGCGACGTGCGTGCGCGTTGGCGGTCGCGACCGCACCTTCGAGGTTGCGCCCGGCCTGCGTCATCGGTTCGAAGCGGGCGACCGCGGCGTGGTCGCGCAACAGGTCGCGATGAACCAGCCGCGCGTTGCTGTCCGGATCGTCCGGCAGCAGCCAGCGCTCGTCGACGAGGCCGACATCCACGCGTTCCCAGTCCAACGGAGCCTGCGACAGGGCGCGATAGACCGGCCCGGGCGTGCTGCCACCGGACAGCAGCAGGCGCGCGCGCGGCTGGACGATCAGTTCGCGGCGGACTTCAGCGGCGATCGACACGGCCGCCGCCCATGTCCACACGTCGCGGTTGGCGTGCGCGTGGAACGCGTACGGAGCGCTCGATTCAGGCACCTGCAGTGGCGTGCGGTCGGCCATTCGCGGATCCTCGCACAGGCCACCTCAAGGCCGCGTTGGCTTGCGCGGCCTAGGTGAGGTCCTGCGCCAGCGCGGCCGCGCCGAGCAGTCCCGGCTGCGGATGCACCACGGCGAGCGTCGGGATGCGGGCCATCACGGGCGAGAACCGGCCCTTGTATTCGAAGCGCTGGCGGAACGCCGAGTGCGCGATCGACGGCAGCATCTTCGGCACCAGGCCGCCGGTGAGGAACACGCCGTCCCATGCGCCCAGCGTCAGCACCAGATCGCCCGCCGCCGCGCCGAACACCGCGCAGAACACGTCGATGGTGCGCAGGCTGCGTTCGTCGCCTTCTTTCGCGCGTGCGGTGATGTCGGCAGGCTTCATCGGGCCTGGATCTTCGCCTGCGATGTTGCTCAACGCGCGGTGCAGGTTCACCAGCCCCTGGCCGCTGACCAGGCGCTCGTTCGACACGCGGCCGAACTCGGCGGACATCTGCTGGAGGATCTCGATTTCCTCCGGCGAGTTGGGCGCGAAGCTGACGTGGCCGCCTTCGGTCTGCAGCGGGAAATAGCGGCCGCCGCGACGCAGCAGCCCGCCCACACCCAGGCCCGTGCCGGCGCCGATGATGGCGAACGTGCGGTCCTGCGCGTCGTGGCCGTTCCAGGCGATGCCGCCCAGCGGCACCACGTCCTGCGGACGAAGCAAGGATGCGCCCATCGCCTGCGCGGCGAAGTCGTTCACCAGCTGCAGGGAGTTGAGGCCCAGCGATTCGCTGGTACGCGCGGCGGAAATCACCCACGGGTGGTTGGTGATGCGCGCCTCGTCGCCATCCACGCGACCGGCAACGGCGAACACGCCGGTGGTCGCGACCGCGCCGGTGGTGTCGAGGTAGTGGCGCGCGGCATCGGAAAGCGAGGGGAAGTCGGCGACCGCGAATTCGCGCACGCTTTCCATCAGCAGCGGATCCACCGCGTCGCGCCGCGCGAGCGCGAACCGCGCGTTGGTGCCGCCGATGTCGGCGAGCAGGGCGTGGGTGTCGGTCTGGGAAATCTCGCTCAAGGGATCACCGCGGCGGCGCGTCATGCAGGTTGGCCCGCAGCGTAATGGACCGGCGGGCGGCTGTCTGCGGCGTGGGCGCCGGGATGGGTGTTCGGGGCGACTGAATACGAAATCAGCCGGCGCGACATCGCCTCTCTCACCCCGGTGCGCTTCGCTTGTCCGGGCTGAAACAGCAAAACAGGAACGGCGGGACCCGCTGCCAGTGGGAGGGAGGGGGCAGCGGATCTCGCCGTTTAAACGTGCGTGCTTCAGTAAGGCAGCGGTTCGGACAGCGAGCGGCCGTGGCTGCCAATCACCTTTGAATACCAGAGCGCGCTGTCCTTGGGCGTGCGTTCCTGCGTCACGTAGTTCACGTGCACCATGCCGAAGCGCTTGGAATAGCCCAGCGACCATTCCAGGTTGTCCAGCAGCGACCACAGCATGTAGCCGCGCACATCCACGCCGGCTTCGATCGCATCGTGGATCGCGCGCAGGTGCTTGCGCAGGTAATCGGTGCGCAGCGGATCCTTCACGCGACGCTTGCCATCGTCATCCACCATCGCCGCCGGCGGATCGAAGAACGCCGCGCCGTTTTCGGTGATGTAGACGGGAAGATCGCCATAGGTCTGCTTGAACCACACCAGCAGGTCCGTCAGACCCTGCGGGAAGACCTCCCAGCCGGTTTCGGTGTACGTGCCCAGCGGCTGGCGCACCACGCCGGTGTTGAGCGGGTAGCTTTCGGCGGCCTTGGTGACGCTGCGCGTGTAGTAGTTGATGCCGACGAAGTCGAGCTTCTGCTTGATGAGCGCGTAATCCTCGTCCTGCCATTGCGGCCATGCATCGCCGAAGATTTCCTTCAGCTCCGGCGGGTAATGGCCGAGGAGGGCGGGGTGCAGGTACTGCTCGTTCATGTACGCATGCGCGCGGCGAACGGCGGCCGCATCGTCGGCCGAGTCGGTCGCGGCGTACTTGGGCTCGATGTTCACCACCAGGCCGATTTCGTGCTTGCCCAGTTCGCGATACGCCTTCACCGCCGCACCGTGCGCACGCATGAGGTTGTGCGAGGCGATCGGCGCTTCGTATTTGCTGCGATGACCCGGCGCCAGCGCGCCGTGCAGGTAGCCGCCGTCGGTGACGACCCACGGCTCGTTCAGCGTCACCCACTTTTTCACGCGACCGTCGAGTTCGCGATACATCACGCTGGCGTATTCGGCGAACCAGTCGGAGATCTCGCGATTGAGCCAGCCGCCGCGATCGTCCAGCGCCGCCGGCAGGTCCCAATGGAACAGCGTCAGCAGCGGCTCGATGCCGTTGTTCAGAAGTTCGTCGACCAGGCGCGAATAGAAGTCCAGGCCTTTCTGGTTCACGCGGCCCGTGCCGTCGGGCAGGATGCGCGACCACGACACGCTGAAGCGGTACGCCTGCAGGCCCAGCTCGCGCATCAGCTTCACGTCGTCGCGCCAGCGGTTGTAGTGATCGCACGCCACGTCGCCCGTGTCGCCGTTGAGCATCATCCCCGGCGTGTGCGCGAAGCGCGTCCAGATGCTGGGGCCGGCGCCATCGGCGAGCGGTGAACCCTCGATCTGGTGGGCCGCGGTGGCGGCGCCCCACAAGAAGCCCTTGGGGAATGCGTACTGGTCGGACGGCTGACTCATCTGTGCGTTGGCCTGGCGGGGTGGATAGGCATGAAAACGGTTACATGGCAGGATAGCGGACACCGGCGGACTTTGCATCGCCGGACAGACGAAAATGCGGGCACGGTCCCGCACGGCCGCAGGGGCACCCGAGGAACTCAATGGCGAAGGTCACGCTGGATCGTCTGCGCAAGGTGTACCCCAACGGTTACGTGGGCGTGGACGATGCGACCTTCGAGATACGCGATGGCGAACTGCTCGTCCTCGTGGGCCCGTCGGGCTGTGGCAAGTCGACGCTGCTTCGCATGGTCGCGGGCCTTGAAACCATCACCAGCGGGACGCTGCGCATCGGCGATCGCGTCGTGAACGAGATGGCGCCGAAAGATCGCGACATCGCGATGGTGTTCCAGAGTTACGCGTTGTATCCGCACATGACGGTGGCCGAGAACCTCGGCTTCGGGCTCAAGCTGCGCGGCGCGTCGAAGGATGAGGTCGCAAGGCGCGTGCGCGAATCGGCGCAGATGCTCGAACTGGAACCGTTGCTGGACCGCAAACCGGCGGCGCTTTCAGGCGGCCAGCGCCAGCGCGTTGCGCTTGGCCGTGCGCTGGTGAGGCAGCCGCAGGTGTTCCTGCTGGACGAGCCGCTGTCGAACCTGGACGCGAAGCTGCGTGCCTCCACGCGCGTGGAAATCGCGCGCCTGCATCGCAAGCTGGGCACGACGATGATCTATGTCACGCACGACCAGGTCGAAGCGATGACCCTGGGCCAGCGCATCGTCGTGCTCGACAAGGGCCGCATCCAGCAGATCGATACGCCGATGGCGTTGTACAACCGCCCGGCGAACCTGTTCGTGGCGACGTTCCTGGGCAGTCCGAAGATGAACCTGCTCTCGGGCGAAGTCGTCCACCGCGGCGAGGACCTGGCGTTGCGCCTCGCCGACAACGTCGAACTTCCCCTGCATCCGGAAGCCGAACTGCGCGAACCGGTGCGCGGTTACGTCGGAAGGCAGCTCACGGTCGGACTGCGTCCCGAAGACTTCTCGCTCGCCGCGCCGGGGCCTGGCCACTTGCAGGCGAAAGTGGAAACCGTCGAACCGGTCGGCAACGAAGCCTTCCTCAACCTCGATTGCGGTGGCAGCGAGCTCATCGTCCGACTGCCGCCACGCAGCCTTCCCAAGGCCGCGGACACCGTGCACCTGGGTCACAACCCGGAGCACATGCACTACTTCGATCCGGAAAGCGGGCGCAGTTTGCGGGCGTAATTCAGTCGGGCTGTGCCGCCGCCCGCACCACGTCCGCCGCATTGACATCCTCCGCGCCCGGTGACGTGGTCGCCGCCGCGGGCGCATGTGAGCGGTACTGCCGCGAATCCGCATCTTCGGCCGCACGGATCGCCCGCGCCACGCGCACGCGCGGCAACGCGTAGGGATGCGAGGCGTTGAGGAATTCGATCATGCGTTCGCGCACGGCGCAGCGCAGGTCGAACAGGTCGCCGGAATTGCGTGCGCTCACCAGCAGGCGCACCTGCACAGTCGAATAATCCGAATCGGTCACCTGCGCGACGCAGACGCGGCCGTCCCAGCGTTCGTCGGTTTCGCAGATGCGTTGCAGCGCCTTGCGCACCTCGGCCATCGGCGTGCGGTAATCGAGCCAGAGGAACGCGGTGCCCAGCAGTTGCGAGGTCGTGCGCGTCCAGTTCTCGAAGGGGTTTTCGATGAACCATTGCAGCGGCACCACCAGGCGCCGTTCGTCCCAGATGCGCACCACCACGTAGGTGCTGTCGATCTCCTCGATGCGACCCCATTCGCCCTGCACGATCACCACGTCGTCCAGGCGGATCGGCTGCGTCATGGCGATCTGCAACCCGGCGATGAGGTTGCCGAACACCGGCTTGGCCGCGATGCCCGCGACCAGCCCGATGATGCCGGCCGAGGCCAGCAGCGTCGTGCCGAACTGGCGGATGGCGGGGAAGGTCATCAGGGCGATGGAAACGCCAGCGAGGATGACCGCGCCCTGCGCGATCCGGCTGAGCACGCGCGTCTGCGTCTGCACGCGGCGGGCTTCAAGGTTGTCGGCGACTTCCACCGGGTGCTTGCGCAGGATCCGCCGTTCCACCGCGCCGATCGCCCGCACCGCCAGCCAGGTCAGGCACAGCAGGCCGCCGATGCCGAGCCCGTGCTGGATGCGGTCGAGCCATGGCCCGGGCAGGGGTGTGGCCCGGATCGCGATGCTCAGGAAGAACAGCGGCAGGGCCACCGCGGCCGGGGTGGCGATCACCTGGACGACCCGCGCCCGCGTCCGCGTGGCGGCACGGGCGTCGGCACGGCGGGACAGGGCGAGCAGGGCGAGGTGCGTCAGCAGGCCCAGCACGAGTGCGATCGTCAGTGGCCACGCGATCGCGCCGGCCTGTTCCCAGAAGCCTGAATCCATGGCGCCAGCCTCGCAGCGGCGCCGTAAATGCGGCGTCGACCAGCCGTTCGCGGCCATGGAGGGCCGCCGGGCGGGCGATCCGGCCCACAGCCGCGACCGAGCCTCGCTATACTCTTTCATCTTTCGGCCGAAAGGCTGATCCTTCGCTATACCGATCAAGCAGTTAGCGTAGATACGTCATCCACCTCACGAGGATGCGCGCGCGGTCAGGCGACACGCATCGAGACCGAGAACCCATCGACGCATGCGTCTGTCCACGATCAAGCTGTCCGGCTTCAAATCCTTCGTCGATCCGACCACCCTGCACCTGCCGACCAACATGACCGGCGTGGTCGGTCCCAATGGCTGCGGCAAGTCCAACATCATCGACGCCGTGCGCTGGGTGATGGGCGAAAGCTCCGCCAGCCGCCTGCGCGGCGATTCGCTGACCGACGTGATCTTCGCCGGCTCCTCGGCCCGCAAGCCCGTCTCCCAGGCGATGGTCGAGCTGATCTTCGACAACTCCGACCACACCATCACCGGTGAGTACGCGGCGTTCAACGAGATTTCGGTCAAGCGCACCGTCAGCCGCGACAGCACCAACCAGTACTACCTCAACGGCACCAAGTGCCGCCGCCGCGACATCACCGACCTGTTCCTCGGCACGGGCCTGGGCCCGCGCAGCTACTCGATCATCGAGCAGGGCATGATCTCGCAGGTCATCGAGGCCAAGCCGGAAGAACTGCGCGTCTACCTGGAAGAAGCCGCCGGCATCTCCAAGTACAAGGAACGCCGCAAGGAAACCGAAACGCGCATCCGCCACACGCGCGAGAACCTGGACCGCCTGGGCGACCTGCGCGAGGAAGTCGGCAAGCAGCTGGAACACCTCAAGCGCCAGGCGCGACAGGCCGAGCAGTACCAGGCCATCCAGGCCGAACGCCGCGTCAAGGACGCCGAGTGGAAGGCGCTGGAGCACCGCGCCCTCGACGAGAAACTGCAGGGCCAGCGCGCCAAGCTCGACCAGCAGGAAACCCGCCTGCAGCAGCTCATCGCCGAGCAGCGGGAAGCCGAGCGCGAGATCGAAGTCGGCCGCGTGAAGCGCGAGGAATCGGCCGAAGCGCTCAACAAGGCGCAGGCGGCCAGCTACGAAGTCAGCGGCTCTCTGGCGCGCATCGAACAGCAGATGCAGCACCAGCGCGAAATGGCCAACCGCCTGAACAAGGCGCGCGACGAAGCCATGAGCGCGCTGGCCGAACTGGGCCAGCACATGGGCAGCGACCAGTCCAAGCTCGACGTGCTGCGCGAAGCGGTGGGCGAGGCCGAGCCGCGCCTGGAGCAGCTGCGCGAAGAAGACGTCATGCGCCAGGACACGCTGCGCGAGGCCGAGACAGCGCTCACCGACTGGCAGCAGCGCTGGGAAGCCCATAGCCGCGCGCAGTCCGAAGCATCGCGCGCCGCCGACGTCGAACGCACACGCATCGAACACCTGGACCGCCAGGTGCTGGAAGCAGATCGCCGCCGCGAATCGCTCAACGCTGAACGCTCCGGCCTGGATCTGACCGCGCTGTCGGACTCGTTCGCCGACCTGCAGGAAAAGCACGAAACGCAGAAGTTCTCCATCGACAGCCTCAGCGAGGAGCTGGAGACGCGCAAGGGCGCGCTGGGCGAACTGCAGGAGCAGCAGCGTTCCACGCAGTCCGAGCTGGCCGAAGCGCGCAAGCAGGCGCAGGGCGCGCGCGGCCGGTTGTCGTCGCTGGAAACCCTGCAGCACGCCGCGCTCGGCCAGGAGCAGGGCGCCGCGCTGGGCTGGCTGAAGGCGCGCGGGCTCGATTCGGCCACTCGCGTGGGCGAAGCGCTCGACGTCGACGCCGGTTGGGAAAACGCGGTCGAAAGCGCGCTTGGCCAGATGATCGAAGGCGTGCTGGTGGAGTCGCCGGAAACGCTGGTGGAAGCCATCGGCGAGCTCGGCGATGGCCGGCTGGCGCTGGTGGATCCGCAGAACGACGCCGTGCAGTTCGCGCCGACCTCGCTCGCCTCGAAGGTACGCGGGCCAATCGCGATCCGGCGCATCCTCGGCCGCCTGCATGCGGCCGACGACCTGACGCAGGCGCGCGCGCTGCTGCCGCAGCTGGGCGAAGGCGAATCGGTCATCACGCGTACCGGCGAGCGCCTCGGCGCCGGCTGGGTGCGCGTGCTGCGTTCGGGCGCCGCCCAGCAGGGCGCGCTGCTGCGCGAGCGCGAAATCCAGACGCTGCGCGGCGAGATCGAAACGCTGCTGTCGCGCGAAAAGGAACTCGAATCGCTGCTGGTGCAGCTGCGAGACCGCACGCTCGCCGCCGAGCAGCAGCGCGAGGACGCGCAGCGCACGCTCTACATGGCGCATCGCAGCGTGTCCGAACTTGCCGGCCAGCTGCAGAGTCAGCAGGGGCGCCTGGACAACGCGCGTTCGCGCATCGAGAAGATCGACGCCGAACTGGCGCAGCTGGCGCAGAACCTCGAGGCCGCGCAGGACCAGGCCCGCGAAGCGCGCAACCGCCAGGAAGAGGCGGTGATGCGCATGAGCGAACTGGAGGACACGCGACAGACCCTGGAAGGCGAGCGTCGATCAATGACCGACGCGCGCGACCAGGCACGCAACATCGCCCGGGAAACGCGCGACACCGCGCATGCGCTGGCGCTCACGCTGGAATCGCAGCGCACGCAGATCGCCGCGCTTGAACAGGCACTCTCGCGCATGGGTGGCCAGCGCGGCCAGCTCGACACGCGTCTGGAAGAGCTCTCGTTGCAGCTGGCCGAAGGCGACGATCCGGTCTCGACGCTGGAAGAGCAGCGCCAGGTCGCGCTCGAACAGCGCGTGCTGACCGAGCAGAACCTCACCATCGCGCGCACCACGCTGGACGGCATCGACAACGACCTGCGCCGCTTCGAGCAGGTCCGCCACCAGCGCGACGACCAGGCCATCCAGCAGCGCGAGGCCATCGGCCAGCGTCGCCTGGAGCAGCAGGCACTCGTGCTGAAGGCCGAACAGCTGGCCGCGGCTGTGGCCGAAGCCGGCTTCGTGCTGGAGGACGTGGTCAACACGCTCACCGAGGACATGAACCCGCAGGTCTGGGAACGCACGGTGTCCGAACTGGACGGCAAGCTGCGTCGACTGGAACCGGTGAACCTCGCCGCGATCGCCGAACACGCCGAGGCCGAGCAGCGCAAGGACTACCTCGACGCGCAGAACACCGACCTCACCACCGCGCTGGAAACACTGGAAGAAGCCATCCGCAAGATCGACCGCGAAACCCGCGGCCGCTTCAAGGACACCTTCGACCGCGTCAACAGCGGCGTGCAGGAGCTGTATCCGCGCCTGTTCGGCGGCGGCCACGCCTACCTGGAACTCACCGGCGAAGACCTGCTCGACACCGGCGTGTCGATCATGGCGCGCCCGCCGGGCAAGCGCGTGTCGAACATCTCGCTGCTGTCCGGCGGCGAGAAGGCAATGACCGCCGTGGCGCTGGTGTTCGCGATCTTCCGCCTCAATCCCGCGCCCTTCTGCCTTCTGGACGAGGTGGACGCGCCGCTGGACGAAGCCAACGTCGGACGACTTGCCCAGATGGTCAGCGAGATGAGCGAACAGGTACAGTTCCTATTCGTTACCCATAACAAGGCGACGATGGAAGCCGCGCTCCAGCTGTCGGGCGTGACCATGCGCGAGCCGGGCGTCAGCCGCCTGGTGTCGGTGGACCTGGCCGAGGCCTCGCGCCTGGCCGGCGTGGCGTGACCCGTCGGCTTCCGTCGAACCCATAAGGAGTTCATCCGATGTCCGACGTGACCCTGATGCGGATAGGCATCCTGATCGCCGGCCTGGTCCTGGTGGCCGCCATCGTGTTCTTCGGCCGTCCGCGCAAGCCGGGGCAGGGCAAGCGCGTGCCGCGCGAGCCGTCCTCCACCTCGGCCGGTTCGCCGCGCCAGGAGCCGACGCTGGGTGAGCAGATCGAACGCGACCTCGCGCAGGGCGGTGCGGCCGGCGGCTCCACGACGCAGGCCGAGCTGGAACTGTTCGACCGCACGCTCGAAGGCGGCGCCAACAGCGAACTGGGGCGTCGCATCACCGAGGAATTCGACAAGATCGTCACCCTGTACCTGGCCGCGCGCGCGGGGCAGAAGCTGCACGGCCCGGACATCGTCGTCGCCGCCGAAAAGGCCGGCCTGGTCTACGGCTACATGGGCGTGTTCCACCGCCTGGTCGAGAACCATCCCGACCGCGGCCCGGTTTTCAGCGTGGCCAACATCATGAAGCCGGGCAGTTTCGACATGGCGAACATCCAGTCGATGGAAACACCGGCGATCGCGTTCTTCCTCACGCTGCCCGCGCCGGTCAACGCACTGGACGCGTGGGAAACCATGCTGCCCACGGCACAGCGCATGGCCGAGCTGCTCGATGGCGTGGTGCTGGACGAGCAGCGCAACGCGCTCGGCCGCCAGCGCATCGCCCACATCCGCGATGAACTGCGCGCCTACGACCGCCAGCGTGAGGCGCCGCCGCTGACGAAGCCGGCGCGGTGGTGATCGGGCCGCGGCGCCTGATCGGGATGGATTCCACCGTCGCTGGATTGACCGCGTGGGAATCTGGCGACACGACGACCTGGCCGGCCTTCTCCGGATGATGTTGCCGTAAGGCCCGCTGGCGGAACGTTGCCTGCGCGGCAACACCGTGCATCAGCGCGCAACCCTTTCGCCATCACGCGTGCCCCCGCAGAATGTCCGCGCACCCGCCGGGCAAACGGCTGAAGGACTGCACGTGGCCAAGACCCAGACTCCCGCCGATCGCATCGCCGAGCTGCGCCAGCGCATCGATGACGCCAACCATCGCTATTACGTGCTCGACGATCCGGCTATCCCGGACGCCGAGTTCGACCGCCTCCTGCGCGAACTGCAATCGCTGGAAGCGCAGTACCCCGAGCTTGTCACGCCCGATTCCCCCACGCAGCGCGTTGGCATCGCACCGTCCGGCACCTTTGCCGAAGTGCGCCACGCAATTCCGATGCTGTCGCTGGGCAACGCGTTCACGGATGAGGAAGTGGCGGACTTCGAACGCCGCATCGAAGAAAAGCTGGGAAGGCGTGCCCCGAAATTCTCGGTCGAACCCAAGCTCGACGGCCTGGCGATAAGCCTGCGTTACGAGAACGGCCGCTTCGTGCAGGGCGCCACGCGCGGCGACGGCGCGACGGGCGAGGATGTCACCGCGAACCTGCGCACCATCAAGGCGATTCCGCTGCAGATGCGCGGCAAGGACTGGCCGGAAGTGCTCGAAGTGCGCGGCGAGGTCTACATGCCGCTGGAGGCGTTCAAGAAGTACAACGAACGTGCGGTGAAAGACGGCGGCAAGGTGCTGGCCAACCCGCGCAACGGTGCCGCCGGTTCGCTGCGCCAGCTCGATCCGCGCATTACCGCGCAGCGTCCGCTCGCGTTCTACGCCTACGCGGTTGGCGTCGTCGAAGGCGCCCAGCTGCCGCCGACGCATTCGCAGACGCTGGCGAAGCTGCGCGACTGGGGCTTCCCGGTCAGCGCGCTGAACCAGGTGGTCGCCGGTGCCGAAGGCCTGCTGGGTTACTACGGAAGCATCGGAGAGCAGCGCGAATCGCTGCCCTTCGACATCGATGGCGTCGTCTACAAGCTCGACGACTACGAAGGCCAGCGCGAGATGGGCTTCGTCTCGCGCGCGCCGCGCTGGGCCATCGCGCACAAATTCCCCGCGCAGGAACAGTCCACGGTGCTGGAAGGCATCGACATTCAGATCGGTCGCACTGGCGCGGCTACGCCCGTCGCGCGCCTGAAGCCGGTGCAGGTTGCTGGCGTCGTCGTGACGAATGCGACGCTGCACAACGCCGACCAGATCGCACGGCTGGACGTGCGCATCGGCGATACGGTGATCGTGCGCCGCGCCGGTGACGTGATTCCCGAGATCGTCCGCGTCGTGCCCGAATACCGCGACCCGCACGCGCCGCAGTGGCAGATGCCGACGCAGTGCCCGGTGTGCGGTTCGGACATCGTACGAGAGGAGGGCGAGGCGGTGTGGCGCTGTTCGGGCGAGCTGACCTGCGCGGCGCAACGCAAGGAGGCGATCCGCCATTTCGCCTCGCGTCGCGCCATGGACATCGAAGGCCTGGGCGAGCGCTTCATCGAGGATCTGTCGGACCTGGGGTACCTGAAGTCCGTGGCCGATCTATACAAGCTCGAACTCGACGATCTGCTGGAAATGAAACGCCGTGCCGACGAACGCGACGGCACGACGCCGGAGACCGTGAAGTCCGGCAAGGTCGCCACGAAATGGGCGGAAAACCTCATCGGTGCGATCGACCACAGCCGCAACACCACGCTGGAGCGCTTCCTCTACGCGCTCGGCGTCCAGCACGTGGGCGAAAGCACGGCCAAGGCGCTGGCGACCTGGTTCGGCGACATCGCGCTTGTCCGCCGCCTTCCGTGGCCGTTGTTCAAACGCGTGCCGGACGTCGGCGGCGAAGTGGCGCGCGCGATCGGCCACTTCTTCGACCAGCCCGGTAACCAGCAGGTCATCGACGACCTCCTCGCGCGCGGCGTGACCATCACCGATACGCATGCGCCGAGCGCGAAGCTGCGCGACGGTCTGGATTTCGCGACGCTCCTGGTCGACCTGGATATCCCGAAGATCACGAAGATCCGCGCGGAGCAGCTGGTGACGGCGTTCCCGGATGCGCAGGCGCTGCTGGACGCGCCACAGCACAACTTCGTGACCGCCGGTTTGCCGAACGAAACGGCGATTTCCCTGGCGGCTTGGCTGGAAGACGAAGAGCACGCGCGACTGCTCGATCGCAGCGGGCAATCGCTGGCGACGCTGCAATCGCTGACGCCTGCCGGGGACACGGCCGCTTCCGGCCCGCTGGATGGCCAGACCGCCGTGCTTACCGGCACGTTGTCGGGCATGGGGCGCGATGAAGCCAAGGCGAAACTCGAAGCACTGGGCGCGAAAGTCGCGGGCAGCGTTTCGAAGAAGACCAGCTTCGTCGTGGCCGGCGAGGCTGCCGGTTCCAAGCTCGACAAGGCCACGGAGCTCGGCGTGGAGATCTGGGACGAGGCCAGACTGCTGGCGTTCCTCGCGGAACATGGGGGCTGACCGCGTGAGCGACTGGCAACCGTCGGCGTCATTCGATGCGCTGCGCCTGCGAGCGCGACTCAACGCGACCGTGCGCGCGTTCTTCGCCGAGCGTGGCGTCATCGAGGTGGAAACGCCGGTGATGTCGATGGCCGGCAACACCGATCCGAACATCGCGTCGTTCCAGCTGGAATTCTCCGGTCGCACCGACGGCGCGCCGCGTGCGCGCTGGCTGCGCACGTCCCCGGAATATCCGTTGAAGCGGTTGCTGGCGGCAGGCCTGGGCGATTGCTACGAACTGGGCCGCGTGTTCCGCGATGGCGAAGCCGGCGGGCGGCACAACCCGGAGTTCACGATGCTGGAGTGGTACCGCCTGGGCTGGGACCACACGCGCCTGATCGACGAAACCGCAGCGCTGGTACAGGAGGCGCTGGCGCTGGTCGGACGGATGGCGACGCTGTCGCGCATCGCGTATCACGATCTGTACCGGCAGCGGCTGGACATCGACCCGGCCACGGCGTCCGACGAACAACTGCGCGCTGCACTGGGCGATGTCGTGATCGATCCTGCCGGCCTCGATCGCGACGACTGGCTTGACCTGCTGATGACGCACCGGTTACAGCCTTCGTTTCGTTCGGATGAGCTGCTGGCCGTGTACGACTATCCGGCCTCGCAATGCGCCCTGGCGCGCATTCGCGACGGCAAGCCGCCAGTGGCCGAACGTTTCGAGCTGTATCTGGGGCCGCTGGAACTGGCCAATGGCTACCACGAACTGGCCGACGCGGCGGAGCAGGGTGCGCGGTTCGACCGCGACCGTCAGGTGCGGCGCGGACGCGGCGATGTTGAGCCGCCGCGCGACGAACACCTGCTGCAGGCGCTCATCGCGGGCTTCCCCGCGTGCGCCGGTGTCGCGATGGGCATGGACCGGCTGATGATGGCGATGCTCGGGACGGGCCGTATCGCCGATGTGCTGGCCTTCGACTTCGCGCGTGCCTGAGGCCCCGGTTTCGCCCTCCCCATGCGTCTTGATGCCCGTTTACGCGCGGACCCGATACGATGGCGTCTGGAAGACAGGGGTGCATGATGCGCGGCTTGGTGGTCTCGACGTTGATTGCGGCATGGACGGTATTCGCACCTGACGCGTGGGCGCAGGACGAGGGCGGACGTTTCTACGGCGATCGCATCCTGCGGTGCGAATCCAAGGACGGTGAAGACAACATCTGCCCGGCCGACGTCCGCGGCGGCGTGCGCCTGCTGCGAACGCTTTCGCGCACCGACTGCGACGAACACAAGACCTGGGGCGTCACCGCCGCAGGCGTCTGGGTGAAGGACGGATGCCGCGCGGACTTCGTGCTCGGTTACGGCGGCAGCGTCGGCAGCGGCACCGGTTCGCGCGTGATGCGCTGCGAGTCCAAGGGCAACCGCTGGACGCACTGCCCGGCGGAAACGCGCGCCGGCGTCGAACTGGTCCGCCAGCTTTCGAAGAACCCCTGCATGCGCGGCCAGAACTGGGGCGCCGACGCGCGCGGTGTGTGGGTGTCGGGCGGGTGCCGCGCGGAATTCCGCATGATGGTCGATGTCGCCAACGAAACCCCGCGCGAGATCGTGCGCTGCGACTCCGTCGAGAAGCGCCCGCGCCACTGCCCGATCAACACCAAGGGTGGCGTGCGGGTGTTCCGCCAGCTCTCGCGCGCGGCCTGCGTCGAAGGACGCACCTGGGGCGTGGACGACAACGGCATCTGGGTCGAGGGAGGCTGCCGGGCGGAGTTCGAGATCCACCAGAAGCCGCAGCAGTCCGGCGGCTGAACCGCCGCAAGGGAGACCCGTTTCGTGCGGCCCCTGTTAAGCCTGCGGCGTTAGTCTGAGGAAAATTCTCATCGCACGCAGGGGGCTTCGATGATCGCGCAATCGCTCAGGGCTTTTGGATTCTTGTCCGTGATCGCCGTGGGCGCGCTGTGGGCGCAGTCCGCATCCGCGCAGGTCGATGCCCAGCGTTACGGCTCCGACCGGACCGTGCGCTGCGACTCCAACGACAACCGCGTGCGCCAGTGTCCCGCCGATACGCGCGGTGGCGTGCGTCTGCTTCGACAGGTTTCCAAGGCATCGTGCATCGAAGGCCGCAGCTGGGGCTACGACCGCAACGGCGTGTGGGTCAACAACGGCTGCCGTGCGGAGTTCGCGCTCGGCCGTGGTGGCGGCTGGAATGATGGCGGCGGCAACGGCCGTACGGTCCGCTGCGATTCCAACGACAACCGCTACCAGCAGTGCGCCATCGACGGCCGCGGCGCGACGCTGGTTCGCCAGTATTCGAAGACCGCGTGCGTCGAAGGCCGCAGCTGGGGCGTCGGTCGCGGCTTCGTGTGGGTGAACAACGGCTGCCGCGCGGAATTCGCCACGAACAACGGCGGCGGCTGGGGCGGCGGGCACGGCGGTGGCTGGAACGGCGGCGGCCAGGCCCAGCAGCTGTACTGCGGTTCCGACGACAACCGCCAGCGCCGTTGCAACGTGACCATCCGCCGCGACGCGCGCCTGGTGCGCCAGGCTTCCAAGGCCTCGTGCATTGAAGGCCGCAGCTGGGGCTGGGATCCCAATGGCATCTGGGTGAGCAACGGCTGCCGCGGCGATTTCCAGGTGCAGTGATTCCGCTGCGGGAGCGGGCATGTCCGCCCCGTTTCCCGCCCACGAAACCTGCGGCCTGTAAACTCGCCGCATGACTACCCCCGCCATCGATTTCGACCGCTACGACCGCATCCGCCCGATCCGCTGGACCGGGCAGGCCCTGGAACTGCTGGATCAGCGCAAGTTGCCGTTCGTGGTCGAGTACGTCACCTGCGCCGACAGTGACGCCGTCGCTGCCGCGATCCATGCGCTCACCGTGCGCGGCGCGCCGGCCATCGGCATCGCCGCCGCCTGGGGCGTGGTGCTGGCCTCGCGCACGGTCGAGGCGAACGACGGGCACGATGCCGCGATCAGGCTCGAACCGGCGATGCAACGGCTCAATGCCGCGCGCCCGACCGCCGTCAACCTGGCCTGGGCGCTGGCGCGCATGCGTCGCGTGTTGACCGCTGCCGGTGGCGACTGGCGCGACGTGCTCGAACGCGAAGCGCAGGCGATTTCCGACGAAGACCTCGCGGCGAACCGCCGCATGGGCGCGCTCGGCGCCGCGTTGATCCCGCCGGGCAGCGGCGTGCTCACGCACTGCAATACCGGCTCGCTGGCCACCGCCGGCTTCGGCACCGCGCTGGGCGTCATTCGCGCCGGCGTCGCCGAAGGCCGCATCGACAAGGTCTTCGCCGGCGAAACCCGCCCGTGGCTGCAGGGCGCGCGCCTGACCGTGTGGGAACTCCAGCAGGATGGCATCTCGCCGACGCTGATCGCCGATTCGGCCGCCTCGCACCTGATGAAATCCGGCGACGTGCAGTGGGTGGTGGTCGGTGCGGACCGCATCTGCGCCAACGGCGACACCGCCAACAAGATCGGCACCTACCAGCTCGCCATCGCCGCGCGCCACCACGGCCTGAAGTTCATGGTCGTGGCGCCGTCGTCCACGGTCGACATGGAAACGCCGTCCGGCGACGCCATCCACATCGAGGAGCGCGACCCCGGCGAGCTGTTCGCTGTCGGCGGCGTGCGCACGGCGGCGGAGGAAATCGGCGCCTGGAACCCGGTCTTCGACGTGACGCCGCACGAACTGATCGACGCCATCGTGACCGAGCGTGGCGTCATCGAGCGCCCGGACGAAGCGGCGATGAAGGCGGCGTTCGGAGAGGGCTGAGGCCTTCGCAGGCCGGCGGCCCGCGACCGCACGCCGCCTGCACAAGACGTCATGCGCCGGGCGGCTGCTGAAGCCCCTCGGCGTCGCCACTGGCCACCACGGCTTGAACCCCGCGCAAACGCTCCGCGCCCGCCCTCGAAATTCCTCGCAAGTGCTTGTTTCTGGCCGGGAATCAGGGTGCCTGCGAACCCCCGTTCGTGCTATGATTTCCTGTCCTTTTGAATCCGCACCGAGCGGGCTGCAACACGGGCCCGCTCCGCCGTTTTCGTGACCGGTTCCGGCCGCGCGAAATCGCCGGCACCGCAGCGGATTCGTGGGGGGAATGCCTCCGCGCCACCTGCGCGGACACACACACGAACGGAAACCCGATGGCCGAACTCGCCAAGGAAATCATCCCGGTAAACCTCGAAGACGAGATGCGCCGCAGTTACCTCGATTACGCGATGAGCGTGATCGTGGGACGCGCGCTCCCGGACGCGCGAGACGGCCTCAAGCCGGTGCATCGCCGCGTGCTCTACGCGATGAACGAGCTCGGCACGCACGCCAACAAGCCGTACGTCAAATCCGCGCGAATCGTCGGTGACGTCATCGGTAAGTACCACCCGCACGGCGACGCGTCGGTGTACGACACGCTGGTGCGCATGGCGCAGCCGTTCTCGCTGCGCTACATGCTGGTGGACGGCCAGGGCAACTTCGGCTCGATCGACGGCGACGCCGCGGCGGCCATGCGATACACCGAAGCGCGCATGGCGCGCCTCACGCACGAACTGCTGGCCGACATCGACAAGGAAACCGTCGACTTCCAGCCGAACTACGACGAGAAGGAATTCGAGCCCACCGTCCTGCCGACTCGCGTGCCGAACCTGCTGGTCAACGGCTCGGCGGGCATCGCGGTCGGCATGGCGACGAATATCCCGCCGCACAACCTGTCGGAAGTGATCGACGCGACGATCGCGCTGATTGACGATCCGGCTATCGACATCGACGGCCTGCTGCAGTACATCCCGGGCCCGGATTTTCCGACCGCCGGCATCATCAACGGCACCGCGGGCATCACCGCCGGCTACCGCACCGGTCGTGGCCGCGTGCGCATGCGTGCGCGTGCCGAAGTTGAAGTGGCCGACAACGGTCGCGAGGCGATCGTCGTCACCGAGATCCCCTACCAGGTCAACAAGGCGCGTCTGATCGAGAAGATCGCCGAGCTGGTCAAGGAAAAGAAGCTCGAAGGCATCAGCGAGCTGCGCGATGAGTCCGACAAGGACGGCATGCGCATCTACATCGAGGTCAAGCGCGGCGAGTCGGCGGAGGTCGTGCTCAACAACCTCTACCAGCAGACCCAGATGGAGTCGGTGTTCGGCATCAACATGGTCGCCATCGTCGATGGCCGGCCGAAGCTGCTGAACCTGAAGGAGATGCTGGAAGTCTTCGTCAGGCATCGCCGCGAAGTCGTCACCCGCCGCACCATCTTCGAACTGCGCAAGGCTCGCCAGCGTGCGCACATCCTGGAAGGCCTGACGGTTGCGCTGGCGAACATCGACGAGATGATCGAGCTGATCAAGACCTCGGCGAACCCGAACGAAGCGCGCGAACGCATGCTCGCCCGCACGTGGGAAGCCGGCCTGGTCGGCGCGCTGCTGGCCGCCGGCGGCAGCGATGCCTCGCGTCCGGAAGATCTGCCCGCAGGCGTCGGCCTGATCGATGGTCGTTACCAGCTGACCGAAGCGCAGGCGCAGCAGATCCTGGAAATGCGCCTGCACCGCCTGACGGGTCTGGAGCAGGACAAGCTCACCGAGGAATACAAGCTGCTGCTGGAAACCATCCGCGGCCTGATCGAGATCCTCGAGGATCCGAGCGTGCTGCTGGAAGTGATCCGCACCGAGCTGCGCAACGTCAAGGAAGAGTTCGGCGACGCGCGCCGCAGCGAGATCCGCGCCAGCGAGGAAGACCTCGACATCCTGGACCTCATCGCGCCGGAAGACGTGGTGGTGACGCTCTCGCATTCGGGCTACGCCAAGCGCCAGCCGGTCAGCACCTATCGCGCGCAGAAGCGCGGCGGCAAGGGGCGCAACGCGGCGGCGACGAAGGACGAGGATTTCATCGACCACCTGTGGCTGGTGAACACGCACGACACGCTGCTCACCTTCACCAGTGCCGGCCGCGTGTTTTGGCTGCCCGTGCACCAGCTGCCCGACGCCGGCCCGAACGCGCGCGGCCGTCCGATCATCAACTGGATCCCGCTGGAAGCCGGCGAGCAGGTGCAGGCCGTGCTGCCGGTGCGCGAGTACGAGGAAGGCCGCTACGCCTTCTTCGCCACGCGTAACGGCACGGTCAAGAAGACGCCCCTCACCGAGTTCGCGTTCCGCCTGGCGCGCGGCAAGATCGCCATCAACCTCGACGACGGCGATGCGCTGGTCGATGTCGCCATGACCGACGGCGAGCGCGACGTCATGCTGTTCGCGAGCAACGGCAAGGCCGTGCGCTTCTCCGAGGACGCGGTGCGTTCGATGGGCCGCACCGCCACCGGCGTGCGCGGCATCCGCCTGGCCGAAGGCGAGGAGGGCGAGGAAGGCGACGAGGGTGGCAAGAACACCAGCGGCGCGTACGTCGTCAGCCTGATCGTCGTCGAAGGCGACGGCGACATCCTCACCGCCAGCGAACGCGGCTTCGGCAAGCGCACCGCGCTTGAGGAATATCCGCGCAAGGGCCGTGGCGGCCAGGGCGTGATCGCGCTGAAGACCACCGAACGCAACGGCAAGCTGATCGGCGCGGTGCAGCTGTCGGACCACCACGACGTGCTGCTGATCTCCGACGGCGGTACGCTGGTGCGTACGCGTGCGGCGGAGATCTCGCAGGTCGGTCGCAACACCCAGGGCGTCACCCTGATGCGCATGGCGGCGGAAGAAAGCCTGCAGACGATCGAACGCGTCGATGCATCGCTCGACGAGGACGAAGAGAACGGCGGCGGCGACGCTCTGGTCGATGTCACGCAGGATGTGGCGTCGAACGACGTGGATTCGCCGGCCGGCACCTGATCGGTTCGTCAAACCCCGGAAACGAAAACGCCACCTTCGGGTGGCGTTTTTCTTTGGCGCGTCGTTCCGGCCTTCGCCGGGAGGGCGATCAGGACAACACCCGCACCGCATCCCCGCGCCGCACCACGCCCGACGAACGCGGAATCAGGTGCCGCCCGAACGTCACGCCGCTATCGAAACGGCGATAGCCCGTCAGCGTCTTCAGCGGCTGGCCGTCGTGCGACTTGCGCCCCGTCGCCGGATCGATATTGACGAAGTTGCAGCGTGTGCAGTCGCGGGCGACGTCGAATTCCACCTCGCCAATGACGATGCGCTTCCATGCATCTTCAGCGTGCGCATCGGGCGTGTCGACCACGAAGTTCGGGCGGAACCGGGTCATCGAAACGGGAACATCGAGCTGCGAGTTGAGCAGGTCGAGCGAACCGCGGCCGAGCAGCATGATCGGGAAGCTGTCCGCGAAGCCGACGATGTCGCCTTCGCGCGCGAAGGTCGGGTCGACCTGTCGCTGCACTGTGTCGTCCATGTAGACCAGTCGTACGACAGTGCCCAGGTAGCGACTTAACCACTGCCCGGCTTCGACGGATGCAAACGTCGCGGCGACCGGCTTCTTCCAGATTTCGACGATTGAATGTTCCTGTGCCTGCGGGATCGCGGCATGCAGCGACGGCATGCCCGGCGCATCCAGCGCGAGGCCACCTTCGACGGGGCGTGCATGGAGGAGAGTAAGTTCGGGAAACTGGCGTCCGGTGATGAAGCGTCCGTCGGCGTCCACGATCATCCAGCGCCGGTCGCCCGCCAGGCCGCGGACCTCGACGAGCGCTTCGTCCAGCGCCAGCGGCGCGCAGGACTTGATCGGATACAGGTACAGATCGCTCAGCTTCATGGCGGGTCGGGCGCGCGGGGAAATCGCATCGTGACCGCCACGGGCCACGCGGTAAAGCGTCAACGGTTCGGGAGGCGCCGCGACACTTCCGCGAGCACGGTTTCCACGGACAGGGCCGCAAGGTCCGGCACCTGCATCGCATCGAAGGCGCCCATGCGGATGCCGGTGCGTTCGACCGCCGTGTGCGAACCGAACAACGCCAGCCCCGGCACGCGCAGCGCCGCTGCCAGGTGCGTCGGGCCCGTGTCGTTGCCCACGACGAACGCCGCCCGCTGCAGCACGCCGGCCAAAGCGAACCAGTCGAGGAAGCCGGCCGGCCCGGTCAACACGTGGCACGGCAGGCTGCGGGCGAGCTCGAGTTCATCCGGTCCAGGCACGACGACGACCGCGTGCCCCATCGCGCCCAGGCGTCGCGCGAGTTCCGCATGCCCCGGCCACCGCTTGTGTCCATGCCGGGCGGCACTGCCGGGAACCAGGACGATAAAGCTCGACGGCACGCCGGCGGCGGCGAGCAGGGCGGTGGCGTCGTCGGCCATCCATGCCGGGTCTGGCGCGTCGGCGTGTCGGACCCGGATGCCGGCCTGCGCGAGCATCCACGCATAGGCCAGGCGGTCCGGCGTGCCGCTGTCGGCCGGGTTCTGCTTGCGCAGCCAGTGCGACGGCTCGGGCATCAGGCGCCGGTACAGTGCGGTGCGGTCGCTGCCCTGCAGGTCGTAGACGCGCTGGAAGCCACGTTCGCGCAGCTTCCGCAGCAGGGCGAGGTTGCGGCCCAGTTGAAGCAGCGGGGCGCGCGGGTCGCCGATCACCTCGTCCACGTGGGGGCAACGCGCCATCAACCGTGTGTAGGGCGACGAAGCAAGCAGGACGATGTGGCGGTCGCGGTGGTGTTCGCGCAGGTCGCGCAGCGCGCCGTCGGCCTGGAGCAGATCGCCGAACGCGCCGTGGCGGATGACGAGGACAGGGCCGCCCGAAGCGGCGGCCGGTCTGGCCGGCGGGGCGACTTCGGTGGCGGCGGGACGCGGAAGGTCGCGCGGCATGCGGACGTACGGGTAGGGCGATGCGAACGATGATGGCACACGTCGTGTGACAACCCCGACAGCTCGTCGGACACCTTGGGCCAACCCTGAAAGTGTGAGCGCTAGCGCTGCGCGACTTTCGCGCGGCTGCACCTATACTCGCGACAAATCAGGGGGAATCGCATGAAGCGCGCAGCGGAAGGATTCGTTCACGCCCGACTGAACCTTGGCCGCGTGATGCGATGGTTGGCGTTTGTCGCCATCGCCGCCGCGCTGTTGCCGGGTTGCAAGCGTGATGCGAACGGTCAGCTTCCTGCGCCCAGCGGCGAGGCGATCCAGGCGAAGGCGCAAGCCGTGCAGGGGTTCGCGCTCATCGCGGCGTATCCCGACCAGAAAGGCGACGAGCAGCTCGCCATCGCGCTGGAATTCAGCAAGCCCTTGGTGGGCACGCAAACGTTCGACGAACTGATCGCGGTGACCGACAAGAAGGGCGCGGTCGTGAAAGGCGGCTGGGTGTTGGCGGGCGACGCGAAAGTGCTGCGTTTCCCGCACGTGGAGGCCAGCAAGGACTATGTGGTCGCGATCAAGGCCGGCCTTACCGCCGCGTCCGGCGAACGCCTCGCGCAGGCGTTGCGCAAAGAGGTCTACACCGGTCCGCTCGATCCTGTCGTCGGTTTCGCCTCGCAGGGCAGCGTGCTGCCGGCGCGAGAGAGCCGCGGTCTGCCGGTGGTGTCGGTCAACGTGCCGGAGGTGGACGTCGAATTCCTGCGCGTGCGCGAGAAGGAACTGCCGAAGTTCTTCGCCGAGTACCAGCGCGGCGGGCGCCGCGGCAGCTGGGAACTGGGCAGCGATTACAGCGAGAAAACGCCGCTGGATCGACTCGCCGAACCGGTTTACGTGAACCGCTTCGTGCTCGGCGGCAAGCGCAACGAGCGCGTGCTCACGTACCTGCCGGTGCAGGACATCAAGGAACTGCAGGAGCCCGGCCTGTACTTCGCGGTGATGAAGCGCGCCGGACAGTTCCAGGACCAGTTCGAAACCGCGTTCTTCACCGTCAGCGACCTCGGCCTGCACGTGCGTGCGTACAAGGATTCGATGTTCGTGCACACCGCGTCGCTGGCGAGCGGCGCTGCGGTAACGGGCGTGGAACTTCGCATCCTCGATTCGCGCGGCGAGCCGGTACTGAAAGCGGAAACCGACGGCAACGGCAATGCCTTGCTGAAGTACAAGCTGGATGCGGCGTACGTCCTGGTGGCAAGCAAGGGCCGCGACGTGTCGATGCTGCCGTTCAACCAGCCGGCGCTGGACCTGTCGGAATTCGCGGTCAGTGGGCGTGAGCAGGCGTGGTTCGACGTGTTCGCCTGGTCCGGTCGCGATCTGTACCGCCCGGGCGAAACGGTGCGCTTGTCGGCGCTGCTGCGCGACCAGGACGGCCAGCCTGTCGCTGCGAAGCCCGGCAAGCCGCCGCAACCGGTGTTCCTGCGTTACGTGCAGCCGGACGGCAAGACATTCCTCGAAACGCGCCTGCAACCCGATGCACAAGGTTACGTGCGGCATGCGCAGGTCATTCCGGTGGATGCGGCGACCGGTCGCTGGCGTGTGGAATTCCGCACCGATCCGGGCAGCAAGGACGCCGTGCAGGGGATGACACTGCGCGTGGAGGAGTTCCTGCCCGAACGCCTGAAGCTAGACCTCGATGCGCCGCCGGTGCTCAAGCCGGGCGAGGCGTTGAAGCTGAGCGTGGACGGCGCATACCTCTACGGTGCGCCGGCATCGGGCAACCGCTTCACGGCGAAGCTCGCCGTCGCCGTCGAACAGCACCCGCTGGAGCAACTGCCCGGCTGGTTCTTCGGCGATCCGACGCTATCGCTGCCGAAGGAAGCGGCCGATGTCATCGATACGACGCTCGATGCGCAGGGCAAGCTCACGCAGGACATCGCGCTGCCCGAGGAAGCCAAGCCGAGCAGCACCATCGCCGCGATCGTCACCGGTAGCGTGTACGAAACCGGCGGCCGCAGCGTCAACCGCAGCCTCAAGCGCGTGCTGTGGCCGGCCGATGCCATCGTCGGTGTGCGCCCGTTGTTCGACGACAAGGAAGGCGCTGACGCGAACGTGACGGTCGGTTTCGAGGTCGGCCGCTACGGCAGCGACGCACAGCCGCGTCCGGCGAACGCACTGCGCGTGACGCTGGTGCGCGAGCATCGCGATTACCACTGGAACCACGGCGACGACGGCTGGGATTACGATTTCACCCGTCGCTATGAAGACATCGAAACGCGGACGGTCGATGCAGGCAACGCGACGACGCGCGTCGACTTTCCGGTCGAATGGGGCGACTACCGCCTCGACGTGTTCGACCCGGCGACGAAGCTCACCACGCGCTATCCGTTCACCGCCGGCTGGAGCTGGAACGACGAGAACCGCGGCCTCGACGCGCGGCCGGACAAGGTCAAGCTCGCGCTCGACAAGACGTCCTATCGCGCCGGCGACATGCTGAAGGTGACGCTGACCCCGCCGCACGCCGGCAAGGGCCTGCTGATGGTCGAGACCGACCGCATGCTCTACGTGCAGGACATCGACGCCAAGGCCGGCAGCACGTTCGAGATCCCGGTGACGAAGGAATGGGAGCGCCACGACGTCTACGTCACCGCGCTGGTGTTCCGCGGCGGCAGCGCGCCGAGCAAGGTCACGCCGGCGCGCGCGGTGGGCGTTGCGTTCGTGCCGATGGACCGCCGCGATCGCAATGTCGCCGTCGGCGTGACCGTGCCGAAGCAGATGCAGCCCGAACGCGACCTGCCGGTCACGGTGAGCGTGCCGCAGCTTGCGGGCCAGGATGCGTTCGTCACGGTTTCAGCGGTGGACGTGGGCATCCTCAACATCACGCGCTTCCCGGTGCCCGATGCCGCCGCGCATTTCTTCGCACAGCGGCGCCTGGGAGTGGACGCGTACGACGTATACGGCCGCGTGATCGAGAGCTTCGAAGGCAGCATGGCGAAGATCCGCTTCGGCGGCGACATGGCGCTGGCCGCGTTGCCGCAGGCGCGCAGGCCGACGGCGAAAGTGCAGACGGTCGACCTGTTCGCAGGCCCGGTGAAGCTGGACGCGAAGGGCAACGCGCGTGTGCGGCTGGCCGTGCCGGACTTCAACGGCACGTTGCGCGTCTCGGCACTGGTGTATTCGGCCAGCCGGTACGGCAGCCGCGCGACAGAGACCATCGTACGTGCGCCGGTGCTGGCCGAAGCCAGCCTGCCGCGCGTACTCGCGCCGGGGGACAAGAGCAACGTCACCCTCGACGTGCAGAACTTCACCGGCCGCGCCGGTACCTTCAAGGTGCAGGTCACGGGCGAGGGGCCCATCGCCATCGCCGACGGCACGCGCACGGCGCAGCTCGCCTCCGAGGCGAAGGCCACGTACACCTTCCCCCTGCAGGCGCGTCCCGGTATGACCGTCGCGCAGGTGCGCGTGCGTGTCGACGGAAACGGCGTCAAGGTCGATCGCCGCTACGACCTGCCGGTGCGTCCGGCGTGGCCGTCGGTGGTGCGTGCACGTACGAAGGTGCTCGATTCGCTGGACGAGATCGCGCTGGACCAGGCGCTTGCCGATGGCCTCATGCCCGAATCGGTGAACGCGCGGCTGTCGGTCAGCGCGCTTCCGCCGATCCCGTTCGCCACCGCGTTGCAGGGCGCGCTGGAGTATCCCTACGGTTGCGCCGAGCAGACGACCAGCAAGGGCTTTGCCGCGCTGGAACTCGATGACGCGACCGCGAGAATGCTCGGCACGACGGGCCTGGATGCGGGCAAGCGTCGCACGCGGATGGAAGGCGCGTTCGGGCGCCTGGCCGCGATGCAGATCGGCTCGGGCCATTTCTCGATGTGGGGCGATGGCGATTACGTCAATCCGCTGATCACGCCGTACGTCGTGGAGTTCCTGCTCGACGCGCGCGAAGCCGGATTCGCCGTGCCCGACGCGATGCTGCAGAAGGCGCTGAAGGTGCTCAACGAGGACCTGCTCTCCGGCGGCGCGCCGTTCTTCGGCTACGACCGTCGCGAACACCTCAAGTTCGCCTACCAGGCCTATGCCGGTTACGCGCTCGCGCGCGTGAACCGTGCCCCGTTGGGCACGCTGCGCGCGTTGTACGACAACGAACGCAAGAACAGCCTCACCGGCCTGCCGCTGGTGCACCTGGGCATCGCACTGTCGCTGCAGGGCGACAAGGCGCGCGGTGCGAAGGCGATCGCCGAAGGGTTCGCGCGCGATGCGGCCGATCGCCCGGAATACCTCGGCGATTACGGCAGCCGCCTGCGCGACGACGCACTGATGATCGCGCTGGTGCACGAGCACAAGCTGGACAAACCAGAGTTCGACGCGCGTTCGGTCGCGCTGGGCAAGGAACTCGATGCGCGCCGCAACCGCGGCTGGTTGTGGCTGAGCACGCAGGAACAGGTCGCCATCGCGCGCCTGGGCAAGGCGCTGATGGCCGACCAGGGCAAGCAGGTTTCGGGCGAGTGGAAGGTCGGCGACGCGACCAGCGAAGCGGGCCCGGCGCGCCTGGTCGGACGCCTGTTCGATGCCGCCGCCGTCGCGCGCGGCGTGCGCTTCATGCCGAAGGGCGAGCCGCCGCTGTACGCGAGCTTCGAGGTCGCCGGCGTCCCGCGCAACGCGCCCTCGCCGGACAAGTCGGTCATCGACATCGACCGCAAGTACTACAGCACCGACGGCAAACCCTGGACCGGCGGCACGCTGGCCGAAGGCGATGCGCTCATCGTGCAGGTGAACGTGCGTGCGAGCAGGCCGATGCCCGATGCACTGCTGACCGATCTGCTGCCGGCGGGTCTGGAGATCGAGAACTTCAATCTGGGCGATGGCAAGCAGTGGGCCGGCATCGTGATCGACGGCATCGAGCTGAGCGATCGCGACGATGCCGCCGAGGTCCGCCACGAGGAATTCCGGGACGACCGCTACGTGGCCGCGCTCAAGCTGGACGTCGGCGACACGGCGCGCGTGTTCTACCTGGTGCGCGCGGTCACGCCGGGCACGTACACGGTGCCGCCGTCGCTGGTGGAAGACATGTATCGCCCGGAGCTGCGCGGCGTCGGCAAGGTGGCGCCGGCGGTGTTGACGGTGACGCAGCCGGGAGGGAAGTGAGGTTCGACGTGGTGTGCGGATCGAAATGCGCAACGAAGCCGTCATGACCGACGCATCCGCGAACGGGAGCCCGATGCCGCAACCGCGCGTGCCCACGCGCGGCCGTCGTGCCCTGAAGGCGCTGCTTGCCGCCCAACTGCTGCTCATCGCGGCCATGCTGGGCGACCTCGCATTCCCGCTCCCACTTCCAGACGAACGCGACCGCGGCGCAGTCGTCACCGCCGCCGATGGCACGCCGTTGCGCGCCTTCGCCGATAGCGGCGGCATCTGGCGTTATCCGGTCGATACCGCACAGGTGTCGCCGTTGTACGTGCAGGCTTTGCTGACCTATGAGGACCGCTGGTTCTGGCGGCATCCGGGCATCAATCCCGTCGCGATGCTGCGTGCGGCCGCTCAGTGGGCGCGCAGCGGGCGGGTGATCTCGGGCGGTTCGACGCTGACGATGCAGGTCGCGCGCATCCTCGAAACGAAGGACGACCCGGCCACGCCAGGGGCGCGCACACCTGCACGCAAGCTGCGGCAGATGCTGCGCGCACTGCAACTGGAAGTGCATCTGTCCAAGCGCGAGATCCTGTCGCTCTACCTCAACCACGCGCCATTCGGCGGCACGGTCGAAGGCGTGGAAGCGGCGAGCTGGGCATACCTGGGCAAACCATCCTCGCGCCTGTCGCATGCGGAAGCCGCGCTGCTGGCCGTGCTGCCGCAATCGCCCAGCCGGCTGCGTCCGGATCGCGAACCCGAACGCGCCCGCGTAGCACGCGACAAGGTGCTCTCGCGGATGCAGCAGCTGCACGTGTGGACGTCCGCGGATGTGAGCGACGCGCGCATCGAGCCGGTCGTCGCGCGTTCGCTGCAGCCGCCGCGTCATGCGCCCTTGCTGGCCCAGCGGCTGCGTTTCGAGCGTCCGGATGCGGTGCGGGTCGTCTCCACGCTTGACCTGGACCTGCAGCGCACGCTCGAAGACCGCGTTGCGGCGTACTTTTCGCAACTGCCCGAGCGGACGTCCGCCGCGTTGCTGGTCGTCGACAACACCACGCTGGAAGCTCGCGCCTACGTCGGTTCGCTCGCGTTCGCCGATGCCGCGCGCGTCGGCCACGTCGACATGGTGAAGGCGTGGCGCTCGCCGGGTTCCACGCTGAAGCCGTTCCTGTACGGCCTGGCGCTGGACGATGGCCTGATCCACTCCGAAAGCCTGCTGGTCGATGCGCCGCAATCGTTCGGCGCTTACCGGCCGGGCAATTTCGACGCCGCCTTCAACGGGCCGGTGGGGGCGGCGCAGGCCTTGCGGCTGTCGCTCAACGTGCCGGCGGTGGACCTGCTCGATCGCGTCGGACCCTCGCGTTTCTCCGCGCGCCTGGCGCATGCGGGCATCCGCCTGCAGTGGCCGCCGGGCGCGACACCGAACCTGTCGATGATCCTGGGTGGCACGGGCGCGCGGCTGGAAGACCTGGTCGGCGCATACGCCGCGCTCAATCGCGACGGCGTCGCCGGTCGGGTCCGCTACACGGGCGATGCGCCGCGTGCCGATCGACGGCTGCTGTCACCTGGTGCTGCGTGGATCGTGCGCGAGATGCTCGAGGCCAATCCGCGCCCCGGCAGTGCGATCGATACGTTCGATCCGCGCGGTCGTCCGCGCGTGGCGTGGAAGACCGGCACCAGTTTCGGCTTCCGCGACGCGTGGGCGCTGGGCAGCACGCGCCGTTACACGGTCGGCGTGTGGGTCGGTCGCCCGGACGGCACGCCGCTGCCTGGCCAGTACGGCGCGATCACCGCGTTGCCGCTGATGTTCGAAGTGATCGACAGCCTGCCGCGTTCGCGCGCCGACGCCGCCCCGCGTCCGCCGCCGGCGGGCGTGGCGAAGGTGGAAATCTGCTGGCCGCTCGGCGTGCCGCCGGACCCGGCCGCACCGCAGCTGTGTCGCCAGCGTCGCGAGGCGTGGACGCTCGATGGCTCGGTGCCCCCGACCTTCGCCGAACGCGACGCGCGCCTGTGGAATGCCGGCGTGGAGCGCTTCGATGTCGATGCACGCACCGGCTTGCGGCTTTCGGCGGAGTGCAACGCGACGCACGTGCGGCAGACGCGGCAGATCGCCCGCTGGCCCGCGCTCGCATCGCCGTGGTTGTCCAGTTCGGCGCGTGCGGCCGCGCGCCTGCCGTCGCTTTCGCCCGACTGCGTCGCCGACGGGCGCGACGCCACGCAGGAGTTGCGCATCGAAGGCCTGAACGATCGGGCGACGCTTGCCCCCGCGCCCGGTCGCACGCAGGCCGTGCGGCTGTCGCTGCGTGCGCTGGGCGGCGATGCGCGGGTGCGCTGGTTGGTGGACGGTCGCCTCATCGGCGAATCGGTGGGCGAGGGCGCGCTGGTCCACGATTTCGAACAGCCCGGCGATCACACGCTGACGGCGCTGGCCGACAGCGGTGCGTGGTCGCGGTTGGAGTTCCGTCTTGAAGCGAGGAACGAATAACCAGACGCCCGGAGCGTCGCGGGAATTTGTAGCCGGGGTAAGCGAAGCGCACCCGGGGGCGGCTGCGCCTCACCCGGGCCACGCAGGCGGTTACAGGTGCTTGAGCTGTTCCAGCACGTGCTCGGCGGACGAAACGCGGAATTCACCCGGCGCTTCGACGTTGAGCAGCTTCACCACGCCGTCGTCGGCGTACAGCGCGAAGCGCTTGGCGCGCCGGCCCATGCCGTAGGCGCTGGCATCGAGTTCCAGGCCCAGTGCGCGGGCGAAGTCCCCGTTTCCGTCGGCGAGCATCATCAGGCCCTCCGGCACGTTCTGGCTTTCGCCCCAGGCCTGCATCACGAACGGGTCGTTCACGGCCATGCACGCCACTTCGATGCCGCGGCTGCGGAACTCATCGAAATGCTGCACGAAGCCGGGCAGGTGCTTCTCCGAACACGTCGGCGTGAAGGCGCCGGGCACGGCGAACAGCACGATCCGGCGGCTGTCGAACAGCGCGTTGGTGTCGACCGTTTCCACACCTTCGCGGATGCGCTGCAGCGGGACCTCGGGGATGCGTTCGCCGATCTGGATCGTCATGGTGGTTCCTGTGCGTATGTGCGGGAGTTACATGAATTCTAGACCCCACGCCAGGGAAACCCGCGTCAACGGCACGGTTGAAAGGCCCGCGGTGCGCGCCCATCTGGTTGGAATATCACGACTTTGCGGCACCGGGCGTCGAAACGACCTCGGCTTGCCCACGGTTGCGCTAACCTCCCGCCTTCGCGGCGATACCGCGGGCAGCTTTCCGGGACGGACGATCGATGCAGTTCAAGGATTACTACGAAACCCTGGGCGTGGAACCCAGCGCGGGCGAAGCCGAGATCAAGACGGCGTATCGCCGCCTCGCCCGCAAATACCATCCCGACGTCAGCAAGGAAGCCGGCGCCGAGGACAAGTTCAAGGCCATCAACGAGGCCTACGAGGCACTGCGCGATCCGCAGAAACGCGCCGCCTACGACCAGCTGCGCGCACGCGGCTATCGCCCGGGCGATGAAGTGCAGCCACCGCCGGGCGGGTTCGGCGGCAACGGATACGGCAGTCCCGACTTCGAGGAGATCTTCGCCGGCGGTGGCGCGGGCGGCGGCTTCTCGGACTTCTTCGAGAGCCTGTTCGGCCGCGGCGGATTCAGCCAGCGCGGCGGTGGACCGCAGCCGCGCGGCGATTCGCGCGCCAAGCTCGCCGTGTCGCTGGAGACGGTCTACGAGGGCGGCAGCGTGCGCATCTCGGTCAACAATCGCACGCTCGACGTGCGCGTGCCCAAGGGCATCCGGCCGGGGCAGGTCATCCGGCTGGCCGGGCAGGGCGCACATGGCGACCTGCTGCTGGAGATCGAGTACGCCGCCAATCCGCAGTTCGAAGTGGACGGACGCAACGTGATCCATGTGCTTCCGATCGCGCCATGGGAAGCTGCGCTGGGCGCAACGGTGAGCGTGCCGACGCTTGGTGGCGCGGTGGAGCTGAAGATTCCGTCGAATTCGGAGGCCGGCCGCAAGCTGCGCCTGCGCGGACGGGGACTTCCGAACGACCCGACCGGCAAGCAGCCGCCCGGTGACCAGATCGTCGAACTGGAGGTGCTGGCGCCCCGCGCCCATACGGATGCCGAGCGTGAAGCCTACGAACGGCTGCGCGACGCGTTCGGGGACGACTGGCGCCGCGCCTGACCGCGAATCACGGTGTGGAAAGACGAAGGCGCCCCAGGGGCGCCTTTGTTGTATGTGGGATCGGGATCAGGCCGCTTTCGGATTAATCCGATGGAGCGGCGGGAGGCCGTCTGATGCCATGCCCACATGAACTCCCAACTGCAACCGAGCGCGCGGTGGATGCGCAACGCGATCTGCTTCCTCTGGGGCGTCTGCGGCATTACCGCCTTCGCGATCCTCGTCGAAGCGATCGACCAGTTCTGGCTCTAGTCGGCCTCGCCGCTAGCGTTTCATCACCTGACCGATCACGTCGGACAGGTCGCCCTCGCTGAAGGGCTTGGTGAGGTAGGCCTTGGCGCCCTGGCGCATGCCCCAGACGCGGTCGGTGTCCTGGTCCTTGGTGGTGACCAGGACGATCGGGATGTGCGAGGTCACCGGGTCGCGCGTGATCGAGCGCGTCGCCTGGAAGCCGTTGAGGTTCGGCATCACCACGTCCATGAGGATCATGTCGGGCAGTTCGCGCTTGGCGGCCTCGACGCCGGCCGCGCCGTCCTCGGCGGTAAGCGCTTCGTGACCAAGCTTTTCGACGATGCGCCGGATGCCCATGAGCTGGGACGGCGAGTCGTCGACGATGAGAATGCGCGCCATAGTTTTCCCCCTGAACGTGTGGGGATTGTAGCCAGCGTCAGGGCTGTCGCAACAGCGGGCGGCGGACGTTCGGCGTGCCCAATCCGTGCGTCAGATCACGACCAGCGTACGTCCCAGCGACCCGCCGGCCAGCATCGTCGAAAAGACCTCTGGCAATTGCTGCATTCCGACCTCGCGCATGCAGATGCGATCCAGGTGCTGCGGCTTCCAGTCGTCGGCCAGGTGCTGCCAGACGCGTTCGCGGATGTCGCGCGCCGTGCCGGCCGAGGCCACGCCCAGCAGCGATACGCCGCGGATGATGAAGGGCATGACCGTGGTGCCGAGGTCGGCCGCGGCGGCGAGCCCGGCGCTGGCGACGTTGCCGTAGGGTGCGGTCTGCGCCAGCAGGCTGGCGAGCATGGTGCCGCCGACGTTGTCCAGGCCGCCGCCGAACTGCGCCGATTCCATGGGCCGCGTGGTCGCCAGCGCGTCGCGGCCAAGTATCTGCGTCGCGCCGATTTGCCTGAGGTAATCGGCGTGTTCGGGCTTGCCGCTGATGGCGTGCACTTCGAAGCCGGCGCGGCTGAAGATGTCGACGGCGAGCGACCCAACGCCGCCGGTCGCGCCGGTTACCGCGAGCGGGCCGAGGTCGGGCGTCTGACGGTTCTCGGTCATGCGCAGCAGCGCGAGCGCGGCGGTGAAGCCCGCTGTGCCCAGGATCATGCTCTCGCGCAGGCTCAGGCCGCTGGGCAGCGGGATCACCCACTTCGATTCCAGTCGCGCGTATTCACCGTAGCCGCCGTCACGGGTTTCGCTGAGTCCGCACCCGGTAACGAGCACGGCATCGCCTTCCTTGAACTTCGCATCGGTGGATGCGACCACATGGCCGGCGACATCGATGCCGCCCACCAGCGGGAAGCGCCGCAGGATCTTGCCCTGTCCGGTGCCGGCGAGCGCGTCCTTGAAGTTGACGGACGAGTAGGCCGTGCGGATGACGACCTCTCCGGGGGCGAGGTCGTCGAGCGAAACCTGCTCCACGCCGCTGTGGTAGCCGCTGGCGTCGTTGTGGATGCGGAAGGTGTTGAAGCGATCGGTCATGTGAGTCACGAATCAGTAGAGGAGGGAACTTCCGGCATTGCGGAGTCCTTGTCGGTGCGCACTATGAAGATGCGCCCACGTTCCACACGCCACAGTAACCCGTTCTGCGTCGTGGACACGTACAGGGGCTTGCGGTACTGCAGGCTCATGAATACGTGGAACATCGTCGGCGCCGCCGAGGTAAGGTGGGTGACGGTCAGTGCCTGCGCCTGCTCGGATGAGGCGCCGCTGGCCATGGGGCATGCATTCGTCTGCGAGTAGTGGCTGAGCACGGTGTTCCCGTCCGCGCTCACGCGGAACATGTGGTAGCCGCCCAGTGGCGCTTCGTCGGCGATGACCCAGGCCGACATCACGAAGACCAGGATTTCCTGGCGACCGTCGTCGTCGGACTCGACGATCACGGTATTGGGCGCGTGCTTTGTGCACACCCCCAATCCCGGCGTCGTCAATGCGAGGTTGCGCGCGCGCATCAGACGCTGCTCGCGCTCGGTCATGGGTTCGGGCGGAGCAAGCCTACGCGCATCCCGCGCCTTGAACGCCTCGGCATCAAGCGTCGCGCTCGCCATGGCGACGATGCGTCCTTCCTGCTCGGAGAAATAGCGCACGTCGATGTCACCGTCGTCGCGCGCCAAGGTCAGCCAACCGCGCCCGGAGCCCTGGATGTCGTCGAAGGCGTGAGCCGCCTGGAGGGCATCGGTGGTCAGCCAGGCAGCGCTGTCGTGAAGGCGGATCAGCCGGCCAACGAACTCGGCCGTGGCGACGTCCGAACGGTACTTCTCCGGGATCTCGCACGCGATGCGGCGCGATTCCTCGTCGGCTTCGGGCGGTAACTGGCGCGTTTCGTCGCACTCGTATCCGGCGTGGGCACGGTTCACAGGTAGCGTTATCAGCAGTGCGAAGGCCATGGCCATCGCGCATCCTGTAGTGGACCTTGGCATCACCTTCCCCCCGGGGCTTTGCGGCAGGAACGAGGTTACCTCATCGCCCCGCGCCGCTTCTCATCCATCCACTTGTCCGCCTGCGCCGGCGTGTAGGCCTTCATCCACGCGAGCATCGCGTCCATGTCGTCGCCGTGCCACAGGTCCTGGCGCTGGTCCGGATGCAGGAAGCGGTCGGCGACCATCCGGTCGAGCATGCCCATCAGCGGCGTGTAGAAACCATCGACATCGAAGAACGCGCACGGCTTGTCGCCGATGCCGAGCTGGCGCCAGGTGAGCATCTCGAACATCTCGTCCAGCGTGCCGAAGCCGCCGGGCAGGGCGACGAAGCCGTCGGAGATATCGAACATGCGCGCCTTGCGCTCGTGCATGGAACTCACCACTTCCAGACGTGTCAGGCCCTTGTGCGCGACTTCCCAGTTGACCAGTTGTTCGGGAATCACGCCGACCACTTCGCCGCCCGCGGCGAGCACGGAATCGGCGACCACGCCCATCAGGCCAACATTGCCGCCGCCGTAGACCAGCGTGATGCCGTCCTTCGCAAGGCGCGTGCCCAGCGCGATGGCGCGTTCGGTGTAGATCGGTTTGGAGCCGGAATTGGAACCGCAGTAAACGCAAAGGGAACGCATGATCGGACTCGCTCGGAACGTGGTTCGGGTTTAGTGGGATTGCATCAGCACGATGCCGGACATGCGGCGCATCTGTTCGCGCTTGCGCGCCGGCTGGAGACGGTTCAACAGCTTCCACAGCCAGATGTTGGGCATCGTGCGTTGCAGGCGAAGCGATTCGTCCCACGTGGAGCGGAACTCGCTTTCCTGCCAGCCATACGGATTGAAGAACGCCGTGCCTTCCGCCGGACCGAAGCGGAACGGCGCATTGCCGGCTTTGAGTTGCGGCTGCCACCGGCGCTCGAGCATCTTCAGCAGACGCGGTGAGGCAAGGTCGGTGAGCCACCACCGGGCGCGTGCGATGTCGTGCAGGTCGGCGGCCAGGTCCGACACCTGTCCTGCTTCCAGGTAAACCAGCAGGCCTTCGGTAATCGCCAGCACCGGGCCATTCACGGCGGCACGCGCGAAGACATCGCGACGTGTTGTCGCATCGCGTAGGTCGGCGCCGATGAACTCGACTTCGCAGCGCGGCGTTTCGCCGGCCATCTGCTCGCGGAAGTCGTCGACCGGATCGGGCAGGTCGACGTGCATCCATCGCAGGGTGGGCGGCAGCGGCAAGCGGTAAGCGCGCGCATCCAGCCCGGCGGCAAGATTGAGCACCGTCGCCGCACCCTCGCGCACGCAGCGCAGGATGATCTCGTCCATCACCGCGGTGCGAACGACCATCGGCCAGCTCATCGCCGCGCCGCGCGGCATCGCGCGGACGATGGCCTCGCCGCGTGCGCCGCCCAGGCGGCGCGCGTAGGGATCATGGAAGAGGGCGTCCGGGCGTTCGCTTTCCATCGCGCGATAGATCGCGACCCAGGCAGCGGTATCGGAAACATTGCGGATCGGAGTGCCGTTCACGGTAACCCCCTAAAGCAAAAGGCCGCCAACACCGGGTGGGGTGATGGCGGCCTGGTTTCGGCGCTGGGCCGAAGCGATCAGTTCACCTTGTGGATCGAGCGCTTGGCAACGCTCATCGCGGCGTCGTGGATCGCTTCCGACAGCGTCGGATGAGCGTGGCAGATGCGGGCGAGATCGTCCGCCGAGCCCTTGAACTCCATCGCCAGCACGCCTTCGTGGACCAGTTCGGACACGCCGACGCCCACCAGGTGCATGCCGAGGATGAGGTCGGTTTCCTCGTGCGCGATGACCTTGACGAAGCCCGCCGGCTCGCCCATGGCGACGGCGCGCGCGATGGCCGCGAACGGGAAGGTGCCGACCTTGTATGGCGTGCCTTCGGCCTTGAGCTGCTGCTCGGTCTTGCCGACCCAGGCGATTTCCGGCTCGGTGTAGATGACCCACGGCACGGTGTCGAGATTGACGTGGCCCGGCAGGCCGGCGATGAGTTCGGCCACTGCAATGCCTTCCTCGAAGCCCTTGTGCGCCAGCATCGGGCCGCGCACGCAATCGCCCACGGCCCAGACGCCGTTCACGCCGGTGTGGCAGTGCTCATCGACTTCGATCATGCCGCGGGCATCCAGCTTGACGCCGGTGCCTTCGGCCAGCAGGCCGCGGGTTGCGGCGCGGCGGCCGACCGACACCAGCAGCTTGTCGACGGTGAGCGTCTTCTCGCCTTCGCTGTCGGTGTAGGTGACGACAACTTCCTTCGTCTTGCCCTTGCCGCTGATTTCCGTATTGCTGACCTTCGCACCGAGCTTGATGTCCAGGCCCTGCTTCTTGAATTCCTTCGCGGCGGTCTTGGCCACTTCGGCGTCGGCGGCGGCGAGGAAATCCGGAAGCGCTTCGAGGATGGTGACTTCGCTTCCCAGGCGCTTCCAGACGCTGCCCAGCTCCAGGCCGATCACGCCGGCGCCGATCACGCCAAGGCGCTTGGGCACGGCGGTGAAGTCCAGCGCGCCGACGTTGTCGACGACGTACTCGCCGTCGAACTTGGCGAATGGCAGTTCGATGGAATCGGAGCCGGCGGCGAGGACGACGTTGGTGCCCTTCAGCTCGACGGTGCTGCCGTCATGCTGCTTCACCGTGACCGCGTTGTTCGGCTGCAGCTGGCCGAAGCCGTAGAACGCGGTGATCTTGTTCGCCTTGAACAGCATCGCGATGCCGCCGGTGAACTGCTTCACGATCTTGTCCTTGCGGCCGATCATCGTGGCGACGTCGATCTTCGCGTCCTTCGCCGTGATGCCGTGTTCGCCGAACAGGTGACCGAGGTTGTAGAACTGGCGCGAGCTGTCCAGCAGCGCCTTCGACGGCACGCAGCCCACGCGCAGGCAGGTGCCGCCCAGCGCCGGCTTGCCGTCCTTGCCCAGCGCGGCGTCGATGCACGCCGTCTTCAGGCCCAGCTGTGCCGCGCGGATGGCGGCGTGGTAACCGGCCGGGCCGGCGCCGATGACGATGACGTCGAAGTTCTGCTGTTCGCTCATTGCGTATGTCCTGTGCCTTGCCCTTCGTTGCATCTGCAGGAAGGTGGCGCGCTGCGCCGGAATGGGGGACGGCGGATTGGGGCGCGAGCCGATCGTTCTCGACGGAGGATCGGCGTTGTCGCTTCGCCGACCCTCACCCCAGCCCCTCTCACCTCTGGACGCCCTTCGGGCGCCGTCGGGAGAGGGGCGCGGTGCATTACATGCCCAGCAGCATGCGGTGCGGGTTCTCGAGCTGGTTCTTGATGTCGACCAGGAACAGCACCGCGTCCTTGCCGTCGATGATGCGGTGGTCGTAGGACAGCGCGATGTACATCATCGGCGCGGCGACGACCTGTCCGTTCTCGACGATCGCGCGCTCCTTGATGGCGTGCATGCCCAGGATCGCGCTCTGCGGCGGATTGACGATCGGCGTGGACATCAGTGAACCGAAGGTGCCGCCGTTGGTGATGGTGAACGTGCCGCCCTGCAGGTCGTCCAGGCCCAGCTTGCCGTCGCGCGCCTTCTTGGCGTACTCGGCGATGCCCTTCTCGATGTCGGCGAAGCCCATGCGCTCGACGTTGCGCAGCACCGGCGTGACCAGGCCCTTGTCGGTCGACACGGCGATCGAGATGTCGGCGTAGCCGTGGTAGATCACGTCGTTGCCGTCGACCGAGGCGTTGACCACCGGGTGCTTCTGCAGCGCGTTGGCGGCGGCCTTGGCGAAGAAGCTCATGAAGCCGAGCTTGATGCCGTTGGCCTTCTCGAACTGCTCGCCCAGCTCCTTGCGCATGGCCATGACCTTGCCCAGGTTGACCTCGTTGAACGAGGTGAGCATGGCGATGGAGTTCTTCGACTGCATCAGGCGCTCGGCGATGCGCGCGCGGATGCGCGTCATCGGCACGCGCTCTTCCGGGCGGGCGCCGCCGGAGACGCCGCCGGTCTTGCCCGAGGCGTAGTTGACCAGGTCTTCCTTCGTCACCGCGCCGCGGCGGCCGGTACCTTCGACCTGCGACGGATCGATGCCCTGCGTGACGGCGGTGAAGCGCGCGCCCGGCGGAAGCTGCTCGACGGAACCGGCGGCCTTCGGGGCTTCAGCGGCGGCGGCCTTGGGCTGCACGGGCGCGGCGACGTCCTTGGCGGCGGCGTCGTTCTTGGCGTCGATCTTGTCGGCAGCCGGAGCCGCAGCGGCGGCCGCGCCTTCCTCGACGATGGCGATCAGCTGCTGGCTGTTCACCGTGTCGCCTTCCTTGAACTTGATCTCCTTGATCACGCCGTCGACGGGCGAGGGCACTTCGAGCACGACCTTGTCGGTCTCCAGGTCGACGATGTTCTCGTCGCGCTTGACGGCGTCGCCGACCTTCTTGTGCCAGGTCGCGATGGTGGCGTCGGAGACGGACTCGGGCAGAACGGGGACTTTGATCTCGGTGCTCATGGGGCGCGCATCCTGGATGACGTAATCGGTGTTCGTGTTTGGGGTTCGAAATCCGGAAGCCGGCGGGCCGTGTTCGACGACCCGCCAACTGCCGGCTTCATTCGGCGGTGATCTCGCCGCGCAGCGGGTTCTTCAGTGCATCGGCGACCAGCGCAGCCTGCTCGGCGACGTGGTCGGCGAGGTGGCCGGCGGCCGGCGACGGCGAACGCGCGCGACCGGCGTAGTGCAGCGTCTGGCCGGACTGCAGGCAGGCGGCCAGATGGTGGCGGATCTGGTACCACGCGCCCTGGTTCTGCGGCTCTTCCTGGCACCACACCACATCGGTGGCGTTCTTGAAGCGCTTGAGTTCGGCGGCGAGCATGGCGCGCGGGAACGGATACAGCTGTTCCACGCGCAGGATCGCGACGTCGTCCAGACCCTGCTTCTGCTGTTCTTCCAGCAGGTCGTAATAGACCTTGCCGCCGCAGGCGACGACGCGCTTGACCTTCTTCACGTCCGCCGAAGCGTCCGGGATCAGGTGCTGGAACTCGCCCTTGGCCAGCTCGTCCATCGTCGAGACGGCGAGCTTGTGGCGCAGCAGCGACTTGGGCGTCATCACCACCAGCGGCTTGCGCGTGGTCATGCGCATCTGGCGGCGGATCATGTGGTACGCCTGCGCCGGGGTGGTCGGGGTGCAGACGATCATGTTCTCCAGCGCGCACAGCTGCAGGAAGCGCTCAAGGCGCGCGGAGCTGTGCTCCGGACCCTGGCCTTCGTAGCCGTGCGGCAGGAACAGCGCCAGACCGCACAGGCGGCCCCACTTGGCTTCGCCCGACGACAGGAACTGGTCGATCACGACCTGCGCGCCGTTGGCGAAGTCGCCGAACTGCGCTTCCCAGATGTCCAGCGTCATGGGATCGGCGGTGGCGTAGCCGTACTCGAAGCCCATCACCGCTTCCTCGCTGAGCAGCGAGTCGATGATGGTCACGTCCGTCGGGTTCTTCACCAGGCGGCGCAGCGGCAGGACGTACTCGTCGTTGGTCTGCTCGTGCAGGATCGCGTGGCGGTGGAAGAACGTGCCACGGCCGCAGTCCTGGCCGACCAGGCGCAGCTTGTAGCCTTCGTCCAGCAGCGTGGCGTAGGCGAGGTTCTCGGCGAAGCCCCAGTCGCCCGGCTGCTCGCCGGCGGACATCTTGCGGCGGTCTTCGTAGATCTTCGCCACGCGCGGATGCAGCTTGAGGTCGGCCGGAACATCGTTGATGGCGACGGCCAGCTTGTCGAGCTTCTTGCGGTCGAACGTGGTGTCGACCGGGTCGGTGAGCTTGCCCGACAGGTACTTCGACCAGTCGATGGTGAACTCGTCCGGCTTGACCTCGACCACTTCGGTCGTGACCACGCCGTCGTCGAGCTTCTGGCGGAAGCCGTCGACCAGCGCCTGCGCCTCGTCGGCGGTGACGGTGCCTTCGGCGACCAGCGCCTGCGCGTAGAGCTCGCGCGGCGTCTTGTGCTTGCGGATGACCTGGTACATCACCGGCTGCGTGGCGGCCGGCTCGTCGGCTTCGTTATGGCCGTGGCGGCGGTAGCAGACCAGGTCGATGACCACGTCCTTGCCGAACGTGTTGCGGAAGTCCAGCGCCAGTTCGGCGCAGAACACGACCGCTTCGGGGTTGTCGCCGTTCACGTGCAGCACCGGCGCGCCGACCATCTTGGCCACGTCGGTGCAGTACAGCGTCGAACGCGCGTCCTGCATCGCGCTGGTGGTGAAGCCCACCTGGTTGTTGATGACGATGTGCACCGTGCCGCCGACGCGGAACCCGCGTGCCTGCGACATCTGGAACAGCTCCATCACCACGCCCTGGCCGGCGAACGCGGCGTCGCCGTGGATCAGGATCGGCAGCACCTGCTGCGCGCCCTTCTCGCCGCGGCGGGACTGGCGCGAACGCACGGAGCCGACGACCACCGGGTCGACGATTTCCAGGTGCGATGGGTTGAACGCCAGCGCCAGGTGCACCGGGCCGCCCGGGGTGGCGACGTCGGCGGAGAAGCCCATGTGGTACTTCACGTCGCCCTGGTGGGCCAGGTCGCTGTGGACGTGCTCGAACTTGCCTTCGAACTCGTCGAACAAGTGGCGCGGCGGCTTGCCGAGCGTGTTGATCAACACGTTCAGGCGACCGCGGTGGGCCATGCCGATGACGACGTCCTTCGCACCCTGTTCGCCGGCGCGGCGGATGGTGGTGTCCATCAGCGGGATCAGCGCGTCGCCGCCTTCCAGCGAGAAGCGCTTCTGGCCGACGTATTTGGTACCGAGGTAGCGCTCAAGGCCATCGGCGGCGGTCAGGCGCTCCAGGATGCGCTTCTTGTCCTCGGCCGTGCGGCCGAACTTGCCGCCGGCCTTTTCCAGGCGCTCATACAGCCAGCGACGCTGTTCGGCGTCGGAGATGTGCATGAACTCCGAGCCGATCGGACCGGCATAGGTGGCCTTGAGCAGGGCGAACAGGTCGCCGAGCTTCATGCGGTCGTTGCCGCCCACGCCGCCGGTGCTGAACTCGGCATTGAGGTCGTTGCTGGTGAGCTGGTGGAAGGCCAGGTCGAGATCCGGCGCGTCCGGCTTCTGCCAAAGGCCCAGGGGGTCGATGTCGGCACCCAGGTGGCCGCGCGAACGGTAGGCGGTGATCAGGCGACCGACATGGCGTTCGCGCTCATCGCCGGCACCGGCGGCAACCGAAACCACGCCGCGCGCGGCCTGACGACCGGCTTCCGCAATCTGCTCGATGACGGCCGAGTGCGGGACGTCGCCGGCTTCGCGACCCTTGAAGCCGTCGAAATACGCCTTCCATTTGGGGTCGACACTGTCGGGAGCAACCAGGTACTGCTCGTACAGGTCTTCGACGAAAGCGGCATTGGCGCCGAGCTGGGAGGACTGGGAAAACTGCTTGAGGAGACTGTCCACGATGGCGATCGGGAAACTCTGTGGGGAAAGGCGGAGTGAGCCTGGATTGCACGTACTGCGCTATTCAGGCGCCAAGATTCGGAATTATAGCCCTTGACCGCCGACAAACGGCTAACACGAACGTCTAAGTCCGGTTACGGGCGGATCGCGAAAAGCGGACCCAAGCAATCGAGCGCCGCGGCCCGTGAATAGCGTTTGGGCGGGGCGGGCCGGTTCAAGGGCAAAGGCGGGAGGCTTCAGATTCCCAGCGCCCGAAACTCGGTGCACGGGCGGGCGCGCTCCCAGACCGGCGAGAAATGGGCCCGAAGCTGGCGGCCCCGGGCTTCGTCGTCCAGCCGGGTATCGCCCTCGAAGCGGTGGCCGAGCGTGCGGAAATACCAGCCGCTGCGGTCGTTCACGACGTAGGCGGAGGGGTAGTCGCGATCGACCGCTTCCTCGATGGCCCGGAACGCGAACGCGCTGGGCAAGCGCTGCGACAGGGGAATGAGCGGGGCCAGCGCTCGCCGCGGCGCTTCGGGATCGTGCAGTAGCACCTGCACCTGTCCGCCGCCGACCGCGAACCGACGCAGGGCGGCCATCGCCTCGGGTGCGTCGAGCAGGCCGGGGTCCAGGTCTCGGCTGTAGACCAGCAGCTGGCGACGGGCGCCGTCGATCACGCCGAGCGTCGCGGCCAGGGCGGCGTCGCGGCGCAGCACCGGATTGACCGCGCCGAGCACCAGCCGCATCGACTGATGGTCCAGCCCGGCCTCGACGAAACGCTCGCCATAAGGAAGGAAGCCGGCCCGCGCGTAGAGCGCCATCGCCTTCACCTGCGCGTGCAACGTGACCTCGTTCCAGTGCAGTTCGCGGGCCTGCGCCAGCAGCACCTTCAGCAGCGCCTCGCCGACGCGCCGGTTGCGCCATTGCGGCAGTACCGCCATGCGGCCAATCCGTCGGTCGGGCGTGAGCCGGCCGGTGCCGATGGGCTGGCCCTGCGCATCGCGGGCCAGGACGTGGTGGGACAGCGGGTCAAGCGCGTCGCGTTCGATCTCGACCGGGACGCCCTGTTCCTGCACGAACACCGCATCGCGGATGGCGCGCAGCTCCGGGGTGGCCTGGTCGAAGGCGACCGCGTCCACCGTGAACATCGCGTCCGGCCCGCTCATTCCTCTTCGTCCGGCAGGGCGAGGTTGTAGTGGCCGGACTGGATCAGGCCCTGCACGAGGTCGCGCCCGGCTTCGGACAGCGATGCGTAGCCGGCGCCGTCGAGCTGCGCCGAGTCGGCGATCAATGCCGCGTCTTCGGCGGGCAGGGCGTGGTCCTGTCCGCTGACGTACAACCGCGCCGGCTCGCCCTTGCGGTGCGCGCGACGCCAGGCCATGCGCGAATACGGATGGCGATACAGGCTCGCGCCATGCTCGAGGTCCCATTCGATCTCGATGCGCGAACGCGGCTGGCCGCCGCCATGCACTTCGCCGCCCGCGCGGTAGACAGTGATGAAGCGGCCGAACCAGTCGCCGAGGCGATCCGGGTCGTTCATGCGCAGCAGGTTCAGCGCCTGAACCGCGCGGTTCATCGCGGCGGTGTCGATCTCATTGGGATCCACCGGCGGCATAAGGTCCGGGTCGTTGTAGCGCAGCGCATCATCGGCTTCGCTTGCGAGCGTGTCGACGAAATCGCCCAGCAGTTCCGCCGCCGACGGCGCGCGCATGCCGACGGAGAAGGTGAGGCACGCATCCTCCGCCACGCCGTTGTGCGGCACGCCGGGCGGCAGGTAGAGCATGTCGCCGGGGCCCAGCACCCAGTCGTGCGTCGGGTTGAATTCGCGCAGCAGCTTGAGTTCGACGTCGGGGCGGAAATCCAGCGGCGGACTGGGGCTGGCATCGATCTGCCAGCGGCGATGCCCGTACGCCTGCAGCAGGAAGACGTCGTACTGGTCCACGTGCGCGCCGACCGAACCGCCCGGCGCGGCGAAGGAAATCATCACATCGTCGATGCGCCAGCGCGGCAGGAAGCGGAAGTGTTCCAGGAGCGCGGCGATGTCGGCGTCCCACTTGTCGACGTCCTGCACCAGCAGCGTCCAGTCCTGGTGGGGCATGCCGGGAAACTCGTCTTCCTGGAACGGGCCGTGGCGCAGCGTCCAGCGATCGTTCGCGCGATCGTGCATGACGATGCGCGACAGCGCCGTTTCCTCGCATGCGAGTCCCGCGAGATCTTCGGGCTGCACGGGCGTTTCGAAATCGGGGAATGCGTTGCGGATGAGCAACGGGCGCTTCTGCCAGTAATCGCGCAGGAAAACTTCCGGCGTCATGCCCAGCGGCGCAAGCGCGCGCGCGTCGATCTCGATGGGAAGTCCGGTGCGCGCCGGTTTGGTCGCCTTCGCGGCGGCGGTCGTCTTCGATGCGGACTTCGATGCGGTCTTTCTGGTCATGGCGTGCTTATTTCGTCATAGCCGCGGCCGAGGAACTGCAACAGGCACCAGCCGTGGCCGAACGGGTCGGCGATGGTGACGATGCGGCCCCAGTCGGCCTGGCGGAGGGGAGTTTCCTGCGTGGCACCAGCGGCGAGCGCGCGTGCGAGTGCGGCGTCGAGATCGTCGACCACGACATCGCAGTGGACGGGCGTCCAGTGGCGCGCGTAATCGCGCCGGGATTGGCCGGCACCGATCGAACCGGCGTCCTTGCACAGCAGGTACAGGGGGGCTTCGAAGCCCAGCAGCTCGACGCCGTCGTCGCCGAAGCGGCGCGCGGGCGTCAACCCGAACGCGCCGATGTAGAAGGCTTCAGCCTTGCGTACGTCCGGCACGTCGATGTTGACGAGCAGCTTCATGGCATCGGCATGGACGCGTGTCGTCAGATCTCGCGCGCGAGCTTTTCCGCCAGGCCCACGTAGCTGCCCGGCGTCATCTCGAGCAGGCGCTGCTTGTCGGCGGCCGGAAGTTCCAGCGTGCCGATGAACTCGCGCATCGACGCTTCATTGATGCCCTGGCCTCGGGTGAGCGCCTTGAGTTGCTCGTACGGGTTCGGCACGCCGTGGCGGCGCATCACCGTCTGCACCGCTTCGGCCAGCACTTCCCACGCGGCGTCGAGGTCGGCCGCCAGGCGCTCCGGGTTCGCGCTGAGCTTGCCCAGGCCGCGCAGCAGCGCGTCGAAGCCGATCAGCGCATGGCCGAACGCCGTGCCGAGGGCGCGCAGCACGGTGGAGTCGGTGAGGTCGCGCTGCCAGCGGCTGATCGGCAGCTTCGCGGCGAAGTGCTCGAACAGCGCGTTGGCGATGCCGAAGTTGCCTTCGGCGTTCTCGAAATCGATCGGGTTGACCTTGTGCGGCATCGTCGAGGAACCGACTTCGCCGGCCTTCACCGCCTGCTTGAAGTAGCCCAGCGAGATGTAGCCCCACACGTCGCGGCACAGATCGATGGCGATGGTGTCGATGCGGCGCTGGGCGTCGCAGATTTCGGCGATGCCGTCGTGCGGCTCGATCTGCGTGGTGTACGGCTGCCAGTTCAGGCCGAGCGAATGCACGAAGCGCTCGGAGAACGCCGGCCAGTCCACGTCCGGATACGAAGCCACGTGCGCGTTGTAGTTGCCGACCGCGCCGTTGATCTTGCCCGGCATGCGCGCCGCGGCGAGCGTTTCGCCCTGGCGCTGCAGGCGCGCGACGACGTTCGCGATTTCCTTGCCGACGGTGGTCGGCGAGGCGGTCTGGCCGTGCGTGCGCGAGAGCATCGGCAGCGCGGCGTGTTCGTGCGCCATGGCGCGCAGCTTCTGGATCAGTTCGTCGAGCTTGGGCAGCAGCACGTACTGGCGCGCTTCATTGAGCATGAGTGCGTAGCTGAGGTTGTTGATGTCCTCGGACGTGCAGGCGAAGTGCACGAACTCCAGCGCCGGGCCCAGCTCCGCGTCGTCCTTCAGCTTTTCCTTGATGAAGTACTCGACCGCCTTGACGTCGTGGTTGGTGGTGCGCTCGATTTCCTTCACGCGCGCGGCATCGCCCGGGGTGAGCGTGTCGACCAGCGCACGCAGGCGCGCGGCGGCGGCGTCGGAGAAGGGCTTGAGTTCGACGATGCCAGGCTCCGCGCCCAGCGCCAGCAGCCATTCCACTTCCACTTTTACGCGCGCGCGGATCAGGCCGTACTCGGAGAAGATCGGGCGGAGCGCGTCGACCTTGCCGGCGTAACGGCCATCGAGCGGGGAAAGGGCGAGCAGCTGGGCTTCAACGGACATGGCAGGGGTTCATGGGCGAAGGCAAACCGCGATTCTACTACTCCCCGCCAGTACGACCTGTCCGAGCCGCCAGCGGGGGCGATACGCACGTGACGGAGCGGGCGTAAGCTCGGGCCTCCCCATCGGAGGACCACGCAATGGCCAAGCAGGCCCGCCGCGCGAGCGGCTTCCGTACCGAACGCGACAGCATGGGCGAGCTGCAGGTGCCCGCGCAGGCCCTGTGGGGCGCGCAGACGCAGCGGGCGGTGCAGAACTTCCCGATCTCCGGCCGTCCGATGCCGCGTGAATTCATCCGCGCGCTGGGCCTGATCAAGGCCGCCGCGGCAGAGGTCAACGGCGGATTCGGGCTGCTGGGCAAGGGCGCCTCAACGGCTATCCGGGCCGCGGCGCTGGTGGTGGCCTCGGGCGAACACGACGCGCAGTTCCCCATCGACGTGTTCCAGACGGGCTCGGGCACGTCCAGCAACATGAACGCCAACGAGGTGATTGCCGCGCTGGCCAACGCCGGCAAGAGCGGCAAGGCCGTGCATCCCAACGACCACGTCAACCTGGGGCAGAGCTCCAACGACGTGATTCCGACGGCAATCCGCGTGAGCGCGCTGATCGCCACCAGCGAGCAGCTGCTGCCGTCGCTGAAGCACCTGCGCCGCACGATCGAGCGCCAGGGCAAGGCGCTGGGCAAGATCACCAAGACCGGACGCACGCACCTGATGGACGCGATGCCGCTCACCTTCGCGCAGGAATTCGGCGCGTGGGCCTCGCAACTGGCCTCGGCGCAGGCGCGGATCGAAGACGCGCTGGTTCGCGTCCGGCGGCTGCCGATTGGCGGCACCGCCATTGGCACCGGCATCAACGCCGACCCCCGATTCGGCAGGAACATGGCAAAGGCCCTGTCGACGCTGGCGGGCGTGAAGTTCGAATCGGCCGACGACAAGTTCGAAGGCATCGCCTCGCAAGACGATGCGGTCGAACTGTCAGGCCAGCTCAGCGCGCTGGCGGTGGCGCTGATGAAGATCGCCAATGACCTGCGCTGGATGAATTCCGGCCCGCTGGCGGGGCTGGGCGAGATCGAACTGCCGGCATTGCAGCCGGGCAGCTCGATCATGCCGGGCAAGGTGAATCCCGTGATTCCCGAAGCAACCTGCATGGTCTGCGCACAGGTGATGGGCCACCACACCGCGATCACAGTGGCGGGGCAGAGCGGTAATTTCCAGCTCAACGTGATGCTGCCGCTGATCGCCTACGACCTGCTCGATTCGATCCAGCTGCTGGGCAACGTGATGCGCCTGCTCGCCGACGATGCGATTGCCGGACTGAAGGCGCGGCCGGACCGCGTTCGCGAGGCGCTGGACCGCAACCCGATCCTGGTCACCGCGCTCAATCCGATCATCGGTTACGAGAAGGCGGCCGCGATTGCGAAGCAGGCCTACAAGGAAGGGCGGCCGGTGCTGGAGGTGGCGGCGGAACTGAGCGGGCTGTCGTCGAAGCAGCTGCGCGAGTTGCTGGATCCGGCGGCGCTGACGCGCGGCGGGATTCATGAGGGAGCAGGTGGGGGCGGGTGAGACGGGCCGCTTGCGCGGCACTGCCGCGCGGCCGGTCGAACGCCCGGCCATGGATGGCCGGGCAGGGCGCTACGGAGCCGAACGCGTCGCGCCAAGGATGGCAGCCAACACTCTTCCGCATGCGGAAGAGGGGGCACCTACACGATTACTGCTTCGAAGGCGCCTCAGACGCCTTCGCCGCTTCCTCCGCCGCCGAGGCGGCCGAATCGGCCACCTTCTCGCCCTTGTGCTTCGCGTCGCTGCGGCACTCGTCGATGTCGGCCTGCGTCATGTTGGCGTACTGCTTGAACTCCGGCATTACCGCCGCGAGGCGGTTCTGGGATTCCATCATTCCCGGCAGTGCGTCGCACAGTGACATCGCTGCGGCTTCGACCTTCGACGCCTGGGCCTTGACGTTGCGCTCGATGTCGTCGCCGGAGCCGCCGGTGAAGACGCTCTTCAGCGACTCGGTGACCGCGTGCGTGGCGAGGTCGGCGCCTTGCAGGCCGATGGTGATGCCGGCGTTGGCGACCTCGATCACATGGCCGCGATACTCCAGCAGCAGCGCGCGCTGCTGGGGCGTTACCGCCACCGGTTGGCCGTCGATGATCAGATCGCCCTTCGGCGAGATCTCCACGCGCTTTCCGCCCGTGCCGCTGTTGTTGACGCTGATGTTGCCTTCGGCGATTTCCTTCTTCGCCTGCGTCAGCGCCTTCTGCATGGCACCGGAGACGGCGCCACCGGTCTCGGCGGTTTTCTGCGCGGCCTGCTGCGAGGAAGGCGTGGCATCGCACGCGGACAGCAGCGTGGCGCCGGACAGGACCGCGGTGAGGGCTATCAGTCGCAAGTTCATGACGGAATCCTGGATGGGGTGGGATTGGATCAGTCGTCGGAAGGCACGCTGACGGTGCCCTTCACGCCGCTGTGGTCGACGCCACCACTGCCGACGCGACGAACCGTGAGGTTGCCGGCGACATCGTGCGCGTCCAGTCCGCCGGAGCCGACCTTGCCGGCAATGACATTGCCGCCGACCCGCTGCGCTTCCAGGCCGCCGGAACCGATGCTTTCCACGCTTACGTTGCCGCCCACATCGCGCAGGTCGATATCGCCCGAACCGACGCTGCCGACTTCGACGTCGGTCTTCACACGGCGCGCGGTGAGATCGCCCGAGCCGACCGACAGCACGTGCAGCGAACCGATCGTGTCCAGCTCGATATCGCCGGAGTTCACGTCGGCGGTGACCAGGCCGCGGATGTTGCGCGCTTCGACATCGCCGGAACCGACGTCGGCGCTCAGCGCAGCCGCGCCGGTGACGCGCGCATCGCCGGACCCGACGTCCAGCTGCACCAGCACGTTGTCCGGCACGGTCGCGTTGAGCGAGAGGTAAGCGTAGTTCGCGCTGCCGAAGCTGATGCTGATGGTGTCGGCGCGTTCGGCCTTGACGATGATCTTGTCGCCCACGCGCTTCTGCGTAAGCGAAAGTTCCTTCAGGCGATCGGGGTTGGATGCGCAGGCCTTGCCCTGCACGGCGCCCTTCGCGCCAGGCGATGCGGTGACGGTGAGGTCATGCGGGCCGATGTCGAACATCACGGTCTTCACGCCGGTGAAGTCGAGCGTGAGGTTGTGCGGTTCGGAGTGCTTGCATTCGTCGGCGAAGGCCTGGCCGGCGAACAGGGCAAGGGGCAGAAGGGCGAAGGCAACGGTGGGCTTGCGCATGGTGGTTCTCTCCGTGAAAGGCCCTACTTGGATGCAGCCGAGGTACGCACGGTTGCATCGCCTCGTGCATCGCCCAGCAGCAGTGGCCGCAGGGTCGGCCAGGCGTTCTCGAGCACGCGCGGCTGGGCGGCCGCGTTGGGATGGATGCCGTCGTCCTGCAACATCGCCGGTGTCGCGGAAATCTCGCCAAGCAGCGACGGCAGCAGGGCGACATCCAGCGTCCTGGCGACGTTGGCGTACGCCTCGCGCAGCAGGTCGGCCGAGCCGCCCTTGTCGAATGCGGGTGGAACCACGAAGCCGAGGATCGCAACCTTCGCGCCCTGCTTGCGGGACAGTTCGACCAGGCGGGAAAGGTCGCGTTCGATCGCGTCGCGTTTGGCGCCGAGGATGGCGTCGTTGCCGCCCAGTTCGAGCACGACGACGTCGGGGTGATGGGCGCTCAGCAGGGCCGGGATCTCATCGAGCGCGTTGCCCAGCGTCTTGCCGCCGCGGCTTGCGTTGACGATGGCGGGCGGCTGCCTGGATTCGGTGGCCAGGCGCGTCTGCAGCAGCGACACCCAACCCTGCGACGGCTCCATGCGATGTGCGCTGCTCAGGCTGTCGCCGAGGATCAGGACGGTGGTCGTCGGAGTTTCGGCGACCTCGTTGGCGGCCAGAGCGGGAAGCGATGCGGCGGTGAACAGTGCGAAGCAGAGCAGGGCGGCGAACTTCGGGCGCATCGGGGGGGCTTCCTTGGCGATGGGGGACTGTCTGCTTCTTGACGAGCGCTATTCGTGCGCTACTGGAGAGGTGCGGCTTCGCTTGGAGCTTCAGCAATCTTCGCGATGCATCGGCTGCGGATGCGTTCGGTTGCCATCCCTGGCATCACGCTACGGGCTTCGGGTCGCCCAGCCCGGCCTTCCATGGCCGGTCATTCGGCAGGCCGCGCGGCAGTGCCGCGCAAGCGGCCTGCCTCAGCCTTCATCACGCCAGCGGCGCAGGCGGATCGCGCCGAAGATCATCACCACACCGGCCAGCGCACCGACCCACAGCTGCGGCGTGGCGAGGACCGAGTACATCGTGCGCAGGCTCAACACCGAGTGCACCGCCTGCGGGCCGTCGACGTCGATATCGCCGATCTGCGCCGCGTCGAACCACGAACCCGGCGCCACGCTCAGCAGGCTGCGGGCGACGACGTTCTTCCAGAACCAGCCGGTTTCCAGGTCGAACAGGTGCATCAGGTCGAACCAGGTGACGAAGATGCCGGCGAAGATCGGGATCATGATCGCCCACAGGAACGGCTTGCTCTTGGCCCAGGCGGAGCAGAGCATCAGCCAGCCCACGGTCGGCAGCGCCCACAGTGCGTAGACCGGGATGGAAGCGAGCAGGTGCATGCTCACCTTCACCGGGCTCGCCGGGCCCCACAGCATCGTGATCGGGTTGCCGCCGTGCAGCAGCACCGCGAAGCTGTAGACGACCATCGAGCCGAACACCGTGACGATGGCGGCGACCGCGGCGATCGCCGGCGCCATCACCGTCGCGCTGACGACCTTCGACAACACCGTATCGCGGTCGGAGATCGGCAGGGACTTCCAGAACAGCACGCTGCGGTCGCGGCGGTCGTCGTACAGGCTGCCCAGGCAGTAGAAGAACACCACGAAGGCCAGCACGATGAAGGGCCAGCTGGCCGCCATGTAGAGGCTCGCGTCGATCACGCCGCCGAACTCGTGCAGCTCGCTCGGGCTCATCTTCGAGGTGAGCTGCGAAAGATCCAGCCCGTTGACCTGGAAGCTGCCGCCTTCGACGTTGATCGTCGCGCGGTCCGGCACCTTGCGCAGCAGGACTTCGCCTGCGCCGATGCCCATCAGCGTGAGAACCAGCAGGATCGCGCCCGCCACAAGCGGGGCCCACAGGAAACCGCCCTTGTGCTCCCAGAACTCGCGCTTGAGCAGCATCTTGAACGTATGCGTCGGGTGCGTCGCAGCGACAGCGGTGGAGCGGGGGAACTCTTGGGATTCGTTGATCGCGTTCATGCGTAGGTCCCCTTCATCGTGGCGACGAACAGGTCGGCCAGGCCCGGCGTGCGGGTTTCGCCCAGTCCGGCCAGCTGTTCGCGCGGTACGCCGTCGAACAGCATCACGGTCTTGCCGAAGGGCAGGGCGCGTTCGTCGATCGGCTTGAGCGCGCGGGCATCACCGGCGCGTTCGCCGTTGATCATCACCTCGGTGAAGCGCTCGCCCAGCGTTTCCATGTCGTTGTTCAGCACGACCTTGCCGTCGCGGATGAACATCACGTCGGTGAGGATGTGCTCGATTTCCTCGACCTGGTGCGTGGTGACCAGGATGGTCTTCTCCTCGTCGAAGTAGTCCTCCAGCAGGCGCTGGTAGAACTGCTTGCGGTACAGGATGTCCAGGCCCAGCGTGGGTTCGTCGAGCACCAGCAGCTTGGCGTCGATGGCCATCACCAGTGCCAGGTGCAGCTGCACGATCATGCCCTTGGACAGCTCGCGAACGCGCATCTGCGGCTTGAGCTGCGTGTGGGCGAGGAAGCGTTCGCACTTGGCGCGATCGAAGCGCGGATGCACGCCGGCGACGAACTCGATGGCTTCCTTCACGCGGATCCAGCGCGGCAGCACCGCGACGTCGGCGATGAAGCACACATCGCGCATCAGTTCATCGCGTTCCGTGCGCGGATCGCGACCCAGCACGCGCAGTTCGCCTTCGAACGGAATCAGCCCGAGGATCGCCTTGAGCGCGGTGGTCTTGCCCGCGCCGTTGGGGCCGATCAGGCCGACGATGCGGCCGGCGGGGATTTCGAACGCGGTGTCGTCCAGCGCGAGCTTGTTCTTGTAGGCCTTGCGCAGGCCGCGGGCACTTACCACCGGCGCGGCTGCGGAGACGAGGGAAGCGGAGGCGTTCATGGCGAGCCTGCCTGGGCCGGGGTGAGCAGGTCTTCGGCGGTGAGGCCCAGTCGCAGGATGCGTTCCAGCACCAGCGGCCACTCCTCGCGCAGGAAGCGTTCGCGTTCGTTGAACAGCAGTTTCTTTGCCGCCTCTTCGGTCACGTACATGCCAAGACCCCTGCGTTTCTCGACGAGAGCCTCGTCCGCCAGTTCCTGATAGGCGCGCGAGACAGTGATGGGATTGAGCTGGTATTCGGCGGCGACCTGGCGCACGGAGGGCAGAGCGTCCCCCGGCTTCAGGATCCCGTCGAGCATCATCGCGATGACGCGATCCTTCAGCTGGCGATAGATCGGAGCGCCGTCGCTCCATTGGATTGCGGTCATGGTTCAGCCCCGCGGTGCGAATGAGAAATAAGGCATGACTAGGGTTTGCCGGCGATGCCGGGCGGCGGTCCGTGCCTTGTGTTCGGTGTCGGTGTCGTTCTCGCCTGCGTTCTTCACCGCCTGGGCCAGGGCCGTGGCGGTGGCGATCTCGGCGGCCAGGGTGGCGGCATCGGCCAGGGTTTCGACGCGGTCTGCGCGGCGCTCGATGCTCCGGGTCAGGGCGTCGAGATTCTGCTGCTGGCTGCGCGAGGCGTCGGAGGGGGTAAAGGTCGCGTCGACCGGGCCCAGCCGTACGGCCAGCGATTCAGGCTGGGCGTTGTCGGGGGCCGGCATCGCCAGCGCCAGGCACAGCGCGAGAGCGGAGGCCGAGGCCAGCAGAGCCGTGAGCGAGTTCTGGAACCTGCGGTTCATGGTGAACGTCCTGCTCGTTAGTAGACCGGTGTTGTAGGCAACTATAACACCAAAATACGACCGGTCAACCGGCTTCTACCCAACTGATGGCATAGCCGACGGGCGGTCGCGCAGGGGGCTGTTCAGCCGATGGGCGTCGGCGGTCTCCCAGCATCGACCCTGGGAGGGGCGGGTGTCTTTGCGGCGGGTGTCCTCTGGCGGGCCGGCTTCGTGCGCGAACGCACGCATGGCGCATGGGGCGTTTCACGGCCGCGTGCGTGCATCGTGTGTAGACACCTCGGGCGATTGCCGCCGCGCGCCGGTGCCGCGACAATGCATGGCTTGCATGCGTCGATGTGGATTCAGCGCATGCCAAGGTGCCGGCCACGCCGGACGATAAACCCATACGGAGTAGGTTCCCGATGAAGGCATTGATGCGCGGCGCCGCCGTGTTGCTTACCACTGCGGCCACGCTGATCGGCGGGGCGGCCACTGCTCAGGAAAAGAATGTGCTCAACACCGAACGCGAGAAGACCAGCTACATGGTGGGCACCGACATCGCCCAGTCCATCACCCCGCTGTCGCCCGACATCGACCTGGCCGCGTTCCAGCGCGCCATCCAGAACGCCTTCGACGGCGGCAAGCCGCTGATCACCGAAGCCGAAGCGCAGAGCGTCGGCCCGGCACTGATGCAGCGCATCGCCGTGCGCACCGGCCAGGCGCCGGCGGGCAGCAAGGCGCCGGACGTGCCGAAGGACAAGGTCGCCTACCTGGTCGGCGCCGACGTCGGTCGTTCGCTCGCGCCGATCAAGGACGAGCTCGAACTGCCGGTGGTGATCCAGGCCATCCGCACCTCGTTCGACAAGGGCCAGCCGCTGATGAGCGAAGCCGAGCTGACGGCGATGCGCGAGTCGTTCCAGCAGAAGGTGCAGACCAAGATGCAGGCACAGGCATCCCAGCTGGGCGCGAAGAACCAGGCCGAAGGCGCCAAGTTCCTCGCCGAAAACAAGACGCAGAAGGGCGTGATCACCACCGGTTCGGGCCTGCAGTACATGGTGCTGCGCCAGGGTTCGGGCGCGCGTCCGGCCGCCACCGACCGCGTTCGCGTCAACTACGAAGGCAAGCTGCTCGACGGCACCGTGTTCGACAGCTCCTACGCACGCAACCAGCCGGCCGAGTTCGCGCTCAACCAGGTCATCGCGGGCTGGACCGAAGGCGTCGGCATGATGCCGGTGGGCAGCAAGTTCCGTTTCTGGATTCCGGGCGATCTCGCCTACGGCGCGAACGGCACGCCGGGTGGCCCGATCGGCCCGAACGCCACGCTGGTGTTCGATGTCGAACTGATGGGCATCCTCTAAGGCAACTTGTCCAAGTGCGCGCTGTCCAACGGCGCGCACGCATCTACCCACGCGTCGATCGAACGATGGCATGTCGCGCACCTGCGCGGTACGCCTGAGGTTCAGTTCGGCGCTGGCAGTTTGTCAGGCCGCAACGCCGGGACGGTTTCCGTTCCGGCGATCCTTCCTTCCTGGAGCCCCCCGATGAAGTTCACTCCGCGCCACACCGGTCTCGCCCTTGCCGTCGCTTCGCTCGCCGCACTGACCGCCGCCTGCAACAAGCCAGCCGACACGGCCGACACCAAGAAGGACGCCGCCACCGCCGAAGCCGGCAAGGATGGCGCGAAGGTGATCGCGGGCCTGGCGACGGAGAAGGAACAGGTCAGCTACATGATCGGCATGGACATGGCGCGCTCGCTGGAACCGGTGAAGGGCGAGATCGACCTGGACACGCTGCACAAGGCGCTCAAGACCTCGCTGGAAGGCGGCAAGCCGCTGCTGGATGAGGCGCAGGCCGCGCAGATCCGCGAAACCTTCGCGCAGAAGGTCCGCGCGCAGCAGATCGCCAAGCTCGAGGCCGACGCGAAGAAGAACGCCGAGGACGGCGCGAAGTTCCTCGCCGAGAACGCCAGCAAGCCGGGCGTGACGACGACCGCTTCGGGCCTGCAGTACCAGGTGATCACCGAAGGCAAGGGCCCCAAGCCCACGCCCACCGACATGGTGAGCGCGCACTACAAGGGCACGCTGCTGGACGGCAAGACCTTCGACAGTTCCTACGATCGCGGCCAGCCGGCGACGTTCGTGCTGTCGCAGATGGTGCCGGGCTGGCAGGAAGGCCTGACGCTGATGCCGGTGGGCAGCAAGTTCCGTTTCTGGATTCCCAGCAAGCTCGCGTACGGCCAACAGGGCGCAGGTCCGATCGGCCCGAACCAGACGCTGGTGTTCGAAGTCGAACTGCTCGACATCGCCAAGGCGAAGCAGGGCAAGCAGTAACGCACGGATCGGCAGGTGAGGTTCACCGGAAGCGAGCGAACCCTTCACTCGCCACTGGTTACCGTGCACCCCTTGTCTCGCTCGGAGTAACTGCATGCGCGTCACCATCTTCGGCACTGGCTATGTAGGCCTGGTTACCGGCACCTGCCTTGCGGACGTCGGTCACGACGTGGTCTGCGTCGACATCGACCAGGCCAAGGTCGAGGGCCTGAACCGCGGTGTGATCCCGATCTACGAACCTGGCCTTGAGCCGATGGTGAAGGCCAACCACGCCGCCGGCAGGTTGAGCTTCACCACCGATGCGGCCGCCGCGATCGCGCACGGCGATGTCATCTTCATCGCCGTGGGCACGCCGCCCGACGAAGACGGCAGCGCGGACCTCAAGTACGTGCTCGCCGTGGCGCGCACGATCGGCAAGCATCTGGAACGCACGTCGGTGATCGTCAACAAGTCGACGGTGCCGGTCGGTACCGCCGACAAGGTGCATGCGGCGATCGCCGACGAGCTGGGCAAGCGCGGCGCGCAACTGGACTTCGAAGTCGCGTCGAATCCAGAATTTCTCAAGGAAGGCGATGCGGTCAACGACTGCATGCGCCCGGACCGCATCGTCATCGGCTCTTCCAGTCCGATGGCGGTGGAGCGCCTGAAGCGTCTGTATGCACCGTTCAACCGCAACCACGAACGCATCGTGGTGATGGACGTGCGCTCGGCCGAGCTGACCAAGTACGCCGCCAACGCGATGCTGGCGACGAAGATCAGCTTCATGAACGAGATCGCGAACATCGCCGAGCGCGTGGGCGCGGACGTGGAAATGGTGCGACAGGGCATCGGTTCGGACCCGCGCATCGGCTGGCACTTCATCTATCCGGGCGCCGGCTACGGCGGTTCGTGCTTCCCCAAGGATGTGCAGGCGCTGCACCGCACGGCGCTGCAGCACGGTTACACCGCGCAGTTGCTGGGCGCGGTGGAAGGCGTGAACGAACAGCAGAAGGGCCATCTGTTCGAATTGATCCAGCGTCATTACGACGGCGACGTGTCTGGCAAGACGTTCGCGGTGTGGGGCCTGGCGTTCAAGCCCAACACCGACGACATGCGCGAGGCCTCCAGTCGTCGCCTGCTGCAACAGCTGTGGGATGCAGGCGCGAAAGTGCGCGCGTACGACCCGGAAGCGACCGAGGAAGCGCATCGCATCTTCGGCGAGCGCGACGACCTGGTGCTGTGCGATTCGGCGCGCGCCGCGCTGGCCGATGCCGATGCGCTGGTGGTGGTCACCGAATGGAAGCAATTCCGCAGCCCGGATTTCGCGCGACTGAAGCAGTCGGTCAACGACGCGGTGATCTTCGACGGCCGCAACCTGTATCACCCCGATGAAGTCGAATCGGCGGGGCTGGCGTATTACGGCATCGGGCGCGGGCGCTCGATCCAGACGAGCTGAGATGACCCACGAACGCGACGACCTCGAACAGCGCCTGATCGACCTGGAGACGCGCCTGGCGTTCCAGGAGCAGGCGCTGTCGGAAATGAGCGATGCCCTCGCCGCCGCGCGCGCCGAGGAAGCGAGCAACGCGGTGGCGATGCATCGCGTGCTGGAGGAATTGCGGCAGATGCGCCTGGCGATGGCGTCCAACCCGTTCTCCGCCGATCCGTCGCAGGAACCACCCCCGCCGCATTACTGACGGCGCGCGCAGCGTGCGGCGGAAACCGCGCGCTGCCGCCTCCGCCTGCCTATACTTCGGGCCTGCAGTCCTCCTCCTTTCGCAGCAGCATCATGAGCAACAGCCTCCGCGACCAGTTGATGGGCCTGGGCTTCAAGCCCGCGCCCAAGCCCGAGCGCCCCGCGCACGCCAAGGGTGGCAAGCCGGAAAACCGGCAGGGCAAGCCCCAGGGAACACCTCCCCACGGTGCGAAGCCCCAGGGCGCCAGGCCGCAAGGTCGGCCCGATGCACGCAGGCAGGACGGCCGCAAGCCCGATGCACGCCAGCCCGGCGGCCCGCGCCATGGCGGCAAACCGCAGACGCGCGAGGACATCGACCTGGCGAAGGCCTACGCCATCCGCGCCCAGCGCGAGAAGGACGAGCGCATCGCCGCCGAAGCGGCCAAGCAGGAAGAAGCGCGCCAGCGTCGCGAAGCGCGCGCGAAGCTTGCCGAACTGGTCAAGGACAAGTCGCTCAACGATGCGGCCGCCGAGATCGCGCGCCACTTCCCGTATGGCGGCAAGATCAAGCGCATCTACGTCAACGAGGCGCAGCTCAAGCAGCTCAATGCCGGCGAACTCGGCGTGCTGCAGATGGACGGACGCTACCTGCTGGTCACCGCGGAGCTTCTCGCACAGGCCGAGGTCGTCTTCCCGCCCGCCATCGCGCTGAAGGTGGATCCGACCGCATCGGCGGAAGACGACCCGTACGCCGATCCGCAGTACCAGGTGCCGGACGATCTGGTGTGGTGATCGCCCCCTCGGGCGCCCCGCGCCAGCTCTGACTTCCGGCTTCCACTCCACACGGACCCCGACGCATGCCCGTCACGGACGACACGCGCCAGCGTTACTTCCCCTACATCGATGGCCTGCGCGCGGTGGCCGTGCTTGCGGTCATTGCGTATCACCTCGACGCGCGTCTGCTCCCCGGCGGCTTCACCGGCGTCGACGTGTTCTTCGTCATCTCCGGCTTCGTGGTCAGCGCCTCGATGGCGCACCTGCACCGGCCGCAGCCGTTGGAGTACCTCGCGTACTTCTATTCGCGACGCATCCGGCGCATCGCGCCTGCGCTGATCGCCTGCCTGATGGTCACCAGCATCGCGAGCGCGCTGTTCATTCCACAGGCCTGGTTGAGCGACACCAGCACCGCGGTCGGGCGCTGGGCGTTCGTCGGCCTGAGCAACTTCGTGCTGCTGCGCACCGACGGCGACTATTTTTCGCCGAAGGTCGAGTTCAATCCGTATACGCACACCTGGTCGCTGGGCGTGGAAGAGCAGTTCTACGTGCTCTTTCCACTGCTGTTCTTCGCATGGGCGTTCGGCGCGCGCGGTCGCAAGGTGTCGATGGCCCTGTTCGCCGCGGGGCTGGTGGCATCGCTGGGCTACGTGATCCACGTCGCCGAAGCCAGGCCGGCGCTCGCGTTCTACATGCTGACCACGCGTTTCTGGCAGTTGGCGGCGGGCGTGCTGCTGTTCCAGGTGCTGGTGAGCGCAAGGCGCGCAGAGGGCACGCCGCGGCTGCCCGCCCAGGTCGCCACCCTGGGGGCGTTCGTATCGCTGGCGCTGCTCGGCTACAGCCTCGTGACGGCGCGCGCGGGTCACTCGCCGTGGCCCGATTCCATACCGGCGGTGCTGGGGACGCTGGGCCTGCTGGGTTTCCTGTATCGCCCCAATGCCGGCGGACCCTTGCGCTCGCTGCTGGAATGCACGCCGGCGCGCTGGATCGGACGACTGTCGTACTCGCTGTATCTGTGGCACTGGCCGGTGTTCGTGCTGATGCGCTGGACAGTCGGGCTGGAATCGCAGCCGGCGCAGGTTGTCGCGCTGGCCGTGACGTTCGGGCTTGCTGCGCTGTCGTATTACTTCATCGAGACGCCATTCCGCCGCGCGGCGGTGTTCCGCAATGCGCACAAGCTGGCGGTCATCGGCGTGGGCGTGATCGCCATCTTCGCCTTCATGGGCGCGTACCGGAAGATCGGGCGCATGCAGCCGGATCTCTCGCTGAGCGTGACCGCGCGCAATGCCGACGACTGGTATCCGATGGGGCGCGAAACAGACGCGGTCTACCCCGATTGCGCTGCGGCAGGGCACCTGGAGAACGTCGCAGGCGTCGACGTTCGCGTCTACTCCAAGTCCTCCTGCACCGCGCCGCCGACCCATGGCCGGATGTTCGTCATCGGCGACTCGCATGCGGCTGCCTACATGAGCCTCTACGCAAAGCTGGCGGTGGAATCCGGGCGTGATGTCTATCTGTACACGCGTGCAGGTTGCTCCTTCGTCAGCCTGCAGCCGGGGCGCGACTACAAGGTGCCGCATTGCCGCGAATTCGGCGATGCCGCGCTTGCCGATGTGCAGACGCGCGCGAAGCCGGGCGACGTGCTGTTCCTCGCCGCACTACGCCTGCCGCGTTACGCCGACCAGTGGGTCAGCTTCGATCCAGAACAGGTGCGAAGCACGATGTTCTCGGAAGACGCCGTCGCGGCCCGGAAGGAGGCCGAGCAGACCGCGCGCGACATGCTCAAGCCGCTGGCCGAGCGTGGCATCGCGATCGTGTTCGAAGCGCCCAAGCCAGTATTCCGTTCGCCGCCTTATCGCTGCGCGGACTGGTTCAGTCGCGGCAATCCGGCGTGCCGCGATGGCCTGACGATGCAACGCGCGCAGCTGGAAGCACTGCGCGAGCCGGTACTCACGTCCTTCGCGAACATCGCCGCGCAGGTACCGGGCGTGAGCGTGTGGGATCCGTTTCCGATCCTGTGTCCGGGCCCGACATGCCGCGTCGAGGATGGCGGCCATCCGCTGTACTTCGATGCCGACCACATCAGCGGTTATGCCAATCGCAAGCTGATGCCGGCCTTCATGGCGCATCTGTCGGCAGCGCCTCCGGTTGCCGCGTCGGCCGCGCAGTAACGATGAAGGCCGCATCGTGCGGCCCTGGATGTTCGCTGCGCTCGTCTAGTCGGAGGTGAGCGAGGCAAGCCACTGACTGGATTCGTGGCCAACCTCGCGCAGCGTCGAGACGCCCAGGTCTCGGATCAGCCTGTGCGTCTGGTGCGGGATCGGCGATTCGTCCAGGTCATGCGGCGCGATGTTCTTGCCCTGCACGCCGGGCAGGAATTCGATTCCGGCCGCGTTGTAGCAGTGCTGCACCATCGCAGAGCAGTACAGCGCGCCCTCCTTGGCCAGCAGGTTCTGGCGGCGGCGCAGGCGGCGGCTGTGCATCGCCAGCATCGTGCCCACCAGTTCGGTGATCGAGTAGGTCACCAGGCCCGACAGCAGGTCCAGCCCGGCCCGCTGCACCTGCAGCACCTGCGCGTCGGTCAGGCCGAAGTCGAGGATGGCCAGGTTGGGGAACGCCTCCTCGTCGAAGTACCGATCGACGCGGTTTTCCTGCACGCCAAGCCGGATCTGGCGATAACGCAGGTCCAGGTCGGATTCGATCACCCACCAGTGCCCGTCGATGCGTCGCTCGCTGAAGACGAACGCATGCGACCAGAGGCTGCGATGACCATCGCTCGTGAGCGGCGCCTGCGCCTTGCGGATGAGCTTGGTCATCCAGTCGCGACCGCCGCACAGGCCGATGCGCCCCGGGCCGGCATGCTTCTGGATGAAGGCGGCATTGCCGGCCAACGGCACGGCAGGTTCGGCGGAAGGCGCGGCAGTGTCGAAGTTCATTGGAGGGTCCGTTCGTAACGTGGCGATCCAATCACGGACGCCTTCCGGCGTCCGTAAGAACCAACGGCTGGACGGTCACTCCGGGTCGTAATCCAGGTTCGACGCCAGCCAGCGTTCGGCCTGCGCCAGGCCCACGCCCTTGCGGCGTGCGTAATCCTCGACCTGTTCCTTCGACACGCGCCCGACGACGAAATACTGGCTGCGCGGATGGCTGAAGTAGTAGCCCGAGACGGCCGCCGCGGGATACATCGCGAAGCTTTCGGTCAGGCGCACACCGGCGTTGTTCTCCGCATCGAGCAGGCGGAACAACGTGGCCTTCTCGCTGTGTTCCGGGCAGGCGGGGTAGCCGGGGGCGGGGCGGATGCCCGCGTAGGCTTCGTCGATCAGCGCGTTGTTGTCGAGCGATTCGGCCGCGGCGTAGCCCCAGAACTGTTTGCGCACGCGCTGGTGCAGGCGTTCGGCCAGCGCTTCGGCGAAGCGGTCGGCCAGCGCCTTGAGCAGGATCGCGTTGTAGTCGTCATGGTCGGCTTCGAAACGCGCGACGTGCTCCTCGATGCCGATGCCCGCCGTCACCGCGAAGCCGCCGATCCAGTCCTGCTTGCCGCTGTCCTTCGGGGCGATGAAATCGGCGAGGCAGAAATCCGGGCGATCGGCCGGCTTGTCGACCTGCTGGCGCAGGAAGTGCAGGGTGGTCGGCGTGCCGTTCGCATCCACGATGACGTCGTCGCCGATCGCGTTTGCGGGCCACACGCCGAACACCGCCTTCGCCGTCAGCCACTTCTCCTCGACGATGCGCTCAAGCATCGCGCGCGCATCGCGATAGAGCTCGCTGGCCTGTGCGCCGACGACTTCATCGGTGAGGATCGCCGGATACTTGCCCGCCAGTTCCCACGTATTGAAGAACGGCGTCCAGTCGATGTAGTCGACCAGTTCGGCGAGCGGATAGTCGTCGAACACGTGCAGACCGGGCTGGTTCGGTGCGGGCGGCGTGTAGTCGTTCCAGCCGCCGTCGAAGCGCTGGCCACGCGCCTTTTCCAGCGAAACCAGGCGCTTGCCGTCGCCGCGCTGCTTGTGGCGCTGGCGGATCTCGGCATAGTCGGTGTCGTTGGCGGCGACGAAGTTGCCGCGCAGGTCCGGGCTGATGAGCGATTGCGCGACGCCGACCGCACGCGAGGCGTCCTTCACCCACACGGTCGGGGCCTTGTAATGCGGGTCGATCTTCAGCGCCGTGTGCGCGCGCGAGGTCGTCGCGCCGCCGATCAGCAGCGGCATCTGGAAGCCCTGCCGCTGCATCTCGCGCGCGACGTGGCTCATTTCTTCCAGCGACGGCGTGATCAGCCCCGACAGCCCGACCAGGTCGGCGTTCTCGGACCGAGCGCGATCCAGGATCACCTGCGCCGGCACCATCACGCCCAGGTCGATCACCTCGAAGTTGTTGCACGCCAGAACGACGCCGACGATGTTCTTGCCGATGTCGTGCACGTCGCCCTTGACGGTGGCCATGACGATCTTGCCGTTGGACTTGCCGACATCGCCCGTGCGCAGCTTTTCAGCTTCGATGTAAGGCAGCAGGTAGGCGACCGCCTTCTTCATCACGCGCGCGGATTTCACGACCTGCGGCAGGAACATCTTGCCGGCGCCGAACAGGTCGCCGACGACGTTCATGCCGTCCATCAGCGCGCCTTCGATCACGTCGAGCGGACGCGCCGCCTTCGCGCGCGCTTCCTCGGTGTCGGCTTCGATGTACTGGTCGATGCCGTGCACGAGCGAATGTGACAGGCGTTCGCGCACGGGCTTCTCGCGCCACGCAAGGTCTTCAACCCGCTTTTCGCCCTTCTTGCCCCGGTAGCGGTCGGCGATTTCCAGCAGGCGCTCGGTCGCGTCGCTTCGACGGTTGAGCACGACATCCTCGACGCGCTCGCGCAGGTCCGCATCAAGATCGTCGTACAGCGGCAGCGCACCGGCGTTGACGATGCCCATGTCCATGCCCGCCTTGATGGCGTGGTACAGGAAAACGACGTGGATCGCCTGTCGCACCGGCTCGTTGCCGCGGAAGGAGAACGAGACGTTCGACACGCCGCCGGAGATATGGCTGAAGGGAAACCGGCGCTTGAGCTCGCGCGTGGCCTCGATGAAAGCCACGGCGTAATCGTTGTGTTCCTCGATGCCGGTGGCGATGGCGAACACGTTCGGGTCGAAGATGATGTCTTCCGGCGGAAAGCCGATCTTCTCCGTCAGCAGCCTGTAGGCGCGCGAACTGATCTCGACCTTGCGTTCGACCGTGTCGGCCTGGCCGGCCTCGTCGAAGGCCATCACCACCACGGCCGCGCCATAACGGCGCACCAGCCGCGCCTGACGCAGGAACTCGGCTTCGCCTTCCTTCATCGAGATGGAATTGACGATGCCTTTACCCTGCAGGCAGCGCAGGCCGGCTTCGATGACGCTGAACTTGGAGCTGTCCACCATCACCGGCACGCGCGCGATGTCCGGCTCGGCGGCGATGAGGTTCAGGAACTCGACCATCGCGCGCTCGGAATCGAGCAGGCCTTCGTCCATGTTGACGTCGATTACCTGGGCGCCGTTCTCGACCTGCTGGCGTGCAACCACGACGGCTTCGTCGAGCCGGCCTTCCAGGATCAGCTTCTTGAACTGCGCGCTGCCGGTGACGTTGGTGCGTTCGCCAACGTTGATGAAGTTGGACTCGGGCGTGATCTGCAGCGGTTCCAGGCCACTCAGGCGCGTCTGGCGGGGAAGCGACATGGTCATCAGGCGGCCGCCACCAGCGAGGGCAGCGCACGCGGCGCGACGCCTTCGACGACTTTCGCGATCGCCGCGATGTGCGCCGGCGTCGTGCCGCAACAGCCGCCGACGAGGTTGAGCAGACCCGAGCGCGCGAATTCGCCCAGCACCTCGGCCATGTCCTCCGGCGTTTCGTCGTAGCCACCGAACGCATTGGGGAGGCCCGCGTTCGGATGCGTGCTGACGTACGCATCGGCGACCTGCGCGAGCACATCGACATGCTGGCGCAGGTCCTTCGCGCCGAGCGCGCAGTTCAGGCCGATCGCCAGCGGCTGCGCGTGGCGCAGCGAGTACCAGAACGCTTCGGCCGTCTGGCCCGACAGCGTGCGGCCGGACGCGTCGGTGATCGTGCCCGACACCATTACCGGCAGTCGCACGCCACGCGCGTCGAACGCCTCTTCGATGGCGAACAGCGCGGCCTTCGCATTGAGTGTGTCGAACACGGTTTCCACCATCAGCACGTCCGCGCCGCCGTCGATCAGGCCGTCGGCGGCTTCCCGATAGGCCACGCGCAGTTCGTCGAAGCTGATGGCGCGAAAGCCCGGGCGGTTCACGTCCGGGCTCAGCGATGCGGTGCGGCTGGTCGGACCCAGCACGCCGATCACGTAGCGCGGGCGCGAGGGATCGCGCGCTTCGGCTGCATCGCAGGCTTCGCGGGCGAGCCGCGCGCCGGCTTGGTTGAGTTCGCGCGCGAGGTGTTCCAGCCCGTAGTCGGCGAGCGACACCGTGGTGGAGTTGAACGTGTTGGTTTCGATCAGGTCCGCGCCCGCATCCAGGTACTGCGCGTGGATGCCGCCGATGATCTGCGGCTGGGTGAGGCTCAACAGGTCGTTGTTGCCGCGCTGGTCGCGCGCGCAGCCACAGTTGTCCTCGTGGACGTGTTCGACGTGGTCGTAGGCGTGGTCGTAACCCTTCGCGAAGCGCTCGCCGCGATATGCCGTCTCATCCAGCTCGTGCTGCTGGATCATCGTGCCCATCGCGCCGTCGATCACCAGGATGCGTTCGCGCAGCAGACGCTGCAGGGCCTGTGCGCGCTCGGGATTGAGCCAGGGCAGGGTATTCATCAGGACTTCCTCGTCGTCTTGCGGGCGTCGCCGGCCTTCTTGCCGATCAACGCGATCACTTCGAAATGGGGCGGACGGCGTTCGCGCGTGACGGTTTCGCAACTGCTCACGTCCAGGCCGGCCCTGGTGGTGAACTTCAACAGGTCCTTCTCGCTGAAGCCCAGGTTCACGTGGCCGTAGGCTTCGACCACGTTGCGATGTTCGTGGCGTGCCAGGCTGGTGAGCAGCAGGCGGCCGCCGGGGCGCAGCACGCGCACGGCCTCGGCCACGGCCTGCGCCGGATGCTCGGCGTAGGTCAGTGCGTGCATCAGCACGACCAGGTCGAAATGCGCGTCCTCGAAGGGCAGGGCATGCATGTCGCCTTCGCGCACCTCGACGTTCTTCAGCCTGCGCAGGCGTTCGGAGGCGGCGAGCACGACCTTGGTGCTCGAATCCAGGCACACGTAGCGGTGCGAATGCGGGGCCAGCAGTTCTGCCAGCACGCCGTCGCCGGAGGCCACGTCGAGCACGTCGCCCGGTTCCAGCAGCGGCAGGGCGGAGCGCGCCATCGCTTCCCAGGTGCGGCCGGGCGAGTAATGCCGCTCCATGTCACCGGCGACGGTGTCGGCCCAGTTCTGGTCCGAGGCGCGAGAAGCCAGCACGTCGGCCACGCGTTCGGCGTCCTGGCGCAGCAGCGGGTCGTCGCTGCCTTCACGCAGCGTGGACCACAGGGCGCGCTGCGCGTTGTCGAGCGCGGCGTCGTCGAAGCGGTAGTACGCCGATACCCCCGAGCGGCGGTCCCGCACCAGCCCGGCTTCCTTCAGTTTGGCAAGGTGGGTCGACACGCGGGGCTGGGCCAGGCGCGTGATGCCCGACAGCTCGGCCACGGTGAGTTCCTCACGCTCCAGCAGCGCCAGCAGGCGCACCCGGGTGGCGTCGGCGAATACCTTGAGCCGTGAAGACCAGCCTTCCAGATCCATGCTTCATCAACCTATCGCGATATAGCGATAAGTGTCGTTGGTGCGCTCCGCAGGGTCAAGCGAGAAGACGCGCCTGGAGGAAGCATTCGTTGGAGAAGCGGTGGCCCGGGCCGGCAGCGCCGCGGCCGCGACTCCCGAGGCCAGACGGCAACCGGCTCGTATTGCGCTGCGCAATACCTCGCACCTGCGAATTCTGGACGAGCCGGCTACAATTCGCAGGCTGTTTCGCCGAACGAACCAACAGACTCAGATTACGAGGTAGCCGACGTGGATTTCCGCTTCACCGAAGAGCAGTTGATGATCCAGGATGTGGCTCGCCGCATCGCCCAGGAAAAGATTGCTCCCAGCGCCGAGCACCACGACAAGACCGGCGAATTCCCCCTCGAGAACATCCGCACCCTCGGCGAGAACGGCCTGATGGGCATCGAGGTGCCGGCCGAATACGGCGGCGCGGGCATGGACCCGATCAGCTACGTGCTGGCCATGATCGAGATCGCCGCCGGCGACGCCGCGCATTCGACCATCGTTTCGGTGAACAACTCGCTGTTCTGCAACGGCATCCTGAAGTTCGGTACCGAAGAGCAGAAACAGAAGTACGTGCGTGCCATCGCCGAAGGCCGCGAGATCGGCGCCTTCGCGCTGACCGAGCCGCAGTCCGGCTCCGATGCCACCGCCATGCGCTGCAAGGCGACCAGGCAGGCCGACGGCACCTACGTCATCAATGGCAAGAAGAGCTGGATCACCTCCGGCCCGGTCGCCAAGTATTTCGTGCTGTTCGCGATGACCGACCCCGACAAGGGCGCGCGCGGCATCACCGCGTTCATGGTCGACGGCGATCGCGCCGGTTTCCACCGCGGCAAGACCGAGCCCAAGCTGGGCATCCGCGCTTCGGCCACGTGCGAGATCGAGTTCGACGGCTACGTCGCGCAGCCCGAGGACGTGCTGGGCGAGGTCGGCCATGGCTTCAAGATCGCCATGAGCGTGCTGGACGCCGGCCGCATCGGCATCGCCAGCCAGGCCATCGGCATCGCGCGTGCCGCGTATGAGAAGACGCTGGAATACGTGCGCGAACGCAAGGCGTTCGGCGCGGCCATCGGCACCTTCCAGATGACGCAGGCGAAGATCGCCGACATGAAGTGCAAGCTCGATGCGGCCACGCTGCTCACGCTGCGTGCTGCCTGGCAGAAGGGCGAGTTCGAGAAGGGCGGTGCGCGCTTCAGCAACGAAGCGGCCATCGCCAAGCTCACGGCGTCCGAAGCGGCGATGTGGATCACCCACCAGGCCGTGCAGATCCACGGTGGCATGGGTTATTCGAAGGAAATGCCGCTGGAACGTTACTTCCGCGACGCGAAGATCACCGAGATCTATGAAGGCACCAGCGAGATCCAGCGCCTGGTGATCGCCCGCAACGAAACCGGCCTGCGCTGACAGGCCGCTTGCGCAAGCAATCGCAAGAACCCGACATGAAACGCTTCGGATCCTCTCGCCCTACTGCCTGTCCTGTCGATCGCGGCCGCGATTGTCGTCCGCGCGAGAACGCCGCCAAAACGGCGTCGCGCCAGATCGTGTCCGCGAACAGCCCGTACTGAACCGTATCCCCCCGGCCCACGTGAACAGCGTGGGCCTTCTTTCATTGGAACTTTCGTTGCCATGAGCACCAAACGTAACGCTTCCGCCAAACCCGTCGCCAAGGTCGAAACGGCCAAACGCGCCCCGTCGAAGAAGGTCGCCAAGAACGGCCAGAAGGACGACACCGTTTCCCTTGAACCCATCATCGAGGCGATGCGCACGCGACTGCCCAAGTCGCGCCACGCCGAGACCGAAGCGTTCATCAGCGCGTTCTACAAGCGCATGAGCAGCGACGAGCTGCCGCAGCACGATGCCAAGGGCTGGGCCGAACTGGCCATCGACTTCCTCGACTTCGCGCGCGCGCGCAAGCCGAACTCGGCGCTGGTGCGCCTGTTCAACCCGACCCTCAAGGGGGAAGGCTGGGAGTCGAGCCATACCGTCGTCCAGATCGCCAATGACGACATGCCGTTCCTGGTCGACTCGGTGACGATGGCGCTGGCCGAGCAGGGCATCGGCGTGCATGTGCTGGGCCATCCGGTGGTGCCCTTCAATCGCGACAAGACGGGCAAGATCCTCGCCATCGGCGAAGGCCAGCCCGAGTCGCTGATGCATCTGGAAATCGACCGCCAGCCGGCCGAGGCAATGCCGAAGATCCAGAAGGCGCTGGAAGCGGTGCTGGCCGACGTGCGCGCCGCCGTGCGCGAGTGGCCGCAGATGCAGGCGAAGATGCGCGAAGTCGCCGACGACCTCGCCAACCGCAACCTGCCGGTGAACGAAGCGGGCAAGCGCGAAGCGCAGGAATTCCTGCGCTGGGCCGCCGACAACCACTTCACCTTCCTGGGTTACCGCGAGTACGAAGTCGTCCAGAAGGGCGGCGAGGAAGTGCTCAGCGCGATCAAGTCCAGCGGCCTGGGCCTGCTGCGCGGCAAGGACGTGGGCAAGCCGCGCCTGCTGACGTCGCTGGCTGCGCACTACATGCCGCAGTCCGGCGCGGTGGACGCGCTGATCCTCACCAAGACCAATTCGCGCGCGACGGTGCATCGTCCGGGCTACATGGATTACATCGGCGTGCTCAGCTTCGACGCGAAGGGCAAGCCGGTGCGCGAGGAGCGCTTCCTCGGCCTGTATACCTCCAGCGCGTACAACCGCCGCCCGTGGGACATCCCGCTGGTGCGCGAGCGCCACAACTACGTGATGCAGCAGTCCGGCCTGAAGCCCGACAGCCACAGCGGCAAGGCGCTGCGCCACATCCTGGAATCGCTGCCGCGCGACGAGATGTTCCAGTCGAGCGAAGAAGAACTGCTGCGCACCGCGACCGGCATCCTCGGCCTGCAGGAGCGCGTGCGCAGCAAGCTGTTCCTGCGCCGCGACCGCTACGGCCGCTTCTTCTCGGTGCTGGTCTACATTCCGCGCGACCGTTTCAACACCGATGTCCGCCTGCGCATCGAGGCGATGCTCAAGCGCGAGCTGCATGGCGAGCACGTCGATTCCTCCGTCACGCTCGGCGGCGAATCGCCGCTGGCGCAGGTACACCTGATCGTTCGTCCGAAGTCGGGCGAAGCGATCGAGACCGACAGCGCGAAGATCGAAGCCGAGCTGTCCAGGCTGGTGCGCAACTGGCAGGACGACCTGCGTGAACGTCTGGTCGTGCGTCACGGCGAACAGCGTGGCCTCACGCTCGCCAACACCTACGGCCGTGCGCTGCCGGCGGGTTACATCGAAGACGTCAGCGCCGACGTGGCCGCCGACGACGTCGAGCACCTCGCCGCGCTCACCGGTCCGGACGACCTGCGCCTGAGCCTGTACCGCGCGCACAACGGCGACGGTGGTGGCGGCCTGCGCTTCAAGTTCTATCGCCAGAACGACGACATCCCGCTGTCGGACGCGCTGCCGATGATGGAGAACATGGGCCTGCGGGTGATCTCCGAGCATCCGTACCGCCTGTGTGCGAACGGCCAGACGCTGTTCGTGCAGGACTTCGAGGTCGAAACCTCGAACCCGAACCTGGACGTGTCCAGCCTCGACGAGAACTTCGAGCAGGCCTTCGCGCAGATCTGGCGCGGCAACGCCGAGAACGACGGCTTCAACCGCCTGATCCTCACCGGCAACCTGTCGTGGCGCCAGGTGGCGATGCTGCGCGGCTATTGCAAGTACCTGCTGCAGGTCGGCGTGCCGTTCTCGCAGAGCTACGTGGAAGAAACGCTCAACCGCTATCCGCTGCTCGCCCGTCTGCTGGTCGAGCTGTTCGAAGCCAAGTTCGATCCGATCACCGGCAGCGAATCCAAGGCCCAGATCAAGGCCGGCGTGGAAGCCTTCCGTGCACAGCTTTCGGTGCTGGCGAACCAGGATGAAGCCACGCTCGCGGCGCTGGAGCCGATGCTCGAGGCGCGTGCCGGCAAGCGCGAAGCGCAGGTCGAAGCCACGCGTGAATCGCTCAAGGGCCTGTTCGACCGCGTCGCCAGCCTGGACGAAGACCGCATTCTGCGCAGCTTCATCGGCGTGATCGACGCCACGCTGCGCACCAGTTACTACATCCAGTACAAGGACGGCCTGCGCGCCGACGGCGGCCCGGCCGACTACATCAGCTTCAAGTTCGACTCCTCCAAGGTGCCGGACCTGCCCAAGCCGCGTCCGTACCGCGAGATCTTCGTCTACGGGCCGCGCGTGGAAGGCGTGCACCTGCGCTTCGGCCCGGTCGCCCGCGGCGGCCTGCGCTGGTCCGATCGCCGTGAGGACTTCCGTACCGAAGTGCTCGGCCTGGTGAAGGCGCAGATGGTGAAGAACACCGTCATCGTGCCGGTCGGTTCCAAGGGCGGCTTCATCGCCAAGCAGCTGCCGGACCCGGCGGTGAACCGCGATGCGTGGTTCAACGAAGGCGTCGCCTGCTACAAGCGCTTCATCAACGGCCTGCTGGACATCACCGACAACCTCGCCGGTGGCAAGGTGGTTCCGCCGGAGAACGTGGTGCGCCATGACGGCGACGATCCGTACCTGGTCGTTGCCGCCGACAAGGGCACGGCGACGTTCTCCGACATCGCCAACGGCATCGCGCGCGCGCACGGCTTCTGGCTGGACGACGCGTTCGCCTCCGGTGGTTCGGTGGGTTACGACCACAAGGGCATGGGCATCACCGCGCGCGGCGCGTGGGAGTCGGTCAAGCGCCACTTCCGTGCGATGGGCCGCGACAGCCAGAAGCAGGACTTCACCGTGGTCGGCGTCGGCGACATGTCCGGCGACGTGTTCGGCAACGGCATGCTGCTGAGCAAGCACATCCGCCTGCTGGCTGCGTTCGACCACCGCCACATCTTCATCGACCCGAACCCGGATGCGGCGGCGACGTTCAAGGAACGCGCGCGCATGTTCAAGCTGCCGCGTTCGAGCTGGGACGACTACGACAAGTCGCTGATCAGCAAGGGCGGCGGCATCTACCCGCGTTCGGCCAAGTCGATCCCGCTGACGGCCGAAGCCAAGGCCGCGCTGGGCATCGATCCGGCCGTCGCCGCGATGAGCCCGGCGGACCTGCTCAGCGCGATCCTCAAGGCGCCGGTCGATCTGCTGTGGAACGGCGGCATCGGCACCTACGTGAAGGCGTCGAGCGAAACCAACGCCGACGTGGGCGATCGCGCCAACAACGCGCTGCGCGTCAATGGTCGCGAACTGCGCTGCAAGGTGGTGGGCGAGGGCGGCAACCTGGGCATGACCCAGCTGGGTCGCATCGAGGCCGCGCAGCATGGCGTGCTGCTCAACACCGACTTCATCGACAACTCCGCCGGCGTGGACACCTCCGATCATGAGGTGAACATCAAGATCCTGCTCAACGGCGAAGTGCAGAAGAAGAAGCTGACGCTGCCCGAGCGCAACAAGCTGCTGGCGCAGATGACCGACGAGGTCGCGCAGCTGGTGCTCACCGACAACTACCGCCAGAACCAGGCGCTGAGCCTGATGGAGCGGATGAGCGTGCACCGCCTGGGCTCCAAGCAGCACTTCATCCGCACGCTGGAATCGCAGGGCCTGCTCGATCGCCAGATCGAGTTCCTCCCCAGCGACGCCGAGATCGCCGAGCGCAAGTCGCGCGGCCAGGGGCTGACGCGTCCGGAACTGGCGGTGCTGCTGTCGTACAGCAAGATCGTGCTGTTCCAGCAGTTGCTGGAATCGGACGTGCCGGAAGATCCGTACCTGTCGAAGGAACTGGTGCGCTACTTCCCGCAGCCGCTGCAGGCCAAGTACGCCAAGGCGATGGAAGGCCACCGCCTGAAGCGCGAGATCATCGCCACGGCGGTGACCAACTCGATGGTCAACCGCATGGGCGCGACCTTCACCCTGCGCATGACCGAAGACACCGGCCGTACCCCGGCCGAAGTCGCCGAGGCCTACACCATCGCCCGCGAGGCGGTGGATGCACGCGACCTGTGGGCGCAGATCGACGCGCTCGACGGCAAGGTGCCGGAGTCGGTGCAGGTGGATGCGCTGCAGGTCATCTGGCACCTGCTGCGTTCGATGTCGCGCTGGCTGCTCTCGCGACCGGGCAAGATGCCGGAGATCAACGCCGCGATGACGCGTTACAGCGACGGCCTCAACGCCGTTCGTGCGTCGTTGCCGGCCGTCCTGTCGGGCATGCGCCGCGACGCGTACGAAGCGCGCATGAACGAGTGGAAGGGCAAGGGCGTTCCGGCGCAGCTGGCCGAACAGCTGGCCGCGCTGCCGCTGCTGGAGTTCGGCTGCGACATCGTCGAGATCTCGCTGGCCCGCAAGCTCTCGCCGGTGGAAGTGGCGAAGGCCTACTTCTCGCTCGGTGCGGCGCTGAGCCTGCCGTGGCTGTACGAGCAGGTCGAGCAGCTTCCGGTCGATGGTCGCTGGCAGGCGCTGGCCCGTGGCGCGCTGCGCGACGAGCTGGCCACCCAGGCCCGTTCGCTGGTCTCGCAGATCCTCGCCGACGGCGGCAAGAAGGCCGTGGAGCAGAAGGTCGAAGCGTGGCTCAAGCGCGACGACTCCTCGCTGCGCTTCACGCTGGCGATGTTCGCCGACCTGCACAACCAGAAGGCGCTGGACTACCCGACGCTGTCGGTGGCCGTGCGCCGCCTGGCGCAGGTGGCGGCGGCTGGCGCGTAAGCGGTCCTCGCGGTGCAACTGAAAAGCCCGGCTTCGGCCGGGCTTTTTCTTTGGGAGTGCAAGGCTGGGAAGTGCCCGAAGAGCGGATGAGGGCCAACTGGTACGAGGGTAGCCCCTTTGCGATGGGGAGAGGGGCCCTGTCGCCCGGCGCGCGGCGACGCCTGCGCATCACCGGTTATGCTGCCTGCCTCAGCCTTGGAGCCGCCGATGTCATCGACGCCCCGCATCGCTTTCCTCGCCAGCCATGCCGAAGAGGCGCAACGTGCGCTTGCCACGCTCACCGCCGTCCACGGCCAGCACGCGCCGGAAGACGCGGACATCCTCGTGCCTCTGGGTGGCGACGGCTTCATGCTCGCCACGCTCCATCGCTACGGCGGCCTAGGCAAACCGGTGTACGGGATGAAGCTGGGCACGGTCGGGTTCCTGATGAACCAGCACGACGGCGACGGCCTGCTCGGGCGCCTCCATGCCGCCGAACCGGCAGTGCTGCGTCCGCTGGAAATGGTGGCGCAGACCGAATCCGGGGCGACGGTGGGCTCGCTGGCATACAACGAAGTCTCGCTGCTGCGCCAGACCCGCCAGGCCGCACACCTGCGCATCGACCTCAACGGCGAGACCCGACTGGACGAACTCATCTGCGACGGCGTGATGGTCGCCACCCCGGCCGGCAGCACGGCCTACAACTTCTCCGCGCACGGCCCGATCCTGCCGCTGGGCGCCAACGTCGTCGCGCTGACGCCGATCGCGGCCTTCCGACCGCGCCGCTGGCGCGGCGCAGTGCTCAAGGCCGACACCGAAGTACGCTTCCACGTGCTCGACCCCTACAAGCGCCCAGTCAGCGCCACGGCCGATTCGCACGAGGTGCGCGACGTGGTGGAAGTGACCATCCGCGAATCGCACGACCGCACCGTGACCCTGCTGTTCGACCCGGAGCACAACCTGGAAGAGCGCATGCTGGCCGAGCAGTTCGTCGCCTAGCGGCGCGTCTGTCGCAGTCCACGCGACGGCAAAGCGGCATAATCGCCCCATGCCCGACCGTGATGCCGATCCGCTGATCGTCGCGATTTCCTCGCGAACCCTGTTCGACATGGAAGAAAGCCACGCGCTGTTCGAGCGCGAGGGCATCGACGCCTATGCCGATTTCCAGCGTTCGCACGAGGACGACCTGCTCACGCCCGGGATCGCGTTCCCGCTGGTGCGCAAGCTGCTGGCGCTCAACGACGGCGCGCCGCCGGAAGCACCACGGGTGGAAGTCATCCTGATCTCGCGCAATTCAGCCGACAGCGGGCTGCGCATCTTCAATTCGATCGCGCACTATGGGCTGGCGATCAAGCGCGCGGCTTTCAGCAACGGTGCGCCGCCGTACCCGTACATCCGGCCGTTCAACGCCGACCTGTTCCTGTCGGCCAACGCCGAGGACGTGCGCAGCGCGCTGGCCGCCGGCGTGGCCGCGGCGACGCTGCTGCCGGCCCGGGCGCCACAGCAGCGGCACGACCAGCTGCGCATCGCATTCGACGGCGATGCGGTCATCTTCGACGACGAAGGCGAGCGCGTCTCGCGCGAGGGCGGCCTGGCCGCGTTCACCGAGCATGAGCGCAGCCACGCTGCGCGGGCGCTGTCGGGTGGGCCGTTCCGCGGTTTCCTCGATGCGCTGCACCGGCTGCAGCAGGCCTTTCCGACCGGGCAGGCCTCGCCGATCCGCACCGCGCTGGTCACCGCCCGTTCGATCCCTGCGCACGAGCGCGTGATCCGCACGCTGCGCCAGTGGGACATCCGCCTGGACGAGGCGCTGTTCCTTGGCGGCCGCTCCAAGGGGCCGTTCCTGGAAGCATTCGGCGCGGACATCTTCTTCGACGATTCCGAGCACAACATCCTGTCGGCGCGCGACCACGTCGCCGCCGGCCATGTGCCGCACGGCGTGGCCAATCCGGTCGCAGCGAAGTAGGGCCCTTCGCGGTTGTAGCGCTTATCCGGGCTACAAAGCGTCTAGGGTCCGATGAGCGCCGCGAGCGGCAGCTGGATGTCGGTCAGCTTCCACTTCAAGCCATCGCGCGTCAGCACGAACACCACCGGGTCGCCGTCCGCGTTGCGCACGGTGGCCGTGAAGCGCGACGGCGATTCGAAGCGGTAGCTCGCATCGCGCAGGGGATCGGGCGGCGCGACGTGCGCCAGCCCGTCGTTCGGATCGACGCCGCCGCCGCTGATCCGATGCAGCAATCCGCGCCCTTGCAGCACCGCGCCGATGCCCGCCGGTGTGGCGAGTGCGTCCACGATCCCGCCCGCCGCCTGGTTCGCCAGTCCCAGTGCGAACGCGCCCAGCGGATTGTTCTGCGCATCGATGCCGGCCTTGCGTGCCAGCGTGTCCTCCACCTGCGCGCGCAGGCTGCGCCGCACCGCGACGAAATCGACATGCCGGGCCAGTTCGGCGGTGTCTTCCTGCGCGACGGCCTCGCGGATCGCGTTGACGGTGAGGAACGGGCCGGCCGCGATCCAGCCGGCCAGCGCCAGCAGGGCGACCACGATCAGGACAATCCACTTCTTCATCGGCGACAGGCCTGGCAGAGGAACGGCGATGGTAGGTCGCCCCGGCCGTCCGTGCGATGAAGGGCGCCCGTGCGGCCCGGCCGTGCAACATCGGGTGGCTCACGCGCAAGCTGCACTGCACATCGCATCCGGCGGGGCGATGGCTCAGTATGTGCGCCTTCACAGCCCGCTCGAACGAGGTTTTCCATGCAGTCATGGCTCCGGCGCAAGGACATCGACAAGCTCACCGTCCATGAGGAAGGGCGGCGGCTGGTGCCCACCCTGGGCTGGCCGCATCTGGTCGCGCTGGGCATTGGCGCCATCGTCGGCACCGGCATCTACACGCTGATCGGCGTGGGCGCGGACAAGGCCGGCCCGGCCGTGCTGCTGTCCTTCATCGTTGCCGGCCTGGTCTGCGCCTGCGCGGCGCTGGCGTATGCCGAGATGTCCACGATGATGCCGGCCGCCGGCAGCGCCTATACCTACAGCTATACGGTGCTGGGCGAGGCGATCGCCTGGATCGTGGGCTGGAGCCTGATCCTGGAGTACTCGCTGGTGGTGAGCACCGTGGCGGTGGGCTGGTCGGGCTACTTCGCCGGCTTCCTCCAATGGGTGCATACACAGACCGGGTGGAACGTCATGTTGCCCGCCGCGCTCATGGCCGGGCCGCATGCCGGTGGCGTGATCAACCTGCCGGCGATCGTCATCACCTTCCTCGTGGCCGGCATGCTGATCGCCGGCACGCGCGAGAGCGCCACGCTCAACGCGATCCTGGTGGTGTTCAAGCTGATCGCGCTGGCGGTGTTCATCGCGGTGGCGATGCCGGCGTTCGATTCGGCGAACCTGACGCCGTTCATGCCGTACGGGTTCCCGAAATCGATCGATGCGCAGGGCGTCGAGCGCGGCGTGATGGCGGCGGCGGCGATCATCTTTTTCGCCTTCTACGGCTTCGATGCGATTTCCACCGCGGCCGAGGAAACCAAGAACCCGGGGCGCGACCTGTCCATCGGCATCATTGGTTCGATGGTCGGCTGCACGCTGATCTACGTGCTGGTCGCCGTGGCGGCGGTGGGCGCGATGAGCTTCACCGTGTTCGGCAAGAGCGCCGAACCGCTGGCGCTGATCATGCGCGAGCTGGGTCATCCGCAGGCCGCGCTGGTGATCGGCATCGTCGCCGTGATCGCATTGCCGACGGTGCTGCTGGCGTTCTTCTACGGGCAGAGCCGCATCTTCTTCGTCATGTCGCGCGACGGCCTGCTGCCGCGCAGCCTGTCGAAGGTGAACCCGCGCACCGGCACCCCGGTGGCCATCACGCTGTTCACCGCGGTGCTGGTTGCCGCGCTGGCGGGCGTGGCGCGTCTGGACGAAATCGCCGCGCTGGCCAACGCCGGCACGCTGGTGGCGTTCATCGCGGTATCGGTGTGCATGCTGGTGCTGCGCAAGCGTGATCCGAACCGCCCGCGCGTGTTCCGCACGCCGCTGGCCTGGGTGGTCGGCCCGCTGGCGATCTTCGGCTGCCTGTACCTGTTCTGGAGCCTGCCGCACACCACGCAGAAGTGGTTTGCGGTGTGGAACGTGGTGGGCGTGATCGTCTACCTGCTCTACAGCCGCCGCGCGAGCCTGCTGGCGAAGGGGCGGGACGTCTAAGGGCGTTCGCTACCGTTTCGAAGAAAGGCGCCGCAGGGCGCCTTTTCTTTTGTTGCCGGCATTCCCGATTGCCGTGATGGCTTTGCTGCTGTCATTCCCGCGCAGGCGGGAATCCATGCATCAGCGACTACTGCCCATCCGGAATGCGTGAACCGTCCGGCCGATGGATTCCGGCCTGCGCTGGAGTGACGGTTTCACGTGCCCGCAAGCGCTGCCGAAAGCACCGCCCCGGCCTCTTCCTCGACCTTCAATGCCGCCAGCTCGTCGGCCCGCGTGCGCCCGCGATTGAGGATCGCCAGTGGAATGGCGGCTTCATGCGCCATCCGCGCGAAGCGGAAGCCCGAATACACCATCAGCGAGGAGCCGACCACGAGCATCGCGTCGGACGCCTTCAACGCCTCGCCGGCGCGCACTGCGCGATCGCGCGGGACGTTCTCGCCGAAGAACACCACATCCGGTTTCAGCATGCCCGCGCAGGACTCGCAGGCCGGCACGGTGAAGCGGGTGAAATCGTGTCCGTCGAGGTCCGCGTCGCCGTCGGGCGCGGTGGACGCCTCCAGGTGGGCCCAGTCTGGATTGGCGGCGGCCAGCCGCAGTTGCAGGTCCGCACGCGCGGATTGCGCGCGGCACTGCAGGCAGACCACGCCGTCGAGGCGCCCGTGGAGGTCCACCACGTTTTGGCTGCCGGCGCGCTGGTGCAGTCCGTCGACGTTCTGCGTGAGCAGCATCGAAACCCCGTCGCGCGATTCCCAGTTCGCCAGCGACCGGTGCACGTCGTTCGGCCGGGCGTCGTCGATGCGCGGCCAGCCGATGAAACTGCGTGCCCAATAGCGGGCGTTCACGCGCGGGTCGCCCGTGAAAGCCTGGTAGGTCACCGGCGGCGTGCGCTTCCACTGGCCATCGGCGTCGCGGTAGTCGGGGATGCCGGAGTTCGTGCTGCACCCGGCGCCGGTGAGCACGAACACGCGCCGGAACGGGGCGAGCCAGTGGCGAAGGACGGCGGCGGACTCGGCGATGGGGTTGGGCAGGGCAGACATGCCTCCATCTTATGGGCGAGGCGGGAAGCCCCAAGTCCACACCGCCGCATCGCACCGGTCTTCCTGCGGGACAACGCGCGCGAAGCGGGCTGAACAGGCCCGTCCGCCGCTTGCAGCGTGCAGGTGAACGCCTGACCCATCGTCGTCTCACAACCTGAGACACCCGTCCCGCACCATCGACCGTCATGCCCCTGAGCGCCTTCCATCCCGCCGTCGCCGCCTGGTTCGCCAAGGCCTTTCCTGCGCCCACGTCCGCGCAGGTGCAGGCGTGGCCGGCCATCCGTTCGGGCCGCGACACGCTGGTGGCCGCGCCCACGGGCTCGGGCAAGACGCTGACGGCGTTCATGACGGCCATCGACATGCTGGTCCGCCGCGGGCTGGATCATGCCGGCGACGCAAGCCTCTTCGATGAACCCGCGAAACTCCCTGACGAAACCTTCGTCGTCTACATCTCGCCGCTGAAGGCGTTGTCCAACGACATCCGCATCAACCTGGAAGCGCCGCTGGCCGGCATCCGCGCGGAACTGGCGGCGATGGGCCTGCCGGACGTGGAGATCCGAACCGCCGTGCGCACCGGCGACACGCCGCAGGCCGAGCGCGCGGCCAACCGTCGCAAGCCGCCGCACATCCTCGTCACCACGCCCGAATCGCTGTACGTGCTGCTGGGTTCCGAATCCGGCCGCGCGATGCTGTCGACCGTGCGCTCGGTGATCGTCGACGAAATCCACGCCGTCGCCTCGAGCAAGCGCGGCAGCCACCTCGCGCTCTCGCTGGAACGCATGGAAGCGCTGTGTGGCCACCGCCTCACGCGCGTAGGACTTTCGGCCACGCAGAAGCCGATCGAGGAAGTCGCGCGGTTCCTGGTCGGTTCGGCGAACGTCGCCCCCGACGGCACGCCGGATTGCGAGATCGTCGACATCGGCTACACGCGCGAACGCGACCTCGCGCTGGAACTGCCGCCCACGCCGCTGAGCGCGGTAATGTCGTCGGACCAGTGGGAGCAGGTCTACACGCGCCTATGCGAGCTGGTGGAACAGCACCGCACCACGCTGGTCTTCGTCAACACGCGCCGCATGGCCGAACGCGCCGCGCACCATCTGGGCGAAAAGCTGGGCAAGGACGCGGTCGCCGCGCACCACGGCTCGCTCTCGAAGGAGCTGCGCCTGGATGCCGAACAGCGCCTCAAGCGCGGCGAACTGCGCGTGCTGGTGGCGACGGCCTCGCTGGAGCTGGGCATCGACATCGGCGACGTGGACCTGGTCTGCCAGCTCGGTTCGCCGCGTTCGATCGCCGCGTTCCTGCAGCGCGTGGGACGTTCGGGCCACTACGTGGGCGGCACGCCGAAGGGACGCCTGTTCCCGCAGACGCGCGACGAACTCGTCGAGTGCGCGGCGCTGCTCGATGGCGTGCGGCGTGGCGAGCTCGACGCGTTGATCATGCCCGAGGCCCCGCTGGACGTGCTGGCGCAGCAGATCGTCGCCGAAGCCGCCTGCCAGGAATGGAGCGAGGACGCGCTGTTCGACTGGGTGCGTCGCGCGTGGCCTTACGCGCAGCTCAAGCGCGAGGATTTCAACGCGATCGTGCGCATGCTGGCCGACGGTTTCACCACGCGTCGCGGCATCCGCGCCGGCTATCTGCATCGCGATGCGGTGAACCGCGTCGTGCGCGGCCGCAAGGGCGGGCGCATGACGGCGCTGATGTCGGGCGGCACGATTCCCGACACCGGCGATTACTCGGTGGTCATGGAGCCGGAGTCGGTGTTCATCGGCACGGTGAACGAGGACTTCGCCGTCGAAAGCATGGCCGGCGACATCTTCCAGCTGGGCAACGCGAGCTACCGGATCCTGCGTGTGGAACCCGGCAAGGTCCGCGTGGAAGACGCGCAGGGCCAGCCGCCGAGCATTCCGTTCTGGCTGGGCGAAGCACCCGGTCGCACCGACGAGCTGTCGGTCGCGGTGTCGCGATTGCGCGAGGAAGTGGTCGCGCGCATTGCACCGGTGTCTGAACCCCTCTCCCCCCGGGGGAGGGGTTGGGGTGAGGGTCGGGACGAGGAAGGCAATGACGCGGCCGATGCCGCTTCTTCGAGCACGCTGACAGCCCACATCGAAGCCACCCACGCCTTCGCCTACCTCACCGAAGACGTCCAGCTCACCCCCGAAGCCGCGCGCCAGATCATCGAGTATCTCGGCAGCACGGCCGCCACGCTGGGCGCGATGCCGACGCAGAACACGCTGGTGCTGGAGCGGTTCTTCGACGAGTCCGGCGGCACGCAGCTCATCATCCACACCCCCTACGGCAGCCGCATCAATCGCGCTTGGGGTCTAGCCCTGCGCAAGCGCTTCTGCCGCAAGTTCAATTTCGAATTGCAGGCCGCGGCAACCGAGGACGCGATCATCCTCTCGCTGTCCACCAGCCACAGTTTTCCGCTGATCGAAGTGGCCAGCTACCTGCACTCGGCCTCCGCCGAGCACGTGCTGATCCAGGCGCTGCTCGACGCGCCGCTGTTTGGTGTGCGCTGGCGCTGGGTCGCGACCACGGCGCTGGCGCTGCCGCGCTTCGTCGGCGGCAAGAAGGTGCCGCCGCAGTTGCAGCGCATGAAGTCCGAGGACCTGCTCGCCACCGTCTTCCCCGACCAGGTCGCCTGCGCGGAGAACCTCGTCGGCGAGCGCGAAGTCCCCGACCATCCGCTCGTCGCGCAGACGCTGCACGACTGCCTGCACGAAGCGATGGACATCGATGGCTGGCTCGACGTGCTGCGTGCCATGGAAGCAGGGCAGGTGCAGGTCGTCGCGCGCGATCTGAGCGCGCCGTCGCCGTTCGCCGCGGAAATCCTCAACGCGCGTCCATACGCTTTCCTCGACGACGCACCGCTGGAAGAACGCCGCACGCAGGCCGTGCAGACGCGCCGCTACACCGACGCACAAAGTGCGGACGACCTCGGCCGTCTCGACGCCGGCGCCATCGATGCCGTGCGCGAGGAATGCTGGCCGCAGGTTCGGGGCGCCGACGAAATGCACGAAGCGTTGATGGGCCTTGGCGTCATCACGATGCGTGAAGTGCGCGAGAACGGCTGGGCCGACTGGCTGCAACGCCTGGTCAAGGCGCATCGTGCGACGAAGCTGGAACCGCCTGCGCTCGACAAACCCGTGGCCCAGCGCAGCGCGGACGGAAACGGACTGTGGGTCGCGGCCGAGCGCCTGCCGCAGCTGCAGGCGGTGTTCGCCGATGTCGCGATGCATCCGGCCATCGAAGCACCGGCCGAATACGCCGCACAGGCGTGGGATCGCGAGGACGCGCTGGTCGAACTGCTGCGCTCGCGACTCACCGGGCTCGGCCCGACACCGTCGTCGGTGATTGCCGATGACCTCTCGTTGTCGAAGTCCGATGTCGAACTGGCGCTGCTGCGCCTGCAGAACGAAGGCTACGTAATGCAGGGCCGGTTCACGCCGGGTATCGGCGTGGACGAGTGGTGCGAGCGGCACCTGCTCGCGCGCATCCATCGCTACACGCTCAAGCGGCTGCGCCGCGAAATCGAGCCGGTCGCGCCGCGCGATTTCATGCGTTTCCTGTTCGACTGGCAGCGCGTGGCGCCGAGTGCGCGCGTCAACGGGCCCGAAGCACTGGCCGGGGTCGTGTCGCAGCTGGAAGGCTTCGAAGCGCCCGCCGCCGCATGGGAAGGCGAACTGCTGCCGGCGCGCATCAACGACTATTCGATCTCGTGGCTCGACGACCTGTGCACGGCCGGCCGCACGCTGTGGACGCGCCTTCGCGCCGGGGCGACCGATGCCGGCGCGGCGAAGGGCAGCACGCCGGTGCGTGCGACGCCGGTCGTCCTGCTGCCGCGCCGCGATGCCGGAGTGTGGACACGCCTGGCGCCGCCGCCGTCCGCGGACGAGGCACTGTCCTCTCGCGCACAGAAGGTCGTGGATTACCTGGGCGAAAACGGCGCCTCGTTCTTCGATGAACTGGTCGCCGGCGCGCATCTGCTGCGCACCGAACTGGAGGACGTGCTGGCCGAACTGGTCGCGCGCGGCCGCATCCATTGCGACAGCTATGCCGGCCTGCGCGCGTTGCTGGTCCCAGCGTCCAAGCGGCCGAGCGCGAACCCCGGGCGTCGTCGCCGCGCCGCGTTGTTCGGCATCGAGGACGCGGGGCGTTGGGCGCTGATCCGGCGCCCGTCGGAACCGCAGGCGCACAAGGCCGAAGACGTCGAACACGTCGCGCGCACGCTGCTGCGTCGCTACGGCGTGGTGTGCTGGCGCCTGCTGGAACGCGAAGCGCAGTGGCTGCCGCCGTGGCGCGAGCTGGTGCGCGTCTACCATCGGCTGGAGGCGCGCGGCGAGATCCGCGGCGGCCGCTTCATTTCCGGCCTGTCGGGCGAGCAGTTCGCGCTGCCCGAAGCGATAGGCCTGATGCGGCAGATCCGCCAGCGGCCGCTCGACGGCGCGATGGTGTGCGTGTCGGCGGTCGATCCGCTCAATCTCGTCGGCACCATCGTGAGCGGCGACAAGGTGCCGCGCCTGGCCGGTTCGCGCGTCCTGTACCGCGATGGCGTGCCGCTGGGAACGCTCGTGTCGGGCGAGGTCAACCTTCTGGTCGAACTGCCGCACGACGAGGAAGCGAAGGTGCGCCGCATGCTGCTGCGTGAGCCGGAGCATTCGATCGCGGGGTTCACGCCGATATCGCTGCCGTCGCTGGCGCCGGTGGTGCGCACGACGCATTGAGCCGCTGACGCGCAACGGTCAACGGCTGGCAACGTTCGGCCGCCAGGATGGCGCGGCCGGTTGCACGGGGGAGCCGGCATCCCCTGTCCGCAAGGAGCGAACCCATGCACGGCTTCACCCGGTTGTTCCGTTTCGCCGCCGCGACGCTGCTCGCCTGCGCCATCGCCACGCCCGCCGCTTTCGCCGATGATGCGGCGATGAGCGCCGCCGACCGCCATCGTCCCTCCGAGCCACCGGGCCGCCAGGGCCTGATCGTCATCGGCCATCGCGGCGCCAGCGGCTATCGGCCCGAGCACACGCTGGAGTCGTATCGACTCGCGATCCGCCAGGGCGCGGATTTCATCGAACCCGACCTGGTCGCGACGAAGGATGGCGTGCTCGTCGCGCGCCACGAGAACGAAATCTCCGGCACGACGGATGTCGCATCGCATCCGGAGTTCGCGAACCGTCGCGCGACCAAGACGATCGACGGCGTAGCGATGACCGGCTGGTTCACCGAGGACTTCACGCTTGCCGAGCTCAAGACGTTGCGCGCGAAGGAGCGCATTCCCGCGATCCGCCCGGACAACACGCGCTTCGACGGGCTGTATCCGGTCCCGACGCTCGCCGAGGTCATCGCGCTGGTGAAGCGCGAAAGCCGCAACGGCCGGCGTATCGGCATCTACCCGGAAACCAAGCACCCGACGTACTTCGCGCGTGAAGGCCGGCGCCTGGACGGCACGCCCATCCATACCTCGCTGGGCGCGAAGCTCGTCGAAACACTGGTCGCGGAAGGCTTCACCGACCCGCGCCGCGTCTACATCCAGAGCTTCGAGTTCGAGAACCTGATCGAACTGAAGAAGGCGCTGATGCCCGCCGCCAGCATCGACCTGCCGCTGGTGCAGCTGTACGACGACTTCCAGGGCGCCACGCCTTACGACGTGACCTACAACCTCGCGCACGGTGCGAACCTCGCCGCGGTCTACGGCGGCCTTGTGCAGGCGGCGGGCGGCATCGATGCGAACACACGTTACGGCGCATTCGCCACGGAACCGGCGCTCGCGTGGATGCGGGCGAACTACGCCAGCGGTGTTGGCCCGTGGAAGGGCAGCCTGTTGCCGCGCACGACCTTGGAAACGCCGGTCGATGCCGACGGCGACGGCAAGGCCCAACTGTCCGCGCGCAACACCGGCGTCGTGCATCCGATGCTCGCCTGGGCGCTGAAGGCGGGGCTGCAGGTGCACCCGTACACGCTGCGCGCGGAGGAATCGTTCCTTGCGCAGACGCCAGGCGGCGTGCCGCAGTCGGTCGTGGCCGAAGCGCTGCAGTTGTACGGGCTGGGCGCGCAGGGATTCTTCATCGACCAGCCGGACCAGGGCGTGCTGGCGCGGGAGATCTTTCTTGAAGTGAATCGCCTGCGCGCCGGCAGGTAGCAGCTAGCCCCGGGTAAGCGAAGCGCACCCGGTGCATGCATGGAGTTCATTCTGGCGTCGCGGGAGCAGAGCAACAGCGCAGCGTTGCACGGTAGTCGTCGTTCGCCACTCGCGCTTCGTTGCCCCTCACCCCAACCCCTCTCCCGCTGGGAGAGGGGCTTCAATAAAAAAACCGCCCGGTTTCCCGGGCGGCTTCTCGTTTCACGCGACGTTCGAAACGCTTACTTCTTCGAAGCCTTCGTCGTAGGCGCAGCCGGCGTCGTGGTCAGGCCACGCTTCTCCAGCAGCGGCTCGATCTTCGGATCGTGGCCGGCGAAGTTGCGGAACAGCTGCAGCGCATCGGTGCTGCCGCCCTGCGAGAGCAGCGATTCTCGGAAGTGGTCGCCGTTCTTGCGGGTCAGGCCGCCGTTCTGCTTGAACCACTGCACCGAGTTGGCGTCCAGCACTTCCGACCAGATGTAGGCGTAGTAGCCGGCCGCGTAGCCACCCATGATGTGGCTGAAGTACGGGGTCTTGTAACGCGGCGGAACCGCGTAGAAGTCCACGCCGTCCTTCTTCAGCGCCGCGCCTTCGAACGCCATCACGCCCGAAGCCGCCGGCAGCTGCGCGTCGGTCGCCTGGTGCCAGTTCTGGTCGAGCATCGCCGCGCCCAGGTACTCGGTCGTCGCGAAGCCCTGGTTGAACTTCGAAGCGGCGATGACCTTGTCGAGCAGGGCCTGCGGCATCGCCGCGCCGGTCTGGTAGTGCTTGGCGTAGTTGGCCAGGATCGACGGCCAGTCGGCCCACATCTCGTTGACCTGCGAGGGGTACTCGACGAAGTCGCGCGGGACGCTGGTGCCGCTGAAGTAGGGGTACTTCACGTTCGAGAACATGCCGTGCAGCGCATGGCCGAACTCGTGGAACGCGGTGGTCACTTCATCCCAGGTCAGCAGCGTCGGCTTGCCTTCGCTGGGCTTGGGGATGTTGAGGTGGTTGGCGACCACCGGCTTGAAGCCGGTCAGGCCGGACTGGTCGACGTAGGAGTTCATCCACGCACCGCCGCGCTTGGACGCACGTGCATACGGGTCGAAGATGAAGATCGCCAGCTGCGAGCCGTCCTCGTTGAACACGTCGTACACGAAGGTGTCGGCGTGGTACTTCGGAAGGTCGGTGCGCTCCTTGAACTTCAGGCCGTACAGCTGGCCGGCGGCGTAGAACACGCCGTTTTCCAGCACGTTCTTCATCTCGAAGTACGGCTTGAGCTGCGATTCGTCGAAGCTGTACTTCGCCGCGCGCACCTTCTCGCTGTAGAAGGACCAGTCCCACGGCTCCAGCTTGAACGTCGGCTGGCCCTTGGCCTTCTGCTCGGCGTCGATCATCGCCTGCAGGTCGGCGGCCTCGCGCTTGGCGTTGGCCACGGCGGCCGGGGCGAGTTGGCCGAGCATCGCGTTGACGGCCTGCGGCGTCTTGGCGGTCTCGTCTTCCAGCACGTAGGCGGCGTAGTTCGGGTAGCCCATCAGCGCGGCGCGGTCGGCGCGCAGCTTGGTGACCTGCGACACGATGGCGGTGTTGTCGAACTCGTTGCCGCGGCTGCCGCGGGCGACGGAGGCCTTGTGCAGGCGCTCACGCAGGGCGCGGTTGGTCAGCTGCGCTTCCGGCGGCTGGCCGGTGGTGTTGAGCAAGGCGATGACGTACTTGCCCGGCAGGTTGCGCGCCTTGGCCGCTTCGGCGGCGGCGGCGATCTGCTCGTCGGACAGGCCGTCGAGTTCTTCCTTCGTATCGACCGTGATCGCCGAGGCGTTCACTTCGGCCAGCACGTTCTGGCTGAACTTGGTGCCCAGCGCGGCCAGCTGCGCGTTCATTTCCTTGAGCTTGGTCTTGTCGGCGTCGGACAGGTTGGCGCCGGCGCGGACGAAATCGGTGTAGTAGCGCTCGACCAGGCGCACGCCCTGCGCGTCCAGGCCCAGCGAGTCGCGCGTGTCGTACAGCGCCTTCACGCGGGCGAACAGCTTGCCGTTGAGGTTGATCGCGTCGCGGTGCGCGGCGAACTTCGGCGCGTAGTCGCCCTGGAGCTTTTCACGCGTCGGGTTGGTGTCGGTGCCGACCAGGTTGAAGAACACGGTCGTCGCGCGGCCCAGCGTGCGGCCCGAGTTCTCCATCGCGATGATGGTGTTCTCGAAGGTCGGCTTCTGCGCGTTGTTCGCGATGGCGTCCATTTCCTTCAGCTGCTGGGCCATGCCGGCATCGAAGGCGGGCGCGAAATCGGCGTCCTTGATCTTGTCGAACTGCGGGTAATGCAGCGGCAGGGTGCTGTCGGCGAAGAAGGGGTTCGCGCCTTTGGCGGCGTCGGCTTGCGCACTCACGGCGGTACCTTGCTTGGGGGTCTTTGCGTAAGTGGGGGCGGTCGCGGCGATTGCCACGGCCAGCGCCAGCGCGAGAGGGTGCTTCATTGGACAAAAACCTCGTCAAAGGGAGCCCGAAGCCTACCCGAAGGCCCCCGGGGCGGACCCATGACGAAAGGCATGGGGGAATGAACGGCCCTCACCGGCACAGGCTGGCTACACTTCCGGAACAGTCGGGCCGCCGGCCCGCGCAAACCGATGGGGCAGGGATGGACATGCAAATCTCAAAAACGCGCGCGAAGACGCGCGTCGCGCTGGCCGGAACCCTCGCCCTGGGCCTGCTGGCCCTGGCACCGCATGCCCTCGCGGCCGAAACGCTGCGCTACGTGGCCCTGGTCGACGGCGGCAAGCAGGCGGGGCAGCAGGTGGTGACGCGCGGCGACGACGGCACGACGAAGGTCGACTTCATCTTCAAGGACAACGGCCGCGGCCCGGAGCTGAAGGAGGAATACACCCTCGCGCCCGACGGCACGTACAACACCTACAAGGTGCAGGGCACTTCCACCTTCGGCGCGAAGATAGACGAGAGCTTCTCGCGCGACGGCGACACCGTGCAGTGGAAGTCCACCTCCGACGCGGGCAGCCAGAAGGTGCAGGGCACCGCGCTGTACCAGCCGCTGGGCGGCTCGCCGGCGGGTTTCTCGGTGGCGTTCAACGCGCTGTCGAAGCGGGCCGACGGCAAGCTGCCGCTGATTCCCAGCGGCACGCTGACCTCTCGCAAGGTCGGCCAGACGCAGGTCCAATGCGGCGCGAAAACGCGCGACGTGCAGCTGGTGGCGGTGACGGGCGTGGGCCTGGTGCCGACGTTCGTGTGGACGACGACGGACGCGAACCCGCGCCTGTTCGCCTTCATCTATCCCGGCTTCGTGCAGCTGGTGGAAGACGGTTGCCAGGCCGTCGCGGCGGATCTTGAAACCCGCCAGAAGCAGGCCGAAGGCGAGGCGCTGGTCGATCTGGCCAGGCGCCTGGGCCATCCGCTCGCGGGGACGACGGTGATCCGCAACGCGCGCGTGTTCGACAGCGAGAAGGCCACGCTCGGCGCGGCCAGCGACGTGTTGGTGAAGGACGGCAAGGTCGTCTCGATCACCCCGGCATCGGACAAGCCCATCGCCGCCGACCACGAAATCGACGCGAACGGGAAAGTGCTGCTGCCGGGCCTGTTCGACATGCACGCCCACGTCGGCCGCTGGGACGGCGGGCTGAACCTCGCCGCCGGCGTCACCACGGTGCGCGACATGGGCAACGACAACGCCACGCTCCAGCAGATGCTGGGCGAGATCAAGGCCGGCACGCTGATGTCGCCGGACGTCGTACCGGCGGGTTTCATCGAGGGCGAGAGCAAGTTCTCCGCGCGCAACGGCTTCGTGGTGAAGAACCTCGACGACGCGAAGAAGGCGGTGGACTGGTACGCCGAGCACCACTACCCGCAGATCAAGATCTACAACTCCTTCCCGAAGGACATCCTCAAGGACACCGTCGCCTACGCGCACTCCAAGGGCATGCGCGTGAGCGGCCACGTGCCGGCGTTCCTGCGTGCGCAGGACGTGGTGGACGACGGTTTCGACGAGATCCAGCACATCAACCAGCTGATGCTGAACTTCTTCGTCGACGACAAGACCGACACCCGCACCCTGGCGCGCTTCTACCTGCCCGCCGACAGGACCGACGGGCTGGACCTGGACAGCAAGCCGGTGCAGGACTTCATCCACACGCTGGCAACCAAGAAGGTGGTGATCGACCCGACGCTGGCGACGTTCGAGTTCCTGCACCAGCGCGAGGGCGAGATGTCGCCGATCGTGGCCGACGTCGCCGACCACCTGCCGCCGGACGTGCAGCGCGGTCGCCGCGCGGCGGAGATGAACATCCCCGACGACGCCACGGCGGCGAAGTACAACCGCTCCTACGCCAAGATGGTCGAGTTCGTCGGCCGCGCCTACAAGGCGGGCGTGCCGATGGTGGCCGGCACCGACGAGATGGTGGGCTTCACCCTGCAGCGCGAGCTGGAGCTGTACGTGAAGGCCGGGCTGACCCCGTCGCAGGCGCTGCAGGTGGCGACCTGGAATGGCGCCAAGTACAGCCGCACGCTGGACGAGCGCGGGTCGATCGCGCCGGGCAAGCGCTCCGACCTGGTGCTGATCGACGGCGATCCGACGAAGAACATCGCCGATATCCGCAAGGTGGCGCTGGTGCTGAAGGGCGACACCGCCTACTACCCGGAAGAGATCCACGAAGCGCTGGGCATCAAGCCGTTCGCGCCGGCGGTGCGGGTGGCGGCGGGGCGGTAGACCGCGCTCAAGCCAGTCCCGGAAGCTGGAGCGCGAGTGTCCGAGGCTGGCGCGCCAGGTCGGGGAACTGGCGCGCCAGGCCTCCGTGCTCGCACGCCAGTTCCCCAACCTCGCGCTTGAGTCTTTCCGACTCGCGCGCCAGTCCCGGAACCTGGCGTCCCAGTCCTGGAGCCTCGCGCGCCAGTCCCGGGGACTGGGGTTCCAGTAGTTCCGACTGGCGCGCCAGTCCCTGAGCCTCGCGCGCCAGTCTTTCTGCCTGGAGCTCCAGGCTCCGGAACTGACGCGCCACCCTCGGGAACCGGCCGCCCGGCCGGCCCCATTCGTCCCGGTACGGCCTTTAACACTCTGGTAACATTCGCCCGTCATGTCGAGCTGCCATGGCGCGGGACCGGGTCCGCGCCGAGGCCGTCAAGGGACGGCCCTGAGTTGAACCATTCGCTCATCGCATCGCCGCACCGCGCGCCGGAGAGAGGCCGCGTTGCGTCGGCCTTCGAACCTTTGGCGCTTCCATCGTTGGCGCCACCCATCGAGACCGTCCCATGCCTTCCATGCCGCTCGCCCAGCGCAAGCTTCCCCGCCACGCCCTGACCGTCGCCATCGCCCTGATGCTGCCGGCCCAGGCCGCCTTCGCGCAGGATGCGCAGACCACGAGCACGCCGTCGGCCACGACGCTGGACACCGTGCAGGTGACCGCGCAGCGCAAGGTCGAGAACCTGCAGGACGTGCCGGTTTCGGTCAGCACGATCAACGCCCAGGAACTGGACGTGTTCGGCGCCGGCGGCAACGACGTGCGCTTCCTCTCCGGCCGCGTGCCGAGCCTGAACATCGAGTCCTCCTTCGGCCGCGCATTCCCGCGCTTCTACATCCGCGGCTACGGCAACACCGACTTCCGCCTCAACACCTCCCAGCCGGTGTCGCTGGTGTACGACGACGTCGTGCAGGAAAACCCGATCCTGAAGGGCTTCCCCGTGTTCGACATGGACCGCGTGGAAGTGCTGCGCGGCCCGCAGGGTTCGCTGTTCGGCCGTAACAGCCCGGCAGGCGTGGTGAAGTTCGAATCGGCGCGTCCGTCGCAGGAAACCAGCGGCTACGGCAAGCTCGGCGTCGGCAGCGACAACATGGTGAACTTCGAGGGCGCCGTCGGCGGCGCGCTCAGCGAGAACTGGTCGGCGCGCGCCTCGGCGCTGTTCCAGCGTCGCGACGACTGGGTCACCAACGACTATCCGGGTCCGAACGACGGCTTCGAGGGTTACGACGAGTCCGCCGGCCGCGTGCAGTTCCTGTATGAGAACGGCGACTGGGACCTGCTGCTCAACGCGCACGCGCGCCGCCTCAACGGCACCGCACGCCTGTTCCGCGCCAACATCATCGAGCCGGGCACGAACGAGCTGGTGTCGGGCTTCAGCGAAGACCACGTCACGCTCAACGGCCTGAACCACTCCGAGCTGGACAGCCAGGGCGCCAGCGCGCGCCTGAGCTGGAACCTCAGCGACACCTACACGCTGTACGCGATCACCGGCTACGAGTCGGTGGAAACCTACAGCCGCGGTGACATCGACGGCGGCACGGCCGACGGCCCGGGCTTCATCCCGTTCCAGTCCGAAACCGCCGACGGCATTCCGCGCCATGCGCAGTGGACGCAGGAATTCCGCCTGGAATCGAACACCGGCACGCCGTGGAACTGGCAGGGCGGCGTGTTCTATTTCAACGAAGACTACGACGTCGAAAGCTTCAGCTACGACTCGCTCGCCAACGGCATCCAGGACGGCTACGAGCGCGTGCGCCAGACCAACGATTCGTGGGCCGTGTTCGGCGCCGCGACCTGGCAGGCCACCGACGCGCTGGAACTGCGCGCCGGCGCGCGCTACACCTGGGACGAGAAGGAACTGAACGTCCTGGACTACTGGAACACCGGTTTCGCGCCGTGCATCGGCCCGACGCTGGGCATCATCCCGGGGCCGGTGCTGTGCACGAAGGACGACCTGCTCGCGGCCGAAGGCCCGGGCGGCACGCTGTCGGCCTCGCCGAAGGACAAGAAGTTCAGCTGGGACGTGTCGGCCACGTATGAAATCAACGACGACGTGAACGTCTACGGCCGCGTCGCCACCGGCTATCGCGGCAGCTCCATCCAGGCTGCCGGCGCGTTCAACCGCATGTCGGTCGCGCAGCCGGAAACCTCGATCTCCTACGAATTCGGCGTCAAGGCCGACTTCTGGAACAACCGCGCGCGCGTCAACGCCAACGTCTTCTACTACGAGGTCGAAGACCAGCAGCTGACGGCCGTGGGCGGTTCGTCCAACGCGAACGTCCTGCTCAATGCCGAGGAGTCGGTGGGCCAGGGCTTCGAAATGGACTTCCAGGCGTACCTGACCGACACCCTGCTGGTGACGCTGGGCAGCAGCTACAACGACACCGAGATCAAGGACGCGGACCTGGCCGTCTCGGTGTGCGCGCAGTGCACCGTGACCGATCCGCTCGATGCCAACGGCAAGGCGCTGATCGACGGCAACCAGCTGCCGCAGGCGCCGAAGTGGACGCACAACCTCACCGCGCGCTGGGGCCTGCCGCTCAACGACGGCGACGAGTTCTACGTCTACACCGACTGGGTGTACCGCAGCGACGTCAACTTCTTCCTGTACGACTCGGTGGAATTCACCGGCAAGTCGCTGACCGAAGGCGGCCTGCGCGTGGGCTACAGCTGGAACTACGGCAAGTACGACTTGGCGCTGTTCGGCCGCAACATCACCGACGAAGTGCAGGTGGTGGGCGCGATCGACTTCAACAACCTCACCGGCATGATCAACGAGCCGCGCACGTGGGGTGCGGAGTTCCGCGCTTCGTTCTGATCGAACGGCAACACCGTAGGACCAACAACGCCGGGCTTGTCCCGGCGTTGTTGTTTGCGGGACCAGGCGAAGCCCGGTTTCCACGCGGAGGAATGAAGTGGCGGAGGGATGACCGCCGCGGCCGCTCGAATCGACGGGTCGCTAACCCGCTCGCGCTATGCTTCCCGCGACCCGCCACCGGAGCGCCCCCATGACCACCGCCTACGACTTCACCGCCACCGACATCGACGGCCAGACGCGCGCGCTGCGCGAGTTCCAGGGCAAGGCGCTGCTGATCGTCAACGTCGCTTCCAAGTGCGGCTTCACGCCGCAGTACACGGGCCTGGAACAACTGCAGCGCGATTACGCCGCGCGCGGCTTCGACGTGCTGGGCTTCCCGTGCGACCAGTTCGGCCACCAGGAGCCGGGCGACGAAGCGGAGATCAAGAATTTCTGCTCGCTCACCTATGACGTGAGCTTCCCGATGTTCGCCAAGATCGACGTCAACGGCGACGCCGCCCATCCGCTGTGGAAGTGGCTGAAGGAAGAGAAGGGCGGCTTCCTCGGCATCGACGCCATCAAGTGGAATTTTTCGAAGTTCCTGATCGGCCGCAATGGCCAGGTGCTCAAGCGCTACGCGCCGACCGACAAGCCGGAGTCGATCGCCAAGGACATCGAGGCGGCGCTGGCAGCCTGATCGCCGCGGGGCAATGAACGTAGCGGGTTACTTCTCGACGAAAGCCCGCTCGAACACGTACTGCCCCGGCGTGCCGATGCGCGGGGCGGCGGTGAAGCCGCGCCGGTCGAGGATCTCGCGGAAGTCGGCCAGCATCTGCGGGCTGCCGCAGATCATCGCGCGGTCGTGTTCGGCGTCCAGCGCCGGCAGGCCCAGGTGTTCCATCATCCGGCCGCTGTCGAACAGGTCGGTCAGGCGGCCGCGCTGGTCGCGCCCCTCGTACTCGAACGCCTCGCGCGTCACGGCCGGGTAGTACTTCAGCTTCGCGGCGATCTGCTCGCCGAGGAACTCGTGCCGCGGCAGTTCGTTGACGAAGTAATCGCGATACGCGAGGTCCTGCGCGCTGCGCACGCCGTGCGTCAGGATGATGTTGTCGAAGCGCTCGTAGGTTTCCGGGTCCTTGATCACCGCCAGCCATGGCGCAAGGCCGGTGCCGGTGCCCAGCAGGTACAGGTTGCGGCCCACGTGCAGGTCGTGGATCAGCAGGGTGCCGGTGGGCTTGCGCCCGACCAGCACCTGGTCGCCCGGCTGGATCGATTTCAGGCGCGAGGTCAGCGGCCCGCCGGGTACCTTGATGCTGAAGAACTCCAGCTGCTCCTCCCAGTTCGCACTGGCGATGGAGTACGCGCGCAACAGCGGCTTGTGCGAGCCGTCGGGCTGTTCGACCTGCAGGCCGATCATCACGAACTGCCCGTTCTCGAAACGGAAGCCGTCGTCGCGCGTGGTGGTGAAGCTGAAGTAATCGTCCGTCCAGTGACGGACATCCAGCACCGTTTCGGTGCCAAAAGCGGAGGACATCGGGGTGTCTGGGGCGAGTGGGGGAAGCGGCGGCATTGTAGCCCAGCGGCCTTCACCCAAGATTGATTCTCATCTGGGCGACAGGGGGCCGACTATGCTCGGGCCATGCGAACGATCTGGACGGTGGGCCATTCCACGCGCGAATGGCCGCAATTCCTGAGTCTTCTGATGCAGGCGGGGATCGAGGCGCTGGCGGATGTGCGCCGCTACCCGTCCTCACGCCGCAATCCACAGTTTGCCGCCGCGACCCTCGCCGGCGGGCTGGTGGAAGCTGGCATCGATTACGTCCCGATGCCTGACCTGGGCGGGCGCCGCAACCCGCGGAAGGACTCGCCCAACACCGCCTGGCGCAACGCCTCCTTCCGCGGTTACGCCGACTACATGGCGACCGACGAATACCGCCGCGCGCGCGACCGGCTGGAGGCGATCGCCTCGACACGCCGCACCGCCGTGATGTGCGCCGAGGCGTACTGGACGCAGTGCCATCGCAGCCTGATCAGCGACGAGCTGAAATCACGTGGATGGACGGTCGTGCACCTTGTCGCGCCCGGCCGTGCGGAAGAACACCCGTACACGAAGGCGGCGCGGATCGTCGATGGACGGCTGGATTACGGCGCCGTCGTGGAAACCGCGCCGCAGGGCGACCTGTTCTGAACGCTATTGCGCGTCGGCGATGCGCGAGGAGTGCGAGGCGATCATCTTCCAAGCGCCTTCGCGTTGCACCCATACGCGCGTGAAGCGGAACCGTCCGCTCCACGGCACGCCATTGCTGATGCCCGACTGCACGCTGGTGCCGGTCACGACCATCGTGTCGCCGTAGCGGCGCAGGCGCATGTCCTCGTTGCCGATGCCCTGGTTGCGACGCGCGGCAGTGCGCAGTTCGTCGAGGTAATCGGACTTGGACTGCACGCGACCGTCGGAATGCGTGAGCATCCAGTCGTCGGCGAGGATGCGCGACAGGCCCTCGACATCGGGCTTCATGCGCAGTTCGTTCCAGGTGGCGTCCATGGCGAGCAGGTCGGCGTCGCTTTCGACGGCGGCGGCCGGCAGCCAGGCGAGCAGGGCGAGCGTGAGGAGGATCGTCCGGATCATGGGTGTGTCTTGGGTGCGTTTGAAGCCGTCATCCCCGCTAGGGCGCGGGCCCAACTCCGTACGTCACGTCGTCCGTCGGAGGTAGCCCGGGTAAGGCGTAGCCGCACCCGGGGTGTTGATGGCGTGCGGTTCCCGGGTGCGCTTCGCTTACCCGGGCTACGTCAACCATTTCCCAAGCGCAGACTCAGTTCTTCGGCGGATCCAGACGCAGCAGCTTGCCGTCGGTCTCGTCGGTCAGCACGTAGACCTTGCCGTCGCCGCTCACCCGCACGTCGCGGATGCGTGCGCCAACGTCCTTGAGCAGGCGCTCTTCACCGCTGATCTTGTCGCCATCCAGCGACAGGCGGATCAGGCTGCCGTCGGCCAGTGCGCCGAGGAACAGGCTGTTGTCCCACTTCGATGCCGGCTGCGCGGTGAGAAAGGCCATGCCCGACAGACCCGGCGAGATTTCCCATACGTGGTACGGCTGCTCCATGCCCGGCGCTTCCTTGCCGACGGCCTCGGGAATCTTCAGACCGGAGTAGTTGATACCGTGCGTGATGATCGGCCAGCCGTAGTTCTTGCCCGGCTGCGGGATGTTGATCTCGTCGCCGCCCTTGGGCCCGTGTTCGGCTTCCCACACCGTGCCGGTGCGCGGATCCAGCGCCAGCGACTGCATGTTGCGATGGCCGTAGCTCCAGATTTCCGGACGCGCATCCTTGCGGCCCACGAACGGGTTGTCGGCCGGCACGCCGCCGTCCACGTTCAGGCGCACCAGCTTGCCCTGCAGCATGTCGAGCTTCTGCGCGGTCGGACGGTCGTTGCGCTCGCCCTGCGTGATGAAGACGTGGCCCTTGCCGTCGAAGACGATGCGCGAACCGAAGTGATTCGGGCCGACGAGCTTGGGCTCCTGGCGGTAGAACAGCTTCACGTCGGTCAGCGCGCCGTCGCCGAGGGTCGCGCTCGATACGGCGGTGCCCGCGCTGCCATCCGGGCCCGGCTCGGCGTAGCTCACGAAGATCTTCCTGCTGGTGGCGAAGTCGGGTGCGAGCACGACATCGAGCAGGCCGCCCTGACCTTCGGCCCAGACCTGCGGGATGCCGGTGATCGGCGCGGAGATCGCACCGTCGGCCGACACATGGCGCAGGCGGCCCGGGCGCTCGGTGACGAGGAAGCCGCCATCCGGCAGCAGGGCGACGCTCCAGGGATGTTCCAGGCCGGAAGCGATGGTGGTGACGGTCACCGGGCCGTTCTGGCTGGTCACCGTCTGCGTCGGCAGCGCCTTGGGCGCGGCGGTCGCGGCCTTGGCCGGTGCGGCGTCGCCTTCGCCCTGGCGCGCCTGGCAGGCGACCAGCGTCATCGAGAGGGCGAGGGCGAGCGAAGTGCAATGCAGAGCGTGGCGCATGGGGGCAGGGCTCCTGTCCATTCGTGCGTGGGGTGTTTGCCGGCAAAGCCCGGCGCGGGATGGCTCAACGATAACCGGCCGCCTGCAGCTCGAACAATTCCGCATAGCGGCCGCCCTGCGCGAGCAGTTGCTCGTGGGTGCCGCTGGCCTCCAGCCGGCCGTCGGCCAGCACGAGGATGCGATCGGCCATGCGCACGCTGCTGAAGCGATGCGAGATCAGCACCGCCGTCTTGCCGCGCGAGAGATCCTTGAAGCGCTGGAACACTTCGAACTCGGCGCGCGCATCCAGTGCCGCGGTGGGTTCGTCCAGGATCATCACCTGCGCATCGCGCATGTAGGCGCGTGCGATGGCGAGCTTCTGCCACTGTCCGCCGGAGAGGTCCACACCCGTCTTGAAACGGCGGCCGATCAGCTGGTCGTAACGGTGGGGCAGGCGCTCGATCATCTCGTCGGCCATCGCGCGTTGCGCGGCCTCGCGGATGCGAACGGCGTCGTCCATGGCGTCGATGCGGCCCACGCCGATGTTCTCGCCGGCGGTCAGGTGGTAACGCACGAAGTCCTGGAAGATCACGCCGACATTGCCGCGCAGGTCGTCCAGGTCGTAATCGCGAAGGTCGCGGCCGTCCAGCAGGATGCGACCTTCGTCCGGGTCGTACAGCCGCGCCAGCAGCTTCACCAGCGTGGTCTTGCCGGCGCCGTTCTCGCCGACCAGCGCCAGCACTTCGCCGGCGTGCAGTTCGAAATCGAGCCCGCGCAGCGCCCACTTGTCCGCGTCGGGATAGCGGAAGCCGACGTTCTCGAACGTGAAGCCGCGCGTGATGGGCCGCGGTATCGACAGGGCGTTCGCGGGCGAGACGATTTCCGGTTCGATCTCGAAGAACGAGAACAGGTCGTCCAGGTACAAGGCTTGTCCTGCGACCTGCGAGAACCCCACCAGCAGCCCTTCCAGCAACTGTCGCAGCCGCAGGAAGCTGCCGGCGAGGAAGGTCAGGTCGCCAATGCTGAAATCGCCCCGCACCGTGCGCCAGGCGATGTAACCGTAGGCGATGTAGTAACCCACCGTGCCCAGCGCGGCCAGCAGCGCGCCCCAGATCGCACGCCTGCGCGCCAGCGCGCGGTTGGCTTTGAAAAGCGATTGCGCAAGCTCCTGGTAGCGCGCGATCAGGAAGCGATGGAGGTTGAAGATCTTCACCTCCTTGGCCGTGTCCACGCTGGCGCCCATCTGCTTGACGTACTCCAGCTGGCGGCGTTCGGGCGTCCAGGCGAAGTTGAGCGAATAACCCAGCGTGTTGAAATGGGCTTCGCCGACGAACGCAGGCACCAGCGCCACGGCCAGCAGCACGATCAGCCACGGCGCGAACACCATCAGGCCGGCGGCGAAGCTCACCACGGTGATCATGTCCTGCACCTGGCCGAACAGCTGGCTCATCAGGTTCATGCGGCCCATCGTCTGGCGGCGCGCGCGGTCGAGCTTGTCCTGCAGGTCGGGGTCTTCGAAGTCCTCCAGGTCCAGCGTCGCCGCGTGTTCCATCAGCCGCACGCTGGTGGCGTTGGTGAACAGCTCCGACAGCAGCGCGTCGCCGTAACTCACCAGCCGGCCGAGCAGGTCCGAGCCGATCGCCAGCGCGAATTCCAGTGCGAGCAGGGAGAGCAGGGTGTCCAGCTGCCCGCTGTGCCAGGCGGCCGAGATGGTGTCGAATCCATTGCCGGCCGCGACCAGGCGCACGGCTTCATCGATGATGAGCTTGCCGACATAGAGCGTGGCGACCGGCAGCAGCGCGCGCACGACGCGCAGGCCGATGGTCATCAGCGAAAGCGTGGGACTGGTGGACCAGATCTGCCGCAGGAAAGGCGGCAGGTTACGCAGCGCGTCGAAGCGCTCGCGCAGGCTGGGGCGAGGGGCGGGACTGGCCGCGTGGGGATCGCTCATGCGGCGATTGTGCACCGGGGTCGTGCACGAGCGATGTCACGGTCCGTTGCGCGGCCCGGTTTCGATGCGCCTAGTGCTCCCGCGACCGCCGCATCGGCTCACGCCGGTTCTCGTCGTGCGCGCGGTCGTCCTCATCATCGCGTTGGTCGAACGAGGAGCTGGAGAATCCGCTTCCCTGCTGATCCAGGCCGCTGCGGACCGCCTGCCCGGGCGGGCCGAACGAAGCCGAGCCGTTATCGACCAGCAGCCGGTTGTGCACGTCGCGCACGCCCTGCACGGCGACCGCGAGGTTTTCCGCCAGGTGCTTCATGCGACGCTCCGGCACTTCGCCGGTGAGCGTGACCGTGCCGGCGTCGACCGCGACGAGGATCTCGCTCGCGTCGATGTCCTCGTCGCGCGTGAGGCGCTCGATCAGGTCGTCGGCGATGCGTTCATCCGAACGCAGGATGTTGCGCGGACCGCGGCCGCGATGCCCGGTGGGCCGGCTGGACAGCTCTGGTCGCGATTCGCCGTAGCCCCCCTGACCGGGGTAGCCGAAACCGTCGTCCTCCTTCGGCGCGCCCCAGGAGCGGTTCGTCACCGATGGCATGCCGCGATAGAGCTGCTGCCGATGCTTGTCGTCCGGATGCCTGGCCATGGTCGTTCCCGTCGCGTTCGTTGCATGGATGCTGCGAACTTCGCGGTTAGCGGGGCGGCAACGGCTCGTAATCGCTTCGTTTCATTGTGCGCGCCGTCGCGTTCACTTCGCGGGCGGGGGCGTCTTCTTTACCGCTTCCTTCGCAGCCTTCGTGACGACTCTCTTCGTTGATTTCTTCGCCGTCGCACGCGATGCCTTCGCCGGCCCCAGCTCGATCCACGTCGGCGCGTGATCGCTGGGTTTGACCTGTCCACGCAACCAGCGGTCCACGCCCGCCGCACGCAGGCGCGGCAGCAGTTGCGCGTTGAGCAGCAGATGGTCGATGCGCAGCCCGGAATTGCGCTCCCAGTGCTGGCGGAAGTAATCCCAGAAGGTATACACGCGCTCATCGCCGAACACGTGGCGCAGCGCATCGGTCCAGCCCTGGTCGAGCAGGCGCCGGTAACGCTCGCGGCTTTCGGGCTGAAGCAGTGCGTCCTTGAGCCAGGATCTGGGGTTGTAGATGTCCTCGTCGGTGGGCACGACGTTGTAGTCGCCGGCCATCACCACCGGCTGGCCGCTGTCGAACCAGTACTGCGCACGTGTGTGCAGGCGGTCCATCCACGCCAGCTTGTAGTCGAACTTCGGCCCCGGCTGCGGATTGCCGTTGGGCAGGTACAGGCAGACCACCACGATGCCGCCGACGGCGGCTTCGATGTAACGGCTCTGGACGTCGTCCGGATCGCCCGGCAGGCCGCGGCCGATTTCGATCGGCTCGGCATCGCGCGCGAGGATCGCCACGCCATTCCATGATTTCTGCCCGTGCCAGATGGCGCCGTAGCCGGCATCGGCGATGGCCTGCGCGGGGAAGGCGTCCCCGGGCGCCTTCAGTTCCTGCAGGCAGGCGACGTCGGGCTGCTCCTTGCGCAGCCATTCGAGCAGGGCCGAAAGGCGCGTGTTCACGCCATTGATGTTGAACGTGGCGATCTTCACGCGAGCTGCCACCGTGGAGGGGATGGGCGCACGCTAGCCCGGCTGTCGTGAAGGCATGGTTCCCGGCATTCCAGAACAAACCCGTGCGGGCATGGCGCGGCTAGACTCGGCCAAGGTTCTTTCCGGGGGAATGCCCATGCTCCGACACGCACTGCTTGCCGCGGCCGTCGCCGCCTGCCTGTCCGCTTCGCCCGCGTTCGCGCAGGCGCCTTCCAGCACGCCTGCCACGCAGGGCGCGACGGCCCGCAGTCCCGCGGCGACCGCGCTGCACGCGCTCTTCGACGAGGAGTGGGAGCGCGGCATGCGCGAGAACCCCGAAGAGGCCAGCTGGCGTGGCGACAAGCGCTACAACGACCGCTGGACCGACATGAGCATGGCGGCGATCGAGCAGCGCATGGAGGGCGATCGCAAGGCGTTGCAGCGGCTGAAGGCGATCGATCGCAACGCGCTGACCGAAGACGACCGCCTGAGCTACGACGTCTTCGCGTGGAGCCAGGAAAAGGCGGTTGAACGCCAGAAGTATCGCGAATACCTGCAGCCGATCGGCCTGAGCGGCGGCGTGCAGACCGCCGAGGGCATCGCCGAAGTGCTGCCCTTCGCCACGGTGAAGGATTACCGCGACTGGCTGGCCCGCATGCGCGCGCTGCCGGCGTTGCTCGAGCAGAACCAGGCGCTTCTGCGCGAAGGCGCCGCTACCGGCAACACGCCGCCGCGCGTGCTGATGGAGCGCGTGCCGGGGCAGATCCAGTCGCAGCTGGTCGATGACCCTTTGATGAGCCCGTTCTACAAACCGTTCGCGAAATTCCCCGATGCCATCGGCGAAGCGGACCAGGCCGCGCTGCAGGCCGAAGCGAAACAGGTCATTTCGCAGACCATCGTGCCGGCGTACCGCCAGTTCGCGACGTTCTTCAAGGACGAGTACCTGCCCAGGACGCGCACGTCGATCGCCGCGGTCGACCTGCCCGACGGCAAGGCGTACTACGACTTCGTTGCGCGCTACTTCACCACGACGAACCTGTCGGCCGATCAGATCCACAAGATCGGCCTGAAGGAAGTCGCGCGCATCCGCGCGGAGATGGAGAAGATCAAGGCCGAAGTCAGTTTCAAGGGAACGCTGGCGGAGTTCTTCGAGTACCTGCGCACGGATCCGAAGTTCTTCTACAAGACGCCGGAAGAACTGTTCACCGCCTACCAGGCGATCGCCAAGCGCATCGACCCGCAATTGGTGAAGGTGTTCAGAACCATCCCGCGCCTGCCGTACGGCGTGCGGCCGATCCCGGACAACGTCGCGCCCGATACCACCACTGCGTACTACCAGCCCGGCGCCGTGGATGGCACGCGGGCTGGCTATTACTACGTGAACCTCTACAAGCCGGAAGTGCGGCCGAAGTGGGAAATGATGCCGCTGTCGCTGCACGAAGCCGTGCCGGGACACCACTTCCAGTTCGCGCGCGGGATGGAACTGCCGGACGTGCCGATGTTCCGCCGCGTCGGGTACTTCGTCGCCTATGGCGAGGGCTGGGGCCTGTACGCCGAACGCCTCGGCTACGATATGGGCCTGTACGACGACCCGTACGACCGCATGGGCCAGCTCGCCTACGACATGTGGCGCGCGGTGCGGCTGGTCGTGGACACCGGCATGCACAGCAAGGGCTGGAGCCGCGACAAGGCCATCGCCTTCTTCATGGACAACTCGCCCAAGACCCGGCAGGACGTGGTCAACGAGATCGACCGCTACATCGGCTGGCCCGGCCAGGCGCTGGCGTACAAGATCGGCCAGCTGAAAATCTCCGAGCTGCGTGAGAAGGCAGCAAAGCAGCTGGGCCCGAAATTCGACCTGCGGGACTTCAACGACGCCGTGTTGGAGACCGGTTCGGTGCCGCTGGAGGCGCTGGAAGCCCATATCGACGAGTGGGTGAGCAGCCGCGCTCGCGAACCATAGGCTCGCGCGGTTGCGAAGGCCCGGCCATGGATGGCAGAACCGGGCACCCGAAGGGGGCGGCACCACCATGGGCTGGCCGGGGCAGGGGTGCCCGGGCTGCATTCACCCGCCCGTTTGCCTTCAACCCCTTGATCCGCCATACTTTCCGGCTCCCGCGGCTCAGGCCGGCGGGAGACCTTGCTCCACCGCGGCCACTCCGGGCGTTGGGGAGCTGATCCGGACGCGGCAAAACGCCGCGGCCATCATCCGAAAGGAATTACCAATGCGTCATTACGAAGTCGTGTTCCTGGTCCATCCGGACCAGAGCGAGCAGGTGCCGGCCATGGTCGAGCGCTACAAGAGCCTCATCGAAGGCGGCGAAGGCAAGATCCACCGTCTGGAAGACTGGGGTCGCCGTCAGCTGGCCTACCCGATCGAGAACCTGGTCAAGGCCCACTACGTCCTGCTCAACATCGAGTGCGCCCAGAACGTCCTGAACGAGCTGGTCGACGGTTTCCGTTTCAACGACGCCGTGCTGCGCCACCTCATCATCAAACGTGACGAGGCCGACACCGAGCAGTCGCTGATCATGAAGTACAAGGACGAGAAGGGCGACAAGCCCGAGCGTGGCGAGCGTCGCCGCCGTGACGAGGAAGGCGTCGGCACGGCCGATGAGCCCTCCGACGACAACGCCGAAGCCGCCTGATCACGCCCTAGGAGCACACACTCATGTCCAAGTTCTTCCGTCGCCGCAAGTTCTGCAAGTTCACCGCCGAGGGTGTGAAGGAGATCGATTACAAGGATCTCAACACCCTGCGCCAGTACCTCACCGAGACCGGCAAGATCGTGCCGAGCCGCGTGACCGGTACCAAGTCGAAGTACCAGCGCCAGCTGGCAACGGCCGTCAAGCGCGCCCGTTTCCTGGCCCTGATCCCGTACACCGACAACCACAACGCGTAAGGCGTCCCGGAGCCTCGTGCCGCACGGCATGGGGCTTCGCCGCGCATCGCATTCCACTGTCATTCGGACAGCCATCGCTGCGGGGCAACAGCCTCGCTAACGAATACGGAGCACCACCATGCAACTGATCCTCCTGCAGAACGTGCAGAACCTCGGCAAGCTCGGCGACAAGGTCAACGTCAAGCCGGGCTTCGGCCGCAACTACCTGATCCCGTACGGCAAGGCCGCGCCGGCGACCGAGGCCAACCTGGCCGAGTTCGAGGCCCGCCGCGCCGAGTACGAAGCCAAGGCCAAGGCCTCGCTGGAAGGCGCCGAAGGCCGCAAGGCCGCGCTGGAAGGCGTCGAAGTGACCATCAGCGCCAACGCGTCGACCGAAGGCAAGCTGTACGGCTCGATCACGCCGCGCGACATCGCCGAAGCGCTGACCAAGCACGGCCACAAGGTCGAGAAGTCGGAAGTCGTGCTGGGCGAAGGCCCGCTGCGCCGCACCGGCGAGTACGACATCGTCGTGCACCTGCACGCCGACATCGAAGCCAGCGTCAAGGTCATCGTGGTCGGCGAAGTCGCCTGATTCCAGGCAGCCTGACCCGGTCATCGCACGAGCTTGAGAAAGGGCGCCTCCGGGCGCCCTTTCTTTTTGCCCCAACTTTCCGTCGGAAGGTGGGCAGGGGTTTTCAGATTATTCCGATGGGGCGTCGAGGGAGTGCGTGACACAGTCGCGACACTTCATCCGATACGGGAGCCGTCATGGACCAGCGCCTCGACCTTCCCGAGCTCGATTCCTCGTTCGAGCTCACCCTGCAATCGCTGCAGGCCTTCACGCTGCCGACGGCGCCGCTTTCGTTCGCCGACCTGATTGCCGCCAGCCTGCGCGATGCCTGCGAGGCCGACGGCGACGCGGTGTTCCCGATCGTCGCCCGCCTGATCGACCAGCACATCGCCGGCGCCCTGCAGCCGCGTCGCATCGGCCGGTGGCGAGACGAAGCGCTGGACGACCTGCTGTCGGTCATCTCGCCGGGCATGCGCGCCCGTGCTGGACTCGCGACCGTAGGTTGAGACCGGTCGCGGTGCGGGCCCGGCCGGTGTGCGTTCCCGGTCCCGGATCGGCCATCGGTCCAACCGCCGGTCGCGCGCCGTGCGTCGCACCGCGTGCGACAGCCGCATGGCTCCATGCCATCGATGAGTATCCACTCGATATCCACAGACTTATCTGCAACGCACCGGCGCGTTCCGCGTCTACGATGCCCGACCCGCGATAACAACATGGCCGGCGCGACGGCTCAGGATAAGGGTGACTGAAGGCATGAGCGCACGACCTGGTTTCCGCAAGGAGAAGCGCTTCGAGACGCGCAACGAGCAGCGCATGGACCAGCTGCGCGTGCCGCCCCAGTCCATCGAGGCCGAACAGGCCGTGCTCGGCGGCCTCATGCTGGCGCCGGACTCCTGGGATCGCATCGCCGATGCGCTCAGCGACAGCGACTTCTATCGCCGCGACCACCAGCTGATCTACCGCGCGATCAGCGAGCTGGCGGAAAAGAACCGGCCGTTCGACGCCGTGACCCTTGGCGAGTGGTTCGAATCCCAGGGACTCAGCGAACAGGTCGCCGGTGGCGCCTACCTGATCGAGCTGGCGAGTAATACGCCGTCGGCCGCCAACATCACGGCTTACGCCGAGATCGTCCGGGACAAGGCGATCCTGCGGCAGCTGATTGACGTGGGCACGGGAATCGTCAACGACGGCTTCCAGCCGGACGGTCGCGATTCGGCCGAGATCCTGGAAGAAGCCGAGCGCCAGGTGCTGGCCATCGCGCAGGCGAACACCACCGGCAAGACCGACTTCACGCCGGTGACCAAGGCGCTGTCGGAAGCCTTCGATACGCTGCAGACGCGCTACACCAACGGCAGCGGCGTCACCGGCCTGTCGACCGGCTACACCGAGCTGGACATGATGACGGCCGGCCTGCAGAAGACCGACCTGATCATCCTTGCTGCGCGTCCCGCGATGGGCAAGACCACGCTCGCGCTGAACATGGCCGAGACCGCCGCCTTCCGCAGCAAGTTGCCGGTCGCGGTGTTCTCGATGGAAATGTCGGCCTCGCAGCTGGCGATGCGACTGATCTCCTCGGTCGGCCGCGTCAACGCGCAGCGCCTGCGCACCGGCCAGCTGGAGGACGAGGACTGGAGCCGCGTCACCGGCGCCATCCGCCAGCTGCGCGAGGTGAAGATCTTCATCGACGACGAGCCCGGCCTGTCTCCGGTGAAGCTGGCCGCCAAGGCGCGGCGCCTCAAGCGCGAGCATGGCCTGGGCCTGATCGTCATCGACTACCTGCAGCTGATGTCGGTGCCGGGCAACAGCGAGAACCGCGCGACGGAAATCTCGGAGATCTCGCGTTCGCTCAAGGGCCTGGCGAAGGAACTGCAGGTGCCGGTGATTGCGCTGTCGCAGCTCAACCGCTCGCTGGAAACGCGTACCGACAAGCGCCCGGTGATGGCCGACCTTCGCGAGTCCGGCGCAATCGAGCAGGACGCGGACATGATCATGTTCATTTACCGCGACGACTACTACAACAAAGAGAACTCGCCGGACAAGGGACTGGCCGAGGTCATCATCGGCAAGCAGCGTTCGGGCCCGACCGGCTCGCTCAAGCTCAAGTTCTTCGGTGAGTACACGCGTTTCGACAACCTCTCGCACGATGCGGTAGGCAGCTTCGAGTAAGCGTCCACCCCGCGCTCACCGGGGCGCGGTCTACAGTGCGGCGTGCACCGCGAGCGCGTCGAATCCGAAGCCCTGTCCAGCGTCGGCTACGAGCCGCGCCGGCGCGTGCTCGAGATCGAATTCCACAGCGGCGAGATCTACCGGTACTTCGACGTGCCGCCGGAGCTGCACGTGCGCCTCATGCAGGCCAGTTCGGTCGGCCACTTCTTCGCGGAGCACATCCGCAACGCAGGCTTCGACGTCGAGCACGTCGGTGCGGACGATGAATGACCGCCTGCCGGCCGTACGCGGATTGACGTCCCCGTAACGCCGCGCGGTGCAGCGTGGATGAGGATTCTCATGGAGTCGCCGCCATGCGTGGTTCATATCGATTCCTGTCCGCCTGCATCGCCTGTGCGCTGGGTCTGGCGCTGGCCACCACCGCGGGCGCGCAGACCAAGGGCAGTTCCAAGAGCAAGACGCCGCACTGCTATGACGTCGAAGTGCAGAAGCCCAAGGAAGTGAAGGACGAGCACAAGATCACCGGCACCGTGGCTGGCGGTGTGGTCGGCGGTCTGCTGGGCAATCAGGTCGGCGGCGGCAGCGGCAAGAAGATCGCCACCGCAGCCGGTGCGGTCGGCGGCGCGTTCGCGGGGCGGAAGATCCAGGACAACCAGCAGAAGAAGACGGAAACGGTGATCGAACGTCGTTGCGATTGACGTGCAGTAGCGCCAGGTGGCGACCGACGACGTCGCTGCTTCGCCTCCCCAGGCCCTCTCCCTAGAGAGGGGCTAAAGGCGGGGCGATCCGTCGCTAGAATGCGCGTTCAAGCCCCACGCCCCGGACACGCAGTGCACCCCACGCCTGGCATGCCACCCGCCGTGAGCGAGCGTCCGACTCGCATCACCGTCGACCTGAACCACCTGACCCACAACCTCCACGCCATCCGTGCGCACGTCGGCGTGCCGGTCATGGGCATCGTCAAGGCGAACGCCTACGGCCACGGCCTGGTGCCCGTGGCGCTGCACCTGCAGGCGCAGGGCGTGGACCAGCTGGGCGTGGCGTTCGTCGAGGAAGGCATCGTGCTGCGGCGCGCCGGCATCACCGCGCCGGTGCTGGTGCTGGGCGGCATCTTCGGCCCGCAGGTGGCGCAGTTCATCGCGCACGACCTGGAAATCACCGTTTCCTCGCTCGACAAGCTGCGGCAGGTGGAAGCCGCGGCAGAGGCGATGGGGCGGCGCGCCGTCATCCATCTGAAGATCGACACCGGCATGGAGCGCGTGGGCGTCCACAGCTATTCGTCGCGGCCGTTCGTGGAAGCGGCGGTGGCGTCGAAGTGGTGCGTGCTCAAGGGCATCTACTCGCACCTGGCGTGTTCGGACGATCCCGCATCCGACATGACGCTCAGGCAGGTCGAGCGCTTCCATGATGCCTGCGCGCACATCGAACGCCTCGATGCCCCGATGCCGGTGCGCCATCTCGCCAACTCCGGCGGCGTGCTGCATTTCCCGCAGACGTGGCTGGACATGGTGCGCCCGGGCATCGTGCTCTACGGCGTGCTGCCCGATCCCGCATCGCAGCGGACCATCGACGTGAAGCCGGCGATGACCCTGCGCTCGCAGGTCGTGTACTTCAAGGTGGTGAAGGCGGGCAATCCGGTGAGCTACGGCGCGACGTGGCAGTCGGACCACGACACACGCGTGGTGACGGTGCCCATCGGTTACGGCGACGGGTTTCCGCGCTCGCTGTCCTCGCGCGGTTCGGTGCTGATCCGCGAACATCGCTATCCCATCGTCGGGCGCGTATGCATGGACCAGTTCATGGTCGACATCGGCGGCGACAGTGCGTTCAACGAGGACGACGTCGTGCTGATCGGCACGCAGGGCGACGAGGCCATCCGCGCCGAGGACGTCGCCACGCTGGCGGGCACGATCCCCTACGAGATCCTGGTCGGCCTCAACGACCGCATTCCGCGCGAATACCGCGGCGGCTGACGTCGAAGGCGCGTTGACGCGCCCGTTCACCGCTTGGGCATACTGGCCGGGACGGGTCCGTCCCACTGCCGCAGGTGCCCGATGTCCGCCGAAACCCACGCGCTGGCGCTGGTGTGGTTCCGCAACGACCTGCGCCTGGACGACAACCCGGCGCTGCAGGCTGCGCTCGACGCCGGCTACGTGCCGATCCCGGTCTATATCCACGCCCCGGACGAAGGCGGCGAATGGGCGCCCGGCGAGGCGTCGAACACATGGCGGCACCGTTCGCTCGCCGCACTGGACGCTTCCCTGCGAAAGCGCGGCTCGCACCTGCGCCACTTCTTCGGGCCGAGCCTGTCGACCCTGCAATCGCTGATCGCCACCACCGGCGCGGAGGCGGTGTTCTGGAACCGCCGGTACGAGCCGGCCTTCGAGCGCCGCGACGCGAACATCAAGACCACACTGCGCCAGCAGGGCGTGCGGGCGGAGAGCTTCAACGCCGCGCTGCTGTTCGAACCGTGGACCGTGCGCAACAAGCAGGGCCTGCCGTTCAAGGTGTTCACGCCGTACTGGAAGACGCTGTTGTCGCAATGGCAGCTCGGGCTGTGCATCGATGCGCCGGGGCATCTGCCCGACAGCATTGAGGGGCCTGCGGGCGTACCGCTGGAGGCCTTGAAGCTCGCGCCGCGTCTGGGCTGGGATCGCGCGTTCTGGGACGACTGGACACCGGGCGAAGCCGGCGCGCGGGCGGCGCTGGAAACCTTCGTCGACGGCGCGCTGCGCGGCTACGGCGAACAACGCGATCGCCCCGATCGCGTCGGCACCTCGCGTCTTTCGCCGCACCTGCATTTCGGCGAGATCGCGCCGTGGCGCGTGGCGTCGGTACTGGAACGCGAGCGCACCGCCGGCAACGGCGCCGACATCGACGCCTTCCTGCGCGAGCTGGGCTGGCGCGAGTTCGCCCATCACTTGCTGCATCATTTCCCCGAAACGCCGGATCGCAATTTCGACGCGCGCTTCAACGATTTCGCATGGTCGAAGGTGTCGCCCGTGCAACTGGCGCAGTGGCAGCGCGGATGCACTGGCGTGCCGATCATCGACGCGGGCATGCGCGAGCTGTGGCACACCGGCTGGATGCACAACCGCGTGCGCATGATCGTGGCGAGTTTCCTGACCAAGCACCTGCGCTACCACTGGCGACACGGCGCGCGCTGGTTCTGGGACACGCTGGTGGATGCGGACCTGGCGAACAACACGCTCGGCTGGCAGTGGGTGGCCGGCACCGGCGCGGACGCGGCGCCTTACTTCCGCGTGTTCAACCCCGTGCTGCAGGCGACGAAGTTCGACCCGGACGGGCGTTACATCGCCAAATGGGTGCCCGAGCTGGCCGGCCTGCCCGTGCCGCTGCGCTTCTCGCCGTGGCAGGACCCGCAGGCGTTGCGCCGCGTGGCCCCCGACTATCCGCCCCAGCCGATGGTCGAGATGGGGGCGGGGCGGGATTCGGCGCTGGCGGCGTACCGCAAGCTGGGCGGCTGAAACTGCGGTTGAGAGGCTGCGTTGACGCTGCTCGCGAGGCCGTGATTCACTCGGCTCGACACGCATCGGAGCGCACGACCATGGCGGGGACGCGGACTGGGGCACGCCGGCGTGGTCGCCGGGAACCGATGTCGCGGGTCGACACCGCATGGCTGCGCATGGAGCGGCCGACCAATCCGATGATGATCACCGGCGTGCTGATGTTCGCCGAGCCGATGTCGCTGGAGCGCCTCAAGCGCGTGGTGAAGCAGCGCTTCCTTTCCTACAAGCGGTTCCGTCAGAAGCCGGTGGTTGCTCCGGCAGGCGCGCACTGGGAGACCGACCTCAACTTCAACCTCGACTGGCACGTGCAGCACGCCGCCTTGCCCGGTCGTGGCGACAAGCGCGCGCTGGAGCGCTTCGTCAGCCAGCTCGCGTCATCGCCGCTCAACCACGATCGCCCGCTGTGGCAGTTCCATCTGCTCGAACGTTTCGACGGCGGCGGTTCGGCGCTGGTCGCGCGCATCCACCACAGCTACGCCGATGGCATTGCGCTGGTGCAGGTGCTGCTTTCGCTTACCGATACGCAACCCGATGCCAGCGATCGCAGCGAACTGCAGCGCACCTGGCTCAAGAAGGATCACGCGGGCGTGGCGCGCCGCGTGGGCGCGGTCGATCGCTACGTGCAGATGGGCACGAAGGTCGTCGAGAAAGGGCTGGAGATGTATCGCGACCCCACGCTGGCCGCGGTGCTGGCGAAGGAGGGCGGGGAGATCGCGCGCGAATTGCTGCATGCGTTGTCGTTGCCGGACGATCCGCCTTCGATGCTGCGCGGGCGCCTGGGCGTGAGCAAGCGCGTCGCGTGGGCCGAACCGCTGGACCTGGAAGAAGTGAAGGCCGTCGGCCGTGCCTGCGATTGCACCGTCAACGACGTGCTCATGGCGACCGCCGCCGGCGCACTGCGCAGCTACATGATCGAACGCGGCGATCACGTCGATGGCCTCACGCTGCGCGCGACGGTCCCGGTGAACCTGCGGCCGCTGGAACATTCGCGAAAGCTCGGCAACCATTTCGGCCTGGTGTTCCTCGAACTTCCGGTGGGCGAGGGCAATCCGATCCGGCGGCTGGAACGCGTCGCGCAATGCATGGAAGATCTGAAGCGTTCGCGGCAGGCGATCGTCGCCTACGGCCTGCTTGCCGCGCTCGGCATGGCGCCTGCTTCCGTGCAGGGGCTGGCACTGGAACTGTTCAGTCGCAAGGCCACGGCCGTGGCGACCAACGTGCCCGGGCCGCAGCAACCGCTGTACCTGGCCGGCTGCACGTTGCGCGAGATGATGTTCTGGGTGCCGCAGACCGGGTCGATCGGCATCGGCATCTCCATCCTCAGCTACAACGGGCGCGTGCATTTCGGCCTGATCTCCGATGGCCGGCTCATTCCCGATCCCGATGCGGTGATCCGACGTTTCGGTGCGGAGTTCGACAAGCTCCTTTACCTGGCGTTGATGGGAAACTGGGACACGCGCCTCGATGCCGATGCGGCACAGGCACTGATTCCTGCCGCCGACTGAATATCCCGCGCGGCGATCACTTGCGAAAGACGTGAACGCGGTTAGCTTGTGCGCGTTCAGCCGCATTCGTCTTTCACACAGGGACCACTACATGAAGAATTTCCTCAAGGCCGCTTGTGTCGCCGTCGTCACCACCGCGCTGCTCGCCGGTTGCGCCACGGGCGGCAGCAGCTACTACGGTCAGCAGTACCCGCAGCAGCAGCAACAGCCGCAGGGGCAGCAGCAGGGCATGAGCAAGACGGGCAAGGGCGCGCTCATCGGCGCGCTGGCCGGCGTTGCCGCGGGCCTGCTCAGTGGCGATGACGCGACCGAGCGTCGCCAGCGCGCCCTCGTCGGCGCGGGCGTCGGCGGCCTCGCCGGTGCGGCCATCGGCAACTACCAGGACCGCCAGGAAGCCGCGCTGCGCCAGCAGACCGCCGGCACCGGCGTGGACGTCGTGCGCCAGGGCAACAACATCACGCTCAACATGCCCAGCGGCATCACGTTCGACTTCGACAAGTCGAACCTGAAGCCTGAGTTCTACCCGGTGCTCGACAACGTCGCGCGCACGCTGCAGGAATACAACCAGACGGTCATCGAAGTGGCCGGCCACACCGACAGCGTGGGCAGCGATGCCTACAACCAGAAGCTCTCCGAGCAGCGCGCCAACACGGTGTCCAGCTACCTGCAGAGCCGCGGCCTGAATCGCGAGCGCTTCATCGTCGTCGGCGCCGGCAAGACCCGCCCGATCGCCAGCAACGACACCGAAGCCGGCCGCGCCCAGAACCGCCGCGTGGAGATCACGCTGGTGCCGGTCGAGTCCTGATCCCGGCATCCGACAGTGAATGCAGGAGCGGGCCGCGACATGCGGCCCGTTCCTTTTTGGACGACGATAACGCCATGCCTCACGACTTCACTCTGCTGTTCGACCTCGACGGCACGCTCGTCAACACCGACGAGCTGCACTTCGGTGCGTTCCAGGCGCTACTGGCGGACTTCGGCCGCAGTCTCACGATGGACACGTATCGCGAGCGGATCATGGGCGCCTCGAACGAGGCGATCATGCGCGAGCTGTTTCCGGACGAACCGGCGGAAGTGAAGCAACTGCTGGCCGATCGCAAGGAAGCGCTGTTCCGCTCGGCGGTGACGGCGCTGGAACCGACGCGGGGTGTGATCGAGCTGCTTGACTGGGCGCGAGGCCACCGCATCCGCGTGGGCGTGGTGACGAATGCGCCGCGACCCAATGCCGACCTGATGCTGGGTGGGATCGGAATCGCCGACCGCATCGATGCGCTGGTGATCGGCGAGGAACTCGCGCGCGGGAAACCGGACCCGTTGCCGTATCTCACCGGACTGGAAAGGCTCGGTGGCGACGCAGCACGTGCGATCGCATTCGAGGATTCCCTGTCGGGCATCCGCTCGGCGAGCAGTGCGGGCATCCATACCATCGGGCTGCGCGGCGCGCTGGCGGACGAGGCGATGCGCGAGGCCGGGGCGGACCAGGTCATCGACGATTTCACCTCGCCGGTGCTGTGGCGGATGCTGGCGCGCGTCGAGTCCGGCGAGGCATTGCGCCAGGAGCGCTTCGACGCACCGGCATGAGGTCAGTTCGTAACCTGCGCAAACGAAAAGGCCCGCTCTCGCGGGCCTTTCCATGTCTGCTCGCAACAGGCGATCAGTCGTGGTGCATGCCGTGCAGATCCTGCAGCGAGCCCTTGCGCGAACCGAAGTAGGCGGCGAGGTCGGCGATCTGCTGGTCGGTCAGGTCCTTCGCCTGGCTCGACATCAGCGGGTGCTCGCGGTCGCCGTCGCGGTAAGCCTGCAGCGAGTGCGCGATGTAGTCGTAGTACTGGCCGGCGAGCTTCGGGTAGGTCTCGTCGATCGGCGCATTGCCTTCGGCGCCGTGGCAGTCGAAGCACGACTGGCCGGTGGCCTTGCCCTTGGTCTGCGCGAGCTTTTCGCCCGCGGCGATGTGGCCGGCCGGCAGGCCCGCCGAAGACGAGGTGTGGCCTTCGGCGCGATCGGCGGCCGAATGCTCGGCCGGCGTGTCGCCGCCGGAGCAACCGGCGAGCGCGATGGAGGCGAGCAGGGCGATGGCGAGGATCTTGTTCGTCATGGGTCTGCTCACTTCACGGTCGAAAGGAAGGCGGCGATGTCGGCGATGTCCTGGTCCGAGAAGCTCTGCGCCTGGGCCTGCATCGTGGGATGCTTGCGGGCGCCCTTCTTGTATTCGGTCAACGCGTTGGTCAGGTAGACCTCCGACTGCCCGCCGATCCGCGGCACGTGATAGTTCGGATACGCATTCTTGTAGCCGGTGACGCCGTGGCAGCCCTGGCAGGTGTAGGTGAGCTGCTTGCCCCGGGCGGCGTCGCCCTTCAGCGAAACAGGAGCCGTCGGGGCGGTGGCTGCCGGAGCGGCAGTTGCGGCCGGGGCGGCGGGAGCCTGGGCATCCTGGGCCGACACGCTGAATGCGGTGGCGGTGAGCAGGAAGCAGGCGGCGATCATCAGCGGTCGCATCATGTCGTAGTCCGCAATCTCGAATGGCTAGCGAAAGGTGTTGAGTGCTGGCTGCGTGGTGCCTCCCCATTAAGGCGACCGCGCACAAGTCGGCAAGTATAGCCATGGTTCGGATTGCAACGAAGCCGCCCCATCTTGCATCGATGGTTGTTGCGTACCGCGTCCACGTTTTTTCCCGGGCCGTCGGCGACGTGGCTCCAGTCACCATGACCTTCGGCGGATGGAAGGTGACTGGGGCGGTGATATACCTTCATACAACACCGGCACAAGCGCCGGTCTCAGCCAGATTGGGGTCCAATTCATGCGTCACTTCACCCGAAATCGCAGCCGTGGTTTTGCCCGCGCCGCTGTTGTCCTGTTGCCGTGCCTGTTGCTGCTCAGCGCCTGCAAGGGCGGGGGCGAGGGCGAGGCCCAGGCCAAGGACGGGGAAGACAAGAAGGGCCCTGAAGCCGTGCCGGTCGAGGTTGCCAAGGCCTCCCGCCGCCCGGTCGCCGCCAGCTACACCGGCACCGCGCCGCTGGAGCCGGTGGGCGAGTCGCAGGTGGTCGCCAAGACGTCGGGCGTCGCGTTGAATGTGATGGTCGAGGAAGGCCAGCAGGTCCGCGCCGGCCAGACGCTGGTGCGCCTGGATTCGGCCCGTGCCCAGCTCCAGGCCGCCCAGACCGGCGCCGCCATGCGCAAGCTCGAGGCCAACTACGCCCGCGCCAGGCAGATGGCCGAGCAGAAGCTGCTCAGCGCCAACGACAACGACCAGCTGCGCTTCGATCTCGAGGAAGCCCGCGCCGCCAACCACATGGCGACGCTCGAACTGTCCTACGCGAACGTCGAAGCGCCGATCTCGGGCGTGATCGCCTCGCGTTCGATCAAGAACGGCAACTTCGTCCAGATCAACACGCCGATCTTCCGCATCGTCGACACCTCGCGCCTGGAGGCCACGCTCAACGTGCCCGAGCGCGAACTGGTGACGCTCAAGGCGGGCCTCCCGGTTTCGCTGGTGGTCGACGCGCTGCCGGGCAAGGCCTTCCAGGGCACGGTGGACCGCGTGTCGCCGGTCGTGGACTCCGGTAGCGGCACGTTCCGCGTGGTCTGCGCGTTCAAGGGCGACAGCATCCTGCAGCCGGGCATGTTCGGCCGCATCAAGATCGACTACGACCAGCGTGCCGACGCACTCGTCGTGCCGCGTGTGGCCCTGCTGGAAGACGACGGTGATCCGGCGGTGTTCGTCGTCACCGGCGACAAGACCAAGCGCGTGCCGGTGAAGCTGGGCTACATGGACGGCTCGTGGGCCGAAGTGCGCGCCGGCGTGAAGGAAGGCGAGCAGGTCGTGATCGCCGGCAAGACCGCGCTGCGTGACGGTTCGGTGGTGCAGGTGCTGGGCCAGCCGCAGGCGAAAAAGGAAGTCGCTTCCGTCGCCAAGCCTGAAACCAACAAGAAGTAATTCGGAGAACCCACGTGACGCAACACGCGCACACGCCCGGTTTCAACCTGGTGGAGTTCTCCACGCGCCGCCGCGTGACGGTGGCGATGGTGACCCTCACCTTCGTCCTCTTCGGCCTGATCGCGCTGGGTGACCTCAAGGTCAACCTGCTGCCCGATCTGAGCTATCCCACGCTGACGGTCCGCACCGAGTACACCGGTGCGGCGCCCTCGGAAATCGAAACCCTGATCAGCGAGCCGGTGGAAGAAGCCGTCGGCGTGGTCAAGGGACTGCGCAAGCTGAAGTCCGTCTCGCGCACCGGGCAGAGCGATGTGGTGCTCGAATTCGCCTGGGGCACGGACATGGACCAGGCCAGCCTGGAAGTGCGCGACAAGATGGAAGTGCTGCAACTTCCGCTTGAAGCCAAGCCGCCGGTCCTGCTGCGCTTCAATCCGTCGACCGAACCGATCCTGCGCATCGCGCTGTCGCCCAAGACCGAAGCGTCCAGCGACACCGAAGCCATGCGCCAGCTCACCGCGCTGCGACGCTATGCCGACGATGACCTGAAGAAGAAGCTCGAGCCCGTCGAAGGCGTGGCCGCGGTGAAGGTCGGCGGCGGCCTGGAAGACGAAATCCAGGTCAACATCGACCAGCAGAAGATCGCGCAGCTCAACCTGCCGATCGACACCGTCATCCAGCGCCTGCAGCAGGAGAACATCAACATCTCCGGCGGCCGCCTGGAAGAAGGCTCGCAGCGTTACCTCGTGCGCACGGTGAACCAGTTCGCCAGCGTGCCCGAGATGCGCGAGATGCTGGTCACCACGCAGAACGGCGGCGACAGCGCGGCGGCCTCGGCCGCGGCGCAGATGGCGGCGATCGCGGCGCAGACCGGTTCGGCCGAAGCGATGGCCGCGGCCGCATCGGTGCAGAGCGCCAACTCCGCTGGCGGCGCGACCGTCGCCGGTGGCATGCCGGTGCGCCTGAAGGACATCGCCGACGTGCGCCAGGGCTTCAAGGAACGCGAGGCGATCATCCGCCTGGCGGGCAAGGAAGCGGTCGAACTGGCCATTTACAAGGAAGGCGATGCGAACACCGTGTCCACCGCCGACGCGATCCAGAAGCGTCTGGATGAACTCAAGGAACAGGTGCCGCCGGACGTCGAACTGACGACCATCGACGACCAGTCGCAGTTCATCCGCCACGCCATCAGCGACGTCAAGAAGGATGCGGTGATCGGTGGCGCGCTCGCGGTGCTGATCATCTTCCTGTTCCTGCGCGATGGCTGGAGCACGTTCGTCATCGGCCTTTCGCTGCCGGTGTCGATCATCGCGACGTTCTTCTTCATGGGCCAGATGGGCCTGAGCCTCAACGTCATGTCGCTGGGCGGCCTGGCATTGGCGACCGGCCTGGTGGTGGACGACTCCATCGTCGTGCTGGAAAGCATCGCCAAGGCGCGTGAGCGAGGATTGGGAATACTCGACGCCGCCATCGCCGGTACGCGCGAGGTGAGCATGGCCGTCGTCGCGTCCACGCTGACGACCATCGCCGTGTTCCTGCCGCTGGTGTTCGTGCAGGGCATCGCCGGCCAGCTGTTCCGCGACCAGGCGCTGACCGTGGCGCTGGCCATCGGCATTTCGCTGATCGTCTCGATGACGCTGATCCCGATGCTCAGCGCGCTGAAGGGCCGCCCGCCGATGGCGTTCCCGGAAGAAGCGCCGCATCCGCGCTGGGAGCCGAAGACGAAGGTCGGCATGCCGCTGGCCTACACGCAACGCGGCATCGGCTGGACCCTGCGGAACTTCTTCTTCGGCATCGCGTGGCTGATCGTGCGCGCGTGGCGGGGTGTCGTCGCCGTGGTCGGCCCGATCATGCGCAAGGCGAGCGACCTGGCGATGGCGCCGTATGGTCGCGCCGAACGCGGCTACCTGAAGCTGTTGCCGAACGCGCTGAACCGTCCGGTGCTGGTGCTGGGTTCTGCCGCGGTGGCCTTCGCGCTGACGCTGCTGGCCGTTCCGTTGCTCGGTGCGGACCTGATCCCGCAGCTGGCGCAGGACCGCTTCGAGATGACCGTGAAGCTCCCGCCCGGCACGCCGCTGCGCGACACCGATGCACTGGTGCGCGAGTTGCAGCAGAAGCATGCGAAGGACGAAGGCATCCGCGCGCTGTACGGCGTGAGCGGTAGCGGCACGCGTCTTGACGCCAACCCGACCGAGAGCGGCGAGAACATCGGCAAGCTCACCGTCGTGATGGCCGATGGCGGCAACAAGAAGGTCGAAGCGCGCGAGACCGATGCATTGCGCGAAACGATGAAGGCCCATCCGGGCGCGCAGGTCGACTTCGCGCGTCCTGAGCTCTTCAGCTTCTCCACGCCGCTTGAAATCGAGCTGCGCGGGCAGGACCTGGAAAGCATCCAGCAGGCCGGCCAGCGCATGGCCAAGCTGCTGCGCACCAATCCGCACTACGCGGACGTGAAGTCGACGGTGGAAGAGGGTTTCCCTGAAATCCAGATCCGCTTCGACCAGGACCGCGCCGGTGCGCTGGGCCTGACCACGCGCCAGATCGCCGACGTGGTGGTGAAGAAGGTGCGCGGCGATGTGGCCACGCGTTACAGCTTCCGCGATCGCAAGATCGACGTGCTGGTGCGCGCCCGCGAAACCGACCGTGCGTCCGTCGACAGCATCCGTCGCCTGATCGTCAACCCGAACAGCAGCCGCCCCGTCACGCTGGACTCGGTCGCCGACGTCGTCGCCACGACCGGTCCGAGCGAGATCCACCGCGCCGACCAGGTGCGCGTGGCGATCGTCTCGGCGAACCTGCGCGACATCGACCTGGGCACCGCGGTGCGGGAAGTGGAGGACATGGTGTCCAAGCAGCCGCTGGGCGCAGGCGTGAGCATGCACATCGGCGGCCAGGGCGAGGAGCTCGCCGAATCGGTGAACGCGCTGTTGTTCGCCTTCGGGCTGGCGGTGTTCCTGGTGTACCTGGTGATGGCCTCGCAGTTCGAATCGCTGCTGCACCCGTTCGTCATCCTGTTCACCATCCCGCTGGCGCTGGTCGGTGCGGTGCTCGCGCTGCTGCTCACCAATTCGCCGGTGTCGGTGGTGGTGTTCATCGGCCTGATCCTGCTGGTCGGCCTGGTGGTGAAGAACGCGATCATCCTGGTCGACAAGGTGAACCAGCTGCGCGAGACGGGCGTGCCCAAGCGTGAGGCACTGGTGGAAGGCGCGCGTTCGCGACTGCGTCCGATCATCATGACCACGACGTGCACGCTGTTCGGCTTCCTGCCGCTGGCGGTGGCGATGGGCGAGGGCGCCGAAGTGCGCTCGCCGATGGCGATCACGGTGATCGGCGGCCTGCTGGTCTCCACGTTGCTGACGCTGGTGGTGATCCCGGTGGTGTACGACCTGCTGGATCGTCGCGCGGACGACTATTACGTCAACCGCGCCAAGCGCACGCACGGGGCGGTCGCCACGGGCGAAGGCGCCGGCGGCCATGCCGAGCCGGTCTGAGGAGCGCGCGAGATGAGTATTGCCGAGCTCAGCATCAAGCGGCCAGTCACGGCGATCATGTTCTTCGTGTCGCTGTTCGTGATCGGCCTCATCGCGGCGATCCGCCTGCCGCTTGAGGCCTTCCCGGAAGTCTCGCCGCCCTTCATCTTCGTGCAGGTGCCCTACACCGGCTCCACGCCCGAAGAGGTCGAGCGCACGATCCTGCGACCGGTGGAGGAAGCGCTGTCGACGATGACCGGCATCAAGCGCATGGATGCCAATGCGCGGTCGGACGGCGCCGAGATCTTCATGCAGTTCTCCGACTGGAACCGCGATGTCGCCATCGCGGCCTCGGAGGCGCGCGAGCGCATCGACGCGATCCGCGACGATCTGCCCGACGATCTGCAGCGCTTCAACGTCTTCAAGTTCTCCACGACGGACGAGCCGGTCCTGCGCGTGCGACTGGCCAGCAAGAGCGATCTGACCGGCTCGTACGACATGATCGAGCGCGAGTTCAAGCGCCGCATTGAACGCATCCCGGGCGTGGCGCGCGTGGACGTGACCGGTGCGGCGCCGAACGAAGTGGAGATCGCGATCGATCCTGACCGTCTCACCGCGCACAACCTCAGCCTCAACGATCTCAACGAGCGGCTGAAGGCGGTGAACTTCTCGATCTCCGCCGGCCAGATCGACGACGGCGGACGCCGTCTTCGCGTGCAGCCGGTGGGCGAGATCGTCGACCTGCAACAGCTGCGCGACCTGGTGATCAACAACTCGGGCGTGCGGCTGGGCGATATCGCGCAGGTGCGGCTGAAGGCGCAGCGCATGAACTACGGGCGGCGCCTGGATGGCCGTCCGGCGATCGGCCTGGACATCTTCAAGGAGCGCAACGCGAACCTCGTCGATGTTTCCAGCAAGGCGCTGGCGGAAGTGGAGGCGATCCGCAAGCAGCCGGAGCTCTCCGACATCCGCATCATCATCATCGACAACCAGGGCGAAAACGTCACCAAGTCGCTGCTGGAACTGGCCGAGGCCGGTGGCATTGGCCTGCTGCTGTCGATCGCGGTGCTGTTCTTCTTCCTGCGCCACTGGCCGTCGACGCTGATGGTGACTCTGGCCATCCCGATCTGCTTCGTGATGACGCTGGGTTTCATGTATTTCACCGGCGTCACGCTCAACATCCTGTCGATGATGGGCCTGCTGTTGGCGGTGGGCATGCTCGTGGACAACGCGGTCGTGGTGGTGGAGAGCATCTACCAGGAACGCGAGCGCATGCCTGACCAGCCGGTGATGGCGTCGATCCTGGGCACCAAGCACGTCGCCATCGCGCTTTCGGCAGGCACCTTGTGCCACTGCATCGTGTTCCTGCCGAACCTGTTCGGCGAGCGCAACTTCCTGTCGATCTACCTGTCGCAGATCGCGATCACGATCTCGGTGTCGCTGCTGGCTTCGTGGCTGGTCGCGGTGAGTCTGATCCCGATGATCTCCGCGCGCCTGAAGACGCCCCCGGCGGTGAAGTCCGACCGCGGCATCATCCCGCGCATGCAGCGGCGCTACGCGCAGTTCCTGCGCTGGACGCTGGAGCATCGCGGCAAGGCGGTGCTGGGCATCCTGATGATCATCGCGATCAGCATCGTGCCGTTCAACCTGACCAAGAAGAACATGTTCGGTGGCGACGACGGCACCGAAACCAACATCTTCTACCAGTGGAAGGGCGCGTACACGAAGGAACAGATGTCCGACGAGATCCTCAAGATCGAGAAGTTCCTCGACGCCAACCGCAAGAAGTACAACATCACCCAGATCTACTCGTACTACAGCGAGCAGGGCTGGGGCGGTACGCGCATCACCTTCGACACCAAGAAGATCAGCGAGTCCAAGGGCATCATCGAGCAACTGCGCAAGGACCTGCCCAAGTCGGCACGCGCCAACGTCGGCATCGGCAACCAGGGCGGCGGTGGTGGCGGTGGCGGTGGTCCCGGCCAGAACGTGCAGGTGCAGCTGGTGGGCGATTCGACCGAAACGCTGGTCGAACTGGCCAACGACATCGTGCCCATCCTCGCCAAGCGCAAGGAACTGCGCGACGTGCGCGTGGACATCGGCGACCAGAACAGCGAGTTGTCGGTGCGCGTGGATCGCGAGCGTGCGGCCTCGTTCGGCTTCAGCGCGCAGGAAGTGGCCAGCTTCGTCGGCCTCGCACTGCGTGGTGCACCGCTGCGCGAGTTCCGTCGTGGCGACACCGAAGTCCCGGTGTGGGTACGTTTCGCCGGGGCCGAGGACTTCGGCATGAAGGACGTCGCCAGCTTCACGGTGCGTGCGCCCGATGGCCGGACGGTCCCGCTGCTGGCGATGGTCGACGTGGCGGTGAAGCCGTCGGCGACGCAGATCCAGCGCGCGAACCGGCAGACGACGGTGGCGATCCAGGCCAACCTCGGCGACAAGATCACCGTTCCTGAAGCGCGCAAGGCGATGGAAGAAGTGTTGAAGTCGGTCGCGTTCCCGGCCGGCTACAACTTCACCTTCGAGTCCGGCGCGTTCGAGGACGAAGCCGAAGCGAACAAGCAGATGATGTTCAACCTGCTCATCGCGCTGGTGATGATCTACGTGGTGATGGCGGCCGTGTTCGAGTCGCTGCTGTTCCCGTCGGCCATCATGACCGGCGTGCTGTTCTCGGTCTTCGGTGTGTTCTGGCTGTTCTGGCTGACCGGCACGGAGTTCAACATCATGGCCTTCATCGGCATCCTGGTGCTGATGGGCGTGGTGGTGAACAACGGCATCGTGATGATCGAGCACATCAACAACCTGCGCCGTCGCGGCCTGTCGCGCACCGACGCGCTGGTGGAAGGCAGCAAGGAGCGACTGCGCCCGATCCTGATGACGATGGGCACGGCGATCCTGGCGATGGTGCCGATCTCGCTTACGCAGACGCAGATCGGCGGCGACGGCCCCGCGTACTACCCGATGGCGCGCGCGATCGCCGGCGGCCTGGCGTTCTCTACGGTGGTCAGCCTGCTGTTCCTGCCGACGATCTACGCCATGCTCGACGACCTGCGCACCAATACCTCGCGCATGGTCCGCCGGGCGCGTGGCAAGCAGGTCGAAGGGCCGGTGGGTGGCGCGACGATCACGGCACTCAACGTCGACTGACGCATCGCAACGCGAAAATGGAAAGGGCCGGAGCATCGCTCCGGCCCTTTGTCTTTCCGGCAATGCGGTCGACCTGCGTGGAGGTCAGTGCAGCAACTTCCCGCCGATGCGGAACACGCCGGTCCAGGCGCCGATCATCGAGCCCAGGTTGGTCAGGATGAACGTCAGCAGCACGCGTGCCACTCGGTTGCGATACCAGCCGCGCAGGCTCTGCACGTCATCGCGCAGCGACATGAAGTCGGCGTAGGTCGGCTTGCGGATGCGGGCTTCGGTCAGCGCGCTGAAGGTGCCGGTCGGCACACCCAGGCGGAACGGCTTGAGCGGGGCGAACAGCGCCGCGGTGAGGATGCTTAGCGGATGCGCCGCCGCCAGGGCGCAGCCCAGGGCGGCGAAACCGGAGGTGCAGACAACCCACTGCAGCAACAGGTCCGCGCCCATTGCGAAACCGCCACGCCAGATGCCGATGCCGACCGCGGCGACGATGAAGGCCACGATCGCAATGCCCAACCACGGCGTCTTGCTCTTCTTGCGTACGGTTTCCAGTTCCGCGCGGATCGATTCGGGATCGCGGGTTTCCTCGCGCAGGTGGCGCGCCAGGCCTTGCAGGTGCCCGGCGCCGACCACGGCCAGCACTTCGCGCGCGCCTTGTGGCGTTTCGCGCAGGCGCGCGGCCATGTAGCGGTCGCGTTCGGCGATGACGGCTTCGTACAGCTCCGGGCTGTCGCTGGCGAACTCGCTGAAACTCGATTCGAGCATGTCGCCCTGCTTGAGCTTCTCGATGTCCGCCTCCCCGACTTCCTCGTCGACGAACAGCGCGGTCATCAGGCCCGCGCCGAGTTTGATGCGGCCCCAGAAGCCCAGGCCGGCGCTGGCGCGGCGGAAGGTGAGGCCGACATCGCGGTCGATCAGGTGCACCGGCAGTTCGCGCTGGCGCGCTTCCAGCACTGCGCGCTTGAGTTCGGCGCCGGGCTCGACGTCGAGCTGCTCGGCCAGCCGGCGCTGGTACGCGGCCAGTGCAAGGTTCGCCGCGAACAGCGCCGTCTTGCCGTTGCGGATGACCTCGACCAGGTCCATGCGCGCCATGGCATCCGGATCGGTCAGTGCCGTCAGGCGCTGCGGGTCCAGTTCCACCGCGACCGCGTCGAACACGCCCCTGCCCACGGCATCGCGTACGGCTTCCACGCTGGCCTGCGAGACGTGCGCAGTGCCCAGCAGGGTGTAGCGCACGCCGTCGCGTTCGACGATGGCGTGGGGCTGGCGTTCGAGCAGCGCCTGCAAAGACTCAGACATCGAAACGGCCTTCGACGGAAAACTTCGGTGCAGCGTGAATCGGCATGGATTGCGCAGTCCTGCAGCAAGACGGCGCCCGCAGGCGCCGTCGTGGGAAATCGGTTGCAGGAAGCTTAGGGCCTGACCCGGGACGGGGCAATGAACGTCCGTCTCACGCCACGCCGAAGGGCAGGTTGGGGGAGGACACCGCCCGCTCGCCGACGGTTTCGCCACGCAGGAAGCGCATGACGGCGCCGATCACCGCCTCGTCGTCGAGCACGCGCCGGTGGCCGAGGCCGCGCGTGGTCAGCAGGCGCGAATCGGGCCAGTAGCGGGCATAGCGCTCGCCTTCGGACCAGGGCACGTCGCGGTCTTCCAGATCGTGGACGATCAGCGCCGGGCGGCCGATGACCGGCGCGGTGCGATGCGCCTGCTGCTCCTCGAAGCTGATGCCGATGCGGCTTTCGAAATACTCGAACATGCGGCGCGACAGCGTCTGGCCGATCCACAGCAGGTCGGCGAAACGTTCGGCGGCGGCGACGGGGTCGGCCGCCGGCGCGATCAGCACGGCGCGTTCGGCCTTCATCCCGCGCGCCAGTGCATTCGCCGTGGCGGCACCGCCCAGCGAATGGCCGATGACGACCGCCGCCGGGCCGAAGTGTTCGCCCACGGCCAGCAGATGGCGGGTGAAGCAGGGCAGCGTCGCCCGTTCGCCGGGACTGCGGCCATGCGCGGGCTGATCGAAGGCCACCACGGCATAGCCCGCGGCGCGCAGGCGCGGCAACCAGGCGGCGACGCGCGTGCCGTGGCTCGACCAGCCATGTGCGAAGAGCACGTATGGCTGACGCTGCGGATCGCCCCAGACGTAGGCGGTGATGCTGTGGTCGTCGACGGTGAGGCGTTCTTCGCGGGCGCCAAAGGTCGGCGCGGCCAACGCGCGGGTACGCGAGGAGGACATCGGTGTGCAGAAGATGCGTGCGGCGCGCGCGACCGCACGCCGCGGCGCCACCAGGCCACCGATCGCGAACCACAGACGGAGCCCGTAGAGCGCGAAGAGCTTACGAACGGTCGTGCTAATTTTGGCGATGAGCGGGTACACGGTCGATCCCTCCGTGGGGTGGAGTCAGGCGTTGGGGGCGTAGGAGCGGAACAGCCGCTCCATCGCGCGTCGGCCGCGGTTGGCGGCGCTATCGAAGCCGAACAGGCCGGCGTCGTGGTGGACGATCAGGGCGAGGGCGTAGAGCTCGAAGGCCATCTGGTCCGGATCGGTGTCGGCCGCCAGTTCGCCGGTATCCACCGCGAGCGAGATGGCGCGGGCGATTTCCTGGCGCCAGCGGCGGTCGTGTTCCACAAGGCGATCGCGCAGCGGGCCCGGGCGGTCGTCGTATTCGCTGGCGGCGCTGAGCAGGAGGCAGCTGCCTTCGGACTGGCGCACCCAGTCGTACCAGGCTTCGAGGATGGCCCGCAGACGCGCCAGGCCGCGCGGCTGCCTGAGCGCCGGACGCAGCACGTGGTCGACGAAACGTACGCCGGCCTCGTCCAGAACGGCCATCTGAAGGTCTTCGCGCGAGCCGAAATGAGCGAACACGCCGCTCTTCGACATTCCGACCGCCTGGGCCAGCGGGCCGATCGAAAGACCTTCCAGGCCCGCTGCGCAGGCGATCCCGTAGGCCCGGTCGATGATGGCCTCGCGGGTGGCGGCGCCTTTGCTGGTGGCGGTCAGAACGGTCATGGTGCGAAAAATAGCACGGCCGTTCGTTTTATTTTAGACCGTTCGTCGGCCGCTACGCAGGGTCGGACGCATCCCCCGGGCCAAGCATCCGCTGCATCTGGACGGTGTCGAGCCACCGGCCGTGCTTCCGGCCCAAGCCCTGGAAGACACCGACCGTGCGGAAGCCCAGCCGTTCGTGGAGGGCGATCGACGCGGTATTGGTGATGTCGCCGACCACCGCGACCATCTGCCGTAGCCCCAGCGCGGTGCACTCGTCGATCAACCGCTGGAGCAGTGCGCGCCCGATGCCCTGGCCCACGAATTCGGGATGCACGTAGACGGTGTCCTCGACGGTCCAGCGGTAGCCTTCGCGCGTGCGGTAGCCGCTGGCGTAGGCGTAACCGGCGAAACGCCCATCGCGTTGCGCGACCAGGTACGGATAACCCTGCGCGACTACCGCCTGCCAGCGGCGCGTCATCTCCGCTTCGTCGGGTTCGTCGTATTCGTAGGTGGCGACGTGATCGCGCACTTCCTGCGCGTAAAGCGCGGTGATCGCGGTCAGGTCGGCGGTCGTCGCGGTGCGGATCCGCAGGCCGGCGTCGGGTGCTGTGTCGTCGGTGGACGTGGTCATGCCGCAAGCGTAACCGCGACGGGCAGCGGCGGGCACTCAGCGCAGCAGCGGCGCGATCTCCTGCGCGTAAGCGGCAAAGCGCCGCGGCGCGCGACCGGTCACGCGCTCGACGTCATCGGTGACAAGGCTGGCCTGTCCGCTGCGGAAGTAGCGCTCCAGGTCGACCAGGCGGTCGGCGATCTCGTCGGGCATCCCCATGCTGGTCATGCCGTAGTTCAGTTCGTGCGGCGGCAGGTCGACGTGGGTGATGGTGCGGCCGACGGCGCGCGACAACTCGTTGGCCAGCGCGTCGTAACTCATCGCTTCCCGGCCGGTGAGCGTGTACGCCTGGCCCGCATGTTCCGGCCGCAGCAGCGCCTGCACGGCCACCGCGGCGATGTCGCGCACGTCGACGTGGCTGATCTGTGCCTCGCCACTGGCGCTGTAGAACGCCGATTCGGCGCGGATCGACGGGCTCATGAAGGTCATGACGTTCTGCATGAAGCTGTTCGGGCGCAGGAACGTCCACGCCATGCCGCTGGCCTCGATGGCCTGCTCCACCGGGCGGTGCACCTGCGCGAGGCTGTAGCTTTCGTCCTGTGCGCCCATCACCGACTGCTTGACGACGTGGCCGATACCCGCCGACTGAGCGGCTTCGACCGCAATCAGTTCAAGCTCCGTCTGGTCGATGGCGTTATGGCCGAGCAGGAACAGCGATGCGCAGTTCGCGAACGCCTCGCGCAGCGAATCCGGATCCTCGAAGTCGAAAACCACGGCATCGATGCCACGTGCGCGTGCGGCGTCGGCTTTCTCGGCGGAATGGAAGGCGGCGCGCAACGGGGCACCGGCCGACTGCAATTGCGAGAGGACTTCGCTGCCCAGCGTGCCGCCGGCGCCGGTGATGCAGATCATGCCGCCGCTCCATCCGGGGAAGGAGCGGCGACGTTAGCCGTCGGCCGGTGACCGGCCCGTGCAGGCGCGGCTCAGTCGCGGTAGCGCTTGAGCAGGTCGCCGTAGGCGTCGATGCGACGGTCGCGCAGGAACGGCCAGATGCGGCGCACGTGTTCGCTGCGTTCCATGTCGACTTCGGCCATCAGGATTTCGGGTTCGTCCGTCTTCGCTTCAGCCAGGAACTCGCCCTGCGGGCCCAGTACGTGGCTGCTGCCCCAGAACTGGATCCCTGACGTGCCAAGCGGCGAGGGCTCATGGCCGACCCGATTGCAGCTGAGCACCGGCAGCCCGTTGGCGACGGCGTGGCCGCGGTGGCTGAGGATCCAGGCGTTGCGCTGGCGATCCTTCTCGGCCTGTTCGTCGCCCGGATCCCAACCGATCGCGGTGGGATACAGGAGCAGTTCCGCGCCGGCCAGCGCCATCAGACGCGCGCCTTCGGGGTACCACTGGTCCCAGCACACCATCACGCCCAGCCGGCCGACGGACGTGTTGATCGGTTCGAAACCGATGTCGCCCGGCGTGAAATAGAACTTCTCGTAGAAGCCCGGATCGTCCGGGATGTGCATCTTGCGGTACTTGCCGGCGACGCTGCCGTCGGCTTCGAAGACCACGGCGGTGTTGTGGTACAGGCCGGTCGCGCGCTTCTCGAAGAGCGAGCTGACCAGCACCACGCCATGCTTCTTCGCCAGCGGGGCGAGGCGCTGCGTGCTCGGTCCCGGGATGGTTTCGGCCAGGTCGAACTCGCACACGTCCTCGTGCTGGCAGAAGTACGGGCCGTTGTGCAGTTCCTGCAGCAGCACGAGCTTCGCGCCGCGCCTGGCCGCTTCGGCCACGCGCTGTTCGATCACGGCAAGGTTCGCCTCGGCATCGCCGTGGTTGCGCTCCTGGATCAGCGCGACGGGGAGGGTGGTCTTCTTCATCGTGGTCCGGAATCTGGATGCGCGCGCAGCGCGGGGCGGCCTGCAATTGTAGGCCGCGTTCATGACGCGGATGTCGCGTCGGTGGAAGGTGCGGACGGCGGCGCCGCCCGCAGGGATCAGGCAACCACGCCCTGCGGCAACTGCATCGTGACGCAGTGCAGGCTGCCGTTCTGCCAGATCAGCGAGCGGCACGGGACCGGGACGATCTCACGGCCCGGGAACGCTTCGGCCAGCACAGTCCTTGCCGCAGCGTCCGCTTCGTCGCCGTAGGCCGGCATCAGTACCGCGCCGTTGACGATCAGGAAGTTGGCGTAGCTCGCCGCGAGGCGGCGGCCATTATCGAGGATCGGTTCCGCCCACGGCAGCGGGAACAGGCGGTACGGCTTGCCGTCCTTCGTGCGCAGCGCGGCGATTTCCTCGCCCATCGCCGTCAGTTCGGCGTAGTGCGAATCGGTTTCGTCGTCGCAGGCCTGGAAGACGATGGCGTCGTTCGGCGCGAAGCGGGCGAGGGTGTCGACGTGCGCGTCGGTGTCGTCGCCTTCGAGGTAGCCGTGGTCGAGCCACAGGACGCGATCCTGCTTCAGCCAGCCGGCGAGCTTGCTCGTCAGTTCTTCGCGGGAGGCGTCCGGATGGCGCTCGCGCAGGCATTGCCAAGTGGTCAGCAACGTGCCGTCGCCATCGGTGTCGATCGCGCCGCCTTCAAGAGCAAAATCAATTGGTTGGCGAGAACTCTTCGAGAAGATTCCCGCATCGGTCAGGCGTTCGACCAGTTCGTCGTCCTGGCTGGCGTCGAACTTTCCGCCCCAGCCGGTGAAGCGGAAGTCGAGCAGGCGGAAGCCATCGCCCTCGCGCAGGGTGATCGGACCGGAATCGCGCAGCCAGGTGTCGTCGTAGGGCGCTTCGATGAAGCGCACCTTCGACATGTCCACGCGGGCCGACGACAGGCGCGCACGTGCGTACGCCTCCACGTCCTCGTCGGCCACGCACACGATCGCGTCCTGGAAGCGGGTGATCGCCGCGACGAGCGCGATGTAGGTCTCTTCGACCTCGCCCAGGCGCTCGGCCCAGTCGGTATCGGCGTTCGGCCAGGCAATCAGGACGGCCGACTGGGATTCCCATTCGGCAGGAAAGCGTGCGTGTGCGTTCTGGTTCATAACCTCATCGGATGGGCGGCTTGGGCCCGACTTCTTCGGCGCTCGCCTTGTTGGCTACCGCGTCGATCACCTTGTTCTTCTCGAAGTAGACGGTGAAGGACGGATACACCCAGCGATTGATGGTCGGCCACTGGCGCTTCTGTCCACCTTCGGCCCCCAGCTTCTGCGACGGCGCGCCGTAGCTGGATTCCACCTGCGCCATGGTCTGGCCACGCGCGGGCAGGGTTGCCTGGTTTTCTTCCTGGACGCGCTCGACCAGCAGGGTGTCGGCCGAGGCGACACCGGACAGGGCGAGTGCAGCGAACAGCGGAACGGCTTTAACAAGATGCTTCATGGTCAGTCCCCTTCGAGCCCCCTCGTGGTAGTGCGCGATTGTACGCACAACCCCTGACGGCCCGGCAGCGCGCGGCCGTCACGTTTTGAAGGTTTGCGCCCGCCGCAGCGGGCTTCGGCGCCGGTTCGACGTCGAAGGGAACGCCACAATGCAGAAGGCCGCCCGGGGGCGGCCTCCTTACTCGCGTTACGACCCGGCGCCAGGCGCCGGAGCGTCGATCAGCGCTGACGCGCCTTGAAACGCGGGTTCGACTTGCAGATCACGAAGACCTTGCCACGGCGGCGAACGACTTTGCAGTCGCGGTGACGGGCCTTCGCCGACTTCAGAGAGGACAGGACCTTCATGACAGACCTCGGCTACAGAAATAATGGGACAACGGACGAAGCCGGCGATTCTAGCGGGTAAATCGTCCGCTGATCAAGTGGTTGCGCGCGCAAGTCGGAAATGATGCCCGCGAAAGGAGATCCGGTAACGTCGCCAACAGGCAATTACGTGCGGCATGTCCCGCGTTTCTGGGCCTCGGGCGCGAAGCACGCATAATGCCCACATGAACAGCATACCCCCCAATCCCAGCGTTCCCGTCCTCACCATCGACGGCCCCTCCGGCTCCGGCAAGGGCACCATCAGCCGACTGGTCGCCGCCCGCCAGGGCTGGCACTACCTCGATTCGGGCGCCCTGTACCGCGCCGTCGGCGTGGCGGCCGGCTGGGCCGACCTCGACCTCGCCGACCCGGCAGCCCTGGTCCGATGCACCTTCGACACGCAGATCGACTTCGAGGAAGACCCGGTCTCGCGCGAGCTCCGGATCCTGGTCAACGGCATGGATGCCACCGACGAGCTGCGTACCGAGACCGCCGGAGCCGCCGCTTCGGCGATCGCGGCGATCCCCGAGGTCCGGGCCGCCCTGAAGGACCGCCAGCGCGCGTTCCGGCAGGCCCCGGGGCTGGTCGCGGACGGTCGCGACATGGGCACGGTGATCTTCCCGGACGCCCCCTACAAGGTGTTCCTGACCGCCAGTGCCGACGAAAGGGCGGAAAGGCGCTATAAGCAGTTGAAAGACAAGGGGGTTTCCGTTAATTTAGACGGTCTGCTGCGGGAGATCCTCGCCCGCGACGCGCGTGACGCCAGTCGCGCGGTGGCTCCGCTACGTCCGGCCGATGACGCCGTGCGTATCGATACCACCGGCCTTGGCATCGACGCCGTCGTCGAACGCGTGCTGGCGTTGTTGCCTGCGCGCTAAGGGTATTTCGAACGTAGCAGAAAGTGCCATCGCAATCCCGCGATGGTTCAACCACAACACATGGCGCAGCGTCATCGCGCCACACAACGGGTGGGTCGACCACGCGCTGCTTGATGCCTTCCAGAGTGGATGGTCCTGACAGCCGGTGCGGCCCGTGTGTTCAATCGAGTATTTCCTCCAATGACCGAATCATTTGCCGAACTGTTTGAACAGAGCCAGACCAATCTGGCCAAGCTGAAGCCGGGCGCCATCGTCACCGGCGTCGTCGTGGAAGTCCGCGGCGACGTGGTGGTGATCAACGCCGGCCTGAAGTCCGAAGGCATCGTGCCGATCGAACAGTTCCGGAACGACGCCGGTGAAATCGACGTGGGCGTGGGCGACGAAGTCAAGGTCGCGCTCGACTCCATCGAGAACGGCTTCGGCGAGACCGTCCTGTCGCGCGAGAAGGCCAAGCGCGCCATGGTGTGGGACGAACTCGAGCAGGCGCTCGAGAAGAACGAGACCATCACCGGCCGCATCAGCGGCAAGGTCAAGGGCGGTTTCACCGTCGACATCAAGGACGTGCGCGGCTTCCTGCCGGGCTCGCTGGTCGACGTGCGCCCCGTGCGCGACTCGGCTTACCTCGAGGGCAAGGAACTCGAGTTCAAGCTCATCAAGCTCGATCGCAAGCGCAACAACATCGTCGTCTCCCGCCGTGCGGTGGTCGAGAGCGAGTACAGCGTCGAGCGCGAGCAGCTGCTCGAGAAGCTGCAGGAAGGCGCGATCCTCAAGGGCGTGGTCAAGAACCTCACCGACTACGGCGCGTTCGTCGACCTCGGCGGCATCGATGGCCTGCTGCACATCACCGACATGGCGTGGAAGCGCGTGCGTCACCCGTCGGAAGTCGTGGAAGTCGGCCAGGAGCTGGACGTCCGCGTGCTCAAGTACGACCGCGAGCGCAACCGCGTCAGCCTCGGCCTGAAGCAGCTGGGCGAGGATCCGTGGGACAACATCGCCCGTCGCTACCCGGCCAACACCCGCGTGTTCGGCAAGGTCTCCAACGTCACCGATTACGGCGCGTTCGTCGAGATCGAGCCGGGCGTGGAAGGCCTGGTGCACGTGTCCGAGATGGACTGGACCAACAAGAACGTCAACCCGTCGAAGATCGTGCAGGTCGGCGACGAGGTTCAGGTCATGGTCCTGGACGTCGACGAGGAGCGTCGCCGCATCTCGCTGGGCATGAAGCAGGTCACCAGCAACCCGTGGGAAACTTTCGCCGCCATCCACAAGAAGGGCGACAAGGTGTCGGGCCAGATCAAGTCGATCACCGACTTCGGCATCTTCATCGGCCTGGACGGCGGTATCGATGGCCTGGTGCACCTGTCCGACCTCAGCTGGAACACCACCGGCGAAGACGTGGTCCGCAACTACAAGAAGGGCGACACGCTGGAAGCCGTCGTCCTGGCAGTGGACCCGGAACGCGAGCGCATCAGCCTGGGCGTCAAGCAGCTTGAGCAGGACCCGATGGGCCAGTATGTGGCGTCCAACGCCAAGGGCTCGATCGTCCGCGGCAAGGTGAAGGAAGTCGACGCCAAGGGCGCGACCATCGAGCTGGACAATGGCGTGGAGGGCTACATCGCCGCCCGCGACATCGCCAAGGAGCGCGTCGAAGACGCTTCCCAGTACCTGAAGGTCGGCCAGGACGTCGAAGCCAAGATCATCGGCAACGACCGCAAGGGCCGTTCGATGCAGCTGTCGATCAAGGCGAAGGACGAAGCCGACCAGCAGGAAGCGCTGGCCGACTACAACCGCGCCTCGTCGGAAGCCTCCAGCGGCACCACCAAGCTGGGCGCGCTGCTGCGCGAGCAGCTGGGCAACAAGTCCGAGTAATACCGCTCTTCGCGTAACTCGAAGGCAGCAGTAAACGAAGGCGGTCCGGCTCGTCCGGGCCGCCTTCGACATGCGGGGTTCCCGCAAAACCACCGCGTATGGGGCGCGGTAGGACCAGACACAGAGCGTGCATGACCAAGTCCGAACTTATCGAGATCCTTTCCCAGCGTCAGGCCCACCTGAAGGGCGAGGACGTGGATCTGGCGGTGAAGGCGCTCCTGGAAATGATGGGCGGCTCGCTCGCCACCGGGGAGCGGATCGAAATCCGCGGCTTCGGCAGTTTTTCCCTGCATTACCGTCCGCCGCGCCTGGGCCGTAACCCGAAGACGGGCGAGTCCGTCGCGCTGCCGGGCAAGCACGTCCCGCACTTCAAGCCGGGCAAGGAACTGCGCGAGCGTGTCAGCGGCGTGGTGCCCGTGGACGAGGCGGACTGACGCCATCCACGCATGCGGCAAGACGCCCGCATCGTTGTTTTTGTGGACCTGCCAACAAGGTCCGTTAAGCTAAAGCAGACCACAGCGGTCGATGGAGACCGTCATGCGCCTGCTCCGTTTCCTGATCGCGATCGCGTGCCTTGCGGCAGGCGCCATCGTCGGCGCGTTGAACCGCACGCCGGTCGTGATCGACCTGGGATTCTCGCGGCTGCCGACCAACCTCGGCGTGTCGCTCATCGTCGCGCTGCTGCTGGGTGTGTTGATCGGCGGCCTTGCGATCAGCGCCAGCGTGGTCCTTCCCATGCGCCGCCGCCTGGCGCGCGCGCAACGCCAGGGTGCGATCACCGCGCCCACTTCCGGAAGTTGATGCATGGCTTTCATCAGTGAGTGGTTCTGGTTCTTCCTCCTGCTGCCCATCGCGGCGGTCAGCGGCTGGATCATCGGCCGTCGTGGCGGCGAGCGGCACAGCGACACGCAGGTCAGCCGGCTGTCGACCACGTACTTCCGCGGCCTGAACTACCTGCTCAACGAGCAGCCCGACAAGGCCATCGAGTTGTTCCTGCACATCGCCGAACTCGACAAGGACACGTTCGAGACGCAGGTCGCGCTGGGCCACCTGTTCCGTCGTCGCGGCGAAGTGGATCGTGCGATCCGCCTGCACCAGGCGCTGGTCCAGCGTCCGGGCCTGAGCGACCAGCAGCGCGTGCAGGCGCTACTCGCGCTGGGCGAGGACTACATGCGTTCGGGTCTTCTCGACCGCGCCGAAACCGTGTTCTCCGACCTCGTCGCACTCGACATGCGCGCGCCGCTGGCGCTGCGCCACCTCATCGGCATCTATCAGTCCGAGCGAGACTGGGACAAGGCCATCGAGAACGCGCGCCGCTTCGAGGAAGCCACGGGCGAGCCCATGGGCAAGCTCATCGCGCAGTTCGAGTGCGAGCTGGCCGACCGTCACCGCGCCGCCGGCGATACCGATGCCGCACGTGCCGCGGTCAAGCGCGCTTACGAGGCCGATGCAAATTCCGTACGCGCGGGCATGATCGAAGGGCGGCTGGAAGTGGACGCGGGCAACGACGCTGGCGCGATCCGTGCATTCGAGCGCGTGGCGCGCGTGGACCCCGACTATCTGCCGGAAATCCTGCCCGCCTTGCTCGACTGCTATGCCCGCGTGGGCGACGCGCCGGGTGCGCGTGCGTTCCTTGCCGAGATGACCGAGCACTATCGCGGCATCGCGCCGGTGCTCGCGCTCACGCGCATGGTCGAAAGCGAGGAGGGCGTGCCTTCCGCGCGTGCGTACCTCGCACGACAGCTGAAGGATCGTCCTTCGGTGCGCGGCGAAGCGGCCCTGATCGACCTGACGCTGGCCGAAGGCGCCGATCCGGCCGCGACGCTGCATGATCTCAAGCACATCACCGATCAGTTGCTGGTGCGCAATCCAAGCTACCGCTGCAACCGGTGCGGCTTCGGCGCGCGCAGCCACCACTGGCAGTGCCCGAGCTGCAAGGAGTGGGGCACGATCAAGCCGCTGCTGAACTACGCGGTGGTCTGACGGATGCTGCAATGGCTCCTGGTGCATTTCTGCATCGGCGTGGCGGGCACCTGGCTCGCGCGCCGTTATGCGATCAGGCAATCGCTGATCGACCAGCCGGGCGAACGCCGAAGCCATAGCGTGGCGACGCCGCGCGGCGGCGGTATCGCGATCGTCATCTCGCTGCTGGTCGCGGCCATCGCAATCGGCTTGCGACAGCCCGCGCAGGCACCGCTGATGCTGGCGTTCGGCGTGGGGCTGCTGATGGTCGCCGGCATCGGCTGGGTCGACGACCACCGCCCGCTGTCGCCGTGGATGCGGCTGGGTGTGCACGTCGTCGCATCGAGCCTGTTCGCACTGGCTGTTGGCGATCTGTACGACTCGTTCTGGCTGGGGCTTGCGGCGTTTGTCGGCACGCTGGTGCTGACCAACGTCTGGAACTTCATGGATGGCATCAACGGGCTGGCCGCAAGCCAGGCCCTGATCGCGGCGGTCGGCCTGGCATGGATGGCCGGGGGGGGCTGGGGTCTGCTCGGCCTGGCCCTGGCGGCCGCCTGCGCCGGCTTTCTGCCCTTCAATTTCCCGAAGGCCCGCATCTTCATGGGCGATGTCGGCAGTGGGGCGATCGGCTTCGCGCTCGGTGCGCTGTGCGTGGTGGCAGGGACGCGGATGGGTGAGAGGTTCGCGCTTGTCCTGTTGCCTGTTTCCCTCTTTCTTGTCGATTCCGGACTGACCCTGCTGCGCCGCCTTCTACGCGGCGAACGGTGGTGGACGCCACACACTCAGCACGCGTATCAGGCCTGGTCCCGTGCGGCCGGTCACGGTCGGGTGACCGTCGCCTATGCCCTGGTTTCGCTGGGAGTCATAATGGCCGGATGGGGGGTTATGCCGCGTGATGCGTTCTTCATCGCCGGTACCACTGCTGCGTGGTATATGTGCTGCGCTTTTTTTTGGCTGGTCCTGCAGAAGACGTTTTCGGGCGCAGCTTCCTGATTGAATACTTGGCTGTTTGAAACAAAGAAAAGGGGCGACGGATGAGCTCATGGCGTGATCGGTGGAAAAGTGGCCTGCCGCGCGTTGCGGTGGTTGCGCACGATCTCGCGATGGTCTGGATCGTCTGGCAAGCGCTGCATCGCCTGCGCTGGGGGATCGAAGCCAATGCGCCGGTGATTCCGTTGTGGTCGGCGGAGATCGCGCTCGTGCTCGCCGCCCAGGGTCTGGTCTTCTGGCAGGTCGGCCTGTATCGCGGGCTGTGGCGTTTTGCCGGTGTGCCCGATCTTTGGAACATCCTAAAGGCTTCGGTGCTGGGCCTGTTCGCGATCGTCCTGGGCCTGTTCCTCTACAACCGCCTGGGCACCGTGCCGCGCACGGTACTGGTGCTGTATCCGCTTGTCCTGATGGGCATGCTTGGCGCACCGCGCCTGCTGTACCGCGCATGGAAGGACAGCCGTATCGAGTCGGCCTCGAAGTCCTCCGTCCGCATCCTCATCCTCGGTGCCGGCCATGCGGGCGAAGCGCTGGTGCGCGACCTTCGCCGCTCGGGCACCTACCAGCCGGTGGGCTTCCTCGACGACGCCGTCCGGCTGCGCGGCAGCAAGGTCCAGGGGGTTCCGGTGCTCGGCCGCGTGCAGGACATCGCCGAGATCGCCCGCGAAACCGCGGCCAAGCTGCTCGTGATCGCCATGCCGTCGGCCGATGCGAACGCGCTGCAGCGGGTCGTCGTGTCCTGCGAGCGCACCGGCCTGCCGTTCCGCATGGTGCCCAAGCTGCAGGACGTGCTCGAAGGCCGATCGCTGCCAGGCGAGCTGAAGGAAGTTGCGATCGAAGACCTCCTGGGGCGCAAACCCGTCCTGCCGGACTGGAAGGCGATCCGCGGCTGGCTCGGCGCGCGTTCGGTGCTGGTCACCGGCGCGGGCGGTTCGATCGGCTCGGAACTGTGCCGGCAGTGTGCGCGCCATGGCGCGCGGCGTATCACGCTCATCGAAGTCGACGAACTTGCGCTGACGACGACCGAAGCCGCGTTGAAGCGCGATTTCCCGGACGTGGAATACATTGCGGTCCTCGGCGACTGCGGCGACCCGGCCGTCATTGCCCATGCGCTCAAGCGCGCCGAACCCGATGCCGTCTTCCACGCCGCCGCCTACAAGCAGGTACCGCTGCTGGAGCTGCAGCTGCGCGAAGCCGTGCGCAACAATTCGCTGTCCACCGAGACCGTCGCGCGCGCCTGCTGCCTGGCCGACGTCGGCACGTTCGTGCTGATCTCGACCGACAAGGCCGTAGACCCGGTCAACGTCCTGGGAGCGACCAAGCGCCTGGCCGAAATGGCCTGCCAGTCGCTGGCCGGCCAGTTCGCCACGCGCTTTGTGACGGTTCGCTTCGGCAACGTGCTCGATTCGGCGGGCAGCGTCGTTCCGTTGTTCCGCGAACAGATCCGCGCCGGCGGCCCGGTCACGGTCACCGACCCGGAAGTCACGCGCTTCTTCATGACCATTCCGGAAGCGTGCCAGCTGATCCTGCAGGCTTCCGCCCTGGGTACCCACGAGGCGATCTACACGCTCGACATGGGCGAACCCGTGCCGATCCGGTTGCTGGCCGAGCAGATGATCCGACTGGCAGGCAAGCACCCGGGGCGGGACATCGCGATCGTCTACACCGGCCTTCGCCCGGGCGAGAAGCTGCACGAAACGCTCTTCCACGCCGATGAGCGCTATCGCCAGACCACCCACCCGAAGATCCTGCAGGCCGAACCGCGCGAAGTGACCGCGGCACACCTCGACAGCTCGATCGGCCAGTTGCGCGATGCGAGCGTGCGCTACGACCTCGAAGCGCTCAATCATCTCTTGCGGATCGCGGTTCCCGAATTCCAGCCGGTGGGTACACATCCGGATTACCAGGAATCGGCCACAGTGGTTGCCTTTCCCGCACGCAACGCCAGGAAGGTTTGATGTCCGCACGCATTCGTAAGGCTGTTTTCCCTGTCGCCGGCCTCGGCACCCGTTTCCTTCCGGCCACGAAGACCGTTCCGAAGGAAATGCTGCCGATCATCGATCGGCCGCTGATCCAGTACGCCGTCGACGAAGCCATCGAAGCGGGCTGCGACACGCTGGTGTTCGTCACCAACCGTTACAAGCACGCGGTGGCGGATTACTTCGACAAGGCCTACGAGCTGGAACAGAAGCTTGAGCGCAGCGGCAAGACCGAACAGCTGGAACTGGTGCGCAACGTCCTGCCCGAGGGCGTACGTGCCGTGTTCGTCACCCAGGCCGAAGCCCTTGGGCTGGGGCACGCGGTGTTGTGCGCCAAGGCGGTGATCGGCGATGAGCCCTTCGCCGTGCTGCTGCCCGACGACCTGATCTGGAACCGTGGCCCCGGCGCGCTGAAGCAGATGGCCGATGCCGCCGAAGCCTCAGGTGCGAGTGTGATCGCCGTCCAGGACGTGCCGCGCGAGCAGACCGCGAGCTACGGCATCGTCGCCACCGAGAGCTTCCAGAAGCGACAGGGTCGCATCACCGCGATCGTCGAGAAACCCAAGCCCGAAGTCGCGCCGAGCAACCTCGCCGTGGTCGGCCGTTACGTGCTGAACCCGCGCATCTTCTCGCTGCTGGAATCGACCACGCCGGGCGCCGGCGGGGAAATCCAGCTGACTGACGCCATCGCATCGTTGTTGGAGGAAGAGGCGGTCAACGCCTATCGCTTCCAGGGCACGCGCTTCGACTGCGGTACGCACATCGGCCTGATCGAAGCGACCATCCGCTATGCGCTCGACCACGAGAAGCTCAGCGACTCGGCGCGCCAGCTGATGCAGAACGCGCTGGCCGAACTGGGCGTCGAAGAACTCAACTGACCTCCGGTCGATATCGCCAGGTCCATCCTTGCGACCTGGCGAGGCCATGCGGCATCTTCGCCGCTAGACTTCGATGCACGCAGCGGCGTCCTGGACCGCTGCCGGAATGTTCGCGGCATGAGTGGTCTGGACGGCAATTACTACACGGCGACCGTTCCCCGGCGTGAGCTCGGGTTCGGGCCGCTGCGTGGGCCGGTCGCTGCCAGTGTCTGCGTCGTCGGAGGCGGTTTCGCCGGTTTGAACACCGCATTGGGCCTGGCCGAGCGCGGCGTCCGCGACGTGGTACTGCTCGAATCGCAGAACGTCGGATTCGGCGCATCCGGCCGCAATGGTGGCTTCGTGTTCGGCGGTTTCTCACGCGGAGAGGACAGCCTGCTGCGGGATCTGGGGCCGGAACGTGCGCGTGACCTGTATGCGGGCACCACGGATGCCGTTGAACTCATCCGCGCGCGTACCGATACCTATTCCATCGACTGCGACCGGGTCGACGCCGGCGTGCTCTGGGCGAACTGGTTCCGCGATCCGCACGTACTGCGCGAACGCCAGCAACTGTTGGAGCAACGCTTCGACGTGCGCTGGGAATGGATGCCGCGCGAACGCCTGCGTTCGCTAGTCCATACGCACCGCTACCACGACGGCCTGTTCGAGCCGCAGGCGTTCCACTTCCATCCGCTGAAATATGCACGTGGCATCGCCCGCGCCGCGATGGCGCAGGGAGTGGCGATCCACGAGCAGACGCCTGCCATTGCACTGGAACCTGCCGGTCGCGGTTGGCGAGTGCGCACGCCCGATGGCGTCGTCGAAGCCGAACAGGTTGTGCTCTCGTGCGGCGGCTATCTCGCAGGGTTGCGGTCCGAAGTCGACGCGGGCGTGCTGCCCATCGCGACCTACGTGATGGTGACGCAGCCGCTGGGTGCACGCCTGGACGAGGTGATGACCACGCGCGCCGCCGTCTACGACACACGTTTCGCCTTCGATTACTACCGCCCGCTGCCCGACACGCGACTGTTGTGGGGCGGCCGCATCTCGGTGCTGGACCGCTCGCCGGCGGAGGTCGAGACGCTCCTCTATCGCGACATGTTGAAAGTGTTACCGCAGCTGGACGGCGTGCGCGTCGATCACGCATGGTCGGGCCTGATGAGCTACGCACGGCACCAGATGCCGCAGATCGGGCAGATCGACAACGGCCTTTGGCTCGCGCAGGCCTTCGGCGGCCACGGCGTCGCGCCGACCACGTTCGCCGGCGAACTGGTGGCCAGTGCGATCGCGCATGACGACGCGCGTTGGCGCGAGCTGAGCGGTTACGGCCTGGTGTCGGCGATGAAGCCGGTGGGCTTCGTGGGCGCGCAGTTGAGTTACTGGTGGGCGCAGTTCAAGGACGAATGGAAGGACCGGGTGGAACGCAGGCGAGGGCAGGATGAGCGAGACGATCAGCTGGAGTGATTTCGAGAAGGTGATGCTCTGCGCGGGCACGGTGCAGCGCGTGGAGGAATTCCCGGAAGCGCGCAAGCCTGCGTGGAAGCTGTGGGTCGATTTCGGCCCACACGGCATACGCAAGACGAGCGCGCAGGTAAAACACCTGTACCCGGCGGAAGAACTGGTCGGCCGGCAGATCGTCGGCGTCATCAATTTTCCGCCCAAGCAGGTCGGGCCCTTCATCTCCGAATTCCTGCTCACGGGATTCCCGACGGAGGAGGGCGTGGTCATCACCACTATCGAACGGCCCGTTCCGAACGGGACGCGCATGGCCTGACGCGTCGGGCGTGCGAAGAAAGAAGGCGGCCCAAGGGCCGCCTTCTTCGTTTGTTGCCGCAGTGACGCTTACTTCGCCGGTGTCACGCGTGCGTCCTCGCCATTGCCCTGGATGAAGACCTTCTGCCCGACGCGCAGGTTCGTCGGCTCCTGCGTGACCGACACCAGCACGCCGTTGGTCAGGCGCACGATGATGTCCTGCCCCGGCGTCGGCTGCTGGTTGTTGCGCTGCACCCTGTTGCCGGTGACCGCGCCGCCGATCGTGCCCAGCACCATGGCCACGTCGCGCCCGGTGCCGCCACCGATCAGGCTGCCGACGCCCAGACCGAGCGCGCCGCCGACCACTGCGCCGAGGCCCCGGGTCTTGGTATTGGAAATCTGCACGTCAGTGATCTGTTCGATCACGCCCGACCGCACCTCCACGGCGCCTTGCATGGAGCCGGGTGTCGTGGTCTGGCAGGCGGCCATCACAAGCGGGAGCAGCAGGGCCAGCGTGAGGCCGGCGATAGTGCGCAGGGACATGAGCGTTCTCCTTGTCGGGGTTTCGGACGAACCGGGAACGAACAAGGGCATCGCACTGCACGGACGTACCGACGCCCCCGCGCCGGCCGACGCGAAAACGGCGACGCGCTGCGATGCTGGCCTGCGCTGCGCGACAGGGACGTGAAATCGGCGAGAAGACGGACGCGGCAACAAAAAGGGCAGCCCGTAGGCTGCCCTTTCGATTGAAAGGCTGGCGGTGCGTCAGAGCGCTTCGAAGATGCCCGCCGCGCCCATTCCGGTGCCGATGCACATCGTCACCATGCCGTATTTCTGCTGGCGGCGACGCATGCCGTGCACGATCGTCGCGGTGCGGATCGCACCGGTGGCACCCAGCGGATGGCCCAGCGCGATCGCGCCGCCCAGCGGGTTGACCTTCGACGGATCCAGCCCGCTGTCGCGGATGACCGCCAGCGCCTGCGCGGCGAAGGCTTCATTGAGCTCGATCCAGTCCAGCTGGTCCTTGGTCAGGCCCGCCTGCTTGAGTGCCTTCGGGATTGCCGCGATCGGGCCGATGCCCATCACTTCCGGGCGCACGCCGGCCACCGAGAAGCTGACGAAGCGCGCCAGCGGCGTCAGGCCGTAGTCCTTGATCGCCTGCTCCGATGCCAGCAGCACGCCCGCCGCGCCGTCGCTCATCTGCGAGCTGTTGCCCGCGGTGACGCTGCCGCCGAACTGGCCGTTGCGGAACACCGGCTTGAGCTTGGCCAGGCCTTCGATGGACGAATCCGGACGCGGGCCTTCGTCGATCTCGATGATCGCCTTCTTCACGCGGATGGCATTGCCGGCAAGGTCCGGAATGCGCGAGATCACTTCATACGGGCTGATCTCGGACTTGAACTCGCCGGCCTGGATGGCGGCGATGGCCTTCTGGTGCGAAGCCAGCGCGAAGGCGTCCTGCTCCTCGCGCGAGACTTTCCATTCCTCGGCGACCTTCTCGGCGGTGATGCCCATGCCGTAGGCGATGGCGACGTTCTCGTCCTTGGCGAACACCTGCGGGCTGAGCGCCACCTTGTTGCCCATCATCGGCACCATCGACATCGATTCAGTGCCGCCGGCGAGCATGAGGTCGGCGTTGCCCAGACGGATCTGGTCGGCCGCCATCGCCACGGCCTGCAGGCCCGACGAGCAGAAGCGGTTGATGGTCTGCGCGGCGATGGTGTTGGGCAGGCCGGCCAGCAGCGCGCCGATGCGCGCCACGTTCATGCCTTGCTCGCCTTCGGGCATGGCGCAGCCGATGATCGCGTCATCGATGCGGCCCACGTCGATGCCCGGCGCCTGCGCGACCACGGACTTGAGCACGTGGGCGAGCATTTCGTCGGGACGGGTATTGCGGAACACGCCGCGCGGCGCCTTGCCGACCGGGGTACGGGTGGCGGCGACGATGTAGGCGTCCTGGATCTGCTTGGTCATTTTCTTGGGTCCTGTCTCGTCGTCGCTCAGTTACGCAGCGGCTTGCCGGTCTTGAGCATGTGCGCGATGCGTTCCTGCGTCTTGGGCATCTGCGCCAGTGCGACGAAGTGTTCGCGTTCGAGCTTGAGCAGCCATTCCTCGTCGACGATCGCGCCGCGGTCGACTTCGCCGCCGCACAGCACGGTGGCGATGCGGGTGGCGATCTCGTAGTCGTGCCTGGAGATGAAGTAACCCTCCAGCATGTTCACCAGCATCATCTTGAAGGTCGCGATGCCGACGTCGCCGGCGACCTGGATGCGGCGCGCGGGCAGGGGCGGGCGGTAGCCGGATTCGGCCAGCGCGCGCGCCTGGGCACGGGCGACATGCAGCAGTTCGAAGGCATTGAAGACGACGGCGTCGTTCTCGCGCGCGAGCTTGAGTTCCTTGGCTTCGAACGCCGAGGCGGACACCTTGCCCATCGCGACGCTTTCGAACGCCGTCTTGAGCTGCGCGAACACGTCGCCGCCCGGGCCGGCCGCCTCGGAGGCGCGCACCGCGAACTCCTTCAGGCCGCCGCCGGCCGGCAGCAGGCCGACGCCCGCTTCGACCAGGCCGATGTAGCTTTCCAGCGCGAACACGGCCTTGGCCGAGTGCATCTGGAACTCGCAGCCACCGCCCAGCGCCAGGCCGCGCACGGCCGCGACGACGGGCACCAGCGAGTACTTGATGCGCTGGCTGGTGGCCTGGAAGTTGGCGACCATCGCCTCGAAGCCCTTCACATCACCGGCCTGCAGCAGGCCCAGCGCACCGGCGAGATCGGCTCCGGCAGAGAAGGGCTCCTTGGGCTGCCAGATCACCAGACCGGCGAAGTCGCGCTCGGCGATGCCGATGGCCTCCTGCAGGCCGTTGAGCACGTGGTCGTTGACCGTGTGCATCTTGGTCTTGAACGAGACCACGGCGATGTCGTCGCCTTCGTCGGCCCACATGCGGATGCCGTCGTTCTCGAACACCGTGCGGCCCTGAGAGAACTTCTCGCCCAGCAGCGGATCCGGGAAGCGCTGGCGCGCATAGACCGGGTTGGACGAACGCGGCACCTGTGCCTTGCGGGCCGGGCTGAAGCTGCCGTCCTTGTCGTGGACGCCTTCGCGGCCGTCGAACACCCAATCCGGCAGCGGCGCGCTGCTCATGGCCTTGCCGCCGACGATGTCCTCGGCGATCCAGTCGGCGACCTGCTTCCAGCCGGCCGACTGCCAGGTCTCGAACGGACCCAGCGACCAGCCGTAGCCCCAGCGCATTGCGAAGTCGATGTCGCGGGCCGTTTCGGCAATGGATTCAAGGTGATACGCGCTGTAGTGGAAGCTGTCCCGGAAGATCGCCCACAGGAACTGCGCCTGCGGATGCTGGCTGGCGCGCAGCGCGGCGAACTTCTTCGCCGGGTCCCGTTCCTTCAGCAGCGCGGCGACTTCGGGCTCCAGCTCGCCCGCCGAAACGCGGTAATCCTGCGCCTTCAGGTCGAGGACGAGGATGTCCTTGCCGCGCTTGGTGTAGACGCCGGCACCGGTCTTCTGGCCCAGCGCGCCCTTCTCGATGAGCGCGGCCAGCCACTTGGGCGCCTTGAAGTACTGGTGCCACGGATCGTCCGGCAGCGTGTCGGCCATCGTCTTGATGACGTGCGCCATCGTGTCCAGGCCAACCACGTCCGCGGTGCGGTAGGTCGCGGACTTCGGACGGCCGATCGCCGGCCCGGTCAGCGCATCGACCGTGTCGAAGCCCAGGCCGAACTGTTCGGTGTGGTGCATGGCGGCCAGCATCGAGAACACGCCGATGCGATTGCCAATGAAGTTCGGCGTGTCCTTGGCGATCACCACGCCCTTGCCGAGCGCGGTGGTCAGGAAGGTTTCCAGCGCCGTCAGTACGTCGGCGTCGGTCGTCTTCGCCGGGATCAGCTCGGCCAGGTGCATGTAGCGCGGCGGGTTGAAGAAATGCACGCCGCAGAAGCGATGGCGCAGCTGCTCGGGGAGCACTTCGGCCAGCTTGTTGATGCCAAGGCCCGAGGTGTTGCTGGCGAGGATCGCCTCACTGGACACGAACGGCGCGATCTTCTTGTAGAGGTCCTGCTTCCAGTCCATCCGTTCGGCGATGGCCTCGATGATGAGGTCGCAGTCGCGCAGCTGTTCCAGGCCGGTTTCGTAGTTCGCCGGCGTAATGCGCTCGGCCAGCGACTTGCTGGCCAGCGGAGCAGGGCTGAGCTTGGCCAGGTTGGCGATGGCCTTGCCGACGACGCCGTTGGGGTCGCCTTCCTTGGCCGGAAGGTCGAACAGGACGGTATCGACGCCCGCATTGGTCAGGTGGGCGGCAATCTGCGCACCCATGACGCCGGCGCCAAGCACGGCCACGCGGCGTGCAAGCAGTTTCTTAGGCATGTTATGCAAATCCTTGTTTAACAAGTAATTTGAAGCGGAAAATAATGATCAGGACTTGAAGCCGGCCGCAGCGAAGCGGATCAGCTCACGCGCGGCCCGCTCACGATGCGCTGCCTCGGTGACGCCGGCGGGTCGCTTGATCAGGCCGAAATCGGCCATGGCGTAGGTCAGCGAGCCGGCAAGGAAGTCCAGGCGCCAGTACAGCTCCTCCTTGCTCAGGCCCGGCACGCAGCCGGCGATCGCCTTGGCGAACTCGCGCAGCACGTGGCCGTAGTGGTCGGAGAGGAACTTGCGCAGGCGGTCGTTCTTTTCGGCGTAGGCGCGGGCGACGACGCGGACGAAGGCCCCACCGCCGTGGCGGTCCTGGGCCATCGCCAGAGCAGGCTGGACGAAGGCGGCCAGGATCGGCTCCAGCTCGCCCGGATGCTGTTCCAGTGCGGTTTTCAGCGCGCCCAGGCGATGGGCGCTCATGTCGTCCATGCGGCGACGGAAGACCTCGTTGACGAGGTTCTCCTTGCTGCCGAAGTGGTAGTTGACCGCAGCGATGTTGACGTCGGCGCGACTGGTGACCTGGCGCAGGGAGGTGCCGGTGAAGCCGAACTGGGCGAACAATTCCTCGGCGGCGCCAAGGATCCGATCCTTGGTGGAGAAGTGAGCGGTGGTGGCCATGGGTAATGCGGGTCCTGCTGGTGGCGACGGCTGAATCAAACGCTTGTTTGATGCTAGCCCCGGGTGGGCTGAACCGTCAACGGCATGCCTGCCCGGAGCTGTCGCCAGACCCTGCAAAAATGCCCAACGATCCGGTAGAATTACCGGAGCCTTGTGGGCTAAACCCGCGTCCGTACGCGGGTTTTTCTGTTATCCTCGGGCGCGAACCCTGGTCAAAGTCACCACGTTCGGCGGCCCGCCTACCCGGAGAGATTCCATGGCGCTGGAGCGCACCCTTTCGATCATCAAGCCCGACGCCGTCGCCAAGAACGTCATCGGCGAGATCTACACCCGCTTCGAGAAGAACGGCCTCAAGGTCGTCGCCTCGAAGATGAAGCAGCTGTCGAAGCAGGAAGCTGAAGGTTTCTACGCCGTTCACCGCGAGCGTCCGTTCTTCAGCGCGCTGGTCGAGTTCATGATCTCCGGCCCGGTGATGATCCAGGTGCTGGAAGGCGAAGGCGCGATGCTGAAGAACCGCGACCTGATGGGCGCCACCAATCCGAAGGACGCTGCGCCGGGCACGATCCGCGCCGACTTCGCCGACAGCATCGACGCCAACGCCGTGCACGGTTCGGACAGCGTGGAGAACGCCGCGATCGAAATCGCGTACTTCTTCCCGGCGACCGACGTGTTCGCGCGCTAAGCGACGGAACGATACGGCCATGACCACGCAACGCGAACGCATCGACCTCCAGCTCGCTGGCGACACGCCCGCGACGGAATCGGCTGCGCGCGTGGAAGCGGGCGTAGCCGGCAAGAAAGCGGTCGAGTCGGGCAGGATGAATCTGTTCGACCTCGACCGCGCTTCGCTCGAGCGTTTCTTCGAGGAGACGCTCGGCGAGAAGAAGTTCCGCGCGCACCAGGTGATGAAGTGGATCCACCACCGGTACGTGACCGACTTCGCCGACATGACGGACCTGGGCAAGGCGCTGCGCGCCAAGCTTGAGGCAAGCGCTGAAGTGCGCGTGCCGCAGGTCGTGTTCGACAAGGCCTCCACCGACGGCACGCACAAGTGGCTGCTCGGCATGGACCCGAAGAACGCCATCGAAACCGTCTACATCCCCGACAAGGGGCGCGGCACGCTGTGCGTGTCGTCGCAGGTGGGCTGCGCGCTCAACTGCCAGTTCTGTTCCACCGCCACCCAGGGCTTCAACCGCAACCTGTCCACCGCCGAGATCATCGGCCAGGTGTGGGTCGCCGCGCGCCACCTGGGCAACGTGCCGCACCAGCAGCGTCGCCTCACCAACGTGGTGATGATGGGCATGGGCGAGCCGCTGGCCAATTTCGATAACGTCGTGCGCGCCATGAGCATCATGCGCGACGACCTGGGCTACGGCCTGGCCAACAAGCGCGTCACGCTGTCGACGGCCGGCATGGTGCCGATGATCGATCGCCTCGCGCTGGAGAGCGACGTCTCGCTCGCCGTGTCGCTGCACGCGCCGAATGACGAGCTGCGCAGCGAACTCGTTCCGCTCAACAAGAAGTACCCGATCGAACAGCTGATGGAGTCCTGCGTGCGCTACGCGCTGCGCAAGCGCGGCACCTCGGTCACGTTCGAGTACACGCTCATGAAGGGCGTGAACGATCAGCCGCAGCACGCGCGCCAGTTGCTGCGCCTGATGCGCCAGTTCGACAACGCCGTGCAGATGAAGGACGCGGCGAAGGTCAACCTCATTCCGTTCAACCCGTTCCCGGGCACGCGCTTCGAGCGTCCGGAGGATGCGGCCATCCGCGCCTTCCAGAAGCTGCTCAACGAAGCCGGCATGATCGCCCCGGTGCGGCGCACGCGCGGCGACGACATCGACGCCGCCTGCGGGCAGCTCAAGGGGCAGGTCATGGACCGCACCCGGCGCCAGGCGGAATTCCAGAAACATCTGCAGGCATCCGGTCTCGGCAACGAGGCCGCGTGATGTCAGGAGCCCGCTAGCCATGGACGTCCGGGGCCGCCCGCTGCGCCTTGCGATCACCACCGTGCTGACGGTGGCAGTGTTGGCGACCGGAGCGTGCAGCCGCATGACCTTCGTGCGGCAGGACTTCAAGCGGCAGGACTTCGAACGGACCACGCCCGTGGTCAACGTCAGCGGCAACGCCAACAACAAGGCCGCCGTCGCGGCGAGCAAGCCGCTCGAACTGGCACGTGCCCGGCTGATGGCCGGCGACTACGCGGCCGCCGAGAAGGAAGCGCTCAAGGCGCTCAAGCTCGATCCCAAGTCCGTCGACGCCGAAACCGTGCTGGCCGTCAGCGCCGCGCGCCGTGGCGACTCGGCTGCCGCTGGCCCGCACTACCAGCGCGCCGCCGAACTTGCCCCCGACAACGGCGCCGTCCAGAACAACTACGGCGTCTGGCTGTGCCGCGAGGGCCGTGCGGCCGAATCGCTGGCCTGGTTCGACCGCGCGCTGAAAGACCCGCGCTACTCGACGCCGGCCGTGGCGCTGGCCAATGCGGGCAGCTGTGCGGCCCGTGCCGGGCAGGACGAGCGCGCCCGCCGCGACCTGCGCCGGGCCGTCGAACTGGACCCGAACAACGCCACGGCGCTGGGCGCGCTTGCGGAGCTTGAGTTCCGTCAAGGAAATGCTTTCGAAGCACGCGCATTCTCCGAGCGCCGCCTGGCGGCTGCACCAGCGGATGCCCAGGCGTTGCAGCTTGCGTCACAAATCGAAGACAAACTCGGCGACAGGGCTGCCGCCGCAAGATACGTTCAGCGAATGAGGGCGGAGTTCCCGCAGACGCGGAGCTCCGGCATGGGGGATGACGGAAAGCGATGAACTCGAACCAACTCGCGCCTGAAATGGGCGCCAGCATTGGCGTGCGCCTGAAGCAGGCCCGCGAACAGGCGGGACTGTCGCAGGAAGATGTCGCCGCAAGCCTGAAGATTCCGGTCAAGGGCATCCGGCAGCTCGAATCGGGGGATTCGAGCCAGCTGGGCGCGCCGGTCTTCGTACGCGGGCAACTGCGCAGCTATGCGCGCCTGCTGGGCGTGCATTTCGATGAGGAGCTCGGCCAGGACGCACGCCCGATCGCGCCTTCGGAACTCGTCAGCCACACGCACACGCCGCGCTACCGTCGCGTGTTCGAACAGGCCACGCGCCGCGCGATCTACATCGTGCTGACGGCGGCCATCGCGGTGCCGATCTGGATGGCCTCGCGCGAACTCAAGAAGGACGACGCCAAGGTCGAATCGCTCGACGTGGCGACCATGCCGGCCGCACCTGCGAACAATGCCCTGCCGGCCGCGACCGAGCCGGCGCACCGCACGCCGCTGGTCGCCTCCATGGCGACGCTGCCCGCGCCCGCGGTCGCAGCCACCCAACCGGCGCTGTCGCTCAACTTCACCGGCAACAGCTGGGTGGAAGTACGCGGCGCCGACGGCCGCGTGCTCGAAAGCGGCGAACTCGGCACCGGACAGCAGCGCGCCTACGCCGCTGGCGAGGTCTCGCGTGTGGTGCTGGGAAATTCTTCCGCGGTCGAAGTCCGCAATGCGGGTCGGACGGTTGATCTGACGCCGTTCAGCCGCGCGAACGTTGCGCGCTTTACGCTATCCTCTGACGGTTCCCTCACGCCGGGCGATTGACCGGCGGTTCGGGAAATCCACATGCACCGGCCCGCGATGCGGGCCGGTGCTCCTATTTCGGATTCCCGCCGTAACGGTGGGCTACAGAGCACGGCAGCCAGCCAATGGCGATTGACGATCTTCTCGACGAACACGAACAAAGCGAACGCGTCCTGCAGTGGCTGCGTAACAACGGCGCAGGCCTGATCGGCGGCATTGCCCTGGGCCTGGCGGCCATCGGCGGCTGGAAGTGGTGGGATGGGCGCCACGAGCAGGCGCGCATGGAGATGGCCACGCAATACCAGCAGGCCATCGACGCCATCGACGCGAAGGACAAGACCGCCGACGCCAAGGTCAAGGCGCTCGCGGAAGGTTCCAGCTACCGCGCCCTGGCCGCGCTCGAACTGGCCCGCTCGCAGGTCGATGCCAAGAACAACGACGCGGCGCTCGCCACGTTGCAGGGCATCAAGACCGAAGACACGGCGATCGCGCAGATCGTCCAGCAGCGCATCGCGCGCCTGCTGATCGACAAGAAGCAGGCCGACGCCGCGCTGAAGCTGGTGGCCGATGCCGACACCGCCGCCGGCATCGAAGTGCGTGGCGACGCGCACCTGGCGTTGGGCCAGAAGGACCAGGCGCGCACCGCATACACCGAAGCGATGGCGAAGCTCGATGTGGCCTCGCCGCATCGGCGCCTGCTCGAACTCAAGCTCACCGAAGTCGGCGGCGCGCCCGCCAAGCCCGAGGCCAAGTCCTGATGAAGCACCGCTCCATGCTGCTGCGTACCTCCGTCGTGCTGCTGTGCGCGGCTTCGCTCGCCGGTTGCTCGACCGTCAAGGGCTGGTTCGGCGGTGACAAGAAGAAGGACGACAAGAAGCCCAACGAACCGGCCGAGCTGACCGACATCACCCCGTCGGTGACCGTCCAGAAGATCTGGTCGGCCAATGCCGGCAAGGGTGAAGGCCGCATCGGCGTGCGCCAGGGCCCGGTCGTCGCCGACGGTCGTGTCTTCGCCGCGGCCATCGAAGGCGGCGTGCACGCCTTCGACCTGCAGACCGGCAAGCAGGTCTGGGAATACCGCACCGACAAGAAGGCCGACATTCGCCTGTCCGGCGGCCCGGGCGTGGGCGAGGGCCTGGTCGTCGTCGGCGGCCTGGATGGCGAAGTGATCGCGCTGGACGCCTCCACCGGTGAGAAGAAGTGGGAAGCCAAGGTGCCCAACGAGGTCATCTCGGCGCCGGCGATCGGCATGAACTCCGTGTTCGTGCGTTCCAACGACGGCCGCATCACGGCCTTCGACGCCGCCAGCGGCGAGCGTCGCTGGTTCTGGGTGCAGGAAGTGCCGATGCTCTCGCTGCGCGGCAACGATGGTCCGGTGCTCGGCCCCGGTTTCGTCTTCGTCGGCAACGACGACGGCACCGTGTCCGCGCTCTCGGCGACCGACGGCCGACCCATGTGGGAGCAACCGGTCGCGCAGCCCGAAGGTCGCACCGAACTGGATCGCATGGCCGACATCGACGGCACGCCCGTGCTGGAAGGCACGACGCTGTTCGCCACCAGCTTCAAGAAGCAGACGTTGGCCATCGACGCGCCGAGCGGTCGTCCGATGTGGTCGGCCGAGCACGGTGGTGCAGGCCGCATCGGCCTGGCGTCCGACCGCCTGGTCGTGACCGACTCGAGCGGCTCGGTCTTCGGCCTGGACAAGAACAGCGGCGCGGCGCTGTGGTCGCAGCCGGCGCTGGCCCGTCGCAACGTGACCGGCGCGGCGGTGCAGGGCGATTTCGCCGTGGTCGCCGATTTCGACGGCTACGTGCACTGGCTGAAGCTGGACGACGGCTCTTTCGCCGCGCGCGAGCGCGTCGGCGGCAAGGCCGTGAAGGCCGCCCCGGTGGTCGCCGACGGCATCGCGATCGTCCAGAACGTTAACGGCGATCTGACGGCGTTCCGCCTGCAGTAACGCCTCCGGCCGCTGGCAACCACGCTGAACGGTCCGGGCGCGAGCCCGGGCCGTTTTCGTTTGGGGAGGGGCGGACGTTTCCCTTTTCACGCCCGGCCGGTCATCATTCCGTACCCCGAAGACCCACCGGACCGGCCCCGCCCCGGCCACCGCCATGCGCGGCACGTTGCTGGCGTCTTCCGAACCCCATTCCGTACCGGTTTCCCGCCATGCTCCCGCTAGTCGCCCTCGTTGGCCGTCCCAACGTTGGAAAATCCACGCTGTTCAACGCGCTGACGCGCACCCGTGACGCCCTGGTCCACGACCAGCCGGGCGTCACGCGCGACCGCAACTACGGCGTGGCGCGGCCCGAAGGCAAGCGTCCGTTCGCCATCGTCGACACTGGCGGCATCGCCGGCGAGGACGAGGGCCTGGCCGGCGCGACCGCGCGCCAGGCGCGCTCGGCGGCCGAGGAAGCCGACCTGGTGCTGTTCGTCGTGGACGGCCGCGAAGGTGCCTCCGCGCTGGACGACGACATCCTCGCGTGGCTGCGCAAGACCGCGCGTCCGGCGATGCTGGTGGTCAACAAGACCGACGGCCTGGACGCCCAGGCCGCCATCAACGAGTTCGCCCGCTACGGCATCACCGACGTCATCGCGGTGTCCTCGGCGCATCGCCAGGGCATCGACGAGCTGATCGACAGCGTGCTCACCCGCGTGCCGGAAGAGGGCGCGGCGACCGAGCTGGATGCCGACCCCTCGCGCATCCGCGTCGCCTTCATCGGCCGGCCGAACGTGGGCAAGTCGACGCTGGTCAACCGCCTGCTCGGCGAGGAGCGGATGATCGCCTCCGAGGTACCCGGCACCACGCGCGATTCGGTCTCCATCGACATGGAGCGCGACGGCCGCCTGTACCGCCTGGTCGATACCGCTGGCGTGCGCCGCAAGGCACGCGTGGAAGAAGCAGTCGAGAAGTTCTCGATCATCAAGACGCTGCAGGCGATCGAGCAGTGCCAGGTCGCGGTCGTCATGCTCGACGCCAGCGAAGGCATCACCGACCAGGACGCCACGGTGCTGGGCCTGGCGCTCGACGCTGGCCGCGCGCTGGTTGTCGCGGTGAACAAGTGGGACGGCCTGACCGACTACCAGCGCCAGCAGGCCGAAGCGTTGCTCACGCGCAAGCTGGGCTTCGTCGAATGGGCCGAGGCGGTGCGCATCAGCGCCAAGCACGGTTCGGGCCTGCGCGAGCTGTTCCGTGCGATCCATCGCGCGCATGCCTCCGCGACGCACGAATTCAGCACCAGCGACGTCAACAAGGCGCTGGAAGTGGCATACGAAGCCAATCCGCCGCCGGTCGTCCGCGGCCATGTCCCGAAGCTGCGTTACGCGCATCCGGCGGCGAACAACCCGCCGACCTTCGTCGTCCACGGCACGCGACTGCGTACGTTGAGCGACAGCTACAAGCGCTACCTGGAGAACTTCTTCCGCAAGCGCTTCAAGCTGGTCGGCACGCCGGTGCGTTTCGTGTTCAAGGAAGGTGCGAACCCGTACGAAGGCAAGAAGAACGTGCTCACCGAACGGCAAGTCGCGAAGAAGCGCCGCATGATCCGGCACGTGAAGAAGGGCAAGTGAGGCAACCACGCGTTCGCGCATAGCGCGGACGCGTTTGCGGTTGCGTCATCCCGGCGAAGGCCGGGATCCAGGCGCGCAACGTTTCAGACCTTTCTCGTCTCCGGCCTTCTTCGTCATTCAGCGAAAGCTGGAATCCATGGCGCTGTTGCTCGCGGCAAGAAGCACGAAAGCCAGATGGCTCCCAACTTCCTCTGTGATAACGGCGGCGACGGCGTGAAGCGGCTCGGCGCATGGAAGCGAGCTGCCTCGTAAACTGCGCACATGCCGCCCATCCTTCCCAGCGACATCACCCTCGGCATCCTCGCCGGCGGTCGCGCCAGCCGACTCGGCGGGGTCGACAAGGCCTGGCTGCAGCGGGATGGCATCGCACAGGTGGAGCGCTGGCGCCGACGCTTCGCCGCCGAAACCATCGCCATGCTGGTCAGCGCCAACCTGCGTGCCGATCGCTACGAACGCATCGGCCTTCGTGCCGTGGCTGACCGCCATGAACGCGATCTCGGGCCGCTTGCCGGTCTGGACGCACTTGCCGCAGCATGCGAAACACCGTGGCTGCTCACCTTGCCGGTCGATCTGGTCGGCGTGAACGACTGCCTCCTTCCCAGCCTCGATGCCGCCGCTGGCGCGCACGGGGCGTACGCGGTGGACGACGACGGCCCGCAGCCGTTGGTCGCGCTGTGGCCGGTGGCGCCGCTTCGCGAAGCGACGGCGCACGCCATCGAATCCGGAGAACTCGCCATACACTCGCTGCAGCGCCGCCTGCGCATGGTGGCCGTGCGCCTTGCCGGCGTACGCTTCGGCAACCTCAACACGCCACAGGACCTCGCCGCCGCCGGCGTGGTGCCCGGCGAACCCGACAGACGCGACGCCCCCGCATGACCGACTTCCCGACCCAGCTCGTTTTCGACGACGCCATCGCCATCATTCGCGACGTCGCGGCGAAGCATCGCCTCGACACCGAAACGCTGCCGCTCTCGCGCACGCACGGCCGCATCCTCGCCGCTGACGTGCATGCGCCGATCGCGCTGCCGCCGTTCGACAACAGCGCGATGGACGGCTTCGCATTGCGACACGCCGACCTGCGCGAGCACGAAACGACGCTGCGCCTGATCGACGAACAGTTCGCCGGGCGCGCGCGCGACATCGCGGTGGGCGAGGGCGAATGCGTGCGAATCACGACCGGCGCGCCTATTCCGGCCGGTAGCGACACCGTGGTGATCAAGGAAAACACGCGCGTGGACGGCGACCGCATCGTCATCCTCGCGCGGCCCGAAGCAGGCGCGAACGTGCGCCGGATGGGCGAGGACGTGCAGGCCGGCGAATGCGTGCTGCAGGCCGGCCAGCGCCTGACGCCTGCACGCATCTCGCTCGCCGCTTCGCTCGGCGTGGCCTCGCTCACGGTGTTCCGCAGGCCGACCGTTGCGGTGTTCAGCAGCGGCGACGAGTTGGTCGAGCCGGGCCTGTCGCTGGCGCCGGGCGAGATCTACGACAGCAACCGCGAACTGCTGATGGGCCTGCTGCGCGCCGAAGGGCTGGAACCCACGGCGTGGCCGCGCCTGCCGGACGATCCGAAGCAGGTCGAGATCGCACTGCGCGATGCCGGCTGCGCGTTCGACCTCATCGTCACCTGCGGCGCGGTCTCGGCGGGCGAGAAGGACCACATCCCCGCGGTGCTGCAGCAGTTCGGCCAGGTGCATTTCTGGAAGGTGCGGATGAAGCCCGGCATGCCGGTGCTGTTCGGAAGCCTCGACCAGGCGCGCGTGCTGGCGCTGCCGGGCAACCCGGTGTCCGTGTTCGCGACATTCCTGGGCTTCGGCCGCACATTGATCGATGCCCTGCAGGGCCGTACCGAGCCGCGTCCGTCCGAACGTGCGCAGCTTGTCGCCCCGATCGATAAATCCCATGCGCGCCGCGAATTCCAGCGCGCCACGGTGTTCTGCGACGACCACGGCGTGCTGCGCGCGGACCCGAATCCCGCCGTCGGTTCGCACCGGTTGCGTGCGGTCGGGCAGGCCAACGCGCTCATCGTCGTTCCCGATGGACCGCAGCGTTTGGCTGCCGGCACCGTCGTGGAGATCCTGCGTTACGCCTGAGGGGCGATAATCGGGTCATGAACACCGCAGCGCAGATCGAACTCATCACGCCCGCCGATGCCCTGCGCCGCCAGCGCGAGGGCGCCGTGATCGTGGACGTGCGCGAATCGCACGAGCGCGCCACCGGTTTCGCCGAAGGTGCGCTGGGCATCGCGCGAAGCGAGCTGGAAGCCGACCCGCAGGCCGCGCTGCCCGATCGCGATGCCGACGTGCTGATCATCTGCCAGTCGGGCGCGCGCTCGATGAAGGCGGCGCAGGCGCTGCAGGCCGCCGGTTACACGCGCATCGCGTCGGTCGAAGGCGGCACCACGCGCTGGATCGCCGAAAGCCTGCCGATCGTGCGCGACGAACGCGACTTCGACTTCTACGACCGTTACTCGCGCCATCTGCGCCTGCCGGAAGTCGGCGAAGCAGGGCAGCGCAAGCTGCAGGCCGCGCGCATCGCGATGGTCGGCGCGGGCGGGCTGGGTTCGCCGGCGGCGTTCTATCTTGCGGCCGCAGGCGTGGGCACCATCGTGCTGGCCGACGACGACATCGTCGATCGCAGCAACCTGCAGCGGCAGATCCTGCATACCGAAGAACGCGTCGGCGTGCCGAAGGTCGAATCGGCGCGCATCGCGCTGTCGGCACTGAACCCGTCGGTGTCGATCGAAACCTTCGCCGAGCGCATCACCAGCGCGAACGTCGAGCGCCTGATCGAAGGCGCCGATGTCGTGTTCGATGGCGCCGACAATTTCCCCGTGCGTTACCTGCTCAACGATGCCTGCGTGAAACTCGGCAAGCCGCTGGTGTACGGCGCGGTGCACCGCTTCGAAGGGCAGGTGAGCGTGTTCGATGCCGGCCGCCGTCGCGGCCATGCGCCGTGCTACCGCTGCCTGTTCCCCGAGCCGCCGCCGCCGGAAGCCGCACCCAACTGCGCCGAAGCCGGCGTGCTGGGCGTGCTGCCGGGCGTGATCGGCCTGCTGCAGGCGACGGAGGCGATCAAGCTCATCCTCGGCATCGGCGAGCCGCTGGCCGGGCGTTTGCTGCACTTCGATGCGATGGGCATGCGCTTCCGCGAAACGCGCCTGTCGGCCGACCCGGACTGCCCGGTCTGCGCGGCCGGACGCGAGTTCCCCGGCTACATCGACTACGCGAAGTTCTGCGCGGCGTAGGCGTCAGCGCAGGAAATCCGCCAGCGCCTGCTCGAACACCGGGTCGCCACTGATGGTGTTGTGTCCGGCCTGGGGCAGGTCGACCACCTTCGGCGGCCTTCCCAGCGCGGCAATCAGGCGGTTCGTGTTGGCCGGCGGCACGATGGTGTCGAGCGAGGCACGCACGATCATCACCTCGCCCTCGTAGCCGCGCAGGCGGTCGATGGAATCGAACCGATCGCGCAGGATCCAGCGCACTGGCAGCACGGGGTAGTGCACCTGGGCGACGGAGGCGAGGCTGTCGAAGGGCGCGATCAGCACCAGCTGCGCGACCGGCCGCTGGCTTGCCACGTAACTCGCAACGCCGCTGCCAAGGCTGGAGCCGATGACCGCGATGGGTTCATTCGGGTGCCGCGAGCGGACTTCGTCGAACAGCGCCAATGCATCGCCCAGGAGCGCCGTCTCGCTGGGTTCGCCTCCACTGGTGCCATAGCCGCGATACGACACCAGGTACACGGCGCGGTGCGGCAACAGGCGGTCGAGCATTTCGCGACGATGCTGGATGCTTTCGGCATTGCCGCCGAAGTAGATCACCGGCCGCGACGACTGCGGATGCAGCACCCAGCCGTGCAACTGGACCTCGCCGCGCGCCAGGGTGAAGTCGGTCTGAGGGACGTCGGTGCGCGTGCCTTCGGGCAGGTAGATCAGGTCGCGCTGCTTGGAGAACAGCCACGCGACGATGGCCGCGTACCCGATCACCGGTAGCGCCGCCCAGCCCAGCCACTGACGGCGCATGGAACTCATTGGGCGTGACGGCGTTGCGCCGCCTCGAATGCGGCCAGCTGCTCGGGCGTCGCCTCGCGCTGGTGCTGCGCCTTCCATTGCGCGAAGGGCATGCCATATATGACCTCGCGTGCCTCGTCCTTCGTCATCGTGATGCCGCGATGCTCGGCGGCCTCGCGGTACCAGTCGGCCAGGCAGTTGCGACAGAAGCCGGCGTTGATCATCAGGTCGATGTTCTGCACGTCCGGGCGTTCCTGGAGCAGGTGCGCAAGCAGGCGCCGGAAGGCGGCGGCCTCGATCTGGGTGGTTTCGAAATCGGTGTCGGTCATCGGGTTCCCCCGCGAATCAGGCGATAATGCACGCCCCGAATGTACTCCAGCCCAAGGCATGACCGTCTCCACGACCCAAGCACCGGCCCGCATTCTCGACGGCAAGCGCATCGCCGAAGACCTGCTCGACACGCTCAAGAGCCGGGTCGATGCGCGCGTCGCCTCGGGCAAGTCGCGCCCGGGGCTGGCGGTGGTGCTGGTCGGCAGCGACCCGGCGTCCAGCGTCTACGTGAAGAACAAACGGCGTGCGGCGCAGAAAGTGGGCATCCGCGCGATCGACTACGACCTGCCGGCCGACACGGGCAATGACGAGCTGCTTGCGCTTATCGACCAGCTCAACGCCGATCCGGACGTGCACGGCATCCTGGTGCAGCTGCCACTGCCGGACCGTCGCGACGCGACCGAACTGATTCACCGCATCGACCCGCGCAAGGACGTGGACGGCTTCCATCCGGAAAACGTCGGCCACCTGGCGCTGCGCCAGTTCGGCCTGCGTCCGTGCACGCCGCGCGGCATCACCACGCTGCTGGCCTACACCGACCGCCCGGTGCGCGGGCAGAGCGCGACGATCGTCGGTGTGTCCAACCACGTCGGCCGCCCGATGGCGCTGGAGCTGCTGATCGCCGGCTGCACGGTCACCAGCTGCCACAAGTTCACCCCGCCGCAGGTCCTGGAAGCGTCCATCCGCAACGCCGACATCCTCGTCGTCGCAGTGGGCCGCCCGGGCCTGATTCCGGGTGAATGGGTGAAGCCGGGCGCCGTGGTCATCGATGTGGGCATCAACCGCCTGGATGACGGCCGCCTGGTCGGCGACGTCGGCTTCGAGGCCGCTGCCCAGCGCGCCAGCTGGATCACGCCGGTGCCCGGTGGCGTGGGGCCCATGACGGTCGCCACGCTGATGCAGAACACGCTGGAGGCCGCCGAGGCGGCGGACTCGGGGCAGGGCTGGCACGCGGTGAAGTAGGGCGGGGCTGCGCCCAGGAGGCGAGCTGTGTCGCTCCCGCTTCGTTGCCCCTCACCCCAACCGCGCTCCCGGTGGAAGAGGGGCTCAAAGGCCAAGAGCCAAGGGCTCGACGTAGGCCGAAGCCGGGCGGTTGTTCCAGCCCCTAAGTTAGGGGCGGTCGCGGCGAAGCCGCGAGGGGCGGGTATGGCGCTGGGGTGGGACGTGATTTGCGAAGCAAATCGCCGTCAAGCGAGACCGGCAACGCTGGCAGAACGGCACGTCCCGACGCGAAGCAGGCGTTAAAGCCACGAGTCAAGCTACAATATCGCGCTTCATCCGCTCTCCCGGCCCCCGCCCATGCTGCGCATCCAGGCTGAAGCACTGACCTACGACGACGTTTCGCTCGTCCCGGCCCATTCGACGGTCCTGCCCAAGGACGTCTCGCTCTCGACCCGCCTCACCCGCGACCTGACCATCCGCCTGCCGATCCTGTCGGCGGCCATGGACACTGTCAGCGAAGCCCGCCTGGCCATCGCGATGGCGCAGCTGGGCGGCATCAGCATCCTGCACAAGAACATGAGCGTGCAGGCGCAGGCCGCGCAGGTCGCCTCGGTAAAGAAGTTCGAGGCGGGCGTGATCAAGGAGCCGTTCACCGTCGGCCCCGACACGACCATCGCCGAAGTCCTCAAGCTCACCCGCGCGCGCAACATCTCCGGCGTGCCGGTGGTGGAAGGCGGCCAGCTGGTCGGCATCGTCACCAGCCGCGACATGCGCTTCGAGACGAAGCTCGACGATCCGGTCCGCCACATCATGACCAAGAAGGATCGCCTGGTGACGGTGCGCGAAGGCGCCGCCGACGAGGAAGTCCTGAGCCTGCTGCACAAGAACCGCATCGAAAAGGTGCTGGTGGTCAACGACGGCTTCGAGCTGCGCGGCCTGATCACCGTGAAGGACATCCAGAAGAAGTCCGACAACCCCAATGCCGCCTATGACAGCAGCGAACGCCTGCTGGTCGGCGCGGCCGTGGGCGTCGGTGGCGACACCGAAGCGCGCGTTGAAGCGCTGGCCGCGGCCGGCGTCGACGTCATCGTGGTCGATACCGCGCACGGCCACTCGCAGGGCGTGCTCGAACGCGTGCGGTGGGTGAAGAAGAACTTCCCGCAGCTGCAGGTCATCGGCGGCAACATCGTCACCGGCGACGCCGCACTGGCCCTGATGGACCACGGCGCGGACGCGGTGAAGGTCGGCGTCGGCCCGGGCTCGATCTGCACCACGCGCGTGGTCGCCGGCGTCGGCGTGCCGCAGATCACCGCCGTGGCGATGGTCGCCGAGGCGCTGCAGGACCGCATTCCGCTGATCGCCGACGGCGGCATCCGCTATTCGGGCGACATCGGCAAGGCGCTGGTCGCCGGCGCGTCGACCGTCATGGTCGGCGGCCTGTTCGCCGGCACCGAGGAAGCCCCGGGCGAAGTCGAACTCTTCCAGGGCCGCAGCTACAAGAGCTATCGCGGCATGGGCTCGCTGGGCGCGATGGAGCAGGGTTCGAAGGACCGCTACTTCCAGGACGCGTCCGACGCCGACAAGCTCGTTCCCGAAGGCATCGAAGGCCGCGTGCCATACCGCGGCCCGCTGCGCGGCGTCGTCCACCAGCTCGCCGGCGGCCTGCGCGCGACGATGGGCTACGTTGGCTGCGCCACCATCGAGGAAATGCGCAAGAAGCCCAGCTTCGTGCGCATTACCAACGCCGGCGCGCGCGAGAGCCACGTGCACGACGTGCAGATCACCAAGGAACCGCCGAACTACCGGGCGAGCTGATCATGAGCCGTCGGCTGCTCGGATTCGCGCTGGCACTGATGGTGGCGTGCGCCTGGATCCCGGCGCTTGCCGCCAAGAAGGCGGGTGTCCTCAAGCCAACCCAGAAGACGTCCAGTTTCGTCATCGAGCGCGACACCTCGTTCGACATCAAACTGGGTATCGGAGCGCAATGGCGTTGGGGCCTTCACGCCGGCACGTTCACCGCGTCGTTCGAAAATGACGAAGGCGTCTTCTACGAGGGAAGCGGAACGCCGGTGATCGCCTATCTCGGCGATCACTCGATGGGCGATTACGCCGGTGGCGTGTTCGTGCCCAATGCCACTCCCGACAAGCCCTACCTGTACTACTACTTCAAACCCGACGAAAGCACGTACCGCCGAAGCGGTGCGATCGTCGCCTGGATGATCAAAAGCGGGACCGGAAAGATCAACTTCTTTCCCTACAAGGGTCCGCTGGAGAATCCCGCGTTCCTTGCGACGCTGAAGTCTTCATTCCGCTCCAACGAAAGTTCAACGTCCACCGCCGCTGGCAGCCCATGACCAACATCCACAGCGACAAGATCCTCATCCTCGATTTCGGCGCGCAGTACACGCAGCTGATCGCCCGCCGCATCCGCGAGATCGGCGTCTACTGCGAGATCTGGGCCTGGGACCACGATCCGGCCGAGATCGCCGCGTTCGGCGCTAAGGGCATCATCCTGTCGGGTGGTCCGGAATCGACGACGGAAGAAGGCGCGCCGAAGGCGCCGCAGCAAGTCTTCGACAGCGGCCTGCCCATCCTCGGGATCTGCTACGGCATGCAGACGCTGGCCGCGCAGCTGGGCGGTGCGACCGAAGCCGCCGATGCGCGCGAGTTCGGCCACGCCGAAGTCGAGCTGGTTGCGCACGACGCGCTGCTGGGCGGCCTGACCGACCACGACGGCGAACCGCGCATCGATGTGTGGATGAGCCACGGCGACCACGTCGCCAAGGCGCCGCCGGGCTGGACCGTCACCGCCGTCACCGACCGCATTCCCGTCGCCGCGATGGCGCGCGAGGACAAGCGCTGGTACGGCGTGCAGTTCCATCCGGAAGTCACGCACACCAAGCAGGGCCAGACGCTGCTGCGCCGCTTCGTGGCCGACATCTGCGGCTGCAAGACGCTGTGGACGGCGGCCAACATCATCGAAGACCAGGTCGCGCGCGTGCGCGAGCAGGTCGGCAGCGACGAGGTGATCCTCGGCCTGTCCGGCGGCGTGGATTCTTCCGTCGTTGCCGCGTTGCTGCACAAGGCCATCGGCGAGCAGCTGACCTGCGTGTTCGTCGACACGGGCCTCCTGCGCTGGAACGAAGGCGACCAGGTCATGGCGATGTTCGCCGAGCACATGGGCGTGAAGGTCGTGCGCGTGAACGCCGCCGACCGCTATTTCAAGGCGCTCGCCGGCGTCGCGGACCCGGAAGCCAAGCGCAAGATCATCGGCAACCTCTTCATCGAGATCTTCGACGAGGAGTCCGCCAAGCTCGCCAACGCGAAGTGGCTGGCGCAGGGCACGATCTATCCGGACGTCATCGAGTCTGCCGGCAGCAAGACCGGCAAGGCGCACGTCATCAAGAGCCATCACAACGTGGGCGGCCTGCCGGAGAACATGAAGCTGCGCCTCGTCGAGCCGCTGCGCGAGCTGTTCAAGGACGAAGTGCGGCGCCTGGGCGTCGAACTGGGCCTGCCGCGCGCGATGGTGTATCGCCATCCGTTCCCGGGCCCGGGCCTGGGCGTGCGCATCCTCGGCGAAGTGAAGCGCGAACACGCCGAACTGCTGGCCCGCGCCGACCACATCTTCATCGAAGAGCTGCGCAAGGCCGACCTGTACGACCGTACCAGCCAGGCGTTCGCCGTGTTCTTGCCGGTGAAGTCGGTGGGCGTGGTGGGCGATGCACGTGCGTACGAATGGGTCATCGCGCTGCGCGCGGTGGAAACCATCGACTTCATGACGGCGCACTGGGCGCACCTGCCGTACGACTTCCTCGGCCGCGTGTCCAATCGCATCATCAACGAACTGCGCGGCGTCTCGCGCGTGGTATACGACATCAGCGGCAAGCCGCCGGCGACGATCGAGTGGGAGTAATCGCATCGCCGCAGGCCTGATCGGCGCGACCTGACGATCCAGGGGGGATCATGGGGAAATGGATCTTGTTGGCCCTGGTGGCCGGCTTCGGCGCGTGGTGGTCCTTCCACGCGGGGCGCCAGATGGACGAAGACGCCATCGAAGCGCAGTACAACGTGGAAGCGCAGGCGATCGCCAAGCTCGATGCGGACTATCTGTGCGACCGCATGACGGACGACTTCCGCCATGAGGCCGTCACCTTCACTCTGGGCGGCACCCAGCGCGAGACCCACGACAAGCTGCGTTCGTGCGAGGAACTGCGCGAAAGCTTCCGCATCTTCAAGCGGCTGAACGCGCTCACCCACGGTGCGATGGGCATGTCGGTCGACAATCGCATCGTCGAGGTGAGGCTGTCGGAGGATCGCAAGAGCGCGGAAGTGGAAGCGGTGGCGCTGGTCCACCTGGGCGGCCGCCTGCTCAGTCGTTCACATGGCGTCGATCGCGTGATCCGCCGCAATGGCCGCATTCTGCATGCGGAATCGAAGTCCCGATCCTGGGTTTACGTTCCGATGGAGTAGGGTGCCGGCGCAACGCCGGGCGATGACGCCTTCGTTGTGAGGCGACCCTGTCGGCGCGCCAGCGGATCTGCTTCGCGCGCCAGTGGGCGAGTGTCGGTCGCAGATCGATTCGCGTCGCGCAAGTCGGAACGGCTCGACCGCAAGCCAATGCGGCTTGCGCTAAAGGTGTATCGCTGGAATGACGGTGAGAGCGGCGCGCGCGCAGTAGCTAGAACGAATCGCCCGGCACGCGCACCGCGCCTTCCATCAGCACGCGCGCGCTGCGGCTCATGATCGCCTTCGTCACGGTCCACTGGCCGTCGACAAGCTTCACCTGTGCGCCCACGCGCAAGGTGCCCGAGGGATGTCCGAAACGCACCGACTCGCGTTCGCCGCCGCCCGCGGCGCGGTTCACCAGCGTGCCGGGAATCGATGCGGCCGTGCCGATCGCCACCGCCGCAGTGCCCATCATCGCGTGATGCAGTTTGCCCATCGAGATGGCGCGCGCCTGCAGGTCGATGTCGCCCTTCGCGACGTGCTTTCCGCTGGATGCGACGTAATCGGCTGCCGGTGCGACGAACGCGACTTTCGGCGAATGGCGTCGGGTCTTGGCTTCGTCGAGCGTACGGATCAGGCCCATGCGCAGCGCGCCGTGGGCGCGGATCGTTTCGAGCTTCGCCAGTGCCGCATCGTCGTTGTTGATCGCATCCTGCAACTCGCTGCCGGTATAGCCCAGGTCGGCGGCGTCGAGGAAGATGGTGGGAATGCCGGCGGAGATCATCGTGGCCTTGAACGTGCCGACGCCGGGAACCTCGAGGTCGTCGATGAGGTTGCCGGTCGGGAACATCGCGCCGCCGTCTTCGCCGTCATCGGACGGGTCGATGAATTCCAGCTGGATTTCCGCCGCGGGGAAAGTCACGCCGTCCAGCTCGAAATCGCCGGTTTCCTGCACCTGCCCGTTGGTCACCGGCACGTGCGCGAGGATGGTCTTGCCAATGTTTGCCTGCCAGATGCGCACCGTGCAGAAACCGTCCTGCGGAACGCGCGCGGCGTCGATCATCCCGGCGGCGATCGCGAACGGCCCGACGGCGGTGCTGAGGTTGCCGCAGTTGCCGCTCCAGTCGACGAAGGCGTCTTCGATGGCGACCTGACCATAGAGGTAGTCCACGTCGTGCTCCGGCACGGCGGACTTGCCGATGATCACGCACTTGCTGGTGCTCGACGTCGCCCCACCCATGCCATCGGTGTGCTTGCCGTACGGGTCGGGCGAGCCGATCACGCGCTGCAGCAGCGCATCTCGCGCCTTGCCCGGCACGCGGGCGGTTTCTGGCAGGTCTTCCAGCCGGAAGAACACGCCCTTGCTGGTGCCGCCGCGCATGTAGGTGGCGGGGATACGGATCTGCGGTGCGTGGGGCATGGCGGTTACCGGTCGCTGTGGGTTACCCCCTCTCCCGCTTGCGGGAGAGGGTTGGGGTGAGGACAGGGACACGATGCGGACGGTGCGCCCTCATCCGCCCCTGCGGGGCCCCTTCTCCCGCACGCGGGAGAAGGGATGTCACGCGCCGTCCGGAATCTCCGGCTCGACCAGCTTCGCCAGCATTTCCAGCGACTCCTGCCAGCCGAGGTAGCAGAACTCGACCGGGATCGAATCCGGAATGCCCTGCTGCACGATGCTCACGTCGGTGCCGCACATGACGGTCTTCAACGTCACTTCGACTTCCATCGTGCCCGGCAGGTCCGGGTTCTCGAACTGGTCGTCGTAACGCAGCTTCTGCCCAGGAACGAGTTCGCGGTACGTGCCGCCGAAGGAGTGACTGCCGCCGGTGCCGAAGTTGGTGAACGACATGCGATAGCTGCCGCCCACGCGCGCGTCCATCGAATGCACTTCGCCGGTGAATCCATGCGGCGGAAGCCACTTCACCATCGCGGTGGGCGTGATGAAGGCGCGGTAGATGCGTTCGGCCGGCGCGCGGATGACGCGGTGCAGGGTGACGGTACCGGGCATGTCGTTGCTCCTTGCGGGGTGGGAAACGAAACGTGCGTCGGCGCGACGGTTACGCCGCGCGCGTGGAGGATTCCAGGAAGTCCTGCGCGAAACGCTGCAGCACGCCACCGGCTTCGTAAATAGAAACTTCCTCGTCGCTGTCGAGACGGCACGTGACGGGCACTTCCACGCGCTCGCCATCGCGGCGATGGATGACCAGCGTCAGGTCCGCGCGCGGCTTGCGCTGGCCGACCACGTCATAGGTCTCGGTACCGTCGATGCCCAGCGTCAGGCGGTTCACACCCGGCTTGAACTCCAGCGGCAGCACGCCCATGCCGATGAGGTTCGTGCGATGGATGCGCTCGAAGCCTTCGGCAACGATCGCTTCCACGCCCGCCAGGCGTACGCCCTTGGCGGCCCAGTCGCGCGAGGAGCCCTGGCCGTAGTCGGCGCCGGCGATGATGATCAGCGGCTGCCTGCGGTCCATGTAGGTTTCGATCGCTTCCCACATGCGCACCACGTTGCCGTCCGGCTCGATGCGCGCCAGCGAACCCTTCTTCACGACGCCGTCCACCACGGCCATCTCGTTCATCAGCGTCGGGTTCGCGAACGTTGCGCGCTGCGCGGTGAGGTGGTCGCCGCGGTGCGTCGCGTACGAATTGAAGTCCTCTTCCGGCAGGCCCATCTTGTGCAGGTATTCGCCTGCCGCGCTGTTCATCAGGATCGCGTTGGAGGGCGAGAGGTGGTCGGTCGTGATGTTGTCGCCCAGCACCGCCAGCGGACGCAGGCCGCGCAGCGTGCGCTCACCGGCCAGCGCGCCTTCCCAGTACGGCGGACGGCGGATGTAGGTGCTTTGCGGGCGCCAGTCGTACAGCGGGCTGACTTTCTGCCCGTGTTCGACACGGATGTTGAACATCGGCTCGTACACGCGGCGGAACTGCTCGGGCTTCACGCTCTGCGCGACGATCGCGTCGATCTCCTCGTCGCTGGGCCAGATGTCCTTCAGGGTCACCGGCGTGCCGTCTGCATCGATGCCGAGCACATCGCGCTCAATGTCGAAGCGCACGGTACCCGCGATGGCGTAGGCGACCACCAGCGGCGGCGAGGCGAGGAAGGCCTGCTTCGCGTACGGATGGATGCGCCCGTCGAAATTGCGATTGCCCGACAGCACGGCCGTGGCGTACAGGTCGCGGTCGATGATTTCCTGCTGGATCGCCGGATCCAGCGCGCCCGACATGCCGTTGCACGTCGTGCAGGCGAAGGCGACGATGCCGAAGCCCAGCTGTTCCAGTTCCGGCAGCAGCTTTGCTTCTTCCAGATACAGCTGCACCGCTTTGGAGCCCGGCGCGAGCGAGGTCTTCACCCACGGCTTGCGCGTCAGGCCACGTACGTTCGCGTTGCGCGCCAGCAGCGCGGCGGCGATGACGTTGCGCGGGTTGCTGGTGTTGGTGCAGCTGGTGATGGCGGCGATGATGACCGCGCCGTCGGGCATCAGGCCCTGCGCTTCCTGCGCCTTCGCCGCGTCGAGGTTCACGGCGATGCCGCGCTCGGCGAGGGCGGAGGTCGGCAGCCGCTTGTGCGGGTTCGACGGGCCGGCCATGTTGCGTACCACGCTGGACAGGTCGAAGGTCAGCGTGCGCTCGTACTGCGCCTGCGCGAGGTCGTCGGCCCACAGGCCGGCGGTCTTCGCATAGGTTTCCACCAGCTTCACCTGCGCATCGTCGCGCCCGGTGAGGCGCAGGTAATCCAGCGTCTGGCCGTCGATGAAGAACATCGCCGCGGTCGCGCCGTATTCGGGCGCCATGTTCGAGATCGTCGCGCGATCGCCCAGCGTCAGACTGGCGGCGCCTTCGCCGCGGAACTCCAGGTACGCGCCGACGACCTTCTCCTTGCGCAGGAACTCGGTCAGGGCCAGCACGATGTCCGTCGCGGTGATGCCCGGCTGGCGCTTGCCGGTGAGTTCGACGCCGATGATGTCCGGCAGGCGCATCCACGACGCGCGGCCGAGCATCACGTTCTCGGCCTCAAGGCCGCCCACGCCGATGGCGATGACGCCCAGCGCATCCACGTGCGGAGTGTGGCTGTCGGTGCCCACGCAGGTGTCGGGGAACGCGACACCACCTTGCGACTGGATCACCGGCGACATTTTTTCGAGGTTGATCTGATGCATGATCCCGTTGCCCGGCGGAATCACGTCGACGTTCTTGAACGCCAGCTTCGTCCAGTCGATGAAGTGGAAGCGGTCTTCGTTGCGGCGATCCTCGATGGCGCGGTTCTTCGCGAACGCATCGGGATCGAAGCCGCCGCATTCCACGGCGAGCGAGTGATCGACGATCAACTGCACCGGCACGACCGGGTTCACCTTCGCCGGGTCGCCGCCCTGGTCGGCGATGGCGTCGCGCAGGCCGGCCAGGTCCACCAGCGCCGTCTGGCCGAGGATGTCATGGCACACCACGCGCGCCGGGAACCACGGGAAATCGAGGTCGCGGCGGCGTTCGACCAGCTGCCTTAGCGAATCCACCAGCGTGGCCGGATCGCAGCGCCGCACCAGGTTTTCCGCCAGCACGCGCGAGGTGTACGGCAGGCCGGCCCAGGCGCCGGGCGCGATGGCCTCGACCGCTTCGCGCGCGTCGAAATACTCCAGCGACGTGCCGGGCAGCGGTTTGCGGTGTTCGGAGTTCATGGGCGAGGAATTCATGGACAAGGCGCGGTCCTGGGTTGGCGGGCGGCCGTGGCGCGGGGCCGTCGGTGGCTGGCTGCCGCATAAGCGCGGGGAGCGCCAATTTTAGCGGTTTCGGGACTGCACGGGCTGATCGGATGGGGCGGAACGCGTTCCGACGTGGCAACGCCACGCGGCCTCGGGCATCCTGTCGCGATGGTTCAGGAAACGACTGACGCGCAGGCCTTCGACGACGACGTGCGCTGGATGCGCCAGGCGATGACGCTGGCCGAACGCGCCGAGCGTGAAGACGACGAAATCCCGGTCGGTGCCGTGCTGGTTTCGGCCGACGGCGAAGTGCTGGGCGAGGGCTGGAACCGCAACATCACGCTGCGCGATCCCACGGCGCACGCCGAGATCGTGGCGATGCGTCAAGCCGGCCAGCGCGTGGGCAACCACCGGCTGCTGGGTTCGACCCTGTACGTGACGCTGGAGCCGTGCGCGATGTGCGCGATGGCGATGGTGCATGCGCGTGTCGCCCGCGTTGTGTTCGGCGCGAGCGACCCGAAAACCGGCGCGGCCGGCAGTGTGTTCGACCTGCTCACCGACCCGCGCCACAACCATCGCGTGCAGGTGCTCGGCGGTGTGCTGGGCGAGGAATCTGGTGCTCGATTGACGGCCTATTTCAGGCGCAAGCGGGGGAAGGTGGCGCCTGCGGCGTCGCAGGAGTAGGGCGGCCGCGCAACGACGGCGCCCGGGTTATTCCTTCACTTGCAGCCGATCCTTCGCCAGTTGTTCATTCAACTCGCGATCCAGCATCCGCAAGCCAAGCGTCGCCTCGTACCCGAGGCACACGGACGCGGCGAACATCAGCAGCACGCCCACCACCGCCAGGCCCGTGGGCACCAGGTCCAGCCGGTAGCCGAAGAACGCGTCCACCGCGATGCCAAGGCTCGTGCCGACGAAAGCGCTGATCGACGCGTAGAGCATGCGCACCGCGGCCAGCACCAGGTAGGAACGACGTCGATGGGTAGCGATGCGCGCTTCCAGCTCCACGCGCGCAGGGCCCTGCGGCAGGCCCCGGAGGATGTCGATGTCCGAACGCATCCGGTCCACGACGCGCGCGAGGCGGTTGTTCGAGGAGATCTGCAGCGAGCTTGCGGCGGTCAGGAAGAAGGCCGGGGTGATCATCGCCGAGACGACGGCGTAGTGCGTGGCATCGATCGCGACGGGTGAGGGCATTCAAGGCGTTCCGTGAGCGCGGCGCGAAGCCGTCGGGCGGGCTGGCTGTATGATGCGCCGGTCCTCATTCCAGTGCGAGCGCATGGCGGCCGTCCCTTCTTCGAACGACGAAAACCTGATCTGGATCGATCTGGAAATGACCGGACTCGATACCGACCGCGACTCCATCCTGGAGATCGCCACGGTCGTCACCGACAAGCAGCTCAACGTGCTGGCCGAAGGCCCGGAGCTGGCGATCTCGCATCCGCTCTCGCGGCTGGAAGCGATGGACGAATGGAACCGCAACCAGCATGGGCGATCGGGCCTGTGGCAGCGCGTGCTCGACAGCCGCATCGACCTCGCGCAGGCGGAACAGCAGACGCTGGACTTCCTGCTGCACTGGGTGCCGGCGGGAAAGTCGCCGATGGCCGGCAATTCCATTTGCCAGGACCGCCGCTTCCTGCACCGCCTGATGCCGCGGCTGGAGAAACACTTCCACTACCGCAACCTCGACGTCAGCACGATCAAGGAACTCGCGCGCCGCTGGGCGCCCGAGGTGCTGGCCGGCGTCAACAAGGACGCCCGCCACACTGCGCTGAGCGACGTGCGCGATTCCATCGCCGAGCTGCGCCACTACCGCGGCTTCATGGGCCGCCTGGGCGGCGAAGCGCACGACTGAGGGTCAGCGCAGCTCGGGCGGCGTCTGCTGCTCGGGCGAGGGCGACGACGTGGACGATTGCTGCTCGGGCGAGGGCGACTGCGCCGGTTCGACCGGCGCCGCGTCGCTGCCCGCGGTGCCCTTGCTTGCCTCGGTGATGCGCCGCTGCGCGCGGATGTCGCGCTGGGCCTGCTGGATGCTGATGCCGGCCTGGTCGAACGCCTTCTTGATGCGCTCGTTGAGATCGCACTTGGTCGCGAAATGGTCGGCGTTGCTGACGTGGCAACGCACGCCCAGCCGCACTGCGATGTCGGCCAGTTCGTACACGACGACGTCCGCCGCGGGCTTGTCGAGGATGCGCTTGTCGGCCTTCATGATGTCCATGATCGCCGCACGCGCCACGTCGATGTCGTCCTCGTAGCCGATGCCGATGACCAGCTCGATGCGGCGACGCGTATCGGGCGTGAGGTTCACGATCGGCGCCGTGGTGATGAGGTTGTTCGGCAGCACGATGGTCTGGTTGTCCGCGCCACGCAGCCTCGTCTGGAAGATGCTCACGTTCTCGACCGTGCCGCTGCTGCCGCCGATCTGCACCACGTCGCCGACGCGGAACGGTTTGAGCGTGACCAGCATGACGCCGGAAGCCACGTTCGACAGCGAGTCCTTCAGCGCCAGGCCGATGGCCAGGCCCGCCGCGCCGAGGATCGCAATGAAGGATGTCGGTGCCAGCCCGAAGAAGCCCTGCAGTATCGCCAGCAGCAGCACGATCAGCAATGCGATGTAGATGACGCGGCTGAGGAACTGCTGCGAGGTGGCTTCCACGTGCGCGCGCGTGAGCGCACGTCCTGCGATCCGCACGATCCATTTCGCCAGGTGGTGGCCGATGTAGAACACCAGCAGCGCGCCGCCGACCTTGATGCCCACGTCCATCGCCCAGGCCCAGAACTGGTCGGCGGTCATGGCGTGGAAGCTTCCCGGCGGCGCCAGGTCGCGGTGAAGGTTGGACAGGGAGTCCTGCAGCGTGGCTTCGGGTGTGGGATCGGCGGTCAAGACTGCCTCCTTCATTGCATCGGCGAATGTTGGTGCCTTCACAAAATACGACGCCCCGCATAAGCGGGGCGTCGATGCATCGCAAGGCGGTTCAGCGCAGCGTCGGAATCACGCCGTGGATTTCTTCGCCTTGGCCTTGGCAAGGCGCAGCCAGGTGTCGACGACGGTGTCGGGATTGAGCGACACCGATTCGATGCCCTGGTCCATCAGCCATTCGGCCAGGTCCGGGTGATCGCTCGGGCCCTGGCCGCAGATGCCGACGTACTTGCCCTTCGCGCGTGCTGACTTGATGGCCAGCGACAGCAGCTTCTTCACCGCCGGATCGCGCTCGTCGAACAGCTTGGCCACGATGCCCGAATCGCGATCCAGGCCGAGCGTGAGCTGCGTCAGGTCGTTGGAGCCGATGGAGAAGCCGTCGAAGATCTCGAGGAATTCGTCGGCCAGCAGCGCGTTGGACGGCACCTCGCACATCATGATGATCTTCAGCCCGTCCTTGCCCTGCTCGAGACCGTTCGCACGGAGCACTTCGACGACCTTGCGGCCTTCGTCCAGCGTGCGCACGAACGGGATCATCACCCAGCAGTTGGTCAGGCCCATCTGCTCGCGCACCTTCAGCACCGCACGGCATTCCAGCGCGAAGGCTTCGGTGAAGCTCGGATCGACGTAACGGCTGGCGCCGCGGAAGCCGATCATCGGGTTCTCTTCATGCGGCTCATAGCGCGAGCCGCCGATGAGGTTGGCGTACTCGTTGGACTTGAAGTCCGACAGGCGCACGATCACCGGATACGGCGCAAACGACGCAGTGATCGTCGCGATGCCTTCGGCAAGTCGATCCACGTAGAAGTCGACCGGGCTGCTGTAGCCGGCCATCTTCTCGTCGATCTTCTTCTTCGTCGCGGCGTCCTGCTGGTCGTATTCCAGCAGCGCCTTGGGATGCACGCCGATGTGGCTGGCGATGATCATCTCCAGGCGCGCCAGGCCAACGCCGGCGTGCGGCAGCATCGCGAAGTCGAATGCGCGCTCGGGGTTGGCGACGTTCATCATCACCTTCAGCGGCGCCTCCGGCATCTTGTCCAGGTCGGCGACGTGGCGCTCGAAGGGCAGCGTGCCAGCGTAGATGAAACCGGTATCGCCTTCGGCGCAGCTGACGGTAATTTGCTGGCCGTCCTGGATGGTGTCCAGCGCGTTGCCCGTGCCGACGACCGCCGGCACGCCGAGTTCGCGCGCGATGATCGCCGCGTGGCAGGTGCGGCCGCCGCGGTTGGTGACGATGGCGGCCGAACGCTTCATCACCGGCTCCCAGTCGGGGTCGGTCATGTCGGCGACCAGCACGTCGCCCGGTTGCACGCGGCTCATGTCGGCCAGCGAGCGCACGACACGCGCGGTGCCGGTGCCGATCTTCTGGCCGATGGCGCGACCTTCGCACACGACCTCGCCGCGCTGGGTGAGCTGGTAGCGCTCGATCTGCGTGGCGTGACCGCGCGACTTCACTGTCTCGGGGCGCGCCTGCACGATGAACAGCTTGCCGCTCACGCCGTCCTTCGCCCATTCGATGTCCATCGGACGACCGTAGTGCTTCTCGATGGTCAGCGCCTGGCGTGCGAGTTCGTGCACGTCCTCATCGCTGATGGAGAACTTCGAGCGCAGATCGGCGGGCGTGTCCTCGGTGCGTACGCGCTCGCCCGGCGTATCCGAGTACACCATGCGCAGCTGCTTGGCGCCCATGCCGCGGCGCAGGATCGCCTGCTTGCCCTGGAGCAGCGTGGGCTTGTAGACGTAGAACTCGTCCGGATTCACCGCGCCCTGCACGACCATCTCGCCCAAGCCGTAGCTGGACGTGATGAAGACGACGTCGCGGAAACCCGACTCGGTGTCTAGCGTGAACAGCACGCCGGAGGAGCCGACGTTGGAGCGCACCATCAGCTGCACGCCGGCGGACAGGAACACGTCCTCGTGCTTGAAACCGTGGTGCACGCGATAGGCAATCGCGCGATCGTTGTAGAGCGAGGCGAAGACTTCCTTGACCTTGTGCACGACATCGTCGGCGCCGGTCACGTTGAGGAAGGTTTCCTGCTGGCCGGCGAAGGAGGCGTCCGGCAGGTCTTCGGCGGTGGCGGAGGAGCGAACGGCAACGGCGACGTCGCCGCCGCCGTTTTCGTCGCACAACTGCTTGTAGGCCTTGCGGATGTCCGCATCCAGTTCCGGCTGCAGCGGGGCGTCTATCACCCAGCCGCGGATCTCGCCGCCGGCCTTCGTGAGCGCGGGAACGTCTTCCACGTCCAGCGTCGCCAGCTTGTCGTAGATGCGCTGGTGCAGGTTGTTGTGCGCGATGAAGTCCTTGAAGGCTTCAGCGGTGGTCGCGTAACCGCCCGGAACCGATACGCCCAGGTTGGCGAGGTTGCCGATCATTTCGCCCAGCGAAGAGTTCTTGCCGCCGACGCGGGCCAGATCGGTGAGCCGCAGCGCGTGCAGCCAGAGGATGTTCTCGTTCAAGCGGGCGATCTCCAGGCGGATCGAAGAGGGATGGCGGAACGTGGCCGGCGCGCCCTCGGCGCATGGCGCGCAGGTATCCGGATATGATCGCCCGTGCGCCGGGGGCATACAAGCTTGATTCAGCGGCGTTTCTTGTGTTGTGAACGCCCAGTTCAGGAGAAAACCGATGGCCGGCGTGCGTCCCGTCTTCTACGTATCCGATGGTACCGGTATCACTGCCGAGACCATCGGTCACAGTCTTTTGACCCAGTTCACCCAGACGCGCTTCGTGACCGACCGCATTCCGTTCGTCGACAGCGTGGAGCGCGCACGTGAAGTGGGCGAGAAGATCCGCGTGGCTGCCGAGTCCTACGGTGTACGGCCGGTGGTGATCAACTCGTGCATGGACGCCGATGTCAGCCACGCGCTGGCCGAAAGCGGGGCGCTGATGCTCGACGTCTTCGCGCCTTTCATCGAACCGCTGGAGCGCGAGCTGGAGCAGACGCGCGAACGCCGCATCGGTCAGGCGCACGGCATGGTGGATTTCGACAGCTACCACCGGCGCATCAACGCAATGAACTTCGCGTTGACGCACGACGACGGGCAGGCCATCAACTACGACGACGCGGACCTGGTGCTGGTAGCGGTTTCACGCGCCGGCAAGACGCCGACCTGCGTGTACCTGGCGCTGCATTACGGCGTGCGCGCGGCGAACTACCCGTTGACCGAGGAAGACCTGGAGCACGACCGCCTGCCGCCGCGCCTGCGTCCGTATCGCAACAAGCTGTTTGGGCTGACGATCGACCCGATCCGCCTGCAGCAGATCCGCCAGGAGCGCCGGCCCAATTCGCGCTACGCCCAGTTCGACACCTGCAAGCGGGAGGTGGCGGCCGCCGAGGCCATGTTCCGCGCTGAACGGATTTCCACGCTGAGCACGACCAATACCTCGATCGAGGAGATCTCGAGCAAGGTCCTGACCACGCTGGGGATCCATCGCGAGATGTTCTGAACGGCCGGAGCACAAAGCCCGGGAAAAACCGTCGCGAGGAATGCTTACCGTAGGCCGACCGCGGGCGTGCGTCAACGCTGCCGCGCAGAGGTTGTGCCGTGTAGCATCGGCTCCATATCGGTGTCCATGCCCATGTCACTCGCCACCCGCCGCGCACGCATTCCCCGCCTCAGCCGCTTCGGCTGGCTGATGGGGCTGTATGCGGAAAATCACGTCCGTTTCGCGCGGCTTTTCCCGTCCGCGGCGTTGTCGGTCGGCACGTACCACTCCAGCGTCGGCGACGGCCTGGACCTGCAGCTGGACGTGATCGAATGCCACCCGTACACCACGCAGTTGCGCCTGACGTATGCGATGCGCGATCCGGTTACCGGCGAGCAGGATCCGTCGGCCTATCTGCGCCTCTACCACGATGCACGGCAGCTGGAAGTCACCAACTGCTACGTCGGACGCCGCTGGCAGGACGTCATCGGCATGTATCCGCCGGCCGCCGAAGTGCTGGACCACCGCACCAGGATGAACACGTTTCTCGGAAAGTGGCTCGAGTATCTAGCGGAGCGGGGACATGGTGTGGCAACATTGCGCCCCGTTGACGCCGGTACCAGCACCGGCGGACGCGACGAAAAAAATCTGGCAGCGAACGCTTGACGACATCGCTGAACGCCCGCTAGAATTTTCGTCTTTCCAGCAGCACGTGGGGCCATAGCTCAGCTGGGAGAGCGCCTGCATGGCATGCAGGAGGTCGCCGGTTCGATCCCGGCTGGCTCCACCATCTCCTCGGAGATGATGCTGAAAAACCAGTTATGTCCCCATCGTCTAGAGGCCTAGGACATTACCCTTTCACGGTAGCGACCGGGGTTCGAATCCCCGTGGGGACGCCAAATAGTGAAACGCCGCAGGGCTCCGGAAACGGGGCCCTTCGGCGTTTTGGGCGTCTGGTCTTCGAGCGGCCGGCTCGTTCAGGGCAGTGATCTTCGTCGCCACATGATTTACTTGCGAGGTCGCATCGTCTGCGCCGCGGCGACATCTCGACCAATGTGGCCTCTTCGTCATCGCGGCGAAGGCCACGCTCCAGGCGGGCTCGTTGCAGCTTGCAACGGCCTTCCCGACATCTGCGTCATCGCGCACGCCTCGCGCGCCGTTCCTCGAACGTGAGTTCCTCGCACCCGATCAGGTGACCGGGCGTCGCGCCTGCATCGCTTGCCGGCGATTTCGCCAGATCCTCCAGGATTGGACACTCCGGCCGATCGTCGCCATGACAACGACGTGCCAGGTCCTGCAGCGTGCGCTGCATGGCCTGCATCTCGGCGATCTTCTCCGCCAGCTCGTCCACATGCGATTGCGCCAGGTGCTTCACTTCGGCGCTTGCGCGCGCACGGTCGTCCCAGAGCCCCAGCAGCGCTTCGATCTGCCTGATCGAGAATCCCAGCCCGCGCGCGCGACGGATGAAGCCGAGTCGATGCAGGTCGGCATCGTTGTAGAGGCGGTAGCCGGCGAAGGTGCGGCTGGGCGGCGGGATCAGGCCGATGCTTTCGTAGTGTCGGATCATCTTCGCGCTCACGCCGCTGCGCCGCGCGGCTTCACCGATGTTGTGCAGGCCGTGCTGGCGTGCGTCGGCAAGTTCGGGTCGTGGCATGCGGGGCATCGTCGGCTCCTTACGATTCAATGGCGTGCGAAGTGCGCTGCGGGCGCCAGTGGCGTAGCAGCAATGCGTTGGTGACGACGCTGACCGACGAGAACGCCATCGCGGCGCCGGCGATCACCGGGTCGAGCAGGCCCAGCGCCGCCAGCGGAATGCCGACGACGTTGTAGGCGAAGGCCCAGAAGAGGTTCTGGTGGATCTTCCGTGTGGTGCGGCGCGAGATCTCGATGGCATCGGCGACCAGTGCAGGTTCCGCGCGCATCAGCGTCACGCCGGCCGCGTGCATCGCGACGTCGGTGCCGCTTCCCATGGCGATGCCGACATCGGCGGCGGCCAGGGCGGGCGCATCGTTGACGCCGTCGCCGACCATCGCCACCACGCCGCGCAGACGCAGTTGTTCGATCGTGGCGGCCTTTTCGTCCGGCAGCACGTTGGCGCGGACATCGTCGATGCGAAGCTGGCCCGCGATCGCGCGCGCGGCGCCGTCGTGGTCGCCCGACACCATCACCGTGTGCACGCCGAGTGCATGCAGCCGTGCGATGGCCTCGCGCGCGCCGGGGCGTGGCTCGTCGCGAAACGCCAGCAGGCCGAGCAGGCGAGGGCGTTCGTCGCGCTGCGATGTCGCCACCCACGAAACCGTATGGCCGCTGGCGAACAGGGTCTGGGCGCGTGCCGACAGCAGCGTCAGGTCAACGCCCGCCTCCCGCATCATCCGCTCGCTGCCGATGAGCACGTCGTGCGAATCGATCCGCCCACGCACGCCGCGCCCGGGAACCGCGCGGATGTCGTGGGACTGAAGCGACCCCTGCGCCGCGTTCAACACGGCCCTTGCCAACGGATGTTCGCTGCCGCGCTGCACGGCAGCAGCCTGCGCGAGCAGCGAATCGGTGTCGCCATCGAGCGCGACGGCCTCGGTCAGCGTTGGCTTGCCCTGCGTCAGCGTGCCCGTCTTGTCGAAGGCGACGATGCTGATGCGATGCGCGGCCTCAAGCGCCTGTGCGTCCTTGATCAGGATGCCGGCGCGTGCGGCGACTCCGGTGCCGGCCATGATGGCGGTCGGCGTCGCCAGGCCCAGTGCACACGGGCATGCGATGACGAGCACCGCGACGGCGTTGAGCAACGCCTGGCTCCAGTCGCCGGTCGCCAGGCCCCAGGCGATCAGCGTGAGCAGCGCGATGCCGATCACCACCGGCACGAAGACCGCGCTGACGCGATCGACGATGCGCTGGATCGGCGCCTTCTTTCCTTGCGCGTCCTCGACCAGCCGGATGATGCGCGCGAGCGCGCTTTCGGCGCCGATGGCCGTGGTCTGAACCACGATGCGCCCCTCGCCGTTGACCGCGCCGCCGGTGACGCGCTCGCCCTCGGATTTCGCGACGGGCAGCGATTCGCCCGTCAGCATGGATTCGTCCGCATGCGTGCGGCCTTCGAGGATGCGGCCGTCGACGGGGATGCGTTCGCCCGGTCGCACGATGACTTCGTCGCCTACGCGCACCTGCGCGAGCGGCACATCGGTCTCGATGCCGCTCCGGCGAACGCGTGCGGTTGCGGGGCGCAGGGCCTGCAGGGCGCGGATGGCGGACGTGGTCTGGCGACGCGCGCGCGTTTCAAGCCGCTTGCCGAGCAGCACCAGCGCGATCACCACCGCCGAGGCTTCGAAATAGAGCGGTGCGTGATGTCCGCCTGCGAGCAGGTGCCACAGGCTCAGGCCGTAACCGGCGCTGGTGCCCAGCGCGACCAGCAGGTCCATGTTGCCGCTGCGCGCCTTCAGCGCGTGCCAGCCGGCGCGATAGAAGCGCGCGCCCAGCCAGAACTGCACCGGCGTTGCGAGCGCGAACTGCACCCAGCCCGGCAGCATCGCGTGCACGCCGAACGGGATCGCGAGCATCGGCAGCACCAGTGGCAAGGAAAGCGCCAGCGCGATCCACAGGTGGCGGCGCTCGCGTGCATCTGCGTGGTCCAATTGCTGTTCGTGCGAATGCATTGCGGCTTCGGACGCGTCGGCGGCAGGAACGCTGGCGCGATATCCAGCCGCTTCGACGGCTGCGATCAAGGTTTCGACGGCAAGCTGGGAAACGCCACGCACCTGTGCGCGTTCGGTGGCGAGATTGACGTTCGCCCCGATCACGCCCGGCACGGCGCGCAGGGCTTTTTCGATGCGGCCCGCGCAGGAGGCGCAGGTCATGCCGCCGATCTCCAGGTCGAAGTCGCGTTCGGTGACTCGATAGCCGCTGCGCGTGACGGCGTCGGCCAGCGCCGGCGCGGTCACGCTGCCGTCGGTGGCGACATCGGCCGTCGCGGTGGCCAGGTTCACGTTCGCGCGCAGCACGCCCGGCACGGCGGCCAGGGCGCGCTCGATGCGGCCCGCGCACGAGGCGCAGGTCATGCCGATGATCGGCAGCCGCAGGTCGCTGGTGGGAGTGGCGGTGTTCATGCGTGCTCCAATCGGAAGTCCGGATGGAGGCAGCCTGGGCCTTCCCATGGTGGGAAGGTCAACGCGCCGCCGCCCGCCGCCGCATGGGATGCGGTGGGAAACGGGGCGACGGCGCGTCGTGGCGTGCATGAGTGTCAGAACCAGAGCCGCAGGCCGGCGACGAAGCGTGTGTCCTCAATCGCTTCGCCCTCGACGCGGCGATGGTCGGCCGTGCCGCCGTATGCGCGCTCCCACGCCAGGCCCACGTACGGCGCGAACTGCCGCGTGAACTCATAGCGCAGGCGCAGGCCGGCCTCCATCGTGGACAGACCGGAGCCCAGGCCACGCGCGGCATCGTCCTTGCCGAACGCTTCGACTTCCACGCGTGGTTGCAGGATCAGCCGGTTGGTCAGTAGCAGCTCGTACTCGGCTTCGACCGTCGCCGCCGTCGCGCCGCTTTCGCCGACGTACGCGGTGGCGCTCAGTTCGAACTTGTAAGGCGCCAGTCCCTGCACGCCGAAGGCCGCCCAGTCGCGCGAATCGCCCGGTTTGAAGTCGTGCTTCACGCCGGCCACCACGTCCCACCACGGCGAAACGCTGCGGCCGTAGAGCACTTCAAGGTCCGCAGCTTCGGTACGACCGTCTTCGCGTTCGCCTTCGCTGCGCAACCACACGCGGTTGAGGTCCGAGCCGATCCACGCCTGCGCCTCCCAGGCTTCGCCGCGGCCGTGGTCCAGGTCGACCGCTTCCAGGCGATCGAACAACACGAAGCTGTTGCGCTCCGGCGCGTGGTGCATGCCGTGTGCGAGTTCGGGAAACGCGGCGGCGCGGTCGGCGTCGGTGACGGGCGCGATGGGTTCGCGCGGTTGCGCGGATTCATCGCGTGCCGGCGTGCCGTGCCCCATCGCCGCGTGATCGACGGCAGGCGGATGCGTGGCGTGATCCATCGCCGCGTGGTCGTGCGTCGTCGCGGGCTCCGGCGCCGCGGCCTGGTGATGCGCATGGTCCTGCGCCCACGCCGGTGCCATCGCCAGCGACAAGGCGCACGCAAGCAGGGTAGGTGCGGCCCTCATGCGCGCTCCTCCACGCGCACTTCGCGCATCATCCCCGCTTCCATGTGGTAGAGCAGGTGGCAGTGGTACGCCCAGCGCCCAAGCGCGTCGGCGCGCACGCGATAGCTGCGTTTGGTGCCCGGTGGCATGTCGACGGTGTGCTTGCGAAGGTGGAACTCGCCGCTCTCGTTCTCCACGTCGCTCCACATCCCGTGCAGATGGATGGGGTGCGTCATCATCGTGTCGTTGACCAGCACGATTCGCATGCGCTCGCCGTAGTTCAGGCGCAGCGGCTGCGCATCCATGAACTTGAGGCCGTCGAAGGACCAGGCGAATTTCTCCATGTGCCCGGTGAGGTGCAGTTCGATGGTGCGTTCGGGCTCGCGTCCGTCCGGATCGTCGAACAGGCTTCGCATGGCGCCGTAGGTCAGCACGGTCCGGCCGTTGTTCCGCAGGCCGATGCCGGGGTCGTCGAGTTTCGGCGCCGGCGACATCGTCTGCATGTCGATGAGCGGATTGCCGTCCTCGCTTGCCGGATGCGACTGCATGCCGCCGCCGTGGTCCATCCCGGCCATGGCGCCGTGGCCCATGTTCGCGCCGCAGCCGCCTTCCATGCCTTTCATCGGCATGTTCGCGCCACAACCGCCTTCCATGCCTTTCGTCGCACCGTGCTTCATTCCGGCGTGGTCCATGCCGCCGTGGCCCATGTCGTTCATCGTCAGGATCGGACGCGGGTCCTGCGCCGGCACCGGCGCTTCTAGGCCCTCGCGCACCGCCAGCGTGCCCCGTGCATAGCCGGTGCGGCCCATGTCCTGGGCGAAGATCGCGTAGGCGTCCTGGCCCGAGGGTTCGACGATGACGTCGAAGGTTTCGGCGACCGCGATGCGGAATTCATCGACGGTGACCGGATGGATGTACTGGCCGTCGGCAGCGACGACGGTCATCTTCAGGCCCGGGATGCGCACGTCGAAGTAGGTCATCGCCGAGCCGTTGATGAAGCGCAGCAGCACTTTCTCGCCGCGGCGGAACAGGCCCGTCCAGTTGCCCGACGGCGCGTTGCCGTTGAGCAGGTAGGTGTAGGTGTTGGCGTTGATGTCGGACAGGTCGGTGGGCGTCATGCGCATGCGCCCCCATTGGCCACGGTCGCCCAGCGTTGCGGACAGCCCGTCGCGCGAGACGTCGTCGAAGAAATCGCCGACGGTGCGCTTATGGAAGTTGTCGTATCCGGCCATCTTCTTCATGCGCCGGAACAGCGCCGCTGGCGCCAGGTCGGTCCAGTCCGACAGCAGCACCACGTGTTCGCGGTCGAAGGCGTAGGGTGGCGGTTCGCGCGGGTCGATGACGATGGCGCCGTACAGGCCGGCCTGTTCCTGGAACAGCGAGTGGCTGTGGTACCAGTACGTGCCGGACTGGCGGATGTCGAAGCGGTAGGTAAAGGTTTCGCCAGGGCCGATGCCGTCGAAACTCAGGCCCGGCACGCCGTCCATGTTGGCCGGCAGCACCAGGCCATGCCAATGGATCGAACTCTGCACGGGCAGGCGATTGGCGACGCGCAGGGTGACGGTATCGCCTTCGCGCCAGCGCAGCACCGGTGCCGGGAGCGAACCGTTGACCGTCACCGCCGGGCGCGTGCGGCCCGTGAAATTGACCGGGGCGGCGTCGATCGAAAGGTCGAACTGCGTGCCGGTGAGGACAGCGGGGGAATTGGCGCGCCCGGCAGAGGCCGAGACAGGCAGGTGCCACAGGCCCGCGCCCGTGGCGACGCCGCCGGCCGCCAGGCCGGTGACGAAACGTCGTCGCGATGGCGATGCCATGCGACGGCCGGATACATCGGATGTCATTGACTGCTCCGTGCAGATCAGCGGAATGCAACGCGATGGCCGTCTTGGCGGCCTTTTCGCGCGCGCGTCGGATCGGCGCGCCAGTGCGCGCCCGGAGTCAGCCGATGGGAGGTCGGAGCAGGTGCGGAAGCGGCGGAGCGACGCGGTTCACAACGCCCGGTTGGGCGATGGCGTCCGCTTCAGGGGCATTGCCGGCAACGGCGACGACCGACATCGCGGCGGTCAAGTGCTGCAGGCAGTAGTCGCAACTGCACTTGGATGACTGGCAGCACTCCGGCAGATCGGAACCGGCCTGGCTGGTCGCGCTGTCGGCGTGCGAGTGCGCCGCCTTGAAGGCCGTTTCGGCCGGCGCGCTCTCGTGGCAAGGCGGCATGGCCTGCGCTTCTTCCGCGACGACGGACATCGCAATGTGCGAGATCTGCATCTGCGTGGCCGCCACGGCGTAGCCCGTCCCGTTCAGGACGAGCATCAGGCACAGCAGCAGGCGGAACGCGATGCGACGCATGGAAACAGTCTAGCCGGATTGGCGAATGCCGGAATCACGAAGCCTGAACGGGCGGGTATATACTCCAGCCGAACGCGAGGGCCGGCAGCGGCCACGATCGGGGCGGCCGGCCAGCGGCGCGTTCGGCCAGTGATGCCGCGTTGCGATCGAAGCTGAGGTGCCCGCTTGGTTTTCCATATCGTTCTTGCCGATGACCACCCCATCGTCACCAGCGGCGTACGTGCGCTGCTGGAGCAGAGCCCGGGTTTTCGTGTCGTGGCCGAAGCGACCTCGCCGGACGACCTGCTGCGCGTGCTCGACAGCACGGCCTGCCAGCTGGTCGTCACCGACTTCAACATGCCCGGCGAGCAGGCCGCCGACGGCCTGAGCCTGTTGCAGCTGCTGGGCAGGCGTTGGCCGGACCTCAACATCGTGGTGCTCACCCAGCTCGCCAACCCGGGCGTGCTCAACAACATCGCGCGCCTTGGTAACGTGCGCGGCGTGGTCAGCAAGTCGGACGCGATGAAGGAACTGCCCACCGCCGTGACCGCCGCGACGGCCGGGCGCAGCTACCTGAGTGCTTCGGTGCGCAAGCAGATCGAACTGACGCAGGGTGACAGCGCGGATTCGACGCCTGCGCTGTCCAAGCGCGAAGCCGAAGTGATGCGACTGTTCGCGCTGGGCCACACGGTTTCGGAAATCGCGCGCCAGCTCAACCGCAGCGTCAAGACCGTAAGCAGCCAGAAAGTCGAGGCGATGCGCAAGCTGGGAGTGAAGAGCGACCTTGAGTTCTACGCGTACGCGAGGGAGCACGGGCTGGGGTCCTGACCGGTCGATGCTTCGCCTGACGAGAACGGCCGGTTTCCCGGCCGTTTTCATTTCGTGATGCCTCAATGCCGCTTGAGCATTTCGTCGCGCGACTGTTCCGCGCGCGAAGCGCCGATGGCGGTTTCGACCTGCTTGACCTCTTCCGGTGGCGGAAGCACGGCGGGGAAGCCGAGCGACTGGATCCACAATTCTCGAGCCCAGCCCTTGGTGTGGTAGAGGTGATGATCCTCGTCCTTCTCCACCGCCTGATAGGCCTGCTTGAGGACATCGGCATACTCCGCCTTCGCCTTCAGCGCGACCTGGCCGATCAGCTCCCAGTTCGAATGGTCCTTGGTCTCGGCCAGCACCACGCACTCGGCGGCGACCAGTTCGGCCGCGGCGGGGTCGGCGTTCTTCATCGCCATCTCGATCGCCGCGACCAGCGATTTTCCCAGGTGCGCGACGACCGCGCGTCCCGGGCTCTGTTCCTCGGTGTCCATGCCCAGCTGCTGGAACACGCGGGTGAGGATCTCCTCGTGCGTCGTGGTCTCGTCGAGATACTCCTTGAACTCCTTCTTCAGGTCCGCGTTCTGTGCGGCCTTGATCGCGGCCATGTAGACCTGGATGCCCCCGCGCTCGGTTTCCAGCGCCTGGAGCAGCAATTCATGGACCTGTGCCTGGTCAAACTTCGACGTACGTGCCATCGGTTCAATTCCTGTCGAGTTGGAAGCGTGCGTTCGTTATAGGAAGCACTGCAGACACGTCACGTGAAGAATCGCGCGGCCTTGGTTCAAACACGTTGCCAATCGCGGCATGGATCGGCCGTGCATCGAGTTCAGTTTCGTCGCGCGCTCGTCGCCTGCCGCGTTACGCGCTGCCCGCTTTCGGCGAATTTCTGCGCTCGCTCGGAATTATTTTCGTGCGTCAACGCCGTAGAGGCCGCCACGACGCAGTGCCGCAATGGCACGACACTTGCGGTTTGCACGAGTGCGGGCAACGCCGTGAACGCGTTGCTTCTTCGTGAATGTACGCAGGAGGACCGCATGGCCACCACTCGGATGATCACCTACCACCAACTGGTTTCAGTCATTGGCGAAGGCGCCCGCGAGATCTACGGCGCCGACTGGACGACGGCCGAGCGTGCCGTCGCCACGCTGTGGAAGTCCTACGAACAGGCTACCGGCCTGTCGTGGGAGGAGGTCGAACCCGACGTGCGCGCCGCGTGGGAACGCGCGAGCCTGTTCCCTCGCGTCGACGGTCTGCTGCGCCTGCATTGAACCCCGACAGACAGGAATCGCCATGAACGCTGCATTGAAACTCTCCCTGGGGATGTCGCTGGCGCTGCTGGCGGTCACCGGTTGCCGCCGGACTGAGGAACATGTTGCCGACGCCCCGGCGCAGCCGGGCACCCCGCCGGCCTCTTCGACGCCAGTTGTCGATGAGACCGGCACACCTGCCGCGACAGGCGACACGTCGCGGGATGTGAACGCGGCTTCGCCCGATGCGAGCGCGGCGGGCACGCTGACGCAAGGGCAGGCCGTGGCAATGGTCGGGGCGGTCGACAAGCACGAGATCGCTGCCGCCGAGCAGGCGAAAAGCAAGAAGCTCACGCGTGACGTAGCCGACTACGCGGACATGCTGCACCGCGAGCATTCGAAGAACCTGGAAGCCGGACAGAAACTCGGCGTGTCCGAAAGCAGCCCGGAAATCACCACGATGGAGGAGAAGGGACGTGCGGACCTCGCCGGGCTCGACCGGAGCTCCGGCAAGGACTACGAGAAGGCTTACGTGGATGCGATGGTGAAAGGCCACGAGGAAGCATTGTCATTGATCGACACGCGCCTGCTTCCCGCCGCGACGGACGAGAACGTTCGCACGTTCCTCAACAACTCGCGCGATCATGTGGCGATGCACCTGGAACGCGGCAGGGCGCTCCAGCGCAAGATCGGCGCGCCGTAACGCGCGGGCTGTGGTGTTGATTCCCTAGAGCCACTTCCTCCACCACGCCAGCGCGAAGCCCGCCAACGCCATGCTGGTCATGATGGCCACGGCCAGGAGGAATCCCGTCAACCCCGTCTTGAAGAACGGCGCTTCGAAGTTCATTCCCAGGATGCCCGCGACCACCGCGAGGCCACCCATCAGCGCGGTGAGGATCGTCAGCACGCGCATGATCGCGTTGGTGCGCAGCGCGGTCTGGTTGCTGAACAGCTCGAAGGAGCCGATCACCACTTCGCGCGCGTTCTCCACCGCTTCCATGGCGCGCTGGAAATGCGTGTCGACCGTCTGGAAATGACGGTTCACTTCGCCGTCGGTGCCGGGGCGGAAGTCGGGTCGTGCAATTGCCGAGAACACCGGCCGGTGCGCCGACAACATGCGCCGCAGACGGGACGCCGCCTTGCGCAGGCCGCGCAGGCTGTGCAGGCACTGGCCGTGCCGATCGTCGAGGATGTCGGTTTCCAGGCGTTCGTCCGCGCTTTCGAAATCCGCGACGGCGTCGAAGTACGAGTGCAGGTGCCAGTCGAGCAGCGAGGCGGTGAAACTGTCCGCACCGAGCACGCCAAGCCCCGGGTCATCGGACTCGCGCTCGCGCAACTGCGTGATGCAATCCACAGGCTCCTGATGCGAGGTGACGACGAAGTTGTGGCCGGCCAGGATCGCCAGCACCGAGCCGGCGTACGTCAGGTTGCCCTCATTGCGCACCACCACCACGCGCACGAAGAACGTGCCGTTGTGCACCCGCAGTTCGGGCCTGGCGCTGCGATCGCAGAACGCCTGCGCGATGTCGCTGCCGATCCCGAGCTTGTCCATCACCGCGAACAAGGACGCATCGCCGCTGCCTTCAAGATCGATCCAGAGCAGCTGGTGTTCTTCCAGGCGGTCCAGCTTCGCCGCGTCCAGATCGATCGTTTCGACGTTGCCCGTGCTGTCGAAGAGCCGGATTTGCAGGGTGCCGGGGGCGTCTTGCATGGGGAGGGCGAGGGCAGTCACGATCCCGTGAATCTGCTGCCCGCGATGTCGCTCCGGCGTGATCGGGCCGAACGTCGAAATGGCGGCGTTCAGCGTCGGGATCGTACCGGCGTGTCGCCGCCGTGCGAGCGCCGGTCGATCACGCCCTGCGGCTTGTGGCGCACCCCCGAGCGGTCCTGATCGGTGGCCAGGGCGCACACGACCTGGCCGGCGATCATGTTCGAGCGCAGCCACCATGTGCTGCTGATGCCATTGGGCGCGATCAGGCGCAGCCTGCAGCGTCCATCGGCGGTGGGCGGCTCGGCATAGATGCGCCAGCCTTTCGGCAATTCCCCTTCGTGCATGCGATGTCCCCTGTGCGTGCGTTTGGTTGCGACCCGTGTGGGCTATCGCAAGCCACATGCCAAGTCGCGCGTGGCGCGTGAATGCGCGAGGGAGCGTTGCGCACGCGATGCGCGGCGCGCACGACACGGAAGAAAGTGCGCGGGGTCAGGAAACTTCTGTCGTGCGCCGCCGTTGCGTCGCGGTGCCTCGCAACGCGCACGCGGACACACTCATGCCGACGTTGCCTTCGCCAACATGAACATCGGTGCGCGATGCGTTACGCAACGTCGACTTCCCTGACGGCAAGCTGCACGCAGGTCAGGCGGCCCTGGTTCTCCTGTCCGCACACCCGACCAGCAGGAGTTCACTTAATGGCCAGCGCGAAGAAGCCCGCACCGAAGAAGACCGCCCCGAAGAAGGGCGCGGACAGCAAGACCACGGCGAAGAAGGACACGGCTGCGCGCGCGTCACGTCGCGCACCGACGGGCAGCGGCGACCTGCAGGCGCAGCAGGCACGCGATACGCAGGCGCTCGCCTCCGCGTTCGACCACAACCCGACGAAGGCCGCCGAATACGGACGCGAGAACGCGCTCGATCCGCCGGAAGGCGTGCACGCCGCGCCCACGCCGCTCGCCGGCGCAAGCACGCTGAGCGAAGCGCAAGCCTCGGCGAAAACCGGCACGACTGCGACGGCCGGAAGCAATCCCGCAGGCGGTCCGCTCGATCGCGTTCGCGTGGATTCGGGTGAGCGGGCACTCACCACGAACCAGGGCGTGCCGATCGCGCAGAACCAGGATTCGCTGAAGGCCGGGCTGCGCGGACCGGCATTGCTGAAGGATTTCATCCTGCGCGAGAAGATCACGCACTTCGACCATGAGCGCATCCCCGAGCGCATCGTGCATGCACGCGGTTCCGGCGCGCACGGCTTCTTCGAGTGCTACCGCTCGCTGCGCAAGATCACGCGCGCGGCGCCGTTCCAGGACGACGGCAAGATCACGCCGGTGTTCGTGCGTTTTTCCACCGTGGCCGGCGAGCGCGGTTCCAAGGACACCGCGCGCGACGTGCGCGGTTTTGCGGTGAAGTTCTACACCGATGAAGGCAACTGGGACCTGGTCGGCAACAACATCCCGGTGTTCTTCATCCAGGATGCGATGAAATTCCCCGACCTCGTGCACGCGGTCAAGCCCGAGCCGCACCACGGGATGCCGCAGGCAGCCTCGGCGCACGACACGTTCTGGGATTTCGTATCGCTGATGCCCGAATCCACGCACATGCTGATGTGGGCGATGAGCGACCGCGCCATTCCGCGCAGCCTGCGCATGATGCAGGGCTTCGGCGTGCACACCTTCCGGTTCGTCAACGAGGCGGGCGAAGCGAGGCTGGTGAAGTTCCACTGGACGCCGCGCCTGGGCACGCACTCGCTGGCGTGGGACGAAGCGGTGAAGATTTCCGGCGCCGATCCGGACTTCCACCGTCGCGACCTGTGGGAAGCGATCGAGGCCGGCGAATTCCCCGAGTACGAACTCGGCGTGCAGGTGTTCACGGACGAGCAGGCGAACAAGTTCAGTTTCGACGTGCTGGATCCGACCAAGATCGTGCCCGAGGAGCTGGTGCCGGTGGAGCCGGTCGGACGGCTGGTGCTCAACCGCAATCCGGACAACTTCTTCGCGGAAACAGAGCAGGTCGCGTTCTGCGCCGCGCACATCGTGCCGGGCATCGATTTCACCAACGACCCGCTGCTGGCCGGGCGCATCCATTCCTACGTCGATACGCAGATCTCTCGCCTGGGCGGACCCAACTTCCACGAGATTCCGATCAACGCGCCCGTCGCGCAGGTCCACAACAACCAGCGCGACGGGATGCACCGACAGGCGATCCACCGTGGCCGCGTCGCATACGAACCCAACAGCCTGGGCGGCGGCTGCCCGTTCCAGGCGGGCGGGGCGGGATTCGTGTCGTTCCCCGAACCCGTTCGCGCGGACGAACTGCGCGGACGTCCGGAGAAATTCGCCGAACACTACAACCAGGCGACGTTGTTCTTCGAAAGCCAGAGCGAGCCGGAGAAGGCGCACATCATCGCCGCGTTCCGCTTCGAGCTGAGCAAGGTCACCGTGCCTGCGGTGCGCGAGCGCATGGTGGCGAACCTGATGAACGTATCGCGCGAGCTCGCCAGCGGTGTTGCCGCGGGGCTGGGCATGGGGGAGGTCGAGGCGTCGCCGCGTGCGATCGACCGCGTGCCGCGTGCGGAAGTGCGGCAATCGCCGGCGCTGTCGCTGCTCGCACGCCCCGGCGATGGCGGCATCCGCTCGCGCAAGGTGGCGTTGCTGGTGTGCGATGGCGTTGATGGCCCATCGCTTGCGTCCGTGCAGCAGGCGCTGCTGGACGCCGGGGCGGTGCCTCGGCTGGTCGGCCAGCGCATCGGGCCGTTCGTCACGGCGGATGGAAAGACGCTGCAGGCCGATGCGTCGATGGAGAATGAACCCGGGCCGCTGTTCGACGCACTCGTGCTGCCAGACGGCGAACGCGCGGTGAAGCAGCTGGCGGTGGATGGGCGGGCCGGCGAATTCGTCAAGGAGCAGTATCGGCACTGCAAGCCGATCCTCGTGCTGGGTGCGTCGTCGTCCCTGCTCGAAGGCGCGGGTGCGTCGCGGAAGTTGCCCGATGGCAGCGATGACCCGGGCATCGTGCAGGGCGAGGACGATGTGGACGAAGCGATCGCGGCGTTCATCGATGCGATCTCGCAACACCGGCACTGGGTGCGCGAGACCGATCCGCCGATGGTGTGAGGGCTGGCGGCCCTCACCCCAATCCCTCTCCCGCGCGCGGGAGAGGGGCTCCAGTCACATCCGATCGGCATCCATCACCGCCTGCGCGAACGCGCGGGGTGCTTCCTGCGGCGGGTTGTGGCCGATGCCGCCGGTCAGCAGGCGGTGTTCGTACTTGCCCGTGAAGCGCTTGGCGTAGCTTTCCGGGGACGGATGTGGCGCGCCGTTGGCATCGCCTTCCAGCGTGATGGTCGGCACGGCGATGCTGGGGAAGGTGGCGAGCGTGCGTTCGATCGCGTCGTACCTCGCCTCGCCCTGGGCCAGGCCCAGGCGCCAGCGATAGTTGTGGATCACGATGTCGACGTGGTCCTCGTTCTCAAGCGAGGCCGCGCTGCGGTCGAAGGTGGCGTCGTCGAAGGCCCACCTGGGCGAGGCGAGCTTCCAGATCAGTTTCGCGAAGTCGTGGCGGTTCTTCTGATAACCGGCACGGCCGCGGTCGGTTGCGAAGTAGAACTGGTACCACCATTGCAGCTCCGCTTCCGGCGGCAGTGGCGCCTGCGCGGCCTGCTGGCTGCCGATGAGGTAGCCGCTTACCGCCACCAGCGCCTTGACGCGTTCGGGATGCAACGCGGCGACGATGTCGGCCGAACGTCCACCCCAGTCGTAACCGGCGATCACGGCGCGGGGGATCGACAGCGCATCCATCAGCGCGATGACGTCGTCGGCGAGCGCGGCGGGCTGGCCGTTGCGCGGGGTGTCCTTCGACAGGAAGCGCGTGCTGCCATACCCGCGCAGGTGCGGGACGATCACGCGATAACCGGACGCGGTGAGCAGCGGCACCACGTCGGCGTAGCTGTGGATGTCGTACGGCCAGCCGTGCAGCAGGATCACCGGCGCGCCGTCAGCGGGACCGGCATCGACGTAGCCGATGTCGAGCACGCCGGCGCGGATCTGCTTCACGGGGCCGAGGTTGCGGTTCGTGGTCGTCATTGGCTTGGGGGAGTTGGAGGCAGGCGTTGCAGCCTGGGCGTGGGGGGCGACCAGGCCGAGCGAGGCGGCGGCGATGCCCGCGGCGGCGATGCCGAAGAAGCGGCGGCGGGCAGGGTCGATGCGGTCGGGGACGAGCGTATCCATGTTCGGGCTCCGGTGGGGTGGATGCGGCTGCGGTGGCCGGCGGAGCACAGATTGGCGGCGGTGAGTATCGCGGATGTGTTCGGCTCGGGGGCGTTTTGTATCGCTGTGTAGCGGGGTGGGAATCACGCCGCGTCGATCCCGTCCGGCGTCACCTGGTCGGGATCCCAGCGCAGTCGCCGCTTCGCCCATGTCTGCGCCGTCTGCGGCTTGACGAAGAGCGCGGTGATGTCCGGGTGCGTTTGCTGCACGGCGCGCTCGATGCGCAGCACGCAGGCTTCGATCTGCGGTGTGGTGAGGGTGTCGTGGAAGTCGGCGCTGAGCGCGGCGATGATGCTTTCCGGCCCCAGTTGCTGCGTGAGCACCCCGTTCGCGCAGCGCACGTCCGGATCGCTCCCGGCGATGCGCAGGATGTCCTCCACCACCTGGCGCTGCGCCAGTTCGCCCAGCAGCAGTCCCTTGGTTTCGCGCGCCAGCAGGATCGCCGTGACCGCCAGCACCGCGCCGATGCCGAGCGAGGCGTAACCGTCGTAACGCGGATCGCCGGTGACCTGCGTCGCCGCGATGCCGCCCAGCGCGATCAGCAGGCCCAGCACCGCCGCGGTGTCCTCGAACAGCACCGTGAAGGTGCTGGCGTCCTTGCTGTCGCGGAACGCCTGCACCCAGCCGCGCCGGCCCTTCGACGCGCGGAACGAACGCAGCGCGATGAACCAGGTGATGCCTTCGAACAGCAGCGAGGCGCCCAGCACGATGTAGTTCACCAGCGGGTTGGCCATCTGGCGCGGATGGCGCAGGTGCGCGAGGCCTTCGTAGAACGAGATGCCCGCGCCCAGGGCGAACACCATCAATGCGACGATGAACGCCCAGAAGTACAGCTCGCGCCCGTAACCGAACGGGTGCTTGGGATCCGGCGGCCGCGCCGCACGCCGGATGCCGTGCAGCATCAGCACCTGGTTGGCGGTGTCCACCAGCGAATGCACGCCTTCGCTGAGCATCGCCGAAGAACCGGTGAAGGCGGCCGCGACGAACTTGGTGGTCGCCACGGCGGCATTGCCCAGCAGCGCGGCGACCACCACCAGGCGGCCGGATCCGGCCATCGCGTCAGCTCCGTCAAGAACGTTGCGGTGATGGTCGCGGGCGCGGGGTAAATCCTTCGTGCACGCGGCGTGGATTGCCCGCGCGGTCCCCGGCTATGGCGTTGCGGCGACGGGTGTCCCCAACTCGAACGTCATGTGGTCAAAATCCACCGTCCACGAATCGAACTGGTCGAGGACGTCGCCGCCCATCAGCCCGAAGTTCTGCGCCTGCACCTCGTCGCCGTCCCTGGTGACGATGGTCAGTTCCGGCAGCGTCGCGTGCGTGCCGGCCAGTTCGAGCACCGCATCGGGAATGCGCGCCACGCGACGTGTCGTCGAGCCGCCGGCGCCGGCCATTCGCTCGTCCTGCTGGGCCATTGCGTCGGCGAAGCGCGGGTGACGCTGTGCGAATCGCGACGACAGGAACGAATGCGGGCCACCGGTGTCCAGGTGCAGCGCGACCGGCACGTCGCGCAGTCGTGCTTCCACGTACAGCGCGCTGGCGACGATGCGCAGGTTCTCCTTCGTGGTCTGCGCCTGCGCTCCGGGTTCGGGCACCATCGAGCCGGTGTGTTCGAAGCGCAGGCGCCTGAACTCGCGCAGCACCGGGAAGCCGATGATCGCATCGATGGTGTACCCGCCCGGGACCGGCAGTTCCAGTTGTTTGTCATCCAGCACCAGGAAGGCGACGTTGCGCAGTTCCAGTCCCGCGAACGCGAAACGGTCGGCGATGCCGATGCGGGTGGGCACGGCATCGCGGCTGGCACTGTCGATGGTGGCGGCGGCGTCGAGGATGCGCAGGCCCAGCCGCGTGGCGGTGCTTTGCGATACGACGGACAGGCCCGCACCGGTGTCGAGCACCGCTTCCTGCACGTGGCCGTTCACCGTTGCGTCCGCGCGCGACAGGCCCACCTTGTCGCGACGCGTGACGACGGCGGTGGGCATCAGCGCCTGCGTCGTCTGCCGCGGCGCGGTAGACAGCGCATGGGCGAGCGCGCCAAGGCGTTGCGCGTCGTCGCGCTCGTCCTGTGGTGCGTTGTTCTGGTCGAGCGCCTGCTGCCAGCCGGCGGCGGCCGATGCGGCATCGGCGTAGTCGCCGGCGGTGAAGGCCGCATCGGCCAGCACGGCGAACGCACGCGCGCGGTGCGCAGGCGGCGCGGTGGCATCGCGCGCGACCGGGTTCGCAAGGGCGATGGCATCGCGCGGTTGCAATCGAGCGGCCGCGATCCGCGCCTTCGCGATGGCGGTCATGCGCGCATCGGGACTCGCGGTGCCGAGGCGTTCGAGCGCGAAGACATCGCCGGCGTCGGCATCGTCCAGCGCCTGTTCGAACGCCACGGGAATGGAAACCGCGGGCGGCGGCGTGGCTGGCCGGGCCGCGGCGAAGCCGTGGGCGAGCAGCAGCGAGAAGGCCCAGGGCGCGAGCCGGGGCAGGGAGGAGGGAGGGGTGGTTCGCATGGTAGTATTTGCCGATCAGTTATAAGTTACTGTAAAACAGAAACTAATATGCAAAATACGGCAATGTCAAACGCCCTGGCGCGGCATGCGCGCGTGCTTCGTTTCGCGGCGCTGGTCGCGGGCGGGCTCTATGTCGCGGCGACGATCGCCGCGCTGGCGTCGCTGGGCGGATGGGGTGGGCGATTCGTCGAGGCGACGCTGCAGGCCGGCGACATGCCGCTGTCCTGGGCAGCAGCCACGGCAGTCGCCATCGCGTTGCTCCTGGGCGCGGCCATGTTCGAACTGGCGCGCATGCTCGCGCGCGTCGGGCGCGAGCGCGTATTCCCGCCCGATGCGGCGCGGCACTTCCGCCGCTTCGCGCTCTTCTTCCTGCTCGCTACCGTGGTACGCGCGGTGATGCCTGCGCTGGCGATGGCCGTGCAGTCCGTGCGCGATGGCAGCGGTGCGTTGCGCATGAGCTTCGACGGCGGCGAGTTGGTGACGCTGCTGGTCGCGGCGCTGTTGTGGCTGGTGGCACGGCTTTTCGATGAAGCCGCGCGACTGGAAGACGACAGCCGGTCGATCGTCTAGGAGGCCGCCATGGGAATCGTCGTGCGCCTGGACGTCATGCTCGCGCTGCGCAAGGTCCGTTCCAAGGACCTCGCGCAGCACATCGGCATCACCGAATCGAACCTGTCCCTGCTCAAGTCGGGGAAAGTGCGCGGAATCCGCTGGGAAACGCTGTCGGCGATCTGCCGGTATCTGGACTGCCAGCCCGGCGACATCCTCGTGTTCGATCCCGACACAGGGGACGGTTGAGCCTTATTTCCCCGGCGCGCCGAAGGCGTCCCAGCCGACTTCGCCCGCGCCGGCCGGCGGCGTGAATACGAAGGTGGAATCGGGCAGCGTGGCGCGTTCGACCCACGTCAGCTCGGCGTCGTAGCCGGGCAGCCGGCTGTCGCGTGTATCGACGAAGGCAAGCTTGCACGGCAGATGCTGTGCGTCGGCGAACACCTCCCACGCCACGCCGTCCTTCTTGTACGAGTAGTGCGCGCACGAACGCCCGCCGACCAGCGCTTCGCCGGAATAGCTCGCACGTTGCGCGCCTTGCAGCAGCCGCGCCTGGTCGTCCCAGGCGAACAGTTGCGCCAGCACCATGCGGAAACCCGTGCGCTGCTCGACGGTGGACACCAGCGTCTGCAACGTGCCGGGCGCATCGATGCGCGCGTAGTGGTTCTGCGTGGGCGAGAACACGGTGATGGTGCGGCCGTCGTACACGATGTCGCGATCGAACCCGATGCCGCGCGCGGAGGCGTGCATGTGGTCCGGCGCGCGCACCTGGTACTTCGCGGTTCCGCGGAAATCCCGGTATTGGCCCGAGGCCATCGGCGCGCGCGTCTTCACGTCGGCCGACACGGTGTATTCGCGCAGGCTGCGCAGCTTCTCGCCGATCTGCGACAGCGCCTTGATCGCCTTGGGATCCACTGCCGCGGCCTGTTGCGCGTTCGCCGGCGAGGCGGCGGCGAGTACGACCATCAGCGCAAAGGTGAGGGCAGGGGTCTTCATCGCGATCTCCGTGCGCATCACTTCGACGGCGCCGCCGCCGTCTTCGCGTCCTTCAACTCGGCCCAGCTGCTGTCCGGGTCGAACGTCGCCATCGCGCGTGCCAGCTGGTCGCTTTGTGGGCCGAGGTCCTTCTCGAAGACCTCGCCTTCGTGGCTGATCATGAAGGTCATCACGCCCGTGTCGCCGTAATCGGCCGGCCATGCGACCAGCGCGAAGCCGCGGCTCATCGCATCGCCGAGCTTGTAGTCGTACGCGCCGCCGGGCGCCGACGGGCCCTGGGCGGTGAGGATGCGATAGCGGTAGCCGTGCCACGTGCCCTGCGGCGTGTCGTCGCCGAACAGCGGCCCGAGCGGGCTTTCCTCGCCGCCGTCGTCATCGGTCCAGTACAGGCCGTCGTGCTTGCCGTCGGTACTGACGAACTTCTGCGCGTATTCGAGGATGCCGTTGCCGTTGCGGTCCTCGCTGGCGTAATCGATCTGCGCGTCGTGATAGGCCAGCACGGCCTGCTCGGCTTCGCGTTCGTTGCGTCCGATGCGGCGCGCGCGGATTTCCGCCTCGCCGGCCTTGATGTCGAACGCCCAGCCGTTGCCGCCTTTCACCAGTGGAACCGGCAGCGTCCACGCGTCCTTGCCGACCGCGAGCAGCTGGTGCGTCGCGTCCTTCTTCTGGAAGGCATGCTTTTCGCGATAGCGCGCCAGGAACGCATCGACGTCGTCGCGGTCCACGCTGCCGCGCGGCACGATCTGCTCCCACTGCGGGCCGAGGATCGCGGTGAGGCGGGCCTCATCGGCAGTCTTGGTGCCCAGTGCCTTGACGAGCGCATCGGCGGCCGCATCGGGCGTGGTGAAGGATTCCTGCGCGTGCGCCGGCATGGCCAGCAGCACGGACAGGGCGAGCGGGAGCCAGCGGATGGAAGGGCTCATGGGGTTCTCCTGCTCAACGACGACGACCGCCGCCGCCGCGCGAAGGCGGCCGCGAAGGACGGCTCATCTGGTGCCCGCCACCGCGCGAGGCGGCCGGGCGCTGCGACTGCTGCATGCTGCGCTGGCCGCGCCCGGCGTCGCCGCGCGACTGGCCGGGATTGCCCGCGCCGGAGAACGCGTTGTTATGCGATGCACGATTCATTCCGGCGTTGTCGCGTGCGCCCTGGCGCGCCTGCGCGTTGTTCTGGCCGCCGCGCTGCTGGAACGCGCCCGGGTTCTGCGCCGCGCGATTGCCGGTCGCGCCCGAGCGGTCGCCCGTGCGGCTGATGTCGCGCGAGGCCTGTCCCGCGCGTTGCTGCGCTTCGCGATTGCTCGCCGCCGGCGCTTCGAAACCGCGTTGCTGCATCGATTGCCGCGCGCGATCGCGTTCGGCCGAGCGCGCCGGGTCGCGTCCACGCGCTGCATCGCGCTGTCCGGCGCCGTCCAGCTGGCGGCCGAACTGCTCGCGGCTGGCGCTGTCGCGGTACGGCACGCCGTCGCGATTGGCCGCGTTGTGCTGCCACTTGCCGTCGCGGCCGATGTTCTCGCGGTTGACGTTGCGCTCGCGGTTGGTGTTGCGGTTGAACTCGTTGTAGCGGTTCACGTCGATGTCGATGTCGCCGTGGCCCCAGTCCAGGTCGCCCCACAACGCGCCGCCGACGGCCACGCCGATGCCGAAGCTCAGCAGCGCGCCGCCCGGGTAGTAGTAGGCCGGCGGCGGGTAGTAATACGGCGGATACGACGGATACGCCCAGGCGCCGTAGACGACGCTGGGGTTGTAGCTGGGCACGTAGACGACGTCGGGTTGCGAGGATTCGATGACGATGGTCTGCGGCGCGGCCGTGCTGCCTGCCGGCGCGGGCTGCGTGGTGACCTTCTGCTGCTCGTTCGACTTGAGGTTGCCGGCGGCATCGGCCTGCCGGCGCAGTCGCTGCACCGATTCCATTACCGCGTCGGGCTGCGCGAGGAACGCATCGCCCATGCGCTGCACCCATTTGGGATCCTGTCCCAGCACCGCCAGCAGCTGCGGGAACGCCACCAGCGACTGCACGCTGGGATCCCACGACTCGTTCGCGACCTGTTTGACCGCGTCCTCGCCCTTGGCGTCCTTGTGCGCCTTGGACCATGCGACCGCGTCGCTGACATCGCCCGGATACGTCGAGGCCATCAGGACCTGCGCGAGCAGCGCGTCCGGATACAGCGCGATCGGCGCCATCATCTGGTCGAGTTCTTCCCGCGTGAACGTGCCCGAGGAGGCGGTGTTCGTCGAAGCCGACGGCGTCGAAGACGCCTGCAGGGGCGCCGTCGACGCGGGATGGAGCGTCGTCAGCAGCAGCGCGGCGATCGCCGCATGTAGCACCAGGATGCGCATGGAAGCCTCCACTCGCGCGGCGGCAGGCCGGGGGAGGCAGCCTGCCGTCGCATTGCCCGCCTTGATCGGCTACGTCACTTGCCGGCCTGCACGCCCTTGTCGACGATGAGCTTCACCACGACCTTGCGCGCACCCGCATTGCTGCCTGCACCGGCATCGGTCGCCACGCCCATGCCATCGCCCGCGCGCACGCGGCCCGGCTGCAGGCCCGCGTGCTGCTGCAGGTAATTGGCCACCGCGTTGGCGCGGCGCGTGCTCAGTCGCTGGTTGGCGGCGGCGTCGCCCGTGGAATCGGTGAAGCCCTGCAACACGACCTGGTAATCCTGCGTTTGTTTCGCCTTGGCGGCGAATGCGTCGAGGTCGGACTTGCCCGCCGCGTTGATCGTCGCGCTGCCCGAATCGAACTTGACCTCGGCCGTGGCCAGCGCCTCGTACTTGCCGAACTCGTTCATGCGCGCCGTGGTCGGCGCAAGGCCTGCCTGCACCTGCTGCGCGGTGCGCAAGTCCTCGGACTTGAACGAGACTTCGGCGGCGTCGAATCCGCTGCCGGAGGCGACCGCGTCAACGCTGACCGGCAGACCGGGGATCAGCGAGGTCTGTTCGACCTTCTCGTGCACCACGCCGGTCAGGCCCTTGGTCTTCTTGTATTTGGTGGTCGGCGACAACGTGATGGTCTGGTCGACGTTGTTGGCGTCCTTCACCACGATGGTGTTGCCCTGGACGGACGTGATCAGTCCCTTGATCTTGCTCTTGTCGCCATCGGCGGCGGAGGCGGACGAGACCGCCAGGACGGTCGCCATGGCAGCGGCGAGCGACAACGACTTCAGGAGCGTGCGCTTGTTCATCGATAGATCCTCGTGAGGTCCGGCGGGGTACGCCCGGCGTCTGCGGAGCGTCCCGTCCACCGCTGATTTCTACGCCGATCCGGTGCCGGCTCAATTGGCCCTTGGCCCAACCTGCACCGGAGCCGCGCCCGGCAGGTTTCGCGCCAACGCCAGGCGCGTTCAGGCCATCACCATGACCATCACCGTGCCCCAGGTGGTCAGGAGCAGGTGCGCGACCGCGACCGCGCCGGTGTAGCCGATCACGGCCACGGGGCTGCCGGATTTCTCCTGCACCGCCGCCAGCGCGGCGGTGAAGGTCTGGGCGCCGGAAATCGCCCCGAGCAGCAGGAGCGGGTCGATCTTCAGCACCTTCCTGCCGAACCACAGGCCCAGCAGCAGAGGCGCCATGGTCACCGCAAGCCCGCCGAAGAACAGGCCGATGCCCGACTGCCGCAGCGCCTCCATGAAGTGCGGGCCGGCGCCCAGGCCGATCATTGCGACGAACGCTGCCAGCCCGAACGATTGCATCAACTTCACGGCGGCATCGGGCACGCGCCCGAACAAGGGCCGGCGGCCGCGGATGTGGCCGACGACCAGGCCCGCGAGCAGCGCGCCGATGCTGGTGCCCACGCTGATGGTGATGCCGCCGATCGGCACCGACGCGGCGATGCCGAACAGCGCACCGAGGAAGATCGCGAAACCGACGACGACGAAGTCGGTCGCGTCGCTGGCATGCACGATCTCGCCCAGCACGGCGGCCGCGTGCAACACGGCCGGCTCCGGTCCGACGAGCGTGAGCACGTCGCCACGCTCGATCGTGGTGCGGGTCCCGACGGGAATGTCCTGGCCGCCCCGGCGGATGCGGCGCAGGAAGACCGCACGCACCTCGTCGCTGCCGGCGATCTCTTCCAGCGTGCGTCCGGCCCATCGCGACTTGCCCACGAAGACCTCGTGCGAAGCGATGGGAATGTCGAGCAGCGCGGCGTCGTCGACCTCCTCGCCGCGATCGCCGATCACGTCCACCAGCACATCGCGCCGCCCGCCGACGGCGACGACATCGCCGGCCTGGATCACGCTGTCGCCGTCCACGTCGAGCAGCGCGCCGTCACGCCGGATGCGATGCACGAACAGGCGCGCGCCGACGATCACGCGCTCGGCGGCGGCGACGGTCAGCCCGGCGATCGGTGCGGCGACGGCCACGCGGTAGGCGCGCGTCTCGAACGGCTGCCATGCCGGCGCCACGCCGTGCCGCTGGCGTTTGATGCCGTAGCGCTTCTCGACTTCGAGCGCATGCGCCGCCAGATCCAGCCGCAGCAGCTTCGGCCCGATCACGGTGCAGGTGAGGATCACGCCCAGCGCGCCGGAGACGTAGCACAGCGCATCGCCCACGCCGATGTGCGCCAGGTACCGTTCGCGCGTGGCAGCGTCGATGGGCAGCGCCTGGATCGCCTCGGTCGCGGTGCCCATCGCGGGTGATTCGGTGAGCGCGCCCGACATCATGCCGGCGGCAAGTCCGGGGTCCAGCCGCAGCGACTTCGCCACGATCACCGCGACCACCAGCCCGACCACCGGCATGAACACGCCCAGCACCGCGAAGCGCCACCCGTCGCCCTTCATGGCCGAAAGAACGCGCGGGCCGACCTCATAGCCGATGCCGAACAGGAACAGCAGGAACACCAGCGATTTCGCTGTTGCCGCCACGGGTACCGCGAACAGCCAGCCCAGCAGCATGCCCGCCAGCAGCGAGCCGGTGACACCGCCCAGCGTGAAGCCGCGCACGCGGATCGCGCCGACCCAATAGCCGATGCCGAGCGCGAGGTACACCGCCAGTTCCGGATACCGCGACAGCGTCGAGGCGAACCACTGCATGCGTTGCCTCCGAGGCAGGCGTCAGAGATTCGGCGGGTCGTAGTAGATCATCAGGCGGAAGTCGTCCAGGTCGGTTTCCAGCGGGCCTTCCTGGCGCACGTGCGCGTAGCGCATGCGGAACAGCAGCCCTTTCAGGAATCCGTCGGCGACCGCCCACTGGAAATTGACGTCGTACTCGTCCTTGGCGTACTCGGTGGGCGACTGCGGGTCCGAACCGTCGACGTACAGCGCGTACACACTCGCGCCCTTGATGAAGGGGAAGGTGTAGCCGGCGCGCAGCATCCATGCCGATTCGCCGTCGCGGTTGAAGTCCTCCACCTGCACGCTGGTGAAACCGGGATAGCCGCTCCACGGGTTCTGCATGTTGGTGTCGCCGCCGGCACGCGTGTAGGCCGCGGTGAACATCGCGGCGCCGTGCGAGAGCTCGGCCTTGGCGCCCCACTGGTCGGACGAGAAATCCGTGCCGCGCAGCAGTTCGTCGCCAACGCTGGTCTGGTCGGAATACTGCATGGCGAAGGTCAGCTTGGTCTTCTCCGCCAGGGGAATGCCGTACTTACCTTCGGCATAGAAGATGTTGATGATGTCGTCGCTGTAGTAGTTGATCGCGCCGAGCGAGAAATCGCCCGACTTGTAGTTCGCGCCCGCGGCGTAGACGCCGCGGTCGGTGCCGGCCGGCGCGCCGGCGTCCTTCGACATCGACACGAAATCCTCGGAGTTGCGCTCCTTGATCTTGTCGACATAGCCGCCGCCCACGCGCCATTCCGGCCGCCCTTCGTCGCCGCCGTACAGCCCCTGGAACAGCACGGTCTGGAACGTATTCGGCGTCATGCGAACGTCGTTGCGGTTGATGTACGGCGTATCCATGCCGCGCCGACCCAGCGTCAGGCGCGAATCCTCGTTGATCAGGAACTCGCCGTAGACCTCGCCGAGCACGCTGTAGCTTTCCTGGCCGGGCTTGAGCAGCAGCGTGCCGTCGCGGTCGTCGGGGCCGTAGAGTTTCTGCGAGGTGTAACCGGTGGCGCCGAACGCGAAGCGTTCGCGGAAGTAGCCCGTCTTGAAGCCCAGCGAACCGCCCAGCGCCCAGGCCTCGCTCGCGGTGTCGTCGTACTTCTCGCGGTCGAGGTAGAACGAGCGCACCTGCAGGTCCCACTTCGTGTCTTCGAACGCCTTGCGGCGCGTATCGCGGACCCATTGCGCGCGGTCGCGAGGCGCGAACGCCTCGTTCATGCGCGTCTGTCCCTGTTCGGTCGACGTGGCCGCCTGTTCGATGGCGTCCTCGTCGGAGTCCTCTGGTGGACTGGCAGGCGCCGGCGCGGTGGTCTGCGCCAGCGCGGGGATCGCCAGCAGGCAGCCAAGCGTGGCGGCGACCGCCACGCACACGGCGAGAGGGCGCTTGGCATTCATGGCAGCTCTCCTTGCGTGCTACTGCGACAGCACCATCGCGAAGTAACCGAACACCGTGTAGAGCACGCCGGAAATCGCGTAGCCCACAGGGAAGCCGACCCACGGCACGGTGCTGTCGATCTCCTTGGCCGCTTCGCGCGCGGGCCCGGAGTGCGAACGCGATCCGGCGACGCCGCCCATCAGCACGGCCGGGTTGATCTTGAAGATGTGATACCCGATGGCCCACGTGATGAACGGCGGGATGGTGCTGGCCACGAAACCGGCGAGGAAGATCTTCAGCGCGATCGAACCGGTCAGCTGTTCCAGCAGCGTCGCGCCGGCGTTGATGCCGACGATGGCGATGAAGGTCACCAGGCCGAGGTCTTCCAGGATGTTGCGCGCGGCGTTCGGCGTGCTGCCGAAGTAGCGAAGGCGCGAGACGAGCGAGGACACCAGGATGCCCGACAGCAGCAGGCCGCCCGCGTTGCCCAGGCCCACGGAAAAATCGCCGACCGGCACGTTGATCTTGCCGATCAGCAGGCCGAGCACCATGCCACCCGACAGCGTGAGCAGGTCAGTGGACGAGCTGGGACGGGCGACCTTGCCGAGCAGGCCGGCGGCCTTGTCGACCGCACTGCGCAGACCGGTCACGAACACCACGTCCAGTCGCTTCAGTTCGGTCTCGGGACCGGCCGGCAGCGGCTCGCCCGCGCGCTCCATGCGCGTCACCTGCAACTGGCCGGCGAAGTCCTCCGAGGCCAGCGACTTGAGCGGCTTGCCGACGAAGTCCTTTTCGGTGACCAGGATTTCGGCCTGGTCGAGCGGCACGCTGAGTGCCTTGGGGTCGTCCACTTCGGCACCGATCAGGCCGAGGTTGGACGTGAGGTCGCCCAGCTTGCCGCCGAGTGCGAGCACATCGCCCTGCTGCAGCACCAGCTCCGGCGCGGCACCCAGCGTCTCTTCGCCGCGTCGCACATTGACGATGCGGTACTGCGGGTACGTCTTGCGGAACTGCGCGATGCTCTGTCCGGCCGTCTGCGCATTGTCCAGCCGATACGCACGCAGGCCGCCGCCGCGATAACCGGTGAGCGCGGCATCGTCCACATTGCGAACGCCGTGCGCCTTCTCGTACTCACGTGCAGCCGCGCGTGCGTCCACCCCCCACCAGCGCGGCAGGTACTTGCAGATCAGGATGATGCCGACCGTGCCCCAGATGTAGGTTACGCCGTAACCCAGCGCGATCATGCCCGATACCTGTTCGGCCGTCGTGCCCGGGGGCAGTTTGTACGCGCCTTGCTCCATCGCCATTTCGGCCGTGCCGATGGCGGCGGACATGGTCTGCGAACCGGCCAGCACGCCGCCGGCGGAACCGGCGGGCAGGGCGAGCCACTTGGACATCAGCACCACCAGTCCCAGGCCGAGGAACGAGCAGATCACCGCCAGGATGGTGAAGGTGATGCCGTCCTTCTTCAAGCTGTTGAAGAACGCCGGCCCCACGCGCAGGCCGACGCCGTACATGAACAGGTAGTAGAAGAGCGACTTGGCGAAGTTGTCCAGTTGCAGCTTCACGCCGTAAGTCGACGCCCACGTCGCCAGCGCCGCGCCGACGACCACCGCCGCCGCAACCATGCCCAGGCCATACCCCTTCACTGCGAACTTGCCGACCAGTACCGCCATGCCCACCGTGAAGAACAGCAGGATGTACGGATTGTCGGCGAGGAACTGGAAGAAACCTTGCATGACGGCGTGCTCCGTGATGGTGGTAGCCGGATGTGGTGCTGGCGAAGTGGGTCTTGCCTACATGGACGTGGCGCGGCGGCTGTCCAGCTTCGTGGGCTTGATCAGCTTGATGCCCTGCGCAGCGTGGTAGCCGTGGATTTCCTTCACGTCGAGCTTGCGCATGAAGGCGATGGTGTCGGCGGTGATGACCTGTCCTGGCACCATGATCGGGAAGCCCGGCGGGTAGGGAATGACGAAGTTCGCCGAGACCATTTCCGGACCTTCGCGCAGGCGCTTGTCGACCTCGTCGCTGTTCAACTTCACGAACTCGCAGTTGTCTTCCTCGTACGCCATGAAGAACGCAGGGCGCATGTGGCCCTCGTTGCTCGCGCCGTCGGGATGTTCGCGGAAGGCATCGTGGAAGCGGCTGAAGTTCGGCAGGTCGGGCACGTCGGTCATCAGCGACTTCACGCGGTCGGCGAAGACCTGAGCACCGACCGTACCTTCCTGCGACAGGCGCGACTCGATCTCGCGCGACAGGTCGGCCAGCGCCTTGATCAGCAGCGCCGCATCGCTGTGCGTGTTGTTGATGTTGGTCTGCACCAGCACGCTGTTGCGCGAGGTCTTGTTGATCTGGATGTCGAAGCGTTCGGCGAGCAGGCCCTTGAACTGCGTGCCGTCGAAGCCGGCGGCGCCACAGATCAGCGTCAGGCGCGTGGGATCCAGGGCGAACTCGTCGGTGTCCAGCGCGTCGATCGCGTCGGACCAGCTCGAAGCCGGCGGGCCGTAATCGCGCAGTCCCGACTCGCGGAATTCGGCCGGGATCATGTCTTCCGGCGTCGCAACCTTGAAGTACTTCGAGATCAACGGGTGTGTGTTGATCGCATGGCGCAGCTTCAGCGCCAGGTCGGTCATGCGAAGTGTCAGCCCGTAGCCTTCCAGTTCCATCTGCCGGCGCGCGAGGTCGAGCGAGGCGATGAGCTGCAGGTTGGGCGAGGTCGAGGTATGCGCGAAGAACGCTTCCTCGAACGGACCTTCGACCTGGTGGAAGTCCTCGTCCCACACCAGCATCATCGAGCCCTGACGGAATGCCGACATCGACTTGTGCGTCGAGTTGGTCTGGTAGACGCGGATGCGGACCTTGTCCGGATCGGGCAGCCAGTGTTCGTCGAGCATCTTCGGGTCGCGCGGGTCGATGTCGCCGTGCTTGGCTTTCCACGCGTCGTACTCTTCGCGATAGGCCTTGCTGCGATAGCGCGCGGTGAGCGCGGCGGCGGCACCCATCGCGGTGCGGCGGCGGTGCATCGGGTTGAAGCGCGCGAAGCCGAACCATGCCTCGTCCCACAGGAAGATCAGGTCGGGCTTGATTGCCAGGCATTCCTCCATCACCCGGCGCGGGTTGTACATGTGCCCGTCGAAGGTGCAGTTGGTCATGTCGATGACCTTCACGCGATCGAGCTTTCCGCCGGCGGCGCAATCGAGCAGCGCCTGCTTGATCGTTCGCAGCGGCACGGCGCCGTACATCGAGTACTGCGTCAGCGGGAAGGCTTCCACGTAGTACGGCTGCGCACCACTGAGCACGAAACCGTAGTGATGCGACTTGTGGCAGTTGCGGTCGACGATGACGATGTCGCCGGGCTTGCACACGGCCTGCACGACGATCTTGTTCGACGTCGACGTGCCGTTGGTGCCCAGGTACGCACGCTTGGCGCCGAAGGCGCGCGCCACGGCTTCCTGCGTGCGCTTGATGTTGCCGGTGGGCTCCAGCAGGCTGTCGAGTCCGCCCGTGGTCGCCGAGGATTCGGCGAACAGGATGTTGGTGCCGTAGAAGTGGCCCATGTCGCGGATCCAGTTGGATCCGAAGATCGACTTGCCGCGTGCGATCGGCAGCGCATGGAACGTGCCGATGGGCCGCATCGCGTACTTCTTGAGGTTGTCGAAGTACGGCGTCTCGTAACGGTCCTTGACGCCATCGATGATCGACAGGTGGATCTCCATCGGCTCTTCGACGTGGTGGAACACACGCCGCAGCGGTGCGGCCTCGTCGCTGCCGGCGAGTTGTTCCGGCGAGCGGTCGGTCAGCAGGTACAGGTCCAGTTCCGGACGCGCGCCCTTGATCGCCCGCGCCAGGCGCAGCGACAGCGAGCCGGCGCGCGACTCGTCTTCGTCCAGGTTCACCTGGCGCGAGACGAACGCCTTCAAGTCGGGGATATCGTGGCGCGAGGCGAAACCGAAGCCGTCCACCAGCACGACCGACTGCAGGTCGCTGTTCACCATCATCGCCAGCGCGGCGTCTTCGTAACTGGCCACGTGCACGACCGTGTAATGGAAGGGATCTTCCGGCCGGCGCATGCGGCGCATCTCTTCCTTCGAGCGCTGCCACTGGCCCGGATCGGCCGGCGTCACGATCAGCACTTCGAAATAGGGTTTGTCCTGGACGCCGAGGATGTCGGGCGGCAGGGCGTCGAGCACCGTGCGGTCGACGTCGTCGTCGGCTTCCCATGCGTGTTCGTCGCGGCGGTAGTCGCCGGAGAGGATCGCTGCGGACACCTTCTGCGCCAGGCGGGCGAATGTGCTCGCGTCGCCGTCGTTCAGCGCGCTGCGCAGCGCGGAAAGCAGGCGTTCGCCCGGATACGCCCAGCAGTGTTCCAGGCGCAGCACGTCGGCCAGTCGCTCCTGGCATCGCTCGCGTTGTTTGGATGCGGTATCGGCGCTGGCGGACGCCCATGCACGTGCACTGGCATTCAGATGCCGCCACTGATCCGCGCGCAGTGACGCGGCGACCAGTACGTTGGACAGCTTCGGACGGTTCTCGGAAACAGCATCCTGGTTCATGGAACACCCCGGGGGCGTGGTGTCGATGGGGAATCGCAGCGCATGCGACGACGCGGACCGGCGGCCCGTCCCACGAACGTTAGGCGTGCGACCAACGCGTGAAAATTGGCCCTTGGCCCTAGTTGCGCAGGGTTTTCGTTCATATCCGTGGCACGGAACTTGCCGCCATTCCGACGATCCGGAACAGCGTTCGGAAGTGGAGCCGGCTCACGGCAAGAACCGGCGGGAACCAGGGGGAACGGGCGCTCGGCCCGACGCCCCTTCAGGCAGGCGCATCCTGCTGGCCGTCGGTCGACGTCGGCCTGCTTTCGATGCCTTCCCAGTGCGCCTTCGGCACGATCTTCGGCGCTTCCGGGTCGGCCTCGTAGTTGGGCGACATGATCTGGACGCCGGCCTCGTTGAATGTGTCCTGGATGTTCGCGTGCAGCGTGCTGCGCGCGATGAGGCGCTGCTGCACGTCGGCGATGCGCGCGCGCAGCACGTATTCCACATAGAAGTCGGACAGCGCGGCCTGCGCGACGAATGGAGCGGGCGTCGCCTGGATGTTCGGCGTGCGCTGCGCTGCGTCCAGCAGAAGGCGATGCACCTGTCGCCACGGCGCGTCGTAACCGATGGTGACGGCCGCTTCGATCCACATGCCGGGGCCATCGGGATTGCGCGAGTAGTTGTGCAGCATCCCGCCCAGCACAACGTTGTTGGGGTAGCTCACTTCCACGCCCAGCGGCGTGCGCAGGCGCGTGGTGAACAGGCCGATCTGCTGCACGGTGCCTTCGGTTTCGCCGATGCGCACCACGTCGCCGGGTGTCATCGTGCGCGAATACAACAACGTGAATCCGCCGGCGGCCTGGCCGACGATGCTCGACGCGCCCAGTGACACCATCAGGCCGACGAACACGCTCAGGCCCTTGAACGCTTCGGTTTCCGCTCCCGGCAGGTACGGATACGCCATCGCCAGCGCGAACAGCCAGATCAGCGCGGTGACGATCTTGCGCGTGGGCTCTGCCAGTTGCTGGTCCACGCCCAGCAGCTGGAAGCGCCCGGCTTCCACGCCATGGAAGGTGATGCGCACTGCCTGCGTCACCACTCGCGCGAGCAGGAAGATCAGCAGCGCGCTGAACAGGCCGGGCAGGGCGGAGAGGATCGCGTTGCCGAAGCCCGTGGTGCGCTGCGTGATCCACTGCGTCATCGCATTGGCCCACGGCTGGGTGTACGGGAACCGGCCGAGCGCGAAGCGCAGCCATTCCTCGAACACCAGCAGCACGATCAGCCAGGTCATCACTCGCGCCAGACCACGCGCACTGGCGACCAGGCCCGCTGCGAGCTGTCGCGCCGATTCGCTCTTCAGCTGCGCCAGTCGCCGCGTGACCCAGGCGTCGACGCGATGCCGCACTCGCAGCACGAACCTGCGCAGCAGCCAGAGGAACGCGAACGCGACCACGGTTCCGACCACCACCCACATCAGCCCCGTCAGCACGCGCTGGGGCATGCGGGCCTGCTCGGCGGCGTCCACGGCGATGGTCAGGCGCGACACGGTCTGCGCACGCAGCTGGTCCAGTGTCTGGCCGCGCAGGGCGTCCGCGTCGCCGGGCACCAGCACGGTGATCAGTTGCCCCGACATCAGGATCGCCACGCCCTGCGGCACCGGCTGCCAGGTCACCTTCGCCGCGCCGGGCTCGTCGATGAGGCGCGCGATGTTGGCTTCGGCCACGCGTGCGCGCCGTTCGGGGGAGTTGCCGAAGAACGGCACCCGCAGGACGACGATGTCGCGATTGAAGTACCGCAGCGTTGCCGGCGCATTGGCGGGCGGGGCCGGCGAGGGCGCTGGTGTGGTCTGTGCCAGCGCCACGCCGGCCAGCGACAGCGCGACCAGCAGCGACGCCGCAAGCAACGCGGCGATCGATCGCCGCATCGCATGCATCATTGCAGGGCCGTCCGCGCTCATCGTCGAGACTCAGAACCTGTACGTGAAGCCCAGACGCAAGCCGCTGTCGACGAACTCCAGGTTGCCGACGAAGTCGGACGCTTCCGCGTCGGCGGAAATCTTGCGACGCGTGTAATCCAGCCCGAAGCCCGCACGCTCCCAGGGGAACCACTCCACGCCGATGCGACCGAACGTGATGTCGGCATCGATGTCGTTCACGTCCGCCGAGAAGTAGCCGACGTCGGCGCCAAACCGCCACTGTTCGGCGGGCGCCCAGCGCCAGCTGCCGCCGATGCTCGGTGCAGGCAGGTCGGCATCGACGGTTTCGCTGATGGCCCCGTCGATGCGGTTGCCTTGCGAATCGATCTCCATCGAAAGCCCCAGCCGCATGCGATACCACACCAGGCCGAAGCGCGGGCCGAGCGCCCAGCGTTCGTTGTTCGCCGCCCACCAGGTGTAGTAGAGGTCGTACGCGTCCAGGTCGATGCTGGCGCGCACGGTGCTGTCGGCTTCGTACGTGGTGCCGTCGAACTCGATGTTGCGCGAGACGCGTCGCGTCGCGTCGGCATCGTCCTGGTAGTAGGACAGCCCGAACTCGTGGTCGTCCCACGGCCGCCACGTGACGCCGACCAGCGCCACCGTGTTGCTCTTGTCCAGGCCGAAGTCGCGCTGCAGGTCCACTTCCGTGCCGTTCCGCGTTTCGCCGTCGGCGCGCACCTGCGTATCGAAATCGGTGACGTAGCCGCTGATGCGGAAGCTGAAGGTGTCCAGCGGTTCGATCGCGCGGCACTCCATGGACGCAAGCGCGAGGATCGCCGCGATCGACAGACTCAAGGGCATTGCGATGCGAGTGTTCATGGAGATCTCCTTTGCAAAGGTGCCGTGTCTTTCATCGTGAATGCGCGGCGGTCTGCAGCCCGACGAGCCGGGCCACCAGGAGCGCCAGGTACAGTTGGCCGATCACCGCCTCGAACACCGCCAACCCGCGCATCGCGGGCGTGGCCGGAACGAGGTCGCCGTAACCCAGCGTCGCCAGCGTGACGAAGCTGAAATAGATGGCATCGCCCATGCCGATGCCCGCCGCAGGCACGACGCCACCGGACAGGAGCGAGCCGGGCGCCACGCGCGTCATCGCCGCGTAGGCCACGCCCCAGCACACGCCGATCAGCAGGTAGGCGCTGAGCGCGGCGTACACGCGTTCGGCGTCGATGCGCACGCTGGACAGCGAGAAACGCACCGCGCGGTAGGCGGCGATCAGCGCGATGGTGCCCCACGTGATGGCGCCGAGGATGGACAGCGCCGGCGCCTGGGGGCCATGGGTTGCGAAGATGCGCAGGACGACTGCCAGGGCGATCAACACGTATAGCGTGCGACGCTCCCCCTTCACCACGATGGGGAACACCGCGGCAATGAGGTTCATCGCCAGGAACGCCTCCATCGCGTTTCGGCCGAAGTTCACCGCTTCCAGCAGCGGGCCGATGGCGACGGTCAACAGCAGCGAGAAGAACAGCAGCGCATAGCGGTGCCGGTCGACGAAGCGACGCGGGTCGTGCGCGAAACGCGGCGCGGCGGCGCTGTTCACGACGCCCCTGCAACATCGGGCACATAGAAGAACACCGCCGCCAGGATCAGGTACACCGCAAGCAGTTGCACGCCGCGCAGCCAGTCGGTGCGGCCGTCGCTGGCGACCTGCCCGGTGATGAGCACGGAGAACAGGATGATCAGCACCAGCCCTGGGCCGAACACCAGGCCCATCGGATGCGGGCCGATGACGTAGCTCAGCAGAACCAGCAACGGCGCCACCAGCAGCGCGAGCTGCACGCTGGCACCCAGCGCGATCGACATCGCCAGGTCCATGCGGTTCTGGCGTGCGGCCACTATCGCCGTGGCCTGTTCGGCCGCGCCGCCAATCACCGCCAGTACGAACACGCCGGTGAAGGCGTCCGAAAGCCCAAGCGCCTGGCTCGCGGGTTCCACTGCGCCGACCAGGATCTCGCTGAGCCAGATGATGCCCAGGCTCACCGCGGCCAGCACGATGACGGCCTTCTTCGGGCTCCATTGCGCGCCGTGATGGCCGTGCGGATCGTCGCCGGGTTCTCCGGCGTGTCCGTTGGACTTCTTCGCCATCGCCACGCGACTGGCCATGAGCGTGTAGGCGACGTTGGCAACATAGACCAGCAGCAGCGCGACCGCGATCCACGCGCTGATGGGGTCCAGTTGCGCCTGCGCGTCGGGCACGATCGCGCCGTAAGCGGCCGGCATGATCAGCGCGATCACCGCCAGCGTCAGCATCGTGGCCTGCGTGCGCGCGGCGCGACCGTCGTAGCGCTGCTCGCCATGGCGTGCACCGCCCATCACCATCGCCACGCCCAGCACGAACAGGATGTTGCCGATGATGGTGCCGGCGATGGACGCCTTCACCATGTCGTGCAGCCCGCCGCGCAATGCGGCGAGCGCGATGATGAGTTCGGCCGCATTGCCGAAGGTCGCGTTGAGCAGGCCGCCCAGGCCCGGACCCAGTCGCACGGCGAGCGAGCCCGTCGCCTGCGCCATCAGCGAGGCCAGTGGCACGATGCCGAGGCCGGCGACGACGAAGATCAGCAGCGAGCGTTCCGGCGCGTAGTGCTCCAGTGCGATCGCCAGCGGCATGAGCAGGAGCAGCCATCGCATCAATGCGTCCTCAGTGGGTGGCCGGGGCTTCGCCGGCGTCGGGCACCACCTGCGCCGTTGTTGCGAAGTTGCCGCCGAGCGCGAGGTGCAGGTCGACCCGGCGGCTGAGCCGTTCGCGCTGCACGCTGAGCAGCGCCGTTTCGGCGGCCCACGTCGCCAGCTGGCGCTGGTTCACCGCGCGCAGGTCCGATTTGCCCACGCGATACGCGGTCTGCTCCAGGTCGGTGGCGGTGCGGTTGGCCTGCGCTGCCTCGCGCAGCAGGCGTTCGCGCTCGGCCAGCACGCGTTCGGCGGTCAGTGCGTCCTCCACTTCGTCCAGCGCGATGAGCGCGCGACGCGCGTAGTCGGCGATGGCTTCGCGCTGCTCGGCGGTGCGCAGGCGGACCTGCCCGGTCAGTGCGCCGCCCATGTAGAGCGGTGCGATGACGGTGGCGTTGATCGTGTTGGTCGTCTGCTCCAGGTCGTCGCGTGTGGAGACCGCCGCGTTGCTGATGCGCGCGTAGCCGCCCGACAGCGACAGCGACGGCAGCATCGAGGCCTTGGCTTCGCCGACGAGGTCGAACGCGGCGGCGACGCGGCGCTGCGCGGCGACCATGTCGGGACGGCGGTCCAGCGCGTCCATCGGAATTCCCGCCGGCACGGGCGCCGGGAAGGCCGGCAACGCGCGGCCGGCTTGCAGCGTGGCACCGGGATAGCGGCCCAGCAGCAGTTCCAGCGCACGCAGCGCCTGGCGGTTGGCCAGCTCGATCTGCTGGCGTGCGTCCTGGTAGGTGGCGAGGTTGGCGCGTGCGATGGCGACTTCGCCTTCCGTCCCGGGGCCTACGCGCTTGCGCTGTTCGGAGAAGTCGGCCAGCCGCTGCGCGGAGGCCGCCATTTCATCGGCCAGCATGGCCTGCTGACGCGTCTCGATGACGAGGAACCACGCGCGCGCGACGCTTGCCGCAAGCGATTGCTGGGCGTAGCGGTAGTCGGCGCTGAACGCGTCGCGCGACGCGCGGGCGGCATTGCGCCCGTAGCGCAGGCGGCCCCACAAGTCGATTTCCCAGCTCAGCCGCAGCATCACGCCGCTCAGGACCGGCACGAGGTCGGCGATGGGCTTGGAGCCCGCGCGACCGATCAGCCCGATCGCGGGCTTGAGCTTGGATTCGGCCAGGTCGACCTGCGCGTTGGCCTGCTCGACGCGCGCGGCGGCCATGAGCAGGTCGGGGTTGTGTTCGATTGCCTCATGCACCAGCTGGGTCAGCACGGGATCGTTGAAGCTGGCCAGCCAGCCTTCGTCGACCTGCGTGGCGATGGCCTGCGCGGACCAGTTCGGCGGAATCGTCACGTGCCCCAGTGCCTGTTCGCGCACGTCCTCGCCGGAGGGCTCGGGCAGCAGCGCGCAGCCCGTCACGACGACGAGCAGGAAGGCGCCGGTGAGCGCCTTCATCGCGGATCGGCTCGCGGCGAGGTTGCGCATCGGCCTCAGTGCAGCTTCAACACGAGCCAGTCGAGCTTGGTGCTCACCCGCAGGATGACCTTGCGGACGATGTGAATCAGCTTGCCGTGCTCGGTGTAGATGGCGCCCTGGCCCTGCGCACCCATGGCGATGAAAGTATCGACATCGCGCCCCGTGGGCTTCAGGCGCACGGCGATGCGCCCCAGCGGAAGCGGCGTCGTACCGCTCTGCGGCACCATGCCGCTGATCGGCAGCTGCCCGGTGCCCGAGGCCCAGACCACCGAGTCCACCGCGCATTTGATGATCCGGTTGGGATGCGTCTTCAGCGCGATTTCCGCTTCGTTGCCGGGCGCGACATTGGCCAGCTCGTTCTGCGCGAACATCGCCAGCACGATCTGCTCCTTCTCCACGAAGCTCATCACCGGCGTCAGTGGAAGTTGCGCGGCGTAGGACCCTTCGCGCAGCTGCAGGTTGACGACGGTACCGTCGGCCGGAGCGTAGACGGTGGTCTGCTCCAGCTCCCAGCGCGCATCGATGATCTGCGCCTTGAGCTGTTCGACCGCCGCTCGCGCCTGGGCGATCTCCGACAGTTGCCCGTCCTTGGTGGTGGCGGAGAGCTTCTGCTGCACCTGCGCCATCTGCGCGATGCCGGAGGCCAGTTCGGCGCGCAGGCTCGCCGCTTCCGTCTGGGCCTGTTCGTGGTCGAACTTGGAACCGGCGCCGGTCTGCGCCAGCTCGGCCGTCTGGCGTTCGCGTTTTTCTGCCAGCGCCAGGCGAGAGTGCAGGGCGTCCGTCGTGGAACGCGCTGAACGCAGCTGTTCGTTGAGTTCACGCTGATAGGCCTGCGCGCTGTCGAGCTTGGCCGACATCTCCGGCAGCTTGGCTTCCAGTGCGGCGAGGTTCTGCTGGAACGGCACCGGGTCGATGCGGAACAGCACGTCGCCCTTCTTCAGCGGGCGATTGGCTTCCACCGGCACCTCGATCACGCGGCCGGTCACGCGTGGCACCACCTGCACCACGTAGTTGATGACGCGCACGTCAGACGAGGAGGGCGCCACGACGTTGAGGATCAGGATCAACGCCGTCAGCGCGAAGATCGGCAGCGACACGACGATGATCTGCGACACGAAATTCCACGGCAGCCATTTGAACTTGAAGAAGATCAGCCAGACGATGCCCGAATAGATCAGCAGCAGGATGATTTCCATGGCTTACTCCTCGTCCCCGCCGGGCGCGGTGCGCGAAGTGCGCTCGCCGGGCTTGCCGCCCATCGCGAGCGCCATTTCCAGCGAGCGGATACGACGGCGCATCTCGTCCACTTCGGCCTGCGTTTCCGCGGCACGCCCCTGTGTCTGCGCGGCAGGCTCCGCGACCGGCTCGGGCTCGGGCGGGACCTTCGCGTCGTGCAGCGGCGACAGCGCATCGCCGCCATGGCCGTGGTGGTCGGCCGTGTCGGTGCCGTACGCCATCTTGTGCAGCACCGGCTTGGTGTAGGCCCACAGCCACGCCAGCGGCCAGAGCAGGCCGCCGAAGACCAGCGAGAGAAGGCAGAGCGTCTTGATGGCATCCAGCTGCGGATGCCTGCGCTTCTCGGCGATGCGCTCGGGCAGGATGTGCACGATCCAGAACGCCGCGATCAGCACGACCGGCACGATGAGCAGCGCCGCCCATGCGACGACGTTCGCCGCGGTATCGAGCGCTTCGCCGCTGAGCAGCGAGGCGTGCGCCAGGCACGGTTGCAGCAACGCCAGTGCCAGCGCGGCGCGAGTCGCCCTGCGCGCGATGCCGTGGGGTCGTGCGTGCGCGTAGGACGGGGTGCGGGCTTGGGGTTTGGCTCGGCTCATGGTCGTGCCTTCGGCTTTCGCATTCATGCGCTGGTTCCATGCGGTTTGACCGCATCGAGGATCGCGCCGATCAGCGTTTCGTCGTCCACCGGTTTACTGAGGAACGCCTTGGCGCCACCGTCGAGTGCGCGCTTGCGGCCCTCGATGGTGTCGTTGCCGGTCAACACCACCACCGGCAGTGGCAGCTCCCACGCCTGCAACTGGCTCTGTACGTCGAAGCCGGTCATTCCCGCCATGTGGAGATCCAGCACCACGCAATGCGGCGCGCTCTCGCGTGCGTGTCGGAGGAACTCGGTGCCCGTCGCATAGACGAGCACTTCGAATCCCGCGGACCGAAGCAGGCGATGCAGCGCGTGGCGGACGTCTTCCTCATCGTCCACGACGGCGATCGTGAGTGGGCGCCGGGTCATGCGCCCCATAGTGAGCACGTCGTAAAAGCGTTCAATTGGCCCTTGGCCCTAGTGAAGCCGCGTGGCGCGCCGGCACGCTTCTTGCTGATGTGAAGATGTCTTCACGCGAGCGGACGTGACACTGGACGTGATCGCTGGATTGCCCGAATAATCGCCCGTCCGGCGTCTGCATCGATTGGCTCTCAAGGAGTGGTCCGATGTCCGCAGTCGTTCACACGGTCGACGATGACAGAGACGTTCTCGTGGCGCTGGGTCGCATCCTTCGAACCGAAGGGTTCGAGGTAGCGGCCAGCCAATCCACGCGCGAGTTCCTGGAACGCTACGACCCTGACGTTCCCGGCTGCGTCGTGCTGGATCTTTCGATGCCCGAGATGGACGGCCTGCAGACGCAGGCGTTGCTGGAGAACCGGGGCATCGCGTGCCCGGTGATCTTCCTCAGCGGCTGCGGCGACGTACACAGTTCCGTGTGCGCGATGAAGGGCGGGGCGGTCGACTTCCTCACCAAGCCGGTGGAAGCCGATGCGCTGATCGACGCGGTGACGCGCGGACTGGAGCGCGACTACTGCGCGCGTGCGCTGGCCGAAGAGAAGTGCCGTACGGCGATGCGTTTCGCGGTGTTGACGCCGCGCGAGCGCGAAGTGCTGCTGCACGTGCTGGCAGGGCGGCTCAACAAGCAGATCGCGGCGGACCTGGGCATCGTGGAGAAGACGATCAAGGTGCATCGCTCGCACGTGATGCACAAGCTGGGGGTAAGGTCGGTGGCCGAGCTGGTACGCCTTGCGGAGCGGGCGCACGTGGCGTGACCTGGCCTTTGCCCGTCATCTTTCCGTAGCGACGGACCACCTCCACCCTCATTCCGTAGCGACGCACCTCACTGCGCCGCCGCCCGCGGCAACTCGATATGCAGGTGCGCGCCGCGACCGCCGGCGCCGTTCTCCGCCCACAAGCGGCCGCGGTGCGACTCGACGATGGTGCGGCAGATCGCCAGGCCCAGTCCTAGTCCGTTGGTCTTGGTGGTCTGGAACGGTTCGAAGATGCGCTCGTGCATGCCGGCTGGAATGCCCGGACCGTCGTCCGACACTGTCAGGCGCACATGGTCGCGGCGAACCAGCGAGTGCACGGTGAGGTGACGGCTTTCCTCGGCGGCCATCGCGTCGCAGGCGTTGAAGATCAGGTTCAGCAGCACCTGCTGCAACTGCACCTGGTCGCCCTCGATCGGCGGCAAGCCCGGCGCGAGGTCCAGCACCACCACTACCTCGCGATTGCGCAGGTCGCTGCGCAGCAGGCGCATGCAATCGCGCACGGTATCGTTGATGTCGATACGCGCCAGGTCCTGCGAGCCCTTGCGCAGCAGCGTGCGCAGGCGGCGGATGACGTCGCCCGCGCGACGGTCGTTCTCGACGATGTCCGACAGGATGTCACCGATCTCGGACAGGTCTTCCGGGTTGCGCAGCAGCATGCGCTGGGCCGCCTGCGCGTTGCTGAGGATCGCGGCCAGCGGCTGGTTGAGTTCGTGCGCGAGCGAGCCGGACAACTCTCCCAGCATCGTCACGCGCGACAGATGCGCCACCTCGTCGCGACGCAGCGAGAGTTCGGCGTCCTTGCGCTGGCGTTCGGACGTGTCGGTCACCGCGGCCAGCGTCAGCGTCTGGTCGCCGAACCGGACGGGGTTCAAGCCCACTTCGATCGGGAATTCCGTGCCGTCCTGGCGCAGGCCGCGCAGTTCGTGCCCGTTGCCCATCACGCGCTTGGTCGGGCCCAGGCTGTACATGTGGCGATGGCCCACGTGCGCGTTGCGCATGGATGGCGGCAGCAGGCGTTCGATGTCGCGGCCCAGAAGTTCGTCGCGCGCATAGCCGAACATGCGTTCGACCTCGGCATTGAGCAGACAGATGCGGCCGCTGTCGTCGACGAGCAGGATCGCGCTCGGCGCGGCTTCCAGCAGGGCACGGAAGCGTTCGCCCGACATCCGGCTGTCGGTCTCGTCGCGCGCGACGCCGTGCATCGCCAGCGCGCGGCCTTCCTCGTCGAAGTCGATCTCGCCGGTGATCGCGAGCCAGCACTCGGGCCCGTTGCGCGCGAGGCGAAACGAGGCGGCGAAGGAACCCGATTGCCAGGCCTCCTCGATGGCCGTGCGCAGGCGCGGGCGGTCGTTGGGATGGATGTGGCGCATCGCGCTGGACAGCTCGCACTCGCCCTCGTCTGCGTGCTCGCCGAACCATTCGCGCACTTTCGGGGACGCGACGATGCGATCGTCAGGAATGTTCCACGACCACAAGCCCAGTCCCGCGGTGTCGGCGGCGTGCTGCAGGTCCCGTTCGCCCTGCAGTCGAGCCAGTTCGCTTTCACGCAGCTTCGCCGCGAGGCGATTGGATTCGAGCAGGTTCGACCCGAGCTGGTAGCTCATCGCCGCGATGACGAACACGAAACTCGGCGTGCCGATGAAGGGCGTCTTGCCGATGTTGAGCGTCATCACCAGCGCGGCGGTCATCATCAGGCCGATGAACAGCAGCCAGCCGCCGCAGATGATCACCGCATGCCGGCGCAGCTGGGCGTCGTCGGAGCGCAGCGTGTGGATCAGGATCATCGCCATGTAGACGGCGAGCATCAGGTTGCTGAGCTGGCCCAGGATGACCCAGGCATTGGGCGAGCCGATCGGGTAGGCGATCCACACATCGCCTGGCCAGCGCACGCGGCCGACTTCGTGGATGGCGGAGAAGTTGAGGTTCACTCCGCTGGTGAAGTTGGCCACCAGCCCGGCCAGGCGCAGCGCCAGCGCCATCGCGGCCAGCGCGAAATACTTCGTGCCGAAGGACAGGCGGACGAAGATCACCAGCGAGGCCACCAGCACGGCCACCGGCACGTGCATCCAGCGGATCAGCGCGCCCAGCTCGGACGGCGTGCGGGCATGCAGCGCGAGCATCTCCAGTATCGCCATCGCCGACAGCGACACCGCCGCGCACGCGAAGGCGAGGTGCTGCGGCGCCGAGCGCTGGCGGACCCAGATCAGGGCATGGATGAGCCCCAGCGTCAGGCTGGCGGCAGCGAGCATCGGCCACGCGATCTGCACCCATGACATGCCTGCCCATCCTCGTCCCCGGGCTACGTCCAAAGCATAAACGCGATGGCGTGATGGTGCAGGTCACCGGTCCGGGCCCGGCCGCAGGGCGGGCATGACGTCGTCTGCTCCGCGCGCGACAATGAGGCCACGCTTCCCGCAACGCCACGTCATGTCGCTGACCCTGCCGTTCGACCTTCCCGAGCCCCAACGTGCCGCGCTCGAAGCCGCCTACGCCTCGCCGCCGCGGGCGTACCACAACTTCGAACACGTGCGCGAAGTGCTGCGCCACTACCATGAGGCCTCGCAGGGCCCGGGCTGGACGCAGCCGGCGGAAGTGGCGCTGGCCGTGCTCTACCACGATGCGGTCTACGAAGCCGGCCGCAAGGACAACGAGACCCGTTCGGCCGAACTGGCGGACGAACACATCGCCCGCTTCATGCCGCATGGCGCGGTCGATGTCACGCGCGTGAAACAGCTGATCGAACTCACCGCGCGCCACGGCGTGCTGGAGCCCAACGACGTCGACGAGGAAGCAGCGCTGTTCCTGGATTGCGACATGGCGATCCTCGGCGCGGAGCCGTCCGTGTTCGATGCCTACGATCGCGGGATCGCGGCCGAATACCGCGCCGTTGTCCCGGGATGGCTGTTCCGCATCAACCGCAAGCGGTTCCTCAAATCGCTGCTGGGCCGCGAGCGCATCTACCTCACGCCGTTCTTCCATCAACGCCTGGATGCGCAGGCGCGCAACAACCTGCGACGCGCGGTGACGTCCAAACGTTAGGCGCCGGTGATGGCGACCGCGCGCGAGTACCTAGAATCGAGCGTGTTCCCGATGCCTTCCAGTGGGGCAAGGAGTCGCGCATGGCCTTCCAGATCGGTTCGCCTTCGTTCGAGCACAACGCGAAGATCCCGAAGCAGTTCACCTGCGAAGGGCAGGACATCTCGCCCGAACTGCGCTGGTCCGGCGTGCCCGAAGGCACGCGCAGCCTTGCGTTGATTGTCGAGGACCCCGATGCGCCCGATCCCGCGGCGCCCAAGCGCGTGTTCGTGCACTGGGTGCTGTACAACCTGCCGGCCGCCTCGACGGGTCTTGTGGAAGACCTCGCCAGCGAGCGCCTTCCTTACGGCACGAAAGCCGGCCAGAACGGCTGGCAGCGCGCCGGCTACGGCGGCCCGTGTCCGCCGATCGGCCGGCATCGCTACTTCTTCAGGCTGTATGCGCTGGACATCGAACTGCCGGACCTGGGCGAGACCGACAAACTCCGCCTGCTCCAGGCCATGGAGGGCCATGTGATCGAACAGGTCCACGTGATCGGGACGTACCAGAAGGGCGATTGAGCGGCAGATCAGTACGCCTGCGCGGTCGGACGCACGAGAAGCTCGTTCACGTCCACATCGCCAGGCTGGCCGATCGCGAATGCGATCGCGCGGGCGATCGCATCGGCCGGTAGCATGTCTTTGCGGAACACTTCGTCGACTTCGCGCTTCATCGCCGGGTCGGAGATGGTGCTGGTGAGTTCGGATTCCACCGCGCCCGGCGCGATGGTCGTCACGCGCAGGAACGGCGATTCCTGGCGCAGTCCCTCCGACAAAGCATGCACCGCGAACTTCGTCGCGCAGTAGACGGCGGCGGTGGCGAAGACGGCGCGGCCGGCCACGGAAGACACGTTGACGATCTGGCCGGCGCGACGTTCGTTCATCGACGGCAACACCGCGCCGATGCCGAACAGCACGCCCTTCACGTTGACGTCGACCATGCGCTCCCATTCGTCGACCTTCAGGTCGGCCATGCGCGAGAGCGGCATCACGCCGGCATTGTTGACCAGTACGTCGACGCGGCCGAAGCGGGCGATGGTGGCCTGGATGAAGGCCTCGACCTGTTCGCGCCGCGTGACGTCCAGCGCGTGCACGATCACCTCGCCGCCGCTGTCGCGGATGCGCGCGGCGATGGTCTCAAGCCGGTCGGTGCGACGCGCGCCGAGCGCGAGGATCGCGCCGTGTTGCGCCAGTCGCAGCGCGGTGGCTTCGCCAATGCCGCTGCTGGCACCGGTGATGGCGACGACCTTGCCGGCGATGTCGAGGGGGAGGGCATTCTGGGAATCGGACATGAGGTATCTCCGGATGTGAGGATGCAAGGCCCCGTCGCGGCCGGATGCACCGGCCGCGCTGGGCGGTTTCAGGGTTGGCCGGCGCGCACGGCGCCGGCAGGGAGTCAGGCGTTGACCGAGCCCATGTTCGCGGCCGGATAACGCGTGCCGGCCACTTCGTGCGTGGCGAGCACTTCATCCAGGCGGCGCTGTTCGGCCAGCGTCAGGTCGATGCGCGCGGCGCCGGCGTTTTCGTCCAGTCGCGATACACGGCGCGTACCGGGGATCGGCACGATGTCCGGGCCGCGATGCAGCAGCCATGCCAGCGCAAGCTGCGCGGGCGTGGCGTCGCGTTCGCGTGCCAGTTCGGTCACCGCCTGCACGAGCTGCTGGTTCTGGTCGATGTTGCCGTCCTGGAAGCGCGGGTTCTGGCGACGCCAGTCGTTGTCGGCGAGCGTGTTCGTGTTCTGGATCGCGCCGGTGAGGAAGCCGCGGCCGAGCGGGCTGTACGCGACGAAGCCGATGCCCAGTTCGCGGCAGGCCAGCAGCGCGTCGTTCTCGACATCGCGCGTCCACAGCGAGTATTCGCTCTGCAGCGCGGCGATGGGATGCACGGCGGCCGCGCGGCGCACGGTGCTACCTGCGGCTTCCGACAGGCCCAGATGACGCACCTTGCCAGCTTCGACCAGGCGCGCCATCGCACCGACGGTTTCTTCGATCGGCACCTTCGGATCGACGCGGTGCTGGTAGTACAGGTCGATGTGGTCCACGCCCAGGCGCTTGAGGCTGGCGTCGCAGGCGGCGGCCACGTAGGCCGGCGAGCCGTCGATGCCGAGGAACTCGCCGCCCGGCGCGCGCACGTTGCCGAACTTCGTGGCGAGCATCACCTCGTCGCGACGCGTACGCAGCACCTTGGCCAGCAGTTCCTCGTTGCGTCCCACGCCGTACATGTCGGCGGTGTCGAGGAAGTTCACGCCGATGTCGAGCGCGTGGTTCAGCACGGTGAGGTTGTCGGCTTCATCGCTGGGGCCGTAGAAATCGGACATGCCCATGCAGCCCAGGCCGATGGCGGATACGACCAGGCCCTGACGGCCAAGCGTGCGACGGGGGAAGGGAACGTTCATGCGTTTCTCCAGGGTGGGGGCGTCGGACACATGCTCCTCCCCGCACGCCTTGCGGCGTTAGCCCATTGCTCTGCGATCCTTGCCCGATCCTCCGGCGATGCCTGTGGCGTCCTTGGCGCACTGCACCGCCGGCGCATAATCGCTTCGTGCCCACCCCCAGGCGAAAACCATGAATGCGAGAGCCTCCAACGTCATTGCCGCACCCCACGGGATGGAAGCCCAGCAGGCCGAGCTCGCCGACCGGATTGCCCGAAACATCCCCGGCGACGGTTTGCATGAATCCGCCGTGCCGGGCCTGTCGCTGATCCGCGCCAGCGAGCCCTCGCAGCCGCTGCCCACGGTCTACCACCCGAGCCTGTGCGTGGTCGTGCAGGGCAGCAAGCGGGCGCTGCTGGGCGATGAAGTCTTCCACTATGACGCGCTCAACTACCTGGTCGTGTCGATGTCGCTGCCGATCACCGGGCAGATCCTGGACGCCACGGCGCAGTCGCCGTACCTGTGCCTGCGCATCGACATCGACACCGCGCTGGTCAACGAAATGCTGCTGCAGGTGCCTGCCGAACGCACGTCCAGGCGCGCTGGCCGCGCGGTGTTCGTCGGGCGCACCAGCCCCACGCTGCTGGACGCCGTGCTGCGGCTGGTGCGATTGCTCGATACACCGGAAGAAGCGGCGGTGCTCGCGCCGCTGGCCACGCGCGAGATCCATTACCGCGTACTCACGGGGGAACTGGGCGAACGCCTGCGCGAGCTGTGCGACGTGGAAGGCCCCTCGCAACGCGTCGCGCGCGCCATCGACCTGATCCGTCAGCGTTATCACGAACCGCTGCGCATCGAGCAGCTCGCCGCCGCGGCGCACATGAGCGCGTCCTCGCTGCACGAGCGTTTCAAGGCCGCCACCGCGATGACGCCGCTGCAATACCAGAAGCAGCTGCGCCTGCAGGAGGCGCGTCGCCTCATGCTGGTGGACGGTATCGAAGCGGCGGCGGCGAGCCATCGCGTGGGGTACGAAAGCCCGTCGCAGTTCAGCCGCGAATACCGACGCCTGTTCGGCGCGCCGCCGCGTCGCGAAGTGATGGCGATGCGGGGCCCGGCAGGCTAGTCTGCCCGCCGGGGAAACCAACGCCGCACGCGCGGCAGGGATGCGGCGGTGTCGCTGATCGGTGAAGTAATGGAGTTTGCGTTGGAGCTCGCGCTGAATTCCGTGAACTCGTGGCGCATGGTCGTATCGCTCGCGGTGACCGGCTTCGTCGTGTGGCTCATCCTTGCGCATGGCCCGCAGAACACCGTCGGCACCGTGCTCGCCGTCGGCGTCGGGATCGCCGGCGTCGTCGTCGGCTGGCGCTGGTCGCGCGCAGCCGAAGCGGTCTAGGTCGCCGGCCGCACCCGCGAGGCCAGCACCGCGCCCAGCAGCGCGAGCGCGGCGGAAATCGCGAAACCCACCAGGTACGCCATCGACGGCGCACGCGTCAGCAGCGCCGCGAACACCGAGCCGCCCACCGCCAGCACCGTCGCGGTGAACAACGCATCGCACAGATGCAGCGCGGAGGAATTCACGCCCTGGCGGTGGCGCGGCGACAGTTCGAGGATGAGCACCGAGAGCGTCGGGAACAGCAGGCCCATGCCGAAGCCGGCGGCAACCCACCCCGCGATGCCCACGACCACCGGGACCGCCGGCGACACCACGCAGGCGACGCCTGCGATGCCGGCCACGATCATCGACATGCCGATGCGCAGCAGCTGCGCAGGCGTGAACGGTTGCGACGGCCGGCTGCGATACCACGAACCCGCCGACCAGCCCAGCGCACCGAGCGTGAGCGCGGCGCCGGCCATCGTCGGCGACAGGCCGCGTTCGCGCGAAAGCAGCAGCGGAATGAACACCTCCGTGCCGAAGAACGCGCCCGAGGCGATGCCACGCATGATCACCACCGTCGGCAATCCGCGCGCGGCTCGCAGCGTGCCGCGGGGCAGCAGGTGCCAAGCGCATATCAGTAGTGCGATGGCCGAGATCGCCAGCATCGCCGCGCCGCCGGCGTGACGCAGCTGTCCCGCATAGTGCAGCGCAAGCGCGCTGGACGCCGCACCAATGGCCCACGCGAGGCGATGCGGTGGAACGCCTTCGTCCTCGTGTCCGTGCGCATCGACGGCGCCCAGCCCGCGAACCGCCGGCAGCACGAAAGCAGCGGCGCCCAGCGCGAGCAATGGCACCGACAGGAACACCCATCGCCAGCCCAGATGCTCCACCAGCGCGCCGGCGATGGTCGGCCCGATCACGGCCGGCACGACCCAGGCCGCGGCGAACGAAGCAAAGATGCGCGGATGCATCGCCGGCGGATACACGCGCCCGACCGCGACGTACAACGCCACCGACATCAGGCCGCCGCCGAACCCTTGCACGATGCGGCCCAGCAGCAGCACTTCCATCGACGGCGCAAGGCCGGCAACCAGCAATCCCAGGCAGAACCACACGATGCCGTGCCGCAGCGGCGGCGCCGGCCCGCGCAGGTCGGCCCAGCGGCCGCACGCGACCATGCCGACCACCGATGAGGCCAGCGTGCCGCCGAAGGCGAGTGCGTAAAGCGGCAATCCATCCAGCGCCTGCGCCACGGTGGGCATCGCGGTAGCGACCGCCAGCGCCTCGAAGGCGTACAGCGCGACGAGCACGACCGCGCCCATCGTCGTGCCGCGATAGCGGCGGTCGAAGAGGCTTTCGTTCGACGGCACCGCATCGACAACGTCAAGGGCCAGCGCGTCGTGCGACGGCGACAGCGCCGTGTCGTCCTGGCGTCCTTCCATCACAGCGCGAACCCCTTCGTCTCGTACACCATGAGCACCACCTTGCCACGACCGTGGCCGTTCTCCACGTCGCGGTGCGCGACGGCGGCGTAGGCGAGGGGATAGATGTCGCGCACATGCACGCGCAACAGGCCCGCGTCATGCAGGCCGACCAGCGATTGCAGGCGCTCCCGGCTTCGCTGGCTGCGGATGGCCTGCACGCCCAGGCGCTGGACGTCCTCGAAATCGACCAGCGTGCCGATGCGCGAGGGATCCACACCCAGTTCGATCGACGCAGCCAGCGCGCCGCGACCGCTGCCGTCCAGCGCGGCATGCACGCCGTGCGGTGCGAGGGCTCGCACGCGCTGCGCCAGATCCGGCCCGTACAGCACGGGTTCGGCCCCCAGGGCGCGCAGGTAGTCGTGGTTCTCGCGACTGGCGGTGCCGATGACGTGTGCGCCGCGCAATCGCGCCAGTTGCACCGCCATCGTGCCCACGCCGCCGGCCGCGCCGTGCACCAGCACCGTGTCGCCGCGGCGGATCGCCAGCGCTTCCACCGCCGTGTGCGCCGTCTGGCCGGATGCGGACAGCGCGCCGGCGACCGCCCACGACATCATCACCGGCTTGTGCACCAGTTGCAGGACCGGCACGACGACGGCCTCGGCGTAGGCGTTCGCGGTCGTCCAGCCCAGCACTTCGTCGCCCGCAGTGAACGAGGCGACATCGTCTGCGACCGCATCGACCACGCCGGCGAACTCGTTGCCCAGCTGGCGGGGGAAGGGCGCCATTCCGATGCCGCGCTGCGCGAACCAGCCGCTGCGCGTGGCGCAATCGGCCGGTTGCACGCCGGCGGCGCGCACCCGCACGCGGACTTCGCCGGGACCGGGCTCGGGCAGCGGGAGTTCGCCCAGTCGCAGGACGTCCGGCGCGCCGTATTCGTCGAACACCACCGCCTGCATCAGTTCCGCGGGCCTTGCCCGTGCGACGTAGCCGTCGCGTGCGTTGCGGGTATCCATGCATTGACTCGAAACCAGGTCGGACGCGAGGATAGAACCTCAACTTAAGTTGAGGTCAAGCCGATGGGCCTTGATGAACTTTCCGTGGGCGAAGTGGCCAGGCGCAGTGGCGTGGCAGTGTCGGCGCTGCATTTCTACGAGGCCAAGGGCCTGATCCACAGCCATCGCAGCGAGGGAAACCAGCGCCGCTACGGTCGCGACACGCTGCGGCGGATCGCGATCATCCGCGCCGCCCAGCGTGTGGGCATGCCGCTGGCGACGATCCGCGAAGCGCTGGCGAGCCTGCCCGAAGCGCGCACGCCCACGCGCCGTGACTGGTCGCGGATGTCGAGCGCGTGGCGGGAAGAACTCGATGCCCGCATCAACGAACTCATCCGCATGCGCGACACGCTGGATGACTGCATCGGGTGCGGCTGCCTGTCGCTGGACCGCTGCCGGCTGGCGAACCCGGGCGACGTGCTGGGCGAGCAGGGCGCCGGGCCGCAGCGCTGGGAAGGCGAGCCGCCGTGAGCGGGACAGTTGGCCCGGTTTGGCTGCGTGTGACACGCCTGTAACAAATCTCCGCTGCAATCGTGCAAACCGGCGGCCGGCGCCGGACGGATGCACGCGATGAACCTGCTGATGCTGTCGGACGTGTACTTCCCCCGCGTGAACGGGGTGTCCACCTCGATCCGCACCTTCGCCCGCTCGCTGGCACGGATGGGGCACAACGTGACGATCGTGGCGCCGGACTACGGCGCGGGCAGCGGTCAGGAGCAGCACGACGGGCAGGGCGAGTTCGAGGTGATCCGCGTGCCGGCACGGGTGATCTTCTTCGACCCGGAAGACCGCTTCATGCAGGCGCAGGCAGCGCGCCACGTGCGCCAGCAGTTGGCGTCGCGCGAGTGGGACGTCATCCACATCCACACGCCGTTCCGCGCGCATGCGATGGGCATCGCGCTCTCGCGCGAACTCGGCGCGCCGACCGTGGAGACGTACCACACCTATTTCGAGGAGTACGTCGGCCACTACCTGCCGTGGTTGCCGACCGCGCTGGGGCGCTTCGTCGCGCGCGCGGCCTCGCGAAAGCTGTGTCACGGCGTGGACCATCTGATCGTCCCCAGCGCGCAGATGGTCGAGGTCTTGCAACGCTACGGCATCACCACGCCGCACACGGTGCTGCCGACGGGCATCGACCTGACCGAGTTCCAGGGCGGCGACGGCGCGGGATTCCGTGCCAGGCACGGGATTGCCGCCGACCAGCCGACGCTGGTCACCGTCAGCCGGCTCTCGCTGGAGAAGAACATCGCCTTCCTGTTGCGCGTGGTGCAGCGGCTGGTGCGCGAATTCCCGGAGCTGCTGTTCCTGATCGCGGGCGAGGGCCCCGACGAGCCGCGCCTGCGGCGGCTCGCAGGCGAGCTGGGCATCGAAGGCAACGTGCGCTTCTTCGGCAACCTCGACCGTCGCACCGCGCTGCTGGATGCCTACAAGGCCGGCGATGCGTTCGTCTTCGCCTCGCCGACGGAGACGCAGGGGCTGGTGCTGATCGAGGCCATGGCGCTGGGCGTGCCCATCGTGTCCACCGCAGTGATGGGCACGGCGATGGTGCTGCGCGATACGCACAGCGCGATGATCGCCTCGGAAGACGTCGAGGCCTTCGCCGAACAGACCGCGCTGGTGCTGCGTTCGCCCGAACTTCGTGCGCGCCTGTCCGCGGCCGGTCCCACCGATGCGCGCCGCTGGAGTTCGGAGACGTTGATGCGGGAGGTGGAGTCGCTGTACGGCGCGCTGGCGCAGGAACGGGGCGAGCTGGCGACGACCTGACGCGAGGCGAAACGACACGGCGGGCACAGGGCCGCCGTGTAACATCGCCGCATTCTCACACCGGAAACTCGCCCATGTCCCTGTCCCTCCACGACTCCAGCGTGCCCGTGTTCCGCCACATGCTGGGCGCGCTCGACGGCCTTCTCGCCAAGAGCGAGGAGCACGCGAAGGCGCAGGGCTACGACCCCGAGGTGCTGCTGCACGCGCGCCTGTTCCCCGACATGTTCCCGCTGGCGCGCCAGGTGCAGATCGCCTGCGATTTCGCCAAGAGCGTCAGCGCGCGCCTGGCCGATGTCGAAGTGCCGGCCATGCCGGACGAGGAGCGCACGTTCGGAGAACTGCGCCAGCGCATCGCCAGGACGCTGGCGTTCGTCGAGGGGTTGGATGCGCTGCTCTTCGAAGGCGCCGCCGAGCGCGAGATCGTGCTGCGCCCGGGCACGCCGAAGGAACGCCGCTTCGACGGCCGCAACTACCTGCTCCAGTACGGCCTGCCGCAGTTCTTCTTCCACGTGACCACCGCGTACGCGCTGATGCGCCACAACGGCGTGCCGGTGGGCAAGCTGGACTACATGGGAGCACGCTGATGTCCGACGTCCCGGCCGTCGCGCAGGCGCAGCTCACCGCTGGGCGCACGCGCACGATCGGGACGTGGGCGCTGGGCGGCGTGATCGTCTTCGCGGCGGTCGCCGCCGCGATGCAGTTCCTGCGCACGGACCTGGAGTTCGCCCGTGCGACGCTGAGCTTCTACCTGCTGGGCCCGCTGGGGATCTGGCTGCAGCTGGCCTACCTTGGGCTGTCGATGAGCCTGGCGCTGGTCGGCATCGGCTACTTCGGCGCGGCGACGCGCGAGGGACGCAGCGCGGTCGCGTTGTCGCTGTTCCTGATCGGCGCGATCGCACTGGCGGTCACGGCATGGGCAGAAACCGATCGCGGCGGAGGGGCCGCGTTGACAACCGCGGCGGCCATCCACGCGGTCTCCGCACCGCTCGCTTTCCTCGGTACGACGCTAGGCATGCTCATGCAGGGCTGGGCGTTGCGCCGCGATCCGCGCTGGCGTCGGCACTTCGCGCTGGCCTTCGGGCTGGCGCTGGCCTGCTTCTTCGCGCTGTGGCTGCATGCGCTGTGGCGCGAGCTGCCGCGCGGGCTGAGCCAGAAGGCGGTGATCGCGATGATCCTGCTGTGGCTGGCCCTGGCGGCCCAATGGCTGCGCCGGACGCCGTCGGCTGGCCATATTAATCAATGAGTTGTGGTGCGAAGTTCAAGTAGCGTGCGCGCCTTACAATAAGCGCATGCTCAACATCGCTGCCTACCACTTCGTTTCCATCGACCAGCCGACCGAATTCGCGCAGACCCTGCACGAGCGTGCCGATGCCGCCGGGCTGCGCGGCACCATCCTGGTTGCGGGCGAAGGCATCAACCTGTTCCTGGCGGGCGAGGATGCCGCCCTCAACGGTTTCCTCGACGCGCTCTGCCGCGACGGGCGTTTTGCCGACCTCATCGTGAAGTCCAGCCACAGCCGTGCCCAGCCGTTCGGCCGGCTGAAGACGAAGGTGAAGCCGGAGATCATCAGCTTCCGCCGCGACAACGCATCGCCGTTGTCCTGCGGGCGTGCGCCGGTCGTCGACGCGCACACACTGGCGCGCTGGCTCGACCAGGGCTTCGACGACGCGGGCAAGCCGGTGGTGATGCTCGATACGCGCAATCGCGAAGAGTTCGGTTACGGAACCTTCACCGGCGCCCTGACCCTGCCCATCGACAATTTCACCGACCTGCCGGCCGCGCTGGAGCCGCATCGCGATGCGCTGAGCGAGGCCACCGTGGTCAGCTTCTGCACCGGCGGCATCCGTTGCGAGAAGGCAGCGGTCTGGATGCAGTCCGACGGAATGCAGAACGTGTTGCAGCTCGACGGCGGCATCCTGGGTTACTTTGAGCAGGTCGGCGGCCGACATTACGATGGCCGCTGTTTCGTGTTCGACGGGCGTGTTGCCCTCGACCCGCAATTGCAACCGCTCGTGGACGACGCCGCCTGATGCGGCACGGACTTCCCCCGGTCGCGTCCACGACCCGCAAGGAGTTTTGATCCGTGAGCAAGGCGATGACGAAATCCGGTTCGACGTGGACGGCCCCGCTGGTGGCGGCGCTGCTGGTGACGGGCCTTGCGGCCTGCCAGCCCGAGCAGCCGGTGAACACCGCGCCGCCGGAAGCGATCACCGCACCGGCGCCGGCCGCCAATCCGCAGCCCGACGTCAACGCCAAGCCGGTCGAACGCGCCGCGCCGCCGATGATCAAGCCGGTCGCGCTGGGCGAATTCGACCCGGGCAATCCGGTTGCGACCGCGATCACCGGCAAGCTGTCGCTGGAGGACACGCTGATCAAGGGCGAGAACGGCGCGAGCTTCACCACCGAACGCGTCGCGCTGGTCAGCGGTGGCGACCAGTACTCGGCCGGCGCTACCTACGCGCAGGCGATGCTGGTGGATGCCTCGCAGCCCATCGAACTGCGTCGCGTGCTGGAGGAAACGCCGCCGACGCAGTCGCCGGCCAATGCGATGTGCGGTGGCAACCGCACGGGGTTCATCGCCCTGGCGAAGGTCGACGACGCAACCGGTGAGACGCTCAAGCTGATCGCCCTGAAGGGCACCGACCTGCCGGCCGCGTCCGCCAGTGGCGTGGAGCTGTGCGCGAGCACGCAGTACTTCCCGATCGCCGGTGGCGGCGATACGGAAGGCAAGAAGGTTGCCGGGCGCTGAGATTCAGCTCCTCTCCCATCGGGAGAGGGGTTGGGGTGAGGGGCAACGAAGCCGATGCGGTGACCAAGTGTTGCGGGACAGCGCTGTGCTGTTGCTTGAGCCTCAACCCGCGCGCCGCAACCACTCCACGGCCCCGCGTCCCGCACGCACGCCACTGGCGTAGCACGCCGTCAGCAGGTACCCGCCCGTTGGTGCCTCCCAGTCCAGCATCTCGCCCGCGCAGAACACGCCGGGCATCGCATCGAGCATCAGCGTCCCGGCATCGAGCGCTTCCAGTGCAACACCGCCGGCGCTGCTGATCGCCTCCGCGATCGGTCTCGCGCGCAGCAAGCGCAGCGGCAGGCGCTTGATCGTGCGCGACAACAGTTGCGTGTCGTGCATCGCGTCCTTGCCCAGCACCTCGTACAGCAGCGCCACCTTCACGCCAGTCAGGCCCGTCTGGCGACGCAGGTGTTCGGTGAGGCTGCGGCCGCCGCGTGGCTTGTCGAGGTCGGCGCGCAGGCGATGCAGCTCGCGCCCCGGCGCCAGGTCGAGTTCGAGCGTCGCCTCGCCATGCGCCGCGATCGCATCGCGCAGCATCGCCGACAGCGCGTAGACCAGGCTGCCTTCGATGCCGGTCTGCGTGACCACGCATTCGCCCTGCAGTTCGTGCGGAAGTCCGGACGCGTCTTGCCAATGCGCCACCACGGGCTTCAGCGGCACGCCGGCATTGCGGCTGGCGAAGTGCTCGCTCCAGCCGATATCGAAGCCGCAGTTGGATGGCTGCAACGGCGCGACCTCGATCCCGCGCGCCCGCACCGCGCCGACCCATGCACCATCGGAACCCAGCTCAGGCCAGCTGCCGCCGCCCAGCGCCAGTACCGTTGCATCGGCACGTACGGCCAGATCGCCATCGGGCGTCGCGAATCGCAGCGCGCCGTCGTCGTCCCAGCCCAGCCAGCGATGCTGCACGTGGAAGCGCACGCCGTCCTCGCGCAGCCGTCTCACCCAGCCGCGCAGCAGTGGCGCGGCCTTGCGATCGTTGGGGAACACCCGGCCCGACGTGCCGATGTAGGTGTCCACGCCGAACCCGCGCGCCCATTCGCGCAGCGCATCGGCATCGAAATCGTCCAGCCAGGCGCCGACCTCGCGTGCCCGTGCGCCGTAGCGCGCATCGAACGCAGGGCGCGGCTCGCCGTGCGTGAGGTTCAGGCCGCCCTTGCCGGCGATGAGGAACTTGCGCCCGACCGAGCCCTTGGCCTCGAACAGGTCCACTTCAACGCCGGCCGCGCGCGCGATCTGCGCCGCCATCAGTCCGGCGGGGCCGCCGCCGACGATGGCCAGGCGCGTGTGGATCTGCGGGGAAGAGGACATGCGGGGCGGGGCGGACGGGGCAGTCAATTATGCCTGTGCCGCTTCCTCCACCCGGGTTCCGCCAACTTCCGTGCAGTTCGCCCATGCGGCAAAGCAGGTATCTTCGACCGCTCACACCGCACGCAGACGTCCCGCCCATGCATCGCCGCACCATTTCCGCCGCCCTGGCGCTCCTCATCGCAGCCGGCGCCGCGCATGCCGGCGAAGCCACATTGCCGTCGCAACTGCAGGACTTCGACGCCTACGTGGAAGGCGTGCGCAAGCAGTTCGACGTGCCGGGCATCGCAGTGGCGGTGGTGAAGGACGGGCAGGTGGTGCTCGAACGCGGCTTCGGCGTGCGCGAAATGGGCAAGCCCGCGCAGGTCGATGCGAACACGCTGTTCGCCATCGCCTCCAACACGAAGGCGTTCACCGCCGCGTCGCTGTCGATCCTCGCCGACGAAGGCAAGCTGAGCCTGGACGATCGCGTCATCGACCACCTGCCGTGGTTCCGCATGTCCGATGCCTACATCACGCAGGAAATGCGCGTGCGCGACCTGCTCGCGCACCGCAGCGGCCTGGGCCTGGGTGCGGGCGACCTGCTGTACTGGCCGGGGACGGATTACACCACGCAGGACGTGGCGCGCCGCCTGAAGGACGTACCCCTGACCGGCAGCTTCCGCGGCCAGTACGCCTACGACAACATCCTCTACGGTGTGGCGCAGCTGGTGATCGAACAGGCCAGCGGCGTCAGCTACGCGCAATTCCTGCAGCAGCGCATCTTCACGCCGCTGGGCATGCGCGACACGCGCTTCAACAGCGATGCGCTGCGTCCGCGCGACAACGTCGCCACCGGCCACGCCAAGGCCGATTTCAAGGATCTCCAACCCGCGCCGCGGATGACCTGGCACAACGTGTCCGGCGCGGGCGGCCTGTATTCCAGCGTCCACGACATGAGCCGCTGGGTGAACATGCAACTGGCCGGCGGCACCTTCACCGATGCGAAGGGCACGCAGCACCAGTTGTTCACCCCGGAGCGCCAGCAGGAGATGTGGTCGGTCATCACGCCGATCACGATCCCCAAGCCGCTGGTGCCCGAACTCGAGGCGGCCAGGCCGAATTTCCTCGGCTACGGCGAAGGTTGGCAGCTGTCGGATTACCGCGGCCGCAAGGTCGTCTCGCACACCGGCGGCTGGCCGGGCATGGTCTCGCGCGTGACGCTGATACCGCAGCAGAAGCTGGGCGTGATCGTGCTGACCAACGCCGAAGCCGGCGGCGCGTTCAATGCGGTGACGATGCGCGTGCTCGATGCGTTCACCGAGGCCCCGCGCACCGACTGGACCGCCGCCTACGCCGCAGCATTGGCCAAGCAGAAGGACAAGTCCGACGAAGACTGGCGCAAGCACCTCGCCGCGCGCGCGACCAACGCGCCGCCCTCGCGCCCGCTGTCGGCGTATGCGCGCACGTATCGCGATCCGTGGTACGGCGACATCCTCGTCGAGGAAGGCAAGGATGGGCTGGTGATGCGCTTCTCGCGCACGCCGGACCTCGTCGGCCGGATGGAACCCTGGCAGCACGACACCTTCATCGTCCGCTGGAACGAGCGCTGGCTCAACGCGGATGCGTTCGTGACGTTCTCGCTGGATGCCGACGGCAAGGTGCGCGAGGCGCGGATGGAAGCGATCTCGCCCCTGACCGATTTCAGCTTCGACTTCCAGGACCTGCGCCTGGTGCCGGTCGAGGAAAAGAAGACGGAGTCCTGACCGTCACAGCGCCCACCACACCACGGTGGCGCCGACGCACCACGCCACGACCCACAACGCGCCCACGCGCAACCGCAGCAGCAATGCAAAGGCGACCAGCACCACCAGGACATCGCGCCACGACGCGATGCCCTGCGTCCACACGGGGTCGTAGAACGCCGCCGCCAACAGGCCGACGACGGCGGCGTTGACGCCGGCCAGCACCGGCGTGGCGCCATGCATCGACTGCACCCGCTGCCAGAACGGCAGCGTCGCGGTGAGCAGCAGGAACCCCGGCAGGAAAATCGCCAGCAATGCGACGCAGGCCGATCCCGCCGGCGGCCAGCCCGTCGGCACCACGGCGCCCAGGAACGCCGCGATGGAGAACATCGGCCCGGGCACCGCCTGTGCCGCGCCGTAACCGGCGAGGAAGGTGCCGGAGTCCATCCAGCCGGTATCGACCAGCGCCTGCTGCAACAGCGGCAACACGACGTGACCGCCGCCGAACACCAGGGCGCCGGCGCGATAGAACGCCGCCGCCAGTGCACCCGCGGTGGGCTCGTTCGAAGGCCATGTGAGGGCGGCCGCGAGCCCGCAGGCGAACACCGCCAGCGCCGCGATCGCGATGCCATGCCCATACCGGATCGGCAGCGACGGCTGCAACGCCGCGCGCGAGGCGAGGCGTCCGCACATCAACGCGCCAAGCACCGCGCCCAACGCGATCGTCACCAGCTGCGCCCACGCCGTGCCAAGCCACAACACGCACACGCAGGCGAGTGTCGCGATGGCGATGCGCCGCAGATCCGGCGTCATCTGCCGCGCCATGCCAAGCAGCCCGTGCGCGACCACCGCCACCGCGACCAGCTTCAACCCGTGCACGACGGCCGCGCCGAAGCCGCGATCCAGTCGCGCCGACACTGATGCGAAGCCGAACATCAGCAGCGCCGAGGGCAGGGTGAACCCGACGAACGCCGCCAGCGCACCACGCCAGCCCGCGCGCAGCAGGCCGATGGCGAAGCCCATCTGGCTGCTTGCCGGGCCCGGAAGGAACTGGCAGATCGCCAGCAGCTGCGCGTAGCGCGCATCGTCCAGCCATTGCCGGCGCACGACGAATTCCTCGCGGAAATACCCCAGGTGTGCGATCGGCCCGCCGAACGAGGTCAGGCCCAGGCGCAGGAAAACGCGGAACACGTGCAGGGCGGAGGTGGCGTCGATGCCGTCGGGTCCGGGAACGGAAACGTGCCGAGTATGCCGCCTGGGCCTTCCACTTCCGTTGACACCGTGCGCAGCATGATGGGGACCCGTCCGCAGGAGCAGCCCATGCAAGGCACGCCTTCGCAAAGCACCAACCCGCAGTGGTGGCAGGACACGCAGGACATCCCGACGATCGTGCGGGCCATCTACGAATGCATCTCCGGCCCGGCCGGCGCGCCGCGCGACTGGGCGCGCTTCGCTTTCCTCCAGCATCCGCAGGCGCGAAGCCTGCGCACGGTGGTGGAGGCCGATGGCAGCACCCGCGCGATGGTGTTCGACGTCGACAGCTACGTCGCCGACGTCACGCCGTACTTCGCCGCCAACGGCTTCTTCGAGGTGGAGATCGACCAGCGCGTGGAGCGCTTCGGCCAGGTCGCGCACGTGTGGAGCCGCTACGAGGCGCGCGAGTCGCTGGACTCGCCGGTGATCAAGCGCGGCGCCAACAGTATCCAGCTGTGCCACGAGCACGGCCGCTGGTGGGTCTTCAGCACCGTGTGGGACAACGAGCGCGAGGGCGTCCCGTTCGACCTGTGGTGAGGCCTCACGCGGCGATGCCGCCGCGCGTGCAATGCTGAACATGCAGGGATGGAACGCCGCGCGGCTGGTAATACGCGCGTCCGCCCCCAGTACGAAGGCTCGCCGCCAAGGAGCGCCTGCATGATCCCGATGTCTGTCCTGGACCTCGCCCCCATCACCGAGGGCAGCGACGCCGCGCAGGCCTTCGCCAACACGCTCGATCTGGCGCGCCACGCCGAGCGGCTGGGCTTCCATCGCTACTGGCTGGCCGAACACCACAACATGCCCGGCATCGCCAGCGCGGCGACGGCGGTGCTGATCGGCCACGTCGCCTGCGGTACCCGCACCATCCGCGTCGGCGCCGGTGGCGTCATGCTGCCCAACCATGCACCGCTGCAGGTGGCCGAGCAGTTCGGCACGTTGGCATCGCTGTATCCGGGCCGCATCGACCTGGGCCTGGGCCGCGCACCCGGCACCGACCATGCCACCGCGCACGCGCTGCGACGCTACTTCGAAGCGGCCGACATGTTCGCGCAGGACGTGGTTGAACTGCTGCACTACTTCGAACCCGTGCAGCCCGGCCAGGCGGTGCGTGCGGTGCCCGGCGCGGGCATCGAGGTGCCGGTGTGGCTGCTGGGTTCAAGCCTGTTCTCGGCGCGACTGGCCGCACAGCTGGGCCTTCCGTTCGCGTTCGCCTCGCACTTCGCACCCGACGCGATGGATCACGCGCTGACGATGTATCGCCGCGAATTCAAGCCGTCCAAGCATCGGCAGCAACCGCATTCGATGCTGGCGCTGAACATCGTCGCCGCCGACAGCGATGCGCAAGCGCGGCGTTTGTTCACCACGTTGCAGCAGTCCTTCGTCAATCTTCGCCGCGGCCGGCCGGGGCTGATCCCGCCGCCGATCGACGACATCGAATCGTTCTGGACGCCGCTGGAAAAAAGCGGCGTGGAGCAGGCGCTGGCGTGTTCGGTCGTAGGCGATGCGAGCGCCGTGCGCGACGGCGTCGCGGCCTTCATCGAACGCCACAAGCCCGACGAGCTGCTGATCACCGCGAACGTGTTCGATCACGCCGCACGCGTGCGCTCGTTCGAGATCGCCGCGCAGGCGTGCCGCGAAGTCGCGTGATGCATCGCGCTCAGTGCGCGCGGACGTCGAGCAGTTCGACCTCGAACACGAGCGAGCCGTTGGGCGGAATCACGCCGCCGGCGCCCTTGCGGCCGTAGCCGTATTCGGCCGGAATCATCAGTGCGCGCTTGCCGCCCACGCGCATGCCGGCGACGCCTTCGTCCCAGCCGCGGATGACGCGCCCGGCGCCCAGCAGGAAGGTGAACGGCTCGTTGCGATCGCGCGAGCTGTCGAACTTCTCGCCGCGTCCGTCGGGTTTTGCCTTGTCGTAGTTCCAGCCGGTGTAGTGCACGGTGACGTCCATGCCCGGTTTCGCCTCGGCGCCGGTGCCGACCTGCTGGTCGATGACCCCGAACTTGTCGATCACGCCGCCGGGCGGCGGCCCGGGATCGGCGCACGCGGTGAGCAGGGCGAGGGTCGCGAAGGCGGCGAGGGTGGTGCGCAGGCGCTGGGAGATGTTCATGCGCGCAGGGTAGGGGAGATGCGGATGCGCGTCATGTGCTTGCGTGTGCTTGCGTGTCATGGGTGAGGCGCTTACCTCGACCCTTGCCGCGCGCCCCTCTCCCCAAGGGAGAGGGGCTTGATGGCATCAGGCCGGGATCCGCTTCTCGTACTCGGCGTTGATCGGCGCAAGCGTCTTCCAGAAACCCTCCGGCGTACGTCCCGCAAGACGATCGGCCAGGATGCCCAGGTGCGTATGCCAGCCACCCGAAACACTGACCATGCCGTTGCGGCTGGCCAGGCGGCTGTGCGTCACGACCAGTTGCACGTCCTCGCCCTTGCGTGCCAGTTCCATGCGCACCTGTGAATCGCTGCCGTCCGATTCGTCCCAGGTGAACACCAGCAGGCGCGGCGGATCGCATTCCAGCACGTGTCCATGCGAGCGGATTTCACCGCCGTACTTTTCGAACTTGGCCGGCGGCGCGACGTCGTTCTGCGTGAGGTTGTTGTTGTGGAAAACCAGTTCCACCGGACCGCCGGGGCGCAGGTCCATCTCGCCGCGCGCCAGCCAGGTGCCGCGCTTTTCCGATTCGGTGAGATACGCCCAGACGCGTTCGATCGGGCCCGGAAGCGTGCGTTCGATGCGCACGGTATCGGGCGCGGTGACGATGCCGAAGTCGTTCATGTGTTGCTCCTTCTCGTGGGGGAAGCGTTGTCGAGGTGCCGGGCGAGCGATGCCAGGATCGTCGTCCAGCCGTTTTCGGTGCGGTCGGCGTATTGCGCGTACTGCGCCGCCATTTCGTGGGTGAGGGTGAGCACGCAGCCATCGCCGTCGGGTGCGATGTCCACGGTGATGCGGTCGCCTTCCGACTCCGGTTCCAGCGCAAGCGTGAGCACCAGTCGACGCGGGCGATCGATTTCCAGGTAGCGCCCGTAATGCGCGGCATCGCCGCCGGGGCGGCGCTCGACGATGGCGTAGCCGCCGCCGACGCGCGGATCGACGTCCACGCGCAGCATCTGCCCATCTGCGGTGGCATACAGCCAACGACCGATCGTGGCCGGGTCGAGCCACGCATCGAAGACGCGTTGCGCGGACGCGTTGAAGCGGCGGGTGACGCGTACGGTGACGGGGTTCATCGCTTGCTCCGGTTCGGGCGCGACGGCCTGGCAGCGGCCGGCTTGCGCGCCGGCGTCTTGCGCGTGGCGTCCTCGCGGTCCTCGGTGCGCAGCAGCGATTCCAGTGCATCCAGTCGCTGGTTCCAGAACTGCTCGTAATGCCGCATCCATTCCATGCCGGCATGCAGCGGGCGGGCGTCGAGACGGCACACGTGCGTGCGGCCCTGGACTTCGCGCTGCACGATGCCGGCGCCTTCGAGCACCTTGATGTGCTTGGACGCGGCGGCAAGCGAGATCTCGAACGGTTGCGCAAGCTCGCCCACGCTACGCGGCTGGCGGGAGAGGCTGCGCACCATCGCGCGGCGCGTGGGGTCTGCGAGCGCGCGGAACACGGCGTCCAGACGATCGGAGTTAGATTCAACCATGTGGTTGAATATCCGTTCCGTCTTCCCGATTGTCAACCGCAAGGTTGAATGTTCTGACGGACGGTAGGGCAAGGCGTAGTGGCCTGCCGGGAAGGCCATTCACGTTCGAAAGGACACAGGGGAGTCACGCCCAGGGAAATGGACGATGCCGCACACGAGCAAGCCCGCGCCGGAGCGCCACTTCGGCAAGTTTCGCGGTGTGGTGGTCGACAACATCGATCCCCTGCAGCTGGCCCGTGTCCTCGTGCAGGTGCCCAAGGTGTTCGACGGCGATGCGCGCTGGGCGATGCCGTGCGTGCCGGTCGCCGGCCACCAGAGTGGCCTGTTCCTGCTTCCGCCCGTCGGCGCGCCGGTGTGGGTGGAGTTCGAGCAGGGCGACGCCGAACTGCCGATCTGGGTCGGCGGCTATTGGGTGGATGCGGCGGAGCTTCCATCGCTGGCACAGACAGGACAGGCGGTCGCGTCCGCGCTGGTACTGCAGACGCCAGGGCGCAATGCGTTGACGGTCTCCGACATTCCCGGCCCCGAAGGCGGCGTGCTGCTGCGATCGCAGAACGGCGCGTCGATCGCGGTGAACGAAGCGGGGATCACCATCAGCAACGGCCGCGGCGCGAGCATCGTGCTGGCCGGTTCGATGGTGACGATCAACGATGGCGCGCTGACGGTGGTCTGACGTGGGTGGCCTCATTCTCCACCTGGGCGCAAGCGTGACGTGTTCGCACGGCGGGCCGGCCGTGCCGACGGTGCCGTACTCGCGCGTCACCCTGTCCGGCCATCCGGTGGTGACGGTGGCAGCTCCTTACGAAATCGCACACTGCAATCTGCCGGCACCGGCCGAAGCATTGCGTTGCACTGGCGGACAGTGGTTGCAGGGCAGCACTCGCGTGTTCGCGGGTGGACGGGCGCTGGTGCTCGACAGCAGTCCGTCGATGTGCGTGCCCAATGGCGCGGTGATGCTGGTGCTGGAATGCCAGACGCGGGTCAACGCGGTCTAGGCGCGTCAGGCTTGTCATCGCAAACGGCGCGGCGAAGTCCGATGTCGATTTGCGTGACCATTTCCCTCGACCCTTCCTGCTTTCCCACATGTGGTGTTCTTGCCTGCGCTTAGCCTGTCGTCTTCTACGAGGGCGGGCAGGGCATGGTCTGGGGATGGAGTTTGTTCTTCGCACTCTGGAGTGCGCACGCGACGGCGCAGAGCGTGCACAAATGCGTGGCGCCCACCGGTGCGGTGAGTTACCAGAGCGGGGCGTGCACCGGTAACTCACGCGAGGCGGCGAACTGGGAAGCGCCGTCCGATCCGCCGCCGTCCGGGCCGCCGCATCCATCTTCTTCGAAGCCCGAAGGCGAGCGCAGCCTGGAACCTCGGAGCGCGCGAGCCGATCGCACGCACCTTGTCCGCGACGCGCCAAAGCAATCCGCCTGCGAGATGGCAAAAGCCGATCGCGACGCCACGCTGGAACGCGTTGGCCTGAAGCGCACCTTCGACCTGCTCAGTCGCCTGGACGAGCAGGTCCGCAAGGCCTGCAGATGAGATCAGAACTGCAATTGCACGCGCATCAGCAACAGGCGCGGATCGTCGTTCACGCCGCGGCGTCGGCTCTCGGCCACGACGTAATTCGCCATCAGCCGCGCATGGGCATTCAGATACCACGTCGCACCGAAGTTCCAGTCGGCCTGCACGCCGCCCCGCGAGGCGGCAGAATCCAGGTCGAGCATGCTGTAGCGCAGGACGAGTTCCCACGCCATCGCGTCACCCAGCGTGGGCGAGGTTACCGTGCCGGCCTTGTAGTTGCGGCGATGACCGGTAGGCGACCAGCTCGCGAGAGCGTAACCGCCGGTGCCACGCAGGTCCGGCGCATCAATGCGGTGCGAATGGACCGCCGCGGCCTCTGCCTGCAACGACCACGGGCCGGCGATCCAGAGCGCCTCCAGACCGGCTCGGGTGGTGCGCTGGACATCGTCGAGCGTGCCGGTGTCGACCAGGCTCGAGGTCGCCAACGCGGCTTCGGGCTTGCTGGAAAAGCGCGCCGTCTCGCTGTCGGGCGAATCGACCGAGGTGCCGACGCCCAGGTGCAGCAGGTGGTCGCCGAAGTGCAACGCGCGCGAGGCACGGATCGCGCCGCCGACGCCTTCGTTCTTGCCATCCAGCCGCTTGCCGAAGACGGCGGCGTTGACGGCGTGATCGGCGTCGGACCATGCGTAGCCCAGCCCGATTCGCCGTCCAAGGGCGAACGAACCCAGCAGCGAGGCTTCCATCAGCGGCGTCTGCCGCGAGCTGGTCGCGTCCTCCATCAGAAACGGCTGTTTGAACTGGCCCAGCCGCAACGCATGGCCCTTGGCGGGGGTGAACTGCAGAAAGGCATCGGGCGTTGAGCGCTCGGTGAACTCATGCTCGACGTTGAGCTGCCAGCGCTCTCCGGCCTTGGCGACGAAGCCAAGACGCGCCGAGCGCACCTTGTCGACATCCTCGAACGGCTTCACGTCCGGGTGGGCATCCACGCCGTCGTAGTAGATGACGCCGGTGGGTTTGAAGGACACCGGGCCCGCGTGGGCACAGAAAGGAAGCATGACTGCGGCCAGCGCGAGCGCCAGTCGTCGAACTTTGGGTTGCGACATCGGGGAACCGTAGTGGGCAGCGCCGCCATGGCGGCGCCTTCAGGAAAGGGGCGTACGACGCCCGCGGTGGGCGGGCGCGCACGGAGCTGCTCGCGCATCAGCGAGTGGGCGGGATCAGAACTCCTGCCAGTCCGAGTCCGTCGCAGCAGCGGCACCGCCACGGGCCTTGCGAGGCGCGACTACCGGACGTGCAGCGGATTTCGCCGGCGCCTTCGCCTTGCCCGCGCGCGCAGCGGCGGGCAGCTCGACGACGGCCGAACGCACGGCGTGCGAGCCATTGGCGACCCGGAACACGGCGACGGTCTGCACCAGGTGCTCGGACTGCTGCTCCATGCTGCGCGCGGCAGCGGACGCTTCTTCGACCAGCGCCGCGTTCTGCTGCGTGCCTTCGTCCATCTGCGTGATGGCCTGGTTGATCTGCTCGATGCCGGCCGACTGCTCCTGCGACGCGGCACTGATATCGGCGATGATGTCCGTCACCTTGCGCACGCTGCCGACGATGTCTTCCATCGTCTTGCCCGCCTGGTCGACCAGCTGGCTCCCTTCCTCGACCCTCGCGACCGAGTCGGTGATCAGCTGCTTGATTTCCTTGGCCGCATTGGCCGAACGCTGCGCCAGCGAGCGCACTTCCGCCGCGACCACCGCGAAGCCTCGACCCTGCTCGCCAGCACGCGCGGCTTCCACCGCAGCGTTCAACGCCAGGATGTTGGTCTGGAAGGCGATGCCGTCGATGACGCCGATGATGTCGGCGATCTTCTTCGACGACTGGTTGATCGCGTCCATGGTGTGCACGACCTCGCCGACGACCGTGCCGCCCTGGGCGGCGACTTCGGCGGCGCTCTGCGCCAGCTGGTTCGCCTGGCGTGCGTTGTCGGCGTTCTGGCGCACGGTGCTGGTCAGCTCTTCCATGGAGGAGGCGGTTTCTTCCAGCGAAGCGGCCTGCGACTCCGTACGTTGCGACAGGTCGTTGTTGCCAGCGGCGATCTCCGCGGCGGCCGAGCTGATGGCATCCGAACCCTGGCGGATCTGGCCGACGATATCGGACAGCTTGTCCACCGTGCGGTTCGCGTCGCTGGCAAGTCGGCCGAACTGACCCGGCAGTTCCACTTCGACGCGACGGTTGAGGTCTCCGTCCGCGACGGCCGAGAGCAGCGTGCCGACCTCGTCCAGGCCGTTGTCAGCCGTCGACATCAGCTGGTTGAGCGAGTTCACTACATCGCGGTACACGAACTGGAAGCGCGTCGCGTCGCCGCGACGGCTGAAATCGCCGGAGACGGCCGCATCGACGAGCGTCTTGATCTCCGCGTTGATGGCGTTCATGCCGGCCTTCACCGAGTCCACGGCATCGGTGATGCGAGCCTTCTGGGCAGGCAGGCGATCCATGTCCTGCGACAGGTCGCCGCGCGCGTAGGCCGCCACGACCCCGATCGCCCGGGCATTGAGCTGGATATGCGAATCCACCAGCGCGTTGATCCCGCCGGCCATCTGGCCGTACGCGCCCGGAAGGTCGCGATTATCGATGCGGAAGTCGATCTCGCCTTCGTCATGACGGCGGGCGATGTCGCCCTGCGCCTGCGCGAAGCGCTGCAGCGTCAGTTGCATCTGGCTCATGCTGTGCAGCAGCTGGCCAGCTTCGTCCTCGCTGTCGACCACGATGCGCTCGTCGATGCGACCGGCCGCGATGCCCTGCGCAACGCCCGTGGCACGCTGCAGTGGACGCGAGATCATGCGCGCCAGCACGAAGCCCAGGCCGGCGCCCAGCAACACCAGTGCCGCGATGCCCACCGAAATACTCAGCACGGTGCGGCGGTAGGCCGCTTCCGAGGCGGTGACCATGCCGTCCAGCGACTTGGCGTTGTAGTCGGTCAGCGCGGTGAGCGAGGCGAAGAGTTCGCGTCGTGCCGGGCGCGATTCATCGGCGGAGACACGGCTGGCTTCCACGAAGTCGTTCGCGCTGACGGCCGCCATCATCTTGTCGTGCGCCGTGAAGTAGACCTCGAGGTCGCCCAGCACCACGTCCAGGCGCTTGCGTTCCGCGTCGCTGGAGATGAGTTTCCGGTACGCCTCCAGCGCCGTGTCCATCTTCCGCCTCGAGTCTTCCATGCGCTTGAAGTAGCTCTCCAGCTGCTCGGCATTTCCCTGGTACTGCAGCTGCGAGATCTCGTAGGTGCGGTACTCGCCAAGCTCGGCCCGCATGCCAAGCAGGTGGCGGACCGACGGCACCCAGTTGCGGTTGATGTCGGTGATCTGCACGTTGCGCTCGTGCAGCTGCATGATCGAGTAGCCGCCAAGCATCGCGGCCAGGCCGATCACGACGGCAAAAGCCACCGCCAGTTTCCTGGCGATGGAGAGATTCTTGAATCCACTCATGGGGAACGACTCGTAGGGGAGGACGGAAGTGTTTCGATTCGTTTAACGGCATCGCCCATGCCAGCTAAAGCGCCAGTAACTGAACGGACATCTTCCTGGTGTAGGCGCGCAATGACGTGCAAGCGATGTGCCGCGACGCTGCTCGTCACTCGGTCGTCAACGGCGCGCGCACGAGCGCTCAGTACGCGCCCGTGTGTGCATGACGCAGGTCAGTACGTATGCGAATGCACACGGCTTGGCACCAGCGTCTGATGTGAATGGCATGGTGCAAACGTCGAGTGCGATGGAGCCATTGCGCGCGTTGTGCACCCGTGGAGTGGGTCGCCATCACGATGCTTCGTGGGAACCCGGCACATAGCGCCTGCGCGAGAGACGCCGTGAAGATGTGACCGCGTCCGCGCTGCCGGTGCGTCAACGCCCATGTCGAATCCGGCCAGCCTGGTTCGTCCCAGCTAATGAGCCCCCGGAGATCCGCCGCATGAACAGCGCAGCCTTCGCTTCCTATCCCCCGGATCGTAACTGGCCCCTGGTCGCCGCGGGCGCCGTGCTGGGCTGCGTCGGCGTGGGCGTGATCTTCGCGCTGGCCGTGCTCCTCGGCCCGATGAGTACGGCGACGGGCTGGTCGCGCGGCGCCTTGTCCAGCGCGATGACGCTGGCCTTCCTCAGCATGGGCGTTGGCGGCTTCGTCTGGGGCGCGCTGAGCGACCGCGTCGGACCGCGCAGGGTCGTGCTGGTCGGCGCTTTGTTGCTCGGCCTGGCGTGCGTGCTCGCCAGCCGTTCTACCAGCCTGTGGCAGTTCCGGCTCACCTACGGCGTACTGATGGGCGTGGCGGTGTCCAGCTTCTTCGCGCCGGTCATCGCCGCCACCGCTTCGTCGTTCGAGAAGCGTCGCAACATCGCCATATCGCTGGTGTCGGCCGGCGTCGGCGTGGCGCCTATGACGATGTCGCCGCTGGTGGCGTGGCTGGTCATTCATTACGACTGGCGCCAGACCTTGCTGATCGTCGGCCTGATTGCCTGGGCGCTGACGTTGCCGGCGGTGTGGTTCGTGCGTGCATCACCGATTCCCGAGGACACATCCGCGCACGAGGCCGCTGGCGGCACGGTGGGGGGTGCAGGGCAGGCCCTGCGCTCGCGCGCTTTCATCGTGCTGGCACTGACGTACTTCGCCTGTTGCGCCGCGCATTCGGGACCGATCTTCCACACCGTGAGCTACGCCGTCGGTTGCGGTCTGCCCGTGACTACCGCGGTCACCATCTACAGCATGGAAGGCGCCGCAGGGCTGGGCGGGCGCGTGCTGTTCGGACTGCTCGCCGACCGCTGGGGCGCGAAACCCGTGCTGGTTGCGGGGCTGCTGATCCAGGCTTTCGCGGCCATCTCGTACCTGGGCGTGAACCAGCTCGACGGTTTCTATGCGGTGGCCATCGTGTTCGGCATGGCCTACGGCGGGACGATGCCGCTATACGCCTCGCTGGCGCGCGAGGCGTTCAGTCCGCAGATCCTCGGGCTGGTGCTTGGCGCGGCCGGCATGTTGTCGGCGTTGGGCATGGCCTCGGGGCCGCTCCTGGGCGGCTGGATCTTCGACCGCTACGGCAGCTACACCTGGATGTACATCGGCTCGATGGCCGTGGGACTGGGCGCGGCGGCGATCGCGCTGTGGTTCCCGTCGAGGCGGAAGACACGCACGCCGGAGAACCTGCAGCTGGTTCTGCAGGAGTAGCGCGTACGAGCGAGGTGGGCGCCGGCTTGGGATCAAACCCGCGCGACACGTACCTGCGCTTGCAGTCCACCGCCCTCGCGATTGCGCAGCACCAGCGTCGCGCCGATCGAATCAGCCAGTTGCTGCGCGATGGCGAGTCCGAGGCCCGTGCCGCCGGTATCGCGGTTGCGCGACGCCTCCAGGCGATAGAACGGTTCCATCACGCGCGCCAGTTCGGGCTCGGGAATCCCGGGGCCGCGATCGCCCACGCGGATCACCACCGCGTCGGTCTCATCGTGAAGTTCGACGTCGGCGGAGCCGGCATACTTGAGCGCATTGTCGATCAGGTTCGCGACGACGCGCCGCAATGCATGCGGGCGTGTCACCAGTGGCGCAGCGACGCGGCCCTGCAGGGTCACCGGCCGTCCCGTGTCGAGGTAATCGAAGACCAGGCTGTCGAGGAAGGCGTTGAGGTCCACCCGCACCGGCGCCTCGGTATTGCCGTGCGCGCTGCGCGCATAGGCGATGCCTTCGCGGACCAGGTGCTGCATCTGGTCCAGGTCGTCCAGCATCTTCCCTCGCTCGGGCACTTCGTCCATCGATTCGGCGCGCAGCTTCATGCGCGTGATCGGCGTCTGCAGGTCGTGCGAGATCGACGCGAGGATCTGCAACCGTTCCTTCATGTAGCGTGCGATCCGGTCCTGCATGGCGTTGAACGCGCCGGCCGCCTGCGCGACTTCGGTCGGTCCACCAACGGGAAGCCGTTCGCCGTCGCCGTCTGGGCGCACGTTCTCCGCTGCCTGCGCGAGGCGCTTGAGCGGGCGCGTTGCCAGACGGACCGCCGCCCACGCACACAGCAGCAACACGGCCAGCTGCAGTGCGAGCACGTAGGGCAGCCACTTCGCCAACGGCATCACCGAGGGCTGCACGTCGATCACCATCCCGCTGCCATCGTGCAGGCGCACGTGCACCTGGAAGTGTTCAGGGTCTGTCGACAACTGCACTGCATGGGTCGAATAGCGCGGGCCCAGCGCACTGGCGATCGTGCCGGCCATCTCCCTTGAGGTAGCACCTTCCAGCGCAGGGCCCGCTTCGCCTTCGCCCAGCGAGTACCGGAACGTCCGCCGCTGCAACATGGGCAGCCATTGCTCGCGTTCCTGCGGCGGCAGGCGGTCGAGCAGGTTCACCGCGACCACCACGTCCTGCTCCAGGTTGGTCATCAGCATCGATGAGGCGGCTTCATAACGCTCGTAGAACAGCAGCCCGAACGAGAGCGCGTGCGCAAGCAGCAATCCACCGGCGAGCAGCACGTACAGCCGCGAGGCCATCGTGCGCGGCAGCCAGCGCCAGCGGGCGCGTGGTGCGTTCATCCGTCCTCGCCCACGATCGTCACCGCTGCGCTGAAAACATAGCCTTCGCTGCGCACGGTCTTGATGTAGCTCTGTTCGCGCGCGTCGTCCTGCAGGCGCTGGCGCAGGCGGCTGACCAGCAGGTCGATGGAGCGGTCGAACAGTTCCGCATCGCGACCCTGGGTCAGGTTCAGCAGCTGGTCGCGGCTGAGCACGCGGTTGGCATGGTCGAGGAACACGCGCAGCAGACGGAATTCCGCACCGCTGAGCGCCACCACGGTGCCTTCGGGATCGAGCAGGTGACGCGCGGTCGTGTCCAGGCGCCAGCGGCCGAAGGCCAGCATCTGCGCCGCTTCGGTCACCTGCAGGTTCGGCGGCAGCATGCGCGTTCGACGGATCACCGCCTTGATGCGCGCCAGCAGTTCGCGCGCGGCGAAGGGCTTTGTGACGTAATCGTCGGCGCCCATTTCCAGGCCGATGATCCGGTCGGTCTGGTCCTCGCGCGCGGTGAGCATCACCACGGGAATGGCGCGATGCTTGCCGGCACGCAGGTTGCGGGTGAGGGTAAGGCCGTCCTCGCCGGGCATCATCAGGTCCATCACGATCAGGTCGATCGCGTGGGTGTCGAGCACGGCGCGCATTTCGCGGCCGTCCGCGGCCTCGCTCGCACGCAGCCCGTTCTTGCGCAGGTAGTCGGCGACCATCTGCCTTATCTCGCGGTCGTCGTCGACGACGAGGATGTGGTCTGCGTGTTCCATGCGGCGCTCGTGGGGAAGGAGGCGATGGCCGATTGTGCCATCGCCCGTGCAGGGTCAGCGCACAGCCGGCGCGGTGGTGGCCAGCAGATCGCGGATGCGCTGTTCGGTCGCCTCGTAATCGCCTTCACCGTAGTGCCGGTAGACGATGCGGCCATCGCGGTCGATCAGGTACAGCGCCGGCCAGAAGCGGTTTCCGTAGGCGTTCCAGGTGCTGTATTCGTTGTCCTGGGCCACGGCGTACTTGATGCCGAAACGCTCGATGGCGCGGCGCACGTTGGCGGTGCTGCGCTCTTCACCGTATTCGGGCGTGTGCACGCCGATCACCACCAGACCCTTGTCGCGGTAGCGCTCATCCCACTGTTTCACGTGCGGCAACACGTGGATGCAGTTGATGCACGAATACGTCCAGAACTCGACGAGCACCACCTTGCCCTTGAGGGCCGCGATCGTCTGCGGCGGCGCGTTGAGCCAGTTTGCAATGCCGGTGAATTCCGGTGCCGGCGTCGCGCGCGCGGGTTCGGCCTGCGCACCGGGCGCACACCCGGCCAGCAGGGACAGCGACAGCGCGACTGCAGCGAGGATCGACTTGAACATGGGCAACCTCTTCCTGTGGGGAGCGCCGCCGGCGCGTGGCCGACGGCGGGAACGTTCGTTCGCGGTGATGTGGCTCAGGTGACGATCTCGACGTCCACGTCGCCACGCGTCATGCGCGAGTACGGGCAGGTGCGATGCGCCATCTCGACCAGCTGCTGGCGCGTGGCCTCGTCCAGGCCCGGCAACTTGACGTCGAGCTTCACCGCGAGCTGGTACTCGCCGTTGGCGGTCTTGCCCAGATCGACCTGCGCATCCACGGCCGTGTCGGCCGGCAACTTCACCTTCAATTCCTGGGCGGCGAAGCCGAGCGCGCCGATGAAGCAGGCCGACCAGCCGATGCCGAACAGCTGTTCCGGGTTCGTGCCGGGCTTGTTGGAGCCGGGTGTGCTCAGTGCGACGTCGATGGCGCCGTCGCTGGAGCGGCCGGTGCCGGCGCGGCCGCCGGTGACGTGGGTGTGCGCGGTGTAGACGACAGTCTGGAGGGAGTGGGTCATGACGATGTGCCTCGGGAAGGAATGGGGCCGGGGGTTCCGGTGACGCCATTCCGAGGCCGGGCGGTATCGCGCACGTGTCGGCCGTGAGGGGCTTTTGTCGAGGAATGTGGCCATGCGCCGGGTGGATACAGTTCGATACAAAGCGGCGGTGCCCGCCGCGCCGGCGGCCCACTTTTCCGCACATCGCTCTGGCGTGCGCGCGCCGGGCACCGTCGGCAGCCCGCTCAACCGCGCCTCGCGCCGCGATATTTGCTGACTCTGTCCGGTCGGGCCGAAAAAATGTGAAGAGCATCAAGTTTGGCGTCAGCGTGACGTTAACTTGACTGAGCAGGGGCATTCCCCGCTCCGAAGCGGATCGCTTCGACTGGCACACCCGTTGCACACACCTTCGCCGCGTCGCTCCGCGCGCGGCGCGGGTCGCGCGTGCGTGCCCGTCCGACAGTCCTTATTTACGGCGGTGGGGAGCCGCATCCGAATGAATCATGTGTTTCGCGTTGTCTGGAATCGTGCCCTGAATGTGTGGGTCGTGGCCTCCGAACTCGTCCGCGGCCGCGTCAAGGGCGCGAGCTCGTCCACAACGCGCAGCGCGCACGGGATTGGGCGGGTTCGCGCGGCGGTGCTGGCGACGCTGATGTTCATGCCCTTCGGTGCGTTCGCGGCGGTCGACATCACCAACGCGAGTTTCGAAGACGGCACGTTGGGTGGCTGGACGGCCGGCGGCGGCACCGGAACCCAGGGGTCGGGTTCATACCACTCCACGGGCGTGGGCGTGTCGGTCGTCAACGGGATGACCGACTTCGATTCCAGCTTCGGCGACAACCCCGGCCTGCATTCGTGGACCGTGCTGCCGTACCAGAGCTACATGGCCTCGCTGCAGGCTGGCTCGGGAGCGGCCACTGCCGGCAGCGGCATGGCGGAGCTGGGCCTGACGGCCGACAGCGTGGCGGCGGTGAAGACGATGATGGGTCTGGCCAAGACGCCGACCAACGCCGCATGGCTGTACCAGGACCTCGTCCTGGAAGCCGGCGACTCGTTCACGATGGCCTGGCAGTACGTGTCCACGGACTACGAACCGTGGAACGATGGCTCGCTGACCTCGCTGGTGAACGTGGGCGACGCGTCCGTGCTCGGCGTGGTGAACAACCAGGAAGCGCAGTTCGCGCTGCTCGGCGCGACCAACGAGGGCACGGGCAGCTATTCCACCGGCAGCTACGCGGCTACCGGCTGGCAGATCTCGACCTATTCGGTGGCGACCGCCGGCACGTACCGCCTGGGCTTCATGACCTTCAACCTGGGCGATACGATCAACAGCCCGGTGTTCTTCGTGGACCAGGCGCCCGGCCTGACCTTCGACCATGGCGTGCCCTTCGGGCCGATCGCACCGAACCCCGGCAGCGGCGCGCCGACCATGCCCACGACGCCCACCACTGTCGTCATCAACGACGACACGCAAGGCACCGACGACCTGGGCGGCGCGGTCGATGGCAAGTTCGAGGGCGGTACGCTCGTGGTGGACAACGACACCACGGTCGACCTGGATTTCAGCATTGACAGCCAGGGCGGCACGATCGACCAGAACGGCCACGACGCGACCTTCAGCGGCGCCATCACCGATGCCGACGGCGGTACGCCGGGCGATCTGACCATCACCAACGGCGGCAACGGCGGCTCGGTCACGCTCACCGGCGAGAACACCTACACCGGTACGACCACCATCGATGACGGTGCGACGCTCGCATTGTCGGGCGACGGCAGCATCGAAGGTTCGGACGTGGTCAACCACGGCGCGTTCGACATCGAAAGCGCGAACGGCGATGTCAACGTGAAGTCGCTCACCGGCGGCAGCACCGGCGAGGTCGCGCTTGGCGACAACGGCCTGGTCCTGACGGACGCGCACGGCGCCTTCGGCGGCACCATCGGCGGCAACGGCGGCGTGACCATCGACGCCGGCACGCAGACGTTGAGCGGCTGCAATACCTACAACGGCAGCACGGTGATCCGCGCGGGTTCCACGCTGGCCATTGCCGGGCCGGGTTGCATTGCCAACTCCGACGTCGTAGCCGATGGCACGTTCGACATCGCGCTGGCCGACGGCGATGTCGGCGCGCAGTCGCTGACGGGCGAAGGTACCGTCGGCCTCGGCGGCAATTCGCTGGTGCTCGCCGACGCGCAGGGTGAGTTCGGTGGCAGCATCGGCGGAACGGGCGGGCTGACCATCGAGGGCGGCCGCCAGACGCTCACCGGTACCAACACCTACGACGGCCCGACCACCATCGCCGACCGCGCAGCGCTCGCGCTGGCAGGCGGGGGCAGCATCGCCGGCAGCGATGTCGTGGCCGATGGCCACTTCGATCTCGGCGACGCCAATGGCGATGCGAACGTGAAGTCGCTCACTGGCGGCGGCACGGTCGACCTCGGCGCCAACGGCTTGCAGCTCACCGACGCACACGGTGACTTCGGCGGCGTGATCGGTGGCGAGGGCGGCGTCAACATCGTCGGCGGTACGCAGACCTTCAGCGGTTGCAATACCTACTCCGGCGCGACCGTCATCGATCGCGGCGCCACGCTGGCCATCGTCGGGGAGGGCTGCATTGCCGGTTCGGACGTGGTCGCCGACGGTACGCTCGATATCGCGGGCGCCAATGGCGACATCGATGTGCGCTCCCTTGCCGGCGGCGGCGACGTCGACCTCGGCGGCAACGGCCTGGTGCTGACCGCCGCGAACGGCGACTACGCGGGCACGATCCGCGGCGACGGTGGTGTGACCATCGAAAACGGCACGCAGTCGCTCAGCGGCGAGAACACGTTCACCGGCGGCCTCACCCTGAAGGGCGGCACGCTGCAGGTGTCCGGCGACGCAAACCTGGGCATGGGCACGGTGTCCATCGGCAACGGCACGTTGCAGACCACCGACGGCTTCACCAGCGACAACGACTTCGCCCTGACCTCGCCGCACGCCATCGTCGACACCGACGGCCACGACGTCACCTTCAACGGTGATGTGTCCGGCAACGGCACGCTCAACAAGATCGGTGAGGGCACGCTCACGTTGAAGGGCGAGAACACGCAGGACGGCATCAACGTCAAGGGCGGCGCCCTGGAGTTCGCCTCCGACGCCGCGCTGGGTCGTGCCGGCAGCGTGGTCACCATCGCCGACAACACGACGCTGCGTCCGCTCGACGCGATGACCATCTCGCACGAGATCTTCGTCGACAACACGCGCTGGGCGGTGTTCGACACCAACGGTTTCGACGTCACGATGGCCGGCGAGATCTCCGGCTCGGGCATCGTGCAGAAGCTGGGCGGCGGCGTGCTCACGCTGTCGGGGCGCAACACGGCGGTGCTGATGGAGGTGCAGGGCGGTTCGATTGCCGTGACCTCGCAGGAAGCGGCCGGCGCGGTGGGCGGCGACATCTACATCGGAACCGACGGCAGCTTCGCTGCGCTGGCCGGCATGAACGTGACGCAGAACGTGCACGTCACCGGCGAGAACGCGCGCTTCGAAACGCGCGACGGTGCGCAGGTCACGCTGACCGGCAACCTCGACGGTAGCGCATGCCTCATCAAGTCCGGTGCCGGCCGCCTGGACATGCGTGGCGGCGGCTCCAATGCCATCGGCGCCTGCATCGAGCAGGGTGACCTCGCGTTCAACAGCACCTTCACCGGCAATGTGTGGGTGTACGCCGACGGCACGGCCAGCGGCGTGGGCCGCGTCGAAGGCGCGATGGACGTGCGCGGCGTGCTATCGCCGGGCAACTCGCCGGGCGCACTGGTGGTGACGGGCGACGTCCTCCAGCACGCGGGCAGCACGTTCGTGGCGGACATCGACGGACGCACCGCCGGCAACGGCGCGGGCCATTTCGACACGCTGACGCTGGTAGGTGCGGGCAGTGCCTACACCGCTGCCGGCGAACTGCAGCCGCGCCTGCGGGGCATCACCGGCGACGCGACCAACACCTTCGTGCCGAAGATCGGCGACACGTTCGCCATCGTGCGCGCCGAAGGCGGTGTCGAAGGATCCTACGACTCGCTCGCACAGCCGCAGGCCGGCCTGCCGGCCAACAGCCGCTTCGACGTGCGCTATGAAGCCAACACCGTCGTGCTGGCGGTGACGCCGGACAGCTACGCGGTTGCGATGACCTCGCGCAACACGGCGGCAGTGGGTGCTGCGATCGACGCGGTACGCACCACCTCGGGCGTGCGCACCACGGGCGATGCCGCCCGCCTGCAGGATCGCCTGATGGGGCTGGACCTGGCCGGCACGACCTCGGCGCTGGAGCAGCTCGACGGCGAGTTCCACGCCACTGCGCGCAGCGTACTGGCCGACGACGCACGCCGTGTGCGCGAGGCCGCGCTGGATCGCATGCGTGGCGGCCGTTCGCCGGTCGAGCGCACGCAGCAGCCGGGCGATGCCGTGTGGGCGCAGGTGCTGGCCGCGGGCGGTTCGCTCGACGGCGACGGCAACGCCGCGGCGGCCGACTACAACGGCAGCGGCGTGCTGATCGGCGCCGAGCACCGCTTCGACGGCGGTTGGCAGATCGGCGCGATGGCCGGCAGCGAGCGCACCGACATCGACGTCGCCGCGCGTGCATCCAACGGCGATGCCGACACGCTGCACTTCGGCCTGTACGCCGATCGTAACTGGGGCGCGTTTGGCCTGCGCGGTGGCGTCGGCGTGGCCGAGCATTCCATCGACAGCGCACGTTCGGTGAACCTGCCGGACCTGAGCCAGCGCCTGGTCGCCGACTACGACGCGCAGACCCGCCAGGCCTACGTCGAAGGCGGTTACAGCATCGAAGGCACGCAGGGTTCGCTGATGCCGTACGTGCAGTTCGCCCGCGTGGAAACGCGCACCGATGCCTTCTCCGAAACCGGCGGCAGCCTTGCGCTGGACGTTGCGAAGGAGAAGACCACGCTCGACGTGTCCACGCTGGGCGTCCGCGGCGACCTGTCGCTGACCAGCGCCGGCACCGGCGATGGCTGGTTCAACCTGCGCGGCGGCCTGGGCTGGCGCCATGCCTCGGGCGACGTGGCATCGCAGGCCCGCATGGGCTGGACGAGCGGCGGCGACTTCACCGTGGCCGGTGCGCCGCTGGCCGAAGACGCCGCGGTCGCGGAAGTGGGCGTGGCCGCATGGCTGAGCCCGCGCACGCTGCTGGAAGTGGGCTACGAAGGCCAGTACGCCGACGAAGCCCGCGACCACCAGGCCACGGCGCGGTTGTCGGTCCGCTTCTGATCCACCCGTTCGATGCGACAGGGAAAGGGCGGCGAGAGCCGCCCTTTCTTTTGCGTCGTCGAAATGCGGGCGTGTCAGCCGCGCATTCGTCCCGCGTCCGCGATGCCTATCGCAACAGTTTCAGCAACGCCTCGGCCGTCGCCTCCGACGAGGCCGGATTCTGCCCGGTCACCAGCCGTCCATCGACGATGGCGAAACTCTGCCAGTCGCCGGCTTTCTCGTATTTCCCGCCCAGCCGCTTCAGCTCGTCCTCGACCAGGAAGGGCACCACCTTGGTCAACTTCACCGCTTCCTCTTCCGAGTTGGTGAAGCCGGTGACGCGACGTCCCTTCACCAGCGGCTCGCCATCGTGCTTCACGTGGCGCAGCACACCGGGCGCATGGCACACGGCCGCGACGGGTTTGCCGCTGTCGTAGAAACGCTCGATCAAGCTGATCGACGCAGGATCTTCCGCCAGATCCCACAACGGCCCGTGTCCGCCGGGATAGAACACCGCGTCGAATTCATCGGCCGATACCGAATCCAGCCGCTTCGTGCTCGCCAGCACGGCCTGCGCGCTCGTGTCGGCCTTGAAGCGATCCTGCGCCGGCGTCTGGTTCGCCGGGTCGTCGCTTTTGGGATCGATCGGCGGCTGCCCGCCCTTGGGCGAGGCCACGGTCACCTGCGCGCCGGCATCGGTGAACACGTAATACGGCGCTGCGAATTCCTCCAGCCAGAAGCCGGTTTTCTCGCCGGTGTCGCCGAGGCGGTCGTGCGAGGTAAGCACCATCAGGATGTTCATGCGGCGAGTTCGCGTCGGAAGCGGAACGCAAGTCTCGCGCTGCGCGGGTTAGGCCGCGGTGATGCGTCAGGTGAGCGCGTCGGAGGCCACGACGTGGACGCCGGGTCGTGCCTGCACGGCGGCGTCGATCATCGCTTGCGCGATGCGATCGGCCGGGTTGATCCGCCAGCGTTTCGGAAGCAGCGGATGCAACGCGCGCAGGGCGACCATCGCCGCGCGTTCGCCGGCACGGAACTCCTCGCGTTCGCCGCCGATCAGGCCGGGACGCACGAAGGTCAGCGACGCGAAGCCCAGCGTCGCAAGGTCGCGTTCGACTTCGCCCTTCACGCGGCTGTAGAAGATGCGCGAGGCGGCATCGGCGCCCATCGCGGAGTTCAGTACGAAGGTCGGCGCGCCGTGTTGCCGCGCAAGGCGCGCGACTGCGAGCGGGTATTGATGGTCCACGCGACGGAACGCCTCCTGCGAGCCCGCGACGCGCATCGTCGTGCCCAGCGCACAGACGACCGCATCGACCGCCCACCAGGGCGCATCGTCGGGCAGCGCATCGAAGTCGACGACCGGCGCGAGCAGCCGGGGGTGTTCGGTCGCCGCCTTGCGAACGGGCGCGACCACGCGTTCGATGCCCGGATGCGCCAGCGCGATCCGCAGCGCCTCGCGGCCGACCAGGCCGGTGGAACCGACGATCATGAGCTTCATGCGTAGTCCAATGTCCGTGCGTGCGGCGAGTGTGTGGCCGGCGGCCGGGCACGTCCAGCACGGCCGCTGCGTTACAGTGCGCCCATCCGAAGCGACGCGGCCCTCGAATGCGCATCCACAGCTCGCTCACCGTCGAAGCCACCGGCGGCATGCTCGGCAGTCGTCGCTGGATGGAACTGCTGGCGGCGCTGGGCAGCGAAGCGTCCATCGCCGCCGCGGCGCGCAACGTCGGCCTGAGCTACAAGGCCGCGTGGGACGCGGTGGACGCGATGAACAACCTTGCCGACGCGCCGCTGGTCGAACGCGTCGTCGGCGGCAAGGGCGGCGGCGGAACGCGGCTCACGGCCGACGGCGAGCGCCTGGTCGCCACGTGGCGCGAGGTAGAAGCGCAGAACGCGCGCTTCGTCGAACTGCTCAACGAACGCATCGCCCACGCCGGGCGCGACCTGGACATCATCGGGAGATTCGCCATGCTCACCAGCGCACGCAATCATCTGGCCGGCCGTATCGCGCGCATCACGCACGGGGCGGTGAACGACGAAGTGGAACTGGAACTGGGTGGAGGCGGCCGCATCGTCGCCATCGTCACGCACGAAAGCACGCAGCACATGGGGCTGGCCGTGGGTGGGCAGGCGATCGCGCTGGTGAAGGCGTCCAGCGTCATCGTCGGCACGGACCTCGACGGCGCGCGCCTGTCCACGCGCAACCAGCTGCCGGGCACGGTGTCGCGCGTGACGCCCGGAGCGGTGAATACCGAAGTGGTGATCGAAGTGGAAGGCGGCAATGTCATCGCCGCCATCGTCACCAACGCGTCGGCGCAGCGTCTTGCGCTGGCCGAAGGAACGCCGGCCACCGCGCTGTTCAAAGCGTCGAGCGTGATCCTCGCCGTCAGCCCGTGACGGCCTGCTGCAGGCGACCGCGTTCCATCCCGAGCACGCGATCGGCAAGGTAATCCAGCTCGCCGTGCGCGTGGGTGACGTAGAGCATCGGCAGGCGCGTCTCGACCTTGATGCGTTTGAGGAACGGCAGGATCTGCTGCTTCAGGCGATCGTCGAGCGATGACAGCGGTTCGTCCAGCAATAGCAGCTGAGGCGAATAGAGCAGGGCACGGCCGAGCGCGACGCGCTGGCGTTCGCCGCCGGACAGCAGTGTTGGCCGGCGATCGAGCAGCGGCGTGATTTCCAGTAGCTCGGCGACGCCGGCAAGGTCGAAGCGCCGCATCGCCGCGGGAATGCGCGCGTGTCCGAACAGCAGGTTCTGCCGCACCGTCAGATGCGGGAACAGCTGGCCATCCTGGAACACGAGCCCGACATGGCGGTCCCACGCGGGTACGAAGCGTCGTGCGTCCGTGTCGACCAGCGTGCGTTCGTCCAGCCGCACGCTTCCGCGCGAGGGCGACAACAATCCCGCGAGCAACGCCAGCAACGTGCTCTTGCCCGAGCCCGACGGCCCGTAAACGCCGGTGACGCCGTCGCCGACCTGCGCCGCGGCGTCCAGCGCGAAATCGCCGCGCGCGAACTGGAGGTCAAAGCTCAGCATGCGGCCCCCGGTCGAGGTAACCGAGCCGGCGTTCCGCCCGCAGGGAGATCCATCGGCTGACCAGCAACGCGGCCACCGCGAGGGCGATCGACAGCAGCGAAAGCCGCAACGCCGCCGCTTCGCCATCGGGCACGTGCGTGAGGCTGTAGATCGCCAGCGGCAACGTGCGCGTTTCGCCGGGGATGTTGCCGACGAAGGCCATCGTCGCGCCGAACTCGCCCAGGCTGCGCGAGAAGCACAGGATGCAGCCGGCAATCAGCCCCGGCACGGACAACGGCAGGGTCACGCTGAAGAACGTGTCCCACGGCTTGGCGCCGAGCGTGGCGGCCGCTTTCTCAAGGCGCGGGTCGATGAGGCGGATCGCAAGCCGGATGGGCTGCACCATCAACGGAAACGCCATGACGGCCGATGCGATGACCGCGCCTTTCCAGGTAAAGGCGATCACGATGCCGAACGTATCCAGCAGCCATCGTCCCAGCGGTCCCTGCGTGCCCAGCAGCAACAGCAGCAGGTAACCCGGCACCACCGGCGGCAACACCATCGGCAACTGCACCAGCGTGTCGATCCACACTTTTCCGGGGAACTGCCGGCGCTCCAGCAGCCAGCTCAGCGCGATGCCGAACGGCAGGCAGGCTGCGGTCGCGCACAGGGCGACCTTTGCCGACAGCCACAGCGCATCCCATTCTTCAGGCGAAAGCCACATCAATCAGTGCCTGGCGACCGTGAAGCCGTATTTGGCGAAGATGGCCGCAGCGGTTTTCGAGGTCTTCACGAACTCGAGGAAGGCCGCCGTTTCCGGGCGCGCGCCGCGCACGGCGGCGATCGGGTACACGATGGGCTTGTGCGTGTCGGCGGGGAAGGTCGCGAGCACCTCGACCTTGTTGCTGATCTTCGCGTCGGTGCCGTAGACGATGCCGACCGGACATTCGCCACGTTCGACGAACGCCAGCGCCGTGCGTACGTCGTCGGTGCCGACCACGCGGCCGGCCAGCGCGTCCCACCAGCCCAGGTTCTGCATCGCTTCGCGCGCATAGATGCCGACCGGCACCACGCCGGGTTCGCCGGTGCAGAGCTTTCCTTCGAAGGCGCGGGCGAGGTCGAAGCCGCGCTGCATCCGCACCGGGAAGCGTCGTCCCTGCGGCACGATCATCACCAGCGAGTTGCCGACGACGTTGGCGCGCGTGTCCGGCTGGAGCTTGCCGCGTTGATCCAGGTAGTCCATCCAGGTGAGGTCCGCCGATGCGAAGACATCGGCCGGCGCGCCGGCTTCGATCTGCTTGGCCAGTGCCGAGGAAGCAGCGAAGGCGAGGCTGGGCTTGGCATGGCCGGCCTTTTCCCATTCGTTGGCGATGTCGCCCAGGGCGTTGGTCAGGCTGGCGGCCGCGAAGACGCGGACGGGCTGTTCAGCGAAGGCGGGCAGGGCGAGGGCGAGGGCGAGCGTGAGCACGCACAGGGCGGCTCGGCGAATCCAGGTGGACATGGGGGCTCCTGGGAGGGGTGAAACGCGGGATATAGCGCGCTATATAGCGCATCCGGCGTCACGGCGCCTTCCTCGAAGCCTTCCCAATAGCCAGCCGGGTGCCCCATGGCCCGGCCAAGCGACGCCGTACCCGGCTGCGCGCTGCGCCCGGGCTGCAAGAGCGGGCTACAAACGCGGCTCTTCGCCTAGAACGGATCGCGCGACCAGCTCTCGTGCGCGATGGCTTCCACGTGGCCCCAGTCGAGGTCGTTGGACAGCACGCTGGAGTACCAGCCCAGTCGCAGGTGCGGCTCCACTTCGTCCCAGTCCAGGTGCGAGAGGTGCGCCCGCGCGGTGCGACCTAGATCCTCGAGGAACGAGCGCTGGCTATCGGTAACGGACAGCTCATGCATGGCGCACTCCCGGTAGACGGGGAACGATGACCTTACGCCACTTTTGTGACCACATGGCTGAATGCACGTGACGCCTGCGATTGCCTGCGCCGGGTGGTGCGCATGTGCGCCGACGCGAACGCCGGCGCACATGTTCCGTCTCAATGCACACGCTCAATCGAAGCGTGGATCAGCCCTTGATCCACGCAAGCAGATCCGGATTGATCGTGTCGGCATGCGTGGTGCACATGCCATGCGGGAAACCCGGATACACCTTCAGCGTCGCGTTGCGCAGCAGCTTCGCCGACAGGCGCGCCGAATCGTCGATGGGCACGATCTGGTCGTCGTCGCCGTGCATCACCAGCGTGGGCACCTCGATGCTCTTGAGGTCTTCGGTGAAGTCGGTTTCGGAGAACGCGGCGATGCAGTCGTACTGCGCCTTCGCGCCGCCCATCATTCCCTGGCGCCACCAGTTCTGGCGGACGGCTTCCGACAGCTTCGCGCCATCGCGGTTGAATCCGTAGAACGGCAGCGGGAAGTCCCAGTAGAAACCGGCCCGATCGGCGGCGAATCCCTTGCGCAGCCCGTCGAACACCGACTTGTCCAGACCGCCGGGATTACTCGCCGACTTCACCATCACCGGCGGAACCGCGCCGATCAGCACCAGCTTCGCCACGCGGCCTTTGCCATGCTTGGCGACGTAGCGCGCCGCTTCGCCGCCGCCGGTGGAATGGCCGATGTGGATCGCATCGCGCAGGTCGAGTTCCTTCACCAGCGCGGCGACGTCGGCGGCGTAGGTGTCCATCTCGTTGCCGGTGGCGGTCTGCGAGGAGCGCCCGTGGCCGCGGCGATCGTGCGCGATCACGCGATAGCCCTTGTCGAGGAAATACAGCATCTGCGTATCCCAGTCGTCGCCGCTCAGCGGCCATCCGTGATGGAAGACGATGGGCTGGCCGGTGCCCCAGTCCTTGTAGAAGATCTTCGTGCCGTCGGGCGTGGTGATGTGGCTCATTTCGGTGGTCCTCGGGTGGGGGAGGGAGGGATGACGAAAGAAGGGAGCGAAGATGAAACGCGGGCGAACGCGAAGCACCGTCGCGGCATGCTGCATCGAGCCGCAGCGCCGCCCGGATATCCACCGCGTTTCCCGTCACGCACTACTGCGATCCATCGCGCGCCTACGATCGCTGCACCTGGGGAACCAGACACAGCAGTAACGAGTGGCGCTGCACCTGCGTGTCGTGGAGGTGCTGGCCAGTCCGATGCACGAATGCGCGGCGTGTTGCCGGCGCGAGGTCGAGTGTGGCACAGCGCGACGGCGCCCGGATGACGCCGCCACGCCGATCACTTCGGCGGCAGGACCGGCGGCTTGCCGACGTCCTTCAGCAGGAACACCACGAACTTCGCAGGCTTCGTGCTGCTGGCATTGCGGCCGACGGTGTGAAGATCGCGCGGGCCTTCGTGGAAGGCTTCACCGGGCTTGAGCGTGACCTCCGGCCCGCCTTCAACGCCCATCACGATGCTGCCTTCCAGCACGTACACGAAGCCGTGCGCGTCGTGGCGATGCACCGGATCAGCGCCGCCGGGCGGATACTCGACGGTGAGGATGGTGACTTCCTTGCCCGGATAATCCTCCAGCGCCTTCGTCATCACGGGCGTGACGCTGGGCTCCGGCGCGGTGGCCGGTGGTGCGGCAAGACTCGTGCTGCTGGCGATGGAAGACAGCGCGAACACGAGCGGTAACGGCGACAGTCGCATGGCAGGCTCCTTGCTTGTCCTGGAAAGAGCGGGCGTCGATACCGAACGCCCGCGCGAGATCAGCTCAGGCCGGCCTTGTCCAGGCCGTACGCCTTGTCGAGCACGCCAGGCTCGGAACGGAACGCGACGTTGATTCGGTTCCAGCCGTTGATGCCCATGATGGTGTAGGTGAGGTCGGTGATTTCCTTCTCCGACAACTGCGTGCGCACACGCTCGTAGATGTCGTCCGGCACGCCTTGCGGCGGCAGCTGCGTGAGCACTTCGGTCCATGCCAGCGCAGCGCGCTCGCGCGGCGCGAACAACGTGGAGTCGCGCCATGCGGCGAGGTGATGCAGGCGCAGCGGACGCTCGCCGGCGATCGTCGCCTGCTTGATGTGCATGTCCACGCAGAAGGTGCAGCCGTTGATCTGCGAGGCGCGGATCACGACGAGGTCGATGATGGAAGCTTCGATCGAACCCTTCTTCGCCAGAAGGTTGAACTCGACGAATTTCTTGAACAGCTCGGGGGACTGCTGCTGGTAATCCAGGCGCTGGGTCACGGGAAACTCCGCAAGGTGACGTGGGGGAGGTGGGGGAGGTGCGTTGCTACCGGACAGAGGCTAGGCAACCCGCATCCACGCCGGTAGCCATCGGCGCGGACGCACGCTGTTGCGCGCCGGGCACCAATGGCGGGCGGCGCATCCGTCACAGAGGCGCTCCCTGCAACGTCCCATGTGACATGGACACCGACTCGCCCACGCCTTTCGATCCGCAGCGGCCGGCGCCGTCCGAACACGTGTGGCTGGAATTCCGGGTCGCGATGGATGATCTGCCGCCCGCCGCGCGCGTGGCTTTCATGCTGCACGACGTGTTCGGCGCGACCCTGCAGGAAGTCTCCTGCGTACTTGGCCTGCCGCCTGAGGCATGCGTCGATCTCGTGGCGCTGGCACGCGCCTGCGCGCGCGAACATGGACAGCGCCTGGGACGGCCGCGCGAGGCCGTCATGAAGCCGCACCGACGCGATTGATGCGTTGAAGGCAACAACGCGCGTCCGCGCGCAGGCCTACCGGCGCCGCGCCGCGATTCCTAGCATCGACCCATTCCCCACGGTCGCCACCGATTGGTCGGTGTCGGCCCATTCTTTGCGGAGGTCGTCATGAAAGTGGTCGTCATCGGTGGTACCGGACTCATTGGCAGCAAGGTCGTCGAGCGCCTGCGCAGCGCAGGCCATGAAGTCGTCGTCGGCTCGCCGTCCAACGGCATCGACGTGCTCAGCGGCGAAGGCCTCGATACGGCGCTCGCGGGCGCGCAGGTGGTAGTGGACCTCGCGAACTCGCCGGCGTTCGATCGTGAAACCGCGCTGGCGTTCTTCCAGACGGCCGGGCGCAACCTGCTCGCCGCCGAGGCGAAGGCGGGCGTGCGCCATCACGTCGCGCTTTCCGTGGTCGGAACGCAGAAGCTGTCCGGCAGCGGCTACTTCGTCGGCAAGGCCGAACAGGAGCGGTTGATCCGCGAATCCGGCATTCCGTACACCATCATCCATTCCACGCAGTTCTTCGAGTTCCTGCCGGGCATCGTGAAGTCCGGCGAGAGCGACGGCGTGATCCGCCTGCCCACGGCGAACGTGCAGCCGATCGCTTCTGACGACGTCGCCGATGCGGTGACGCAACACGCGCTCGGCGCGCCGGTGAACGCAACGACCGACATCGCCGGTCCCGAGCGCGTGCCGATGTCCGAACTGGCGCAGCGTTTCCTCAGCAGCACGCAGGATTCGCGCACGGTCATCGGCGACCCGCATGCACTCTACTTCGGCGTGGAATTGCAGGACGACACGCTGGTTCCGGACGGGCAGGCATGGCACGGCGCGCTGGATTTCGCGCAGTGGCTCAAGGGTTCGAGCACCGCGGCGCCCGTGGCCCGCAATTGAGTGCCAGCCGCCCATGACCACGTTGAAAGCGCCGTCTCCACGACTGCTGGACCGCTACTACGGTGACGACGTCGCACCGCTCTACACCGGGCATGTGACGGTGACGGGCGGGCAGGCCCGGCACGGACGCGCATCGGGCATCGCGCGTTCGGGCGATGGCGCACTCGACGTGCAGCTGCGCCTGCCCGAAGCGCTGGGTGGGCCGGGCGGCGGCACCAATCCCGAGCAGCTGCTCGCCGCTGCGTATGCCTCGTGTTTCCACGGTGCGATGACCTTGCTGGCCGCCCGTGCCGGCTTGTCGCTCGCAGAAGCGCACGTGGATGCGGCCGTCACGTTCGCGCGCGATCCGTTCGATGGCCTGTTCCTGCTGTCGGCCCGCATCGACGTGTCGCTGCCGGGGATGGATCGCAACGTGGCGGCCGAACTGATCCGCAACACCGAACGTATCTGCCCGTACGCGAAAATGTTCCGGCAGGGCATCGAGCACGTCGTATCGCTCGCGCCGGAAGCGTAGCCAAGCCGGCATGACTTCCGAGGCTCGCGTGCGCGGCCAGTGCGCTGCACTATGGTGTTCTCAAAACCGGAGAGCACCATGCGCAGCAACGTTCCGACGCGGTACGTCCTTGCGGGCCTGGCACTGGCGTGCCTGGCCGGCCCCGCTTTCTCGCAGGACCTGGCCGTCGTGGGCGCGCGCGTGTATCCGGCGCCCGACGTCGCGCCGATCGAAGACGCGACGGTGCTGATCCACGACGGCCGCATCACGGCAGTGGGTCCGCGCAAGGGCATCAAGGTGCCGCGCGGAGTCCGTATCGTCGACGGCAAGGGCCGCAGCGTGACCGCGGGCTTCTGGAACAGCCACATCCATCTGATCAAGCCTCCCTTCCACCAGCCCGATGCGCAGCCGGCGGCGGCACTGACGGATGCCCTGCGCGAACGCTTCACGCGCTGGGGCTTCACGACCGTGTTCGACATTTCCTCGCTCCCGGGCGATGCGCGTGCCTTGCGCGAACGCATCGGGCGCGGCGACGTCGTCGGCCCGCAGTTGCTGACGGTCGACATGCCGTTCTTCCCGGAGCACGGCACGCCGATCTACGTGCGTGAGCTCTGGGCGCAGACGAAGACGCCCAGTGCCGAAGTCGCCACCGCCGCGCAGGCGCGTCTGCGTGCGGCCGCTCAGATCGAAGCCGGCGCCGACGGCGTGAAGCTGTTCACCGGCGCCATCGTCGGCAAGCCGCAAGGCGTGCTGCCGATGTCGGTTGAGATCGCGCGCGCCGTCGTGGAGGAAGCCCATGCGCACGGGAAGGTCGCCTTCGCGCATCCGACCGACCAGGCAGGCCTCGACGTGGCCGTCGACAGCGGCGTCGACGTGCTTGCGCATGCCGCGCCGGAATCGGAACCGTGGACGCCGGCGTTCGTCGCACGGTTGAAGGCGGAGGACGTTGCGCTGATCCCGACGCTGACCCTGTTCGATTCCGAACTGCGCCGCGAAGGTGCACCCGAACCGGTGGTGGAGCGCTTCGTCGGCAGCGCGAAGCAGCAGCTGCGCGCGATGGCGGCGGGCGGCGGGCAGGTGCTGTTCGGCACCGACGCCGGCTACATCGATGTCTACGACACGCGCCTGGAGTACCAGCTGATGGCATCGGCCGGACTGGACTGGCAGCAGATCCTCGCGAGCCTGACGACGGCACCGGCGCAACGGTTCGGTCAGGGCGCCTCGCGCGGGCGGCTGGAGAAAGGATTCGCGGGCGATCTGGTGGTGCTTGACGCGGATCCCCGGCAAAAGCCGGATGCCTTCGCGCAGGTGCGCATGACCGTGCGCGATGGCGTGGTGGTCTACGATGCCGGCGCCGCGAGCGATTGACGCGAGTATGGCCCGATCCCTGATTGCCGTCAGACCGATCTCCCCCGATGAGCGTGCGGTGCTGGAGTGCGCCGTTCGTGTGGCGGCGGTAGATGGCGCGGACATTCCTGCGCTCGACCAGCTGGAGCGTCTCCAGGTCGTCGGAACGTGCGAATGCGGCTGCGCCACGGTGCAGTTCCGGTACCCGCGCAGCGGCGAGATTCACGACCTCGTGGCCGATGCCATCGGCGAGACTTCGGCGGGAGAGAGGGTCGGCATCCTGGTCTTCGCGGCCGAAGGGCAGTTCACCGGGCTGGAGATCGTGGGTTACTCCGACTTCCCTGCATCGCTGCCGGTCGCATCCACCATCCGCGGTTACGCCGTCGCGCCCTGACGTCCCGCGCCCGGATCACGACCCCATCACGACGGCTGCACCTATCCTCGCCCGGCCGCCGTTGGCGAGGTTCGCGAAGGGGCCATGCGCGAGGACACTGCCGAACGCAGCGGCGTCGCAGAGGTGTCGCGCAAGCGCGCCGCGGCCCTGGCGCGGCTGGCCGCGCCGCTGTCGCCAGCCGGTTTGCTTCTGGGCACGCTGTTTCTCGTGGCTTCGCTCACGCCGAGCCTGATTCCCCGCACGCCGACCATGCAGGGCGTGCTGGCCGGGACCGCCTTCGCTGCGGGTTATGCCATCGCCGTTTTCCTTCGATGGCTCTGGGAGTACCTGGAGATTCCGCCCGCTCGCGGCACCACGCCGTGGCGCGTGAAGAAGGCGCTCTACTGGCTGTGCGCGCTGGTCGTGCTGTGGGCCATGTGGCGCGCGCCGCACTGGCAGAACCACGTTCGTGCAGCGCTGCACATGCCGGCAGAGGAGGGCGCCGATTCGTTCACCGTCGCGCTGGCGGCGCTGCTTACCTTTGGTGTGCTGCTCGCGATCGCGCGGGTCTTGCGCGGCATGGCCGTGGTGTTCTCGCTTTCGCTCGCGAAGGTGATGCCGCGACGCGTCGCCAGCGTGCTGGGCGTGTCGGCGGTGCTGGTCGTGGTGATCGTGCTGAGCAACAGCATCGTGCTGCGCATCGCGTTGCAGGTCGTCGATTCCTCGTTCCGCCAGGCCGACGCGCTGATTCCGCCCGACACCGCGCCACCGCGCGAGACGTATCGAACGGGCAGTCCAGGCTCGCTCATCGCATGGGAGAACCTGGGGCGCATGGGGCGTCGGTTCGTATCGTCCGCGCCGACCGCCGCCGACATCGCCGGGCTGGCAGGCCAGCCGGCACGCACGCCGTTGCGCGTGTATGCCGGGCTTCCTTCGGCCGACTCGGCGCATGCGCGCGCGCAGCTGGCGCTTGCCGAACTCAAGCGCGTGGGCGGCTTCTCCCGCGGCGCGCTGGTCATCCTCACGCCGACGGGTACGGGCTGGGTCGATCCGGCCGGCATCGAATCCATCGAGTACCTGGTGCGCGGCGATGTCGCCAGTGTGGCGATGCAGTACTCCTACCTGTCCAGCCCGCTGTCGCTGATGATCGAACCCGAGTACGGCGAGGAGAGCTCGCAGGCGTTGTTCGAGGTCGTCTACGGCTACTGGCGGACGCTGCCGCGCGACGCACGGCCCAAGCTCTACCTGCACGGGCTCAGCCTGGGGGCGATGAACTCGGAGCGTTCGCTCGAACTGTTCGACGTGCTGGGCGACCCGCCGCAGGGCGCGCTGTGGAGCGGGCCGCCGTTCGCCGCGCGGCAATGGCGGCGCATGACGCACATGCGAAATGCCGGGTCTGCTGCGTGGCTGCCGCAGTTCCGCGACGGACGCTTCGTGCGCTTCATGAACCAGCACGGCTCGCCCGTACCCGAAGACGCGCCGTGGGGGCCGATGCGCGTGATGTACCTGCAATACGCCAGCGATGCGATCACCTTCTTCGATCACCGGGATCTGTTCAGCGCGCCTGATTGGCTGTATCCCGTGCGAGGCCCGGACGTCGCGCCGCAGATGCGCTGGTATCCGGTGGTGTCGACGATGCAGCTGGTCCTGGACATGATGCTGGCCGACAACGCGCCGATGGGCTACGGCCACGTCTTCGCGCCGTCGCACTACGTCGCGGCGTGGCGGCAGGTGGCCGGGATCGAGGACTGGTCGCCGCAGGATCTGGCGCGGCTTTCGCGCACGCTGGATGCGCGACGCGCGGCCCAGATTGCGCGCGACGAGGAGGAAGCCGGCGGTTGACGCGTCAGGGTTGCGGCGTCCCGTCGTCCGGCGGGGCCGTGCTGCGGTCGACCAGCTGCGCTTCGCGGATCTCGCGCTTGGCATCGCGCAGCGAGCGGCCGTCGATCGGGCGGATGGTGTCGATGCGGCAGCCGCGGTTCGATGCGCCGACCATGCGCGGCACCACGCTGTCCATTCGCGCGGTGACGTTGCCAAGCGAGTTGGTGATCGAGATTCCGCCTGCGGACAACATGCCCGGGCAGCGATTGCGCAGCTCCAGCAGGTGGCCGCGATTCGCGCCGGACCACACGGCCAGTGCCTGGTCGCCCAGCGGCGTCCATTGCTGCATGCCGGTCGGTCGATCCAGCCGGAAGGACATCACCGGCGCACCCGAATGCGCGCGATACAGATCCAGCCGTTCGGGGGCGCTCAACGTCGGGCCAGTCGAGCACGCGGCCACCGTGACGGCCAGCGCCGCAAGTACCAGGGTGCGAAGCTTCATGTCGATACCGTCCGTGTTCGATGGTGTCCTGCGGCAATGGTGCGGGTCGAAGGCGGAGGGCCGTCACCGGCGCGACCGCCCTCGGTAACTTCCCGACGGGTTGAACGACGTTGCGACTCAGCGCGTGACGCGCGTGGTCGTTCCGTCGGACGACACCTGCACGCGATCGCCCACGCGGAACTGCTGGCTCGTGCCGTCCTGCGTCACGGCGATGCTGCGGCCCGAATCGAGTTCGACCGTGATCTCCACGCCCGCCCGCGAACCGCGCGCCATCGCGTTGCCCGCCGCGCCGCCGGCCACTGCGCCCGCAACCGCACCGGCGGTGTTCGCCCGCGTGCCGCTGCCGATCGTGCTGCCGGCGATGCCGCCGAGCACGGCGCCCGTACCGGTGGCGACACCGCGTTGATCGTTCTGGATGGTGACGTCGCGAAGTCCGCGGACCGTGCCCATTTCCACGGTGCGCGCCGCGCCGACTTCGGAGCGGTTGAACGTGGATGGCGTGCTGTGCGTTGCACAACCCGACGCCAGGGCCACCCCGACTACCACCAGCGCCACCTTGATTGCATCGTGCTTCATCTGCGTACGCCTCCATGGTCGATACCGGCGGGTGCCGGCCCCACAAACCCCAAGGTCCGTGGTCGCCGGGTTACTCCGGACACGGTGAAATCATGGTGAAACGCAGGTGACGGTCTGCCCGCCGCATAACGCGCTTTTCACGCCGCGCCGACGCCGCATGGACGACTTTCCCTCCTCGTGCGCGAGAACGCGGCGCACGCTGCGCTCGGACTTCCCCCCGGAGGAAGATGTGACGAAGCCAGCGAAGTCCAGCCGCCCACCGACCGCGCCGCGGCCACGACCCCTGCGCCATCACAGGCTCGCTGCGATACTGCTGGCAATCACGTCGGCCGCGCCGGTGCTGGCCTTCGCGCAGGACGCGCTGATGGGCACTGTGCTCGAGGAGCCGGGCAGCGCGGGCTTGGGTTTCGCGTTCCGCGGCGAATCCTCGCCGTATCGCGACGGCGAAACGCGCACCGACTTCCTGCCGCTGTACCTCTACGAAGGCGAGCGCTTCTTCCTGCGCGCCAACGAGGTGGGCGTGCGCGTGTGGAACGACGATTCGATGGGGCTGGAGGGGTTCATCGAACGTCGCCTGGAAGGCTTTCCGGAAGACGAGCAACCGGATTCGCTGGAAGGCATGTCCGTGCGCAACACCGGCGCGGACCTGGGCGCGCGCTTCTACTTCCAGCACGATGCCTCGCGCTGGGACGTCGCCGTTCGCCACGACATCGCCTCGCTCTCGCACGGCACCGAAGTGCGCGCCGCGTATGAATACACGATTCAGCGCGAACGCTGGCGCCTGCAGCCGATCGCGATCGCATCGTGGCGAAGCGGCGATCTCAACGACTATTACTACGGCGTGGCGCCGCTGGAAGCGCGCGAGGACAGGCCGGCCTACGACGCGGGTGATGGATGGAACGCGACGCTCGCCCTGTACGGGAAGTACCGCATCCTCCAGCACTGGAGCCTGGTCGGCGGTGCCTACGTCACCAAGCTTTCCTCCGAGATACGCAACAGCCCGGTGGTGGACGACGACCTGCAATGGGGCGTCATGGCCGGCGCGGCATACGATTTCGGCAATGGGCAGGTGCGCTGGGACGACGACGACACGCCGACCTACGTGAAAGTCTTCTACGGTCGCGACACGGGCGATGGCTGCCACCTGGTGCGCATCATGACGCTGCAATGCGTGAGCCTCAACGACGACGACCCGACCGACATCTGGGGCGTGCACGTGGGTCGGCCGTTCGTATCGAAGTTCAACGGCTGGCCACTCGACATCATCGGCTACGTCGGACTGCTGCGTCACGACGAGAAGGGCTTCCAGCCCGACAGCTGGCAGGTGGACGCGTACATGAAGGGGTTCTGGTACGGATTTCCCTGGAGCGACCGCGTGACCACGCGCGTGGGCTTCGGCATCGGCGTGTCCTACGCCGAGCGCGTGCCGTATACGGAAGTGACGACGCAGGCCGAGCGCGAGCGCAACACGTCCAAGCTGCTCAACTACCTTGAGCCGAGCATCGACGTGAGCGTGGGCGACATCTTCGGCATCAAGCGCTGGCACGATGTCTACTTCGGATTCGCCGTGTCGCATCGATCCGGCATCTTCGCCAGTTCGCAGTTGCTCGGTACGGTGGATGGTGGTTCGAACTACCTCTACGCCTACCTCGAAGCCGCCTTCTGACCCTCACGCCCATGCGCGCGAACGCGACCTCGACGCCCATCGCGACGCTGCTCGGCATCAGTGCGGTGTTCGTGATCCTGGCGGCGCTGTACCTGGGGCGTTCACTGTTCGCGCCGGTGTGCTTCGCCATCTTCATCATCGCCATCGTGTGGCCGCTGCAGAACGTGATGGAACGGACGATGCCGCGCGTGCTCGCGATGTTCCTCACGGTGGTCATCACCAGCGCGGTCATGCTGGTGATGGCGAGCCTGGTGCTGTGGAGTCTCAATCGCGCGATCCTGTGGGCCATCGCGAACGCGGCATCGTTCCAGGCGCAGTACGCGCGCATGGATGCCTGGCTGCAGTCGCACGGGCTGTACGTTGCCAGCGAGTTCGTGCACAACTTCGATCCGCGCTGGTTGCTGGCCGCATTGACGCGGCTGGGGGCCGGATTGCAGTACGTCGCCAGCTTCGTCGTGATCGCGGTGGTGTTCGTGATCCTCGGGTTGCTGGAAGTGGACGCCACGCGCCAGAAGCTGGTGCGCGCCGGGAAGGTGGAGCTGGTGACGGCGTGCCGCGCGGCGGCCATGAAGTTCCAGCGCTACATGATGATCCGCGCGGTGATGAGCCTGGCCACGGGCCTGGGCGTGTGGGCCGTAACCTATGCGTTGGGTGTCGATCTCGCGCTGGAGTGGGGCGTGACGGCCTTCGCGCTGAACTTCATCCCCTTCCTCGGCCCCTTGTTCGCGACGATGCTGCCGACCCTGTTCGCCATCGTGCAGTTCGAGAACTTCCTGGTGCCGCTGGTGATCTTCGCCGGACTGAACATCGTCCAGTTCCTGATCGGCAGCTATCTGGAACCGCGCGTGGCCGGCGACCAGCTGTCGATCTCCCCGTTCCTGGTGCTGTTCGCGGTGTTCCTGTGGAGCATGCTCTGGGGCATCGCGGGTGCCTTCATCGGCGTGCCGATCCTCATCGCCGCGATGACGTTCGCCGAACATCACCCCATCGCGCGGCGATGGGCGTCGCTGCTTGCAGGCGACCCCGCCCGACGCGCGCCGGCGGGCGAATGACGAGTTCCAGCTGATCCAGCGCTTGCCCAATCAAGGAGACGATCATGTACCGGGTCATGTTGTTGATCGCGATAGGCGCCGTGCTCGCGCTGGTCGCCGTGTTCCGGCTTCCGAACTGGCCGACGGCACAGTCCACGGGCATCGCCGAAAGCTGCACCGACCTCACCGAGCCGCTCACCCGCGCGCAGGCGCGTCGCGAACTGGAACGGCGCCGGGCCACGACGCAAGCCGGTACCGACACGGCGCGCCTTGCGCAACGCACCGGCGCGGTCGCCGAACAGCGCCAGGCCGGCGCAACCTACAGCGCGACGCGCGCGAACGAAGCCGCCGATGCACCGTGCATTGCCGAACTGGAGCAGATCGCAAGCGGCGAACGCCTGAGTTCCGCCCGTGGCGAATGGTTTCGCGTGACGGCGCTGATCCTCATCGTGGGCATCGGCCTTCTGATCGCGCTGTACTTCGGCCGCATCTACGCGCTGCGCGGGAGGTGGCGTCGACGCTGACCGCAGCTACGGCGGCGGGCGGTCCTTCGCCGCCACCTGCGCGAACGAACGGGCGACGGAGCCCGCTTGCTCGACGCTCGCGCCGTTCAGTCGCGCCTGCGCGTAGGCCGCGAACACCGGCGGCAGCGGCGGCACCGCGCCCGGCGCCATGTCCTGCGTGGCGAACAATGCGGCGTCCAGCACGTCGAGGACGTCTTCCGGATGGCTTGCCGCGATCTTGTTGCGCGTCGCCAGCGCGAGATCGGCGACGCGATCCTTGCTGATACCGAAGCGAGCGGAGACGCGCGTGATCGACGCGTCGGCGCGCTGGATGCGCGGCGAGTTCGACGGCAGCGTACGGCCGGCTTCCTCGTTGAGCAGATGGTGGCCCGGCGACATGCCGCGTTCGATGAGTGCGCCGGGCGGCGCATCCTGGGTGCCTCGCCTGTCGAACAACGAGAACATCAGGACGGCGAGCGCCGCCAGGATCGCGATGCCGATCAACGTGGCGCGATGGGAAACGCCGTCGTGCGAAGTCTGGCTCATGGTGCGTCTGCTTCGGTGTCGTCCACGTCGCGCAGCTGCCCCGGCGCATTGGCGGCGGCATCATGGATGGGGCTGATCAGCATGATCGGGCAGGGAGCACGCTGCATCGGCCTGGCACCGGGTAAGGACATCACGCGTACCGAATCCATTCGCGAGCGGACGCGGCCTTCGCTGCGGCTGATCTGGATCGAAGTGGCTTCGTCCAGACCGTTGCAGGGGGAGGCGAGTTCGAGAAGGAAGCCCGTGTCACGTCGCGGCCACACGGCGAGCGCCTGGTCGCCGAGCGCTTCCCAGCGCATGTTGCGAGCGTAGTCGATGCTGGCCACGGGACTTCCGGCATTCTGGCGATAACGCGCGAGACGCTCCTGCGGATCGGCCGGCGTGTGCGCGCACGCGGCCAGCAGAGCGGCCAGCGCGCACGCGAGCCATCGCAGGGAAACCTCAGAAGTCCTTGCGTACATTCAGCCAGACCTCGGTGGAGCTGTAGTTGAGGGCGACCACGTTGCTCTGGTCGCGGATGTAGAGCAGTTCCGGGCGCAGCGTCCAGGTTTCGGCGAATGCCCACACCAGCCCGGCACCGCCTTCGTAGAGGTTGTCCTCGCGGCTGAAGGTGGCCGCCACGTCGCGTTCGTCCGGATGGAAGCGGACGTCGTCGGCGCTGAAGTCGTCGCGTTCCCACCAGACGAAGATGAAGGCATCGAGCGTGTCGCCGAAGGTCCAGTCGAGGTTCGCGGTGGCGCCGAATACGTCGGAATCGCCATCGATGCGGGAGGTCGCCGTGTTGCGTCCCGCGTGCGCGGTGATGCCGAAGTTCGCACCGCCGTCATTGAAGGAGTGCGACCAGCCGACCGAGCCGGTCGTGGTCGTGCGGCTGCGGTCGCGCAGCGGGCCTTCGGGGTACCGGCGTCGCTGCACCGAAAGCCCGGCAGTGAGCTGGGATTTGACATCTAGGTTATGGGTGTAATCGACGAAGCCGGCGACATCGTTGCGGTAATCGCCGTTGCCGCGATAGCTGACGCGTCCGCGCAGGCCGCCGGAAAAGCGGCTGTCGTTGAAGCCGTGGCTTGCGGCGAAGCTCCAGCGCAGATCGCGATCGTCGCGCGAGCCGGCGTCGTACTCGCGATGGCGATAGTCGATGGTGCCGTCCAGCGATGTGTCGTTGCCCAGCGAATGACTCAGCCCGCCGCCGACGCGCAGGTTGTAGAAGGTCTCACGCCGGTCGCCGCCGCCGAAGGCGTTGGTCCCGCGCGTGGAGTTCACGCGGTAGCGCCCGATACCCGTGGCCGCGTAACCGAACATCGTGGTGCGCCGGCCTTCTTCCAGTGCTTCGCGCGCCGCGTCGTCGTAGATCTGCGACTGGGTGAGCAGGTCTGGCGGCAGGTTCTCGAAGTGCATGGCGATCTCGAACTGATTGATCGCATTGGCGTGCTGGCCCAGCGCGTGATACGCGCGGCCCAGTGCGAGGTGTGCGTTCGCGCTGTCGGGGTCGAGTTCGATGCCGCGCTCCAGCGCGACGCGCGCACGCTCGGCATCGCCTGAACCCAGCGCGGCGCGGCCCAGCAGGTAGTGGTATTGCGCATCCTGCGCGTGCGCAGATTCCGCAGGCTCCAGCAGCGCGAGCGCCTGGGTGTACTGGTGATTCGACAGCAATGCCTGCGCATCCGCCAGCGACGTCTCCTGCGCGTGCACCAGCGTCGCCGACGCGAACAATGCGACGCATGCGGCACACCGGAGGAGCACCGCTGGGCAGGAAGGGGCGGGCGTTCGTCTGTTGCGCATTGCTCCTCCATGCCGCAACGGCGGCGCCGCGTCCGCGGCGCGGGTTCTTTCGCGCGTGGGCTATCTGGCGAGCGCGACCGTTAACGTCGCGTCAACACGACGGCGCCGAACGCTTTACCCCGCGTGAAGTGGCGTGGTGGGCATCACGAAAGGCTTGCGGCACGTCCACACATCTTTCACAACCCCATGACGCCGTACGCGCCAATGTCCGCTGCGCTGCGTCCGTTCAGCCTCCTACAGGATGTTGACATGGCTTCCGAGCAGAAGATGTCACGAGCACAACTGACCGCGATGGTGGTCGGTGGCATGGTGGGTGCAGGCATCTTCTCGCTGCCGCGAACCTTCGCCGGCGCGACGGGGCCGTTCGGTGCGGTGATCGCCTGGCTCATCGCCGGCACTGGCATGTACATGCTGGCGCGCGTCTTCCAATCGCTGGCCGAGCGCAAGCCGGAACTCGACGCCGGCGTCTTCATGTACGCCAAGGAAGGCTTCGGCGACTACCCGGGCTTCCTGTCGGCGTTCGGCTACTGGATCGGCAGCTGCATCGGCAACGTGTCGTACTGGGTCCTGATCAAATCGACGCTTGGCGCGTTCTTCCCGGTGTTCGGCGACGGCAATACGGTCATTGCGATTGCCGTGGCGTCGATCGGCATCTGGTCGTTCCACTTCATGATCCTGCGCGGCGTGCAGCAGGCGGCGGCGATCAACAAGATCGTGACGATCGCCAAGGTCATTCCGATCCTGGTGTTCATCGTCATCCTCGCCTTCATGTTCAAGGGCGACATGTTCCGCTTCAACTTCTATGGCGGCGACCTCACCGACAGCGTGTTCGCGCAGGTGCGCTCGACGATGCTGGTGACGGTGTTCGTCTTCCTGGGCATCGAAGGCGCCAGCGTGTACTCGCGCTATGCGCAGAAGCGCGAGGATGTGGGCTTCGCCACCGTCAGCGGCTTCTTCATCGTCACGACCCTGATGGTGCTGGTGACGCTGCTTCCGTACGCGGTGCTGGAGCGTTCGCAGATCGCCGGCATGCGCCAGCCATCGATGGCAGCGGCGCTGGAAGCGGTGGTGGGCCCATGGGGCGCGGTGTTCGTCAGTATCGGCCTGCTGATCTCGGTGTTGGGTGCGTACCTGGCATGGTCGTTGATCTGCGCCGAGGTACTGTTCGCCGCCGCGAAGAACCGCGACATGCCGCGCGTGTTCGCCACGGAGAACGCCAACAAGGTGCCGTCCGCGGCGCTGTGGGCGACGAACATCGTCGTGCAGCTGATCGTCATCACCACCTACTGGTCGCGCGATGCGTTCGCGCTGATGCTCAACCTGACCAGTGCCATGTCGCTCATCCCGCTGCTGCTGGTGGCGGGCTTCGCCGTCATGGTGGTACGCCGTGGCGACGGTTACGCACCCGACGACAAACGCAGCCTCGACCTGTTCATCGCAGGCCTGGCGACGGTCTACACCATCTTTCTTCTGTTCGCGGGCGGGCTGAAGTTCATCGTGCTGTCGGCGGTTCTGTACGCACCCGGCACCGCGCTGTACGTGTGGGCGCGCCGCGAGCAGGGCGTGCCGGTGTTCTCGCGAATGTCGGACTGGGTGATCTTCATCGCCGCCGCGATCGGAGCGATCGTGGGCGTGTGGTGGATCGCCACCGGCTACATCGCGATCTGAAACAACCCATCCGAAGAACGATGCCCGCGCAGGAGGGCTAAGCCATGGCCGTTGCCGCAGACCTCAAGTTCGGCGTGCATTCCGAAGTCGGAACGCTGCGCAAGGTGATGGTGTGTTCGCCCGGGCGCGCCCACCAGCGCCTGACGCCCACCAATCGCGATTACCTGTTGTTCGACGACGTGTTGTGGGTGGAGAACGCCAAGCGCGACCACCACGACTTCGTCCTGAAGATGCGCGACCGCGGCATCGACGTGGTCGAGATGCACGACCTGCTCACCGAAACGATGGCGGTGCCCGAGGCGAGGAAGTGGATCCTCGACAACCAGGTGGTGCCCAACCAGGTTGGCCTGGGACTGGTCGATGAGATCCGCAGCTATCTCGAAAGCCTGGAGCCGCGCACGCTCGCCGAAACGCTGATCGGCGGACTGTCGGTGGAGGAGTTCCCCGAGAAATTCGGCGGCGAGGCGCTGAAGATCGTGCACGAGGCGGTCGGGCAGACCGAGTACCTGCTGCCGCCGCTGCCCAATACGCTCTACACGCGCGATACCACCTGCTGGATCTATGGCGGCGTGACGCTCAACCCGCTGTACTGGCCCGCGCGCCACGAGGAAACCATCCTCGCGACCTCGATCTACAAGTTCCATCCCGACTTCGCCGGCAAGGTGAACGTGTGGTGGGGCGATCCGCTCGCCGATCACGGACTTGCCACGCTGGAAGGCGGCGACGTGATGCCGATCGGCAAGGGCAACGTCCTCATTGGCATGAGCGAACGCACTTCGCGCCAGGCGATCAGCCAGCTGGCCGCGACGCTGTTCGCGAAGAAGGCGGCCGAACGCGTGATCGTCGCGGTGATCCCTAAGATGCGCACCGCGATGCACCTGGATACGGTCTTCACCTTCGCCGATCGCGACGTGGTGCTGCTGGCGCCGGAGTTCATCAACCAGGTGCGCACGTTCTCGTACCGGCCGAGCAGCCACGCCAGCGGCATCGAGCTGCATCGTGAAAGCAAGCCCTTCGTCGACGTGGTCGGGGAAGCGCTCGGCTTCAAGACATTGCGCGTGATCGAAACCGGCGGAACCGCCTACCAGCAAGAGCGCACGCAGTGGGACAGCGGCGCGAACCTGGTGTGCGCGTCGCCGGGCGTGGTGTATGCCTACGATCGCAACACGTACACCAATACGTTGCTGCGCAAGGCGGGCATCGAAGTGATCACCATCGTCGGCGCGGAGCTGGGCCGCGGGCGCGGTGGCGGCCACTGCATGACGTGTCCGATCATCCGCGATCCGGTCGATTTCTGACCGTAGCCGCGCAGCGCCGGCGCGAGCGGCGGCGTTGCGCGCCAGCGTGATCGCGCGAGGATGAACACCACGACGCAGCAGCGCCTTTCGTTCGCGGCGCTCATCAGCCTCGTCGTCGGTTCGATGGTGGGCTCGGCGATCTTCGCGCTGCCGGCCGCGTTCGGGCGCGCGACGGGCGTGGTCGGTGCGGTCGTCGCGTGGTGCATCGCAGGTGTCGGCATGCTGATGCTGGCGCTGGTGTTCCAGACGCTTTCACGACGTCGTCCCGAACTGGATTCCGGCATCTACGCGTATGCACGCGCGGGCTTCGGCGAGTACGCGGGTTTCGCCTCGGTCCTGGGTTACTGGATGGGCTGTTGCCTGGCCGACGTCGCGTGCCTGGTCCTGATCAAGGCGACGTTGGGGCAGTTCTTCCCGGTCTTCGGCGACGGCACGACCGCCTTCGCCATCGTCTGCGCCTCGGTGCTGCTGTGGGCGGTGCACGTGCTGATCCTGCGCGGCATCAAGCAGGCGGCCGCGTTGAACACCATCGCCACCGTCGCCAAGCTGCTACCGATCGCGACCTTCCTCTTCGTCGCGGTCGTCGGCTTCCAGCGGGATGTGTTCGCGGCGAACCTGTGGGGCGAAGACGCGCCCGGCGTGCGCGGCGTGGCCGCGCAGGTGCGCGCGACGTTGCTGGTCACGGTGTTCGCCTTCGTGGGCATCGAAGGCGCCAGCGTGTACTCGCGCTATGCGAAGCGGCGGGAGGACGTGGGGCTGGCGACGGTGCTGGGCTTCCTCGGCGTGCTGTGCCTGCTGGTGCTGGTGACGATGTTTTCCTACGGCATCCTGTTGCGGCCCGAACTCTCGGCGCTTCCGGCGCCTTCGATGGCGGGCGTCATGGAAGCGGTCGTCGGCCCGTGGGGGCTGGTGTTCGTCAGCGTGTCGCTGCTGATCTCGGTGCTGGGAAACTACCTGGCGTGGTCACTGCTGGCGGCCGAGGTGCTGCATTCGGCCGCGCGCGATGGCACGTTGCCGGAGGTCGTGGCGCGCGAGAACTCCCGTGGTGTTCCGCACGTCGCGCTGTGGCTGACGAACACGCTGATCCAGACGTTCCTGCTGGTGACGTGGTTCGCCGAGTACGCGTTCCTGCTGGCGTTGAAGATGACCAGCGCGATGACCCTGGTGCCGTATTTCCTGGTCGCCGCGGCAGGTTTGAAACTCGCCGCGAGCGGCGCGACGTATGGGCCGGACGAAGCGCGGGTGCGGCGCTGGGGCGTGGTGTGCGCCTTGATCGCGACCTTGTACACCGCCGCGATGCTGCTGCTGGGCGGCTCGCGTTACCTGCTGCTTTCGGCGCTGCTGTACGCGCCGGTGTCGGTGGCCTTCGTGTGGCTGCGGCGCGGGCAGGGCATGGGCACGGTGTTGCGGCCGGTGGAGTGGGGGGTATTCGCGGTGGTGTGCATCGCCGGACTCGTGGCGCTGTACGGGCTTACCACGGGTGCCGTCTCGGTGTGAATCCTGCAACTACCCGATGCGCGCCGCGCTGCCACTCACGCGGATGCCTTCGGAGGGATTGTCCGGAACCGCCACGTCAAGGCGACTGGGGCGTCCGAGGTCGTCGCCCTGCCGCACCAGGAATCGGCGCTGCGACGGCAACGCGTTTCGATGCGCGAGCCAGGCGCCCAGCGCCGCCGCTGCCGCACCGGTCGCGGGGTCTTCGATGACACCACCGGGAGGGAACGGATTCCGGGCGTGGAACGTATCGGCAGACTCGCGCCAGACGAGGTTCACGGTGGTCCAGCCGCGCTTCGCCATCAACGCCGCGAGCGCATCGAAGTCGTAGTCCAGCCGCGCCAGACGGTCGCGTTCGCGCACGGCGATGATCGGGTGCCACGCGCCTGCATAGGCGATCGCTGGCGCCAAGGTGTGGTCGAGCTCATCCCGCTTCCAGCGCAGCATGGCGAGCAGGGCGTCCAGATCGGCCTCGTCCAGCGGCACCACGCGGGGCGCGACGCTGACCAGCGTGGCCGTGCCTGCATCGTCCACGTCGACGCGAACCTCGCCGGCGCGCGTGTGCAGCAGTCGCGTGCCCGCCCCGTGCCGCTGCGCGTGCGCGACCATCGCGGCGATCGTCGCGTGCCCGCAGAAGCTCACTTCGGCCAGCGGGCTGTAATAGCGCACGTCGAATGCGCCGTCCTCGCGCGGCATGAGGAAGGCGGTTTCGGAATAGCCGACTTCCTCCGCGACGGCCTGCATGTCGGCCGGGGGCATGCCTCGCGCGTCCAGCACGATGCCGGCCGGATTGCCGCCTTGCGGGTCGGTGGAGAACGCGGTGTAACGCAGGACTTCGGGATTCATCGAACGTCTCCGGCTACCGGGCGAAGCGGCGCCTCCAGCGGAACCACCAGATAGCGAAGGAAGAACTGCGTGACGGGCCCCACGCCGAGCGCGAACACCACCGTGCCCAGGCCCAGCGTTCCACCGAGCAACGCGCCGACGATGAGCACGCTCACTTCGATGCCCGTACGCACGGCGCGGATCGACCAGCCGGTGCGACGCGACAGGCCGGTCATGAGGCCGTCGCGAGGGCCGGGCCCGAGCTGCGCGCCGACGTACAGCGCGGTCGCGAACGCACATGCCACCACGCCGCCGAGCATGTACGCGATCTTCATCGCCAGTGCGTCGGGTGGCCCGAGCATCGCCAGGTTGAGGTCCGCAAACGGGCCCAGCAACAAGGTATTGGCCACGGTGCCGAGCCCGGGCATCTGGCGCAACGGAATCCAGGCCAGCAGCACGACGATCGCGGTGAGGATCATCACCGTGCCCAGCGACATCGGGGCGTGCAGCGACACGCCGAGGTGGAACACATCCCACGGCGAGGCGCCCAGTGCGCCCTTGATCATCAGCGCGATCGCCAGCCCGTACAGCCACAGCCCCGCCAGCAGGCGGAGCAGCCGTTCGGGCAGGCGGCCGGCACGCAATTGTTCCATTGGCCCCATCGCGACGAGGCCGTGCAGCGAGGTGTTCGTCTTCATGGGGCCACCATCGGGTCAAGTGGCTCTTTTCGAAAGAGCCAATCGTGCGATAGTGGCTCCATGAATCGCATCCTGGCTCCGGATCGTCTGGCTGCATTGCTCGGGGACTTCCACCGCTCGCCGGCGTATCGCGGCCTGCGTCTGGCCTTGCAGGAACGCATCGGGGACGGTCGCATTCCCATCGGTGCACGCCTGCCGAGCGAGCGCGCCGTCGCGCAGTCGCTGGGCGTGTCGCGCAACACGGTAACGCGCGCCTATGCCGACCTGGTGACCGAAGGCTTCGCCGTCGCGCGGCAGGGTTCCGGAACGTACGCCGCGGTGCCGCTCGATCGCCGCCGTGCGCACGATCACGCCTTGCACGCCGGCGGCGCGACGGCCGAAGGCGACATCGATCTGAACTGCGCGGCCAGTGCCGCAACGCCCGGCGTGGCGGCGGCGTACGAACGCGCGCTCGCCGCGTTGCCCGCGTACCTGTCCAGCGACGGCTACCTGCCATCGGGCCTGCCCGTGCTGCGAGCGCTCATCGCGCAGCGCTATGCCGCACGCGGTTTGCCGACGACACCGGAGCAGATCGTGATCACCTCCGGCGCGCTGGCAGGCATCGCCATCGTCGCCCGCGCGATGTCGGGGCCGGGCGACCGCATCGCCATCGAATCGCCGGTGTATTCCAACGCCATCGAGTCGCTGCGCATGGGCGGCGGGCGACTGGTCACCTCGCCGCTGGGCGATGCGCTGGGCGAGGAAGGCTGGGACATCGAGGCGATCGAAGCGACGCTGCGGCAGACCTCGCCACGCCTGGCGTACCTGATTCCCGATTTCCAGAATCCGACCGGCCTGCTCATGCCCGACCACACGCGCGAACGCTACGCGCGTGCGCTCCAGGCCACGCGCACGATCGGCATCGTCGACGAGACGCTGCAACCGGTGCAGCTGGGCACGCAGCCGATGCCGGCGCCGTTCTCACGTTACGCAAGCGACGCGATCACGCTGGGCAGTGCGTCGAAGCTGTTCTGGGGCGGCTTGCGCGTGGGCTGGATCCGCGCGCCGCTGGAAGTGGTGCCGCGCCTGGTGCGTGCGCGCGTGCAGTTCGATCTGGGCACGTCGCTGTTCGACCAGCTTGTCATCGTGGAACTGTTCGGTGCGCCCGGCATCATCGAACAACGTCGCGCGCAGCTGCGGGAGCGTCGCGATGCGCTGGCGGCCGCCGTCCGCGAGCATCTCCCGCAGTGGCGCTTCCGCTTGCCCGAAGGCGGCCTCACGCTCTGGCTGCGCATGCCGCATGGCAGTGCGACGCAACTTGCGGCGGACGTCGAAGCCGCTGGCGTGCATGTCGCGCCTGGGCCGGTGTTCAGCGTGGAAGGCGGCTCGGATGCGTGGTTGCGGCTTCCGTTCGCAAAGCCCGAGGCGCAACTCGTGCAGGCGGTGGAGCGCCTGGCCGATGCGTGGCGCGCTTCCACGCCGGAAGCGCGCAGCCGTCGCGATGCGTCGAAGCTGCTGATTGCCTGATCGACGCGCGCCAGCCCGATTTCAGAAGGTTCCGAACCGTATCTGCACGCCGCCGCCGGGAACGCCGTTGATCACGCCGATCTCGTTCTCGCCGAACTGGTAGATCGCCGGCCAGGTATGGCGGAAGCCGAATGGCCATGCGGGCTGCGGCACGCGTTGCCAGCTCGTTGCGTTGTCGTCGCTCGAAGTCACTTCGTTGAGGCACGAAGTGACGAACACCGTGCCGCGTGTCGTCGTCGTGAGCTGCGGGCCGCAGCGCTGATCGGCGAGCAGCGTGCCCATGCCTTCCGGCCAGGTGGTGCCGTCGCTGGATATCTTCGTGGAGACCGGACACTGCGGGTCGTCGCCGCAGGTCTCGAACACCAGCAGGTAACGGCCATCGGCCATGCGCGACATCACCGGCATGCCGGGACGCAGCTTGCCGCCGCCGGGTTGCTTCACCAGCGCGGACTTCCCGCCCCACGTCGCGCCGCCGTCGCGCGACAGGCGCTGCGACACGACCTGGTTGTACGAAGGCTTGCCGTCGGCGAGCGTTTCGTCGGCATAGAGCACCGACAGCGTGTCGCCGGAAAGCTGCGTGAACACCGGCTCCCACACGCCGCGATCCTTGCGACCGCGCGGCTTCTCGTTGCCATCGATCGTACTGAGAAAGCGCCACGTGCGCCCCGCGTCGTCGCTGGCGTGCACGTTGAGGCGATACGACTTTCCTTCGACCAGCGAGCGCATGCCCAACAGCACGCGTCCGCCGGGCAGTACCGTCAGTTCGCCGTTGTCGATGTTGCGCCCCGCTTCGGCGACCGACGACAGCTCCTGCCATTCGCGGCCACGTGCGTCGCCCATGGAGATCGTGAGTGTCGTCGGCGCGCCCTTGCCGTGGAAGCGTGTGGTCACGGCGAGCCAGCGGCCGTCGGGAAGACGCGCCAAACGCCCCCACGCAGCCTTGCTTTCGGCGACGGTCGCGGTGTCGGTCCACTGCACCGTCGCCACCGCGCAGGGCGCGAAGGCGAGCAGGGCGAGCACGAGGAGGGTGGAGCGCATGCTCAATGCCAGAACGTCGCGTACAGCGCGACCAGGATCGCCAGCACCGCCAGCGAGGCCACGTTGAACGAAGGCGCGGTCTTGAAGCTCACGTCACTGGTGCGGATGCGGTCGCGCGCGCCGCTTGCGGGCGTCATCAGCGCGACCACGGTCGCCAGCGCGAACGACAGCAGGAACACCAGGCCGATGCGGTCCATGAACGGAAGATCCGGCCACAGCAGCTTCAGCGCCAGCGACAGCACGAACGAACCAATCGCCGCGGCCAGCGCCCCGGCTTCGTTCGCGCGCTTCCAGAACAGGCCCTGCAGGAAGATCACCACGATGCCCGGCGTGAAGAAGCCAGTGAACTCCTGGATGTACTGGAAGCCCTGGTCGAAGCTGCCCAGCAGCGGGCGTGCGGTGAGCACGGCGATGACGATGGAGACCGCTGCGGTGATGCGGCCCACGCGCACCAGCTTGGGCTGCGATGCTTCCGTATTGCGCTTGGCGTAGAAGTCCAGCGTGAAGATCGTCGCCACCGAATTGATCTTCGATGCGAGCGAAGCGACGATCGCCGCCACCAATGCGGCGAACACCAGGCCCAGCACGCCGCTGGGCAGCAGGCGCATCATCGTCGGATACGCGGCATCGGGCCGTTCCAGCGACGGCGCCAGCATCACCGCGGCGATGCCCGGCAGCACCACGATCACCGGCATCAGCAGCTTCAGGAACGCGGCGAACACCACGCCCTTCTGCGCTTCGCGGATGTCCTTGGCGGCCAGGGCGCGCTGGATGATGTACTGGTTGAAACCCCAGTAGCTCAGGTTCGCAATCCACAATCCGCCCAGCAGCACCGACAGGCCCGGCAGATCCTTGTAGAAGGGGTTGGACGGGTCCAGGATCATCTGGAACTTGCCCGGATGCGTCGTCCACAGCGTGTGGAAGCCGGCCACGATGCTTCCGTTGCCGATCTGCCCCAGCGTGATACCGGTGACCAGCAACCCGCCCAGCACCAGCAGCGTGACCTGCACGATGTCGGTCAGCGCCACCGCCTTGAGCCCGCCGTACAGCTGATAGGCGAGGGCGAACAGTCCCAGCAGGATCAGCGCCAGCGTCTGGTCCAGGCCCGCGACCTGCGACACCGCGATCGATCCCAGCCACAGGATGGACGTGAGGTTCACGAACACATACAGGCCCAGCCAGAACACCGCCATCAGCGTGCGGATGCGGTTGCCGTAACGTTCCTCCAGGAACTGCGGCATCGTGGTGACCTGGTTGCGCAGGAAGATCGGCAGGAACCACTTGCCGACGATCAGCAGCGTCACCGCGCCCATCCATTCGTAGGAGGCGATGGCAAGGCCGATCGCGTAGCCGGAACCCGACATGCCGATGATCTGTTCGGCCGAGATGTTCGCCGCGATCAGCGATGCGCCGATGGCCCACCAGGGCAGGGCGCGGCTGGCGAGGAAGTAATCCTGCGCCGACTTCTGGTGCCCGCCTTTCTCGCGCGAAACCCACTGGGCGAGGATGAAGATACCCGCCAGGTAGGCCAGCACGATGCTGACATCGAGGGTGGAAAGGCTCATTCGACGAAGTCTCCGGAAGTTGGGGCGGTGGCGTCAGCGACGCGACACGGCATCGGGGTTGCCGGCGAAACGCGGCTCGCGCAAGCCGGTCACGCCAGGCTCGAACGCGAACACGTCGCCGGCATGGCGATCGATCGAGAGCGCGGCATCGGACATTCCGTCGTGCGCGCTGGTGACATAGAGCGTGGAAAGCGACGGGCCGCCGAATGCCGGGCGCGTGGGCTGCGCGGTGGGTATGGCAATCACGCGATCCTCGCGGCCATCGGGCAGGTAGCGCACGACGCGCGACGCGCCCCATTGCGCGTTCCACACGCCGCCTTCGATATCGACGCAGGTGCCGTCGGGTTCGCCGCCTTCAAGCGAGGTGAGGTCGACGAATGTCGAGGCCGCGCCGACGTCGTTGCCGTAGTCGCAACGCTCGATCTTCTTCTGCAGCGAATCGCAGAAGTACATCGTGGCGCCGTCGGGGCTGAAGGCGATGGAGTTGGCGATGGCCACGCGCGGCAGCGGCAACTGGTGCAGCGACAGGTCCGCATCCAGCCGAAGGAACTGGCCGACCGCGCGCTTGGATCCCTGCGCCGGCTCGTGGATCGTGCCGAACACGAAGCGGCCCTGGCGATCGCAGGCGCCGTCATTGGCGCGTGTCTCGGGCGTGATGGGCAGGGTGCATATCTCGCGCAACTCGCCGTTTGCGGTGTCGAAGAACGCCAGCCGTGTGGCGAGGGCGAGCAGCAGCCAGTGGTCCGCCACGCACAGCGCGAACGAGGCCAGGCGTTCGGGCATCGGCCAGCTGCGTACCGCGCCAGTGGTGGGCACGTAGCGCCACAACATCGAGGCGTGGATGTCGGTCCAGTACAACGCCTGCATGCGGTCGCACCATACGACGCCTTCGCCGAGCCGGTTGTCGGCCTGTACCGCGATGCGTACGTCGACGCTCAAACCCAGCCTCCGTCGACGATGAAATCCTGGCCGGTGCACATGCGGCTGTCGTCGGCGGCGAGGAACAGCGCCATGCGCGCCAGATCCTCTGGTTGCAGATGCCCGGGAAGGCATTGCGCGCGTGCAATCTGCGCTTCGCCTTCGTCGTCGAGCCACAGTCGCTTCTGCTTTTCGGTGATGACCCAGCCGGGCACCAGTGCGTTGATGCGGATGCCGTCGCGGCCCAGTTCGCGCGCCAGTCCGTTGACGAGCCCGTGCACCGCCGACTTGGCCATCGCATACATCGGGTAGCCGGCGTTCTTGATCATCCAGCCGGTCGAGCCAAGGCAAATGACCGAGCCGCCGCCGAGCGCGCGCATGTCATCGACAACGGCCTGTGTCGCGAAGTACTGGTGGCGCAGGTTGACGGCGATGTTGCGTTCGAAATCCGCGGCCGTGGTACTGCCGAATTCGTGGCGGACGTCGTTGGCCGCGTTGTTCACCAGCACGCCGATGCGGCCGATGTGCTCGCGCGCCTTCCCGATGGCGCCTTGCAGCGCGTCGAGGTCGGTGACGTCGCAACGAAGGTAGACGGGCGCGTGTTCTACATCGGTGAGCGACGCAATCAGGGACCGGGCGCCGGCATCGTCGATGTCCAGGAACGCCACGCGTGCGCCCTGGCGTGCGAACTCTTCGACGAAGCTCGCGCCGATGCCGGTGGCGCCGCCGGTGATGAGCACGGCACGGCCGGCGAGACTGGGGTAGTGCGCCATGCGGGCCTCGTTCGTCATCGTGCTCACCATTCCGCCACGCTGCCGTCGGCGTGGCGCCAGATCGGATTGCGCCAGCGGTGGCCTTCGGCGGCGCGTTCGGTGACGTAGTCCTGGTTGATCTCGATGCCCAGGCCCGGTCCCTGCGGCATCGCGACGTAACCGTCCTGGTAGGCGAATGGTGTGCGATCGGTGAGGTAGTCGAGCAGGTCGTTGTTGGCGTTGTAGTGGATGCCCAGGCTCTGTTCCTGGATGAAGGCGTTGTAGCAGACCGCGTCGAGCTGCAGGTTCGCCGCCAGTGCGATCGGGCCCAGGGGGCAGTGCAGCGCAAGCGCGACGTCGAAGGCCTCGGCCATCGCCGCGATCTTGCGCGTTTCGGTGATGCCGCCCGAATGCGAGGGATCGGGCTGGATGATGTCCACGCCGCCGGTCTGCAGCACGCGCTTGAAGTCGAAGCGCGAGTACAGGCGCTCGCCCAGAGCGATGGGGGCAGGGGAGAGCGATGCGAGCTCGGGAATGCACTCCAGGTGCTCGGACAGCACCGGCTCTTCGATGAACATCAGGCCGAACGGCGCCAGTTCGCGCATCAGCACCTTCGCCATCGGCTTGTGCACGCGCCCGTGGAAGTCCACCGCGAGGCCGACTTCCCGGCCCACCGCGTCGCGCACGGCCTGCACGTTCTCCAGCACCTGCGTGACCTTCTGGTGCGTGTCGATGAACTGCACTTCCTCGGTTGCGTTCATCTTCACCGCGCTGAAACCGCGCGCCACCGCGTCCTTCGCCGCGCGTGCGGTATCGGCCGGGCGATCGCCACCGATCCACGAATACACGCGGATGCGGTCACGCACCTGCCCACCGAGCAGCGAATGCACCGGCACGCCCAGCGCCTTGCCATGGATGTCCCACAAGGCCTGGTCGATGCCGGCCAGCGCGCTCATCAGGATCGGGCCGCCGCGATAGAAGCCGCCGCGGTACATGACGTTCCAGTGGTCTTCGATGAAACGCGGATCCTTGCCGATGAGGTAGTCGGACAACTCATCCACCGCCGCGGCCACCGTGTGCGCGCGTCCTTCGACGATGGGCTCTCCCCAGCCGCTGATGCCGGCGTCGGTGTCCACGCGCACGAAACACCAGCGCGGCGGCACGAGGAAAGTGGAAATGGCGGTGATCTTCATGCGTGGGGTCCGTGCTCGTTGCGTGCGTCGGTTGAGTGCGTCAGAGGTTGATCGTGTTCCAGGCGTCCACGAACGCGTGCGCGCGACGCGCCACTTCGTTCGCGTCGATGCCCGGCGAGTACAGCGCCGAGCCGATGCCGAAACCGGCAGCGCCGGCCTTGCGGTACGCGGCCATGTTGTCGGGCGTGATGCCGCCCACGGGCAGCAGCGCGGTGCCCTTGGGCAGCACGCTGGACCATGCCTTCAGCACGGGCGGCGGAAGTTGCTCGGCGGGGAAAAGCTTCAGCGCATCGGCACCCGCGGCGAGTGCGGCGAAGGCTTCGGTCGGCGTCGCGACGCCGGGAGCGCAGACCAGGCCGGCGGCCTTCGCCGCGCGGACCACGCTGGTGTCGCCGTGCGGCATGACGATGAGCTTGCCGCCGGCGTCCTTCACCTGGATCACCTGTTCGGGCGTGAGGACGGTGCCGGCGCCGACCAGGCAGCGCTCGCCAAACTCGCGCGCCAGCAGGCCGATGCTCTCCAGCGGTTGCGGCGAATTGAGCGGGACTTCCAGGACGCGGAAACCGGCGTCGAACAGCGCGGTTCCCACCGGGAGTGCATCGCGCGGGGTGAGCCCGCGCAGGATCGCAACCAGGGGAAGGGGTTGCAGCCAGGCGGTGCTCATGCGCACTCCGTCAGGTTTTGGACTTGCGGGCTTCGCGCCCGCGTGTCGGGAATTACTTCGGCGACTTGCGCGCGCGCCCTCGTCCTTTGATGTTCGCGCGGGAGTCCACGATCATGCCGTGCATCGCTTCGCGTGCCTGTTCGGGGCGTTTCAGCCGGATCGCGTCGAACACCGCGAAGTGCCGCGGCAGGGAGTACTTGAAGTCCACGGCGGTCTTCGCCGACAGCAGGAAGTACGCGCCCAGCGCCGTGTCGATCACCGAGAACAACGAACCCATCAGCTCGTTGTTGGCTGCGTCCAGCACGCACTCGTGGAACTCCAGGTCGGCCTTCGCCCAGGCGTCCAGGTCCTTTGATGCGGCCATCGCTTCGTACGCGGTCTTGATGCGCGCCAGCTGCTCCGGCGTGCGCTTGCGCGCCGCCGCCGCCGCCGCTGCCGGTTCGATGATCTCGCGCATTTCCACCAGCTTCTCGACGAAGTCCTCCGTCGGCATCGACGCACAGCGCCACGCCAGGATGTCCGCGTCCAGCTGGTTCCAGTACCGCGTGTCGCGCACGCGCGAACCGGTCTTCTGCTTGGTTTCGATCAGCCCCTTGGAGCCCAGCACCTTCAGAGCCTCGCGCAGCGCCGTACGGCTTACCGCCATTCGCTGTGCCAGCGTTTCCTCGCGCGGCAGCAGTTCGCCCGGCTTGATCTCGCCGCTGACGATCAACCGGCCGATCTCCTGGATGACCTGGTTGTGCAGGTTGCGTACCGCGATCTGTCTCACTGGTCCCCCTCCACGACGCATCCGGCGTCGCTCCTATTATCCGACAATAGGGGTATAGCATGAGTTGCGTTGCGCGTATCGCCTCGAAGTTCATGGCGATGCCACCGGGTCGAGTTGCAGCCAGTCGTAATCCAGCGGGCGCTCGGGGTTGGATACGACGATGCGGTTGTGGCCTGCCTTGAGGTTTGCTGCGAACGTCGCCTCGCGCCAGCCCTCCGACGTGGACGGCTTGACGCCTCCGGTCGCGGCATCGCCGTTGACGCGCAGTAGCGGAGCGGCGGCGAAGCCGATGTCGGCGAAGCGCACCGTGAGCTTTCGCGGCCCGGCCTGGCCGACGACGATGTCGAAGGTCAGATCCGAATCCTTCCCGCTCGCCACCCGCACCTTGCGATAGGCCGAAGCCTCGACGTTGTCGATCTGCGCGGCGCCACGGCGCACGGCATCCTCGGCTTCAAAGCGATCCAGTGCGAGGGGGGCAGCGGCGAACAGGATCTCGTTGGTGTCGTCCGGCGCCGGGGCATTGGCGGTAGAGGACGAGGTGACGTGCAGCAGCTTGCCGTCCTCGCGCATCACCATCGCCTGCGTCCAGCCAGCATGGATGTTGCCCGTGCGCTTGCGCACCGGCGCTCCGGCTTCCCACCACGGACCGCGACCGCCGTCGGCGTTCCAGTAGAACGTGCGACCGCCCGCATCCCCGCCGCCACCGGCCCGCTGGGCGGCGACCACGATCACGCCGTCGGGCGTTTCGCCCGGCAGCCAGCGGATCGTCGGGCACGCGGCGGGGAAGGCGCCGGACGCGGTCTGGATCGGGGTGCCGCGATCGCCCGCGTCGCCCCAGTCCAGGCCGTCGCGGCTGAACTTGATGTGCACCTGGCCGTTGCGCGGCCCGCCGGTGTTGTCGATGTTCTCGTAGACCATCGCGTAACCGCGGCCCGGAATGCGCTCGACGATCGCCATGCCGGGACGTTCGACGCCACCGGGGAGGGCGACGTCGAAGACTTCCTTGCCCCAGGTGCGGCCACCGTCGGTGGACACCTTGTGTGCCAGCAGCTGGTTGAAACCCTGCGCCTTGTGCTGTTCGGTCGAGTAGTAGACGACCATGCGCCCGTCGTCGAGCACGACGATGTACGGCTCCCACACGCCCTTGTTCAAGCGGTCCGACGGCTGTCCGCCGCCCTTGACGATGCTGCTGCGGTATGTCCACGTCTTGCCGCCATCGCGGCTGGCGTAGAGCTGCAGGTCCTGGTCGGTGATGCGTTCGCCGTCGTCGCGACGGATCGCATTCGCCGCCAGCATCAGCGTGCCGGCGGGAAGCTCGCCACTGCTGCGCGGCAGTTCGCTCAGGTGCGGTTGCCAGCGCAGGGCCCAGCGCTTGTCGCCGGGATGCGCCGATTCGTCGACCGAACCGGTGCGCTTGAACGAATCGCCATCATCAAAGCTTTCGAACAGCGGCACGTTGCCGGGATCGGAAGGCTCGTACACCAGCAGCAGGCGGCCGTTGTCGCCGCCGCTGGCCTGGTGCGCGAGCTTCACCGCCGACGCGTAACCGATGCCCGGCGCCAGTTTGTGGCCGACGACGTCATCGGGCACGTCGGCGATTGCCTCGCCGGCGACGCCCGTGCACAGCAGCACGGACGCCACGATGGGCAGCATGCACAGCGCGGGGGAGGGCGCGCGTGGCATCACAGCTTGAACCGGTAACCCAGGCCGATGGTCTGATCCTGGAAGCGGATGTCGCGCGGACGCGTGTCGCCATCGCCCCAGAACTGGTGCAGGTTGTTGCCCAGCAGGTTGGTCGCCGAGAGGATGATCGTCTGGCGCGGCGTCACGTCGTAGCTGACCGAGAAGTCCAGCGAGCTGGCCGGTTCGACCTGGTCTTCGTTACCGGCCACGGTGGGCTGGGTGAAGAAGTCGATGTAGCGGCTGCGGTAACCGTAGGCCAGTCGCGCCGAGACGCCGTAGTTCTCCCAGAACAGCACCGCGTTGTAGTTGTTCTTCGACACGTTCTGCAGCGGACGCGAGGTTTCCGGACCGCCGATGAACTGCGGCGAGCGCGTGGAACCGTCGATGTAGGTGTAGTTGAACTGCGCGCCCAGGCCGCCCCATGCGCCGGGGAGGAAGTCGAAGGTCTGCTGCCACGCGAACTCGACGCCCTGCAGGTGACCGCTGCCGGCGCTCTGCGGGGACGACAGCTCGAAGTCCTCGCCACCGATGACCACGTTGGTGACGTAGTTCTGGATGTAGCCGTCGATGTCGCGATAGAACAGGCCCAGGCTGGTGTAGCCCACCGGCGAGAAGTACCACTCCAGCGACGCGTCGTAGTTCATCGACTCGATCGGCGTCAGGTCCGGGTTGCCGCTGGATGCGATGCCCGCGCGGTTGATCGTGCCCGGGTTGAGCGAGATGGACGGATTGAGCGCGCCGAAGTCGGGGTAGCTCAGTGTCTTTGCCGCCACCAGTCGCAACTGCCATTCATCGCTGAAGTGCATGTTGAGGCTGGCGTTGGGCAGCGTGTTGGTGTCCTTGGTATTGCGCGCGATCGGGCTGTAGATGCCGGTGGAGGCATCGAAGGAGAACGCGTTGAGGTCGCGCTCCACGCGCTCCACGCGCACGCCGACCAGGCCGTCGACCGGGATGCCGAACATCTCGACGTCGTACTTCGCCTGCAGGTAACCGGCCAGCTTGTCTTCGCCGATGTCGAAGAAGCGGCCCGGGTTCTCCGCCGCCAGGCCCGGCTGCAGGCCGTACAGCGTGCGCAGGTAGTCGGCGCTGTCGATCAGCGTGTCGTAGCAGGGCGTCAGCCACTTCTGGTGGAGCGCATCGTTGCCGCGCTTGCTGCAGAAGAAATCCAGGCCCGGCAGGCGCGCGATGACCTGGTTGGCAGGGTTCGGATTGGCCGTGATGTTGCCGGTGCCCGCGCCACCCGGCGGCGGCGTGGAGATCTCGACGCTGCCCTTGGCCTCGGCGTTGCGTTCGGCATAGCGCAGGCCGAACTGGATGGAGGCGATCGGGCCATCGACGAAATCGAAGTGGCCGTCGCCGCGCCACGCGTTCTCTTCGCCGTAGGAATAACCCCAGGTCTGGAACAGGCCGTTGAGGTAGAAGCGCGACGGATCCAGCGCCGGATCGCCCTGCAGGTACCAGTTCTGGTGGCGGCCGGACGTGCCTTCCCACACGGTGGTGATCGGGCCCGACAGGAAGGTGTCGATGATGAAGTTCTCGTCGCGGTAGTAACCCGACGTGCGCGAGAACTCGGTGGACAGGTGCAGCTGTTCGCCGTCCCACTTCAGGCCCAGCGCGTTCTGGATGTCCTGGCCGCGCTGCTTGTGCGCCTGCGTGCTGGTGGCCGCGTACGTGTCGCCGGTCCACACGCCGTTGGAGGCGTCGCAGATCGTCTGGCCCTGGAGCGCGCCTTCAAGCTGGTTCGGATAGCAGTGGCCGCCCACGCCCAGTTGCGAGGGCGTCACCACGCCGACCGGGAACGTGAAGTAGAACGCGTTGGAGTAACTGTCGCGAACCCAGTCGTACAGGCCTTCCAGGTAGATCTCGGTGTCTTCGCGCGGCTTCCACTGCAACGCGTAGTTGAACGCGCCGCGCTCGCGGTAGCCGTCGTTGTAGGACGTACCCCAGCCGTTGGGCGCGGCGATCAGGTTGCCGTCGGCAGTGCGGATGGGATCGCCCGTGCCAGTGGTGACGACTTTCGGGAAATCGCCCCACACTGCGTCGTACGCGTAGTCCTTGGCCTGGTAGCCGAAGTTGACCAGCGCGCCGAACTCGCCGGCGTCGGTATCCCAGCGGTCGCTGAACATCAGGCTCGCGTTGGGGTCGATGCTGCCGCCGTACTTGCTGTGGGTGGCGGTATAGGTGCCGGCGACTTCGCGGCCATCGAAATCGAACGGACGGCGCAGCTGGATGTCCACAAGACCGGCAATGCCGCCGAGAGGGAGGGAGGCCTCGGACGTCTTGTATACGCTGAGCGTCCTGACCGCGGTCGCCGGCAGGTTCTGGAATGCGAAACCACGGCCGGAGCTGGAGAAGATCTCGCGGCCGTTGAGGGTGGTGATGACGTTGGGCAGGCCGCGGATCACGACGTTGGTCGTCTCGCCCTGGTTGCCCTGCGCGATCTGCACGCCGGTGACGCGTTGCAGTGCGTCGGCGACACTGTTGTCGGGCAGCTTGCCGATGTCTTCGGCGACGACCGAATCCACGATCATCGCCGCGTCCTGCTTCAGCGACTGCGCGGTTTCAAGGCTCTGCCGCAGCGCGGTCACCGTGACGGTGTCCAGGTCGGTCGCGTCCTGCGAAGAGGCCGCGGGCGCCTGCTGGGCCGTGGTGGCGGTGGTGGCGTCCTGCGCGAGTGCGAGCTGCGGCAGCACGAGGGCGGACAGGATCGACAGCGACAACAGCGAGCGTGGGAAGCGTCGGTTCATGGCAATCGTCTCGAAGGCGTTGGAGTGCCGGCGCGCGCGAGGGGGACCGCGCGCCGTGCACGGGGTCAGAGAGCGGGAACTTCGTTCTTGGGAGCGGTGCTGAGTGCGCGGATGATCTCGATCTCGCGCGCGCGATACGGCTTTCCGTCGCCATGGAGCAGGTCGTGGAACCACAGGGTCGGCGGCTTCTGCGTGTACGGGCGTTCCCACGAATCCCACGGGAAACGCGTCTGCGTCTTGCCGTCCACGAAGCCCCAGTTGTACATGGCGACGTTGGACTTCTTGGCGACCGGCAGCACGCCGTCGATGGTCGAACCTGCGCCGCGTGCGAGGTACTCGGTGCACAGCAGCGGACGGCCGTAGACCTCCAGCTCACGCACGCGCTGGGCGAAGTCTTCCGGCCAGGCGTAGGTGTGGAACGAGATGACGTCGGACAGTTCGACCTGCGCCTTCTCCACGCGGTTCAGGCCGTCGAGCTTGTTCCAGTCCGGGTTGTGCCACAGGCCGCTGGTGAGCGGTTGTGTCGGCTTCTGCGTGCGCGCCCAGGCGAACACCTGCGGCAGCAGCTCGGCGACGCGGTCGAACTTGTGCTTGCTCTCGCGCGGCTGGTAGAAGCCGCTGCCGCCGCCTTCGTTGTCCGGCTCGTTCCAGACGTCCCATGCCAGCACGCGCTCGTCCTTGCCGAAGCTGCCGACGATGTCCTTCACGTACGCCTCAAGGCGCGCATGCTGCTTCGGATCGTCCAGCGCAGCGGTGCCCGGGCCCTGCACCCAGCCGGAGTTGTGCACGCCGGGAATCGGCGGGCGCTGCGGGCCGAGCTTCGGGTCCGGATCCCAGCACGAATCGAACAGCACCAGCATCGGCTTGATGCCGTGCCTGGCGGAGATCTGCAGGAAGGTTTCCAGGCGACGCTTGAAACCCTTGGGATCCTGGTGCCAGGCCATGTCGTGCAGGAATACGCGCATGGTGTTCATGCCCATGTCCTGCGCCCAGCCCAGCTCCAGGTCGATGCGCGCCGGATCGAAGGTTTCGGCCTGCCACATCTCCAGCTGGTTGATCGCGTTGGCCGGGATGTAGTTGCTGCCCACCAGCCACGGCTGGCGCGCATACCACGCGTTGGCTTCTTCCTGCGACCAGCGCTCGCCTGTCGCGGCATGCGCTGCCTGCGTGAGGGGCGCACAGGCCAGCACCAGGGTTGCCAGCAGTTGCGGTAGCCACTTGAACATCGGATGCATCTCCTTTCTACGAGGATTCCAGGCATGCCTCCGGCATCCACGACGGCCGTGGCCGTCGCGTGGCAGGTGGCAATGGGCAGTGCGGGCGGCCGGTTCTTACGGCGTCGCGCGTGCGCCCTGATCGGTGGTGAAGCGGTAGACCATGCGGTTCACGTACTGCTTGCCCGGCACCAGGCGCGCCGAACCGAAGGACGGCTGGTTCGGCGTGTCGGGGAACAACTGCGGTTCGAGCACGAATGCATCGCCCTGGCGATACACATGGCCGCTCTTGCCGACCGTGGTGCCGTCCAGGAAGTTGCCGGAATAGAACTGCAGGCCCGGCTGCGCGGAGGTCAGCGTCAGCACGCGGCCGGAACGCGGGTCGTGCACGCGCGCGACCTCACGCGGCTGTTTCGCGATGGTGCGGCTCACGACCCAGTTGTGGTCGTAACCGCGGCCGCGCAGCAGCTGCGTCTCCGAACCGGTGCGAAGGTCGCGACCGATCGGCTTGGGCTTGCGGAAATCGAAGACAGTGCCTTCGACGCTGGTGACTTCGCCGGTGGGGATCAGCGTCCCGTCCACCGGCGTGTACGCGTCGGCGGCGATGGTGAGTTCGTGGTCCATCGCCGTGCCCGAACCTTCGCCGGAAAGGTTCCAGTACGCGTGGTTGCTCAGGTTGACGATGGTGGGCGCGTCGGTCGTCGCGCGGTATTCGATGGCGAGCTTGCCGTCGCCTTCCAGCGCGTAGGTCGCCGTGACGGTGAGCTTGCCGGGGTAACCCTGGTCGCCGTCCGGGCTCACGTAGCGCAGGGTGGTGCGGTCGGGTTTTGCTTCGACCACGTCCCACACGACCTTGTCGAAACCGCGCGTGCCGCCATGAAGCGTGTTGGGGCCGTCGTTTGTCGGGATGGTGTACGCCTTGCCGTCGAGCGTGAACTTGCCCTTGGCGATGCGGTTGGCGAAGCGGCCGACGATGGTGCCGAAGTACTGCGGTTTGGCGAGCGTGGCGTCGAGCTTCGCATCACCGAGGACAACGTCGGCGTACTTGCCGTCGCGGTCGGGCACCTGCAGCGCATGGAGTGCAGCGCCCAGCGTCCACACCTGGGCCTGCATGCCGCTGCTGTCGCGCAGGGTGATCGATTCGACCTTGGCGCCGTCCGGCAACGCGCCGACGACGACGCGCTCCTGTGCGCCGGCCGCGCCCATTACCGCGAGCGCCAGCGCGCCCATGCAAACACCCGACATCCCCTTGCCAAGCCCCATCGCCTTGAACCCTCCAACGGTGTGCCATTGTCAGCGTGGGGCAGACAAAAACATATAATCAGACAATATGCACGTTGCGCCGCAACACGCCCGGGACAGCAATCGCACAGAGCGCGGTGAAGGCATTGGCAAGAAACGCAAATACTGGGGCGTCGCCCACACTTTCGTGAGCGACGAATCCAGGCTCGGCAGTGGCTGACTGCGTCAGCGGCGGCGCGCGTCGATCTCGACGAATCCACGCGTGATCGCGTCAGCGGACGCTACCGTGCGCGAGGCGATGCCCAGTTCATCCAGCGCCGCTGCATACAGCGCGCATACGGCGGCCGAGCCCACCAGCGGCATCGCGCGTTCACGCGGTTGCGGGAACAGCGCCAGGGCATCGGCGATCTCCGAGCCGATCAACAATCCACGCAGGTATGCGCTGGCGTCCGACTTGGGCAGCAATCCGCGAATCACGCGAGCCCGCGCACCGAAGAGCAGGGCGCCGAGCCCCAGCATTCGCGACGCACCCGCGCGCACGCCGTCACGGAACGCAGCGCCATCGCCGCCCGGTCCCTCGACGATGGACGCGAGCAGGCCCGCTGCGGTGAGCCGGTCGTAGATCTCGCCCGACATCGCGGTCATGAACTCGGCCACGCGGCCGCTCTCGATGCGAACCCACTTCGTATGCGTCCCGGGCAGTGCGACCAGCGGCGCGTCCTCGAGGCGGCCGCTTGCCTGCAATCCGAGCAGTTCGGTTTCCTCGCCGCGCATGATGTCCGGCGCGCCGTCGCGTTCGCGCACGCATGCCAGGCCCGGCACGATGTGCAGCGCCATCTCGCCGATGCGCGTGGGCACCAGCCCGTCGCACAGGCGGTCGAATCCGGCCGGGCATGCCACGTAACCCGCGTCCGTCCAGCCGACGTTCGAACCGATCATTCCGGCCGCGTACACGCGTGTCGCATAGGGCCAGCGCGCTCGCACGCGGTCGGCCATGTCGACCATGCCGTCACGCTGCAACGCCGCCACACCTGCGGCGGCTTCCAGCGAATCGAGCACCACGCCATCGGGCGCGATGAGATGGGCGCGGAAGTTCGAACTGCCCCAGTTGATGCCAACGATGGATTCGGACGAGGTGTCGCTCATGGCGCGTTGACCGGATGCGGGCCGCATCTGCGGCGTGATGGTGTGTGCCGCGCCTGGCGGCCGTCTTGTGTATTGTCCGATTATATGTTTACGTCATTGGCCGCGCGCAATGCCGTCGCAGCACGAAACTCGTTTGCCAGGAGAAGGCCGCATGTCCCGCCGCACGCTTGTTTCCGTCACGCTCCTGATGTGCCTGGCCAGTCCCGCGAGCGCCGCAACGCCTGACACGTTCAGCAACCCGCTGCTGCCTTCCGGCCCGGACCCGTGGATCGTGCGCGACGGCGGCACCTACTACTACATGGCCACGCGTGGCGACCGGCTCACGATCCGCAAGACGAACGACCTCACACGGCTGGCCGATGCACAGGAAGTCACCGTGTGGCGTCCGCCGGCGACCGGGCCCAATGCGCAGTCGATCTGGGCGCCGGAGCTGCATCGCATCGACGGCAAGTGGTACCTGTACTACACCGCCGCCGCCGCAGGGCACGATGACGACGCCCACCGCGGCATCTTCGTGCTGGAAAACGCGGGCGCGGATCCGACGCAGGGACAGTGGGTCGATCGCGGCCAGCTGAAGACGCAGCACACCGGCATCGACGGCACCACGTTCGTGCACGAAGGCACGCGCTATTTCGTGTACTCGCCGTACGTGGGACCGGACAGCGTGCTGTCGATCTCCGCGATGGCGAACCCGTGGACGCTCAAGGGCCGCGAAACGATCATCGCGCACCCGGACCAGAGCTGGGAACGCCAGGGCGGGCGGCAGATCCTCGAAGGGCCGGAGTATCTCGCCGGGCCGAAGGGCGACCTGTTCCTCACATACTCCGGCAGCGCGTGCTGGTCGGACGACTACGCTATCGGCCTGTTGCACGCCAAACCCGGGAGCGACCCGCTCGACGCGACCTCGTGGACCAAGGCGCCGCGGCCGGTGTTGGCGAAGGACGCTGGAACCAGCGTTTACGCACCCGGTCACAACGGCTTCTTCGAGGCGGCAGACGGCACGACGTGGATCGTCTACCACGCCAATCCGGGGCCCGACATGAAGTGCACCGCGAAGCGTTCGCCGCGCATGCAGCCGGTGAAGTGGAACGCGCAGGGCCAACCGGTGTTCGATCGCCCGGCGGGGAAGGGCGTTGTGCTGAAGGCGCCTGCGCGGGAAGCGGGGGCGGGCGGCAAACAGTGAAACGGCCTACGTCGGCCGCGCACGCAGCGACAGGTGTCGAACCGCCACGCCCATCGCAATCCTGCAGCTGGCGTCGAAGTCGCCAGCGATTGCGATGGTGGCGATGGGTTGTTGGCTGGAGCGCAGGTCCAGCTCAAGCAGTTGTCCGCCGCACGCGTGGATCTCGATGTGCGGAACCGGCAGACGGTCAAGCGCGTCGCGTAGCGATTCAACGGCTGAGCCTGGCGGCAGGCCCAGCTTGCCTGGATTGAGCAGCACCAGGTCGCTGGTTCCACACAGGCGACCGCGAAGGCAGTCCACCAGGGACGTGATCGACGTACTGGCCTGGCAGCGCAGGCGGTGCCCGTACCGATGCGCCGTGCGCCACAGCGCCGCGACGATTCTTCCGCCGGGGTCGACCCTGGCCGCCCCGGGTCCTTGAAGAAGCAGGATGCTCATTGCCTGGTGCGTCGCCTTGAAATCCGCGCTCAGTCCAGCCGGTTCAGCGCCCTGACACGAACTTCGCCAGGGCGAACACCGTGCGCGTCCGCGGCTTGCTGCTGGATGCGATGCAGCACCTGCGCGGGGTCGAGTGCCTGGCCGTCTTCGACTTCATGCACGAGCGTCGTCTGGCCCCACACGCGCAGACGTTCGCTCATCCATACTTCGTAATCGGCGAAGTAGCAGTAACGCATGTCAGGTTCCGACGTGGATCGCGTTCTCGCATTCCGCGTCACCCAGGTACTCCAGCGCGATGGACAGTCCGAGGACGTAGCCCTGCGCGCCGTACCCGTCGATGACACTCAGGGCGCCTGCGGCCGAATCGATCCCGACCGGCCCGTCCGCGTTCGCATGCACCTCGATGCAGGGCAAGTCCAGTCGCGCAACGCACGCGCCGATCGCACTGCGTGACAGGCCCTCGACACCCGGATCGAACAGGACGAACTCGGTCCCGTTTCCGTTCGACTGACGCAGGCAGTCGACGATCTCCGTCGCGCTTGAACAGGCGCGTACCGCTACCGTCCGGCCCGCCTGCGCGGCCCGTTCGACCAGTTGCGACACCACTTCGCGCGGCAGGCCGGCAGGTTGTTCGGCCAGGCCCCTGTGCGCGGTGATGATGGCGATGGACATCGACACTCTCCTGATGGGAAGAGCGACAGTCTCGGAGAGGGGCGCATAAAGTTGCCATTCGCCGCAGGCGCGACGGCGCAAAGTCCGGGTAAATTCCGCCGCCGGTCAGCCGATGAAGCGCAATCCCACACCCGGCTCGGTGGCGATCCATCGCGGCGATGCGGCGTTGTCGCCGAGTTTCTGCCGCAACTTGCCGACGAGGATGCGCAGGTAGTGCGTGTCGCCTTCGTGGGTCGGTCCCCACAGCTCGCGCAGGATCTGCGGCTGCGTCACGACCCGGCCCGCGTGCTGCACCAGCAGCGCCAGCAACGCGTACTCCTTGCGCGCCAGCGCGACGGGTTGCCCGGCCAGCATCACTTCGCGCCGGACCAGATCGACGTGCAGGTGCCCATCGTCGAACACCGGCGGCGAGTCCGTCGCCACCACGCGCGTGCGCAGCAGCGCCCGCACGCGCGCCATCAGTTCCTGCGCGCCGAAGGGTTTGGTGACGTAGTCGTTGGCGCCGCCATCGAGGCCGGCCACTTTTTCCGCTTCGTGCGAACGCACCGTCAGCAGGATCACCGGCACGCTCGACCACGTGCGCAGCTCGCGCAGCACCTGCTGGCCGTCGAGGTCGGGCAGGCCGAGGTCGAGGATGACCAGGTCCGCGCCATGCCGCGCCAGCGCTTCCAGGCCGCTCTGGCCGGTGTCGGCCATTTCCACCGCGTAACCCTGCGCGCGCAGGCTGATGTCGAGGAACCGCCGGATCTGCGGTTCATCGTCGATCACCAGGATGCGCGGTGCGGTGGCGGAAGGTTCGGTCATGCGTGCGTGTGTCGGTCAGGGCTCCACGCGCGGCAGGGTAATCCGGATCGTGGTGCCGCGGCCATCCATGCCGGGCAGCGCTTCGACGCTGCCGCCGTGCGCGCCGATCATGCCCTGCGTGATCGCCAGGCCCAGGCCCGTGCCTTGGCGGCCGCGATCGCCACGCTCCACGCTGTAGAACATGTCGAATATGCGGCGACGTTCGTCCTCGGGAATGCCGGGGCCGCGATCGCGCACGTCGATGCGAAGCGCGCCGTCGACCATGCGCGCGTCCACCGCAACAGCATCGCCCTTCGGCGAGAACTTCGCCGCGTTCTCCAGCACGTTGAACAGCGCCTGTTCGACCAGTGCCGGATGCACCCAGATCGGGGCGAGCGCAGGTTCGATGGACACCTCGAAACGCGCCTGCGGCTCGTAGCGCTGCAAGCGCGTCACCGCCGAGCCGATCAGTTCGTCCACGCCGATCCAGTCGCGGTTGAGCGTGAGGCCACCGTGGCCCAGACGCGTCATGTCCAGCAGGTTCTGGATGTAGCGGTCGAGCCGTTCGCCTTCGATGCGGATGGTCTCCAGCAGGCTGCGGCGGTCGTTCTCGTCCATCGCCTGGCCGTAGTGGTCCAGGCTGCTGGCCGCGCCGATGATGGACGCCAGCGGCGAACGCAGGTCGTGCGAGACGGAGGAGAGCAGCGCCGAACGCAGGCGTTCGGTTTCGTTGTTCACGCGTGCGTCTTCCAGGTCGGCGACCAGGCGCGCGCGCACCAGCGCCTGCGCGATGTCTTCGGTCATCGCCTCCGCGATGCGGCGCTGTTCATCGCCAAGGCGCGCCGCGCCGTCGGGCATGCGCAGGCCGATCACGCCCGTCTCGCGCTCGCCCAGCACCAGCGGCAGGAACCACCAGCCCGAGCCGGCGAGCGTGTCGGTGTAGCGCCCCGACGGCTGGCGATGGCGCATCGCCCAGTCGGCGGCGGCGCGGTCCTTTTCGTCCAGCGCGTGCGTGTGCAGCGTGTGCTCGCCGGCCTGCAACATCACGTCGGCATCCAGCGCGCGGCGCAACGCGTCGCGGCCGGCCTGCAACACCTGGCCGACATCGCCCGCGGTGGAAAGCTGGCGCCCCAGCGTCTGCAACGCGGTCGCGTGCGCATTGGCGGCGCGCAGGGCGAGCACCTGCATGCGCAGCTTCGATGCAAGCCGTCCGGCGACCAGCGCGGCCACCAGGAACAGCACCACCGTGATCGCCCCCTGCCGCGCGCCGATCATCAGCGTGAAGCGCGGTTCGATGAAGAAGAAGTTGTAGGCGAAGAAGCACGACACCGCGGCGATCACCGCCGCCGTCATCCGCGTGCGCGCGGCGACCAGTACGACGGCGACGATGAAGATCAGCGACAGGTCGTCCAGTTCGATCCAGCGTTCGGCGACCCACGCCAGCGCGGTGGCGCCCGCGGCCGCGGCGAAGGCGAGCGTCGCATCGCTGCGGCTCAGCAGGCTTCCGGTGCTGCGCCAGGAGCGACGCGCACGGGCGCGGGCCTCCGGCGTGCTGACGATGGTCAGTTCGTAATGCGCGCCGCGCTGGATCAGCTGCTGCGTCAGCGTGCGGTTGAACATGCGGGCGAGCGGGCGCTCGCGCGTGCGTCCGAGCACGATGGCGCTTGCGCCCGAACGTGCCGCGTGGTCGAGCAACGCATCGACGATGTTGTTTCCGTGCAGCACCAGCGCGTCGCCGCCCAGGCGCCTGGCTAGCGAGAACGCACGGTCCAGTTCGCGCTGGCGCGATTCGTCCGGCGCCTGGCTCGACTGCACGGTCACCACGGTCCACGGCGCATCGCGACGTTCGGCCAGGCGGCGCGCGACGCGGACGAGGTACTCCGAAGCGCCGCGTCCGTCGATGGCCACCATCACGCCGCGCCGCACCGGAACTCCGGGCAGGCCGCGCGCCGCCTGCGCCTCGCGCAGGTCGCTGTCGACGCGGTCGGCCGCGGTCTGCATCGCCAGCTCGCGCAGCGCGGTGAGGTTGCTGGGCGAGAAGAACGCCTGCAGCGCATGCGCGGCCTGTTCGGGCACGTAGACCTTGCCCTGGTGCAGGCGCTCGATGAGCTCGCGTGGCGGCAGGTCGACCAGCACGATGTCGCGCAGGCGGTCGAAGACCGCGTCGGGCACGGTTTCGCTCACGCGTACGCCGGTGATGCGATGGACGACGTCGTTCAGGCTTTCCAGATGCTGGATGTTGATCGTCGTGTAAACGTCGATGCCGGCGTCGAGCAGTTCGATCACGTCCTGCCACCGGCGCTCGTGCCGGCTGCCCGGCACGTTGCGGTGGGCGAGTTCGTCGATCACCGCCAGCGCGGGTTTGCGGGCGAGCAGGGCGTCGAGGTCGAGTTCCTCCAGCGCATGCGCCTTGCCGCCCGCGGGCGTGTACTCGAGGCGCTTGCGCGGCAGCACTTCCAGCCCGTCGAGCAACGCCGCCGTTTCGCTGCGGCCGTGCGTCTCCACGATGCCGACCACGGCATCGGTGCCAGCGCGCCGCAGTTCGCGCACGCGCGCGAGCATGGTGTAGGTCTTGCCCACGCCCGGCGCGGCGCCGAGGAAGATCGTCAGTCGCCCGGCGCCCTGGCGCTGCAACTCACCCACCAGGGCGTCGGCCTGCCGCTCGCGGCTGGAATCGTTCATGGGGCGTATTGTGGCTGAAGCCGATGGGCGTCAGCGCTTCGCATCGAGCGCCAGGTTGAGTTCCAGCACATTGATGTGCGCCTCGCCCAACACGCCGAACGTGGCCGGCTGCGTGTGCGCCGCGACCAACGCGGCGACCTCGGCCTGGCTCCACCCACGCGCCTTCGCCACGCGGGCGATCTGGACCTGCGCCCCGGCCGGCGACAGGTGTGGATCCATGCCGCTGCCGGACATCGTCACCAGTTCGGCGGGAATCCGGTCGGGCGCGATGCCGTCGCGTTGCGCGACCTCACGCCGCAGCTGCGCCATGCGCGTTCGCAGGTCAGGATTGGTACGGGCGAGGTTGCTGCCGGCCGCCGCCATCGGGTCGAAGTTGCCGGCCGACGGGCGCGGCTGGAAATAGCGCGCATCGAGGAACGGTTGCGCGACCAGCGAAGAGCCACGCGGTACTCCATCGACGACCACCAGGCTGCCGGTCGCCTGATGCGGAAACAGCACGCGTCCGATGCCGGTACCCGCGAGCGAATAGAGGAAGCCGAAGCCGATGAGGATCACGGCGGCGAAGCCGACGCTGGCGCGCAACGTCGAGCGGTCGTCGATTTCGCGTGCATCGGAAGAGGCGGGCAGGGCGATTGCGTTGTTCATTGGTTTCTCCCGTCAGAGGCTCATGGCGACCAGCGCCATGTCGATCAGCTTGATGCCGGCGAACGGCAGCAGCACGCCGCCCACGCCGTACAGCAGCATGTTCCGGCGCAGAAGGACGACGGCGCTGGCGGGCTTGAAGCGCACGCCTTTGAGCGCGAGCGGGATGAGTGCGGGAATCACGATCGCGTTGAAGACCAGCGCGGCAAGCACGGCATTGCGCGGGTTCGAAAGCGCCATCACGTTCAACGCCGCCATCTGCGGGATGGCGGCGGCGAACAGCGCCGGCAGGATCGCGAAATACTTCGACACGTCGTTGGCCAGCGAGAACGTCGTCAACGCGCCGCGCGTGATCAGCTGCTGCTTGCCCACTTCGACCACGGCGAGCAGCTTGGCGGGGTCGCTGTCCAGGTCGACCATGTTTCCGGCTTCCTTCGCCGCCTGCGTGCCGGAGTTCATCGCCAGTCCCACGTCGGCCTGTGCAAGTGCGGGCGCGTCGTTGGTGCCGTCGCCGACCATCGCGATGAGGCGCCCCCCGGCCTGTTCGGCGCGGATGCGGGCGAGTTTGTCCTCGGGCCGTGCCTGCGCGATGTAATCGTCCACGCCGGCCTCGGCGGCGATGGCCGCGGCGGTGAGCGGGTTGTCGCCGGTGATCATCACCGTGCGGATGCCCATCGCGCGCAGGCGGGCGAAGCGCTCCTTCACGCCGTGTTTGACCACGTCGCTCAGTTCGACCACGCCCAGCACGTGGCGGCCTTCGCTCACCACCAGGGGCGTGGCACCGCCGCGCGCGACCTGTTCGATGCGGCCGCGCAGTTCGGCCGGCACCGTGCCGCCCATCGCCGCGACGTGGCGTTCGATGGCGTCGCCGGCACCCTTGCGGATGACGCGCGTATCGTTCGCACCGGGCAGGTCCACGCCGGACATGCGCGTCTGGGCGGTGAACTGCACGAAACGCGCATTGGCCGGATCCTGCAACGCGGTGCCTTGCTCGCGTGCGAGCTTCACGATCGATTTTCCTTCCGGCGTCGGGTCGGCCAGCGATGACAGCAGCGCGGCATCGCGAAGCTGCGACGCATCCACGCCCGCGACCGGGTGGAACACGGTGGCCTGGCGGTCGCCGTAGGTGATGGTGCCGGTCTTGTCGAGCAGCAGCACGTCCACGTCGCCCGCTACTTCGACGGCCTTGCCGGATTTCGCCAGCACGTTGGCAGCCAGTGCGCGGTTCATGCCGGCGATGCCGATGGCGGGCAGCAGGCCGCCGATCGTGGTCGGGATGAGGCAGACCAGCAGCGCGATCAACAGCAGCGGGTCGAGCGTCGCGTTGACGAAGCCGGCCAGCGCGGGGAGCGTGGCGACGACGATCAGGAACGTCAGCGTCATCGCTGCCAGCAGCATCGTCAGTGCGACTTCGTTCGGCGTCTTCTGCCGGTTGGCGCCTTCCACTAGCGCGATCATGCGGTCGAGGAAGCTGTGCCCGGCCTCGGCGCTGACCTGCACGACGATCTCGTCAGACAGCACCTTCGTGCCGCCGATGACGCCGGACCGGTCCGTCCCGGCCTCGCGCAGCACCGGTGCGGATTCGCCGGTGACGGCGGCTTCGTTGATCGTGGCGACGCCTTCGACAATCTCGCCGTCGGCCGGAACGAATTCGCCGGCGGAGACGATGACGAGATCGCCCGGTTTCAACGTGGCGGCGGCCACGCGTGCCTCGCCACCGGCCCGCGTCCGGCCGTTGAGGCGGCGCGCCACGAGGTCGCGACGCGCCGCACGAAGCGAAGCCGCCTGGCCGCGCCCGCGCGCTTCGGCGATGGCTTCGGCGAAGTTGGCGAACAGCACCGTCACGAACAGGATCGAGGTGACGGCGATTCCGAACGCGGGGTTGCCGGGCGTCGCGGCGGTGATCAGCGCCGACAGCAGCGTGCCGAGAAGGACGATCGCGATGATCGGACTCTTCAGCGCCTGGCGTGGCGCGAGCTTGCGGAAGGCGTCGATCATCGCGCTGCGCATGGAAGCTGCATCGAACATCGCCGAAGGGCGACGTGAGGCGTGGGCAAGGGTGTGTGTCATGTCGTTCATCGATAGGGTCCGATGGGGGTTCACTTCACCAGCGTCAGGTGGTCCGCGATGGGGCCCAGCACCAGCGCGGGCGTGAATTGCAGGACGGTGAGGATCACCACCACCGCCACCAGCGTCAGAGCGAAAGTCGGCGTTTCCACGTGCAGCGTGCCGCGGCTTTCCGGCGCGACGCGTTTGCGCGCAAGAAGGCCGGCGATGGCGAGCGGCACGATCAACGCCGGGAACCGCCCCAACGCCAGTACCAGCGCGCAGCTGAGGTTCCACCAGTACGTGGCATCGCCGAGCCCTTCGAAGCCCGAGCCGTTGTTCGCGAATGCGGAGGTGTACTCGTAGAACACCTGGCTGATGCCGTGGAAGGACGGGTTCGAATTGCCCGTGATCGAGGGGAAGGCGAGGGTGACGGCGCTGAAGCCCAGCACCACCAGCGGCTGCAGCAGGATCAGCAGCGCGAGCAGCCGCACTTCCGGCGCTTCGACTTTCCGGCCGAACAGTTCAGGTGTGCGGCCAGTCATCAATCCGGCGAGGAACACGCTCAACAGCAGGTACACGATGAACTGCTGCAGGCCGCAGCCGACGCCGCCCCAGATGGCGTTCACCAGCATGTTGACCATCGCCACGCCGCCGGTCAGCGGCGCCATCGAATCGTGCATCGCGTTGACCGAGCCGTTGTTCACCTGCGTGGTCATCGCCGACCACAGCGCCGACGACTCCACGCCCAGGCGCACTTCCTTGCCTTCCATCACCGCCGCGTCGCTGGCGGTGGCCGAGTGCGCCTCGGACCACATCGACAGGCCCGTGGAGGCTGCCGACATGAGCAGCATCGTGGCGAACACCATCGCCGTCAGGCGCCTGCGACCGACCAGCGGGCCGATCATGAAGGTGATGGCTACCGGGATCAGCACGATGCCCAGCATCTCGATCAGGTTCGACAACGGTGTCGGGTTCTCGAGTGCCACGGCGCTGTTGGGCCCGTACCAGCCGCCGCCGTTGGATCCGAGTTGCTTGGCCGCGACCATCGGCGAAACCGGGCCGAGCGGGATCTTCTGTTCTTTCAATTCCCCGCTGGCATCGATGGGGGCGATGGAAGGCCCTGCTTCCAGCGTTGCAGGAACGCCCTGCCAGGTCAGCAGGGCCGACCACAACAGGCACAGCGGCAGCATGAAGCGCAACGTGGCGCGGGTGACGTCGGCCCAGTAGTTGCCGAGGTCGCGGTCCGTGTCGTTTACGCGGCTTCGTTCGGCGCCGTGTGGCCATCCATGGCGCGGCGCGACGGGCTCCGGTTCGCCCGGCCCGGCCATCCCTGGCCGGTCGCTCGCGACCGCTGCCGATGCATTCGCATCGTCAAAGCGCGCGGTCGCTCGCCCACCAAACAGTCCCCTCAACGTCGCCACTGCGATGGCCAGTCCCATCATCGGCGTCACCACCTGCAAACCGACGATGCCCACCATCTGCGACAGGTAACTGAGCTGCGATTGCCCGGAGTAATGCTGCTGGTTGGTGTTGGTGAGGAAGGACACCATCGTGTGCAGCGCGGTGTCCCAGCGCATGTTGGGGATACCATCTGGATTGAGCGGCAACCACGCCTGGGTCATGAACTGCACCCACACGATCACGCCCACCACCAGGTTGCTGAGCACGAAGGCCCTGGCGTAGCCACGCCACGTCATGCCGCGTGCGGGATCGGTGCCGAGCACGCGGTAGATACCGCGTTCGACGGGAAGGAACACCGCATCCAGCGGCGCGCGGCCGCCGCGCATCACGCGGGCGAGGTAATGGCCGAGCGGCCATCCCAGGCCGACGGCGAGGAGCAGGAGGAGAAGGATTTCGGTCATGGACATTCACGGCGCGCAGCGACGCGCGCCGTGCCTTTAGAAGTCTTCAGGGCGGAGGATCACGTAGAGCAGGTACGCGGCGGCCACGACCACCGCGACACTGCAGACGAAGGCAAGCCAGCCGGGCATGTCGCAGCTCCTGTCAGAAAGACGCCTGCACGGCCGCTTCGATGCGGCTGCCGGCCAGGTCGTCGCCGAAGATCCGCTTCGCACCCGAATCCGTGCCGTGCGCGGTCACGCGCAGTTCGACGGGGCGTTCGGGGGCATTGACGGTCCAGATCGCGCTGAGTTGCCCGTGGGCGTAGCTCTCGCGATAGATGTCATCGAGGAAGTAGTAGCCCGCGACGGCTTCGACGCGGAAGGCGTCGTTCACCGGGAATCGCGCACCCAGCTGCGCGTATGTGCCGTTCTCGTCGCTGCCCAGCGCTTCGGGGGAAAAGCCCAGCGACATCCAGTAACGGCCGTCGTACGTCAACGTCCCATTGAGTTCGGTCCAGTTGAGGTCGGCCGTTGTCGCCGGGTAGCGGTAGTGCAGGACGTTGACGTCCAGCGCCCACGCGTCGTCCAGCGCGCCGCTCCAGCCGGCGGTGAAGTCGAACTCGCTGCTGGCATGGAGTTCGGGCGAGAACTCGACGTTGGAGCCCCACACGGAGCCGTACCAGCCGGATTCGCCGGCGAGCTTGAAGCCCGCCTGCACGGCCGGATCGCCTTGCGTCTGCGTGGTGCCGCGCCACACGTAGTCGGTGGTCAGTGCCGCGTTGCCACTGAAGGTCGCCGCCTGCGCGCTGGAAGCGAAGGCCAGAACCGCGCTGGCGCCGAAGGCTGCCGCGCGGAGGAAAGTGGATTGGGAAGTCATGGTCCGTAACGTTCGCGAGGCCATCGTGGCCACGGCGAAAGTCTCGGCGCGGGCGGCATAAAGCCTCCATTCCCGGCGAGCGCGGCCGCGTAACTTATGCGTAAAGCCTCTGGCAAAAGCGCCGGGCCAGCGGCGATCAGCTTTGTCGTCGCCAGGTGACAGTCGCGTACATGACGCGTGAGTCATCCGTGACGGTTCCGGAAAACATGCGCCCGGACGTTTGCGCGCTCTTCACGAATGCACTACGGCAGCTGAAGCATCGTCCGCCGGACGCATCCCGTTGCCAGGGACTGGGTGATCGCCATGCCGTCGCCAGCCATGCCGTCATTGGAACCGCGAGGTCACGACGCTGCCGGGGAATCGCAGGGACGCCTCGCGTCCATGTCAGAGCCCGGCCGGTGCCTGCCTGCGATGTTCGGCGATGCGGTCCGACACGCTGAGCACGAGCGCGGAGAAGATCAGCACCGCGTGGATCACCGTCATCCACAGCAGCGTGCGCTCGTCGACCATCGTGCCTTCTTCCAGCTTCATGAAGATGCGCAGCAGCGCGATGGCGGAAATCGCGGTGATGGAGCCCATCAGCTTGATCTTCATGCCGGCGAAGTCGACGGTGCCCATCCACGTCGGGCGTGTTTCGCGCCCGGAATCCACGCGGCCGACGAAATTCTCGTAACCGGCGAGCACGACGATCAGCAGCAGGTTGGCCACCAGCGACAGGTCGATCAGCGCCAGTGCGAGCAGGATCGCGTCGGTCGGCGTCATCGACGCGATGGCGAGCACGCCCTTGATCAGTTCGCGCGCAAACACGAACAGCAGCGCCGCCAGCGCGACGATCAGCCCGACGTAGAACGGCACCATCAGCCAGCGGGCATCGAACAGGGTGCGGGACAGCAGCTGCCTTGCCATGGTTATTGCGCCTCCAGCGTTGTCGTGTGCGCGTGGCGCGCATCATGGCGCACTTTGCGCAGGGGCGGTGTCAACGTTTTTGCATCGCTCGCGTTCGCGCTTCTGCTTGGCGGCTGTGGCGGCGGGGACGACACGCCGGCCGGCCAGGGCCCAGCCGCGGTGGTGCAGACCGAAGTGGTTCGCAGCACCACCGTGCCGAATGTGGTGGAGCTGCCCGGGCGCATCGAAGCGGTGCGCTCGGCGCAGGTGCGGGCACGCGTGGACGGCATCGTCGAGCGGCAGGTGTACCAGGAAGGCACGGACGTCGCGGCGGGTACGCCGTTGTTCCAGATCGATCCGCGCGACCTGCGCGCGCGGTTGCAGCAGGCGCGCGCGTCTCTGGCCTCGGCGAAGGCCGCGCGGTCGCATGCGGCGACGATGTCGAACCGCCTGTCGATGCTCGTCGGCCGACGCGCCGTGAGCGTGCAGGAGAACGAAACCGCCGAAGCCGCGCTGCGCCAGGCCGAGGCCGGCCTGCTCGAAGCCCAGGCCGCGGTGGAGCGCGCGGAACTGCAGCTGGGCTACGCGACCGTGCGCGCGCCCATTGCCGGGCGCACGGGCCGCGCGCAGGTGAGCGAGGGCGCGCTGGTCAGCGCAGGGGCGGCCACACTGATGACGCAGGTGGACCAGCTCGATCCGGTGTTCGCCACGTTCAATCCGTCCAGCTCGGCGATGGCCAGCCTGCTTGAACGCGTGTCCGGGAAGCAGCGCATGACCGTCGCGCTGATCATGGAAAACGGCGAGCGCTTCCCGCATGAAGGCATCGTCGATTTCGCCGAGAAGGCGGTCGATCCGGTCACCGGCAGCCGCACGCTGCGTGCGCGGTTCGACAATCCCGAACGCCTCCTGCTGCCCGGGCAGTTCATCCGCGGCATCGTCACGGCGGGCACGATTCCCGACGGTGTCAGCGTGCCCGAACGCGCGGTCGCCATCGGCGCCGATGACGCCAGCGTCATGACCGTCAACGAGGAAGGCATCGTCGCGCGCCAGGTCGTGACGCTGGCAGGTCAGGCGCAGGGACGCTGGATCGTGCAGGCGGGCCTGAAGCCCGGCGAACGCGTGGTCATCGACGGCTGGCACAAGGTGCAGCCCGGCCAGCACGTGGCCATCGCGCCGGCCAAGGCCACCGACGCCGCTCCATGAGCAGCTTCTTCGTCTACCGTCCGGTGTTCGCCTGGGTGGTGGCGCTGTTCGCCATCCTGTTCGGCGGACTCGCGCTGCGCGGGCTGGCGGTCGAACAGTATCCGGACGTCGCGCCGCCTTCGCTCAATATTTCCGCCACGTTCATCGGTGCCGACGCGACGACGCTGGATCGCACCGTGACCTCGGTGATCGAGCAGGAGCTCAACGGTGTCGATGGCTTCCTGCACATGTCCTCGACCAGCCGCGCGAACGGTACCGCGGCCATACGCCTGACGTTCCGCGCCGGCACGGACCTGGATGTCGCGCGCTCGCAGGTGCAGGACCGCGTCGCGCGCGTGGAGCCGCGCCTGCCGGAAGAAGTGCGGCAGATGGGCGTGCGCGTCACCGGTTCGGCGACGGGCTTCCTCATGCTGATCGCCCTGCAGTCCAAGGGCGGCGTGCGCGACGCGCTGGAACTGGGCGACTTCGCCACCACGCGCATCGCCGACGAACTTCGCCGCATCAACGGCGTGGGGGACGTGACGTTGTTCGGGTCCAGCTATGCCATGCGCATCTGGCTGGATCGCGAGAAGCTGATCAGCTATGGCCTTTCCGCTGCCGAAGTCATGGCGGCCGTACGCGAGCAGAACTCGCAGACGGCGGGCGGGGCGATCGGCCTGCAGCCGCTGGCCGCCGGCACGGAGACCACCGCACAGATCATCATGCGCGGCCGGTTCACCACGCCGGAGCAGTTCCGGCAGGTGATCGTGCGGGCCACGCCGGGCGCGGCCACGGTGCGACTGGGCGACCTCGCACGCGTCGAGCTGGGCAACGACACCTACGCCTTCACGCTCGCGCTCAACGGCACGCAGACGGCGGGGCTTGCGGTGTCGCTCACCAGCGGCGCGAACGCGCTCGCCACGGCCACGGCCGTGCGCAACCGCATGAAGCAGCTGGAAGCCACGTTCCCGCCCGACGTCCAATGGACCACGCCGTTCGACACCACGCCCTTCATCACCGAATCGGTGAACAGCGTCTTCGTCACGATGGTGCAGTCGATGGTGCTGGTGTCGATCGTCGTGCTGCTGTTCCTGCAGAGCTGGCGGACGATGTTCCTGCCGACGCTGGTGGTGCCGATCTCGCTGGTCGGCGCGTGCGTGGGCCTGATGGCGCTGGACGTGTCGATCAACCTGTTGTCGCTGTTCGCGATGGTGGTCGCCATCGGCATCCTCAACGACGACGCCATCGTCATCGTCGAGAACGTGCAACGCATCATGATCGAAGAAGACCTGGGCGCGAAGGAAGCCACTGCCAAGGCGATGGGACAGCTCACCGGCGCGATCATCGCAACGACCCTGGTGCTGCTGGCCGTGTTCATCCCGATGGGGTTCTTCCCGGGCTCCACCGGCGGCATCTACCGGCAGTTCGCGGTGACCTTGAGCGTGTCGCTGGTGGTGTCGACGATCCTCTCCCTGACGCTGGCGCCGGCCATCTGCGGCGCGATGCTCAAGCGGCCCGACGATGCGCCGGAGCGCCGGCACCTGGGCCATCGCCTGTTCGCGGCGGTGAACAACGGGCTTGAACGCAGCAGCGCCGCGTACGGCCGGGTCGTGGGAAGGATGCTGGCGCGTCCGTTGCCGTGGATCGCCGGTTTCGTGGTCGCCGTTGTTGCCACGGGCCTGCTTTACGCGCGGCTGCCCGGCGGCTTCCTTCCCACCGAAGACCAGGGCTATCTGTTCGTCGCCTACAACGGCGCGCCCGGGTCGACGATGCAGCGCACGCAGCAGGCCATCGACCAGGCCGAAAAGGTGATGAAGGCGCAGCCGGAAGTGCGCAACGTGGTGTCGGTGATCGGCTTCAGCTTCTTCGGGCAGGGGCAGGGCGTGGGCATGTCGTTCGTCGACCTGCATCCGTGGGCGGAGCGCAGTGGCGCCGATCACAGCGCGATGGCGCTGGCGCAGCGGCTCAACCGGGCGATGGCGGCGATTCCGCAGGCACAGGTCTTCGCGCTGAATCCACCGCCGATCCAGGCGCTGGGCAATGCCTCGGGCTTCAGCATGGCAATCGAGGATCGCGGCGGCGCCGGCAGCCAGGCGGTGCAGGCGGGTGCGATGGCCATCGTGATGCGGGCCGCGGGCAACCGTGAGCTGGCCGGCGTTCGCCCGGAAAGCATGCCGCTGGCGCCGCAGCTGCACGTGGACATCGACCGCACGAAGGCGCGTTCGCTCGGCTTGCAACTGTCGCAGGTGAACCAGGCGCTGGCGATCATGTTCGGCTCGGCGTACGTCAACGATTTCGTGCACCAGGGCAACATCTCGCGCGTTTTCCTGCAGGCCGACGCCGACCAGCGCATGCGGCCGGAGGACATCGCCAGCCTGCGCCTGATCAACGCGCAGGGCGGCTCGGTACCGTTCTCCGCGTTCACGCGCACGCGCTGGACGACAGGCGCGCAGCAGATCGAGCGCTACAACGGGTTCCTTTCGGCGACGGTGTCGGGCCAGGCCGCGCCGGGCGTCTCCAGCGGAACGGCATTGCGCGAGATGGAGCGCATCGCCGCGCAGGCGCTGCCTTCGGGCATGGGCTTTGAATGGACCGGCACCGCGCGCGAGGAAAAGGAAGCCGGCGCGCAGGTGGGCTTGTTGCTGGGCCTGTCGTTCCTGGTGGCCTTCCTGTTGCTGGCGGCGCTGTACGAAAGCTGGTCGACGCCGGTCGCGGTGATGCTCGTTGTCCCGCTGGGCGTGCTGGGCGCGGTGCTGTTCACCGGGGCGCGCGGCATGTCGGCGGATGTCTACTTCAACGTCGGCCTGATCACGATCATCGGCCTTGCGGCGAAGAACGCGATCCTCATCGTCCAGTTCGCGCTGGACGAGGAAGCGCGCGGCGTCCCGTTGCTGACGGCGGTGACGCAGGCGGCGGCGCAGCGGTTGCGTCCGATCCTGATGACCAGCCTGACGTTCCTGGTCGGCATGCTGCCGCTGGTGTTCGCCACCGGCGCAGGCGCCGCCAGCCGGCAGGCGGTGGGCACGGGCGTGCTCGGGAGCATGTTCACGGCGACCGCGCTGGGCATCTTCTATACGCCGCTGTTCTATTTCCTGATCCGCAGCTGGTTGCAACGCCGACGGGGCGCGACGACCCCGGCGAAGGCGGGCGATGCGGGAGCCGGCGCGAATGGCTAGGTGCGCGACCCTCGCGACGCTGATGCTGCTGGCCGGCTGCAACCTTGCGCCGACGTACGAGCGCCCTGCACCGGCGGTCGACGCGCGTTATCCCGCCACCTCGTCCCCGACGGCGACGCAGGTGACTCCCACGAACGCGACCCGACTCGCGTGGCCGGAGTTCTTCGTCGATCCGGTGCTGCGCGAGTACGTGGGCCTGGCGCTCGACCACAATCGCGACCTGGGCGCCGCCACCGCGCGCATCGCGCAGGCGCAGGCGCAGTTCCGGATCCAGCGTAGCCAGCAGTTCCCGGGGCTGGAAGCGACGGCTGCAGGCCAGCGCCAGCGGGGCCCGGTATCGCCGGTGGAAGGCGCGCCGCGCGTCACCGTGGACAGCGTCGCCGTGCAGGTCGGCATTTCCGCGTTCGAACTCGATTTCTGGGGGCGCGTGGCGAACCTCTCCGAATCGGCGCGCCGCCAGTACCTGGCGACGGTGGAAGCGCAACGCGCGTTCCGTCTTTCGCTCATCGCAAGCGTCGCCAGCACGTACTACGCGATCCGGTCGAGCGAGGAGGGCATCGTGCTCGCGGAGAATTCGCTGCGAAGTCGCAACGAAACGCTGGAACTGGCGCGCATCCGCATGGAAGCCGGCGTGACCTCGTCCATCGACTACAACCAGGCCTACGCGCTGGTGGCGCAGGCGCAGACGCAACTGGCGCAGCTGCACCGCAGCCGCGAACTGGCGCAGCATCGGCTGCAGGTGCTGGTGGGCGTGCCCGTTCCCGATCCGCTGCCGCCAGGTCAGCGCATCGAACAGGCCAGCCGCTGGCAGCCCTTGGAACCAGGATTGCCTTCGGAGCTTCTGGAAAACCGCCCCGACATCCGCCTGGCGGAAGAACGCCTGCGCGCGGCCAATGCCAACATCGGCGCGGCACGTGCGCTGTATCTGCCGACCATCGCGCTGACGGGCGTGGGAGGTTACGCATCCAATGAGCTGTCGAACCTGGTGAGCGATCCCAATCGCGTGTGGTCGTTCGGCGTGGGAGCGGTGCTGCCGATCTTCGACTGGGGACGTCGCCGCGCGGCGGTGCACCTGGCGCAGGCGACGCGGGACGAGCTGGAACTGCAGTACCAGTCGTCCGTCCAGAACGCCTTCCGCGAGGTCGCCGACGGCCTCAGCGCGGCGCAGCGGAACCGCGAGCAGATTGAAGCTCAGGAGCTGACGGTGCGGATCCAGACCGAGCTTTCGGACACCGCGCAGGCGCGCTACGACGTGGGCCTGACGCCGTACCTGGAAGTGCTGGATGCGGAACGGAACCTCTTCACCGCCGAACAGGGCCTGCTGCAGCTGCGCGCATCGGCGCTGCAGGACTACGTGAACCTCTACACCGCGCTGGGCGGCGGCGACGAGGCCGGCGATTCGAGCGCCTACGGCCAACGGGCCGTCGATCAGGTTGAGGAATTGGCCGGGAAACAACAATAAATATCAACAGCTTGCGAGCGATTCATCATCTTGTTTCTGCTCCCCGGCCCGGGTGAGGCATGGGCCAAGGGCCAATTCCCGGTCGCGAGCGTGGCGCCTAACGTCAGGCCATGCGGAACGCAGGCACTGCGGGGTGAGGCGATGTCAGACGAACACGACGACGCCGTTCTCCAGACGCTGCTGGACCGGCTGCTGCAGTTCCGCCTGCCGCGCGCGCTCGCGCTGAAGAAGCGCGTCGACGCCGGGGAATGCCTGACCGATTCCGACATCGAGTTCCTGAAGGTCGCGCTGGAGGACGCGCAAAGCGGCAGGAAGTACGTCGCGCGCAATCCCGAGTTCCATCGCATCGGCACGCAGATCGTGCAGCTCTATGGCGAGATCGTGAGCCGCGCGGTGGAGAACGAGAAGGAACGTGGCCGTAGCTGAAGCGCATATGCAGGGCGCGAACCCGCGGCGTGGCGATGTCGTCGCCGGGCTGACCGCAGCCGCGGTCGTCATTCCCAAGGCGATGGCGTACGCGACCATCGCCGGCCTGCCCATCGAAGTCGGCCTGTACACCGCGTTCGTCCCGATGCTGGTGTACGCGATGCTGGGCACCTCGCGTCCGTTGTCGGTCAGCACGACCACCACCATCGCCATCCTCACCGGCGCGGAACTGTCGGCCGTCGCGCCCGGCGCCGACACGGGCCAGATGATCATGGTCACAGCGACCTTGACGCTGATGGTCGGCGCGATCCTGATCGCCGCCTCGCTGCTGCGGCTGGGCTTCATCGCCAATTTCATCTCGCTGCCGGTGCTGGTGGGGTTCAAGGCCGGTATCGGCGTGGTGATCATCGTCGACCAGTTGCCCAAGCTGCTGGGCCTGCATTTCGACAAGGGCTCCTTCGTCCACAACCTGAGTGAAGTGCTGCGCGGGCTGGGGCACCTGTCGTGGCCGACGCTCGCGGTGGGGGTGGGCACCATCGCGGTGCTGACGCTGATCGAGCGCCTGCGGCCCCGCTGGCCGGCGCCGCTCATCGCGGTGGCCGGCGCGATCGCCGGTGCGGCGCTGCTGGGCTGGCAGGCGCACGGCATCGACCTGGTGGGCACGGTGCCGCGCGGCTTGCCGCACCTGACCCTGCCTGACTTCGCGCTGGCGCAGCAGTTGTGGCCCGGCGCATGCGGCATCGCGCTGATGAGTTTCACCGAGACCATCGCCGTCGGTCGTGCATTCCAGGCCAGCCATGAACCGCTGCCGCGCGCGAATCGCGAACTGCTCGCCACCGGCGCCGGTAACGTGGCCGGTGCGTTCTTCGGTGCGATGCCGTCGGGCGGCGGCATGTCGCAGACGGCCGTGAACCGTCGCGCCGGCGCGCGCAGCCAGTTCTCCGAAGTCGTGACCGCCGCGGCGACCGTCGCCACGATGCTGCTGCTGGCACCGCTGATCGGCCTGATGCCGCACGCGACCCTGGCCGCGCTGGTGATCGTCTATTCGGTCGGCCTGATAAAACCTTCGGATTTCAGCGACATCGCGCGGGTTCGTCGCACCGAGTTCCTGTGGGCGCTGGCCGCGTTCGCAGGCGTGATGTTGCTGGGCACGTTGAAGGGCATCCTGGTGGCGATCGTGGTGTCGCTGGTGGCGCTGGCGCAGCAGGCCGCCGACCCGCCGGTGCGCATGCTCGTGCGCAAGCGCGGCACGACCGTGTTCCGCCCGCGCTCGCCGGAGCATCCGGACGACGAGACGTTTCCGGGCCTGTTGCTGCTGCGCGTGGAAGGCCGCCTGTTCTTCATGAACGCCGAACGCGTGGCGGAGAAGATCCGCCCGCTGATCGCGCAGGAGCACCCGCGTTATGTCGTGCTCGACATGTCCGGCCTGTTCGACCTGGAGTATTCCGCGCTCAGCGCACTGGTCGACGCGCAGCGCCGGCATCGCGCCGCCGGGGTGCAATTGGTGCTGGTTGGGCTGAATCCGGACGTGCTGGCGATGGTTCGCCGGTCGACACTGGACGAGGCGGTGGGCGAGGAGCACATGTTCGCGAACCTGGAAACGGCGGTTGAGCGCCTGCAGGCGAAGGCCGCCGCGGATGCGAGAGATGGGGAGTCACCGACATGAAACGCAAGGCGAAGCAGGACGTGGTCCCGAAGGCGAAGACCAAGGCGGCCGCGAAGCGGGCCACGCCCGCGCAAGCAGGCGACACCGGTGCGCCGGTGCGCATGAAGCGTCGCGAATACGAGGACGAGCTCGAACGGCTGCACGTGGAGCTGGTGAAGCTCCAGCAATGGGTCGTCGCCAAGGGGCTGAAGGTGTGCGTCGTGTTTGAAGGGCGCGACACCGCGGGCAAGGGTGGCGTGATCAAGGCGATCACCGAGCGCGTGAGTCCCCGCGTGTTCCGAGTCGTCGCGTTGCCGGCGCCGACCGACCGCGAACGCTCGCAGATGTACATCCAGCGCTACGTCCGCTACCTGCCCGCGGCGGGCGAGATCGTGATCTTCGACCGCAGCTGGTACAACCGCGCCGGCGTGGAACGCGTCATGGGATTCGCGGACGAAGGTACGGTTCGCACGTTCCTGCAGATCGTGCCGCTGATGGAGAAGGCGATGGTCAAATCCGGCGTGATCCTGCTCAAGTACTGGCTGGAAGTGAGCGAGGACGAGCAGGAACAGCGTCTGAAGGAACGCGCCAACGACGGCCGCAAGGTGTGGAAGCTGTCGCCGATGGACCTGAAGTCCTACAGCCACTGGTACGACTACTCGCGCGCGCGCGACGACATGTTCGCCGCCACCGATACCGCGCACGCACCGTGGTATGTGGCGCGCACCGACGACAAGCGTCGCGGCCGGCTCAACATCATCGCGCACCTGCTCGAACACGTGCCCTACGAAACGCTGCCGCGAAAGAAGGTGAACTTCCCCAAGCGGCAGAAGCGTGGCAACTACACCGAGCCGGACCACCCGTACAAGTACGTGAAAGACCGCTACTGAGCGGCTGAGGGCGCATGTCGACCACGACAACGGTGCTGGGCGGCGTCGGCCTGTTCCTGCTTGGGATGAGCGTGATGACGGCCGGCCTGAAGGACCTGGCCGGATCGAAACTGCGCGACACGCTGCGCAAGATGGCGGCGACGCCGCTGTCGGGCGCGTTCTGGGGCGCGTTCGTCACGCTGGTCGTGCAGTCCTCCAGTGCGACCACAATGACCACCATCGGCCTGGTCAGCGCCGGGTTGCTGACGTTCGCGCAGGGGCTGGGGCTGGTGTTCGGCGCGAACGTCGGAACCACCGGCACCGGCTGGCTGATCGCGCTGATAGGCGTGCGCGTATCGCTGACTTCCTTCGCGCTGCCGCTGATCTTCCTCGGCGCGCTGCTCAAGCTGCTGGGGCGCGAGCGCGTGTCCGCGTCGGGCGCGGCGCTGGCGGGATTCGCGCTGGTGCTGCTGGGTCTGACGACGCTCCAGCAGGGCATGGGCGGCGCGGCCGAGCAGCTGGATCCGGGCGATTTCCCCGCGGTTTTCGGCGTGGGGTTCTGGTCCGGCCTGTGGGGCGTGGCGGCGCTGGTCGGACTCGGGCTGGTGATGACCGCGCTGATGCAGTCGTCCACGGCGGCCATCGCGGTCACGCTGGCGGCGCACTACGCCGGCGCCATCGCGCTGGACCAGGCCTGCGCGCTGATCATCGGCCAGAACATCGGCACCGCGACGAGTTCGGCGCTGGCGGCCATTGGCGCGAGCAGCACCGCCAAGCGGCTTGCGCTGGCGTACGTGCTGTTCAAGCTGGTGGCGGCGGTCATCGCGCTGCTGCTGTTCCCGCTGACCACGCCGATGCTGGTGCGGGCATCGGACAACATCGATGGCGTCACGCTGCTGGCGGCGTACCACACCGCCTACAACGTGGTCGGCGTTGCCGTGCTGCTGCCGCTGATCGACCGGTTCACGCGGTTCGTGGAACGGCTGCTGCCGGAGCGCCGCTCGCCGCTGGCGCGCTACCTGGACCCGGCCGCGCTGGCCACGCCGCTGGCCGCCGAGGAAGCCGTCAGGCGCACGGTCGCGCGATCGCTTTCGACACTGGCTGCCGCAATCGCGGCCGCGCTCGGAGCGACGAAGCCATCGCAGGGGCCGCTTGCCGACAACGCCGCGCAGGTCGCCGGCGCGTTGCGCGAGGCATGGGATTTCATCGCCGAAGCCAGCGGCCCACCGGCGTCGGACGCCGAACAGCTGCGCTTGACCAGCACGCTGCACGCGCTGGACGAAGCCTCGCGGCTGGCGGAAGTCGCCAGCGAGGCCGGCGGTTTGAAGCCGCCTTCCGGAGATGCGGACAGCCACGCCGCACGGGCATGCGCGAAGGCGATGACGCATGCGGTGTCGATCGCCGACGGCGTCCTTGTGCCCGAAGGACGAACGCCTCCGACGGGCGGCGCTGCGCTGGGCGATCTGGAGCGGTGCGCCCACCAGCTGGCCGACCTGCAGAAGGCGCATCGCAGCGAGGTCCTGGGATCGGTGGCGGCCGGGACGCTCGGCGCCGATGAGGCGGCTGCCCGCATCGACGTCATGCGGCGACTGGAGGCGCTGGCGCGGCATGCGTCCCTGTGCGCGAGGCACCTGGTGGCGACGTAGCCGGCCGGGCCGGCGGTCGCGTTCACCATGGCGGCACGGCCGCATGCGATCCTCGCCGGACATGAATGACCTTGCGCATCCATTCGACCCTGAAGCCGCGCTGGCCAAACTGCGCCTTTACCAGACCGTGCTCCAGGCCACGCCGGACCTGGTGTACGTGTTCGACCTGGACCATCGCTTCATCTATGCCAACGAGGCGCTGCTGACCATGTGGGGTCGCAGCTGGGATGACGCGATCGGCAAGACGTGCCTGGAACTGGGGTACGAGCCATGGCACGCGCAGATGCACGATCGGGAAATCGAACAGGTCATCGCGACGCGCCAGCCCATCCGCGGCGACGTTCCGTTCCCGCACAAGAGCAAGGGCGTGCGCATCTACGACTACATCTTCACGCCGGTCTTCGGGCCGGACGGGCGGGTGGAGGCCATCGCCGGGAGCACGCGCGACGTCACCGAGCGCGAGGAACACGAAAAACACATGCGCCTGCTGGTCAACGAGCTGAACCACCGGGTGAAGAACACGCTGGCGATCGTGCAGTCGCTGGTGGTCCAGACGCTCGACGGCACGCCGGCGACGGACGAGGCGCGCGACAAGATCGAGTCGCGGCTGCTGGCGCTGTCGGATGCGCACGACATCCTCACTCGCGAGAACTGGCAGGGCGCGGACATGGTCGCCATCGTCGATGCGGCGGCCGGCCTGTGCCAGCAGTACGCGGGCGAGCGCTTCGACATCGGCGGCCCCACCGTCATCCTGGAACCGCGCCGCGCCGTCGCGCTGGCGATGGCGCTGCACGAACTGTGCACGAACGCGATCAAGCACGGCGCACTGTCCGCGCCGGGTGGACGCGTCGGTATCCACTGGGATTTCGACGCGGACCGCTCGGCCGTCCGGTTGCTGTGGAAGGAAACCGGCGGGCCGACGGTGACGCCGCCGACGCAGCGCGGCTTCGGTTCGACGCTGCTCCAGCGCGGGTTGAAGCACGACCTTGGCGGCGACGCGAACCTCTCCTTCGAAACCGACGGGCTGCGGTGCGAGATCGTCATTCCCTTCACGAGCCCATGAGGTGCAGGTGTCGATGGATGTGCGCGTACTGATCGTCGAGGACGAATTCCTGATCGCCTCCATGCTGGAGGCGCATCTGGTGCGGCTGGGTTACACGCTTGCGCCGATCGCCTCGACCGTGGACGAGGCACTGTCGATGCTGGACCAGCACCGGATCGACCTGGCCGTGGTGGATATCAACCTGGCCGGCACTGCGTCGTTCCCGGTGGCCGATGCGTTGCATGCGCGCGGCATCCCGTTCCTGTTCACCACCGGCTACGGCGAGTCGGGCGTGCCCGAGCAGTACCGCGCCTTCACCATCGTGCAGAAGCCGTACCGCATCGCGAAGCTGGAACCGATCCTGCGCGGGCTGCGGCCGCAGGCGCCGGAACAGGGCGTAACGCAGGCTGCGGACATCGCGCACCCGACCGCCATTAGCTGATCGGCCCTGGCGAACGTGGCGGCCCAAGCACCGCCTTTCAGCCGATCTGTCGGAACCGGGTTAAGAAAATTCCCTTGATTTCCGGCTTTTTGCGTCGTTGCAGGCGCTTTGTCCGGAAGCCACGCGCGGCTGCGTTCCAATCGATGCTTCAAGCGGGCTCAGACATGCGTCCACGTGCGCGAACCATCATCGGGGTACTTCGTCCGGGCATGCTGGCGATGTTGCTGGTGTGCCTGGTGATCCGCCCCGTGCTGCTGGTCGCCGCGCCGCTGCACGAGCTGGAGCACGTGGCACTGGATGCATCGCCGGCACCCGACCGCGTGGCTGGTGCCTGCGAACAGCGTCACGCGCCAAGACTCCACGACCTGATGCAACGCCACAGCGTGATCGTGGCGGCCGAAGTTCCGGTGCCTGCGCTGATCTGCGCGGCGATCAACGGGCCGGTCCACTTCACCTGCGCCGATATTCGCTTTCCCGCGGGGCGTTACGCGGGGCCGTTCCGACCGCCGATCGCCTGACCTGTCCTGCCGCCCTGGTGCCATCGGAACCCGACGTTCGCCCGCAAGGACATCCCGGCAATTGCTGCCGGGCACTGCACCGGCGCGCGTGACGGCGCGTCGCGCCGATCCGATGGTCATCCCCGAATGCTCGGTGGAGACACCCCATGGACATGCCTTCCAAAGCGACACCTCGCACTGCGTTGTTGCAGCTCGTGCGCGGCCTGTGGCGACACATTCCCTCGCGCGTGCGCGCCACGCGGCCCATGCGCCGCGTCGGCAGCGCGATCTACGACCGCTATAGCCGCAACACGGACCGGGTCCAGTCGCACTACACGTGGTTCCTGCGCAATCCACCGCAGCTGGCGCTCGTCGCCGACCTGATCCTCAGTTCCGCACCGAAGGACGCGCCGGTGCGCGCGATGTCGGTCGGTTGCAGCGTGGGCGCGGAGCTGTACTCGCTGCTGTGGCTGCTGCGCCGCTTCAAGCCCGACATCGCGATCGAAGCCAGGGGCATCGACATCGTGCCTGAAGCCGTCGCACTCGCGCGCCACGGCAGTTACCGGCTCGAAGCGCCATCATCCTCGGGCGGCACGCTGTGGGTCGATGGGCGCCGGGTGCTCTCGACCTCGGAAGAAGCGGTGCAGGAGATCTTCGACCTGGCGGCCGACGGCGCGTACCGGGTGAAGCCCGCGATCCGCCTCGGCGCGACGTGGCACGTCGGCGACGCCGCCGACCCGCGGCTGCATCGCGTGTACGGAGAGCAGGATCTGGTCCTCGCCTGCAATTTCCTCGGCCCGATGGAAACGGAGCCGGCCGGGCGCTGCCTTCGCAATCTCGTCGGGCTGGTGCGGCCCGGCGGTTACCTGGTGATCGACGGCATCGACCTCGACGTCAAGACCGCCGTGGTGGAGGCGCTGGGCCTGTTGCCGATCACCGAAGATGCCCGGCGCATCCACGAGGCCGATCCCACCAAGCAGGACTGGCCGTGGACGCGGTGGTCGCTGGAGCCGTTCGACGAGTCGCGGCCAGACTGGCCGTTCCGCTATACAACCGTCTTCCAGCGCCCGATGCGGCTGGAGCGCCACCACGATCCGATCCTGGCCACCCGGGCGCTGCGCGCCGACCTCATGGATTCACTGCAGTAGCGCGCACGCGTGGAAGGCGCCGATGCCTTCCATGCGGCGGGGGCGGATGCGTCAGGGACGCACGCGAACGCCGAAGCCGGCCTTCATCTCCTCGAAGTCGAGGCCGCCGTCGGCGTTGCGGTCGAGCCAGCTGAAGCGCTTCTCCAGTGCTCGACGCAGTTCGGCATCGTCGAGCTGGCCGTCGCGATCCAGATCGATCGCGATCATTCGCTCCGGTGCGGTCGGGGCGTCGGGCGATTGCGGTCCCAGCGCCGCCGTCAGTTCCTCGGCGGAGAGCAGTTGGTTATGGTCGCGGTCGGCGGCCTCGAACACGACATCGCTGTCGTACTCGTACTTGCTCAGCACGCCATCGCGATTCACGTCGAGCACATCGAACCGGCGTTTCGCGGCATCCGGCGCCGTGGCGTCCGCGGTATCCAGCGCGTCGCACAGTCCCGTTCCGGTAAGCCCCAGGCCGATCACCAGCACCGACACGCGCGCGAACTGAGCCACGGCCATTCCCCTGATGTGAGTTCATGTCAGGCAACGCGAAAGCGACGCTATTCCGGCCGCCGCCCGGACCCTGGCGATGCCGACCCGGTGCGGACGACGATGCTCGCACCGGCGCGGCCGGTGATCGGGTCGACGCCCTGGATCGTGACGGACGAAGCGCCCCGCAGGCGGGACAGGGCATCGTCGGAAAGGCCGAGCGCGTCGGCTTGCCGTTGCGGATCGAGCGGCTCGGGCTGGCTGGTCGCACCGGCGCGGTTGGTGATCAGGCGCCAGCGCACGATCGCGAACATCACCAGCCACGCCACGAGCAGCACGACGACCTTCAGGAAGGGCGTCGTGTCGCGCAGCATTTCGCCGGGAGCCCAGGGCGTTGGAAGCTCGACGCCGAAGGGCCGCAGAATCCAGTACACCGCCATACGGGCCATGTCCTGGATGTAGTACAGCAGCACGCACCAGGCCAGCAGCGTGGCAATCGTGTCGCGCGCGACGACCCATCGCGGCAGGTGGCTGGAATCGATGAGCGGCGGCCATTTCATTGGCGATACCCCCGGTCCGGACTCGTCCAGCGTCCACGCGCGTTGCGGCGGAAGATGGCGCGCGGCAGGCCGACCGCGGCGGTGCTCGCCTGCAGCACCCAGAACACGAGCGGATACCAGACCACCCAGAACAGGGTGCGCATGATGCCGTGCTCGTACTTGCGATCCAGCCCCGCCGCGACGAGCGCCTGCAGGAGATAGTTGAGGGCCAGCAGCGATCCGGCCTGGCCGGGGATGAAGCCGAATCCTTCCATGTCCAGGAAGGGGCGCAGGTGCAGACCGCCCATCGCGTAGACCAGCAGCATCGCGAGGATCGCGTAGGCCCAGATCGTCGAGACCAGCCAGTTCAGCCAGATCGGCCACATCCGCGCTCCGGCAGGGCTGAACAACGACGGGAACGCGCGCAGGGCCACGTCGGCGCCGCCTTCGCTCCAGCGCAGACGCTGGCGCCACAAGCCGCGCAGCGTTTCCGGCGTGAGGATCCACGCCATTGCCTTGGGTTCGAAGGCCATGCGCCATCCGGCCATCTGCAGGCGCCAGCTGACGTCCACATCGTCGGTGATGGTGTGCGCAGACCACCAGCCCGCGTCCTGCAAGGCGCGCTTGCGGAACGCGCAGATCGCGCCGGAGGCGGTGAACAGCGTTCCGTACACGCTCTGCGCGCGCTTGATCAGGCCGACGATGCTGGAAAACTCGCCGACCTGCAGTCGCCCGATCACGCTGGTGCGGTTGCGTATGCGCGGATTGCCGGTGAGGGCGCCGACGAGCGGGTCGTTCTGGAAGCGCCGCACGAACCACGTCAGCGCATGGGGATCCATCGAGGTGTCGCCGTCGATGCAGGCGAGGATCTCGTGGCGTGCCGCCAACGCGCCGAAGTTCATGGCCGTCGATTTGCCCCCGTTGCGCGCCATGCGCACCACGCGCATATGCGCGCGATCCGCCGCCAGCCGCTCCAGGCGGGCAACGGTGTCGTCGCTGGACCCATCGTCGATGGCGATGATCTCGAAGTCGGGATAGACGACGCGGTCCAGTGCCGCGATGGTCTCCTCGACCTGGCGCGATTCGTTGTAGCAGGGGACCAGGACCGACACCGGCGGATACTCCGCCAACTGCGGCGGGTGGTCGAACGGCGGTTCGCGGCGCTCGCGCAGCAGATGGAACATCAAGCCGCCCACGATCCAGTACCACGCCATCACGTACGGATAGCCGAAGCACAGCGCCGCCAGTGCCCATTCGAGGCCGGACAGGTTCATGGCGCGCCCCCGTCGGTGCGCGGGAACCGTCGCGCCGAGACGACCGGTGCGATCGCACGGGCATCTTCGGGCGCGGCAAGTGCGTTGTCCGGCCCCCATGCGATCACGGTGCCGCCGTCGATCTGGAACGCACGCGCTTGCCGCACCAGTGCTCTGGTTGCCGCGGCATCGGGCGTGGGCAGGAAGATGCCGACACGCCGGCTGAGGGTCGGCGGAAGGTCCATCTCGTCCGTATGCGAATGGAGCGTGCGCGGAACCAGCGTCACTTCCGCCAGCGCGGAAGGCCGGTCGATGGGACTCCCCTCGGGCGCCAGCCAATATGCCTGCAGCCCGGGTCGCATGCGTTGCGCCACGAAGAACGCCTGCAGCGCGGTCGCGTCGTTGGCGGGCCAGTCGGTGAAGCGCTGCGATTCACGGGTTCGCGCGACCTGCCATGGCGCATCGGCGCCGTTGGCAACCGCGAGGCCGAGCGACGGCACGTCCTCCAGCAGCAGGCCTTCGAACGGCACGTGGACGGCGAGATCGCGATAGAGCGCGAGCGTCCGCTGCCGATCGCCCACACGGTGCAGCACGGCCGCATGCGGCATCCGCACGATGACGTCCACGCCGGCGCGCGCGCGGACCTGCGCGGCGAACCGGCCGAGCACATCGGCCCGCATCGGCACCAGTGCGTTCGGGAACCACGTGCTTTCCAGGCGCCCGTCCGCCGAAACGGTGCCGGCATCGAGCATCACATGCGTGGCGCCCAGCGCGACGAGGCGTTCGATCGCGCGGCCGAGCCGCGCATCGGTCTGCGCGGCGTCCCCGCCCACGAGTTGCGCGGTATCGAATGCGACGATGCGCCGCGCCGACGGCCACGGGTCGCGCAGGCGCAGGTTGTCCACCCACGTCGGAAGCGGAGGGTCGCTCGTGGGCAGGAAGCGCGGGATCGAAAGGGGGCGCGCCGCATCGGCAGGGCCTGGCTCCAGCGTCAGGGCGAAGGTGAAGCCCAGTTCGGTCGCCATTGCGAGCGAGTCCTCGTTGTAACGCCCGTAGGGCCACACGATGGCACTGGGCTCGCGCCCCAGTTCCTCGCGCAGGCGATCACGCGAGCGCGCCAGGTCCGAGCGGATGCGTGCGCGGAACGCGTCGTCGCTTTCGTAACGATCGCCCAGGAAAATGCGGTTCTGCCCGGCCGGCAGCGGGTTGCCCTGCGGGTTGGCGCGCACGACCTGATGCAGTGCGTAACTGTGCGATGCGAACTCCACCCAGCCCGACGCCTGCATCTGGCGCGCCTGTTCCCAGCTGATGAAGGCCGAACGGCGCAGGGTGCGTTCGCCGTAACGCACGGTGCCGCTGGCCGGAACGTCCATCCATTCGCCGACCAGCGCCGCCACGATGGGCGTCCGGTACGCCACCGCCAGCGGATACACCCGCGTGTAGAGGCTGCTCAATCCGTCGTCGACGGTGATGAGCACCGCCTTGGGCGGCAGCGGCTCGATGCCGCGTCGCGCACGCTCGATATCGTCAAGGCCAACCGCGGTCCAGCCGTTCCCAACCAGCCATTCCAGCAGCACGACGAGTCGATCGCTGGTGACGCTGTCCGCGTCCAGTTGTGCGGGGGTATCGACCACGTCGTGCAGTGCGATCGACATGAAGGCCGCGCCCTCCTGCGGCTGGGCTTGTGCCGCATGCGATGCCCGGGTGCCCGCGGTGATGGCAAGAAGGAGGAGCAGTGCGAAATGGAGGCCGGGCTGTTTCATCTCAGAACCTCTGGTCCAGGCGCACGTACACACTGACCGAGCGCTCCCGGTCGCCGTCGTAGGTCTGCCAGCCGCAGGCGATGCCGTAATTCCACTCGGTACGCGGGTCGTGCCGGTAGACCTGTGCGTACTCGACGCTTCCCACCGCGTCGCTCCCGTAACCGGATTGCCAGTAATCGCCCAACGTGGCGATCACGCGCTGTCCGAAGCTGCGTTCGTAACGGCGCCACAGGCGATGGCTCAGGTCGGCGGTGAGCGACACCGTCCGGTCGCGCTCCGGATTGAAGTAGGGCGCATCGCGCAGCGAATTGGTCGATGCGTACAGCGCCGGGCGCAACACCAGTTCCAGCCCCGGGCGGTCGACCACGACGCTGGCAAAATCGAGCGTGCCTTCCCAGCGGCGATTGCCGTCGGTGAAATCCAGCGTGGTGGCCGACAGTGACATCACCGCGGACTCGCTCCACGCGTGCGTCGCGCTGAGGTTCGCAGCGTCGGCGCGGATGCCGGCCTCGACCGCACGCAGCGGCGTGGCCGAGGAAAACGCCTGGAAACCGGCACCGAAGGTCCAGTAATCGTCCGGTTGCCATTCGATGCTGGCATCGGCGCCACCGTGCGAAAGCAGGCCGTGGTTCGACCACGCCACCAGCTCAAGCGTCACGTCGGGCCAGCGGCCTTCCACGCCTGCGCCATAGCGGTTGCGGGTGAGGTGCTCGTCGTCGGGTTCGTCGACTTCGCGCTCCGCCGCGGCGAACAGCCGCCAGCGCTCCGCCAGCGGCGATGTGTACGCGCGTGCCGACGCAGTCAACCCGCTACCCGGCGCGTTCAAGCCACCGCCCTCCGCCTGCCGCGGCTGGATGGAGACCAGCAGCTGTGCATCGTGGTACGCGTCGATGTCGGTCTGCAGGCGCGCAAGGCGCTGGTTTGCCGGTTCGATGGCGGCAAGGGTGCGCGCGTGCTGCTCCGAGGTGCTCCACAGCCGCCGTGAGAATTCCGCTTCCGCCAGCGCGACGCCGATGTTCATGTCGTCCGGCGCGAAGCCGTGTGCGATGCGGATCTCCTCGTGCCCAAGCCGGGGCCATCCGCGCGCGCGCGCGAGCTCGCCGTGCTCCAGGCGCAGGTAGGGCGAGGCAGGCGCCTGCAATGCCAGCGGATGCAGCACACGCCACGATTCGGCAGGCATGTCGCCGTAGCGTCGCGATTGCGACCACAGGATCTGCGTGTCGAGCCAGTCGGGGTCGGGGCTGGGGCGCACGAACCCGATGCGGCGGGTCGGCGCCGAGCGTGCGACCAGCGCATCGACCGTGGCAAACGCCGCGTCGAAATCCTCGGACTCGACCTGCGCGTAGAACAGGCCGACGCGTGCATCGCGATTGGCCGGATCGGCGGCGAGCACATCGCGATACGCGACGGTCGCATCCTCCGGACGACGCAACGCCAGCAGCGCATCGGCCTGCGCCTGCCGCGCGTACGAAGGCAACGGACCGGTCTGCTGCAGGGTTTGCGCGGCCTCGAGTGTGTCGGCCCATCGTTCGCGGTCGCGCAACGCGACGACGAGGTCGCCCTGCAGCCGACGCTCCAGTCCGGTGTCACGGGTCGGCATCGCCCGCGCCTTTGCAAGCAAGGCCTCCAGCGTGCGGATCGCCTCGTCGGTGACGTCGAAACGATGCGCGGGGTCGCCCGCGACCTGCGAACCCCAGCGCACGGTTTCTCCGGCCATGCGAGCGCGCAATCCGATATCGACGTCGGGCCCGATCACGCGTGCGGCCGCCTGTGGCGCGCCCAGCTCCACCAGCACGTCGGCGACGGCGCGCCGCGCATCGCGGTCGTCAGGATGTTCCTGCAGGGCCAGCGCGAATTCGCCCAGCGCGCCGTACAGGTCGCCGGCCCGGGAGAGCGTGCGTCCCTGCTGCATGCGGGCTTCCAGCGAAGGCGCGCCGCCGCGCTCCATCGCGACAAGCCCGGCAGGACTCGCGGACAGGAGCAGCAACGACAACGCCAGTCGAACTGCAGCGCGCATGTCCGGACCGTCCCTTGGGCCCTCGCTTCACAGGCGCGCAGGAGGGATCGACGCGTCAAGCGCCGGGTTCCATTTCCGCAGCTGCGAGCCAAGGATGAACTGGCTTGCGATTTCATCACGGCGCGCACAAACAGCCATCACGCGTCATTCACTCCATCACCGGTACAGCAGGCGCAGTTCACTCGGGATCAGGCGCATGGCCATGCTCAGGGTGTTGGTGGCGACGGCCGTGCTCTGCGTGGCCGGCTGTGGCCAGAAAGAGGCGCCGCAACTCACGGCCAAGGACGCGGCTCCCGCGCCCACGCAGACGCCAACCGCCGCGCCCGCGCAGACGAGCGTGCTGTTCCGCAACGTGCGCATCTTCAACGGCGTGGACCCGAGTTTGCAGGATTCCACCGATGTCCTGGTGCGCGGCAACCGCATCGCATCGATCGGCAAGTCCAACATCACCTCTGCCGAGCCGGGCATGACGATCATCGACGGCGGCGGACGCACGCTGATGCCGGGCCTGATCGACATGCACTGGCATACGCTCGCGGTGCGGCCGACGATTGCGGTGGCCCTGAGTTCGAACGCGGGCTACCTGAACCTGATGGCCGGCGCCGAAGCGTCCGACACGCTGCAACGCGGCTTCACGACCGTGCGCGACGTGGGCGGTGCATCGTTCGGCCTCAAGCGCGCCATCGACGAAGGCTGGCTTCCCGGCCCACGCATCTATCCCTCCGGCGCGATCATCAGCGTCACCGGCGGCCATGGCGATTTCCGCAGTCCCGAAGACCTGCCGCGGGCGCTTGGCCGGTCCGAGTCGCGCCCGGAAGTGATGGGCGATACCGCCATCGCCGACACACCCGACGAAGTGCGGCTGCGCGTGCGCGAACAGCTGATGCGCGGCGCCTCGCAGATCAAGCTCACCGCCGGCGGTGGCGTTTCGTCACCGCATAGTCCGCTGGACGTGGTCACGTTCACGTCCGACGAACTGCGGGCCGCCGTGCAGAGCGCGAACAACTGGGGCACGTACGTGACCGCGCATGCCTACACGCCGGCGGCGATCAGGAACGCTGTTGACGCAGGCGTTCAGTGCATCGAGCACGGCAACCTGATGGACGAAGCCACTGCGCAGTTGCTGGCGAACAAGGGCGTCTGGCTGAGCATCCAGCCGTTGCCGGAAGAGTTGATCCGCGCGTTCCCGCCCGATTCGGAGGAATACGCGAAGGGTCTTGAGGTGCTCGCCGGCACCGACCGCGCGTACCAGCTGGCAAAGAAGTACAAGCTCAAGACCGCGTTCGGAACCGATGTGCTGTTCTCCGCGGCGCTCGCGCGCCGCCAGGGCGAGCTGCTGGCGAGCCTGGGCAAGTGGTACACGCCGGCCGAGGCGCTCACGATGGCCACCAGCACCAACGCGCAGCTGCTCGCGCTGTCGGGCGAGCGCAATCCGTACCCGGGCAAGCTGGGCGTGGTCGAAGCGGGCGCGATGGCGGACCTGCTGCTGGTGGAAGGCGATCCGCTGGCCGACCTCAACCTCGTCGCGAATCCGCAGAATTTCCGCGTGATCGTGAAGGAGGGGCGGGTCTACAAGAACACGATCAAGTAGGCGGTCATCTGGTTATCGCGACCCCGCCGCGCCCGCGGCGGGCGTCAGCCATCCGTTCCGCCGGTAGATGTCGATGACCGCGTCGCCGATGGCGGCGGCCGTGCGTTGCCCTGCGGCGCGGATCGATTCCGGCCCGCGTTCCTGCATCACGTTGGATGCACCCGATACGGCCGCACTCGTCGCGACCGAACCAGCCGCGCTCGCCACGCCCAGCGGCAGCAGGATGCCCGGCAGGCGACCTCCCTGCGTGCTCGCATTGGTCGTCGCGAGCGAACGCGGGCCCGTCGCCGTGATCTGGAACGCCTCCACCAGCGTGCTCAGCTCGCCACGTCCGGCGCCGAACCCGACCAGCACGCGCATCGTGCGGCTGCCCGGACGCACGGACACGAACTCACCGCGAAGCACCACGTCGCCCAGCTTCGGCACGGGGCCTGCGCCCACGGGGTAGGCATCGATGCCCGCCGCGCGAAGACGCTCCACCACCTGCTGCGCGACCTGGCGGCCCAGTTGCCGGCCCACCGCGACGTCATCGGACGTCTGCGGCGTTTCGTTCTGCTCGAAATAGCCGGTGACCTGCGCATCGGGCGGAAGGTCGCCGCGCGTGCCGGCAAAGTCGTACACGAGGATGCGCTCGGGCCGCTCGATGGCGTGCGCCGTGTCGGAACGTTCGAACTGCGGCGAGGATGTCGTCGCGCACGAGGCGAGCAGCAGCAGGCCGGCACACCAGAGGGCTCGACCGTACCGGCCGCTGTGTTCCATCACGACGTTGCCGCGCAGGTCGGGCTTCATGGCAGGCACCCGGAGTTGAAGTGCCGCCCAATACACGCCTGCCATGGTTAGACGGCAGTGAAAACGCGCGACCGCCGGTCGCCGCGCCGGACGGTTACCAGATCAGATCGTCCGGCACCTTGAACTGCGCGTAGTACTCGTCGTCCTCGGACGTATCGCCTGCGGCCTGCGTACCGGGCTGCTGGCCGTGATCGAGCACGATCATGTCCGCATCGCGCTCGCGCACCTTTTCGGCGGCGGGGCGGGGCAGCAGTTCATAGCGCTCGTCGATGCGGACAATCACCAGCACGCCGGAGGAGAGCTTCCTGCGCAGGTCTTCATTGAGCAGCAGGGTGCGGATGGCGCCGCCTTCGGTGAAGCGGTACTCGCTTTCGCCCGAACGCCGAACCTTGCGGTCATGGACGATCTGCCGCGCCTGCGCGCGGAGCTCCGCGGTGCGGGCCTGCGCCTTGCGCTGCGCCTCAAGCGCACGGTCGCGCTCGGCCTTCTCGGCGCGTGCGCGTTCGGCCTCGACCTGGATCTCGTTGGGGCCGGATGGCGCTTTCGCGTGCCGCGCCTTGTTCTGCTCGCGCGCGACTTCCGCCACCTTGGATTTCTTGACCAGGCCCGCCTTGAGCAGTTGTTCCTGGAGCGGGTTCGCCTTCGCCATGTCGCTGTTTTCTGCAGGGGATCGGGCCCATGATACCCGCCGGACCCGCCACTTTCCCTGTTAATGGAACCGCTCAAATACCTCGTGGGCTATCCGGACCACCTGCTGGCGCGGGTGCGCGGCCTGATCGAACAGGGGCGGCTGGGCACGATGCTGTCGGAGAAGTACGACCAGCCCAACACCGTTCGCAACGACGGCCAGCTCTACGACTACGTGCAGTCGCTCAAGGAGCGCCACATGCGCAAGTCCGTACCGCTGGGTAAGGTGCTGTACGACAGCAAGCTGCAGGTGATGAAGCATGCGCTGGGCACGCACACGGCCATTTCGCGCGTGCATGGCGGAAAGCTGAAGGCCAGCCGCGAAATCCGCATCGCCACGGTGTTCCGCGATGCGCCGGCGGATTTCCTGAGGATGATCGTGGTGCACGAGCTGGCCCACATGCGGGAGGCCGACCACAACAAGGCGTTCTACCAGCTGTGCACGCACATGGAGTCCAATTACCACCAGTTGGAGTTCGACCTGCGGCTGTACCTCACGCATCTGGATCTTTCGCAGCGCTGAGCGGCGGGGCAGGTCGCCTGAAGCTCGAATCACAGGAGCAGAACCCGAATGGCGAAATACCTGATTTCCTTTCCCGCCGCGGCGATGGTCGTGCCCGACGGCGACTGGGACGCCGTGGTCCACGACTCGCATGCCGTGATCGAGGAGGCGAAGGTCGCCGGCGTCTACGTCTTCGGCGGCGGCATCGACGAAAGCGTGCCGCCCGTGCTCGTCTCAGCCGACGGCGCGGTGGCCGCGGGTGGCTATCCGTGGGGCCCCACGCTCAACGGCGGGTTCACCGTGCTGGAACTGCAGTCGCGCGAGGACGCCATCGCATGGGCCGCGCGCATCGCCAGAGCGTGCCGCTGCGACCAGGAACTGCGCGTGTTCGGCTTCGATCCCCAATCCTGAGTGCGGTCGATGTTCCGGGCGCGGTAGCTGCATGTCACCGAGTGACGGCCGCGTCGCAGATGCGCTGGATCACGTCGCTGCCTGCACGTGCTTCGTCTTCGTCGGCCGGAGCGAATTCGGTGATCGTCAGGCCGACCAGGTCGGCTTGCCGTGCGATGCGGCCCACCAGCGCCAGCGCGTCATCGACCCGCACGTCACCTTCGGGATAGGCCACGTAGGGAAACTCGCGCGGATCCAGCGCGTCCAGGTCGAAGTGGATGTGCACCGGCCCCGTGATGACGGCCTGCGGGTCCAGGCGCTGCAGGTCCAGCTCGCGTTGCAGCTGCCAGTCGCCGTCATCGCCGATGCGGATGCCGAAATAGTGGAAGCGGGCAGGCTCGACGGGATCGTGAAGGAAGGGGCGCATCGGTTCGGGTGCGCGGCCAAGGATCGAGGCGACCGGCATGCCGTGGAAGTTGCCGCTGGGGGAGGTCTGCGGCGTGTTGCCGTCCAGGTGGGCATCGATCCAGATGACCTGCAACTGCGGATGTGCGCGCTTGAGATGGTCGATGACCGCCACGTCCACGGCGCAGTCGCCGCCAGCGGTCAGCACGCGCCTTGCACGTGATTCCGCGAGGATGTCCTGCGCGCTGCGGAACTGCTGGAAGATCGCGTTCCATCTGTGCACGCCATGGAGCGTTTCGTCGTCGTCGGCGGCGAGCGGCACGCGCAGCTGCGGCGCATGACGAGCGCAAACCGCCGCCGTCGCTGCGGCGCCCCGAGGCAGGTTCGCGTGCCGGCCCGATCCCTGCCATTGCGGATAGGAGAGGCTGAGATCGAACGGCATGGGCTGCACTCCTCTTGCGGAGACCGCCAGCGAAGTGGCGGCCTTCGGCTTCGTCGCGGGACGTGGGTAGTGCAGCGTATACCTGATCGCCAGGCGGTTCCGCAGCCTGGTGCGCCTATTCCAGCTTCTTCCATACCGAAACCGGAATCGCGCCGTCCGGACGCGGTGGCACACGATAGGTGAGCACGCCATCGGCCAGGGTGTACTCGCGCTGCTGGCTCGCGCCTTCCCAGTTGGGGAACGAGGCGCCTTCGATCCGGAAGGTCAGTGTGTGGCGTTGCGCGTCGACGACCACCGTTCCGTAATGCGTGCTGGACCCCAGAACCGCCGATTCGTATTCACCGGCGCTACCGCGCGCCTTGTCGCCCGAGGCGAAGTGCAGGCGCTCGGACTTGAATATCTGCAGGCTGTAGCGCCCCTGCGAATCGACGGTCAGCCGGCCCATCGGTGACGCGCCGTAGTCTGCGACCCGCTCGCCGCCGGGCAGGAGCTTGTCCGCCGCCACCAGCGTCCAGGTGCCGCGCAGGGGCGACTCGGTCGTGGCTGGGTTTGCATCGGCCGCAGCGAGGCCGGCGAGCATTGCGAAGGTCATACCGATGATCGTTTTCATGAGGGGAGGTTCCGGCGTGGGATGCGCAGACGGTACGCTTCACCGGACATTACTGGAACGCATCTATGATGATATCTGTCATTCCAATTGCGAATCATCCGACATGAAGCCCCTGGACATCGGCGCCGTACAGGCATTCGTGATCGCGGCTGAACTGCAGAGCTTCACCCGGGCGGCGGACGTACTGGGAACCACCCAGTCCGCGGTCAGCATCAAGCTGGGCAAGCTGGAAAAACAGCTGGGGCGACGCCTCATGGAGCGCTCGCCCCGGCACGTCCGGCTTTCCGCCGAAGGCCTTGCATTCCTGGAGGCGGCGCGCGAGCTGGTGTCCGCCCACGACCGCGCCGCCGCATCGTTCGACATCGAGGCACGCCGGCTGGTGGTGGGCGTGAACCATGCGCTGATCGGCAGCGAATTGCCTTCGCTGCTGCGCCGGATCAACGCGCACGACCCCGGCCTGCGCGTGGAAATGCGCGTGGGCGCGACGCGCGAGCTGATGGCCCTGTACGAGCAGGACGAACTGGATGCGGCCTGGGTGTTGCGGCCTGATGACGGTCGCAAGCGCGGCAAGGCGGTGTACGCCGAGCCGTTCTCCTGGGTGGCGGCGCCCGGATGGCAGCCGGTGCAAGGCGAACCGCTACCGCTTGCGACACAGGGCGCGACGTGTGGCATCCGCAAGTCGGCGACCGCGGCCCTGGACAAGGCCGGGATCGCGTGGACGGAGGTCTTCGTCGGCAAGGGCGCCGCGACCCTCGGCGCTGCTGCCGCCGCGGGCATGGCCATCGCCGTCATGGCGAGCCGCACCGCGCCGTCGGGCACGATCGATGTCGGCGATGCGTTGCGCCTGCCGCCGATTCCCGCGCAGGACGTGATGCTCTACAGCAGCCTCAACGACCGCCGCTCGCGCGAGGCCCTGCGCCTGATGTCGCTGGCCTTCCAACAGTCGCGTTGAACCGGCGGATCAGGGCCCGTCGCCGAGCAGGCGATCGCTCGAAAAACCGCGCTCCTCGCCGCTGAGTGGATCGACGAACGTAAGCCGCTTGGCCAGCAGTTGCAGCGGCGCTGCGTAATCGCCCGTTGCGCGCTGGAGCAGCGTTGGATAAACGCCGTCGTTGATGATCGGCGCGCCCAGCGCCGCCATGTGCACGCGCAACTGATGCTTGCGGCCGGTGATCGGCCTCAACTCGTAACGCCAGTGTCGATCACCGCGCGCGATGACATCGATGCGGGTCTCGCTGTTCGCCGCGCCTGCGGTTTCCTGCATGCGGAAGAAGGGCTCGCCGGGGACGATGCGGCTGGACCGCACGCATGGAAACTCGACGCCAGGCAACGCAGGTGCGATGGCTTCGTAGGACTTCTCGATGCGTCGTTGCGGGAACAGCGCCTGGTAACGCGCGCGACTGTCCGGGTTGGTCGAGAACAACACGAGCCCGGCGGTTTCGCGATCGATCCGGTGCAACGGCACGAGTGCTTGGTTCCCGGTGCGGCGGATCAGTCGCCCCAGCAGGGTTTCATGGACATGCGCGCCGGCCGGCGTGACCGGAAGGAAGTGCGGTTTGTCCGCCACCAGCACGTGATCGTCCACGTGCAGCACGGTTTCCTCGAATGGAATCGGCGTCTCAATCGCCACTTCCCGGTAGTAGTGGACTTCGAGCCCGACGCGGTACGGCGTGTGCGGCGTGATCTGCATTCCGGCGCCATCCACGACGCGCCCGCGTGCCATGCGCTCCAGCCATTGCGCACGCGGAACCGACGCGAAGCGTTCGCACAGGCAGTCCAGCACCGTCGTCCACGCGCCCGGCGGCAACTGCAGCGTGCTGGCGGGCAGGCCGTCGATATGGGGCGGGCGTTTGCGCATGCGGGCAGTGTGTCATCGGGTGGGGGACTCGTCAGCCGCCGGATCGATGCTAATGTCCGCCTCGACGCGTGGCGCGCTACGCAAGGAAGCGGTTGATGGAGGCTCCATGTCAGTCGAAGTAGACATCTTCAGGGCGCAAACCGGCGACGAGCACGCCCTGTCGCTCGTCGGCCAGGCGACGTTCCTTGAGACGTTCTCGGGCCTGCTCGACGGCGCCGCCATCACCGAGCACTGCCGCAAGGCACATTCGCCATCGCAGTACCTGCATTGGCTGGGCGATGCACGCAGCGCGGTGTGGCTCGCCGGTGCGGTTCCCGGACGTGCGCCGGTGGGCTACCTCGTCGTGACGACCCCGGACCTGCCCGGTGCCGACGCGGCGCGCGACCTGGAGTTGAAGCGCATCTATCTGCTGGGGCGCTATCAGGGCGGCGGGCTGGGCAAGCGCTTGCTGGGGAAGGCGATCGAGCATGCCAGGCACGTGGGAGCGGCCCGCCTGCTGCTGGGGGTCTTTGCCGGAAACCAGTCGGCCATCGCGTTCTACAGCAAGCAGGGGTTCGCCCATTTCGCGGATCGCCAGTTCGTGGTCGGTGGAACCGCCTACGACGATCATGTGATGAGCCTGGAACTGGGCTGAGGTCGCATCGGCGCATCGAAGTCCGTCTCACTGTCCGAGAACGCCCGGTGCTTTAGTCGCAGCCCGCACCACGACCAGCTCACCATGACCTCTTCCAACGTCGATCCATCGCTCGTTCTCGCTTGGCAGGTCGCACATTCCATCGCGCGAGGTTCGCCGGCGCCCGTCCCTGACCGTGAGGGCTACCGCGTCGATACCGCTTCAGAGAGTGAAGTGAAGCGGTGGATATTCCCTCGGCTCTGCGAGGGCGTGCGGGCCGTTGGGCGTGAGATCACGGCACCACGGCACTACGTGAAGGTGTGCGTTTCCGACGAAGCGCTGGCGAGCGCGCTGCCGGCGCACTGGCAGGTCCAGCCACCGGGTTTCTTCATGACCACCGCCATGGTGTACAGCGATTCGACGCCGCTGCCGGACGGGTACCGGATGGAGCTGCATCATGCGGGGCCGGTGACACGGGCCCGCATCATCGCGCTTGACGGTGACGTGGCCGCCAGCGGCTGCGCCGCGGAAACGGCCGATGTCTTCATCTACGACCGCATCGAGACGTCGCAGGAGCACAGGCGAAAGGGGTTGGGTGTGGCAGTGATGGCCGCCCTTGGAAGCGCGAGACGATCCTCGGCAGCCGCGCAGCTTCTTTCCGCGACGGAAGACGGCCGCATGCTTTACGAGAAGCTGGGTTGGACGGTGCTGTTCCCGCTGGCCACCGCCGCCATCGCGGAAGTGTGAGGCCGTAGACTGCGCAGCATGAACCCGTCAATGAAGACGATCGTCCTGCTGCCCGGTTTCATGCTGGACGACGCGCTCTGGGACGACTTCGTTCCGCATCTTCCAGATGACTGGATCGTCCGGCGCATCTCGCTCCCCCGTGGCAACACGGTGAGCGAAGTCGCCCGCGGCGTGGCGGATCAACTCGCCGGCCCCGCGGTGATCCTGGGGTTCTCGATGGGGGGCTACGTCGCCCGCGCGCTCGCGGTCGGCTATCCGCATCTGGTCGAAGCCCTGGTGCTGGTCGCCACATCGGCGCGGGGCGAACGTCCGGCCGCACCGTTTCCTGCGGCGGCAGGCGCATTCGCAGGACTCAGCCGGCGGGCGATTCAGAGCTCGCTGGGCCGCGAGCATGCGAACGACCCGGCGATGATCGATCGCGTTCGCGCGATGAGCGTGCGCCTCGGGGCGGAGGCATTCGCCTGGCAGTCGGCGCTGGATCGAACCGATGTCCCGCTGAAGGAAATCGCATGCCCCACGCTGGTCGTGGCCGCGAGCGACGACCAGCTGCGCTCGATGGACGAAGCGCGTGAGCTGGCCGACGCGATACCGGGAGCGCGACTGGAAATCATCGAAGGGGCAGGGCACCTGATACCGCTTGAGGCCGCCGCACCGCTGGCCGATGTACTCGCTGGCTGGCTGCGTTCGCTGGGGCCATAGAGGCTTCCGGCCAGGGATCTGTCATGGCGGGTAGAACGCGGCCGCCGGAATCAATCAGGGACATTGCGGATGGATGGTAGTGTCCGCTTTCGACCCGAAGCGGTCATAGACTGGCTGTTGTGCGCGCCAGTCCGCGTGGTTCAGTCCGTCAGGGGTAGGGCAAATGCCAAAGCGATCACAAGCCGTCCTTCTGTTCTCCGCAGCAATCTTCGTTGCTGCCCTGGCTCCATGTCTGATGTTCGGATTCCTCTTTGCGCGGTTCGACGAAAGTGTCGTCGGCCTTGTCACGAGCCTTCTGTGGTGTTCGCTTCCCGTGTTCGCATCCGTCTGGTCCGGCGTCATGGCCAGCTACTTCATCCGACGCAGGGGCAGCATCGGGTTCTGGCGCGGGGCGGCGACCGGCGTGGTTGTTCTGCTCGGTTGCTCACTCCTGTGGTCATTCGTCATGACAACTGTTTCAGGGAATGCCACTCCTGCGGGTTTCGCTGCGGTCGTGACATTTGCCTTGGCGATGTTCGGAGTGCTTGCTGCCGGAGTCGGAGGGACGTCGGGTTGGCTCACCAGTCGGCTTTTGAGGGATAAGGCCGCAGGCTAGCGATGTGCATCTTCATGAAAGCGGGCGCGCCTGCGGCGGCCACTGCCCCGACGGGCCAGAGTAAGGGAGCACATCAGGTGCTAATGTCCGCTTCCGACCCGAAGCGGTCATTTGCCATTGCTTCATCAGATCACTCGAGAAGCCATAGCCCTTGGTTGCGGATTCGGCTCTCGCCGAGGCCACCACTGCCGAATGGAAACTTGATGCCGCATTCATCACTGTCGGACTTTCAAAAGGAAGTCCTTAATCGAATCAGCGACGACTTCGAGGCGGCGCATACGATCACCGGGGACATATCACGTGATGCCGGTAAGGAAGTGTCGGAGGCTGACGTGCTAGCAGCGCTTCTTAGTCTGGTCGAGGCGGGTCTGGCATCAGCATTCCAGTACAACGAAGTCACCCAGACCTACGAGCAGATGGATGGCTCCCAAGCCGCATCGTTGGCTGAGCCCTGGTTCTTCGCACGACGATAGGAACGTCCGCTCCTGGCCGTTAGCGGACACTCAGCCCGATCGAAACGGGCTCGGCGATGCTAATGTCCGCGTTCGACCCAAAGCGGTCGTTCGATGTGCGTTACGTGATCTGCTGGGTTTAGGGTGTCGAATACCGGATTCGGAGATGGAGGTTACGTGCAACCGCCGAGAGATTCGATGAGCGCACGCAGGCTGCGGATGGTTTGCATGGTTGTGGCGCTGGGTCTGTCCACAATCGGGTGTGGACGCGTTGAGTCGATGTGGAACGGGGGCGATCAACCGCTGGACCGGAGCGCGGTCATCCTCGACTTTGCTGCCGACCCTCGTGCAGCGTTGCTCAAGTACAAGCCGCAGTGGGATGCGCAGACAGCCATAGGCAAAGTCCCAACCGCCGGTGCGGTTGCCTTGGCAGGTGAGCTAATGCGTGCGGACCCGGCTAGCTATGACCAGTACTACCGCTATGCACTAGCGCAGTCCGGTTCTGAAGACACTGATGTGGCTTCGGCCGCAATGGGAGCGTTGAGCAGAGCGAAGGGGCTTGAGTCGATCGACGTCCTCATTGCGAAGGCGGGCGACCCCAGGGCCGAAGTAGCCTCCAGCGCTCTGATCGCTATCGACTACCGGTACGTGACGTCGATGTATGAATCCGGGAGCTCTAGCGACCATACACACCTGAAGCAAGCGCTGCCGACGATATGTCGGGGAGAGTTTGCGGCGTTCGTGCGGACCTGCAAGAAGTAGCTGGACGGCGCCTTAGCCAATGTCCGCTTCTGGCCGATAGCGGACGTAGGGGCAGGGCGGAGGTCGGTTCAGATGCTAGTGTCCGCTTCCGACCCTAAGCGGTCGTTCAAGGCAAGCCATATCGTTAATCTTCTACGGTGAATGCCATGCGGGCGAGCGCGGCTATCGCGTTGATGCTTTCGGGCTGCTCGTTGGCCCTCGTAAACCAGCCTGCGCCTGCAGGCCATGCACTTGTGCAGGTTGCTCGCTTGCCCTCCGGCGAGCCAGCCGTGGTATTGCGGTCAATACGCTCCAAAAATCTGATTCGTTCTCAGGACATCGATTCAGCTGGTCAGATATCGCTCAGGCCAGGCACTTACATCGCTGACCTTGAGTGCGCAAGATCCGGCGGTCGGATATACCTCCATGTACTTCCCACGTTTCGGTTTTCTGTTCAGGCCGACGCGGCTTACGTCATTGATTGTTCACCGAGCCTAGATGGTGACGGCTTCGTTCTTCGCAGCCACCCAGGTAATGCATCCGGCGAGCCATTCGGAGGCTAGGCTCAGCTCGTCGTCCAACGTCCGCTCCTGGCCGATAGCGGATCGCTTCTGGCCGATAGCAGACGTCGAGGCGGGCGAGTTGGCCGGGTCGGTGCTAGTGTCTGCTTTCGACCCGAAGCGGACATTCAAGTCCTTCCACTTTCGCGATGACGTCTTCATGAGCGAGTTGTCGATCACTAGGGATGGTGTGCGGGCGCGCTCGCGCGTGTGGGAAATGGCTTCAGATGACCCAAAGGCTGCAGCGGAAACCGCTCGCCGCATAAGGCATCCCTGGTACCGATGCCAAGCTCTGGCGCGGGCAGCAGAGTTTTCCAGCGGTCCTATCCGCTACAAGCTCCTCGAAGCGGCATTCTCGGCCGCAAAGGAGCAGAGTGAGCCAAATCGGATCGTGACCGTCTCCTCCTGGCCGCTCCGTGTGCTGGCGGACAGTTCTTCCGAGAGGGCGGCGCAGGTGGCTCGCCTCCTTGTCGACGTCGCAGAGACCGAACCACACAACCTACGCAGGGCTCATGCACTGCAAGCGCTCGCCAGCGCCGTCGCAGGACGTCCCGCGCTTCTCTCTCTGATCGTTCCTGCACTCGCTTCCGCCATTCTTGGTGGGCGCGGTCCGCGTATCGATCGCGTCATCCGCGATACATTCGAGCTGGTTCGCGTCAGCAATCCCGAGTTGCTTCGACCACTGGCGCATCACCATAAGTCGAATCGGCAACAGGAAAGGCTGCTTGCCACGCTGGTTGGGGATAGTTCTATCCAGCGGGAGACGTCCGCTTCTGGCCGATAGCGGACGTTGGGGCAGGGCGGACGGCTGATCGGATGTTAATGTCCGCCTTCGACCCAAAGCAGACGCCTACAGGAGCGCACATGAAGTTTCGTGCCTATCTCGATATCGCCGTTGACGGTCAGGAGATCGGAATGGTCAATGGTGAGCTGGACTTTACGGTCGAGCCGATGCCTGGCGATCTGGTTTCGTTGGCTGTCGTCGACGGCGTCGGAGCTCTGCCGCACCACATGCCCATGGCGCGGGTCAAAGCGCGTTTGCACCACCCCTTGAGTCAGGGGCACAGACAGTCGCCTCATGCCGTCTTTTTCGAACCGCTCGAGTTCGAAGACAGAGAAGCAGCAATCGCATGCATCACGTTTCTTGAGAATGAGGCTGACTTCTTTTCGGAACTATGGGATGTGTGACCGTCCTTCTTCGTCGACAACCAATCCGATGTCCGCTACTGGCCGATAGCGGACATCCGATGCCGGCGTCAAGGTGATCGAGGTCGCCTGTTCTCCTCGATGGTGCCAATGCCCAGCCCTCCGCCCTCCGCAGTGCGCGAAGAGTTCGCAAGAATCGATGCGCAGGTTGGGATCAGCGGGGCGCCGTCAAAGCAGGTGGCGCAGCGTCGGCAGGTATTTCTCGCTGGAGCCGGTGTTGACCGCGACCACGCGTTCGCCGCGCCGGATGAGGCCACGGTCGAGGAGCTGGGGTAGCGCTGCGAGGCAGGCTGCGCCCTCCGGCGAGATCCAGTCGTGCGTGCGGCGCCACGTTGCTGCGAGTTCGGTTTCGATCTGCGCTTCATCGACCGCGACCGCCGCTCCACCGCTCGCCCGGATGATGTCCAGCACGCGGAAATGACCGACGCCGCCGGGCACGTTGAGACCCACGGCGAGGGTCGTGCCGGCCTCGACGACGGTCGTGTCCGCCGCACCGTCGTCGAACGCACGCACGAGCGGGGCAGTTCGTGCGCTCTGCACGCACAGCATGCGTGGGCGTCGCGCATCGATCATGCCGAGCGCCTGCAGCTCGTCCCACGCCTTCCACATGCCCAGCACGCCCGTGCCGCCGCCGGTGGGATAGATCACCGCATCGGGCAATGACCAGCGTGTTTCGCCCGGCGTCGGCTCGGCGAGTTCGAGACCGAGCGATTTCTTCCCCTCGATCCGCCATCCCGGTTCCTGGAACGTCGCGACGGAAAACCAGCCATCCGGGATGTAGCGCTCCTTGAGGAACGCGCCGGCTTCGCGGATGGTCGGGCCGACCAGCTCAAGGATCACCCGGTCGGGATGGCGCTTGGCGGCCGCGGCGACGCCGCCGAGAATCGGCATCGGCGTGTCGTCGGGCATTGCGACCACGACGCTCAGTCCGCCTTCGAGCGCGTAACGCACCAGCGAGTCGCCGGCGTTGCCCTGCGTTGGCACCGCGAGCCTGGTCAGGCACAGTCGTCGCGCCTGCGCGGCGACCATCGCCATGCCGCGATCCTTGAAGCTCTGCGTCGGATTCGCGCCGTGGCCGGGATGCGCCTTGCCTTCGTCCTTGAGCTGGAGCGCAAGGCCTGCCTTTGCCGCGACCGGATGCGTCGAGTAATCGAGCAGCGGCGTCGCCCCTTCGCCGAGCGGGACGAGATGCGCGGCGTCGACCGGATCGTCGGCATCGAGCGCCATCAGCGCGCCAAAGCGCCACAGGTCGCGACGCTGCGGGCGATACCACGCCGCATCCGGTTTCTCGCGCGCGAGTCGCTCGAGGTCGAGCACCATCTCGACCGGCCGCCCGTCGACCGGATCGAGGTTCATCGGTACGTCGGCGGAATACTCGACGCCGGAGGCGATACCGCGAACGCAGCGGACGTAGGACATGGCCGGACCCGATCGGAGGTCCGTCGTTGTCGCAGCCCCGCGCCCGGATTGCAACATTCGGCCCGCCGAGCTTCCACACCACAGATCGCGCGTTCGTGGGGCTCCGAGTCGTGTGGGCTCTACCGAGGGCGTCGTGAAGCGCCTGAGCTGGGCGATTGCATGTCCGTCAAGGCATCCACTCCAATAGACTCGTTCCGCGCTCCCCACCCACTTCCGGGCCTGTTTGGCGAAGCGAAGAGACCCATGAGCCCACGCTTTCGTTCTCTACTGGTTCGTCTTGCCATAGCGATACTTGCGCTTGCATCCGTGGCGTGCCATTCGTTGGCGACGCCAACGAGCCACGCAGGCGATCGCTGTTCGCCATCGCCGCCGGCCTCGGTTCAGGAGCACGCTGGATGCGCGCGGCAATGGGCGTTATCAGCGCGCGACGCGCCCGTACCTCGAGCCGCCGGACGCGCGTGGTTGCTCTGCGCCGCCCACGCGCACGAAGCGATCAACGATACGACGGCTTCGTCAGGCGGCATGGTCACGCTCGCAACGCAGTGCACCGAAAACTTCATGGCGTACGCGCTCACGCAGAACAAGGCGTGGAGTGAAGGCCGTTTGCATATGGCGGGCACGGATCTGACAGTCGAGTTCCGTCAGCTGTCGCCGTATCTGACGCAGCCGTTCGACGTGACGTTGGCGCGCGATGTCTCGATGCAGGTCTACGGAGGAAAGCGCTTCAGCTCGGACGGCTTCGGGGTGCCGCTGGCGATACTGAGCAAGCGCTGCGAGGGTGCGCCCCTGTGTGAGCTGCTGCCGCCGGAAGGTGTTTTTCGCGGAGCGACCGCCTGGATCGAAATGGATGCGCAGGGCAGCCCGGTGCTGGTCTTCTCCGACCCGCTCAGGATGCCGCGCGTGAAAATCGGCGGGGCGGAATACGTCCTGGCCCGCGACACCTCGGCTGCGTGGGCGCGCGGCGTGCAGACCTCCAAGCTGAATCGCCTTGGCGTCTGGGGATTGTTCGGCGGCCGTGAAGTGGGGCGGCGTGCCGGCATCTTCCTGCTCGAAGATTACGACCCGGGCAAGAAGCCGGTTGTCATGATCCATGGGCTGGGCAGCAGTCCATTGATGTGGGCGGGACTATCGAACGCGATCTGGGGCGACGAGGTGCTCCGTTCCCACTATCAGGTGTGGCATGTGGTCTATCAGACGAACGCACCGTTGCTCGTAACCAGGCTGCGCGTGCAGGAATACCTGGATGCGGCGTGGGACACGCTGGATCCCGAGCACGACGATTTTGCACGGTCGAACATGGTCCTGGTGGGCCATAGCCTGGGCGGGGTGATCGCGCGCATGCTGTGCGCGGACAGCGGCGAGGTGCTGTGGGATGCAGCCTTCGTGACCGACGCAAGCCAGATGCGCGCCGACGCGACCGACCTTGCGATCGTGGATCGGACTTTTCACTTCACGGCATACCCCGGCGTCGACAGGGCCATCTTCCTGGCCGCCCCCCATCGCGGAAGCCCCGCGGCAACGAGCTGGTACGGGCGCCTGGCGCGTGTCCTGGTCGGTCGGCGCAGCCCCGAAATCCAGTCCCTGCGACGGGTCGCGCAAGCCAACCCCGAGTCGGTGAGGGCTGAATTGCGCGATCCCTACCTGCACGGGTGGGTCAACAGCATCTCGACACTGCAAAGCGCACAGCCCGTGCGCGCGGCCGGTGAACGACTGATGCCGAGGGAAGGGGTCGCATATCACACGATCGCCGGCGCGTTGCCTCATTCCGGTTTCGAATCCGACGGTGTAGTGCCCGTCACGAGCACGTTGCTCGATGGCGCGCAGTCGACGCTGGTGGTGCGTCACGGTCATGATCTCGCGGAGAGCACCGAGGCGCTGGCCGAGGTCTCCCGCATCCTTCAGGAAGATGTCGCGCATGGACAGCGCTGGCCAACGGACTGCGACCTGGATGCAACCAGGTGCGAAGCGGGCCCACCGGACGGTCCGCGCAGGGATCAATCAGAATGAACAGCCCGCGTGCATTGCGACGAATGTCTTGCCCAGGACGGGCAACGCCGTATCGCAACACATCACGTACTGGGTGACGAAGGCGCGTCGGGCCTGACAGAAAGCAGATGGCGCACCGCAGGCGGGGACGACCCGCGGTGAAATGCAACCGCTTCCCGCTGCAGGTGCGCGTCGGCCTTCGATACACGATGATGCTGCCGCATATGCTCGGCCCACGATTCGACCAGGAACCACTCGATGATCTGCTCCGGATTCGAGGCGTCTTCGGTAACGCCCCAAAGATAAGCCCCGTCGCGTCGTCGCCCCTCCGACAACCTGCGCAGTACGAGAAGGAATGCGGCCTGCTGGTCCACAGGTACCTGGTACTCGATCTGCACCATCACCGGACCGCGGTCGTTTGCAACGGGCGTGGCAAGCAGAGGTTGTGGCCAATGGTTGGATGGCTCCAGGTTGGCCTCGCCCTGGGGGAGTCGGACGCGGTAGAAAGCGACCCCGGCGATTGCCAGCCCGACACCGCCCATCAATAGTGCCTGCGGTACGCCGACCGCCTGGGCGACCAGGCCCCAACCGAAGCTGCCTGCGGCCATCGCGCCATTGAACACCATCAAATAGACGGCAAGTCCGCGGCCGCGCACCCAGTTCGGCAGTACCGACTGGGCCACGCCACTCAACGTCGTCAGTGCCGCAATCCAGCCGACGCCGAGTACGAGCAGCAACAGCACTGCGACCCATCGCGGCGGCGCGAGCGCGAGGCCGCCAATGACGATTGCCGCGCAGAAGGAGGCCGCGAGCAGCAACCGGTCCGAGTCCAGGCGTCGGCGCAACGCGGGCAACACGAACGCCCCGGCAACGGCACCAGCACCCACCGCACCCAGCAGCACACCATAGAAGCCAGCGGAACCTTCCAGCATTTGCCGGGCAACGAGCGGCAACAGTGCCCATACGCAGGATGCGAACAGGAAGAAGACCGCCGCACGAAGCAGCACGACGTGCAATTCCCGGCTGGTACGTGCGTAACGCAACCCGGCACGAAAGGCACTGAGGAATTGCTCGTCCAGATCGCCCGCCGGCGCCTGCGGACGACGCCACCACAGCAGCGCGGCGATGACGATCAGGTACGTCCCGACATCTGCGCCGTAGGCCGCTGCAGCGCCGAAGCTCGCCAACAGCAGGCCACCCACGGCGGGGCCGATGGCCCGGGCAATGTTCACGCCCAGCGAGTTCAACGTGATCGCGCTGCGCAGCGACTCGCGCGGCACCAGCTCCGGGACAATCGCCTGCCAGGCAGGCATCGCAAGCGCGGTTCCGACGCCGCCGAGGAAGGTGAGCACCACCAGGCGGGTGATCGTCATCGAGTTCGTTGCGGCCAGCAGCAGCAGCGAGCTGCTGACCAGCAGCAGCAAGACCTGCGCGAAGACCAGGAACCGGCGTCGATCGAGGATGTCGGTGAGAACGCCTGCCGGAATCGCCAGAAGGAAGATCGGCAGTGTTGCCGCCGTCTGGATCAGCGCGACCATCGCAGGGCTGGGCGAGAGGTCCGTGACCAGCCACGAGCTGGCGACATCGCGCATGAACGAGCCGGTATTGCCCGCCACCGTCGCTGTCCACAGCACGGCGAAGACCGGTTGGCGAAGCGGCGCGAAGTCGCCACCAGCACCGGGGCGATCAGGGTGGGGCGGGGGAGGGGAGGGCGTTGCATCCTTCATGTCGCGGCCGGTCCATGCAGGTCCCGCCAAGCGATCGGCGCGAGGACGTTGATCGACTCAACATGTTCGAAGGATGCGCTCACCATCATCCATCCGGTCGTCGGCGAACACGGATCGCTAGGGCGCCAGAAAATCCAACACCACGTTGCCCACGTCGTCCGGGTACTGATGGTGCGGGGCATGTCCGGTTTGCGAGTAGAACACGAACTTGGCGTCGCGCATCTTCCCGATCAGCGGAAACCAGTTCTGCCCTGCGGTGCTGGTGTCGTGGTCCCCGGCGATGACGAGGATCGGTAGCTCGACCTGCGTGAGCTTCTCCCTGCGCCCGGTCGCGTCTTCGTGGAACGCGCCGGCAGCCTTGAAGTAGCGTTCGAACTGCGCCGGCTGCGAGGGAATGCGAGCGTCCACGTCGGGCCGCGCACGGATGCGGTCGCGCGATTCGCGGGCGCGGTCGCGGCTCAGGGCGGAGGCCGGCTCGAAGAACAGGACCTCCTCGTCGGCCAGGTCGTTGACGGGCTTGAGCGCGCGGTCGAGGAACGCCGGCTGCAGCGGGATTTCGTTCTTTCCCGGGGGATTGGTCGGCAACAGCACCACGCGGCCAACGCGCGCGGGCCGGTCGATCAGATAGGCCTGCGCCAGCAGTCCGCCCCACGACCATCCGAGCAGGTCGAACGTCTGCAACCCCAGCGCTTCGGCGAAGCCGTCCAGCGACGCGACCGCCTGTTCCATGGACTCGGGCTGCGTGCCCTGCGAATACCCGACGCCGGGCAGTTCGAACAGGATCACGGTGTGCTTTCGCGCCAATGCATCCAGGAATGCCGGGTCCCACGTATCCAGCGTGCCGCGGAAGCGGTTCACCAGCACGATTGGCGTGCCGCTTCCCAGCTGGCGGTACGCGATGCGATCGGAACCGACCTGCACCGTGCGCGTTTCCGCCGCCGTGGCGCCGCCTGCGGCGATGGCCTGCGGTGCGATAAGCGAACCGACGATCAACAGCGACAGTAGCGACAGCATGCGCATGGGAAGGCTCTCGTGGATGCGCTCGCGCGCGGTGATATCAGCGTGGATCGATGGCCGGGATGTCGAACTGCACCAGGTTCCACCGCGTCGCCTTCTCCTCCCACTCGTCGCCTTCGCGCGGTGTGAGCGGAAGCGCGAGGTTCGCCACGAGCATCCGCTTGCCTTGCACCGCGGTGGCGGCTGGAAAGAGCAGGCCCAACGGCGCGCCATCGGGCCCGATGCCATCGAAGTGCCCCGCGCGGGCGCGCACGAGACCGTGCGAATCCAGTGCGACCACGGCGTCGACCTGATTGGATGCGACCCACAGAACTCCGTCGTGCAGCAGCAGCCCGTCGGCGCCGTAGACGCTTTCGGCGAGCACGTCGAGTTTTCCCCCGGCCAGCGGCATGCGTAGCACGCGGCCGTCGCCCGCGTTGTTGACGTACAACAACCCGGCGGGTTCATCGATCGCGATGCCGTTCGCACCGAACGGCAAGGCACCTGTCGTCACCAGCAGCGGGTCGCGCACCATCACATCCACCTTGCACGGCTGGCATGCAGTCGCGTCCTTGATGCGGTAGATCGCGCCCTGGAACGAATCCGACACATAGGCGTTGCCTGCAGCGTCGAACGCCAGTCCGTTGATCGCGGGGAAACCCGCCGAGCCGTAGACGATCCGGTCCTGGCTGCCATCGGGATTGGCCACCAGCCGATCGCCGGGGGCAGGTGGCGTCAGGGCACCGAAGCTCGCGACGTCCTCGGGGGATTGGCCGGTCGCGAACTTCTCCGGCAGGCGCTGCAGTTTCGATGCGCCGAAGTTGAGGAAATAGATCGCCCCGTCTGCATACGCCAGGCCCGTGATCGGTGTCGGGCCCAGGTCCGCGCGGGCGAGCAGTTGCCCGCTGGGAGACAAGCGAACGATCTGGTTCCTGCGCGCCGTCGCCGGTTCGCGACTGTCGAACGAACCGACGTAGACCTCGCCCGAGTCTGGATGCGTCGCCAGGCTTTCCGGGTGACGGAAATCTTCCGGTAGCGTCACGAAGGGACGCGTCTCGATGCGCACGTACGAGCCCGCCGACTGCGCCGCGGCAAGGGGGCATGCCAAGGCCAGCAGAACGACTCCGAGGATCTTGTTCATCTCATCACCTTTGGCTTGTAGGCGAGCATCGAACGCCTGGCCGGACGCGCCTCGACGTCACTGGAATCACGCAGCAGCGGCGGTCCGGAATTCGCGCCGTATGCGCAGCGCCTGCACGGCCGCGCCGGTGAGGTACACGAGGAAGCCGACGCCGACGATGGCCGTGAGCACAGGATCCTCAGGACCCGTGAACGCGGGGTCGCCGATTGGAATGCGCGTGCCGGTTTCGGTCAAACCAGGGATCAGATGGAAGAACAGGGTCAGTGAGTTGCCGAGCACGGTCACGTAACGCGCGAAACCCGACCCGCCGAAGCGCTCCGCCGCAGCGGCGATGGCGAGCACCACCAGCGTCACGATGGCCAGCACGTGGGGAACGCCGAACCCGCCGTGGCGGAAGATGAACAGCCCGGTGAAGGCGGTCGCGGCGGTCAGCCACACGTACAGCGCGCCGGAGCGCGTGCGCGTCCCGATCTCGCCGTACCGGACCAATGCCGTGATGCCGAAGAACACCGCCACCAGTGCGATGGCGGTGTGGAACATTCCGAACGGCGAGATGTTGAGCATGGCGTGTACTCCAGCGTTCGCGCCGGCAGAAAGTCCGCGGCGGACGGTGCGGCGTCAGGACTTCGCGAAGGCCAGCAGGTCCGCGTTGAGGCGGTCCTTGTGCGTGTCGGTGATGCCGTGCGGTGCGCCTTCGTAGACGATCAGCTTGCTGTCCTTGACCAGCTTGGCCGAAGCGCGGCCGGCGGCATCGATCGGCACGATCTGGTCGTCGTCGCCGTGGATGATCAGCGTGGGCACGTTGAATTTCTTCAGGTCTTCGGTGAAGTCAGTCTCGGAGAAGGCCTTGATGCTGTCGTAGGTATTCTTGTGCCCGCCGAGCATGCCCTGCATCCACCAGGCGTTGATGACGCCCTGCGACGGCTTGGCGCCCGGACGGTTGTAGCCGAAGAACGGACCCGACGGGATGTCGAGGAACAGCTGCGAGCGGTTGGCCACGAGCCCCTGGCGGATGCCGTCGAACACCGACAGAGGAAGGCCGCCGGGATTCGCATCGGTCTTCACCATCAGCGGCGGCACGGCCGACACCAGCGCGAGCTTCTTCACCCGCTTGGTGCCATGTCGGCCGACGTAGCGCGCGACTTCGCCACCGCCGGTGGAGAAGCCCACGAGCATCGCGTCCTTCACGTCGAGCTTGTCCAGCAGTTGCGCCAGGTCGTCGGCGTAGTGGTCCATATCGTTGCCGTCCCACGGCTGGCTGGAACGCCCATGCCCACGGCGATCGTGCGCGATGCAGCGGAATCCGTTCGACGCCAGGTGGAACATCTGCGACTCCCAGCTGTCGGCGTTGAGCGGCCAGCCGTGGCTGAAGACGACGACCGGGCCGGTTCCCCAGTCCTTGTAGTAGATCTCGACGCCGTCTTTGGTGGTGAAGGTGCTCATGGCCTTTGTGATTCCTGCATCGGAGGGAGTGGGGGTGGCGGCGGCCTGTGTTGCCGGCGGCGGCTCGGAGGACGAGCAGCCGACGAGGGGAAGCAGCGAGGCAGCGGCCAGGGCGGTGCCGCCGATCAGCACGGTGCGGCGGCCTTCGTCGATGGGGTTGGTGCGATCGTCGTTTGGCATGGTCATTCGCCGGATCGGAGGGGGCAGGGTGTACCGCGGAAGAGGGCGCCAGCGACGCTTCGGACGTGCGCTCGGCCTGCACACGATAGGAACCGGCGCCCATCGCGACGTACACGCATGAGGGGTGACCCCGACCCCCCTGTTCGGGGGAGGTCGAACGGCGCTGGCGGGCGGCCGCCCCGGCATCCCCCGTTTTGGGGAGTCCTCGTTCATCCGGGTTGCGGTTTGCGCGGCGACCGCGCGAGGCCAGTCTGGACGGACCACGCGAATCCGCGTGCCATCCCCGCAGGAGCGCATGCCATGCCCAAGGCTTCCCCCGGTCCGAGTTCGACGTTGCTGACCCCAACCGATCACACGCTGGTCCTGATCGACCACCAGTCGCAGATGGCGTTCGCCGTGCGCTCGATCGACGTCGGGTCGCTGCGCACCAATGCGGCCCTGGTATCGCGCGCCGCCGTAGGCTTCGGCGTGTCGACCATTGTCACCACCGTCGCCGAAAAGAGCTTCTCCGGGCCGCTGTTCCCGGAGATCAGCGACACCTTCGCGCAGGGCACCGTGTACGACCGCACCACGATGAACGCCTGGGAAGACGTCCCCGTCGTCCAACGCATCAACGAAATCGGGAAGGAACGGCTCGTGTTCGCCGGCTTGTGGACGAGCGTCTGCATCGTCGGCCCGGTGCTGTCGGCGATCGAACAGGGCTTCCAGACCTACGTCGTCACCGACGCCTGCGGCGATGTATCCGACGAGGCGCACGAGCGCGCCGTCACCCGCATGGTGCAGGCCGGCGCGGTCCCGATGACCAGCCTGCAGTACATGCTCGAACTGCAGCGCGACTGGGCGCGCGGCGACACGTACGGACTGACCACCGGCATCGCGCGAGAACTCGCGGGCGGCTACGGCATCGGCATCCAGTACGCGAAGGCCATGTTCGGCGCGCAGGAAGGCGGGCACTGAGCGCGGCGGTGCGGCCGTCCCTCCCCCCGGGTCGCACCGTCGCGCTCCCATCCGGAGACGCACGATGAAGCCGTATCTGTTCTCGCTGGGTGCCGGCCTGCTGGTCGGCATCGTGTACGCGTTGCTCAACGTCCGGTCGCCGGCGCCGCCGGTCATCGCGCTGGTGGGGCTGCTGGGCATCCTGCTGGGCGAGCAGATCCCGCCGCTGCTGAAGCACTACCTGCACAAGGACGCGCAGGCGACGGCTTGGATGGACGAACAGGTCAAGCCGCACATGTTCGGCGACCTGCCGCAGTGCAACCGCAACCGCGCCGCGCAGGACGATCCGGACGCGCGCTCATGACTCCCGGCGGACGCGGCGTGGACGCCGGCCGCCGCGCCTTCCTGGGCGCGGCGGTGGGTGCCACGTCGGCCGCCGTCCTGCCCGCGATGGGAACCTCGACGATGCCAGACCTGATCCTGCACGGCGCACGCTTCACCACGCTCGACCACTCGCGCCCGCGCGCTTCGGCCGTGGCGATCCAGGACGGACGCTTCCTGCGCGTCGGCGATGACCACGAGGTGCTGGCGCTCGCGGGACCGGCGACGAAGGTCATCGACCTGCGTGGCCGGTCCGTGCTTCCCGGCCTGTGCGACAACCACACGCACGTGATCCGCGGTGGCCTGAACTACAACCTGGAGCTGCGCTGGGATGGCGTGCGCAGCCTCGCCGATGCGATGGCGATGCTCAAACGCCAGGTGGCAATCACCCCGTCGCCGCAGTGGGTGCGCGTGGTGGGGGGCTTCAGCGACCAGCAGTTCGCCGAAAAGCGGCTGCCCACGCTGGACGAACTCAACGCGGTCGCGCCCGACACCCCGGTCTTCATCCTGCATCTGTACGACCGTGCGCTGCTCAACGCCGCGGCGCTGCGCGCAGTGGGCTATGGACGCGACACGCCCGATCCGCCGGGCGGCGAGATCGCGCGTGATGCCAATGGAAATCCCACCGGCCTGCTACTCGCCCGACCCAACGCCAGCATCCTGTACGCGACGCTGGCGAAAGGGCCGAAGCTGCCGTTCGACTACCAGCTCAACTCCACGCGCCATTTCATGCGCGAGCTCAACCGGCTCGGCGTGACCAGCGTCATCGATGCCGGCGGTGGGTTCCAGAATTATCCGGACGACTATGAGGTCATCCGTCGCCTGGCCGACGAAGGCCAGCTCACCGTGCGACTGGCGTACAACCTGTTCACGCAGAAGCCGAAGCAGGAGAAGGACGATTTCCTCAACTGGACGCGTTCGTCGAAGTACCAGCAGGGCAACGACTACTTCCGCCACAACGGCGCGGGCGAGATGCTGGTCTTCTCCGCCGCGGACTTCGAGGACTTCCGCCAGGCGCGTCCCGACATGCCGCCGAACATGGAGGACGACCTGGAAGCGGTCGTGCGCATCCTCGCGCAGAACCGCTGGCCCTGGCGGATGCATGCCACCTATGACGAGACGATAAGCCGCGCGCTCGACGTCTTCGAGAAAGTGAACCGCGAGATTCCGTTGGACGGGCTGCACTGGTTCTTCGATCACGCCGAAACCATTTCGGAACGGTCGATCGATCGTGTTGCCGCGCTCGGCGGCGGCATCGCCGTGCAGCATCGAATGGCCTACCAGGGCGAGCACTTCGTCGAGCGCTACGGCAAGGCTGCCGCCGAAGCGACGCCGCCGGTCGCGAAGATGCTGGCGTCGGGCACACGCGTGTCGGCGGGAACGGACGCCACGCGCGTCGCGTCGTACAACCCGTGGGTGTCACTGTCGTGGCTGGTGACCGGCCGTACCGTCGGCGGCATGTCGCTGTATCCGCCGGGCAACCGTCTCGATCGCGAGCAGGCCCTGCGCATGTGGACCGAGCGCGTCGCGTGGTTCTCCAATGAAGAGGGCAACAAGGGGCTCATCAAGGAAGGCCAGCTCGCCGACCTCGTGGTGCCATCGCGCGACTACTTCGCCTGTGCGGATGACGAGATCTCGGAGATCAGCTCGTTGATGACGGTGGTCGGCGGTCGCATCGTGTATGCCGCCGACGACTTCGCGCCGCACGATCCCCCCATCCCTCCCGCCATGCCGGACTGGTCGCCGGTGCGCTCGTACGGCGGTCACGGCGGCCGGGGAGTCGATGCTGCGACGCGCACGTCGCTGCCGCAGGCGGCCAGTTGTGGATGCGCCCACGCCTGCAACGTCCACGGACACCAGCATGCCAAGGCGTGGGCTGCGAGCGTTCCGGCCAGCGATTTCAAGGGGTTCTGGGGAGCGCTTGGCTGCGCGTGCTGGGCCGTCTGAGAATCGTCACTGTGTCATCTGGCCCAGGATTCCGCGTCGGATGCCGATGCGGATCGCTTCGGTGCGGTTGTGGCATCCCAGCTTCTCGAATATGCGGGACACGTGGGATTTGACGGTCTCGATGGAGATGCCCAGCTCGTTGGCAATCCGCTTGTTCTCCTTGCCCTCGAACAGGAGCTGGAGGGTGCGCAGTTCGCGCGCCGTGAGCAGTTCGTTGCCAAGGTGGGTTGCGACATCCGCGCACACTTCGGCCGACACGTACCGTCCACCGGCGTGCACCTTGCGCAGGCAGTCGAGCAGTTCGTCGCGCAGCGCGCTCTTCAGCAGGTAGCCGGCCGCGCCGGCGGCCATCGAATCGCGCGCGTTCGCATCGCCCCGGAAGGTCGTCAGGATGACCACGCGGGCCGCGGTGTATTCGCTGCGCAACGTGCGCACGCCCGCCAGGCCGCCCATGCCGGGCATCTGCAGATCCATCAGCGTGACGTCGGGAAGCAGGCGGCGGAACGCTTCCAGGCCGGCTTCCGCGCTCGACGCGCCGCCCACGACTTCGATGTCGGCTTCGTTCGACAACATCGCCGCGATGCCTTCGCGCAGGACGGGATGGTCGTCGATGGTCAGCACGCGTATGGGCATGGTGTTCACCCTCATGGTGGATGGGAGCAGGCGTCGCTTCCGCTCGTTGACGGGGAGAGTACATCCGCAGTCGCGGCCCGCGCGACAGGCCGCATTTGGGGGGAGCGAGCGACCTTCGTCATTCCCCCGGATGGGGGAGGCGGCGAAGGCAAGGATGGTGGATTGCAAGGCATCGGCTGGCTTCTACATTCTCCGCTCGCGGACCAGGATCAGGTCGGGAGTGGCAACGATGCTCGTCAATGTTCCCTGCCTGGATGCCTTGCTCGACCGATACGCAGAGCCACTGGGCGCGTCGTTCAACGCGTACCGCAATCATACGTACAGGGTGGTCAACTTCCATTGCCTGCTCAGTCCCGACGAGGTCGACCTGGAGAAGCTGTCCATCGCGGCCGCCTACCACGACATCGGCATCTGGTCGGCGGGCACGTTCGACTACCTTGCGCCGTCGATCTCGATGGCGAATGCGTACCTGGTCGAGACCGGGCATACGGAGTGGTCCGACGAAATCGCGGCCATGATCGACCACCACCACAAGATGACGCCGTGCGATCCGCGGGAACGCACCAGCGTCGAGACCTTCCGCCGCGCCGACTGGGTGGACGTGTCGAAGGGCAGGCTCCGGTTCGGCCTGAAGCGATGCGTCGTCTCGTCGGTCATGGACATGTTCCCGGGCGTTGGCTTCCATCGCCTGCTGTTGAAGCTGTCGCTCAAGCGGATGCTCACCCATCCGTTCAGTCCACTTCCGATGCTCCGCTGGTAGGAGCCTCCATCCACCAAGGAATCGAACCATGACAACTCCGTACACCCTTGCACCCAACGCGGCGACACACAGCACCTCCACGGCCGCCGCCGCACTCTGCGCCCGCCTGCTGATGAGCGCGGTGTTCCTGATCTCCGGGCTGTCCAAGCTTTCCAATGCCGAAGGCACGATGGCGTACATCGCATCGGCCGGGCTGCCGTTCCCCGAGTTCTCCCTGGGCGTGGCGGTGCTGGTCGAGATACTGGGGTCGGTCCTGCTCATCGTCGGCTACCGGACCCGCCTGGTCGCGGTGCTGCTCGCCATCTTTTCGATCGTCGCGGCGCTGGCATTCCACTACCAGCTCCAGGACCAGAACCAGTTCATCCATTTCCTCAAGAACCTCGCCATCGCGGGCGGGTTGCTGCAGGTGGCCGCGTTCGGTCCCGGCAGTCTGAGCGTGGATGGCAGGCGCTGAGTGATGCGTTGGAGGAGTCCGCCACCGAACGTGGCGGCCTCCTCAGTGCCTCGGGTATGCGGTGTCGGCGTCGATGCCGACCTTGACCTCGGTGCCACCGCCAGGCCTGCAGGTGATGGACAACGTGGCGCCGACCAGCAGTGCGCGTTCGCGCATGCCCGTCAAGCCCCAGTGGCGATCCACGCCAAGCCGTTCGTCCGGGATGCCGATGCCATCGTCCTGGACCATCAGGACGACGCCGGTATCGCTGTAGGTCAGGCGGATATCCACGCGCGTCCCCTTGGAGTGCAGGCAGGCGTTGGTGATCGCCTCGCGCCCGATCTGGCGCAGCTCTTCGTAGACCATCGGCTGGAGCGGGCGGGGCGGTAAGGGCACCGTGATATCGCACAGGAGCTCATGCTGCGCCGCGAGTTCCTGCGCGTGCCGCCCCAGGGACTCGGGCAGGTCCATTGTGCTCGCGTCGGGATCGCGCAGAAGGTGGATCCGGTCGCGTCCTTCCCGGATCGTCGCCTGCGTGCGATCCAGCACGCGTTCCATCTCGAGGCGAAGCGCCGCGTCCCGTGGCATCTTCGATGCAAGCGCCTGGAAGCTCAGCAACATGCCCTGCATCCCCTGCAGCAGGGTGTCGTGCAAGTCGCGCGCGATGCGGGTTCGTTCGCCGATCTGCGCATCGAAGCGATCGCGCAGGCGCGCGGTCTCATACCGAAGCCGCAACGCGTAGAGCACCCAAAGTGCGAGTGCGATGCCGGCGATCACCAGTCCCTTGAACCACATCGACTGGATAAAGGTTGGCGGCACCGTGAAATCCAGCGACGCGCCCTGCGGGTTCCACACACCGTCGTTGTTCGCCGCGACGACGCGGAAGCGGTAATCACCGGGCGCAAGGTTGGTGTAGAACGCCTGGCGTCGATTGCCGGCCTCGACCCAGTCCTCGTCCACACCGATCAACTGGTAGCGGAACCTGACCCGCTTGGGTACGACCAGGCTCAATGCGGTGTAATCGATCTCGATGCGCGAGGCACCCGCCGGCAGCGTCGCCGAGGCGGGGTCGCGCAGTCGCTGTGAACCGAACGCCAGCCCGGTAATCGTGACCGGTGGAGGCAACCGGTTGCGCGCGAGCCGCGCAGGCTGCACTTGCATGATGCCGTCGGTCGTCAGGAACCGCAGCACGCCGTCACCTCCCTGGACGGCGCTGTTCCTCGAGTATCCGGTAACCGCCGGCGCCTCCAGGCCATCGTCGAAGTCGAACAGCTGCGCCTTTAGTGGCGCATCGGGGTCATCGAAGCTGCGTGACAGCGCATCCCGCGACACCCTCGCGATGCCTGCACGCGACAGCAGCCAGGTGTAGCCATGCCGGTCGTCGGCTATCCCGACGACACCCTGGAGCCAGGGGGCATCACGCTTGAGTTGCGTGACCTTCCCATCGCGGAGCCGGGCCATGCCGCCCACGGTGGCGACCAGAACATCGCCTGCCACAGGCTGCAGAGCCGTGATCTCCCCGCCCGGTATGTCGTCGGCCCTCCACAACACCTGTGTCTTGGGAAGTTGCATGTACACCAGCCCCTGCGAACGCACGTGCGCAAGCAGTCCTCCCCGGTACGCAACCAGCGTCGTTACCTTGAGCGGCCCATCCGGCCCGTCGGGGAGGCTCTCGGTCCACGTGCCGTTCTCGTAACGCGTGATGCCGCCGCGGGTACGCGTGAGCCAGAGGCGTCCGTCACGCGTGGCCACGCAGTCCAGGAAATTGCGACGCTTGTCGGTGGGGATGCGTTCGAAGCGCTGGCCCACGCCGCGGAAGAAGGCATCGCTCGTCGCGAACCAGATCGCGCCTGCGGCGTCCTCGCACAGCGCCTGCGGATTGTTCAGGCCATCGAGCAGTCGCGTCGTGGTGCCGTGCGGGGAAATCGCGTACAGGTTGTCGGAATCGGCGGCATAGACGGTGCCATCACGGGCCGCCATCACGATGTAGCCGAACCGGGAGTAGGGCGGTACTTCGGTCGCGGGGCGGACATTGGCCGGAGTGAAGCGATCGAGTCCCGCGCTCGTTCCTGCCCAGATGTTGCCCTCGCGATCTTCCAGAATCGCCAGCGCACGATCGGAGGACAGGCCGTCCTTCGCGGTGAAGGTTTCCTCGACGGGACGTCCGCCGTCGTACAGGTCGCCGGGCCTGGCGATACGGAAGATGCCCGCCGAGTACGTGACGCCCCATATTGAATCGTCGCGATCGAACAGGAACTCGCGGTAGGAGTGTGTCGCCGATGCCGGCGGCACCGAAATAAAGGGGCGCACATCGGGTTGTGCGAGTGGAAGCTGCGGCAGACGGCGCGTGCCATCACTGGCGCTTGATTGCCAGACGCGTCCGGACCTGTCGGTCGCAAGTCCTTCGTTGTCGCCCTCTCCGCTGCCGGCAACGCCGACATCCCGGAAACGCCGCTCGCCGGGCGCCAGGACGCGGGTCATGAATCGATCCGGCAACCAGATGCGCCCGTCCTTGCTCTGCGCGATTCCCCAGACCGAGGCGCGTGTCATTCCCCATTCCTCGCCGATGCTTTCCCAGCGACCGGTCGCGTAGCGCATCAGCGGATGGTTCGAATTGCCGGTGACCGCCCAGACGGCTCCAGTGCGGTCCTCCAGGAAGCGGTAGACCCACCGGTCGCTCGCGGCAGGTGAAAGGTCGACCAGCTTTCCTGCGCGTAGCACTGCGATCCGGCCGGACTGGTATCCGATCCACAGTTCACCACTGCGTGCGGTCATCAAGGCCGAGACGGGTTCGCCTATGCGTGCGCCGTTGGCAGGTGCCGGGACCATCTCGAAACGCACGCCGTCGAAGCGATGCAGGCCGCTGTCGCTGCCCGTCCACAAGAACCCATCCGGAGTCTGGGCGAGCGCGTAGATCCCGAGAGGTGCGCCATCCTCCGCAGTCCAGCGCGTGTGTTTGAACTGGGTGATGCCGACGGCGGGATCCAGCGCATGCGACGGCGCCGCGCAAAGCAGAATCGAAATACCCAAAAGCACTGCCAGAAGATGGCGCACCACTGCGGCCCCCGTAGGGTGTTTTGATCTCGTGGGTTGATCGCGTGCGCCAGTTCCCCTCGCGCAGCGCGGAATCTTACCTGTTCTGCTGGCGCGATCGGCTCATCCTTTCGCCGCATGACGTTCGCCCGGAACCAGACTTCGCTTCCATGCAGCGGACCACACAAGGCAGGTCGTCACCGTGCTCCGCAAACACGGTGCGAACGGTTTCAGATGATACAAATAGCGCTTCGAATAACCTGCGACGCGCCACATTCAACGTGGTGGCGCCTGCCGGGCGGTCAGCGGCTCTTCGCCGCACCACACGATCTAATTGCCTGCGGGCGCAATCGATACGCCAGCCTCCGTCTGCATCGATCGCCTGCGAAGCCCAGGCCTCGCATGGCAGGCCCTGATGATGCCGGCTACTGCTCCGCCACCCGCACCACCAGCTTCCCGAAGTTGCGCCCCTGCAGCAGCCCGATGAACGCGTCGGGTGCCTGTTCCAGCCCGTCGACGATGTCCTCCTGGAACCGGATTTGCCCCTGCGCGATCCATTGCGACATATCGCGGCGGAAGGCGCCGAAGCGGTCCGCGTAGTGGTCCAGGATGATGAAGCCCTGCATGCGTACCCGCCTGGCGAGGATCGTCCCGAGCAGCTGCGTGCGCTTGTCGGCACCGCGCTCGCTGCGTTCCTCGTTGTAGTGCGCGATGAACCCGCACACCGGCACGCGCGCGTGCAGGTTCAACAGCGGCAGCACGGCGTCGAGCACGTCGCCGCCGACGTTCTCGAAGTACACATCGATGCCATCGGGGCATGCAGCGGCGAGGCGCTTCTTCAGGTCCGGTTCGCGGTGATCCAGGCACGCGTCGAACCCCAGCACCTCCACGGCATGCCGGCATTTCTCCGCGCCACCGGCGATGCCGACGACGCGTGCGCCTTTGAGTTTCGCCAGTTGTCCGACCACCGAGCCGACCGCGCCCGTTGCGGCGGCGACGACGACGGTCTCACCGGCCTTCGGTTCGCCGATGTCCAGCAGGCCGACGTAGGCGGTGAAGCCCGGCATGCCCAGTACGCCCAATGCGAGCGACGGCTGCGGCAGATCGCCCAGCGGCGTGAGGTCGGCGCCGTCGGACACCGCATAGTCCTGCCAGCCGACGTTCGACAACACCGTGTCGCCGACCTTGTAGCGCGGGTTGCGTGACTCGACGACCTCGCTGATGGTCCCGCCCACCATGGTCTGGCCGAGCTTCACGCCCGGCGCATAGCCGGGACCGGCTTCGTCCATCATCCCGCGCATGTAGGGGTCCAGCGACAGGAATCGCGTGCGCAGCAGCACCTGGCCTTCGGCGGGTTCGGGTGCGGGTTGCGTCTGAAGCTGGAAGTCGCCTGTCTTCGGCATCCCCTGCGGACGCGCGGCGAGGGTGAAGCGACGGTTCGTGCGTGACTGGCTCATGGTTGCTGTCTCGATGGGTGAGGCTCAATGGGTAGGTGACACGACCACCGAAGTGGAACCCCGCGGGCCGTAACGCAATGTCAGCACCGCGCCCAGCGTCATCGCGACCACGGCGAACAGTGGCCCGCCGAGGGCGCCGACGTGGTCGACCAGCACGCCGCCGCCGATGGCGCCGGTGGCGATGGCGGTCTGGAATGCGGCGACGAGCAGGCCACTCGCGCCTTCGGCCTGGTCCGGTGCGGCGCGGACGATCCAGATCTGGAACCCGACCGGGAACGCACCGAACGCGAAACCCCACAGCACGATGGCGATGGACGCGACGCTCGCCGATTGCCCGGCCAGCAGCAGCGCGCCCGCAAGCATGGCGATGATGACGCTGCCCAGCACGATGGCATTGCGTTCACTGCGACCGGCGACATAGCCCCCGGCAAGATTGCCGAAGAATCCGCCGATGCCATAACCCAGCAGCACGGCGGAAATCGCGCCGATGGAAAGATGCGTCACGTCCTCCATCAGCGGACGGATGTAGGTGAAGCCGGCGAAGTGACCCGATATGACCAGCAACACGACGACCAGCGCAGCGCGCACCGGTCCGCGCGCGAACAACTGGCCGAGCACGCGCAGGTCCGGCATTGCCTTGGGCGGCAGCGCGGGCAGGGTGGCCAGCTGCGCGAGCAGCGTGATCACGCCCACGGCGCCGGCCGCGACGAACGCGCTGCGCCATCCCCAGGTGTCACCCATCCATGCGCCGATGGGGGCCGCGCACACGGTGGCGACGGAGACGCCGGTGAGGATCAGCGACATCGCACGCGGGAACAGTTCGTCCGGCACCAGACGCAACGCCAGTGGCGCGGCCATCGACCAGAACCCACCGAGCGCGACGCCCAGCAACACGCGTGCGACGAGCAGCGTGGTCAGGTTCGACGCGAACACGGCGATCGCATTGGACACCAGCAGCGCGAGCGTGAGCGCGATCATCACGTGGCGGCGATCCATGCGGCGCGTGAGCACGGGGATCGATGGCGCGGCGATCGCACCCACCAGCGCCGTCGCGGTCACTGTCTGGCCCGCCGCGCCTTCACTGATGCGAAGGTCCGCCGCCATCGCGGTGAGCAGGCTCGCCGGCAGGAATTCAGCGGTGACCAGGCCGAACACGCCCAGCGTGAGGGAGAAGATCGCCGGCCAATGCGCGGGTGTGGACGCCGCCGGTGACGCGGCGTCGTAGTCGCAAACAGAACACTCGGTTGAGGACACGAAGGGCTGCCAAGCGGGTGGGGCAGTGCAGGTTAGGCGTACGATGCAGGCGTTTCCATGCCGGAACGGCCGCAATGCATGACGATTCCTCCCGCTTCCTCTCGGCCGTGCAACCGCCCGAAGCGAGCGACCTTTTGACCCGCGTGCTGCTGGGGCTGCGCCTGGATGGCGTGGAATACGGCCGCTGCGTGATGCGCGAGCCGTGGGCCATCGCATTTCCCGCGCAGCGGGATGCGCGCTTCCACTTCGTCGCGCGCGGCGGCGCGTGGTTGTGGACGCCCGCAACGGAATGGAAGCAGCTGCATCCCGGCGACGCCGTGCTGCTGCCACGCGGCAGCTTCCACATCATGGCCAGTTCACCTGACGTGCCGGCGGTGGATATCGACCAGCTCGCGCGCGAGGCCGTGTCGGAGAACCTGTACCTCGTGCGGTCCGCTTCGCCTGCTGGAGCGGACGCGACGCAACCCGAGGCGAGCGTGATGTTCTGCGGCGCGATGCGCTTCAACCTGGATCCGCTGCATCCGCTGCTGGCGATGATGCCCGACCTCATGCACGCAGGCGATCTGGTCAAGCGCGATCCGGCGGTGCTCGCGCTGCTCGACGCGATGGAACGCGAGGTGTCGCTCGATCGCATCGGCGCCTGTGGCATCCTCGCGCGACTGGCCGACGTGCTGGCCGCCAGCATCATCCGCGCGTGGGTGGAATGCGGTTGCAGCGATTCCACCGGCTGGATCGCAGCGGTGCAGTGTCCGAAGGTGGGCAAGGTCATCGCGGCGATCCACGCCGCACCCGAACGCGACTGGGACGTGCCCGCGCTGGCGAAGTTGATGGGTGCATCGCGTTCGCGCTTCGCGGAGGCCTTCACGCGCATCGTCGGCGAAAGCCCGGCACGCTACGTCGCCAAGGTGAAGATGTTCCAGGCACGGCGCTGGATCCAGCAGGAAGGCATGCGCGCGACGGTCGCGGCGCAGCGCCTGGGTTACGACTCCGAAGCCTCCTTCAGCCGCGCATTCAAACGCATCATGGGCGTGCCGCCCAGCGCGGTGCGCGGGCCGGAGGGTGGCGTGACCAGGGAAGGACGCGTTGGGGCGTGAGCGCTGGAAGAACGCCCGCCTACCCGACGCAAAAGGAATCTCCCGTCATGCAATGCCTGAACAACCTGCTGCTCAACACCGACAGCTACAAGGCCAGCCACTGGTTGCAGTACCCGCCGGGTACCGATGCCACGTTCTTCTACGTGGAATCGCGCGGCGGAACGTACGACCGCACGCTGTTCTTCGGCCTCCAGGCGATCCTCAAGGAAACGCTGGCCAAACCCGTCACCCATGCCGACGTGGACGAAGCGCGCGACCTGTTCGCCGCGCACGGCGAGCCCTTCAACGAGGCCGGCTGGCGTTACATCGTCGATCACCACGCAGGCCTGCTTCCGATCCGCATCCGCGCCGTGCCTGAAGGCACGGTCGTGCCGACACACAACGCGCTGATGACCATCGAGTCCACCGATCCGATGGCGTACTGGGTGCCGTCGTACCTGGAGACGATGCTGCTGCGCATCTGGTATCCGGTGACGGTGGCGACCATCAGCTGGCACGCCAAGCAGACCATCCGCCAGTTCCTGGAACGCACCAGCGACGATCCCGAAGGCCAGCTGCCGTTCAAGCTGCACGACTTCGGTTCGCGTGGCGTCTCCAGCGTCGAATCGGCCGCCATCGGCGGCGCGGCGCACCTGGTGAACTTCATGGGCACCGACACCGTCTCGGCCCTGTGCCTGGCGCGCGCGCACTACCACGAGCCGATGGCCGGCTTCTCCATCCCCGCGGCCGAGCACAGCACGATCACCAGCTGGGGACGCGAGAACGAAGTCGAGGCCTATCGCAACATGCTGCGGCAGTTCGCCAGGCCCGGCGCCATCGTGGCCGTGGTGTCCGACAGCTACGACATCTTCCACGCCATCCGCGAGCACTGGGGCAGGACGCTGAAGGATGAGGTGATCCGCTCCGGTGCGACGGTGGTGATCCGCCCCGATTCGGGCGACCCGGTCGCCGTGGTGCACCAGTGCCTGGAGCTGCTGGACGAAGCGTTCGGCCACACCGTCAACGGCAAGGGCTTCAAGGTGCTCAACCACGTCCGCGTGATCCAGGGGGACGGCATCAACCCCACCAGCATCCGCGCGATCCTCGAACGCGTCACCAGCGCCGGTTACGCCACCGACAACGTCGCCTTCGGCATGGGCGGCGCGCTATTGCAGCAGCTCAACCGCGACACGCAGAAGTTCGCGTTGAAGTGCTCGGCGGCGCGCGTCGACGGTGAGTGGATCGACGTCTACAAGGACCCGGTCACCGACAAGGGCAAGCAGAGCAAGCGCGGCCGCATGACGCTGCTGCAGCACCGGGAGTACGGCCAGTTCCGCACCGAACCCGTCTCCGCCGATGCCGAATCGCTGGCCGACGTGCACAAGCCGATGGGCTTCGACGATGCGATGGTGACGATCTGGGAGGACGGGAAGCTCGTCAACGACTGGACCTTCGCCCAGGTTCGCGCGCGCGCCAATGCCGCCAGGCTCTGACGCCGGGCAGTAACGCGAGGGTCGAGTACGCGGCCCTCGCACACAGCGGTACCGACCGCTCCGCCGTCCTACGAAACCGCCTGATCGCGCATCTGCCGCTCGACCGCCGCGCGCAGTTCCTTCAGGCCGTACGGCTTGCGCAGGATCGAGATGCCCAGCGCTTCGGCTTCCCCGCGCATGGCTTCGGAGAAGCCGCTGGTCAGCAGCACCGGCAATGTCGGCCGACGCGTGTGGATCTGCCTCGCCAGCGCGATGCCATTCGTGCCGCCGGGCATCATGATGTCGGAGAACACCAGGTCGATGCGCCTCCCGTTCGCCAGCGCGCCCAGCGCCGCCGTCGCGTTGGTCGTATGCACGACGTCGTACCCGATGCCGCGCAGCATCTGCTCGACCAGCGCCGCCACTTCCACATCGTCTTCGACCAGCAGCACGCAGCGCTCCGGGTCGGATGGCAGCTCGGCAGACGGCCGCGGTTGGCTTTCCTCGTGCGAGGCGACTTCATGCGATCGCGGCAGGGACAGGGCGATCACGGTTCCCTGGCCGGGTACGGAATCGATCGTCACCGCGCCGCCGGACTGCTTCGCGAAGCCGTATACCTGCGCGAGTCCGAGGCCCGACCCCTTGCCGACATCCTTCGTGGTGAAGAACGGCTCGAAGACGCGCGCCCTGATCTCTTCGGACATGCCCGTGCCTGTATCGCGCACCGAGAGGCTGACGAAGTCGCCTTCGATGCCGTCGATGGTGTCGCGCACGTTGTGGCCGGTGATGGTGATCACGCCACTGCCCTTGATGGCATCGCGTGCATTCACCGCAAGGTTGAGGATCACCAGCTCGAGTTCGCCAGGGTCGGCAACGACGGGCCACAGATCGTCTGCCAGGTCGACCTTCACCGTGATGTCGCCGCGCAGGCTTCGATCGAGCAGCTCGGACATGTTGCCGATGAGCCGTGGCAGCTCGACCGTCTCAGGATGCAATGTGCGACTGCGGGAGAATGCCAGCAATTGCCGCGTGAGTCCGGCGCCGCGCTGCGCGGCCTGCTGCATGGCGCGCATCAGCTTCTCGCGTCGCTGCGGATCATCGTGGACTTCCAGCATGTCCAGGCCCGCGGTGATCACCATCAGCAGGTTGTTGAAATCGTGCGCGACCCCGCCGGTCAGCTGACCCAGCGCTTCCAGTTTCTGGGCGTGGCGCAGCGTCTCCTCGACGCGGGCGCGTTCGGCCATCTCATCGCGAAGCCGCGTGTTTACCGTCAGCAGTTGCTGCGTGCGCATCTGGACCAGCGATTCCAGCTGAGCTGCGGCAGCTTCGCGTGCCTGCAGCAGGGCGCGGATCTCGAACTGCCGCCGGCGCGCGCGCAGCGCCGCCTGCATCACGCTGACCAGGGTGATGGGCTGCACGGGGCGCTCGATCAGCGAAACGTTGCCCAGTCGCTCGATCTGCGTCTTCCGCCACGCCGCAACGCGGGGGTGATCGTGCCGGCTGGTGAGCATGACGAAGGGGATGTCGGACCACGCCGGCTGGCGCTGGATCCTGTCGGCCAGCTTGTCCAGCGCCTGGCCGAACAGACCTTCCTCGGCGACGAACGCGACGCCGGCGTCATGGTCGATTTCCGCCAGCAGCGCGTCGAAGTTCGCGCAGATACGGGTTGCGATACCCGCACGTCGCAGCAACCCGGACGTGGATGCCGCATCGCGCCCGGTCGGCGCGAGGATCAGCACCAGTTCCCGCGGCGCATCACTCGACGTCACGGGCAATGCCATGCAACAACGGTTCGCCGCTGCCGGTATAGGAGGGCGTTCCGGAAAAGACGCCATGGAACTCCGTCAGCGGCGGTCCGACCACCAGGCCCTCGCTGCTCAGCTGGAACTCGCGGATGGTGTGTTCGTGGCGACCGCTTCGTTTCTTCACCACCGAAAGCGCACGGCGCACGATGCCGCCGTACTCGAAGTACCGCAGCATCAGGACTGCATCGCTGAGGTAGCTGATGTCCAGCGGCGTCTCGGCGGGTCCGACGAGTCCGTGCTGCGCGAGGATCAGGATCGTCAGGATCCCCTGCTGTCCCAGGAAGGTCAGCAGCTCGTGCATCTGCAGGATCAGGAAACGGCCATCCGGCATCGCGTTGAGGTAGCCGTTGAGGCTGTCGATGACGACGACTCGGACACCGTCTTCCTCCACGCGCCTGCGCACGATGGACGCGAATTCGCCCGGCGACATCTCGGCCGGATCGATCTGCTGGAAGATGATGTGGCCGGACTCCGTCGCCGATTCGAGCTCCAGGCCCAGCGTACGCGCGCGTGCCTCCAGCGTTCCGCGGCCTTCATCGAAGGCGAAGAACGCGGAACGCTCGCCGCGTTGCGCCGCCGCTATCGCGTACGTCAGCGCGAGGGAGGACTTGCCCACGCCCGCCGAACCGATCAGCAGCGCGTTCGTGCCGCGTTCCAGGCCGCCGCCCAGCAGTTTGTCGAGCTCCGCATTGCCGCTGGGGGTGACGTCGCCAACGAAGGGGGTGTGGTGTTCGGCTGCGATGAGTCGCGGATAGACGTCCAGTCCGCCCTTACGGATCTTGATGTCGTGGAAGCCGCCGCGGAATTCGATGCCGCGCATCTTCACCACGCGCAACCGCCGACGCTCCGCGCCGTATTCGATGGCCAGCTGTTCAAGCAGCACCACGCCGTGGGAGATGGAATGCAGCTGCAGGTCGTTCTGCTGCGATGTCATGTCATCCAGCAGCACGACGGTGCACGACCGACTGGCGAAGAAGTGCTTCAGTGCCAGCACCTGCCGCCTGTAGCGCAGCGAACTCTGCGCGAGCAGGCGCAGTTCGGACAGGCTGTCGATGACGACGCGGTTGGGGTTGAGGTCCGAGACGCGGTCCAGGATCAGCTTCGTCGTTTCCCCCAGTTCGACTTCCACCGGATGCAAGACGGTGAGTTCCAGCGAGGGATCCAGCGTGGTTTCCGGGGGCACCAGTTCGAACACGTCGACGCCGTCGAGGTTCCAGCCGTGGCGCGAGGCGACCAGCTCGAGCTCGGCCTGCGTCTCGGACAACGAGATGTAAAGCACCTTCTCGCCCTTGCGTGCCCCGTCGAGCAGGAACTCCAGCGCGAGGGTCGTCTTGCCGGTACCGGGCCTTCCTTCGTACAGATACATCCGGTCCGAATCCAGACCGCCGCCCAGGATGTCGTCCAGTCCTTCATTTCCAGACGAAATGCGGGGGCTGCCGCTGCGCGAATCAGAACCACTGAGCATGGGCCATCATCTCCAGGTCGTGAGGGATGACGCTCGCTGGCGACTCGATCAGGCGTCGAGTCGCTGTCCGGTGACCGACTGGGTTCAGGCAAAGCAACCTCGCATCGGACCGGGGCGCCTGGATCCTATCGTCCAACACAGGCCGTGAAGGGTCATTCAGTCTGGTGGACGACGCGTCATGGTCGAACTCAGCGGAAGGAATCGCGGATTTCGCGCACGGTGCGCTGCGGATCCTGCAGGTGGGGAAAGTGGCCGATGCCGGGCAACACGTCGAGTTCAAGCCCGGCCCTGCGCGCGAATTCCGTTCCCATGTCCGGGCGGATGTAGAGATCGCGCTCGCCCCAGATCACGCGCACCGGCGTGCGCAGGCGCGCGAGGTTCTCCTCGAAGAACCGCTGGTCGCGGGTGAAGTGGCCGTAGTAGTGGAAGAACGCGTCGGCACTGGTCATGCCGTCGCGGTGCCAGTTCTCCGCCATGTCGGACGCGAGTTCCGGTGGCAGGTCGTAGTGCAGTTCGGGCGGAAGGTCGCGGCGATGGACGTTTGCGAGGATCTCCGCACTGGTCGCATTCATCGCGGCGCGCGTGGGCTCGGCCGCGGCGGGCGTCTTGAGGTTGCGCAGGCTTTCGTACATGTACTGCGGACGGTCGAACGGCGCGAAGTCGCCGACGATGATGCGGCGCGCGATGTGCGGTTCGTCCAGCGCGAGCAGCAGCGCCGGCAGCGCGCCGATGTCGGTGGCGTATACGGTCAGCTTCGAGGTGTCGATGCGCTCGTGCTCGATGTACGCCTTCAGGACACGCGCGTAGTCGGCCGGTGCGTAGGCGAACCGATCCGGCGAGGGCCGCGAGGACTGCCCGAAACCCGGCCAGTCGAAGGTGTGCACCTCGTAGTCGTCGCCCAGCGTGAGGGCGATGCCCTTGAACGACAGGATCGTTTCCGGGAATCCGTGCAGGAGGAGGACGGCGCCTTTCGCATGTTCGTTCCGCACGACGGCGCGTCGCAGGATGATGTCGTCGTCGATCCGGATGAATCCGGGTTCGAACGGCTGCGCGGCGGATGCGGCGGTGGATGTACCGGCGATGGCGGTCGCGAGGAGCGCGGCGGTGAGCTTCATGGCGGTGATTTCGGTGTGGGTAGCGTGTAGTGAACATCCCGCGTGTACCCGGGACATGTCCGTCGCACGCGGTTTTGTATCCCGATGTAGCGCGATGCTTAATGCGCCTCAGGCGGGTGGGCGCGCTTGCCGTGCGATGCAGCGGGCACGGCCGGCACGATGAAACTCACCGATTCAGCGGCGATGACCGTGTGGTCCGGCAGCGCGAGTTCGATGAGGATCCTGTGCGGCCCGGCGGGCAGTCCATTCACCACGACCGACCCGTTTCCGCCCGCATCGGCCCAACGCCAGGGCAGGTCGTCGAGGCTGACGTGCAGATGCCCGGCGCGCGGCGATACATCCAGCGCGCCAGCGCCGAACACCGGCAGGATGCGGAAGTTGCGCGTCCGATACGGGACGACGACCGCGCCGCGCGCGAGCGGCCCCGCCAGCGGCGGATCGAGGAACAGGTGCGCCGGCGGTTCGTTCGCGACGGGAACGAACTGCGAAGCCTCGCGTGCATCCTGCGCCAGCGCGGCGCCCGCCACCGCAAGTCCGATTGCGACGGTGGCGGCGAAGAGTCCATGCATCGCAGCTGCGCGCGGTCCGGCCCTATTCACCTGACACCGCCTGCGGCGTGCGCCGGAAGCTGATCGCCAGGCGGTTGTAGGTGTTCATCAGGCCGATCGCGATGGTCAGATCGACCAGGTCCTTCTCGCCGAAGACTGCGAGAGCGGCCTGGTAGTCGTCGTCCTGCACGCCCGTCTGCGCGACGCGCGTGACCGTTTCGGCCCAGGCCAGCGCGGCGCGCTCGCGGTCGGTGAACAGCGCACCTGCCTCGTTCCAGGCCTGCACCAGTGCAAGCTTCTCGACCGCTACGCCACGCTGGATGAGGTCGCGCGTATGCAGGTCGAGGCAGTACGCGCAGTTGTTGATCTGCGAGATTCGCAGGTAGACCAGGTCGACCAGATCGGCGGGAAGATCGGTCTGGGTGATGTAGCCGTAGACGCTGCCGAGCGCCTTGATGCCTTTGGGCGCGATGTCCGTGTACTGGAGACGTTGTGACATTGGGGGTTTCCTCGGGTGGGGGAGTGCGAAGGGCGGGGCCGCTCAGTGGACGCGCACCGTCGCCGACATGCCGGGACGCAGGCTGGCAAGCTGCGCGCCCGGGCCCAGCAGCGCGATGCGCACGGGGATGCGTTGTGCGATGCGCGTGAAGTTTCCGGTGGCATTGTCTGGCGGAAGCAGCGCGAACTGCGCACCGCTCGCCGGCGAAAGGCTTTCGATGCGGCCGCGGAAACGGGCACCGGGCACGGCATCGACGACGATGTCGACGCGTGCCCCTGGCCGCATGCCCTGCAGCTGCGTTTCCTTGAAGTTCGCCACGACCCAGACATCGGACGCGACCAGGGCGATCAACGGCGTGCCGGAACGCACGTACTGGCCGACCCGCGCGATGCGCTCGCTCACGCGGCCATCGACCGGCGCCCGCACCGACGTGCTTTCCACGTCGAGTTGCGCGAGGGCCACGGCGGCCTGCGCGGCGCGGGTGTCGGCTTCCAGTTGGGGCCGCTGGCTTTCGAGCACGCCAATGCGTTCCCGTGAGGCGCCCAGGCCCGCACGCGTTTCGATCACGCGCGTGGCGGCGATCTGCGCCGAAGAGACCAGCTGGTCCAGCTGCGATGCGGCGATGAGCTGGTCGGCCGCCAATGCACGCGCGCGGTCGGAATCGCGATGGCTGCGCGCGGCTTCAGCAGAGGCCTCGTTCACCGACGCCTGCGCCTGCTCGATCGATGCGCGCTGCAGACGCAGCTGCGCGTCGAGATTGCCGATGGCTGCTTGCCGCGCCGCGAGCGCGGCCCGCGCCTGCAGCAAGCGCGCGCGATAGTCGCGGTCGTCGATCTGGAACAACAGCTCGCCGGCCTTCACGCTCTGGTTGTCCCTCACCGCGACGCGCACGACGTGGCCGGATACCTTCGGGCTGATCTGCGTGATGTCGCCACGCACGAAGGCATTGTCGGTGTAGTGGCGATCCCACGACTGCACGAGGCTACCCGGGCGGAGGACGGCGGACGCGCCGGCAGTGGCGATGACGGCCACGAGCAGGCCGATGAACGTGATGGTTCGCGATTTCATGGGGATTCTCCCGCCAGCGAGGGGCGGATGTGGCTCGGTCGCATGAAGGCCACCAGGCACAGGGACGCCAGCAGCCCCGCACCCACGACGAGGAAGGCGTCGTTGATCGACAGAACCCACGCCTCGCGTCGCACGAGCGATGCAACCTGCGCGAGGGCGCGGGCGAGGTTGTCCTCGCGTTCGCCAAGGCGGACGTCGAGCAGGCTACCCAGCGAGGACAGGCGACCGGACGCGGAGGCGTGCAGCCCGCTCACCTGCTCGACGAGCGCACTGGAATGGAACTTCTCGCGCTGCGTGGCGAAGTGCGAGACAAGGCCCGTCCCGAGCGTCGTGCCGCCGAGGGTCGTGGCGTTGAACGCGATGGTGGCGGTGGGGCCATCGGCCGGGCCGAGCGTGCTGGCGCCGGACAACAGCGCCGGCACGAGGAAGAACATCTGCCCGATGCCCAGCAGCAACAGACTCGCATGCAGCTGCTCGCCGGCGAGCTGGCTCGTCGAGGATGCGGCAAGCAGCGTGCCGACGGCACACAACAGCAATCCGGCGAACATCACCTTGCGCCCATCGACGCGCGCAAGCAGATGCCACGCCAGCCCGAACGCACCCACCTGCGGTACCAGGCACCACCACAGCAGTTGCGCGTTCTCCAGCGGCCGGTAGCCCTGCGTCAGCGTGAGCAGCAGCGGTATCAGGTACACGGTGACGGCGAAGCTGGCGCGGAAGATCAGGTTCAGCAGGATCGGAAGGCCGAACTCGCGGCGAAGCAGCAGTCCGATATCGACGATGCGGGTCGATGCATGGCGATGCAGCACCGCGAAGCCGAGCCACGCGCCGATGCTCACGCTGGCGGCGATTGCGATGAGGTCGTCCTCGAACCAGAACCGGCGCGTGCCCTGGCTGAGCACCAGCACCAGCGAGGCCAGCCCCAGCGCGAGCAGCACCACGGCGGGCCAATGCGTCTTCAAGGCGTCGCGGTTCACCGGCGCAACCGGCATCCACGCCAGGCCCGCGCAGAGCAGGGCGACCGCGAGGAACGACTGGACCAGGAACAACGCACGCCACCCGAACGCCGCCTCGATGGGCGCGGCGAGGATGGGGCCGGCATTGGCGGGAATCAGCAGCACGGCGGCCAGCAGCGCCAGCCCGCCCGTCACGCGCGGCCCTTTCCACAGCGCGAAGATCGCCACGAAGGCGATCGGACCGAATGAACCGCCGGCGACGCCCTGTATCGCACGCGCGACCAGCATGGCCGGCAAGGTCGTGGACGCGAACGCCGCCCATGCCGTCACGGCGAACACCAGCGCGGCACCGGCGAAATAGCGGCGCAGCCCGAACGCCCGGACCAGGACGGGCGACAGGACGATGCCGATGAAGCTGGTCATCGTATAGATCGTCGTGATCCACGACGCTTCATCGGCCGACACACCCAGACCGCCCTGGATGTCGGCCAGGTGGGCACTGGTGAACTGGTTGGCGAGGCTGGCGAAGAACGCACCGGCGAGCGCGGTCGGAACGACGCGTCCGAACTTCGTCGTCGAGGTGGTTGCGGTGGCGGCAGCGGCGGTGGCGTTCATGGCGAGGTCGTGTGTTCGAACGCCGGCGCATCCGGGGATGCGTCGGCGTTCCGGCATAGGTCATGCGGCGCGCGCGATGCGGTAGCGCGCGGCGGGCGAGTTGCGCGACAGGCCAGGGCGCAGCGCGTTGCGTGCGGTTTCCAGTGCGTTCCAGTCGGCGATGTCGGGCAGGGCGGGGATGGTCACGGTCTCGCCCATGGCCAGGCCTGCGAGCGCGGCATCGACCATGTCTTCGGCCGACATGACCATCTCCTGCGGCAGGTTCTCGATCGGCAGGCCGGCGACGTTCCAGAACTCCGTCGCGGTGGCACCCGGCAGCACGGCCTGCACGCGCACGCCCTTGTCGGCCAGTTCGTGCTGCAGCGACTGCGAAAGCGCCAGCACGAACGCCTTGCTGCCGCCGTACACGCCGTTCAGCAGTTCCGGCTGCAGCGCGACGATGGAGGCGATGTTGACGATGGTGCCCGCGCCGCGCGCGACGAACGCAGGTGCGGCGGCGTAGGCCAGGCGCATCGGGACGCTGACATTGAGCGCGATCATGCGATCCATGTCGGCGACATTCGACTGCAGCAGCGGCGCCGTCGCGCCGAGACCGGCGTTGTTCACCAGCGCGGTGATGCTGGCATCGGTGCGCAGCACGGATTCGACACGGGCGAGGTCGTCGGGGTTGGTCAGGTCGGCCGTCAGCGTTTCGACTGAACGGCCGGTGCGGGTGGTCAGCTCCTGCGCGAGCGAGCGGAGCAGGTCCGCACGGCGTGCGACCAGGATGAGGTCGTATCCGGCGCGGGCGAGACGGTCGGCGTAGATCGCGCCGATGCCGGAGGATGCACCGGTGATGAGGGCGGTGCCTTGATGAACGGGGGTCTTCATGGCGGTTCCAGTTGAGCGGCGGGTTTGCCGGGCGACTGGAAATGTAGGCGTCCTTGCCGGTGGCTTAAATGTCGTATATACCTCGTTTCAGGACACGCCATGTCCGGCCATCGGAGCGCCCCCATGCTCACCATTGGATTCGTCACGCCCCCGGGGTTCCAGATCATGGGACTGGCCGCGATATCGGCGTTCGAGCTCGCCAACACCACGTCGGGCGAACCCCTGTACGACATCCGCGTGCTGTCCGAACACGGCGGGCCGGTCACGAACTCGCTCGGCATTCCACTGGAAACGCGCGTGCTGTCGCGTGCGAAGGTCGATACGTTGATCGTGACGGGCCTGCTGCATCCGCAAGCCTCCAGCGCCGGGCTCGTGAAGCAGATCCGCAAGGCGGCGCAGTCGGTGCGTCGCATCGCATCCGTCTGCACGGGCGCCTTCATCCTCGGCGAGGCGGGGCTGCTGGACGGCAAGCGCGTGACCACGCACTGGTTCCATTCGCGCAACCTGCAGGCGCAGTTCCCACACGCCGTCGTCGAGGACGACCGCATTTTCATCATCGACGGCGCGCTGTGGACCTCGGCGGGCATGAGCGCCGGCATCGACCTGGCGCTGGGCATGATCGAGAAGGACTTCGGCGTGGAGCTCGCGCGTGCGGTGGCGCAGAAGCTGGTCGTGTATCACCGGCGCGGTGGCGGGCAATCGCAGCATTCGGCGCTGCTGGAACTGGACGCGAAGAGCGACCGCATCCAGAGCGCGCTGGGGTATGCGCGCAGCCATCTCAACGCCGCGCTTACCGTGGAGGAACTGGCCGATGCGGCGCACCTGAGCCCGCGTCAGTTCAGCCGCGCATTCCGCGCCGAAACAGGCCAGTCGCCCGCGAAGGCTGTCGAGCATATGCGCGTGGAAGCCGCGCGCGTGATGATCGAGCAGGGCAGGCACTCGATGGGTGAGGTCGCCGTGGAAACCGGATTCGCCGACATCGAGCGGATGCGGCGGGCGTTCCTGCGTGCATTCGGCCAGCCGCCGCAGGTGTTGCGGCGAAACGCGCGACGTGCCTTGGCCTAATCGCGTCGTCGGCCGAAGGCCAGCCACGCCAGCACGACGGTCAAAGCCACCAGCAGCCCGACGACGATGGCGAAGCCTTTGGCGTTCGCGGCCAGCGGGACGCCGCCGACGTTCATGCCGAACAGGCCCGCCACCAGGTTCACCGGCAGCGCCAGCACCGTGACGACGGTGAGCACGAACAGCGTGCGGCCGGTCTGCTCGTTCACCAGCGCCGACAGTTCTTCCTGGATCAGTTTCGTGCGTTCTACCAGTGCCGCCGAATCGCCGATCGACGTGGCGAATTCCTCTGCGGACTGGCGAAGGTCGGCCACGTCATCGCGACTGATCCACGGCGGCGGCCGGTTCAGGAGGCGGAACAGCGCCGTGGGTTCGGGTGCCAGCAACCGCTGCAGGCGCACCAGCGTGCGCCGCAATGCGCCCAGTTCCTTGCGATCGGACGAGATGCGGTTGGCGAGCAGGCGATCCTCGATCTCGTCCACGCGCGCGGTGGACTTGCGCACGATGTCGGCCAGCACGTTGGCCTGGTCGCGCAGCAGGTGTGCAAGCAGTTCGACCGGTGAGCGGAATGCCTGTCCCGCGCGCACGGCAGTGCGCAACTGCTCGACCGACCGCAGTGGACGCAGGCGCGCGCTCACCACCAGGCGCGGTGCGATGCACAGACTCGTGGTGCCGACGTCGGAGGCATCGAAGGTCGAGTCGAACAGCACATCGTGGACCACAGCGACGAGCCGGCCGTCGTCCAGTTCCAGACGCGTGGAGCCCACCTCGCTGTGCAACGAATCGAGGAAGGCGTCCGGAAGCTCGAGCGAGCGGCGCAGGAATCGTTCGGATGCCTGGTTCGACAGCGAGAAATGCAGCCAGAGGAAGTCGCCCGCATCCGCATCGTCGATGTTGTCGCCGGAGGCGAGGAAGGCCGCGACGGCTTCGGTCGTCACCGGCTCGGCGGCGCGACCCGGCGGGAACCGATAGCCCCAGATCAGCCCGTCCTTGTCGGAGCCGTAGGTGGTATCGATGCTCCGCATTCGGCGCTCCCGCACAGGACTGCGCGGAGAGTAGCCGAAGTCCGCGCAGGGCTCATGACCGTCGCTTCCTGTGATTGCGTCCCACGACGCGCGGGAGTGGCCTGAAGGCCGCGCTTGGCGGAGTATTCGCCTGTCGCTCGTGTTGGGCTGCGCAAGGGCAGGGCCGGACCATGGCTGCACGATTACAGGTAGGTGCCAGTGGCTATTCCTACAAGGAATGGAAGGGCAGCTTCTATCCCGACATCATGAAGCCGGAGGAAATGCTGGGCTGGTATTCGCAGCGCCTGCCGACGGTGGAGATCAACAACACCTTCTACCAGATGCCCAAGGTAGTGACGCTGGAGCACTGGGCCCAAGCCACGCCGGAGCATTTCAGCTTCGCGATAAAGGCCTCGCGTCGCATCACCCATGATGCGCGCCTGAAAGCGGACGCTGCCGCCGATTCGGTCGCCTACCTGTACCGCAACCTGGAAACGCTGGGCGACAAGCGTGGCCCGGTGTTGTTCCAGCTGCCGCCGTTCCTGAAAAAGGACGTGCCACGACTGGTCGATTTCCTGCAGGTGCTGCCCGTCGGCCATCGCGCCGCGTTCGAATTCCGCAACGACAGCTGGTTCGACGATGCCGTCTACGACGCGCTGAACGACGCCGGAGCGGCCTTGTGCCTTTCCGAGCGAAATGACGATGCGCCGCCGTCGTTGGTCGAGACCGCTACGTGGGGTTACGTGCGGCTGCGTCTGGAGAACTATTCCGAAGGCGATCTTGCGCACTGGGCGCAGCGGCTGCTGGATACCGCGTGGCAGGACATCCACGTCTACTTCATGCACGAGCCGACCGCACCGGGGTATGCCCTCAGCCTGATGCGCCTGGGTTCACAGCAGAGGAGGGTGCATGACGACGCATGAGATCGGGATCGAAGTCGAAGCCGGCGTGCGTGTTTCGGGCCTGCTGCAGGTGCCTGCTTCGGCGCGCGCCTGTTACGTGCTTGCACACGGCGCAGGCGCAGGCATGGCGCATCCGTTCATGGCCGCTGTGGCGCAGGGCCTGTTCGAGCGCGGCATCGCGAGCCTGCGGTATCAGTTTCCCTACATGGAACGCGGTTCGCGACGGCCCGACGTGCCGCGACTTGCGCATGCGACGGTCCGCGCCGCGGTCGCTGAGGCCGCGCGCCAGTTGCCCGGACTGGCCTTGTTCGCTGGCGGCAAGTCCTTCGGTGGCCGCATGACGTCGCAGGCGCAAGCGCAGTCGCCGCTACCGGACGTCCGCGGCCTGGTGTTCATCGGGTTTCCGCTGCATCCGGCAGGAAAACCCTCCGATGAACGCGCCGACCATCTTTCGGACGTCGACGTTCCCATGCTGTTCCTGCAGGGAACCCGCGACGAACTGGCTCGGCTGGACCTGTTGCAGGCGGTGGTGGCACGACTGGGTTCGCGCGCTACGCTGGCGGTGTTCGAGCACGCCGATCATTCGTTCCACGTACCGGCACGCAGTGGGCGCAACGATGCACAGGTGATGGATGAACTGCTCGAACGTATCGCGGCGTGGATCGACGAAGAGCTGCGCGGCGGTTAATCCACCGCGTCGCCGCTCAGCTTCAGATCGCGCAGGATCGCCCCAAGCTCGCTGTTGACCGATTCCACCAGATCCGGCGGAGCGCGCGCGACGATGGCGCCCGCCATTGCGGCGAACACGCCGTACACCTGCGCGGTGTCGGATGTCTCACCAAGCATCTGCTCGACGTTCGCTCGCAGCGCATCGAGCTGGATCTGCAGCTCGGGCCATCCCGGCATCGGCGTTTCGCGCGGGTACGGCTTCTTGTCGTTTGACATGTTGCGTGTCCCCACGATGACGGTGTGCGATGACATCCCCGGTTGGAATGCAGGGGAGAGCACGCCCGCCGCGAAATCCCGATGCGTCGACACGATGGCGTCCGTACCATCGGCATACGTCGCGGACTGGGGGAGGGAGCGGGCGTCGGTCGACGGGCGTGCTCGATAAGGGCCTGGCGTGTGCATGCGTGCATGCCGCCACGCATCACTCGCCCGGAAGTACGGCCGGCTTGCCGGCATCCTTCAGGAAGAACGCAACGAACCTGGCCGGTTCGGTCGCGCTGGCGTTGCGTCCGATGGTGTGGATGTCGTGCGGGCCTTCGTACCAGCTCTGGCCTGGCGAGAGGTTCACCACCGGGCTGCCCTTGACGCCCATCACGAGCGAACCTTCCAGCACGTAGACGAAGACGTGCGCATCGTGATGGTGCAGATGCGCTACGGCACCGGGCGGATACTCGATGATGGCCATCTGGGCTTCCTTGCCCGGGTAATCCGGTAAAGGCCTGGTCATCACCGGTTTCGCGACGGGCACGGGTGCCTTGTTCTGGCTCGCGCCGGCCGGTGCACCCGCATCCTGTGCGAGCAGGCTGCCGGACCATATGGCGGCGGCGAACGCGAATGCATGGGAAATGCGCATCTGGACTCCTGGGGGCGGCGGGCAATCGCCCATAGCGTGGATCGTAGGCCCGAGTCATCGGCGCGAGTAGGCTCCCACGCGGCAACAGCTTGTTGACCGTTGGGAGGCGGAGTTCGATCTTGTCGCGCCACATCGCGAGTTGCCTCGGTGTTTTGACAGTCATGCGCCGGCGTCCCGGCGCCTCTCGCAGCCGTCGTCCTTGCCATTCGTTCCCCGAGTCGCAGTTATGGGCGCACTCTCTGCGCGATGGGGGGGTAGAAGATGTCGACGAGCTCCAAACCGCATGGGAAATCCGCTCGCGTAAGCCTTTGCGTGTGTTTACATAATATGCATTATGCGAAGTTACTTATGCGGGCTTTGCGGCGCTTGGCCGCAGCCGTAAGCCCTTTCCGACCCGCTTTCGCGGCCTGATCCATGGACCGGCCGCCCTGCTGGTTTGAAGCCGCAGCGGATTACCAGCGCCGCGTTCTCAACCAAGTGGAACTCACCGGACCATGGCTCGGGGGGCGGCTCGCTGGTCGCGACCTGGTGAGCCCGGACGGCCAACGGATCAGTCCGGAACGACTACGCGGCCTGATCTTTCGCCAGTCGATAGACGGACGACGTGACCGCGCCCGCGCACGGCGTCAGCCGAAACAGCAGCTGGTCCGAGTCGTCGTCGTTGACCTAGCTCAGTACCGAGCCAACGGTGGCGCCGCGGCCTAGCGTCCGCTAACGGCCACAAGCGGACATCAGTAGTTTCCGACCCAGGGCACGCGTTTTGTGCAGATCGCCACGAGCCCCTCTTTCTGCAGCTTGAGCACATCCACCTGCACCATTCCGGACTTGGAAAACTCGGGCGCTTCGTAACTCAGTCCCTGCACGTAGTAGCTATTCCCACGCCGCAGCACGGCGATTCTAGGAAAGCTCACTTTGTAGGTCATGCTCCCGGATCGGGAAGGCGTATAGGCGACCTCTTGAAGGTCCCCGGGGAAGTGACTATCGGAATAGCTACGCCAGAGAACCACCTCGTCATCGCGGCCATCCCCGTCGGCATCGATTCCCCGCAGCGGAAAGTAGCGACCATCTTCATCTTCCCCCGCTGCTTCCGGTACATACACCGCATCGGGCGGGACATCGCTGGCAGTAGCGCAAGTGCCGGGGTCAAAATCCGCAGCGCTGCCAGCGACTGGCGCTATGTCCGCTTTGGGTCGGAAGCGGACATTAGCCTCGCTCCAGCCGCGCATAGCGGCCAGCGAGCAAGCCGTGCGAAGTCGATGGCCAAACGGGCTATCGCGGGTAGCAAGGATCGGCCTCGCCGTACGACCACCCAGGGGACACGTGAACCAGCTTCCCTTGCGGCGAGAACTTCATGCCGACGCGTCCGACCCACGTGCAGCCATCCTTCTCGAACGCCACCTCTCGCCCAGCCCGCTCCATCGCGGCAACAACCTCGGACTTGCCTATGCCGGCCGCGATCCCAGGCAGCGCAGCCGTCACCTGCTTCCGGAAATCGTCCAGTTCAGCCACTTGCTGGTCACGGTATGAAAGGTTGATCGCAGTATCTATGCTGGAGAAAAGAAGGTAGCCGCACGTGCCAAGCAGAAGCAGCACCACCGCCCCATAGATCAGATGCAGTTTCATCGGCACCTTCCTTCCGTCGGATCATGAGATCGGTCACTCGCGCCCGCCGTCACGAGCGTCAGCTGTCGGCTGTCGGCAGCAGACATGTCCGATTTCGAGGCGGACGTTCGGGCGACTTCAAGCGAGTACATGGAATTCAGATCATACGCAGCGCAATGCCACAGGTTGGTATCCCCCGCGCATGGTGCCGGTGACCTCGTACTTGCAGCGTTTGCCAAGCCCGAGGTCGATCAGTCGGGGCGGTACGCCGATGTTCGCGCCGTCGGCGGAGTTGCGGAAGCTCAGCGCATACGCGTGGCCGGCCTCCACTTCGATCTGCTGCTCGAAATGGGCGATCTGACCCATGGTCTTGTCCCACACGAGGAAGGCAAGCCGGTGTTTTCCAGGCGTGACCGCGACCGAGTACGGATAACCCGCCAATCGCCTGCTCGGCATGGTCTTGCCGTCCACCTTCTCGATCATCGCGAACGAGATATCGGAGTTGTTCGCCCAGATTGTCGCATGCGGCGCACTGCCACCGGATGGACGTGTCGTATCGTAGACATCAAGAACCGGGTTCAGGACTGCGCACGAGGACAGGGTTGCCGCAAGCGCGAATGCAAGAAGCATCTTCATGGTGTTCGCCGCATCCGCATCAAAGAAAGTCGGTCACCGACTTGGTGAACGACATAGAGGCGTAATAGTTCGGGTAGTGGGCCTTCAGATACTCAACCATGTCCCCTTCGTTGTCCGCCGCAGTGATCCGGGCCGAAAAACCATCGGTTCCATCCAGCGTGAGATGGCCGATGTAGGTGATCTGCCCGCTCTTCACCGTGAACCGGTTGGTCCCGTCGAACAACGCGTAGCGACCTGAAACCGCCACCTTCGACCACATGTAGTCGCCAACCTTGACGGGCCTGACCCAGTACTTCTCGCCCTGCTCGATCAGAAACGCGCCTTCGGGACCGAAGAATTCCTCGGCGAGCGCAGAGCCAAGCGTCATCTGCGACTTGAAGTGTGTGTAGTGCAGCTGCGCCCATGGCATATCGGTCTTCGCCTTGAAGACGACGAGCCCGTAGCCAGGCGGAACGCGCGTTCCGTCGGTGACGTTCCTGGTCGTCACGCAGCCTGCGAGCAGGACGACGAATGCGAGAAGGATGAGATGCCTGACGACCGATCTGATCACGAACGTTCCCCTTGGTTTGATACGTGAAACGGCTTGTCGGATACGCGCGCAGACGGGCTCCGCGGGACGCCGCCCGACGCTGGTGGCTCAATTCGACTACTCGCCAATAACTTGCTGCTGCCCCGTCGTGGCACCCACGTCCTGCAACAGGATTTCGCAGCGCTTGCGAAGGTCCGCCTCGGCGAAGGTCGTCAAGCCGATCGAAACGAAACCTGCCAGGCGACGTTCTGCTGCTTCGATCGTCTCGCCCGGCTTGAGTGTCGCCTTTCGCATGTCACGGCCGGATTCGATCAGCGACGCGTTACGTGTTTTCCAGCTTGCGAACGCCGGCTCAAACGTCTTCTCGAATCCGGGAATGGCGTCCGCGCATCTGGCTGCGGTCACGGGTGCGAGGACTGCGTTGTTGTATGCGTGCTCGGCCGTGCCCGCCGGCGCGGTGGCTTGAGCGGCCGACATGAAGGCGATCGAACCCAGGACACTGCCTGCAAGGTACTTCATGATGTCTCCGATGACTCCGGCGAAGGTCGTCGCGCGCGTCGTGCGCTGGACGGCAGCGCGAGCGGTCGCTTTGTCGTGATGTCTGGATGGCGCCATCGAAGGGGCCGGCGCACGCATGCCCGGCGTTGCGGCGACCGGGTGTTGTGGCAATGCGGTTCCAGCTCGGGCGGCCGGCGCACACGGCGCGAAGCCAAGCGCATGCATGCGCCAGTCGAGTCTCATCCTTGTCCCCTGTTCCCTGGTTGTCGTTCCGCGCGATGGTCCCCACCATCGACACAGTCGCTAGGCCTGCGCCGGGCCTAGCGTAGTGGGACCAGATTGGGGCTGCAAGATGCCGGCCGCGAGTACTCCGACCGGGCATGCGGCGACGTCCTGGCTTCCCGGCGCCAAGCGTTCCGCAGCGAAACTGGCGCCAAAATGTCCGTTTAGGGTCGAAGGCGGACATTGGCAGCCCGGCTGCCGGAAATCCCGGCCGAAGGTCCGCTATCCGCCAGGAGTGGACGTTAGCGGCTTGCCCGCGAATCCTAGAACCAGGTCATCGACGCAACGATGAACTTACGTCCATTGTTCGAGCCGGCTCTCCCTGAATATCGTCGTTGTGGTCAAGCCGTCAATCGACGTCGTGGTGAGACGACACTTCCCTACGATGGCATCGGGTTGACGCCGCGCAGCGGGATGCGTGCATTCTATGAACACGAAACCGACATCTTGTGGAGCGTCGTTGAGATACCGGCGCCGAGCATGCCAGTTCGGGTACGACTCCAGTTCCTGGTACTGCAGCTTGGAGCGCGGATCATCCAATACTGGGAACGTCGCCGCCGCGATCCGCCTGGATTCCTTCATGTATTTGGACCAATCCACACCGGTTTCTGCCACCGCCATCGACAATCGCTCCGCGAAGATCACCGCCGGATCAAGCTCGCAGGCAGAAGCCGGAATCTCGAGCGCCACAGAGCCAACGATGGCCGGATTTCTATCCACGGCAAGGTCGGGCAGACCATGTTCGATATATGCATTCGGGATGATGAGCGTCGGCGTGTGCGCTACAACAGCGGCGGGATTAGTCACGCGGCCACGGAACACTAACGTCCTGCACTCAGTGCCGGCATCCGTGCAGTGCAGAACCGTGGCGCCGGAAGCTGCAGTCGACCCTTCAGGCGAAGCGTCACCACAGGCGGCTGGCGCTAGCAGCAGCAGGAGGACCGCTGTTTGAACAGATCGCTTCTCAATGCACCATCCCATTAGGTGTACGAACATCCGCTACGCGTCGGAGCGGACATTAGCATCGCCATCGCGGATTGGCTCAGCCCAATGTCCGCTATCGCCCAGGAGCGGACGTTCGCCGCTGGCATCATCTTTGGTCTGAACAATGGCCGGACGTACTTCCATCCCTTCCCACGACGGCCTGCGTGCGGCGTGGCGATTCCGCCGCTTCCAGATGGCCGTTCTTCTTGGCCAGCTGATACCAGTAGTCCGCGCGAATGCAGTCGTAGGCTGACCGGCCCTCCAGGGACAGGACGTTCGCCAACTCAAACTGGGCCTCGGCGCTCCCGTTCTCCGCTGCAATCCGGTACCACTCAGTGACAATCTCGGGCGACTGGGTCCCCTTCGCCTCACGAGCGACCTCCAGCGCGGAATCTCCGTCACCTCTCAAGCCCTTTTCGATCTTGCATGAGATGTCGCACCCTTCAACGGCGGTGGCATTCACACTCAGGAACGTCGCAAGGAGGACGAGGTATCGCATGAGCACCGAATGTCCGCTTTGAGTCGAAAGCGGACATTAGCATTCCCGGGCGCCCTGCTCTTCCATCTACGGTCGTAGCGGACTTTTTGTAAGCATCGGAATCGTGGCGGTCGCGGTGCTTTTCGCGATCCAGAGCAGGAAGGCGGCGGCGACCATCAACGGGAGCATCAACACCTCAATCGGAATCTTCCGCTTGATCGTGTGCACGTCTGCGGACTTGTACTTTCCGAACACGTCCTTCGGCAGTGCGCGCGTGGTGTGCTGCGCGCCACGCTTGAGTCCTGCTGCGGAACCGAATCGTCCAAACGAAGAACGGCGGGACAAGCCCGCCGTTCTAACGCTCAGTCCGACGAAGTTACTGCTTGGTTGGAATGTTGACCTTGTCGATGCCGTGAATGACCCCGTTGCTGGAGGCGATGTCGGCAGAGGTGACCTGCGCGCCGTCGATGCTGACCTTGTCGTTGGCCAGCGTGATCGGGGCGGACTGGCCGTTTACCGTCCTGGCAGCCTCCCACTTGCCGATATCTGCCACTGACTTGCGACCGCTGACCACGTGGTAATTCAACAGCGAGACGAGTTCTTCCTTGTTCTCGGGTTTGAAGAGATTGTCCAGCTTGCCGGACGGAAGCTTTTCGAATGCTGCATCGGTCGGTGCGAAGACCGTGAACGGGCCGTCGCCACGAAGGGTTTCGCTCATCCCAGCGCGTTCGATGGCCTTGCCGAAGGTCTTGAAGGACCCGTTGGCCGCAGCCGTGTCGACGAGGTTCTTGGTGTTGTTGTTGTTGGTCATGGTGCTCATTAAGACGATTGCCTTTTATGTGGATCCGAAGTGCACGGAATCGAGGGTGGCCGAAGCCAGGCTCCTGCCGTCGGCAGGGGCTATAGGACTCAGTGCGGGTGGGGAGTGGGTAGTACTGCGCGGCTGAGTGGCCGTTACGACATTGCGCCGTAGTGCCAGTGGACACTGCGCTAACGGTTGTTACTTCTTCGTGATGCGAAGCCGGACGACCGAGATTGCGTTCATAAGACATCGTGCGCCGCCTTCCGGGCGCCGTTCGCATGCAGCATTCACGGATGGATGCGCAAGCTGCGAGCGAATCGAAGGTGCTGCATTCAACTTGCACCGCGACCGAGGACGCGCCTTCAAGGCTGCCTGGACAGACTGTTTCGTGGACACTGTGAACGAAATCCGACGTCGAACTGCGCAGTCCGAGGAGGAAGGTGACCCGAAGATGCTTGAGCACTGTTGAGCGTGGCGTGCTCAGCTTGAGCACTTGCAACCTTTCCTGACCCTGTCGCCCAACGACTACAGCTATGTTGAGGCGCTTAATGCCTTTCTGCTCAGGGCTCGCGGCGTTTAGCATTCATTCGGAAGGAAGGAAGCCTGCCATATGCCCGACCTGAGCGTGGGTCACGCATTCTCTTAATACGCCACACGCTTACTTGAGGCCAGTAGAGGTCGAGATGCGGTTTGGGCACCGATTTAGCGAGAGGAACCAGCGGGTGTCCCTGATCTGCGTCCACATCAGTCATCAACATCGGGAGTGCCAGGCGCTGTCGGGCCAGGTCAGGCTAATGTGCCCCCCACTTTGTTGACCAGAGCAAGTAGTGCCTCAACCGTGAACGGCTTCTTGAGGATCAGATGACATCCAAATCGGGGTGGGAGTTCCGTCCGGTCGGAGCCGGTGGAGAAGAAGAAGGGAACGCTTCGCTTCGTCAGGAGGTCCGCAATTGCTGCGGTGTCCTCGTGCCCGAGTCGGAAATCGAGAGTGGCACAATCGAAGTGGCCTTCGCGCACCCACTGTAGGGCACGCCTCGCATGTCCGGTGTACCAGACGGCGTGGCCGTCATGTGTCAATGCTTCTGCCATGGCCTCGGCCAATGGCAGTGAGTCTTCTACAACGAGGACCTGCATGACCATGACTCCTGCTCGATACACAGCCGAGCAGGACTATGCCCCTCCGCAGGGAAAGATCGTGCCTGCCCGATGGTGACCTGCGTGTGAGCCACTCATGCTCACGCGCCATGACACTGGGCTGGCGTATAAGTTGTGATGCCATAGTCATAGTTGGAGCGCAAGATTGATTGCCAAAGTTTCACAGCCGGCGTGCGCGTATCGGACCCTGCTCCAGGCGATCGGGGAAGGTGCACACGATCTGTACGGCTCGAACTGGGAAGTGGCGGAGGCCTCGACGATCGAACTGTGGCCCTCCTACGCACTGAGCACCGGCCTGTCCTGGGTGGACGTTCGCACTCAGATTCGATCCGCGTGGGAACGTTCCTGTTCGAACCCCGAAGCGTAAGCGTCACCGACCATGATTGAGAGTTTGAGTCTAATCCGAACCCAACTTCGTAACCGCCTGCTAACGGGGAAGAGGTCACACTGTCGTTACTGGAGAACGCAAACTCCTGACCGAATCACTCAGAGCACAGCGCGTCAGAGCTACAAGGTCAGTTGAACCTGACCAAGCCCACGATTCGAGTCCACCGGAGTCATTGGCGAAGCTCACTGAGCTTCGCCAATGTCGTTCTGGCACGCCTTTCGCCCAGTGACCGAGGCCTTGTCATTCGCGTCGGGAGTGCAGTCCTGCAAAGAATGCTGATGCATTTGTCCGTAAGCACTAGAACTCTCCATCGCGAAAGGTCGTGCTCTTACGGTAGTCTGGTCCGCAACCCTGCCGTGAAGTGGCGGAGAACGTCGGATCTTCGCGCGGTCCACTGAAACCACACTCATTGCCGGCGTTCAAGCCACCTACGCAGGAACTCATAGTGTTCTGCTCCGCAATCGATCGCTTATGAAATGGATCACCACAATCGCGTGCGTGTCTTTCGCAGTCACAATAGCAGCGGAAACCGTAGTGTGGACGACGTTCCTGCATCGTTTAAGGAACCGATATCCGCAGCAGTGGCTCCATGCTTCGCAACCGCTTATGTGGCAGGACAGAACCCTGCTAAGCGCGCGCAGCACGATGCTGTATCTGTCCAACCGCGACTACCTCGAAAGCCTCGATCTGGACGGGGCGCACTACTGCGGTCGTCATCGCAGCTTGCTGCTTGCGGCCTATTGGTTGACGGTCGCAGCAGGCGTGACGGCGCTCCTGGCGTTGGCGTTGCACGGCTGGTGACCTGCGGGCGTGCTGACCAACAGACCTCGCTGTGGGAGGATCGGATCCTGAGAGCTGAGCCGCGCGTGTAAGCTCTTCTCAGCCTGAACGGCGAGCTTGCCTCGCCGTTCTCTATTCTATGGAGATGCAATGTCGTGGTTGCCGGTCGGCGACCAGCGGGAAGAGCTACCGCTCGTCCGGGTCACGTGTAAGTAACATCAATTGGCGCACTGTCTAGTATCACTACGACGCAACGTCGTATCGGCCATTCAGCCGCAAAGAAAGCCCCGCTCCCACCTACTCTGAGCAATCGCCTCCACTGTCGGTCGGAGGTCGGCCATTCCTTGCCGCTGTGGCCTCACTTCAACACAGCAGCCAATCGCCGCCGAGCTACGAGCTTCGTTCTCCTACGAGGCTACGGCAACGACTGGACGGAGATGATCATGAACGGTGCAACTGCCCCGTTGTTCACAGACGTTCTCAAATCAATACCGAGGTTCTTCGGGATTCGGCTCGACGCAAGACCCGCCTACCACATGGAAGATATTGTCGGACCAGTCGAGATCAGGCGTTACGCGCCTGCGTTGTTTGCGCATACGTCTGCGGATGGAAGCCATGACGCCGCCATCCGTGTCGCGCGCGAGAAGCTTGAGGATTACATCTACGGCGACAACGAAAGCCTGGAGAAGATGGAGATGACGTACCCGACGTATCAGGCCGACGGCGAGTCCACGATGTTCCCCAGTGCGCTGCGCCTGCGCGAAATGCACGGCTGGAGAGTGGCATTCTTCCTGTCGAACAATCTCGCCGCCGGCGAGGCCCCCCTTCCCGATGATCCGACCATAAGAGTTCATGAATCAATGGAAACTCTGGTTGCCGTCCTTGGATACCGCGGCGCCGATACGGAGCATAGCCGGTCCGCTGCTAAGCGAGAGTTGATGCACGCACTCTCAGGGTCAAAGTGGGCGGCAGACGACCAGGTGTATTGGGCAACGTATGACCAGGCGTTCTCTATTCCGTATCTCAAGAAAAATGAAGTTCACGTCCGCGTGGCGAACTCCAGGAGGGAGATTCTAGTCTCGGCCAAGGTCGATGAGGCCTGCAACAGCGACAGTGCAGCCGCTAATCAATCCCAGCCTTTTACTACGCTCCCGGAGAACTGAAATGCAAATCTTCATGAATGAAAGAACCAATCCAAGCTTCTTACGCCCCATCCCCGAGGACGATCTAGCATTGCAGCGAGCAGAGAACGAAGGACTGCCTTTCCTGTCGCGTCGTGATGAGGCGAGCCACCTGTTCGCTGGCGTCTCGATGAGGCTGAGAAAAGGGCTTTCTCCAGCAACCAGGGGGAACTTGCTTACCCTTGAGGAACTCCTCGCTACGGTCAAAGCAGTGACGCAAACCGACACAATCTTGCGTCAGCAATGCGCAACTCTTATTGCTCTCTTAGCATCGGACATCAGGGATGCGAAGCAATTTTCGCTGGACAGCTGTCTACGCGCCAAGCCGCTGCACGAATGGCGCGAGCGCTACAACGGCTTAGAGGTCCTGCGATGACCGTCGCCTTGGCAGATCGCCATTGCCGGTTGTTGACGTCGGTCCGGCCTCGCTCACGAGATCTGCGAGTGGTGTGAGTGGGCCATGCAATATGGACGACCGCTTCGGGTTGAAACCTACCCTTACAAGCAGTTGACGTGAGCCGGGCTAGCCGCCTCTGGGCGTGACGTCGGCAGAACCGCTCATTGCCGGCGCACTGGCCATTTCACGGGACAAAGCGGTGTCTGTAGGGGCCTGCCCCTTCATCCCTGCCGAGATCGCGCGCGCTGCCGGCGCCAGCTCGCTTCGTCCAGGCGACAGCGGTTGCCCTTCGCTCGGTCCAGAAACGGTCCGTACTGGCCATCGATAGCGATCATCTGGCAGCGGTTCTCCTCGATCACGTGACGGGACCGGCATGTACGCGCGCCGATCGCGATGTTCACCCCGCCGCCGTCGACGGACGTGTCCCCGCCGAAGTATCTGTGATGTCCCCGCCCCTGCGAGCGCCGCCCCCTGTTCAGCCGGCCCCTGCCCCGTCTTGCTTGTCTAACCCGCGCCGGCTGGGCGATGCTTTCCCCGCAGTCAGGGGGAAGCGCGTGGGAAATCAGGATTCTTCGGCGACACCGCCCGCGGTGTCGTTGTTGGGCGTGTGGCGGTTCGGCGATGCCGTGCTGGACGAACAGCTGGCCGCGTTGACCCTTGGGGGGGCGGAGGTCGAGCTCGACCGCAGCGGTTACGACGTGCTGCTCGCGCTTCTCAGGCACGCCGGCGAAGTCGTGACGAAAGAGGAACTGCTCGAAGCCGGCTGGCCAGGACGAGTCGTGTCCGAGAACTCGCTCGCCAAAGCCATCGGCCGTTTGCGCCAGGCGCTGCGTTCGCAGGGCGCCAGCATCCGTGCCGTGCACGGCTACGGTTACCGGCTCGCCTCGCCCGTCAGTTTCCAGCCGGTGGCGGACGATCGCGCGACCGTGCGCTCGCACGCGGGCCCGGAACTGAAGGAAGGCGACGCACTGCCGCAGCGACCCGGTTGGACACTGGTGCGCCGGCTGGGCGAAGGCGGCGCGGGGGCGACGTTCCTCGCGCGCTCGGACAACGGCGACGAACGCGTCATCAAGATCGCCACGAACGAAGGCGGATTGCGCGGCCTCAAGCGCGAAATCGCCCTGGCACGCTATATCGGCGCCGTGCACGCGGACCTGACCGATGTCGCCCCTGTACTCGGGTGGAACCTCAGCCAGCCGCCGTTCTTCCTCGAACTGCCCTACTTCCCGAACGGCCACCTCGGCGAATGGGCCACGCGGCCCGACGGGCTGCCGTCGCTTTCGCGCTCGCAGCGTGTGGCGCTTTGTGCGCAGTTGTGCGATGCCGTGGCGGGGCTGCACGAGGTCGGCGTGATCCACAAGGATCTCAAGCCGGAAAACCTCTATCCCGTGCGCGACGACGCCGGCCAGTGGCGGATCACGCTCGCCGATCTCGGCGCCGGCGAGGCCATGCACGCGCCTCGCCTCATCGAGCTGGGCATCACGATGAGCATTGCCGCCGACCAGCTGTCCGAGCGCGCCGGCAGCCTGCTTTATCTGGCGCCGGAAGTGATCGCTGGCGAAATGCCGACGCAGCGCAGCGACGTGTTCGCACTGGGCGTGCTGGTGTACCAGCTGATCGTGGGCGACATGCGCCGCTCGCTCGCCCCGGGCTGGGAATCGGACATCGACGACGAACTGCTGTGCGAGGACATCGCCCTCGCCGCGGCCGCCAAACCGCTGCGGCGGTTGCTGCCGGCACGCGGGCTGGCGCGCAGCCTGCGTCATCTGGAAGAGCGTCGTGTGCAGTTCCTGGTAGAACGGGACGCGCGGCTCCAGCACGCGCACCTGCAACGCGCGATGGAACGCCAGCGCGCACGGCGCCCATGGCTGATCGCGACCGCGGCCGCGCTGCTCCTGGGCTTGGGTGCGGGATCGATCTTCTACATGAAGGCACTGGAAGCCAGTCGCGTGGCGCGCGAGAACGCGGCCGTCGCCGACGCGGTGAACCGCTTCTTCAACCAGGACGTGCTGGGCGCTGCATCGCCCTACGCGGCCAACGGCAAGGGCGAGCCGACCATCCGCGAGGCGCTCGACCGCGCCGTCGTGCACATCGACGAGCGCCTGCGCGACCAGCCCATCGTCGAAGCCACCGTGCGCATGACCATCGGCCAGGTGTACGGCGAAGCGATGCAGATTCCGCAGGCGATCGAGCAGGAGCGCCGCGCGCTCGCCCTGTTCCAGCGCCATCTCGGGCCCGAGGATGCACGCACGCAGCAGGCGCGTTATCGCCTGGCCAGCGACCTCACCGACGACTCGCGCTTCACCGAGGCCAAAGCGCTGATCGACGACACCGATGTACTGCGCCGGAAGCTGGAACTGGACGACGTCGAGACCACGCTGATGTCACGGCGCGCCGGCTGCTACTGGTACATCCGCCGCGCGCAGTACGACGCGGGATTGTCTGCGTGCGAAGGCGTGGTCGCCTCGCAGCTGGCGTTCGATGCCAGCGACCACACCGCGCTGATCCAGGCCCGCACCAACCTGGCGGTGCTGCATAGCCGTGCCGGACGCATCCAGCAGGCTGAAGAACAGTTCGCAATGGTGAGCGCGAGCTTCGCCGAACTGGACGACCACGGCAGTCCCACGCGACTTCGCGTCGACTATCTGCACGGCATGAACCTGCTGGCCCTGGGGCGTCTGGAGCAAGCCGCACAGACGCTCGGAGCGGCGCATCGCGGTTCGGTGGTCGCGCTGGGTGCGGACAACCCGCATACGCTCGAAGTGCAGATGGGCCTGGCGAAGCTGCATCTGGCCCGCTCGAAACCCGCCGAAGCCGTGCCGCTGCTGCAATTCGCGCATGCCGCGTACCTGCGGCAGCTGGGCCGGGAAAGCCACTTCACGATGGAAGCGCGTCAGGCGCTCGACGAGGCGTTGTGCGCGGTTGCGCGCGACACGGCGGGAGCGAATACCGGCGAAGCCGCCGCCGCGTGCGACGTTGAAGCCGCACGCGATGCGCGCCCGAGGGCCTGACACCACGACGCGTTACGGCGCGACGGGCGCCTGCACGGCTTCGCTGAACTTCGCGCCGCCGTTGAAGGCGAAGTACACGTGCACGGTTTCGCCCTTCGCGAGCACCGTCTCGTGCACTTCCTGCGTGGACTGGCCGAATCGGCACGTACCGCGACCTTGCGGGTCCGACGCCACCGCCACTTCCACCTTGCCGGCCGGCACCTTGAAGCGCGCGGTTTCCGCGTCTTCCAGGCGCGCGGCCCAGCGCCCGTTGATGTAGACGGCAGCGAAGCACGCGCCGGCTTCCCAGGCCTTGCCGCGCGTCACCTGCAACGTTGCCCACGGACCACGCACCGGTTCCTGGTAGGCGAACACGCGATCGGCCGGCGCATCGGCCGCCGGTGTCGCCGGTACGCCTGCCGCGCGCAACGCGTTGCGGGCGGCGACCTTGTCCGCCGCGGCCTGTTGTGTCTGCTGTGCCTCGTGCGCCGCATAGGCCTGCGACGTCGTGTCGCGATACGTTGCCGCCGCCTGCACTTCGCCGCGCTTGGTCACCTTCATGTCGTAACCGGCCTCCGACAGGCTCACCGTGGTTTCGTAGCCCAGCATCTGGTTGAACACGAGCGTGTTGGCATCGACGACGCGTGCGGTCGCATTGGGCGAGCGCGCCACGTCGAACAACAGTTCGCCGGGACGCTTGCCCGGCAGGATGCGCATCTTCGCGATTTCGCTGCCGTTGGCCTGCAAGCCGGTCTCCACCATCACCTTGCCGGGCTCTTCCCACTGGATGCTGCGCGACTTCGACGCGTAGTTCGGCCAGCCGCTGACGTCCTGCCCGGCGAACGTGCGCCCGACCAGCGTCGCGTATGGCCCCCACACCGCCGGGTCGGCGGACGCGGCGTCCTGCGCGAGGGCGACGTTCGATGCGAGCGCGCACGTCAGCGCGAACGCCATGGCAGTTCTCATGATTCGCACCACGTCACTCACCTCCGGCCAGGGCTTCGCCGTTCGACACGAAGCGGCGTTCCATTTCGTTGCGGAATGCCACATCGCGCGTTTCGTTGCGCTTCTGCAGCGACTTGCGTTCGCCCGCCGACAGGTTGCTCACCGCCTGCGCGCGTAGTGCGCCCGGTTCGCGGGCGCGGTACAGCACCAGGCGGCACTTGCCAGCGGTCATGTCGATGACCGGCGCCGCGATGGGATAGCGCTCGCCATCGGCCGTCTGTTCGGCGATGGACAAGGCCGTCTTCGCCCCACCCTTCACGAACGTTCCGTAGATGCGGTCCGGAAGGTTGTCCCAGTAGCGGATGTCGGCCTTGGGCTTGCTGGCCGAACTGACCAGCACCGCGGCGATGCCGACCACGGCCAGCGCGCCGGCGGCGCCGCCGCCGTCGTTCAGGCCGGCGGCCATCGTCGCGCCCTGGATGCCGATGCCGGCCACGGCCTCGGTGCCTTTGCGGAAACTCGCCTTGCCGTCGAGGATCGCGTCCACCTGCCGGCCGCCGAGCGTCGAGGCCTGCCAGCCGATGTCGCCCAGCAACGGCAATTCCTGCGTGCCGGCGTACGCGGACACGAACGGGTTGTCACCGGATTTCAGCTGCATCGCTTCGCCGTACGAACCCGTGGCGGTCTTCACCGGCGAGGTGCCCGACTCCACCAGCACCAGCGTGGTGCGACCTGCGACGGGCGGCTTGAGGCCTTCGGGTTGCTGGGTGGCGGCGCGCTGGTAGAAGTCGGCGGCCATGCCCGCATCGCCGGCGCAGGTCGACGACCAGCCCGACAGCAGCGACATCATTCCGAAGTCGCCGGCGTAGGTTTCGTTGTTGGAAATCGTGTCCTGGTATTCGGCCGAGCGGAAGCTCGCGCGCGCGTTTTCGTAGTCGCCGCGCGCCATGAACAGCAGGCCGCGGTAGTAGTACGTCATCGCGCGTTCGTAGGGCTCGCCCTTGAAGTCCTTGCTGCCTTCGGCGGACCACAGCGAACGGGCCTTCTTCGCCGAGTCGGAGTTGGCGTAGATCAGTTCGATGCGTTCCAGCGCGGCGTCGAAGGCGCGTTCGGCGACATCCAGGTGCCGCTGGTCGATGGCTTCCAGCCCCAGGCGCTGCAGATTGAGCACGGCGCCCCACTCGCCTTCGGCAAGCAGCGTGTCGTAATAAGGACGCAGGCCGGATGGCAGCGCGGACGGGCTTTCCTGTGCGAAGGCCGGTGCGCTGCACGCCAGCAACCCGCCGACCAGCAGCGCCTGGCCCATCTTCATCGCAGGACGCAGGCTCATCGGCGCACCATCGCATCGGCCATGCGGTGGCCGGTTTCGTTCGCCAGCACGCGCGCGGTGTCGGCCTGGGTGGCGGGCGCCGCCGTGCCGCGTTCAAAGCCGCTTGAGGTCGCAACGTATGGACGCAACGCGGGTTCGCCCGCGTCGGCCGGCGTGTCGAAATCCATCAGCGTTTCGCCGGTGGCCACCGAACGCAGCGACACATGGAAACGGCGTCCCGAGGCCGCATCGCCATCGGCGCTGGAGGTCACTTCCATCAGGAAATCCGCATGGCCGACGAGCGCGCCCGTCTCGATGGCGTGGAGGTTCGGACGATCGCCCTGCACCGACTGTCCCGCCAGCCGCGTGGCCAACGTGCGGTCGATGAAACGCACGCCGCCCTGGCGCAGTTCGGCCATGAACACCGACTGCATCGAACGCGCATCCGCCGAGAGCGTGGCGTGTGCCGGGCCGTCACCTTCGACAAACGACTCGCTGCGCTGATGCAGTTGCGCCTGCGCCCCGGCGACGGCCACGCCGACCGGCCCGTTGTGGCCGTCGACGACGCCATCCACCTGTGCGGCGTTGCCATGCACGCGACGGTCGAGCGTTTCGACATCGCGATACCGCGTGGACACGGCGTCATCCAGCGTGGAGTCCCAGAACAGCATCACGCGGTTGCGCGCGCCGAGGCGCCCGCGCAACGCGGTCCACGGCGTGGCGACCTGATGCACAGGCCGCGCGGCCGGCGTCAGCACCGTCGGTTGCCCGGGGCGCATCTGCGCGACGGCCACCGTCGGCGCGACAAGCCCCGCCGCCACGGCGCAGGCCAGCACGCAGGGAATCAGCGTCCGCCGGCTCACGGGTTGCGCGCCAGTTCGATGTAGTAGTGCGCGGCCTTGCCGGTCGAGAACGAGGACTCCTGGTACACCGCCATGCCGCCGGCGGGCACGTACACCGTGCGCCACGCCGACACCGGCTCGGCCGGCGCCATGCCCGCGTCGAGGAAAGCCGTGCGTGCGCGCACGCTCATGCCCGCGCCCGTGCAGTTGGCCAGTCGCGCGTTGACTTGCACGGTGCCGCCGGCGGTGCCCTGCGTGCTCAACTGCTGGACGATGACGCTGTTGTATAGGCCGGAATCGCTCATCAGCACCGCATCGGCCGGGATGTCCTTCACCGAACCGTAGGCGGTCGAAGTCAGCGCCGGGCCGCCGACGAGGGCGCTGGCCTTCAGCGCCTTGTAATCGCACTTGAGCACCGACTGCGGACGCGCGGCGGGCGTGGACGAGCAACCGGCCAGCGCGCACGCGATCAGGACGGCCGAAGCGAGGATGGAAGCGGAGGATTGCATGGCGTCACCTTCAGGAAGTCGCGGAATGGATGCGCGCACGACACCGCGTGGCACGCCGCGTCAGCAGCGGCCGGTCGGCCCGGCGGCACGTTCAAGGGGGATCTGGAAGCGCGCCGTCGTGGCGCGCCGGAGGTCAGCGGTAGACCACGTCGTCGGCTGCGGCGCGCTGGAATTCGTACATGCCGCTCCACACGACCGCGCCCGTCTCGGCGTCGACCAGTTCGAACGCGATCTGGTTGTAGCGCTGGATCACGCCGCTCTTCGGATCGCGGCTGTCGAGCGTCATGATCGCGCCGCCGAGGAAGTAGTCGACGCCCGCCTGCGCGCCGGTCATGCCGGTGGTGCCCACGTCGGTGGCGCCTTCGCGCTTGAGTTCGCGCTGCTTGGCGACCATGCCCGCGTAACGCTGTCCGACGAAGGCCATGCGGCCCTGCGAGGCACGGTTGAGCTCGGTCATCAGACGCTGGGTGATCATGCGCCGGTTGATGATCTGCGAGCCCTCGTTGCGGAACTCCTGCTCGTCGATCAGCACGCGCGGCGGCTTCGACAGCCCGTTGAGGAACCCGCTTGCGAACATGTCGCGCGCCATCTGGTTGGTCATCGACTGGATGTCCTGCGCCTCGATGCCGACGCCGGTGACCAGGCCCTTCTCCGCCGGGTCGAGGTCGCGCGCCTGGACGCCGTTGCGGTTCTCGAGCTTGCGCTCGCGCGCCTCGCCCACCCCGGCCGACAGGCACGCGGCGACGAGTACCAGCCAGATGCCGGCACTGAAATGTCTTGCAGTCACGATTTCCCCCTGGATTGCTGGACCGCCCGGCACGCCGGGCCGGACGTCGCTACGCCAGGCCCCGCGGTCGGCGGGACGGGTGAAATTGACCACGGTCACATCCGCAGAGTCTTTTCCGGGCGCTGAAATCTTCTGAAGAGTTATGAATCGCGCGGCGACTGGCAACGCAGCCCCTTATCGATCAGTCACTTGGGAAATCGCACGTCCGCCGCTTCACTGTGCGGCGCAGGCCGAAGGTTGGCCGGAGGCATGGAACTCCACCAGCAACCCCAGGTCCGCCTGCGTCGGTGCGAGGAAGGCATCACCCTGCGCTTCCCGGTAACGCGACACCTGCGTGTCGTAGCCGCGCTCGACCCGCCGCTGCGCGCGATCGATGTCCGCCACCTCGATGCTGATGCCCAGCACCTGCGGGCCGCCCTCGCGCAGCGCCTGGGCGGCAATGCCGGAGCCGTCCGGTTGCAGGGCGAGCAGTCGCCGGTTTCCCACCGGGATGCAGTAGCCCTGCGCGCCGATGCGCGGTAGTCGAACCGGGGTGGCGCCGTCGAAGCCCATGCGTTCGAACTGCAGGCGGTCGACTTCCGCGTCGGACGACAGCAGCCAGATCCCGGTCAACGCCCGCGCACCGTTGGGGTGTTCACGGGCCACCGTGTTGTCGACCATGCGAGCCGGTGTCGCCTGGAGCGTCGAGTAGTCGATGTAGAACAGGTGGCTGGACAACGCCGGTTGTTCGAAGGCGAACAGGCGCCAGCGTGGCGGCCTGGAGGGCCCGTCGCCATCGGGGTCGTTGGGGGACGCGCTGAAAACCGGTGTGGGCATGAACCCCTGCCCCACCAGCAGTTCGCGCGCTTGTTCGAGGATCGCCGATCGCAGGCCGAACGTGCGCGCACCGGCACCGCCATGCAGCGAAGACTGGTCGGCCTGCATGCCGGGGTCGAGCGTTGCATCCGGCCGCTCGATGCCAAACAGCTCCAGGTAACTTTGATCTGCAAAGCGCACGTATCGATTGGCCACGCCGTCCGGATTGCGTCCGGGGCGTACCTGGAAACCCAGCTTCATCGTCATGGCCAGGGTGATCTGGTCGATGTCGCGCCCCCATACCAGCGCATGGTCGATCTGGCTGGTGCGCCCCACTTCCGCAGCGGGCTGCGGTGCGGCGGCGACGGCATCGGACGCGAATGCGCCCATCAGCAGCGCGCAGAACAGGGCGGGCATACGGGTTGATCGCCTGGATTGATGCAGCATCATTGCGATATCCATGACAGTGGGGATGCGAACATCCTCCCCGCCGCCGGCGATCGTTTCGCGCACGCAAGGCCGATCGCGAGCATGATCGGATGATTTCCCGTCGAACGCTTAACAGGGCACGAGCGTCGCGCGCGAGTTCCGCCCATCCCTTACGATGGCCACAGGCCGAAGCGGCGGAGGTGCACCTTGGACGCGAAGATCGCGGTTCCCACATCGCGCGAGCAGCTGTGGGCGCTGCTGGCCGAAGCGGCGGAGATCGAGCACCACCTGATGTGCTGCTACCTGTACGCGGCCTTCAGCCTGAAGGAGCGCACCGACGAGGACCTGTCCGAAGCCGAGCTCGACGCAGTGCGGCGCTGGCGGCGCGAAGTGCTGGCGGTGTCGGTCGAGGAAATGGGGCACCTGTCGATCGTCTGCAACATCCTCTCTGCCCTCGGTGCGCCCGCGCACCTGGTGCACCAGAACTTCCCGATCCCCGCCGGTTACCACCCGGCCGGCGTCGTCGTGAAGCTTGCGCCGTTCAACCGGCAGACGCTCGCGCATTTCGTGTTCCTGGAACGCCCCGACGATGCCGACGTGCGCGACGGCGAAGGGTTCGAGCCCTCGCAGCGCTACACGCGCGCGCTCGACATGGACCGGCTGATGACGGTCTGCACCGACTACGACACGGTCGGCGAGCTGTACCACTCCATTTCCGCCGGCCTGCAGCACCTGAGCGCGACCATCGGCGAGCGCGCATTGTTCGTCGGCAATCCCGAGCACCAGCTCGACACCGACGTCGCCCGCCTGCCGGGCCTGAAGACGGTGCGCTGCCTGCGCACGTCGCTGGAAGCCATCGACGCCATCGTGCGGCAGGGCGAAGGCGCCGACTCGTGCTGCGGCGATTCGCACTACCAGCGCTTTTTGAAGATCGGCCGCGAATACGACGCGCTGCTCGCGGCACGTCCGGCATTCCGTCCCGCACGCATGAGCGCGCACAACCCGGTGATGCGTCCGCCGCCGACGCCGGAAGGCCGGTTGTGGATCAGCGAGGAACCGGCCGCCGCGCTGCTGGACTTGGGCAACGCGCTCTACAACCATTGCCTTCGTTGCATTTCGCTGGCCTACGGCGATGTGGGCCGCCCAACGCAGACCGCGCTGGTGTCCGCAGGCATCGACCTGATGCACCTGCTCACGCCGATCGCGACGCGGCTGGGCGAGTTGCCTGCCAATCCCGCGCTGCCGCAGGCCACGGCCGGCGTGAGTTTCGCGACGATCCGTTCGTCCGCCGCGCTGATGGGCGAAGCCGGCAGCGTTGATGTCCTGGTGGAACGCCTGCACGAAATAAGCGGCCGCTGCGAACGCCTGGTCACGAGCTATCCGGATGTTGCGCCGCTGCTGGAAACCACGCGTGCAGGAACCGAACGCATCGCCGCGCGCCTCATCGCCCAGGCGCAACGATGCAGGCAGGAGGAGGCATTGGCGGCATCGGCCGGACCGGTCGCCCCGCCCGCACCCGCGCCCGCAGTCGCGGCGAGCATCGCGCCGGAACCGCAACCTCAGGACGATGGCTCGGAAGTGATTCCCGGCCCCGATGTCGACATCGTCTACGACGGCAAGCGCTGCATCCATGCACGGCACTGCGTGCTTGGACAGCCCGGTGTCTTCCGCGCCAACACGCCCGGCGCGTGGATCCACCCCGATGCCGCGACGCCCGAAGCACTGGTGACCGTCGCGCAGATGTGCCCGTCCGGCGCCATCCGCTACCGCCGCCACGACGGCGGCGCGGAAGAAGCGCCGCCCCCGGTGAACCTCATCCAGTTGCGCGAAAACGGCCCGCTCGGCGTGCGCGCGAACATCGTGCTCGATGGCGTTTCCATCGGCATGCGCGCCGTGCTGTGTCGCTGTGGTGCGTCCAAGAACAAACCCTTCTGCGATGGCAGCCACAACGAGGCGCAATTCCACGCATCGGGCGAGCCGGCGACGATCGAATCCTCGCCGCTTCCCGCGCGCGATGGTCCGCTGAACATCGACCCGGAGATCGACGGCCCTCTGGTACTGAGCGGCAATCTCGAGATCTGTTGCGGCACCGGCCGCACCATCAACCGCGTCACCGCCACGCGCCTGTGCCGCTGCGGTGGTTCGTCGAACAAGCCGTTCTGCGACGGTACGCACCGCCGCATCGGGTTCCGCAGCTGACTCACCCGGATTCGCGGATCCGCTGCGCGCGGCGCAATCGCTGCTGCCGCCACCCGGGTTCCCGTTCCACACGATTGCCGGCGTTCATCCCGGTCGCCGCGGGACCTCCGACGGCGTCGTGCCGCTGGACAGCGCGATGCTGCCGGACGCCGCATCGTCGCTGGTGGTCGAATCAGGGCACCGCGTGCACGAACATCCGGCCGTCGTCGTGGAGATCGTGCGCATCCTGCGCGAGCATGCGCAGGCACTGCGACTCAAAGCTCGATGATGCCGCGCCGCGCGGCGGTCGTGACGGCATGCGTGCGGTCGGCGACGTCGAGCTTGGCGAAGATGCTCTTGAGGTGGCCTTTCACCGTTTCTTCCGACAACCCGAGTTTCGAGGCGATCTGCTTGTTGGCCTGCCCGACCGAAACCAGCCGCAGGATCGCGATCTCGCGCTCGCTCAGCGGCTCGTCGGCGACGTGCATCGCGATCTCGCCGGCGACATCGCGATGTACATGGCGCTGGCCGCGATGCACGTCGTGGATGGCGTCGACCAGTTCGGTCCGCAGGCTGCTCTTGAGCAGGTAGCCGGCCGCGCCTGCTTTCAGGGCACGTACGGCCTGTGCATCGCCTGCATAGGTCGTGAGCACGATGATCCGGGCCTGCGGATTCACGGCGCGGATCGCGCCGATGGCCTCCACACCGTTCATGCCGGGCATCTGGAGGTCCATGAGGGTCACATCGGGACGCAGCTGGCGGTAACGCTCGAGGGCTTCGCTGCCGTTCCCCGCCTCGCCCGCCAGGACCATGTCGGTCTGGTTCTCCAGCAGCGCAGCCACGCCATCGCGCAGCACCGGGTGATCGTCGACGACGAGGATGCGGATCGGTGGGTCAGTCATCTGCGGATCTCATGCCAAACGGGCGCGGCCATGGCCAGAGACGTCGACGCGATGGGCGCCGGGCGAATGCCAGCCGCGCCGGCAATGCGAGTGTAACTTCCGTGCCGCCGTTGCGGACGCTGGACACGGTGAGCTTGCCGCCGATCTTCTCGGCGCGCTCGCGCATGCCGAGCATGCCGTAATGGCCTTCCTTGTGGCCGTTCACCACCACGTGTTCGGGTAGGCCAACGCCATCGTCGCGCACGCGGACGGCAAGGTGCCGGTTGTCGTAGCCGATGGCGATTTCCGCCGTCGACGCCTTCGCATGGTGGGCGATGTTGAGCAGCGCCTCGCGCAGGATCTTGCCGATCTCCGCCACGACCAGCGGATGCACGGGCACCTGCGTGCCTTCGATGACGATGCGCACGGCGATGGGCGGATCGAAGGGCGTGTCGTCCACCAGGTGGCCGATCATCTCGATCAGGTCGCCGCCATCGCGCGCGCCGCGCAGGTCGCGAACGCGGTTGCGTGCATCCACCACCACCTCATCCGCCGCCGACAGCGCCGCATCGAGCTGCGACTTTGAACGGTCATCCGGCGGGATGCGGTCGGCCACGGCCTGGAAGCGCAGGATCAAACCCTGCACGCCCTGCAGCAGCGTGTCGTGCAGTTCGCGCGCGATGCGCTCGCGCTCGGCGGTGCGCTCTTCCAGCCGCGCGCGGATACGCGCGGCGATCTGCGCGATGCGAAGGCGATACACGATGAACAACAGCAGCAGCGCCAGGCCGGCGCAGAGGATCGGGAACCAGATCGACTGCAGGAACGTCGGGGGAATCCGGAAGTCGACCGTTGCGCCGGTTTCGTTCCACACCCCGTCGTTGTTGGCGGCGATGACGCGGAAGCGGTAGCTGCCCGGCGGCAGGTTGGTGTAGAACGCCTGGCGCCGCAGGCCCGGGTCGACCCACTCCCTGTCGAACCCTTCCAGCCGGTAGCGCGCGCGCACGCGTTGCTGGTCGGCGAAGCTCAGCACCGCGAAATCGATCTGGATCTTCGACGCGCCCGTGGGCAGCGTGAGGTTGCGTGGATCGCGCCAGGTGCGCCCGTCCACGTCGAGCGAACGGATGAGGACACCCGGCGCCACGGGATTGGACGCAATGCGCGCAGGGTCCATCCACAGCGTGCCGGTTTCGGTCGCCAGCCACAGGCGGCCGTCGCCACCCTGCACGAGCGAGCGTTGCGAATGCGAATGCGCGCGACTGCCCAGTCCATCGCCGGGGCCGAGCGACAACGTCGGCCCGTGCAGCTTCCCGTCGGCGAAGGCCTTGTCGAGTTCGCGCGGCGTCAGCCTGACCAGCGATCGCGGATAGGCGAGCCATGTGTCGCCCTGCGGCGTTCGCACGATGCCATTGATGCGGCTCTGCGGCGACATTTCCGGGGCGCGCGCCGTTTCGACCTTGCCATCGCGATGACGCGACAGTCCAAACGCCCCCGCGGTGTAGACATCCCTTCCCGCCGTGTACAGCGTGAGCACCTTGATCTCGCCGCCACCGAAATCCAGGGGCGTGTACCTGGGCGCCGAATCGCCGAGCCAGGCGAGCCTGTCGCCGACCTGCACGACCACGCCACTCGACGGCGAGGCCACCATCGTCGTTGGAAAGAAGTCGATCAGCGGGCCGGCGTCGAGTTGCGACGTCCAGACGCCGTCGCGCAGGCGATGCACGCCGCCCCCCGCCGCGGAGATCCAGAAATCGCCATGCGCGTCGAACGCGCAGTCGTAGATGATGTTATGGCTGGCTTGTTTGTCCGGCCGTTCGACCCGGCGGCGGATATGGCCCTGCGCCCACACGAGGATGTCGGCCCGGGTCCCGATCCAGATGGCCCCATCGGGTGCTTCGCAGAGGCTCTCGGGTTCCTCGATGTCGCGCAGCACGGGTTCGGGTATTCCGTGCGGACGCACACGGTAGAGCGTCTGCGCCTGGCCGATGTAGACGCTGCCGTCGGACGCTGACAGCAGCTTGTCGCCGTACGCCGCCGGTGAGGAAAGGCCGGGTTCGCCAATCAGCGTCGCCGGTCGGAAGCGGTCCAGGCCGCCTTCGGTGGCGACCCAGAGATTGCCCTCGCGATCTTCGAGGATCTGGTTCGGCAAGTCCGACGACAGGCCATCGCGCGTGGTGAACGACTCTGTCTGCACGCCCTGCCCGTCCTGCGGATCGAGGGGTAACGTCAGGCGCTGCACGCCGTCGTAGCGTGTGGCGATCCATGCATTGCCGGCGCGATCGAACAACGGCGTGCCACGGATCGGAGCCTCGATGGCGCGAAGCGCCGCGGGCGACGAGGCAGGCGTGCCACGTCCCCCGACTCCGGTGATGGGCGCGATGCCGCTGGCATCGAACAGCCAGATGCGCCCGGCGTTGTCCTGCGAGATCCGCGCACGCAAGGCAGGGCGCACCATCTCGAACCGCTCGCCCCCTGCCGGCAGGCGTGCGATTCCCGTGGTGCATGCAACCCACAGCGCGCCGTCGGCGGCCACCAGCATGTTCGCCGAATTGCTCCTGGGAAGTCCGTCCGCGGCGTCAAACGTTCGCCAGCGCCCGTCGCGGTAACGCAGCACTTCGGCGTTGTAGTTCGCGGTCAGCGCCCAGATCGACCCATCGGCGCCCTCGACCATCTGCGCGATCCGGCTCGGGGCCGGCGGCCCGCCGAGCGGCCGCAATGCACCATCGCGATACACCGCGAACCGCCGCGAGCTTTCGAAGCTGGTCCAGACCTCGTTGTTCTTCGTCACCAGCAGCGCGCTGGGCGATTCGTGCGCGAGTCCATCGACTTCGGCCGTGATGGGCTCGAAGCGCAGCCCATCGAACCGGAACAGGCCGTCGCCGGTCGCAAGCCAGAGGAATCCGTTGCGTCCCTGCGCCATGGCGACGACGGGTACGGGCGCTTCGCTGCCCTCGATCCAGCGCTGGTGGACATAGCGTTCAAGGCGGCGAGACTGCCCGGCAGGCGTCGCATGCGACACGGCCGCCACGATGCCCAGCAGGATGATCGCGAGTAGCCGCATGGCCGTCCCCGAAGTGGGCATCGTCCATGGGTGCCGGCGTCTGAGTTGGATAGTACCCCCGATCAGGGCGTTCCCGAGTGCCCCGGTCGGGCCTAGCCTAACGTGCGAACGGCGATACCGTCGCACCATGACCAATTACCTATGCCGTTTTCCCGATGGCACTGCGGGTCTTGGTTTGCTGGTCGTGCGCACGTGCTATGCATCGGCCGCGTTCGGCGTCGCTGCACTGCTGCCTCCCCTGGCCGTCGGGGCGACGATGCTGCGCGTGGTCGCGGGTGTGCTCGCGTTGCTGCTGGTGAGCGGATTCGCCACGCGTCTTGCCGCCCTCGTACTGGGCGCCGCCGTGCTCATCGCCCTCCCCTCGTCCACGACCCTGCAGCAGTTGCTGCTGGCCGGCCATGTCGGTGGATGCGCCGCGATCGCGCTGCTGGGCCCTGGCGCGTATTCAGTCGACGCCCGCCGTCATGGCCATCGTGTCATCCACCTGCGCACGCACACCCCGGATCGGGGGGGCGAGGATTGACCTGTCCGGGGATGTCACACGCATGAGTGCGCTGGCACGCTGAAACGTGATGAAAAAGCCGGGAGTCCCCACCATGTCGAACGTCCCGCACCACCCCACCGCGCCCGACCATCGGGATTCACTCGCGACCAGCCTGTCGGCCAGCTACGCCGGCGTGGTGGCGTTCCTGACGGTGGTCAACGAGGGCAGCTTCTCGCGTGCCGCCGAACGCCTGGGCATCGGTCGTTCTGCCGTGAGCCGCAGCGTGCAGAAACTGGAAGCGCAGTTGGGCGCGCGGTTGCTTTCGCGAACCACGCGCAGCACCACCACCACGCGCGAAGGCGAGCAGTTCTACGAGAACTGCCGGCCCGGCGTGGAGAAACTGCTGCAGGCGCTGGAAGACATGCGCGACCTGCGTGACGGTCCGCCGCAGGGCATGTTGAAGATCAGCGCGTCACTCGGCTTCGGTCGCAAGGTCGTGGCACCGTTGCTGGCGGATTTCCGCAAGGCCTTTCCCGCCGTCGGGCTGGAGCTGTCGCTGGAGGATCGCACTGTCGACCTCGCTGCCGAACGCATCGACGTCGCCTTCCGCGACGGTCGCCTGGAGGACAGCCAGGTCGTCGCCAAGCGCCTGATCCCGATGCAGATGCTGGTGTGCGCCTCGCCCGATTACGCAAGACGCCATCGCCTGCCCACGTCGATGGACGAACTCGCTGGCCACGCGTGCATCAACCAGCGCTTGCCCAACGGTCGCCTGCAGCCGTGGGAGTTCCGGGTGGATGGACAGCGGCACGCGCTTACGCCCGGCGGCGACATCGTCGTCAACGACCCTTCCCTCGCGTTGCAGGCGGTGATGGACGGACAGGGCCTGGCACAACTGGCGGCCTACCAGGCCTGCGAAGACCTGCATGCCGGCCGGCTGGTGAGCTGCCTCAATGCGTTCGCGCCCGATGACCGCGGGCATTACCTGTGCTATCTCAGCCGCCATCAGTTGCCCAAGCGCATCCGCGTGTTCATCGATTTCATGAGCGACCGCATCCGCGCGATGGACATCGACTGCACGATGGTGGGCCTGAAGTCCAGCGCCGCCCACGTTCGCCCCGTCGTCGCCGAAACGCGGGCGCAGGCCGTCGCATGAAGGTGCCCTACCCGTGCGACGTCACGCGTTCCGGCACGGGCCGCGTGCGTTCCAGGCCGAAGTGCGTGTAGACCCACAGGAACACGAAGAAACCGAAGTAGACCGCGACCATTGCGCGGCCGATCCAGTTGTCGATCGCGTTGACGTCCCGTCCCGGCGCGGCGACCTGCTCGATCATCGACGTGGTCGCGCCCATGCCGACGAAGCCGAGCACGACGAACGCGATGACGAAGGCGAAGAGCGCGACGCGGAAACCCGTTCCGCGATAGCGGATGGACCGCACTTTTCCGCGGTCCAGCCAGGGCAGCAGGAACAGCGCGCCGATCGCGGCGAACATCACGATGACGCCAGTGAGCTTGTGCGGGATGACGCGCAGCATCGCGTAGAACGGTGTGAAGTACCAAACGGGGCGGATGTGCTCCGGCGTCACCAGCGGATTGGCTTCGACGAAGTTGTCGTGTTCCAGGAACAGCCCGCCCACGGTCGGCGCGAAGAAGATCAGGAACGCCGCCACCAGCACGAAGGCGACGGTGCTGAGCGTGTCTTCCACCGTGTAGTAGGGATGGAACGCAATGCCGTCGACGGGTTTGCCGTCATCGCCGAGCTTCTCCGCGATCTCCACGCCGTCGGGATTGTTCGACCCCACTTCGTGCAGCGCAAGGATGTGCATGGTGACCAGCAACAGCAACACCAGGGGCAGCGCGATCACATGCAGCGCGAAGAACCGGTTCAGCGTGGCGTCGCCCGGCAGGTAGTCGCCCATGATCCATTCGGTCAGGCCGTGGCCGACGACCGGGATCGCGCCGAACAGCGAGATGATCACCTTGGCGCCCCAGAACGACATCTGCCCCCACGGCAGCACGTAGCCCATGAAGGCTTCGGCCATCAGCGTGAGGTAGATCAGCATCCCCAGCACCCACACCAGCTCGCGCGGTTTCTTGAACGAGCCGTACATCAGCCCGCGGAACATGTGGAAATAGATGACCACGAAGAACAGCGACGCACCCGTGGAGTGCATGTAGCGGATCAGCCAGCCCCACTCCACGTCGCGCATGATGTACTCGACCGAGGAGAACGCCTCGGCCGCGGACGGCTTGAAGTGCATCGTCAGGAAGATGCCGGTGACCAGCTGGTTGACCAGCACCACCGAGGCCAGCACGCCGAAGTAGTACCAGACGTTGAAGTTCCTCGGCGCGTAGTAGGTCACCGTGTGCGCCGATACGAACGACAGGATCGGCAGGCGATCCTCGACCCACGCCAGCACGCGGTTCTTCGGATAGACGCGGACGATCTTCAATGCCATTGCTGCAGTCCTCAGCCGCCGTCCGGCAGCGCCACGGGTTCCGGCGCGAGCGTGACCACGTGCTCGATGCCCTGCCGGAACATCTTCGCGTAGGGGCAGATGCGTTCGGTATTGCGGATGAGTTCGGCCGCAAAAGCGCGATCCAGCCCGGGCAATTGCACTTCGATACGGGCCGAAAGCAGGAACAGGCCATCCACCGGATCGCGCGAGAACGTCACCGCGACGTCGAGTTGCGCATCCGCCAGCGTCACGCCCGCGCGCATCGCCAGCAACGTCATCGCGCCGTGGAAGCAGGAGGCGTATGCGGCCGCCAGCAGTTGTTCCGGATTGCTGCCACCGCCCAGTCCGCCCAGCGATTCGGGCAGCCGCAGGTCGATCTCAAGCGAGCCGTCGTCGGATCGCACCAAGCCGGAAGCGCGGCCGTGCCTGGCCTCGCCTCCCGTCACCCGCACGCGTCCTGTATAAAGCGCCTGTTCGTCGCGGCCGTAATAGCGGTCGAGCCATTCGGGCGGTGGTGGATTCAGCGAACCCATGACGATGCATCCCTTCGTTGAGATACCGCGCGACCGGTCGGCCGCGCATGGTGCGACGAATGCCGTGTGCTCATCTGTGCGCGGTGCCTGCACTGGATCGCGCACGGGGGTGCTTCCTGTCCGCCGTCCTGTCGTGTTGCTGATCGGATTCCGCGGAGACGCCGCGCCGACGTGGGTTCGTCCCGTGCACGAACGGATGGAAAGTGCACGCCCCTTTACAGCATCCTCGACAAGCTGACATCCGTCATCTCCGTCACGGCGGACAGGAAGCATTTGAAACAGTCCCGCACTGCACGAGGCATCGGATCCGGTCCGCGGATCCACTGCCGGCAGGCAGCGCATCACCTCGTTGCGGCCACCTTAGGACCGCCGCCGATACGTCGGAAGCCATGCCCGCGGACACCTTGCGTTGCCCCTCGCGCAACAATCGGCGGACCGGGCGATGGCCGCGGTCGGGAAGGCGTTTGGGTCGCGCGCACGAGCGTGGCGCCAATGATGATGACAACGACGGCCGCATACCCCGGCCAGCAGCAGAATCGCTACAACGCGCCCGGGACCTCCCGTCGCGCGTGTGCGCCAGCGCATGCCCGCTCAGACGGGCGGACGAAAGATCGAACCGATCGAAAAACGGCATCCGTGCCGGCCGCGATGCAGGAGCGTCGCGGCCGACGAAGGAAAGGCGCGCTTACGCCCGCTCCAGGCGCGCGAGGGCTTCCTTCTTGCCAAGTCCTCTCAGGGCGACCAGCCTGGGCAGCTGCGACTTCCGGGGAACCGACTTCTCCTGCTCCCAGTGGTAGATCGACTGGCCGCTCACGCCCGCCAGCTTTCCGAAATCCGCGGCCGACAGGCCCAGCTTCGAACGCATCGTGCGGATGCCCGCGGCAGTGACGCGAACGCGGCTGGATTCGAGCGGCTCAGTCCTCGGGGCGGACGGAAGGGCTTTGGATGCCACTTTCAGTCCGCGTTCCAGCTGCGCCACCTTGCGCTTCAACTCTGCAATTTCCCTGCGATACGCGGTACTGGCCTTGCGCAGCGATTCGACTTCGGTACGTACTTCCTTGCGCGCAAGGCGGGCGATCTCGGTTTTGAGCAGAGTTGCGAAGTTGGCCATTCTCGATCTTCAGGCTGGGGGCAAGCTCATACGCTAGCACCTCCCGCCCGATTCCGACGTGACGCGACAGGCGCAAGATCCGGTTTCACGTCAAAATACGCATCGAAAGGCAATCAGGTCCAGGCAGTACATGCGTATCGGAATCGACTTTGGGACGAGCTATTCGGCGGCGGGCGCGGTCGTGGACGGCGAACTGCAGCTGATCCGCTTCGGCGAGGATCAACAGTTCCGCACGACGGTGTTCTTCCCGCAGCGACTGCCGGATCTGTCCGACTTCGAACTCACCGATGCGATGCACGATGAGATCGGCCGCCTCGTCGGCGAGTTCCGCCGCGACCAGACCAGGTTGCATGCACAGCTGCGCGCACGTCGCGAACAGGCGATGCAGCGGCCCGAACCGCAGCGCACCGCCGAACTGGGCATGATTCCGTCGCCGCGCATGCGCAGCGATGCGGAACTGGAACGTGACGCACGGGCACTGGTGCGTCGCCGCTGGGCCGCCGAAGAGATGCGCCGTGCGATGCTCGAAGGCATCGACCTGCAGCGGGCCTTGTACGGTGAAGAGGCTGTCGATGCGTATATCGAAGGCAGCGCGGGCCAATTGGTCGTATCACCCAAATCCATGCTGGGCTACAAGCTCGAAGCGCGGGCGCGCGACACATTGCTGGGCATCGCCACGCATCTGCTCCGTCACATCCGGCTCACCGCCAGTGCGCAGCTGGGGCGCGAGGTGAAGGCGGCCGTGCTCGGGCGTCCGGTGAAGTTCCGCAGTTCGATGAAGGAAGCCGGCGGCGTGCAGGCGCTGGAGATCCTCACCGACGCCGCGTACGCCGCAGGTTTCGATGAGGTGGAGTTCCTGGAGGAGCCCGCCGCGGCCGCATACGGCTATCACGCGCAGACACAGCGCCCGCGTCGCACGCTGATCCTCGACATCGGCGGCGGCACGACGGACATGGCGTTGGCCGATGTCGGCGGCGCCGGTGCGGCGCCGACCGTGCATGCCTCGTGGGGCGAACCGGTGGGCGGAACCGATGTGGACATCGAGCTGAGCATGCGTGGTGTCATGCCGCTGTTCGGCAAGGGCGTGACCAACACGCCGGTGCACCGGTTCTTCGAGGCGTCGGCGGTGCAGGACCTGCAGCGCCAGGCCAGGTTCCGCGAGGCCTCGTTCGAACATGTGCAGGCGCCCTACGGCGAACGACTGGAAACGCTGAAGCAACCCGGCCACACCGTGCGCCTGAACCGCGCCGTGGAGCGCGCGAAGATCCAGCTGAGCGAAGTGGCGGATGTGACGCTCGAGCTGGACTTCATCGAGCCCGGGCTGCACGCGCCGATCGACTCATCGCGCCTGACGGATGCGGCGCATCCGTTCCTCCACCAGCTGCGCGTGCTGATGGAGCGTGCTCGCGACGATCTGGATGCGCCACCGCAGACGATCTACCTCACCGGCGGCATGTCGCGTTCGCCATACGTGCCGCTGCTCGCCAGGCAGATTTTCCCCGACGCCGAACTCGTGTCAGGAAACGCATCGCTGGGCGTCGTGACGGGGCTTGCGCACGCGGCGGCTTCGGGGAGCTGATTGCCAACGTGGGGCTTCCGCCCGCCCCGCCTTGCTTGCGTTGGATGGCAATCAGGCGCGCAGCGCGACGCCGCCGCGGACCGCCCGGATGCAACGCGCCATGTGGCTGGAATGGGCGAAGCCGGTGGCAAGGGCGATCTGGGTCGCGCTCAGGCCACCGCCGGCCATCAGCTCACATGCACGCTCGACCCTGCGATGCATGACGAACCGGTGGGCTGGCATGCCCGCTGCGTTGCGGAACAGCACCTTGAAATGCGAAACGCTGAAGCCCGCGACATCGGCCAGGTCGGCCAGTGTCAGGTCTTCGTCCAGATGCGCCTGGATGTAATCGACGATCTTGCGCATTCGCCATGCGGGCATCGCCCTGCCCTCGTCGGCCAATCGCGCCTTCGGCGTGCCCAGCTTCAACAAGCGCGCGGCAAGCGCGCAGGCCAGCGAATCCACGAACAGCCGACCCGACGGATAACCGCCCTCGCCTTCGGCCTGCATGAGCCAGCCGATCGTTTCGATCTGCGGATCGCGGATGTGAATTGCCGGGGCGATATCCGCCGCACTTCGCGCCAGCTGCATCGCGCCGGCGGCTTCCGCAATCTGGCCGGGGGCCAACCGCAGCAACAACGAGGTGGCCGATGTCGACAGCGTCCACCGCGTACTGGAACCGGCCGGCACCACGCAGAACTGGCCGTGCAATCGCGTGCCGCGCCGCTCGACGCCGTTCGCGCGGTACGAGACGGGCACCGCACCGCCCAGGTGCAGGCACAGCACATGGCGATCGTCGACGGGCGAGTCGAACCGCCCTGACGGCACGGGCGAGGTCAGCACGTCCAGCGACGGAGGGCCCGACAGCGGCGGCGCATCGGCGAAGGCCTGCGCCGGAATGGGCGGATAGCACGAAGGGCGGCCGGGATCGCTCATGGGCCGCATGCTCCGCGCAGTCAGGCCAGGGACGAAGGCCCAGAAGTCATCCTTGCGCGAGTCCGATCCCGCGCGGCACCCTCACGGGCCGTCAATCAGCCGCCGCACCCGCCGCAGCACACCGACGGCACCGGCTGGATCTGCAGCTGCGAAACGCTGCATCCGGCATCGCGCAGGATGTCCGACAAGGTGGACGCGTCGAATGCGCCCGCAATGCGCAGGCCGCCTTGTTGCGCGTCGACCTGTGCGGCGGGGTCGACCTGGCGGAGGGTTTCGTCGATGCGGACAAGATCCGCAGTGCGCGTGTCGATGGCGACGGTGAATTCCATGGTGGCTCCCGATGTGCGATGCGAACGGGCCGCCCGGATGCAGGCGGCCCGTAGCGGTGGTCACTTGGTGACGATCAACTTGCCCTTCATCAGCATCGAATGCCCCGGGAAGCTGCAGAAGAACGCGTAGTCACCGCCGGCGGTGAGCTTCTTGCCCGGGAAGGTGACCTTCGTCTTCTGCCCACCGCCCACGAGCGTGGTGGCGGCGATGACGCGCGGATCGGCCTTGTTGATGTAGTTGCCGGCCACGCCGGCCTTGATGCCATCGCGTGCCACGGCATCCATGTCCTTGGCGGCGGTGATCACCACGTTGTGGCCCATCGCGGCTGCGGGCATCTTGCCCACATGCGTCAGTTCGATGGTGATGGTCGGGCACGAGGCAGAAACGGTGGCCTCCTTGATGTCGAACTTCATGGCGTCGTCGCCCTTGACCGCGACAGTGCAGTTGCCCGCGGCCTGCGCGAAACCGGCAACGCCGAGCAGGCCGGCGAACATGAGCGAACGGGTGATGGTCTTCATGGTGAATCCTTTGAGGCAGGGTTTGGATTGGATGCGACCGCGGGCGTGCCGGAGAGGTGCTCGCGCACGGTCGCGATGAACTGCGGATCCGGTTGCAGGCCCGTCACCTCGCTGCGCGCGACGACGCGTCCGTCGCGATCGAGCAGGATCAGGACACTGGTGTGGTTGAACGTACCGTCGGGCTGGGCGCGGTAACGGATGCCCAGTGCCGCAGCGAGCGTACGCACGTCGGCATCCTCGGGGCGCAGCAGTCGCCAGTGCGTGGTGTCCAGGCGATGCATCCGCGCGACTTCGCGCAGTGCATCGGGCGTGTCGCGCGCGGGATCAATGCTGATCATCGCGAACTCGAGGCCCTCGCGCTGCACAGGTTCGAGGCGGTACTGCAGCGCCTTTCCGCTTGCGATGATCATCGGGCACATCAAGTGGCAGTTGCCGTAGAACATCGAGACAATCGTTGGCTTGCCGCGCAGCGAGCGCCACGCATGGAAGCGCGCGTCCTGGTCGGTGACATGCGCGTCGAGCTGGTACACCGAATCGCCGGGAAGCGGCGCATCCATCGCTGTTGCCGGCATGGACATGGCCAGCAATGCGGCCACACAGACTTTTTGTATCCGGGATGTCATGGCGAACTCCGTGCGCAACGGAAACCGAGATTGCCCAGCGTGCTGCGGGGCTCCATCGCCGACAGCAACGCGACCCGCTTGAGGATGGCGTAATCGTCACGATTGGCGAACGACAGACCCGTGGCGCCGCAGAACTGCAGGCGATCGCCATCGTCCGAGGCGCGTTTATCAGCGTCGCCGAGCAGCGTGGCATAGTCGCCCACCCACTCCCATGCGGTGCCGTGCATGCCGGACACGCCATACACGTTGGCGGCGGCACCGGGGCGGGCGTCCATCGCACGCGGTGTTCCATCGTCGAACGTCCGTGCGCGCCAGGCGACGTCGTTGCGTGCGTCGATGCGGGTCATGTCCGCGGCGGCGACGTATTCCCACTCGGCCCAGTCCGGCAGGCGGGCGTCGATCGACTTGCAGTATGCGTCCGCCGCGTACCAGCTTACGTGCGTGACAGGTGCGTCCGACTCCGGTGCAGGGCCGCGGTCGGCAAGGTTGGATAGATAGGCGGAGTCGGCCAGCAACGAAGGAACGCGCGTGCGACTCCATTGCGGGTTGGCGCGAACGAACCTCGCGAACTCGCCAACCGTCACCGCCCGGGTGGACATCGCGAAGGCCGCGACGCGACGCTTCCCGTCGTCGCCTTCGTAACGCACGGTTGACTGGATCTCGCCGGCGGGAATCTCGACGAAACCGACCGGAACCGCTGGCGGCGTGGCCGCCAGCAGTGTTGCCACAATGAGCGTGGTGGCGAGCATGCGATTGCCCTCCTCGACCGGTCTCAGTGACCGCCAGCCGTGGCCGGCGCCGCGTATTCCTGGTCGAGCTGCTGGCCGCTGTAGATCGATGGCGTCTTCTCGCCATCGACCTTCAGGATGCCCAGCGTGCCCTTGTGGAACGTGCGGAAGATGCTGTGGTCGACGAGTACGAAGTTGCCCGGGACGTCGGCCTTGAACTCGACGATGGCCGAACCGCCGGCCGGGATGAGCGTGGTCTGCACGTTCTCCTGGTACTTCGATCCACCTTCGGTATAGACCTTGTCGAAGATCTCGCCGATCACGTGGAAGCTCGACACCAGGTTGGGGCCGCCGTTGCCGACGTACATGCGGATCGTCTCGCCCGCCTTCGCCGTCAACGCGTTGTCGCCGGTGAGGGCCCCTTCAGAACCGTTGAACACCACGTACGTCGGATGCTCGTCGATCGCCTTCTCAAGGCTGAACGTCTGCAAGCCCGGATCGCCGTGCTTGCCCTCGGTGTAGAAGTCGCCCTGCATGACGTAGAACTCCTTGTCCACCTTCGGCAAGCCTTCCGGTGGTTCCACCAGGATCAGGCCGTACATGCCGTTGGCGATATGCATGCCCACCGGCGGCGTCGCGCAGTGGTACACGTAGAGGCCGGGATTGAGCGCCTTGAAGGTGAACTGCGTCTTGTGGCCAGGCAGCGTGAAGCTGGCTTCGGCACCGCCGCCCTGCCCGCTCACCGCGTGCAGGTCGATGTTGTGCGGCATGTGCGAGTCGTGCGCGTTCTTCAGCGTGAACTCCACCGTGTCGCCCTGGCGCACGCGGATGAAGCTGCCCGGGACGCTGCCACCGAAGGTCCAGAAGTTGTAGGTCACGCCATCGGCCAGGCGCATGTCCTTCTCGATCACTTCCAGGTCCACCACGACCTTCGCCGGCGCCTTGCGGTTCGTCGGCGGCGGGACCATGGGCGGCGCGGTCAGCACGGCCTTGATGGTGTCGCCCGGCGGGGGCGCATCGTCGTGGTTTGCGGCGAACGCAGGTGCGCTCAGGCCTAGCGCGCATAGCAGTGCGTAATGCAACAGGTTCCGTGTTGCGCGAATCATGGGTTGCTTGCCTTGCGAATGGCTTCTCAGCCGTTGGTCGCATATTGGGAACCGCACACGACACTCGCCTTGATCCAGGTCAAGCAGCTCCCGCACCTCGCCCACGAGGCGTTTCGCGATTTGATCATGATCATTTTTGGCACGCCGGCGCCGGCGGAGACTTCGCTTCAACCAGCGACCTGCATGCAGGTCGTCAGCGAATTCCTTGAAACCACCGGTGACTTGAATGACCCGCAATCCGGCGATCCGTCGTCGTACCCGTATCCCCGTCGCACGCCCACTGTGCGCTGCCCTTTCCCTGCTTCTGGCTGGCACGTGCGCGGCTGCCGATGGTGCGTCGTCGCACCGCGTGGCCGATGGCGTGACCACGCTCGACACGCTGGTCGTCACCGACGTCGCGCCCACGCTGGCGATGACGTTCGTCACCGACACCAAACTGCCGCGCCAGCCGGTTCCCGCCAGCGACGGCGCCGATTACCTGAAGACCGTACCCGGCTTCTCGCTGATCCGAAGCGGCGGGACGAACGGCGACCCCGTGCTGCGCGGCATGTTCGGCTCGCGCCTGAACGTGCTGACGGACGACGGCCACATGCAGGGCGCATGCCCGGCACGCATGGACAACTCGCTCTCGTACGTGTCGCCGGAAACCTTTGACCGCCTTGAAGTCATCAAGGGGCCGCAGACCGTGCTGTGGGGTCCAGGCGCCTCGGCCGGCACGGTGCGGTTCGAACGCGACGTTCCGTTCTTCGACGAACCTGGCATGCAGTTCAACGGGAGCCCGACGTTCGCAAGCTTCGGCCGCGACGATCAGGTGATCGACACGGCGCTGGGCAACGCGGACGTCTACGCGCGTGTCACCGCGAACCGTTCGCAGTCGGACGACTACGAGGACGGCGACGGCAATGTCGTGCCGTCCGCGTGGAGGAAGTGGAACGGCGATGCCGCCTTCGGCTGGACGCCCGACGCGGACTCGCTGGTGGAGATGAGCGCCGGTCGTGGCGACGGCGAGGCACGTTACGCCGGGCGCGCGATGGACGGCTCGCAGTTCGCCCGCACCACCTACGGTCTTCGCGCGGAACGCAGGAACTTCGAAGGCGCCTTCGACAAGATGGAGGTACGGCTGTACTACAACGACGTCGACCACGTCATGGACAACTACACACTGCGCGATCCCGACCCGCAAGGCAGCATGCCGATGCCGATGGCAAGCAACGTGGCGCAACGCACGCAGGGCGGCCGCGCGGCGTTTGCATGGAGCACGGACGCATGGGACCTCAACGCGGGACTGGACCTGCGCGACAGCCTGCATCGCAAGCGCTCCGCAATGGGGCGCGACACCTGGCGCAGCCAGCCATGGGTCACCGATGCACGTTCGGACAACCTGGGCGTGTTCGCCGAACTGGGCTGGAACCTCGCGCCACGCCAGCGGCTCGTCGGCGGCCTGCGGCTGGATCACGCGTCGGTGCAGGACGAACGCGCCACGACCGGCGGCATGATGCCGCGTCCGAACCCGACCCACCGCGTCACGCGTCGCGAAACCCTGCCGTCGGGCCTGGTGCGCTGGGAAGTGCAGCCGGACGCTTCATCGACGATGTGGCATCTCGGCCTCGGCCACGTGCAACGCATGCCGGACTATTGGGAGCTGTTCTCGCCGACATTCGGGCCGGTGGGCTCAGTCAGCGCGTTTGCGGGCGTGGAGCCGGAACGCACGACACAACTTGATGTGGGAATGCATTATCGCGAGGGCCGCTGGGACGCGTGGGCGTCGATGTACGCAGGGCGAATCCAGGATTACATCCTGTTCGAATACTCGCAGGGAATGATGGGCGCGACCACGCGCGCGACGAACGTCGATGCCCGCACGCATGGCGGCGAGATCGGTCTGGAATTCCGGCCGGATGCCGAATGGAAACTCGGCGGCAGCCTCGCCAGTTCATGGGGCGATATTGACGGCGTCGGCGCCATGCCGCAGACGCCGCCGCTGGAAGCGCGTCTGAGTGCCGCCTACGACAACAAACGCTGGTCGGTTGGCGCGCTGTTGCGCGTGGCGGCTGCGCAGGATCGCGTGAATCCGGGCTACGGCAACGTGGTCGGACAGGACCTCGGTCCCACGCCCGGTTTCGCGGTGTTCTCGGCCAACGGCGGCTATCGCTTCAGCAAGCGGCTGCAGCTGGCGGCCGGTATCGACAACCTTTTCGACCGCACCTACGCCGAACACCTGAACCTGGCCGGCAACAGCGCGTTCGGTTATCCGGCCGATCCGGTCCGCATCCACGAACCCGGCCGCAGCGCGTGGGTGAAGCTCAACTACAAGTACTGAACAGGCATTTCATGACGGACGTACCGCATCAACCGCAACGCCCTTGACTTCGGTCAAGGGCACCGGCGCGACCGGCGTCCTAGCCTGATCACCCGGCCCACAGGAGACCCGACCATGATTTCCGTCTACAACCCACAGCCGCTCACGCAGCGCGAACTCCAGCTCACGCACGCACTGCGCGAGTTCGACCCGGATGCGGAAGTCCGCATCGAGGACGACGGCGATAGGCTGAGCGTGTCCACCGTGCTCGACGAGATGGAAGTCATCGCCATTCTTGGCGGGATGGGCATTGATGCAGCGCCCAGGCACTCGCCCGGCATGGAGGGGATTGACGATGACGATCAACCGCGTCGCGACGGATGCGGTTGTGGCTGTGCCTGCGGCTGATTCCCCGACGTTGCTGGATCGGCGCGTACCGTCGTCAGCGCTGCGGTGTTCGGTCAGCTCTGCGCGGGTTCATCGGTGTCGGCAATCGAGTCTACGCCCGACGGCGCCAGCGACACCCCGGCGGCTTCCAGCGACTGCGCTACGAGCGCGAAAGCCTCGGACGCGGGGTCGAAATGTTCCAGTGCGTTGTCCATGGCGAAGCCTCAATTCCACAGATAGAGAGCGCCCAGCGGATGGTGCGCCCGTGCGATGAAGTAGATCTGCGCGTACGTGAGCAGCGCCAGCGCGAACAGCACCACGCGCGTGGACGTGCGCCGTGATCGCATCGCAAGGACTCCCAGCACGACGTAGGTGGCCACCAGCACCACCTTCACCAGCAGCCATCCGTTGGCGAACAGTGCGCCCGGCAGGATGGTCAGCAGCATCATCGCGGCGGTGAGCAGCACCGTGTCGATGGTGTAGCTCAGGTAGCGCACCGGCGCAGCCATCGGCCAGCGCAGGCCGGCCAGTGCGGATGATCCGCGCAGGAAGAACAGCGCGCCGCTGCATGCGATCGCGGCGATGTGCACGAGTTTGATCTGGGGATAGAACTCGATCATGCGGGCGGCCTCAACCCGGCTTGCCGTCGGCACGCGGCGAGAGATAGATGCGTCCCAGGCGCGCGACCCACGGGAGGAACGCGACGAGCCAGCCGATCGCCGCCGCAACGTGCCATGCGTAGGCATCGGGCGCGAGTTCGGCGGCCACGCGCATCACCGCAACCACCTGCACGGCGACGAAAGCGAACCACGCCACCGGTGGCATCACCAGTGGCCGGCCCGAATGGCCCTGCGTCACGCGCGTGACCATCGCCACCAGCAGGCTGCCGAAGAACCCGATGAACAATGCGTGCGCGGGTGCGCGACCGAGCTCGAAGATTCCAGTCACCGCGTACGCGACGCTCTGTAGCGAGTAGAGCGCGAAGGTGATGGGCAGCCATGCCGTGCCGATGAACAGCACCGCCAGCAGCCCCGGCATGCGTCCGCGAGGCCACCAGCGCCACAGCGCGAATGCGCTCACGAACATCAGCGGCACGTCTGCCAGCCACAACCACGCGTAGGCGTGCGTGAGTTCCATCACCAGATGCGCCATCAACAGCGCCCAGACGACTGCCAGCCACGCCATCGGACGCCACGGTTTGTATCCGGGCACCGCATTGCCGGCGAAGAACGGGAACATCCGGTGTGCGACCGTCAGGTACACCGGCAGCAGCAGTCCGATCGTGCCGAGCTTGATGCTTGCCATCGCCCACATCGGCGATGCACCGAGCACGAAGGCAACGAACGCCATCAGCCCGATCCATCCCAGCACCAGCGCCGCGAAGCACGAACGCGCGTGCCACGTCGCGCCCTTCTCCATCGCCAGCTGCCTGCCGAGGATGATGACGCCCGCCGTCCAGCCCGCGACCGCCATCAGCAGGCCGACGAAGAAGCCGACCTCCCATCCGCACGCGCCGATGAGGATCGCCAGTTGGCCGCCCATCAGTCCCGCGCCGACCGGCAGGTAAAGCCAGCGCGACAGGTCCGGCAGTCCCATCCATCGCGGGAATGTGGTCAGCAGGAATCCGAAGATGAAACTCGGCAGCACCAGGTACTGCATCACGAAGGCGTGCAGCCATCCGGCCGGAACCGGTGGCGGCGCCATGGTGAAGGTCTGCGGCCAGCGCGTGGAGACCAACCACAGCGCCCACCAGAGCATCGCCAGCAGGACGTTCCCTGCCCCGATGAAGAACATCAACCGGTGTGGCGCCTGCGCGAGGCGCCGGGGAGAAAGCGTGGTGTCGGCGGTTTTCCGGAGCATGGCGCCAGTGTCCGCGCGGCGATGTGGGACCGCCTTGACCCAGGTCAGCCAGGCGCGCCTTTTCGGGCCCAAAAAAATGCCCGGCCGGAAGGCCGGGCAAACCCAGCGATGAATACGGTTCGGGTCAGGCCCGTGCCGGCACCGCTGCGGTGGCGGCGACTCGCCGTGGCGCCACCCAGAGACGGAACACGAACCAGGCCAGCGCCAGCGCGCCGACGCTGAAGAGCGTGTCGGCCGGTACGCGCATCCACACCAGCAGGTCCACGATCGGCTGCTGCATGAATTCGGCCGAACGTGCGTACCAGTAGCCATGCTTGAGCGCGGCGTTGAGCTGCAGGATCCCCAGCGGGAGCAGCGTGAGCAGCGCCATGCCCGCCAGGCCGATGTTCATCGCCCAGAACGCGGTGCGCAGCAGCTTCTCGTTCCACACCACGTCCGGCTTCAGGCCGCGCAGGCAGAACAGCATCAGGCCGATGCCCAGCATCCCGTACACGCCGAACAGCGCGGTGTGGCCGTGGGTCGGCGTGAGGTTCAGGCCCTGCATGTAGTACAGCGACAGCGGCGGGTTGATGAGGAAACCGAACAGCCCGGCGCCCACGAGGTTCCAGAACGCCACCGCGATGAAGAACATGATCGGCCAGCGGTAACGCTGCATCCACGGCGTCGCCTTGCCCATCCTGTAGCTGTGGTAGGCCTCGAAACCGACGTACGCCAGCGGCACCACTTCAAGCGCGGAGAAACTCGCACCCAGCGCGATCACCGCCGTGGGCGTACCCGTGAAGTAGAGGTGGTGAAGCGTGCCCAGCACGCCGCCGGCCATGAAGACGATGGTGGCGAACAGCACCGCGATGGTCGCCGTGCGCACCTGCAGCAAGCCCAGGCGCGTGAACAGGAACGACATCACCGCGACCGCGAAGACCTCGAAGAAGCCTTCCACCCACAGGTGCACCACCCACCAGCGCCAGTACTCGACCATCGACAGCGAGGTGTGCTCGCCCCACATCAGGCCGGCCGCGTAGAACAGGCCGATGGCGACGGTGGACAGGAACAGCAGCATCACGATCGAACGCGACTCGCCGCCGCCCTTGATGGCCGGCCACAGCGAGCGGCCCACCAGCGTCAGCCACAGGCCCAGGCCAATGAAGAGGAACCACTGCCAGAAACGGCCCAGGTCCACGTATTCCCAGCCCTGGTGGCCGAACCAGAAATTGTGTTCCAGCCCCAGCTTCTGCATCACGGCCAGCCACTGGCCCGCGAATGCGCCCACTACGATCACCAGCAGGCACACCCACAGCACGTTGACGCCCAGGCGCTGGAACTTCGGTTCATGCCCGGAGATCGCCGGCCCGATGTACAAACCCATGCCGAGCCACGCGGTGGCGATCCACAGCACCGCCAGTTGCGTGTGCCAGGTGCGCGTCAGCGAATACGGCAACACATCGGCCAATGCGAAGCCGTAAGCCTGTTGACCTTCGACCTGGTAGTGCGCGGTGATCGCGCCCAGCAGGATCTGCGTCAGGAACAGCGCGATCACCACCCAGAAGTACTTGGCGGTGGCTTTCATCGATGGCGTGACCTTAATGGAAGCCAGCGGGTCGGTCTTTGGCAGCGTCGGCGCCATTTCCTCGCCGTGGTTCACCGCGTAATGCCAGCCCAGCAGCGCGATGCCGGCGATCAGGAACAGCACGCTGAACACGGTCCACACGAAGGCGCTGCTGGTCGGCTTGTTGCCCACCAGATCGTCGGCCGGCCAGTTCGCCGTATAGGTGATGTCCGAGCCCGGACGCTGCGTCACCGCGGCCCACGCAGTCCACCAGTAGAACGCAGTCAGCCTGGCGCGATGCCCGGCGTCGGGCACGGTGTCGTTGCGCATCGCGTACGCCTCGCGCAGTTCCGCCGTGGCCGGGTCGTTGCCGAACAGGCTGGTGTAGTGCGTGGCGACGTTCGCGATGGCCTGGACGCGATCGGCATCCAGCCGGATCGTCTGCGTCTTCGCATCAAACGTGTTGGGCCGCATCAGCCCCTGCACGCGCGCCTCGTACGCGGCGCGAACGTCGGCCGGCAGCTTCTTGTAGCTGTCGACGCCGGCCTCGCGCCGGGCCCAGATATCCATCACCGCTTCGGCTTCGCGATGCAGCCAGTCGGCGCTCCAGTCCGGCGCGACATAGCCGCCATGGCCCCAGATGGAACCCAGCTGCTGGCCACCGATCGACTGCCACACCTGGCGGCCGGTCTCGATGTCCTTGCGGGTGAAGACCACCTCGCCTTTCGGCCCGACCACCTGCTCGGGCATCGGTGGTTGCTGGCGGTGGATTTCGCCGCCGACCCATAGCAGGACGGCGAACGAAGCGATGAGCAGGGTCGCCAGCCCTGCCCACAACTTTCGGGTCGAATTCATGTCTGCACTCCGTTGAGAACGCAGGCATGTTCCGCCCGCGCCACCCGCGCTGGACATGACGCAGATCAAGAGCCGATGCGAATGTCTTGCCGTCCCCGCAGATCGCCGGGACCGGCGCGGCCGTCAGTGCCGCAGGACCGTCAGGGCGATCGCTTCCAGGCGCGGCATGTCGAGGATCTCGACATCGCGTTGCTTGATCGACACCAGTCCGTCGCGCTCGAAGCGACGCAGCACGCGGCTCACCGTCTCCGGTGCCTGGCGCAGGTAGTTCGCGATGTCGGTGCGCGACATCGTCAGCTGGAAACGCCTCGGCGAGAACCCGCGCTGCGCGAGGCGGCGCGAGAAGCCGATCAGGAACGCGGCCATGCGCTCATCGGCCGAATGGTCGCCGGCGAACAGCGAGGCCACGCCGATGTCGCGGCTCATCAGGCGGAACAGATGCCGCTGCAGGTTGGGCAGCTTTGCCGCGAGCATCGCGATGCGCGGGAACGAGAAGCGGCACAGCATCACCGTGTCCAGCGCCACCGCGTTGCACGGATAGCGGTCGTCGTGCACGGCGTTCAGGCCGATCACCTCGCCCGGCAGGTGGAAGCCCAGCACCTGCTCGCCCCCGTCCGAGTCCAGCAGGTACGTCTTGACGGTGCCCGCGCGCACGGCGGCGATCGCGCTGAACGCGTCGCCTTCGCGGAACACGTGGTCGCCCGCCTTCAGCGGGCCGACGTGCTCCACCAGCACGTGCAGGTCCATCAGCGCGCTCTTGTCCATGCCCTCGGAAAGACAGGCCTGCGAGAACGCACAGGTGGAGCAGAACGTCAGCGAGTCGCCGTCGTCGGCAAGGATCGCTGCATCGGTGCGCGGAAAGACGACGCCGGAAGTCATGCCCTGTCCGGTCGCGATGTCAGACGGTGCGGGAAAACTGCGTCACGACCCCGTCGTGCGGCACGAGGTAGCGGTCGAAGCAGGCGGCCAGCACCCGCAACAACAGCCGGCCACGGGGCGTGGCCCGTATGGCGTGCGAAGACAGTTCCACCAGCCCGTCCTTCTCCAGCGCTATCAACTGCGGCCAAGAGTGTGCGAAATAGTCGTGGAAGTCCATCAGGTATCGGCGCTCGGTCTGCGCGATGTCGATCTCGCCCAGGCACATCAACTGCTGGATGACATCGGCCCGGACCAGGTCGTCCTCGTCCATCTGCATGCCACGCCACACCGGCAGCCGGCCCTCGTCGATGGCACGCTCCCAGCTGGGCAGATCGCGCGGATTCTGGCTGAAGGTGGCGCCGACGTGGCTGATCGCGCTCACGCCAAGGCCGATGAGATCGCTGTCGGCGCAGGTCGTGTAACCCATGAAATTGCGGTGCAGGTCGCCACGCGATTGCGCGCGCGCCAGGTCGTCCTGCGGCAGCGCGAAGTGGTCCATGCCGATGTAGACATAACCGGCCGCGCCGAGCCGTTCGATGGCCCGCTGCAACAGCGCCAGCTTTTCCTGTGGCGAGGGAAGGTCTTCCGCGCGTATCTGCTGCTGCGGCCGGAAGAGCGTGGGCAGGTGTGCGTAGCTGTAGATCGCGAAGCGGTCCGGCCTCGCCTGCACCGCGATTTCCAGCGTGCGGTCGAAGCCGTCCAGCGTCTGCAACGGCAGGCCGTAGATCAGGTCCACGTTCACCGAACGGAACCCGCTGCTACGGCACGCGTCGATGATGGCGAGCGTTTCCTCCACGCTCTGGATGCGGTTCACCGCCTTCTGCACGGCCGGGTCGAAATCCTGCACGCCCAGGCTGGCGCGATTGAACCCGGCCTGCGCGAGCGTGCGGATGTCTTCGGGGCTGACGAAGCGCGGATCGAGTTCGATCGACAGTTCGCGCTGCCTGGCGTCGGCGAGGGCGAAATGGTTGCCGATGACGTCCACGATCTCGGCGATCTGCGCGGCTGCCAGGAAGTTGGGCGTGCCGCCTCCGAAATGCAGCTGCACCACCTGGCGGTCGCGGTCGAACAGCGTCGACATCATCCCGATCTCGCGGTACAGGCGCGTCAGGTAGGCATCGCCGCGCGCCTTGTCGCGCGTGATGATGCGGTTGCACCCGCAGTAGAAGCACGGACTGGCGCAGAACGGCACGTGCACGTACAGCGACAGCGGGCGCGGGATGGGGTCGCCATTGGTGAGCGCGGCCGCCTCGCGCAACAGCGTCGGTCCGAAATTCGCGCGGAACTGCGGAGCGGTCGGATACGAGGTGTAGCGCGGCCCCGGGCGGTCGTAGCGGCCCAGCAGGTCGGGATCGAAGAGGACGGTCGAGGTGGCCATGTCTGCAGCCTAGCCATGCCACCGCACGGCGCCTTGATCTCGGTCAAGGGGAATATGTCGCCTTGCATCGAAGGTCAGCTTCCGGCAAGGCCGTCGGAATACCCTCGCCGGCTTGATCTGGATCATGTCCGGCTGAACGGGGCGCGCGGATGCTGGCGGTCACCGGCACAGACAGGTCGACCCATGAACATGTACCCCTTCGACGCCCGCGGCATCGGCAAGCGCTTCCGCCATGCCGCCATCTTCGGCGCGCTCGATGCCCTCACCCCGGGCGAGACGATGCGCTTTTTCAACGACCACGACCCCGTCCCCCTGCTGCGCCAGATGGAGCAGCGCTATGGGGACGCGGTGCGCGTGGCGTACCTGCAGCGCGAACACGGCGTGGTCATCATCGATTTCACGGTCGTGGCGCAGGACCACGCGGCGATGCGTGCGCTGCCCGCGGCCGGTCGCGGCTAGTGCTCAGCCGCGCGGCCTGGGCCGCTGCGCCAGCCAGCGATCGAGCTGGTTCGCGAATGCCTGCCGGTCGCGCGCATGGAACGCGGGGGGGCCGCCGGTCTGCACGCCGGCGCCACGCAGTTCTTCCATGAAGTTGCGCATGGACAAACGCTCGGCCATGTTCTCCGTGCTGTAACGCTCACCGCGAGGATTCACCGCCACTCCGTTCTTCTCGATCACGCGTGCCGCCAGCGGGATGTCCTGCGTGACCACCAGGTCGCCGGCGCGCATGCGCTCCACAATCTCGCTGTCGGCAACGTCGAAGCCGCCGCTCACCTGCACTGCGCGGATGAAGCGCGAGGGGGGCACGCGGATCCACTGGTTCGCCACCAGCGTGACCTGCACCTGCGCGCGCTCGGCCGCACGGAACAGGATTTCCTTGATCACGCCCGGGCAGGCATCGGCATCGACCCAGATCTGCGGCGGGGTCGATTCGGGTTCGCTCATCAAACGTGGCTCCGGCGGAATCGTGAAACTCGGGCCGCCAGCTTGACGCATCGCACGCGCGATGTCCCCAACGGCGAACGTGCCGCCATCACGCGGCACTTTTCCTGCCACCGTCGCAGTGCAGCGCGGCGCCCTACCCCCAGTTCGACGCATCCTGCTGATAGCCCATCGCTTCCTGCAGCTGCTGCGTCAGCTTGCAGGCGCCTTCGTCGGGGCGGTGGACGAAGCGGAGCTGCACACCCTGTGGGCTGGTGATGATGACGGTGCAGTTGGGCCAACCGCAGGCCGGGCCATGCACCTCCAGTTTCCAGTCGGGCGGCAGCGTTCGCAGCGGTTGGTTCATGCTCGACTCCATCGGCTCAGCGCCAGCTGTTGAAGGCTTCATCGGGACGCAGGTCCTCGGCGATCTGTTCGGGGCGTGCGATACGAAGCGTGGGGTCGTCGTGTTCGCGGACGTGTTCGTTTGCGTGGAGGTCGGCTTCAAGTTCACGCGTGATCTGGCACGCGAACTGGAAAGGCTTGTGCGCGAAGGTGATCTCCTGTCCGTGAGGGCTTGTCAGTCGCAGACAGCATTCACGCCTCTCGCGGGAAGGCGGCAGCGCTTCAAGCCGCCAACCGGGTGGCAGGCACTGGATGGTGAGGTTCATGTCGACTCTGCTCCCTGTGCAGTTCGATGCGAACGTATCGAAGCCAACGCGGGTTCCGCGTGAATCCAGACAGCCCTTCACCGCTTTTTTTGCGGGGAAACATTGCCACGATGGCAAGGCATCACGGGCGCTGCACGCGGTTACGACGGCATTCCGACAAGCTCGCGGTAGCATCCGTCGACGGTACTCGCGGGGAACTGCCGGTGCGCTGCACATGCTCCATGCTCTTCGTCGAAGACAGTTTCCTTCTGGCGCAGTCGGCCGTGCTCGCACTGGGCGAGGCCGGATTGAACGTGTACCCGGTACCCGATGCGCAATCTGCACTCGGGTTGTTCGCAAGGCGCCGGTTCGACTGCGCGGTCATCGACGTCGAACTGCCCGGCGACATGGACGGCGTGGAACTGGCGCGTCGGCTGTTGCAATTGCGACCGGATCTTCCGATCGTGCTGGCGACCGGTTACGACGCCACGCGCTGCCCGGCGCCCGCGGACATTCCGGTGTTCCAGAAGCCCTACCGGTTCGACGAGATCACCTCCTCCGTCTGCCCACGGGTCCTGGCCCTGGCCCAGCGCTGAACCCGCCGTACGTGGCGCCGCGGGCATGGGCGGCGGCAAACGCCTAGAATGCCGGCTCCGTTTTTCGCCCAAGGCATCCCGATGGCGCTCAAGGCGACCGTGGTCAAGGCCGAGCTGCAACTAAGCGACCTCGACCGGCACCACTACGCAACCTACCCGCTCACCCTCGCCCAGCATCCGTCGGAAACCGACGAGCGGCTGATGGTGCGCCTGATCGCGTTCGCGCTTTACGCCAGCGACCGGCTGGAGTTCGGCAGGGGTCTGAGCAACGAGGAAGAACCCGACCTGTGGCGCCGCGATTACACCGGCGACATCGAGCAGTGGATCGACCTGGGCCAGCCCGACGAATCGCGCATCCGCAAGGCGTGCGGCCGCGCGCAGCAGGTCATGGTCGTCAATTACGGCGGTCGCGCAAGCGACGTGTGGTGGGACAAGAATGCCGCCGCGCTTTCGCGACTGGGCAACCTCACCGTCATCGACCTCGATGCCGAAACCGTCGAAGCGCTGGGCGCGTTGATCGAACGCAGCATGCGCTTCAGCGTGCTCATCCAGGACGACGAAGTGCAGTTGATGGGTGATGCCGGAACGCTGCTCGCCTTCCGCCCCCGCACGCGCATGGCACCGGCCGCGCAAGCCGCCTGATCAACGCATGGGCGGGCACTTCGATGTGATGGTCGTCGGCGGCGGTGCCGCCGGCCTCATGTGCGCGCTGACCGCCGGGCATCGCGGCAAGCGCGTGCTGGTCGTCGAGCATGCCAACCGCGTCGGCAAGAAGATCCTGATGTCCGGCGGCGGTCGCTGCAATTTCACCAACACCGGCGCGACGCCCGCGAACTACCTGTCCGCGAACCGGCACTTCTGCAAGTCGGCGCTGGCGCGCTACACGCCGTGGCATTTCATCGAGATGGTCGAGCGCCACGGCATCGCCTACCACGAGAAGGAACTGGGCCAGCTGTTCTGCGACGAGTCGTCCAAGCTCATCGTGAAGATGCTGCTGGATGAATGCGCCGCCGCCGGCGTGCAGGTGGAAACCAGTTGCAGCATCGAACGACTCAGCCACGGCGACAGCGACGAGGCGCGCTTCCGGCTGCATACCGCGCGCGGCAACTTCTCGGCGCCGTCGCTGGTGGTCGCCAGCGGCGGGTTGTCGATCCCGAGCATGGGCGCCACCGGTTTCGGCTATGAGCTGGCGCGCCAGTTCGGCCATGCCGTGCTGCCCACGCGGGCGGGACTGGTGCCGCTGACCTTGAGCGGAAAGCATCAGGAACGCCTGGCCGATCTGGCCGGCGTCGCACTGCCCGTCACCGCACGCTGCAACGGCACCAGTTTCAGCAACTACATGCTGGTGACGCATCGCGGTGTCAGTGGTCCGGCGATTCTGCAGATCTCCTCGTTCTGGCAGCCCGGCGACGACCTGCGCCTGGACCTGCTGCCGGGCCACGATGCACTGGAAACCCTGCAGCAATGGCAGCGCGAACGCCCTGCCGCCGAACTGAAGACCATGCTCGGCGAGGTCATCCCGAAGCGTTTCGCGCAACGCCTGTGCGAGCACTGGCTCATCAATCGCCCGATGAAGCAGTACAACGCGCCGCAGTTGCGCGAGGTCGCCGACGTCTTGAGCAACTGGTCGCTGGTCGGCAGCGGCACCGAAGGCTATCGCACGGCGGAAGTCACGCTGGGCGGGGTCGATACGGATGAAGTGTCATCCAGCACGATGCAATCCAAACGCGTGCCCAGCCTGTACTTCATCGGCGAAGTCGTGGATGTCACCGGATGGCTGGGCGGCTACAACTTCCAGTGGGCCTGGGCGTCTGGGCATGCGGCCGGCAATGCTGTATAGCGAAGCGGTTGCGGCGTCTCTGGTCTGGACTTGCGCTATCGGCTAGAAGCGGACATTCGCCTATCGAGGCGGGCTGTAGTCAAAAGCCGAGTAACGAGTGGCGTAGAACTCACCGAGATCAAGCGGTGACTCAAAAAGTTCTGACCAGAGTTCATATCCATCGACAAGCGCATCGCCATCCTGCTCGTACGCGACCAGCACCGGGTGGGCCTTGAGCTGTTGCTCAAGAGCATAAGAATCGGCCTCAGCGCGAGCCTTGGCCATGGCTTGTGCCCACTCGTCGGCTTCGAAAGCGACGATTCGCTCTTCATATACGTTCTTGCCGTCGTCTTTGACGCCGAATGCGTAGATCGTGCGCACCGCAAACCATGCCATGGGAGCAGCCTCTTCCTTGCGTTGACCCAGATGTCCGCTTTGAGTCGCATGCAGACATTAGCACCCCACCAGCGCCGCATCCCGAATATCCGCCAGTAGCCGCACCAGTCTCACAGTCTGCGACGGCGAAGCCATACAGTGCGCGCCCGCTCCCGGATAAGGATGTGCCGTTGAAGACGCAGTACTACACCTCCTCGAGCCTCGACGGCTTCCTCGCCACCGAAGACGATTCCCTCGACTGGCTGTTCCCGCTGGGCGACATCAACGACACCAGCTATCCGTCCTTCATCGAAGGCGTCGGTGCGATTGCGATGGGTTCGTCGACGTACGAATGGATCCTGCGCAATGCGACCACCGTTTCGGATCAGACCGGATCCGCGTGGCCCTACACGCAGCCGACGTGGGTGTTCACCAGCCGAAAGCTTCCGACCATCGAAGGCGCGAACGTGATGTTCGCCCGGGGCGACGTCAAGTCCGCGCACGCGCGGATGGTCGAAGTCGCCGCCGGCAGGAACGTGTGGGTGATGGGCGGCGGCGACCTGGCCGGGCAGTTCCACGATGCCGGACTGCTGGACGAGATGATCGTGCAGATCGGCTCGGCGACGCTCGGACAGGGAAAGCCGCTGTTTCCGCGGCGCGTGCTGAGCCCCGGCCTTGAACTGGTTTCGGTGAACCAGGTGGGCACCGGCTTCGCCGAGCTGACGTACCGCGTGTCGAAGGACGCCTGATAGCGCGTGCAGCCCGGGAGCCCCTGGCCACCCGGGCTGCGCAGGCCTCAGGCCAGGCGCGTGAAGTCGCTGATCCAGTTGCTTTCCCATGTCGCGCCGTTGTCGGCGGACATCGACTGCTCCCAGCGCGCCGAGGTGGGCGTGATTCGCGACCACAGCACGCGCGTCTTCACCGCGCGGCCTTTGTGCGTGTCGTCGCCGACAAACGTTCCGATTCCGTCGGCGAAACGGCCGCGCACCGGAGCGGCGATGGTGGAGGGTTCCCGGCCGTCGAGCCACCAGCTCGACCAATCCCCGCTCGCATCATCGAACGCACGCAATCCGATGCCGCGCACCGTGCCGCTCGGGAATTCCATGACGTTGTCGCCGACATTGCCCTTGCCGCCCAGCACCGGCCAGTTGACCAGCGTTCCGCCGAACTCGTCCCACTGGTCGCTGCCGGCCAGCCGTTCGCGCAGGCGTCGATGCTGCACCTTCCAGCGGCCGACCAGGAAATCGAAATCCTTCGGTGCCTCATCCAGCCTCGCCAACGGCGCGGGCACGTTCGACGTACGCGTGAAGTAGTTGCGCCAGTTGACCTCCCAGCTGGCGCCGTCGTCGGGCGAAAACGCCTGTTCCCACCACGGACGCGCGCCGTGCACGTCGCTCCAGCGGAAGCGCATGACGATCGGCCGGCCCTTGTACGTATCGTGCCCGGTGAAGGTGCCGCCATCGCCCTTGAAAGCCCCGCGCACCGGCGGGTCGATGCGCGTCGGCGCGCGGCCGTCGAGCCACCAGATCGCCCACGTGCCCGTTGCCGGATCGAACGCTCGCACGCTCAGGCCCCGATACGTACCCGAGGGGATATCGACGATGTTGTCGTCGACGTTGCCCAGTCCGCCCAGCGCCTGCCAGAAGGCGCTCTTCCCGGGGAACTCCTCCCATTGGTCGCTGCCGGCCAGGCGATCCTTCAGGCGGCGGTGCCATACGTCCCAGCTGCCGACCAGCCACTGCCAGTCCTGCGCATGCGGCGCGCGGGCCGCGAAGGCGAAGGACGCCGGCAGCAGCGAACACGCCGCCACCCCTGCGGCACCGGCCAGGAACTCGCGGCGCGACCGCGCGTGGGCATTGCGATCGAAACCGGGGCTGCGAACGAACGGTCCTGACATGGGGAGCTCCATTCCTGAGGGGGCCGACGCGCTGATGATCGCCAGCGCGCCGCCACGTTGACCACTTCAAATGCGGCCCGCACACTCAGCCAGACTTATGGTCACAGGCCGCCGATTCCCTTCGCTCATCGCCATCCGGGCGTTCGAAGCCGCCGCCCGGCTGGGCAGCTTTTCGAAGGCGGCGCAGGAGCTGGACACCACGGCCGCCTCGGTCAGTTACCACGTGCGCCGGCTCGAGCAGCAGATCGGCGTCGGCCTGTTCGTGCGCCATCCCAACCACGTGATCCTCACCCGTTCCGGCGACATCGTCGCGCGCGAAGCCATCAACGCCTTCGCTGCGTTGCGCGCGAGCTTCGTGCAGGCGGCGCAGGTCGACGACACGCACCTGTCGTTGACCGCCCTGCCCTCGCTCGCCACCAGCTGGCTGACGCCGAAACTCGGACGCTTCCGCGCGAAGCACCCGGATATCGCGCTCGAACTCGACCTGTCGGCGGTCGCCGAAGACCTCAGCGGCGGTCGTTTTGACGCGGCGATCCGCAACGGCCACGGCAACTGGCCCGGCCTGCGGGCAATCGAACTGTTGCCAAGCCTGTTCATGCCGCTGTGCGCGCCGTCGCTGCGCGAAGCGGTAACGGACCTGGGTCGAGACCCGCAATACCCGCTACCGGTCCCGCTGCTGGGCCGGCCGGACTGGTGGTCGTCGTGGTATCGCGCGCTCGGTTTCGACGGGGCCATTCCGCCGGGACGATTCGGCACGCAGCTGTCGGCCGAGTACCTCGACATCGCGGCGGCCATCGCCGGACAGGGCGTTGCGATCGGCTCGCCTATCCTCTTCCGCAACGAAATCGACGCAGGCCGCCTGGTGCCCGCGCACGAGATGGTGGTCAGCGACGGGCGCGCGTTCTGGTTCACCTACCCCGCCGCGCGAGCGAACAGTCGCAAGATCGGCAGCTTCCGGGAGTGGTTGTGCGGCGAGGCGGCGCGCGATTGCGATGCGGCGCGTGCCTTCATTCGACGGGCGGTTGTCGTGGCGCCGTAACACCCCGGCTGCCGGTTATTCCGGCAGATGCGAACGGATCAGGCTCGCCCTTTGCGCCAGTTGCCCGGCGGACGCCTGAACGCGCTCCCGACGCTGTGCGTCGCCGCCTGGATCGTGCGGCGTGCCGCGCACACGGCCGGCGCCATCGAACGTCGCCAGCTGGGGCGGGCCGATGCCCCAGTCGCTGCCCTTCTGTCGCGGCACGACATGGAAGTGGAAGTGCGGCGTTTCCTGTCCGCTGTAGACGCCGTTGTTCTGGAACGTGAGGATTCCCAGCGGCCGATAGGCCCTGACGAGCGCGTGCGCGACCCGCTTCGCCCGGAGCATGATGGCCTCGCATTCCTGCGCGGAAAGATCCAGGAGCGTCGCAACGTGTCGCCGCGTGATGACGCAGCATTGACCCACCTCGAACTGCCATGGGTTGATCACGGTCAATGTGTGTTCGTTCTCCTCGATGACCGCCCATCGCGCTTCGCGACCTGCCATGCCTTCACACAGGTCGCACGGGTCTCGTACGGGAAGTTCGATCACTGGCCTGCTCCGGTCCGGCGGGGCTGCCTTGCGGACGTTACCACCGCACGCACGGGCGTGACTGTACGGCTACCGGCAGCCGTTGTTACTCAGTCCAGCGTGTACATGGCAAATCCCTCACGCGACCAGACGACGAGCATGGCGCCGTCGGGCGTGAACGCCATCTCCTCGAATCGCATGCTGCTGTACTCCATGGGGATGGTGCGCAGGCGCTGGCGTTTGTCGATGGCGTAGACCGCCAGCCCGTCGCGCACCGCGAACGCCACTTTCGTTCCGTCCCGCGTTGCGGTCATGCCGATGACCTGCTGCATGTCCAGGTCGTCGAACGGAGGCGATGCGACCTTGTCCGCGCGCAGGTCGAACAACACGCGCCGCGATCGGCCTTTGTCTGCTTCGCCTTCCGGCACTTCCAACTGGATCCATGGGCCGGCGCCCGGAAAGGTGAAGTACGGGAAGTGCCGCGTGAACTGCGTCGAGAGCGCTTGCGAAAGGCCCGGACGCAACTTGCCTACCGTGCCGGCACAATCGACCGTCTGCCAGGTTGCGGGGGCATTCCCTTCGCTCTGGCGAACGACGAAGACGCGCGCAACGGGATCCCAGAACTGCACCCAGGCATTGATCGCCGGCCCGAGGGAGCGCAACCGCCCCTGCGAAAGGAGGACGAACATGCCATTGGGTTCACCCGGAGCAGTCCGGGGCGCGCGCCATTGGCGTACCACGCCCATCAGCCAGCAGGCATCGCCCGCCTTCGCCGAGCGGATCATGCCCGGCTCGCCCAGATCCATCCGCGTCGCGATTTCCGGCGCGGCCGAAGCAGGCGTGAGGGACTCCACGACGAGCGACCTGGGTGCCGCGACATCCTCACCGCCCTGCGTGGACGCCCACAGCAGCACGCCGGAAGTATCGAACCCCAGCAACATGGAGTCCGAAAGGGGACCGTAGCGAGGCTCGATGCGGTCCTCGCCGGTGGCCAGCTGCTTGACCTTGAGCGCGTCCGGCTTGCCCATCACGACGCCAGGGCAGGATCGGAACATGGCCAGCTGCGCCGGACCGACGGCCGTCGAGGCAAGCGGAATGTTGCACAGGGTGGGGCCACGCTTTTCGATGAAGACGCGGTCATCTCCCTTCGCTGCGGTCTCCAGTGGCGACTCCTGGCGCGCGGTCACGTACTGCAGGCCACGCTCCTCCTCGATGCGCTGCAGCGTCGCCAACGCAGCCTGCCGGTTGGCCAGCGTGGATTCCGAGGCGCGCGCTCCATCGCGCTGGAGTACCCCGATCGCCTCGCGATACTCGCTGATGGTCAACAGCGTCGCGATGTTGTGCAGCATCTTCGACTGGAGCGCCCGAATCTCTCCGGCCCGGCTGCGGATCTCATCCGCCGGCTTCGCCTCGTCGTACTGCCAGCCCGGGTCGTAGCCGGAGGGTGGCACGATCGGCCAGGCGTCGTAGCGGCGGGCAATCGCGGCCGATGCGCGCGGATTGCCGATGATTTCCGGCAGCAGCGCGGACTTCACCTGCAGCGAGATCGCCGCCAGCGCCGGATTCGCAGAACCGGTGTCGTCCGGATACGCATACAGGTCCAGCAATGCCCGGGAACGGCCCGCGTAGAAGAGGAAGCCTGCATCTTCCAGGCGTCCGAGGCGGTGCGCACTTCCCGCGGCGGTCATCAGCGCCAATGCGTTCGCGCGTTCTGCATTGGCCAGCACGGCCCTGACCAGCGCGCCGCCTCCCTTGGGATCGCGCACGGCATCATGCAGGTCCGCGTCCGTCCACGGAACGTTGCCTGCGCGCCCCGACGAACCGGAGGAAAACGGTGCCGCCGCGGCCAGGCCGCTGCCCAAGGGCATCGAAGCGATCCACGCAAATGCGGCCCACACAGCCACGCGATGCATCCTTTGCATACGTTCCCCTGTCTGTCCTGCCCCCGGCGTCCCCGTGCCGGTCCGGCGTCGCAGGGCGGAGTGTCGAACAAGGCGCGGATGAAGGGAAGGTCCGCCGCGCCCGGCCGTTGGCGAACACCGGGCCCGCGCGTATGGGCAATCAACGGAGTGAAGGGGCTCGTCGTGTCGGGACTTCAAAGGTTGAGCAGATGGATATGGCGACTCGGATGAACCTTCGTACCAGAAAGCCGGTCACTTACCGGCACGGGCACTCCGCCTTGCGTCGCCTTGCGCCGCCATGCGTATCACCGCGCTGGACGCGTCAGGCCCGCTGGCCATCAAGATCGATCCTCATCCTCCGTTGCACGCCCACGCGAGACGTCCGCTCCGGGTCGGAAGCGGACATCAGCACCGGTATCAGACTGCCGCGTTTCCCCTGACTTCAATCGTGACGTGCACGATTTCCTCGTGCACGGCCAACGCCTTGTGGAAGACGTCCGGTTCGATCGCGCCGCTGGTGACTACTTCCGCCGTGCACGCGTACTTCCCCCGCCCCACCTGCCACACGTGCAGGTCGCTGATGCGCGCATGCACGTCGCCTTCTTCGATCGCTTCGCGGATCTCGTCCACGACCGGCGCATCCATCTGCGCATCCAGCAGGACGCGGCCGGAATCGCGGATCAGCCCCCACGCCCACACCGCCACCAGCGTCGCACCGACCAGGCCCATTATCGGGTCCAGCCACGCGGCGCCGAAGTACATGCCGCCGAGCAGCGCGACGATCGCCAGCACCGAGGTCGCCGCATCGGCGATGACGTGCAGATACGCCGAGCGCTGGTTCAGATCGTGGTGATGATGGTGGTGGTGCCCATGATGATCATGGTCATGATCATGATCATGGTGATAGTCATGCCCATGCGAATGATGGTCGCGCAGCCACCACGCGCACAGCAGGTTCACCGCAAGGCCGACCACGGCGATGCCGATGGCCTGCTCGTAATGGATCGGGCTGGGCTTGAACAGGCGCTCCACGGACTGGAAGGCCATCAGCAGCGCCACGCCCATCAACAGGATCGCGCTGGTGTAGCCGCCCAGGATCTCGATCTTCCACGTGCCGAAGGCGAAGCGGCGATCGTTCGCGTAGCGACGCGCACACGAGTACGCGAACGCCGCCGTGCCCAGCGCCAGCGCATGCGAACTCATGTGCCAGCCATCGGCCAGCACCGCCATCGAGTTGAACCACCAGCCGCCGGCGATCTCCACCACCATCATCGCCAGTGTCAACCACATCGCACGGCGGGTGTTGCGTTCGGCCAGGGGGTTGCCTTCATCGAAGGCGTGGCTGTGGCGCCGGCTTTCTGCGATGGCGTCGATGTTCATTGCGCTGGGCCTGTACTGGATACCCCCACAGGGTATATTGTCCCTGCCCATGGCGCACGTATCCCGTGACAAGAAGAAGCTGCTGACCCGCGTCAGGCGGGTGGCCGGACAGGTCGCCGCGCTGGAAGCGGCGCTGGAGTCCGACGCCGACTGCGCGGACGTCCTCATCCAGATTGCCGCCGCAAAGGGCGCGATCCACGGGCTGATGATGGAAGTGCTTTCCGGCCATCTCGTCGAACACGTCGTTGCCGAGAAGTCGGATGCGAAGCGCGCGAAGGAAGCCCGCGCCGTCATCGAACTGTTGAAGGGCTACGCGAAGTAGGCAGGTCGATCCGGAGCGCCGATCACGCCGCCGTTACATCGCCCGGGCCATGAATCCGGGCACGATGGATCACTCAGGTACCGTCACGATTGGCCTCGTTCGGTGGTGGCACGGGCCGTGCCCGCAGGCTACAGTCAACAGACACCTCCTTAGAACCCCGACGCGGTTTTCATCCGCGACGATCCGACGGCGAGGTCTGCCATGATCCAACACGCATCAACGGCGCCGGTTCCGCGTCGCATCCTGCTCGCCACCGACCTGTCCAGCCGCACCGACCGCGCCTTCGACCGCGCCGTGCAGCTGTGCCATCTGTGGGGCGCGCAACTGCATGTGCTGCATGCGGTGGAAGCGATGCCGCCCTCCGTTCCCGTTGGCGTGGATGCAGATGAGTACGTCCGCGCACGCCCTGATCCGCGCGCGCAGGCGACCGCGCAACTGCGTGCGATGCTCAAGCGCGAGCAGGTGGAGGCGCGGATCCATGTGCAGGAAGAGGCCGCTGCGCGCGCCATCCTCGATACGGTGGAACGCGAAGGCTGCGACCTGGTGATCCTGGGCGAAGGTCGCGACCGCCTGGTCGGCCCGTTCGAAGGCACGCTGGACCGCGTCGTGCGCAGTTCGCCCGCTTCGGTGCTGGCGGTGCGCAGCCGCCCCTACGGCCCGTACCGCAACCTGCTGGTCGGCACCGATTTCACCGACGAATCGCAGCAGGCGCTTTGCACGTCGATGCGATGGTTCCCCGGCGCGGGAGTCGCCTTCGTGCATGCGTACTCGATGCCCTACTCCGGCCTGGTACCGCGTGAAAGCAGGGAGTGGGGAGGCGAACAACTCGAGCGGCTGCGCACGCAACTGGACGAGGCTGGCATCAATGCCGACGAACGCGCATCGGTCCGCATCCGCGTGGAGGCCGGCCCGCCGTCCATCGTGCTGCGCCGGCAGGCACAGGACATGGAGGCGGACCTCACGGTGATCGGCGCGCATCCGCGCGGCCTGCTGTTCGATGCGGTGCTGGGAAGCTCGCGCCTGATCATCGACACGATTGAAGGCGACGTGCTGGTGGTGCGTGCCGTCCGGGGCGATCGCGGATGACGCTGGCGTTCCTCGTCGCCCTGCCCTTCATCGGCAGCCTGCTGGCGGCGTTGATGCCGACACATTCGCGCACGCTGCTGGCCGCACTGGCTGGTGCCATCGCCGCCGTCGTTGCCGTGACGCTGCTGTCGTCGTTTCCGATGGTGGCCGATGGCGGCGTGATCCGCCACACGATCCACTGGGTGCCGTCGATCGGCCTGGACCTCGCGTTCCGCCTCGACGGTTTCGCATGGATGTTCGCGGTGATGATCACGGTCATCGGCGTGCTGGTGTGCCTGTACGCGCGCTATTACATGTCGCCTGAAGACCCGGCCGCGCGCTTCTATTCGATGCTGCTGGCCTTCATGGGCGCGATGCTTGGCGTGGTGATGTCCGGCAACCTGTTGCAGCTGGTGATCTTCTGGGAACTGACGAGCTTCGCCTCGTTCCTGTTGATCGGCTACTGGTACCACCGCACCGATGCACAGCGTGGCGCACGCATGTCGCTGATCGTGACGGGCTCGGGCGGGCTGTGCCTGCTGGCCGGCGTGATCCTGCTGGCGCGCATCACGGGCAGTTACGACCTTGATGTGGTCCTGGCGTCGGGCGAGCTGATCCGCGCGCACGCGTGGTATCCGGCGACGCTTGCGCTGATCGCCATCGGTGCGCTGACCAAGAGTGCGCAGTTCCCGTTCCATTTCTGGTTGCCACGCGCGATGGCGGCGCCGACGCCGGTATCGGCGTACCTGCATTCGGCGACGATGGTGAAGGCCGGCGTGTTCCTGCTTGCCCGCTTCTGGCCGGTGCTGTCCGGAACGGACTGGTGGTTCTGGCTCATCGGCGGCGCGGGGGGCGTCACGCTGCTGATGGGCGCATACCTGGCGATGTTCCAGAACGACCTCAAGCGCCTGCTTGCGTACTCGACCATCAGCCACCTGGGCCTGATCACGCTGCTGCTCGGCCTGAACAGCCCGCTCGCGGCGGTGGCGGCCGTGTTCCACATCATGAACCACGCCACGTTCAAGGCCTCGCTGTTCATGGCCGCCGGCATCGTCGACCACGAAACGGGAACGCGCGACATCCGCCGGCTCAATGGGCTGATACGCGCCATGCCACGCACCGGCGCGCTGGCCCTGGTGGCCACGGCGGCGATGGCCGGCGTCCCGCTGCTCAACGGGTTCCTGTCGAAGGAGATGTTCTTCTCCGAGACGGTGTTCCTCTCCGCGTCGCCGACGATCGAATGGACCCTGCCGGTGCTTGCGACGGTCGGCTCGCTGTTCGCCGTCGTGTATTCGCTGCGGTTCGGTTACGACATCTTCTTCGGCCCGCCTTCGACCGACCTGCCGCGCACGCCCGAAGAAGCGCCGCGCTGGATGCGCATGCCCATCTTCTTCCTCGTGCTGGCCTGCGTGATCGTCGGCGTCGCGCCGACATTCGCCATCGGCGCGGTGCTCGATGCGGCGGCACGGCCCGTCGTCGGCGGCACGTTGCCGGCGTACAGCCTCGCGCTGTGGCACGGATTCAACCTGCCGCTGCTGATGAGCCTCATCGCCATCGCCGGCGGCATCGTCGGGTATCGGTGGTTGCGTTCGCAGCAGGAGAAAGGCCGCCTGCAGGTCGCGCCGCTGATCTCGCGCTGGAACGGACGCGAGCTGTTCGAATCGATGCTTCTGCGCCTTACCCGAGGCGCGCGCGACGTGCTGGACGCCTGCACCACGCGCAACCTTCAGCCAATGCTGTTCATCGTGATCGCCACCTCGGTGGTGCTGGCGTTGCTCGCTGCGCGTGGCTATCCGCTTGCATGGGGCGATCGCCCCCGCGTGCCGGCCTCCAACGCCTTCGTGTTGCTGTGGATCATCGGCATGATCTGCGCCGTGGGCGCGGCGGCCACGGCGAAGTACCACCGGTTGGTTGCGATCACGCTGATGGGCGGCGCGGGACTGGTGACGTGCCTGACGTTCGCCTGGTTCTCCGCGCCCGACCTTGCGCTGACGCAGATCGTGGTGGAAGTGGTCACCACAATGCTGTTCCTGCTCGGCCTGCGCTGGTTGCCGATGCGCATGGAGAAGCCGGGCGAGCGGACATCCCTGCGCGACCGCGCGCGTCGCGGGCGCGATCTGCTGCTGGCCGTGATCGTCGGCGGCGGGCTGGCGACGCTGTCGTTCGCATTCCTGACGCGCCCGGCCCCGCACAGCATCTCGCCGTTCTTCCTCGCCAATGCATTGCCCGGCGGCGGTGGCAGCAATGTGGTGAACGTCATGCTGGTCGACTTCCGCGCGTTCGACACGATGGGCGAGATCACCGTGCTCGGCGCGGTGGCGCTCACGGTGTACGCGCTGCTGCGACGTTTCCGTCCGCCGGCGGAAAGCATCGCGCAACCCGCGCAGCAGCGCGCCGTCCCCGACGACCAGGCGACCGACCTGCTCAAGCCGCGCCGCTCGGACGAGTTCGCGCGCGGTTACCTGCTGGTGCCATCGGTCATCGCGCGGCTGCTGATGCCGATATCGCTGGTCGTGGCCGCGCACTACCTGCTGCGTGGGCACAACGAGCCCGGTGGCGGTTTCGTCGCCGGACTCATCGTGGCGATCACGCTGCTGATGCAGTACATCGTGTCCGGCACGCGCTGGGTGGAAGCGCGCACGAACGTGCGGCCTGCGCGCTGGATCGCGATCGGCCTGCTGATCGGCGCGATGACCGGCCTGGGCGCGGTCGTCGTCGGCTATCCGTTCCTCACCAGCCATACGGCGCACGTGACGTTGCCGCTGCTGGGTGACATCCACCTGCCCACTGCGGCGCTGTTCGACCTGGCCGTGCTCGGCGTGGTCGTCGGTTCGACGCTGCTGATCCTCACGGCATTGGCGCACCAGTCGATCCGCAAGCAGGCGCCGCACACCACCCGCCCGGAGGAACGCTGATGGAAGTCCTGCTTGCGCTCGTCATCGGCGTGCTGGGCGGCGCCGGCGTGTGGCTGGTGCTGCGGCCACGCACGTTCCAGGTCGTCATGGGGCTGGTGCTGCTGTCGTATGCGGTGAACCTGTTCATCTTCAGCATGGGCAGCCTGTCCATCGACCATCCGCCCATCGTGACGCCCGGCCAGCCCGCCGATCTGCAGAACTACAGCGACCCGATGCCGCAGGCGCTGGTGCTGACGGCCATCGTGATCGGCTTCGCCACCACGGCGTTGTTCCTGGTGGTGCTGCTCGCCTCGCGCGGGCTGAGCGGCACCGACCACGTGGACGGCGAGCAGGACGACGCATGACCGTATTCGCGCCACTGGTGATCGTCCCGGTCGTGCTGCCGATGATCGCGGCTGCGGTGCTGCTGTTGATCGGCGATTCGCGCCGGCGCCTTGGTTCGCTCATCAACATCACGGCGGCAAGTGCTGGGCTGGTCGTCGCGCTGATGCTCCTGTGGAGCGTCAACCACGCGTCAGGCGTGGACGCGATCGCGGTGCACCTCACCTCGAACTGGGCCGCGCCGTTCGGCATCGCGCTCGTCGCCGATCGTCTTTCGGTGCTGATGCTGACCGTCGTCGGCGTCGTCGGCGTGGGCGCGGCGTTGTACGCGGGCGCCGGTTGGGCGCGCAAGGGCTCGTACTTCCATCCGTTGTTCCAGATCCAGCTGATGGGCATCAACGGCGCCTTCCTCACCGGCGACCTGTTCAACCTGTTCGTCTTCTTCGAAGTGATGCTCGCCGCGTCCTATGGCCTGCAGCTGCACGGCTCCGGATGGCCGCGCGTGCGTTCGGGCATGCACTACATCGCGGTGAACCTGCTGGCGTCCTCGCTGTTCCTGATCGGGCTTGCGATCCTGTACGGCGTGATGGGCACGCTGTCGATGGCCGATGTCGCGGCCAAAGTGGCGCTGGTACCTCCGGGCGATCGCGGGCTGCTGCATGCGGGCGCGGCGATCCTGGCGATGGCCTTCCTGGTCAAGGCCGCCGTCTGGCCACTCAACGCGTGGCTGGTGCCTGCCTACACCGCCGCCAGCGCGCCGGTCGCGGCCTTGTTCGTGCTGATGACGAAGGTGGGCATCTACTCGGTGCTGCGCCTGTGGATGTTGCTGTTCCCGGCCGATGCCGCGTCGTCCGCGCAGTTCGGCGGGCCTTTGCTGCTGGCGGGCGGGCTCGCGACGCTCGCATTCGGCGCGATTGGCGTGCTGGCGTCGATCCGGCTCGATCGCATCGCGGCGTTTTCGGTCATCGTCACCTCCGGAACGCTGATGGCCTCCTTCGCCACTGGCTCGACCGCGGCGACGGCGGCGGCGTTGTTCTATCTGGTGAGCTCCACCTTCGCGGTGAGCGCGTTGTTCCTGATGGTGGAACCCGTGCAGCGCATGCGTTCGGAACGCCACGCGCAGCAGCCGGTGTACGACACGCTGGACGAAGACGACAACCTCGACGACGAGGCGCTTCCGCTGGTGGGTCGCGCAGTGCCCGTTTCCGTTGCGGCGCTCGGGCTTGCGTTCATGGCGTGTGCGCTGCTGGTCGCCGGTCTGCCGCCGTTGTCAGGCTTCCTGGCGAAGGCGGCGATCCTTGGGGCCATCGTCGGCGAGCATCCGGTCGGCGCGGCGCCGGTCTCGACATGGATCCTGATGGCGTTGCTGCTGTGTTCCAGCCTGTTCACGACGATCTCGCTGGTGCGCGCCGGCATCCGCCATTTCTGGTCGAAAGGCGGCCGTTTCGCGCCGCGGCTGAAGGTCGTGGAAAGCGGCGCGGTGCTCGTGCTCATCATCGCGTGCCTGTCGCTGACCGTGTTCGCCGAGCCGGTCCTGCGCTACACGCAGGCGACGGCCGCCTACCTGCATGCGCCGCGCCCGTATGTGGATGCGGTGTTCGATACGCCCCCGCGCCCGGGCCCGACCACGCCACTGTATCCGCAGACGGAGGCACCATGACATTGCTTCGTCGCATCGTGCCGCTGCCAGGTTTGACGATCGCCCTGCTGGCGATCTGGCTGCTGCTCGCGCGCAGTACCAGCCTCGCGCAGGTCGCGCTGGGGCTGGTCATCGCGCTCCTCGTGCCGGTGCTGGTTTCGAGCCTGTGGCCGCCAGCGACGCACGCGCGTCATCCGCTCACCATCCTTCGCTACACACTGCTGGTCTGCGGCGACGTGCTGCACTCCAACCTCGTCGTCGCCTGGGGCGTGGTGCGCTGGCGTTGGCACAAGCCGGCGTACCGGTTCGTCGTGATTCCGCTGGACCTTCGCGATCCGGTGGGCCTGGCGGTGCTGTCGATGGTGACGTCCATCGTGCCCGGCACGGTGTGGTCGGAACTGGCGGTCGATCGCAGCGCCATGCTGCTGCATGTGTGGGACGCGCCGGACGAGGCCGCGTTCGTCGTCCGCTTCAAGTCGCGTTACGAAGCGCCACTACGGGAGATCTTCGAATGAGCCCGCTGCTGTTCTACGCCATCGCCTTCACGCTGGGCTGCTACGCGGTGGCCAGCGTGATGGTGCTCGTGCGCCTGCTGCGCGGGCCCCGTGCGCAGGACCGTGTGTTCGCGCTGGACCTGCTCTATTTCCAGGCGATGCTGGTGGTGCTGGTCACGGGCATCCTCCACCGCAGCGACCGCTACTTCGAAGTGGCGCTGCTCATCGCGCTGTTCGGTTTCGTCAGCTCCGCGGGCATGGCGAAGTTCATCCTTCGCGGCGAGGTGATCGAATGAACGCCGTGCCGTTCTGGGTCGAGGCCATCGTCGCCATGCTGCTGGTGGCGAGCGGCCTGTTCGTCGTGGTCGCGGCCTTGGGTTTCCTGCGCCTGCCGGGCTTCTTCCTGCGCATGCATCCGCCTGCCTTGACCTACACGGTCGGCAGCTGGTGTGTGGCGCTGGCGGGCACGTTGTACTTCTCGATGCTGGAAGGCCGGCTCGCCCTGCATCCGCTGCTGGTTCCCGTTTTCCTGGCCATCACCGTGCCCGTGACCACACTGCTGCTCGCGCGGGTCGCGCTGTTTCGTCGCAGGCTTGCGGGTAAAGCCGACACACCGCCACCGCTCATCGCGAAGGAAGGCGGCGACGGGCAGACTCAGCCGTAAGACGCAACCCTGCCCGGCCGCTACAGCCGACCACGATCGGCATGGACGGTTTTCGCTTATCTTCAGCGCTGCGACCGGCGCCCGCCCGTTGCCCGACCGGAGACCGACATGTCCGCCAGCCCCATGAAGACGATCGCGTTCACTGCGTTGCTGCTCTGCGCCCTGCCCGTCCTCGAATCCGCTGCGGAGGTGCATCCCTTCCCCGCCACGTTCCGCGAGAACGAGATGGCGGTAAGCGATGGCACGCAGCACGTGCGCATCGGCGGGAAAGGCCCCGCGGTCGTGCTGCTTCACGGCTTCGGCGACACGGGCGACATGTGGGAGCCGCTGGCGTCCATCCTCGTGAAGGACCATACGGTGATCGTGCCGGACCTTCGCGGCATGGGGTTGTCGTCGCATCCGGAAGGCGGCTACGAGAAGGCCGCCCAGGCGCGCGACCTGGCCGCGATCCTCGACAAGCTGAAGGTGAAGAAGGCGCAGCTGGTGACGCACGACATCGGCAACATGGTCGGCTACGCGCTCGCCACGCACTATCCCGAACGCGTTACCTCGTGGGTCGTGATGGACGCGCCCCTGCCCGGAATGGGCACGTGGGAAGCGCAGCTGGTCAACCCGAGGGTGTGGCACTTCAACTTCCGCGGTCCCGACGTCGAGCGCCTGGTGGCCGGACGCGAACGCATCCTGCTCGATCGCTTCTACAACGACCTGGGCGGCGACCCCAGCCGCATCGACGAAGCCACCCGGCAGCACTACGCGGAGCTCTACGCCCGGCCCGGCGCGATCCACAACGCGTTCGGCGGACAGTTCGAAGCGTTCTCGCGCGACGCCGAAGAGAACAAGGCCACGTTCGCGAAGACGGGGAAGATCGCCATTCCGGTCCTCGCCATCGGCGGCGACAAGTCGTATGGCACCGCCATGAAGACCGAGCTGGATTACGTGGCCTCCAATGTCGAAGGCGGGGTCATCCAGAACTCCGGCCACTGGATCATGGAAGAACAGCCCCAGCAGGCCATCGACCTGATCGTGCCGTTCATTGCCAGGCACTGAGCACGCGCCGCGACGGGCCGCCGGGCACATCGGCACCCGTCGCTGACCGCGTCTTCACGTTCCCTCAACGCTCTGGGTGTGTGATATCGCGCCGGCGCCTGCCGCGCGACGCATCGCATCCGGAGGAAGGGAACATGAGGGCGAAGGACATGCTGGCGATCACCCACGCGGAACATCGCGAGAATCCTGCCTGGATTGGTACCGCGCGCCTGCGGCTTGCGATGCGCATTGGCGCGCCACTTCTGCTCGCACTTGCCGCGCTGCCCGGCCTCTGCAGCGCCGCGCCATCGCCACGCGACCCGCTGGTGCCGGACACCACGCTGGCGGTGCCTCCACTTCGATTCGACAGCGCCGGCGCGCTGCTGATCTCACCGTCGGCCACATCCTCGCAGCACGACTTCGATTATCTGGTCGGCAACTGGAACCTGAAGAACCGCAAGCTGAAATCGCGGCTCGCCGGCTCGAAGGAGTGGATCGACTTCGAGTCGCGCGTCCAGATGCACCAGATCCTCGACGGTCTGGGCAACATCGACAAGTACACCGATCAGGCCTCTGGCAAGCCATACGAGGGAGTCGCGCTGCGACTGTTCGACCCCAAGACGCGGTTGTGGAGCATCTACTGGGCGGACGGAAATTCCGGGCGACTGGATCCGCCAGTCGTAGGCTCGTTCGAGAACAAGGTGGGCCATTTCTTCGCACGCGATACATACCAGGGAAAGAGCATCATCGTGGTGTTCCGATGGGACGTGCGCGACCCGCAGTTCCCGATCTGGAGCCAGGCGTTCTCCGCCGATGAGGGGAAGACCTGGGAGTGGAATTCGATCAACGTATCCACGCGCGCGAAGTAGGACGCCCACCCGGCCCGCACCGGCCGCATCCCTGGAGCCACTCGATGTCCGACCAGGAACTCACCGTCGCCTCGCCATTGAACTCAACCTCCACCGAGCTTGCGTCTCGACGCACGGGAATGGCGTTGCAGCGCACGCGGCTGGCGGCCGATCGCACGCTGATGGCCGTGATCCGCACTTCGCTGTCGCTCATCAGCTTCGGATTCACCATCCACAAGGTGTTCGATCAGCTCAAGGAATCGAAGATGATCGCCCATGCGGCATCGGGCCGGAACTTCGGCCTCGCGCTGGTGCTCATCGGCGCGGTGGTGCTGGTGATGGGCATCATCTACCACGGCTGGTTCATGTACGCGCTGCGCAAGGAACGCATCGTCCTGCGTCAGTCGGGCATGCTCCATGCGGAGAGTCCGTTCCCGCCCTCGATGACACTGGTCGTGGCGCTGCTGCTGCTCGGACTCGGCGTGGTCACCGCCATCAGCATGATCTATCGGGTGGGTCCATTCGCATAAGCATCGAAGGCGCGCGATGCGCCGGCTCCGCAACGCGGAATAACAGATTCACGCCCCTGCCCGCTCCCACAAGCCTCCGACGCGCTGGTTTCCGCGATCGCATGAGCCAATAGTTAGGTATTGACCTAAGTATAATCCGGTGCTAGAAACGGAGCATCAGATCGAGCGACCGGCCGGGTGGTGCTGAATGGGTCAATCCGCAATCGCAGACGAGGTCTTCTACGCGCTGTCGAACTCGACGCGCCGCAAGGTGCTGGAGCAGCTGTCCCGCGGCCCCGCCACGGTCACACAGCTGGCGGCGCCGTTCGACATGAAACTGCCCTCGTTCGTGCAGCACCTTTCGGTGCTGGAACAAAGCCGCCTGGTGAAGTCCAGGAAGGACGGACGCGTGCGCACGTACGAGATCGCACCCGAGCGGTTCAAGGTCGCCGAGCACTGGCTGTCCGCACGACGCGAGGCATGGGAATCCCGGCTCGACCGGTTCGACGATTACGTCATGCAACTCAAGCAGAAGGAATCCAAGCCATGAGCACGCACTTCGCGATCAATCCGAAGACCGATTTCGTCATCGAACGTTTCATCGATGCACCCGCGCACCTGGTCTGGGAAGCGCTGACAACGCCCGAACACCTCAAGCAGTGGTACATGCCCAAGGCGTGGGGCGCCGTCTACGAATGCGAGATGGACCTGCGGCCAGGCGGTCGCTTCAGCCTCACCACGGCCGCTGACCAGGAGATTCCGCACCTGGGGTGTTTCCTCGACGTGGTTCCGATGCAACGTCTCGTGTGGACGTCGATGCTGTTCCCCGGCTATCGCCCGGCGGTGTTCGACGACATCCCGATCACGGCCATCGTCACGATGGAAACGCAGGGATCCGGAACGCGCTACGTCTTCACCGCGCTGCATCGCGACGAGGCCGACTTCGAGCAGAACAAAGAGTCGGGCTGGCAGGAAGGCACGCAGATCGCAGTGGACCAGTTCGTGGCGCATGCGACGTCGCTGAAGCAGTCGGTGCGACCTGCATCGAATGCCTGAAACCGGTACGCCATGCGGCAATGGCGGGTTTCGCCCCGTCAACGCCTTCGCTGTGCGAAGAGCCAGTCGCGCCACCACTGCCCCGGATAGAAGTCGGCCGGCAACTGGTGATCCAGGGCGACGTACTCGCGCAGGCGCGCCTGGTTGCCGCCCTGCATCCTGATGCGGACGACCAGTCTGCGATCGGCAGCGATGGGGTTCTCGGTATCGGCGTCGCCATGCATTGCCCACACCGGTACGCCGGTCAACGCCTTGGCCGCCTCGTCTGCGGGTGCGACAGCGCCGATGGGCACGATGGCCGCGAACAGTTCCGGGCGCGCCGCCGCGGACAACCATGCTGCCGAGCCGCCCATCGAGAACCCGACCGCATAGATGCGATCGCGATCGACGGCGTACTGCCCCGCGATCTGTCCGACCAGTTCCAGCAACGCAGGCAGCGCCGGCGACGCCACCGCGTACGTGGGTGCATCGGGAACGTCGTAGTCCGCACTGCGTTGCTCGAACTGCGGTACCAGCACGTAGGCGCGATAGCGCTGTCGCATGGGCGCCATCGCCCAGCTCAGCGCGGGACGCTCCAGTTGCTTTTCGTTATCGCTGCCCACGCCGCTGGATGAATGCAGCTGCACGACCAGCGGATAGCGTTTGCCGGCCTGCGGCGACAGTGGCGCGAGCAGGCGATAGCGGATTCGCGTCCCATCACGGGCGACGAACTCCCCGCGCTGGAACTCGGCCCTGTCGACGGCGTCGAACAGACCACGCGGCAAGGGACCGACGTCCTGCACGCGCTCGTCGACATCGCCGGCGCGGCTTGCGCCGGCGGCCATGAGGGCGACGAGCGCCAACACCGCGGCAAAGAATGCGTGTTTCCGGTATGCGGATTCCATCCGTGTATTTCCGCTGAAAGTTGTGGGCGGGACAGTAGCATTCGCCGTTGTGCGCGGACCACCGTTATCGGCGCGCTGCCGCGCCGCTCGACGGAGGACGGCTAACCGGTGGAGCATCCCACCCGCAGACACCCGATCACGACGAAGGCCCGCCGTGTGGCGGGCCTTCCGTCCTTCCCCGAGGCTACGCGATCACCACACTTCGCAGCGATCCGCCTCCGGCCGCACCATCGGCGCATCGGCCTTGCACTGGAACGCTTCGCGGAATGCAGGCAGGTTCGACAGCGGGCCGTTCACGCGGAACTTCGCGATGGGGTGCGGGTCGCCCTGCACCATCGTGCGCTGGGTTTCCATGCGCGTCTCGTCGCCGCGCCACTGCCCCCATGCCAGGAAGAACTGCTGCTCGGGCGTGAAGCCGTCGATGGTCGGCTCCGGCCCCTTGCCTTCGCGCGACTTCTGGTATGCGCGATACGCGATCTTCGCGCCGGCCAGGTCGCCGATGGATTCGCCCAGCACCAGCTTGCCGTTGTGATGCACGCCCGGTTCGATGAAATAGCCTTCGAACTGCTTCACCACGCACTCGCCCTTGGCCTGGAACTGCTTGTTGTCCGCGGGCGTCCACCAGTTGGCGAGGCGCCCCTGCGCGTCGAACTGCGCGCCCTGGTCGTCGAAACCATGGCTGATTTCATGGCCGATCACCACGCCGATCGCACCGTAGTTCACCGCATCGGTCGCGGTCACGTCGAACGCCGGCGGCTGCAGGATGCCGGCCGGGAAGACGATCTCGTTCTGCAACGGGTTGTAGTACGCGTTCGACGTCGGCGGCGTCATGCCCCAGCGGCTGCGGTCGGTCGGCTTGCCGACCTGGCTGCGGTTGTCGGCGACGTTCCAGCGCGAAGCGGCGACGACGTTGTCCCACGCCGAATCGCGCGAGACCACCACGCCTTCGTACGTCTTGAACTTGTCCGGATACCCGAGCTTCGGGAAGAAGGTCGCGCGTTTCTCCAGCGCCTTCTTCTTCGTCGCCGCGTCCATCCAGTCCAGCTCGTTGATGGTGTCGTCCATTGCCAGCAGGATGTTCTTGACCATCTCCTGCATGCGCGCCTTGGCTTCAGGCGGGAAATACTTCTCGACGTACTTCTGGCCCAGTGCTTCGCCCAGCTGGTTGTCGGTGGCTTCGGCGCAACGCTTCCAGCGCGGCTTGATTTCGGTGGCGCCGGTGAGGAACTTGCCGTTGAAGGCGAAGTTCTCCTCGACGAACGGCTGCGACAGCGAATCCGCGGCGGTGTTCAGCACGTGCCACTGCAGGTAGGTCTTCCACTGCGGAAGCGGCGTCGTCGCCAGTTCCTTGTCGACCTGCTGGAGGAACTTCGGCTGGGTCACGATGACCGCATTGCGCGGCATGTGCGCGGCATCGAAATAGCGTCCCCAGTCGAAACCCGGCGCCAGCTTGGACAGGTCGGCGAATGCGGTGGGATTGTCCTGCAGCTTGGGATCGCGCAACTGCACGTTGTCGAACGAGGCCTGCGCCAGGCGCTTCTCGAAAGCGAACACCGTGTCGGCGTTCTGTTTGGCCTGGGCCGTCGGCGTGCCGGCCAGCTCGAACATCTTCGCCACGTGCTCAAGGTACTTGGCACGCGCCTCGACGAAGCGCGGCTCCGTCTTGAGGTAGTAGTCGCGGTCCGGCATGCCCAGGCCGCCGGCATAGAAGTAGGCGATCGTCCGGGACGGCTCATGCGCATCCTCGCCCGCGTACACCTGGAACGGCACGGCCACGCCGACATCGTGCAGTTGCCCGACCATGGCCTGCAGGCCGGCCTTGTCCTTGATGTCGCCGATCTGCGTCAGCCATGGCTGCACCGGTTTGCTGCCCAGTGCGTCGACGCGCGATTCGTCCATGCAGGCCGCGTAGAAGTCGCCGGCAAGCTGCCCGGCACTGCCTTTGGGCCAATCGTTCCTGGCCGACAGTTCGGTCAGGATGTCGCGCACGTGTTCCTTGTTGACCTCACCGGACTGCCAGCGACGACTCCAGCGATCCATGTAGTTCGGGATCGGGTTCTGCTGGCGCCACGTGCCGTTGGCGTACTGGAAGAAATCCGTGCAGGCATCGGCCTTGCGGTCGATGTCCTCGGGGTGGATCCCGTGCACCGCACCGGCCGATGCGGTGGTGGCGGCTGCAAGCAAAGCGACGAGCGGAAGGCTGGACCTGATCACTGCAACGCCCCTGGTTGGGATAGGTGCCGGCCACTATAGCCGCCGGGCCTGCCCGGACCCGTACCAGAAGTCCTGCCCGTCTGTAACCGGGCCGTTGCAGCCCGGGCAAGCGAAGCGCACCCCGGGGGCGCCGTCGCCTTGAAGGCAGCCGCAACCCGAGTGCGCTTCGCTTACCCGGGCTGCCGAAGCGGGTCAGCCTCGACGTGCGGCTTCGATCTTCGCGATGTCGATCTTGCCCATCGTCATCATCGCGTCGAACGCGCGCTTGGCGGCGGCCGGATCGGGATCGGTGATCGCCTCGATCAACATGCGCGGCGTGATCTGCCACGACAGGCCCCATTTGTCCTTGCACCAGCCGCAGGCGCTTTCCTTGCCGCCGTTGCCGACGATCGCGTTCCACAGGCGGTCGGTTTCGGCCTGGTCGTCGGTCGCGACCTGGAACGAGAACGCCTCGTCCTGCTTGAACGCAGGCCCGCCGTTCAAACCGATGCACGGGATGCCCATCACCGTGAAGTTCACCGTCAGCACGTCGCCCTTCTTGCCGTCCGGGAAATCGCCCGGTGCGTGATGCACGCCATCCACGGTGGTGTCCGGAAAGGTCTTCGCGTAGAACTGCGCGGCGTCCAGCGCGTCGCGATCGAACCACAGACAGATCGTGTTCCTGGCGATCTCGTTCTTCTTGACCATCGCGGTTCTCCTTGAGCCAGTGGCGTGAAAAGCGGACGTTAGCATTGATGCCCCGGCGATGATGTGCGCGACCGCGCACGCGAAAGCAGATGCCCGGTCGACGAGGACATGCACGCAATGTGCGACATCACGAGCCGCTAACGCATGGATTGGTATCAACGCGCTCTATCACATTACTGAACCTCACGTTCACGGACGTGAGTACGTGGAGGCAAGCATCCACCTCCCCCGCAAGATGGATCTGTTCGGCGAGAGCGTGCTGTGGGTGGCCAGCCTGCGCGGACACGAGACGTTCTGGACATCGACATCGTGCGCCATGCGGCTGCGATCGTGGTGGCGCTCGCGTGCCTGTTCCTCGGCGGATGCGCGACGCTGCCGCGCAATGCAGTTCCCATTGAACTGACAGGTTCGGCCAGCGTGCGCGGCATGCCGGACGTGCGCGCATCGGCGGGACGACGCAGCGAGGCGATGGAACGCGACTTCCTGCAATCGCTGCAGGACGAATCGGCCGCCGATTTTCCACCTGACGCCAATGGCGAAACGCGTTATCCGCACCTGGCGTTATCCGGTGGCGGGTCGTTCGGGGCGTTCGGTACGGGCTTCCTCGGTGGCTGGACGCAAACCGGCCGGCGGCCGGTGTTCAAGGTCGTGACCGGTGTTTCGACGGGAGCGCTGATGGCGCCATTCGCGTTCCTTGGGCCCCGATACGACGAGGTGCTCAGACGCCTGTACATGACGACGAGGCGCGATGATGTACTGGCCGGATTCTCGGCGGCCGGCATCGTGTTCCGCCACGATTCACTGGCGCGCAGCGATCCACTGGCCTCGCTGATCGAACTGTACGTGGATGCGTCGTTGCTGGCAGAAGTCGCCGCCGCGCATCGCAACGGGCGCAGGCTCTACATCGGCACGGCGAACCTGGATTCGCGTGAGTTCGTCGTCTGGAACATGGGACTGATCGCCACGCATGGCGATGCGAAGGCCCTGGAGTTGTTCCGCACGATCATGCTGGCCTCGTCCTCGGTTCCCATCGTGTTCCCGCCGGTGCTGGTGGAAGTGGAAGCCGGCGGAAAGCTTTACGACGAGATGCACGTGGACGGGTTCATCGGTGCCAACGTGTTCGTGAATGTCGGCGTGCTGGACACCTCGCACCTGTATCGGACGGCGGGACGGACGAAAGCGCGCGACGAGATATTCGTGATCCACAACGGACAGCTCGACCCACCGCCGCGACCGGCGGCGCGCTCGTTCCGCAGCATCGCCACGCGCGTGATCGAAAGCTCGGGGCGTTCGACGATCATCGGCGATCTGTTCCGCGAGTACGCCTTCGCGCAGCGCAACGGCTCGGCCTTCCACTGGGTGACCATCGATCAGGAGATCGAGCTGGGCGATCCGCTGGCGTTCGATCCTGCGCAGATGGCGCGCCTGATCGAGCTGGGCGAACGCGCAGCCGGGCGCGGACCGGTCTGGTACACGTTGCCGCCGGGAATCGGGGGTGAGGCGCGTTGAGTTCGCGACGCCGGATCGCTACTTGATCCGCCGCTTCTCCAGCTTCCGCGCCAGCGTACGACGATGCAGCCCCAGGCGGCGCGCGGCTTCGGAAATGTTGAAGTCGCTAGCGGCAAGCGCTTCATGGATGTGTTCCCATTCCAGCGTCTTGATCGACGTGGTGCGCTGCGTCAGCTCCACGTCGGTGTCGCCCGCCGCACGATCGAAGGCCGCTTCGATGTCGTCGGTGTTGGACGGCTTGGCGAGGTAATGACGCGCGCCCAGCTTGATCGCTTCCACCGCGGTGGCGATGCTCGCGTAACCGGTCAGCACGACGATGACCAGATCGGGGTCGAACGCATGCAGCTGCTTCACGCTCGACAGACCCGACGCGCCGCCAGCGAGCTTGAGGTCCACGACCGCGTGCGTCGGCGCGAAATCCTCCAGCAGCGCGGGCATGCCATCGTCGCCGGTGAGGTGCCGGACCTGATAGCCGCGACGCTCGAACGAGCGCACGAGCGTGCGCGCGAATGCCTCATCGTCCTCGACGATCAGCAGGCGGCGATCAGTCTTCGTCATCGTCATGCTCTTCCTCGATCGCAATGGCCGACAGCGGAAGCATCATCGTGACGACTGCCCCGCCTTGCGGCCGGTTCTTCGCCCTGAGGGTGCCTCCCAGCGTACGCGCAACGTTCACCGAGAGGAACAATCCGAGCCCGCCGCCCGGACGGCCCTTGCTGGTGTTGTACGGCGAGCCCAGCCGTTGCAGGACCCCGCCGTCGAAGCCGGGGCCGGCATCGCTGACGTCGAGGATGAGCGCTTCGGCGTCGCAGTAGACATCCAGCGCGACCCAGCCTGGCGAGGCCTCCAGCGCATTGTCCAGCACGTTGAACACCATCTGGCGCAGGGCCGTATCGGAGACGATGCGCGGGTCCTGGCTGCAACGGTTGGCGTAGGCGAACGACGCCGGGTTGCGCGTCTCGCGCCATTCTTCGGCCAGCTCGTCCAGCATCGCGTGCAGGCCCATTTCGACGGGCGCTTCGGCGCGCGGGCCACCGGCGGCGAGCAGGATATTGGTGACGATCGACTTGCAGCGCGCCACCTGCATCTGCATTTCGATGACGTCCCGATGGAGCTCGCCTTCGGAGGCGATCGTCGGCAGGTGCTGCCAGTCGCCCAGGATCACCGACAGCGTGGACAGCGGCGTGCCCAGCTCATGCGCGGCGCCGGACGCCAGAAGGCCCATGCGCACGATGTGTTCCTCTTCGGCCGCACGCTGGCGCAGTTCGGCCAGGCGCGCGTCGCGCTCGCGAAGGATGCGGCCGATGCGCGTGAGGAAGACGACCAGCAGCCCCGCGATCAGCAGGAAGCAGACCAGCAACCCCTGCACGTAGTGATCGGCCAGCCCGCGTGCGGGTTCGATGGCCAGCACGATGGGCGTTCGAACCAGCGCCAGTGCGATGACGCAGAACGCAGCGGCCACGGCGATGGCCCAGCTCCATGGCGAGCGCAGGATCACCGTGCTCAGCACCACCTGCAGCAGGTACAGGAACACGAACGGATTGGTGATGCCGCCGGACAGGTACAACTGGATCGTCAGCGATGCGACGTCCACCAGCAGTGAAACCAGCAGCGCGTTGCTGGACGCATGCCCGCGTCGGCGCCACCACAGCTGGCTGGCGAGGTTGAACAACGCCAGCGCCGCCAGCACGGTGAACATCGGCTTCAGCGGCAGGCCGATATCCAGCCCGTAGTGCACGCCGAGGATCGTGGCGACCTGCCCGACCACCGCGATCCAGCGCAGCTGGATCAGCTGCTGCATGTTGCGCAGACCCGCACTGCCGCGCGAACGCCCGACAGCGGGCGCGCCGCGTTCGGCCTGCGCGGCTATCTCGTCCTGGATGGTTCGTGCGGGCATGAGGGGCCTGATGGGGTCGCGCGTTTCACCGGCGCGAATCATGGCGCACCCGGCGTTCGGACGCGAACAGGAACGCCGCACCCACCAGCGTCAGCAACGCCATGCCGAACCAGGTCAGCGCATAGGACAGGTGGGAATCGCGGAATTTCACCACCGTCAGGCCGCCGCGTGGCCAGAGCGTCGATGCGCTTTCGCGGTCCGCGTCGATGAAGAACGGGGCGGCGCGATCGGCCGGCAGCCCGTGCGACCGCGCGATCGCCGCGACATCGCGCGAGTACCAGCGCTGTTGCGCGGGATCGTTATGGCGAAGGAAACCGCCGTCGGGCTCGCTGATGCGCAGCAGGCCGTTCACCACCACCCTGCCCTGCGGCATTGGCGCGGCTTCATCTCCGGCGCGTACGAAGCCGCGGTTGATGAGCACGTAGTCGCCCGAATCCATGCGCAGCGGCGCCAACGACCAGTAGCCCGAGCCGAGTTCGGTCACCGCCAGCGTGCGCGATTCCATTCCGGGCATGAAGCGGCCGGCGACGCTGACATGGCGATAGCCGTCGGAGGCGTCCGAAACGGCCGGCCATTGCGCGCGCGTCGGCGCGGGAACCGGCGCGGCATGTACCCGCGCATCGACGCGGGAGATGAGATCGCGCTTCCACGCCATGCGCTGGACCTGCCAGACACCCAGCGAGGCGAACCCGATGAACGCCACCAACAGCAGGCAGGCGAATATCGCCAGCACCCAGGTGCTACGCATGCGGCCTTGATGCGGCGAGTCGACGGGCTCGCTCATTCCCTAACTCTCAAGCAACGCCCCGTCACGGCGCGTTCTTGATGATCTCCTGCATTTCGTGCGCGCCCGGCATCATGTTCGTATTGAGGTGGTGCATGACCCACAACGAACCGCTGAGCACGATCACCACCAGCACCACCGTGAAGATCAGCGCGAGCGCGTTCCAGCCGCCCTCGGACTTCGCGTTCATGTGCAGGAAGTACACCATGTGCACGACTACCTGCACGGCGGCGAAGGCCAGCAGGATCACCATCAGCAGCGGCGTGGCGACGCCCGAGCCACCCATCACCAGCGCGAACGGAATGGCGGTCAGGATGACCGACAGCACGAAGCCGGTCAGGTACTCCTTCTTCGAAACGTGCGGGATGCCGGTCTCGAGGAAGTCGTCTTCGTGGTCGTGGTGTGCGTGGTCACTCATCGCAGCGAGCCCATCAGGTAGACGAAGGTGAAGACGCCGATCCACACGACGTCGAGGAAGTGCCAGAACATCGACAGGCACGCGACGCGGCGCGTGTTGGCGCGCGTCAGGCCATGCTTGTTCACCTGCAGGCACAGCACGATCAGCCACACCACGCCGAAGAAGACGTGCAGGCCGTGCGTACCGACCAGCGCGAAGAACGAGGACAGGAACGCGCTGCGCTGCGGGCCGGCGCCGATATGGATGAAGTGGTGGAACTCGTACAGCTCGATGGCCAGGAACGTCGCGCCGAGCAGACCCGTCACGATCAGCCAGGAAATGAGCCCGCGCTTGTTGCGGGCCTGCATCGCGATCATCGCGAAGCCGTAGGTGATCGAGGACACCAGCAGCACGGCGGTGTTCACCGCGACCAGCTTCAGGTCGAACAGGTCCGCGCCCGACGGGCCGGCCGCGAAGTTGCGACCCAGCACGCCGAAGGTGGCGAACAGGCACCCGAAGATCATCAGGTCGCTGAGCAGGTAGATCCAGAACCCCAGCAGCGAGCCGTTCTCCGGATGGTGGCGACCTTGCGTGTCCAGGAACACGGGGGCGCCGTCTTCACGGGTCAATGCGATGGGCTCAGCCACGGAAGGTCTCCAGCTGCACGGTGCGCGCGTGCTCGGTTGCAGCCACTTCCGCTGCGGGAATGTGGAAGTCGCGGTCGTAGTTGAACGTGTGCCAGATCGCGTAGGCCACCACGGCCAGGAACGAAATCGCAGCCAGCCACCACACATGCCAGATCATCGCGAAGCCCACCACCGTGCTCAGCACCGCCAGCACCAGGCCGGCCGGCGTGTTCTTCGGCATGTGCACGGCCAGGAAGCCATCGCGCATGCGGGTGAACCCGCGCTGCTTCATGTCCCACCACGCGTCGTTGTCGTGCACCACCGGCGTGAAGGCGAAGTTGTACGACGGCGGCGGCGAGGACGTGGACCACTCCAGCGTGCGACCGTCCCACGGGTCGCCCGTGACATCGCGCAGCTGGTCGCGCTTGCGGAAGCTGACGTAGATGCAGATCAGGAACGCGGCGATGCCGATGGCGACCAGCACCGCGCCGAAGGCGGCGATCTGGAACCAGATCTGCAACGACGGATCGTCGAAGTGGCTCATGCGGCGGGTGATGCCCATCAGGCCCAGCACGTACAGCGGGGTGAAGGCGAACCAGTAACCGGCCAGCCAGAACCAGAACGAGACCTTGCCCCAGAAGTCGTCCAGCTTGAAACCGAACGCCTTCGGGAACCAGTGCGTCATCGCCGCGAACAGACCGAACACCACGCCGCCGATGATGACGTTATGGAAGTGCGCGATCAGGAAAAGGCTGTTGTGCAGCACGAAGTCCGCCGGCGGAACGGCCAGCAGCACGCCGGTCATGCCGCCCACCACGAAGGTGATCATGAAGCCGATCGTCCACAGCATCGGCACTTCGAAGCGGATGCGGCCGCGGTACATCGTGAAGAGCCAGTTGAAGATCTTCGCGCCCGTCGGGATCGAAATGATCATCGTGGTGATGCCGAAGAACGAGTTGACGCTCGCGCCCGACCCCATCGTGAAGAAGTGGTGCAGCCACACCAGGTACGACAGCACCGTGATGCAAACCGTCGCGTAGACCATCGACGAATAGCCGAACAGGCGCTTGCCGCAGTAGGTCGACACGATCTCCGAATACACGCCGAACACCGGCAGCACCAGGATGTAGACCTCCGGGTGGCCCCAGATCCAGATCAGGTTCACGTACATCATGGCGTTGCCGCCAAGATCGCTGGTGAAGAAGTTCGTGCCCACGTAGCGGTCCAGCAGCAGGAACGCCAGCACGGCGGTCAGCACCGGGAAGGACACGACGATGAGCACGTTGGTGCACAGCGAGGTCCAGGTGAAGACCGGCATCTTCATGATGCCCATCCCCGGGGCGCGCATCTTGATGATGGTCACCAGCAGGTTCACACCCGACAGCAATGTGCCTACGCCGGCTATCTGTAGCGACCATAAGTAGTAGTCGACACCGACCCCCGGACTGAAGGCCAGGCCCGACAGCGGCGGATACGCCAGCCAGCCGGTCGCGGCGAATTCACCGAAGAACAGCGACATCATCACCAGCACGGCGCCGGAGACGGTCATCCAGAAGCTGAAGTTGTTGAGGAACGGGAACGCCACGTCGCGCGCGCCGATCTGCAGCGGCACCAGATAGTTCATCAGACCCGTGACCAGCGGCATGGCCACGAAGAAGATCATGATCACGCCGTGCGCGGTGAAGATCTGGTCGTAGTGGTGCGGTGGCAGGTAGCCCACGTTGTCGCCAAAGGCGATCGCCTGCTGCAGGCGCATCATCAGCGCGTCGGAGAAGCCGCGCAGCAGCATCACCAGACCCAGCACGATGTACATGATGCCGATCTTCTTGTGATCGATGCTGGTGAACCACTCGTTCCAGAGGTAGCCCCACAGCTTCTGCCGGGTGATCACGGCCAGCAGCGCAAGGCCACCCAGCACGGTGCCGATGAAGGTGACCGCCAGGATCGGCTCATGGAACATGGGAATGGATTCCCACGACATGCGCCCGAAGATCGGCGAGTTTGGAAGGGTGCTGCTTTCGAGGGACATCGCAGGAATTCCGGGGCTTTCAGGCCAAGAAACAGGTCGGAACGATGGAGCGGGTCAGGATCGGTGCGGCGCTCAGGGCGCCTTCATGCCGATGACCGGACCCGCGAGGGACTGGGGCACCGAATCGTTGACGGAGCACACGGCGGCCGACACATACGCACCCAGGCGCGGATCGCCACGGCGCGGCTGCGCCAGTGGCTTCAGGCCCTCCAGGCCGAGGCCGCCGGTGGAGTCGATCGCCATCATCGCGTTCGCGCACAGTCGGTCGGTGTCCACGCAGCGGTTGAGCACGGCGTCGAACAGGCCGTTGTCGACGCGGGCGAAATGACGCACCGGCTCGCGTTCGGAAGGCTTCTCAAGCTCGAGATACGCCGCGCGCGTCAGAGCCAGATCGCTGGTGCGCACGTCGTTGAGCCAATGCTGGTAGTCGGCGTCGGACATGCCATGGAACTTGAAGCGCATGTGCGAGAAACCCGCACCGCTGTAGTTCGCCGAGAAGCCGTCGTACACGCCGGGCACGTTGATCACGGCGTTCAGCTCGCTCTTCATGCCGGGCATGCCGTAGATCATGCCGGCCAGTGCGGGCACGTAGAACGTGTTCATCACCGAGGAGGACGTGATGCTGAAATGCACCGGGCGATCGACCGGGACGGCGACTTCGTTCACCGTCGCCACGCCCTCCTCCGGATAGACGAACAGCCACTTCCAGTCGAGCGCGACCACCTGGATTTCCAGCGGTTTCACGTCGGCCGGGACCGGACGTCCTTCGGAGATGCGATCCAGCGGGCGGAACGGGTCCAGAAGATGCGTGCTGATCCACGTGATCGCGCCCAGCGCGATGATGATCAGCAGCGGGATGCCCCAGATCACCAGTTCCAGCTGGGTCGAGTGATCCCAGTCGGGCTTGTAGGTGGCCTCGCGATTCGAGGCGCGGTAGCGCCACGCGAACAGCAACGTGAGCGCGATCACCGGAATGATCACGATCAGCATCAGGACGGTCGCCACAATGATCAGCTGCCCCTGACGGGCGGCGATATCGCCGGGCGGGTTGAGAACCAGCAGGTTGCATCCCGACAGCACGGCCGTTGCGATGAGCAAAACGGCGGCCTGCAGGAATCTGCGCGCTATGGACATGGGGGTGGGGGCTTGCGGATTGAGCATGGTCAATTTATTCGCCGCCCTTCTTGGGGAGAATTGGACGTTTTGTCCTACCGTCCGGACCTGTTGCCTCTGCGGGGGTACGGTAGCATTCTCTTATTGAATTGGCCCGTCCGACGGAGTTTGCCGCGCGATGTCAACCGTGAGCCCCACCGCTTCCACCCACGACCACGGCACCAAGGCGCACACCGATGTCGCCCCGGGTGAAATCGCCGTAGGCGTCGTCATCGGCCGCGCATCCGAGTATTTCGATTTCTTCGTCTTCGGTATCGCCTCGGCGCTGATCTTCCCATCCATCTTCTTTCCCTTCACGGGACGACTTGAAGGCGCGTTGTGGTCGTTCGCCCTGTTTTCGCTGGCGTTCGTGACCAGGCCCATCGGCACGATCGTGTTCATGTATGTGCAGGAACGGTGGGGGCGCGGCATCAAGCTCACGCTCGCCCTGTTCATGCTGGGCAGCGCCACGGCGGGCATCGCCTTCCTGCCGGGTTACGCGAAGCTTGGCGGCACGTCCATCGCGATGCTCGCCGCGTTGCGAATGTTGCAGGGCATCGCGCTGGGCGGCTCGTGGGACGGCCTGCCTTCGCTGCTGGCAATGAATGCCCCGAAGGGCCGCCGCGGCTGGTATTCGATGCTGGGCCAGCTCGCAGCGCCCATGGGCTTCATCGTCGCCGCGAGCGTCTTCGCCTTCCTGTACGCGAGCCTGAGCACCGAAGACCTGCTGTCCTGGGGCTGGCGCTATCCGTTCTTCGTCGCCTTCGCCATCAACGTCGTGGCGCTGTTCGCGCGCCTGCGCATCGTGGTGGCCGACGAATACCAGAAGAAGATGAGCGAGCTTGAGCTTGAGCCCACGCCCATCCGCGAGCTGTTCCAGGCCAAGGGCCGTCACGTGGTGATCGGTGCGTTCGCCGCGCTGGCCAGCTACGCGCTGTTCCACATCGTCACGATCTTCCCGCTGTCGTGGATCCTGCTGTATTCGCAGAAATCCATCGTCACCTTCCTCATCGTCCAGATCATCGGTGCGTTCATCGCCTGCGGCGGCGTGGTGGCCTCGGGCCTGATCGCCGACAAGGTGGGCCGTGCGCGCACGCTGGGCGGCCTTGCGCTGCTCATCGCGATGTTCAGCGGTTTCGCGCCCACGCTGATGGGCAGCGGCGATGTCGGCCAGTCCGCATTCGTGCTGATCGGTTTCGCCCTGCTCGGCCTGTCCTACGGCCAGGCCGCGGGCGCCGTGACCGCCAACTTCGGCCGTCGCTACCGCTACACCGGTGCGGCGCTCACGTCCGATCTTGCATGGCTGATCGGCGCTGCCTTCGCCCCGCTCGTGGCGCTGGGCCTGTGCTCGCAGTTCGGCCTTGCGTGGCTGGGCGCGTACCTGCTGTCGGGCGCCATCGGCACGCTGGCCGCACTGGGCATCAACCGGGCGATGAACTACAAGAGCTGACGCTGCGCGCGGCCACGCCGCGTCACGCACCAGACGCCCGCGGCGTGCGCCGCGGGCGTTTTTGCATCATGGGCTACGGCAGCGTGAACTTGCGCGTGCTGCGCAGCGGCCAGACCGACGTGAAACGGGCGCCGCCAACCAGGCGGAATGCCGCGGAAACGCCGCGCTCCAGCCCCATGCGTTCGAGCACCGTCCGCGCGCGGCGAAACGCCTGCTTCGGGTCGGCCGTGAGGATGAAGAGATTGATCTCGTTGCGGCTGACGTCATAACCGTCGAGTTCGGCCATCTCGCCCAGGGCCTGTTTCAGCTCGCCTTCGATCGTCGAAAGGAAGGTTTCGTCCGCCAGCGACTTGCGCCAGAACTTGATGACCAGTTGGTAATCCATCCAGCAATTGTAGGGCCAACGGGACGCGTTCGGCATTCACGCACCCGCCGCGCACGAAGCGCTAGCGTCGCGAGCTGACTGGACCTGTCGGGATCACGCATGCGCGCAACCGTGAAGCTGGAGATGGCCGGGCAGACGTGCGCCCCCTAGCGAGCCGGCCCGTGGCCCTGTCGCTTGATTCACCCAAGGCCCTCCTCGCACGCTGTCTTGTGGCGTGCCTGGCGTTGTTCACTGGCGCGATGGCATTCGCCGCCGATGCGCCCGACTGCAGGGCCCGCCTTCTGCAATCACTCGGCTGGCGCTTCGTCCAGATCGACGCGCGACAGGTTTCCATCGAAGCGGGCACGCCCTGCGATCGTGCCGATCTCGCAACGGCGCAGGCCACCGGCGATCTCATCGTGCGCGTGCCTCGCGACCTCGGCGCGGACGCGCGCATGCAGCTTCACGAACAACTCCTGCATCATCCCGCGACGCTGTGTGCCTACGACTTCAAACTGGGCGAAGCGACGCGGCGGGCCGTGGACAAGCTCGCGAGCAATCCCAGCTACCGGTTCTCCGCGCTTCAGATCGGCTGGATCGGCTTCGGCCCGACCGGTTCGGCACGCGACGGCTGGGAACCCATCGCCTCCTTCGGTCGCGGCTATCGCCCGCGCGGTTCGAACTGGCGCGCCATCGAGGCGTTCTACAACGGCCACGTGCGTGCCGAATGCGGCGTCGGCCGCCAGGTCGCGCAGTACGCAACGCAGGCGGAGCTCTACGGCCCGGTGGGTTTCGACGCCGCCTTCGACAGCGATGAGATCGTCATCGGCACCTTCACCCGCCTGCATGACACCCGGAGCATCCTGCTGGGCTCATCCGCGGGCGAGTTCAAGCGCGATGGCGTCGCCATTGATGCCTCACGCATGGGACGGCAGGCGTTCATGGGCCTTCCGGGTTTCATCTTCCACGTGTTCGACCGCAGCAAGCTGGACGACCTGAACAACCAGGCCGAGAACTTCATCGTCTACGACGTCGACGCGGCAGCCGCCGCGGCACTGCGCGAACACGGCGGCTTCGAGCACTACAACGAGCGAAACCAGGCGATCTGGACGCTCGCCAGGTCGATGCCCGCCTACCGGCCAAAGCGCTACTTCGAACGGCTGCTGTTCGAACGCGATGACGTGCTGCGTGCGAGCCTGCCGTTGCCCGCGCAGGCGACGCTCGCGCAACTGGATGCCGAACTTGCCGACCCGTTCTATCGCGGCTTCAAGGTGTACGTGCACCGGCAGGGCGTGAAGCCCGTCGGCTACCACATCGCCCGACTGCTCGATCGCAATCCGCGCACGCCCTTCCGCATCGAACTGGCGCTGCACAACCTGCATACGACGCTGTTCGACCGGTACGTGGCGTATCGGTTACGCGAGTGTGGCGGCGACGGGTGAATTCCGCCTCACTTGCTTCGCCCGGCGTCCACGTGCAGCCGCACCCATTGCGCATAGCGATCCATCCAGTCCTGCAGGAACTTGCGGCTGCCTTGGGACGCGACATTCCCTGCATCGTCGAAGAAACCTTCCTTGACGTGGATGAAGGCCTCCGGCTGGCCCATCGTCGGCGCGTCCAGGTACGCGAGCATGTTGCGCAGGTGCTGCTGCGACATCGCGGTGCCCGCCGCGCCGATGGAGGCACCGATCACACCGGCCGGCTTGCCCTGCCAGGCGCTGTCGCCATACGGACGCGAGGCGTGGTCGATCGCGTTCTTCAACACGCCCGGCACCGAGCGGTTGTACTCCGGCGTGACGAACAACAGGCCGTCGGCGTCGCGGATTTCCTGCTTCAGCCGCTTCACCGGCGCGGACTGGTGGCTGTCGTCGTCCTGGTTGTAGAGCGGCAGATCGTCGATGCGGCAATCGTGGAAGATGAACGACGAAGGCGCCATCCGCTCCAGCGCACGGGCCAGCTGGCGATTGATCGATTCCTGGCGCAGGCTGCCAACAAGCAGCGCGATGCGGTACTGGCTCATGGAACGCTCCGGAGACGGCGGAAGCGTCCACTTTCGCGCCGCGCGCGATAACGCGCGGTGATGGTGCGTTCCTTGAGGACGCCTACGCTTTGCGCAGGAAGATCGTCTTCAGCACCAGGCCCTTGATCTTGTCCGAGTTGCCTTCGATGTGTTCGGCGTCGTCCTCGACCAGGCGGATGTTCTTGATGACCGTACCCTGCTTGAGCGGAATCGAGGAACCCTTCACTTTCAGGTCCTTGATGACGACGACCGTGTCGCCATTGGCCAGCGCGTTGCCGTTGCTGTCACGCACGACCACGCCGGACGCCGCGGCGCCCTCGCCTTCCACCGGCCATTCGAAACCGCAGTCGGCGCAGACGAAGTTGGCGCCATCCACGTAGGTGTTGGTCAGGGTGCACTGCGGGCAAGCGGGCGAAACGGGCATGGCACGGCTCCGGTTGGGGCCGCGCAGTTTACGCGACCGCGACGCCGATCCGTGGCGCGACGCCGGTCAAGGCGCAGGTTTCTCAGGTTCCCTTGCGCGCTCGAGCTCGCGTATCTCCGACACGTCGCGCTCGAGAAAGTAGTTGAGGAACGTACGGATCACCGCCACCGCCGCGAGTCGCCCGATGCCATCCCAATCGGGCGTGATCGAGGATTCGATGATGTCGGCCGCCAGCTGGAACGTGAGCCCCGCCACCAGCCAGTGCGAGTAGTGCATCCACAGGCGGCGGCGCGCGTGGCGCTCGATCTCGTGCTGCGCCATCAGCAGTATGATGCCGTCCTTGAGCGCGATGAGCGTGCCGACGACGATCACCGCCAGCGCGATGAAGTCGATCGCCAGGATGGTCGGTTCGGATACGGCGATCAGCCAGTGCTCCATGCGCCCTCCCGCGTGGTCAGCTCACCCGCGCACCACCAGCCGAAAACCGACGTGGCACGTCGAGGTGTCCACCGGCTGCGCCATGCGCGCGGCCGGACGATAACGACGACAGTAATTCGGCGCGCACAGGTGCGAGCCGCCCTTCATCACGCGGCGCGGCACGCGCGCCGGATCGCGCGGGTCCAGGCTCGCATCGCGGTCGGCGCCGCGAGGGTTCTCGAGCGTGCAGCATGAATGCTGCTGGATGCGGCCGTGGTCCTGGTACCAGTCGGCGGTCCATTCCCAGACGTTGCCGATCATGTCGTACAGGCCGTAGCCGTTGGGTTCGAACGATCCCACCGGCGCCGTCCAGGCGAAGCCGTCCTCGGGCTTCAGTTCCCACGGAAACTCGCCCTGCCAGGTGTTTGCCATGTGTTTGCCGCCGGGCGCCAGTTCGTCGCCCCAGGCGAATTCCGTGCCTTCGCGCCCGCCTTTGGCCGCGAACTCCCATTCGGCCTCGGTCGGCAGGTCCTTGCCGATCCATTTCGCGTACGCCAGCGCGTCCGCATATGCAATGTGCACGACGGGGTGGTCGTCCATGCCGTCGAGCGAACTGTCGGGTCCGCGCGGATGGCGCCAATCGGCACCGGGAACGTACTGCCACCAGTGGAAATGATTGCGCAGGTCCACGCGTCCCGGCGGTGGTACGAACACCACCGACGCCGGAACGAGCATCGCCGGATCCGCATCCGGGTAATCTGCCGGATCGGCGGGCTTCTCCGCCTGCGTGACATGGCCGGTCGCCGCGATGAAACGCGCGAAGTCGCGGTTGGTCACCGCATGGCGATCGATCCGGAACGCATCGACCCGCACCTTGTGCGCGGGCCGCTCCTCCGGATAGTGATGGTCCGATCCCATCGTGAACGAACCGCCTTCGATGCGGACCATGTCGTCGTGCCGATTGTCGGCCCGCACGGGGTTGTCGACCGTCTCGCTCAAGCACTGCCTCCGTTGGTGGCGTCGTCGAGTTGCGCGAACACGCGGTTCCAGTCGCGCTGCATGCTGACCACGCCGATGCCGAGTTCCGTCGCCCGGTCGAGTCCTTCGCGCAGCGCGCTCAGCCTGAAATCACGATCGTAGGCGAACTCGCGCGCGGCATCGTCGTGGTGCAGGTACCACGCCATGCGTGGCCCCGTACCACCGAGCGTATACCGGATCATCGCCAGGTCGCCATCGGAATTTCCGAATGCGAACACCGGCCGACGACCGATGTGCAGGCCAATGTTGACCACTTTCTCGTCCCTGTCGTCAAAGCTGCCCAGTTCAGGCAGCTTTCGCAGCACCATGCCGTCGGGCCCATCTTCCAGCTTCATCTTCGTGCTGGAACCGACGACCTGCTCCGGCGGTATGCCGTACAGCTGCTGCGCGACGACGCGCACGAACTCCACGCCGCCGCCGGTGACGATGTAGGTTTTGAACCCATTCGCGCGCAGATGGTCAAGCAACTCGCGCTGCGGCGCATAAGCGTTCTGCAGGAACGGTCGCTGCAGTTTCGGATGCTCCGCATGCCGCAGCCAGCGCGACGCGTTCGCGTGGAACTCCTCGACCGTCATGCCCGCATGCGTGGCGAAGGCAGGCTCGAAGACCTCCTTCTTCGGCAGCGACATCAACGTCTTCACGTCGCCGTCGATCATCGCCTTGAACGCGGGCTTTTCCAGCAACGAAGGCTCCTGCTGCACGAGCCGCCTCACTTCGGCCAGCGCGAAGAACACCTGTACCTGCAACGGATACTCGCACCATAGCGTGCCATCGTTGTCGAACACGGCGATGCGCTCGGCGGGCGCGATGAAATCCGGCCCGCCTTCGCGCGTGGTGCGCGCGACGAAGTCGACAATCGCCGACTTCGCCGCGCCGTCGTTCCATGACGGCAACGGGTCCATGACATGCGGCTCCCGGCGGTCAGCTGGACTTGCTGCTGATCTCGCTCATCTTCTCCTTCGCCTGGTCCAGGTTGAAGCTGCCCGGCGTCTGCGCCGGCGGGAATTCCACGAAGGTTTCCATGTACTTCGTGGCCGCCGCCATCGCGCCGTAGATCCAGAACGCGTTGTGGATCATCCAGTCCCAGTACACGTTCGACGTGATGTCGGCACGCTCGTACGGGTCCATGCGCAGGTTGAAGATCTTGGGCATGCGCAGCGGAGTGAACGGCTCGGCCCAGACCTGCATGGTTCCCGGGCAGCGCTGTTCCATGAACACGATCTTCCAGTTCTGCCAACGTATGCCGAGGATGTCGCCGTCGTCGCTGAAGTAGAAGAACCATTTGCGCGGCGACTGGTCGACCTCGCCGGTCAGGTACGGCAGCAGGTTGTAGCCGTCGATGTGGTTCTTGTACTTGCGCCCGTTGACCGTCGTGCCCTTCTTCAGGCGATCCATGCAGTCGGTGTCGCCCGCTGCCGCCAGCAGGGTCGGCAGCCAGTCGTGGTGCTGGATGATCTCGTTGCTCACCACGCCGGCGGGAATGCGGCCAGGCCAACGGATCAGCTCTGGAATGCGGAACGCGCCTTCCCAGTTTGTGTTCTTCTCGCTGCGGAACGGCGTCATGCCCGCGTCCGGCCAGCTGTTCATGTGCGGGCCGTTGTCGGTGGAATAGATGACGATGGTGTCCTCGGCCAGGCCGAGTTCGTCCAGCAGGTCCAGCATCTGGCCCACGTTCTTGTCGTGGTCGACCATCGTGTCGTGATACGGCGACTGGTGTTCACCCGCCTGCCCCAAGCTCTCGGGCTTGGTGTGCGTGATGAAATGCATGTGCGTGGTGTTGAGCCACACGAAGAACGGCTTGTCGGCCTTGTTCTGGCGGCGAATGAAATCCGTCGCGGCTTCGACGAACTCGTCGTCGCAGTCTTCCATGCGCTTGCGCGTGAGCGGACCGGTGTCCTTGATCTTCTGCTTGCCGACCTTGCCCCAGCGCGGGTGCACGGTCGCGTCGTCCTTGTCGGTCGCCCAGCTGTGGATGACGCCGCGCGGACCGAACTGCTCGCGATAACGCGGATCCTTCGGATAGCCGTACATCTCCGGCTCTTCCTCCGCATTGAGGTGGTAGAGGTTGCCAAAGAATTCGTCGAATCCGTGAAGCGTGGGCAGGAACCGGTTCAGGTCGCCCAGGTGGTTCTTGCCGAACTGCCCCGTTGCGTAGCCGCGATCCTTGAGCAACGAAGCGATCGTCACCACCGAATCCACCATGCCCTGCGGCGCGCCGGGAATGCCCACCTTCGACAGGCCGGTGCGATGCACGCTCTGCCCCGTGATGAACGACGAGCGCCCTGCGGTGCAGCTCTGCTCGCCGTAGGAATCGGTGAAGCGCATGCCTTCATTCGCAATGCGGTCGATGTTGGGCGTGTGGTAACCCATCAGGCCGTGCGTGTAACAGCTGAGATTGGCGATGCCGATATCGTCGCCCCAGATCACCAGGATGTTCGGCTGCTTCCCGCCCCCGCCCTTGCGTGACGACGCGCTCTTCTGCGGTGCGCTTGCGGCGCTCTTGTCGGACCGTTGCGACGGCGGTGCGGACTTGGCCACCTTGGCCGGACGGGCGGCTTTCTTCGCCTGTGCCATGACGCGTCTCCTTGTGGTGTGGGGGAAGCAGGTACGAACGTGTTATCCGCGCGCCGCGTCGAACACCATGCTGACGATGGCGTAGAGCCCGATCAGCAACAGCGCCCCGGCGGTGAGCAGGGTGTAGGAAACCGGATACGCACTTTCGCCATGCACGAGGCCCGCATGGACCATGGCATTGCGCTGCGCACGCAAGGTGAGCATGAAATTGACGTGGTAGACGATGCCGACGATCAGCAGGAGCACACCCAGCAGCACCAGCAACATGCCGAAGTTGCTGGGCGCGGCGATGCCGATCTTCAGAATGCCCGCGTCGCGCGCCTTGCTGAATACCTGGAAGATGGTGAAGCCGAAGCCGATCAGCGACAGCGCCGTGCGGATCACCGACATCAGCGTGCGTTCGGCGCTCATGCGCGTGCGCTGGAACGACATGCCGGTGCGCCGCATCGACATCTCGGTTCGGTTAGTCGACAGGTCGGTACGGTACTCGGACAGGTCCGTGCGGTGTTCCGAAAGTCCGGTGCGATGCGTCGACAGCTTCGTGCGGTGCTGCGACAGTTCGACGGATGCGACGTCCGCATCCAGAAGGCCCACGTCCGGAATGGCCGGCAGCTGCGTGTCTTCGAAGCGTTTCGGCCGGGTCGGGGTTTCCTCATGCTGCGAGCTCATCGGCTTCTCCATTCAGGCCGCGCGGTGCGCACGCGACATCCACCAGCGCGCCAACCGGTTGATGGGCCCGCGAAGCAGGACATAGGGAAGGAAGCACAACGCGACGATGACGTTGAGCGCTTCGAGCACGTGAAACGTGCCGAGCACCTTGTACTGGTAGATGACTTCCATCACCAGGCCCAGCACGAGAATGCGCGTGGTCGCCTTGACACCCTCGCGCAACGACTCGCGACGCGCCATGGGGTCGTTGAGGATCTTCCAGAAGTACGGACGTCGGCCCGTCTTTGCATCCTTCACGCCGTCGCGCAACGCCATCAGCAGGCCCATGGCCGGTTGCAGGAAGAACCGGAACGACATCGAGCCATGCGTGCGGCCGATCAGGTCGTCGTAGAAGCGCACCACGTCGTGCACGAATGCTTCCAAGCCCCGCTCCTCTTGCATGACTGCATCGGAACAACCGGGAATACGGACACTTCGACTTGCGTTGGCGGCGGGAAAACGACTACACCGGCGCGACATGCCGGACGGCTTTCCTCGCTGTCGCCTCCGTCTTCCAGATCTCGCCGTGAAGTATCGCGTCCCCGGCGGCAGGCCACCGGATCATCGTGTCGATGCGGTGAAAAGGTCGTGACGGCGGAATGAATGACGATGAGGCCGGATGTGAAGATCGGCGGAGTCGAGCGCCGCGTGACAAGCGCGGCGCCGCACTGGACGGCACCGCACGGAGGCATTCGTCAGAGCACGCGCGATCGTCTGCCGATCACTTCACCACGACGAGCTTGCCACGCATCAGCGCCGCATGGCCGGGGAAGCTGCAGAAGAACGCGTAGTCGCCGCCGGCCTTCAGGCGGGAACCCGGGAACGTGGTCTTCGTGCTCTGTCCGCCACCCACGAGCGAAGTCGCCGCGATCACGCGCGCATCGTTCTTTGGAACGTAGTTCTCGGCCGCGCCCGCCTTGAGTCCATCGTTCGCGATGGCCTGGTACAGCACCGTCTGCGAGATGACGACGTTATGGCCCATCGCCGTCACCGGCATCTTGCCGGTGTGGGTGAGTTCGATGGTGATCGTCGGGCAAGACGCCGAGACGGTCGCGGTCTTGAGGTCGTACTGCATCGCGTCGTTGCCGGCGAGCTTCACGGTGCAGTTGTTCGCGGCGAAAGCGTTCGCGGAAAGCCCGGCGAGCGCCAGCCCTGTCAGCAGGATTGCGGTTTTCATGTTCGACCCCCTTGGATGTGCGCGCGATTGCGCTGGAGGAGAAGTCTAGGAAACGGCGGGGTGTGGACTTTTGATCCGGATCAATCGGCGCTCCGGCGCCTGCTGCCCGCCGCCTTCCCGGCCGACGCCTTCTTGGATGCCACTTTCTTCGATGCCGCCTTCTTCGCTGGCACCTTCTTCACCGTCTTCCTGGCCGCCTTGGGTGCCTGCCGGGCGAACTCGCGCAGCGCATCCTTGCCGATCCATCGCGCGCTCGCCTCATCCGAGGCGGCCAGACGCTTCGCCACCGCCGTGGCTTCAGCACGCCAGTCCGCGCGCCGGCCAATAGCGCGCAGCGCCCAGTTCACACCTTTCTTCACGAAGTTGCGGTCGTCGTGCGCCTCGCGTTCGATCAGTGCCAGGCCATCGGCGTACCGCGATTCGTCTTCGATCCGACCATGCAGCGCGAGACTGGCGAGCAGCGCGAAGGCGGCGCGCTTCTGGAATTCCTCGCGACGCGAAGACCACTGCACGACCTTGCGCCACGCATGCGGTGTTCGATCGAACAGGGTGAAGCACTGTGTGTCGCAGATGGCCCAGTTGTCGAAATCCCGGCACCAGCGATCCATCTGCGTGGGCGTGACCTGCGCGGGATCCTCCACGTACGCCGCGAGCATGCGCGCCTCGTACACGCCGGTGTCCCAGAGGGCAGCGGCGAGGTCGTGGTCGCGGCCCAGCTGCTTCGCCAGCGCCTGGATGTCCTTCATTGACACGCCAAGCGCGTGGTCGGACGGAATCGCATATCGCGCCATTGCGTCGCGCGATGCTTCGGAAGCGTGATCGCGCAACCACTGGAGCGCTTGCTTCGTGCGCGCCTGCGGCGAGGCTTGGCTTGGCACACGGTTGCCCGTGGAAGCGCGGGACGTCGCGGCCGGCGTCATGCGTGCGGACATGCGCGCCTCACTTCGCCTTGAGCTGGTGCAGCAGCAGCGCGTTGCCTTCGCTGTCCACGCACACGGCCATCCGGCACACCGGCGTCAGGATGATGTCGCTGCGGAAGACCACGCCCTTGCCTTTCAGGTCGGCAACCAGCGCATCCAGATCCTCGACTTCGAACGCCACGGTGCCGCCGACGGCTTCGCTCGGCCTGGATGGCGTGGCGTTGGTGAGCGCGAGACATCCACCGCCAGGCAGGTCGTATTCGATCCACCACTGGCCGTCCTGCTGACCGTGCGAACCGACCTTGAGGCCCATCGTCGCCTCGTAGAAGTCGCGGGCGCGTGGTACGTCGGTCACGGGGTACATCGTGAAGGCGACCTTCTTCAGCATGGCGACGCTCCATCCGGTGGAATGGTCCGTTTTCCGGACGCGCCGGCGGTGCGTCAAGAGGCGGAAGCGGCCACCCGACCGACGGGATGTGCGGTGCCCCGGACGATCAAGCCCGACTAAGCGCGCGACGTGCGAAGAGCACGCAGATCACGCCGAACAGCATGTGCGCGAGGACGGCGTAGGTGATCCAGTGCGGATGCGCGAACGAGGGCGAACGCCCCACGCGCGACAGCGGCATCACCACGAAATTCATCACCACGTACAACACCACCCCGTACAGCACCCCGTGGATGACCGGCCGTTCCAGCAGCGAGCGGTATCGACGCGCGACGAGTGTGTAGATAGCGACGAACGCGGTGGCCATCAGCACGTGCAGCACCGCGCCAAGCACGGCCGATTGCGTGCCGCCATCGTAGCTGGCCTTGCCCAGCACGCCGACGGCGATGGTCTGGAAGCAACGCTTTAAACCTTCCACGTCCCACGAGAACCACAAGGTCGTCGCGAAGATGAAGTCGCCCAGCGCGACCAGCAGTCCGCCGACCACGACGGAAGCCCAGAGGATGCGCGGTGCATGTACGTACGAACGGACGGTGGACATCGCGATGCTCCCGGTGGCGCCTGGCGCGGCCGGCCCATCCTAGTGGCCGCACGCGCCCGGCGCCCATGACTTTCGTCATAGACTAAACAGTCTAGACAAAGTGATCTAGATGGATCAGCATGCCCCCACGCCTCGAACGAAGTCCGCCATGACCCGCAGCAAAGCCAAACCGCCCAAGCCGACCGCCGCCGAGCTGGACCTGCTCCGGGTGATCTGGCGACTGGGCCCGGCGACGGTGAAGGACGTGCACCAGGCGCGCCTGGCTGAACGCCAGGACGTCACCTACGCCACCGTCCTTCGCCTGATGCAGGTGATGCATGGCAAGGGCCTGCTCGCACGCGACGAAAGCCAGCGCTCGCACGTCTATGCCGCCGCGCACGCTCAGGACGCGCTGCAGACCAACCTGCTGCGGGACCTGATCCAGAAGGCGTTCTCCGGCTCGGGCAAGGCGCTGGTGATGGCGGCGTTGAACGAACACGTCAGCGACAAGGAACGCGAGGAGATCCGCCGTTTCCTCAAGGACGACGCCGAAGGCAACGGCACGGGGCACCGCGATGACTGACTTGCTGGCCCAGCTGGTTCCGGCGCTTGGGCGCGCCCTGCTCCATTTCCTGTGGCAAGGCGCATTGATCGGCGTGCTCGCGGCGCTGGCGCTGCGCCTGCTGCGCGATGCGCGCCCGCAAGCGCGATACGCCGTGTCGTGTTTCGCGCTGCTGCTTTGCGCGATGGTGCCTGCCGCTTACGTCATTGCGCAGCTGTGTACGCCTGCTGCGGCCGATGTCGCGGTATCGGCGCATGCAGGCGTTCGCATCACCGGCTTGGCCGTGGTGGCGCCCGACATCGCGCCGGACCTGGCATCGCGTGTGGAGGCTGCGCTTCCGACGATCGTGTTGCTCTGGGCCGCGGGCGCGGGCGCGCTGTCGTTGCGCATGGTCGCGGGCCTGCTGTGGATCCAGCGACTGCGCGCCACCGCGCAGCCGCCGATGCAGCAACCGTGGCAGGCGAGGCTGGACGCGCTCGCACAGCGGTTCGGCCTGCGTCGCCCGGTTGCGTTGCGGATGGTCGAATCGCTGTCCTCGCCGGTGTCGGCCGGATGGTGGCGCCCTGTCGTGCTGCTGCCGGCGGGATTGCTGACGCGCATGCCGGCCGACCTGGTCGAAGCATTGCTCGCGCATGAACTGGCGCACATCCGCCGCCACGATTACCTGATCAACCTGCTGCAGAACCTCGCCGAGGCGCTGCTTTTCTACCACCCGGTGACGTGGTGGCTGTCGCGTCGCATCCGCGACGAGCGCGAGCACATCGCCGACCGCCTCGCTGCCGAGATCACCGGGCAGCCGCGCCGTCTCGCACTGGCACTGTCCGAACTGGCGGAATGGTCGTGCAGCCACACCGCCCTCCCGTCCACGCCCACCCTCGCGCAAGCCGCCCATGGAGGCCATCTGATGTCCCGCATCGAACAACTCGTCCGTCCCGGCGCGCGCCCCGTGCGCGGTGGCGTCGCCCTGCCGCTGGTCGGCGTCGCGATCGCCTGCCTGGCCTTCTACGCCCACGCACAGATCGGCCAGGACAACAAGTCCACGCCGGCCGCTGTCGCACAGGCCAAGGCCGATGCCGCTGCTGCCGCGAAGCCGGTCGCGAACGCACAGCCGAAAACCGGAACGACGCTCTCGTCGGGCAGCACGCTGTCGCTTCGTTCCTCGCGCAAGGACGAGGATGCCTACGCGCTGGTCAGCAAGGATCGCGACGGCATCCGCATGTCGGGTTCGACGGACGATATTCCGCAGATCGAACGCGCGCGCCGCAGCTTCGCGGGCCAGGACTTCGTGTGGTTCCGTCGCGGTGGCAAGGCGTACGTGGTCTCCGACGCCGACACCATGGCGAAGGTACGCGACGCGTGGCGCGACAGCGATCGCATCGCCGCGCAGATGGACGTGCTGGACGACCAGATGGAAGTTCACAGCAAGAAGATGGACGCCCTCAGCGCGCAGATGGACCAGCTTTCGGAGAAGGCCGACCATCACCCCGAGATGGATGCCGCTTCCAGTCGCATGGAGCACCTGGCCGACCAGCAGAGCGAACTGGCGGACCGCCAGTCGGAGATCGCCGGACAGATGGCGGATGTGGACGACGCCGGGCGCGATCGCCTGCAGGCGAAGATGGAGGACCTGGGGCGTCAGATGGAAGCCCTTGGCAAGCAGATGGACGAACAAGGTCGCATCCTCGACCAGCAAAGCGCGCGTCTCACGGCAAACCAGGCGCCAATGGATGCGCTCGCTCGACAGATGGACGAGGCCAGCAAGCCGATGGACGCACTGGGCCGCCAGATGGATGCGCTCGGCAAGGAGCAGGAAAAGTACATCCACGAAGCCGAGCGCAAGACGCACGACGTGCTCGACAGCGCGATGGCACGCGGTCTGGCGCGGGCGGTGCCGACGTTGGCACAGTGATCACGCTGCCGATGGGCTCGTACCTGGCGATGTTCCGCGGCGACCTCAAGCGCGGTCTTCGCATCCACGATAGCCGCCTGGGCCTCATCACGATGCTTGGCGTACGCGAACATCAAAATGGGTTCCAGCTTTCGCTGGAATGACGAGGGTGAGCCCCTCTCCCGCCGGGAGAGGGGTTGGGGTGAGGGTCGGCGCGAGCATTGCGGCGACGCGCTGACGAGTCGAACCCGCCCGGCCGTCCATGGCCGGACTTTCGGCAGGCCACGCGGCTGTGCCGCGTAAGTACCATCTTCAGCAGCTTGATCACTGCCGTCCGTGGCTCGATGCGTTCGGCCCCGGAACGCCCCGCCCGGCCATCCATGGCCGGGCTTTCGGCGACCTGCGCGGCAGTGCCGCGCAAGCAGGTCGCCTCAACCTCAACCTTCCAATCTGTCCCCTTTGTGCCCCGGGTTGCGTTGATTTCCAACGGTGGCCCGATGTGCGCGACGCGCATCGGCGCATGAAACGTTTTCCCAGGGGCAACGCATTTGATCTTCGATTACCGGAACGCGTCCTCGCCGGCAGACATCGACGCGGACATCTGCATCGTGGGTGCCGGCGCCGCTGGCCTTGCGATCGCATGGGCATTCCTCGGGTCGCAGGCATCGGTCTGCGTGATCGAGAGCGGCGGCCTCACCGCCGACGAACGCTACCAGGCACTGCTGGAAGGCCATTCGGTCGGCGAACCGCCCTTCGACCCGGGCGCCTCGCGGCTGCGCGCGTTCGGCGGCACGTGCAATTACTGGGGACGCGGCTGCATTCCGCTGGCCAACCTCGCGCCGCGCGACTGGGTGCCGCACAGCGGCTGGCCGATCGGGTTCTCCGACCTTGAACCGCATTACCGCAAGGCCCGCACGTTCTGCGGGCTGGACCAGCACGACTTCGGCGAGGACACCTTCCTCACGCCCTCCTCGCGCCAGCCGTTGGAGTTCGAAAGCGATGCGCTGGTGCACAAGACCTTCGCGTCCAGCCCGATGATCTTCGGGCATGCCTATCACGACGTGTTCGAGCGCGCGGAGAACATCACCGTGCTGCTGCACGCGAACCTGATCGAACTGGACGCGATGGAATCGGCAAACGCGGTGCGGCATGCGCGCATCGGGACGCTCGACGGTCGCGTCGGCACGGTGCGTGCTCGGCACTACGTGCTTGCCTGCGGCGGCATCGAGAATGCGCGATTGCTGCTGTCGTCCAGCTCCACCGTCTCGCAGGGCCTGGGCAATCCGCACGATCTCGTCGGCCGGTACTTCATGGACCACCCCAGCGGAAAACTCGGCACGCTGTTCGCCGCCGACCCGCACATGCTCACCCGTCCCTACGATCGCAACGTGCCCAAGGGCCGGCCGCAGGCGCATCCGGAAATCTGCCTGTCCGACGAAGCGCAGCGGCGGCATCGCATCCTCAGCGGACGCGTGCGGCCGTTCGCATTCGAGGAACCCGTGCCCGAAGGCCTGCAGGCGCTGCGCGACCTGCGCGCGGCACTGCGCGCACGACGCGGCAACGAGAACTGGGCGATCAAGGCGCGCGTGTGCGGGCGTCGCAACGGTGAGCCGGATTACATCGCCAACGCGATGCCGACCGAGGACATCCGCTCACTCACGCTGCGCGCCGGACTCAACGCGGGCGACATCGCCAAGGCCGTCGGCCGCAAGCTCACGCGCAAGCCGACGGTGCGTACCGAACGCGTCGATCTCATCGGCTATTTCGAACAGGTGCCCAACCACGACAGCCGCATCACGCTGGGCGAGGAACGCGACGCGCTGGGCCTGCGCAAGGTCAATGTCGACTGGCGCCTGACCGAGCTGGATCGCCACACCTATCGCACGGCGGCGAAACTGTTCGGCGAGGAACTGGCGCGCGCATGCAACGGGCGCTTCCAGCCCGAACCGTGGCTGGAGGAGAACGGCGGCGTACCGCAGGTGTTCGGGACCTCGCACCACATGGGCACCACGCGCATGGCCGACGATCCGCGCGATGGCGTGGTCGACCGGCATTGCCAGGTGCACGGCGTGGACAACCTGCACATCGCGGGAAGCTCGGTCTTCCCCACCGGAAGCTGGGCGTTCCCGACCTTCACCATCATCGCGCTGAGCCTGCGCCTGGCCGAGCAGTTGCGCGTGCGTCTGGAGCAGGCATCTCCGCTGCTGGGAATCTGACCCTCAGCGCAGCTGGCTGTCCTTGCTGCCTCGCCGGTTGTAACCGGCGAAACCGGCCTCTTCGGCATCCTGCGCCTGCTGGCACACGATGCACAGGCGCACGCCGGGAACGGCGTCGCGCCGGGCCTGCGGAATCTCCACGCCGCATTCCTCGCAATGCGTCAGGCCCGGCCCCTGCGGCAGCTTGCTGCGTGCGCGCTTGATGCCGTCCTTCACGGTCGCGTCGATCTGGTCCTGCACGGCGCCGTCGCCTGCCCACCCGGTGGCCATGTCCGCTTCTCCTGCGTGGTCGCCCAACCAGCATAGCGCCGGGCGCCTGAACTCCCCGCGCAGGCGTCCACGCGCGCTTTCCGGCCTGGGACTACACTTGGTCGAAGGCGTTATCGCGGCCCATGGGACCGCAAGGCGTTCGTCGATGCGCAGCATGCTCGTGGCGCTTTTCTTCGCGCTCTTGTCGCAGCAACCAAGCGCGTTCGCCCAGCCCGAGCCCGGGCAGGCCATCGTCGCGCCGAACGAGGTAATGGCCCTGCCCGAACCGCTGCGTGAACGGGTCCATTCGCAGATTCTCCACGACAACCCGGGCCCGCATGAGCGGCTGGAACGCCTGGGCGCCTTCATGTTCGCGCCCGAAGGCCTGGGGATGAACTACGTGGAAGATGCGAACCTCACCGTCGCGCAGGCCTACGAGGCGCGCACCGCGAACTGCCTCACGTTCACCCTGCTCTTCCTCGCGCTGGCGAAGGAAGCCGGGCTGGAAGCCACCCCGCAGGAGATCTCGCAGATCCTTGGATTCCGCCAGGCCGACGGCACGCTTTACCTGAGCAACCACGTCAATGCGACCGTGCGCGTGGGCGGGCGCCGCTATACGGTCGATGTGGCAGGCGACCGGATCATTCCGCGCGATCGCCCCAACCCCATCACACAGACGCGCCTCATCGCGCACTACTACAACAACCTTGCCGTCGAGCGCCTGGCCGCGGCCGATTACGCCGGCGCGCTGTCGCTGCTGGACGCCGCGCTGGCGCTGGATCCGGACTACGCCAGCTACTGGAGCAACGCCGGCGTGGTGCGCACGCGCAACGGCGACACGCGCGGCGGCGAAGCGGCCTATCGCCACGCGTTGTCGCTGGATCCGAACAACACCAACGCGCTGTTCAACCTCGCCGGGCTCGCCGCACGCATGGGCGATCGCGCACTGGAGGCCGACTACCGCAAGCGCCTGGCGCAGATCCAGCGAACCGATCCCTTCTTCGCCTTCATGCAGGCGGTGAACGCGGAGAACGCCGGCGACCTGCCGCGCGCGATACGCCAGTACCGGCGTGCGATCGAACTGCAGCCGCAGGAGCACCGTTTCCATTCGGCCCTCGCCAATGCCTACCTCAAGCAAGGCAAGACGTTCCTGGCGATCCGCTCCCTTGCCCGGGCGCAGGCGCTCACCAACGGCGACACCCGGGCCGCGTACAGCCAGCGGCTGGACGCCCTGCGCGCCCGTTGACGGAGCCTGGCGTCCCCTTTTTCCCGCACTCGACGTTACTTGCCCTTAAGACGATCGGAAGGGGAAGCCCGTGCAACACGAAACGCTGATGGCCAAACGCCACCTGGTGCGCATCGCCATCGAGACGGCCGAACTCCCCGGAGTACGCCTGGTCGCGCGGCCGCTGTACCGCCGCCTGTTCAATCGGCCCTATCACGGCGGCAACGCTTATTACGGCGCCTACGACTCGCGCGCGCAGGCGCTGGCCGCCGCGCCCTCGCTGCCGACCAGCTACGACCAGCCTTCCACCACGGCGATGTACATGGACCGTCACCGCAGCATCCGCGTGAGCGACTATCCGATGGTCCACTGGCTTTCGCGCCTGCTCGCGCAGGGACGTCACCGCATCTTCGACCTGGGCGGGCACATCGGTGTGACGTACTACGGCTTCCGCCGTTATGTCGACTACCCCGAGACGATGGAATGGCGCGTGCACGATGTGCCGTCGGTGATGGACGCCGGGCGCCACTGGGCGCGCGAGAACGACCCCCAGGGTCTGCTGCATTTCGCCGACGATCCCGATGCCGCCAGCGACCACGACGTGCTGATCACCTGCGGCGCCTTGCAGTACCTGGACTACACGCTGCCGGAACTGCTCGGCCGCCTGCCCTCCCCGCCCACGCACGTGCTGGTGAACCTCACGCCGGTGCACCCCAAGCGCGGCTACGTCACGTTGCAGAACATCGGCAAGGCGGTGCTGCCGTACCGCGTGATGGCGAAGCCGGAATTCGTCGCGCAGATGGCGGACCTGGGCTACACGCTGGAAGACCAGTGGCAATCGAAGGAACGCCACCTGCGCGTGCCGTTCGAACCGGACTGCACGCTGGATCACTACGCGGGGTTCTATTTCAGGCGCGTCTGACCACGCGCGGGATGAAACGACGAAGGCCGGCATTGCGCCGGCCTTCGTGTTGTCGGGTTTCACTTCGCCGGCGCGCTTCCCGGCGGGAACGTGGCGAACATCTTGTCCACGCCCGCCTGCGCCTTGGCGTTCACGTCTTCCGGCGAATCGGGCACCGTGCCCGAGGCCGTACCGCGCCAGATCGCCTGCTTGGTCTTCATGTCGAACATGTCGACGACGAGCGTACCGACCTCGTAATTGCGCACCGTGGTGGTCGCCGAACCCATGCCGGCGCCGCCCCAGCGTCCCCAACCGTAACCGCCCCACGCCGGACCGCTGTAGAACGTATCCAGCGTCTGCTGTTGCTGCGTGGCCACGTTCGCGACGATGCCGACGTCCGCGTCCGTTCCGGTGGTCAACCGCCACCCCTTCGCCGCGAGCTTGGCGTCGATGGCGGCAACCACGCGCTGTTCGACCAGCGGCGAGCGGCCTTCGGGCTTCTTCAACCAGGTGTAGGTGCGATAGGTGGCGAACTGCGCGCCCGGATCGTAATCCGTGTGCACCTCCGGCGTGCTGACGCAGCCGGCCAGCACGAGCAGCAGTACCGCGCCGAAAACGAGTCGCTTCATGAGCCTTCTCCGTGAGCTTTTTGGGGCGAGAGGGAAACCCGATGCCGCGCCGCGATCCGACATGCATCGCCGGACTCGCGCGTGATGGCGAGATAGAACTTGGTGGCGTGAAACAGGCGTGAAGGGGCGATGCGGATGGCGCTTCCATCCGCAACAGCCCTGAGGCCGTCATCCCAGTGAAAGCTGGAACCCACCCCCGATCCTGTTTGCGCGAAAAGGATGCAATAACAAGATGGATTCCAGCTTTCGCTGGAATGACATGGCAATCACGACGACCACGGCAAGCGCGATACTTCAGAACGAGATCGGCACGCGGGCGGTCAACGTCATGTCCGGCGTATCGCGCGTGACGCCGACGCCCAGGGCGACATTGAGCGACCACCGCTCGCTGAAGCGATACGTTCCGCCCAGCAACAGCGTGCCCAGCGTCAGGCGCACCGAACCCGGCGATTCGCGACCGTTCTGCTTCGTCTTGCCGATCAGGCTGGTGTCGTAGCCCAGGCTGATCGACGCCTTCTCGTTGAGCGCCAGGCCCATGCCGAGGTTGAATCCCCAGATGTCGCCCATCTGCACGTCGCCGAGGAACTCTTCTTCGCGACCCAGCACATGGCGCGAGACGTTGCTGCGTTCGAAGTTGTACAGATAACTGAAGGTGCCGAAGAACACGACCGGATCGGACGGATACAACCACGTCACGCCGGGCTGGATCGCTTCGAAACCCGTACCGGTAGGAAGTTCCAGCGGAAGGCCGGTGCCGGTGGCGTTCTGGATGCAGCGCTGCACGCAGTCGGTGGTGACTTCGAACAGGTCCTTGCCGGTGCGGCTCTTGTATCGCAGCCAGCCGATGTAGAACGCCTTGTCCGGACCGCCGCGGTTGAGCTGGTAACGCGCCGTCGCTTCGATGTCGCCCATGCCGTTGCCGCTGGCGTTGAACACGCGATCCTGCGCGCTGCCGGTGAAGATCTCACGGCTGACCGTGTCGCCGTTGAGGTAGACGTACGGCACCTTCACTTCAACTTCGGCTCGCCCGCCGATGCCCATGCGTCCGGTGATCGTGCCGACGCCGGAGGTCGTCTTGACCTGTCGCACGTCGATCAGGCCGATCAGGATTGCCGGGATCACCGTGTAACCCACCAGCGCCACGCGATCGTTCGCCGAATAGCCGTATTGCAGCGAAGGTTCCAGGATGAACTTGCCCGAGGGCGTGAGCACGCCGGGCTGGTCGAAGATCTGCGCGACTTCCGGTGGGCGCATCGCCGTTTCGGGTGCCTGTCCGACCGGCTTCGGCTTTTGTGGCGGTTGCTGCTGCGGTTGCGCCGCCTGCGCCTGTCGCGCATCGGCCGGCGGTGCCTGCGCTGCCGCAGGCGCCTGTTGCGCGAGCGTCGGCAGCACCGTGCCCGGCGCGGCGCCGGCGCCGCGTTCGGCGTCCAGGCGTTCTTCGTCCAGTGCACTCTGCAACAGCGCCACCGCTGCTTCCTGCTGCGCCAGCGAGTTGCGCAACTCCTCCAGTCGCTGCGTCTGCGCGTTGATCTCGCGCTGCAGGTCGTCCAGCGAACGTTGCGGCGCGGCCGGCGCCGGCGCGGGCGTCGGCGCAGCCGAAGAAACCCCGGCCGCCTGAGGCTGCGCAGCCGGACGGGCCGGCTCCAGTCCCTGCCACTGGTCCTGCGCGTGGGCGGCCGAGGCGGCAGCAAGCCACAGGCATGGAGCGAGCATCAGGCGGCGGGGCAACTGCGGCGTCCTTCTCATGCGTCGTCCTTACTGTTGCGAGCGTGCCGGGGAGTCCAACCGGTTAGAACGCAGTCCGGTGCCGGATCAGGGCGGCCGGGGCACGATCGATGGCGGAATCACGGTGCGGTGGCGGTCACCGTCGCGCTGCGCAGCGCCGACTGGGTGTTCAGGTCCTGGAACGCCTGGAGCGTGTCGACGCCGACATTCACCGTGGTGAGCGCACGGATGTCCTGGCCGTTTAAGGTGTTCTGGATCACCAGGCCCCCGGGCGCCCCGGAGGGCTCGAAGGTGTTGCCGTTGCCGACCTGCACCACCACGCCCTGGTTGAAGCGCTCCAGTTCGCGCGCCTGGTCGGCGGTCATGCGTGCGATGTCGGGAATCTGCACGCGCGTGGTCGCCAACAGTTCGCCGTTGACGAATACCGCGCGCTCGATGCCGAACGACAGCGACGTGCCGCCGGCGGTCATGAAACCGCCGCGCATCTCATCGAGCAGTGCCGGGTCGATGGCGACCCATTCCGAACCCAGCGCCCGATCGGGCGGCGCGGCGAACGCCGGCGCGCACCAGGCCAGCGCAGCCAGCACGGCGAACCTGGTCGCAGCGGGTTTGTACGAAGGCGAGTTCATGGTCGAACCCTCCGTCAGATGTCGCCCGGGCCACGCCGGGGCGTCACGATGTTGTAGAGGCTGTCGCGGGCGATGCCCGCATCCAGCGGCGCCGGCGGCGCGGTGCGCCAGTCGCGCGGCTGGTTGAACTGGGCCCGGTCGCGGCGGTTGTGCACCACGAACAGGATGCGGTTGTCCCACAGTTTCTCGAAGCGCGAACGCGGCATCGCGCGCGTGCCGCGTGCCGGATCGCCAAGCAGCACGCGCTCGTTGCGGAATCCCTTCACCACCACGAAGTGGCGATAGCCGCGATCGTTGAGCAGAACGATCGCCGGCAGACCTTCGGCGACCAGCTTGTCCAGCGGCTGTTCAAATCCGTCGGCCTCGAAGCCCAGCGAACGCAGGTAGCGGCGCATGTCCAGCATCGAGAATCCGCGCTGGCGGATCTTCGCCTGGTCGCCGGTCTGGAACATCTGCATGAACACTTCGGCCTCGGTGACCGGGTGCCCGTACTGGTAGGTCAGCAGCGTCGCGGTCGCGGCCGAGCCGCAGCTGAAGTCGTACTGCTGGCGCACCGTCGTCTTGAAGCGCGCTTCCTTCAGGCTGGTCACGTTGAGCGAGTACGCGCCGTTGGGAGGCGCGCGCACGTCGACCGTCCCGGCCTGCGCAAGGCCGGAAACCAGGATCCACGCCGAGGCCGCCAGGAATGCACGGCACCGGAATGTGCGCAGGCTCATGGGCCCGCGTCCGCGAACTTCACGTTCACGATCATCGCGTTCTGGATCAACACGTTCGCACCGGTGTTCTGGATCACCGTGGAAATGCCGCTCGCGTTGGCGAACGAGCCGGAGGTGACCGCATTGCTGCCGGTGAGGACGTCGTCGGCGATGGCGTCTTCGACGCGTCCGTTGACGAGGATGTCGTTGTCGACCTGCGCTTCACCGCCGCGCATGTCGGACAGCGCGCCCGGATCGACGGCCGAGCCGAATGCCGCATCGGGTGCGACGGTCGCATCGACGACTGGCGCCTCGACGAACGCCGGTTCCACTACGACGGGTTGGAGCGCGGCTTCGGGCACCTGCTGCGCGCAGGCCATGCCCGCGGCGCACCACATTGCCATGCCCGCCAGGCCGCTCAATGCGATGGAGCGATTGCGTTGCATCGTCATGCTCCTTGCCGATGGGTCCGTATGCATCGTCGCAACGTCCCGCCGGCGGCTTGGCGCCGGCGGGATTGCGATGCGCACTAGAACGCACGGGCGTCATGGGGACGCCTGTGCGTCTTCGAACGCTTACGGACCTACGGTCAGGTTGGCCTGCACGGTGACGCCCTGCTGGATCAGCGAGGAGAAGCCGCTGTTCTGCGCAGCCACGGTGATACCAGCCGCGCCACTGGCGGTGCCGGTCATCGTGGAGGACATGTCGAACGTCCCTGCATCTGCAGTGTTGGTGCCACCGGCACCACCTGCGCCGCCGGTCGCGCCGTTGCCGACGCCACCATTGCCGACGCCGCCGTTGCCGTCGCCGCCGCCGCCGCCCGGACCACCGTCCGCGCCGACCGCACCGGCCGCACCTGCACCTGCCGTCGCCGAGCCGTTGCTCGCGCTTGCGTCGGCATCGCCGTTGGTGGCCGAGCCACCCGCGCCGCCGCCACCCGCGCTCGCCGTGACCGTGCCGCTCGCGCCGCCGTCACCCGCGGTCGCACCGGAGGTACCCGTGCCGTCGCCGGAGGTTGCGGTCGAGGTTGCGGTCGAGGTCGAGCTGGGCGCGCCGCCTGCACCGCCCGCGCCGCCGGTACCGGTGCCACCGGCACCACCCGCGCCGCCGGTGCCGTCGTTGCCGGCATCGTTCCCACCACCACCACCGCCACCGTCGTTGCCACCTGCGCCGCCACCGCCGCCGCCATCGCTGCCGCCGGCGAGCGAGCCGGAGCCCGCGCCCGAGCCGGCCAGGCTTGCGCCGCCAGCATCGCCGCTGTCGTTGTCGGCGTCGCCGCCGCGGCCGCTGTAGACGTCATAGACGTCGCCGCCACGACCGCCGCGTCCGGCATCCGCATCGCCGATGCTCGCGTCACCGGAAGTGGCGCTGCCGTTCTCGGCCCAGCCACCGCTGCCGCCGCTGCCGCCGTCTCCGCCGTCGCCGCCGTTGCCGCCGCCGCCGCCGTTGCCTTCACCGCCGTAGCCGTCGCCGCCGTAACCCGCGCCGCCCCGGCCACCGTCTCCGCCATTGGCTCCGCCATTGTTGGTGGCGATGTTGCCGATGCCATAGTTGTAGACGTCGGAGACCGAGCCTTCCAGCTTGGTCAGCGCGCTGATGTGGCTGGAGGTCGAACTGAAGGTGCTGGAGTCGGTGTAGGTGTTGGTGGCGGTGCCACCGCTGTGTGCTGCCGCGGAGCCGCCATCGGCCGTCGCGTCGCCATCGTTGCCACGGTTGTCGCCGGTGCTGTTGTCGGATGCATCGATCGGCACGCTGAGGTTGGCGAGGATGTCGTCGCCGTCGCCGCCGTTGCCGTTGGTTTGTTGTGCCATTGCCTGGCCGCCGAGCCCCAGGCCAATGAGCACTGCCGTTGCCATCAAGCTGGTACGAATGCGCATTGTTGTTCTCCTTTCATGACGTCGGCTGGCACCCGGGGGAGGCACCGGTAAACGACGCAAGGAACTACACGCATGGCCGGTGCCAACTATCGTTCAGGCGCGGCAACACCTTGATCACGCGGGTTAATCGTCCTGAATCCAGTGCACGCCGTGCACGCGGGCGCTTCGCAGCGGCCCGAACCGTGCCGTCTCGTTGCAAAACTGAAATGCGACTTTCAATGCGAACGCGACCGGGGCCAGCGATATGTCCTGCAAGGCATTGATTGCAGGACTGCGTGCGCTGCCTCGCGGCGATTCAGGCCGCGGTTTCATGCGCGCAACGCGGGACATTACCGCGACACTTCAGGGGTATTTCCCCCTTTTCTGCTCAATGACTTATGAGGCAAACCTCACACTTGACCAGCGTAACGGGGCGGCAACGCCCGGATAACACTCAGGTTCCTTCGTCCTCGTCGCTCACATTGCCGTCACGTCGGGCGGCGTCGCGCTTCGCGCGAAGGCGGTCGAGTTTCTCCTTGAGCTTGATCTCCAGCCCGCGTTCCACCGGCCGGTAGTACACACGCTCTCCCATCGCGTCGGGGAAGCCGGTCTGGTCGAGCGCCACGCCGCCCTGCGCGTCGTGGTCGTACTGATAACCCTTCGAATAGCCCAGTTGCTTCATCAGTTTCGTCGGCGCGTTACGCAGGTGCAGCGGCACGTCCTGCGTGCCGTACTCGTGCACGTCGGCGCGTGCGGCGTTGTACGCGGCGTATACCGCGTTCGACTTCGCCGTGGTGGCCAGGTACACCACGACCTGCGCCAGTGCGAGTTCGCCTTCCGGACTTCCCAGGCGTTCGAAGGTGTCCCACGCCTCCAGCGCCATCGGCATCGCGCGCGGATCGGCCAGCCCGATGTCCTCCACCGCCATGCGCGTGAGACGCCGCGCGAGGTACGCGCGATCGCAACCGCCGTCGAGCATCCGCGCGAACCAGTACAGCGCAGCGTCGGGATTGGAGCTGCGCACGGATTTGTGCAGCGCCGAGATCTGGTCGTAGAACTGCTCGCCGCCCTTGTCGAAGCGGCGCGTGCGATCGGCGAGCACCTGCGCGAGCGTCGTCGCGGTGATCTCGCCCTCCTCGCCTTCGGCCAGTTCGGCGGCGATTTCCAGCAGCGTGAGCGCGCGGCGGACGTCGCCGTCGGCGGCCTGCGCAATCTGCCCGAGCAATGCGTCGTCGACCTTCAGGCCGCGTCCGCCCAGTCCACGCTCCTCGTCATCCAGCGCCTGTCGCAACGCGAGCGCGATGTCGTCGGCCGACACCGATTCCATCACGTGCACGCGGCAGCGCGAAAGCAATGCCGAGTTGAGTTCGAACGACGGGTTCTCGGTAGTGGCGCCGACGAACAGGATCGTGCCGCGTTCGATGTGCGGCAGGAACGCGTCCTGCTGCGTCTTGTTGAAGCGATGCACCTCGTCGACGAACAGCACGGTGCGATGTCCTTCGGCGAAGCGCTGCGCGGCTTCGGCGAGCACCTGGCGCACTTCCGGCAGGCCGGAGAGCACGGCGGAAATCGCACGGAAATCCGCGTCGGCGTACTTCGCAAGCAACAATGCAAGCGTGGTTTTCCCGCAGCCCGGCGGCCCCCACAGGATCATCGAATGCACGCGGCCGGACTCGATCGCCCGGCGCAGCGCCGAACGTGGCGACAGAAGACGCTTCTGGCCGACCATCTCGTCGAGCGTGCGCGGACGCATGCGTTCGGCGAGCGGCTGCATGCCGCGGTTGTCGACCTGGAGCAGGTCGTCGGTGAGGGACGAGGGGGAAGTCGTGCGGCGGGCCACGTGCGCTCTCGCGGGAATCTGCGCACACGATAGCAAGCCGGGCACCGCCGCTTGTTCATCGCGCGCAAGGCGCGAGACAGGTTCAGCGCGAGGAATCGGCGAGCCGCGGCTTGCCGGCGTCTTCCGGCCCCAACTGATACTCCATCTGCAACCACGCCCCATCGCGCCGGTCGTACAGCGCATGGATGCGCACTTCGCTGCTGCCATCGCGGCCGAAGTCGGCCAGGCCGCGCGCCTCGATGCCCAGGTAGTGCCCCGCCATCTCCACCGTGTCCACCTGATCCAGCTGGATGCGCACCGACATCATGCCGAGCTCGCGCTGCAACGTATCGGCCATGCGGTCTTCCAGCTGGCCCAGCGAACGGCTGTCGTTCGGAATGAGGCGCCCGTCGCCGCCGACCCCGAGTTCCAGATCCGGCCAGCCGGCCTGCCCGAGGAAGTCGTCGTAGCGACTGGTGAATCGAAAGCCGATCCAGCCCGTTTCGCCGGCGAAGCGCATGCCGCCTTCGCCACGGATCAGGCGCTGCTGTGCATCGAGCGGCTGCGCCTGCAGATCGTCGAACTTCGCTTCGACCGCGCGGCCGCCGAAGCGCTCGGACAATGCGGCCACGACCGTCCCGGCGATCGCCTTCTCCAGCGCGGCGCGATCCAACGCGCGCGGCGCCGGCACGCCCGCAAGCACGCGCGTCGGCGCGGCGGCGGTCGCGATCGGTTCGTTCGAAAGGGCCGGTGCCGACAACAGGCACAGGCCGATCAACAGCGAGGGACGGCGGACCACGCGGCGCTCCGGCGGCCGGCGGATCCGGCCCCTGCACTTCCCTAAACGAAAAGGCCTGCGCAAGCAGGCCTTTTGATCCGCGAGGTCGGGACGATGCGGCTTACTCGCCGCCGATGACGTCCACGCCCTTGGGCGGCGTGTAGCGGAAGGTGTCCGCGGCGAAGGCCGGGTTGCGCTTCCAGTTGGTGAACTCGATCTCGGTGCGCTGGCCGAGGTTGTCGACCACCTGCATCTTCACCAGCCCGCTCTGGCCAAAGCCCAGGCGCGCACTGCGGAACGCCGCGTCGGACTCGCTTTTCGGGGCCAGCGACAGCCATTCCAGGCCTTTGTCCATGCCCAGTTCCTTCACGATGAACTGCGCGTCGAGCTTGGCCGGATCGATCAGCGCCGCCAGCGGGCTGTTCTGTTCCTCGACGCCCTGCGGACGCACGGTGGCTTGCTGCAGGTCCGGATCGAACACCCACACCTTTTTGCCGTCGGCGACGATCAGCTGCGGATACGGCTTCACGTACTGCCAGCGGAACAGGCGCGGCGCCGACAGGGCGAGCGTGCCGGTCGAGGTTTCCTTCAACTTGCCCTGCGGGTTGAAGACCTGCTGGCTGAACTCGCCGCTCAGGCCCTTCATGCCCTTGGTGAACGTGTTGAGGTCATCGCGCGCGCCGGCCAGTGCCGGCGACGAGGCCAGCGCGAGCACCAGCATGGCCCCCATGAAACGAACTGCACGCATGCGAGGAACTCCGGGATATCAACGTGTTGCCGGCGAGTGTGCCGGCGCTAGTCTGAACAGGTCTGCACGCCGCGGCAGGCTGCCGCGGCACGGTTCATTTCGGCGGCGGCGGTGCCAGCACCGAGCGGTCGCCGTTGTGTTCCGGCGGGGTCACGACGCCGGCCGCTTCCATCGCTTCGATCAGGCGCGCGGCGCGGTTGTAGCCAATTTTCAGGCGACGCTGGACGCCGGAAATCGAGGCACGGCGGGTCTCGGTGACGATGCGCACGGCCTCGTCGTATAGCGGGTCGGATTCGTCGCCGCCACCGCCGCCCGATTCCGGCAGGCCGGTCGCGCCAACGACGACGCCGTCGCCCATCGTCTGCACTTCATCCAGCACGCCCTCGATGTAATCCGGGCCGCCGCCGATCTGCTTGAGGTGCTCCACGACGCGATGCACTTCCTCGTCCGACACGAATGCGCCGTGTACGCGCTCGGGCATCGCGGTGCCCGGCGGCAGGTACAGCATGTCGCCGTGGCCGAGCAGCGTTTCGGCGCCCGACTGGTCGAGGATGGTGCGCGAGTCGATCTTGCTCGACACCTGGAACGCGATTCGCGTGGGGATGTTCGCCTTGATCAGGCCGGTGATGACATCCACCGACGGGCGCTGCGTGGCCAGGATGAGATGGATGCCGGCCGCACGCGCCTTCTGCGCCAGGCGCGCGATGAGTTCTTCGACCTTCTTGCCGACGATCATCATCATGTCGGCGAATTCGTCGATGAAGATGACGATGAACGGCAGCGTATCCAGCGGGCGTGGTGCTTCGCCCAGTTCCGGGTTCGGTTTGAAAAGCGGGTCCATCATCGGCTGGCCGGCGGCGATGGCGTCGTTCACCTTCTTGTTGAAGCCGGCGAGGTTACGCACGCCCACGGCCGACATCAGCTTGTAGCGGCGCTCCATCTCGGCCACGCACCAGCGCAGGCCGTTGGCGGCTTCCTTCATGTCGGTCACCACCGGCGCCAGCAGGTGCGGAATGCCCTGATAGACCGATAGTTCCAGCATCTTCGGATCGATCATCAGCATCCGCAGGTCTTTCGCGGACGCCTTGTACAGCAGCGACAGCACCATCGCGTTGACGGCAACGGACTTGCCCGAACCCGTCGTACCGGCGACCAGCAGGTGCGGCATGCGCGCCAGATCGGCAACGGTCGGACGGCCGGCGATGTCCTTGCCCAGCGCCAGTGTCAGCGGGCTGGCGGACTTGTCGTATTCCTTCGAGCGCAGCAGCTCTGACAGGAAGATCATCTCGCGCGAGGTGTTCGGCGTTTCAAGACCGACCACCGACTTGCCCGGGATCACGTCGACCACGCGGACGGATTTGACCGACAGGCCTCGTGCGATGTCTTTGTCGAGCGAGGAGATCTGGCTGACCTTCACGCCCGGCGCGGGTTCGATCTCGAACCGCGTGATGACCGGACCCGGGTACGCGCCGACGACCTGCGCGTCGATGCGGAAGTCCTTGAGCTTGAATTCGATCTGGCGCGAGAGGGTTTCCAGCGTCTGCTCGTCGTAGCCCTTGGGCTGCGGCTTCGGGTCGTCGAGCAGCGCCAGCGGCGGAATGCCCGAACCGTCGCCACCGCCGTGGAACAGCGGGATCTGCGTCTCGCGCTTGGCGCGCTCGCTCTTCTCGACGACGGCCGCGGCCGGCGGCGGCGGCTCGATGCGCACCGGCGCACGCTTGGCGCGAAGTTCAGTATCGACCTTGCGCGCTTCCTCGCGTTCCTCGCGCAGCGCGCGCGTCTGCTGCCACTCGGTGGCCTGCTTCTCGCCCTTGCGGAACAGCGTGCTGGCGGTGGGGCCGAACGCCAGCACCCACTGCCCGATCTTGTCCATCACCGCGAACCACGACAGCCCCGTCGCCAGCGTCACCGACACCAGCAACAGCGCAAGCAGGAACAGATTGCCGCCCACCGGACCGAAGCCGCTGTAAAGCGACTTGCCGACAAGTTGGCCGAGGATGCCGCCGGCGCGCGCGGAGAATGCCTCGGCGGTGCCTACGCGCAGTTCCAGCAGACCGGTCGCGGCGACAAGGAAGCCAACGATGCCGACCAGGCGCAGCGCCGGACCGAAGTCCGCTTCGCCGTCGCCATCGGTGTCCATGCCGAACAGCGCGATCCAGGCGATCGCGCCAAGCATGATGGGCAACAGGAACGCCACGTAGCCGCACAGGTACAGCAGCACGTCGGCCGTCCACGCGCCGACGCGGCCGCCGACGTTGTGCAAGGGCGCGGTGACACTGCCCGAGTGCGACCAGCCCGGATCCTGCGGTGAGAACGTCACCAGGCTCGCCAGCAGGTACAGCAGCAGCGGCGCGATCAGGATCAGCGCGATGTCGCGCACCAGCCGCTGCCGACGCGGCGATGGCGGCAGTTTCTCGGCCTTGAGCTTCTTTCGACTGGCTGCGGACGCTTGCGCCACCGTGATGTTCTGCCTCAAATGGGTTGCGTTACTTGTTGAATATACGACAGAAGTCGGCATGAAGGGCGAATTTCAAAGCCCTTCTGGAACGAAGGTCGCCTTCAGGATTGCCCGGCGTTGCCGTCATCCCGGCGAAGGCCGGCCTCCAAGCCGACAGCCTATCCCAGCGGACGAAGCCGAAGGCAACAGCCCGGCACGGGATGCAGCCCCCGGCGCCAACGAAAACGGGGAGCGCCAGTCGCCCGGCGCTCCCCGCGTCGTTCGTGCGGAAGGCTGTTTAAACCTTCATGTCCTGCAGCGCCGGGTGGACGATCTTGCCGCCCTCGACGTTGATGCCGCGCACGAGTGCCTGGTTGTTGCGCCAGTCGCTGCCCGAGGCCAGCTTGTTGACCCACGGCAGGATGGCCGCGCAGATCGCCTGCGAGCTGGTTTGCGGCACGGCGCCGGGCATGTTGGTCACGCAGAAGTGGGTGACGCCCTCTTCCACGTAGGTCGGCTCCTTCCAGGTGGTCGGACGCGAGGTCTCGAAGCAACCGCCCTGGTCGATGGAGATGTCCACCAGCACGCTGCCCGCTTCCATGCCCTTGAGCATCTCGCGGTTCATGACGTGCGGCGCCTTGGCGCCGGTGACCAGCACCGCGCCGACGACCAGGTCGGCCGAAGCGACTTCGCGCGCGACGACGTCCGCATACGGGTACAGCGCGGTGACGTTGTTGCCCAGGCGCATCATTTCGTCCATGCGGTCCTGGCGCATTTCGAACACCACGACATTCGAACCGCCCGCCGCTGCCAGCTGCGCCGACGCGCTGCCGGCCTTGCCCGCGCCGAACACCACGACCTTGCCGCGCTCGGTCGACGGCAGGCCGCCGAGCAGCTTGCCCTTGCCGCCCTGCGGCTGGTGCAGCAGGTGCGTGCCAACCTGCACGGCGATCTTGCCGGCGATGACCGACATCGGCGCCAGCAGCGGCAAGTCGCCGTTGGGCAGCTCGACGGTCTCGAACGCGACGCCGGTCAGGCCGATGTCGAGCAGCTGGCGCGTGAGCTTGGGCTCGGCCGCCAGGTGCAGGTAGCAGAACAGCAGGTGATCCTTGCGCAGGTGCGCCAGGTCGCCGGCGATCGGCTCCTTGACCTTCACGATCAGCTCGCCCTTCTCGTACAGCGCGGCCGCGTCGGGCGCGATCTTCACGCCGAGCTGGGTGTACTGCTCGTCCTTGAAGCCCGACTTGATGCCGGCATCCTTTTCGATCCAGACCTCATGGCCGCGCTTGACCAGGTCGCCGGCCGCGGCCGGAACGAGCGCAACGCGCCCTTCGAGGGTCTTGGTTTCCTTGGGAACGCCGATCCGCATGTCTCTTACCTTCGATCGTTGAAAAGCCGCGCAGTGTGCGCTGCTCGTGGGGGGATGTGATGACGAAAAAAACGCCGCATCGGCGGCGTGCGTGCCTATTGTCGTCCGTCGCGGGGATGGCCTCACGGCGCAGTGCAACATTGCGTCGCGCGGGAGGCCCGGTTCAGTGCCTTGTGTTAGGGGGACCGCGCCGCCAAGCTATGACTCCGACGTTCCGTTGCACACGCCTGCGTATGGCGGAACCTTTCGCGCGCAGCGCACTTCAAACAGCACGCAATTATACCCATGAGCCCATCGAAGCACTCCAAAGTCATCATCCTCGGCTCCGGCCCGGCCGGCTGGACGGCCGCCGTCTACGCGGCGCGCGCGAACCTGAAGCCGCTGGTGATCACCGGCCTGCAGATGGGCGGCCAGCTGATGACGACCACCGAAGTCGACAACTGGCCCGGCGACGCGCACGGCCTGATGGGCCCGGACCTGATGGCGCGCATGCAGGCGCACGCCGAGCGTTTCGATACCGAAGTCGTGTTCGACCACGTCCACACCGTGGACACGTCCTCGCGCCCGTTCCGCCTGGTCGGCGACAGCGGCGAATACACATGCGATGCGCTCATCATCGCCACCGGCGCGACCGCGAAGTACCTCGGACTGCCGTCGGAGGAGCTGTTCAAGGGCCGCGGCGTCTCCGCCTGCGCCACCTGCGACGGCTTCTTCTACAAGGAGCAGGACGTGGCGGTCATCGGCGGCGGCAACACCGCGGTCGAGGAAGCGCTGTACCTGTCGAACATCGCGCGCAAGGTCTACCTCGTGCATCGTCGCGACACCCTGCGCGCCGAGAAGATCATGCAGGACAAGCTGTTCGCGAAGATCCAGGCCGGCAAGATCGAACCGGTGTGGCACCACCAGGTCGACGAAGTCCTCGGCAACGATGCGGGCGTGACCGGCGTGCGCGTGAAGTCGGTGCAGGATGGTTCCACCAAGGACATCGCCATCCACGGCCTGTTCGTCGCCATCGGCCACACGCCGAACACGTCGCTGTTCGAAGGGCAGCTGGACATGAAGAACGGCTACCTGGTCATCAAGACCGGTCTGGACGGCAATGCGACGCAGACGTCGGTGCCGGGCGTGTTCGCCGCGGGCGACGTCGCCGACCAGGTGTATCGCCAGGCGATCACCTCGGCGGGCTTCGGCTGCATGGCCGCGCTCGATGCCGAGAAGTTCCTGGACAAAGAGAGCTGAGGAACGCACGCACGGATGACGCGGGCCTTCCGCGTCGTCCGCGTCACGAAGCCCGATGCCCAGCGCCCGTATCCTCGACTCGCTCGCGCAGGTTCCGGCCTCGCAGTGGGACGGGCTGCACGACGGTCGCAACCCGTTCGTCGCGCATGCATTCCTGCTCGGGCTCGAACAGCACGGCTGCCTGCGCGAGCAATGGGGCTGGCGGCCGCAGCACCTGACACTGTGGGAAGGCGATGACCTCATCGCCGCCGCGCCCGCGTACCTGAAGGACAACTCGCACGGCGAGTTCGTGTTCGACCATGCCTGGGCGCACGCCTACGCACGCGCCGGCCTCGACTACTTCCCGAAGTGGCTCTGCGCCGTGCCCTACTCGCCCGTCACCGGGCCACGCCTGCTGGCGAACACGGCGCAGTGGCGACGCGCGCTGCTCGACACGATGTCCGGCCTGTGCGCCGGCAACGTCCTGTCGTCGGTCCACATCAACTTCCACACGGATGAGGAAGACGCCGACTTCGGCGAGGACTGGCTCGCGCGCGTCGACGTGCAGTACCACTGGCGCAACGGTCGCGGCTGGCGGGGTTTTGACGACTACCTCGCCGCGTTCGACCACAAGCATCGCAAGAACATCCGGCAGGAGCGCGCGAAGGTCGCCCGCGCCGGCATCGTGTTCCGCGTGGTCGATGGCACGCAGGCCACGGCGGACGATCTGTCGGCGATGCACGGTTTCTACCTGCAGACCTTCGCCGAGTACGGCAACCATCCGGCGATCACACTGGAGTTCCTGCAGCACCTCGCGCGGGAAATGCCGTCGTCGCTGGTGATCATGCTGGCGATGCGCGACGGCGCACCCATTGCCGGTGCGCTGTGCCTGCGCGGCGGCGACACGCTGTACGGCCGTTACTGGGGCGCGATGGAAACCGTGCCCGGCCTGCATTTCGAAACCTGCTACTACCAGGGCATCGACTACTGCCTGCGCGAAGGCCTGACGCGTTTCGAGCCCGGCGCGCAGGGCGAGCACAAACTCGCGCGCGGCTTCCTGCCGACCCTCGTGCGCAGCAGGCACTGGATCGCCCACGAAGGGTTCCGCGATGCGCTGCGCGAGTGGTGTTCGCAGGAAGCCGCCTCGGTCCGCGCCTATGCCCGTACGCTCGGTGCGCATTCGCCGTTCAAGGCGATCGATGGCAGCGGCAATGCGCCATCATCGCCCACGTGAGCACCCTGCCCGCCCTGCTGCCGCCCGAGCCCGACGCGCCCTTCCCGCCGGTGGAACAGGCGTTGCGCCAGCCTGACGGCCTGCTCGCCGTGGGTGGCGACCTGTCGCCGCCACGGCTGCTCAACGCGTATCGACACGGCATTTTTCCGTGGTATTCGCAGGGCCAGCCGATCCTGTGGTGGAGCCCCGATCCACGCACGATGTTCGCCACCGACGGCGTGCGCCTGGGCTCGAAGTTCCGTCGCGGCCTGCGACGTTGCGACTGGGAAGTCAGGGCCGATACGGTGTTCGCGCAGGTTATCCAGGCATGCGCGCAAACCCCGCGCCCCGGCCAGCGCGGCACCTGGATCACCCGCGAAATGCGCGCGGCGTATGAACGCATGCACGCGCTCGGCCACGCGCATTCGTTCGAGGTGTTCGACGACGGAGAGCTGGTCGGCGGCATCTACGGCGTGGCGATCGGCCGGATGTTCTTCGGCGAGAGCATGTTCAGCGCCCGGTCCGGCGGCTCGAAGGTCGCGCTGGCGGCGCTCGCCTTCCATCTGCATGACTGGGGCTTTCCGCTGATCGACGCGCAGGTGGAGAACGAACACCTGCTCAGCCTCGGTGCCCGGCTATGGCCCCGGCCGCGATTCCTGGCCGCTGTCGCCGAACTGACCGCCCAGCCCGGTATGGTGGGCCCCTGGACGGACCGCGTGGGCCGATGGCCCGCGGCCTCGCTGGCTGGCGTAACCGGGCCTTCCCGGGCCGTTTCGGCCGATCCTTAACCGATTTTTTGCACGAACGCCACCGGCATGGCAAAATGCGGGGCTTCGTTGCCGCTCCACTCCTGGAACGGCATAGCGACACACACTCAGGAAGCACATGGCAAAAGACGACGTGATCGAATTCGAGGGCACGGTGGCGGAAACCCTTCCGAACACCATGTTCCGGGTGCGCCTCGAAAACGGGCACGAGATCATTGCCCACATCTCCGGCCGCATGCGGAAGAACTACATCCGCATCCTGACCGGCGACAAGGTGAAGGTCGAAATGACCCCGTACGACCTGACCAAGGGTCGCATCACCTACCGCATGAAGTAATCCACTTCAGGTAATCGCAGCAAGTCTTTGAAAAGAAAGCGGCCCTTGGCCGCTTTCTTCGTTTCCGGGGTGACCGTCGACTGGTCGTTCCTGCGTTGTCTACCTCGACCGGTCACCGGCCGCTTCGGGGTTCCGCCATGCCCAGCCGTCGTGCATTCCTCGCCGCACAGGGCGCGCTGTTCGCCGCCGTCGCTGCACCCTCGGGGCTGATGGCCGCCCTCGCCGCCAACACGCCACCCCTGCCGCGACTGGACGACTGGGAATCGGTGCGCGGGCTGTTCCGGCTGGATCCGGCCTGGCTGCATTTCTCCGGATTCTTCATCGCCTCGCATCCCGAGCCGGTCCGCCAGGCCATCGAGACCTTCCGCAACACCCTCGACGCGAACCCGCTGCTCACCGTCGAACACGGCATGTTCGGCAGCGATGAGCAGAACCTGGAGCGCAAGGTCCGCGAGGCCGCCGCGCCTTACCTGGGCGCTCGGCCGGACGACATCGCGCTGACTGGCAGCACGACGATGGGACTTGCGCTGGTCTATCACGGGCTGCAGCTGCAACCCGGCGACGAGATCCTCACCACCGTGCACGACCACGTCGTCCATCACGAGTCGATCCGGCTGTCGGCGATGCGCAACGGCGCCAGCGTGCGGAAGATCCGCCTGTTTGAGCGCTCGGCGGACGCCACGGTCGAAGGCATGGTCGCCGCCGTGCGCGAAGGCATGGGCCCGAAGACGCGCGTGCTCGGCATCACCTGGGTGCAGTCGAGCACCGGCCTTCGCGCGCCGGTGCGGGCGATTGCCGATGCCGTTGCCGAGATCAACGCGAAGCGGCCCGAGGACCAGCGCGTGCGGATCGTCCTGGACGGTGTCCACGGCTTCGGCTGCATCGATGCGGCGGCTGCGGAACTGGGCGTGGACTACTTCTGCGCGGGCACGCACAAGTGGATCCTCGGTCCGCGCGGAACGGGTCTGGTGTGGGCCTCGGCGGAGAACTGGGCACGGCTGCGGCCGACCATTCCCTCCTTCTCCGACCTGGAGCTCTACGAAGCCTGGAAGGAGGATCGTCCGCCCCGCGGCCCCAATGTCGCCGCGCGCGTCTCACCGGGCGGGTTCCACGCCTTCGAACATCACTGGGGTTTGGCGAGCGCGTTCGCGCTGCAACAGCAATTGGGCCGGTCACGTGTCGCCAGCCGTGTCGCCGAGCTCAATGGACGCATCAAGGACGGACTGGCCGGCATCCCGGGCCTCACGTTGCACACGCCGAGGGGTCCGGAACTCTCGGCCGGCATCTGCTGCTTCGAACTGAAAGGCAAAACGCCGGACCAGATCGTCGAGGCGATGCTCCGGCGCAAAGTGCTCGCCAGCAGCAGCCCATACGCGGTGAGCTACGCGCGCCTGGCCGGCGGGCTGATGAACACGCCCGACCAGGTGGACCAGGCGTTGTCCGCACTTCGCGAAGTCGCCCGCAGCTGACAGCAGAACGCCGGACGGCACGAAGCCGCCCGGCGTGTTGTCGATCATCCCATGCGGGTCAGACGGTCGCCGGGAGCAGCTTCTCCGGCTCGGCCTGCGCGGTGACGATCAGTTCGTCGTCCTTGACGTCGATGCTGACCTTGCCCCCGTTGACCAGCTTGCCGAACAGCAGTTCGTCGGCCAGCGGACGCTTGATCTTCTCCTGGATCACGCGCGCCATCGGGCGGGCGCCCATGAGCGGGTCGAAGCCGTGCTGGGCCAGCCAGTCGCGCGCGGTCGGCGTGGCCGACAGCGCCACGTCCTTCTCGTGCAGCTGCGCTTCCAGCTCGATCAGGAACTTGTCCACCACGCGCAGGATGTGGTCGAAGCCCAGCGCCTGGAACTGCACGACCGCGTCGAGGCGGTTGCGGAATTCCGGCGTGAAGCTGCGACGGATCACTTCCATCGCGTCGGTCGAATGATCCTGGCGGGTGAAGCCGATCGTGCGACGCGAAGCCTGTGCGGCGCCGGCGTTGGTCGTCATCACCAGGATCACGTTCTTGAAGTTCGCCTCGCGACCGTTCGTATCGGTGAGGATGCCGCGGTCCATGACCTGCAACAGGATGTTGAAGATGTCCGGATGGGCCTTTTCCACCTCGTCCAGCAGCAGCACGCAGTGCGGCGTCTTGACGATCTTCTCCGTCAGCAGGCCGCCCTGGTCGAAGCCGACATAGCCCGGGGGCGCGCCGATCAGGCGGCTGACCGAATGCGGTTCCATGTACTCGGACATGTCGAAACGGACCAGTTCAATGCCCAGCTGCAGCGCGAGCTGCTTGGTCACCTCGGTCTTGCCCACGCCGGTCGGGCCGGCGAAGAGGAAGTTGCCGATCGGCTTGTCCGGATTGCCCAGGCCCGAGCGCGCGAGCTTGATCGCCGAGGTCAGCGTGTCGATCGCCGGATCCTGCCCGAAGATGACCATCTTCAGGTTGCGCTCGAGGTTCTTGAGCACATCCTTGTCGGATGCGCTGACCTGCTTGGTCGGGATGCGCGCCATCTTGGCGACGATCGTTTCGATTTCCTCGACGTCGATCAGCGTCTTGCGCACGTCGTCGGCGAGCAGGCGCTGGCGCGCGCCGGCTTCGTCGATCACGTCGATGGCCTTGTCGGGCAGCAGGCGGTCGCCGATGTGCTTGACCGACAGGTCCACGGCCGCCTGCAGCGCGTCGTCCGCGTAGGTCACGCCATGGTGCGCCTCATACTTGGGCTTGAGGCCCTGCAGGATTTCGTAGGTCTCGCCCACCGTCGGCTCGACGATGTCGATCTTCTGGAAGCGGCGTGCGAGCGCGCGGTCCTTCTCGAAGATGCCGCGGTATTCCTGGAACGTGGTCGAGCCGATGCAGCGAAGCTCGCCCGACGCCAGCGCCGGCTTGATGAGGTTGGAGGCGTCCATCGTCCCGCCGCTGGCCGAGCCGGCACCGATGATGGTGTGGATCTCGTCGATGAAGAGCACGGCTTCGGGCAGCTTCTTCAGCTGCGTCAGCACGGCCTTCAGGCGCTTTTCGAAATCGCCGCGGTACTTGGTGCCGGCGACCAGCGCGCCCAGGTCGAGCGCGTAGATGGTCGCGTCGGCCAGCACTTCGGGCACATCCCCATCGACGATGCGCTTGGCCAGCCCTTCGGCGATCGCGGTCTTGCCGACGCCGGCCTCACCGACGTACAGCGGGTTGTTCTTGCGACGGCGGCACAGCACCTGGATGGTACGTTCGACTTCGTCGGCGCGACCGACCAGCGGGTCGATCTTGCCATCGCGCGCGAGCTGGTTGAGGTTCACGGCAAACTCGGCCAGGGCGTCGCCCTTGCCTTCGCCCTCGCCGCCTTCACCGGACGGCGATTCGCCATCGTCCTGCGAGCGCGTCGGCTCCTGGCCGCCGCCGTGCTTGGCGATGCCGTGGGAGATGTAGTTGACGACGTCCAGGCGGGCGACGTCCTGCTGGTTGAGGAAATAGACCGCGTGGCTGTCCTTCTCGCCGAAGATCGCCACCAGCACGTTGGCGCCGGTGACTTCCTTCTTGCCGCTGGACTGCACGTGGTAGACCGCGCGCTGCAGAACACGCTGGAAACCCAGGGTGGGCTGCGTGTCGCGATCGACGTCTTCGGGCAGCACCGACACCGAGGTGGCGATGGCCTGCTCCAGGTCGGTGCGCAGCCGCTGGAAATCCACGCCGCACGCCTTGAGGACGCCTTCGGCCGATGGGTTGTCGAGCAGCGCCAGCAGCAGGTGTTCGACCGTCATGTACTCGTGACGCGCCTCGCGGGCGCGCTTGTAGCACTGGCCGATGCTGTATTCGAGATCCTTGCTGAACATGGTGGCGTAAGCCTCCGGAAAGCTACTGCCGTCCTAGATGGGGACGGGCATGGGGAATTCCATGCTCGCCAGGCCTGGGACCCCTACGCGGTCCCCAAGGTTCCGCCCTTATCGCTCAGGACGTACTGAGCAGGACTTTTAGGCCTTTTCCATCGTGCACAGCAAGGGATGTTGGTTGAGTCTTGAAAATTCGTTCACCTGCGCCACTTTCGATTCTGCGACCTCGCGGGTGAAAACGCCGCAGACGCCGCGGCCACGGGTGTGGACGTGGAGCATGATCTGGGTCGCCTTTTCGGCGTTCATCGCGAAAAAACGCATGAGAACCTCGACGACGAAGTCCATGGGCGTGTAGTCGTCGTTCAGCAGCAGGACGGAATAAAGCGGCGGGCGGGCCACTTCCGGCTTCCCCGTCTCCACCATGACGCCATGCTGATGCTCGTGTTCGGTTTCTTTGGCCATGCCGGGATTATAGGCCGGCGCCCAGGGCCGTTCGTGCGGACCTGCGTGGACGCCCGAGGCCACCGGCCGGCACAATGGCCATTCCCTTTTGTCATGTCCGAGGAACGTACATGCGACTTCACGCTTTCGTCGCCCTGGTGTTGCTGTCGGCGTCCATGCCGGGCCGGGCAGCCGACACGGCGTCCACGCATGAAACGGTCCGTTCCGCCGATCCGTCCATCGCCGGGCTCCTCGACAAGCTGGAGTACAAGTACGAGGTGGACGACGATGGCGACTACAAGCTCGCCTTCGACATGGACAACGGCCGCTCGCAACTGGCGTTCGTGATTTCCGCCGTGGAAAGCTTCGGCGAGATGAAGGTCCGCGAGGTCTGGGCGCCGGCGTATCGCGCCAGCGCGGGCGAGTTTCCAGTGGCCGTCGCCAACCGCCTGCTGGAGGACAGCCACGAAAGCAAGCTCGGTGGCTGGGTCAAGCAGGGCGACACGGCGGTGTTCGTGGTGAAGCTGGCGAGCGACGCGACCCAGAGCCAGCTCGACGACGCGCTCGACTTCGTGCTGCGCACCGCCGACCAGATGGAACTGGAGCTCACCGGCAAGGACGAGTTCTGATGACCTACCGTCAAGGTCGCTTCTGGCAACCCGACGTCACCGTCGCGACGGTGGTGGTCGATGGCGGGCGCCTGTTGATGGTGGAGGAAACCGTCGGCGGACAGCTCGTGCTCAACCAGCCTGCCGGCCACCTGGAGCCGGACGAGACACTGATCGAAGCCGCGCTGCGCGAGACGCGCGAGGAAACCGGCTGGGATGTGCGCCTGACCGCCTTCGTCGGCGCGTACCAGTGGAAGGCCCCGGTCAATCCCGATGGCACGGGTGGTCGCCACTACCTGCGCTTCGCCTTCGCCGCCGAACCCGTTGCGCATGACGCCTCACGCACGCTCGACGAAGGCATCGTGCGCGCGGTGTGGATGACGCCCAGCGAGCTGCAGGCCGCGCAGCCGCGCCATCGAAGCCCGCTGGTATGGCGCGTGGCCGCCGACTTCCTCGGCGGTCGTCGCCATCCACTGGAAATCACGCAGCACCTGGCATGAGCACCGCGCCGCGCACCATCGTTGGCATGTCCGGAGGCGTCGACTCCTCGGTCGCCGCGCTGCGACTGCGCGATGAAGGCGAGCCGCTGGCCGGTTTGTTCATGCAGAACTGGGCCGATGACGGCAGTGGCGATTGCCGTGCCGAGGACGACCGCCGCGACGCGGTGGCGGTGAGCGGCCGACTGGGCATCCCGATCCACTTCCGCGATTTCTCGGGCGAGTACTGGGAGGGCGTGTTCGAGCATTTCCTTGCCGAATACGCCGCCGGCCGCACGCCGAACCCGGACGTGCTGTGCAATCGCGAGATCAAGTTCAAGTACTTCCTCGACGCGGCGCGCGCGCTGGGCGCGCAGTTCATCGCCACGGGCCACTACGCGCGCGTCGAGCAGCATGGCGACAAGCACCTGTTGCTGCGCGCGGTCGATCGAAGCAAGGACCAGAGTTATTTCCTGCACCAGCTCGGGCAGGCGCAACTGGCGGCGACGAAGTTCCCGCTGGGCGGACTGCTCAAGCGCGACGTGCGGCAGATGGCGCTCGACGCCGGACTGCCGACCGCGGCGAAGAAGGATTCCACCGGCATCTGCTTCATCGGCGAGCGCGATTTCCGCGAGTTCCTCGGCCGCTACCTGCCCGCGCGCGAAGGCGAGATGCACACGCCCGACGGTCACGTCATCGGTCGTCATCCCGGCGTGTTCTATTTCACGCTGGGCCAGCGCGAAGGCCTGAACATCGGCGGCGTGCGCGGCTTCGAGGCCGCGCCGTGGTACGTCGTTGGCAAGGACGTCGCGGAAAACGTGCTTTATGTCGACCAGGGCGCCGACAGTCCGTGGCTGCATTCGCGCGAGCTGTGGTCGGAAACGGCGCACTGGATCGGAGGCGACCCGCCGGCGGCGCGCTTCGAATGCACCGCCCAGACACGCTACCGCCAGGCGGACGAAGCCTGCGAGGTGCAGGTGCGCGAGGACGGCACGATGGCGGTGCGCTTCGCCCGCGCCCAGCGGGCGGTCACGCCGGGACAATCCCTGGTGCTCTACGACGGCGATGTCTGCCTGGGCGGCGCGGTGATCGCTGCCACGGACGCGCCCCTTGAAGAACGATTGAAGGCTCGAGCTGCATGACCCAGAACACGTCGATGTCCACCCGCGTCCTCGCCCTCGCCGGCCTCGTGCAGGCCCTGGCCCAGGTGCGTCGCGTCGCGGACACCGGACAGGCCAACGCCGCCATCCTCGCCACCGCGATGGATTCGGTGTTCCGCATCGATGCGCCCACGCCGAGTGCCGTCTACGGAGACATCGAGGCGCTGCGTCCGGGCCTGACGCTGCTGCGCGACTACTTCGCCAGTTCGCAGCGCGACGAGCAGTTGCCGCGGCTGGTGCTGGCGGTGATGCAACTGGAACGCCGCTTCGTGCGCGACGACGACATGGGTCGGCGCGTGCAGGCTGGCATCCGCGCGCAGGTCGGCAACGCCGAACGGATGGGCAGCACGCATCCGGATGTGATGGGCGCGCTGGGTTCGCTATATGCCGAAACGCTGAGCCACCTGCGCCCGCGCGTGCTCGTGCAGGGCAACCCGCATTACCTCGGCCAGGCGACGGTGGTGTCGGAAGTGCGCGCGATCCTGCTCGCGGCCGTGCGATCGGCCGTGCTGTGGCGCCAGTGCGGCGGCAGCCTCTGGGATTTCCTGCTGCGCCGCCGCCAGTTGCTGGCCGCGGTTCGCGACCATCTGGAAGGTTGACCGGCGCCGCGCCTGGTTACACCGCGCGCGAGGTTGGCGCTCAGCCCGCAACCGGGCCCGCCGCCACCGCCCACCAGACCGCGGCCCCCAATGCCGCGAGTATCGTCCAGCGCATCGCCTGCTCCACCCGGTCGAACCGGGCCGGCTTGTCCGTCTTCATGTCGCATCCCCCTGCGTGCCGCCTATGAGATAGCGGCACAGGACTGAAGTCCTTGACTGTTGTCACGCAGTGGATCGGAACGGGCGGCCAGAAGTCGCGGTTTGTTCGTGGATTGCGACGCAGCGCGCACGTTGTTGCGCGGTGCGTCATTCACCCCTCGATACCCACGCAAACAAAAACCCCGGCCGAAGCCGGGGTTTCCATTCAACGCATCACGCAGGCCTCGATCAGGCCACGACCGTCTCGGCCACCTGGCGATAGTCCTCGATCTGGTCGAAGTTCATGTAGCGGTAGATCTCGGCGCCGTTGCTGTTGATCACGCCGACGTCCGCCATGTACTCCTCGCGCGTCGGGATGCGGCCCAGGCGCGAGCAGATGGCGGCGAGCTCCGCCGAGCCCAGGTACACGTTGGTGTTGCGGCCCAGGCGGTTCGGGAAGTTGCGGGTGGACGTGGAGAACACCGTCGCGCCCTCGCGCGCCTGCGCCTGGTTGCCCATGCACAGCGAGCAGCCCGGCATTTCCATGCGCGCGCCGGCCGTGCCGAAGGTGCCGTAATGGCCTTCCTTGGTCAGCTCGGAGGCGTCCATCTTGGTCGGCGGCGCAACCCACAGGCGCGTCGGGATGTCGCGCTTGCCTTCCAGCAGCTTCGCGGCGGCGCGGAAGTGGCCGATGTTGGTCATGCACGAGCCGATGAAGACCTCGTCGATCTTCGCGCCCGCGACGTCGGACAGCGTCTTCACGTCGTCCGGATCGTTCGGGCAGGCCAGGATCGGCTCGACGATTTCGTTGAGGTCGATCTCGATGACCGCGGCGTACTCGGCATCGGCGTCGCCTTCCAGCAGCTGCGGGTTGGCCAGCCACGCTTCCATCGCCTTGATGCGGCGGGCGAGCGAGCGCGGGTCGGCGTAACCCTCGGCAATCATCCACTTCAGCAGCGTGATGTTGCTGGTGATGTATTCGATGATCGGCGCCTTGTCCAAATGGACCGTGCAGCCGGCGGCCGAACGCTCGGCCGAGGCGTCGGACAGCTCGAACGCCTGTTCGACCTTCAGGTGCGGCAGGCCTTCGATCTCGAGGATGCGGCCGGAGAAGATGTTCTTCTTGCCCTGCTTGGCAACCGTCAGCAGGCCCTGCTTGATCGCCGCCAGCGGGATCGCGTTGACCAGGTCACGCAGCGTGACGCCCGGCTGCATTTCACCCTTGAAGCGCACCAGCACCGACTCCGGCATGTCCAGCGGCATGACGCCGGTGGCCGCGGCGAAGGCGACCAGGCCGGAGCCCGCCGGGAACGAGATGCCCACCGGGAAGCGCGTGTGCGAATCGCCACCGGTGCCGACGGTGTCGGGCAGCAGCATGCGGTTGAGCCAGCTGTGGATCACGCCGTCGCCCGGGCGCAGCGCAATGCCGCCGCGGTTGCTGATGAACGCCGGCAGCTCGTGGTGGGTTTTCACGTCCACCGGCTTCGGGTAGGCGGCGGTGTGGCAGAACGACTGCATGACCAGGTCGGCCGAGAAGCCCAGGCACGCCAGGTCCTTCAGCTCGTCGCGGGTCATCGGGCCGGTGGTGTCCTGCGAACCCACCGAGGTCATCTTCGGCTCGCAGTACGTGCCCGGACGGATGCCCTGGTTCTCCGGCAGGCCGCAGGCGCGACCGACCATCTTCTGCGCCAGCGAGTAGCCCTTGCCGGTGTCGGCCGGGTTCTGCGGCAGGCGGAACAGCGTCGAGGCCGGAAGGCCCAGCGCTTCACGCGCCTTGGCCGTCAGGCCGCGGCCGACGATCAGCGGGATGCGGCCACCGGCGCGCACTTCGTCGAACAGCACGTCGGACTTCACCGAGAACTCGGCGATGACCGCGCCGTCCTTCAGCGCCTTGCCGTCGTACGGACGCAGTTCGACCACGTCGCCCATGTTCATCTGCGACACGTCGAGTTCGATCGGCAGCGCGCCGGCGTCTTCCATCGTGTTGTAGAAGATCGGCGCGATCTTCGAGCCCAGGCACACGCCGCCGAAGCGCTTGTTCGGGATGAAGGGAATGTCCTCGCCGGTGAACCACAGCACCGAGTTGGTGGCGGACTTGCGGCTGGAACCGGTACCGACCACATCACCGACGTAGGCGACCAGGTGGCCCTTGTCCTTCAGCGATTCGATGAAGGCGACCGGGCCGCGCTTGCCGTCCTCTTCCGGCTCGATGCCGTCGCGCTTGTTCTTCAGCATGGCAAGCGCATGCAGCGGGATGTCCGGGCGCGTGGTGGCATCGGGCGCCGGCGAGAGGTCGTCGGTGTTGGTCTCGCCGGTCACCTTGAAGACGGTGATGGTCATCGACTCCGGCACTTCCGGGCGGCTGGTGAACCACTCGGCGTCGGCCCAGCTGCGCAGCACGGCCTGGGCGTTCGCGTTGCCCTTCTCGGCCTTTTCCTGCACGTCGTGGAAGGCGTCGAACATCAGCAGCGTGTGCTTGAGTGCATTGGCGGCGACGGTGCCGACGTCAGCGTCGTCCAGCAGCTCGACCAGCGGATGGATGTTGTAGCCGCCGAGCATCGTGCCCAGCAGTTCGGTGGCGCGAGCGCGGGAAATCAGCGCGTTCTTCTCGGTGCCGAAGGCGACTGCGGCGAGGTACGAGGCCTTCACCTTGGCGGCATCGTCGACGCCGGCCGGGACGCGGTTCGTGATCAGGTCGAGCAGGAAGCTTTCCTCGCCCGCCGGGGGCGCCTTCAGCAGTTCGATGACCTCGGCGGTCTGCTGCGCGGTCAGCGGCAGCGGCGGGATACCCAGCGCGGCGCGCTCGGCAACGTGGTGGCGGTAGGCTTCCAACATGACTCTCATCTCTCCAATGAACTGCTGACAGATATCAAGGCACCACGGCTCACGTCGCTTTCGGGACGATGAGCTTGAGGCCCTTGAAGTAATCGCGGAAAAAGGCGTCGTCGCGGGTGATCAGGCCGTCGCATTGCAGCAATGCGTGGGCGCCGATCAGGAAATCGGCCACCACGCGTTCGCGACGGCCGCCGCGGGAACGGAAACGTTTGTTCATGTGCCCGGCGCGCATCGCGGCGGCTTCCAGCGTGGGCTGGTAGCGGATGCCGAGCGTGGCGAGGGTCTCCATCAGGTTGACGGAGGTGTCGAGCATCGACTGCACCTCGGCCACGACCGCATCGCACACGACCACGTCCTCGCGGGCGAGCGCGTCGCCGATGCACGTCTCCGACGCTTCCGCATAGCGCGGGTCGCCGATGAGCACGTCGATGAGGACGGAGGAGTCGAGGGCGATCATTCGATCGGGTCTGAAGGCGCGCGGCCGCGCGTCGCGCGCAGGGCCTCGTCGGTGGTTTCCAGGCCGTCGACCAGCTTGAACTTGCCGCGCACCTTGCGCAGCGCCTCGCTGACGTCCTTGCGCAGGATGATGCGGCCGCCGTCCAGCTCGACCTTCAAGGTGGTGCCCTTGGTCAGGCCCAGTGCATCGCGCACGGCCTTCGGCAGGGTGATCTGGCCTCGCTCGGCAACGATCGCTTCCACGGCTGAACTCCACGGACGGACAAATTCGGTATGCACGAATAATACATACCTTCCCGCCCATACTCAATTGCGCATGCGGAAGCAAGCGCCCAATATGGACCCGCATTCAGGATCTGGACCGTCGTCCGGTCGCCTTAACGCAAGCAGCGGATAATCGACCGATCTCCGAGCCAGACTCGCCATTCAGCCAAGCCGCCAGGAGGCCCCCATGTCCCACGACTCCTTCTCCACCCGCCGCCAGCTTTCCGTCGGTGGACGCTCGCTCACCTATTTCAGCCTGCCCGTGCTGGGCGAACGCTTCGATATCGGCCGCTTGCCGTATTCGATGAAGATCCTGCTGGAGAACCTGTTGCGCCATGAGGACGGCGGCGTGACCGTCGGCAAGGAGCACATCGAGGCGGTGGCGAAGTGGGACTGCAAGGCCGAGCCCGACACCGAGATCGCCTTCATGCCCGCGCGCGTGGTGCTGCAGGACTTCACCGGCGTGCCGTGCGTGGTGGACCTGGCGGCGATGCGCGATGCGGTGACGAAACTTGGCGGCAGCCCGCGCCAGATCAATCCGCTGATTCCGTCCGAACTGGTTATCGACCACTCCGTGCAGGTGGACGTGTTCGGCACGCCCGATGCGCTGGACCTCAACGGCAAGATCGAATTCCAGCGCAACATGGAACGCTACAGCTTCCTGCGCTGGGGCCAGAAGGCGTTCGACAACTTCAAGGTCGTGCCGCCAAACACCGGCATCGTCCACCAGGTGAACCTGGAAAACCTGGCGCGCGTGGTGGTGGAGCGCGATGTGGACGGCGAGCAGCTCGCTTTCCCCGACACCGTCTTCGGTACCGACAGCCACACCACGATGATCAACGGCATCGGCGTGCTGGGCTGGGGCGTGGGCGGCATCGAGGCGGAAGCGGCGATGCTCGGCCAGCCTTCATCGATGCTGATTCCGCAGGTGGTCGGCTTCAAGCTCACCGGCGCGTTGCCGGAAGGCACCACCGCCACCGACCTGGTGCTCACCGTCACGCAGATGCTGCGCAAGCTTGGAGTGGTGGGCAAGTTCGTCGAATTCTTCGGCGACGGCCTGCAGCACCTGCCCCTGGCCGACCGCGCGACCATCGCCAACATGGCGCCCGAATACGGCGCGACCTGCGGCATCTTCCCGATCGATGCCGAATCGCTTAACTACCTGCGGCTTTCCGGCCGCAGCGCGGCGCAGATCGCCCTGGTCGAGGCGTACGCAAAGGCGCAGGGCCTGTGGCATGAGCCAGGCGCACCGGAAGCCAACTATTCCACCACGCTCGAACTCGACCTCGGCGACGTGAAGCCCTCGCTGGCCGGCCCCAAGCGCCCGCAGGACCGCGTACTGCTGGTGGACGTGAAGCAGAACTACCGCGACAACCTCGGCCCGCTGACGCACGGCCGCGACAAGCGTTCCAACGATGTCTCCAACTTCGTCGCCGAAGGCGGTGGCGCGGCGGTCGGGAACGAAGCGTTGCACAAGGGCATCGCCGACATCCGCATCAGCGAGCAGAACGTGCGCCTGAAGGACGGCGCGGTGGTGATCGCGGCGATCACCTCGTGCACGAATACGTCCAACCCGGCGGTGATGCTGGGCGCGGGCCTGCTTGCGCGCAACGCGGCGAAGCTTGGCCTCAAGGCGAAGCCGTGGGTGAAGACGTCGCTTGGCCCGGGCTCGCTGGTGGTCACCGATTACCTGCGCAAGGCCAATGTGCTCGATGACCTGGAGAAGCTCGGCTTCTACGTCGTCGGCTACGGCTGCACCACGTGCATCGGCAACTCCGGCCCGCTGCCGACGGAAGTCAGCGCCGGGATCGCCACGGGCGACCTGGTGGTCGCCTCCGTGCTGTCGGGCAACCGCAACTTCGAAGGTCGCGTGCATCCGGAAGTGAAGATGAACTACCTCGCCTCGCCGCCGCTCGTCGTGGCGTACGCGATCGCGGGCACGGTGGACATCGACCTGAGCCGCGAACCGCTGGGCAAGGGCTCGAACGGGCAGGACGTGTTCCTGCGCGATGTCTGGCCGACGAACAAGGAAATCGGCGACGTCATCGCCGCCACCGTCGGGCCGGAGCTGTTCGCGCAGAACTACGCCGACGTGTTCAAGGGCGACACGCGCTGGAACACGATCGCCTCCCCGGAAGGCGAGTCCTTCGCGTGGGACGGCGCATCGACCTACATCAAGAACCCGCCCTACTTCGACGGCATGAGCATGCAGGTCGGGTCGATCGACGACATTCATGGCGCGCGCGTGCTGGGCCTGTTCGGCGATTCGATCACCACCGACCACATCTCGCCGGCCGGCAACATCAAGAAGGATTCGCCGGCGGGCCGGTTCCTGATCGAACGCGGCGTGCAGCCGGCTGACTTCAACAGCTACGGCAGCCGTCGCGGCAACGACGACGTGATGGTGCGCGGCACCTTCGCCAACATCCGCATCAAGAACCTGATGTTCGGCGGCGAGGAAGGCGGCAACACGCTGTACTTCGGCAAGGACGGCGCGCAGCCGGAGAAGCTGTCGATCTACGACGCCGCGATGAAGTACAAGGCCGACGGCGTGCCGCTGGTGGTGCTGGCGGGCAAGGAATACGGCACCGGTTCCTCGCGCGACTGGGCGGCCAAGGGCACGATCCTGCTGGGCGTGAAGGCGGTGATCGCCGAGAGCTTCGAGCGCATCCACCGCTCCAACCTGGTCGGCATGGGCGTGCTGCCGCTGCTGTTCAAGGAAGGCGAGAACGCGCAGACCCTGGGGCTGGACGGCTCGGAAACCTTCAGTGTCACGGGCCTGCAGGACGGCCAGTCCAAGCGCGCCACCGTCACCGCCACGCGCAAGGACGGCAGCACGGCGTCGTTCGAAGTGAAGGTCATGCTGCTGACGCCGAAGGAAGTCGAGTACTTCCGCCACGGCGGCATCCTGCATTACGTGCTGCGGCAGCTGGCGGCGAAGAAGGGGCTGTAACTCCGGAACGGCGGAAGCTTGCCCGCCGCTCGCGCAGTGGGCGTCGCTTCAAGCCCCTCTCCCATCGGGAGAGGGGTTGGGGTGAGGGGCAACGAAGTCTCTGCCGCAAACCACCCGTGCAGCGCAACGCAGCGCTGTTGTTTCTGCCAACGAGGGGTAGAAGCAGGACAGGTTCCACCTTTCGCTGGAATTGCGAGGCGCGTCGGAATGTCTGAGGGCCTGGGTCCCGGCCTTCGCCGGGATGACGTCCAAGCACGGCGACGCGCTACAACCGCCCCTCCCACTCCACGCTCGTCATTCGCCATTCCCCATCCACCTCGCGCCAGCCGGTCGTGACGTCGTACAGCCGCGCGGCATCGGGCAGCAGGTTGCCGGAGCCGCCCGTCAGCGCGACGTTGAATCGCGCCGTCGCGTGACCCGGTTGCATCTGGATATCCACCGGCCCCACGTTGGCCCCGACCGAGCCGTGGCGAAGGAACATCACCTGGGCCATGCGCCGGGCGCCTGCACGATCCAGCGTGCCGGGGCCGATGAAATCCTCCGCCAGCACGTCTTCAAGTGCCGCGGCGTCCTTCTTCTCGATCGCCGCCTGCAACTCACCCATCGTTTCGCGCAGCTGCTGTTCCGGCGCCGGGCGCGAGCAGGCGGCCATCGCGACCGCCACGCAGACCGCCACGGCGGCTCCGACGAAAACCCTTCCCTTTCCCATTCCAACCTTCCCATGATGGTGCGCGACCGCTGCATGCTGCCACGAGTGCCGCGCCCGGAAAGCACGCCGCACCGCGCCTTGCCAGTCCCCTCGCCCCATGCTCCAATCCAATGAATCCGTACGGTGGAGCATCCAAGAAATGCGACCGGCGGGCCTGACAACTGCGATGGAGAGGGGATCGCGATGAGTTTTGAACGTCCGTGGCTGGCACAGTACCCCGAGCGGGTTCCGGCGCAGATCGATGTGGATGAATTTCCGTCCGTCGTCGCCGTGCTGGAAAGCGCCATCGAGAATTACCGCGACCGCCCGGCGTTCGCCAATCTCGGCAAGACCCTGACCTATGCCGAAATCGACCAGCTCAGCGCGCAGTTCGCCGCGTACCTGCTGGGCGAGCTGAAGCTCAAGAAGGGCGATCGCGTCGCGATCATGATGCCCAACTGCCTGCAGTACCCCATCGCCACGTTCGGCGTGCTGCGCGCGGGGCTGACGGTGGTCAACACCAACCCGATGTACACCGCCCGCGAGCTCAGGCACCAGCTGGTGGACTCCGGCGCGAGCGTGATCCTGGTGCTCGACAACTTCGCGCACACCGTGCAGGAAGTGATCGCCGACACGCAGGTCAAGCAGGTGGTCACCACCGGCCTGGGCGACATGCTCGGCTTCCCGAAGGGCTCGGTCGTCAACTTCGTCCTGAAGTACATCAAGAAGATGGTGCCCGAGTACGACCTGCCGGGCGCGATCCGCTTCCGCGACGCATTGGCGCTGGGCCAGCGGCATTCGCTGCCGACGGTGGACATCGAACCGTCCGACATCGCCTTCCTGCAGTACACCGGTGGCACCACGGGCGTGGCAAAGGGCGCGATGCTCACCCACCGCAACATGGTCGCCAACATGCAGCAGGCGGCGGCGTGGGTCGGCACGAACGTGCGGATGGGCGAGGAAGTCATCATCACCGCGTTGCCGCTGTATCACATCTTCGCGCTGACGGCGAACGGCCTGGTCTTCATGAAGTTCGGCGGCCTGAACCACATGATCACCAACCCGCGCGACATGAAGGCCTTCATCAAGGAACTCAAGAGCGTGCGCTTCACCGCCATCACCGGCGTCAACACGCTCTTCAACGGCCTGCTCAACACGCCGGGCTTCAGCGAGCTGGATTTTTCCGGCCTGCACCTGACGCTGGGTGGCGGCATGGCCGTACAGCGTTCGGTCGCCGAGCGCTGGAAGCAGGTCACCGGCGTGACGCTGGTGGAAGCCTACGGCCTGACCGAATCGGCGCCGGCGGCGTGCATCAACCCGATGGACCTGGCCGACTACAACGGCGCCATCGGCCTGCCGATCCCGTCCACCGACGCCTGCGTCAAGGACGAGAACGGCAATGCGCTGCCGCAGGGCGAAGTGGGCGAGCTGTGCATCCGCGGCCCGCAGGTCATGAAGGGCTACTGGAAGCGTCCGGAAGAGACCGCCGCGGCCATCGACCCCGACGGCTGGCTGCACACCGGCGACATGGCGCGCATGGACGAGGAGGGCTTTTTCTACATCGTCGACCGCAAGAAGGACATGATCCTGGTGTCGGGCTTCAACGTGTACCCGAACGAGGTCGAGGACGTCATCGCGATGATGCCGGGCGTGCTCGAAGTCGCCGCGGTCGGCGTGCCGGACGAGAAGTCCGGCGAGGCGGTCAAGGTAGTCATCGTCAAGAAGGATCCGGCACTCACCGCCGAGCAAGTCAAGGCCCACGCGCGCGAGAACCTCACCGGCTACAAGCATCCGCGCTACGTCGAGTTCCGCACCGAGCTGCCCAAGACCAACGTCGGCAAGATCCTGCGCCGCGAACTGCGGGACGCTCCGGCCGCACACTGAACCCAGCCTGCCCGTTTGTCGGACGTTTCATGAAAGCCCCTCCCCTCAAGGAGGGGCTTTCTCTTTTGTCCAGATTTCGCGGTGTAGCATCGCCCGGTGGGCAAACACCCCTGCCGCTCGCTGCCCACACCCTGCCTGCGGGCGGCAAAGTGCCGAGGACCGCAACATGAGCATGATCGAAAAGCTTCACCGCACGCGCGCCTACCCGACCCTGCGCGTCGAATCCGACCCCGCGGGCGATACGCATTGGATGTACATGCATAACGACCACACCCTGGGCGCGCGTCCGTGCTTCCGCACGGAACTCATGGATGACATGTGGAGCTTCCTCAACTCGATCACGCTGCGCGAGAACCAGCGCCAGAGCGGGCGTCTTCGCCACGTCGTCCTCGCCTCGAACGCACCGCATGCATTCAACCTCGGTGGCGACCTTGCACTGTTCTCGCAACTGATCCGAGCGAACGATCGCGAACACCTGCTCGCCTACGCGCGCCGCTGCGTCGAAGGCGTGCACCATTTCCACACCGGCCTGGGCGGCGACGTGCGCACTATCGCGCTGGTCCAGGGCGATGCGCTGGGCGGCGGCCTGGAGCTGGCGCTGTCGTGTCATACCATCGTGGCCGAGGAAGGCGTCGAGATGGGCCTGCCGGAGGTGCTGTTCGGCCTGTTCCCGGGCATGGGCGCGTATTCGTTCCTCTGCAAGCGCGTCACCCCGCAGCTGGCCGAGCGCCTGATCCTGGACGGCACGATCGCCTCCAGCGAGGAATGGCATCGCATGGGCGTGGTCGACATCCTCGTGCCGAAGGGCGAAGGCGAGGCCGCGGTGAACGATTTGATCCGTCGCCAGCAGCGCGCTCCGCATGCGCACCTTGCGATGAACGCCGTTCGCGGTATCGGTCAGCCGGTCGGTTACGACGAGCTGATGGGCATCACCGAAGTGTGGGTCGACACCGCGCTGGCGCTGGGCGACAAGGCGCTGCGCACGATGGAGCGCATCGTGAAAGCGCAGGAGCGTCGTTCGGGAACGGAAGCGGCCGCCTGACGGCGGTCCGGGGGAACCATCGAAGTACCGGCAATACCGGCACCACGGGGACGAACGGGCCGAACCTCCGGCCCGGGATCAGGGGGAGCGCTCGCCTTCGCCGCGCGCGGCACGCTGCTGTTCGCGGGCTTCGAGCGCCGCCCTGCCCTGCCCGAACCGTTCGCGCAGACGCGTCAGATGCGAGGACCAGTCGCGCGCCAGCTGCCAGTCGGGCAGCCGCATCAATTCGCCGCTGATCGCGGCCAGCTTGATCAGCCCCAGGTTGCTCGCCACGCCCTTGAGCGCGTGCGCCTGGTCGCGCGTGCGTTCCCAATCGGAGCGCTTGGCGCAGGCCTCGATCTGCTGCAGGCATTTGTCCGCATCGATCAGGCACTGGGCAATGAACTCGCGTTCGAAACCCGCGCCCATGCCCAACGCGCCCAGTTCGTCCAGCACCGACGGGTCGAAATGGCTGTCGCCAGAGCCAGCCGATTCATTGCGTGACGGCGCGACCACCGTCGTGGACACGCGCTGGTTGGCGGCGATGTCGGCCAGCGTGTCCAGCAGGCGCGTGGTCGACACGGGCTTGGACAGGAACGCCCGCGCGCCCGCCTGCTCGCAGGCCTGGATCGATTCGGTGGTGACGTCGGCGCTGAGGATCAGCACCGGCGTGCGTCGGCCGCTGCCGGCCTCCATGACGCGCAACTGGCGCAGCAGGTCCAGGCCGCTGACGTCGGGCATGTGCAGGTCGGTGATCACCGCGTCGTAGTCGGACGTGGCCAGCGCATTGAGCACTTCTTCGCCGCCTTCCACGCACACCACACGATGGCCTGCCTTCTGCAGCAGGCGTTGCAGCACCATGCGATTGGCGATGTGGTCGTCCGCGACGATGATCGACAGGCTGCGCACGCGGGCGCGATGGCGCAGGAACGGGTCGGAGAACGCGATGACGTTCGGCGCCGTTTCCGCATGGCCCGGATCCGGTGCGACCACCTCGTCGGCCTGCGGTGCGAGCTGCACCCGCTCGAATGGCAGTTCGACCCAGAAGCGGCTGCCGCCGGTTTCCACCGGCTCGTAGCCGATACTGCCTCCCATGCCCTCGGCCAGCCCCTTGGCGATCGTGGTGCCCAGACCCGTGCCGCCGTAGCGACGGGCCAGGCTCACATCGGCCTGCTCGAAGGGCTTGAACAGGCGGTGGCGCATCGCCGCCGGAACGCCGATGCCGGTATCGGTCACGACGAAGCGAAGGCGCACGCGTTCGACGCTCGAATCGACGACGACGACCTCCACCCGCACCGAGCCCTGGCCGGTGAATTTCACTGCGTTGCCGGCAAGGTTGATCAGGATCTGCCGCACATGGCCGACGTCGCCGCGCAGGACTTCCGGAACATCGCGGCCAATGGCGACTTCGTACTGCAGTTGCTTGGCGCGCGTCTGCGGCTGCAGGATCAGGCTGATGGCGTCCATCAGCTCGCGCGGGGTGAAATCGACGCGGTCCAGCTTGAGCTTGCCGGCTTCGATGGCCGAGATGTCCAGCACGTCTTCCACCAGCGACAACAGGCTGCGCGTGGAGGCCTGGATCGTGCTCAGGCATTCGCGTTGCTCGTTGTCCAGCTTGGTGGTGGCCAGCAGTTCGGACATGCCCGCCAGACCGTTCAGCGGCGTCCGGAACTCATGGCTCATGTTCGCCAGGAAGCGGCTCTTGGCCTCGTTGGCGCGACGCGCTTCGTCGGTCGCCGTGGTCAGCGCCCGCAGCAGGCCGGAAAGGTACAGCGGAATGGCGACCAGCCCGAGCAGCAGGCCGACGCCGAGCACGCGGTTGGACAACCAGTAGTCGTTGAACGTCACCACCCCGCCGAAGCTGGCGAACGCCATCGCCACGGCGCCATAAAGATAGCCGTTGCCGAATCGCAGGCCGTTACCGATGGTGACCCACATCAGGATCACGTAGACCCAGGCCAGCGGTTCGCCAATGTGGATCATCGCCGCGGCCATCAGGCCGTAGTCGGAGATCATTCCGATGATGCGGCGCAAATGCGACTTGCCCGGCCGCCACAGGATCCACGCGATGAGGAATGCGCCGACCACGAAGCCGGTTTCCACCATCTTCAGGACGTTGACGTATTCCTTCGACGGCAGCGCGCCGGTGGCACCGCGCACGAGCATGTACGCCAGGACCACCGACAGCACCGCCAGGCGCACGAACGCCTGACCATGCTCACTGTCGGGGCGCCGCGAAAGTTCCTTTTTCAGATGGCGCAGCACGTTCAACATCGCGGCTCACTCCAGGCCGGGGCGCGCGGACACCGTCGAGAACCGGTTGCAGATGTCCTCCAGCCGCTCGCGGCTGCGGATCAGCGCGTCGACGCAGCGCGGGTCGAACAGTCGACCGCGCTGCGCATAGAGATAACCCAGCGCCGCATCCACGTCCCATGCCTTCTTGTACGGGCGGGGCGAGATCAGCGCATCGAATACGTCGGCAACCGCGACGATCCTGGCTTCCAACGGGATTTCCTCCCCGCGCAGGCCATCGGGGTAACCACTGCCGTCGTAGCGTTCGTGGTGGCGCAGCGCGATCAACGCGCCGGCCTGGATGAAACGGTTCTGGCTGCCGCTGAGAAGTTCGTAGCCGATGCGCGGATGTCGGCGCATCACCGCGGTCTCGTCTTCCGACAAGGGTCCTGCCTTCATCAGCACGGCGTCGGGGATGGCGATCTTGCCGATGTCGTGCAGCGGCGCGGCCATCTCGATGACGCGGACTTCGTCTTCGAACATGCCCAGTTGCTCGGCAATGAGTCCGGCGATATGTGCCATGCGTTCGAGGTACGCGCTGGTGCCGGCATCACGGTATTCGATGGCGCGCGCAAGGCGCGACAGGGTCTCGCGCTCGCGCTCTTCCACCTCGTGCATGCTCGAAAGCAGCCGTTGTTCCAGCGACAGCGCACGCTGCTTCACGTTCTCTGACTGCTGGCGAAGTTGCAGCAGGTTGCGGCAGCGGGCACGCAGTTCGCGCGGGCGCACCGGCTTGACGAGAAAGTCGATCACGCCCGCTTCCAGCGCGGCCTGGCGGATCGGTTCGTCGCCGACCACGGTCACCAGGATGATCGGGATGTCGCGATGGAGCGGCAGGCGACGGAAGCGACGGGCGAACTCCAGCCCATCGAGCGCCGGCATGCGGTAGTCGAGCAGGAGCAGGTCCGGCTGGTTGGATTCGCACCAGCCCAGAGCAGCTTCCGGGTCGCCGAAGTCGGACACATGCAGCTCGGACGAGATGTCCTCGATGATGTGACGCAGCATCGTGCGCGCTGAGGTTTGGTCATCGACGATGACGACGTTCACATCGGGGTTCCGTAGAGCCGCCACCCCCTGTGGTGGCCGATGAGGGGAGCATACCCCGGGCCGGGGACGCCCGCAGCCGGAAACCGTCCCGGCTTGATATGGGAATCGGCTGAAGAGTGCGTAGGCTTTAGCTGCGCTTCATGGCGGCGCGCACGGCAGCACCGCGTTGGCGCCACCTTCCGGGCGGCCGGCCAGCGCATCGGGGATAGATGATGGGTGACCGGGCGCATCGACGCCCGGTCAACCACGCGGCGGTGCCGCGGCGAACAGCTGTCTCAGCCGGCTTCCGGTCGCATGTACGGAAACAGGAGCACGTCGCGGATCGAGGCCGAACCGGTCATCAGCATCACCAGCCGGTCGATGCCGATGCCCAGGCCGCCGGTGGGCGGGAGGCCGACTTCCAGGGCGCGGATGTAGTCGGCGTCGAAGTGCATCGCCTCGTCGTCGCCGCCTTCCTTCGCCTCGACCTGCGCGCGGAAGCGCTCTGCCTGATCCTCGGGGTCGTTCAGCTCGGAGAAGCCGTTGGCCAGCTCCTTGCCGTTGACGAACAGCTCGAAGCGGTCCGTGATGCCCTTCTCGCTGTCGCTCTCGCGCGCCAGCGGCGAGACTTCGACCGGGTAATGCGTGATGAAGGTCGGCTGCACCAGCTGGTGCTCGGCGGTCTTCTCGAAGATTTCCAGCAGCAGCTTGCCCCAGCCGTAGCCCGCCTTCACCGGCACCTTCAGGCGCTCGCAATGACGCACGAGCGCGGCGCGATCGGTGCAGTCGGCGGCGGTGATCTCGGGGTTGTAGTGGCGAACCGCCTCGTCAAGGCGCCAGCGGCGGAACGCCGGGCCCAGGTCGATGTCGGCGCCGTCCCAATGCATCTGCGTGGTGCCGAGCACCTGCTGGGCCACGTCGCGGATCAGGCCTTCGGTCAGGTCCATGATTTCGGTGTACGTGGCGTAGGCCTCGTACAGCTCCAGCATGGTGAATTCCGGGTTGTGGCGCGTGGAGACGCCTTCGTTGCGGAAATTGCGGTTGATCTCGTACACGCGCTCCAGGCCGCCCACCGTCAGGCGCTTGAGGTACAGCTCCGGCGCCACCCGCAGGAACAGTTCCAGGTCCAGGGCGTTGTGGTGCGTCACGAACGGCTTGGCCGCCGCGCCGCCAGGGATGTAATGCATCATCGGCGTTTCCACCTCGAGGAAGCGGCGGCCGTCGAGCCATGCGCGCATCGCGCGGATGATCTTGCTGCGCTTGATGAAGACCTCGCGCGCTTCAGGAGAAACGATCAGGTCGACGTAGCGCTGGCGATAGCGCTGCTCGACGTCGGCCAGGCCATGGAACTTGTCCGGCAACGGGCGCAGCGACTTGGTCAGCAGGCGCAGCACGTCGGCCTTCACCGACAGCTCGCCGGTCTTGGTCCGCGTGAGCACGCCCTGCGCGCCGACGATGTCGCCCACGTCCCAGCCCTTGAAGGCTTCGTAGACATCGCCCAGCACGTTCGACTGCAGGAACAGCTGGATGCGCCCGGACTCGTCCTGGATCTGCACGAAGCTGGCCTTGCCCATCACGCGCTTGAGCATGATGCGCCCGGCGATGGCAACACGCTGGCCCTTGGCCTCGAGCGCTTCAGCCGTCCAGGTGTCGCCATCGGCGAACTGCGCCTGCAGGTCGCCGGCGTAGTCGTGCCGACGGAAGTCGTTGGGGAATGCAATTGCGCCCTCACCGCGCAGCGCCGTGAGTTTGGCGCGACGCTCGGCGATCAGGAAGTTCTCGTCGGCGGGCGTCTGGGCGGTGGGGTTCTGGTCGGTCATGGTGTCGTGTGTGTGGTGGTCGTGGTCCCGCGAGCGCGGAACGCCAGTGTCTGGCTTGCAGGCTGCAAAATCAAAATGGATTCCGGCTCCTGCCGGAAGGACGGCGCCCGTTGCGGGTGCGCCGTCGTCCTGATCGCGTCGAACGGCGGCTTACACCGCGTCGGCGCGTTTGGAACCGACCTCGAGGCCGGATTTCAGGCTCGCCTCGACGAATTCGTCCAGGTCGCCGTCAAGCACCTTCTGCGTGTCGCTGCGTTCGATGCCCGTGCGCAGGTCCTTGATGCGGCTCTGGTCCAGCACGTAGTTGCGGATCTGGCTGCCCCAGCCGATGTCGGACTTGGTGGCTTCCACCGCATCGCGCTCGGCGTTGCGCTTCTGGATTTCCAGCTCGTACAACTTCGCCGCGAGCATCTTCATGGCGCGGTCGCGGTTGGCGTGCTGGCTTCGTTCGGTCTGGCACGCCACCACGATGCCCGAGGGCACATGCGTGATTCGCACCGCCGACTCGGTCTTGTTCACGTGCTGGCCACCCGCGCCGGAGGAGCGGTACACGTCGGTCTTGAGGTCCGCCGGGTTGATCTCGATGTCGATCTTGTCATCGACTTCCGGCGACACGAACACGGACGTGAAGCTGGTATGGCGGCGGTTGTCCGAATCGAACGGCGACTTGCGCACCAGGCGGTGCACGCCGGTTTCGGTCTTGAGCCAGCCGTAGGCGAAGTCGCCTTCCACGCGGAAGGTCGCCGACTTGATGCCGGCCACGTCGCCGCCGCTGACTTCCATCAGCTCGGCTTTCCAGCCGCGCGATTCGGCCCAGCGCAGGTACATGCGCAGCAGGATTTCGGCCCAGTCCTGCGCCTCGGTGCCGCCGGCGCCGGCCTGGATGTCGACGAAGGCGTTGGTGCCGTCCATCTTTCCGGAGAACATCCGCTGGAACTCGAGCTTCTCGACTTCCTTGGCGAAGCGCTCGACGTCGACCACCACGGCCTGCGCGGTGCCTTCGTCGTCCTCCATTTCGGCCAGCTCGAGCAGTTCGCCCGCGCCATTGAGGCCTTCGGTCATGTCGCGGATGCCGCTGACGACCTTGTCGAGCGAAGAGCGCTCGCGACCCAGCGACTGGGCGCGCTCGGCGTCGTTCCAGACGTCCGGGCTTTCCAGTTCGCGGTTTACTTCTTCCAGACGTTCGACTTTGCGGTCGTAGTCAAAGATACCCCCTGAGCGAATCCAACCGACCGGTGAGGTCGGCGATGCGCTGGCGGACGGGATTGAGTTCGATCATGTCCGGTTCGATGCGATCAGATGAACCGCCGATTCTAACAAACGCCCTCGCCCGCCGCTGCCCGATCAAGCACCGGCAGGCGCCGCCAACCTCCCGCGCCAGCGGGAGGGGTCATGCGAAGGGTCAGCGGAACCGGAAGGGGCCCGGCCGCCAGCCGCTGTCGGAATACCGCCGCACCGGCCCGTAGCCGCTGCTCCCGCCGAAGCCGGTGCCGAACCCACTGCCGAAGCTGCCGCGGAAGTCGCGATTGCGACGCCGGTGCATGCGCTCCTGCAGCTCCTCGCGACGGCTGTCGAGCCAGTCGGCGCGCCCGACGGTAGCCGGATCGAGCTTGCGGCGCTCGGCTTCGCGCTGGCGGTACTCGATGAAATCGTTGTACGCCTCGATCTCGTGCTGCATCTCGCGGGCGCACAGCTCGATCATGATCGCGTCGTCGATGAAGCCGAGCACGGGAACGTTGTCGGGGATGACGTCGGCGCCATGGGCGAAGTACGAAAGGGCCGAGCGCACGTTGGCGCAGTCTTCCGCCCCGAGCGCCCAGCCTTCGTCGCGCGCCATCGACACCAGCGTGCCGACCAGCTCCAGTCGTTCCTTCACGAACTGCGGCGGGTTGCTCTTCTGGGCCGTCTCCAGCAGCGCGACGGCGGCGTCGATGACTTGCGTGTCGCTGAGGCCGGCCGAGGCCTCCTTGGCCGACTCGACAACGCCGGCGAAGTGCTGCAGATCCTGGTCCGACAGCTCCAGGTTGATGGTCAACGGCATAGCGCGCACTCCTTGAGCCGAGGGTGAGGCCGTTCAGCCTAGGTGCGCGAATGTTGCCGCCGCGTCAAAACGGGCGGCCGGGGACGGGCCTCAGACCGCTTCGCGGTGCACGACCACCAGCTGCACGGCATCGCCCCCACGGTAGTCGTCGGTTTCCAGCCGGTACGCCACGCGCACACGGGGCGGCGGTGCAAGCCCCGCCCAGCCGCCGAACTCGATGGCGTTGAGCCGCCGCCCGGCCAGGCCCAGCTCCAGCTTGAGGTGGCGCTCACCGACGACGCGCCAGCCCAGCACCTCGAATTCCCCGTCGAACTGCGGCTCCGGGAACCCCTGCCCCCACGGCCCGCCATCGCGCAGCGCTTCGGCGCTGGCGCGGCAGAATTCGTCGGCGGACAGCTCGCCGTCGCTCAGCAGTTCGGCCTGCAACAACTCGGGCGTGAGCAGCGCGGCCGCGGTTTCGCGGAACGCCTCGGCGAACGCCGCCAACGCCTCCGCGCGCAACGACAAGCCCGCTGCCATCGCGTGGCCGCCGAAGCGTTCGATCAGGTGCGGATGACGTGCGTGCACGTCGGCCAGCGCGTCTCGGATATGGAAGCCGGGAATCGAACGCGCCGAGCCGCGCAGCGAATCGCTGCCCGGTTCGGCCGGCGCGAAGGCGATGACAGGCCGATGCAGCCGTTCCTTCATCTTCGACGCAACCAGGCCGACCACCCCCGGATGCCATTCGGCGTCGAACAGGCACATGGCCGCCGGCGGCGCGCTGTCGCCGATTGCGACGCGAGCCAGCGCGCGCTCCGCGTCGTCGGTCATCTGCTGCTGCACGGCGCGGCGTTCGCTGTTGATCTCGTTGAGCGTCGCGGCGATATCGCGCGCCCGCGCCAGGTCGTCGGTAAGCAGGCACTCGATGCCCAGCGACATGTCTTCCAGGCGCCCGGCCGCATTGAGGCGCGGCCCCACGGCGTAGCCGATGTCGGTGGCGGTGAGTCGCGCCGGGTCGCGCTGCGAGACGTCGATCAGCGCACGCAGGCCGGCGCTTGCCTGCCCCGCACGTATGCGGCGCAGGCCCGCGGCGACGAGCGCGCGGTTGTTCGCGTCCAGCGGCACCACGTCGGCGACCGTGCCGACCGCAACGAGGTCCAGCAGCACCTGCAGGTCCGGTTCCTTTCCGACGAAGGCGCCGCGCTCGCGCAGGTGCCGTCGCAGCGCGAGCAGCACGTAGAACATCACGCCGACGCCAGCGAGGCATTTGCTCGGGAACGCGTCGCCGCGCAGGTTCGGGTCGACGATCGCGTCGGCCGGCGGCAGGTGCTCGCCGGGCAGGTGATGATCGGTGACCAGCACCTGCCAGCCGCGCGCCTTGGCCGCGGCAATGCCGGCGTGGCACGCGATGCCGTGATCGACCGTGACCAGCAGGTCCGGCTGCAGCGCGGCGAGCTCTTCCACCAGTGCCGGCGACAGTCCGTAGCCATGGACGATGCGATTTGGCACCGCGTGCGACACGCGCTTGGCGCCAAGCATCCGCAACCCGCGTACGCCGACCGCGCAGGCGGTGGCGCCGTCGCAATCGAAATCGCCGACGACGACGATGTGGCGCTCGTCGGCGATGGCGGCGGCGAGCAACGCCGTCGCCGCGTCCAGGCCGCCAAGCAGCTCCGGCGGATGCAGCTGTGCCAGTCGCGGCTGGGCCAGTTCGACCGTCGTCGCGCCGCGCGAGGCGTACAGGCGACGCAGCAGCAGCGGCATGGAATCTGGCCAGAGGCCCGGGTCGAGGCAGTCGCGCCGACGCAGACGGGCGACCGGTTTCATGCGCCTGCGCTCACGACGTGGCGCCGACGAAGGACACCAGCGGCCGGCGCCAGAAGCGCCAGCGCTGCGAGCGCGCGAGGTCGTACCGCGCGCCGTCGTCGAAGTCGAAGCGCAGCTGCGTCAGACTGCCTGCGGCCAGCGCCTCGCGCAGTGGCGCGAACCAGTCACGCTCGAGCAGTGCCAGATCGCGTGCGTCACGCAGGTCGAAAAGAGTGTTGGCCGCGTCCGCGCGAGCGTTCCACGACACAGGCTTCGCCTCGATGTTCACGCCGCCAAGCGCCGCCAGCGCCGTGAGCGTTTCATCGTCGCTGGCGATGCGCGTGTAGTTCGACTGCACGCGATCGGGCAACGCGCCGGCGCCCCAGAACCACAACGAGTTCACCGGCGCGAGCCCCGCCGCGGCGCGCTGCGCGTTGAGCGGATGGTTGTGCAGCACCACCTGCGCCTCGCTCAGCAGCGCACGCCAGCGCCGGCCTTCCGGGCCTTGCGGCAATTCGTCAAAGAGATCGGCGCCCAGCGCCTGCTCCGGCGAAGTGAACTCCGGCAGCTTCGCGCCCAGCGGCAGGCGCAGGTACCAGCGCGACGGCACCGGCGCGTCGATCGGAAATCCCGCGTCGCCGAACAGAGGCTTGAGTGGTTTCAGCAACGCGGCCGCATCGGCTGCGCCCAGAGCGAGCGCGTCGCCATAGGAGAGCAGCCGCGCGCCGTTGATGTCGGGCTGCACGTACGCGGGATCGGCGCGAAGCCACGCCGCGTTCGCCGCATCGCCTGCATCGCGTTGACGCGACGCGGCAGCCGCTGGCCAGCCGCGCGGGAGTACATCGAGGATGCTCGACAGCGCATCGCCGCTGCGTTGGCTGCGATCGCCGCGTGCAAGCGCCCGCCCGGTGTCCGCGGACAGGCGCTGGCCGCCGAAGCGATCGCGCGGCGGCAGCAGCAGGGTGATCATCCGCCGGCGTAGCTGACGCCGACGATCTCGTACTCGCGGATGCCGCCCGGCGCATCGATGGTGATCGTGTCGCCTTCGTGCTTGCCTATCAGCGCACGCGCCACCGGCGAGGAAATGGCGATCAGGCCCAGTTTGATGTCGGCTTCGAGGTCGCCGACGATCTGGTAGCGACGTTCTTCGTCGGTCTCGGTATCGGCCAGTTCGACCGTGGCGCCGAAGACGACGCGCGAGCCTGCGTTGAGCGAGGCGACGTCGATGACCTGCGCATGCGACAGCTCGGATTCGAGCTGCTTGATGCGGCCTTCGATGAAGCCCTGCTGTTCGCGGGCGGCGTGGTACTCGGCGTTTTCCTTGAGGTCGCCGTGCGCGCGCGCTTCGGAGATCGCATTGATCACCGCCGGGCGCTTGACCGACTTCAATTCTTCCAGCTCGGCACGCAGACGCTGCGCGCCCTGAAGGGTAATGGGTGCTCGCATTGCTTTGTTCTTCCTGTGCGCCGGGCGCGGGAGCCCGGCGGTTCCGATATGCGGATTCTCTATCAGATGGGCGCCGGGGTGAAGGGCGATCAGGTTGGCCGCGTCCTCGAATAGCCGTCATTCCCGCGCAGGCGGGCTCCACATCACTTCGGCGAAGCCGAACATCCACTTCTCCGTCCGATTCCGGCCTTCGACGAGTGCGACGCCGGCAGAGTTGGATCCCGGCCTTCGCGGGGATGACAGCTTCGGTGCCACAGGGGCCGCAACCCGGGTGCGCTTGGCTCACCCGGGACTACGAACGCAGGGCGACTCAGGCGCCCTGCACTTCCGCGTGCAGTTCCTGCAGCGACCAGACCGGGCCGGTGCCGCGGTAGTCGAGCGAGTTCACCAGCGCGCGGGCGCCCGACACGGTGGTCGAGTACGTCACGCGATGCTGCAGCGCCTCGCGGCGGATCGAGAACGAATCGTTGATGGCCTGGCGGCCCTCGGTCGTGTTCACGATGTAGACGATCTCGCCGTTCTTGATGAGATCCACCACGTGCGGGCGGCCTTCGGTCACCTTGTTGATGCGCTCGCAGGCCAGGCCGTGGTCGGCAAAGAACTTGTGCGTGCCCTCGGTGGCCACCAGCGCGTAACCGCGCTTGACCAGGTCCTGTGCGACGGTCAGCACGCGCTTCTTGTCCGGATCGCGCACCGACACGAACACCTTGCCGCCTTCCGGCAGCGCCTTGATGCCGCCGGCTTCCTGCGCACGCGCCATCGCCGCGCCGAAGTTGCGGCCGACGCCCATCACCTCGCCCGTGGAGCGCATTTCCGGTCCGAGGATCGGATCGACGCCCTGGAACTTGGCGAACGGGAAGATCGCTTCCTTGACCGAGTAGTACTCGGGCACGATCTCCTCGACGGCGCCCTGTTCGGCCAGCGTCTTGCCGACCATGCAGCGCGCGGCGATCTTCGCCAGCGCCATGCCGGTGGCCTTGGACACGAACGGCACCGTGCGCGAGGCACGCGGGTTCACTTCGATCAGGTAGATGGTTTCGTCGCCCTTCTCGTCGAAGGTGATCGCGAACTGCGTGTTCATCAGGCCCACGACCTTCAGCGATTTGGCCAGCGCGACGACCTGCTCGCGCAGCTTGTCCTGCACGGCCGCACTGAGCGAGTACGGCGGCAGCGAGCACGAGGAGTCGCCCGAATGGACGCCGGCTTCCTCGATGTGCTCCATCACGCCGCCGACCAGCACGTTGCCGTCCTTGTCGGCGATCACGTCCACGTCCACTTCCACGGCATTGTCGAGGAAGCGGTCCAGCAGCACCGGCGAGTCGTTGGACACCTTCACCGCATCGCGCATGTAGCGATGCAGGTCGGCGTCGGCGTGCACGATTTCCATCGCGCGGCCGCCCAGCACGTAGCTCGGGCGCACGACCAGCGGATAGCCGATCTGCGAAGCCAGCACGATGGCTTCCTCCGGATTGCGCGCGGTGCGGTTGAGCGGCTGCGCCAGGCCCAGGTCCTGCACCAGCTTCTGGAAGCGCTCGCGATCTTCAGCCAGGTCGATGCTGTCCGGCGAGGTGCCGATGATCGGCACGCCGTTGGCTTCCAGCGCGCGCGCCAGCTTCAGCGGCGTCTGGCCACCGTACTGCACGATCACGCCCTTGGGCTTTTCCAGATCGCAGATTTCCAGCACGTCTTCCAGCGTCAGCGGCTCGAAGTACAGGCGGTCGGAGGTGTCGTAGTCGGTCGAGACGGTTTCCGGGTTGCAGTTGACCATGATGGTCTCGTACCCGTCCTCGCGCAGTGCGAGGGCCGCGTGCACGCAGCAGTAGTCGAACTCAATGCCCTGGCCGATGCGGTTCGGGCCGCCGCCGAGCACGACGATCTTGTTGCGGTCGGTCGGCTGCGCTTCGCACTCGTCTTCATAGGTCGAGTACATGTACGCGGTGGTCGTGGCGAATTCGGCCGCGCACGAGTCCACGCGCTTGTAGACCGGGCGCACGCCGAACGCGCGGCGCAGCGTGCGCACGGCGGCTTCGTCGGTACCGGTCAGCTGCGCGATGCGCGCATCCGAGAAGCCCATGCGCTTGAGCTGGCGCATGCGGGACTTGTCGAGGCCGGACAGGCCAGCGTCGGCGACGTCCTTCTCGGCGGCGATGAGTTCTTCAATCTGGTCGAGAAACCACGGATCGACGAAGGACAGCGCGTGGATGTCTTCCACGCTCATGCCGGCGCGGAACGCGTCGCCGATGTGGAACATGCGCTCCGGACCCGGCTCCTTCAATTCGCGGCGCAGCGTGGCGAGGTCATCTTCGCTCGAAAGATCCAGGCCGGTAGGGTCGAGGCCGACCTTGCCGGTTTCCAGGCCACGCAATGCCTTCTGCAGCGATTCCTGGAAGGTGCGGCCCATCGCCATCACCTCGCCGACGGATTTCATCTGCGTGGTCAGGCGCGCATCGGCCTGTGGGAACTTCTCGAACGCGAAGCGCGGGATCTTGGTGACGACGTAATCGATGCTCGGCTCGAACGAGGCCGGCGTCAGGCCGCCGGTGATTTCGTTCTTCAACTCGTCCAGCGTATAGCCCACCGCAAGCTTCGCGGCGACCTTGGCGATCGGGAAGCCGGTGGCCTTCGACGCCAGTGCCGAGGAACGCGATACGCGCGGGTTCATCTCGATGACGACCACGCGGCCGTCCTTCGCGTTGATGCCGAACTGCACGTTGGAACCGCCGGTGTCCACGCCGATCTTGCGCAGCACGGCGATGGAGGCATCGCGCAGGCGCTGGTATTCCTTGTCGGTGAGCGTCTGCGCCGGCGCGACAGTGATCGAGTCGCCGGTGTGCACGCCCATCGCGTCGAAGTTCTCGATCGAGCAGACGATGATGCAGTTGTCCTTCGTGTCGCGGACCACCTCCATCTCGAATTCCTTCCAGCCCAGCACCGATTCCTCGACGAGGATTTCGTGCACGGGCGACAGTTCCAGGCCGCGCTTGGCGATCTCTTCGAACTCTTCCTTGTTGTAGGCGATGCCGCCGCCGGTGCCGCCCAGCGTGAACGAGGGACGGATGATGGTCGGGTAGCCGACCTTCGTCTGGATCTCGATGGCCTGCTCGAACGTGCGGGCGACTTCGGCCTTCGGGCATTCCAGGCCGATGTCGGCCATCGCGACGCGGAACAGCTCGCGGTCTTCGGCCATGCGGATGGCGTCACGCGAGGCGCCGATCAGCTCGACGTTGTACTTCTCGAGCACGCCGTTGTCGGCGAGGTCCAGCGCGCAGTTCAGCGCGGTCTGGCCGCCCATCGTCGGCAGCAGCGCGTCGGGCTTTTCCTTGGCGATGATCTTCTCGACCGTCTGCCAGTTGATCGGCTCGATGTACACGGCGTCGGCCATGTTCGGGTCGGTCATGATCGTGGCCGGGTTGCTGTTGACCAGCACCACGCGGTAGCCCTCGTCGCGCAGGGCCTTGCACGCCTGCGCGCCGGAGTAGTCGAACTCGCAGGCCTGGCCGATCACGATCGGGCCGGCGCCGATGATCAGGACGGTTTTGATGTCGGTGCGCTTGGGCATGGGGGTCCTCAGTAAAGTCGTTCCTGCCACGCGTCGGGCGCGAGCCAGGTGATCTGGTCGGGCGATCGGGCATCGATCGCGCCGTTCTTCACGGCAGCAAGCACGGCTTGCTGCATGGCGTTCCAGCTGTCGGCGGCCGCGCCGATGCGCGCGCCGAGCCGGTTGTTGTGCGCATCCATCGCACGTGCCGCGTTGCCCTGCCCGTCGCGTTCCATCACCGCCGTCACCCAGTCCACGCAACGCGGGGAAGCGGTGTAGGCGACGATGGCACTGGCGAGCGAGTGGCGGTACGCATCGGCCGGGCCGTTGCGACCGCCGGGCAATCCGACGGCGAAAAACTGCGAGTACGTGACCACCATCACGAACGCCGGGTAGGCGCCCAGCACGACCGCAACAACGAGCAACCTGCGCCAGTGGCGCCTGCGGGCGGGCTTGGTGGCCGGAAGGCTCACTTGGCCTGCTGCATCATCGCGACGAAACGGTCGAACAGCGGCGCCACGTCGTGCGGACCGGGGCTCGCTTCCGGGTGCCCCTGGAAGGAGAACGCCGGCGCGTCGGTCAACTCGATGCCCTGGTTGGTGCCGTCGAACAGCGAACGGTGGATCACGCGCACGTTGGCCGGCAGCGTCGCTTCATCCACCGCGAAGCCGTGGTTCTGCGAGGTGATCATCACCCGGCCGGTGTCGAGGTCCTGCACCGGATGGTTCGCGCCGTGGTGGCCGTGGCCCATCTTCACCGTCTGTGCGCCGGCGGCGAGCGCCAGCAGCTGGTGGCCCAGGCAGATGCCGAAGGTCGGGATCTTCGCGGCAATGAATTCCTTGATGGCGGCGATCGCGTAGTCGCACGGCGCCGGGTCGCCGGGGCCGTTGGACAGGAACACGCCATCAGGTTTCAGCGCGAAGACCTCCGAGGCCGGCGTCTGCGCCGGAACGACGGTGAGCTTGCAGCCGCGTTCGGCCAGCATGCGCAGGATGTTGTACTTCACGCCGTAGTCGTAGGCGACGACGTGGAACTTCGGCTCGGCCTTCACGAACTCGTTGCGATCCAGGTCGAGCTGCCCGTCGCGCCACTCGTACGCTTCGCGCACGCTGACTTCCTTCGCCAGGTCCATGCCCTTCAGGCCCGGGAACTTGCGTGCGGCTTCCAGCGCCTTGTCGACGTCGATCTCGCCAGCCATCAGGGCGCCGTTCTGCGCACCCTTCTCGCGCAGGATGCGCGTGAGCTTGCGGGTGTCGATGTCGGAGATGGCCACGATGCCGCGGGCCTTGAGCCATTCCGGCAGCGAGACCTGGCTGCGCCAGTTGCTGGGACGACGCGGCACGTCGCGCACGATCAGGCCGGCGGCCCATGCACGCGCGGCTTCATCGTCCTGGTCGGTGCAACCGGTGTTGCCGATGTGGGGATAGGTCAGCGTTACCAGCTGACGCGCGTAGGACGGGTCGGTGAGGATTTCCTGATAACCGGTGATGGCCGTGTTGAACACGACTTCGCCGACGGAAAGGCCGGGCGCGCCTACGGAAACGCCCTCGAATACGGTGCCGTCTTCGAGTGCGAGGATTGCGGGTTGGGTCACGGGGATCGCCTTGGCTGCCGGGGGGTGCTGACCCTTCCCGTCGCGCAGACGCCAAGAAAATCCGGGCTGCAGCAAAGCGCGGACGCGGTGCGGGACCGGTCCGACGGAAGGGGTTCAGGCGAGCCGGAATTCTAGCGGCACCAGGCGCGCAACGCCAGCCTTACGTGCGCAAATCCGCGATTCAGCCAGCAATTCCCCCGCCCCGTTCAGGCGAGCAGGTCGCGCAGGCGATACCGGCCCGGCGCACGCGCGGCCAGCTTCGCGGCCGCGTGGAGCGCGCCGCGGGCAAAGATGTCGCGATTGGTCGCGCGGTGGACCAGCTCGATCCGCTCGCCCGGCGCGGTGAACTGCACCAGGTGCTCGCCGACGATGTCGCCTGCCCGCAGCGAGGCGTAGCGCGGCATCGCCCCGCCCTGCTCCGCGCTCGCGCCCAGCGCCAGCGCGGTGCCGGAGGGCGCGTCCTTCTTGTGTACGTGATGCGATTCGACGATGTCGCAATCCCAGCCCGGCAGCGCCTGCGCGGTGCGTTCAACCAGTTCGCTCAGGATCGCGACACCGAGGCTGAAATTGGCCGCCCACAACAACGCGATGCGCTGCGATGCGGCTTCCACCGCCGCAAGCTGCGGCGCTTCCAGGCCGGTGGTGCCCGACACCAGCGCGGCGCCACGCTCCTCGCACAGCGCGAGGATCGGATCGAACCCCTGCGGCAGGCTGAAATCGATGGCGACATCGAACGCAGGTGCGCCATGCAGCTCGGAGGCGGCGAAATGCGCCACGCCATCGACCACGCGCTGCGCCGGCTGCGAACGCTGCACTGCGGCGACGACGACGACGTCGTCGCGTTCGCTGGCAAGGCGCAACAGCGCCTGTCCCATCCGGCCCGATGCGCCGTGGACGAGGATGCGGGTCTGCGTAGGGGTGTGATCGCTCATGCGGGCAGTCTGAAGGCGGTCTTGCGCTGCGACAAGCGTTTCACCGCGACCGCATCCGCTTCGTTCTTCAGCAACAAAAAAGCCGCGGTCGACGCCGCGGCTTCCTTGATGCCATCGAACGATCTTCGAAGGTCAGGACGTCATCCGGTCCCAGAACCCCTTCACACCATCCATGAAGGTCGAAGCACGCGGCGAGTGGCGGCGTGCGCCGTCGCCAGCGAAGGTGGCCTCGAACTTCTCCAGCAGCTCGCGCTGCTCGGTCGTCAGGTTGACCGGCGTTTCCACCACCGCGCGGCAGTACAGATCGCCCGCTTTGCGGCTGCGAACCGACTTCACGCCGCGGTCGCGCAGGCGGAACAGCTTGCCGGTCTGCGTTTCGGCGGGAATGCGCAGTTCGACTTCGCCCTCCAGCGTCGGCACGCGGATCGTGTCGCCGAGCGCCGCCTGGCCGATGCGGACGGGCACTTCGCAATGCAGGTCGTCGCCGTCGCGCTGGAAGATCTCGTGTTCGCGCACGCGCACGTCTACGTACAGGTCGCCCGGCGGTGAACCGGCCGGGCCGGCTTCGCCCTCGCCTCCCAGGCGGATGCGGTCGCCGTTGTCGACGCCGGCGGGAATCTTCACCTGCAGCGTCTTGGTGCGCTCCACGCGACCCTGGCCGTTGCAGTCCGCGCAGGGGTTCGGAATGGTCTTGCCGCGACCGCCGCAATGCGGGCACGCCTGCTGCATCGAGAAGATGCCGCGCTGGAAACGCACCTGGCCGCGGCCGTGGCAGGTTTCGCAGGTTTCGGTCTTGCCGTCGGCCGAACCCGAGCCATCGCAGGTCTCGCATTCGTCCAGCGTCGGGATTTCGATCGTCTTCTCGGCGCCGAACACGGCCTCCTCGAGCGACAGCTCCATCACGTAGCCGATGTCCGCGCCGCGACGCGGGCCGCGCTGCCCACCGCCACCGAAGATGTTGCCGAAGATGTCGCCGAAGATGTCGCCCATGTCGGCGTAGCCCGCCCCGCCGCCACCGCCGCCCATGCCGTGCTCGAACGCGGCGTGGCCGTGCTGGTCGTAGGCGCGGCGCCGGTTGGCGTCGGACAGGACTTCGTAGGCTTCCTTGCATTCCTTGAACGATGCTTCCGCGGCGGCGTCGCCGGGATTGCGGTCCGGATGGAACTTCATCGCGCAGCGGCGATAGGCCTTCTTCAGGTCTTCGTCGCTGGCTTCACGGGCCACGCCCAGCACTTCGTAGTAGTCGCGTTTGCTCATTGCCGCCAGATTGCAGTTGGGTAGTGCGTCGTTGTTGGGTGGTACGTGGTTCGTCGAGGCTTACGGGCCCAGGACACAGGAAAGGGATCCGGAACCGGAAACGTGTTTCCGACTGCCGGATCCCTCGGTCCCGAATCCCGGGATTACTTCTTGTCGTCCTTGACTTCGGTGAACTCGGCGTCGACCACGTCGTCGGACTTGGCGCCGCCCGACGGGCCGGCACCGGCGTCCGGACCGCCCGGCTGGCCGGCCGAAGCCGCCGCGAACAGCGACTGCGCAGCCTCTTCCAGCGCCTTCGACTTGGCCTCGATCTGGCCCTTGTCGTCGCCGCGCATCGCGGTCTCGAGTTCGGCGATCGCGCCTTCGGTGCGGCCGATGACATCGCCCGCCACCTTGTCGCCATTGTCCTTGATCGCGCTGCGCGCGGTGTGGATCAGCGCGTCGGCGTGGTTGCGGGCCTGGACCAGCTCATGGAACTTCTGGTCTTCCTCGCGGTGGGCTTCGGCGTCGGAGACCATCTTGGCGATCTCTTCTTCCGACAGGCCGGAACCTGCCTTGATCTCGACCTTCTGCTCCTTGTTGGTCTTCTTGTCCTTGGCCGACACGTGCAGGATGCCGTTGGCGTCGATGTCGAAGGACACCTCCACCTGCGGCATGCCGCGCGGCGCCGGCTCGATGCCGGTGAGGTCGAAGCGGGCCAGCGACTTGTTGTAGCGGGCCTGCTCGCGCTCACCCTGCAGCACGTGCACGGTCACGGCCGACTGGTTGTCGTCGGCGGTGGAGAACACCTGCGAGGCCTTGGTCGGGATGGTCGTGTTCTTCTCGATGATCTTGGTGAACACGCCGCCCAGGGTTTCGATGCCCAGCGACAGCGGGGTCACGTCCAGCAGCAGCACGTCCTTGACGTCGCCGGCCAGCACGCCGCCCTGGATCGCGGCGCCCAGCGCCACGGCCTCGTCGGGGTTGACGTCCTTGCGCGGCTCCTTGCCGAAGAACTCGGCCACCGCCGACTGCACCTTCGGCATGCGGGTCTGGCCGCCGACCAGGATCACCTCGCTGATCTCGCTGCCACGCAGGCCGGCGTCGTTCAGCGCGATGCGGCACGGCTCGATCGTGCGCTTGACCAGGTCATCCACCAGCGCCTCGAGCTTGGCGCGGGTGAGCTTGATGTTCAGGTGCTTCGGGCCCGAGGCGTCGGCCGTCACGTACGGCAGGTTCACTTCGGTCTGCTGCGCGCTGGACAGTTCGATCTTGGCGCGCTCGGCGGCGTCCTTCAGGCGCTGCAGGGCCAGCGGGTCCTTGCGCAGGTCGATGCCCTGGTCCTTCTGGAACTCCTCGACGAGGTAATCGATGACGCGCTTGTCGAAGTCTTCGCCGCCCAGGAACGTGTCGCCGTTGGTGGACAGCACTTCGACCTGCATCTCGCCGTCGACGGACGCGATCTCGATGATCGACACGTCGAACGTGCCGCCGCCGAGGTCGTAGACCGCGACCTTGCGGTCGCCGCCCTTCTTGTCCATGCCGTAGGCCAGCGCGGCCGCGGTCGGCTCGTTGATGATGCGCTTGACGTCGAGGCCGGCGATCTTGCCGGCGTCCTTGGTCGCCTGGCGCTGGCTGTCGTTGAAGTACGCCGGCACGGTGATGACGGCCTCGGTGACGGTCTCACCCAGGTAGGCCTCGGCGGTCTTCTTCATCTTGGCCAGCGTCTCGGCCGAGATCTGCTGCGGGGCCATCTTCTTGCCCTCGGCCGTCTCGACCCACGCGTCGCCGTTCTCGTGCTGGGTGATCTTGTACGGGACCAGGCCGATGTCCTTCTGCACTTCGGCGTCGGTGAACTTGCGGCCGATCAGGCGCTTGACGGCGAAGAAGGTGTTCTTCGGATTGGTGACGGCCTGGCGCTTGGCGCTGGCGCCGACGAGGACTTCGCCGTCCTTGGTGAAGGCGACGATGGACGGCGTGGTGCGATCGCCTTCCGCGTTCTCGATGACGCGCGGCTTGCCGCCTTCCATGATCGCCACGCACGAATTGGTCGTGCCCAGGTCGATACCGATGATCTTGCCCATGGTGTTGCTCCCTCTTTGATCTTTGACTGTGCGGCGGCCGGGGCCGCCTGCTTGAAGGTGTATGGCGGTGCGTCCCGCCGATGTGCGTTATCTGGGGGGCTCACGGCCCCGCTTCAAGGCGTCAGTCGTGCTTGGCCACCACCACCAGCGCCGGACGCAGGAGGCGTTCGTTCAGCACCCAGCCCTTCTGGTAGACCTGGACCACGTCGCCGGGCGCGTGGCCGGCGGCATCGACCATGCTCATGGCCTGGTGGCGTTCCGGATCGAACGGCTGGCCGACGGGGTCGACCATGATCAGGCCGTTGTCGGAGGCCACCTTCAGCAGCTGGCGCAGCGTGAGTTCCATGCCTTCGCGCAGATGGGCCGCGGTATCGGCCTGCACGGCCAGGCCGGCCTCCAGGCTGTCGATCACCGGCAGCAGTTCCGACAGCAGGCGTTCGTTGGCGAACTTGCGCGCCATGTCGATCTCGCGCGCCATGCGCTTGCGCTGGTTCTCAAGTTCCGCCCGCTCGCGCAGCGTGTCCTCTCGCAGCTGGGTCAACTCGGCATTGAGGGCTTCGATCTGCGCCGCGAGGGTCGCGGCGGTGCCGGCGGCGTCGGCCGCGGCGGTGTCCGGGGCCACTTCGGCGTTCTGGTTGGGTTCGCCGGAAGGCGTGCTAGCGGTCATGCGGTGCTCCATCCCTGCGCCAGGGGCGCTCAAACTTGCTGGAATTCAATGTCTTGCAGCCGCGCTCGAAGGCGCGTCAGGGCAGCAATGGGGCCCGCCGCTCCCGGATTCAAGACAGTAATGGTCAACACGACTGCAACGCCGGACGCCGGCCAGCCATGCAGCGGTTCAGGGGGGCCCCTGGCTTCAGGAGTCGGGATTCAGCGCCGCGCCCAGTGCGTCCGCCGCCGCCTGCACGACCGGGATCACGCGGTCGTAGGCCATGCGCGTGGGGCCGATGACGCCCAGCACGCCCAGCACCGTGCCGGAGCCCGCGGCCACGTAGGGCGCGGTCACCAGCGACATGCCTTCCAGCGGGGCCAGGCCCGTCTCCTCGCCGATGAAGATGCGAACGCCCGGCGCCTGCACCGTGCGTTCGAGCAGCTGGAGGATCTCCCGCTTGCGCGAGAAGGTGTCGAACAGGTCGCGCAGGCGGTCCAGGTCGGCCAGCTCCTGCACGCCCATCAGGCGGGTCTGGCCCGCCAGCACCATGTCGTCGCCGCCGGGCGCGAGCGCCTGCTCGGCCAGTTCGACCGACTGGGCCAGCAGCAGCTGCATTTCGCTCTGGGCGCTGCGCAGCTCGCGCAGCAGCGTGGTGCGGATATCGGCCACGGTGCGCCCGGCGAAATGCGCGTTGAGGTAGTTCGCCACGCGCTCCAGCTCGCCGGCATCGAACGGCCGGCGCGTGAGCACGATGCGGTTCTGCACCTCGTTGTCGGCGAACACCAGGATCGCCAGCACGCGCGAGCCGTCCAGCGGCACGAAGTCGATGCGCCGGAAGGCGAACTGCTCGCGCCGCGGCACGCTGACCACGCCGACGAAGTGGGTCATCGCCGACAGCAGCTCCGAGGCGCTGCCCAGCAGCGCCTGCGTGCCGGACCCCGCCGGCAGTTCGCCGCGCAGCCGCGCCACGTCGGTTTCCGGCAAGGGGCGGACCTGCAGCAGCGAATCGACGAACAGCCGGTAACCCTGCGGTGTCGGCACGCGGCCGGCCGAGGCGTGCGGCGCGCTGAGCAGGCCGGCGTCTTCCAGGTCCGCCAGGATGTTTCGGATCGTCGCGGGGCTCACGTCCAGCCCCGCGTGGCGCGCCAGCGTCTGCGAACCGATCGGCTCGCCGCTGTGGATGTAACGGCCGATCAGGGTGCGCAGCAACTGGCGTGCGCGCGGGTCGAGGCTGGGATCGGCGGGTTTGCGGCTCATACGCGATATATGACGGCTTGGACCCGTGGCGCAAGTCGGAGGCGCTGCGGACCGCAATTGGCGAACCCCGATCCCAATCTCGCACCGTGCGACGACTCGCCGCTATCAAGCCGCAACCCACACAGGGCACAATCGCGATCCGATGCTCGTCCACCTGTCCCTCAAGCAATTCGCCGTCGTCACCGAAGCCGAACTGGCCTTCGGTCCCGGCCTGACCGTCATCTCCGGCGAAACCGGTGCCGGCAAATCGTTGCTGGTCGATGCGCTGGGGCTGATTTCCGGCCTGCGCGCCGACAGCGGCGTCGTACGCCACGGCGCCGATCGCGCCGAACTGGTGGCCGAGTTCACCCTTGACGACGTCCCGCTCGCCGCGGCATGGCTGCGCGAGAACGAACTCGACGAGGACGACGCCTGCCAGATCCGGCGCGTCATCCGCGCCGATGGCGGCTCGCGCGCCTGGGTCAATGGTCGCCCGGTGACACTAGGACAGCTCGGCGAGTTGGCCGCGCTGCTGGTGGAAATCCACGGCCAGCACGAACACCAGGCCCTGCTTTCGCGTCCGAGCCAGCTCGCGCTGCTCGACGCCTTCGGTCGCACCGAGGCCGAACGCCGCGCGGTGGAAGCCGCCGCCGCCCGCTGGAGCGCGCTGCTCGCCGAGCGCGACACCCTGCTGGCGCAGGGCGACGTTTCCGACCGCATCGACTGGCTGGAACACCAGCACGCCGAGCTCGATCGCGAAGAGCTGGCGCCGGAGGCCATCGCGCGCCTGGTCTCCGACCATCGCCGCCATGCACATGCGGCCGGGCTGATCGCCGCCTGCGACGGCGCCTTCGCGCAGCTCGGCGGCGACGACGGCCCCTCGTTGTCGCGCACCCTGCAGCACGTGCGTTCGGACCTGGCGCGCGTCGCCGAGCACGAACCGCGACTGGGCGAAGTGGATGCCATGCTCGATGCGGCCACCATCCAGGTCGACGAAGCGCTGGCGCTGCTCGATCGCGTGCGCAGCGACCTGGACCTTGATCCGTCCGCCTTCGACACGCTTGAACACCGCCTGGGCCGCCTGCACGAACTGGCGCGCAAGCATCGCGTCACGCCGGAGCAACTGGCCGCGCAGCGCGACGCCATCGCGGCCGAACTCGACTCCCTGCGCGGGGCCGGCGAGCGGCTGGCGAAACTGGATGGCGAAATCGACGCGGCCCGCAACGCATGGCGCGAGGTCGCGGCCGTGCTGAGCGCACGTCGTCGCGACGCCGCGGCGCACCTGTCTTCCAGCACCAGCGCGCTCATCGGCGAACTGGGCATGGGCGGCGGGCGTTTCGACGTCGAACTGGAACCGCTGGATACCGAACGCCCCGACCCGCAGGGCGCCGAACGCGTGGAGTTCATGGTCGCCGCCAACCCCGGCCAGCCGGCGCGTCCGCTGCGCAAGGTGGCATCGGGTGGCGAGCTTTCGCGCATCTCGCTGGCGATCGAAGTGGCGTCGCTGGGCCTGGATGCCGTGGCGACGATGGTGTTCGACGAGGTCGATACCGGCATCGGCGGCGCCGTGGCGGAAATCGTGGGCCAGAAGCTGCGCGCCCTGGGCGCGAGCCGGCAGGTGCTGTGCGTCACCCACCTGCCGCAGGTGGCCGCGCAGGGCCACGCGCATTACCGCGTCAGCAAGGCCAAGAGCGAAGGCGTCACGCAGAGCGCAGTGCAGCTGCTCAAGTCGAAGGAACGCGAGGAAGAACTGGCGCGCATGCTCGGCGGCGTCGAACTCACGCGCGAGGCGCGGGCGGCGGCGAAGCGCTTGCTGGCGGACGTGGTGTAAGGCGGCGGCGGGCCAGTCATCGCCCACGAAAAAGCCCGCCATCGGCGGGCTTTTTCATTTTCCGGTGCATCAGCGTCCGATGTATCAGCGGCTCGAACCGCCGCTTACGCGCCCTTCCTCTTGCGCACGTACAGCACCAGCGAGTGCTCCTCGATCTCGTAGCCGTGCTTGGCCGCGATCTTGCGCTGCAGCTCTTCGATCTCCGGGCTTTCGAACTCGACGATCTTGCCGGTGTCGATGTCGACCATGTGGTCGTGGTGGTGGCCGCGATCGAGTTCGTACACCGACTGCCCGGCCTCGAAATTGTGCTTGAGCACCAGGCCGGCGGCCTCGAACTGCGTCAGCACGCGGTACACCGTCGCCAGGCCAATGTCCTCGCCGTGTTCGAGCAGGTGGCGATAGATGTCCTCGGCCGTCATGTGCCGGGGCTTGGCCTGCTCGAGCAGTTCCAGGATCCGCAGGCGCGGATGGGTGACCTTGAGTCCGGCCTTGCGGAGTTCTTGCGATTCCATGATGGTCCCTCAACGATGCGGCGCGACCGGTGGCGCCGGAACGGCGGATGAACATGGCCGACCGGAAGATTGGCCCGCCCGACTCCGCGCTTGGTGGAAGCGCCCGGCAGTGTATCATCGCGACGTTATCAGCCTGTCGCAGACACCGATGCCGAAGCAAACGCACAAGCTCCTGCTGGTCCTCTCCATTGCCTTGGTCACCAGCGGCTGCGGCATCCTCTACAAACAGCCCATCTACCAGGGCAACCTGCTGGAAAAGGCCAACGTCGACCAGCTCCAGACCGGCATGAGCAAGCAGCAGGTCACCCTGCTCCTGGGCACGCCGTCCATCGACGATCCGTTCCACCACGACCGCTGGGACTACACCTCCACCCAGCGCACCAACCGTCGCGGCACCACCGAGAAGAAGAACCTCACGGTGTGGTTCGAGAACGACAGCGTGGTGAAGTGGGAAGGCGACTTCTTCCCGGAACAGGACGAGCAGCTGGCCAAGCAGACGGTCAAGCAGTTCGGCCGCAACCTGCCGAAGGAAAAGGGCAAGAAGGGCCGCTGATCCAACGATCGCCCCCCGCCCCGCAAACAAAAACCCCGGCTCACGGCCGGGGTTTTGTTTTGGTGGTCTCCGCGCGCCGTCGCCGCGCGTCTTTCGGGTCGGCCAGCAGCTCCCGCAGCAGTTCGACCCGGTCTCCTTCGTGCAGCCGGGTTTCAAGCGTCGCGCGCACGCCGAACACGGCAAAGCCGGTGATCTCCGCATCGTCCTGCCAGCCCGACGCCGCCAGCACCTGGGCCAGCGTCGCCCCGGCGGGCAACTCGACCCACACCGACTCGAAGCGCCGCGGCCAGGCGCGGACGACCTCGATCTTCACGCGTCCTCGCCCCGGTCGGCCACGCGCACGAAGTCGTCGACCATGCGATCGGCCAGGCTCTGGAACCCCACCGCCATCGCCGGCCCCAGCAGCTTCACTTTCGGCTCGAAGTTCAGCGTGAGCGTCACCTTGCAGGCGGACTCGTCCAGCGCGTGGAATTCCCAGCGTCCGCCCAGGCTCTGGAACGGCCCGTCGACCAGCTTCAGGTCGATGTGGTGCGGGGCGCAGGTCGTGTTCTGGGTGACGAACCAGGTGCGCAGCGCGCCGTAGCCGATGTCCAGCCGCGCCACCATGCGGCCCTGGCCGTCCTCGAGCACGCTCTCTTCCAGCACCTGCGAGCCCTCGCACCACCCGAAGCGGCGCGAATAGGCGGCCACGTCGTTCACCAGCGCGAACATGCGCGCGGCGGAGTGCTCGACGAGGGCGGAACGGCGGATGGTCTGCATGCGGCGGCGGTCCCGAGACATTGGTATCGCACGGCCCCCGCTTTCGGGGACAATGGCGCGATGGCCAATAATTCCAACAAGAAGACCGGCAAGGATAAGGGAAAGGGCGGCGCCGGCGGCACGATCGCGCTGAACAAGCGCGCCCGCCACGAGTACGCCCTGGAAGAGAAGTTCGAGGCCGGCCTGTCCCTGCAGGGCTGGGAACTGAAGGCGATCCGCGCCGGCCGCGCCAACATCGGCGATGCCTACGCGGTGGTCCTGCACAACGAGATCTTCTTGATCGGCTCGCAGATCACCCCGCTGATCTCGGCCTCGACCCACGTCGTGGCCAACGACCGCCGCTCGCGCAAGCTGCTACTGCACCGGGCGGAGATCGACAACCTCGTCGGCCGCGTCCAGCGCGACGGCTACACCCTGGTGCCCACCGCGCTTTACTGGAAAGGCAACAAGGTCAAGGCCGAGATCGCGCTGGCCAAGGGCAAGCAGGCGCACGACAAGCGCGAAGCGAGCAAGGAACGCGATTGGCAGCGCGAGAAGCAGCGGGTGATGCGTCGTCACAACAAGGACGCTTGAACCTCGTCCGCTTCGCGGCCTTCTCCGTTGCCGTCATTCCCGCGAAGGCGGGAATCCATCTTCAGTGTCGTCACGCTGCCGGCAGGCATGCAGCACGGAACGTTGGATACCCGCCTTCGCGGGGGATGACAGCGACCGATGAGCGGCGGGAGCGGTCAGCGGGCAGCTGACGGCGACCAATGAGCAGAAACCCTCACGCTCGCGTCATCGCTCACTCCCCCAGCTTCTCCCGCGGCAGCGTGAACCAGAACGTCGCGCCCTTCCCCACTTCGCCTTCGGCGCGGATCGTGCCGCCGTGGCGTTCGACGATGCGCTTCACCGACGCCAGACCAATGCCGTGGCCGGCGAAGTCGTCATTGTGGTGCAGGCGCTGGAACGGGCGGAACAGCTTGTCGACGTACGCCTGCGAGAACCCGGCGCCGTTGTCGCGCACGAAATACTCCAGCCCCTGTGCGTCCAGCACCGCGCCGAATTCGATGCGTGCATCCAGCCGGTCGCGCGTGAACTTCCACGCATTGCCCAGCAGGTTGCCGAGCAGGTTGCGCAACAACGGCGCGTCGCCGATGACGAACAGCTCCGGCTGGATGACCACCTCGACCTGACGCCGCGTATCGCCCACGCGCAATTCCTCGATGACCTCGCTCGCCAGCCGGCTCAGGTCCACGCGCTCCAGCCGCAGTTCGCCACGGCTTACGCGCGACATCTTGAGCAGCGCATCGATCAGCTCGCCCATGCGCCCGGCGGCACGTCGCACACGAACCAGATAGCCGCGTCCGTTCTCGTCCATGCCCGTCGAATGGCGCTCGATCAGGATCCGGCTGAAACCGTCGATCGCCCGCAGCGGCGCGCGCAGGTCGTGTGAGACGCTGTATGCGAAGGCCTCCAACTCCTGGTTGGCCTGGCTCAATTCCCGGGTGCGCAAAGCCACCCGCGCCTCCAGCGTCCGGTTCAGCGCGTGCACCCGCGCCTCGGCCCGAAGGCGCTCGGTGACGTCTTCCACCTGCACCAGTCCGACGATGTCCTGACCGATGTTTCCGGGCACCGGCGCATAGGTCAGCTGCGCCTGGCGCGGGTCGCCGCCTTCACGATGCAGGCGCCGGGTCGCCCGATGCACGCCCTGTGCGTCGGTGGTGCCGTGGCCGTGGGCGATCATCTCCGGCTCGTCGCTTTCAAACAGCGTGTCGAATCGCTTGCCCACCAGCGCCTCGGGCGTGAGGCCGACGATGTTCGCCAACGCCGGGTTGGCCTCGACGATGTGGCCTTCGCTGTCCAGCAGCGCCTTGCCGATGGCCGAATACCGCATCGCACTGCGGAAGCGCTGCTCGCTGCGGCGGAAATCCTCCGTCATGCGCACGGCGATGCGGTACGCCTGCGCTTCGGTGCGCGCCAGCATCCATGCAATGGCATACAGCAGCAGCGACGAAAACAAGCCCAACGCCAGCAGGTTCTGCAGCCCCTGCAATCGCGGCGCGGCCTGCGCCAGTGGCGGCGATTCGAAATCCACGCGCCAGTGGCGCCCGTACAGCTCGAACGCACTGCTGTGCCGGAACGCCGGTGGTGGCCGGTCGCTTGGTGCGTAGCTGGCGTACAGGAGGCGATCGCCGGAGGAGATGTCGAGCACGCGGAACTGGTTGTCGTTGCGCAGCGCGCCCAGCGCATTGCGCACGAAACCCTCCATCCGGACGGGCACGTACACCCAGCCCTGCATGTCGGCGCGACGGTTGGCGAGCGTCGCCGGACGTCCGCCGCCGCGATACACCGGCAGGTACAGCAGGATCCCGGTGCTGCGCAGCGAGCCGTCCTGGATCAGGTGTACCGGCCCGGACAGCGTCGCGTTGCCGGTTTCCATCGCCTTCAGCATCGCGGCTTGGCGCACCGGTTCGGAGTACATGTCGAAGCCGATCGCGCCGACGTTCGCCGGTGTCTTGGGTTCCAGGTAAAGGATCGGCCCGTAATCGTGGCGCTGCCCGCGCGGCCAGATCTGGAGCAGGCCGTGCCCGGCTTCGCGCCACTCCAGTTGCAGGTCGGCCAGCCGCGTGGCCGGCACGAATTCGGCGAACCCCAGGCCCACCATGCCCGGGAAACGCCGCTGCAGGTCCATGCCATCCACGTACGCCTGCCACTGCACCGGCGACGGCCGCGGACGCGTGACGGAGGCGAACATCGACACGCCGCCGCGTGCGACCAGTTCGTACTTGGTCATGCCTTGGCGCAGCAGTTCGGTGACTTCCGCGGTCTTGCTGATGAACTCCGCCTCGGCCGCACGCAGTTCGCGCTCGCGCGCCGCACGCCACGCCGTGAAGACCAGCAACAACGATCCGACGAGCACGATCAGTGCGAGCAGGTAACCGCGACGCGGTGCCAGCTCGGACAGGTCGGGCGTGCGGTCTTCACGAACGGCCTCGGGGCTCATGCCCGAAGCATACAGAAGCTAAGAATTTGTCGCGTCAGTCCGGCGGGTCGGGGCCGCGACGGCTAGCGCTCACGTGGATGGTCACGTGCGCGGTCCGCGGGGCGAACGCCTCACGCCCGACAGCGCCAGCAGCTCGATCGCATCGACGCGGAAGCTGCACGCCCTGGCCATGATCAACGCACGTTTTCGCGTGGTTACGTAACCACGCTTGCGCATGCGCCGAAGCATTTCGGTGCTGATTCCCGCCGCCTGCGCGGCCGCACCATACGAGTGGAAACATTCTACGTATCGCTCGACCGGATTGGCCGCGACGTCCATATCAGTAGTCATGGCGCAAATGGATACCACCCTCAGTTGCCACATTCAACAACTGACGAATGCGTGCTTTTCGCGGACGGTGCGCAACAATAAGTTGTGGCGACGCACACTCCTGATGTGCGTGTCAGAACCCCCCAAATTCGAGCGTAGGGAAATGCCTCAAGCACCTCACAAGGAATTCGCAAAGCGCCTGCACCAGGCCTGGGATTACGCCGGCTTTCCGCAGGGTCGCCATCGCACCACGCACGTCGCCGACCATTACGAAGTCAGTCGCGAATCGGCGCGCAAATGGTCCCTGGGCCTTTCCAGGCCCGCCATCGAACGCCTCAATACGATGGCCGTGCAGACAAAGGTCAACTTCGACTGGCTCTCCACAGGCCGCGGCTCGATGGAAATCAGCAACTCCGTCCGCGAGACGCCCACGAAGTACGACAGCGCCGAAGAGCTCCGGCTGGTCGGCCTGGTGCGCAAGCTGCCGCGCAAGAAGCAGCGTGCGCTGATCCAGCTGCTTGAAGAGACCTGACGTTCAACCGGCCCGGCCGGCCTGATCCATGCAAAAGAAAAGGCCCGCCGAAGCCGGCCTTTTCTGACAGATGGTGGAGGTTGAGGGAACTGAGTTCATCAGGTCGCCGCGACTGTTCACAGGCGCCGCGATGTCCGCCAGCGGCCAGAAGGCGGCCGCTTGAACGGGGCAGACGCGCTCCGGGCGCTTCGGGATGCCCGTTTGCCTCATAAACCGTGCCGACTTCTCCGCAGGCGATCACGTCCCCGACCAGCGGTTCGCGGCGCGCGCCGCATGGGCCCAAAGGCCAATTTCCCCGTGCCGGTGTACGACCTAACTTCGCAGTCGGCGGCTAACACTAGGCGGACGTGCCGAAGTGCGCCTTGATCAGCAGAGGGCCTTCGGCAATGGCTCGCATGGACTCAAAGCCTTCGAGGGCGGTTCTCCGTCTTCCGATAGTCGTACTGATGGTGCTGGCGCCATCCTTCGCCCACGCTCAGGACCCTGCGGGGGACGAACAAGCGGCGTCACCCGCTGCTGCGGAGCCCAGCGGATTTTTCCTCTGGACCGACACGAGCGTATCTGTACTGCCCTACGGATATGGATTCGAAGTCGATCCGCGTGAGCAGTCCACCCTCACCATCGAGCACGCGCACGCGTCCAAAATCGGCGACTTCTTCGGCTTCGTCGATTTCACGAAGTTCCATGGTGCGCCGAGCGGGTCTGACACGGAAACCTGGTACGGGGAACTCGGCCCGCGGCTGAGCTTCGGCAAGCTGTCCGGCAACGACATTTCATTCCACCTCTTCAGCAAGAGCGCGTTCGAAGTGAAGGACGTGCTCCTGGCGTTGCAGTACGAACGTGGCGAGGATCCGGACGTCGCCGAGGCGGCGTTGGTCGGGATCGGATTCGACCTCGACTTGCGCGAGAACGGCTTCCTCGGCGGCCTTGGCAAGTTCAACTACGTACAACTGAACTTCTACGGCCGCGCCGAACTTACCGAAGGTACGCGCAGCGGCTTCCGCGATATGCAGGTGACGATGGTCGCCAGCTATCCGTTCAAGGTCGGTCAGAGCGATTGGCTGCTCGACGGCTACTTCGATTGGGTTGTCGGGTTCGGCTCCGAAGAATGGAGCTACCACCTCAACCCTCAGTTGACGATGGACCTTGGCGCCGCCGTCTGGGACGTGCCGCGCAAGCTTTACGCCGGCGTCGAGATCGATCTGTGGTGGAACAAGTACCAGATCCCGGACTCCTCTGCCTTCAACACCAACCAGGCAGCGGTCAGCCTGCTTCTGAAATACCACTTCTAGCGCCAGACGCCGGAAGCAACCAAGGAGCACACACATGTCTCCCGTTGAAGCCAAGCCCACCAGCGCCATCCGTGGCCCTGCCCTTACCTTCAAGGGCGACCCTTTCCAGGACGGGGTCGAAGCGACCATGGTGTACGAGTCCGACGCGATCGTGGCCTTCGGTGGTGGTTTGATCACCCACTTCGGCCCGGCCGACCAGGTGAAATCGCAGTTGCCTGCTGGCCTGAAAGTGAAGGACTACGGACGCGACGCGCTGATCTCCGCCGGCTTCATCGACAGCCACGTGCATTTCCCGCAGACACCGATGATCGCCGCGTTCGGCGAGCAGTTGCTCGACTGGCTGAACAAATACACCTTTCCGACCGAGCGGAAGTACGCCGACAAGGCCTTCGCGGCGTCCGTCGCAGAAACCTTCCTCGCCGAACAGCTCAAGAACGGCACGACTACCAGTTGCATCTACTGCACCGTGTTCCCGCAGTCGGTGGATGCGCTCTTCGAGGAAGCCGAGCGGCTGGGCATGCGCATCGCTGCCGGCAAGGTACTGATGAACCGGAACGCGCCGGACTACCTGCTCGACACGACCCAGTCCGGTTACGACGACAGCAAGGCGCTCATCGAGAAATGGCACCGGCGCGGTCGCCTCATGTACTGCATTACGCCGCGTTTCGCCCCCACCAGCACGCCCGACCAGTTGCAGTCGGCCGGCGACCTCTGGGACGAGTTCCCCGACTGCCACATGCAGACCCACGTATCGGAGAACGTCGACGAAGTCGCCTGGGTCAGGAGCCTGTTCCCCGACCGCAAGGGCTATCTCGACGTCTACGACCATCACAAGCTCTGCCGCCCGCGCGCGGTGTTCGGCCATGGCATCCACCTGACCGACGACGAGATGAACACCATGCACCGCACAGGTTCGGCCATCTCGCATTGCCCGACCTCGAACTTCTTCCTCGGCAGCGGCTACCTCGACGTGTTCCGCGCCGCCGACAAAGCGCGCCCGGTGCGTGTCGGTTTGGGCACCGACCTGGGAGCCGGGACGTCGTTCTCGATTCTGGCCACGCTCAACGAAGCCTACAAAGCCGCGCAGTTGAACGGAAAGAAGCTCACCGCCGCGCATGCCTACTATCTGGCCACGCGAGGCACAGCGCGGGCCATGTACATCGACGACAAGGTCGGCAGCATCGCGCCGGGGATGGAAGCGGACATCGTCGTGCTGGACATGAAGTCCACGCCGATCATCGAGTACCGCATGCAGTTCGCGCAGGACATCCACGAAGCTTTGTTCATCCAGATGACGCTCGGCGACGATCGCGCCGTGCAGGCGACCTACGTCGCCGGCGAGCTTCGCCACCACAGAGCCAACACCTGATACGTCAACCAAGCAGAAGGGAGATCGGACATGGCTGCCACCGATGTACGTGACGAGCACGGAACCTCGCCGCATGGCCATGCCATGGCGTGGTGGGTGTGGATTCTGGCCGTGACCTTCGTGGTCTTTCTCTTCAGCTTCCAGACCGGCTACTCGATCGTGAATCCGAGCGTCCAGAAGGACACCGGCATCTCGATCGCGCAGGTCGGAACCATCGCCGCGGTATACACCTGGGCCTTTGCCATCTGTCAGTTCTTCGGCGGCGCGCTGCTGGACCGCCTTGGTTCGCGCAAAGTTCTGCCGATCTCAATCGCACTGGTGACCCTAGGCATCTTCCTGTTCGCCAACGCCAACAGCTACACGATGCTACTTCTGTCCCAGGTGGTAGTCGCGATCGGATCGTGCACGGGCTTCGTAGGCGCCGGGTACGTCGGCGGCCAGTGGTTCGGCATGGCGAAGTTCAGCTTCATGTTTGGACTGGTGCAGGTGGTGGCGGCATTGACGTCAGCGTTCTCCGTCAACCTGATCGGCGTCGCGCTGGACGCCATGACCTGGCGCGCGCTGTTCAACTGGACTGCCGGATTCGGCATCGTGTTGTTCGTGCTCGGGCTGATGTACATCCGCAATCCCGCTCCCGTAGTCGCCCACCCCGGGGAGGGCAACTTCTTCGCATCGGTTATCAAGAGCATGGCCGAGGTGGCGAAGATCGGCCACGTTTGGGTCGCGTCGCTCGGTGGCGCGCTCTCGTTCGGTGTGATGCTGGCGCTCGGCGTGGTATGGGCGCCGAAGCTCCTGATGGTGCACGGCATAAGCGAGCGCGCCGCTGGCCTGGGCTCCTCGTTGCTGTGGCTTGGGCTGGCCGCTGGCAGCGCGGTGGTTCCGTTGTGGTCTGACATGATCAAGCGGCGCAAGCTGCCGATCATTCTGGGCGCGGCGATCCAGTTGGCCACGCTGCTAGGCCTTCTGTTCATCGCGAACCTAAACGCCGGCTTGGCGATGATCCTGTGCTTCCTGTTCGGCTTCGCCAACTCCGCCCACATGCTGGCCTTCAGCACCGCGGCCGATGTGGTCCAGCCACGCCAGATCGGCACGTCGGCCGCTATCGTCAACGGCATCATGTTCATCTTCGGCGGCATACTGATCAGCCGACCGGGCGTACGCATCGGCATGGGTCTGGAACATGGAATACAGCCGGCCTCGCTGCAACTGGCGCAGTACGCAAGTCTGCCGGTGATCGCCGCGTGCGTTCTTGCGCTGGTGATCGCACTGATCATGAGGGAGACGTACCCACGCAACTAAGCCGAAGGCGGCAACATGCGCCTCAAGGAGATGGCTATGTCATCCGATCCCGCGACCGTCCAGCACACGTTGGGCGGCGCGCGCGCATGGCGGGTGTGGTTCATCGCTGTTGCGTTCGTCGTCTACTACTTCAGCTTTCAGACCGGGTACGCCATCGTCAACGCGAACGTGCAGAGGGACCTCGGGCTGTCGATCGCGCAGGTCGGGCTGATTGCCGCGCTCTATACGTGGGTGTTCGCGATCTGCCAGTTCCTCAGCGGCCCTTTGCTGGACCGCATGGGCGCGCGGCGGGTGCTGTTGCCCGCGATCGTCCTCGTCACGCTTGGAATTCTGATCTTCGCCACCGCAAGGCGTTTCGAGATGCTGCTCGTATCGCAGGTCTTCATCGCGGTCGGCGCGTGCACGGGCTTTGTCGGTGCCGGATACGTCGGCGGCACCTGGTTCGGCTGGGCGAAGTTCAGCTTCATGTTCGGTCTGGTGCAGTTCGCCGCCTCCCTGTTCTCCGCATTCAATCAGAACTTCCTGAGCTGGGCCTTGGGCATGCTCGCCTGGCGCAGCCTCTTCATCAGCGTTGGAATGCTGGGTGTCGTCTTGCTGGTGGCCGCTTTCGTCGGCCTGCGTGACGCTGCGCCCGTCCGCATCGGCGGCTTGCGTGCGGGCTCCTTCTTTCGGGAGGTCGCGCAGGCGCTGGGGCATGTGGCGCGCGTGGTGCACGTGTGGGTTGCCTCGGCGTTTGGTGCGTTGTGTTTTGGCACGATGCTGGCGTTGGGTGTGGTGTGGGCATCCAAACTGCTGAGCGTGCGCGGGCTCACCACGGATGCGGCCACGTTGGGGTCTTCGTTGCTCTGGCTCGGGTTGGCGGTCGGATGCTTCATCGTTCCATGGGCCTCGGATCGCATGCGCAAGCGCAAGCCGCCCATCCTCGTCGGCATCGCGATGCAGGTTGCAGCACTCTCGCTACTTCTTTACATGCCATCCAGAGGCGCGGCGTTGGACATGGCCCTGTGCTTCGCTTTCGGCTTCGGCAACGCCTCACACATGCTGGCCTTCAGCACCGCCGCCGACGTCGTCGAACCGAAGTACATCGGCACCTCGGCGGCAATCGTCAACGGCACCATGTTCGTCGCCGGCGGCCTCCTGATCAGCCGCCCCGGCATGCGTGTCGGCCTGGGTCTGGAGTCCGGCATAGCCGCCGGTACGCTGGAATTGGCCCAGTACGCGGCCAGGCCGTTGCTGGTGGCTGTGTCGCTGGCCCTGCTCATCGCCTTGCTGATGAAGGAGACGTATCCGTCGCAGCGATGAGTCATGCGATCCGCAGCCTCTTCTGCAAGCACCGTCCATATCCGGAGCTGCGTCGCGCCCGACGGTCGTTCTGTAATGCGGCAGCACGTCATAAGCGGCTGTATTTGAACAAAAAAGGGCCCGCCTTTCGGCGGGCCCTTCAGGTGTTGGTGGAGGTGGGGGGAATTGAACCCCCGTCCGAAGGCACTCCATCCCCGGCACTACATGCTTAGCTCATCGTTGGATCTCGTCCCGGAACAGCACGATGTGCGAAGCGCATCCCGGAACCAGCCTGTTTTGTGTTGACCAGGGACTGACAGGCAACCGTCCCCGGCGATTCCGTGATGATGACCCTACGCTGCGAGCACGGACACAAGCAGTTTCGGGGCTTAGGCCTTAAGCGGCCAGAGCGTAGTTGTCGTCGTTGGCAACTAGAAGTTTGCAGCTGGATTTACGAGGAAAGCTACCCCCTCGGCATGCGCCAGGCGATTTCGCGACCCCCGTCGAAGCCAGTGCACCCCCGGGGACAGCTCTCGCTGACCCGACCAGTATAGGGGCGAAGCCCGCCACGACAAGGCCTGCTGCGCGTGGGGTTTGCGCCCGTTCAAGCGCTGCGACCCACGCGCCGCACTGCCGCCGCCGGTCTCGTTTCGGACTTGTCTGATGGGTCCGCAAACGCCGGTTGCGGATGCTGGGGGTCACGTCGTCGCCCGTACACGCCCATGCGCCAGGCCTGTCGCCTCACCGGAACCGAGCTGACCCAGACCGAACGTTTCGCGCTGCTCGCGCTGCGCAATCGCGCGCAGCTGTTCCAGTGGGAACGCGTGCTGATTGAATCCACAGCAATGCAGTGCCTGGCCGCACGGGGCATGGCGGTGTTCGAGGGCGGGCGCTGGGAGCCGACGCAGAAAGGCGTCGAGCTGATCGCGCGCCTTACCGGGCATGACCTCAGTTCCATCGGGCTACCGACGCCGCTGTGACGCCGGACGCCGCGCAGGCCTGAGTCGTCCTCGCGCTTACGACCGGCTTTCGCGCCGCCCGCGACGCAGCAGGCGCAATGCGGCCTGTTCCCATTGGCGCTCGCCCCGTGCGCTGGCCACCGCGCGCTGCAGGCGGCCGTCTTCCCAGCATTCGAACACGGTCGGGTCGATGTACGACTTGCGACACACCGCCGGCGTGTTGCCCAGCAGGTGCGCGACCTGCTTGATGACCTCGTTGCGCACGCCCGGCACCGCGGTGACCTTGACCTCCCCATCCTCGCGCAACGGCACCTCGCGCTGCGCCAGCAGGCGGATCGCGACGAGCGTGCCGCCCCAGGTGCGGAAGTCCTTCGCGGTGAACTCCGCGCCCATCGCCTCGCGCAGGTAGTCGTTGACCATGCCCGAATCGACCGGTTGCTGCCCGCCCTCCTCGTCCTGGTACTGGAACAGCATCTGCCCCGGCAACTGCTGGCAGCGGCGCATCAGCTTCGTCAGGCGCGCATTGTCGAGGACGACGTCGTGCTCGAGGCCGCTCTTGCCGCGGAAGTGCAGATGCGCCCGACCGCCGCGCAGGAACTCGACGTGCCGGTTGCGCAGCGTGGTGAGTCCGTAGGAGCGGTTGCCGCGTGCGTACTCGGTGTTTCCGATGCGCAGCAGCGTGTCGGCCAGCACAGACACCACGATCGCCAGCACCTTCTCGCGGCCCAGCCCTTCGCGCGCGAGATCGCGCCGCAACGCACGGCGCAGGCGTGGCAAAGCGGCGGCGAAGGCGACGATGCGATCGAACTTGCGGGCGTCGCGGACTTCCTTCCAGCGCGGGTGATAGCGATATTGCTTGCGGCCGCGCGCATCGCGACCGCAGGCCTGCAGGTGCCCGTTCGCACGCCGGCAGATCCATACATCGCGATAGGCCGGCGGGATGGCCAGCGAACGGATGCGCGCCAGCGTGTCCTTGTCGCGCACGGCGCGGCCTTCGGGATCGACGTAACGAAACCCCTTGCCTGAGCGCATACGGCGCAGCCCCGGCTGCTCGTCGCTGACATAGACCAGCCCGCCATCGCTGGCCGCGGCGGCGGATTCCTCCTTCGGGGCGCCATTGCCGTTGCGATGCGGGCCAGTGGTCTGCGTGCGTGCCATGCGGGCAGCATCGGAACTGGCGCATCAAGATTTCGCGATGGCCGGCCTCACGGGCGATGGGCGATCATCGCCGCATGGCATTCGTGCGCACCAGCGAGCCCGAACGTACCCGCGGCTTCAGCGAAGGCGCCTGCCACCTGTACGTGCTGCCGTGTGCCTACGAGGATCTGCTGAAGCTCGGTTTCTCGCGGCGGCCGCTGGAGCGCATGCAGGCGCTTCACCCGCGCTTCTTCGAATTCTTCGACCTCGATCGCGCGTTGCTGGTGGAAACCGAAACGGTGCGCGACGCGCGGCGGCTGGAACTCGAACTGCGCCATGCACTGGTCGAGCACAGCGCACCGGCGCCATTGACCGTGCGCCCGCAGGCGGCCGGTCATACCGAGTGGTATCGCGGTGCATATGCGGTGTTGGAAGAGGCGGTCGGAGGCCTTCGCGAACGCGGCCACACCGTGCACGCGCCGCTGCGCCCGTGGCTTGAAGCGCAGATGCAATCGCGCGCGCCATCGCTGTTCCCGTGGGGTTCGAGCGTGCTGGAACGCGTGGAAGGCGAGCCGGACCACCTGGACCGGTTGCCGATGCTCCACGCTTTGCGCCAGCAGGTCCTCGATGTGATCGACGCACATCGCGCACTGGGCGTCGACGTCGCACAGCACCTGCCCGTCACGCTCGAGCAGTGGTACGCGCGACGCGGCGGGTAATCGCAGGGCGCTACTTTCGTCTCGCAGGCAACGGCTCTTCTTCCCGGTCGTACGCCGGCGGGTAGTAGAAGTTCACCGTCTTCAGGCGCGTGCGCCCGGTATTGCGGATCTCGTGTCGTTCGCCGCGTTCGACGACCAGCAGGCTGCCGGCCTTGAGAGGCTGGCGATGTCCTTCGACGATCGCCAGCCCCGTTCCCGAGACCACGTAAAGCCACTGGTCCGCGCCGCGGTGCCGGTTGTCCGGGCCGCCTTCGCTGTCGCCGGGTGCGATGACCATTTCGGCTGCCTGCACACGGCGAACGTCGAAGGCAACGCGGAATCCCGGCCCGAAGCGGAACCGCTTGTGCTTCATGCGCGGGCTGTTACACGCGCCTTCAGCGGGCGCGACCACGCGTGAAAAGATTCACGATGGCCAGCAGCACCACCGCGCCCAGCAACGACAACAGCAGGCCGGCAATGCTGAAATTGCCGTCGTTGATGTCGCCGCCGCCGATGCCCATCACGCCGCCGAGCCAGCCACCGATGAATGCACCGATGATGCCGACGACAATGTTGAGGATGATGCCCTGCTGCGCATCGCGACGCATGATGAGGCTGGCAAGCCAGCCGACGATGCCACCCACGATAAGCCAGATGATGATGCCCATTGCTGCAGTCCTCCGCCCTTCCTAAGGTGCGCCGGATGGTATGAACGGGCTTGTGAGCGGCGCGTGTGGGGTGCCCAACGCCCCCATGACGGCCCCTACACATCCTCGCCACCAACGTGCCGGGATGGATTGGACGCTCCAATTGATCGTGCTGCGCGATGCCGCGCTGGCCATGCTGCTGGGCGGCGTGATCGGCTTCGAGCGCGAGCTGAAGAACCGCCCTGCGGGCTTTCGCACGCACATGCTGGTGGGCGGCGCGGCGGCGCTGCTGGTCGGCCTGGGCCAGCTGGTCATCACCGACCACCGCCTCGACAGCGAACTGCGCCTGACCGTCGACCCGTTGCGACTGGTCGAAGCGGTCATCGCCGGCGTGTCCTTCATCGGGGCGGGCACGATCTTCGCCCGTCGCGGATCGCAGGTGGTCACCGGCATCACCACGGCGGCCTCGATCCTGATGGTTGCGGTGATCGGCGTGATGTGCGGCTTCCGCTATCACCTGCTCGCCGCGCTTTCCACGGCGATGACGCTGTTGGTGCTCACGGCGATTGCATGGATCGAGCGACGCATTCCCGGCGACACGCGCACGGACAAGGCGGACTGATGCGTCGTGGTCTGGTGTATCGCGTGACGCCTCGCGCACGAGGGCCTCACGGATCCTTAGCGGCATCGACCTATGCTGGAGCCCGGTCGCGTCGCAGCGCGCACAGGAACCACGACAGCCGCATGCGAACGTCAGGGTCGAACACGTCATGGATTCCACACGCCCGCCGGAAGCCGATCGACTGCGCGACGCCCTGCCCGCGCCGCCCTCGCTTTCGCCCTTGCCGCGCGCGGCGCGTGCTGACGCAATGAGCGCGCAACCCACGGGCCTGGCGCGCACGGGCCGCATCCTGCGCTTCCTGATGCGCTATCGAGGCACCGGCGTGTTCACCGGGCTGGATCTGCGCTCCTCCGCGCCCATCACCGGCGAGGTCGATGTCGCCGACCCGCGGCCCGAGCAGTTCGTGAAGGATCTGGAAGCGCTGGGCCCCACCTTCATCAAGCTGGGCCAGGCGTTGTCCACGCGCACCGACCTCGTGCCCCCGCCCTACCTTGCCGCGCTTACGCGCATGCAGAGCCAGGTGACGCCGGTCGAGTTCGATGCGATCCGCACGCAAGTCGAATGCGCGCTGGAGCGGCCCATCGCCGAGGTGTTCGCATGGTTCGATCCGATGCCGCTGGGGTCGGCCTCGCTCGCACAGGTGCATCGCGCGCGACTGCTCGACGGCCGCCCCGTCGCGGTGAAAGTGCAACGGCCCGGCGTCGCCGAGGAAGTAAAGCAGGATCTGACGGTGCTGGAATCGATTGCCACCGGCGTCGACCACACCACCGGACTCGGCCAGCGCGTGCGCTTCTCGGACTGGGTGCACGAATTCCGCAAGGCACTGGTCGGCGAACTCGACTACACGCTCGAAGCGGCGAACCTGGAGCGTTTCTCCGAGCACCTTGCAGCATACCCCGACCTGCTGATCCCGCGCCCGGTGTGGCCGCTCACGCGCACGCGCGTGCTGGTGATGGACCTGGTCAACGGCGATCCGCTCGACACCAACGTGCACACGCGCATGCATCCGGATGCGCGGGAGGGCCTGTGCGAATCGCTGCTGCGCGGCTATCTGGACCAGATGTTCGTGCATGGCGAAATCCATGCCGACCCGCATCCGGGGAACCTGCTGCTTACCGACGACGGGCGCCTGGCGGTCATCGACCTGGGCATGGTCGTGCACGTGCCCCCTCGCCAGCGCACGCGATTGCTGAAGCTGATGTTCTCCGCGGTGGAAGGTCGCGGCGACGACGCGGCCGACGAAGTGATCGCGCTCGGCACGCGCCTGGAAACCTTCGACGAAGAGCGCTACCTGCGCGAGTCCGGGCAGCTCATCGCGCGTTATGCAGCGCATGCGGGCCTGAAGGACCACTCCGAAGGCCGACTGATGCTCGACCTCACCCGCATCGGCGCGATGTGCGGGCTGCGCACGCCGCCGGAGCTGAGCCTGCTCGGCCGCACGCTGCTGCACCTTGAAGGCGTGTGCCGCCTGCTGGCGCCGCAGTTGAACGTGCAGAAGGTCATCGAAAGCCACATGCCGTCGATGATCACCGCGCAGATCAAGCGTTCGCTTTCCATGCCGGCCATGGCGGTGGAAGCGGTCGAACTGCAGGCGCTGGTGCAGGACGCGCCGCGCAAGCTGTCGTCCGTGCTGTCGCTGCTGGCGGAAAATCGCCTGCAGGTGCGCATCACCGGGCTGCAGGAGTCGCGGCTGATGGAGAACCTGCAGAAGATCGCCAACCGCATCGCCGCCGGCGTGGTGGTGGCGGCGCTGATCCTCGCCTCGGCGATGCTGCTGCGCGGCAGCGGCACCGGCGCGCCCAATCGCTACGAATGGCTGGCGCTGGTGCTGTTCCTCGTCGCCACGGCGCTGGGACTGGCGCTGGTGTTCAGCGCCCTGCTGCGCGATCGCAAGGCCAAGCCGCGCGAGGAACGCGGGCCGCGCACCTGAGCGCGACCCGCCCCGCGCACATCACACCTGGTTGATGCGCACGTGGTTTCCGGCCGGATCGCGGAACGCGCAATCGCGCACGCCGTAGGGCTGGTCGGTGGGCTCCTGGATCACTTCCGCGCCACTGGCCTGCACTTTCTCGAAGGTGCGGTCCAGATCGTGGCTGGCCAGGATGATCATCGCGTAGGTGCCCTTGGCCATCATCTCCACGAGCGTGCGGCGCTCCTCGTCGGTGATGCCCGGCGTGATCGCCGGCGGCGTCAGCACGATGCTGGTTTGCGGCTGGCCCGGCGGGCCGACGGTGATCCAGCGCAGGCCGCCGTAATCGACGTCCTTGCGCACTTCGAAGCCGAGCGTGTCGCGATAGAAACCCAGCGCGGCGTCCGGGTCGTTGTGCGGCAGGAAGGTGGAATGAATGGTGAGTTCCATGGGTTTCGTGCTCCTGTGTGGGTGAAGGTCGACCGGGTCAGTCTGCGGCAGGCGCATCGGCCGACGCTTCTTCATTCCTGATCGGTTGCGTCCGGATGGGTCGGGTGACCTGTTTGGCGACGCAGGGCGGAATGCCTTTGGCGGCGCCACCGTGCTCGCGCTTGTACGCGCCGGGCGGCATGCCGACCAGTTCCGTGAAACGGGTGGTGAAGGTGCCCAGCGACGCGCAGCCCACGTCGAAACACACCTGGGTGACGCTCATGTCGCCGCGACGCAGCAGCGCCATCGCGCGCTCGATGCGCCGCGTCATCAGGTAGCTGTAGGGCGATTCGCCGTAGGCCAGCTTGAACTGGCGGCTCAGGTGCCCGGCCGACATGTGCACGCCCCGGGCCAGCGCTTCGACGTCGAGCGGCTTGGCGTACTCGCGATCGATACGGTCGCGCACGCGACGCAGGCGCGCGAGGTCGCGAAGGTGGACGGCATCGGCATCGGTGGGAAGGTTCACGGGCGCGATGCTGTCATGCGGCGGCGCGGCGACTCAAGGGCGGCCGTCCATCGGACCGCGCGATGCGGGCCCGCGCATTCACATCGTCTGTGCGGCAGCTTCACGCGCGCGCAATTGCGTCGATGCGATGGTCGGAGTTTCGACCCGCACAGGAGCCAATCGATGAAAGTCGCCCAGATCATGAACACCGACGTCTTCCTCACTGCGCCCAACCGCAGCATCCGCGAAGCCGCCGAGACGATGCAGCGCATGGACGTGGGCAGCCTGCCGGTCGGCGATGGCGACCGCCTGATCGGCATGGTCACCGACCGGGACATCGTCATCCGCGCGATCGCGAAGGGCATGAACGCCGACACGCCCGTGCGCGAGGTGATGACGCAGGAAATCCGCTACTGCTTCGACGACCAGGAGGTCGATGACGTCGCGCGCAACATGGCCGACCTGCAGGTGCGTCGCCTGCCGGTGATCAACCGCGACAAGCGGCTGGTGGGTTTCGTATCGCTGGCCGATTTCGCCCATGGCGCCGACAACGGCGCGACCGAGGAACTGGTCCGGGGCGTGGCGACGCCTCACTGATTCCGCCGCTTCGGCCTTCCCCTGATCCCACGCCGCACCTCCGTGTGCGGCGTTTTTCATTCCCTTACCTGATGGTTGCGAACCCGAACCGCGGCTCGGGCTCGTACGAGCGCGGCGCGTGCCGTTCGGACAGGCGCGTCCACGCCGCCATGGCGACGGGCAACGCCTCGTTCCAGTCCAGACGCGAATTGCCGCGCACGCGCACGTAGGACAGCTGCAGGTTGTCGGCCATGTCGTCGAACTCCTGGCCATGTCCGCGCAGATACGCGTCCAGTCCGAGCTTCAGCGCCGGCAGGTAGTCCTCGCTGCGGAACCGTGGAACGTAATTGCGGTAGTGCCGCATCCAGTGCTGCACCTCCTCCTCGATATCCACCGCTTCCACGACCGTTGAATGCTCCCCGTAATACAGCCTCGCGTTCATATTCTCTCCCTCCGTCCTGTCTGCGTCTTCGCCCCGGTGAACAAGCGGCCTCACCGGTGCGGACAAACACAACAGCAGCAACTTGCGTGCCATGTCAGGCGCGCGGCACCTGGTTGCGAAGGATGCGTGAAAAATCTTCCTGCGCATCGCGGGGCCATGTGCATGCGCCGCCGTATGCGCGCATGCGGCGTGAAGATTCCACGCCGTGAGCGGAAGATGTTTCCTGCTTCGTTGAATGTTCTTCAAGGCCTTTTAACTTCGCGGCGCATAGGCTGACGGCCTCAAGAGGGAGAATCCCAGTGCCCGCATCCTTGTTGATCGTCGACGACGATCGCGACTTCACCGCGTCCGCCGCGGACTTCGCGCGCCTGCGCGGATTCCAGCCCTACGTGGCGCATTCGCTCGAACAGTCACGGCAATTCCGCCACCTGCCGCCGCTGGACCTGTTGCTGCTGGACCTGGAACTGCCCGATGGCAATGGCATGGACCTGCTGGATGATCCCGCCCTTCCCGAACACGACCATGCGGTCATCGTCACCGGCCAACCCACCGTGGAATCGGCGATCCAGGCCGTTTCCCGCCCGATCTACGACTACCTGCTCAAGCCGCTGTGCCCGGAACAGTTCGACGCGCTGCTCACGCAGGCCGCGGCGGCGTATGCGCGTTCGCACAACATGCCGATGCGTTTCGGGATGGTCGGCGGCTGCGAGTCGATGCGCCAGGTGATGGAGGACGTCGAACGCGTGGCACCGTCGGAGGCCTCGGTGCTCATCACCGGCGAAAGCGGCACGGGCAAGGAGCTCGTCGCGCGCGCCGTGCACCAGCGCAGCGGACGCCACGGCGCGTTCGTCGCGGTGAACGCCGGCGCCATCGCGCCGGAACTGCTCGCCAGCCATCTGTTCGGCCACGAGCGCGGCAGCTTCACCGGCGCCAATGCACGCCACGCGGGCTACTTCGAGCAGGCCAACGGCGGCACACTGTTCCTCGATGAAATCACCGAAATGCCGCTGGCATTGCAGGTATACCTTCTGCGAGTGCTTGAAAGCGGCACCGTAACGCGCCTGGGCGGGACGGAGAATATTCCGGTCGACGTACGCATCGTTGCGGCATCCAATCGCGATCCGCACGCCGCGCTCGACGCCGGCACGCTGCGCGAGGACCTTTACTACCGGCTGGCCGATTTCACCATCGCGATGCCCGGCCTGCGCGAACGCGGTGAAGACGTGCAGCTGCTCGCACAGCATTTCCTCGACGTGCTCAACGTCCGCTACGCAGCCAACAAACGCTTCGCCGACGGCACCGAGCGCACGCTGCGTCGCCACGCCTGGCCGGGCAACGTGCGCGAACTTCGCAGCGCGGTGCAGCGCGCATTCCTGGGCAGCGACGACGGCGTCGTGCGCATCCGGCCGAACCCGCGGCGCACGCGTGCCGGCGACGTGGATCCGGACTCGGTGGTGTTCTCGGTTGGCATGACGTACGCGGAGATCGAGCACGAGATGCTGAGCCGCACACTGGCCTACTTCGACAACGACCGCACGCGCACCGCGCGCGCACTGGGCGTGAGCGTGCGCACCATCCACAACCAGCTGGCACGCCTTCGCACGCGGGATGCGGACGCATGACCACGGCACTGGATGACGAAGCCGAGCGTCGCTGGCGGCATGGCCTTCGCAACGAACTCAACGTGATCACCATGGCCGTGTCCACGGCGCTTGCGATGATCGACCACGGCGCGGAGCCCGAGCGCGTGCGCGAGCATCTCGAACGCGCCGAAGCCGGGTGCAGGCGATGCCGCGACCTGGTGATGGACCCGCGCGATCTGGTCGACGAGTGACGATCCATCGCGAGAAGGCCCGCTTTCGCGGGCCTTCCTGTGCTTGAGACGGGAACGTCCTAGTGCTGCGAGGTGCCCTGGTCGTTGCCGGTGCCTCGCGTGGATGACGAACCGCTTGCCGTCGTGCCACCGGTCTGGCGCGTCGTTGAAGCGCGCCCCTGCGCCGTCGTCGACTCGCCCGTACGCTGCTCGCTGGTCGAGCGCTGCGACTGCACCTGGAGGCGGTTGTCGACCTGCTTCACGCCACTGCTCGCATCGGCCAGATCCTCGGCGCGGTGCTTCATCCACCGCTCCGCGACAGTGCCCTCCAGCGTGATCACACCGTTGACACAGCGCACGGTGACGTCGGTGGCGTCCAGGTAGTCGTCTTCGGTGAGGCGCTCGTTGATGTCTTCCAGCATGCGTTCGTCCGAACGCGTGTACGAACGAGGGCCGACACCGCGGTAGTTGCGGCCGGACTCGCCGCGCGAGGTGCCCGACATCGAGTGCTGACGCGTTGGACGCGCGCCTTCGTTGTCGCTGGCATACCCGGTCGCGTAGCCGCTGGCGCCGTATTCGCGACCGTAAGCCTGCTGGTCCGCATAGCCCGACGACAGGCCGTAGCCTTCGCCGTAGCCGCGTTCCCAGTTGCGGTTTCCGGCCTGGCGCCCGGCTTCGCCGCCTTCGTAGCCGCGATATTCGCGGCCGCTGCCATAGCCGTGCGAACCGGAACTGTGTTCACCTTGGCCGTGGGCCTGCGTGCCATAGCCGCGCTGGTTGCCGTAATCGTCCTGCTGCTGGTTCTCGTAACGACGCTGGCTGCCGTACTCGGTGCCGTAGGCGCGACCGCGGTTGGATGCGCCATACCCCTGGTTGCCGTATTCGCGATTACTGCCGTAATCGCCGTGCCCGCGGTCGCCGAACTGGCCGCGATGGGCGCGCTCGCGGCCGTAGTCGCCACCGCGCTCGTATTCGTTGCGGCCCTGCGCGCCGTAGGTGCCCTGCTCGCCCCAGCGCTGCGATTCGCGCCGTCCCTGCGACCAGTCCTGTTCGTCGCGCCCCATGCCGCTGGCGTACTGCCGGCCCATGCGTGCGCCGGCCTCGTAATCGCCTGCGTAGTGGCCCTGGGTGCGGGCGGAAGTGTTGTCGTCCCAATCTTCGCCCGCGCCCCAGCGACGTGCGCCGTGTTCGGATCCGGCCATACCGGACTCGTGGCGCTGCTGGCGCAGACGCTCTTCGTACCGCCTGGATGCATCACGTTCGTTCATCGTTTCTCTCCTTCCACTCAACCAAGCACGTCCCGTTTCCAGGGCGCGCGCGCCCAGCCGCATCGCGTCCTGCGCGACGGCCTTGAATTCACCGGTTCCCGATCTCTCGTCGGTCACTGGACTACCCTCCTGTGGATGTGGATTTGCCGCATCGCCCGTTCGGTGCGCGCATCGAACCTTGCGCGCGATGTCGGAAGCGTTCGCAGGCGGACTGTGCCGCGTCGCATGTAAAAACGGCGCGGATGTCGTTCAGCGATGACGTAACAAGTCGTGGATGCATTGCCGATTCATGCACGGAGGCTTCGTGCAATCGCTGCGGACGTGCAAAGCGTTCCGCAAGAGGTATGCCAGCGTTCAGGTGCGAAACGAGCAGGCGCGCGCGATTGTCGTGCGGAAAACTTTCCGCCGGCGAAATTGTTTCCGTCGTCGATTGCGCAGTGGTGTCGCGCGTGTTTCGCGCGGCGTCGCAGCGCGATGCGTTGCAGTGACGAACGCGTGACATCGCGTGCGCCGCACGCGCTGAATACGCGTGACCACGTGTTGCGCGGTTACGGCTTCACGCTACCGTTGTCTTCCTGCAGCGCGGGCTTGAACGGAATGTCCGGCGGCGGGCGCGCTTCGGCTGGCTGGTCGTTGAGGTTGGGATCGCTCAGGCCGCATCCACCGCCCAGGCCCAGCATCGACACCACGCATTCGATGCGCTTGTTCGTTCCGGGGATCGGGATCGTCACCTTCTGGATGCCCTTGCGCACCCATTCGGCCAGCAGGGTTTCGCTGGGGACCCAGTATTTGTCGAACGAAGTCGGTTCGAAATCGGTCGGCTTGCGCTTGAGCCAGGTACCGGAACGGTCGAGATCGCGGATTTCCTGCGTGATCGCGCCCGGCGGCTGGTTCGGCGATGCCGAGCCGGTGGCCTCTGGTACGCGCAGGCTTCCATCGGCGTTGTACAGGCCCGGCGTGACACCGCGCTGTCCGCCCGGCGCATTGCGCGTGCTTTCGCCCCAGTCATCGCCCCGGCGCGGCGTGGACCACGTGCCGGGCGAAGGCGTCGGGCTCGGGCCCGCGCCCGCGGTGGACGGCTGCGTTCCGCGGCCGGCTGCAGCGGGTGCGGTGCCCGCTGGCGCGGCAGCGGAAGGAGCGGATGTCGCAGCGGGCGCGGTGGACGGCGTGGTCGATGGCGCCGTGGACGTCGCAGCCGAAGTTGCGGGCGCGTTGGCCGTCGCGGTGCTCGCCGCGGCAGACGCCGCAGGTGCGGGCGCGGGCGGGGCCGGCGTCGGCGGTGTCGGCACGTCGCGCGAACGCACCGTCTGCTCGGCGGCACGAACCTGCGGCGTCGGCACGCTTGGTTCGGGCAACGTGGGCATCTGCAGGCGCGGCAGCGGCGCCGGCACTTCGCGCACCGTGATCTCGCGCGTGCGCTGCTCGATCGTCGGCGCGGCGATCTCGCGCGGCGCGATGTCCGGACGCACGGGCTGCACGGGCTCGGCGACGTCCGTCGTGCGCACCTGCGGCACCGGCGTGCGCAGTTGGGGGGCGGCCAGCGTGGGTTGCGGCGGTTCGCGACGCGTCGGCGGCAGCACGAACACATCCGGCGCGTTGGGCACCGGTTCGCTCACCGTCACCGCCTGCTGCACCGGCGGCGGCGTGGGCGGCGGCAACTGCGGTTCGGGCACGTCGCGTTGCGCGATGTCCGGCAACGGCGCGTCGATGGCGGGCGTCGGCAACGGCGGCGTGGGCACGGAAGGCGCCTGCTGCGGCGCCGGCTGCGCAGCTGCGGCCGGCTGGGCGGGCGCGGGTTGTGCCGGCGCCTGCGTGGTGTCCGGTTGCTGCATGGGCTGGGCTGCGCCGCCACCGGGTTCCTTCGGCGTACCGGTGCCGACGTACTCGATCATCGTCACCTCCTCGCCCTGCGGCGGTGGTGCGCTGACGGCCATGAAACGCAGGTACATCAGGTACAGCAGCAAGGCGCTGAAGATGACGTGCCAGAGGATCGTGAACGTCGCCGCGAACCAGTGCGTGCGACGGTCGTACTTGTCCCAGCGGTCGGCATCGCGCGACCAGTCCTGGCGCATCAACGTGGTGAATGCCTGCCAGCGCGTCAGGTCGCGCAGTCGACGCGGGCGTTCCGCCAAGGGCCGCTGCAGGAAGACGGCGATGATCGCGTCCACCGTCGCGCCGCGCACCGCGCCCACGCGCTGCGCCATGCCGTCGAACCATGCCTGCCAGCCGGGCGGGAATTCACCCGGTTTGCGCCGCAGGTGCGGCGCTACAAGCTGCAACTTGCGTTGCAGTGCGTGGATGAGGTCGGCGGCGGAGAACATCTACGTCGCCGCGCCCGGGTCAGGCCGCGCTGTCGCGGGGAATGTACGGTGCGTCGCCGGTCTGGTGGTCGGTCGCATCGCGAACCGCCGTCACGCCGGGCACCTTGCTCAGCAGGGTTTTCTCGATGCCCTGCTTCAGCGTCACGTCGGCCATCCCGCAGCCGTGGCAGCCGCCGCCGAAGCGCAGCACGACCACACCCTCGGCCGTCACTTCCTGCACCGACACATGACCGCGGTGCGAGGCCAGCTGCGGGTTGATCTCCTGCTCGACGATCCAGTGGACGCGCTCGACCAGCGACGCGGAATCGGCCGGCGCCTCGCCCTTGATCTTCGGCGCGCGGATCTGCAGCTGGCCGCCGGTGGCCTTGGTTTCGTAGTCGATTTCCGCGCCATCGAGGAACTTCACGCTGGCCGCGTCGAGCCAGATCGTGAAGCCGTCGCAATCCACCGCCCACTCGTCGCCCTGCAGGTCGCCGGGTTCGGCGAATTCCAGCCTCACGTCGGCGCGCGGCGTGCCGGCGTGCACCGCGGCCAGGCGAACGCCAAGACCCGGCAGGGACTCACGCTCGATCAGCTTGCGGAAATGGCTCTGGGCGGATTCGGAAATGTTGATCATGGCGCTATTCTAACGGGGTCCACGCATTCAGATGGCGCGGCCGTCACCTGCGATGGCCGACGATGCGTTCCATTCAGTCGGCCTTGTCGTCGGCGCCCTCCCGCAAGGAGCTTCACGTCGTGAACGACCTCATTCCCCTGTCCCAGGCCCATTGCGTCGCCCGCCGCGGCAGCGAGCACCGCCTCAGCGAGGCGCGCGTGCGCGAGCTGATGCCGCAGATCCCGGGCTGGGAAGTCGTCGAGGACGGGCACGCCATCGCCAGGACATTCCGCTTCGGCAATTACTACGAAACGATGGCCTTCGTGAATGCCCTGGCCTTCATGGCCCATCGCGAGGACCACCACCCGGACCTGGGCGTGCATTACGACCGCTGCGTCGTGCGCTATTCGACCCACGACGTCGGTGGCCTGAGCGAGAACGACTTCATCTGCGCCGCGAAGGCGCAATCCCTCGCCGCCTGACCCCACGCCCGAGGCTGCCCGCATGGATATCTCCCCCATTCGCATCGCGCTCCTGGCCGGTTTCGTGGTTTCCATCGCCGCGTGCCAGCCACAGCAGCCACCTGCCCCGACGGTGCCCCCGACCGAACTGCTGGCCGTGGATACGCCGCCGCCGGGTTATCCCGAAGAACTCGCCTGCGACAATATCGGCGGCCAGGTGATCCTGGCGATGACGATCGGCACCGACGGCAAGCCCAGTTCGGTCGAAGTCTTCCGCAGCAGCGGCGCGGCCGCGCTCGACCAGGCAGCGAAGGAAGGCGTGCGCACCTGGGTCTTCAAGCCGGCGACCCGCGACGGCAAGCCGCAGTCCTCGCGCCTGCAGGTGCCGGTGAACTTCAACCCGCCGGTCGAACGTCCGCAGTCGTGCTACGTGCTGGACGAAAAGCGCCGCCGCGGCGGTTGAGCCTCACGCAACCGGGTTCGACCCGGGCGTGATCTTCGCGATCCGGCGCACCGGGCGGGACAGTTTTCCGGTCGATGAGCCGACTCAGGCCAGCCGGTCGAGTACGTCGATCAGCTCCGGCGCCAGCGGGGCGTTGAGCAGGTACGGCGTCTTTCCGCCGTCCAGCGCGAATTCCAGCGTCGAGGCGTGCAGGAACAGGCGCTTCAGCCCGGCCTGTTCACGCAGGCGCTTGTTCGCCTCCACTTCGCCGTACTTGTCGTCACCGGCCACCGGATGGCCGATGTGCTGGGCATGGACGCGGATCTGGTGGGTGCGGCCGGTTTCGATGCGCACTTCGCAGTAAGACTGGCCGCCGCGGCGTTCGAGCACCTTGAAATGGCTCAGCGACGCCTTGCCGGCCGGGTTCACCTGCACGTGGCGCTCGCCGCCCTGGCGCAGGCCGATGTGCAGCGGGGCATCCACGGTCATCACGCCGTCGGGCATGCGGCCGGTGAGCAGCGCGAGGTAACGCTTGGAGATGCCGCCTTCCTCGCGCATCAACGCCTGCAGTTCGGTAAGCGCCGAGCGCTTCTTCGCCACGATGAGCAGGCCCGAGGTATCGCGATCGAGCCGATGTACCAGCTCCAGGGTCTGCCCGGGGCGCAGCGCACGCAGCGACTCGATCGCGCCGTGGCTGATTCCGCTGCCGCCATGGCTGGCCAGGCCCGAGGGCTTGTTCAGTGCCAGCAACCGTGCGTCTTCGAAGACGATCGCCGCTTCCAGCGCGTCCAGCAGGCCCTTTGGCGGCGTCGGGCGCTCCCCGGCTTCGGCCAGGCGGACCGGCGGGATGCGGACCTCGTCGCCGACCTCGAGCTTGCGTTCGGCCTTGGCGCGGCCGCCGTTCACCCGGACCTGCCCGGAACGCACGATCTTGTAGACCAGCGAGCGCGGGGCGCCCTTCAGCTGGCCGAGCAGGAAGTTGTCCAGGCGCTGGCCGGCGCGGTCGTCGGGCACGCGGACCGTGCGGACCTGGCCGGCATCGCCGGCCGGACGCGGCGTCGGGCCGGTCTTGCCCGGCCGGTTGTTGGGGTCTGAAGAGGTCATCCTGCGGGGGTTATCTGTTACACTCGCGACGCGAGATAAGGTTTTGATTTCGCAGGAAGTTGCACTCCAAGAGGCCGAAAGCCCTTTCCTGCGATTCCGGTCCGCGCCTAGCCACTGCCCCCGGGGCAGCCATGTTAGCAGCGATGGCCCGGCGGAACCCCACCTCGCCGGAGCGGGTCAAACCGCCCGTGATGAACACGTCCCGTGCGGCTTCGCGCCGCCGGTCCCTAAGTTGTCCGGAAGAAACAATTAAGCGCTCCCGCGGCGTGCCGTGGTGTCGTAGCGCTGGAAAACTTGAGGCCGCAGCGCCAGGTCCCGCACCCAAGTGCGACCGGCGCGCGGCTTGCGGTATCCAGAGGCGAAACGCCCCACGGCGTTCCGCGGCTGCAGGACGCATGCGTCCTGCGCCGACCACGCGCAGGAGCGCGCGAGGAACGCAACAATGAAGCGAATGCTGATCAACGCAACGCAGGCGGAAGAACTGCGCGTTGCCATCGTCGACGGCCAGACCCTGTACGACATCGATATCGAACAGCCGGCCAAGGAACAGAAGAAGTCCAACATCTACAAGGGCCGCATCACCCGGCTCGAACCCTCCCTCGAAGCGGCCTTCGTCGAATACGGCGCCGAGCGCCATGGCTTTTTGCCGCTGAAGGAAATCTCCCGCGATTACTTCCAGGCCGGCGTCGACCACAACAAGGCCGGCCTGCGCGAACTGCTGCGCGAAGGCCAGGAAATCGTCGTCCAGGTCGACAAGGAAGAACGCGGCAACAAGGGCGCGGCGCTGACGACGTTCATCTCGCTGGCCGGCCGTTACATGGTGCTGATGCCCAACTCGCCCACCGCCGGCGGCGTGTCGCGCCGCATCGAAGGCGAGGACCGCGCGGAACTCAAGCGCGCCATGGATGCGCTGAACATCCCCGACGACATGGGCGTGATCATCCGCACCGCCGGCGTCGGCCGCGATGCCGAAGAACTCCAGTGGGACCTCGACTACCTGCTGCAGGTGTGGAAGTCCGTCGCCGAAGCCGCGCTGGGCAAGCCCGGCACGTTCCTGATCTACCAGGAATCGCGCCTGATCATCCGCGCGCTGCGCGATTACATGCGCCCCGACATCGGCGAAATCCTCGTCGACACGCCCGAGATGTACGGCGAAGCACGCGACTTCGTCGAGCAGGTGATGCCGCACAACCTGCGCAAGCTCAAGCATTACACCGACGACACGCCGCTGTTCAACCGTTTCCAGATCGAATCGCAGATCGAGAACGCGTACGAGCGAGAAGTCCGCCTGCCCTCCGGCGGCGCGCTGGTCATCGACCAGACCGAAGCCCTGACCGCGATCGACGTGAACTCCGCACGCGCAACCAAGGGCGGCGACATCGAGGAAACCGCGTTCAACACCAACCTGGAAGCGGCCGAGGAAGTCGCGCGCCAGATGCGCCTGCGCGACCTGGGCGGCCTGGTGGTGATCGACTTCATCGACATGTCGTCCAACAAGCACCAGCGCGAGGTCGAGAACCGCCTGGCGCACGCGCTCAAGCAGGACCGTGCCCGCGTGCAGATCGGCCGCATCTCGCGCTTCGGCCTGCTCGAACTGAGCCGCCAGCGCCTGCGCCCGAGCCTGGGCGAGTCCAGCCAGCTGGTCTGCCCGCGTTGCGAAGGCCATGGCCGCATGCGCAGCGTCGAGTCGCTGTCGCTGTCGATCCTGCGCCTGGCCGAAGAACACGCCATGAAGGAAAACACCGGCCAGGTGCTGGTGCAGGCGCCGACCGAGATCGCCAACTACCTTCTGAACGAGAAGCGCCGCGCGCTGAGCGAGATCGAGAAGCGCCATGACGCGCCGATCGTCATCGTCGCCGACGAGCAGCTGCACACCCCGCATTACGAAGTCACGCGCATCCGCGAGAACGAACTGGGCGAGGAGTCCAGCAAGCCCAGCTACCACCGCGGCACCCCGCGCAAGCTGCCGACGCATTCGCTGACCAAGGCCCACCTGAACATCCCGGCCGCGCCGGTGGTGACCAACGTGAAGCCCGCCCAGCCCGCCCCGCTACGCGAACCGCGCGAGCAGCAGGCCGCTGCGCCGGCGCCCGCTCCGGCTCCGGCACCGGTTGCTGCGCCGACGCATTCGGTCGGCGTGGTCGAACGCATCCTGCGTTTCTTCCGTGGCGGCAGTGCGCCGATCGCAGTGGCGTCGGCTCCGGCCGCGCGTCCGCAGGACAACCGCGGCGGTCGCAATGAACGCAACGATCGCAGCGACCGCAATGCGCAACGTCGCGATGGTCGCAACGGCAAGCAGGGCCGCGATGGTCGCCGCGACGAGCAGCAGCCGCGTCGCGAAGAACAGCGCCGTGACGAGCAGCGCCGCGAGAAGCAGCCGCAGCAGGCCCAGCAACAGGGTCAGCAATCCAAGCAGCCCAAGCAGCAGCAACAGCAGCAGCCCAAACAGCAACAGCAGCAGCCCCGGCCGCCGAAGCAGCAGGCGCAGCAGTCGCAGGTCGATGAGCGGGCCCTGACGCAGCAGCCGGCGAACGAAGCTCGTCCGCCGCGCAACGAACCCAAGCCCGCGCCAGCGAAGGTCGAGGCCAAGCCGGAAGTCGTCAAGCAGGAAACGCCGGCCACGACGGCCGCGGACGTTGCGCTGGTCGCACCGGCCGTGGTCGCTGCCGCCGCCGTCGCCGCGTCGGACAGCACCGAAGCCGCAGCGCCCGTCGTTGCGCAGACCGGTGAAGCCCTCGCCAATACCGACGCAACGCAGGGCGAAGGTTCGGGCGAAGGCGGAAGCCGTCGCCGTCGCGGTCGTCGCGGTGGCCGTCGCCGTCGTCGCGGTGGTGGCGAAGCCGCTTCTGCGAACGACGAAACGCAGCTGCACGACGAGCATGACGATGCAGGTTTCGACGACGAGGACGAAGCGCCGGAGACGCAGGCCGCTGGCGCGCCTGCACCGGTCGCACAGCGTTCGCAGCCGGAGTTCGACTTCGACGACGAACCGGCGACGCCCGCCCAGGCCGTGCCGACGAGCGTGACGCAGACGCCTGCTCCGGTCGCGCCGGCGCCGGCTCCGGTGTCGACGCCGGCGCAGGCCGCGGTCGCGACTGTCGCTGCCGCCACGACCGTGGCCGCCGCACCGCAAACCGAACAGCCCGCACCCGTCGCGGCGAGCGTGGAACCGGAAGCGCCGAAGGACACGCCGGCGGTGGTCGTCGAGCAGCCGGTCGTGGCACCCGAACCCGTGCCGGAACCGGAAAAGGTCGAGGCGCCGGTGGTGATCGATCCGGTCCCGGTCGCGCCGGTCGAAGACGCGAATCCGCCGAAGCAGTCCGAAGCGGAAGTGGCCGACTCGCGTCCGCAGGCCGCCGCACCGCACGCCGCCAACGGCGACGTTCCGCGTACCGCCGGCCTGTTCGATTCGCTGCCGCACGACACGCGTGCGCCGGCCGTCGCTGACACCACGCCAGTCCCGGCACCGGTGGAGGCCTCGGTTGCAGGCGAGATGGGGACCACCGAGGCCTCGTCGGAAATCGCAGCCGTGGACGCGGACGCGGAAGAGACCATCCCCTCGCCCGCCGAAGCCGCCGCCGAACACGTCCACACGGCGACGCAGGGCGAAGGCGAACGCAAGCAGGAATCCGGGCACGTCTGATCGCGCCCGGTTTGAATCGCTGAAGTCTGGAAACCGGTCGCCTTCGGGCGGCCGGTTTTGTTTTGGGCGCTGTCGCTATCGAAGCAGGACCAAGAGCGACCATCCCGCAAAGCCGGAATGCAACCGTCCGGACAGTCGCGCTATTCGCGCCTGAGATGGCCTGCTACTGCAGGGCCAATCAGATCGCCCGCGTGGGGTCCATGATCCCGTATCGGCTGGCCAGCCGCGCCAGCGCGATGCTGTCGTTGATGTCCAACTTCTCGAACAGGCGCGCCTTGTGCGTGTTGACCGTCTTCGCGCTCAGGCTCAGGCGCTTGGCGATGGCGTCCTGGCGCAGGCCCTGGATCAGCATCAGGGCGATTTCCATCTCGCGTGGCGACAGCGTGTCGAACGGCGAAGCACCGCCGTCGATGCCGGCCAGCGCGAGGTTCTGCGCAATGCCGCTGGCGAGGAAACGCTTGCCGCGGGCGACTTCGCGGATCGCCCGCAACAGCTCCGCCGCATCGCCGCCCTTGCCGACATAACCCGACGCACCGGCTTCCAGCAGGCGCTTGGGCATCGGGCCGTCCTGCAGCACCGACACGATGATCACGCGCGAACCCTGCTCGCTCTTGATGATGCGCTCGGTCACTTCCAGGCCGCTCAGCCCGGGAAGGTGCAGGTCGCACAGCACGACGTCGGGCTTGAGCTTGCGGATCAGCGGCAACGCTTCCTCGCCGCTTTCCGCGTCACCGACCACCTCGATGTCGTTTTCTGACGACAAAATGAGGTTCAGGCCGGTTCGCACCAGCGCGTGGTCGTCGATGATGAAAACCCGGATCTCCATTCCTGCTCTCCGTTGGATTGCGTGTGGCCTGCCGTGCATGGATAGCCTTCCGGCCCATTCCAAGTCCCCTGGCTTGGGGCACACTGAACCCGATTCTAATCGGGGACCCCACGAATGCACCGACTGATAGTTGCGACGCTTCCGATCCTTTTTCTCACCGCCTGTGCGACGCCCGACGCCGTCACGCAAGCCGCACCGACCAGCGCGAGTCCGGCGCAGCCGGCGGCGAGCCAGTGGCTGACCGACGTGCGCACCATCAGCGACGCCGGCGAGAACGCCCAGCGTCGCCAGGCGATCGCCACGCGCCTTGATGCCTTGGACCTGACCTGGCGCAAGGCGCCGTTCGAGGCCAACGGCAAGGCCGGCGAGAACCTGATCGCGGACGTCGCAGGCCCGGCCGATGCGCCGCTGCTGCTGATCGGCGCGCACTCTGACCGCGTCGCCGTGGGTCATGGCGCTACCGACAACGCCTCGGGCAGTGCATCGGTACTCGCGCTGGCCGAACGTTTCCAGCGCCAACCGCTGAAGCACCACCGCGTTGCCGTCGCCTTCTGGGACCTGGAGGAAGAAGGCCTGCTCGGTTCGAAGGCCTTCGTTGCCGACGGTTCCACCAAACCTGCGTTGTACGTGAACTTCGACGTGTTCGGCTGGGGCGACACGCTGTGGATGATGGCGCCCGCACAGGGCCAGTCGGCGCTGGTCGACAGCAGCCGCGCGGCCACGCAGGCGCTGAGCCTGGGCTTTTCGCCGGGCGAGAAGTATCCGCCGACCGACCACCTGCCCTTCCTGCGCGCGGGCTGGCCGGCGGTGTCGTACTCGCTGGTTGGCGCGGAAGAGATCACGCTGGTGCTGGACGCCTACGCCGGCAAGAAGTCGCACACGCCCGCGAAAGTGATGCGCGTGATCCACTCCGATCAGGACGTGCTGGGCCAGGTCGACGCGCAGGCCGCCGTTCGCGGCGTGGACGCGGTCGAACGCGCGCTGCGCGACTGGGACGGCAATGCCGTCACGAACGCGCCCGCCGCCACGTCCACCACTACGACGTCCGAAAGCGGCCGGTAAGGTCGTCGCCGCGCTGCGAACATCGGCTCCCATCGACAACCTCGAGGTTCCCATGAACGCACGCAACGCCGAACACGCCACCGCCTTCCGCACACTGCATGCGCAGGGCGTCCTGCGCCTGGCCAATGCCTGGGACGCCGGTAGCGCGCGGCTGATCGAAAGCCTCGGCGCCCCCGCCATCGCCACGACCAGCGCGGGCGTGGCGTGGGCGCGTGGTTACGTGGACGGCGATGCATTGCCGATGCAATGCCTGCTCGATACAGCGAAGGACATCGCGCGCGTGATCCGCGTGCCGCTCACCGTGGACATGGAAAGCGGCTACTCGGACGATCCGGCCGTCGTCGCGGACAACGTCGTGCGCGCGGCCGAAACGGGCGCGGTCGGCATCAACATCGAAGACGGCAGTGGCCCGCCCGATGCGCTGTGCGCGAAGCTGTCGCGCATCCGCGACGCACTCGCATCGCGCGGGCTGGATGTCTACATCAACGCACGCACCGACGTTTACCTGCGCGCTCTGGCCCCGCCGGACGCGCGCGTGGCGATGGTGCTGGAACGCGCCGCACGGTATCGCGAAGCCGGCGCCGATGGCCTGTTCGTGCCCGGCGTGACGCAAGCCGACGCCATCGGCCAGATCGCATCCAGCGCCGGATTGCCGCTCAACGTGATGCTGCGTCCCGACCTGCCTGCGCTTGCGGAACTGGAAACCCTGGGCGTGCGCAGGCTCAGTGCCGGTTCGGACCTCGCCGAAGCGGTATTCGCGCATGTCGGCGCACTGGCTGGCGCATTCCTTCAGGACGGCCGTACGGGGCCGGGCGAGCGCATGGCGTACGGGGCGATCAACGCGCTGTTCGCCGAACGCTGAGACGCGGTGGCGGTCGTCGGCCGCCTTGGCAGCCGCTGGCGGGATCTCGAATCCAGTTCAACCGGGCTGCGTAACTTTCTGATTTCAAACAGTCGCAGCCCGTGATACGGCGGCGCGATTTCATCGGCCCAAGCCCGTGCTTGCCTGCGGGCGCGAAGGTAAATAGATTTTTACCTCAGCCAGGCCCGTACCGATGTCCGACCTCACCGCCCGTCAGGCGCAGATCCTCGCCTTCATCCAGGACCACACCGACACCGAAGGCTTGCCGCCGACGTTGCAGCAGATCGCCGATGCGTTCGGATTCCGCCAGGCCTGTGCGGCGCACAAGCATGTGCGGCGCCTGGAACAGGCGGGACATCTGCAGGTGCGGCGCAACCAGGCGCGCGGAATCCGGCTGGCATCGCCGCGCGCTGCACGAGCGGACGACCGCCTCACCCTCGCCGTCCTCGGTCGCGTCGCCGCCGGTTCGCCAATCGGTGCAGACGCGGGCATCGAACGCGAACTGCACATCGACCGCGCGCTGTTCTCCACCGTGCCCGACTACCTGCTGCGCGTGCAGGGCGATTCGATGCGCGAGGAAGGCATCTTCGACGGTGACCTGGTCGCGGTGAAACGCGCCAGCGATGCGCGCGACGGGCAGATCGTGATCGCGCGCATCGACGAGGAAATCACCATCAAGCGCCTGGAACGCACCGCGCGCGGCATCCGCTTGTTGCCGCGCAATCCCGACTTCCCGCCCATCGACGTGCCGCCTGGCAGCGATTTCGCCATCGAAGGGCTCTACTGCGGCCTGGTGCGTACCGACTGATGGCAGCGCACGTCGTCCCGCTCGAATCGTTGTTGTCCGCGCGCACCGTCTGGCGCGCGGGGCGGCAGGCCGCGCCTGCGCCACTGGGCGAATCGACCGGCTTTGCCGCGCTCGATGCATTGCTTCCGCACGGCGGCTGGCCGCAGGGCGCATTGAGCGAGCTGCTGATCCCGGCCGAAGGCGTGGGCGAGCTGACACTGCTGATGCCCACCCTCGCGCGCATGACGCAGGCGGGACGACTGGTTGCGTTGATCGCGCCGCCGTTGTGTCCATATGCACCGGCGTGGCAACGCGCGGGCGTGGATCTTCGCTATCTGGAAATCGTGCGGGCCGACACGCAGGCCAACGCGCAGTCCCATCGGCGCGGCGCGCTGTGGGCGTTCGAACAATGCCTGCGCAGCGCCGCGTTTTCGGCGGTGCTGGGCTGGCCTTCCAGTGCCGATGGCCCGTCGCTGCGGCGATTGCAGGTGGCGGCCGACACGGGCCAATGCCTGGGCTTCGCCGTGCGCGACAGCAAGCATGCCGACAACCCCTCGCCCGCCGCGCTGCGCATCGAGCGCGTGCAGGGCGACTGGCGCATCCGCAAATGCCGCGGCGGCCAGGTTCCTTCGCAAGGATTCGCGCCGCCCTCGCCCGCCGCCTTGCCGGGCTGAGGTCGCACCATGCTCTGGGCCTGCATCCGCCTGCCGCACCTGGCGCTCGACGCCGTTCTTCGCGACGTCGACGACCCCACGCGCCCGCTCGCGCTCGTCACCGGCCCCGCGCAGTTGCGCACGCTGCATGCGGTGAATGCGGCCGCGGCCGCGGCCGGCCTGCGTCCGGGCATGCGCCTGACCGCCGCCAACGCGGTGTCCGCGCAAACCGCATTGCACGACCACGACCCCGAACGCGATGCACGCGCGCATCGCTTCCTCGCCGCGTGGGCGTACCGGCACAGTTCGCTGGTGAGCGCGCAATGGCCGGGCGCGATCGTGCTGGAAGCCAGCGCGAGTTTCCGCCTCTTCGGCCCCTGGCCGCAGCTGGAAGCCAAGCTGCGGCGCGAACTGGAGGCACTGGGTTTCCAGCATCGCATCGCGCTGGCCCCGACGCCGCGTGCCGCGCAGGTGTTCGCGGGATTGCGCGACGGCTATGCGCTGTCCGATCGCGGCACGCTGGCACCCACGCTCGACCGCGTTCCGATCCGTCGTGCCGCATTGCCGGACGAAGCCGGCGTGCGCCTGCACCGCATGGGCATACGTTCGCTCAAGGAACTGCGCGAGCTGCCGCGCGATGGCATCCGGCGCCGCTTCGGCCTGCCGTTGCTGGAACACGTCGATCGGCTCTACGGCACGGCGGACGACCCGCTGGACTGCTACCAGCCGCCCGATCATTTCGATTCCCGCGTCGATTTGGGTTACGAGGTCGAAAGCCACCAGGCGCTGCTGTTCCCGCTGCGCCGGCTGGTGGGCGACCTGGCCGTGTACCTGTCCACGCGCGACGGCGGAGTGCAGCGGTTCGTGATCCGGCTGGAGCACGAAGTCCTCAGGCGCGAAGCCGGCGTGCGCGAGAAAAGCCACACCGACGTGGCCGTCGGCATGCTCGCCGCCGAACGCGACGCGACGCTGCTGATGGACATCGCGCGCAATCGGCTGGAACAGGCGTCGATCGACAAGCCCGTCGTCGGCCTGCGCCTGCTTGCGCGCGAGTTGCCGCCGTTCGTACCGGCCGCGCGCGACCTGTTCGATACGCGACCTTCGCAGGCGATGCCGTGGCCACAATTGCGCGAACGCCTGCGCGCCAGGCTCGGCGACGACGCGGTGTACCGCATCGCGCCCACGGGCGATCCGCGCCCCGAGCGCGCGTGGCGCCCGGCCGATGCCGACGATGACGCCGCCTGCGTCGTTTCCGCGCCCATGCGTCCACCGCGACCGACCTGGCTGCTGGAGCATCCCGTGCCGTTACGCCAGCACGGCCTGCGCATCGTCTCGGGCCCGGAGCGCCTGGAAAGCGGCTGGTGGGACGACGACGACGTGCGTCGCGACTACTACGTACTGGAAACCCCGCACGGACAGCGCGCCTGGGCCTATGCCGACCCGGGCAAACGCGGCGAATGGATGCTGCACGGCTGGTTCGCATGAGCACGCCGGCATGAGCTGGGACGACGCCATCAACGGCGTGGATCGCGAAACACCGGGCGATCGCGTCCCGCGCGCGTTGCAGGTCGGGCTGCGTCTTCGCCACGCCGCCAACGACGACATCGACGATGACGCCCCGCCGTACGCCGAACTGCATTGCCTGTCCGATTTCAGCTTCCTGCGCGGCGCGGCGAGCGCGGAGGAGTTGTTCGAACGCGCGCGCCACTGCGGCTACCAGGCGCTGGCGATCACCGACGAATGCTCCCTCGCCGGCATCGTGCGCGCGCTGGAAGCCTCTCGCGCCACCGGCGTGCGCCTGATCGTCGGCAGCGAATTCCGCCTGGTCGACGACACGCGTTTCGTCCTGCTGGTGCAGAACGCGGCCGGTTACACGAAGCTGTGCGAGCTGATCACGCGTGGTCGTCGCGCGGCGGATAAAGGCACCTACAAACTCTCGCGAAACGACGTCGAAACGGTTTTCGGCAGTGGCGAGCCGGGCGTGTTCGCGTTGTGGCTGCCCGACCACGCCCCCGGCAAGGCGCCGGACGAACACGCTGGCTGCTGGCTGCGCGCCCTGTTCGGCGAACGCACGCACCTGGCCGTCGAACTGCATCGGCAGGACGATGACGATGCGCGCCTGCACATGCTGCTTGGCCTTGCCGACGCGTTGCACATGACACCCGTCGCATGCGGCGACGTGCACATGGCCACGCGCCGCCAGCGCATGCTGCAGGACACGATGACCGCGATCCGGCACACCCTGCCGCTGAGCGAATGCGGCGCCCACCTGTTCCGCAACGGCGAGCGCCACCTTCGCGCGCGCCGCACGATGGCCAACATCCATCCGCACGGGTTGCTCGACAACGCCGTGAAACTCGCCGCGCGTTGCACGTTCAAGCTCGATGAGGATTTGAACTACGACTACCCGTTCGAACTGGTGCCCGACGGTGAAACGCCCGCCTCGCACCTGCGCAAGCTGACATTGGAAGGCATGCGTAATCGCTGGCCCGAAGGCACGCCCGCGCCCATCGCCGCGCAGATCGAGAAGGAGCTCAAACTCATCGCCGAACTGAAGTACGAGGCGTTCTTCCTCACCGTAGAGGACATCGTCCGTTTCGCACGCAGTCGCGACATCCTGTGCCAGGGCCGGGGTTCTTCCGCGAACTCCGCCGTGTGCTACGCCCTGGGGATCACCGCGGTGGATCCCGCCGAAAGCCGCCTGCTGATGGCGCGGTTCCTCTCGAAGGAGCGCAACGAGCCGCCCGACATCGACGTCGATTTCGAGCACGAACGCCGAGAGGAAGTGCTCCAGTACGTCTACAGCAAATATGGCCGCGAACGCGCCGCGCTGGCCGCGACGGTGATCCGCTATCGCGGCAAGAGCGCCGTGCGCGATGTCGCCAAGGCCTTCGGCCTGCCGCCGGACCAGATCGCGCTGCTCGCCGGCTGCTATGGCTGGGGCAATGCGGGCACGCAAATGGAACAACGCCTGGTCGAAACCGGTTTCGATCCGCACAACCCGCTGCTGCTACGCATCCTCGCGGTGACGCAACAACTGGAGAACCATCCGCGCCACCTCTCGCAGCATGTCGGCGGCTTCGTGATCTCGGAGGCGCCGCTGTCCACCGTCGTGCCGGTGGAAAACGCCGCGATGGCCGACCGCACGATCATCCAGTGGGACAAGGACGACCTGGAAACGATGAAGCTGCTCAAGGTCGATTGCCTCGCGCTGGGCATGCTGACCTGCATCCGCAAGGCACTGGCGCTGGTGGAGCGCCATCGCGGCAGGCGTTACGGACTGGCGACCATTCCAGCCGGCGACAAACCGACCTACGCGATGATCCAGCGCGCCGACACGGTCGGCGTGTTCCAGATCGAATCACGGGCGCAGATGACGATGCTGCCGCGCCTGAAACCCGAGACGTTCTACGACCTGGTGATCGAAGTGGCGATCGTGCGGCCCGGCCCGATCCAGGGCGGCATGGTGCATCCCTACCTGCGCCGCCGCATGGGCAAGGAACCGGTCGAATATCCCTCGCCCGAAGTGGAGCAGATCCTCAAACCGACGCTTGGCGTTCCGCTGTTCCAGGAACAGGTGATGGAACTGGTGATGCACGCCGGTTACAGCGATGACGAAGCCGACCAGTTGCGTCGCTCGATGGCCGCCTGGCGCGTCGGCGGCGACATGGAGCCGCATCGCGTGCGCATCCGCGAATGCATGCGCGCCAAGGGATATTCCGAAACGTTCATCGACCAGATCTTCGAGCAGATCAAGGGCTTTGGTTCGTACGGATTCCCGCAGAGCCACGCGGCGTCGTTCGCGAAACTGGTGTACGTCAGTTGCTGGCTCAAGCGCCACGAGCCGGCGGCGTTCGCGTGCGCGTTGTTGAATTCGCAACCGATGGGCTTCTATTCGCCCAGCCAGATCGTGCAGGACGCGCGACGCGGCTCGCCCAGACGCGCGGCGGACGAATTCGCCAACGAGGAAGCCCGCGCGCGTGCGATGCGCGAGGCCGTGGACGTGCTGCCGGTGGACGTCATGCACAGCGATTGGGATTGCACACTGGTCGGCGGCGATGCGCGCACGCAGCCGGCGATCCGCCTGGGGCTTCGCGAAGTCAAAGGCCTGTCTGAGGCCGCCGCGAACGCGATCGCCACCGCACGCGCACGCCGCGCCTTCACCGACCTGCAGGACCTGCGGCAACGCGCCGGGCTGGACGAGAAAACCTGCAAGGCGCTGGCCGAAGCCGATGCGCTGAAAGGCCTGGTCGGCCATCGCCACCAGGCGCGCTGGTCCGTCGCCGGCCTCGAACGCCGCCGGCCGCTGCTGCCCGGCAGCCCGGTCGAAGACGAACTCGACCTGCCCGCGCCGCGCATCGGCGAGGAACTCCTGTCGGACTACCGCGCCACGGGGCTCAGCCTGGCCTCGCATCCGATGGCGCTGCTGCGGCCGCAGCTGGACGCGCGGCGCATCCGGGGTTCGCGGGAGCTACGCGAAACGCGCCACGGTCGCGGCGTGCACGTCGCCGGGCTGGTCACGCAGCGCCAGCGCCCGGCCACGGCGAAGGGCACCATTTTCGTCACACTGGAAGACGAGCACGGGATGATCAACGTGATCGTCTGGCCCGACCTCGCCGCGCGCCAGCGCAAGCCGCTGCTGGATTCCACGCTGCTGGCCGTGCGCGGCCGCTGGGAACGCGTGGATGGCGTGGAACACCTCATCGCCGGGCAGCTGACCGACCTGAGCGGGATGCTGGGCGAACTGCAATCGCCGTCGCGTGATTTCCGCTAGGAAGGCGCCCCAGCACGGCACTGGATGTCCGGTCCAGCCCGCGCATCACGTCAAATCCGATGTCGGCCCACTCGGGCCGCGCCGGCATTCCCCCGTCGCCGAGGCTGACCGTGGAAGCACCCCGCTACTTCGTCACCTACCGTCGTCCACACAGCGATGAGACGACCACGCGCGTGTTCGGGCGCTTCCCCGACCCCGCGCTGGCCGAGCGCATTGCGCGTACGCAACTGGGCGAAGCCGGTTGCGAAGTGCTCGCCGTGCGTGCCGAAACCCCGGTGGAAGCGATGCACCACCGCATCTCGCGTTCCATCACCCGCACGTTGCGCATCGCGCTGGGCACGGGACTGACCCTGCTGGCCTGGCACGCGTTGTTCCTGCGCACCGGCCCGCGCATCACCGACATGCCGCTGGGGCGCCTGACGATCGGCATGCTGCTCACCTTCGGCCTCCATGCCGCGCTGATGCTCGCGGCGCTGGTGTTCTGCTGGGACATCGCGTTCGGCGAAGGGCCGTACAACGGCCGGTGAAGCCCCGCCAGCCTGCAGGGGAGACGCGAAACAACGGCCGCGCGCCGCTTACAATGCACGCCCCTTCTTCGCGCGCGGACACCCGATGGAACTGGCCACAGACACGATCGCCCTGCTCATGGCGGTCGCCTTCGTGGCAGGTCTCATCGACGCCATCGCCGGCGGCGGCGGACTGCTGACCATCCCCGCGCTGATGGCCGCCGGCCTTCCGCCCGTCAACGCCATCGCCACCAACAAGCTGCAAAGCAGCTTCGGCACCGCGAGCGCGGTGGTTGCCTTCGCGCGCAAGGGTCGCATCGACTTCCGCCGCTTCATGAAGCCCGCCATCGGCGCCTTCCTCGGCTCGGTGCTGGGCGCGTGGACGCTGCAGCGCTTGAGCCCCGCGTTCCTGTCGGGCCTGATCCCGATGCTGCTCATCCTGATGGTCGTCTACTTCCTCTTCGCCCCGAAGGCCAGCGAGGAAGACCGCCAAGGGCGCCTGGGCCCGGTCGCGATGCTGGCGATCGTCTCCGCCATCGGGTTCTACGACGGCTTCTTCGGCCCGGGCACGGGCTCGTTCCTGACCACCGCGCTGGTCGCGCTGTTCGGCCTGGGGCTGGTGTCGGCGACCGCGCATACCAAGTTCCTCAACCTCGCAAGCAACATCGCCGCGCTGCTCACGCTGATCGTCGGCGGCCACGTGATGTGGACGCTCGGCCTGCTGATGGCGATCTCCAGCATCGCTGGCGGCCAGCTCGGCGCGCACCTGGCGATGCGCGTGGGCGGCAAGGTCATCCGCCCGCTGCTGGTCACCATGTCCGTACTGCTGACGATGAAGCTGCTGTCGGACCCGGCCAATCCGCTGCGCACTTACGTGATGGCGCATGCGTGAGGCGATCGCCGCTTCGAAGCAGGTGGTCGTCTGGACTCACCCGAAACATATTTTCGACGCCGGCAGCGGGCACTCGAACCGGACCAGTCGCGTGGGCGAAACCAACGCATAGCACTCATATACAGGCGCCCGAGTTCCGTCCGGGGCCCTCGGTTTCCAGAAACGGATGCGCATGTCGATGCGATCACCGGTCCTGACGACATCGCATGGTGCGCCCGGAAGTTCGATCGACACTGCAGCCGACACGCGGCCGCCTGGTGCGCGCGAAAACGTGTGGACCGCCCCGCGGTTGATATCCATATGCGCCAGCCCGGTCAGCGCAACAACGCCGTAGGGCATCTGGAAGATGCCATGGCTGTTGTCGGCAATGACGGTGTAAGTCGTTCCATCGGGCTCATGGAACGCGACTTCGCCTCCCCATTCGCCCTCGTTCTTTCCGACGAGCACCCCACCGAAAGCGCGAAGGCTCTGCCTGGCCTGGGCTTGCTCGATGACCTGCGCCTGCGTCTTTTCGGCATCGGCGACCGTCTTCGTGTTCGTTGGCTGGCATCCGGCGAGCAAGGCCACGAGAATCGCGATGAGGCATCCCATGTGTTCCTGCTTTCGATGCACGAGGCAGTTCCTTCGGCGCCCGGGTTTTAACGATAGCGCGAAAGAAAGACGGGTTCACCGTCACTTAACTGGCCCAGGCGTAGTCAACGCCTTCTGCACGTCCATGGCGCGATCCATAGGCACGCGCGCGCTCAACGACCGACCGAGGTGGTGACATGCGTTGCCTGCTTCCTGCCCTTCTCCTGATTGCCGCCTCTGCAACGACGGGATGCGCGACGTCGCCCACATTGACGCAACAGGAGCGGCTGGAGCTGTATCGCCAGCATGCGGCTGCACCAGTGCTGTCGTTCCGGCTTGATCGCATGGTCGGCACGCACAACTGGACGCCCCTCGGCGACCAGGCACTGGTGGTCTGGTCATCGGCCAACCGCGGCCACCTGATCGAGATGCGCACGCGTTGTTCGGGCATGGCGATGGCCTCGCGGATCGCCATCACCAACCGTTCGGGGCAAGTCACCGCGCGCGTGGATTCCGTCGTCCCGCGTACCGCCACGGGCCTGGTGCCAGTGGGCAGCGGAACATGCCGGATCGACACGATCCGCCCGCTGGATGGGCAAGCCATTCGCGATGCCAAGCGCGAACTGCGCGAGGCGACGTACATCGAGCAGAGCGAAGCCCCGCCACCGGCCGACAATCCGCAAGGCACATAGGGCTGCGGCTCAACTCACCAACGGATAGTCCTCGATGATGTCAAGCACGCCGTTGATGACGAACTGCACGCCCATGCAGGTGAGCAGGAAACCCATCAGGCGTGAGAACGCCTCCACGCCGCTCTGCCCCAGCAGGCGGATGATGGTGCTGGCGCTGCGCATGCACAGCAGCAGGATCAGGCTGGCGACGAAGAACGTGATGGCCGGCGCGGCCATCATCACCCACGGCGTGAACGGCTGGTCATCGCGCATCGCCGCCGCGGTGCTGATGATGAGCGCGATCGTCCCCGGTCCGGCGGTGGTGGGCATCGCCAGCGGTATGAACGCGATGTCGGTCTTGCGATGGTCACGCAGTTCTTCCGTGCGGCTTTCCACTTCGCGCGCGTCTTCCGGCCCCTGGCTGGGAAACAGCATGCGAAAGCCGATGAACGCCACGATCATGCCGCCGGCGATGCGCAGCCCGGAGATGGTGATGCCGAACACGCCCATCACCGCCTGCCCGGCGTAGAACGCCACCATCATGATGGCGAACACGTAGCACGCACACAGGAACGCCTGCCGGTTGCGTTCCTGCGGCGTCATGCCCTTCGACAGCGCCAGCAGCATCGCCACCGTGGTGGGTGGATTGGCCAGCGGCAGCAGCATCGCCAGCCCCACGCCCACGGCCGTGATCAGCTCCAGCATGCGATCCTCCTTCGATCAGGGAACCACCACTACGTCTGTCTGACCCGGCCTGGGACGCCGTCGGGGCTTGCCTTCCTGACGCGGACATTAGCACCGCCGTGTCGCCGGCGCGTGCGCCCCTCAACGCATATCCGCGTAACGCCCTGACCTGTACCAGTCGGGCAGGACATGCCGGAACCAGTAGATGAACTTGGACCAGCCGGACGCTTCCAGCGCCAGGAACGCGCCCCACGTGCCGCTTCTATGACCGACGTAGCGGTCCTTCCAATGAAGCACCGGGATGAGCACCAGCCATGCCAGAAGCGGCAACAGCAGCATCGATCCGATCACGATCAGTGCCACCAGGTCCGTGGAGATACCGATGCCGACCAGCACGGGCCCCATTGCTGCTGCGAGCGCAAGCCGCTTGAGCCAGCGCCATTTCGGTGTGAACCATTCGACGCGATCCATCTGCTCCCCGGTCGAAAATCGCAAATCATGCGGACGCATCCGCCCTCAACCCTTCTTCGCCGTCAGGATGCGGGGAAAGTTGCGCAACACGAACGACACGTACACCAGCCACAGCGCGAACCAGGCCGCCGCGACGATGAGCAGCCTCACGGTGAACAGGATCAGGCAGGGCGTCAGGAACAGCAACACGCACCCGGTCAGCCACAGGCGATCGCCACGCCGCGAATACCGCGCACGTTCGACATCGTCGATCCGCCCGCCAAGCGACGCCCAGTAGTAATAGAACGAGGCGAATGCGAAGGAGAACGTCGCCACGCCCATCACGATCAGCGAGGCCTGGTACGAGAAGGCATCGACCTGCCCGGCGATGTACTTCGGATACAGGAAGAACAGCAGGAAGGTGAAGATGGCGATGCTCGACGCCGCGAGCTGATAGGACCGGTTGACATTGGCAGCCGCCACATCTTCCGCCATGGGATCTCTCCTCGCCTCGCCAAAGTGCCTGTGCAGGCCCACGGGACGGAAGATACTCCTCGGGTTCTCAACAACAAGTACGGCGCGGCTCCTTTTTGAAGCGTCTGCCGCCCCAACCCTACTGCGGACGGGTGAACACGGGGTATGGATTCAGCGCCGTGCCCTTCCACCATTGACGTTCCGGGCCCAGCTCGAAGATGGCGAAGTGCAGGTGTGGGGCGGACGGATCGGCGTTGCCGGTGCTTCCGACATAACCGATCACCTCGCCGCGCCGGATCGCCTGCTTTTCCTGCAGGCCGTCGGCGTAGCGGTCCAGGTGCGCGTAGTAGTACGCGTAACGGCCGCCGGGTTCGAACTGGTAGATCGTCAGGCCACCGGGAACGCTGGTGAACAGCTTCTCCACCGTGCCGTCCGCCACCGCCAGCACGGGCGTGCCGCGTGGCGCCATGATGTCGATCGCTTCATGCACGCGCCCCTGCGCGCGCGCATCGCTGAAGGTGTCGTGCAGTTGCGCGACCGTGACGCCCTGCACGGGAACCATGAGCGGGACGTCGCCCGCCACGAATGGCGCCGCAACCGCCAGCGGCGGTGCCGTTGGAACGCTCGCTGCCGCACGCGCGGGCGTGGGCGCGGGCGCGGGAGCGTCGGGTGTCGTCATGCGCGATGGCGGTGCCTGCGTCTGCGCGACGGACACCACAGGCGTGGCCGCGACTTCGACGCCGGTCACCGCACCGCGTTGGCGCCCGTAATGGAACAGCGCGACGTTCGCACCCATCAGTACGACCACGAGGAACAGCAACACCGCCTTTCCCATCCGCGCCTCCGTTGCGTTGGACCGCTTACTGTTGCAATACCGCCGGCGTGCCCGGACCCACCGCACCAGCCAGCGCGGTGGCGTCCCAGTTGGTCACGCGGATGCAGCCGTGCGATTCGGTCTTGCCGACCTTGCCCGGCTCCGGCGTGCCGTGGATGCCGTAGTGATCCTTGCTCAGGTCCACCCACACCACGCCGACCGGATTGTTCGGCCCCGGTGCGATCTTGGCTTTCGCATGCCCCGCGTCGGCGTCCCAGAACAGCTTGGGGTTGTATTGGAAATGCGGATCGCGGGCGACGCCCTTGATCGTCCAGCGCCCGATCGGCAACGGGTCGTGCTCGCTGCCGGTGGACGCGGGAAAGCGCGCGTAGACGCGCTGCTGCTCGTCGCGCAGCTGGACGGAAGAATCGGACTTGTCGACCACCACCGACGCCGCCTTCGCCAGCGTTGCGCCCTGCACGTTCGGCACCCACAACGTGGTGCCTTCGCGCGTGAGTTCGGCGCCGGGGTTCAGCGCCGCCAGCAACGCGGGACTGGCATGGAAGCGTTCGCCCAGGCTTTCGGCCAGCGACGCAAAGCCCAGCGCCGGCAACTGCGCCTTGGCCATCATGTCGGCGGGAATGGCCGAATACGGCCCGGCCACGTCCTGCGCGGTGAGCGTGTATTCGACCAGCGCCGGCGACAGGTCGGCGGTCAGGGCACGCCAGGTCGCCTCGTCCATCGCGCCGCTCGCGTCGAGCTCGCGGCTGCGCTGGAACGCCGCGATGGCGCGCTCGGTGTTGCTGCCCCAACGGCCGTCTATTTCGCCCGTGCCGAAGTGCGCCCGGTCGAGCAGCACCTGCGCACGCAGTCGCGCGGCCGAGTTGGCATCGTCTTTCAGATCGCCGGTGAACTGCGCGTCGTTGGCGCCCGCCAGCGGCGACGCGGCGGGCGATGAAGCCTGCGCGAAGGCGTACATCGGCGAAACGAACGCAAGGAACAACGCGGCATGCAGGATCGGTTTCATCGATTCACGGTGATAAGCGGACACGCCTGCATGCTGCGTGTCGGCTTTACGGTGTGGCGTGAATGCGAGGAGCCGAGGCTGTCGGTCAGCTGAAGCGGCGTCGGGCGCGCATCGGTCAGATCGGATCGTCGATCGACTTCGCCAGCGCGGTGAACAGCTTCGGTCCGGTGTCGGTCATGTACCAGCAGTCTTCCATCCGGATGCCGAACTCGCCGGGGATGTAGAGGCCCGGCTCGTCGGAAAAACACATGCCCGGCGCAAGCGGCGTGGCGTCGCCATGCACCAGGTACGGGGGCTCATGACCATCCAGTCCGATGCCGTGGCCCGTGCGGTGCGACAGGCCGGGCAAGCGATAGCCGGGCCCCCAGCCTTCCTTTTCGTAGTACGCACGCACAGCGTCGTCGATCGCGCCCACCGGCACGCCCGGCTTGGCGGTTTCCAGCGCGAGCTCCTGCCCGCGTTTGACCGTATCCCACACCTTGCGCTGTTTCGCCGTCGGCGAGCCCATCACCCACGTGCGCGAGATGTCCGATTGATAGCCGTGCACGGTGCAGCCCACGTCCGTCAGGATGACCGAACCTTCGCGTACGGTCTGCGGCTTCTTGGAGCCGTGTGGATAGGCGCTGGCCTCGTTGAGCAGCACGAGCGCGAAACCCGGCTCGCCGCCCAGCGCCGCGGTGGCGGAATCGATCATGGCGCCGATCTCGTCGGGGCGCATCCCCGCGCGGACGCTGCCATGCACATGGCGCAGCGCGGCCAGCGTGACGTTGTTGGCCACCTGCATCAGGGCGAGCTCGGCCGGCGACTTGATCAGGCGAACGGCCTTCACCAGCGCATCGCCGGACACCACGCTGTAAGCGCCAGCGCTGGCGTCGCGCACGCCATCGACGATGAACACCCGCGTGGTGGGTTCGAAGGCGATCGCGCCGGAAGTCACGCCGCGATCGCGCAACGCCCCGACGAGGCGGTCGAACGGGCTCTCGTGTTCGTTCCATGCGCGCACGTCGCCGCTCACGGCCAACGTCTCGCGCACGGAGGGTTCCTCGAACGCCGGCGTCACCACGACGACTTCGCCACGCGCCGGAATCACCGCGGCCGTCGTGCGTTCGGAACGATGCCACTGCACGCCGGTGAAGTAGTCCAGGCTCGACCCCGACTCCAGAATCAGCGCGCCGACTTTCTGCTCGACCATCAGGCGCTGCAGCTTTGCGATGCGCTCCATGCGCTCCGCGGCCGAAATGGGTTTGGCACCGGCCGTCAGCGAAGTCAGGCCCGCCACGCCCGAAGGCGCGGCAAATGCCGACCCGCCGGGCAGCACGAGGGCGCCGCTGGCGGCTACGGCTGCGCTGAGGAAGTCGCGACGACGCATGGAGCCTCCGGAAAGCATTAAGGAAAGTTGGTCCGCAGTATGAGGGCGGAGCGGGCGCTCAGTTTCGCTCGCAATGACCGCCATCGGCCAGGGGCGGCCATTCGTTGACGGCTACCTTGGCCTCACCATGCCTGCCCGGGCGGCGGCGGGAATGCCTGGACTCGCTCCATGATCTCGCGAGGATCGAAACCCTCTCGCATCTGACGACCCGCCAGATAGTTTGCTATGTCCGTCTGCCATAACTGATCGGGGCGCTTGGGCGGATAGTTGCGGCTGTAGTCGTCAGAAACATCCACGATTGAACGATCACCGCGCACAAGCGCCAGAACGGCGCCGTCTTGGCGCGTCGCAATCAGGTAGTAATGGCCGACAGCCAACCTCAGTCCGCCACACGCCACTGCGTTATGCGTGAAATGGCGAAACTGCGGGGCGCCCTTCAAGACCCGGACAACCTCGATGCGCCCGGCGATTTGCCGCGAACCCGGGTCGGAGTCCACCAGTCCAATCGACACAATCCGCGCGACGAAAACCCGAGAAGCCGAATCCAGGCTCTGCCTGAATGCAGGAACCTCAGGCTCACTGCAAGCGTGCGCCGACCCGCAGACAAGCAATGTGGCAAGCACGACACCCAGGCGTACTCGTGAATTCATAGATCCCCGGCGAAGCGTCCGCTTTGGGTTGAAAGCGGACATTAGCATCAGCCTGAGCGCCCCGCCCGTCCCCGATGTCCGCTATCGGCCAGGAGCGGTCATTCGCTAGTCGCTACGTTGAACAGCCAGCTTTGGTTACGGCAACTGCACGTATTCAACCCACTTGTCTGACGTGAATCCCAAAATTAAGCCAATCAAGACTGCTGCAATGTACCCATGAGAACTGGCCCCGAACATCGCCGCAATGGCACAGGCAAGTGCAACGCCGAGTACCGTTTGTGCCGACAGCGATAAGGATCGCTTCTTGTCTGACGTGCCGAAGATCACAATCGCGCAGTAAAATCCGAATAGAAAAAAGGCAATCACTCCGCGCATGGCGTGTGAATCGACCACCTCAACGCGCCAAAACGCGAACAGCGCGAAGACGCCGCCAAACACGATGGCTCCGAGTAGTGACCAACGGTTCATAGCTACCTAATTTCATTGCCGGAGCCTGCCCGATTACCGTTCAGCGTCACACCCCGGCGAAGCAGATGCAATGGCGGGGACAATGCGGACGCGCAGCGGTAGGCTCGTCGGCTCCAGCGGCGATGTCCGCTTTGGGTCGAAAGCGGACATTAGCATCAGTCTGAGCGCCCGCCCGTCCCCGATGTCCGCTACAGGCCAGGAGCGGACGCCCGCGTATCAGCGCCTGCACGCACCAGAACTTTTTCGATCACCCTCGATCTCGAAGACATCAACGTCTAGCCAGCGATCCCGCCCATCGGGTGTTTGCCGGTAAGCACCGCAAACGGTCACGGCGCGGTGTCCCCTAATGGACTCACCGCATCAGCTGACTCCCGATCTTCGCCACAAACTCATCCAGGTCTGTCGAATCCGTATTGGCGAGGACGATCACCGTCGTGTCGCTATCCAGGAAACGGTACAGCTGCGTCTGTGCCCCCATGATCCTCCCGGGCCGCTTGGCGACGCGATACGTCTGTCCGTTCGCCTTGGTCTCATACACCCATAACCCAAGGCCGTATTCGTCCAGTCCCGGCGTCAGAAGTTGCGTCATCGAATCGGGGCTCAACAGCTTCCCGCCAAACAAGGCGTTGGCGAACAACATCAGGTCATCCGCCGTCGAGTACATCGCCCCCGATGCATACCAGTTCTCCGGATACGCCGGCAGGTCTGGCGTCATGGCACCGCCGTCCTCGCGTCTGAAGTAGGTATCGGCCAGGCGCGATACGATCAGTTCCTGGCGGAGCATGCCGGTGTCGTGCATGCCGAGCGGGTCCAGGATCCCTAGCTTCAACGCTTCGGCGAAGCCCTGACTTTGCGTCCGCTCGATGATCTTGCCGAGCACCACGTAGTCGGCATTGTTGTACTCGAACTTCGTTCCCGGCGCGACCACCAGTTTGCCGCTCGCGTAGCGTGACAGCAGGGCGTCGCTGCTGTGCGGTAGCTGGTACACCGGCATGCCATCGCGGATGGCCGATGCGGCATCCGCGACCTGGTCGTAACTGGGCAACCCGGAGGTGTGGCCCAGCAGTTGCCGCACGGTCACCTTGTCCGCGGCCTCGCCCGGATAGTCGGGCAAGTACGCGCGAATCGGCTTGTCGAGGTCCACCCGCCCCTGATCGCGCAAACGCAGGATCAACGTGCTGGTGAACAGCTTCGTGATGGAGGCCACCTTGTAACGCGTGCGCGCATCGTTGGGCTGGTCGAAGGCGATGTTGGCCAAGCCGAAGCTGTGCTGATAGATCACCTTGCCGCCCTGCTGCACCGCGATCGTGCCGCTGAAGCCGTGGTCCCGGGCATAGGTCGCGATGAACTCGTCAGGCGGCGCAGCTTGCGCCCGGGGCGCCGTGAGCGCCACGAAGAAGGCGGCGGCATACAGAAGACGGTTCATGGCACCCTCGCGCGTCGCGGAAATCCGCGGATCGGGAAAGGGATACGTGCGGGTTCCCGACGGTTGCAAACCGCCCAAGGCCCTTCTGTGGGGCGCCGTTACCGCCCCTGAAATGTCGGCTTCGGGGCGAAAGCGGACGTTGGCACCGCCGTCGCGGGCTCTCCGGGCGAACGTCCGCTATCGGCCAGAAGCGGACATCGATGATCCACCGGGCATCGTCGGGACGCGAGGGCCTGCGAACGAATGAACCGTCCACTGTCAGATCGCGCCCAACCCCATGCGCGCAGCCAGCTCGCGCACGTAGGCGGGATGGGTCGGGTGACGACTCTCAAGGGCTTGGGTCGCCATGAGCTCACGCGCTGAGTCTGTTTGCCCGCGCCCGGCAAGGATGATCGCGCAGACAATCCTCGGCGTATGGCAGTGCGCCAGGTTCTCGCCATGCCCGTCCAGCTCGGCAAGGATGAGGTCCCTGCTGCGAAAGCGATTGAGGAACAGCAGGCCATACGACAATAGCAATGGCTGGATATTCGCTACCGCTTCAACCGGATTGCGCGCACGCCACCACAGGTCCTGCGCGTTATCGCTGGCCGGCCCGAGGCGGCTGCGAATCGAGCAGTCATACTCCTGCACCCAGGTCCTGGCGATGCAGCCACGCAGTTCGGAAACCTCGGGGATGTATACGCCGAGGTTGATCGTGAAGAGCCCATGCATGTTTTCGCGCAAGCCCGGGACGTAGGTGGTCCCGGGTGGATCTGAAGCCCCCATCTGCAGATTCACGACTTGGGTGAGGCCATCTTCGGTGATGCGATTGAAGGTTCGGCCACGGACCTTGAACCCATGCTCTTTCAGGGATGGACGGAGGGCTCGCTGAATCTCATCAGCCGCTCTCGCAAATTCAGAGGCAGGCATGGCCGCGCGCTATGTCCGCTTTGGGTCGAAAGCGGACATTAGCACCGGTCTTGCCGCTCCGCCGCGCCCCATGTCCGCTTCGGCCAGAAGCGGTCATTCGCTCGTGACCCTGATCTCACCGAGCACTCCCGAACTTGAGGCCGCACGGGTAAATACACCCGTAGCGTGCGCGGGGGCACCGACCCGATGGCGGCCACGAATCAATTCGAGTTGACGCCCTTCGGCCTGCACTCGAACTGCAGCCGTCGTCGCCTGCAACGCCAGGACGTCACGTGAGGGATAAAAGAGAACAGCTTCACCAGTGCCCCCAGGGACGACGTCGACGAATCCAAGCACGGACACCGTCTTGCCTTCATACGACTCCGGCGACGCGATGATGTTCAGGATCGCAGTCGTGCAGCTGCCATCGTCGATGTGACCAGAAGCCATGCACACAGGCTCAGGCGTCTTCGCGCACCCGCCGCATGCGAAGGCGATGCCCAGCAGCAGAACCGATATCGACTTTGGCATGTCCACGTCCAATGTCCGCTTTGGGTCGAATGGACATTAGCACCTGCCGATCCAGCCATACCCGCGGCTTGGTGGCCGGCCAATGAAGGGAAGGCGATCCCGAACTTCACCCTCGCAACACCGTTGCGCCATCGTCCGCCCATGCGGCTGGGCGATTCTGGCGTCAGTCCATCACCACCAGACCGAATGTCTTCCATCGCAGGTCACGCCGCCGCGGGACTCACGGCCTACCTGTGCTGCAACAGGACACGCAGTCGCGTGGGACGGCCGCCCTGTTCGTCGCCCTGGCCATCGCTCCGGACGTCGATTACCTCGCCGTCTGGCTGTTCGAGTACACGGCGAATCCGCGATTCACCCATAGCCTGTCGTTTGCGCTGGCCCTCGTGCTGATCATCCACCGCGTGAGGTCGCGGTGCGTGACTGCGAGCGTCAAATTCCGCTGGCTGCTGTTCGCCGGCACGTCCCACGCATTCCTGGACCTCCTGGTAGGAGCGCATCCCGTGCCCTTGTTCTGGCCCATCGGTGAAGGTGTCACCATGCCCGTCGGTGTTCTTCCGAGTGCAGGGTCGCTCGCGCCGGGCAACTTCTACCTCTGGAGGAATCTGCTCATCGAACTGGGCGTGCTGAGCCCTGCGTTTGCGCTTCTGGTTGCCGTCTCTCGACGCCGCCCGGCTCGTCGGCCTGTGTTCTGGATGCTCGCCATCGCACCGGTCTGGGCCGTGTTCGTTGTGTGGTCGGTAGCCCTGAGCAGATAGGCCACACCCGTGAGCGTGTAATGGCAATGCCCGCCATCGGTCAGGAACTGACCTTCGACCCAAGACAACTCGTCCCCGCACGAACACCTGAGTCGAAAACGGACACTACATGCCGGTGTCGCTTCGCCTACCTGCCCTGCGCAACAACATGCCACACACACCAAGCATGAGAACGATCCCGGTCCTCAGGCTACAGCATCCAGCTCCAGGCCAGCCAGCTCGCGCAGCACCGGTTGCAGCGCACACACAGCTTCGTCCAGAAGCGTTTCGCGCTCGGCGTCCGCGGCGCCCCGCTCACAGGCAAGTTCCAGCGCCTTTGCGCACTCGGCCAATGCCCTCGCGCCGATGCAGGCGGCCGTGCCTCGCAGGTTGTGCGCCAGTCGCCGTGGCAACGCCGCGTCCGTGCCATGGCATGCCATGCGGAAGGCTGTCTCGAATTCCGTGTAGTCGCGCACGAACCCCAGCAGCAGGCGCCGATACAGCGCCGGGTTTTGGCCACACGTCGCAAGACCAGCGTCGCGATCGATCGCCATCGGCGCGGTAATGCCGGACACCTCCGCGGCGACTGGTGCTTCATTCCTGTCGCACGGCTGCATCCAGTGCGCCATCGTCGCGAGCATGGAATGCACGTCGATGGGTTTGGCGATGTGGTCGTTCATGCCGGCGGCAAGGGCTTCATCGCGATCCGACGACATCGCGCTGGCCGTCATCGCGAGGATCGGAATCTCCTTCAGCCCCAGCCGGTCGCGGATGACGCGCGTGGCCTCAAAGCCGTCCATCACCGGCATCTGGCAGTCCATCAGCACGCCGTCGAAGAAGGGATCTTCTTCGAGGATATCGACGGCTTCGCGTCCGTTGGCCGCCCACACCACTTCCACGCCGGCTCGCCGCAGCAGGTCCTGCGCGAGCTCGCGATTGAGCTCGTTGTCCTCCACCAGCATCACGCGGCTTCCGACCAGCGAGGTCACCAGCGTGCGCTTCTCCGCCGCGCGGCCGCCTGCGGGCGGTTCGCAATCGAGCGCGCCAGTGATCGCCTGCCGCAGTGCCCACGGCGTCACCGGCCGCGCGAGCGTGCGGTCCAGGGCCACGCCCGCGCGCCGCGCGGCTTCCTCGGCTTCGTCCGGGTCGAAGGCCACCGCGATCACCACGGCATCCGCGCTCGCATCCGTCGCTGCATCGGCAACACGACGCAAAGCCTCCACGCCTTCGATCGTAGCCAACGCCCAGTCCAGCATCACGATGCGTGGGGCGTTTCCGCGAGCCAGCAGGGCCAGCGCTGCTTCCGTCCCGCGCGCGGCGTCCGCCTGCATGCCCAGCTCGCGCGCCATCGCCAGCCATGCGTCGCGCGACGCCTGGCGCGCGCCGACGACCAGCATCCGCATTCCGTGAACGCGTGCGTCGTGCGCCTGCGGCACCGCGCTGCGCACCACACCGGCGCGCACGTGCACGTGGAAGGTCGATCCCTCGCCCGACGCGCTCTCCGCGCGGATCGTGCCGCCCATCAGTTCGGCAAGCCGCCGCGAGATCGCCAGCCCGAGGCCGGTGCCGCCGAAGCGGCGCGTGGTCGATGCATCCCCCTGCGAGAACGACTGGAACAGGCGCGCCTGCTGTTCTTCGGTCATTCCGATGCCCTGGTCCTGCACGCGCAGATGCAGGTCGATCTCCTCGCCCGGTCCTGCCTCTCCTGCCGGGTCGACCGCCACCACGACCGCGCCGTGCGAACTGAACTTGATGGCGTTGTTCACCAGGTTCAGCAGGATCTGCCCCAGCCGCAACGGATCGCCGCGCAAGGTGCGTGGCAGGTTCGACGGCAGGCGGTAGACCAGTTCCAACCCCTTCTGCTCCGCGTTGAGTCCGGCGACGCTGCTGACGTGTTCCAGCACCTCGCCCAGTTCGAACTCGACCTGCTCCACGCACATCTGCCCGGCTTCCATCTTCGAGAAATCCAGGATGTCGTTGATGATGCCAAGCAGGTTGTTCGCGGCGCGGTGGATCTTCTCGACGTAGCCGCGTTGCCGCGCATCCAGTTCCAGCTGCAGCGCGAGGTAGCTCATGCCGATGATGGCGTTCATCGGCGTGCGGATCTCGTGGCTCATGTTCGCCAGGAACTGGCTCTTGGCCTGCGTGGCCTGCTCGGCCAGGTCCTTCGCGTGCTCGATCGCTGCCTGCGCGGCCTTCTGGTCGGTCACGTCGATGAACCACGCCAACAGGCCCGGCTCGCCGTCGTAGTCCACCGGCAGGTAGGTGGCCACCACGTCGCGCACGCGTCGCTGCCGGTCGTAGAGCTTCACCTCGATGCCCGACAGGATGGTGTGCTGCGTCAGGTGCTGGCGAATGTGCGCGCGGTCGGACGGGTCCACGTAGATCCGTTGCGGGTCGTCGCCCACCTGCAAACCGAAGTGCTCCGCGAACGCGGGGTTCACGAAGCGGATTTCCTTCGCCGTGGCCACGCCGGCACTCACGGGGCTGTGGTCGAGGATGTAGCGCAGCCGTTCCTCGCTGCGCTGCAACGCCATCTCGATCGCGCGCCGTTCGCTGACGTCGCGCACCGATGCGCACACGCAGGCGCCGCGTCCCTCCAGTTCGGGCAGGAACGACAATCCGATCTCGACCGACAGCTCGCTTCCGTCCTTGCGCATGCCACGCAGGTCGGCATTGCTGCCGCCCATCCGTCGCGCGATGCCCTGGCTGAAGAAGGTTCCGCGCAGTTGCGCGTGGCGGCCCGCGGAAGGTGCCGGGATCAGGCGTTCGACGGACAGGCCGGTCAGCTCGTCGTGCCCGTAACCGAAAATGGTTTCGAGCCTGGGATTGCACGACAGGATCCTGCCGTCCTGGTCGACGATCATCATGCCGTCGGGTGCGGATTCGATGATGCCGCGATACCACGCCTTGGCGGCGCGAATCGTCTCATGCTGCGCTTCCAGCTCGCGGGTCTGCGCGGTCAGGCTCTGCGCCTGCTCCGTCAACAGCGCCTGCTGTCGCCGGCTTTCTTCCAGCAGCTGGTGCGTGCGCAGCGAACGCTTGAGAATGTCCAGGTTCGTCGCGAGTACGGGCATCACCTCGCCCAGCAGCTCGCGTTGGTCCGCATCGGGGTCCGAGAGGAAAATCAGTTCGAGCACACCCAGCAGCCGCTTGCGCCGGACCAGCGGCAGGATCTGCACCTGCGAAGGCATACTCGACCCCAGCGCCGAGCGGATGGGCCGATACGACACCGGGGCCGGCGCCAGTTGCATGGGCTTGCGATCCACCGCGCACTGGCCGACCAGCCCTTCCCCGAACCCGATGACGCTGGCGGCGCCATCGCCTGCATAGACGCCGCCGAGTAGCAGGCGCTGGTCGGACTGGTTGCGGTAGAAGGCCGCCCGTCCTATTCCCAGCAACGGCGCGAGCTGCGAGAAGAACCGCTGCAACAGTTCTTCCAGGTCGCCCGCCGACTGCAATTCGGCGCTGATCGCGGCCACCTGCGTCTTCACCCAGCGCTGGCCCGCCATCTGGCGCGCCTGTACCTGCATGCCTTCGATCGCGCGTGCGAGGAAGCCGGTTTCGTTCGCGTACCCGGTGTACGGCACCTTGCCATCGAGCTCGCCGCGCGCCAGTGCGTCCAGCGCGCCGCGCAGGCCTTCCGCGGGGCGCCGGATCGAGCGGCTGATGAGCGCACCGAACAACACGCCGACGAGCAGCCCCGCGATCAGCAGCGCGAACGTGGCGCGCATGCCGTTGCGGTAGCGCGCGTCCGCCAGCGCGACTTCGCGGTCCGCGCCGGCGCGCTTGGCCTGCGAAATGGCTTCCAGCGCCTCGCGCGTCCGCGCCGCGCTGTGCTGGAACTCGACCGACGACAATCGCTGCGACGCGATCGCCGCGGCATCGGGCGTGGTCGAATCGCGAAGACGCGCGGCGATCTCGATCGCCTGGCTGCGATAGTCGGCGAAGGCCAGGTCGTAATCGCGCAGACGGATGCCCACGGACTGGCGATAGACCAGCGGACGCGCCGCTTCGATCTCCCTGCGCACGCGCGAGTCCGCTTCCGCGAACTGGCGCAGGGCTTCGGCCCGCTGCGCCGGCGTGGCGACCATCACCGCCTGGCGCAGGGCCTGGCTCATGTCCGCCAGCGCGGCGCGCGCGGACTCCACATGCAGCAGGCCCACCAGGTCCATGTCGTACAGACGGCTGATGCGATCCATCTGCTGGCGATTCATCGTCAGCGCGTAACCGCCCAGCAGCACGACGAGCAGCAGCATGCCGCCAAACCCCAGCTGCAACCGCCGTGCAAGCGGGAGGCGTTCAAGCCGTTCGAGCAACCCGTGCATGCACGCAGCCTCCCCTCGCCGATGCCTAGTGCCGCGCGGCGGCCACGCTGCCCCCGTCGAACTCCCGCGCGATGGTCTGGAACTGCTGCTGCAGGTCCAGGAATGCGTCGGTGACGTCGGGATCGAAGTCGATGGCGCGCCGTTGCGCGATGAACTCCGCCGCCTGCGCGTGCGGCATGCCGTCCTTGTACGCACGGCGGCTGGTCAACGCGTCGTACACGTCGGCGATGGCCATCAGCCGCGCCGAGACGGGAATCGCATCGCCCTTGCGCCCTTCGGGATAACCGCTTCCGTTCCAGCGTTCGTGATGGCTGTACGCCAGTTCCTTGGCCAGGCGCAGGAACGGCACTTCCACGCCCAGCGCGTCTTCCGCGCGTTGCAATGCATCGCGCCCGAGGCGGGGATGGGCCTTCATCACTTCGTACTCTTCGGCGGTAAGTCGGCCCGGCTTGCGCAGGATGTAGTCGGGGATGCCGATCTTGCCGATGTCGTGCAGTGGGGCGGACTGCACGAGGAGTTCGCGCGTGGTGCCGTCGAGATGGGCACCGAAGCGGTCGTGGTCCTTCAGCCGCTGCGCGAGTGCCCGCACGAAATGCCGCGTACGACGGCTGTGGCTGCCGGTATCGTCGTCGCGCGCATCGCCCAGCGACGTCAGTGCGAGGATGGTGACGTCCTGTGCGCGCAACACATCCGCCGTACGCCTGGAGACCTCGCGTTCCAGGAACGCTTCGCGATCGCGCAGCAGGTCGGCCGCTTCCTTTGAACGAAGGTGCGCGGTGAGCCGCGCCATCAGCAGCAGCGGATGCACGGGCTTGGTGACGTAATCCACGGCGCCGAGCGCAAGCCCCCGCGCCTGCTCCTGCACGTCGTCCAGCGTGGTGAGGAAGATCACCGGAATGTCGCGCAGCGCTGCATCGGCCTTGATGCGGCTGCACACATCGAACCCGGTCCCGTCGGGAAGCATCACGTCCAGCAGGATGATGTCGGGCCGGTCGCGCTGCAGCACGGCCAGTGCGCCCTCGCCCGTTTCGGCGGTCAGGACGCGATAGTCGGCTTCCAGCAGTTCGCCCAGAAGCAGGCGAATGGCCGCGTTGTCGTCCACCACCAGCACCGTCGCCCTTCTTCCGGGGTCTTCCATGTGGAATCTCCGCGCCGCGAGGGAGTGGGCTGGGCGCGGCCCTTGGATGCTCTTGGCACCGTCAAGGAGCCGTGAAGGCCGAGGGTGGCTGTAGCCGGGCCAGGCTGGCTTGCGTCAGGGGCTCGATCGGCCGGGAGCGGCGAGCCGCTGACGAGTTGGCCGTGTCGTCGCCGTCCGTTATCGGCCAGAAGCTTGTTCATCCGCTAGCTCGTCCGCTTCGGGCTGAGAGCGGTCAGCCCTTTGCTCTCGGCTGCTATCCCCAATAGTTGTTGGCTCACGAAACATCCATTCCGCGAGCGCGGCACACACCAGCGCAGCGATGCCGCCCAACATCGCGAACGTCACGTCCGGCTCGGAAGCAATGTTGATCAGCGGAAGCAGGAAACTCGCGACCACGCCCACGGCCACCGTAAAGATCACCCTTGAAGATCTGGGGCCCAAGCCGACGCCCGGCACCAACGCGCGACACAGGGCGGCGGAAGCGCCCGTCACGAGCGCAGGAAGTCCCGCGTAGAGATAGGCGAGCAACGAGAGGGCGAACCAGACAGCGAGGCCATTCGGTGGCGTTTCACCTGAAAGATACCCACGAACCACGAGGGCCAACGCCCCGATGGGCGGCCCCAGCAACCCGAACAACGCCACCAATTTCAACGTCCTGGAGCACTGAACCTTCATTGGCAGGTTGTGTCCGCTATGGGTCGAAAGCGGACGTTAACACCGACGATGCTGCCCACCGAGCCGAACGTCCGCTATCGGCCACAAGCGGTCATTGAGCCTTCACCGGCGGATAACGTCCCAAGCGCGTTCATCGCATTCCATCCCCATATGCGCCGCGAGGATCCGTCATGGCAAACAAGGTCGCCGCATCGGCTTACACATTCGCCCTTGGCCATCCTTCCGAGGAAACGGCCAGACGCGCATACGACGAAAGCGACTTGCATCGTGCCATCGAAGCCTACCGCTTTTTCTACCCCACGGTTTCCGGCGCCGCCATTGTCCGGGGCAACCACCAAATAGGCGTCGTCGCGAATAAGGTGTTCGGCATCCTTGACTGCGCTCCCGAGCAACTGGTGTTCACCGCCAACTCGGACACGCCCTACGGACCGTTGATGCTGGATCTGAGCATTGGTCCACTGGTGGTCGAGCTGCAGCCCGGTCCGCTCATCGTTTGTTCGATGGACGTGAACCAGCGTTGGGTGGCCGACATGGGCCTGCCGGGGCCGGACGCAGGCAAAGGCGGCAAACACCTGTTGCTTCCGCCGGACTACACCGGTGCGATTCCGGAGAGCGGCTACTACGTGCATCGGGCGAGCAGCAATCTGCAGATAGTTGGCGCGCGCTCACTGCCCGTCAATGGCGATGTGAAAGGCGCAAAGGAGCGATTGGCGACGATCAAGGTGTATCCGCTGAACCCGGAAACGCCGTGGGCCGAGCCTCAATGGAAGGATGTCACCGGCATGGTGCAGGACACCACGCCTGTGCAGTGGGAAACCAACTTTGGATTCTGGGAGGTGCTGCACCAGACCATCGACAGCGAGCCGGTGTTCGAAGGGTACCGCGCATACTACGGCCTGCTGTCGGCGCTCGGCATAGAGAAGGGCAAGCCCTTCCAGCCCGATGACCGGATCCGCGCCATCCTTGAGCAAGCGGCGATCACGGGGAATGCGCTGATGCGCGTGCAGTCATTCGGTGACCGTCGCCCGGACCGCAACGTCTGGGATGACAGACAATGGCAGTGGGCGGCGCTTCGCTACGAAAACGGGGACTTTGACGCCACGACGCACGTCGACCTGGAAGCGCGCGAGAAGTGGTTCTATCAGGCCGTCGGGGCCTCGCCTGCGATGTTCCGCCGCGATGCTCAGGCTGGCTCACTCTACTGGCTCGGCCTGCTGGACAAGGACGGCCACTCGCTCGACGGAGGCAAGCCGTATGTGCTCCGCGTTCCGCTGCCGGTGCCCGGCAAGTTGTTCTGGTCCGTCACGGTGTACGACATGGATACGCGCTCGCAAATCCAAACCGAGCAGAAGAAGGCGGCGCTACGCTCCATGTTCGAGCTGAAGGATGCCTCCGGCGATCATGCCGAACTGCACTTCGGCCCGGAGCCCCCAGCGGGCGACGCGGGCACACGCTGGATCAGGACGATCCCAGGCAAAAGTTGGTTCGTCTATCTGCGCATCTATGGACCAGAAGCCGCTGCCTTCGATGGCAAGTGGCGTCCGGGCGACTTCGAGGTCGACGGATAAGAACGACCGCTTTGGGTCGAAAGCGGACATTAGCACCGGCACCTGTCCTACCCACAGGCCGCAGGGGCGATGCATCCTGTGCCGTTCCTGCCCGCAAGCATGCACAGGCGGCCAGCAGCCCGACGCGGCGATGCGTCCGCGCTACCCTTCGGGCGTACCCATCGGAGTCTGCCGTGCGCCACTTCCTTGCTGCTCTCGCCTGCCTGGCCACCGCGCCTGCGCTCGCCCAGAACGCCCCGCCGCCGGCGGAGAAACCCGAACTCCACCAGATCGGCACCGCGCCGTCGGCGGCGCGCATCGAGGCCGATGTCCGCAAGCTCGTCTCGTTCGGCACACGGCATACGCTGTCGAGCCAGACGGATCCGGTGCGCGGGATCGGTGCGGCCACGCGCTGGATCTTTGAGGAATTCGAACGCATCTCGCGCGACTGCGGCGGCTGTCTGGACGTGCGCTACGTGAAGGGCACCGTGCAGGGCGAGGCGCGCATTCCCGGGCCGGTGGAGGTGGTCAGCGTGATCGCGATCCAGCGCGGCACGTCCGACCCGAACCGCTACGCGATCATGAGCGGCGACATCGATTCGCGCGTGAGCGACGTGATGAACGCCACCAGCGATGCGCCCGGCGCGAACGACAACGCCTCCGGCCTGGCCGGCACGCTGGAAGCCGCACGCGTGCTCAGCAAGTACAGGTTCCCCGGCTCCATCGTCTATGCGGCGCTCTCCGGCGAGGAACAGGGCCTGTTCGGCGGCAGGTTCCTAGCGCAGGAAGCGAAGAAGAACGGCTGGCGCGTACAGGCCGTGCTCAACAACGACATGATCGGCAACACCGCAGGCCTCAACGGCGTGGTCGACAACACCACCGCGCGCGTTTTCTCCGATGGCCTGCGCGCGGACGAGACCGCCGAGGAAGCGCGCCAACGCCGCTTCACCGGTGGCGAAGTCGATTCACCCTCGCGCAACCTCGCGCGCTATATCGACCGCATGGCCGACTACGTGCCCAACCTCGACGTGATGATGGTCTATCGCCTCGATCGCTTCGGTCGCGGCGGCCACCATCGTCCGTTCAACGACGCCGGCTTCCCGGCCGTACGCGTGATGGAAACCAACGAGAACTACGACCGCCAGCACCAGGACCTGCGCACCGAGAATGGCCGCGTATTTGGCGACACCATAGACGGCGTGGATTTCCCCTACGTCGCAAAACTCACCGCGCTCAACGCCGTCAGTCTGGCCGGCATGGCATTCGCGCCCCCGCCGCCGGCCAAGGTGACCATCGAAGGCGCCGTGACCGCCGATACCACGTTGAAGTGGACGCGGCCATCGGCCGCGCAGGCGCCCAACCTCGCCGGCTACAAGGTCTACTGGCGCCTCACCACCGACCCGCAGTGGACGCGCAGCCGCTGGGTGGGCGATGTCACGCAGTTCACGCTGGAAAACACGGTGATCGACAATTACTTCTTCGGCGTGGCGGCCGTGGCGAAGGACGGCACCGAGAGCCCGGTGGTGTTCCCGGGCGCCCCGGGCAATTTCGGCGGTTACTGAGCGCCGCTCCCTGCCCGCTTCACGCAAGCGGGCGGTATACGCCCAAGGCCGCATTGGCGGCCGTCACGCGCGGTGCGATATAGAGTCCCACGCGGCGGCACAGGGCAAGCGGGGTCATGGATCGCTCACCAGCAGGCACGCGCATCACGGCACGCATCGCGCACATCGCGATGCTGCCGATGCTCGCCATCGCCGGCCGCGCGGGCGCGCAGGAGATCGAACCGCGCGCCTACTCCAACGCGCCGGTGGGCGTGAACTTCGCCATCGTCGGCGTCGCCCACACGCAGGGCGGGCTGAACCTCGATGCCTCGGTGCCGATCACCAACGAAGACCTGCGCACCACGAGCCTGGTGATGGCCTATGCGCGCACGTTGTCGCTCTGGGGCCGGTCGGGCAAGTTCGACGTCATCGTTCCCTACACCTGGCTGCATGGCACCGCTGACCTGATGGGCGCGCCACTCGAACGCAAGGTCGACGGCTTCGCCCGTCCGGCGATGCGCCTGTCGATGAACTTCTTCGGCGCCCCGGCAATGGAAATGGCGCAGTTCCGCGACTGGAAGCAGGACCTGATCGTCGGCGCCAGCGTGCAGGTGTCGCCGCCGCTGGGCCAGTACGACGAGAACCGCATCGTGAACATCGCCAGCAACCGCTGGTCGATCAAGCCCGAGATCGGCATGTCGAAGGCCCGCGGCCGGTGGATCGCCGAACTGAAGCTGGGCGCGACCTTCTTCACCGACAACGACCGCTTCTACGGCGGCGCCACGCGCTCGCAGGATCCGGTTTACGCACTGCAGGGCAACCTCATCCGCGGCCTGGCGTCGGGGGCATGGTGGTCCTTCGATGCCACGTACTTCGAGGGTGGCCGCTCGCAGGTGGACGGCCGTTTCAACCGCGACCTCCAGCAGAACTGGCGCGTGGGCGCATCGCTGTCGCTGCCGGTGGATCGGGCGAACTCGGTGAAGTTCGCCCTCAGCAGTGGCGTGTACGCGCGCACCGGCAACGAGTTCGACGCGGTGGCGGTGAGCTGGCAGCACCGCTGGGGCGGCGGACTCTAGCGCGTCACGCGTTTGTTCCGCGCATACGAATGAAGCCGCGCAGCCGGCGCATGTGCCACTCTTGATGCCTCCCGGCCCCATGTTCGCGCCCGCACCCGCATGACCCAGCCTGCTTCCCCCCTCCTGCGCCAGCGCGGCACAGCCGACAGCAACCGCGTCGCCATGGTCGAACTGTTCTTCGACCTGGTGTTCGTGTTCGCGGTCACGCAGCTTTCGCACACGCTGCTGGAACACCTGACCGTCCAGGGCGCGCTGCAGACGCTGCTGCTGTTCCTGGCGGTGTGGTGGCTGTGGATCTTCACCTCATGGGTCACCAACTGGCTCGACCCCGACCGCACGCCGGTGCGGGTGATGCTGTTCGCGTTGATGCTCGGCGGCCTGCTGCTGTCGTCCTCCATTCCGCATGCGTTCGCCGAACGCGGGCTGATGTTCGGCGTCGTGTTCGCCGCCATGCAGGTGGGCCGGACCGCATTCGTCGCGGTGACCATGCGCGGCCGCCATCGCGTGCTGCACGAGAACTTCGTGCGCATCGCGCTGTGGCTGACGATGTCGGGCGCGTTGTGGGTCGCCGGCGGCCTCGCGCAGGGGCCGACGCGCGTGGCGCTCTGGATCGGCGCCGTCGCCATCGAGTACGTCGCGCCCGCGCTGTACTTCTACGTTCCGGGCATGGGGCGATCGAGCACCACCGACTGGGACGTCGACGGCCATCACCTGGCGGAACGGTGCGCCCTGTTCGTGATCATCGCGCTGGGCGAATCGATCCTGGTGACCGGCGCCACGTTCGCGGGCCACGGCTGGAGCACGCCCACCGTCACCGCGTTCGTCGTCGCCTTCCTCGGCAGCGTGGCGATGTGGTGGATCTACTTCGATACCGGGGCCGAACGCGCCAGCCATCGCATCGAACATTCGGAAGATCCCGGGCGCCAGGCGCGACTGGCCTACACCTACCTGCACCTGTTGATCATCGCCGGCATCATCGTCTGCGCCGTGGCGGACGAGCTGGCGCTCGCGCACCCGGACCATTTCGAAGGCGATGGCCGCGCCGCGATGGCCGCGATGATCGGGGGGCCGATGCTCTACCTGCTGGGTGTCGCGCTGTTCAAATGGGTCTGCAACGAACGCCGCGGGCCACCGCTCTCGCATTGCGCGGGCATCGTGCTGCTCGCGGCGCTGGTTCCGGCCGCGCTCGCGCACCTGCTTGCCCCGCTGGCGCTGGGCACGGTGACGACGGTCATCCTGGTGATCGTCGCCGCATGGGAGACCATCGCCCTGCGGCGCGTCAGAGGGCCGGCAGCAGGTACGTGAGGCGCGACTGGATCAGTTGCACCACTGCTGTTCGCATGGGACCCCATCGCCGTCGCCATCCATCGTCGTGCCGGGGCAGTGCCGGATGAAGTACCGGGCTTCCGGGCAGGAGTTCATCTGCCCGCACGTAGTGCGTCCATCGCACTGGAAGATCGGAGTCGCCGCCGGTTGCAGCATGGTCGTGGGCGCGGATGCGACGGGCGCCGGCTGCGCGTGGCCGCCCAGGCGCGAATAGGCGTACGCGCCAATCGCCGCGATCGCTGCAAGCGAAAGCACGGCCGAAACAAGTCGTGAAGATCGTTGCGGGCGAGCGGTACGTCGATCCGCCCGCGATACCGCGCGCTGCCCGGGACGCATCACCCGCACGGCGCGCGGCTTGCCTTGCGCATCCTGGTCGATCTCGTACGAGATGACTTCGCCCAGGCGCGGTCGCTGCCCGTCGTGCGGAAAGGCGGATACGTGGACGAACACGTCCTCGCGTCCTTCCGCCGGCGTGATGAAACCGAACCCCCGATCGTCATTCCATCTGGTCAGCGTTCCGTGCGTGCGCATTGCAAGCTCCGTGTGGTGCATGGATCGGGCGTCGCCCCCCCGTCTCCGGTTGTGTGGGTATCGATGGTTGAGCGTGCGTGAACCGGTCGTCAGCTCCGCTGCGGCAACGTGACCTTGATGGGCACCTGCGAGATGGGCATGACCGCCAGTGCTGCACCCAGCAGGAAGCAGGCGGCCAGGGCGATGCCCAGGCCCAGCGTCACGCCGAACCGGTTTAGCATCCCCGTGCCGCGGTAAGCCCGCACGACCCACGCGATGGTCGATAGCCACAGGATGCCCAGGCCAGCCAGGACAACCACCATCCAGGCCGGCGGAAGGTGCAGCACCGACGTCAACGCGACCCCGGGCACCACGAGGAACCAGCCGAGGCAGCCGAGCCAGAACCGGCGCAATGCCGAGCCGCGTGGTCCGGACGGCTCGACGCGGACGTGCGGTGCGTTGTACGGATTCTCGCCGCCGTCGGATGGCGTCATGGTGGTGCCTTGCGCGCATGGAGTGTCATTCGATCAGTCGCTGTCGGCGTTGCCTTCGGAACAACCACAGGGACAGCCCCCTTGATCGAGGAGGATGATGTCCTCGCCTGCGGTATGTGTGTCAACGTCGGAGCGCCCCACCGACCGCGACCGGTCCGTCATCAGGAACGCCAGGATCAGGACGGCTCCCACGACCGGGGCCAGCCAGACGAAGCACAACTGCCACCCGCGTTGCACGCGGTCGAGTGTCATCGCGCGCACCACGGCGGTACTGGCCACCAGGTTGAGGACCGCCAGCCCAATCGCAGCGGTCATTGCCCATGTCTGCATCGGCTACTCCATCGAGGTGATGGTTTGCAGGCTCCCCTGCCCAAACCGCTCCAATCCCCCGGTCCGGCCCCACGCGATGATAGCGGGGCCCGGCGATTGCGCATCGTGCCTTTCACCACCGCCATCGCCCCCCGGGGCATCGCCAGATTGGCCCCATCGCCACGGTGGCCGGAAAGGGCCCTTCGGCTGCGTTGCGCTGTATTACGGGTTGGCGCGGCCAGCCGGCTACCTACCGGGAGAGCTGGGATGACGAACTGGATGGCACTGGGACTCACCGCGGCCATGCTCTGCGGCACCACGGTATGGGCGCATGCGCAGACCGCGGCCACCACGACGTCGGCAGGCGCGGCCAATCAGGGCAACCGCATGGTGCTGGCGGACAACGAGTCGTTCCTGATGCCGCTGGACGACATGAAGAACGCCCACCCCAGCTACCCGCAGGACCTGCTTGGCAAGCAATTGCCGCCGCGCACGGTGTGCCTGATGGTGGGCATCAACGAAAAAGGCGCCGTGACGGTCGTGGCGAAGGCACCGCCGTCGGAATTCTGCGCCACCGATGCCGAGCCCCAGTTCCTGGCCGCGTCGGAAACGGTGGCGAAGACGTGGAAGTTCGACCCCGCGCTGCGCTGCGTCTTCCGCAACGTCGCCGACAAGGAACGCGCCGTCGCCAGCTGCGACGGCGGCAAGAGCATTCCGCAGGCGGTGACGCTGGTGTACCGCTTCCGGTTCGAACAGGTTGACGGCAAGCCCAACGTGCATGTGATCGGCGGGTAGGCGGCCCTACTTCCTGCGCACCGCGGGGATGAACTGCTCGCGCACCGCCTTGCCGAGCAGGTCGGGCGGCAGCAGCCCCTGGTCCAGCAGGAAGTTGTTGAACGCCAGTCGGTCGAACCGCTCGCCCAGCGCGGTTTCCGCCTCCATGCGCAGCTCCAGGATGCGGCTGTAGCCATAGAAGTACGCGCCTGCCTGGCCGGGCGCGTTGAACGTGTAGCGGTCGAGTTCCTGTTTGACCATCGCCTCCGACAGACCGACCTTGTCGCGAAGGATGCGGCCAGCGCTTTCACGGTCGATCTGTCCCAGGTTGATCATCGGATCCAGCATCGCGCGTGCGGCGCGCATGAGCCGGAACTGCAGCGCGATCAGCTGCCCGTCCAGCGGCTCGTACGGAACCATCTCGGCTTCGGCGTACAGCGCCCACCCTTCGACGTTGACCGAATTGAACGCGAACATCGTGCGCGCCAGCGACACGCCGCGTTCGATCATCGCGGTGAACTGGAGCTCATGGCCCGGGCGGCCTTCATGCGCCGACAGCGTCCAGCGCGCCGCATCGAAGTTGAAGTCGTCGTAGGCCAGGGCCGTGCCTTCCGCGGTCGCCAGCGACACGGGCACCACGAACTGCCCCTGCTGGCCGGTGTTGCCGACCAGCGGCGCAGGCAACAGGTGGGGCGCGGACACCACGGCCGATTCGGCTTCGGTTCCCAGGCGCATGATCATCGGCCGGTTCGGCACATCGACGATGCGCTCATCGCGGATGATCGGATCGATCGCGTCGATCACCGTGCGGTAGCGCGCCACGAGCTGGTCGTTGCCGATTGCGTCCTGCTTGAGCGCGCGGACGACGGCCACGTAGTCGTGCGGGTCGGCCACCTTCAGTCCGTGCTCCTTCACCACCAGCGGCGCCAGCTGCGTCATCGCCGCACGGGTTTCCATGAACTCCACCTGCGCGCGGCGCACCAGCAGCTGCGGGTCGATGTCGATGCCGATCTGCCGCAGCTGGTTGGCGTACAGCGGTGCCGGCAGCTGCGTGTCGACGCGCGCCTGCGGCAGCACCGTAGTGCGGGCCCATTGCGCGTAGTCCTTCAACTGCGTCTCCATCGCGGCCAGCGCCGCCTGCGCGCCGGGCACCTGGTACTTCGCGAACAGATCGGCAATGCCGGCGATGTAGGTGTCGACATTGCCCAGCGCCTGCTCGACTTCCAGTTTCGTCGGGCGAAGCAGCGTCGGATCCCCGGCCCGCTCCGCGTAACGCGCCTTGGCAAGTTCGGTCAGCGGAACCGTTTCCTGCCCCTGGCCGACGTAATTCTTCAGGCGTTGCAGCGCCAGCGCACGGCGCTCGGGCGGGGTCTGGTCCGACAGCAACGTGCGTACGCCGTTGAACACGACCTGCGGCGCATCGCGCCACGGCAGCATCAGTCGTTCGTTGAGTTCGCTGGTCGCGATGGCTTCGTCGGCTGCGCGGACCATGATCTCCAGGTCCTGGCGCACGTCCGCGTCGCGTTCCACCGCGAGCTTCTTCTTCAGTTCATCGCGCGACTTCGCGGTGCCAGCACGGAAGCGTGCGGCGAACTCCGGCTTGAGATCGGATACGAGTCCGTCGTAGCCGGGCACGCCCATGAACGACATGTCCTCCGGCGCGAACGGCGCCTGCGCGTCGAGCAGGATCCGCGCGTACTGGTTGCTTCTTTCCACCCACTTGGGCGAAGCGGAGCCTGCCTCGACCGTCTTGCTGCCGGGCGCCGCAAGCGCCGGCGAACCGGCGAGGAGTGCGAGCGAGAATGCGGTTGCGAGCGTCAACGGTCGGGTCATCGTCCATGTGCCGTAGGGGAGATGGAACGAGGATGCGAGAGGCATCCCGCCATCGACCAGCGCCGAAGGTCACACGGACTTCCTGCGACACGCGGGTGCGATACCCGCCTGCCCTACTCCTCGAACGGTGCGGCGTTCAGCGCATCGACCATGGACGGCGGGTGGTAGCCCGGCACGAGCTTCACGCCGAAATCGCGCGCGAAGTTGTCATACGTCGTCTGCGGTCGCGTGGCGCACAACATGCACACGGCGTCGGTGAACTCGTGTTTCATCTGCAGGCGCGGGAACGCCTGCACGATGCCGGTCATCACATCCGGCGCAATCCGCTCGATGCCCCACCCGCCCCAGTCCAGCCCCACGCCGAGCACGCCCAGCGCAGGCTCGGCCTCCTTGTGCAGGCAGATCGACGGCGTGGAGTTGAGCGCAACACCATCCCACACCCGCTGACAGCGGTGTTCGTCCAGCCCCTGCTCGCGTGCGAACGTGCGCGCCGCGTTGGCCCCGATCACTTCGAAACGCAGCTCGCCGGGGAAGGACGCGGTGAGGCCCAGGTCGTGCAGCAGCGTGATGATCGCGAGCACCTCGGGATCGTGCGCGGTGTCGTCCAGGCGTGCCAGCACGCACGCGAACAGCCACGACCGCATCGCGTGGTTGAACAGCCACGGGCTGGAATGCGCATGTGCGAATTCGATGGCGCGCGTGACCAGCGCGCTGTCCGGGACGTCGACACCCGCCAGGACGCGCGTGGACGGACGACGGGCATTGGTCGAAGGCGTGTCCATTGCGTGGCTCGTTCGGGGGAGTTGCCCGGATCGTGCGCACATCGCGTCGCTGCGGCTACGCCCGCCGCGGACACACGGTGTTGCCCGATGCGCACGACTGGCCCCGCCGCACGCAGGCCGCCTTCACACGATTGTTGCGCCGGCGACAACACAAATGGGCGCGGGCAGGTCTTTGGATACGACGCCTGACTGCCTACCTTCGTACCTGCGCCGACCGCCTTCAATCGGGGCGGTTGCCGATGCCCTCCCCCCCCCTCGACCGGAGATCCGAAATGAAGAGCCTTCTGGCTGGAATTGCACTGGCTGCTGCCGCACTCACCGGTGCGGATGCTGCCGCACAGACTGCAAAGCCGACGATCGTGCTGGTGCACGGCGCGTTTGCGGACTCGACAAGCTGGAATGGCGTGATCGAGATCCTGCGCAAGGACGGCTATCCCGTCGTGGCCGTCGCCAATCCGCTGCGCAGCGTCAGCGGCGATGGCGCATACGTGTCCGACCTGATCGCCAGCATTCCAACGCCGGTGGTGGTGGTCGGCCATTCCTATGGCGGCAGCGTGATAAGCGAAGGCGCGCGTGGGCACGACAACGTCAAGGGGCTGGTTTACGTCGCAGCCTTCGCACCGGAGGCCGGTGAAACGGCGGCCGCCCTTTCCGGCAAGTTCCCCGGAAGCACACTGGGCCCGACGCTCGCCGCGCCGGTAAAACTCGCGGCCGGTGGCGCGGACCTGTACATCCAGCCACCGAAATTCCATGCACAGTTCGCGGCGGACGTAAGCGCGGAGAACGCCGCCCTGATGGCGGCCACGCAGCGCCCCATCACCGAGGCGGCGCTCAACGAAAAGTCGGGCGCACCGGCGTGGAAGAGCATCCCCTCGTGGTTCATCTACGGCGACCAGGACAAGAACATTCCGGCGAAGGCGCTGGGGTTCATGGCCGAACGCGCGAAGTCGAAGAAGACCGTCGTCGTGCCGGGGGCCTCGCACGTGGTGATGGTGTCCCACCCGGAGCCGGTGGCCCGGCTGATCGAACAGGCCAGCGGTGAAACCAACCGTTGATCCACGGGCGGGGGCGAGGTGACCGGGGCATGGCCCTCGAAACTTTGCTCCCGCTGCGCACACAGCACTGCAGGTACTCAATGAAACGTCTTACGGGCAAGGTCGCGCTGGTTACCGGCGGCAACAGCGGTATCGGACTGGCTGCCGCTCGGCAGTTCGCAATGGAGGGCGCGCAGGTGATCGTCACCGGCCGGCGCCAGGACGTGGTGGACGATGCGGTTGCCCAGATCGGCCACGACGCCCTGGGCATACAGGGCGATGTCGCCGACCTCGAGCATCACGCATCCGTCGCGCGCACAGTGCGCGAGCGCTTCGGCGCGCTGGACGTGTACATGGCCAATGCCGGAGTCATCAACATCGCGCACTCGGCCGGCGTGACGCCCGCGGAATTCGACGCGCAGTTCAACGTCAACACGCGCGGTGTGTTCTTCGGCGTGCAGGCCATCACGCCGGTCATGCGTGATGGCGGAAGCATCATCCTGACCAGTTCGCTGGCCGCGACGAAGGTGCTCGAGGGCCACGCCGTGTATGCCGGCACGAAGGCGGCCATCGGCGCGTTCGCGCGCAACTGGGCGCTTGAGCTGCGCGATCGCCGCATCCGCGTGAACGTGTTGAGCCCGGGGCCGGTGGATACCTCGATCCTGTCCAAGCTCGGCATACCCGAAGCCGACCGGCCGGCATTCCTGCAGACCATGGCGGACATGATCCCCGCGGGACGGCTGGGCGAACCGGACGAACTCGCGCGTGCGGCGCTCTTCCTCGCAAGCCATGACAGCAGCTTCGTCAACGGCATCGAACTGAATGTCGATGGCGGGATGTCGTTGAGCTGATGGTGCCTGTCATCGCCCCAAGCAGTCGATGCCATGGCGGGCGGAAGAGTCACCTCGATCACGCGCCGGGCAACGGGCGGCAGGAGGCAGGCAGCGCCACCTGCTTTCCGAATGGTTCCCGCCGTCAGGGTGCGTCAACGGGTTGCATGGAAGCGCGCAGTTCCAGCATTGGATCCTGCGGGACGTTGACCATGCCCGTGGACGGGCGGTCGAGGTCCACGACCAGGCTCGCGGCGAGCGTGAGCAGCAGGAACAGCAAGGTCGTCGTGCGGCGCTGGTGGCCGCGTTCGTAACCGACCATGCCCGCGGCCAGCAGCGCGAAGAACACCAGCATCCGCATGATGCGGGGCGGAATGTGCGCCTGCCGGGTGGCGAAGCGTTCGGCCGCCAGGTCGATGGACTCGTTCGTCGTGGTGACCAGCAACGAAGCGCGCGGCGTGTCGCGGAAGGGCGCGATGGCCTCGATCAACGTCTCCCACAGCTGCGCCTGCAGGGCTTCCGTGCGTTGGTACTGTGCGACTTCCGCATTCGCGGATGCGGCTTCGCCGAACGCAATGCGCGCATCGACGTAGCGACGCAGCAGGTCTTCCATGCGCGTTCGCTCGGGAGCGTCGAGCAGCTGCATCCGCAGCCACGTCGTGCCGATGGCGTTGGCTTCCTTGACCACCAGCTCGCGCCGGCTCTCGTACCGCGACAGCGCGATGGAGAAGGTGAAGCCGATCAGCAGCGCCAGCAGCCCGAGGACGGAGGTCATCGCGAAGGCGTCGCCGTCCTTCGCCGGGTCCGGTCCGCGTGCCTGCTGTCGTGTGCGGACGAGCCTGCCGACTTCGCGTGCAAGCAGCATTCCGCCGAACAGCAAGGTCGCAAGCAGCCATAGCGGCGCATTCGCAAGGCCAGGCCCCATGTCGCGTCTCCCGATCGCGGAACTGCGTTGGTGGATAACCACTTGCGTGCACGACGCCGGGCATGCGCGCCGCGCGGACGATTCGTCCGCTGCCCCGTGCGTCACGCAGGAGCGCATGCGCGGGCGGCGCATCGTAAGCGGCTGCCAATCAGCGGACCGTGAAGCGAGCACCCGACGCCTTCGACCCGCACTTGCGCCCGCACATCTCACATCGTGTAGACGCCCAGCGCCGAACACTGACGGTTCCGCGTGCGTGGAGAGGTGCGATGGCCCAGTCGGACCGGTCGAAACTTCCGATGCCCGATCCGCCGTTCGGCGGCAAGATCGGCGCGACTTACCGCGAGTCCACGCCGGAGTGGCCCGCCTTGCCGACAGCGCCCAAGGGCGCGCCCAACGTCGTGATCATCCTGCTCGACGATGTCGGCTTCGGCCAGGCGTCCACGTTCGGCGGCCCGGTGCAGACGCCCGCGCTGGACAAACTCGCCGCAGCGGGCCTTCGCTACAACCGCTTCCACACGACCGCGATCTGCGGCCCGTCGCGCGCGGCGCTGATCACCGGGCGTAACCACCACAACTGCGGTTCCGGCTTCCTCGCCGAATGGGCCACCGGGTTCCCGTCGTACAACTGCATGATCCCGCAGAGCACGGCGACGATGGGCCGCATCCTCAAGGACAACGGCTACAACACCTCGTGGTTCGGCAAGAACCACAACACGCCGGACTGGGAATCCAGCGTCGTCGGTCCGTTCGACCGATGGCCGACCGGCCTGGGCTTCGATTACTTCTACGGCTTCATCGGTGGCGAGACGCACCAGTACTACCCGGTGCTGTTCGAGAACACGCGCGCCGTCGAACCGGAAACCTCGCCCGAAGACGGCTACCACTTCATGACCGACATGACCGATCGCGCGATCGGTTGGCTGCGTTACAGCAAATCGGTCAATCCCGACAAACCGGTGCTGCTGTACTTCGCGCCCGGCGCCGCGCATGCGCCGCACCACGCACCGAAGGACTGGCGCGAGAAGTACACCGGCCAGTTCGACCAGGGCTGGGATGCAGTGCGCGAGGAGACCTTCCAGCGCCAGCTGAAGCTCGGCGTGATTCCGCCCGGCACTCGGAACACGGCGCGCCCGGAATGGGTGAAGCCGTGGGATTCGCTGGGCGCGGACGAGAAGCGCCTGTACGCGCGCTTCATGGAGAACTTCGCCGGCTACCTGTCGTTCGCCGACCACGAATGCGGGCGCCTGCTCGACGCCGTCGGCGAATTGCCCGACGCCGAGAACACCCTGGTGTTCTACATCGTGGGCGACAATGGCGCGAGTTCGGAAGGCGGCTTCACTGGCACCGTCAACGAAGTGATGAACCTCAACGGCCTGCCGTCGAACCTGGAGGACAACCTCAAGGTGATCGACGAGATCGGCAGCGCCGACACCGAACCGCACTACCCGCTCGGCTGGGCGTGGGCGGGCAATGCGCCGTTCCAGTGGGTGAAGCAGGTGGCCAGCCATCTGGGTGGCTCGCGCAATCCGATGGTCGTGTCGTGGCCGGCGAAGATCGCCGACGGCGGCGGCGTGCGCAGCCAGTTCTGCCATCTCATCGACATCCTGCCCACCGTGCTGGACGTGGCCGGCATTCCCGCGCCGTCGACCGTCAACGGCATCGAGCAGAAGGCGATGGACGGGGTGTCGATCGCACCGACGTTCGCGTCGTCGGATGCACGTCCAGTGCGCGAACAGCAGTATTTCGAGGTCTTCAGCAACCGCGCGATCTACGACCAGGGCTGGATCGCCTGTGCGCAGCACACGTTTCCCTGGCGGCAGGACTTCGCGCCGGGCAACTGGGAGAAGGACCGCTGGGAGCTGTACCACCTCGACGAGGATTTCAGCGAGAACAACGACCTTGCCGCGCAGCACCCCGAACGGCTGGAGGCGCTGAAGAAGCGCTTCGACGAGGCATGCCGCCGGTACAACGTGCTGCCCCTGGACGATCGCGGATCGGGCCGCCTCACCGAGCCCAAGCCGCCGCCGGGCGGCGCCGACCCGAACCGCCGCCGCTTCACCTATTTCCCCGGCGCGGTGCGGCTGGCGGAAACGGCCGCGCCCAACACGAAGAACCGCTCGCACCGCATCGACGTCACCATCGAGAAGAAGGGAGACGGCGTGCTGCTGGCCGAAGGCGGGCAGTCGGCGGGCTTCGTGCTGTACGTGAAGGATGGAAAGCCCGCCTACCACTACAACTTCTTCGAGATGGAACGCACGTCGGTGACCTCTGACGTCGCGCTTCCCGAAGGTCGCTGCACGGTGTCGTTCGAATTCCGCTACGACGGCGGCGGCGCGGGCAAGGGCGGCGAGGCGGTGCTGATCGTCGACGGCAAGGAAGTCGGCAAGCAGCGCATCGAACGCACCGTCGCCGGCCGTTTCGGCATCGATACATTCGGCGTGGGCTGCGATACCGGCTCGCCTGTGTGCAAGGAGTACAAGCCGCCGTTCGCGTTCGAAGGCGTCATCGGCCAGGTGGACATCGTCCTGGGCGATCCGGGCCTGAGCGAAGAAGAAGAGCGCGTGATGCAGGCGAAGTTCCACGCGGGCATCAACTACTAGGCGCCGCCGTCATGTCCCTGCAAATGATGGTCCTGCTGGGCATACAGGCCAGCATCCTGGGCACGGTCTTCTGCTATGGCCTTGCGGCCACGTGGCAGGACGCCGTGCACCTGGTCCGGCACCGCGGACTGCTGGTGCGCTCGCTGCTGTCCATGTTCGTGGTGATGCCCATCGCGGCGATCGTCATCGTGAGCGCGCTGCCGCTGCCCCGGCCCACGCAGATCGTGCTGATCGCGCTGGCGATCTCGCCCATCCCGCCGATGCTGCCGAAGAAGGAAGGCAAGGCCGGCGGGGAGGCCAGCTACGGGCTCGGGCTGATGATCACCGTCGGGCTGCTCGCCATCGTCCTCTCGCCGCTGGCGGCGGAACTGATCGGAGCGTACTTCAACCGATCCTTCGACGCCGATGCCGCGGCCGTGGCCAAGCCGGTGCTGTTGATGATCGCGCTGCCGCTGGCGCTGGGCATGCTGGTGCACGCGTGGAAGCCGGAACTCGCCAAACGCTTGGTGAGGCCGCTGCTCATCGGCTCGACGGTGCTGCTGGTCGTGTGTGCGCTGGCGATCATCGCCAGCGTGGCGCGCGCGATGCTGGGACTGATCGGCAACGGCACGCTGCTGGCGATGTTCCTGTTCGCCTGCGTCGGGCTGTTGTCGGGCCATTGGCTGGGCGGGCCCGTGGGCGACCAGCGCACGGTGCTGGCGCTGTCCACCGCATCACGGCATCCCGCCATCGCGCTGGCCATCGCGAAGAGCAACTTCCCCGACGAACGCTTCCTCGCCGCCACCGTCGTGCTCTACCTGCTGGTGGCGACCATCACGGTGCTGCCTTACGTGCAGTGGCGGAAGCGTTCGAAAGACTGACGGTCGTCAAAGGCCGATGTCCTTCGGCGGATACTTCCTGAACGTCGCCGCGTGCGCCTTCAGCTCCGCCAGCATCGGCGCCACGAAGGCGTTCATGCGATGGCCCACGGGATACTCTTCCTTCGGGTCGATGTAGAGGTTGAACACCCACGGCGCGATGCCCACCGACGCGACGGTCGTCATGTCGATGTCCAGCCACTGCGCGTGCGTCGTCATGACCTTCACGTGGATCTTGTACTCGTACATGCGCATGGCCATGAGGTCCTTCCCGGCCCAGATGTACACCTTCTCGCGGCACGATTGCCCCTCGTCGCACAGCAGGAACGAGGTCTGGCAGATGCCGTCGATGTAGCGGTCGTCGGGCACCCTGTCTTCCGCGCCGGCCAGGTCCAGGCACGTGTTGAACAGGTCCATCAGGTCGAACAGGCCATCGCTTTCGCGACCCGGGGAAATGGTTCCCTTCCAGTACGCGATGCCGGGCACGCGAACGCCGCCCTCCCACGCCGATGACTTCGCGCCGCGGAACGGGCTGTAGCCCGTATCGGGCCAGCTGTCGCGCTGCGGGCCGTTGTCGGAGGTGATGAAGATGAAGGTGTTCTCCAGCACGCCGGCCCGATCCAGCGCATCGACGATCTCCCCGATGTACGTGTCGACTTCGACCACGCTGTCCTTGTAGGGAAATTTGCTGCTGCTGGCGCCTTCGAAGGCCTTGGACGGGAAGTTGTCGGCGTGCACCTTCATGAAGGCGTGTTCGAGGAAGAACGGCTTTCCCGACGCCGCCAGTTCGGCGATCTTCGCGATCGAGAATTCCTTGAGCTTGCGATCGCCGTCGGCGACATCGTCCAGGCAGGTGATCTTGCTGGCTTCTTCGGTCTTGCCGCCCTTCCATCCGTGGATGAGCGCTTCGCTGCCGCCCTCGGCGCGCAACGCCGCCAACCGCTCCGGGTTCAACACCAGGTCCGGGTAGCGACGCTTGTCGAACGCCTGCGAGATTTCCTTCTGCGCGGGATAGAACCCGTAGAACTCGTCGAAGCCCACGTCGTGCGGCCGCATGCCTTCGGCTTCGCCAACATGCCACTTGCCGCTGAGCACCGTGGTGTAACCCGCGTCGCCCAACAATGCGGCGAGACTGATCTCGTCCTTCCACGGATTCTGCTTCACGCGATCGCCGGCGAGGATCGGGCGGGTCAGTCCCGTGCGCACCGGCAAGCGACCGGTGAGGATGGCCGAACGCGTCGGCGTGCACGTGGGCTGCGAGTAGGTCGACGTCAGCTTCAGGCCTTCGCGCGCGAGCCGGTCCATGTTCGGCGTCGCGGCGCCGATGGCTTCGCCGCCGCCGAATGCGCCTGGGTCGCCGTAGCCCATGTCATCGATGAGAAACCAGACGATGTTGGGTCGCTTGCCCTTCGCCTTGAGGAGCGCGTTGAGCTTCTCGCGCGCGGCCTTCGCCTGTTCCGCATGCGAAACCGCGGGTTCGAGGTTGTCCCGGATACGTTCGGCCTTGCTCAGCGTGCTGGTGCGCTCACTCACAACGGTCTCTCCTTGCGTCGACGCCGCTTCGGGCATTGCAACCGGTTACGTGCGGGACTACGCCTTCGCGGGCTTTGCCTTGGTCGCCTTCTTCCTTGCAGCCGCTGGCGGTGCCTTTGGCGCGACGTCCGTCTTGCCGAGCTTGATGCGCACCTCCTTGATCTTCCCGGTGAAGACGAACGGAAGGTCGTAGGTGAAGTCGATCGGCGAGCCGATGTCCATGCCGATGTCGAGCCCTTCGCCCAGCGAGAACTGGGCCGGCACGGTGCGCTCCAGGCGCCCCTTCGCCAGCGTCTTTCCATTGGCGCTCAGCGTGATGCTGCCGCCCTTGCCGACGCCGCCGCCGTCGTACCTGAAGTCGACGACGAGCGTGGTCTTGCCCGGCGCAAGCGCCTGGCTCGCGGCGAACGTCGTGCGTTCCTGCGACAGGAAGTTGTAGACGAACGTGGGCTTTCCATCGCGCAAGTACAGCCCGTAGCCACCTTCCAGTCCACCGTGCGTGACGATCATGCCTTCTGCATTGCCTTTGGGCACTTCGATCTCGGCGGTGATCGTCCACGATTTGTTGAGCATCGGTGGCGAGGCCGCATCGGGCACCGCGATCGTGCCCGGGTAGTAGGTGATCTCGTCGCGTCCGCGCACCAGGCTCGGGCGGCCCATCGCTTCGGAGTTGAAGCGCTCGCTTCCACGCCAGTCCAGCGGAAGCACGTGGTACTTGGCCGCTTCCACCCACCACATATCCTGCAACTGGCGCAGCTTGTCCGGATGCTTGCGGGCCAGGTCGTTGGCTTGCGAGAAGTCTTCTTCGATGTTGTACAGCTCCCACGGCGCAGTGTCCGGATCCCACGACGGCCGGTTCGGATCCCACGGAACGAATGAGGGCGAGGAAGCCATCCACCCATCGTGGTACAGGCCACGGTTGCAGCCCAGTTCGAAGTACTGCGTCCTCCGCGTTTCCGGTGCCTTTGCGTCGAACAGCGCGGCAGCGAAGCTGTTGCCTTCGATCGGCTTCTGCTCCACGCCGTTGAGTTCGCGCGGCACGGTGATCCCGCACAGCTCGTACAGCGTCGGCACCAGGTCGATCGTGTGCAGGAACTGGTTGCGCAGGCCGCCCTTCTCCTTTATGCGCGCCGGCCAGGAAATGATCATCGGATTGCGGGTTCCGCCGAAGTGCGAGGCGACCTGCTTGGTCCACTGGAAGGGCGTGTTCATCGCATGCGCCCATGCCGACGGGAAATGGTTGAAGTGCCTGGGCCCGCCGAGTTCGTCGATGACCTTGATGTTGTCCTGCCACTTCTCGGAGATGCCGTTGAAGAACAGGTTCTCGCACAGCGAACCTTCCAGGCCGCCCTCGGCGCTGGCGCCGTTGTCGCCGGCGATGTAGATGAAGATGGTGTTCTCTCCGCCGGGCAGCGCCTTGCAGGCCTGGATCACGCGGCCCAGTTCATGGTCGCAATGCGCCGCGTAGCCGGCGAACACTTCCATCATCCGCGCATAAAGACGCTTCTGGTCGGCGTTGAGCGAACTCCACGCCGGCAGTCCCTTCGAACGCGTGGTGAGCCTGGTGTCCTTCGGCACGACACCCAGCTTCTTCTGCCGTTCCAGCGTGAGCTCGCGGTACTTGTCCCAACCGCCGTCGAACTGCCCCTTGAACTTGTCGGCCCACTCGCTCGCGATGTGGTGCGGTGCATGGGTGGCGCCGGTGGCGACGTACAGCATGTAGGGCCGCGAGGCGGCGATGCTCTTCACCTGCCGCACCCAGGCGATGGCCTTGTCGGCCAGATCGGTGGTGAGGTGGTAATCGGGATCGCTGGATTTGGGTACGAGGTTGCGGTTCTCGTAGAGGATCGGATCCCAGTGGTTCATGTCGCCGGCGTTGAAGCCGTAGAAATAGTCGAAGCCCAGCCCATTGGCCCACCGGTCGAACGGCCCGGCCTGGCTGGTGTCCCACGGCGGCGTGTTGTGGTTCTTGCCGATCCACGCGGTCATGTAGCCGTTCTGGCGCAGGACTTCGCCGATGGTCCCGCAGCTCTTGGGCAGCACGCACGTGTAGCCGTCATAACCGGTCGCGATTTCGGTGATGCCGGCGAACGAAGTCGAATGGTGATTGCGCCCGGTGATCAGCGCGGCACGCGTTGGACTGCACAGCGCGGTGGTGTGGAAGCGGTTGAAGCGCAGGCCTTCGGCCGCGAGTTTGTCCATGGTCGGTGAGGGAATCCCGCCGCCGAACGTGCCGTACTGGCCGAAGCCGCAGTCGTCGATCAACAGCAGCACGATGTTCGGTGCTCCTTCCGGAGCGGCGATCGGCTGCGGGAACTGCGGTGGATCGGATTCCAGGTACGTCCTTCCGACTTCACCCGTGAACGCGAAGTCCGGACGAGGCAGGATGTTCGGGGTTGCGGTCACCGATCCAGGCTTCTTGGCCACGTGCGCGCTCCGTCAAGACGAGGTGAGCGCCCGATGTACACCCGGCAATGTGATTTTCCGATCAAGCGCGGCTGACGACATCCGGCAGAGCCGTTCGAATGTTCGCTATCGGCTGCCCGCAATATCGGGTGCGGTTCGGCGGCATCGGAGAGCGCGTGGCAGGTGAGTTCTTGCTCGCCGCGCAGGGAGAAGGCGCTTGCATACATCGGGGCTCTTCGCACAGAGCCTTAGCGGAACAGGTACCCGCACCAACTCTGATCCGGCTGTCCGCTCCGTATCGAAAATGGATGCCGCCAGCGCCCACTCACGGATCGCCCCCCTCCCCGCGCGCCTCAAGGCACGTCGCGCTGCGCAGCACCCGCTCGACCTTGTAGGACGTCGTGGCCTGGGACACCGCGTAGCGGCATTCGTCGGCGGCGCGCGTGCGGACCGCGAAGGATCCCAGCGTCGCCAGCAGGGCGATCGCAACGACGCCCAGGATCAGCTGGCGCCTGCTTGGAAACGTGTCGGGCATGGCCGTATCTCCTGACTCGCTGGAGATATCGGCCGCGTGCTGCCGGACTTTCGGCTGAGGGCCCGCTGCCCGCCTGGCCACTTTCAGGCGAAGGACGGGGCCCCAATGAGGTTGCCTGGACCGCGGCCGTGTTCACGCGGCAATACCCGGGCGCAATACCTGCCGGCGCCGCCCCTCGCACTGAGGGGCGGGCGACATCAGCCGCGCTTACTGGCCGTCGGCCTGCGGCTCACGAGCGTCATTGCGGTCGTTGTCGCTTCCGGCGGGCTTGTTCGCCTCGCGCGCGGCGGCCTTCTTCGCCGCCTTTTCGTCCTGCTGCTTCTTCTTCGCGATTTCGCGCTGACGCTTTTCGAATGAGTAGTTGGGCTTTGGCAAGTGGGCTTCTCGCTAAGTTTGAAGGGAGGTTGGAAGTGTACCGACCGCGGCGAGCGGTCGCCCTATGTTGCTTGCTCAGTCGCCCTTGGTGCGCGACGGAGCGGGTTTCTTCGCGGACGCGCCATTGTTCGTGGCGGCGTTGGTGTCCTTGTCGGTCTTGCGACGCAGCGGAGTCACACCCAGCACTTCGACCTTTCCTCCGGCCTTGCTGAAAGCGGCCATGTCGGCTGCGATCCGCTCGTGGGTCAGCTCCTTGTCCAGAGCCGGCTTGCCGAAGGGAGATGTGGAGTATCCGTTCGCCCCACTCGGGCGATAGGTAGACATGGGTGGTGCCTCCGTTGGCTTGCGATCATTGAAGAATGAGTTCGATCTGGCGGGCATGCTCTCGCGCGTAATCCTCGCGAATCGCATTGCAGTATGGCCCGCCCATCACGAAACGACGGCAGACGTCGGGCCGGCTGTCGTAGATGCCGCAATTCATGCGCGCCCCGTCCATGGCCACGCACCAGCCGTCCTCATCCTTGGCCATGACCCGCAGCCCGCCGGGGAGCTCGGTGGTCAGGTGGGACGGAATATGGTCTTCGGGCTGCACTACCACCGTCAGCCGGCAGCAAACCGCGTCGCACCGCCCGCAGTCCGCCGGCCCGATGTCCAGGGCGCTGGGCTGCGTGGGCGTGCTTCGTTGTCGATCCGGCATCGGGGGTGTGGCTCCTGGGGGATGTGGCGTCGGGATGGCGCACCTGCGCCCCATTTGTGCCACCTGGGGCGGAAAATCGCCGTGAATGGAGCCTTCGCTGCGCCTTTTCCGGCAGGCAGGGGCTTTGGTGCGGCGGGAGGCGGCGCGTTGCGCCGGAGAGCGCCAGAAGACTGGCAGGGCCACAGTGTAGCCCGGATGGGGCTGGGGCGCCCGGGCCGGGAGGCGCGACCGTTCACGTCATGGGCCCCGCTCGATGCCCCTCGAACGACGCCTTTTCGAAATGAGGGCCAAAGCCCCTCCTAGCGCGGCACGTCCACCTTATCGACGAGTGAAATGGAAACCATCGCCTGCGCGGTGGCTTCGCTGCTGTCGGTAGTGCTGAGGACGAACAGAAGCTCGTCCTTATCCTGCGCCCGGGTCCATGCGTACGACACGGTTTGGACATGCGCATCCTGTTCTGCGGCAGGTGCAGCGCTGTCGCGCACCTGAGCCACCAACGGTTCCGGCGCCGTGCCGACCAACTCGACGAACCCGACGCGGACCTCGACCGGATCGGCACGTCGCGCGAAAACCGCGCAAACCGAGTCGTCGCGAAGCGCCACCACGTAGGCGGTCGACGGCGCGCTGATGAACCAGGCTTTCCCGGCCTTGTTGCCCAGGAAGAACTCCGCCTTTTCGGGTGGGACTTCGGGAGCGCCGAGGTCGCTCATCGCCTGGCGCAGTCCATCCTGCGCGTAGAAATGCTTCATGCAGGTGCCAGCAAACAGGTCATTGATGCTGTCGGCTGGCGGCGTGGATGCAGCCGAAGACAACGGAAGCAAAGCCATCAGTATCGGTATCAAGCGCATGCTTCGGCCAGCTCCAGAGATTCGCGCGTGGGGCAATCCATTTGGGCCGATTGCGCGAACGCGCGCATGTCGAGGTGATGCGCCTTGATGACGGGCTGGTCGGCCGTGTACGAAACCCCGCCAATCGAAACCCGCATTGCGACTGCAAACGTCGTGACGCCGCGCATGATCCCTGCTCCCCTTTCTGCCCGTCATGAGCCCCCTGCGCACACTAGCACTGCCGCGCAGGTTTGGCTGGACGCTCGAACACGACCTTGCCCCGCAACAGGCGCAGCGTCGCGATACCGCGAACGGACTAGCGGTTCAGGCTCATCCGCGCGCTATCGGACTCGCGCTTGCCGGACCAGCAGCCTATGCAGTTCGCATTCGAAAAAGGCTGAGAAACGTACGTCTCAGTTTGCGTCGATGCAGCGTTGACCCGAGTTGCGCGCGTGCGCACGCTGGCAATGCACCGGCGAACTCCGGTGTCGGGATTGGCGTCCCGAACAACGAGGCGCGCAGATGCCCTTGATGCTGGGCCTGCGCGAGTTGACGCATCAGCCGAAAGGCTTCCTCCGTCCCTCGTTTGGCGTCGCGGTGACGGAATTCCCATCAGACGAGAATTCCAATTCATGACTAACAAGAAGCGCGCCCGTCGCGAACGACCGGCCGAACCCTCGCCCTTTCCTGCCATGCCCTTCGTCTCGCCGCGCGAACACGGGCGCGCACATTACTGGACGGTCCCGCCAGTAGGCGGCCCGATCGATGACTACGCAGAAGCTGGAAGGATCGGCCGCGAATACGCCGTGCAGTTCGCGCAATGGCTGGAAGCCAACCCCGGCCTCGTCAGCATGGGCATCCTCGGCTGGATCGCCTGCGACATCGATTACAAAGCCCCTGACAAAAGCGGCTATTGGGTCGGCTTCTTTGCTTGCATCGAGTGCTTGCTCGTCGACGCGCGACCAGCTTCCTGAAGCAAAGCCGCGTCACGCGCACCCGATCCCCGGGTGCGCGCCGCCTCAACGATCCTGCTCATCGCTGACGATTGCGCCAGTAGAGCCATCTCCACGCGGAAGGCACGGTCGCAATCGCAACCAGTCCAAATCCGAGAGCCAGATAAAGCATCCATGGGGTGATCCCGACGGGATCGCGTGAACGAGGTGCGATGAAGCCGGTGCCCAAAGATGCTGTTAGCGAAACCGCAAAAATAAGTGCCGAAACCGATCTTCTGCCCTGCCGAATTTCCATCGCGCGCTCCCTGTTGGAATGAGACTTTGAGACGTTGACGCGACCCATCGCCCTCCGCCAATAGATGGCTGTAGCAACGACTCGGGCCTTGAGGCTATCAACAACAGGGGATCTACGGACATGCAGAATGTATTAGCCGGCCGGTATCGCGTTTTCGCATCCATCACTGCAGTTGGATTGGCAATGGGCGCCGGCGCACCAGAAGCCAAGGCCGCAACCGTAAGGTGCGATGGCTGTACGGAACAGGAAGTGGAAGATAGGGTCTCAACCATCCTCGATAACTCGACCTTGCCAAGTTCGAGCCTTCTCTACGTAATCAACGGCGCCAACGGGGCGGTACGAAAATTCCAACTGGAGAAGAGTTGGGCAAACGAAGGCGGAGATCCCAAGATTTGCCAGCGCCGCCCGGCTCCGATCGAATGCTCGGTCATTCCTTACTTCGTGGAAATTCCTGTCGAGAAGGCGATTTCGACATACGTGGGTTACGCGCAAGCGTATGGCAGGGGCACAGATCAGCTCTGGCTCTTCCCCAGTGAAAATTTTCCACACAACGCCTATGAGGCGGTCCAGTACCCCGACAAGGCCCGCAACGTGGGAACTTGGCTCAAGGACGGCGGCATTGGCTGGCTTCAGGATTTCCTCACCGTCACTGCCGCAGTAAACCCCTTCGCGGGTTTCGACCCGAGCAAGATTGGCTTTACGGTCAGGACGAACTACCAGAATGGCGGCACTTCTCTGTACATCTACGATCACAACCTGAAGACGTGGATCATCATTCCCAACACGAGTTACGACGCGAGTGGGAACCTCGTCCCGGAGACGCAAAGTGATGTATCTGGCGGCGGGGCTGGTCGAACCGTCGTGTACAAGTTCGGGAAAGACACCGAAAGCCTGTCCGAATTCATCATGCGCATGGGACTGTTGGGCGTCCCGATCTCCGGTGCCATGGGCGGCCAGCTAACCTGCAGCGGTACGGTTGAAAGTGGTCGCGTCGTAACTCGCTGCTCTTTCAACTAGCCTGCGTAACCGGAAGAGCAGCGGGCTACCGATATGCGCCCCGACGGCGGCCAACCCGGGTGCGCTTCGCTTACCCGGGCTACAACCGCACCGCTTCGCCGACGGGTCCCGCTCTTGTAGCCCGGGTAAGGCCGCAGGCCGCACCCGGGGCTCGCGCCGCCGACTCTTCACCCCACCCCACGAGCCACTTTTCTCGAAGCGCCAGTCAATCCAACTCGGCGTTCGAGACACAACAACTCGAAGCACGACAATCCGAGCTCGGCGTTCGAGTGTTTTTGCTCGGAGCGCCAGGCTCGGATACTGGAACGCGAGGTGTTCTGGCCTGGAGTGCCAGGCTCCGAGCTCGGCCCGCCGAGCTATTTGCCTGGGCGCCCAGGCTCGGAAACTCGAACGCCAGGCGCCAGAACTCACGCGCGAGGCTGCCTCCACTCACCTTTCAGGCTCCGGGGCTCGCATGCGAGGCTTCGAGCCTCGCCCACCAAGCTTCGAGCCTCGCGTGCCACCCTTCGAACGTCGCGCACGAGGCTCCAACACTGGCGCGCCGAGCTCGCACACTCGGACGCCGCCCGCTCACGCCAGCGGCGGGTCAGTCACAGTCGGGAGGGAGAAATGGCGGAGAGAGTGGGATTCGAACCCACGGAAGGTTTGACCCTTCGGCGGTTTTCAAGACCGCTGCCTTAAACCACTCGGCCATCTCTCCGTATCGGCGTTGCCGCCTCGCACCGGTGCCGCATTGCGCGGCTATCGCGAACCGGGAAAGCCCGGACGCAGCGGGCCCCTGAAACGATGCGGCCCGCGTAGTGCGGGCCGCATTCTCTCATGCCTCGGTGACGATGCGGGGTGCCGGTGCGGGGACCGCGCCTGGGGAAAGCTTCGCCATGTCTTCCGGGCACGGCTTGCCCTTGATCTCGCTGCACTGCAGGCGCGCGGATTCGACCAGGCCCGGGGCCTTTTCGGCGATGAAGTCGATGAAGACGCGCACCGCCGGCAACAGACCGCGGCGCGAGGCGAACACGGCGTGGAAGATGCCCTGCGGCAGGCGCCAGTCCGGCAGCACCACTTCCAGCTCGCCACGGCGCACGGCTTCGGCGCAGATGGTTTCCGGCAGCAGCGTGATGCCCACGCCCTGCTGCGCCAGTTGCATCAACATCGGGAAATCGAAGCCCATCACGCGCGGCTTGAGTTCGACGCGACGCACGTCACCGTCGGGGCCGTGCAGTTCCCAGCGCTGGCGCGCGTCGTCCTCGCTCATGCTGAGGGTGACGTGGTCGGCCAGTTCGTCCGGATTCTTCGGGCGGCCCATGCGCTTGAGGTAGTCGGGGCTGGCGACCAGCAGTTCGGCGATCTGGCCGAAGCTGCGCATCACCAGGCTGCCGTCGTCGTCGAGCTTGGAACGTACGCGCAGGGCGACGTCGATGCCTTCGTTGATGATGTCCACGCGGCGGTTGCTCACCAGCAGCTGCACGCGCACCTGCGGGAAGCGCGCGAGGAACTCCGGCAGCAGCTTGGGCATCTGCTGCTGCGCCATTCCCACCGGCACGCTGACGCGGATGACACCGCGCGGCTCGGCGCTGAGGCGGTCGACGACTTCGTGCGCGGCCTGCGCTTCGGCCAGCATCGACTGCGCATGGCGGTAGACGCTGTTGCCGACGTCGGTGACGGCGAAGCGGCGCGTGGAGCGCTGCAACAGGCGCACGCCCAGGTCGGTCTCCAGCTGGCTGATGCGGCGGCTCAGGCGGGACTTCGGGATGCCCAGGGCGCGTTCGGCGGCGGCGAAGCCGGCGTGCTCGACCACCATCGCGAAGTAGTAGAGGTCGTTCAGGTCTTGCATGGCCATAATTCCAATCCCAGAACAGTTAGTGACATTTGACCAGATTTATTCCATTACCGCAACGACCTAGATTGGTCCCCGAACCGGCAACCCCGCCGATCGTTCCATTCGAGGCCCATCATGAAGCTCCTGCACCTGGATACCAGTGCCCTTGGCACCAATTCGGTCACCCGCGAACTGACCGCCGCCGTCGTGGCGCGCTGGCAGGACGCCCAGGCCGACCTCAACGTCGAATACCGCGATCTCGACGCGCAACCGCTGCCCCACCTCACCGGCCGTTCGCTGGCCAAGGCCGATCCGGCCCAGGCCGAAGCGGACGAGGCGACGCTGCAGCAGTTCCTCGATGCCGATGTAGTGGTGATTGGCGCGCCGTTTTACAACTTCAGCATTCCTTCGACGCTCAAGGCGTGGATCGACCGCGTGGCCGTCGCCGGCCGCACGTTCCGCTACACCGAAGCGGGCCCGGAAGGCCTGGCGGGCGGCAAGAAGGTGGTGATCGTCAGCGGCCGAGGCGGCCAGTATGGCGATTCGAGCCCGGCCGATTTCCAGGAAGCCTATCTGCGCCAGGTGTTCGGTTTCATCGGCGTGACGGACCTTGAGATCGTCCGCGCCGAGGGCGTGGCCTACTCGCCGCAGCACCGCGCCGATGCGTTGGCCGCCGCGCACGCGTCCATCCGTTCGCCTCTGGCAGAGGCTGCCTGAGCACCAGGCAACCAGGAGACGCGCCGCCGGCCCACCCCTCCCCGCTTGAGCCGGCAAACGCGAACGGGCCCGTCATGCGGGCCCGTTTTTTTTGCTGCGCTTTTGAGCCCCTCTCCCCTCGGGAGAGGGGTTGGGGTGAGGGGCGGCGGAGTGTTGGCTCCGAAACCAGCAGTGCAGTGAGGCGCTGCGAGTTGGGGCGTTGCAACTTCGTTGCCCCTCATCCGCCCGTCGGGCACCTTCTCCCGAGGGGAGGAGGGAACAGCGGGCTCTTCAGGCAATGCGTTCCGTGCCGCCCATATACGGCCGCAGCACGTCCGGCACAGTGATCGAACCGTCGGCGTTCTGGTAGTTCTCCATCACCGCGATCAACGCGCGACCCACCGCCGTGCCCGAGCCGTTGAGCGTATGCACCAGCTCCGGCTTGCCGGTCGCCGGGTTGCGCCAGCGCGCCTGCATGCGGCGGGCCTGGAAGCTCTCGCAGTTCGAGCAGGACGAGATCTCGCGGTACGTGTCCTGCGACGGCAGCCAGACTTCCAGGTCGAAGGTTTTGGTAGCCGCGAAGCCCATGTCGCCCGTGCACAGCAGCACGCGACGGTACGGCAGGCCGAGCTTTTCCAGCACGACTTCGGCGCAGCGCGTCATGCGCTCGTGCTCGACGTAGCTTTCTTCCGGGCGGGCGATGGTGACCAGTTCGACCTTCTCGAACTGGTGTTGGCGGATCATGCCGCGCGTGTCGCGCCCGTGGCTGCCGGCCTCGGCGCGGAAGCACATCGAATGCGAGGTCATGCGCAGCGGCATCGCGTCGGCTTCGACGATCTCGTCGCGCACGATGTTGGTCAGCGGCACTTCGGACGTCGGGATCAGGTAACGCTTGTGCGCGGTCTCCCCGTCGCCGACAGCGGTGGCGAACAGGTCGTCCTCGAACTTGGGCAGCTGGCCGGTGCCGCGCATGCTATCGGCGTTGACCAGCAGCGGGACGCTGGTTTCCTGGTAACCGTGCTCGTTGGTGTGCAGGTCGATCATGAACTGCGCGAGCGCGCGGTGCAGGCGCGCGAGCTGTCCGCGCAGCACGGTGAAACGCGCGCCGCTGAGCTTCGCGGCGGTGTCGCCATCGAGCCAGCCGTTGCGCGCGCCGAGCTCGACGTGATCCTTCACCGGGAACTCGAACGTGCGCGGCGTGCCCCAGCGGTGCTGCTCGACGTTGTCGTTCTCGTCATTGCCCTGCGGCACCGACTCGTGCGGCAGGTTCGGCATCGTCAGCGCGATGGCTTCGATCTCGCCGCGGATGGTTTCAAGCCGCACTTCGCTGGCCTTGAGCTCGTCGCCGAAGCCGGCGACCTCCGCCATCAGCGCGGCCACGTCCTCGCCCTTTGCCTTCGCCTGGCCGATGGCCTTGGAGCGCGTGTTGCGCAGGTTCTGCAGCTCCTGCGTGCGCACCTGGATCTGCTTGCGCTCGGACTCCAGCGCTTCCAGGGCGCCGGCGTCGAGTTCGTAGCCCCGGGCTTCGCGCAGGCGCGCGGCGAGTTCGGCGGGGTTGTGGCGCAGCAGGTTCGGATCGAGCATGGGGGCGTGGGGCGAACGAGTGATCGAAGTCGCGATTATCGCGTGTAAGGGCGGTTCAGGGCGACGGATTGCCGAAACGTTCACTTCCTGAAGGTCCGCGGTCGGCAGAATCGGAGAAGGTTTCCCACCGGTTCACGCATGTCGACACCCGCCCCCGCACCGCATCGTCCCGCTTTCGACCTGGCCCGTTGGCTGCCCGCCGGCCGCTCTTTCCTGTGGGTGCTGCTCGCCTTCCTCGTGGGGTTGGTGCTGTTCGCGCTGGTGCTGTCGATGGGGCGCAAGGACGACACGCTGTTCCGCGTCGGCACGCCGCCGACCGCCGACGCTCCGCAGTACGCGCCCCTGCCCGCCCCGCTGCCTGCGGAGCGCGACAACGCCAGCGGCATGGGTGCCCCGCCCGCACAGGCGCCGGGCGACGAGGAAGATCGCCCACGGCTGGTCGAAACGCGCCCCGCTGCGCCGCCGCCTTCGTTGCCGGGTCCGACGGCTCCGGCGCCGACCGGTGCGGCTTCGCGACCGGAACCACTGGCCGGCCAGACGCCGGCACCGCGCTATCCCAGCCAGTCGCTGCGTCGTGGCGAGAGCGGCACGGTAATGGTGCGGGCGCAGATCGGCCCGGACGGCGTGCCCAGCGAGGTCGAGGTGGCCAACGGCAGCGGCTCGCGTTATCTGGATCGCGCCGCGGTGGACGCGGTGAAGCGCTGGCGTTTCCGCCCCGCGATGCAGGGCGGCCAGGCGACAACGGGTACGGTGATGGTGCCGATCGAGTTCCAGGCGCAGCGCTAGCGGCAAGCTGCGCTGCAGGTGCCGCGTCAGCCCTCGCGGGCGCGGCGTTCGCGGATCAGGCCGTACGCCATGCAGCAGCCGAACAGCAGACCCAGCGGCGCACGCGCGTATTCGAACCGCCAGAGCAGTGAGTCGAAGTTGTTGGCGATCAGCACGATGCCGACGCAGCCGGCGAGCCCCCAGAAACTGGCGGTGGACACGATGCCCGTGCGCCAGGCCAGCCATAGTTCGCGCATGAGCAGCGCGAACACGCCGAACAGCAGCAACGCACCGACTGCGCCAAGCCCGACCAGCGCATCGAGGTAGGCGTTGTGCAGGTGGACGAACTGCTCGCCGGTGGGCAGCTGGGCGCGCTGGATCAGCAGCGGAATGGTGTCCAGTCCCCAGCCGAACCACGGGCGCTCGATGAACCGGTCCACGCCCATCCGGTACAGCAGCATGCGGATGCCCACGGCCTTGTTGCCGGGGATGGCGGTGTCCAGGCCGTCGATGTCGGGCGGGAGCGCGAGCGGGTCCGACGACGGTGCGATGGCATCGTCCAGGGGCGCGTCGCGGAGCGATTCCGGCGCAGCAGGCGTCGAACTGGACGCATGAGCGGGCGGCGTCGATGCCTCCGGTCCGGCCTGCGGCTTGCGTTCCAGCAGCGACTCCACCCAGGCCGGCATCAACTGGTCCGCGCCATCGAAGCGCAGCGCGAAGATGCGATGGGCCGCAACCAGCAGCAGCAGACTGACCAGCGCCGCAAGCAGGATCGGCTGCCACGGCAGCGGGCGCCGCCGCTTGCCGCGGGTGAGCGAGTACCCCGCGATCGCCAACGGCACGGCGACCATGAACGACAACCACGCGCCTCGCGACTGCGAGAACAGCAGCACGCAGAAACAGCCGGCGAAGGCCAGCAGCGCCACCACCACCAACCAGGTGCGGCGCATCCCGCGCGGGTAATCGCGCCAGATGCCGATCAGCAGGCACAGCGTGAGCCAGCCACCGACGGCGGCGATCATGCCGCTCAGGTTCTGGGAGATGCCGAACCACGGGCGCATCTCGCCCGACCAGATCGCCGGCATCTGGTGCCACGGCATGTGGTACAGCACCGCGGCGAGCAAGCCCAGGATGAGCACGCCCAGCAACTTGGGGATCGCCTGCGGATTGACCGACATCCACCAGCCGATGACACAGGTCTGCAGCCCCAGGCGCAGCACCTTGGCGACCACCGTCAGCTGGTTCGACCAGCGCACCTCCGGCAGCAGCCAGGCGATGTACGCCGCATGCGCGATCAGGAACACCGCCAGCACGCCCAGCAGCCGCACCGCCGGATGCGCCGCCAGCTCCCGCCACGGCCGTGCGCCGGCGAGGATCATGGCGAGCAACGCCGCGAACGTGCCGTACTCCGGATGCATGTTCGGAATGTGCCGGCCCAGGTCGTTGATCGCGAAGAACGCCTGGAAGGCGATGCCGGCCAATGCGATCCACGCCAGCACGCGCGATATGCCCAGCGTGTCGGGACTTGTCAGGACCGTGGCTCGACCGCCGAGGGAATCGTTTGCGTCGGGGTCGGTGGCGGAACCGTGCACGTGGGTCAGTAGGGGGCGCTGGGGGGGGCGGCAGGCGGTGAGTCTAAGTCACGCGCCCGCAGCCAGCCAGATACCGCTATCACGGGCCAGAGAATCGAAACCCGGGAAAGAGGTGGCGACGTTGGCGACATCCTCGATGCGCACCTCGCCCGCCGCCCGCTGGGCGGCCACGGCGAAGCTCATCGCGATGCGGTGGTCGCCATGGCTGTCGACGGCGCCTGCGCGCAGCGGCCCCGGAACGATGGTGGCACCGTCCGGATGCTCGTCCACCTCGATGCCCAGCGCCCGCAGGCCCTGCGCCATCGTGGCGATGCGGTCGGACTCCTTGACGCGCAGCTCGGCGGCGTCGCGGATGGTCGTCGTCCCTTCCGCGCAGGCCGCCGCGACGAACAGCGCGGGGAACTCGTCGATCATGTCCGGCGCCAGTTCGCCGTCCACTTCAATGCCATGGAGCGGCGCGTGGCGCACGAGCAGATCGGCGACCGGCTCGCCGCCCTGCTCGGTCGCGTTCTCCTCGACGATATCCGCGCCCATGCGGCGCAGCGCGGTCAGAAGGCCCGTGCGGCGAGGATTCATGCCGACCGCCTCCAGACGCAGCTGCGAACCCGGCACGATGCTCGCGGCGACCAGGAAGAATGCGGCCGACGAGAAATCCGCCGGGACGTTCACGTCGGCCGCGCGCAGGCGACCGCCGCCGCCCAACTTTGCATAACCGGGCGAAAACTCGATCGGCCATCCGAAGGCGGCCAGCATGCGCTCGGTGTAGTCGCGCGTGGGATGCGGTTCCCGCACGATGGTGTCTCCCTGCGCGTAGAGCCCGGCGAGCAGCAGCGCGGACTTCACCTGTGCGCTCGCGACCGGCAGCGTGTAGTCGATGCCCGCAAGCCGCTGCGCCCCAAAGATGCGCAGCGGCGGCAGGCCGCCTTCCTCCGCATCGATGCGCGCGCCCATGTGCGAAAGCGGTTCGATCACGCGTCGCATCGGTCGCTTCGACAACGAGGCATCGCCGATCAACGTGCTGTCGAACGCCTGCCCCGCCAGCACGCCGGCCAGCAGGCGCATGCCGGTGCCGGCGTTGCCGCAGTCCAGCGGCGCGTTGCTGGCCCGCAATCCGTGCAGTCCAACGCCGTGCACGATGCGTTCGCTGGCGCTGGGGGTTTCGATGCGCACGCCGAGCTGTTCGAACACGCGGGCCGTGGCGCGGGTGTCCTCGCCTTCCAGGAAACCGCGCACGTGCGTGACGCCTTCGGCGATCGCACCGAGCATCACCGCCCGATGCGAGACGGACTTGTCGCCAGGCACGCGGATGCTTCCGCGCAACGGCTGTCCGGCGCGGGCGATCCAGTGTTGCTTCGTACTGCCTTCCGGGCCGCTCATGCACGCACCTGCGCCATCACGTCATCGACCGCGGCCAGCAGGCGGCGGTTCTCCTCGACGGTGCCGACGGTGACGCGCAGATACTCCGGCAGGCCGTAACCGCCCATTGGGCGCAGTACGACGCCGCGCGTGGCCAGTTCTGCTTCGATGCGAACCGTCTGCGACCCGAAACGCACCAGCACGAAATTCGTCTGCGACGGCATCGCGCGCAGGCCGCGGCGTTCGAATGCTTCGGCCAGCGCGACGCGCTGCTCCGCATTGCGTTCGCGCGCCCAGTCCAGGTGCGCGATGTCGCCCAGCGCTGCTTCGCACGCGGCCAATGCCGGCCCGTTCACGTTGAAGCTCTCGCGCAGGCGCTCCATCACCGCGACCAGTCCCGGCGCGCCGATGAGGTACCCCACGCGCAATCCCGCCAACCCGTACGCCTTGCTGAAGGTGCGCGTGAGCGCGAGGTTGGTGTGGGATGCGAGCAATGGCAGCGCGGTGGCGGCATCGGCCTGCGCGTCCGCGAGTTCCGCGTACGCCTCGTCCATCACGACGATCACGTGCGCCGGCACCTTCGCCATGAACGCGGCGAACGCGGCGCGGCCAAACCACGTGCCCGTCGGATTGTTCGGATTGGCCAGGTACACCAGTCGCGTGCGTTCGGTGATCGCCGCCGCGATCGCGTCCAGGTCATGGCCCAGCGGCATCGCCGGATGGTCGTCCGGCAGCGCCGGCACGATGCGCATCGTCGCGCCCGCGGCCTGCGTCGCCAGCGCGAACACGGCAAACCCGTAGCGCGAGAAAACCACCTCGTCGTCGGCTCCTGCGAACACCTGCCCCAGCTGCATCAGCAACTCATGCGAACCGTTGCCGAGCAGGATCTGGTTCGTCTCCACGCCATGCTTCCCGGCCAGCGCGCGCTTGAGGTCGGCGCCCAGCGGATCGGGGTAACGATGCAGCGCGTGCAGCTGATCGAGGATCGCCGCGCGCGCGTCGGGCGACGGGCCGTAGGGATTCTCGTTCGACCCCAGTTCGACCAGGTTCGCCTCGCCGAAACGGCGGCGGAACGCGACCAGATCATGTCCGGGGTCGTACGCCTTCAACCCCTGCACGCCACGCGAGGCTCGCGCGGCGAACCACGCTTCGTCGCGCGTGATGCCAGTGGCGTCGGTATCCGTATCGCGCACGGCATTCATGCGATGGCGACCGGGTAGGAACCCAGCACCTTCACTGCCTGCGCGTAATCGGCCAACTCGTCCAGCGCGCGGCGCATCGCCTCTTCCTGCACGTGGCCGCTGATGTCGATGAAGAAGCCGTACTGCCACAGCCCGGTGTGGCCGGGGCGCGATTCGATGCGGTTCATGCTCAGGCCATGCTTCGCGAACGGTGCCAGCACGTGGTACAGCGCACCAGGCTGGTCCTTGATGAACACCAGCAGCGAGGTGCGGTCGTTGCCCGACGGCGGGAACAGCTCGCGGCCCAGCACGAGGAAGCGCGTGGTGTTGTCGGGGCGATCCTCGATGGGGCCGGCGATGGATTTCAGGCCGTACACGTTCGCCGCGCTGATGCCGGCGATGGCGGCGGCATCGTCGGAACTGCGCGCACGACGCGCGGCCTCGGCGTTGCTCGACACCGGGATCTTCTCGGCCTTGGGCAGGTACTGGCGCAGCCACGCCTTGCACTGCGCGAACGATTGCGGATGCGAGTACACGCGCTCGATGCCCTCGATCTGCCCGTTGCGCGACAGCAGGTGCTGGTGCACGCGCAACTCGACCTCACCGCAGATCTTCAGCTTCGAGGTCAGGAACATGTCCAGGGTGGACTGGATCGTGCCCTGCGTGGAGTTCTCCACCGGCACGACACCGAAGTCGGCGTGGCCAGCTTCCACTTCCTGGAACACTTCCTCGATGCTCGCCAGCGGCAGGCCGTGGATGGAGTGGCCGAAGTGCTTGTAGACCGCCTGTTGCGAATGCGTGCCCTCCGGGCCGAGGTAACCGATCTTCAGCGGTTCCTGCTGCGCCAGGCACGCCGACATGATCTCTCGGAACAACCGCACCAGCACTTCGTCGTTGAGCGGGCCGTCGTTGCGGTCGACCACGCGACGCAACACCTGCGCTTCGCGTTCGGGGCGGTAATAGTCCACCGCGGCTGCAAGCTTGCCCTTCGCCTTGCCGACCTGGTTGGCGAACTGCGCGCGCTCGCCGATCAGTTCCTGGATGTGGCGGTCGATGCCGTCGATGCGTTCGCGAAGCGCGACAAGATCCAGCGGTGCGGCGTCGTGCTTGGGCGGGATCTGCGGCGCATCCGCCGCGACGGTCTTGGCCGTGGCGGTCTTCTTCGCGGCCTGCTTCTTCGGTGCGGCCTTGCCGGTCTTCTTCATGGGGGAGGTGTCCGTGTTCTGTTTCTCAAAGCCCGAAGCGCGGCGTGCCCGGGTGCTGGTGCCTCGTCCCGGGCGCTGGCCCGGGCCACACGACACGCATCAATATCGCGTCTGGAAATCGCGCATGAAATCCACCAGCGCCTGCACGCCGGCTTCCGGCATCGCGTTGTAGATCGACGCGCGCATGCCGCCGAGCACGCGATGGCCCTTCAGCGCGAGCAGGCCGGCGGCCTTGGATTCCTTCAGGAACGCCGCGTCCAGCGCAGGGTCATGCAGGAAGAACGGCACGTTCATGCGCGAACGCGCGGCCGGCGCGACCTCGTTGCGATAGAAGCCGCCGGAGCCGTCGATCGCGTCGTACAGCAGCGCCGACTTGCGTGCATTGCGGCGCGCGAATTCCTCCACGCCGCCCTGCGCGATCATCCACTTGAACACCAGCCCGGCCAGGTACCAGTTCCACGTCGGCGGTGTGTTGAGCATCGACTCGCCGGCTGCGTGCGAGCGGTAATTGAGGATGTCCGCGCGCAGTTGGCCGGCGCGTTCGAGCAGGTCGCGACGCACGATGACCACCGTCACCCCGACCGGGCCGAGGTTCTTCTGCGCGCCGCCGTAGATCACGCCGAAACGCGAGACGTCCAGCGGTTCTGCGGCGATCGAGGAGCTGAAGTCCGCGATCAGCGGCGCATCGCCCACGTCGGGGATGTCGCGGAACTCCACGCCGTGGATGGTTTCGTTCGCGGTGTAGTGCACGTAGGCGGCGCCGGGCGTCAGGCGCCAGTCGTCGCGCGGCGGAAGGTCGTGGAAGCCGCCCGCCTCACTGCTGGCGGCGACGCGCGCATCCACGTACGTGCGCGCCTGCTTGATCGCCGTCTTGCCCCAGTGCCCGGTCACGACGTAGTCGGCGGCCTGGCCGGGTTCGGCGAAATTCAAAGGAATCAGCGCCTGCTGCAGCGTCGCGCCGCCGGCGAGGAACAGCACGGCGTAATCGTCGGGAATCGACATCAGCGTGCGCAGGTCGGCCTCGGCCTGTCGCGCCACTTCCATGAACTCCGCGCCGCGGTGGCTGATTTCCACGATCGAGGCGCCCACGCCGTTCCATTCCAGCATTTCCTCCTGCGCCTGGCGCAGCACCGCCTCCGGCAGGGTTGCGGGACCAGCGGCGAAGTTGAAGGCGCGGGACATGGAATCTCCGGTCAGCGAGGCGAAGGACGGATGAAAACGGGCGAGCGGCCAAGTATGCCGCACTGCAACAGCCTGCGGATTCATGGTTTCCACGGCAACTTTTTGCACGTTTGGCCCCTCTATAGTGAGACGGGGCCCGCTTTGGCGAATCACGCGCGCCCTCCCCGCGATCTCACAACGCGAAAACCGGACTCGACATGTCATTGCGCGACGCCCTGAAGATTCCCTCTGCCGACATCACGGACGAATCGGTCTATCGCGAGCGCCGCCGGCTGCTCGCCGCATTCTCCATGGCACCGGCGATGGCGCTTTCGGGCTGCGGACAGGCCGAACCGCCCCCGCCGCCGAAGGTGGCGATCACGCCGGAACAGGCACGTTCGGGCTACCGCACGGACGAGACGCCGACACGGTTCGAGGACATCACCACCTACAACAACTTCTACGAATTCGGCACCGGCAAGGCCGACCCCTCGAAGGCCAAGCGCACGCTGCGCACGAGCCCGTGGACGGTCGCCGTGGGCGGGCATTGCGCCAAACCCGGCAAGGTTTCGATGGAAGACCTGCTCAAGGGCTTCAAGCCCGAGGAACGCGTGTACCGCCTTCGCTGCGTGGAAGGCTGGTCGATGGTGATCCCGTGGCTGGGCGTGCCACTGGCGAGCGTGCTCAAGCGGTTCGAACCGACCTCGCAGGCCAAGTACGTCGCCTTCACCACCATCGCCGACCCGAAGCAGACGCCCGGCGTGGTCTGGCCCTCGCTGGACTGGCCGTACCGGGAGGGCCTGCGCATCGACGAGGCCATGCATCCGCTGACGCTGCTGGCCACCGGCCTCTACGGCAAGCCGCTGCTGCAGCAGAACGGCGCGCCGCTGCGGCTGGTGGTGCCGTGGAAGTACGGCTTCAAGAGCATCAAGTCGATCGTGGCGATCGATTTCGTCGAGACGATGCCTGAAACCGCATGGCACCAGGCACAACCGAGCGAGTACGGGTTCTTCTCCAACGTCAATCCGACGGTGGATCACCCGCGCTGGAGCCAGAAGACCGAGCGCCGCATCTCCGGCACGGCGAGCAAGCTGTTCGCCGAACGCATCCCGACGCGCATGTTCAACGGCTATGCCGACCAGGTGGCGGGGTTGTATCGGGGGCTGGATCTGAAGAAGTGGTACTGACGCCCTGCCCTTGCCGTCATCCCCGCGCAGGCGGGGTTCCCTTTTGCAGATCCGGTTCCGTCCTCCGGCAAGCGTGATTCGCCGGACAGCTGGATTCCCGCCTTCGCGGGAATGACGGCCCGGGAAACCCGACATCCATCGACGAATGCCCATCGCCTCCCGCGCCCTCATCGCCACCAAGACCCTCGTCCACGCGCTGGCGCTCACGCCGGCCGCGATCCTCGCTTGGCAGATCCGTGCGGAATTCCTGACCGGAAGCGGCGGACTCGGCGCCGACCCGGTGGCGGAGATCGAACATCGCCTGGGGTTGTGGGCGTTGCGCTTTCTGATGCTGACGCTGGCGATTACGCCGCTGCGGCAGCTCACCGGGCAGCCGGTGCTGCTGCGCTTCCGGCGCATGCTGGGGCTATACGTCTTCGCCTACGCGACGCTGCATTTCACCGCCTACCTGGTGCTGGACCTGCGCGGCTACTGGACGCAGATCTTCGAGGAGATCGCCAAGCGCCCCTACATCACCGTCGGCTTCGCCGCATGGCTGCTGCTGGTGCCGCTGGCGCTGACCTCCACGCAGGCGGCGATCCGCTGGCTCGGCCGCAACTGGGCGCGGCTGCACAAGCTGGTCTACGTCATCGCCGTGCTGGCGGTGCTGCACTTCTGGTGGCTGGTGAAATCGGACGTGCGCGAGCCGGCGCTGTACGCGGGCATTCTCGCGGTGCTGCTGGGCTGGCGCGCATGGAACGCGCTGAAGAAACGGAAGGTCAGCGCGCGCCGTAAAGCAGCAACAGGCTGAGCGCGGCCGACAGCAGGATCGCCGCCAGCAACAGCCACGGGATGCGTCGCGCCGAACGCTTGATGGGCGCGACGGTGCGCGTATCCTCCACGACCGGCACACGCGCCTTCGGCGTCGGCGCTTCGGGCGCGACGCTGCGCTGCATCGGCGCTTCGACGACGAAGCGATGCTGGCTTCCGAAAACCACCTGATCGCCTGGCTGCAGCAAGGCATGGCGCACTGGTCGGCCGTTGACCAGGCTGCCTTCGACCGAGCCCATGTCGCGCAGGATCACGCCATCGGCGTGCGCTTCCAGCCGCGCATGGCGGTCGGCGAAGCTGGGATCGTTGACGCGTATGTCGCACTCGCCGGCCCGGCCGACCACGCGGGCGACGTCCAGCGTGAAGCTGCGTCCATGATGCGGACCGCCGATGCCGCGCAGGAGCATGCGCGTGTCGGTGCCGCCGTTGAATCCGTAATCGGCCGGGGCCGGCAGTGGATCGCCGCCCAGCAGCACCAGCTCCACGCCATCGACGAAGATGGCATCGCCCACGCGCAGCATCGCCACGCGCCGCACCGGACGGCCGTTGACGTGCAGGCCCGGCGCACCTTCGCGTACCTGCAGCCACACGCCGCGACGATCGACGCAGAACTGCGCGACGGCTGCATCGGCCGCGACCTGCGCCAGCGCGCCGGATGGATCGTAGCCAATGGCATGCACGCCCGCCCCGAGGGACAGGTCGGCATGTTCGCGGTTCTGGAAGCGCAGGCGGAGGGCAGTCACGTTCGCGCAATCTAGCAGAAGGCCGCGCACACTTGGATGCATCGCGCGCCGCGCGCACAATACCGGCCACTTCGGGAGACCCTCATGTCGAACATCGATATCCGCCACGCGCATTCGCTGCCGCCGGAACAGGCGCGCCAGGCTCTGCAGGAAGTCGCCGACAAGCTGGCCGACCGGTTCGGCATGGTCACCGGATGGAGCGGCGACACGCTCAACTTCAGCCGCAGCGGCGTGGACGGCCACATCGACGTGGCACCGAGCGAGCTGCACGTGACGGCCAAGCTCGGTTTCCTGCTCAGCACGATGAAGGGCCCGATCGAGGCGGAGATCCGCCGCGTGCTCGACGAACGCTTCACCTGACGCTCACCGCCCCCGCTACGCCATCGCTCCCTCGAACGGATCCGGGTCGCCCGCGAACAGCCGGCGCGAGATGTCGCGTTCGTCCTGCTCGATCTCGCCGATGAAGCCGCTCGCGTCGCCGAGTTGGCCGAACGCCGCGAAGCCGCGTTCCAGGAACCCCTGCAACTGCGACAGCCCGGCCGCCCGCGCCGGCGCCCGCGAAAGCTTCAGCAGCATCGACACGCCCGGCAGCCGCAGCGCATGGCCCAGGCCCAGGCCGACGCGGGCGATCAGGTCGATCTGGTAGCCGCGCAGGCGCCGCAACCCGCAGATCCGGTATGCCCGCGCGTAGAGCGCCGCGTCCATGCGCCGGCGCGACCCGCCCATTTCGTTCAGCACCTGCGCCATCCGCAGATCCAGCGCGTGGGTGAGCAGGCCCAGTTCGATCGCATCGGCCACGGTCGACAGCAGGTGCTGCGGCAGCAGGCGCTGCATCATGGGCAGGACGCGCGCGATGTCGGCGTCGCGCTGGGCGAAGTCGTGTTCGTTGTAGACATCGCTCAGGAAGAACTGCGCGGCCGGCCGACGTTTGGGGTCGCGCAGGAACCGGTCGAAGCTCGCTTCCAGCCGGCGGGTCTGCCAGCGGCGCAGTTCCGGGAGCCACGGCAGTCCATTGCGCGGTTCGATGTCCGGATCGTGGAGGGCCTGGTGTTCGCGCAGCAGCCAGTCCAGACGGTCCCCCAGCGGGCGTTCGGGGCCATGGCGGCGGACGGGGCTCGGGCGCGGCGGCATCCCGGTCGATCATCCGGGCCGGGGCCACAGGCCGCAACCCGTCACGACGCGGCCGGCGGCCGGACGGCTACACTCGGTCCAACTTCGCCGTACCCACCCGCATGCTGTCACTCCATTCCGCCCGTAACCGCGCGCGCAACAACGGCCGCCCGGCCCGCATCGGCCTGGCGATCGCCGGCGGCGGGCCCATCGGCGGGATGTACGAACTGGGCGCTTTGCGTGCACTCGACGAGGCGATCGAGGGCTGGGACCTGACGCGACTGGACGGCTATGTCGGCGTGAGCAGCGGCGCGTTCCTTGCGGCCGGCCTGGCCAACCGCATCGACACCGCCGAGATGTGCCGCATCTTCATCACCGGCGACAGCGCGGACGTGCAGTTCCGCCCGGAAACCTTCCTGCGCCCGGCGATCTTCGAATACCTGCGCCGCGCCTCGCGCCTGCCGCGGTTGGCCGCGACGTGGTGGCAGGAGCTGCTGTTCTCGCACAACGAGTCGCGCTGGTCGGACCTTCTGATGCACTTCGGCGCGCTGGTGCCGACGGGCATGTTCGACAACGCGCAGGTCGAGCGCTTCCTGCAGGACGTCTTCTCCCGCCGCGGCCGCAGCAACGATTTCCGCGAACTGGACGCGAACCTGTGCGTGGTCGCCGTCGACCTGGACAGCGGCGAGGTGGCCAAGTTCGGCACGGAAGGGTTGGACGATGTGCCGATCTCCGTCGCCGTGCAGGCCAGCGCCGCCCTGCCCGGCCTGTATCCGCCGGTCCAGATCGGCGGGCGGCACTTCGTGGATGGCGCACTGCGCCGGACGATGCATGCCTCCGTGCTGCTGGACCGCAACGTGGACCTGATGATCGGCCTCAACCCACTGGTGCCCTTCACCCAGGACGACAGCGGCCAGCCGGTGAGCGCCGAGCGCAGCCTCGCCGCCGGCGGCCTGCCCGCGGTGCTGTCGCAGACCTTCCGCACGCTGCTGCAATCGCGCATGCAGGTGGGGCTGGCGCGCTACGCGCAGCAGTACCCGAACATCGACCAGTTGATCTTCGAACCCAACGCTGGCGATGCCGAGCTGTTCTTCACCAATGCCTTCAGTTTCTCCGCGCGCAGGCGCATCTGCGAGATCGCATACCGCAACACGATGGCCGACCTGCGTCGGCGCGCGGACGAACTGGAGCCGGTGCTGGCCGCCAATGGCCTGGCGCTGCGCATGGACGTGGTCGGTGACGTGAACCGCACACTGCTGGACGGCCTGACCCCGCCGCCGCGCGACAGCGATACCACCGCGCGCCTTCGCCGTGCGCTGGATGACATGGAACATCGCCATCCACCCACCGCGCCTGCCGCGCGTCGCCGTCCACGCGCGTCCCGCCGCGCGCCGTAACGTCGCCTCGACGCCCGCGATGGTGCGATGCCGGCATGTGCATCGCGGCGGAGTTCCATGCGCGTGGTTTCCGGAAGGAGCATCTACATCGGCTGCGCCGGCTGGTCGCTGCCTTCGGCGTCCGGGTCGCTGTTCGGCGCGGGTGATTCGATGCTCGCCCGCTATGCCACACGCTTCAACGCGGTGGAGATCAACTCGTCCTTCCATCGCCCGCATCGGCGCGATACCTACCTGCGCTGGGCCGCGAGCGTGCCGACGGGCTTCCGGTTCAGCGTAAAGCTGCCGCGCGCGATCACCCACGACGCGCGACTGCGCGGCACCGCGCCCGTACTCGACCGCTTCGCCGGCGAAGTCGATGGCCTTGGCCGCAAGCTCGCGATGCTGCTGGTGCAACTGCCGCCGAGCCTGGCGCTCGAACCACGCACCGCTGCGACGTTCTTCGCGATGCTGCGCCGCCGCTTCAACGTCGGCATCGCGTGCGAGGCGCGGCATGGGTCGTGGTTCACGCCGCGCGCGGATGAACTCTGGCAGCGACACGCCATTGCGCGCGTCGCAGCCGACCCGCCGGTTCCGGAGGGCGCGTCGCGCGAACCCGGTGGAGACACACGCGTGCGCTACTGGCGCTGGCACGGGGCGCCGCGCGTCTACTACAGCGCGTACGACGACGATGCCCTGCGTTCGCTGGCAGGCGCGATGCGAAGCGCACGCGGCACGCGCTGGGCGATCTTCGACAACACCGCGCATGGGCACGCGGTAACCGATGCCGCGCGGCTGCAGGCGATGACCAAAGCCACTTCGACGAGGCGGACAAGCGCATGAGCGAATCACTGGACTGCATCGTCGTCGGCGGCGGCCCCGGTGGGCTGACGGCGGCCACGTACCTGGCGCGGTATCGCCGCAGCGTGCGCGTGTTCGACACCGGCTGCACGCGCGCGGGCTGGATTCCGAAGAGCCGCAACTGCCCGGGCTTCCCGCACGGCGTCGGTGGCGAGGAGCTGCTCCAGCGCATGCGCGAGCAGGCGAAGAAGTTCGGAGTCGAAACCATTCCCGAGGAAGTGACGGCGCTGAATCGCGACGATGAAGGCTTCCGCATCCGCCACGGCGAGAACGAGCTGCGCGCGCGCCACGTCATCCTCGCCACCGGCTGCGAGGACGTGACGCCAGCACTGGACGGCATCGAGCAGGCCATCGAATGCGGCGCCGTGCGCATGTGCCCGATCTGCGATGCGTTCGAAGCCATCGACACGACCATCGCCGTGCACGGCCCCGCCGACAAGGCCGCCTCGCACGCGCGCTTCCTGCGCACGTATTCGTCAAAGGTCGCGCTGGTGCCATCCGATGGGCAGATCGACGACGGCATGCGCGCGGCGCTGGCGCGCGACGGGATCGAGCTGACGCCGCTGCCCGCGTCGCTGGTGTTCGACGGAAAGCGCTGCCTGTTCGACCTTGCGGGCACACCGCGCGGGTTCGACGTGGTGTATCCGATGCTCGGGCTGATCTCGCGTTCGTCGCTCGCCGTAGGCGCAGGCGCGACCTGCGACGAGGACGGTGCGTTGCTCGTCAATGCCCGCCAGATGACGTCGGTGGACGGGCTGTACGCGATCGGTGACGTGGTGAGCGCTCTGAACCAGATTTCCGTCGCGACCGGGCATGCGGCGATCGCGGCGACGGACGTGCACAATCGGTTGGGGGCGAATTTCGCGTGAGCCTGTGGGCGGCCGCCACCCCACCCCTCTCCCGCACGTGGGAGAGGGGCTTTCCGGACTATCGGTGCTTCGCCAGCACGCTCACACCACTGAAGGTCTTCAGCCCGACGAGCTTGATGTAGTACACGCCCGCCTGCGGCGTCGGGATGCGCAGCGTTTCGTTGTTGCCCGGGCGTACGGAGCGGAAATCCGCATTCCCATGCGTCGGCTCCTCATCGAAGCTCGCCAGCAGCGTCACGTCGCCCATGCCGCCATACGACAGGATGCTCAGCCCGCTCGCGCCTTCCGGCACGGTCAGCGCAAGCAGGATCTCGTCGCCAGCGGCACCGCCCAGTCCGGTGAGCGGCACGCCGTTGGTGATCGGCGCGGCATCCGGCGGCCCGCACTCGTCGCCTTCGCAGGGATTGGCGAGCTCGTCCACCGCGGCCGCGGCATCCAGGATGCCCGCGCCCAGCGGCGTGGCGGACGGAATGCTCACCGGGAAATCGCGCGCGGTGCCGACCAGCAGCGTCTTCACTTGCGCCGGCGTGAGCGGGCTCTGCGCCACGCTCTGCAGCAACGCCACGACGCCTGCGACGTGCGGCGCCGCCATCGATGTGCCGGTGTAGCCGATGTAGGTCTCCGCGCCTTCCACCGGCGAGGTCGGGCTGTCGTGCCACGCCTGCCACACATAGCCGCCGGGATTGCCGTCCGCGCTGCCGCCACCGCCCGGTGCGGACAGGTCGATGCGCGTGCCGAAGTTGGAATACGACGCGCGACCGCCGGTGATGCGCGTCGCGCCGACGGTGATCGAACCGGTGCAACTGGCCGGCGAGAAGTTCGCCGCGTCCGCGTTGTTGTTGCCCGCGGCGACCACGACCGTCGTCCCGCGCGAGATCGCGCCGTTGATCGCCAGCTGCATGTCCGACTGCGCATCGCACACGCCCGCGCCGCCGAGGCTCAGGTTGATCACCTCGGCCGGATTCGCGTTGGCGGGCACGCCGTCGACGCTGCCGCCAGACGCCCACACGATGGCGTCGGCGATGTCCGACTCGTAGCCGCCGCAGCGGCCGAGCACGCGCACCGGCAGCACTTTCGCGCCGTGCGCCACGCCGGCCATGCCGACGCCATTGCCGGTTTCCTCGGCCACGGTGCCGGTCACGTGCGTGCCGTGCCAGCTGCTGTCGGAAACCGGGCATTGCGTCGCATCGTCGTTCCAGTCGCCCAGATCCTGCGCGCCGGGCACGCGTTCGTCGGTGGCGCGGCGCGAGATGAAGGCATCGGTGATGAAGTCGTAGCCTTCCAGCACGTTGCCGTCCAGGTCGCTGTGCGCGGTGATGCCGGTATCGAGCACGGCGACGACGACGCCCTCGCCGGTGGACGCATCCCACGCGGCCGGCGCTCGGATGCCGCCGGTCGGGTTGTGGAAATGCCACTGATACTGCGCGTAGTACGGATCGTCCGGAGTGGATTGCACGCGCATGCGCTGCGGCGGCAACGTCACGGTGCGGCGCTCCAGCCCGGTATGGCGAAGCATGTCGTCGACCTGCGCATGCGCGACGTTCGGATCGGCCTGCAGGCTGCGCAGCAGCGCCGCGGTTTCGATGCGATCGAGCCCGCGCGAAAGCTTGACGACTTCGGATCCGCCCGCCGTGCGCCGCAAGGTGCGGGCGTCCAGCGGCGTCGCGCTGCGCGCCGTGCCGAGGCCGGCGCGACGGATCGCATCGCGCAGCGGCTGCGCATGCGCCTGTGCATCGAAACGCGCGGTGGTGTTGTCGCGATAACGCACGATCAGCCGGTCGTGGCGGACGCCGTCGGTGGCAGGCGGGGCGGCGTCGGCGACCGGCGCGGCCAGCGCGAACGCAACGAACACGGCGAGCGGATGCAGCGTGGCACGGAAGACGTGGTGCATGTTCGAACCTCCAGGAAGAAGAAAAAGAACCGGGCGGAGGGATATCCGCGAAAGTGCGCGCCCGGTCGGGAAACTCGGGCCGCGCGTCACCAGCCGAAGCCGAGACCGACACCGACCGAACTTTCGTCGCTGCTGAAGGCGCCGCCGAAGGTCAGCGTGGCCTTGTCGTCGAAGGAGCGCTGGTAGCCGACCGACAGCGCCGATTCGCCGCCGGAATAACCCGCGCCGACGCCGACGCGGTTGGCCGTGCGAACGCCGGCGGCACTGGTCGCCATGTTCACCATCGCGGCGTTCATCGCGCCCATGCGGTCGATGCGGCGTTCCTGCTCGTGGAAGCGTTCGCCGACTTCGGCGCGCAGGTCGTCGACGGCGGCCATCGGCACGGCGAGCGCTTCCTGCACGCGCGCGTCGGCATAGGCTTTCGCATCGGTCAGCGTCTTCGCGTCGGCGGCCTGCACCTGGCGCACGTTGGTGGCATCGGTATCGGCCTTGCCATCGGCGACTGCGACGCGCTCGGTCGTGCCCGCAGCCGTCGGCGTGCCCTGCACCGCCGCTTCACCGGACGCGACGTCCTGCGCCTGCGGCCCGGCGTCGGACGCCGCCAGCGTCGCGGCCTGCGCGGCCCGCATCGTGCGTGCGTTCGACGATGTCGTGCCCGATTCCAGCCCATCCACGCGCGCGTCCAGCGCGGCGATGCCGTCGTCCAGCGCGCCGAGCGCGTCGGCGACGTTGCCGAACGATCCACCCATCACGTTGAAGGTCGGCGCGGTGAACTGCCCGCCTGTACCGAACATCGCACCACCGCCCAGCGTGTCGGCAACCGCGCGGTTCGTCGTGAACGACTCGCTGCCCAGCGCGCGCAACTGCGCGAGGTTCACCGCGTCGGTATCGCGCGTGCCGGCGGCGACGTTGGCGATCTGCCGCTCGGCACCAGCGCGCCCGACGGACACGGTGTTCGCGCGATCGGCCACCGACTGGCTGCCGAGCGCGACACTGTTCGCCGCGATGGCATTGGCGCGCTGGCCGACCGCCGCCGCGCCGCTGCCATTGGCCGAGGCCTCGCTGCCGATCGCGATCGCATTGGCCCCGTTGGAACGTGCGTAATGGCCGGCGGCCACGCTGTTGCCGCCCTGCGCGACGCTGCCCGAGCCCAGCGCGCTGCTGCCCTCGCCCGCCGCGCGGCTGGCGTCGCCGACGGCCGTGGCGGAGGCGGCCTCCGCACTGCTGTACGCACCCAGTGCGGTCGCGTTGTCGCCGCTGGCCACGCTGCCAGCACCGTTCGCCGTTGCGTACACACCGCTGGCGACGCTGCCGCTCCCGCTCGCGGTGGACAGCGCGCCGGTGGCCTGCGCGTCGTCGCCGCCTTCCTCCAGTCCGTTGGCGCGGAAGTAGCGCGCGGTCTGCTGCGCGTCTTCCGTCGCCTCGCGTAGCTGGGCTAGGTTGACCGCGTCGAAGTCCTCCGTGCCGGCCGCGACGTTCACGATCTGCCGCTGGAACGGCGCGATGGTCTGGAAGTCGCTGTCGGTCATCGGCACCGTGCTGCCCACCGAGACGGTGTTCGTGCGATCGGCGTGCGAGTACGCACCCAGCGCGACGCTGCCCTCGGCCGTGGCGTCGCTCAGGGCGCCCAGGGCCGTGCTCGAACGCACGCGTGCCTTCGACCAGCGGCCGAAGGCGCTGGCGTCCAGCCCCGCGGTGCCGGCGAACTGGCCGACGGCGGTGTTGGCTTCGTCGTAGGCCGTCGCGTTGGCGCCGATGGCGACGCTGCGTTCGCCACGCGTCTGCGCGTTCGCGCCTACCGACACCGCCAACGTTTCGTAGGCGCGCGCCTGGCTGCCGATGGCGATGCTGCGATCGCCACGCGCGGTGCTCGCCGCGCCGACGGCGACGGCGCCATCGGCGGCGGCCTCGGAGGTCATGCCGATGGCGGTCGCGGCGTATTCGGTCGCGCGCGCGGCCACGCCGACCGCCGTGCTTTCCTTGCCGGAGGCGACGGTCGACCAGGTTTCGTGTTCCCACGTGGTGCCGTTCACCACTTCCATCTGGCCGCCGATGGCCGTGGCGCTGTCGCCCAGCGCCTGGCTGCCGGTGCCGTACGCGGTGCTTTTACTGCCGGCGGCGGTGCTGCCGTAGCCGCCCGCGGTGGCCTGCTCGCCCAGCGCCATCGCGCCGCTGCCCAGCGCGGTGGCGCCGGTGGCGAATGCGCTCGCTGCCGAACCGACGGCGGTGGCGTAGTCGCCATCGGCAAGCGCATCGTCGCTGCCGTCGCGCGCGCCGTTGGCCTTGAAGTAGCGCGAGGATTCCTCGGCGACCGCATCCAACTGCGCCAGGTTCACCGCATCGGTCGCCTCGGTGCCCGCGCTGACATGCGTGATCTGGCGCGTTTCCGGGAAGCCGTCGATGTTCTCGCCGGCCCCCACCGACACCGCGTTGGCGCGATCGCCCACCGACCCGGCGCCAATCGCGACGCTCTGGTCTTCCAGCGCGAAGGCGTACCAGCCCAGCGCGACGGCGCCCTCTCCGTCGGCGAAGGCCTGGCTGCCCACGGCCGTGGAGCGGCGCGCGTTGGCGAAGGCCGATTCGCCCATCGACGTGGCGCTGGTCGCCGTGGCGAATGCGTTGGCGCCGAGCGCGGTGGTGTAGTCGCCGGTCGCCCACGCGGCCGAACCGAATGCCGACGCGCGCAGGCCGGTCGCCTTCGTCACGACGTGGCCCAGCCATTCGCCGGCCGGACGGCTTCCGCCCACGGCCGTGCTCTGCTCGCCACTGGCGAGCGCGGATTCGCCCAGCGCCACGGCGTTGCTGCCGCTGGCATCGGCGCGCGCACCGCCGGCGGTGGACCACAGGCCCGACGCATTCGCCGCTGCGCCGAACGCGCTGCCCAGCTCGCCCGTCGCCTGCGCGCCCGCGCCGAATGCGCTGGCCGCCGCACCGCTGGCGACGGTCGCGCCCTGCAGCGTGACCTCCTTGTGCGTTTCGGTATCGACGTAGGTGTGATCGAGCAGACCGCCGACCGCGCTGGACGACTGCGACGCCGCCGTCGCGTTCATGCCGAGCGCGGTGGCGTTGTCGGCGACCGCCGTCGCACCGCTGCCGAGCGCCGAGGCGCCGGTGCCGATGGCGTTCGATGCCGAACCCACGGCGGTGGCGTAATCGCCGTCCGCAAGCGCATCGTCGCTGCCGTCGCGCGCGCCGTTGGCCTTGAAGTAGCGGGACGATTCCTCGGCGACGGCGTCGAGCTGCGCGAGGTTCACCGCATCGGTCGCCTGCGTGCCGGCGGCGACGTTGACGATCTGGCGCTGCGTGCCGCGCGATTCCGAGCCCACCGACAGCACGCCCGAGCGCGTCGTGTCGGCGTTCATGCCCAGCACGATGCTGTCGTCGGCCAGCACCATCGCGCCGTCACCGATGGCGATGCTGTTGACGCCCTGCGCCGAGGCCCAGGTGCCCATCGCGATGCTGTCCTGGCCCATCGCGAAAGCGCCGCCGATGGAGATGGCGTTGTTCCCGCTGGCGATGGAGCCTCCGCCGAGCGCGACCGACTGCTCGGCGGCCGAAGCGCCGATGCCCAGCGCCGTGCCGTACGAACGGGCGTAGGTGTTGCGGCCCACCGCGACGCTGCTGTCGCCCACGGCGTTGCCGCCGAGGGAGACCGCCATCTCGCCCCCGGCGTAAGCGGTGGAACCGATGGCGATGGACGCGTACTGCAATGCCTGCGCGCCGGCGCCGAAGGCCACGCTTTCCTGGCCGGCGGCGAGCGTCGGCAGCAGTTCGCGCTCGCCGGTGCTGCCATTGAAGATGTAGGCGTACCCGCCCAGTGCGGTCGAGCCGACGCCGCTGGCCTGCGCACCCGCACCGTAGGCGGTGGCGTAGTCGCCGCTGGCGGTGGCGTTGAAGCCGCTGGCCGTCGTGTATTGCGAGAGCGCGAACGCGCCACTGCCGACAGCCGTGCTGCCGATGTCGCGCGCCATCGCGGACGAACCGATGGCGCTGGCGTATTCGCCTTCGGCCGACGCATCGGCGCCGAGCGCGAGGCCGCCCGTTGCAGACGCGACGCTGCGCGCGCCATACGCAGCGCTGTTCTCGCCGCTCGCCTCGCTGCCGTGGCCGCCCGCGGTCGAATCGATGGCGTCGGCGTGCGCGGTGGCACCGAGCGCGGTGGCGCGGTCGGCGCCGGCGCGGCTGTTCGCGCCGGTTGCGGTCGCGAACTCGCCATGCGCATCGCTTCCGGCGCCCAGTGCCGCGGCGCCGACGCCCGAAGCATCGGCGTACGCGCCGGTCGCCAGCGCGCCTTCGCCGTCGCTGGTCGCGTTGTAGCCCAGGGCAGTGCCGATGACGCCGTTGGCCACGCTGTTGGCACCTGCCGCCAGCGCGCCTTCGGCGAGCGCCTCGCTGTTGAGGCCGATGGCGTTGCTTTGCGCGCCGGCAGCGTGGCTGGCCGGGCCGATGGCGGCGGCGAATTCGCCGGTCGCGACGGCGTTGGGGCCGAGCGCGGCAGAGAAATCGCCCGTGGCTTTCGCGCCCGCGCCAACGGCGACGGCGTGCGTGCCGGTCGCGGTGGTGCGGATCCAGCCGAGGAAGGAGTTGTACTGCCCGCCGATCGCCACCGCCGAATCGCCGCTGGCCCGCGCGCCGGCGCCGACCGCGGTCGTGCCCAGCCGCTGCGCCTGTGCGTCGTTGCCCACGGCGGTGGCGTATTCGCCGGTGGACTGCGCGTTCGCGCCTGCGGCGAGGCCGCCGTACGCGGTGGCGCGGCTTCCCGCGCCGTAGGCGGAAGAAAGCTGTGCTTCGGCGCGAGCGTTGGAGCCGGCCGCGACCGAACGTTCGCCGCTCGCCAGCGCGCTGTCGCGCCCATCGCCCGTCGCGCGGAAGTAGCTCAGCGTGCCGGCGATGTCGTCCAGGATGCTGGTCACGCGCAGCGTCGGCGACCACGGGCCGGGGATCCATGAAGACGCCGGGGATGCGTCGGCGTCGCGCTCAGCGGAACGGGACGGAGCCGCTGCGTCGCCTTGCACGGCGTTCGGTGCCGGAGCCGGGTTCCCGATGCGGGCCGGTTCCCGCGTCCCGGCGACCGCGGTGCCGGCGCAGGCCAGGACCGTGAGCACGGCGACGGTCAACTGCACTCTCTTCATGCGTACCAACTCCAGGGGTGGATGGATCGCCAGATCCTCGACACGCCCCTCGCCGGCCCGCACTCCAACCGCACGACCGTTTCATTACAGTTTTATTTTCTCGTTATCTTTCCTGACGTTACGGCCACTTCGGCCGGGACTTCGACGTGGCGCGGCGGCGGGACGGCCGTCAGCGCCGCCGGGATCGAACGCTCGCCGGCCATGTGCCGGGCCGTTTCCAGCGCCGACATCCACAGGTCGCGATGGCCCAGCGCGTGGTACAGCTGGACCTGCAGCAGCGCGCATTCGTAGTCGCGATCGGCCCACAGCCCCACGCGCCCCACCAGCGACCCGGCGACCGCCAGCCGGCCGCGCGCGATGAGCCAGGGCGTGTAGGCCGCCACCGCGTCGGCGATCTCAGACGGAATGCCGCGACGTTCGGCCAGCGAGAGCGCCCGCGCATAGAGCGCATCGCCGCCGGCCACGTTGCCGGCGGCGCGAAGCGCGATCGCGCGCGCCAGCCATTCGGGCACCGCGCTGCCGCGATCGATGCCGGCCTCGCCGGTGTCGGCCTCCACCGACGGCGGCATCGCCAGCGGCGCGACGCCCAGCGCCAGCGCGGCCTGCTGCCGACGGAGCAGCACCCAGGCGCGCGTGTTGTCCCAGGCTTCCTCGGACCAGCCGTCGAGGGTGGCGTCGGCACGCCGCAACGCATCGCGCGCGTCGCCACGACGCCAGGCCAGTTCGATGTTCACCCACGCGCGGCGGCGCTCGTTGACCAGCGCGCCGCCGTCGGCGAGCGAGGGGTCGTCCAGGAGCGCCCGCGCACGCTGGAACTGTCCCTGGCGGATGAGGATCTCCGCGCGGTCAAGCGCGATGCCCAGCCGCTGGCCGGGGTCGCGCACGCGATCGCGCATGGACCAGTCGCGTTCGCTCACCGCCCACGCCTGCGCGTACTGCAGCTGCATCAGGTGCACCTGCAGCACGTGCGATCGCGTGATCAGCAGCTCCTGCACCGCGCCGTACGACTCGAACACCGCCGCCGCCTTGCGCAGGTAGTCGATCGCGTACGCAGGACGGCCGCGGTTGAGTTCGAGCACGCCCAGGTTCGCATCCACGCGCGCCACCGCCAGCGCGTCGTGCGCGCGCAGCAGGTGGATGCGCGCCTGCCCGAGGTCCGCGAGCGCCGCATCGAAGTCGCGCAGCCCGCTGCGCGTGACGCCGCGGTAGGTCAGCGCGCGGCCCAGTTCGGCGTGGTGCCGGTCCGGATCGAGCAGGCGCACGGCGGCGTCGAAGTCCCGCATCGCCTCGCCGATCTGCGCCTGGCGCATGCGCACCTGGCCGCGCGCGCACAGCACCCGGGCGAGGAAGGCCGGATCGCGGGTCACCCCCGCATCCGACAACAACGGCGTGAGGATCGCCATCGCGCCGGCGAAATCGCCCGCACGCGTGTAGACCTGCGCCAGTTCGTAGCGAAGCCGCGGCGCCTGTCGTTGCGATGGCGGTGCGGACAGCAGGATGTCGCGCGCGGTGGTCAGTTCGTTGGCCAGCCGCGCGGCCTCGGCGCGCTGCGTGCGTTCGGACAGGTCCAGATCGGCGTCGCCGGGATCGGCCGCGTGACGACCCAGCGCGGCGAGCAACCGGTCGCTGGCCACGCGCGCCGCACGCAGCAGGTCGGCATCGCGCGCTTCGCCATGGCGGCGGATGCCGTGGCCGTCGATCGCGCCGACCGTCAGCCGCCAGTTGCCGCCGTCGCGCACGATGCGCGCGTCCACGACGAGGTCGACGTTCGCCGCCTGCCGCAGCCAGTTCGCGTCTGGCGGCGTCGCGCCGGCACGCCCCAGCAGGCCGAGCGTGCTCTCGTTGGGCACCACGGTCAGGCCGCCGCGTCGGAGGCGTTCGGCAACGAAGGCCATCAGCCCCAGCCGCGCCCATGCCGCGTCCTCGGGCCCGCGCACGTCCACCGGCATCACCAGCGCCGAAGCCGGCGCACGCGACAACGCGGACGCGGTGGCCGGCGCCGGGCCACGCGTGATCACCAGTCCGGCACCGCCGATCGCCAGCGCCGCCGACAGCGGAACCGCCCACCACAGGCGCGTGCCACGCGCGAAGCGTTGCGTCTTCGCAGGTGCTGGAGACGCGACGGGCGCGATGCCGTCCGTCGCCTGCGTGGTCGTCACGATGGCCGGCGCGGCGGGCAATGTGCCTGCGGGTTCGTGGAGGGCGCAATCCCCGGCAAGCGCGTGGCCGACGGCGACGTCATCGACCGACGCATCGTTCGCCGCCGCGTCGTCGTCCAGCAGCGGCGCGCTTCGCACCTCCGTGGTCGCGGTCCAGCGGAAGCCGTAGCGCGGGATGGTGCGGATCAGCCTCTGTTCGTGTCCGTCATCGCCGACTGCGCGCCGCGCGCGCAGGATCAACTGCCCCAGGTGCGCGTCGGCGACGTCGATGCGGCCGAACGCGGCATGGCCCAGCTCGTCGCGGCCGACGGCGCGGTCGCGATGCTCGATCAGGTGACGCAGGCATTCGAACACCTTGCCCGGCAGCGCCACGACTTCATCGTTGCGGCGCAACTCGCGTCGCGCGATGTCGAGCACGCAGTCGTCGAATCGGTAAAGGACGTTCATGACCTCCGCTGAAGTCGTCAGCATGAAAACGTCGGCACGAGCCTTGCATTCTGGGCGCGTTCGACCGCCGCGCCCCGTGCCCTTTTCCGGATCGGCGTCACGACTTGCGCATGAAACCATCGGCGTTCACCCGCACACCACCGAGCGACGCGACTGCTGACATCGGCTGGCAGCAACGTGACTGGCGACACGGCCGTCGCGCGCGCGGGCTCCGCTACCATGCGGGACTTTCCGCCGGAACGCCCGCACGATGACCCGCACGCTGCTGATCGCCGCACTGCTCACCGCCCTGCCCGCCGTCGCCGCGCCGCCCGATGCCGCGCTGACCACCGTCTCCGAGCGCAGCGGCTTCACGAAGACCGGCCGCTACGACGAAGTGATCGCGCTGTGCGACGCCTTCGCCGCGCGTTACCCGCAGGCCGTGCGCTGCCAGGACTTCGGCACCACGCCGGAAGGCCGGCCGATGAAGGTGCTGGTCGTGTCGAAAGCCGGCGCGTTCACGCCAGAAGCGGCAAAGGCGAAGGGCCTGCCCGTCATGCTGATCCAGGGCGGCATCCACGCCGGCGAGATCGACGGCAAGGACGCGGGCTTCCTCGCGCTGCGCCAGGCGCTGGACGGGCAGGCCGCCGCCGGTGCGCTGGAGAAGCAGGTGCTGCTGTTTGTGCCGGTGTTCAACGTGGACGGCCACGAGCGTTTCGCCGCGTGGAACCGCCCGAACCAGCGCGGCCCGGAGGAAATGGGCTGGCGCACCACCGCGCAGAACTACAACCTCAACCGCGACTACGTGAAGGCCGACACGCCGGAAATGCAGGCGATGCTGCGCCTGGTCAACGCGTGGGACCCGCTGGCCTACGTCGACCTGCACGTCACCGATGGCGCGAAGTTCGAGCACGACGTGTCCATCCAGGTCGAGCCCGTCCACAGCGGCGACGACGCGCTGCGCAAGGCGGGCACCGCGCTGCGCGACGGGGTGATCGCCGACCTTGCGAAGCAGGGTTCGCTGCCGCTGCCGTTCTATCCCTCGTTCGTGACCAATGATGACCCGGCATCCGGCTTCGAGGACGGCGTCGCCACCCCGCGCTTCTCGCACGGCTATTTCCAGCTGCGCAACCGGCTGGGCATGCTGGTGGAGACGCATTCGTGGCGCGACTACCCGCACCGCGTGAAGGTCACGCACGACACGATCGTGTCGCTGCTGGACCTGGTCGCGAAGAACGGCGCGCAGTGGCGCGCCCAGGCGCTGGCGGCGGATGCGCGCGCGCAGCAACTGGGCGGCAAGCCGGTGGTGCTGGACTACAAGGCCACCGACAAGGTCCACACCATCGACTTCCGCGGCTATGAATACACGCGCACGCCGTCCGACGTCTCCGGCGCGCTGATGACGCATTACGACGAAAGCAAGCCGCAGGTCTGGCACCTGCCGATGCGCGATGAGCTGGTGCCGGCGCATGTCGTCGATGCGCCGAAGGCGGGCTACCTCATCCCCGCGGCGCACGCGGCGTGGGTCGGCGCGAAGCTCGACCAGCACGGCGTGACGTATCGCCGCCTCGACGCACCGGTGTCGAAGGCCACCGTGCAGGCGTTCCGCGCCGACACCGCGACCTTCGCCGCGCAGTCTGTCGAAGGCCATCAGCGCACCACGATCGAAGGCAAGTGGGCGCCGGAAACGCGCGACATCGGCACCGGCGCGCTGTTCGTGCCGATCGCCCAGCCGAAGGCGCGCCTGGCGATGGCGCTGCTGGAGCCGCAGGCGCCGGACGCGCTGGTCGCGTGGGGCGAATTCAACAACTACTTCGAGCGCAAGGAGTACATGGAGGACTACGTCGCCGAGGACGTGGCGCGCGAGATGCTCAAGGACCCGGCCGTGAAGGCCGCATTCGAGCAGCGCCTGAAGGACGACAAGGCCTTTGCCGACAGCCCGCAGCAGCGGCTGGAGTTCTTCGCGCGCCGGCATTCGTCCTGGGACGACGAGTACCGCCGCTACCCCGTGGTGCGGGTGGACGTCGCGCCACGCTGACGCCGTCCCAACGAACGGCCCGCTACGCTCGCGCCACCTGACGGAGACGTGCCATGACCGTGTTGCGGACTTCCCTGCCCGGCATCGCGACGCCGGCCTTCGTGGCGATGGCCGTTGCGGTGCTGCTGGCCGCCTGCCAGCCGCGGGAAAGCGCGACGACACCCGCGCCGCCGATGACACAGGGCGCGCACGCGGTCACGGGCAATGCGACGTATCGGGAGCGCATCATGCCGCCGCCGGGTTCCAGCCTGCGCGTGCAGTTGCTGGACAACCAGCTGGCCGACACGCCCAGATCGGTCATCGCTGAAACGACGGTGACCGACTTCGCCGGCCCACCGATCGCCTTCACCCTGCCCTTCGACCCGGCGAAGCTCCGTGCGAACGGCCAGTACGGCCTGCACGCGACGCTGTCGGGGCCCGATGGCAAGCCGATGTTCATCAGCGACACGCGCGTGCCGGTGGATCCTTCGGCGAACGTGCCGGTCGAGGTGCCGATGATCATGGTCGGACCGTCTCCTGCGGCGGCTCCATCACAGGCGGCCGCCCCGGCACCGACGAACTGGCAGTGCGGCGACCTGCGCGTCGGCGCGGCGTTCGACAACGTGGCCCAGCGCGTGACGCTGTCCTACAGCGGGCGCAGCCGGACGCTGCCACTGGCGGTTGCCGCCTCCGGCGCGCGTTACGCCGACGACATCGGCAACGAGTTCTGGACGAAGGGCGACAGCGGCACGCTCACGCTCGACGGCGACAAGCATGAATGCACGCGCACCCACCTCGCCTCGCCGTGGGACGACGCACGCTCGCGCGGCATCGCGTTCCGCGCGGTGGGCAACGAACCGGGATGGCTGGTGGAGGTCGGCCGCGGCGACGCGCCTTCGCTGCACGCGCAGCTGGATTTCGGCTCTCGCAACATCGACATCGCCAGCGTGCAACCGCGCAAGAACGGCGACGGCTGGACCGGCAAGACCGCCAGTGGCACGCAGGTGGAACTGGTCACCCAGCGCAAGCCATGCCAGGACGGTGCCGGTGCGGGTTTCGACGTGACGGCCCAGCTGCATGCCGGCGGCAAGACCTATACGGGTTGCGGGGCGTTCCTGGCGAAGTAACGCCACGGTGCGTTCGCTTTGACGCGCCGTGAACCCCGCGCCACGCAGGCTGGCGCGAGGTTCGAAGCCGGACGACGCCATGATCGACCTCCTGCCCTCGCCCTCGCACGTGGGTGCCTACCGCTTCAGCGGCACGCTGGATGGCGCCGACTACGACCGCTGCATCGCCGACATCGAAGGCCGCCTGCGGCTGCACGAGCGCATCGGCATCTTCTGCGACATGACCGGCTTCACCGGCCTCACGCCCGAGGCACTGGCGAAGGATCTTCGCTATTTCATCGCGAAATTCGGCGAGTACGATCGTTTCGCCCGCGGAGCGATCGTCACCGACAAGCACTGGCTCGGCGAGGTTTCCGAGTTTGCCGGGCGTTTCTTCCCGAATACGCAGATCCGTGCGTTCGAGCCGGAGGAACACGATGCGGCGCTGGCGTGGGCGGCGGCGGTGGAGCCGTTGCGGTAGGCCGCAACAGCTCCGCTCTTGTAGCCGGGCGCCGATGCCTACTTCATGTACTTCCAGTTGCGCGTCTTCCCTTCCGCGAGCCATTCCACCGTCTGGGCCACGCGCCGCTGGCGGGTTTCGTCGCGCTTGGCTTCCACGATCCACTCGATGTAGTCGCGTCGATACCCCGGCGCGAACCGCTCGAACGTCGCGCGCGCCTTCGCGTTCTTGCGCAACGCCGCGGTCAGATCGTCCGGCACGGGAAGTTCCGCCTTCGGCGCCGGCTTCTTCTTCGGCAGCAGCGATGCGCCGGCTTCCACCCGCGCCATCGCCTGCTTCACGTAAGCCGCCAGTTCGCGCCTGCCGGGCAGTTCGGACTTCTTCGTGATGCGGCCGAACTGGCCCATCGCCTCGCCGCCTTTGTCGTCGCCGATGATCGCGCGACCTTCCCGGAACCACAGGGTCATGTGCTGCTTGAACGCCGCCATCCCACACAGGATCTTCCCGCGCCAGGTGAAGCTCGGCATGCCCCACTTCAGCGTTTCCTCGACCTGCGGACACGCCGCATGCACGACCTCGCGCACCTGCGCGAGCAGCGGCCGGGCGAAGTCCGCCGACTTTGCGATGTAGGCATCGATGCGCGGATCAGGGGTGGTCATGCGAGGGCTCCCGGGTGATCGGCGGGCGTCCGATTGCGCGCCCGCTTTTTCGTTGGATTGAGTGAGGGACACACGGGGGAACGCGCCATGGCCACTGTCGAAAGACGAACGCCAACCAGCGGGATCCGCGTCCAGCGCCTGATCGGACTGACCATCCCGCAACGGACGATGCTGGCGGCCTGCGAGCGCTTCGGCTGGCGCCTGGCCTTCGTGCGCACGCCGCTGGAGCATCCGGTGCCGGTGCTGTTCGCCACCGCCCGCGACTGCGTGGTCGTGCGCGAGGATGGCAGCATCGACCGCTCGCCGCAGATCGCGATGCGCCATTGAACGGTCAGGCCAGCGGCCATCGCCCGATCACCTCGTAAGGCGTGCCGCGCCCGGGCTGGCTGTCGATCAGCACGAACTCGCGTACCGGCCACGCCAGGGGGGCGACCGGCGCGGGCGCGATGTGTTTGCGCACGTCGCGCTGCACGGTGAGGTGCGGCACGAAACCGGCCTGCGACTTCACCGGCACGCGGCGCTTGCCCAGCGCTTGCCCCAACGAATCGAACAGCGCGCGCAACGCATCCGGCACGGTCTGCGCGCCGAGCCACCACACGTTGGCGCCGCGAAAGCTGCCCACTTCATCCAGCACCAGGTCGAACGCAGGCGACCGCACCATGGCGGCCGCCGCGCGCGCGTCGTCCACCAGCGAGGCGGGCAGCGGGCGGAAATCCCCGAGGAACTGCAACGTCACGTGGTACTTGTCCGGCTTGAGGGAACGCCCACCCGGCGCATGCTCCGACACCACGGACGCAGCGGCCCGGGCGATACGCGGACGCAGCGCCTCGTCCGGCCACAGCGCAAAGAACAGGCGATGCATCTGGCCCGCCGGTGCGTCGTCGAATCCAAAACCCATCTGCGCCATCGACACGAACCGCCCTTATTTCGCCGGCGTGCGGAGGAACTCCGCCAAACCGTGCAACTGTTGCGCCTGGACCTTGTCGACCACCGGCGCGAACTTCGACAGGTCGTCCGTCGTGTAGCCGCCGGCGCGATAGAACAAGGTGATGCGCGTGCCGCCGCCGTCGACAGGCGCGAGGCGGAATTCCAGGGCGCCGCTCACGCCCATGCCCTGCAACGGGCCAAGGCCGCCAGTCATGCGCAGCGTTTTGCCCGGATCGACGAAAACCACCGCCATGTGCTGCGCCTGGCGTGCGCCCGCGATCTCGCAGAAGCAGCCGCCTGCGCGCGCGTCGATGGACAGCTTCGACTCCGCGCCCCACCAGCTGTGGTCCTTCGGCCACCAGCGGTCGACCTCATGCACCAGCGCCTTCCACGCGACGTCCGCACCGACCGGCACCACTTCGGAGTTCTCGACCGTGAAGCCGCCGGCGGTCGCGTCCTTCACCGCGGCGTCGGCCGTGTGCCACATCAACGCCAGCGCCAGCGCACCACCCACGGAAATCCAACGCATCGCACGCTCCTTCGATGAAAACCAGCGCGATTAGGCGCGCGTGGCACGCAGTGCGCAAGGGTTCGCATGGCGTGTGGCGCAGGCAATAATCCCGGTTCCGGCAAACCTGAGGAAGTGCATGTCCCGCAACGCATGGCTGGTGCTGGTGGTCGCGATCACCTCTGCGGCGCTCGCCGCAACCTGGGTGTTCGAGAAGCGGCCGCGGGTGGCGCAGGCCGTGCTGGGCCCGACGCCGACGGCGATCGGCTGGGCGGGCCGCATCGACCTGGTGGCGGGCGATGGCGTGCCCGGAATGCACGATGGCATCGCGGCGCAGGCGCGATTCGCCGATCCCTACGGCGTCGCGGTCGCGAATGACGGCGCGGTGTTCGTGAGCGACGCGGGCGAGAACAACCGGATCCGTCGCATCGCGGCGGACGGGACCGTCTCGACGTTCGCCGGCTCCGTCGAAGGTTTCGTGGACGGCATCGGCGCGGCGGCCGCGTTCGATACGCCGTCCGGCGTCGCCTTCGACCGCGAAGGCAACCTCTATGTCGCCGACACCGGCAACCACGCGATCCGCAAGGTCACCCCGCAAGGCGCGGTGAGCACGCTGGCCGGCGACGGCACGCCGGGCTTCGTCGACGGCCCGGGCAGGCAGGCGCGTTTCGACGGGCCGACCGGCGTGGCCGTCGGCGCGGACGGGCGGGTCTATGTCGCCGACACGTACAACGACCGGATTCGCGTGATCGCAGCCGACGGCACCGTCGCAACGCTCGCCGGCGGCGACCGCCCCGGCGATGTCGACGGCACCGGTACGCTCGCGCGCTTCGACACGCCCACCGCGGTCGTCGTCGATGCGATGAACCGCGTGTACGTGGCCGACCTGCGCAACAACGCGATCCGCCGCGTGACGCCGACCGGCGAGGTGACCACGCTGGTGCGCGCGATGCCGGGCGACGAGCATCCGCCGGTGCATCGCCCGCTCAGCCTGGCCATCGCGCACGACGGCGTGCTTTACGTCGGCGAAATGTATCGCGGCCTGGTGCAGATCGCGCGCGACGGCAGCGCGCATCAGATCACCGGTCAAGTGCAGGCGCAGCGCCTGTCACGCGCGGCGGGCCTGGCGGTCGCGAAGGACGGCACGCTGCGGGTCGCCGATGCGGGCGCGTATCGCGTGCACCGCATCCGTCCGATGAGCCAGGCACCGGACGCGCCGCAGGTCGTCGGCCCCGCGCCCGACGCGCCCCTGCCCGTCACCGCCGGACGCTGGCCGCTGGCGCCGCAGGACGGTTGGCACGAAGTGGTCGGCACGCTCGGCGAAGTACGCGGCAACTACCAGCGCGAGAACCGCGACCATCTGCATGGCGGGCTCGATATCCGTGGCGATGTCGGCCAGCCGGTGCTCGCCATCGCCGACGGCAAGGTCGCAAGTCCATACGCCGCGTGGGGCTTCGGCGAGCTGGGCGAAGGGCTGGCGATCGACACGCTCGCCTACATCCACATGCGCGTGGGTCGAACGCCGCGCGGCGATGCGATCGACGCCTCGCGTTTCCTCATCCTCCCCGGCGACGACGGCAAGCCCGAGCGCGTGCGCGTGCGTCGCGGCACGCGCTTCAATGCGGGCGACGTGCTGGGCACGATCAACGCCATGGCGCACGTGCACCTGAGCGTCGGCGCCAACGGCTACGAGCGCAACGCCGTGGCGCTGGGCTTTACCAACTATGCCGACCACTACGCGCCGCATATCGACCGTATCGAACTGCTCGATTCGGCATCGCAACCGCTCGCGGCCAAGCGCGACGGCCGGCTGGTGCTGTCGCGTGCCACGCCCGGCGTGCAGATCGCCGTCGATGCCTGGGACCAGGTGGATCGCAACCTGCCGCGCCGCCGCCTGGGGCTGCATGCGCTGGGGTATCAGTGGCTCGATGCCGCAGGCACGCCGCTGCCCGGTTACGAGCAGCCGCGCATGAACATCGAATTCAACCGGATGCCCGCCGATCCGGATGCGGTGAAGATCGCCTACGGGCCGGGCAGCGGCATCACCGTGCATGGCAGCGCGATCACACGGTTCCAGTACCTGGTGACCAACACCGTGCGCGACGGCGTGCTCGCCACCGGCCAATGGCGCCCGGACGAACTGCCGGCCGGCGACTACGTGCTGCGCATCACGGCGCAGGACTACAGCGGGAATGTCGCCACCGCCCGGCGCGACCTGCCGGTGCGACTGGAGTGACGCTCAGCCGCGTGCGCTGCGCGGCGGACGCACGCGATACGCGAGGCTGATGCGCGGGCCGACCACGTCCCGCGTCTTGGGGATGCCGTGTTCGTGCGTGAGCTGGCTGGCGTGGCTCATCACCAGCAGGCTGCCGGGTTCCAGGTCGATGTGCACCGCCCTGCGCGAGGCGTTTTCGCGAACGGTCATGCGGCGCTTTGAGCCCAGCGAGACCAGCGCGATGGAATGGCCTTCGACCAGCATGTGCATCTTGTCGCCGTGCGGGGCGACGGAATCCTGGCCGTCGCGGTAGTAGTTCAGGCCGACGGCGTTGAAGGGTTGGTGCAGGTGTTCGCGTAGCCGCTGCGCGGCGTCGATGAGCGGCGCGGGGACGCCTTCGTCCTCGAAACGGTAGGAGGCGATCAGGCGCGGGACATCGACGATGCGGTCGTACATCGGGCGACGCTGGGCTTCCCAGGTCACGGCGTCCTTCAGCTCATCGAACCAGTGCGCCGCGAGCTTCGACGGAAGGAATCCGGGCCAATAGCGGACGCCGCCCTGGGTATCTTCGACCAGCGTGCGCGGGCCGTCGTCGGCCGGGGCGGCGGCGAAGAGGTCGTCGGTGAATGCGGTGGCGCGCGGCATCGCGCGAGTGTGTGGAACCGGCGTCTCGTGAGGTGAGACTGCCTCAAGCCCTTGGGGTCTTGGCCCCTCTCCCGGGGGAGAGGGGCTAAAGCAGCGCCTCAGCCTTCCAGCGCGTTCCACCGCTCATACGCTGCATCCAGCTCCGCCTGCGTCTTCGCCATCAGGTCGGTATGCGCGCCGATGGCGGCCGCGTCGCGCTGGTAGAACGACGGCTCGTTCATCTGCGCAGTGAGTTCGGCGACTTTCGTTTCGAGCTGTTCGATCCGAACCGGCAGCTGCTCCAGCTCGCGCGCTTCCTTGTAGCTGAGCTTCTTCTTCGGCGCGGCAGCCACCGGCGCGGTCGCGGGCGCGGCGACTGCCGCCGACTTCACGCCGGGCGCCGCCACCGACTTCACCGGCCGCTGCCGCAGCCAGTCGGTGTAGCCGCCGACGTATTCGCCGACGCGGCCATCGCCCTCCATCACCAGCGTGGAGGTCACCACGTTGTCGAGGAAGTCTCGGTCGTGGCTGACCAGCAGCAACGTGCCGGGATAGTCGCCCAGCAGTTCTTCCAGCAGTTCCAGCGTCTCGACGTCGAGGTCGTTGGTCGGTTCGTCCATCACCAGCAGGTTGGACGGCTGTGCGAACAGCTTGGCCAGCAGCAGGCGGTTGCGCTCGCCGCCGGACAGGCGCGTGATCGGCGCGCGGGCGCGCTCGGGCGTGAACAGGAAATCCTGCAGGTAGCCGATGACGTGCTTGGACTTGCCGCCCACTTCGACGAACTCGCGACCTTCGGCGACGTTCTCCAGCGCGTTCCAGTCCTCGCGCAGCGTCGCGCGGTACTGGTCGAAGTACGCGATCTGCAGGTTGCTGCCCAGCTTCACCTCGCCGGACTGCGGCTTCAGCTCGCCCAGCAGCAGCTTCAGCAGCGTCGTTTTGCCGCTGCCGTTGGGGCCGATCAGGCCGATGCGGTCGCCGCGGAAAATCGTGGTGTCCAGATCGCGGATGAGCTCGCGCTCGCCGAAGGCGAAGTTCACGCCCTTGGCTTCGACGACCTTCTTGCCCGAGGACTCGCTCTGGGCGAAGTCCATCTTCACGTTGCCCTGCAGATCGCGGCGCTGCGAGCGCTCCACGCGCATCTGCTTCAGGCGCGTGACGCGGCCTTCGTCGCGCGTGCGGCGGGCCTTGATGCCCTGCCGGATCCACACCTCCTCCTGCGCCAGCATCTTGTCGAAACGCGCGTTTTCCTGCGCTTCTGCGTTCAGGCGTTCCTCGCGACGGCGCAGGTAGTTGTCCCAGTCGCCGGGCCAGCTGGTGACCTGGCCGCGGTCGATCTCGACGATGCGCGTGGCGAGCGAACGCAGGAAGCGGCGATCGTGGGTGACGAACACCAGCGCGCCCTGCCAGGCCTTCAGGAAGCCTTCGAGCCAGTCGATGGCTTCGATGTCCAGGTGGTTGGTCGGCTCGTCCAGCAGCAGCACGTCGGGCGATGAGACGAGCGAGCGGGCCAGCAGGACGCGGCGCTTCATGCCGCCGGACAGGCGCGCGAACACGGCGTCGCCGTCGAGCTCCAAGCGCTGCAGCGTCTCTGTCACGCGCTGGTCGAGCGACCAGCCGTTCGCGTCCTCGATCTTCTGCTGCACCTTCGCCAGCGCGTCGGTGTCGACGTGCTCGGCGTGGCTGAGGTGATGGAACTGCGCGAGCCAGGCACCCAGCTCGCCCAGGCCGCCGGCGACCACATCCCACACGTCGCCGTCAGCGCCGGGCGGGACTTCCTGTTCGAGGCGGGCGATGCGGACGCCGCCTTCGCGGCGCACCTCGCCGTCGTCGGCGTGGATGTCGCCGGCGATGAGCTTCATCAGCGTGGATTTGCCGGCGCCGTTGCGGCCGATCAGCGCGATGCGCTCGCCGGGTTCGATGGAAAGGACGACGTCGGAAAGCAGCAAGGGGCCGCCGACGCCGTAGTCGACGTTGTTCAGGGTGATCAAGGGCATGGCGTCATTCTACCGGGTGAGGGAGGCCGCCTTCGCGGCATGCCGCGTGGCCTCCCGAACGCCCGGCCATGCATGGCCGGGCCGGGCGATAAGCCCGGGCGACGATCCCACCATGGGATCATCGAACCCATGGCCTCCCCGCGTGCCCTCGCCGCCGCCCGCATCCGCCACTGGGTGCTTTCCGCCTTCCCGCGCGGCCAAAGCGGCATCGATTACGACCATCCGACCGGCGATCCCGGCCTGTTCGGCCCGGACAGCGTCACCTGGCGCGTCCATTCCGACTTCCCCGGCATGCTCGCCGGTGGCCTGTGCGCACTGATGCTTCAGACGCTGCATCCGCTGGCGCTGGCGGGCGTGTGGGATCACTCGAACTTCCGCACCGACCTCGTCGGCCGCCTGCGCCGCACGACCAACTTCGTCGCGGGCACTACGTACGCCTCATGTCCCGAGGCCCGGAAGTTGATCGATCGCGTCGCCAGCATCCATGGCCAGGTGCGCGGCACGCTGCCGGACGGTCGCGCATACAACGCCGACGATCCCGCGTTGCTCACCTGGGTGCATGTGACCGAAAGCTACGGGTTCCTCGAAGGCTTCCGCCGCTACTCGCCCATGAAACTGCCCACCGGCGCGGCCGATGCGTACTACGACGAAGTGCGCCGCGTCGCCGAAGCGCTCGGCGCGCGCGAGGTGCCCGGGACGGAAGCCGAAGTCGCCGCGTTCTTCGCCCGCGTGCGGAGCGACCTGCGCATGGACGAACGCTCGCGCGAAGTGCTGCGCGTGCTGTCCCGCATCGACCTGCCGGTGCCGGTAGCGGGGCTGTCGCGCGAACTCTTCCTGGGCGCCGGCACGGCATTGCTGCCGGCGTGGGCGGTACGAACGCTGGAACTGGGGCGCGTGGAGCGCACGCGTGCGGCCGTCGCATCGCGCGCCCTGCGCACCATCGCGCCGCTGTTCCGCGTCGCGCTCAACGATGGCGTCGGGCCGCGCGCGTGCCGTCGGGCCGGCGTCGATCCCGATGCGCTGGAACGCTGGCCGTGAACCACGGTCGCACCGCGTGTTCCCCGGGTGCGCTGCGCTTACCCGGGCTACAAGAGCGCTGGTTCTGCCGACGCACTGGTCAGCGCGTACCCGCCGGTGGCAGCAGCACGATCTTCGTCGCGGTGCGCACGCGGCCGGCCAGGCGGAAGGCCATGTCGATCTCGTCGCCGGGCTTGAGCTGGTCCAGCCGCATCGGCGTTCCATCCATCGCGAACACCTGGGTTCCGGCGTCGATCTCGATGCGGTTGCGGATGCGCGTTTCCGTCTGGTCGACCATCAGCACGTTCGTGCGCGGGACGAATTCGGCGACGGTGCCGTGCAGGTAGCGGCCCCAGCTCTGACCCGGCGTCGTGTCGGGCAGGCGGACGACCGACGTGGCTTCGGTGCGGTTGCCGGACTTCACCGTATCCAGCATCACGCGATCGCCCGGCTGCAGCTTCGGCCGTTTGGCGCGGTCCTGCTGCGCACGGGCTTCGTCGTAGTACAGATTGATCGGCGCGCCCTGCCCCAGCTCGCTGCCGGTTCGCGCATCGACGTTGAGCACGATCCGGTGCTGCGCCGGGTCATGCCGTTGCAGCGTGCCGACGGTTCGGCCCTGCACCTGCGCAAAGGCCGTCGCCGCGAAGCCGAACGCGGCGCATGCCAGCAATGCGCGATGGATCCAGACGCCCGTTACCTTGCCCATGGCCGCATCTCCAAGAGGTCCGCGGCGGCATCATGCGCGGCCGATGTGTAGGCCGCGTCAGGAGCTGCAGGAGAGCATCGAACAGCCCGCACGTTCGCGCGCCCAGTCGGGGCGGCGGCGCGCATAGGCTTCGCGGCCCGGCTGCTCGTCGTACGGGCGACGCATGACCTCCAGCAGCTCGCTCACGCCCTTGATATCGCCTTCCGTCGCGCGGTCGATCGCCTCCTGCGCCAGATAGTTGCGCAGCACGTAGCGCGGGTTCGCGGCGTTCATGCGCACGCGCCTGGCGTCGGCCGGTACCGACTGCCGGGACAGCCGCGCGACGTACCGCTCCAGCCACTCGCGCAGCGCCGGTTCCACCGCTTCGCGGCGCATCGGGTCGTAGAAGGCGTCGTCCATCGGGGCCAGGCTCGGCGCCTGCACGTCGAGGTGGGCCAGGCCGCGGAAGAACAGCGTCATGTCGATCTCGCCTTCGGTCAGCAGGTCCTGCAGCTGCTGCATCAGCGCGGTGTCTTCGTCGCGGCATTCGTCCAGGCCGAGCTTGCGCGCCGTGTTCTGGCGGTCGGCATTCAGGTACGCGGATACGAAGCGGCGCAGGCCGGCCTGCAACGGCTCGGTGTCGTCGAACAGCAGCGACAGCGAGCCGGCGAGCCGGCCCAGGTTCCAGTACGCCACCTGCGGTTGCTGGCCGAAGCGGTAACGGCGCTGGTAGCGATCGGTCGTGTTCGGCGTCCAGCCCGGGTCGAAGTTGTCGATCCAGCCGTAGGGGCCGTAATCGATGGTGAGGCCGAGCACGGACATGTTGTCGGTGTTCATCACGCCGTGCACGAAGCCGACGCGGATCCAGTGCGCCATCAGCACCGCGGTGCGTTCGCAGACCTGCGCGAACCATTCGGCGTACGCACCCTGGCCGCGACCCAGGCTGCGCAGTTCGGGGAAATCGCGGCGGATGCAGAAATCGGCCAGCTGGCGCAGCAGTTCGGTGTCGTTGCGCGAGGCCGGCAGTTCGAAGTTGCCGAAGCGGATGAACGAGGGCGCGACGCGGCAAACGACCGCGCCCGGCTCCATCTGCGGATGGCCGTCGTAGAACATGTCCCGCTCGATCCGCTCGCCGGTGCCGACCAGGCTGAGTGCTCGCGTGGTCGGTACGCCGAGGTGATACATCGCCTCGCTGCACAGGAATTCGCGGATCGACGAGCGCAGCACGGCGCGGCCATCGGCGCTGCGCGAATACGGCGTGGGTCCAGCGCCCTTGAGCTGCAGTTCCCAGCGCTCGCCGGCGGCGTTGATCATCTCGCCCAGCGTTATGGCGCGTCCGTCGCCCAGTTGCCCCGCCCACTGGCCGAACTGGTGGCCGCCGTAGTTCGCCGCGAACGGCTGCATGCCCGGCAGCAGCGCGTTGCCGCCGAAAACGCGGGCGAAGTCGTCGGAGGCGACATCGGCCTCGGTGAAGCCCAGCCGGCGCGCCATGTCCGCTGAATGCGCCAGCAGGCGCGGCTGCGGCACCGGCGTGGGTTCCACGCGCGAATACGCGGCGCCGTGCACCTGGCGCACGCCGGGCGAAGTCGCGGGATCGCCTGGGAGATCGCGGACGAACAGGTTGTCGAAATGCGGGTTCAGCATGGAGCGTTCTTGAGCCTGCGTGCGGCAGAGACCGCATGCGGAGATGGTGCCGGGTGCTGCGGGTACAAGCGGTGAACCCGTGGCGTGCGGCGTTGCCGACACGGCCGGCACATCGACGCCGGGCACAGTCTCCCCGACGCGCGGCCGCGTATGCTGGCGGTCCACCGTCGCATTGGGGAATCGACCGGATGATCTCGCGTCAACGCACGAACGCTCTTGCACCGCACGCGCCCAAGACCGCCAGCACAACGCTCGCCGCAGCGATGCTGCTGGTGCTCGCCCTGCCCGCCAGCGCGCAGGCGCCGGCCGCCGCGCCCTCATGTCGCATCGTCCAGGCCGGGCACCTGCTCGATCGCCCCGGCCATCCGGCGCGTGGCGCGAGCACGCTGCTGGTGTGCAACGGCCGGATCGAAGCGGTGCGCGATGGTTTCGTGGACGCGTCGGCGTTCACGAACGCCACCAGTGCGAGCGTCATCGACCTGCGCGACCGCTTCGTGCTGCCGGGGCTGATCGACAGCCACGTGCATCTCACCTCCGACAAGGCCGGCGTGGAAGGCCAGCTGGAAGGCATTTCCAAAGGCGTCGCCGACCACGCGTACGAGGCGGCGGTGAACGCACGCAAGACGCTGCAGGCCGGTTTCACCACGGTGCGCAACCTGGGCGACGAGGACGGCGTGACGCTCGCGCTGCGCGACGCGGTCGCGGCGGGCAAGCTGCCCGGGCCGCGCATCGTCGATGCCGGCATGGCGATTTCCGCCACCGCGGGCCACATGGATCCCACGCTGGGTTTTCGCGATGAACTGCACGCCGCGCTCGACGTGCACGGCAACACCTGCGATGGCGCTGAAGAATGCCGGAAGGCCGTGCGGCGCCAGGTCGCCCGCGGTGCGGACGTCATCAAGATCGCCACGACCGGCGGCGTGAACAGCCGCATCGGCGCGGGGCTCGGCCAGCAGATGTTCGACGATGAAGCAAAGGCCATCGTCGAGACGGCGCACCTGTACCACAAGAAGGTCGCGGTGCACGCGCACGGCGCCGACGGCATCGCGCTCGCGCTGCGCGCCGGTGCCGATTCGATCGAGCACGGCACGCTGATGGACGATGCGGACATCAAGCTGCTGCGCCAGACCGGCGCGTACTACGTGCCGACGCTGTCGACGGTGAACGGCTACAAGGAGCGCCTGGCGAAGAATCCCGAGGCCTACACCGGCGAGGTGCTGGAGAAGATCCAGTGGCGCATCGGCATCACCGGCAAGGCGCTGGAACGCGCGGTGCCGGCGGGCGTGAAGGTCGCCTTTGGCACCGATGCGGGCGTGAGCCTGCACGGGCGCAATGCCGATGAGTTCGAACTGATGGTCGCCCATGGCATGACGCCGGCGACCGCGATCCAGGCTGCCACCGTGAATGCCGCCGACCTGCTGGGCCTGGCCGATCAGGTCGGTTCGCTGGAAGCGGGCAAGCGCGCGGACCTGATCGCGGTGAGCGGCGATCCGCTCACCGACGTCACGGTGCTCAAGCGCGTGGAATTCGTCATGAAGGACGGACGCGTGGAGAAGGACGTGCGCGCCGGTGGCACCGCCGGGGCGCCCTGAAGCGTTCGTTTCCCCGCGAGTTTTAGCCCCTCTCCCGCCGGGAGAGGGGTTGGGGCGAGGATCTGCGGAGCGCTTGGGTTCGCGCACCCGTGGCGATGATCGGCCCCGTTTTCCCTGGGCGTGGCGGCGCGGAAGCCCCTGGCGCGCTGCGCTTGCCCGGGCTACGAACACGCGATGCAGATGGTGATCGCATTTGCGCCCCGTGGGAATGAGGCGTCAAAAACCGCTTCAATCGCGCCACCCACGCGAGAAACAAGCAGTTTCCCGGCATGCGGACATCGCCGCTACACAGCCCCGCGACGCCCCTGCGTTACACTGTTCAGTCTTCCCGACCGGCGTTCGCCGGCGCTGCCGAGTCCTCCCCCATGAGCGCCGAGCCCAGCTCGAACGATGCCCCGTCCCTGAAGTTCACCGATCTGGCCCTGCCCGAGCCCCTGCTCAAGGCCCTTTCGGACGTCGGCTACGAATCCCCCTCGCCCATCCAGGCCGCCACCATCCCGCCGCTGCTGGAAGGCCGCGACGTGCTCGGACAGGCGCAGACCGGCACCGGCAAGACCGCCGCGTTCGCGCTGCCGATCCTGGCGCAGATCCAGCCGGGCCGGCAAAAGCCGCAGGCGCTGGTGCTGGCGCCGACACGCGAGCTGGCGATCCAGGTGGCCGAGGCCTTCCAGAAGTACGCCCATCATTTGCCCGGTTTCCACGTCCTGCCGATCTACGGCGGCCAGAGCTACTACCCGCAGTTGCAGGCGCTCAAGCGCGGCGTGCAGGTCGTGGTGGGTACGCCCGGCCGTGTGATCGACCACCTCGAGCGCGGCTCGCTCGACCTGTCGGAACTGCGCTGCCTGGTGCTGGACGAAGCCGACGAAATGCTGCGCATGGGCTTCATCGACGATGTCGAGGCCGTGCTGAAGAAGACGCCGGAAACGCGCCAGGTCGCGCTGTTCTCGGCGACGATGCCGCCGCCGATCAAGCGCATCGCGCAGACCTACCTGAAGGACCCGGTCGAGATCTCGATCAAGGCCAAGACCACCACCGCCGCCAACATCCGCCAGCGCTACTGGGCGGTGAGCGGCGTGCACAAGCTCGACGCCATCACCCGCATCCTGGAAGCCGAGCCGTTCGACGCGATGATCGTGTTCGCGCGCACCAAGCAGGCCACCGAGGAGCTGGCGGACAAGCTCGCCGCGCGGGGCATCGCGGCGGCGGCAATCAACGGCGACGTGCAGCAGGCGCAGCGCGAGAAGACCATCCAGAACCTCAAGGAAGGCAAGATCGACGTGCTGGTGGCCACCGACGTGGCCGCGCGCGGACTGGACGTGGAGCGCATCAGCCACGTGCTGAACTTCGATATTCCCTACGACACCGAAAGCTACGTGCACCGCATCGGCCGAACCGGCCGCGCGGGCCGCAAGGGCGAGGCGATCCTGTTTGTCACGCCACGCGAGAAAGGCATGCTGCGCGCGATCGAACGCGCCACGCGCCAGCCGATCGAACCGATGGCGCTGCCGACCGTCGAAACAGTGAACGAGCAGCGCGTGAACCGCTTCCTCGGCCGCATCACCGGCGCGCTGGATGGTAACGACCTGGCGCAGTTCCGCGACCTGGTGGAACGCTACGAGCGCGAACAGAACGTGCCGGCGGTTGAGATCGCCGCGGCGCTGGCGAAGCTGCTGCAGGGCGACATGCCGCTGTTGCTGGACGTCACCGCCGAGAAGCTGCGGCCGCATGCGCAGGTGGGTTTCGAACAGCGCGGCCCGCGCGAGGCCGGTCGCGATTCGAAGTTCGGCCGCGATCGCGATTCGCGTTTCGAGCGCGACAGCGGGCCGCGTCAGCCGCGCCATGAATCGCGTCACGAGCCTCGCCAGGAGCGCGGCGAACGCTTCGAGCGTCCGCAGCGCACGCAAACGCCATACGCGCCGACGGAACGCTATGAACGTCCGGCGATCGAGCGCCCGCAGTTCGAGTCGCGTCCGGAGCGTCCGCAGAACGAGCGATCGTTCAACGCTGCCGAATCGATGTTCGACGACGAAGCGCCGCGCCGCGAGCAGCGTGAACCGCGTGAACATCGCGAGCCGCGCGAATCGCGTGCACCGGAAGCCGGCATGGAGACCTTCCGGATCGAAGTCGGCCACCAGCACGGCGTGAAGCCGGGCAACATCGTCGGCGCCATCGCCAACGAAGCCGAGCTGGAAAGCCGCTACATCGGCCGCATCGACATCCGCGACGACCATAGCCTCATCGACCTGCCCGAAGGCATGCCGCGCGAGGTCATGGACCACCTCAAGCGCGTGCGCGTGGCGGGCCAGCAGTTGCGCATCAGCCGCCCCGGCGAAGGCGACCATGGCGGCCAGCGTCCGCACGGTCGTCACGAGCGCGGCGGCTTCGACGACGACCGCCGTCCGCCGCGCGGCCCGCGTCCGCAGGGTTCGGGCCCGCGCAAGCCGGGCGGGTTCCGGCCGCGCTGAGTCGAGCGCGGTTTCGCAGCAGCAACCCTTGAAGTCATCCCGGCGAAGTCCGGGATGACGGCAACGCTTGCGGACACGTCATCGGCCCGCTCCCGGCCGAGACGACGGCCTCGAATGGCATCATCCGCCGCTGCGACCGAACGAGAGCACGAACTCCTCGATGCACCTGATCCTCTTCAGCGCCCTGTGCAGCGTCCTGGTTTCCGTGCTGCTCAAACTGGCGCCGCGGGCACGGCTCGATGTCGGCCAGCTGGTCACGTGGAACTACCTCGCCGCCGGCGCGCTGTGCGCGTGGCTGCTGCGCCCGCCGCTGGACAGCCTCACGCATCCCGACACGCCCTGGGTCGCCCTGCTCGGGCTCGCGGTCGTGCTGCCGTCGCTGTTCCTCGTGCTCGGCGCATCGGTGCGTGCGGCCGGCATCGTGCGTACCGATGTCGCGCAGCGGCTTTCATTGCTGCTCTCACTGCTGGCGGCGTTCACGCTGTTCGGCGAACGCGCCGATGGATTGCGACTGCTCGGCCTGGCGCTCGGCCTGGTCGCGGTGGCGGGCATCGTCTCGCGGCCTGAACCGGAAGCGGCGGGCAGCGAACGCCGCAGCTGGCTGCTCCTGCTCACCGTCTGGGTCGGTTTCGCGCTCGTGGACGTAATGCTCAAGCGCATCGCGCTCGCCGGCACGCCCTCGATGGCCGCATTGCTGGCCGCCTTCGCCATTGCGTTCGTGCTGATGTGCGGCGCGCAGGTCGTACGCCAGCTGCGCGGGCGCACGCGACTGGCGTGGCGAAACCTCGGTGGCGGCCTGCTGCTGGGGCTGCTCAACTTCGGCAACATCGTCTTCTACGTGCGTGCCCATCAGGCGTTGCCGGACAGCCCGTCGGTCGTCTTCGCGGCGATGAACATCGGCGTGGTCGTGCTGGGCACCCTGGTCGGCGTGGTGGCGTTCGGCGAGAGGACCAGCCGCTGGAACCGGTTGGCCATCGTGCTGGCACTGGTCGCCATCGCGCTCATCGCATTGGCGCCGCGCGCGTGATGCGCACGGATTTGGCATAGTCGTCCGACTTCCCACGCGGTTCGCTCCACCATGTCCCGCCTGCTCGTTTTCCAGCACGTCGCCGCAGAACCGCTGGGCACGCTCGACCGGCTGATCCGGCGCCGCGGGCATCGCATCCGCTTCGCCAATTTCGAACGGCAGCCCGATTTCGAGCCGAACGTCGACCGGTATCGAGGCCTGGTCGTGCTGGGCGGTCCGATGAACGTCGAGGACCAGGCGCAGCGTCCGCACCTGAGGACCGAACTTCGCGCGATCGAGCGCATGCTCGAACAGGGCAAGCCCGTGCTCGGCATCTGCCTGGGTGCGCAACTGCTGGCGCACGTGCTCGGCGCGCCCGTGCGGCGGCATGAGGCGCCGGAAATCGGCTGGTATCCGTTGAACACCACGCAGGCCGGGCGCAAGGATCCCGTCTTGTCGCCGCTGGGGGAGTCGTCGCCAGTGTTCCAGTGGCACCGCTACAGCTTCGAAGTGCCGCGAGAGGCCACGCACCTGGCCAGCACCGCCGGTTGCGAGCAGCAGGCCTTCCGTTACGGCGAGAACGCGTACGGCTTCCAGTTCCACCTGGAAATGGACGAGGCGCTGATCGAGCGCTGGCTGCGCACCCCGGCGTATCGCGAGGAACTGGCGGAGCTGGGCGGACTCGATCCCGCACGCGCCGACGTGGACGCCATCCGCCGCCACACACACGAGCACATCGCCGGCATGCAGTCGCGTGCGGACGAGGTGTTCAACCGCTTCCTCGACCTGGTCGGCCGGCCGCAGCGGCGGATCACGCTGCCTTCGCGCGAGTGGGTCTGAACTGCCGCGCGAGCTTGGTGTGAAAGCTCTAGAGCCCGGCGCGAAGGTGACCGGACCCCAGCCACTCCCATCGAGGGAACCCGCAATGGCGAAGTTCAAGAAGGCGGCCGGCAAGAGCACCGCATCCGGCGCGCGCCCCCGCAAGAAGGCAGGCACCCAGGATGCGCAGCAGCAGGCCGAGCAGCTCTCGCGCAGCCTGAGCGAATCGGCGCAGCAGATCTGGCTCGCCGGCGTTGGCGCGTTCTCGCGCGCGCAGGCCGAAGGCACCAAGCTGTTCGATGCGCTGATCAAGGAAGGCATGACGCTGGAGCAGACCGCGCGTCGCTTCGCCGGCGGGCAGGCCGACACGGTGCGCGACGCCGTGGGTTCGCGCGTCGGCCAGGCGAAGGAACGTGCCGCCGATACCTGGGACCGCCTGGAGAAGGTGTTCGAGGACCGCGTGCAGCGTTCGCTGGTGCGCCTGGGCGTACCGGGCCGCGACGATCTCAACGAACTCAGCCGCCGCGTGGATGCACTTACCAGCGAACTGCGCCGCCAGGGCGGTTCGGCCGCACCGCGCAAGACGGGCGCCCGCAAGACGGCGGCCAGCAAGAAGGCCCCGGCCGCACGCAAGTCGCCGCGCAAGGCGACCCGCGCACGTTCGTCCAGCTGATACCGCAGCACCATCGCATTACCGCCCGGCCCGCCGGGCACCCGACAAGCCCGCCAGTCCGCGCGTTCCGTATGCTCCCCTCCCCTTACGGTTTCGGACTGGCGGGCTTTCTTTTGCCTGCATCCGGCCCTGCGGCGTGATCGACGCCACGCGGGAGGCCATGTCGCTGTCGTATAGTCGCCAGCCTCCGACATCTCCGGGTTGTGCATGCTGGCTGGGTTTCCGCTGACGATCTCGCTCCTGATCACCCTGCTGCTGGGCGCAGCCGCGACGGTATGGTTGTGGGTGGTGCGCAGGCGGCAGGACGAAACGAGCGCCGGCATCGACGCCCTGGCGTCCATGCGCTGGCGCGAGTTCTCGCGCCTGGTGGTCGAAGCGCTGCAGAAGCAGGGTTTCGAAGCCGAGTCGATCGAGCAGACGCTCGAACGCGGGCCGCAGGCCGAACTGCGCCTGCGGCGCGACGGCCAGGTCTGGCTGCTCGCGTGCAAGCTCGCCGGTGCGCGTTCCCACCTGGGCGTGGCGAGCGTGCGCGAGCTGGCCGACGCGGTGCGCTTCAACGCGGCGGCAGGCGGCATCCTCGCCACCCCCGCAAGCATCGATGCCGAGGCCCGCAAGGCCGGCGACGGACTGGAACTGTTCGACGGCTATGCGCTCTGGGCACTGGTCGGCCCGATGCTGCCGGCCGCGCTTCGCGATGACCTCACCGCCAACGCGCGTCGACGCAGCGTGCGCGAAACGGCGATGGCATGGCTCGTGGCCATCGTGATCGGCGCACTGGTGGGTTTCATCGCGGCGACGAAGCCCGACGACACCGCCGCCTCCGCACCCCGGGTCGAGGCAAGCGCACCGGTCAAGGCACCTGCCCCTTCGTCGGCGCCGCAATCGCCCGCACCGCCCACGCCGGCTACCGACCCCGCACTCTCCGCACCGGCCGATCCGAACCGCGAGAAGTTCGAGCGCGGTGAGGTGATCCATGCGGTTTCCGCGTTGCCGTGGGTCGAACGCGTGCTGTGGTCCACCAGCTCGACCCTGGTGATCCAGCAGCGCGAGGAAGTCGAGCAGCAGCAGGTGCAGGAGATCTGCGGCGTTCTGGCGCGCTACGACGCGCTGCGCGCCTCGCGCCTGCAGCTGCAGCCGCCGGCGGGCAGCGATCGGAAGGTACGGTTCCTGCAGTGTCGGGCGTACTGATCCTTTAGCGTCTCTCCGCCGGGAGAGGTCGGGGCGAGGAGCAGTGAAGTGGGAGACCAGCCGACGGCAATGCAGTCGGCCGGCGTATCAACCACTACCAGTGCACGCCCCGCATCAACGCCGCGAACGCGATCTGCTCGCTGCTCGGCGCGACTTCGCCCCTCAACGCCTGCTTGTCGCCGCGCGCGGCGGCCGAATCGGGGAACAGCTCGAACGCCGTGCTCATGATCACCTCGTAGGCCTTCGGCGCCAGCGCGTTGATGACCGAGGCGAAGATCCCCAGGCGCGTGGCGATGCGGCTGGGGCGCTCGATGATGCCCTTGATCACCAGGTCCGCCGCTTCATCCGGCGTGAGCGTGGGCACGCTGTCGTACATCTTGGTCGGCGCGATCATCGGCGTCTTCACCAGCGGCATGTTGATGGTGGTGAAGCTGATGCCCTTGCCCGACAGTTCGCCCTGCGCGCAGCGGCTCCATGCATCCAGCGCGGCTTTCGAGGCGACATAAGCCGAGAACCGCGGCGAGTTTGCCAGTACGCCGATCGAACTGATGTTGATGATGTGGCCCTTCCGGCGCTGCGTCATTCCCGGCAGGAACCCCATGATCAGGCGCAGGCTGCCGAAGTAGTTCAGCTGCATCGTGCGTTCGAAGTCGTGGAAGCGGTCGTAGCTCAGTTCGATCGAACGGCGGATCGAACGTCCCGCGTTGTTGACCAGCACATCGCAGCGGCCATGCGCTTCCAGCACGGTCTGCACCAGTAGGTCGCAGTCGGCCATGTCCGCCAGGTCGGCGGTGTAAGCGAACACCTTGCCGCCGGCGGCCTTCATCGCATCGCGGGCCTTGAACAGCTCCTCCTCGCCGCGCGCGACGATGATGGTGATGGCGCCCGCTTCGGCCACGCGTTGCGCGGTTGCAAGGCCGATGCCGGAGGAACCGCCGGTGATCACCACGACCTTGTTGCGCACCTTGCCCTTGAGGCTGCGGTCGACGAACAGGTCCGGATCGAGATAACGCTCCCAGTAGTCCCACAGCCGCCATGCGTAGGTTTCCAGCGCGGGCACCTGGATGCCGCTGCCCTTGAGTGCGCGCTCGGCTTCGCGGTTGTCGAACCGCGTGGGATAGGTGAGGAATTTCATCACCTGCTTGGGAATCTTGAAGTCGCGCAGCAGCATGCCGATGAAGCGCCGCACGGGCGGCAGGTTCGCGACCGCCCCGCGCACGCTGCCCGGGATGAAGGCGAACATGCGCGCATCCAGGCGCATGGACATTTCCGGCGAATGCCCGGCGCGTGCGAAGGTGTTGAGCACCTCGCCCACGCGCAGCGGGTCGGGGTCGGTCAGGTGGAAGCAATGACCGTCCAGGCGCGGCTTGTGCGCGATGTGGTCCATTGCATCGACCACGTAGTCCACCGGCACGATGTTGATGCGTCCACCTTCCAGGCCGAGCATCGGCATCCACGGCGGCAGCATCTGCCGCAGCTTCTTGAGGAAGGTGAAGAAGAAATACGGGCCGTCGATCTTGTCCATCTCGCCCGTCTGCGAGTGGCCCACGACCATGCCGGGGCGGTAGATGCGCCACTTCACGCGGGTTTCGCGCCGCACCAGGCCTTCGGAATCGTGCTTGGTGCGCAGGTACGGATCGTCCAGGCCTTCGGCTTCATCGAACATGTCCTCGCGGAACACGCCCGGATACAGGCCGGCAGCTGCGATGGAACTGGTGTGGTGGAAGATGCCCGCCTTCAGCGCCGTGGCCAGGTCCAGCGCGTGTCGCGTGCCTTCGACGTTGGCGGCGTACTGCGCCTCGGGTTTGGCGGTGAGGTCGTAGATCGCCGCAAGGTGGAAGAAGTGCTTCACCTTGCCGGCCAGCGTGCGCAGCTGCGCAGCCGAAATGCCGCACTTTTCCTGCGTCATGTCGCCTTCGACCGGGACCACTCGCTTGACGTCCCAGGCCATCTTCTTCGCGATGGCGTCCAGCTTCTTCCGCGAGTCCTTGCGAACCAGCACGTAGATCGTGCCCTTGCGCTGGCGGAGCAGCCGATCGACCAGGAAGCGGCCGATGAAACCCGTGGCACCGGTGACGAAGTAGCTCATTGCCCTTTCCCCGACCTTGAATGGCCGCCCCGCGGCGCCTGCCGCCTAAGTTGCCAGACGCCTGCCCTCCTCACAATTCCCCTCCGTATTGACCACCGATGACGGTGCGTGAGGTAATTCCGGCCTCGATACGCTTCGTTCGCCGGAGGGGCGCCGCCATGACCGACCTGCAGTCCGCTTTCGAACAAGCCGCCAAGGACGTCCAGTCCCTGTCCGAGCGCCCCGACAACGAAACGCTGTTGCGCCTGTACGCGCTGTACAAGCAGGGGTCCGAAGGGGACGTCGCCGGGGCCAAACCCGGCTTCTTCGATTTCGTCGGCACCGCCAAGTACGAGGCGTGGGCGAAGCTCAAGGGCACGTGCAGCGACGAGGCCAAGCAGAAGTACGTCGACCTCGTGAAGAAACTGCGCGCCTGACGCGCGCCGCCCCCACGACGACCGATGGCGAAACAGACGCGCCAGCGCATCCTCGACAGCGCATTGACGATGTTCAATGCGCTGGGCGAGCCGAACGTCACCACGAACCACATCGCCGACGAGCTGGAGATCAGCCCCGGCAACCTGTACTACCACTTCCGCAACAAGGACGACATCATCGAGCAGCTGTTCGCGCGCTTCGAGGAGCGCATGGACGCCGCGCTCGCCGCGCCGCAGGGTCGCCTGCCCGGACTGGAGGACATCTGGTTGCAACTGCACCTGGTGTTCGAATGCATCTGGGATTACCGCTTCCTGCATCGCGACCTGGTGGAAATCCTCAGCCGCAACCGCCGCCTGCGACTGCGTTTCGCGCGCATCCTGCGACGCGCCAACGAGCAGGCGCACACGGTGATGACCGGGCTGCTGCAAGCCGGAATCATGCGCGCGTCGAAGGACGAACTGGCCGCCACCGCGACGAACGTACTGGTCATCGCCACGTTCTGGCTGAATTACGCCGCCGCACGGGGCGACAAGGACGAACACGCGGCAATCCGCGACGGCATCGTGCAGGTGATGATGCTGCTGGCGCCGTTCCTGCGCGATGCGGAACGCGTGCATCTCAATACGCTGACGCGGGCGTACCTGGACTGATGGCGAATCCTCGTCGGCATTGAGGCCGGGAACCTCAGCGTCGAGGGCCCTGCATCCGCCGGGCCAGCACCGCCGCGAGCCCCAGGCCCGCCAGCCATACATGGCGCAAGGTGGTCCTCCGGGTGGTCCGGGGAGCGGTCCGATATCCCATCCACGTCTCCCATCTGGCCCGTCTGGGCCGCCGTCGCCGAGACTGTCGGCGTCTGGAACCGAGCAAACACCCTAGCCGCCCCTCTTGCCAGTGCAGGGCCGCAAGCGGGATGCTGGGGCATCGACCGCACGAGGGACCGCCGATGGCCGCGAAGTCCAGTTGGGCCGCCTTTCCGCACGATGCCAAGGGCTTCGCCTATGCGGGCGATGCGCTGAAAAAGGCCTGGCCGAAGCTGCATGCCGGCGATTGCGAGCCCTACCCCGATGAGAAGCGCGCAGCCGCTCTGCTGGCCGCTGCAGGAAAGGCCGCGCCGAAAGGCCTGGACGCGCAATCGCTGGCCACGCAGCTCCAGGACGCCTGGCGCGCCTTCCATCGTGGCGATTTCAAGGCCGCGCACGATGCCGGCGTGGCGCTGGGCCCGACGGGTGCGTCGGTGGCGGTGAAGGCATTGGGCATCCACGCGACGCATCTGATCGACGACGACGCGGAGCGCCTCAAGCGCTTCGAGCAGGCGGCGAAGCTCGCCGAGTCGGCGACGAAAGCACTGCCGGACGAGGCAAACAGCCACTACCGCTACGCCTTCGCTCTGGGCCGTTATAGCCAGGGATTGAGTATCGCCAAGGCATTGAAGGCCGGGATCGCGGGAAAGGTGCGCAGCGCGCTCGAGGCTACGCTGGACCTCGCGCCCAAGCACGCTGAAGCGCATACGGCGATGGCGCTGTACCACGCCGAGATCATCGGCAAGGTCGGCGCGATGATCGGCGGACTCACGTACGGCGCCAAAGCCGCGGAAGCGGAAAAGCACATCGCGATGGCGCTGAAACTCACGCCCGACTCGCCCATCGCCCACATCGAGCACGGCAACTTGCTGATGCTTCTGCACGGCGACAAGAAGGAAGACGCCGCGGCCGCGGAATACGAAAAAGCGGCCCGCTTGAAGCCGCTTGACGCGATGGAAGCGTTGGATGCCGCTTACGCGGCATCGCAACTGGAGTGACCGGCCGCGACCCTTACAGCTCCGGGTGCAGCATTCCCAGATAGCCGCGCTCGCGGGCCACGCGGGCCAGCGCCGGTAGCGTGCGTGCCCCCAGCTTCACCATCAGGCTGGTGCGGTGGCGGTAAAGCGTTTTCACGCTGATGCCCAGGTCGGCGGCAATCGCCTTGGGCGGAAGCTCGGACAGCAGGCCGCGCAGCGTTTCCAGTTCGCGCGGGGTCAGGCCGAAATCCCGCGGGCGTTCCACTGCCTGGCCGATGTCGCTGCTCAAAATCACCTCGCCCCTCATCACCCGATCGATGACCGACACGAGTTCGGCGATGGCCGCTGTCTTGGTGACGTAACCGTGGGCGCCTTCGTCCAGTGCACGCAGCACGACGCCCGGATCGCTGTGCATGCTGACGACGACGCGCCGCACCTGTGGCAGTTTGCTGCCGAGCTTGCGCAGCAGCAGGAGGCCGCCATCGGCCGTTGCAAGGCTGAGGTCGATGACCGCCACGTCGATGGGACGAACGCGGACGATCTCCAGCGCCTGCATGGCGTCGGCGGCTTCGGCGACCACTTCGTAGCGGCCGGTGTTGTGGAAGAGGCGTTTGAAGCCTTCTCGGACGATCGCGTGGTCGTCGACAAGCAGTGTGCGGATCATCTACCGAGTTTCGCTGACCGCAAGGGGGCGCGTAAGCGGAATATTCTGATTGTTGGAAGTAAGTGTCCCAGTCCGTTGCAAGCACGCGCCGCATCCGGGGGTGTTGCCAAACTCCCGCCCCTTTGCGCTATACTGCGCGCCCGATTACGGGCGGTTAGCTCAGCGGTAGAGCACTGCTTTCACACGGCAGGGGTCACAAGTTCGAAACTTGTACCGCCCACCAACTTAAGGTCGCGTAACGCTTTTTCTCGCTTGCAGGCGGTTCCCCAAGGCAATGCTCTGGAGAACTTAGAAATGAGCGCAAAACGCATCAACCTCGCCGCCGCGGCGAGCGCACAGCCACCGGTCACGCCGGTGGCTTTGTCGTTTCTGGAATTGGCGAACGCCTACACCGCCCGCAACTTCGCTGCCGCGCTGGGCCCGCGCCTGCGCAAGTGGATCGACTACCTGGGCGACCGCCCGGCGTGGGAGATCACTGCACAGGACATCGAAACCGGCCGCGACGCCATGCTGGCCGCCGGCTACAAGGTCGCCAGCGTCAACCGTGACCTATCCGGGTTGGGCCAGGTCTACATCTGGGCGCAAAAACAACGCCTGTCGCCCCCAGGCTTCGTCCGTCCCACCCTGGGTATCCGTCGCGAAGCCGAGCCGGTACGCCGCGTCGAAATCGCCCCGGAAACCTACACGCGTCTGCTGGCCGGCGCCGCCGGGCATCGTGACCGCCGCTTTGCGCTGTTCGTGCGCCTGCTGATCGAAACCGGCGCCCGGAAGGGCGAGTTGTACGGCCGCCACTGGGGCGAACTGGACACCGAACGCCTGCAAATCCGCGTACCGACCACGAAGAACGGCAACCCGCGCGTACTGTTCTTCACGCCCGTCACCGCCGCGTTGATCGAACGCCTGCGCCCCAAGGGCGCCGCGGCTGACCGGCTGGTGTTCGAAGGCCGACCGCACCAGCCGAAGAACTACCGTAAGGCGTGGACGCTGCTGTGCGCCGACGCAGGCGTGCCTAGCCTGCACATGCACGACATGCGGCACGGAGCCGCCGCGCGCATGTTGCGCAGCGGTGTGACATTGCCTGTGGCCGCGCAGGTGCTGGGCCATGATCCGGCCGTCCTCGCGAAGCGCTACGGGCATCTGGAAACCGCCACGCTGCAACGCGCCGCCCAGCAAGCGTGGGAGCACGCGGCACAGGCCGCCGCCGCGTGAAGAAAAAGACGCCGCCGCGGATCGTCATCGGCGGCGGCGCACCCGACGAATTCGGTGAGCCGATGGACATCGCCGAATTTCTGGTGCGTGAGTACGAACACGCCCACGTCATGCGGCGCGAAGCAGAGGCCGAACTTGCAGAAGTTGAAGCCCTCACCGCCCTAGCGCGCGGACTGGAGGAGCCCGACGCTACTCAGGTCGCCGCCCGCGCCCGCCAGCTGCTCGCGCAGGCGAAGCGGAAAATCGCATTCGCCGATGCCGTCAGGCAAAAGTTTGTCACCCGAATCACGGCGATGGCCGGCGGTGCCGAATGGCGCGAACAGGGCGTCGAGGCGCGAAGCAAGGAACGTCGGAAGCAAGGCGACGAAACCCGGCGGCAGTTCGCCATCGCGTTGCGCGCGACACAGGCGGCCGGGCAGACGGTAACCCGTGCACATATCGCCGCCAACTGGCCGTGCGAAACGCGCCCCAAAGACCGCTACCTATCCACACTGATCCATGATTGGCGGAGTGCACAATCTAAGTAGTGCCTGATTTTCCCGCGACACCATGACAGCGTGCCGTTACCCGCCGCCTGCAAGCGTGGAGTAACTGGCAATGACCGCTGCAACCGCTACCCGTCGCGACTGCGACGCCGCCCCCGTCCTGCACTGGAGCCCGATGGCCGAAGTGTGGGCCGAAATCGTCCGGGACTTCCCCGAACTGCGCCTGGGTGCGACCACCAACGCGCAATACAACTTCCGCCAGCAACACGGCTCCGCGCTGATCGAAGCCGACATCCTTTCACGCGGAATGGGCCGAACCTGGTTCCTGCACCGCGCGCGATTCAAGAAGGCATTCCCGCTGCTGATCGCAGGCCGTCCGCTGTCGGACCTGGATCGCGCATCAGGGCGCGCGGGAGCGTAACCCGTGCACAACGACAGGCGATCCGCCGATGACCTTCCGCCGGTTGTCGAACTGATCAACGGCGCAGACGTTCAGCCCGAGTCGATCGACTGGCTGTGGGACGGATGGCTGGCGCGCGGAAAGCTGCACATCGTGGCAGGGCCTCCGGGCGCAGGTAAGACCACCGTGCTCTTGCAGATGATCGCTTTGATCACGTCTGGCCGACCGTTTCCCGACGGCTCCCTTACCCAGCCCGGCAACGCAGTGATCTGGTCGGGCGAGGACGGTATAGCGGACACCCTCGTTCCGCGCTTGATCGCTGCGGGCGCCGATATGCGTCGCGTGCATTTTGTAAAGCGACTGCAAGACGGTGGCGCGTCACGCCCGTTCGATCCGGCTACTGACATGAACGCGCTGCAAGCGAAGTTCTCCGAAGTCGAGGACGTGGCGTTGCTCATGCTTGACAGCGTGGTGTCGGCGGTTGGTGGTGACAGCCACAAAAACACCGAAGTCCGGCGCGGGCTGCAACCGCTTGTCGACCTGGCAGAAGCCGTGAATTGCGCGGCGGTCGGTGTTTCGCATTTCAGTAAGAGTACGGCCGGGCGCGACCCGATCGAACGCGTAACCGGCTCCATTGCGTTCGGTGCCCTACCCCGCGTTGTAATTGCGATTGCCCGGCGTAAGGAAGTCAACGGCCCTCAGGCCGATACGCGTTTGATGGTGCGCGCGAAAAGCAACATTGGACCGGACGGCGGTGGCTTCGAATTCCGGATGACGCTGGTGGCCGGCGTCGTTGATGGCCAGGTGCCTGTCGCCGAGTTCGGTGACTGCTTGCAAGGGCCAGCAAAAAAATTGCTGGACGACGCAGAAACGGAAGAAGACACCGCAACGGCAGAACGCCGCAATGCGACTGATTTCCTTCGCGAACTACTCGCATCCGGTGCGATGAGCCCGAAGGAAGTGCGACGCCACGGCGACGAAGCCGGTTACAGCTGGCGCACTTTGCAGCGCGCCATGCGACTGGCAGGCGTGAAGCACCGGCGCGGCGGGGCGCCAGGTACGCCAGGGAAATGGTGGATTGATAAACCCCATCGCGCCACCGCGCCAACGCGCCAGGTTCAGGAGCCTGGCGTGGAAGATGGCGCAGTGGAAAGCCATCGTGACCCAGACAAGGTCTATCCCAGCTGGAAGCGGCGCGCGAATGGGCAGAAGCCAACTTTCGGCGAGGGCTGCGACCCATGAAGAAGCCACGCCCCACGCGCAGCCAACCCCGCGCCAGCCGGGCAATCCGTAAGCATGCGCCGTCATATGTCTCGCGCGAATCCGCCACGCCGACCGGCGGCGATCACATGCGAAGACTGCTGACGGCCCTTCAGGGCGATCCAGACCTGATTCGGCGCGGCGACGTCACCAGCGTGGCCGTTATTCACCAGGTCGGCTGCCCACGGCCCGGCGGCGGCCCGTGCTGCTGCGTCCCCGACATGGAAGCACGCGGCCCGGACGGCCGCGTCCGAACGATCGACGCCGACGGCGTAGTGGTCGCCACCGCGCGCCAGCACTGACCCTGGAGGTCCTATGAGCACGTCCGAAACTCAACCCGCCGAATCCTATGCGGCACGCGCTGCCGACGTTCGCGCCATCGTGACTGAGGGCCGCGCTCATGACGCCGAGGTCCTCGCCGTTCTTGCATCCGTCGCGGATTGCCTGGAAGAAGCCCGATCCATCGTCGAGGAGAACGCTAGCGATCTTGCCGACCTGCGAACGAAAAACGAACAGCTACGCCGCACCGTGGAAGATTCGGCCGTCTGTTGCCGTCAGTTGCGGGAGATGGCGGAAATGGCGCTGGCCCTCGCCGCGAGCAAGGGTAGTCGCGCGGCCGGCCGAATCCTGACATCGTTCAAGGCGTCCTACGCGACGGCGCAGGAGACGACGCAATGATCCGACGGAGCGTCGTAAACAACCCTGAGCTATTGCGCCTGGCGTCGCTGGACCTGCGCCACGGCATTCCAGGCGACGTGTTTTACGGTGCAGACGAGCGCACACGCGCCTGGCTGCGGGATGAGCATGTCCGCCAACGCGCTGCTCACCTTCGCGAAAGGACGGACGCCGATTCACAACGCCAGCGGGCCGCGCAGCGGCTGCTCACATCAGCGCCTTCCATCGCCGAAACACCTAGCGACCAAATGCGGCGACTGCAGGCGCTACTTCTAGAAGTGGGCGCGTTTGCCGGCCGCCTGGCGAATGCGCTTCCGAACGTTACCCCCGATCGAACCGAAGGCGACGCGTCCACGCCACCTTCTCAGGAGATGCCGTCATGAGTGCAGTTCCGAACGTAACCCCGTGCAGCCCGCGCGCCGCCGCTCGCCCGCGCCCGAAAGCTCAGCTTCTTTTCCGCGCATGTGCCGCCCACGTCGTCGCGCACGTTCGGGAAATCACACCGGACGCCGCCGCGGAACGCTTGTTCAGCGAAGATGAGTTGCTGCACACGTTCCTGGTTGTTCAACGGGCCGCCGCAAATCCCGCGCTTACCGGCGTCCCTGAATGGGCCGGCAACCTGGTGCGCGATACCTGGGCGGAGTTCGTCGAACTGATGGCGCCCGTGAGCGTGTATGCGCGTCTGGCGGACCTGGGCGCCCGTTTCAGCTACGACCAGGCCGGACGAGTGAACGTGCCGGGCCGCGACCCGACGCCGACGCTTGCGGGCGACTTCATCGGCGAGAACGTGCCGATCCCGGTGCGCAAGGCCGGAGTCCGCAACGCCGCGCTGCCGCCGAAGAAGCTCGCCGTTCTATCTACGTTCTCGGCGGAGATGGCGGCCGCGACAGGTGGCCGCATGGAAGCGTATATCCGCGACTTCATGGTGGAAGACACGGCGAATGTTCTCGACGCGCGGCTGCTCGACAGCGCCGCCGCAAACGACGTTCGCCCGGCCGGACTGCTCAACGGCGTAACGCCTATTGCCTCAAGCGGCGCGACGCTCGCCGACATTGTCACCGACATTAAGGCCGCACTTGCCCCGGTGCTTGCGGCCGGCGGAGGCCGTCGCCTGGTTTGGCTCATGAACCCGTTACAGGCGGTCAGCCTTGCATTGCAGACGGACGCGACCGGCGCCTTCTTGTGGCCGGACGCCGACCAGCGCTTTGTAACCTCCGCCGTCATCGTTTCGGTAAACGTGCCGTTGGGCACGCTGATCCTGGTCGACGCGGCAGAGTTCGCGACGGCTGCCGATGATGTGCCACAGTTCTATGTCAGCAATGAAGCGACGTTGCACATGGACGACACCGCGCCGGAACCGATCAACGACGGTGCCGCCGCGTCGCCCGTAATCTCTCTGTTTCAGCAAGACGCCTACGGCCTGCGCATGTTGCAGCAGATGAACTGGGCGATGCGTCGGCCAGGCTTGGTATCGGCAGTTACCGGTATCCAGTGGTAAGGGCCGCTACTTGATCTTCGTCACTCTTATCTTCTTCTTGTCGCCCTTTGATGGACGATAGATTTCGATCCTATAGTGCTGAGTAATCGATGGTTCTGGAGAGCGCGGAATTCTCGGCAACGGTTCCTTCTCTGGCGCCACCTCGAACTCGGTGCATTCTTCCCAAGTCTCATCCGATAGCGTCATCTGCTCTGGATATCGCGGCGCGTCTTCCAAATTCCTTGACAGTTCATTTATCAATTTTGCCGAAGCACCCTCATCGCTCCAACGTTGCCTAACCTCATCCATCGCTTGATCCGGAGTGATTACGCCCCGCTGCACCCGCTCAAACAACCTGTCCAGGTAGAAGACTTCGCCACCAGTTCGCTTGGAGTTTCCTCTGGCGCTCGTGCATCCAAAGTTGCGCTTAGCCTGATCGAACAAAGCATTCGATATGTACTCGGCCTGCGCCCGAATGTTCTGCACGCCGCCTATAAAATCTCCGTAGCTTCCGATGCCGAAATAGAGTGCGGCGACCGCCGCCGCAACCTTGCCGGTCCCCTTTATTGAACCTTCTTCAATAACAAGCGTGAGGGAATAGTCTGGCAGGTTGAGCACGCTCTCGACGTAGCGTTCCCACTCATCGAAGAGCTCTGTCGAATAAAGCTCAAACTCTTCCTTCCTGAACTCTGGAGACTTGATGTAGAAGGAGGTAGTTACGACGTCCAGCATCAATGCCCCCTTGCGGTTCCTTGCGGCGGGTGAATCCCTTTCATGCGGTCCACTTCCAGACGGAGGTGCCAACGACATGAGTCCAGGCTGGACACTTAATGAACCGGCGAACGGAAGTCAAGTTCGCCCCCCCCCCGACTCGGGGGGAGATGCAAGAAGCCGGCAGGCGTGCCCGCCCACCGGCCGCCCCCGCGCCTTAGCGTAAATGTGTGCAAATTCGACTTTGTAGGAGCCTGAAATGGGCCGTCCCCGCATCGATTCCGAAGCCCGCGCCGTGCGCAGCCATTTGCCGCCGCCGGCCGATCTAGCGCGCGCGCAGCGCAAGCGCTGGGAAAGCGAACTCGCGCACTTCCCGCCGGCGTACTTCACCCCAGCGGATACGCCCGCGCTATTGCACTACCTGGTCGTGCTGGAAGAATTCGACCGCGTGCTGGCGGCGCATCGCCGCGCGCGGGGAGCCGAAAAGAACGTCACCGCGAAGGAACTGCGTGCGGTGAGCAAAACCCTAACCGTCCTGCAAAGAGCCCTTCGAATGTTCCCGACTGGCCGCGCCTCCCGTGCGCTGGCCGGCAACTTGGCGAATGATCCAGGCGAGGCAGTATTGGCGCGATGTCGCCCAGGCGAAGAGCCTTGGGAATGCATATTCCGCGAGAGCGCGGACGCATCGAAACGAAACTGAGTCCGGTAGGGCCTTGGCCCCGTCGCGGCGGCAATGTCGGCGGGGGCCCTTTTAGGAGTGACCACTATGTCTACGCCTGTCCACCATGAAGCGCCGGACCTGCCGGCGTTCAACCTACCGGAAGTTCATCGGCTGCAAGCTGACCTGATGGGCTATGCCGAAAAGCTTCTAGGTCCGCGTAGTCACAAGTTCAATATCGCGCCCGCACGCTTCGTGATGGGCACGACGGGTAGCACGGAGCGGATCGGCAATGAGATAACGATCGAACTGGAACTCAACGCCGCGAAGGACTGGCAATGTTGCGTTGCCGAACTCGGGCACGAGCTAGTGCACGCGCTCGACGGCCTAACTGGATATCCGACAGTGCTGGAAGAGGGTATCGCTTGCGCCTTTGGGCTGGGTCAATGCGCTGCGATGTTTGATGGTGATACGCCGCTTTACCTGTGCAAAGCGCGCTACCGCCAGGCACTACAGTTGGCGGTCTCACTACCAACCCCCTTTGCGGTCGTGAAGCGGCTGCGCGCGCAGGGCATCCCGCTGTGTAGAGTTGCCCCCAAGGATTTGATGAATGTTGCCCCCAGTATCGGCCCGACGACGGCGGAGCTTATGTGCCGTCGATTTGGGTGATGGTGCTATGCCCTCAGCTAGTGAAGGCAACAAACCTTAGATCACGCTCCGACGGTGTCGACAGAAAGACGCGCGCGGATTTCCTCCGTCAACGAAGCAAACGCGGGCGATGGCCCCAGATTCAAGCTGATATCAATCAATTGCGCCTTTGTGTAGCCAAGCGCGGCACCTGAAAAGAAATGATGAACTGCGCGCAATAGTGTCTTTCCCCGGAGCCACGTCCAGGCGTCCCCCGCACTGAGAGCAACGCAACTTGCGTGTGGAACTCCTAACATCTCAGCCACGGCGTCGTCTGTATAACCTGCATCCTGAATTATCGCCGTCACATCACGACTAAGCGTATTCGGTTGACCGCTTATAAACGCCGACAAAGCAAACCGAAACCACTCTGCAACCAAGCTCACAATCTCCGTTAGCTCCCCCGAGCTGCCCCCCGCAAGCCTCTCCAGCACCGGTCGGTTCAAAAGGTCGTTCTCGATCGAATATCCACGCGTGAGAACGTAGTCGTCGAAGCCCACAGGGGTATTGATGGCAATGAATTCGTCTCTGTCCCTCAGAAAAACGACGTTGCAATCCGCAAGCTCTCCCCGTCGGTCGTAGATCGCGTGCAGCGTATGTTTCCCGCCTACAGGGAATATGTCGACAACCCCATTGCTGATGGCCCTTTCCATCCGACGGAACATTGCTTCGTCGCCAACGCCCTCTACTACCAGCGTGGGTAGCCGCGTATGGCCCAAGTAAGCAACGATCTCGTCAACGGTCATCCCGAGCGCGGACGGCATCTATTCACCCCGCTCAGCGTTGATGCGCAACTCCTTATCGCCATATTTCGCGTACATGAAAGGCGAGTGGGTCGAAATGATGAACTGGTTCGTCGCTTGTTGGCCCAGAAGGGTTGGAAACAGCTTCCTCTGCCAATCGGGGTGAAGACTTAGCTCCGGCTCGTCGATGAAGATCGGCGTGTCGACTGCGAACGCGTTGTAGACCAAGAAGCTCAACATCTGCTTCTCGCCGGCGGACAGGACATCGGAATCGATAGCCTGCGCAGCGTCGCCGAGCGCCAGGCCTTTAATCTTGACCCCCTGATAGCTAAAGAGCTGCGACACAAGATCAGATAGAACGTTGAACGGCTTAAGGGTCGACTCCCTGAAGGAGTCAACTTCATTGGCAGCAACTTGGATATTTCTCAGGAGCAGCGGCGCGTGAGCTTCATGCTGTCCCTGCTCCCAACCACGAATACTGCTGAGAATCTCCGAACTAAATTCGCTGTATTTTCTATTCACGCCTTCAGATATCTGCGCATACCGCTGAGTAAGCAGCGCAGCGATATCCTCAGTTGAGATTGCACACACGAATTTGTGCGCACCGGACGACAGGTCCTTGGATATCTGATCCAGCTGCGCGCCCAGATTTACGTCCGAACTTTGAGATGGCGCGAAAGCGCTGTAGCGGCCTCGCCGAGAGGTAATTGAGTAGCCACCTTCGATACGGCGAAACGTTGGAAAGTAGATCGACTGTGTAGAGACATTCCGAATCAGGTCACGCAGAAAATCTTCACCATCGGAGACCTGTTCCCCGTCAGAGTCATACTCCGGCGCGTCAAAAGTGCTGGAGTAGCCTTCATCGTCCGCGGCGGCCTTGAAGGAGAATCGAATGTCTCGTGATGAAATTCGGTCGAGCAACACCTCGAACTTATCCGTTCTCATGGCGCAGCTTTGGAACCTTATTTCGTTCCTGATTCGTATGGTGTTGCCCGATGCAAGATACCAAGCCAACTTCAATGCGGTTGTCTTGCCCGATCCGTTTACGCCAGTAAAGATGTTGATGTCATCGTGGAAATCAAAATCAAAGTCGACGCGACCGTTCAAACCTACTACTTCGAATCTCTTTATTTTCATCCTGATCTCCGTGAATCCCTCTAATGTCCTGCGTTGGGGGTGGTCGAGTCTGCACCGGTGCGACATCGCAAGCGTAGCGTGCCGCGATGTTCCAATGGCAACCGCTCCCGATCGCCGGCAACCTGCACGGCCCCCTGGTCTGCTACCTGCTGCACAGGACTGAGGTTGCGCGGCTGTCGCAATCGGGCGGGCGCGGCGCCTGGCGGGCCACGCTCGACCAGCATCGGCCCTGGGAAGCCCGTCGCGTGCGCGCTTGCGCGTCCTACGACACCGGCCGGCGCGGGGTCGAGTTGTGGGCGGTCCGGCACGCCGATCGCCTGCTGGCCGAAGTCGGGGCGACCCAGGCGGTGCGACGGCCGGACGGCAGTAGGGGCGGGACCGGCGACCCGGGCGCATGGCCGGGCGGCTGAAGTCCCCGACTCCCGTTGGCCGAAACCGTGGCGCCACCGATGCCAAGTTCTCAGACCTGGCGCGATGGCGCGATGAGACGCGTGGAAATCAGACGGGATTTCCGTATCATCACGACAACCGCCCGAGCGATCACGGCTGGCGCTTCCTTCACACGGCAGGGGTCACAAGTTCGAAACTTGTACCGCCCACCAGTTTCAGGCAAAGGCCGGCGAAAGCCGGCCTTTTGCTTTTCCATCCCGGCATGCCCCGGAGGTCCGTATGAACGGAACGCGGCTGTACCACAACCCGCGCTGCTCGAAGTCGCGCGGCGCACTCGACCTGTTGCGCGAACGCGGCATCGAGCCGGATATCGTGCCCTATCTCGATAATCCACCCTCCCCGGCCGAACTGCAGTCCCTGCTCGATGCGCTGGGCCTGCCCGCACGCGAATTGCTGCGCACCGGTGAGGATGAATACAAAGCACTCGGGCTGGCCGATGAGTCCCTGCCCGAGTCGGCGCTGATCGAAGCGATGAGCACGCATCCACGCCTGATCGAGCGCTCGATCTTCGTTCACGACGGCCGCGCCGTGATCGGGCGGCCGCCGGAGCGCGTGCTGGACCTGCTCGACTGACTCGCCCGTCAGGCGCGCCGACTACAGTCGCGCGTCGACTTCCTCGCGCGGATACAGGCTTTTGATGTCGTAAAGCAGCGCGTGCGGCTTGCCGAAAGCGCGCGCACCTTCGGCACCAAGCGCCCGGAACTGGTCGTGCGCGACGGCAAGGACTACAGCGTCATAGGCGTCATGCCGCGGCTGCGCGACCAGTTCGATTCCATACTCTTCGCGCGCTTCATCCGCATCCGCCCAGGGATCGTGGATGTCGACCTTCGCCCGGTACTCGCCGAACTTCTGCGCAAGTTCCACCACGCGCGTGTTGCGAAGGTCCGCGCAGTTCTCCTTGAAGGTGAGCCCAAGGATCAGGATGCGCGAACCGGCCACTGCGATGTCGCGCTGGATCATCAGCTTCACGACATCTGTCGCGACGTGCTCGCCCATCGCGTCGTTGATGCGTCGGCACGCCAGCAGGATGTCCGGGTAGTAGCCGGCGGCCTGCGCCTTCTGGATCAGGTAGTACGGATCGACGCCGATGCAGTGGCCACCCACAAGGCCGGGCCTGAACGGCAGGAAGTTCCATTTCGTCCCCGCCGCTTCGAGCACTTCGGTCGTGTCGATGCCCAGGCGCTGGAAGATGAGCGCGAACTCATTCACAAGCGCTATGTTCGCATCGCGCTGCGTGTTCTCGATGACCTTTGACGCTTCGGCCACCCGGATGCTCGATACCTTGTGCGTGCCAGCCTTGATGATGCGGCGATAAAGCGCATCGACGAATTCAGCCGTCTCCGGCGTCGAGCCGGACGTCACCTTCGGAATGTCGACCAGCTTGCGCTGCGTGTCGCCCGGGTTGATGCGCTCCGGGCTGTAGCCAACGAAGAAGTCCTGGTTGAACATCAGGCCCGACGCCCGCTCAAGCTCGGGAACGCAGATCTCTTCGGTCGCACCGGGGTACACGGTCGACTCATAGATCACCGTATCGCCCCGCTTCAATACCCCGCCAATGGTGCGACTGGCTGCGATCAGCGGTTGGAAGTCCGGTCGCTTGTGCTCATCCACCGGCGTGGGGACGGTGACGATGAAGACGTTGCAGGGACGCAGGTGCGCCGCCTGCGTCGAAAACCTCAGGTTTCCGACGGACGACAGCTGATCGCGCGAAACCTGCCCGTTGGCGTCCTCGCCGCTTGCGATGCGCGAAACGCGAGCTTCGTCGATGTCGTAGCCAACAATCTCGTGAGCCACGGAGAGTTCAATCGCAAGCGGAAGTCCCACGTACCCCAAGCCAACAACTGCAATGTTCAATCGAGCGACATGAGCGTCCATGGGACCCTTAATTGACGGCCAGCTTCACCTGGACGAGGCGTTCAGTACCAAGCCTCGGCAACATTGGAGCGCGGGACACAAACGCTATCGAGAATAGCGCCGCGCCAGCCAAATGTCCTGACGAACGCCCAGGCCAGGCTCGAACAGCGTCCACGGCGACAGTGAGCAACCAGCAGACAACCAAGCCAACGCGCCCAGGGTGCCGGCATAGCCAGATCGCAGAATCGCCCGAAGGAGCATTCGCAGGACGATCCGCTGCGGGCAACAACGCACCAAGCGCGTGAGCGTCCTCTCGAATCACTTGCGATGGTAGGTCGTCAGTTCATCGCCGGGGGCGATCGCCAGGCTGTTCCCGGAGAACGAGAACCGCATGCATGGACTTGGGGATGGCTTGCGATTCGCGCGAACCGCGCCTCGTCGTCTTCATGGCACACGAACAATGCATTGCCCGGCGGAACCAGCAACACGGAGCGCCGTATCTGTCGAAGGGAGGCCGGGACGGGCCATGGGAACAGTCCAATTCACAGCCGGAAATCCCGATGCGTTTGAGCGTTGTGCCCGGACCCGGGATCGAACCGGGACACCCTTGCGGGTGGCGGATTTTAAGTCCGCTGCGTCTACCTGTTCCGCCATCCGGGCTGGAACGCGTGCGTAGCTTACGCGACGAGGGCGCGAGGGCCGAAAGCGTCTGGCGATGGCGCCAAAGAAAAAGCCCGACCTCTCGGTCGGGCTTGTTCTGGAGGCCTGGGTCGGAATTGAACCGGCGTACGCGGATTTGCAGTCCGCTGCATAACCACTCTGCCACCAGGCCGGTGACTGGAATCCGCGAAATCGGATTCTTTCATATTCCAGCCCCGTTCACGCGCTGGGGCCTGAAACGACAAGACCCCGAAAACGGGGCCTTGTCTGAAACTGGAGCGGGAAACGAGACTCGAACTCGCGACCCCGACCTTGGCAAGGTCGTGCTCTACCAACTGAGCTATTCCCGCAGAGGAACCGACATTTTAGGCATGGAATGGAAAGTGTCAACACCTTTCTCACTCCGTGGGAGGTCCTGTCAGAAGACTTCCCGAACCGGCCGACCTGGATGCCATCTCCCGATCGGATCGTCGAATGCGTGTGCGTTCGCGATGTGCATATTCTCTATGAACGCGCGTCTTCGCGCAATACCGGCCATGCAGCTCGAAGGTACGCAAAACCCGACCACAACGTCAGCAGTGCAGCAGCAGCCAGCAACCATTCACCCATCACGAACACGTTGATGCCGAGCAACGGCTCCTGATACAGCAGGCATATCAGCGCCACCATCTGCACGATCGTCTTGATCTTGCCTATGGCCGCGACCTTCACCGTGGCGCGCTGGCCGAGTTCGGCCATCCACTCGCGCAGCGCGGAAACCGCGATTTCGCGGCCGATGATCACCGCCGCCCACAATGCCATCCACACCGTCGGATGTTTCTGCACCGTCAGCAGCAGCGCGATAGCGACCATCAGTTTGTCGGCGACCGGATCCAGGAACGCACCGAACGCCGAGAACTGGTTGTAACGACGCGCGATCCAACCGTCGAGCCAGTCGGTGACCGAGGCGAACGCGAAGATGAAAGCGGCCGCGAAGTTCGTCCACTTGTAGGGCAGGTAGAAGACCAGCACCAGCACCGGGATCAGCATGATCCGCAGCAGGGTCAGCATGGTGGGTACGGTCAACTTCATCCTTCGCTCCGCGCATTGCCGGTCGGTTCGGGGGTGTCCGACGGGGTGGTTCGCTCGACGGGCCTGTCGGGCACGTCCAGTCCATGAAGGGTCGCATAGATGCGCTCGGCCAGCGCGTCATTGATGCCGTCCACGCGTGCGATTTCCTCGATGCCCGCCGCTTTCAGCCCGCCCAGCCCGCCGAAATGCCGCAACAGATTAGCGCGACGGCGCGGCCCGATGCCGGCAATGTCTTCCAGGCGACTGGTGTTGCGCGCCTTCTGGCGGCGTCCGCGGTGGCCGGTGATCGCGAAACGGTGCGCCTCGTCGCGAACCTGCTGCACCAGTTGCAGGGCCGGCGACTCGGCGCCCGGGCGGACCGTCCGTCCGTCGGGAAGCAGCAGTTCCTCTTCCCCGGGCCGGCGCTCAGGCCCCTTCGCCACGCCCACCAGCGCGACGCCCTCCACACCGAGGTCGTCCAGCACCGCCCTCGCCTGCGCGACCTGGCCTGCACCGCCGTCGATCAGCAGGATGTCCGGCGTCACCCCGCCCTCCTCCACCGCACGGCGGAAGCGGCGTTCGATCGCCTGATGCATCGCGGCGTAATCGTCGCCCGGCTCGATGCCGGCGATATTGAAGCGACGGTACTGTCCGCGCACCGGCCCCTGCGCATCGAACACCACGCACGACGCCACCGTCGCCTCACCCATCGTGTGGCTGATGTCGAAACATTCGATGCGCGAGGGCAGCGCTTCCAGCCCGAGCAGTTCGCGCAACCCTTCCGCGCGCGCGTGCTGCGCTGCGTGGCTGGTGCGCTCGGCAGCGAGCGCCAGCTCCGCATTGCGATGCGCAAGATCGACATACCCTGCCCGTTCCGCACGCACGTTGCATTTGATCTGCACGCGGCGATCCGACGTGCTCGACAGCGCATGTTCGATCAGGTCGCGATCGGGAATGTCGCGATCGAGCACGATCTCGCGCGGCGGCGTCTGCTCGCCATAGAACTGCGAGACGAACGCGGCGAGCACTTCCTCGGCGTTCTCGCTGCCGTTGGTTTTCGGGAAGAAAGCGCGCGTGCCGAGGTTGCGGCCATCGCGGAACGCCAGCAGCATCACGCACGCGGTCACGCCATGCATCGCAATGGCCAGCACGTCCAGGTCCGCAGCGCGTCCATCGACATACTGCCGCGCCTGCAGGCTGCGGATCGACTGCACGAGGTCGCGCAGGCGCGCGGCTTCCTCGAAGTCCAGGCGCGTGCTCGCCGCTTCCATCGATTTGACCAGTTCCTCGCTCAGCTCGTCGCTGCGGCCTTCCAGGAACAGGCCGGAACGCCGCACGCTTTCGGCGTAGTCGCGTGCGCCTACGAGGCCCACACACGGCGCGCTGCATCGCCCGATCTGGTGCTGCAGGCACGGACGCGAGCGATTGCGGAACACGCTGTCCTCACAGCTGCGCAGCTTGAACAGCTTGTGCATCAGATTGAGCGTGTCGCGCACGGCGCCTACGCTCGCATACGGGCCGAAATAGCGGCCGGGTACCGACCGCGGCCCGCGGTGCATCGCGATGCGCGGCCACGCTTCCTGCGTCATCAGCACGTACGGGTAGCTCTTGTCGTCGCGAAGCAGAACGTTGTAACGCGGCTTGAGCGACTTGATCAGCTGGTTTTCCAGGATCAGCGCTTCGGCTTCGGTGCGCGTCACCGTGACTTCCATGCGCGCGGTCTGCGCCAGCATCGCCATGATGCGGGCCGACTTCGGCGTGGCGTTGAAGTAGCTGGAAACGCGATTCTTCAGCACGCCGGCCTTGCCGACGTAAAGCACGGCATCGTCCGCCGCGATCATCCGGTAGACGCCGGGCGCAGTGCTCAGGTGTTTGACGAAGGCCTTTCCGTCGAAGGCCGGTGCGGCGGCCAGGCTCATGAATGCGCGGGCCCTGCACAGGCATGCCCGGCCCGGATCGAGGCCGCGACGCGGTACGGGGCGGTGGCGGGAATTGCGGTCATGAACATCGGCTCAGGGATGGGGCCGATTATGCGTCAGGGCAAGGCGACGGGCGGTTCGCGACGTGTCCGCAGAGCCCGGACAGGCGTGTTCAGGCCAGGCGCGAAGGGTATTCGTGGCGCAGGCGCGCGATCACCCCGTCGGCCGCGCGATCGAGCAGCTGGTAGACGTGTTCGAATTGCGACGCCCCGCCCGTGTACGGATCTGGGATCTCGCCTTCGTCCTCCACACCAGCCCACTCCAGCAGCAGCGCGATGCGGGCGTGCGCGCCGGCCGGGGCGCGGGCGCGGACGTCGCGCAGGTTCGCGCGATCGGCGCAGAGCAACCAGTCGAAGTCGCGGTAGTCGGCCTCCGACAGCTGGCGCGCACGCAGGCCGCCGATGTCGATGCCATGGCCGGCGGCATTGGCGATCGCGCGCCGATCCGGCGGCTCGCCCACGTGCCAGTCACCGGTGCCTGCCGAATCCAGCGTCACTTTCCCGGCCAGCGTCGAAGTACTGATGCGTGCGCGCAGCACGCCCTCGGCAACGGGCGAGCGGCAGATGTTCCCAAGGCAGACGACCAGCAGGCGAACAGGCTCAGCCATGACCGGCGGCGATCCAGGCTTCGGCGCGGGCCAGGTCTTCAGGGGTGTCCACCCCGGGCGGGAACGGCTCGGGCGTGATGCCGACGGCGATGCGATGGCCGGCTTCGAGCACGCGCAGCTGTTCCAGCGATTCGATGCGCTCCAGCCGCCCCGGCGGCAGGGCCGTGAAGCGCGACAGGAACCCGGCGCGATAGCCGTAGATGCCGATATGGCGCAGCCACGGGCCGCCGTCGGGCATCCGGGTGCGGTCCAGCGCGAAGGCATCGCGCGGCCACGGAATCGGCGCGCGGCTGAAGTACAGCGCGCGTCCGTCGTCAGCACGCACGAGCTTCACCGCGTTCGGGTCGAACAGGGTTTCCACGTCCGTCACGATCGCGGCGAGAGTCGCCATTTTCGTGTCGCCCGCGCGCATCAACTCGGCCACGGCGCGGATCCCCGCCGCCGGCGCGAAGGGTTCATCGCCCTGCAGGTTCACCACGATCGTCTCGTCGCTCCAGCCGGCGATCCGGGCGCATTCGGCGAGACGATCGGTGCCGGAGGCGTGGTCGGGCGAGGTCATCGCCACGCGAACGCCCGCGCCTTCCAGCGCCGTTGCAATGCGGTCGTCATCGGTGGCGATCCACACCTCGCGCGCACCGGCCGCCAGGGCGCGACGCGCGACGTGCAGCACCATCGGTTCGCCCGCGAGCAGGCGCAGCGGCTTGCCCGGCAGGCGGCTCGCGGCGTAGCGCGCGGGAATGGCGACGACGAAATCGGGCGCAGGGGCGTTCATGCGGTCTTCGTTCCTGGTGCGTGGCCGTCGCGATACTGCCGCGCTTTTGCCGTGACACGGTCCAGCAGGCTGACCCAGAACGCTTCGGGCAATTCCGCGCGAATCGGCACGAAGAAGAAGCGCTCGTCGGCGAAGGCGGCGCACTTCACCGCGTCCTTTTCGGTCATCAGCACGGGCAGTTCGCGACTGCCGAATTCGAAGTCGCTGGCCTGGTACTGGTGGTGGTCGGAGAACGCATGCGGCACGACGGCGATGCCGAAATCGCGCAGCGTGGCGAAGAAGCGTTCCGGATCGCCGATGCCGGCGACCGCATGCACGCGCTGGCCGGAGAACGAACCGACCTTGCGCGGGCGTCCACCGACCATGGGGTCGGCCGCGTCGGCAACCAGCCGCATCGCCCATTCGCCGAAGCCCGTGTCGGCGCCGCCGGTCCCGACGTTGACCACACGGAAATCGCAGGTCTGCGCGCGCTCGGGGAGCTCCCGCAACGGGCCCGCGGGCAGCAATTGCCCGTTGCCGTAACGACGGCGGCCGTCGACCACCTCGATCTCGATGTCGCGCGCCAGCCGGTAATGCTGCAGGCCGTCGTCGCAGATGACGATGTCGCAACCGGCCTGCGCCAGGGCCTTCGCCGCGGCCGCGCGATCCTTGTCCACGCGCACCGGCGCACCGGTGCGCTGGGCGATGAGCACCGGTTCGTCTCCGCCCTGGGCGGGGTCGCTCTTCGAATCGACCCACCGTGCGGCGCCGGCGTCTTCGCGCCCGTAACCGCGACTGGCGACGCCGGGATTGAAGCCTTCCGCGCGCAGGCGCTCGACCAGCGCAATCGTCAGCGGCGTCTTGCCCGCGCCACCGGCGGTGAGATTGCCCACCACCAGCACGGGCACGCCCGGATGGCGGCACTTGAACCAGCCCTTGCGATACGCACTGCGTCGCAGCCCGCTGAGCGCGCCGTACACGCCCGACAGCAGGCGCGAGCCGAACGGAACCGGCAGGTCGCCGTACCAGTACGCCGGGGGATTCACCGGGCCCTTGCTCACCGTGCGTCCCTCATCGAGTACGGCCTCATCGAGCCCTGCTTCATCGAGCCTGTCTCCAACAACAAGCCCCTTCTCATTCGACCTCGCGGAACTGCATGCGATGCAGGTGCGCGTACAGCCCGCCCATCGCCAGCAGCTGCGAATGCGTCCCGCGCTCGACGATGCGGCCCTGGTCGAGCACGAGCACCTGGTCGGCGTGCTCGATGGTCGACAGGCGATGCGCGATGACCAGCGTGGTGCGGTTGGGCATCAGCGTATCGAGTGCGCCCTGTACGAGGCGTTCGGATTCGGTGTCCAGCGCGGCCGTGGCTTCGTCCAGGATCAGGATCGGCGCATCCTTCAGCATCGCGCGCGCGATCGCCAGTCGCTGGCGCTGGCCGCCCGACAACTTGCCGCCCTTGGCGCCGATGTCGGTCTGCAGGCCTTGCGGCAACCGCTCGACGAACTCCATCGCGTTGGCGCCGCGAACGGCGCGCTCTAGCGCTTCGGGGTCGGCCGCCTGCATCTCGCCGAAGGCGACGTTGGCCGCAACGGTGCCGTCGAACAGCATCACCTGCTGGCCGACGAGCGCGACCTGGCGACGCAGATCGCTGAGGCGGTAATCCTGCAACGGGTGGCCGTCGAGCAGGATTTGCCCGGACTCGACGTCGTAGAAGCGCGGGATCAGCTTGATAAGCGTGGATTTGCCGCTGCCGGAGCGGCCGACGATCGCGGTGACGGTGCCGGGTCTGGCTTCGAAGGTGATGTCCGACAGCGCAGGCTCGGCCTGCCCGGGATAGCGCGCGGTGACATGGCGGAATTCGAGCAGGCCGTGCGCCCGGTCGAGCGGTTGCGTGCCGCTGTCGACTTCGTCGGGCGTATCGATCACGTCGAACAGGCGTTCGGCCGAGGCGACGCCACGCTGCAGCATGCCCTGCACGTTGGTGAGCTGCTTCAGTGCGGGAATCACGGCGAGCATCGCGACCATGAGGCTGACGAACTCGCCAGCGGTCAGGCGGCCCTGCATCGCTTCGCGGCCGGCGAAGAACAGCAGCATCGCAAGGCCGATGGCCCCCATCAGCTGGACCATCGCCGAGGAAATGCTGCGCGTGGACTCGACCTTCAGGCTCAGGCGCAGATGGTGGTTGGCCTGGCTCGTGTAGCGCGAAAGCTCCGTCGCCTGCGCGCCGTAGACCTTCACTTCCTGGTGGTTCGACAACGCCTGGTCGGCCGATTGCAGCAGTTGCGCCCCGCTCTCCTGGATGCGGTGGCCGATGCGGCGGTAGCGGCGCCCGACCTTGTCCATCGTCCAGGCCAGCAGCGGGCCCAGCAGCAGCACCGCCAGCGTCACGCGCCAGCTGGTGTAGAGCATCACGCCCAGCATCACCAGCACCTGCAGCGACTGCTGCAGCATCACCTTGGCGGCGTCGATGGCCGCCTGCGCGACCTGGTCGCTGTCCGAGCCCAGGCGCGTGAGCATCGAGGACACCGGCTCGGTATCGAAACGCAGTCCCGGCAGGCGCAGGTATTTGCCGAGCACCTGCACGCGAAGATCGCGCGCGATGCTGCGGCCGGCGCGTGCCATGAACGTGTCGGTGAGATAGCCGGCGATCCCGCGCGCGACGAAGATACCGATGATGGCCAGCGGCAGAACGAGGCTGACGTTCGGATTGCGGGTGACGAAGGTCTCGTCGACCATCGGGTTCATCAGCTTGGCGAACGCGCCTGCCGCCGCCGCTTCGATCAGCATGCCGATCAGCGCCACGATCAGCACCGCGCGATACGGCGCGACGAAGTGAAGGAGCCGTCGGTAGATCTTCCCGGCGGAGACCTCGCTACTCACTTTTTCGCCCCTGCCGCCGCCTCGTGCGTCTGCGGCGCGGTCGCGTTCATCACCTTGCGGAATCCGAGCTGGCCGAGCGCGTCGTACACGGTGACGACGGCCTGGTAGGGCGTGCGCGCGTCGGCGCGCAGCATCACCGGGCGGTCGCGGTCGTTGCCGGCGACTTCGGCGATCGTACTCTTGAGCGATTCGACATCGCTGCGCAGCACTTCGCGATCATCGACGAAGTAACGTCCGTCGGCGTTCACCAGCACGATCAGGGCCTTCGCCGGATCGGTGTTGGCCTCGCCCGTCGCGCGCGGCAGTTCGAGCTTGAGCACCGAGCGCGCGTCGAAGGTGGCGGTGACGACGAAGAAGATGATCAGCACCAGGATCACGTCGATGAGCGGCACCAGGTCGATATGCGGCTCATCGTCTGCGCGGTGGTCGCGGATACGCATCGTGCGGTGCGCCTCAGGCGGCCTGCGGCGCGCGCACGGCCGTGGCCGGGCGGGTGTCGAGCGTGTCCATCAGCGCGATGGCTTCGTGCTCCATCGCAACGATGTACTCGGAGATGCGGCCGCGGAACCAGCGGTGCGCGGCCAGTGCCGGGATTGCCACGATCATGCCGGTGGCCGTGCACACCAGCGCCTTGCCGATGCCGCCTGCGAGCTGGTTCACGTCGCCGATGCCGTGGTCGAGGATGCCCAGGAACATCTGGATCATGCCGACGACCGTGCCGAACAGGCCCAGCAGCGGGCCGGCCGCGGCGATGGTGCCCAGCGTGTTCAGGTAGCGCTCCATCTTGTGGACCAGGTGGCGGCCGACGTCCTCGATGCGCTCGCGGATCTGGTCACGCGGGCGCAGGCGGACGTCGAGCGCGGCGGCCAGCAGCTCGCCCAGCGGCGAGGTGCGGCGCAGGGATTCGATGTGGGCTGGGTCCAGCTTGCCGCTCCCCGCCCAGGTGCGGACTTCCTTGCCCAGGTTCGGCGGCAGGACCGCCGTGCGACGCAGCGACCAGGCACGCTCGACGATCAGCGTCAGGGCCAGCACCGACAGCAACAACAGCGGAATCATCGGCCAACCGCCGGCCTTGACCAGTTCCAGCACGCTAACTACCCCTCCGGCCCTCGGCCGTCTCTATCTTCCCGATAGGATAGCCCAGCCGAACGCGACTCCCCGCGCCGCGCCGCGTCCCACAGGCGCGGATGTGCCTGCCGTCGCGCTTCCACGGTCACGCCGCTGGATTCCAGGCGCACGCGCAGCGCGCCCTCGCCTGCGGTGTCATGCACGGTGGCCCCCGACTGGCGCCAGCGTTCGACCACGAACGGCCGCGGATGGCCGAACCGGTTGCCGTGCCCGGAGGACACCAGCGCCTGTGTGGCGCCGGTCGCGGCGACGAAGGCGGGATCGGAGGAGCCGCCGCTGCCGTGGTGGGCGACGAGCACGACGTCGACGCGGACCTGGGCGGGCTGCTCGCGCGCCAGGCGGCGTTCGATGACCTCGCCGATGTCGCCGGCGATCAGCGCGGCGTGCTCGCCCGCCTCGATTCGCAGCACGCAGCTGGATTCGTTGCCCAGGTAGGGAAAGTCGGGCGGCGGGTGCAGGAAGCGGAAGGCGACGCCGTCCCAGGTCCAGCCCCGGCCCGCGCGGCATGGGTGGCTGGCAGGGAGGTGCACGCCTTCCGGAGCGAAGAGCACGGGCGTCGGATACAGCGCCGCGACGGCCGGCCAGCCGCCGGCATGGTCGTTGTCGCCGTGGCTGACGACGGCGGCATCCAGCCGCGGCACACCCAGGGCGTGCAGCACCGGAACGACGGCGCGTTCGCCCGCATCGAAGCCGTCCTGCACGGCTGGCCCCATGTCGACCAGCAACGCGTGGCGTGCGGTGCGAACAAGTACCGACTGCCCCTGCCCGACGTCGATCACCATCAGCTCGGCTTCGCCGGTGTCCGGCAAGCGCCGGTCCGGCCAGAGCAGCGGAAGCCACAGCAATGCGGCGAGCGCCTTTCCGGGCGTGCCACGTGGCAGCAGCAGCCAGAACGCACCCAGCAGCGCGAGCGGGAGGGCAAACCAGCGAGGTTCGGGTAGCCACCACAGCGACAGCGAACTGGCGGCCAACCGCTCGAACAGCGGCCAGCTGAGGTCGAAGCACCACGCCCCCAGCTGCCATGCCCACTCGCCTGCGCCGGCGTGCAGCGATTCCAGCCCGAGTCCAAGCAGTGCCAGCGGCACGACGACGAGGCTCCACCAAGGCACGGCGAGCAGATTCGCGAGCGGCCCGGCAAGCGATGCCTGCCCGAACAGGATCGCCGCCACAGGCAACAACCCGACCGACGCCACGCCCTGGGCGGACAGGAAGTCGCGCACCGTGTTCCCGCCGCTGTCAGGCAGGCACCACAGCAGCCAGGCCACGCCAGCGAAGCTCAGCCAGAAGCCCGCCGAAAGCGCAGCCAGCGGATCGACCAGCAGCATCGCGAAGGCCGCCAGCGCAAGGCACTCGCCAGCCGGCATCCGTCGTCGCAGCGCGCGCAAGCCGGCGACGATGACGATCATCAGCGCAGTGCGCACGGTCGGAAGGGCGAAGCCCGCAACGGCCGTGTAAACAAGCGCGCCGACGACGCTGCCAGCGGCAGCCGCGACGGGTGCGGGCAGGCGACGCGCCAACGTCGGCCAGAGCCACCACCCAGCGCGCATCAGCAGTGCGAAGAGGCCGGCGACCAGGCCGACGTGGAAACCCGAAATCGCGATGAGGTGCGTCAGCCCGTTCGCTCGCAGCACCGTCCAGTCGGCATCATCGAGGCCTCGCACGTCGCCAAGCGCCAGCGCACGCACGAAGCGCGAGGACGGGCCATGCACGTTGGCCGCGATGCGTTCGGACATGGCGTCGCGCCACGCATCGATGCCATGAGCGGGTGCAAGCAGCTTCGCCGTTCCTGGCGAACGCACGTAACCCATCGCCGCGAGGCGCTGCGCCATCGCGAACTTCTCTGCATCGGCGCCGCCTGGATTGCGCAACCCACGCGGGGCGCGCAGGCGCACGTCGAATCGCCAGTGCTGTCCGGCGCGCAAGGTGCTTCGTCGCGCGGGATTGTCCTCGTACCACGCCAGGCGCAGATCGCGGCCGCGAAGACGTGCGTCGGCGACGTCGCCATCGACGCGTAAGAGGAAACGCGAGCGTCGCGGCTCGTGTTCCGGCAGATCGAGGATGCGCCCGGTGACCACCGCATCCTGACGTGCCGGTTGCGAAGGCAACTGGAGCGCCAGCGCATGCGCTGCGTGCAATCCGGCGAGCGCCATGCCCGTGAGCCACCATCCCGCCACCAGCAGGCGCGATCGCGACGAGAGGACGCCGCGCCACACGCAGGACCCCGCAAGAGTCAGCAGGAGCAACGATGCCCACCACGGCAGCAACCATGGCGACCAGAGACAGGCGCAGATGCCAGCCAGCAGGCTCAGCGCGGCAGTGATTCCGAATGGCGGCATCCTTGCCGCTCCCGCCACGAACTAGACCTCGTTCGGGGCCAGTTGGCGCAGCTTGCCTTCGTGCAGTTCCAGCACGCGATCCAGGCGGCGCGCAAGGCGACGGTCGTGCGTGACCAGCACGAGTGCCGTGTGCTGCTCTCGGTTGAGCGACAGCATCAACTCGAACACCGTCTCGGCGGTCTTCTCGTCCAGATTGCCGGTCGGCTCGTCGCCGAGCACGCAAGCCGGACGGTTCACCAGCGCACGCGCGACGGCAGCACGCTGGCGTTCACCGCCTGAGAGCTCGCCGGGTTTGTGGTCGAGGCGATGGCCAAGGCCCACCGATTCCAACAAAGCCTTCGAACGCTTGCTCGCTTCGGCCACGTTCGCACCGGAGAGCAGCACGGGCATCATCACGTTTTCCAGCGCCGTGAACTCCGGCAACAGGTGATGGAACTGGTAGACGAAGCCCAGCGACTGGTTGCGCAGTGCACCGCGCGCGGCGTCGGAGAGCGAACTCATCTTCTGCCCGGCGACAAACACCTCGCCGGAGGTCGGCGTATCCAGGCCGCCCAGCAGGTGCAGCAGCGTGCTCTTGCCCGCGCCGGACGCGCCGAGGATGGCGACGGTTTCGCCGGATTGAACGGACAGCTCCAGCCCCTCGAACACGGGCGTGCGCAGCTTGCCCTCGGCGTAGGTCATCGCCAGGCCTTCGGCGCGGATCGCTTCGCCCTGGTGCTTCTTCTGCATCGATTCACTCATAGCGCAGCGCCTCCGCCGGAGCCGTGCGCGCGGCGCGCCAGGCGGGGTAGATGGTGGCGAAGAACGCCATGAGCAGGGCGACAGCGGCGATGATCGTCACGTCGCTGGCCTGCAGGTCGGTCGGCAGACCGGTGATGTAGTAGACGTCTTCCGGCAGCAATTGCACGCCGAGCACGGCCTCGATGGCCTTGAGGATGTGTTCCAGGTTCAGCGTGAGCACGATGCCGCCGATCACGCCGATGACGGTGCCGATGACGCCGATCAGCGTGCCCTGCACCACGAACACCTGCATGACGCCGCGCGGCGTGAGGCCAAGCGTGCGCAGGATCGCGATGTCGGCCTGCTTGTCGGTGACCAGCATGACCTGAGAGCTGACCAGGTTGAACGCGCCCATCGCGATGATCAGCGACAGCAGGATCGCCATGATGGTCTTTTCCATCTTCAGCGCGCGGAACATGTTCGCGTTCTCGCTGGTCCAGTCGCTGACGCGATACGGGCCGCCAAGCGATATCGCCAGGTCGCGCGCCACGTCCCAGGCCTTGTCCATGTCATGCAGGCGCAGGCGCACGCCGGTGACGCCATCGCCCATGCGCAGCAGGCGCTGCATGTCGTGCATGTTGACGACCGCCAGGCCCTTGTCGAAGTCGTTGTAGCCGGCTTCGAAGATGCCGCTGACGGTGAAACGCTTGAGTTGCGGCACCGCGCCCAGTGGCGTGCTGCGGAAGTCGGTGGTGGTCATCACCACGCTGTCGCCGACGCCGACGCCGAGCCACAGCGCCAGCTCCTTGCCCAGCACGATATTGAAGCTGCCGGGCGCAAGCGCTGCGAGCTTGCCCTGCACCATCTTTTCGGCGAGCACGGACACCTTGCCCTCCTGGTCCGGCAGGACACCGCGGACCATCGCGGGCTGGTTGCGGACTCCGGACAGCAGCGCTTCCTTCTCGATGTAGGGCGCCGCGCCGGCCACGCGTTTGTCGGCGATGGCCTGGTTGACCGCGGTCTGCCAGTCGGTGATGGGTTCGCCGTAGGCGCTGACGGTCGCGTGCGCGGCCATCTGCAGCATGCGGTCGCGGATTTCGCGCTGGAAGCCGCTCATCACGGCCAGCGTGGTGATCAGCGCAGTGACGCCCAGCGCGATACCCGCGATGGAGGCCAGCGAAATGAAGGAAATAAAGCCGTTTCGGCGTTTGGCGCGCAGGTAGCGCAGGCCGATGGCGACGGGGATGGGTTTGAACATAGCGGGCTAGGATGCCATTGGTGGCCGTGAATGCGCAGCCTGTATGACCGGAACGGCCAGCCGCAGTTCACGGCGATCGCACGGCGGCAGCATTTCGGGCCACCAGGCCAGCCGCCCGCGCCGCCCCTGGGCATCGCGAAACTGGGCGAACGCCCATGGCCCGCGCCACTGCACGCGCAGGCCGCCGACCTCCTTGCCGTCCAGGGTGGCCCTGCCGTCAGTAGCGATGACGATCGTGCGCTGCGGTCGGCGCAGCTCACGGCGGGCCAGACGAACGCCCTCCCCCGCGACGAGCAACGCCAGAGGGATCGAGAACACCATCGGCATCCCGCTCGCCACCACGCTCAGCCCGGACAGCACGCCGAGCACGACCAGCACGATTGCGAGCAGGCGCGAGGGCTGCCACTCAAGGCGGCAGGGCGCGGATGGATTCGACGAGCTGGGCGAGTTCGGCATCGACGGGCGTTTCGTGTCCCATGAACCAGTGCCAGAGCTTATCGTCCTCGACTTCCAGCAAACGTAGGAAAACCGCCCGTTCCGACTCCGGAGCTTGCCGCCATGCGCGGTCAAGATATCCCTCGAAAAGTCGGTCGAGTTCGCGCATGCCGCGTCGGCTGCGCCAGCGCAGGCGGCTGAGTTCGCGCTCCAGATCCGGTTCCATGTCCTGCGTCATGCGCGCCACCAGCCCAGTGCGATGACGCCCCACAGCAGCCAGAGCGCCATTCCGCCCGCGAGGTACGCATAGAAGCGGTGCATCACCTTGTTGTACGTGCAGTGGATGGCGCTGTGCACGACGCGCAACAGCACGAAGGCCCATGCCAGGCAGATCGTCACGGCGTTGACCTGCTGCGTCAGCGCGGCCACCACGAGCGCCAGGTAGAACAGCACCGGCAACTCGAACAGGTTGCGGAAGTTGTCGGCGGCGCAGCTGTCGGTCAGTCGCGCGGCGGACTGCGCCGAAGTGGCGACCGCCTGCGGATGGATGCGCTCGCGCTTCATCTGCCCGATGCGCATGAAGTACATGCGCCACCACACCACGAACGTCAGCGCGACCATCGCCACGGCCGGCATGAAGATCAACTTTGCATCCATCTCGACTCCCCCATCGCTTCCTGGAAAAAAGGCGCACTTTCGTGCGCCTTCGTCCGTATCTGCATTGTCGTGCGCGCGATCAGGCGCGGCGTGCCAGCATCAGCTTTTTGATCTCGCCAATCGCCTGCGCCGGGTTCAGACCCTTCGGACAGGTGCGGGCGCAGTTCATGATGGTGTGGCAGCGGTACAGCTTGAACGGGTCTTCCAGGTCGTCCAGGCGGCCACCGGTATCTTCATCGCGCGAATCGATGATCCAGCGATAGGCCTGCAGCAGGATCGCCGGGCCCAGGTAGCGGTCGCCGTTCCACCAGTAACTGGGGCAGCTGGTCGAGCAGCACGCGCACAGGATGCACTCGTACAGGCCGTCGAGCTTCTTGCGGTCTTCCGGCGACTGCAGGCGCTCACGGTCGGACGGCGACGGGCTCTGCGTGCGCAGCCACGGACGGATCGACGCGTACTGCGCGTAGAAGTGCGTGAGGTCCGGCACCAGGTCCTTCACCACCGGCATGTGCGGCAGCGGGTAGATCGGCACTTCGCCAGCGCTGCAGTCCTCGATGGCCTTGGTGCAGGCCAGCGTATTGGTGCCGTCGATGTTCATCGCGCACGAACCGCAGATGCCTTCACGGCACGAACGGCGGAAGGTGAGCGTCGGGTCGATCTCGTTCTTGATCTTGATCAGCGCGTCCAGAACCATCGGACCGCACGTCGCCATGTCCACCTCGTAGGTGTCCACGCGCGGGTTCATGCCGTCGTCGGGGTTCCAGCGGTAGACCTTGAAGGTGCGCGCCTGCTTGGCGCCCTGTGCCGGCCAATGCCGGCCCTTCTGGATCTGCGAGTTCTTCGGGAGGGAAAATTCAGCCACGGTTGCTCGCTCCGGTCAGTAGACGCGCTTCTTCGGCGGGACCACGGACACGTCGTCGGTCAACGTGTACATGTGCACCGGGCGGTAATCGATGTTGGTCTGGCCACGCTCGTCGACCGAGCACAGCGTGTGCTTCTGCCAGTTGGCGTCGTCGCGGTCCGGGAAGTCCTCTCGGGCGTGCGCGCCGCGCGACTCGGTGCGGTTTTCGGCCGAGACGATCGTCACCAGCGCCTGGTCGAGCAGGTTCGACAGCTCGTAGGTTTCGATCAGGTCCGAGTTCCAGATCAGCGAACGGTCGGAAACCTTCACGTCGCCGAAGGACGCGTGGATCTCGCGCATCTTCTTCACGCCGTCGGTGAGTGTTTCGCCGGTGCGGAACACGGCGGCGTCGGCCTGCATCGTGCGCTGCATCTTGTCGCGGATGACCGCCGTCGGCGTGCCGCCGTTGGCGTTGCGCAGCTTGTCCAGGCGTGCCAGCGCGGAATCGCAGGCATCGGACGCAAGCGCAGCGTGCTTGCCGTCGCGCTTGACGGTTTCCGCCGCGCGGTTGGCCACGGCGCGACCGAACACGACCAGGTCCAGCAGCGAGTTCGAGCCCAGGCGGTTGGCGCCGTGCACGGACACGCACGCGGCTTCGCCGATGGCGTACAGGCCCGGGACGACTTCGTCCGGGTTGCCGTTCTTCAGCTGCACCACTTCGCCGTGGTAGTTGGTCGGGATGCCGCCCATGTTGTAGTGCACGGTCGGGATCACCGGGATCGGCTGCTTCTCGACGTCCACGTTGGCGAAGATGCGGGCCGATTCGGCGATGCCCGGCAGCTTCTCGTGGATGACTTCCGGGCCGAGGTGGGTCAGGTCGAGCAGGATGTGGTCCTTGTGCTCGCCGACGCCACGGCCTTCGCGGATTTCCATCGTCATCGCGCGGCTGACCATGTCGCGCGGGGCGAGGTCCTTCACGCTCGGTGCGTAGCGCTCCATGAAGCGCTCGCCGTTGCTGTTGCGCAGGATGCCGCCTTCGCCGCGCACGCCTTCGGTGATCAGGCAGCCCGCGCCGTAGATGCCGGTCGGGTGGAACTGCACGAATTCCATGTCCTGCATCGCAAGACCGGCGCGCAGCACCATGCCGCCGCCGTCGCCGGTGCAGGTGTGGGCCGAGGTCGCCGAGAAGTACGCACGGCCGTAACCGCCCGTGGCCAGCACGGTGCCCTGCGCCTTGAACAGGTGCAGCGTGCCTTCGGCCATGTCGAGGGCGAGCACGCCGCGGCAGGCGCCGTTGGCGTCCATGATCAGGTCGAGCGCGAAGTACTCGATGAAGAACTGTGCGTCGTGCGCCAGCGACTGCTGGTAGAGCGTATGCAGGATCGCGTGGCCGGTGCGGTCGGCCGCGGCGCAGGTGCGCTGCGCCGGCGGACCTTCGCCGTAACGCGTGGTCATGCCACCGAACGGGCGCTGGTAGATCTTGCCGTCGTCGGTGCGCGAGAACGGAACGCCGTAGTGCTCCAGCTCGATGATGGCCGGGATGGCCTCGCGGCACATGTATTCGATGGCGTCCTGGTCGCCCAGCCAGTCCGAACCCTTCACGGTGTCGAAGAAGTGGTAACGCCAGTCGTCCTCGCCCATGTTCGCCAGCGCGGCGGCCACGCCGCCCTGCGCTGCAACGGTGTGCGAGCGGGTCGGGAAGACCTTGGTGATGCAGGCCGTCTTCAGGCCCTTCTGGGCCAGGCCGAAGGTGGCGCGAAGGCCGGCGCCGCCGGCGCCGACCACCACCATGTCGAAGGTGTGTTCGTGGATCTTGTAAGCGGGCACGGCGTCAGGCTCCCAGCGCGATGCGGACGATGGCGAGCACGCTGGCGATGGCCGCGAGTGCGCACATGAAGATGTTCAGAAGATGCAGCGCACCGGCCGAGAACGGCGTATGCACATAGTCCTCGATGATCACCTGCACGCCAAGCTTGGCGTGCCAGAAGGTGGCGATGCTGAAGGCAACCAGCAGGATCGCGTTGCACGGATGCGCGACGGTGGCGCGCACGCTCTGGTAGTCGTCACCGATCATGCAGATGATCAGGCCGACGGCATAGAGCGACAGGAAGACCAGCGCGATGGCGGTGATGCGCTGGACGATGAAGTGTCCCGTGCCGTCCTTCGCCGAGCCCAGGCCGCGGGCGTTCTTCAGCGGGTTGCGCAGGCGCTTGTTCGAGATGCTCATGCGCCACCCCGCTGCATCATCGCGACCACCCAGATCAGGACTGTCAGCGCGAGGCTGCCGAAGATCGCGACCCAGCTGCTGCGCACGAAGGCGTCGATCTTGTAGCCGTAGCCGGCGTCCTGCACGAGATGGCGGATGCCGTTGAGCAGGTGGAAGGCCAGCGACCAGCTCCAGCCGAACAGGATCAGGAAACCGATCGCCGAACGGGTGAAGGCCGTGAAGGTGGACCAGGACTCCGGACCCGCGGCCAACGCGAGCAGACCCCACGTGACGATGAGGCTGCCCACGACGAGGACGATGCCGGTCGCGCGGTGGAGGATCGACGTCACCATCTGCACCTGCCAGCGGTAAACCTGGAGATGCGGTGACAGGGGGCGTTCGCGGACGCGTGGTTCGTTCGCCATGAGCGTGGCGGTCTCTCGGCTGGGCGGCAATGCCGCGTGGCGGGAAGGCGTGTGGAGCAGTGGTGGAGTGATGGGAAGCGGGTGGACGTCGCGTCAGAAGTCGATGCAGCGGCCGTTCTTTTCCCAGTCGCCGTAGCGGGTCGGTTCCGGACCTTCTCGCCCGCCGTGTTCCTTCGCCTTCGTGTCGTCCGTTGGGGACGGCGCCGGTTCCAGTTGCGTGGGCGCCTGCGGCGCGGTTCCGGGTGGGCTTTGGCCTATCATCACAGCGTCAAATGTTAATTCCCGCCCCCATGGATGACAACCCGCAGCCCATGGCAGACGTGTTTTTCAGCCTGCCCGGCCACCGCCTGATCACGCTGGAAGGCCGCGATGCGGCCGCTTTCGCGCAGGCGCAGTTCATGAACGACGTCGCCGCACTGGAGCCCGGCCAGTGGCAATGGAGCGGCTGGCTGACGCCGAAAGGTCGCGTCATCGCACTGTTCGCCTTGCTCAAACGGTCCGATGAAGCCCTCTGGCTGGTCCTTCCCGATGCCGATGCCGCCGCGATCGCGGCCGCGCTTGCGCGTTTCGTGTTCCGCAGCAAGGTGCGGATCCAGGTGCGCGAGGACCTTCACGCCAGCGGGCGCTTCGCTGCGCCGGGCAGCGCTTCGGGCGCGAACTTCACGGGCGACGAGGAAGCGGGCGTCGAAATCGACGTGGGCAGCGCGACGGGTCCCCGTACGCTGCGCATCGGCCGTGAATCGGCGCCGCTCGACGAAGCCGGCGCCGCGCGCTGGCAGGCGCTCGACCTGGAACATGGCCTGCCTCGCCTGTCGGCTTCACAGGTCGAACACTGGACGCCACAGCAGCTCTCGCTCGATCGCCTGCGCGCCTTCAGTGTGAAGAAGGGCTGCTACCCGGGGCAGGAGATCGTGGCGCGCACGCATTTCCTCGGCCAGGCCAAGCGCGGGCTCGTGCTGCTCGAAGCCGCCTCAAAGCTCGAACCGGGCCAGGAGGTGACGGCGGGTTCGGTCGCGATGGGAAAGCTGGTTGCCGTCGGTGCCGTCGGTTCGCGCCACCTCGCGCTGGCCGTGATGCCGCTGGAGCGCGAGGCCGCGTCGCTCGAAGTCGAAGGCACGTCCGTCGCAGAAGGACCGCTGCTCGACGGTCTGTCGCGCTGATGCTCCTGTAGCCCGGGGAAGCCCGGGCCGCGCCTCAGGTCGGACGGACAGTGCGCCGCTGCGCCTGCCAATGCTCGTGCCACGCCTGGAACATCAGCACGTTCCACAGGTGGGTGTGCCATTTGCGCTCGCCGTCGAGGAACTGGCGCCACAAAGCGTCCACGGCGTCGGCATCGAGATGGCCTTCGGCACGCAGGCGCGCCGGGTCGAGCAACGCCGACGCCCATTCGCGCAGATCGCCCTTGAGCCAGTCGCTCACCGGCGCTCCGAAACCGCGCTTGCCGCGATCGACCATCGAGTCCGGCAAATACCGCCGCAGCACGCGCTTGAGCAGGTGCTTGTTGCCCGACGGATGACGCTTGAACTCCAGCGGCAGCGACCATGCGAACTCCGCCACGCGCCAGTCCAGCAATGGCGCCCTCGCCTCCAGGCTCACCGCCATGCTCGTGCGGTCAACCTTGCACAGCAGGTCTTCGGGCAGATACACGCTGAAGTCGGCGATCATCATCGAGTCGGCCGGCGTACCTGCACCGTCCAGCGGATCGGGCTGGTCGTAGAACGTATCGGGAAGCTTCGCGCCGGGCACGACCGATTCCGGGTCGCGCCACCGCATCACGCGCTGTCGGTACACATCGCCGATGCCACGCGCGCCCATTTCCGCTGCCAGCGCGGCGAACCCTCCGGTGCGTGAGGCCTCGCCATGCGACTTCGCGCTGCGGGCCATCGCGTGCCGCACGAACCCGGGCACGCGGCTATGCCAGCGCCAGTTCCGCAGCGCGCGCTCGTAGCGCTTGTAGCCGAAGAACAACTCGTCGCCGCCATCGCCCGACAGCGCAACGGTCACCGCCGTGCGCGCCAGTCGCGCGACCAGCGCGGTCGGCACCTGCGAGGCATCGGCGAAGGGTTCGTCGAACATCGCCGGCAGCGTCGGCACCACGCCCAGCGCATCGGCGCCGCTGACGTAAAGCTCGGTATGTTGCGTGTGCAGGTGTTCTGCGACTTCGCGCGCCAGATGCGCCTCGTCGTGGTGCGAGCGTTCGAAGCCGATCGTGAAACTGCGTACCGGATGCCGGCTCTGCACCTGCATCAACGCGGTGACGATGGACGAATCGGTACCACCGGAGAGGAACACGCCCACCGGCACGTCGGCGACCATGCGCAGTGCTACCGCATCGCGCAACAGCTCGTCGAGATGGTTCTCCGCTTCGAGAACGTCGCCGGTGAAAGGCGTCGCCAGCGCGCTGCGCATGCGCTCACGCGGATCCCAGTAACGGCGCTGGTCGCGATGCGGGTCGTGCTCGCCCGCGCCGAGCGCGACGGCCACCGCATCGATGCAGAGCAGGCAACCGGGCTGGAGCTTGAAGGTATCGACATGGATCGCATGCGGCGCGGGGATGTAATCCAGCCGCAGCAGCAGGGCGAGCGCGTCCGGATCAACACCATTGTCGAATGCCGGGTGCCGCCACAACGCCTTGAGTTCGGACCCGAACACGAACGTGCTGCCGGCCCAGCCGTAATACAGCGGCTTCTTGCCGACGCGGTCGCGCGCCAGCCACAGACGACGCTCATCGCGATCCCACAACGCCAGCGCGAACATGCCGTTGCAACGCGACACGGCCTCCTCGACGCCCCACTCCATCACCGCGGCCAGCAGCACCTCGGTATCGGAGTGGCCGCGGAACACATGGCCGCGCGCGACCAGCACTTCGCGCAGCTCGGCGAAGTTGTAGATCTCGCCGTTGTAGACGACGACGAAGCGATGGTTCTCCGACGCCATCGGCTGGTGGCCCAGCGGCGACAGGTCGAGGATGCTCAGGCGGCGGTGCGCGAGCGCGATACCGGCGCCTTCATCCACCCACACGCCGCGATCGTCCGGCCCGCGATGCTCCAGTGCATCGCCCATCGCGCCGGCGAGCGTTTCCAGACGCGAACCTTGCGTGTCCGGCGTCGGGCGCAGCAGGCCGGCAAGTCCGCACATGCGTCAGGCCAGTCGGTCTGCCGCGGCGACGATGTCGTCGTCCGACGGAATCACCAGGAACGCAGCGCCTGCGAGCGGCGTGTACGTATCCACACCGACCACGCGCTGGAACGGACGCGCGCCAAAACCGCCCTCGGCGATGGCGGTGAGCACGCCCTCGCCCACGCCGGCGCTGTGCCGGCCTTCGTCGACGATGAGGATTCGCTTCGCAGTCTTCGCCTGTGCGCGGATGTACGTCTCGTTGAGCGGCACCAGCCAGCGCAGGTCGACGACGCGCGCCTTCCAGCCGTGCTCGCCTTCGATCGCGCGGGCGGCGCGCAGGCTCATCGGCACGCCGTTGCCGTACGTGAAGATGACCAGGTCATCGTTGCCTTCGCCGTACACGCGGCCTTCGCCCAGCGTCATCGCCTCATCGGGCTTGGGGTACGAGGTCAGCCACTGGCCGTCGCCGGGCTCGTACAGGTCCTTGGTCATGTACAGCGCGATGGGCTCGAGGAACACGCTGACGCGACCGTCGACCTTCGCCAGCGCGGTAAGCGTGCGCAGCATCGTCGCCGCGTCATCGCCGCGCGACGGGCAACCCACGACCAGCCCCGGGATGTCGCGCAGCGCGGTGATCGAGTTGTCGTTATGGAAGTGCCCGCCGAAACCGCGCTGGTAACCCAGGCCGGCGATGCGCACCACCATCGGGTTCGCATACTGGTTGTTGCTGAAGAACTGCAGCGATGCCGCTTCGCCGCGGATCTGGTCGCAGGCGTTGTGGAAGTACGCGAGGTACTGGATTTCCGGAATCGGCAGCATCCCGACGTTGGCGAAACCCTGCGCCATGCCGAGGATCATCGTCTCGTCCAGCAGCGTGTTGAACACGCGACGCGGCCCGAACGCCTTCTGCAGGCCCTTGGTCACCGTGTAGACGCCGCCCTTCTGCGCGACGTCCTCGCCGAACAGCAGCGTGTCCGGATACTTGGCGAACACGTCGTGCAGCGCGTTGTTGATCTGGATCGCCAGATGGCGCGGCGGCTGGTTTTCCGGCAGCTTCGCTTCGCCGCCAAACACTTCGAGGCGACGGTCGGCGTAATCGGCACGTGCCGCTTCCGCCTGCACCTTCGCCGGTGTGTACGGAGCGAGCGGTGCGATCACGTCCTCGAGCTTCTCGATCTTCGGACGGCGATCGGCTTCCTCCGCCGCGGCGAAGCACTTCCTGCGCGTGGCTTCGTACAGCGCGAGCACGTCGTCCTTCGACATCAGGCCCGACTCCAGCGCGATGGCAGCCGACCTCAACAGCGGGTCGGTCGCTTCCACCGCGCAAAGCTCCTCGATCGAACGCCATTCGATTTCGAAGTCGGTGCCGGCGTGGCCCATGATGCGCGTCGTGCGCAGGTGCAGGAACGTCGGGCGACGCGTGGTGCGGCAATGTTCGACCGCACGTTGCACGTCGGCGTAACCGTTGGCCACGTCCAGGCCGTCGGCGGCGAAGTAATCCAGCCCGTCCATGTTGCGGAAGCGGTTGGCGATCCAGCCGCCGGGCGTCTTCACCGAGATGCCGATGCCGTTGTCCTCGCATACGAACAGCACCGGCGCGGGCAGCTTCTGGTACGCCGTCCAGGCGGCGGCGTTGAACGCGGTCTGCGCGGTGGCGTGGTTGGCTGATGCGTCGCCGAAGGAGCAGATCGCGATGCTGTCGCCGGGAATCGGCAACGCGTGGTTCAAGCGCTTGCCGGCTTCGATCGCCACCGCCGTGCCCAGGGCCTTCGGCAGGTGCGAGGCGATGGTCGAGGTCTGCGGCAACACCCACAACGGCTTGCTGCCCCACACCTTGTGACGGCCGCCGGACGCGGGATCGTCCTTGCTCGCGGCGAAGCTCAGCGCCGAGTCCATCACCGGATCCATGCCCGGCAGCTTGCGGAAGCGCTCGGCCATGAAGCCGCCGGAGCGGTAATGCAGGAACGCAGGGTCCGTATGGCGCGTGAGGCGCGCGACCATCGCATTGCCTTCATGGCCACTGGAGCCGATGGTGTAGAAAACCTTGTTCTGCACGCGCAGCACGCGCGCCATCAGGTCCAGGTGGCGGCTGATGAGCTGCGACTCGAACAGCTCGGCAAAACCCTGCGCGTTGAGCTCGCTGCCTTCCAGGATCGGCGCATCGGCCGTCGGGCGCGCGTTGACGGGGCCGTCCCACGCCTTCACGAACTCGACGAAGTTGACGTCGCAGATCTCGGCCCGGTTCAGGCCTTTCATGCGCGCGGGGATGGGATTGGGGATCAGGGACATGGTCGGGGTTCCAGGGGCCCGCGTCGGGGGAATGCGCGGGCAGAATTCGTTGGGCGATGCTCGAAGCCGGCGGTCAGTCCGGCAACGCCAGGCGCGAGAGGACTTCCACCGGCGGCGGCGGCATGGCGAGGAAGTGCGGGGTCTGGCTTACGCGTTCGATCCACGCCCGCACGGCGGGATACACCGAAAGATCGAAACCGCCCTCATCGGCCACGGCGGTGTAGGCGAACAGCGCGATGTCGGCGATGCCATAGGCTTGCCCGCTGAACCATTCGTGCGATGCCAGGTGCTGCTCCATCACCGCCAGCGCCTGGTTGCCGCGTTCGCGCAACTGCGGGAGCGAGGCACGACGCGGTGAATCCAGCTGCGTCCAGCCGCGGATGAAACGCGCGACCGCGATGTACGGCTCGTGGCTGTACTGCTCGAAGAACAGCCAGCTCAGCACCTGCGCTCGTTCGTATGCGTCACCGGCGAAGAACGGCGTGCCTTCGGCGAGGTAACACAGGATCGCGTTCGACTCGGTCAGGATGCGGCCGTCTTCGAGCTCGACCATCGGCACCTTGCCGTTGGGATTCTTCGCAAGATATTCCGGCGTGCGCGTCGCGCCGGCGGTGCTGTCGACCTCCACCCACTTGAACTCGCGTTCGAGCTGGGTGAGCAGCAACCGCAGCTTGTGGCAGTTGCCGGAGCTGGAATAGCCGTAAACGGTGATCATCGCTTCGTCCCTTCGCGTTCGCGTCGCGCGAACCACTCATCGCGCGACTGGCCCCAGATCTCGATGTCTTTCGTGTCGAATGGCGCGGGCAGCCGGCCCATGCGCTGCAGCGTCGAACCGAGCTTGGCGGCGACGGCCTTCGAGTTCGCGTTTTCCGGGTCGATGGTGTGAATCACCTCGCTCCAGCCCAGCGTGTCGAAGGCCCAGTCGGTCGCCACGATGGCCGCCTCAGGCCCGTAACCGCGGCCCCAGCGATCGCGCACGATGCTCCAGCCGACTTCCGTGCCGGGCCAGCCTTCCGGCTGCCACGGGCCGACTCGGCCGACCCACTCCCCGGTCACCTTCTCGATTACCGAGAACATCGCGAAGCCCTTGAGGTGCCACACACCGATCATCGCGGCGAAGCTGCGCCACGCGGCCGGACGCGGTTCGGTGCCGCCGATGTGGCGGCAGGTTTCCTCGTCGGCCTTGAACGCGGCCCACGCCTCGAAATCCTCCGCCTGCGGCGGGCGGAGGATCAGGCGTTGCGTTTCCAGTGTCGGACCCAGCTGCATCGCCGGCTCCGGATCAGAACGCGTTGATGCCGGTGAGCTCGCGTCCGATCACCAGCTGGTGCACGGTTTCCGTGCCTTCGTAGGTGATGACCGATTCGAGGTTCAGCGCGTGGCGTATCGCGGCGTGCTCGGTGGTGATGCCGGCGCCGCCGAGCAGGTCGCGGCATTCGCGCGCGATGTCGATGGCCATGCGGCAGTTGTTCCACTTCGCCAGCGACACCTGCGCCGGTTGCATGTTGCCTGCGTCCTTCAAACGACCCAGCTGCACGACCAGCAGCTGCGCCAGCGTGATGCGGCGAGCCATCTCGGCCATCTTGATCTGCGCGCTCTGCGTCGCGGCGACGGGGCGGTCGAACAGGATGCGTTCCTTGGTGTAGCCCAGCACTTCGTCCAGGCACGCGATGGCCGCGCCGATCGGGCCCCAGGTGATGCCGTAGCGTGCCTGCGTCAGGCAGCCCAGCGGACCCTTCAGGCCCTTCACGTTCGGCAGGCGGTTGGCATCGGGCACGCGCACGTTGTCGAAGAACAGCGAGCTGGTCACCGACGCGCGCAGGCTCATCTTGTGCTTGATTTCCTGCGCGGCGAAACCGGGCATGCCCTTCTCGACGATGAAGCCCTGGATGCCTTCGTCCGTCTGCGCCCACACGATGGCGATGTCGGCGACGTTGCCGTTGGTGATCCACATCTTGGAGCCGTTGAGGACCCAGTCGCCGCCGTCGCGGCGGGCGTGCGTCTTCATGTTGGCCGGATCGGAGCCGCCGTGCGGTTCGGTCAGGCCGAAGCAGCCGATGACCTTGCCGGCGGCCATGTCGGGCAGCCAGCGCTGGCGCTGCTCTTCGCTGCCGTAGGCGTAGATGGGGTACATGCACAGCGAGGACTGCACGCTGACAAAGCTGCGGATGCCGCTGTCGCCGCGCTCCAGTTCCTGGCAGATCAGGCCGTAGCTGACGGCGTTGAGGCCGGCGCAGCCGTACTTCTCGGGCAGCGAGGAGCCCAGCAGGCCGAGTTCGGCGATCTCGCCGATGAGTTCCTTCGGGAAACGGCCCTGGTCGAACGCGTCGCCAATGATCGGAATGACGCGTTCGTTGGTGAACCGGGCCACCGTGTCCTGTACGGCGCGCTCTTCTTCGGTGAGGAGCGAGCGGACGTCGTAAAGGTCGTACGGATGCAGGGCCATGGCGCACTCGACTTGAGGGAAGACCGCCATTGTACGGGCGCCCCGCTGCGCGGGTAAGGCCGCGTAAACGCTTGCAGCCACGGGGAATTTCGTCGCACGCAACAAAAACGGGGCCGGATCGCTCCGGCCCCGTCGGGGTATTGCTTGTATGCGAGCGCTACCAGCTCGCGAGACCTCAGCCGCGCGTCGGGGCGGCGGCGGCGGCGGTCTGCGTGACGACCTGGCCGTCGATGACCGGCAGGCGGCCGGCGACCGGGCGCTCGTCCATGCGGATGGTCTGCTCGGTGCCGTTGTAGCGGTAGGTCACGTCGTAGCCGACGACCTTGTCTTCGTCGCCCAGCGCGATGCGGCTGCCCGGCTTGCTGTCGGTGCGCATGGTGCCGGTGGTGCCGTCCGGATTGCGGTAGGTCACGTTGTAGCCCGTCACGCGCGAGGACTCGGAGGTCGAGGACACGGTGTGGCACTGGCGCTCGGTGCGGCTGGTGACCTTGCCGCCGACGTGGCGCTTGTCGATCTGGTTGCCGATGAAGCCACCGGCCACCGCGCCGCCGACGGTCGCGGCCTTCTTGCCGTTGCCGCCGCCGACCTGGTTACCCAGCAGGCCGCCGATGACCGCGCCGGCCACGGTGCCGCCGACGTTGCCGTCGCGTTCCGGGGCGCGCTCCTGCACGACCACGTCCTCGCACACTTCGCGCGGGGTGGAGGTGGTGCTGGTCTCGCGGATGGCGTCGGTGCCGATCACGGTCGCGTAGAGCTTTTCCTTCTGCGTGATCGACTTGACGTTGGTGACGTCGGCGTACTCGACCTTGTTGCCGCCGATGCCGGCGTCGGCGGCGATGTCGCCTTCCTCGCCCGGGACGACCTGGCCGTCGGCCGAAGCCGCCGGGGTCGCACCCTTGTTGCTGAAGCTGTTGAATGCAGCCACTGCGACACCGCCTACGAGCAGCGAAGCCAGGGCGACGGCGAGAATGTTCTTGTTCATCTCAGGCCTCAGAGGCGGGACGAGCCCGCGTTGTTGGATGGCGCCATTCGACCACTCGAAAGCTGAACGGCCGCCGATTTTTTAACATCAAGCTGTCGAAACTGTGAACTGGTTTAGGCACGCTTGTTATCGTCTCTGGGACCACGGTCATACCGGATCTGCCATGCCTTCCCCATTTGCTGCCCCGATCCTCGGGTTCCTCGCTAGGCTCAGCTTCCCTCGCCTGTTCGTGGTGACGGCGGGGCTGTTCCTGGCCGACGTGCTGATTCCGGACTTCATTCCGCTGGCCGACGAGCTGCTGCTGGGCATGGGCACGCTGTTGCTGGCCAGCTGGAAGAAGCGCAAGGAACCGTCGATCCCGCCGCCGCCCGCGCCGCGCTGACTCCGTGCACGCGCTGGTCGACACGCACTGCCACCTCGACGACGGCGAGTTCGACCGCGATCGCGATGAGGTGATGGCCCGCGCCCGCGAGGCCGGGGTGCGTCGGCAGGTCGTGCCGGCCATCGATGCGGCCAGTTGGCCGAAGCTGCGCGAAGTCTGCGCGCGGGACGATGGGCTGTATCCCGCGTACGGGTTGCACCCGCTGCTGCTGGACCGCCATACCGATGCGCACCTGGATGAGCTGCGCGGCTGGATCGAGCGTGAACGCCCCGTTGCCGTCGGCGAATGCGGGCTGGACTACTTCATCGAAGGACTCGACCCCGAGCGCCAGCAGCATTACTTCGACGGCCAGTTGAAGATCGCGCGCGAGTTCGACCTGCCGGTAATCGTGCATGCGCGCCGCGCGGTGGATGCGGTGATCGCCTCCATCCGCCGCGTCGGCGGCCTTCGCGGCGTCGTGCACAGTTTTTCCGGCAGCGAGGAACAGGCGCGGCAGTTGTGGAAGCAGGGCTTCCTGCTCGGCCTGGGCGGGCCGGTGACGTACGAACGCGCCAATCGCCTGCGCAGGCTCGCGGCGAGCATGCCGCTGGAATTCCTGCTGCTGGAAACCGATGCGCCCGACCAGCCCGATTCGGACATCCGCGGCCAGCGCAACGAACCGGCGCGGATGACGCGTGTATTGCAGACGATCGCGCAACTGCGCGGCGTCGACCCCGATGAAGTCGCCCGGGCGACTACCGCCAACGCCGAGCGATTGTTCGCCCTGACGTGAGCCGGGCGCCCTCGCCTAGTCCTTCGCTGCGCCCTTGCGCTTGAGCAGCAGTTCCAGCGCGCGCCCCACCGCGGCGAAGGCGAACGTCCCGGTGATGTGCGTGGCCGCCCCCAGTCCCGCGCCGCAATCAAGCTTCAACGCCGCATCGCCCGACACCTGCGGGCGGATGCCGCATACCGTGCCGTCAGGCTGCGGGTATTTGACGTTTTCCAGCGAGTAGATCGCCGAGATGCCGAAGTAGCGGTCGGCGTTCTTCGGGAAATTGAATTCGCTTCGCAGCTTCTTGCGCACCAGCGCGAGCATCGCGTCGTGCTCGGTGCGCGAAAGGTCGCGCACGCGCACCAGCGTCGCATCGGTGCGCCCGCCTGCCGAGCCGACGACGATCAACGGCAGCTTGCGGCGGCGGCACCACGCGGCCATCACGACCTTGGTGCGGAAGCTGTCGCAGGCGTCGATGACCAGATCGAAGCCGCGATCGAGCATTTCCTCGAGGTTGGAAGGCGTGACGAAGCTGGCGATGGCTTCCACCGTGATCTGCGGATTGATGGCGCGGCTGCGCTCGGCCATCGCTTCGACTTTCACGCGACCGTACTGGCCGGCCAGGGCGGGCAGCTGGCGATTGGTGTTCGACACGCACAGGTCGTCGGCGTCGATCAGCGTCAGGTGCCCGACGCCGGTGCGCGCCAGCGCCTCGGCCACCCACGACCCCACGCCCCCCATGCCGATCACCGCGACGCGGCAGCCCGCCAGGTGCGCGACGGTGCCGGTTCCGTACAGGCGATCCACGCCGGCGAAGCGCTCCAGCCAGGCCGGATCGAGCGTGTGTTCGGGGATGGTGTTGTCGGGCGCGGCGGTCGTACTCATCTCGACATTGTAATCGCGACGCTGACGCTGGCCTGCGTGGGGCGCGTGGTATGGTGCCGCGGTTTTCCATGGAGGCCAGGCATGAATACCCAGCCCAGCGGTTCGCGCAGCAATGCATCGCGTTATCTGTTCCTGTTCCTGCTTGGCCTCGTGATGGGCGTGGTCGCCACGGTGATGGCGATGCGGGCCATCGACGCGCGCAAGGACCACTTCCACGAAAGTGTCATGCACGTGCAGGGCTGGCATTTGAACCAGCTGAAGAAGAAGGTCGAGCAGAACCGCTGCGCAGCCACCGACGTGCTGCCCAACATCAAGGCACTGCGCACGATGGCCGACGACCTGGAACCGGCGTTCCCCGACCTGGCCGACGACCAGCGTTTCGCCGAGCACGCCAGCCGCATGCGGGCTCGACTGGACGCCGCACTGGCCAGCCCGCCGCTCAACTGCGCCGGCGTGAGCACGACCGTCGCGGACATCGGCGAGTCGTGCAAGGGATGCCACCAGGACTTCCGTTGATCGATCGCCGTTGACTGAACGTTCCGGAAAGCAGCGTCGCGTGAAGCCGCAACATTGACCCTTGGTTCACCGCGCCGCGTCTAGCGTGACCGCCATGGTGACGGGCCCCGACGGGTCCGGCCATCCCACCTTCCAGCAAGGAGTCGCGCATGAAGATCCAGAACATCCGTCTGCTCGGTGTCGCCGCTGCCGCAACCATTGCGCTCGCTGGCTGCGCCACGTCGTCGCCCGGCTACAGCACATCGCCGAGCTATGGCGGCGGCGGTTACAGCACGGCCCCGGCGCAATGCTACGACTGCGGTACCGTGACCCGCATTGAACAGGTCACCACCGGCAGCACCGCGCCCAGCGCCACCGGCGCGGTGCTTGGCGGCATCGTCGGCGCGGTCGCTGGCCACGAGATCTCCCGCCATACCGGCGGCAGCAAGGGCAACCAGAACATCGCCACGGCGGCCGGCGCGGTCGGCGGCGCGGTGGCCGGCAATGCCATCCAGAAGAACACCACCGGCGCGTCCTACAACGTGTATGTGCGCATGAACGATGGTCGCACCACGGTCGTGACGCAGCGCGACCTGGGTAACGTCCGCGAGGGTTCCTACGTCCGCGTGTACGACGGTGCGGCACACGCGCAGTAATGCGTCGTCTCGCGTTTCACCTATAAAAAGAAACGGCCCGCGCAAGCGGGCCGTTTTGCATTTTCATTGCACGCAGGTTTCGGGGCGGATGATGGTTCCAGTACCGGGCCGGAAACCATTGCGTGCGGTTGCGGATAATCGAACCCGCCAAAAAGAAAAACCCGGCAGTGGCCGGGTTTTTCAAGCCTGTCGCGACAGGTCGCGACGCAGCGCTCGATGATCAGAGCGGCTGGACGGCGTCGGCCTGCAGACCCTTCTGGCCCTGCACGACGGTGAAGGTGACCTTCTGGCCTTCCTTCAGGCTCTTGAAGCCCTGAGTCTGGATAGCGCGGAAGTGCACGAATACATCTTCACCGTTCTCACGGCTGATGAAGCCGAAGCCCTTAGCATCGTTGAACCACTTGACGGTACCAGTTTCACGACCTGACATTGGCACTTACTCCTTGAAACGTTGCTGGTTGTAACGTGGCGCGCCACGTGCTGGTTGCAAGGAGGAAGCGAGGTGCAACGATGTAGCGGATCGATGATCAACCGCATCGGGCCACGATTCACGGTGACCCTGGCAAACACAGCGCCCGCAACGTAACCCGCGCTGGGTGAAAATGCAATCTGTGCAAAGTGGGCGTCGGCAAGGGGTATAGAAAATGGATTTACAGGTGCTTTGGTACGTCCTCGCAGGGGTTTTGATCCTGGTCGGCATCGCCGGTACGGTCCTGCCTGCCCTGCCCGGGCTCCCCCTGGTTTTCGCCGGCATGCTGCTGGCTGCCTGGGCCGGGAATTTCCAGCACGTCGGCTGGTTTCCCCTGGTCGTCCTGGGGCTGCTGACCGCCCTGTCGGTCGTCATCGACTTCCTCGCCACCGCCATCGGCGCCAAGCGCGTGGGGGCCAGCAAACTCGCCATCGCCGGCGCCATGGTCGGCACCTTCGCGGGTCTGTTCTTCGGTCCGCTCGGGCTGTTCACCGGACCGTTCCTCGGCGCCCTGGGGGGCGAGTTGATCCACGGCCGCGAGGTACGCCGGGCCACGAAGGTCGGCTTCGGCACCTGGCTCGGGATTGTCCTGGGGGTCGTGCTCAAGCTGGGGCTGGCCTTCGCGATGCTGGGGCTGTTCGCGCTGGCATGGTGGCTCTAGCAACACATTTCACGACCGGCCGGTGTTGCGATGCGACACTGCCCCGCGCCTCCCCCTCACCTCAGCGAGCCCCCCATGCCGTCCCACAGGCACGAAGCCCCGCACACGCCTCTTTCCCTCGCCTGCCGCGCCGCGTTGACGCTTGCCGCCATCGCCCCGCTGCCAACGTTCGCGCAGGCCGTCGCATCGCCGGCGACGCCCGAAGCCTGCATCTCCGTCGACTCCGACGTCGAACGCCTGGCCTGCTACGACGCAGCGCTGGGCCGCTCCGGGCGCGACACCCGCGGCGCGGACATCGCCGCCAAGGAAGCCAAGGCCATCCAGAAAAACCTGGAGCTGGCCGAGGATGTCGTACCTGCTCCCGCGCCCGAAGCCGGCCGCAGCGACCTGTATCCGATGGACGATGCCCTCCACACCGCCATCGCCAACGCGGGCAAGGGTTCGCTGCTCGACAGCCGCTGGGAACTGGCGAAGGACTCCAAGCTGGGCACGTGGAATTTCCGCGCCTACAAGCCGATGTACCTGCTGCCCGCGTTCTGGAGCAGCAACGTGAACGACACCCCGTCCTCGCCGAATCCGAACAACACGGTGACCACGCCGCTGGAGATCGACGACATGGAGGCGAAATTCCAGGTCAGCTTCAAGACGAAGGCCTGGGAGAACATCTTCGGCGACAACGGCGATCTGTGGATGGCCTACACCCAGTCCTCGCGCTGGCAGGTCTACAGCCCGGACACCTCGCGACCGTTCCGCGAAACCAACTACGAGCCGGAGGTCATGCTGACCTTCCGCAACAACTACCACCTCGCCGGCTGGAACGGGCGCCTGCTCGGCATCGGCGTCAACCACCAGTCCAACGGCCGCGCCGATCCGCTTTCGCGCAGCTGGAACCGCGTGATCGGCATGGTCGGGCTGGACCGCGAGAACTGGGCGCTGACCGTGCGCCCGTGGTGGCGCGTCAAGGAAAGCGCCAGCGACGACAACAATCGCGATATCGAGGATTACGTCGGCCGCGCCGATGCAACGCTGGTCTATGTGCATGGCGAGCATCAGATCTCGGTCATGGGCCGTCATTCGCTGCGTGGCGGCGACCGGTCGCATGGCGCGGTGCAACTGGACTGGGGCTTCCCGATCCACAACAGCCTGCGCGGCCACGTGCAGATCTTCGACGGCTACGGCGAGAGCCTGATCGACTACAGCCATCGGGCGACCTACATCGGCCTGGGAGTTTCGCTCCTGGAGTGGTACTGACCAGCGGCTATCCTCTACGCGGCCCCATCGATGACAGGACGTCCATGATCTCCACCGCACGCGCGCACCGCTCCTTCTTCGCCTATTCCGCCGCCTTGCTGGGCGTGCTCAGCCTGTTCGCGGTGCTGTGCTTCCATTTCCCCGAACTGCTGACCAGCAAGGAATTCCGGACGGCCTACACCGAGCACTTCGCCCGCAACCTGCTGCTGGCGGGACTGGTGGCCGCTTTCGTGATGGGGACCGTGGCGATCCTGCGCGATCGCAACAAGCGCGTGGCGCTGGTCGGCGTCGGAAGCGCGACGCTGGCGGTGCTGCTGGGCGGCACCAACGTGACGTTCGACGCGATCGGCAAGACGCCCTATTCGCTCGGGCTCGACTGGTTCGTCATCTCACTGTTCTTCTCGGCGCTGGTATTCGTGCCACTGGAGCGCTATCTCGGCCAGCGGACGATCTCGCCGCTGCGGCCAGGCTGGCGCACCGACCTGACGTACTTCTTCATGAGCCACGTGCTCGTGCAGTTCATCCTGATCCTGGTCACCGCATCGACTTCGACCGTGGCGAGCCTGGCGGCGTTTCCCTTGCTGAAAGGGCTGATCCAGTCGATGCCGACGTGGCTGCAGTTCCTGGTCGCGGTGTTCTTCGCCGACCTCGCGCAGGCCACGCTGCATCGCGCCTATCACAATACGCCGTGGCTGTGGCGCTTCCATGCGGTCCACCATTCCAGTCGCGAAATGGACTGGCTGGCGGGTTCGCGCATCCACCTGGTCGAAATCCTGCTCACGCGCAGCGCGGTGATGCTGCCGCTGCTCGTGCTGGGTTTCTCGGCGTCGGCGATCAACGCCTACGTCATCCTGGTGGGACTGCAGGCGGTACTCGCGCACGCGAACCTCGGCATCCGGTTCGGATGGCTCGAATACATCCTGGTGCTGCCGCGCTACCACCACTGGCACCACGCACGGCATGGCGACTATCTGGACGTGAACTACGCAATCCACCTTCCGCTGGTGGACATGCTGATGGGAACCTTCAAGCTGCCGCCGGATGACGCCTGGCCGCCCGAGTACGGCGTGATGAAGCTCGAAACGGTGCCGCGCGGCATCGTGCGCCAGCACCTCATGCCGTTCCGTTCACGCAAGGCCTACGACGACCACGTCGCGTAGACCGCGACGGCTTCCTTCTCGTCATGGCGTGTCCCCATTCGCAGTTCGTGCGAATCGTTTGTCCGATCATGCGATTGAACCCGATCGCCTGGAGGGAAACGCCACGATGGACATGCGACGCATCCTTTCGCTCGACGGCGGCGGCATTCGCGGCCTGGTCAGCTGCATCTGGCTGGCGGGGGTCGAAGATGCCCTGGTCCGCGCAGGCAAGCCGGGGCTGCTGAAATCCTTCGACCTGCTGGCCGGCAGTTCAACCGGCGCGATCGTCGGCTGCGGGCTGGCGGTCGGGCTCTCGCCGACCCAGTTGGCCCTGCTGTATCGACAGCATCGGCACGAGATATTTCCCGGCATGGCGGAACGCCTGTGGTCGCGCGCGGGACGGATGTTCACGCAGGGTGTTTCGGCGCCGCGCTACGACGCCCGGGGACTGGAGAAAGTGCTGAAGGGTGTCTTCGGCGATACGCGGCTGGGGCAGTCGAAGATTCCGCTGCTCATCACCAGCTACGACACCATCTCCCGCAAGCCGATCGTCTTCAAAAGCTTCAAGCCCGAACACGCGGACCTGCGGATGTGGGAGGTCTGCCGCGCCTCGTCCGCCGCGCCGACGTACTTCCCCGCGCATGCGATGACGGTGGAAGGACGCGCGCGGGCGATGATCGATGGCGGCGTGGTCGCCAACAACCCGACCGCCTGCGCGATCGCCGAAGCCATGCGCAAGGACGCGCGCGTGGACAGCGCGCAGAACCTGGTCGTGCTGTCGGTGGGCACCGGCGAACGCAGCCGACCGATCGACCTGAAATCGGCGCAGGAATGGGGTGCGATCGAATGGGCCATTCCCATCATCGACGTACTGTTCGACGGCAACACCGATGCGGTGGACTACATCGCGCGCCACCTCATCGGCGACGGCTACTTCCGGCTGCAGGCAGAGCTTTTGACCGGGCTGGACGACCTGGACGACGTCAGCGAGACGAACATCGCCGCGCTGGAGGCGATGTCGAAGGAGTATCTGCTGCAGGAAGAAACGCGGAAAACGCTGGCGGGGCTGGTGGCGCGGGTGTAGTGGCATCACTGCGCCCGGGCCCAGGCGGCGACGCTTGCCCGGGTGCGCTTCGCACGTCCCTGCCCTCACCCCAACCCCTCTCCCGGAGGAGAGGGGCTCAAGAGTCGGCGTGCCGACTTACTCCACAACCACCGGAATCTTCCCGATGCGGGCCTGCCATTCCTTCGGCCCGGTCTTGTGCACCGACTCGCCGGTGGAATCCACGGCGACCGTCACCGGCATGTCCTGCACGTCGAACTCGTAGATCGCTTCCATGCCCAGGTCCGCGAAACCGACGACCTTCGCCGCCTTGATCGCCTTGGACACCAGGTATGCCGCACCGCCGACCGCCATCAGGTAGGCCGACTGGTGCTTGCGGATCGCCTCGATCGCCGCCGGGCCGCGTTCGGCCTTGCCGACCATGCCCAGCAGGCCAGTCTGCGCCAGCACCTGCTCGGTGAACTTGTCCATGCGCGTGGCGGTGGTTGGGCCGGCGGGGCCGACGACCTCGTCGCGCACCGGATCGACCGGGCCGACGTAGTAGATGAAGCGGCCGCGCAGGTCGACCGGCAGCGCCTCGCCCTTGTTGAGCATGTCGACCATGCGCTTGTGCGCGGCGTCGCGACCGGTCAGCAACTTGCCGTTGAGCAACAGCACCTCGCCCGGCTTCCAGCTGGCGACGTCTTCCTTCGTCAGCGTGTCGAGATTGACGCGGCGGCCTTTCGAGGCATCGTAGGTCAGCTCCGGCCAGTCGGCCAGCGACGGCGGATCGAGCATCACCGGCCCGCTGCCGTCCAGCGTGAAATGCGCGTGGCGCGTGGCGGCGCAGTTCGGGATAAGTGCCACGGGCAGGTTTGCGGCGTGGGTCGGGTAATCCTTGACCTTGATGTCGAGCACCGTGGTCAGGCCACCCAGGCCCTGCGCGCCGATGCCCAGCGCGTTGACCTTCTCGTACAGCTCAAGGCGCAGTTCCTCGGCGCGGTTGGACGCGCCGCGGGCCTGGAGCTCGGTGATGTCGATCGGCTCCATCAGCGATTCCTTCGCCAGCAGCATCGCCTTCTCGGCGGTGCCGCCGATGCCGATGCCCAGCATGCCCGGCGGGCACCAGCCGGCGCCCATGGTCGGCACGGTCTTGAGCACCCAGTCGACGATGGAGTCGGACGGGTTGAGCATCGCGAACTTCGACTTGGCCTCCGAACCGCCGCCCTTCGCGGCGACGATCACGTCGACCTTGTTGCCGGGCACGACCTTCACGTTGACCACGCCTGGCGTGTTGTCCTTCGTGTTGGTGCGCTTGCCGGCCGGATCGGCCAGCACGGAGGCGCGCAGCTTGTTGTCCGGATGGTTGTACGCGCGGCGCACGCCTTCGTGGACCATGCCCTCGACCGACATCGTGGCGTCGTCCCAGCGCACGCTCATGCCGATCTCGAGGAACACGGTGACGATGCCGGTGTCCTGGCAGATCGGGCGATGGCCCTCGGCGCACATGCGCGAGTTGATCAGGATCTGGGCGATGGCGTCCTTCGCCGCCGGCGATTCCTCGCGCTCGTAGGCGGCAGCGAGGTTCTTGATGTAATCGACCGGGTGGTAGTAGCTGATGTACTGCAGACCGTCGGCGATCGACTGGATCAGGTCTTCCTGGCGGATGGCGACGGGCTGGCTGGCGGCGAACGGCTGCGTTGCGGTGTTGCTCACGGCGGGCGTGCTCTCGGCGGGCTTGCTGGCGGCGGAACCGCCATTCTAGCCCGTCGGGCCGGGGCGGGCCCCGCTGAAGCAGCGCCGGTACGGGCGGCGGGCCGGAACGCTGTGTGCGGCGGGCTCGTCAGGGGCGGATCGGCGGGATCAGGCCGCGTCGGCCTTGGTCGTGAAGCTTTCGCCGCAACCGCATTCGGCGGTGACGTTGGGATTGCGGAACAGGAACTGCTCGCCCAGACGCTGTTTCACCAGGTCGATCTGCGTGCCATCCACCAGCGGCAGGCTCAGCGCGTCGACGTAGATACGGACGCCCTCCTGCTCGAAGATCGTGTCGTCGGCGCCCTGCGCGCGCGTCAGGTCGGCCTTGTACTGCCAGCCCGAACAGCCCGTCCGGGTCACGCCGAAGCGCAGGCCGATCGCGTCGGGGGATTCGACGAGATAGCGCTGGACGCGTTCAAGGGCGGCGGGGGCGAGGGTGACGGCCATGCGGGACTCCGGCGTGCATCGATGGATGCGGGTCAATGAGTTACTGCGCGGGCTTTTACCGCAGGGGGATTATAGCGACGCGATGCCGGCCGTTCGGTAAACTCCGGCCTTTCCCCACATTGGCCCGAAACGGCAAGGATTCAAGGCATGACGGTGGTCAGCGTCGAACAGGCGCTCGCGGGCAAGATCCCGGCGGGTGGCGAAGTCACGGTCCGGGGCTGGGTGCGCACGGTGCGCGGCACGGCCGGGCTCGCCTTCATTCACGTGACCGACGGATCGTGCTTTGCCCCGATCCAGGTCGTGGCGACCGACACGCTGGCCAATTTCGACGAACTCAAGCGCCTGACCACCAGCTGCTCGGTGATCGCCACCGGCACCCTGGTCGCCTCCCAGGGCAAGGGCCAGTCGTTCGAAATCCAGGCCACCGGCGTGGAAGTGGTCGGCTGGGTCGAAGACCCGCTGACCTACCCCATCCAGCCCAAGCCGATGACGCCGGAGTTCCTGCGCGAAGTGGCCCACCTGCGCCCGCGCACGAACCTGTTCGGCGCCGTCACGCGCATCCGCGACTGCCTGGCCAAGGCCGCGCACCGCTACTTCCACGAGAACGGCTTCTACTGGATCTCCACGCCGATCATCACCACCTCCGACGCCGAAGGCGCCGGCCAGATGTTCCGCGTCTCCACGCTGGACATGGCCAACCTGCCCCGCGACGAGCACGGCGGCATCGACTTCAGCCGCGATTTCTTCGGCAAGGAAACCTTCCTGACCGTGTCCGGCCAGCTCAACGTCGAGGGCTACGCGCTGGCGCTGAGCAAGGTCTACACCTTCGGCCCGACCTTCCGCGCCGAGAACAGCAACACCACGCGCCACCTGGCCGAGTTTTGGATGATCGAGCCGGAAATCGCCTTCGCCGACCTGGCCGAAGACGCGCGCGTGGCCGAGGAATTCCTCAAGTACATGTTCCGCGCCGTGCTCAACGAACGCGCCGACGACATGGCCTTCATCGCCGAACGCGTGCAGAAGGACGCGATCACGCGCCTGGAGTCGTTCGTCAACGCGCCGTTCGAACGCATCGAGTACACCGACGCGATCAAGCTGCTGCAGAAGGCGGACAGGAAGTTCGACTTCCCGGTCGAATGGGGCCTGGACCTGCAGACCGAACACGAGCGCTGGCTCACCGAGGAACACGTCGGCCGCCCGGTCGTCGTCACCAACTACCCCGAGCACATCAAGGCCTTCTACATGCGCCTGAACGACGACGGCAAGACCGTCGCCGCGATGGACGTGCTGGCCCCCGGCATCGGCGAGATCATCGGCGGCAGCCAGCGCGAGGAGCGCCTGGACATGCTCGACGCGCGCATGGCGCAGTTCGGGCTGGACCCGGCGCACTACGGCTGGTACCGCGACTTCCGCCGTTACGGCACCGTGCCGCACGCCGGTTTCGGCCTGGGCTTCGAGCGCCTGGTCGTGTACGTGTGCGGCCTGAGCAACATCCGCGATGCGCTTCCGTACCCGCGCGCGCCGGGGCAGGCGGAGTTCTGATCGAAACCGTGATTCGTGACTCGGGATTGGTGCTTCACCGGGCCAATCCCCACTCGCCAATCACGAACCACGAATGATGAATCACGGCGGTCCATGATCCTCTTCTTCTCCCTGCTCTTCGTCGCCATCGCCATCGCCGGCTTCTGCGCGTTCGTGATCTTCTGGCCGCTGTCGCTGGTGCATATCCGCGACCGCCATCCGCAGTTGCAGTCACAACTGGGTGAAGGCGCGTTCGCGCGGCCATCGGCCTGGGGCTGGCTGCTGCGTCGCGGTTACCTGTCGGTGCACGACGGCAACCTCAACGGTCTGGCGAGTCCCGCGCGGATCTCGCTGTTGACCATCATCGGCGGCCTCGTCTGCGCCGCCCTGCTCTGGCTACTCGCCGTGGTGATCGGATGAACGACAACGTCAACGACCAGTGGTGGCTCGCCACGATCGGCCGCACGCTGATCTGGGCGCGGCTGCGCACGCTTGATGCGGGCACTGCTGAAGTGCTCGACAGCGACGGCGTCGTCCAGCCATACGACAGCGAGGACACCGCACGGGCGGCATTGATGGACGCGGAGTTCGTCGCGCTCGACGGCCTCGACGATGACGACGCGCGCAACCGCGGCTTCTCGATGGACGAACTCGTACCGCCCAGCGGCGAAGGCTTCGATGTGCTGCGCCCGCAGATGGTCCGGCAGCTTCCGTCGCGTCACTGACGGCCCGCCATGTACCTGCCCCGCGCCTTCGCCGAACACGATCTCGAAGCGCTGGACCGGTTGGCGGAGCGCGACCGCTTCATCACGCTGATCACGGTGCGCGATGGCGACCCCACCGTCAGCCACCTGCCAGTGCTGTATCGCCGCAACGGCGAGCACGTCGAACTGATCGGGCACTGGGCGCGGCCGAATCCGCAGGCCGCGCATGCCGGCCCCGCGCAGGCGATCTTCCACGGCCCGCACGCCTACGTCTCTCCTTCCTGGTATCCCGACAAGGAAGAGGCCGCGCGCGTGCCGACGTGGAACTACGCCGTCGCGCACCTGCGCGGCACGTTGTCGACGTTCGACGACGAACGCGCGCTGGCCGATGTCGTCGACGGACTGAGCATCGAACATGAAGCCTCCATCGGCAGCGACTGGCGTTTCGAGTTCGAACGCGACGATCTCCGCCGCCAGCTGCGCGGCATCGTCGGGTTCCGCTTCGTCGCCACCGAGATTGCGCTGAAGTTCAAGCTCAGCCAGAACCATCCCATGGCCAATCGCGAATCGGTGGCCTCGCAGCTGGAGGCGCAATCGCGCGACGCCAGCCGCGAAACCGCCGCGCTGATGCGCGAACGCATGACAATCGAATCGAACGGAGACTGACGTGGACCTCGACCTCACCGGAAAGCATGCGCTCGTCTGCGGCGCGAGCCAGGGCATTGGCCTTGCGACTGCGCAGGCGTTGGCGGAACTCGGCGCCGACGTCACGCTGCTCGCGCGTCGCGAGGAACGCCTGCGCGAACTCGCCGCCACGCTGCCCACCAACAACGGCCAGACGCACGGCTGGGTCGCCGTCGACAGCGCCGATACCGACACACTGCGCGCGAAAGTGCAGGCACTGGTCGCGGGCAAGCCGGTGCATGTGCTGGTGAACAACACCGGCGGCCCGCCGCCCGGCCCGGTGCATGGCGCGGAAATCGCGGCGTTCGAAGCGGCGTATCGCCAACACCTCATCGCCAACCATGTGCTCGCCGAGACCGTCGTGCCCGGCATGGAGCGCGACGGCTACGGCCGCATCGTCAACGTCATCTCCACCTCGGTGAAGGAACCGCTGCAGGGTCTGGGCGTCTCCAACACGACGCGCTGGGCCGTGGCGAGCTGGGCCAAGACGCTGGCGACGGAACTGGCGCCCAGGGGCATCACCGTGAACAACGTGTTGCCCGGCTCGACCGAAACGCCGCGCATCGAGCAGATCATCGACAACACGTCGACCAAGACCGGCAAGAGCCGTGACGAAGTCTTCCAGAAGATGGTCTCGGAAATCCCGATGCGCCGCTTCGCGCGCCCGGAGGAAACCGCCGCCGCAATTGCCTTCCTGTGCTCGCCCGCCGCCTCCTACATCACGGGTGTGAACCTTCCAGTGGATGGCGGGCGGACGCGTTCGTTGTAGGCCCTTGGGAGCGTTCGGCACGATGCGGAATCCGCGCCGAGGGCCACCACCATACTGATCGGCACGTCCCACCCGCACTGTTAAGCTAAGCCCATGCGACTTCGCCACTTCATCGCCGGTGAACCACGCGAGCCGGCATCCGGCCGGTGGGGCGAGGTGTTCGATCCGGCCAACGGCAAGCCGTTCGCGGAGGTCGCACTCGGCGATGCCAGCGACGTCGACGCGGCGATAACGGCCGCCGAAGACGCCTTCCCCGCCTGGTCCGCCCTGCCCCACACCGAACGCGCGCGCTGGCTCGAGAAGCTTGCCGACGCGCTGGAAGCGAAACTCGACGACTTCGCCCACGCCGAATCGCGCGACGGCGGAAAGCCCATCAAGCTCGCGCGCGAAGCCGAGATCCCGCGTGCGATCAGCAACCTGCGCTTCTTCGCCCACGCGGCCACGCAGTTCGCCAGCGAATCGCACCACGGGCAGGCCGGCCTGAACTACACGCTGCGCCAGCCGCTCGGCGTCGTCGGCACGATTTCGCCTTGGAATCTCCCGCTGTACCTGTTCACGTGGAAGATCGCGCCCGCACTCGCAGCGGGCAACACGGTGGTGGCCAAACCGTCGGAAGTGACGCCGGTGACGGCGACGATGCTGGGCGAACTCGCCGCGGAGATCGGCTTCCCGAAAGGCGTGCTCAACATCGTGCACGGCCTCGGCCCGGATGTGGGCGAGCCGCTGGTCACCGATGCCCGCGTGAAGGCCATTTCCTTCACCGGCAGCACGGCGGTGGGTCGGCGCATCGCCGGCATCGCCGCGCCGCTGCTGAAGAAGGTCTCACTGGAACTGGGCGGAAAGAACCCGACGCTGGTCTTCGCCGACAGCGACTGGCGCGACCACCTCGACACGCTCGTGCGCTCGGCCTTCCAGAACTCCGGCCAGATCTGCCTGTGCGGCTCGCGCATGCTGATCGAACGCAGCATCTACGCGCAGTTCCGCGATGCGCTGGTCGAACGCGCGCAGCAGCTGCGCGTGGGCGACCCGATCGACGAGGACAACCAGCTTGGCCCGCTCGTTTCGCGCCCCCATTTCGACAAGGTCGTCAATGCGCTGCAACGTGCACGCGATGAAGGCGGCAAGGTGCTGTGCGGCGGCAACGCGCTCGATCGCCCGGGCTGGTTCGTCGCGCCGACGGTGATCGAAGGCCTCGGTCCGGATTGCGCGAGCAACCGCGAGGAAATCTTCGGCCCGGTCGTGACGCTGCAACCGTTCGACACCGACGCGCAGGCGCTTTCGCTCGCCAACGCCGGCGAGTACGGCCTCGCCGCCTCCATCTGGACGCGCGACCTCAATCGCGCGCATCGCCTGTCCGCGCAGCTGCGCGCCGGCATGATCTGGATCAACACCTGGCTGCAACGCGACCTGCGCACGCCGTTCGGCGGCACGGGCGCGTCCGGTCTCGGCCGCGAAGGCGGCTTCGAGGCCATGCGCTTTTTCACCGACGCCAAGAACGTCGGCCTGCATTTGGGATGAAGCAATGACGACCGGCCCCCTCAACGACCTCATCAAGAACAACCGCGACTGGTCCGAGCGCATCAGCCGCGAGGACCCGGAGTTCTTCGAACGCCTGTCCAAGCAGCAGGCACCCGAGTATCTGTGGATCGGCTGCTCGGACTCGCGCGTGCCCGCCAACCAGGTCATCGACATGGCGCCGGGCGAAGTGTTCGTCCACCGCAACATCGCCAATGTCGTGGTGCACACCGACCTCAACTGCCTGTCCGTGATCCAGTTCGCCGTGGACGTACTGAAGGTCAAGCACATCCTCGTGGTCGGCCATTACGGCTGCGGCGGCGTGCACGCGGCGCTGCACGGCACGCGCGTGGGACTGGCCGACAACTGGCTGCGCCATGTGTCCGACGTCGCCGAGAAGCACGAAGCCTGCATGCACCACGCGCGCGAGGACGAACGCCACGACCGCCTGTGCGAACTCAACGTGATCGAGCAGGTGCAGAACGTCTGCCTCACCACCATCGTCCGCGATGCGTGGGCGCGCGGGCAGGAACTCACCGTGCATGGCTGGGTGTACAGCCTGCGCAACGGCCTGGTGTCCGACATGGGCGTCGACGTCAGCGCGCAGGACCAGCTCGACGGGCTGTACAAGGCCGCGATCAAGCGCGTGAACGGCTACGGCGGAGACTCGCCGCGATGAGCGACGTCATCCGCGCCAGCGCCGCGCCGAAGCCCGTGGGCCAGTATCCGCACGCGCGTCGCGTGGGCGAGTTGCTGTTCCTCTCCGGCATCGGCCCGCGCGATCCCGGGAGCAATGCCATCGTCGGGAACGTTCACGACGCCGACGGCCGCCTGATCACTTACGACATCGACGCGCAGACGCGCGCGGTGTTCGCGAACGTGCGCACCGTGCTGCAGGCCAGCGGCGCACGCTGGGAAGACCTGGTCGACGTGACGGTCTACCTCACCGACATGGCGCGCGATTTCAAGACCTACAACGCGGTGTGGGCCGAGTACTTCCCCGACATCGACACCGCACCGTGCCGCACGACGCTGGGCATCACCGAACTGCCGACCCAGATCGCGATCGAACTCAAATGCGTCGCCGTCATGCGCGACGCGAAGCCGGAGTAAGCATGCTTCCCGCCCCGCTCAACCTGCAGGCCTGGATCGAGGAGCACCGCCACCTGCTCAAACCGCCGGTGGGCAACAAGGTGATCTACGTCGGCGATTTCATCGTCATGGTCGTCGGCGGGCCGAACCAGCGTACCGACTACCATTTCGACGAAGGCGCCGAGTGGTTCTACCAGCTCGAAGGCGAGATGGTCCTGCGCATCCAGGAAGACGGAAAAGCGCGCGACATCCCGATCCGGGCCGGCGAGATCTTCCTGCTGCCGCCGCGCGTGCCGCATTCGCCGCAGCGCATGCCGGACTCTATCGGACTGGTGATCGAACGCCGCCGCCGCACCGACGAGCTCGACGGCCTGATGTGGTTCTGCGAGCGCTGCAACCACAAGCTCTACGAAGAGTTCTTCAAGCTGAAGAACATCGAGACGGACTTCCCGCCGGTGTTCGAGCACTTCTACGCGTCGCGCGAACATCGCACGTGCGGACAGTGCGGCCACCTGAACCCCGCGCCGTCGAAGTATGTGATGCCGGACACCTGAGGACGCACGCTCGCGCATGCTCAAGATCGACACCCACGCCCATTACATGCCGCGCGACTGGCCCAACCTGGCGCGCAAGTACGGCGACGACCGTTTCCCGGTGATCCACCACACCGACGATGGCCGCCATCGCATCTACAAGGACGGCAAGTTCTTCCGCGAGATCTGGTCCAAGACCTGGGATCCGCAGGAACGCATCGACGATTACGCGCGCTTCGGCGTGCAGGTGCAGGTCATCAGCACCGTGCCGGTGATGTTCAGCTACTGGGCCAAGCCGCACCACGCGCTGGAGCTGCACCAGGCGCTCAACGAACACATGGCCGAGGCGTGCCGCGACTATCCGCGCCACTATGCGGGCATCGGCACCGTGCCGCTGCAATCGCCGCGACTGGCCATCCAGGAACTGGAACGCTGCATGGACCAGCTCGGCCTGCAGGGCGTGCAGATCGGCAGCCACATCAACGACTGGAACCTCGACGCGCCGGAGCTGTTCGATTTCTTCCAGGCCGCCGGCGAATTGGGCGCGGCGATCCTCGTGCACCCGTGGGACATGATGGGCGCTTCCACGATGCCGAAGTACTGGCTGCCATGGCTGGTCGGCATGCCCGCCGAGCAGTCGCGCGCGGCATGCTGCCTCATTTTCGGTGGCGTGCTGGAGCGTGTGCCCAACCTGAAAGTCTGCATGGCGCACGGCGGCGGCAGCTTCCCCTACACGATCGGCCGCATCGAGCACGGCTTCAACATGCGGCCGGACCTGGTCGCCACCGACAACCCGCGCAATCCGCGCGAATACATCAACCAGCTCTTCTTCGACTCCTGGGTCGCCGACCCGCGCGCATTGCGCTACCTGCTCGATACCTGCGGCGTGGATCGCGTGATGCTCGGCACCGACTACCCCTTCCCGCTCGGCGAACAGGAACCTGGCGCCGGCATCGCGGCGCTGGAGCTGTCGGACGAGGAACGCGCGCGCCTGTACCACGGCACCGCGCTGGAATGGCTGGGACTGTCGATGTCCCGATTCGCCTGAGGCTTTGCTCATGCCGCACGTCACGCTGCAGTACACGGTGAACCTCCCGGAGTTCAACCCGGGCACGACGATGCGCGCGATCAACCAGGCATTGGCCGACAGCGGGCACTTCGACGAAGAAGCCATCAAGAGCCGCGCCTTGCGGCTGGACGATTACCGCATTGGCACCGCCGATAGCGGACGTGCGTTCATCCACGTGCAGCTCAAGGTGCTGCCCGGTCGCGACGACGCCACGCGCAAGCGTCTGGCTGAACTGATCCTCGCGGCGCTGGCATCGGTGCTGCCCGAAGTGTCCGCAACCACGCAACTGTGCGTCGAGATCGACGAGCTCGATGCGCGCACCTACACCAAGCGCGTGATCGACGCGCGAAACGACTGACTCCATGACCGACCTGTACTCCGATTCGTACGCCCTCGCCCAGGACGCCGCCGATCCGCTGCGCGAGATGCGCTCGCAATTCCTGATTCCGCAGCACGACGGCGCCGACCAGGCGTATTTCGTCGGCAATTCCCTCGGCCTGCAGCCGCGCGGCGCGCGTGCGCACGTACATGAGGTGCTCGACAAGTGGGCCGCCGAGGCGGTCGAAGGCCATTTCACCGGACAGGCGCAGTGGCTGGACTACCACGACCTGGTGCGTGAATCGCTGGCACGGCTGGTCGGCGCCAGGCCGATGGAAGTCGTGGCGATGAACACGCTCACCGTGAACCTGCACCTGATGATGGTCAGCTTCTACCGTCCCACGCGCGAGCGTCCGGCGATTGTGATCGAGGCCGGTGCGTTTCCGTCGGATCGCTACGCCGTTGAATCGCAGATCCGCTTCCACGGTTTCGATCCGGCGACGGACCTGATCGAAGTGCAGCCCGATCGCGAGGACGGCACGACGTCGATGGAAGCGATCGAACGCGCCATTGCCACCCATGGGCCGCGCGTGGCGCTGGTGCTCTGGCCGGGCGTGCAATACCGCACGGGACAGGCATTCGACCTGCCCGGCATCGCGCGCATGGCGCACGACCACGGCGCGATGTGCGGATTCGATCTCGCCCATGGCGTCGGCAACCTCGAACTCGCGCTTCACGACAGTGATGTCGACTTCGCCGTGTGGTGCCATTACAAGTACGTCAACAGCGGCCCGGGCGCCGTCGCGGGTTGCTTCGTGCACGAGCGCCATGCGCGCAGCGACCTCCCCCGCTTCGCCGGATGGTGGGGCCACGAACAGGGCACCCGCTTCCGCATGGGCCCGCAGTTCGTGCCGACGGCCGGTGCCGACGGCTGGCAGCTGAGCAATCCGCCGATCCTCGCCATGGCGCCGCTGCGCGCTTCGCTGGAGCTGTTCGACGCGGCCGGCATGCCGGCGTTGCGCGCGAAGTCGCAGCGCCTCACGGGCTATCTGGAAGCCCTGATCCGCCAGCGTCTTGGTGGAACCCTGCAGATCGTCACGCCGAACGACCCGACGCAGCGTGGCTGCCAGCTCTCGCTGCGCGTGATCGGCGGCCGCGGTCTCACCGGCCGCGACGCGGGACGCGCACTGTTCGACGATCTGGCCACGCGCGGCGTGCTGGGCGACTGGCGCGAGCCGGATGTCATCCGCATCTCGCCGGCGCCGCTCTACAACACGCACGCGGACGTGCTGCGGTTCGTGCGCGCGGTCGAGGCCTGGCGGGACGACGCCTGACCCCTCGCGCATCACCGGCAATTCAAACAGGCATGGCTCCCCGCTTTCGCGCGGATGACATCAGGAAGAAGTGAACGTGACGAAATCCGACAACCGCCACATCACCCTCATCGGCGCCGGCCTCGCGGGCGCCGTGCTCGCCACACTGCTGGTGCAGCGCGGCTGGCGCGTGGACGTGTACGAAAAGCGCGGCGACCCGCGCGTGCAGGGCTACGGCGGCGGGCGTTCGATCAACCTCGCGCTCGCCGAACGCGGCCGCCACGCGCTGCGCCTCGCCGGCGCGGACGAGGCGGTGATGAAGCACGCGGTGATGATGCGCGGGCGCATGGTGCATTTCCTCGATGGACGCACCGACCTGCAGCGCTATGGCCGCGACGACAGCGAAGTCATCTGGTCGGTGCACCGCGGCGAACTCAACGTCGTGCTGCTCGACATCGCCGAACGCGCCGGCGCGCGCCTGCACTTCGACCGCGGCCTGTCCAGTGTCGATTTCGATGCGCGCATCGCGACCTTCACCGATCCGCGCGATGAAAGCACGCACCAGGCGGCGTTCGAGTCGCTGGTGGGCGCCGACGGTGCGGGCTCGGCGCTGCGGGCGGCCATGGCGAAGGAAGTCGAACTGGGCGATCGCATCGAATCCCTGGGCCATGCCTACAAGGAGCTGGAGATCCCGCCGGCAAGGGACGGCAGCTTCAGCATCGAACCCAACGCGCTGCACATCTGGCCTCGCGGGCGTTACATGTGCATCGCGCTGCCGAACGACGAACGCACCTTCACCGTCACGCTGTTCCTGCCCAACGAAGGCGACCCGAGTTTCGCCACCGTGCGCAATGGCAATGACGCACGCGCGTTGTTCCAGCGCGACTTTGCCGATGCGCTCCCGCTGATCCCGAACCTTGAGAACGATTTCGAACGCAACCCCACCGGCATACTCGCCACGCTGTACCTGGACCGCTGGCACCTGGACGGTCGCGCCGTCCTGCTTGGCGACGCCGCACACGCGATGGTGCCCTTCCACGGCCAGGGCATGAACTGCGCGTTCGAGGATTGCGTCGCGCTGGCAGAACAACTCGACGCGCAGCCCGACCGCGCCAGCGCGTTCGCCGCGTTCCAGGCCGACCGCCTGCCCAACGCGCGTGCGATCCAGCAGATGGCGCTGGAGAACTACCTCGAAATGCGCGACCGGGTGGACGACGATGACTATCTGTTGCAGCGCGCGCTCGAACGCGAACTGGCGCAGCGACATCCCGACCGTTTCATGCCTCGCTACGCGATGGTGACGTTCCACCGCATTCCCTACGCCACGGCATTCGAACGCGGACGCCAGCAGCGCGAGTTGCTGGTGGATCTCACGCGCGGCCACGCATCGCTGGACACGCTGGACTGGAAGGCGGTCGATGTGGCCGTCCGCGCACGCCTGTCGCCGTTGCCCGTGGACGCCTGACGTGCCGGGCAGCTTTCTTTTCTACGACCTCGAGACCTTCGGCGCGGACCCGCGCACCACGCGCATCGCGCAGTTCGCGGCGATCCGCACCGATTGCGACCTCAACCAGGTTGAAACGCCGATCAGCGTCTTCGTGCGTCCCGCCGACGACCTGCTGCCCTCGCCCGGCGCGACCATGGTCACCGGCATCACGCCGCAGCATGCGCTGCGCGAGGGCATGAGCGAAGCGGCGGCGTTCGCACTGATCTTCGAGGAGATGGCGCGCCCGGAAACCTGCTCGCTCGGCTACAACTCGCTGCGGTTCGACGACGAGTTCGTGCGCCACGGCCTGTTCCGCAATTTCTTCGACGCCTACGAACGCGAATGGCGCGGCGGCAATTCGCGCTGGGACCTGCTGGACGTGCTGCGCCTCGCGCACGCGATCCGGCCCGAGGGGCTGGTGTGGCCCACGCGCGAGGACGGCGCGACCTCGTTCAAGCTCGAGCACCTGGCCGAAGCCAATGGTGTGCGCATCGGCGATGCGCACGAGGCGCTGTCGGACGTTCGCGCATTGATCGGCCTTGCACGCAAGCTCAAGCAAGCACAGCCGCGCCTGTGGGACTACGCACTGCGCCTGCGCGACAAACGCTACGCGTCCAGCCTGATGGACGTGGTCGCGATGAAGCCGTTGCTGCACGTCTCGCAGAAGTTCCCGGCGAGCCGCCTGTGCGCCGCGCCGGTGCTGCCGGTCGCACGCCATCCGCGCATCGACAGCCGCGTGATCGTGTTCGACCTGGAACAGGATCCCGAACCGTTGTTCCGCCTTGACCCTGCAGGTATCGCCGAACGCCTGTACGTGCGCGCGGCCGATCTTCCGGAAGGCGAGACCCGTGTCGCGCTGAAGGAAGTGCACACGAACCGTTGCCCCGCGCTGGTGTCGTGGGATCACCTGCGCGGCCCGGATTTCGAGCGCCTGCGCATCGACCCCGTGCTTGCCGAAGAGCGCGCCGCCCGCATCCGTGATGCCGGCCCCGCGCTGGTGGAGAAGATCCGGCAGGTATTCGCCTTCGAGCGGGAACGCACCGCGTCCGATGTCGATGCCTCGCTGTACGACGGCTTCATCGGCGATGGCGACAAGCGACTGTTCCCGCAGGTGCGCACGACGCCGCCGGAATCACTGGGACTGGCGGAGTTCGCGTTCCGCGATGTGCGGTTGCCGGAGATGCTGTTCCGCTACCGCGCGCGCAACTGGCCCCAGACGCTGGATGCGGCCGAATGGGCGCGCTGGAACGACTACCGCCGCTGGCGCCTGTACGACGAATCCGGCGCGGCCGAATACAGCTTCGCGCGCTTCGCGCAGGAGATCGGCATGCTGCGCGCCCTGCACGCGCAGGACACGCACAAGCAGGTATTGCTCGACCAGCTGGAAATCTGGGGCCGGGACATCGCCGCAGGACTGGAATAAGCCGGCGTCGCGCCCCAGATAGGACGGAACCCACGCAAACCCCGCGCCATGGCCACCTATTTCACGCAAGCCAGCTTCAAGTTCCTGCGCGGCATCGCGCGCAACAACGACCGTGCCTGGTTCCAGGCGCACAAGGCCGATTACGACGCGCACCTGAAGGAGCCGTTCCAGCGCCTGCTCACCGACCTGCAGCCCGTGCTCGCCGGCGTGAGCGGACACTACCGCGCCGAACCCAAGGGCGTGGGCGGGTCGATGTTCCGCATCCAGCGCGACACGCGCTTCGCCAACGACAAGACGCCCTACAAGACCTGGCAGGGCGCGCGGCTGTTCCATGAGCGCGGGCGCCAGATCGAAGCGCCATCGTTCTACGTGCAGATCCAGCCGGGCAACTGCTTCGTCGGCGCCGGGCTGTGGCATCCGCAGCCGGACACCCTGCGTCGCGTGCGCCACTTCATGCTCGACAATCCCGGCAGCTGGAAGGCCGCCGCGCACGACGCGAAGTTCCGCCGCCGGTTCGACCTGGACGACAGCGAAGTGCTCACGCGCATGCCGCGCGGATTCCCTGACGATTTCGAGTTCGCCGACGACCTCAAGCGCAAGAACTTCGTCAGCTATCGCATGATCGACGACGCGACGATGATCGGACCGCGGCTGTTGAAGACGCTGGAAACCGACCTGAGCGGGATGGCGAAGTTCGTCGATTACCTGTGCGCGGCGCTGGACCTGGAGTTCTAGTCAGCGCGGCGCCACATACCCGCCCCGCACGCCCTTGGGCGAGAGCACCAGCTGCCACAGCTGTGAATGCCGGCTGCGGAACGTCGCCATCGACGCGGACAGGTAGAACCGCCACATCCGCCGGAAGCGCTCGTCGTAGCGCGCATCCAGCTGCGGCCACGCGCGTTCGACGTTCGCGCGCCAGGCCTGCAGCGTGCGGTCGTAATCGGCGCCGAAGTTGTGCCAGTCCTCCAGGACGAACAGCCCTTCGCTCGCCTCCGTGATCTGTTCCGCGGAGGGCAGCATCGAATTGGGGAAGATGTACTTGCCGATCCACGGATCGGTGTAACGCACCGACCGGTTCGTGCCGATGGTGTGCAGCAGGAACAGGCCGTCCTCGTGCACGCAGCGGTTGGCGATTTCGAAGTACGCGCGGTAGTTCTTCACGCCGACGTGTTCGAACATGCCCAGCGAAAACGCGCAATCGAACGGCTCGTCCAGCTGGCGGTAATCCTGCAGGCGGATCTCGATGGGCAGCCCTTCGCACAACTCGCGCGCGAACGCCGCCTGCTCGCGTGACACCGTCACGCCGACACCGGTGATGCCGTAGCGCTCCGCGGCGAACTTCAGCGCCTCGCCCCAGCCGCAGCCGATGTCCAGCACCTTCATGCCCGGCTGCAGGCCCAGCTTGCGGCAGACCAGATCGAGCTTGGCTTCCTGCGCGTCGTCGAGGTTGTCGAGCGCGCGGCCGTCGCGGCCCCGCCAGTAGGCGCAGCTGTAGACCAGACGCTTGCCGAGCATCGCGCGATACAGGTCGTTGCCGAGGTCGTAGTGGCGTTCGCCGACCTGGAAACTGCGGCGGCGGCTCTGCAGGTTGGTCAGGCGCGCACGCAGTGCGTCGATGGCGACTCCCAGGCCATGCACGCGCTGGTCGAGGTCCGCGGCGATCATGCGGTAGAGCATCCCGTCCAGCGACGGCACGCGCCACCAGCCGTCCATGTACGACTCGCCCAGCCCCAGCGAGCCCTGCGAAAGCACCCGCGCGTGGAAGCGTTCGTCCTCGACGTGAAGGTCCCAGGGCCGGTCGCCATCCAGGCGGACATCGGCCAGCGACAACAGTGCTTCAACCCGACTGCGCAATGCGGACATGGCGGCTCCGGCGGGGAGGACGGCGGGGTGCCCGGCGTCGTTGTGCCCGGCCGGTGCGGCCGGGATGCCCCGATCCTAGCGCGTCGGGCCTTCAGGGCTCGCGACGGGCGCCGGCAGCAGTTCGGCGAACAGCGGCCGGAACTCGGGCGCCAGGTGCGGGGCGAGTACCTCGATCGGCACGTCGACCGTCTGCGTGCCGTCCGAATACGGACCCACCTGGTACGGCGCGAACACGAAACGGAGCCCGGTCAGGCGCCCGTCCGGGCCGGCCATGGGCTCGAACAGCGCGAAATCCGACGGGTCCGGCTGGGTGCCGTCGTCGATCATCTTCGAAGCGTTCTTCACCACTTCTGCGCGTTCCTCCGCGGGGAGATCGTCGGCGTCCACGCGCTGCGAGAGCGCGGCGTGCAGCTGTTCGCGCACGTAGTCGGAAATGGCCGTCCAGCCGGCAGGGGCCGGAATCAGCTGCTGCGCGGTAAGCATGCGGTTCTGCCTGGGCAGCCAGACGAACCGCGCGATCAGCGGCGCACCGTGCGCGCCGCCGGTGTAGCTGCTGCCATCGGCGGCGACGGCCACCACATCGGCGGTGTGCATCAATTCGGTGAAACTGAGCGACAGATCGTATGGCGCGCTGGTCGCGCCGCCGGGCTGGCTGCGTGCCTTGGCCGCTTCGACCAGGTCGTTGCGCGCGGTGTCGGCGTACTTCTTCAGCTCCGCGGCCAGGCCGGGGTACTGCTCGGCGGGCACCTGGTAGCTGATGCCGATGATGTAGTCCGACGTTGACTCCGACACGTCTTCCAGCTTCACGTCCGCAGGCGCGACGACCGCCGGCTCGCCGGTCGCCGTGGTCGGCGTACCGGGCGTGGCGACGGGGGCGATGGGTTCGGGTTCTCGCTTGCACGCGGGCAGCGCCGCGGCCAGTACGCACAGCAGGAGCAGTCGCTTCATGTTCAATCCCTTGGCATGCGCCGCAGGTTAGCGGCGCGGGCGTGATGTCCGAATCACGCCGCTGTAACGATCACCAGCTCTCGCGCTTGGGAATCAGCCCGCGCAGCTCGGCCTCGGTGAGGTTGCGCCACTGGCCGGTCTTCAGGTGGCCCAGCTTGACGTTGCCGATGCGCACGCGCATCAGCTGCTTCACCCGGAAACCGAAGTGCGCGGCCATCAGGCGGATCTGCCGGTTCAGGCCCTGCACCAGCACGATGCGGAAGCCGAACTTGTTCAGGCGGCCGGTCTTGCACGGCAGCGTGGTTTCGCCGTGCACGGGGACGCCGCGCGCCATGCCGCGCAGGAATTCGTCGGTCACCGCGTGGTTCACCGCGACCAGGTATTCCTTCTCCAGCTTGTTCTCGGCGCGCAGGATCTCGTTGACGATGTCGCCGTTGCTGGTGAGCAGGATCAGGCCTTCGGAATCCTTGTCCAGGCGGCCGATCGGGAAGATGCGGCGCTCGTGGCTGACGAAATCGACGATGTTGCCCTTCACGGTCGATTCGGTCGTGCAGGTCACGCCCACCGGCTTGTTGAGCGCGATGTAGACGTGCTGGCGCTTGTTCTTGGCGACGGTGCGAACCTTGAGCGGCTGGCCGTCGACCAGGACCTCGTCGCCCTCGCCCACTTCGGCGCCGACGCGCGCACGGATGCCGTTGACGGTCACCCGGCCCTCGGCGATGAGGCCATCAGCCTCGCGCCGGGAGCAGAAGCCCGTGTCGCTGATGTGCTTGTTCAGGCGGCGAGCGCCGGACGGGTTCGTTTCCATGGAAATCAGCTACATGCACGCGCCTTCGCCGCATGGTGCGGCCCGGCCGTGCTCGCGGGGGGATTGGGTTCGGCATTGTACTTCCGACGGCCGTGCCCGGGCCGGCAGGCGCCCTGCGTGACGTGTCCGTGCAGCCCTGCGCCCCGCCGCGCCCGGGACTGGGGTGGGACGCGTGGCTTCCAGGGCGCCCGCAGCGTCCTCCATCGGCCAGGAGCGCTCACGCTGCCGCCGGCCAGAAATGGAAACCGCTTCAGCTGGAAGTGCCGAGGAACACAGGCAGGAACAACAAGGCCATCGAAAACGCCAGATAGGCGTAGACAGCGGGGAATTCACGCAAGCCGGGGACGTTGTCCGACCATCGCGAGAATCGGGGCGTCTGCGCAATGGAATCGATGATTGCCCGGTTGCGCCCATACATCACAAGCAGCACCAGGCCGGCAGCCGTCAGGATCATCCACGTCGGAATGGCTTTGGGCAACACGCAGGAGATGCACGCAAGGTTCAAAGCCTGCAACGTGGAGAGGAAGAGATTCGGCGTGTAATTCGGCGATGCGTCGCTATCGGTCATCCGGTTGTACCACCGGAAGTACGAACGCACGAAGGCTGCGTAATTCACTCACTGCTCCAGGCTGGTCCGATGGCTGCTGGGTAGGAAGCGAATATTCACACCAGCTCGAATGGCACGGGCGCCTCAATGTCCGCTATCGGCCAGGCGCACTGCGTTGCCACCGTGTCGACCACATTGTGTATTCGCACTTGCCAGCGCTTGCGAGGCAGAAGAACACCCAGTGCCCATCGCCTTCCCGATGGCTCCACGCAGTGAAGCCGCGTTGCCTGTAATCCGCCAGCATTTCGGGCCAGTCGGAGATCGGCGCGTCGGCAGGAGCCCCCGCTACCAGCTTCCCGAAAAGCAGCGATCCTTCGGACGGCATGAAACGGAAGCTTCCAGTCGAGGTGCTCGCGTCCAGATTGTTGACGGTATGGATATCGACGGATGATGGCGGCAACAGGTCCGGAAGCCAGCCTCGCTCGAACAGGTGGTCCGCTTTCGCGTCCGCCAGCGTCGGATACCGGTCCTCGGCGATATACGTTTCGCAACCGGCGATCGTCACGCAAAGGAGGAGCACTGGCAGCCGCAGGCGGCGCTTCATGGCCGTCATGTGTTGGATCACAGGTGCTTGCGCCAGTAGTCGATCGTGCCGAACGGGATGATCACCACGAACTGGACGATCCATTTCGCCGCATCGCCCTCCTCAAGTTGCTTGTTGCCGAGCGCGTGCCAACAGAACGCGGCAATGGCACACAACTGCAGGACGAAGATGGGCCAGAAGGGACGATCCAGCGCAGCGTGGTCGCCCAGTGCCCATGCGCGAAAGAGCATGGTCAGGGCAATCAGTGAGGGTGCGACGGCGAGTGCCAGCGCCCCCCAACGGAGCAGCCATTTTCCCATCGGCTGTCTCGCCATGTGACGCGCCCCCTGTGTCCGCCTCGGCCCGAAAGCGGACATTAGCATCGCCGCAGCGGGGTCTCCCGCCCGAGGTCACCATCGGGCGGCAGGATGCTTCGACCATCCCCCCTCCATCCCCCACCCCTCTCCCGCGAACGGAAGAGGGGGAAACCGGGCAAGCGCAAGGCCGGCGTCACAACCTCACGGAATCACATCCAGTCGCCCATACAAGCCGTGCTCTTCGTCGTCCGGGCCGGAAGCGAAGAACAGCGTGTTCACCGGCTGGTTCGCGATGCCGTTGCCGAACTGGATGCCCCACAGTCCTTCAATCCTGATCGGCCGCAGCAACTTGTCGCGCAGCGGTCCGAGTGGCAATCCGAACACCGGCTCGTACGCGTTGATGCGGCCGTCGCCGAAGTTGCCGATCAGCAACGCATTGCTGAAGTGGCCGAACGCCGCCGGCGCCAGCGCGATGCCCCACGGCGCATTGAGCGTGCCGCGTGTCGCGACGCGGCGGATCAGCTTTCCGTTCGGCGTGTACACATCGACGTAGCCAAGGCCGGGGCCGACGACTTCATCGGTCATGCTCGCGTCCTGCTTGGCGTAGGTGACGTAGATGTCGCCGCCGATGGCCTGGATGCCGAATGGCGCGAAACCGCGCGGAATACCCGGGTCGGTGAACGCGCCGGCCGGCAGCGCGACGGGCTTGAAAGTGCTGTCGTACACGTCGACGCGTGCGTGGAAGAAGTCCGTCGCGTACAGCAGCTGGCCGTTGCCGCCCGCGCTCAGCGCCAGTCCCTTGTAGTTCGCGCCGGTCGCGGAGTTGTTGACCGCGCGGATCGCATGCGTGCCATCGACGTTCGGCGCCCAGCCGGCGATCACGCCCTGCTCGGTGGCGAAGAGGAAGCGCGAGGGGCCGCTCACGCCGCCCTGGCTGACAACGAAACCGTTGGAGGCGTTGAACACGATGCCGGTCGGCTCGCCGCCGGTGGTCATCGTGGGCGATGGAATCTGCACGACCAGCGACTGCAGGTTGCCGTCGCCGTCATACAGCGTGGACACGTGCGCGTCGGCGTCGGCCACCCAGACGAAGCCGAATGGATTGAACGCCACGCCCCACGAGTTGACGAGGTTCGGGTCGGTGCGTTCGGCGGGAATGCTGCCGTCCGATACCAGGTTTCGCTGCGTGAAGCGAACGTCCGCGGCCTGCGCGCCGCCAACGGCGGCGAAGGCAATCGCGATTCCCAGTGCAAGCGGCGCGAAGAGTTTGAGGGTCGACTTCATGTCCGGGCTCCTGTGTGTGGGGAACGAAGCACCGCGACGGCCACGCGTGCGGCGCTTCGGCAGGTGGATGCCCCGTTCGTCCGGCACGGTTCAACCGGCCTGGACCTCACGCATGCGTAACGACTGGAGGCGCACGGCGAGCGGACAATTGAACCGATCGCGACCTCGCCGGTATTGACGACGTGCGAGACGGAGGACACCGCGTGACGGCCGGCCCAGGCATCCACGACGAAGCTTCGTGCGGCGACGCCCGGCAGGACGAGGTCGCCTTGATGGGGCGCATCGCCGCCGAGCAGATGGACGCCTTCGAGGTGCTGTATCGCCTGTACCACCCGAAGCTGACGCGCTTCTTGACCGGCATGACGCATCGCCCCGCGCTGGTGGAGGAAATCCTCGACGACACCATGCTGGTGGTCTGGCGGCGCGCGCACACCTACGTGCCGGAAGCGAAGGTGTCTACATGGATCTTCGGCATCGCGTACCGGCAAGCGCTCAAGGCGCTGCGCGAGTCAGGCCACGGCGCGCCGGCGGAAACCGACGACGCGCCGTTGCCGTCGCAGGAGCCCGCGCCCGAGATGGAACTGCAGCAACGTGACCTGCACGCGATGCTGGACCAGGCGATGCAATCCCTCTCGGCCGAGCAACGCGCTGTGATCGAGCTGACGTACTACCTCGGTTACGCCTGCCGCGAGATCGCCACCATCATGGATTGCCCCGTCGACACGGTGAAGACGCGCATGTTCTACGCACGGCGCCGCCTGCGGGCGCTGCTCGGCGCGAACCGCGAGGAGGCCATGTGAAAATCCTGCGCTTCGAAGGTTCGGCCCACAGCGAAACCCAGCGGCTGCTGCCGTGGTACGTCAACGACACGCTCGACGACGACGACGTGGTGCGCGTGGAAGACCATCTGGTGGAATGCGGCCAGTGCCGGCGCGAACTGGAATTCCTGCGTCTGCTGGAATCGGTATGCGTACAGGCCTCGCCGGTGCCGGATCCCACGGACGCCTTCGCCCGCCTGCGCGACCGCCTGCAACCGCCGCGCACGCAGGCGTCTCCGTCCCTTCTGGCGCGATTGCGCGAGGCATGGGGCGCTTCCCCGGCATGGCTTCGCGCCGCGGTGGCGGCATCGTTCATGCTGGCGGCAGGTATGTGGGGACTGACACTGGTGCGCGAAGAGGCGCCGGCGATGTATCGCACGCTGGGCGATGCGCCACCGGAAGCGGTCGTGCGCGACGCCGGCCTTCGCCATCTGGTCGTGGTGTTCGATCCGCATATCGAACATGCGCGCATGCAGCAGCTGTTGCGCGCGAGCCAGGCGCGGATCGTGGACGGCCCCAACGAGGCAGGCGCGTACGTGCTGGCGGTTCCGGTCGGTCGCGAAGCGAGCGTGCGCGACGCACTGCGTGCGGCACCGGGCGTCACGCTGGTCGAAAGCCTCGATGCGGACGGACAACGTCGATGATGCGCGCGCTGCTGGCGTGGCTGCTGTTGTGGCTCGCGGCCATGCCGGACGCGATGGCGGTGCAGCTCACGCAAGGCGTGCACGCACAGGTGGAACGCAGCGAGCGCCAGTTGCTGGTGATGCTGCGCGTTCCGCCACAACATCTGCGCCCTGACGCAGACTACGGCGGCACCTACCGCAGTTCGGCCGGGCGCGAGGCGCGGCAGCGCATCGCCCGGCAGATTGCGAAGGCGCACGGCCTGCGCCTCATCGACGACTGGCCCATGCCCGCGCTGGGCCTGGATTGCTTCGTGATGGAAGCCGACGACACGGCCACGCGCGAGCGTGTGGTGCAACAACTCGCCGCGGACCCGCGCATCGAACTGGCGCAGCCGATGCAGGTGTTCCATGCGTTGGCCTCGGGCGACCCGTTATCGGCGACGCAGCCCGCGGTCGTGGACTGGCACCTGCGTGAACTGCACGCGCTCGGGACGGGGCGCAACGTCAAGGTCGCGATCGTGGATACCGGCGTGGAGGTGCGCCATCCCGATCTGCGCGGACGCGACATCGTCACGCGCAATTTCGTCGATGCCGGCGCGGTGCCGGCCGAAGCGCATGGCACGCAGGTGACGGGCATCATCGGCGCGGGCAGCGACGACGGCGTCGGCATCACCGGCGTGGCGCCGCAGGCGCACCTGCTCGCACTGCGCGCGTGCTGGCCCGGCCACGCCACGGACACCGAAGCGGTGTGCAGCAGTTTCACGCTCGCCAAGGCGCTGCAATTCGTCGTGGACTCGCACGTGCAGGTGCTCAACCTCAGCCTGACCGGGCCGCGCGACCCGCTGCTTGCGCGCCTGCTGGATGTCGCGACCGCCCAGCGGATCGTCATCGTCGCCGCGGTCGACGCGCACGGCCCGGGCGGCGGGTTTCCTGCCTCGCATCGGGACGTGATGGCGGTGACGGGCGAAGACGGCCCGCGCCTTCCGCCGACCGCGTTGCTCGCGCCCGACCACGGCATTCCTGCGACAACCACCGGCGGCGGATGGACCCTGGTGTCGGGCACCTCCTATGCGGCGGCGCAGGTCAGCGGCCTGGTGGCGCTGCTGCGGGAACTGGCGCCGAAGGCCTCGCCCGACCAGCTTCGCGCCGCCCTCGCCCGGCTGGGCTAGGCTTCGCGCCGAGGCGGCCGGAGCGGATCGATGCCTGCGCGGCCGTCGCGCGCGTGACGCAACGGTGCGCGTGCGACTGCACCGCTCGATCGACCGTCATCACGAGGCCGCGCCGCTGAGAAGCTGCCGTGCCGCGTGGCGCTTTCGTATTGCTGGCATTGCTGTCGGTCGCGCCGGCCCGCGCCCAGGTTTCGGGAAGCGCGACGCTGGTATCGGATTACCGCTTTCGCGGCATTTCGCTCAGCGACGACCGCCCTGCCCTGCAACTGGCCGTGGCCTACGACCATGCCAATGGCCTTTACGCAGGCGCCATGACATCCAGCGCGCGACCCGACGCCGACAGCGGCAGGGACGTGCAGCTGCTGCCCTACCTCGGCTTCGCGCGACGTCTCGACAACGGAATCGGCTGGGACGTCGGCATCGCCTACGCGGCCTTCATCGAAGCGTCCGGCTACGATTATCCCGAAGTGCATGTCGGCGTGAACTCCGACCACCTCGGCGTGCGCCTCTCGTTCGCACATCGCTATTTCGGCGACGACTCGGACGCGCTCTACCTCGAACTCAACGGCAACCGGCGCGTGTCCGATCGCGTGCGACTGCTCGCGCACGTGGGCTGGCTGCATCACGACACCACGAATGAATCGTTCCCCGGCCTGCAGCGTCAGCATCTCGACCTGCGCGTAGGCGCAAGCATGGACGTCGCCGGTTGCGACCTGCAGATTGCGTGGGTGTGGAGCGATGGCGAACAGGCGCGTTATCCGTCATCGACGGAGGTCGATCACTCGGCGTTGATCGCAAGCCTGTCGCGGGCCTGGTGAGGTGCGGGGGAACAATCGCCCCGCACACGCTACATGCCGACGCGCCCTTCAGTGGGGCGCGGGCTGTGTGCGACTTCCATCGTTGTGGTGCGCCGTCTCGCGACTTTGCACGAAGCCCGGGAAGGTCTCCGCCAGTGACGCCTTGTCCGGCAGGATGTAAAACACCCCGCCCTTCTCGAACGTCGGACGGACGACCTGCTCGTAGAACTCGGGCGAGACATTGATGCAGCCGTGCGTGACGCGGTTATCGTCCGGCGTGGGCGATGCCAGGCGTTCGGGGCGCTTCTCGGCCGGGACGCCGGTAGCGGTGGGGTGCATGGAGACCGAGGAGTCGTAATCCACCCACAGGACGCGCCCAGCATCGGTCGAGGGGCCAAAACCGCCTATGAAACGACCCGCAGGCGTCGTGCGGTCCCGACCCGGAATTTCGCGAAGCGCGAGGCCCGCGATGCCGGGGGCGACATGATCGCCGATCGCCGAGCCAAAGAGCCCGGGCGCGGCGCCGCGAAGCCGGCCGTCGCCGCCGAAGATCAGGACCTGTGCAGCGGCCTTGTCGATGACCGCGAACGGATAGCCTTCGCTGTCCCTGCTTGCGACCACCCAGCCCGCAAGCTCGATCACCGTGTCGGATACTTCCTGGCCTTCCGGAAGCTGGTCAAAGGCGCTGGCCGGTTGCGCCGCGGTTTCCTCGGCACTGACCGCGCCGAAGCTGGCAAACGCGAGCGCCAGCGCCAGCACGCCGGAAGCGGCCCGGATCGCAGGGTGTTTATACGTGTTGATAAGACAGTTCCTTGGGACCAGGACAGCGTAAAGAAAAGAGACCGGTGGCCAGCGAAGGCCACCGGGTCTTGGGTTCACGCCGTTCGTCAGCTGTTACGCAAGAACGATTAACCGCGCGGCTTGCGGCTCGGCGCCGCTTCGAGCTGCTGGACGCGGCCTTCCAGCGAATCCAGACGCTGGTTGGCCTGCTGTGCGCCCTGGTTGGCGGATTCAGCGCTCTGGGCTGCGCTCTGGACCTTCTGGTCCAGCGAATCCAGGCGTGAATTGATCGTCGCAAACTCTTCTTTGTACGTAGCGCAGCCGCCAAGCGCCACGGCGGCGAGGATCGCCACGCCGAGCGTACGAGCCATCGCCAGGTTTTTGTTGGTCAGAATCATTCCAATCCTCCTTCGTTTGGGACAATACAGCGGCCGTTTTTTGCGGGAAACATGATGACGTTGTAATACGTGGATGGATTGTGAAGGCGTGGCAGCCCGTGGGAGCTGCGGCCATCCATCCGCCGTGCGCGGCGACCCTCCTCCGCCGCGGCCAGTGAGTGGGCCACGGGTCGCCTTAATCAAACATGACGACTCCGCTCATCGATCAAGCGTCCCTTCTTCGCGCAGCAAGGCCATCGCCTGGGTGCGTGATCGAACACCCAGTTTTTCGAAGACGCGCGTCAAGGTATTGCGCACGGTCTTGTCGCTGATGAACAGCGATGCCGCGATTTCTGCATTTGTGCAACCGGCGACCAGGCGTTGCACGATCATGCGTTCACGCTCGGTCAATCCGGCCAACCGGTCCGATGGCTCACCACCAAGGAAGTTCAGCACCGCTTCGCGAAACCGCGCCCACGCCGGCTCGTTCTCCAGCAGCACGTGATTGCGCGATTCCAGTTCGATGAAGCGCGCACCGGGAATGTTGGCCGCAAGAAAGCGGCCTTCTTCCAGCGGAACCACGCCGTCCTGGCGGCTGTGCAGCACCAGCGTCGGCACCGCAACCCGCGGCAGCAGATCGACGACATTGATGTGCGCGCGTGATTCCAGCAGCGCGCCGGCCGCCTCGGCCGTGGTCGTCGTGCGCGCGAGCTCGTTGAACCATTGCACCTGCGGGTCGGTCGCGTCGGGAATGAAGCGTGCGGTGAACACCTGCCGGAAGACCGGGTTGTGGTCGTTCCATCCGCCCCGCGCGATATCGACGATGGCGCGGTACATGCGCGCGGCCTCGGCGTTGCCGCGCTCGTACGCGCCGCGCGCGTAGCCGCCATAAAGAAGCAGTTTCGAAACCCGGTGCGGATGCTTGACTGCATACGCCAGGCACGCCGCGGCACCTTGCGAGACGCCCATCAACGCGAACGGCTCGTCGATGCCGGCCGCATCCACCACGCTTTCCAGATCGCCCAGCCAATGGGGCAGCGACAGGCCGCGTGGATCGCCGCCGGTCATGCCGCAACCGCGCTCGTCGTAGCGGATGAAATGGAAATGGCTGCCGAAAAAACGCGTCCAATGCTGCCAGATCGGGCTTTCCAGGTCGTATTCCAGGTGGCTCAGCCAGTTGGCGGCCTTCACCACCACCGGGCCCGTCCCCATCGACGACCACGCGATGCGCGTGCCCTCGCGGCTGGTCAGGTAACGGATCGACTGCTTCATGGTCGAAGGCCCTCGGCGCCCTGGCCAGTCTAGTCGGGACAAACCTCACCCGGTAGCGCCGGTTCGGGCCCGATGGCGGGACGTGTGTCCCCTGTGACCACGTCGCGCGCGGGAGGATGCTGCCGCCACGTTCCCCGCCCCATGGGCTTTGGAGACTGTCATGAAGCGAGGGTTGATCCTGCTCTACGGCGTGGCCTGCTACGCGGTGTTCTTCGCGACGTTCCTCTACGCGATCGGTTTCATCGGCGACCTGTGGGTGCCCAAGTCGATGGACTCGCCGCGTGATACCAGCATGCCGGCCGCGCTGGCCATCAACCTCGGCCTGCTCGCGATCTTCGCGCTGCAACACAGCGTGATGGCGCGCCCTGCGTTCAAACGCGCATGGACGCGAGTGATTCCCGAACCAGCCGAGCGCAGTACGTACACGTTGCTGTCGAGCGTGGCGCTGATCCTGCTGTTCTGGCAGTGGCGGCCGCTGGGCGGCGTCGTGTGGCACGTGGAGAACGAGATCGGCCGCGCCGCGTTGCATGCCGCATTCGCGTTCGGCTGGGGCCTGGTGCTGGTGTCGACGTTCCTGATCAACCACTTCGACCTGTTCGGACTGCGCCAGGTCTGGTTGCAGTTCCGCGGCCGCGCGTACCGCCCGCTGCCCTTCAGGACGCCCGGCCCGTACCGGCTGGTGCGCCATCCGCTGTACGTGGGCTGGTTCTTCGCGTTCTGGGCGACGCCGACGATGACGGTGACGCACCTGGTGTTCGCAGTGATGACGACGGCCTACATCCTCATTGCCATCCGCCTGGAGGAGCGCGACCTGATCGATGCATTGCCGGAGTACGCGCAGTATCGCCGCGAGGTTCCGATGCTGGTGCCGTACACCTCGCGCGCCGCCACGACGCACCGCGGCGGCCCCCCCGCGCAACAGCCCTAGCGACGTTCTCAGCTGCCACGCCAGCCGTGGCAGGGCCGCGTGGTCGTCATGCCGTCACGCTCAGCCCGTGCGGCGCAGCGACCGCTTCACGCGCCACGCGTCCAGGCAGCTCGCGTTCCACACGAGCTGGCTACAGGCTGCTCTCTCGGCGCTCAATGACTGCTATCGGCCAGAAGCGGACATTTGCCAATGCATCAGGAGGCCGGCCCGGCCGAATCGCGAAGCGACTCCAGCTTCAAAGAATTGCCAGGACTCACGCCCTTGTAGACCAAGTAGAACGCGGTGGCGCCAATCGCCCCCAGGACACCCGCGTATCCGATGAACTGCAAGTAATCGATCCACCCCGCTAGCGTGGGAATTCCGTCATCCAGCGTCAGCACTCCATTGGACCAAACGTTCGATTGCGTTCCAGCGTACTTGTACGGTTGCTGCCAAATGGCCGCCGGCACGATACCGATGACGAGGCCGGATAGCAGCATTGGCAGTATGCGGAACCGGCCAACGCGAACTAGCCAGCCGGCGACAAGGACTCCGAAACATAGTGCGTGCAAGAACGAGACGGCGAGCGCAACAAAAAACACCAAGGGCAAGATGGGGAAGACCTCTTTGCCGCCGAAGACGAGAAGCAAGCATGTCATCGCAAGCGCCGGGGCCAGAGCTGCGGCCAACGTTGCGATTGCAGCGGCCAATAGCGGTCTCATTAGCCCAATCCCCCAACAGACAAGAGTATCCACCGGTGCCCCGCCCAACGTCCGCCTTGGGTCGAAAGCGGACACCACAGCTGCAAGCCCAGCCGCCATTGACGCCGCAGTCGCCCTACCGTGGCAAAGATCGCCAACAGAACCGCAGCAGCTAAACCATGCCTCAGACCTTCCCCAGCGGTTGAATGCGGACATCAGCACTGTCCGCTCAACCTCACCCTCCGCCACGCGCCGGCGTCAGGTGCGTGAGCATGCATCGCCACTGCCCATTCTCGCGACGATAGATGTCCGTGATGTATTCGTCGGCCTGGATGGGCGCGCCATCGAAGGTGCCGGTGTTCTGGCCGCGGCCCGTCACCCACGCCATGTCGCCCACCACGGCGGCATGCGTCGCCACTTTG